>Ga0209573_1000010_pt1 | contig 835874 bp, 806 predicted proteins | sample TNRBio252014_DNA_FD_185870 | JGI IMG/M metagenome (GOLD analysis project Ga0209573, IMG submission 185870) | Wastewater treatment Type I Accumulibacter community from EBPR Bioreactor in Madison, WI, USA - TNR Reactor_6/25/2014_ DNA (SPAdes)... | ecosystem: Engineered > Bioreactor > EBPR >... | reverse complement strand
CGCTCATGCCCGACATGCCGCCCATGCCGCCCATGCCGCCCATGCCGATCGGAGCGTAGGTCCACTGGGTGCAGACATAGCCCGGATTATTGCCGGACATGCCGGACATCCCGCTCATGCCGCCCATGCCCGACATGCCGCTCATGCCCTGCGCGAGGGCCGGCGACGCCGAGACCGCCGCGACAGCCGACATCGCCAACAGCGTCTTGAAGGTCTTTTTCATGATGTGCTCCCGATTTGATTGAGAAAGTCCGCGCCCTGGAATCAGGAATCGGACGCATCGTGCAGGCTATTGCCCGCCATCGACCGGCGGAACATTGCGCCCCGCCCGTTACAGACTCGCGACGAGTCTCATCCGTTAGTCGGATTACCTGGCTTTGGCAGGCTTGTGCCACCCGCGGATATCGTAAGGTCCGATCATCCCGGCGTGGTTGAAGGGCGTGTACCAGGAGCCCTGATCCTTCGACCAGGACAGGCTTGCGGGATAAGGCTTCGTGACGCCCTTGAAGAAGACGGCCTCCCAGTCCCTGGCGCGGGCCGGCTCCCTGATCACCGGCGCTCCGGCCGGTCGTTCGCCCGGCGTGAGGCCGGCAACGGGATAGCTCCCGGCGGCCATGACCGGCGAAACCAAAAGCGCGCTCAAAACGACGCCCAATACCCGCATGCCATACCCTCCGTTCGCCCACCGCAAAATCCGGCCACCTCTTCAGCAACCAATCTTGCAACGACCATGCCAGCACGAACCGATCACGCATGTCATTGATTTCGATCATACTTCTCAGTTGGTGACGCAATCCGGAGGGCCACGCGACTGCCATTTTGGCAGGGCGACGACGGGGCTTTCCGGGTAAGGCGTGCGTGAACAACGGGTTAACGCCTCTGCCATTTTGGCGGAAGCTGGCGCACGCGGATCCGGACGCGCGCGGCGACCAACAGAGTGCTTCCGCGCGGCGCATCCCCGCTTGCGCGCGCATGCCGGGCCGGAGGGTGAAGGCGCGCGCCGCCGCCGTCCTCCACCCCTCATGCCGGATCAGGGAGCCGTCGACGTCGGCGCGTGACGCGCGGCAGCCGGGCAAGGGAACAACGTCCAGGCCGGAAACGGCGAACCGCGCCAGCGACCGGACATTGAATTGACTCCGGCCCCGGCCGATGACATTTTCCCGTGTAAATGAAACGTCGTTGCATTGTGCGAAACGCACCGGGAGAATGATCATGGCCCTCGACGCCGAAACGTTGCAGCAGCTTCTCGATACGGTCGGCCGGTTTGTCGAGGAGCGGCTTCGCCCGCTCGAATTTCAGGTCGCGGAAGATGACGCGATTCCGGCCGACGTCGCCCGCGACATGCGCGACATGGGTCTTTTCGGAATTTCCATTCCGCAGGAATATGGCGGCCTCGGCCTCAACATGAGCGAGGAAGCGCAGGTTGTTTCGCTGCTCGGCCGCACCTCGCCGGCCTTCCGCTCACTCATCGGCACCAACAACGGCCTCGGTTCGCAGGGCCTCGTCATGGACGGCACGGAGGAGCAGAAGCAGAACTGGCTGCCGAAGCTCGCCTCGGGCGAGATCATCGGCTCCTTCGGCCTCACCGAACCGGAAGCCGGCTCTGACGCCGGCTCGGTGCGCGCCATGGCGCGCAAGGACGGCGATCATTACGTCATCAACGGCACGAAGCGCTTCATCACCAATGCGCCGCGCGCCGGACTGTTCACCGTCTTCGCCCGCACCGATCCGGCCACGAAAGACGCGCGCGGCGTCTCCGCCCTGCTGGTCGAGGCCGGGACGCCCGGCCTGTCGCTCGGCGCCGTCGACAGGAAGATGGGCCAGAAAGGCGCGCACACCTGCGACGTCATTTTCGACAATGTGCGCGTGCCCGCCGCCAACATCGTCGGCGGCCCGAAGAACGAAGGCCAGGGCTTCAAGACAGCGATGAAGGTGCTCGACCGCGGCCGGCTGCACATCTCGGCGCTCTGCGTCGGCATGGCCGAGCGGCTCATCGGGGACATGTTGAAATACGCCATGGAGCGCAAGCAGTTCGGCCAGCCCATCGCCGATTTCCAGCTTGTTCAGGCCATGCTGGCCGACTCGAAAACCGAGGCCTTCGCGGCGCGCTGCATGGTCGAGGAAACCGCCCGCCGCCGCGACGCTGGCCGGAACGTCGCCACTGAAGCCGCCTGCTGCAAGCTGTTCGCCTCGGAAATGGTCGGCCGCGTCGCCGATCGCGCCGTGCAGGTGTTCGGAGGCGCCGGCTATATGGTCGAATACGGCGTCGAGCGCTTCTATCGCGACGCCCGCCTCTTCCGCATCTACGAGGGCACGACCCAGATCCAGCAGATCGTCATCGCCCGCGCCATGGCCCGCGAGGCGCGCGGCTGAACGAAATATATTGCATTTTGGTATCGAAATGTTGATTTATAATACTTGAGATGGCGCGCCCGCCGCGCCATTTTCGCATATTTGCTGCGGCATGGGACGTCCCTGGCCGCGCGCGACCTCAAACGGGGACTATCGAGCATGGCGAAGATGAGCGCATTTCAATGGGACGACCCCTTCCTGCTCGACGCTCAGTTGAGCGAGGATGAACGACTGATCCGCGACACCGCCCAGGCCTATGCGCAGGAAAAGCTCGCGCCGCGCGTCGTCGAGGCCTATCTCAACGAGCACACCGACCGCGCCATTTTCAACGAAATGGGCGAACTCGGCCTGCTCGGCGTCACGGTGAAGGAGCAATATGGCGGCGTCGGCGCGAGCTACGTGTCCTATGGGCTCGTCGCGCGCGAGGTCGAGCGGGTCGATTCCGGCTATCGCTCGATGATGAGTGTGCAGAGTTCTCTCGTGATGTATCCGATCGAGGCATATGGTTCGGAAGAGCAGAAGAAGAAATATCTGCCGAAGCTGGCCAGCGGCGAATGGGTCGGCTGTTTCGGCCTGACCGAGCCTGACGCCGGCTCCGACCCCGGCGGCATGAAGACCCGCGCCGAGAAGGTGGCCGACGGCTATCGCCTCACCGGCTCGAAAATGTGGATCTCCAACGCGCCGATCGCCGATGTCTTCGTCGTCTGGGCGAAATCTGCGGCGCACGACAACCAGATCATGGGCTTCGTGCTGGAAAAGGGCATGAAGGGGCTCAGCGCCCCGAAAATCGGCGGCAAGCTCTCCCTGCGCGCCTCCATCACCGGCGAGATCGTCATGGACGGCGTCGTCGTGCCGGAAAGCGCGCTGCTTCCCCACACCCGCGGCCTCGCCGGCCCGTTCGGCTGCCTCAACCGCGCCCGCTACGGCATTTCCTGGGGCGCGATGGGCGCAGCGGAGGATTGCTGGCGCCGCGCGCGCCAATATACGCTCGACCGCAAGCAGTTCGGCCGACCGCTCGCCGCCACCCAGCTCGTGCAGAAGAAACTCGCCGACATGCAGACGGAAATCGCGCTTGGGCTCCAGGGCTCGCTGCGCGTCGGCCGTCTCTTCGACGAGGGCCGGATGGCGCCGGAGATGATCTCCATCGTCAAGCGCAACAATTGCGGCAAGGCGCTCGACATCGCCCGGATGGCGCGCGACATGCACGGCGGCAACGGCATCCAGATCGAATATCATGTGATGCGCCACGCCGCGAACCTTGAGACCGTGAACACCTACGAGGGCGCGCATGACGTGCACGCGCTGATCCTCGGGCGGGCTCAGACCGGCATTCAGGCGTTCTTTTGAGCGCCGCCTGACGCGCGAAACGACAATGATCAAGGAGGCGCCGGCGACGATCGGCGAACCTGTCCGGAAAGGGCAGCCATGAACGCCAATCAGATCGCGCTTCTTCTGATCACGCCGATGATTCTCGGAACGGGGCTCGTCCTGCATTTCAAGGGCGCGTTGTCGCGGCGCGGGCTTGTTGTCGCGACGGCGGCCACGGCGGCTGTCTTCGCGGTCATGTTCTTCTCGCAATGAAGACCGGCGGGCGAGGGCTCGGCCGTCCCGATTGGGCGACGCCCGCAAGGCTCATGCCGGCTTTCATTCACGAGAACCGGCGAGGAGCGAAGATAACGCCGAACCGTTGCGAGGACTTTGCGCATCGCGACGGTCGCGGTCCGCGAGACAAGGCGTCAGACTTTCCTGGGCTCCGCGCGCCATGATCGCGGCCGGTCGGAAGGACCGGCCGCGTTTCATTTTCTTGCATTGCGCTGAACCATGACGATTTCCCATTCAGTTTCAACGCCTGGGTCCGCGCCCGCCGCCACGGCCGCCGGCGTCTCTCCGTCCCGCTCCGGCCTGCGCAGAAGTCTTCGGGTTCTGCTGGTCAAGGACGAGCGGCCCGACGCCAGGCTGATCGCCGCCCCTCTCGAGCAATCGCGGTTCTTCGGTTGCAGCGTCACGCATGCGCCGGACATGGAGACGGCGCGCGCCGCGCTTGCCGCCGGAACATTTGATCTGACGATCCTGGATTATTGGATGGGCGCCGAGCGGTCCCTCACCCTGCTCGATCATCCCGCCTGTCTGCGCGACGGCGGGCCGGCGCTGCTTCTCTCCGCCATCGATGTCGTCGACGTTCGCGGCGCGGCGCGGCGCGGCGATGACGGCCGGCGCGCGGGCCTATCTGCACAAGAACAATCTTTCGACAAGGACGCTGGACGCGGCGATACCCGAAGCCCTGGCGCCGCAAACCTGACGCGCCGCCGCGCGCGGCGGCTGGTGGGCCCGGCAGGACTCGAACCTGCAACCAGACCGTTATGAGCGGCCGGCTCTGACCATTGAGCTACAGGCCCTGCCGCACGCAGTGGCGGGCAAGTCGCGTCTGGTATAGCGAATGCGCGGCGGCGCGCAAAGCCGGCCGCTCGTCTTTCTCTCGCCCGCCTCAGGTGCCGCAGAACGTCGCGGCGATGCGCTCGCCCGCCAGCGGCGGGGCGCGGTAGCGTTCCAGACCGGGGCGATGATCGCAGGGCCGGGCAAGCGCGTCGAGCATCGCATTGAACGGCTGCATGTCGCCCTGTTCCTGCGCCGCGTTCAGCGCCGCCTCGACCAGATGATTGCGCGGAATGACGGCGGGATTGGCTGCGCGCATCATGTCCGCCGCCTCACCGTCGCGCCCGTCCTTGGCTCGCCGGGCGCGCCACCGCCCGAGCCACGCGCGCGCGGCCGCGCCCTCGAACGGCGCGGCGTCCGTCGCGCCCTCGGCGAGGGCGCGGAACGTGTTGGTGTAATCGGCGCCGTCCGCCTGCATCCAGGCGAGCATGTCGTCAGCCAGAGCCGAATCCTCCGCCGTTTCATTCAGCAACCCCAGCTTGCGCCGCATCATCGCCGTCCACGCCGCGCGGAAACGCGGCTCGAATTCATCGATTCGGCCTTGCGCGATCGCGACCGCTCCGGCCGTGTCGTCGGCGAACAACGGCAGCAGCGCCTCCGCCAGACGCGCCAGATTCCACGCGGCGATGCGCGGCTGATTGGCGAAGGCGTAGCGGCCGCCGTGGTCGATCGAGGAAAACACCGTTTCCGGATGATACTCGTCCATGAAGGCGCAGGGGCCGTAATCGATCGTTTCCCCCGAGAGGGTCATGTTGTCCGTGTTCATCACGCCGTGAATGAAGCCGACGCGCATCCATTCGACGACCAGCGCGATTTGACGCGCCATGACGGCGTCGAACAGGGCGAGCGCCGGTCGCTCCGCCCGCGCCGCCTCCGGCGCGTGGCGCGCGACCGCATAATCGACCAGCGCGCGCAAGGCCGCCGGATCGCGCAAGGCGGCGGCGTATTGAAACGTGCCGACGCGCAAATGGCTCGCCGCCACGCGCGTCAGCACCGCGCCGGGCAACATCCGGTCGCGCGCCACCCGGTCGCCGGTGAGAACGACCGCGAGGCTGCGCGTCGTCGGCAGCCCCAGGCAGAACATCGCCTCGGAAATCAGGAATTCGCGCAGCATCGGGCCGAGCGCCGCCTTGCCGTCGCCGCCGCGCGAATAGGGCGTGCGGCCGGAGCCTTTCAACTGGATGTCGAGGCGGCGGCCGTCGGGCGCGACGACCTCGCCCAGCAGCAGCGCGCGGCCGTCGCCCAACATCGCGAAACCGCCGAACTGGTGGCCGGCGTAGGCCTGCGCGATCGGCTCGACGCCGGGCATCGGCTCGGCGCCCGAGAACCAGCGGGCGAGTTGCGCCTCGTCATGCGCGCCCGGATCGAGCCCCAGCGCGCGCGCAAGACCCCTGTTGAAAATCACCAGGTCGGGAGCCGGCGGCGAGGCGGGCGGCACGCGCGAGAAGAAAACGTCCGGCAGCCGCGCATAGCTGTTGTCGAAAACCAATCCCGTCACGCCCATCGCCGACCCTCCGCCACAGGGAATATGGGGCGCCGGACGGCGCGCGTCACGGGCGCCCCGCCGGTTCAGGCGTCGTCGGCCGGCGGCACGGGGCGCGGCCGTCCCGCGTCGTCGATGGCGACGAAGGTGAAGGTGGCGTCCGTCACCTTCTCGGCGCGATGCGTCATGAAGCGGTGCGCCCAGGCCTCGACATGCACTTTCATGGAGGTGCGGCCGACGCTTTCGACCTCGGTGTAGACGGCGAGAATGTCGCCGACCTTCACCGGCCGGATGAAATGCATCGTGTCGACCTTGACGGTGACGACGCGGCCCTTGGCGCGCTCGACCGCCGCCACGCCGCCCGCCGCGTCCATGCGCGAGAGCACCCAGCCGCCGAAAATGTCGCCGTTCGCATTGGTGTCGCCCGGCATGGCGTTGATGCGAATGGACAGTTCGCCGCGCGGCGGCGCGTCGCCCTCGAATGTGATGGAAGCCATCTCCGTCACGCCCTCCCCTGCTCTCGTCGCGCCAGTTTAGCCGGGCGCGGCGGCGAAGGTGAAGCGGGCGCTGAACGAATCCGGCCGAGCCGCGTTGATCCCGCGACACGAAGCAGCAACGTGAACCAAGGAGCGATGTGATGGGCAATCCGCAGAAAATCGATCCGCCGGCGGCCGACAAGGCGCCCTGGGAGCGCAAGGATCCTGATCCGGCGCGCCATATCAGGACCGACCCCGGGCAGAAGGCGATACAGAAAGAACTCGACAAACAGCTCAGGGAGACGTTTCCCGCCAGCGACGCGCCGAGCGTCACCGGCGGCACGGAAGACGTCGGCAAGCCGGCGAAGCGCGCAGGCTGACGAACGGCGAATCCCGACGGACAGGCGACGACGAGGCCGCGCGCCGCCGCTCCGCTTGCGTCCGCGGCGTCCCGCCGTCAGGCGGCCGGCGCCACCCGCAGATGGCCGGCCCGGCCGTGAAAGAAGCCGTTGGCTCTCGGCGCCGGGCCGATGATGCCGCCGACCCGCGCGCCAAGCTCTCCGGCGCCTGTCTTGCCGTCCAGCGCGTCGCGCCAGGCGCGCGCCAGCCCGACCATGTCAAGATCGTGCGGAGACAGGCGCAGGTCGGTCACGCCCGCGTCGCGCAACGCCGGCCAATCCGCCGAGAGATCAAGATAGGCGTGCGACAGCGTCTGCACGCCGTTGACGGCGAGGAAGACCTTGCCGTCCATGCCTTTCAGAACCATGCCGTCGGGGTCGTCCTGACAAACGAACTGGCAATTGTCTTTCACGCGACCATGCGCGCGCGCGTGATAGCAGCGCGCCGAAATGGCCAGCGAGGCGCGGCCGAAAACCTGCGCCTCCACGCCGACGCCCAACTCCCGGCCGCGCGCCGCCAGCACGGCGAGCGACGCGCCGGGCAATTCGGCCGGAGCGCAGACATGGGTGGCGCCGCGCGAGGCGAGGTAGCCCATGGTCTCCTCGTTATACACATTCATCAGCGGGCCAAGCCGATGCGGCTTGCCGGAAGCGAACAGCAGCGCCGAGGCGTCGTTGATTTCGATTTCATGGCCTTGCGTCGCTACGATCGCCGCCATCATGTCGCGTTCGCGTTTCAGCATGACTTCGCTGAGCGAGGACAGCACGACCGTCTTGCCGCCGCGCTCCAGCCGTTCGATGACCTCCGGCATATGCGGTTCGAAGAACGGCGTGCGTTTCGAACAGATCACCTCGCCGAGATAGACCGTGTCGATGGGCGCCTCGTCGGCGATGCGCGCATAGAAATCGACCTTCCTGTCGGCCGGCCAGTGAAACAGAATGGGTCCGAGTGTCAGCCGCGTCATCGCCTCACCGCCAGGTCTTGCTCTTGAAGGCGCCTTCGGTCTGCTTGCGCCCCTCGGTCAGCGCCAGCAGATCGGCGAAGCCGGGGTCGCCGCCGGCGAGCACGGCGTCTACGCTCTTGCGGAAGGCGCTCACCACCGCCTTCACATAGGCGCGCGAGCGCTGCCGCCCCTCGATCTTGAAGGCGTGGACGCCCGCCGCCATCAGATCGGGCAGCAGCGTCGACAGATTGAGACTGATCGGCTCCTCGAAGGCGTAATAGGGCGCGTCGCGGCAATCGGCGAGATAGCGTCCCTTGCAGATCGTCGGATAGCCGGCCTTGTCGTCGGCGGCGAAACGGTCGATGACGAATTCGCCGAGCCGCGTCGTCAGCGCGCCGTCCGCCTCGCGCTCATAATGCACGTCCGCGGCCGGCGAACAGACGCCGTCCATATTGGTCGACAGGCCGGTGACGTAATTGGTCAGGCTGCACCGGCCCTCGACCATCAGGCCGTGATTGCCGAAGATGAACGTCTCCATCTCGCAGGGAATTTCGCGGCCCATGTCGCGGATCTCGGCGACGGTGAGAATGCGCGGCAGCACCACGCGTTTCACGCCGAATTCGCGGCAATAATAGCGGATCGCCTCGGGGCTCGAAGCCGCCGCCTGCACCGAGAGATGCAGCCGCACGCCGGGATGCGCGGTCGCGGCGTAGCGGGCGACGCCGATGTCGGCGACGATATAGGCGTCCACGCCGAACCGCGCACCCATGTCGAGCGCCTCGCGCCACAGATCGAACTTTCCGGCGGGCGGAAAGGTGTTGATCGCCAGCAGCACCCTGACGCCCTTGTCATGCGCGTAGGCGACGGATTTCTCCATCTCCGCCGGCGTGAAATTCAGGCCGGGAAAATTGCGCGCGTTGGTGGCGTTGCGGAAGCCGCAATAGACCGCGTCGGCGCCGGCGTCGACGGCGTCGCGCAGAGCGGCCGGCGTGCCGGCGGGACAAACGAGATCGGGCCGGATCATGTGCGCGCGTCCTGTTTCCTGCTTCCGATGCGGCGCAGCGCGTCCAGCGCCAGACGCCCCGGCGGCCCGAACATGTCGGCGACGCTGGCCGCGATCGAGCCGTCGACATTGTCGAGCGCGTTACGAAGCGTCACGACGGCGTCGACATTTCCGGAAATGTCGAGCCCGCGCGAGAAGAACATGGCGTCGCCGTCCTCACCGCAATCGACCAGGCTGAGCAGGTCGAAAAACTTGCCGGCGATGCGGGCGTCATGCGCCGGCAAATCGTCGCGGGCGACGGCGCGAAAGGAGAGGTCGTCGGGGTCAGGCCGCAGCGCCAGCGCGAACGGCAGCCCCGCCGCGTCGATGACATAGGTCGAGCGTTGATGCGGGCCGAGGCGTTCGAAAATCTCCGGATATTGCGCGGCGATCTTCTTCGCCACATGCGCAAGCAGCGGTTGCAACAGGAACAGCGGCGGCGGGGGAAGCGGCAACGCCCAACGCGACGATGCGGCGCCGGTTTGGGACGAAAGGCGATGGGATGTTGTCATTGACGGTTCGCCAGAGCGGCTGAGAGGTCCGAGGAAATCGCTCTAGCACCCGCCGGATCGCGTCGTATTGACGCCTATCAACAAGAACAGGCGATTGCCCAAAGCACGGCCGGAGCAATATAAATGCTGTGGAAGCGTTTGGGGGCCATAGGGAATTGACCCGTTCGCCACGGAGCCTGCGCGAGGACGCGCCACGGGGGCCGCATCTGGAGGCGCCGACCGGACAGACGCTTGAGCGCCTGTGCGGGATGGCGCGGTGGCTGTTCGACGCGCAAAGCGGCGCGCTGGTCCTGCATCAGCGCGACGTGGGCCGCGTGATCGCGTCATCCGGGCTGTCGCGGCAGTTCAGAAGCCGCGAGTGGAGCTTCGATCTGGTCGGATACGATCCCGGGGATCGCGTCGTTCTGACCGATGCGTCGGCGGCGAAGGACATCCAGCCGAAGCTGCGTTTGCTGGGCCTTGATCAGGCCGGCTTTTATCTGCGCGCGCCGGTGATCGTCGAGACCAATTACGTTCTGTCGCTGATCGTCGCGGACGCCACGCCCCGAAAGGCGCCTGACGCCCGGAAGATGAAGCTTCTTGACGATCTGATCGGGTTGATTCGGGTCGAATTCACCGCCCTGGAGACCGTGCTGCGCGATCCCGACGCGCATGTGACGGCCGCCATCCATCTCGACGAGGTTCGTCGCAGCATCGGCGACATGAAAGACCCCGCCGCCTTGCTGGACGCGCAATTGCGCCTCATCGCCATCAACGACGCGCTGGCGGCGCGTCTCGGCCGCCCGCCTGCCGATCTCCTCGGCTTGCGGCCAAAAGACCTCGGCGAACAGATCATGGCCGATTCCATCGATGCGCTGTGCCGCCGCGCACTCGACGCCCGGTTGTCGCCGCCCGATTTCGAGATCGTGACGAAGGATCATTCCGGCGTCCGGCGCGTGCTTCAGGTCGCCATCTCGCCGTTCAGCCCGATCGAGACGACGGACTATTTTCTTTTCATCAGCGCGCGCGAGATCAGCGGCTTTCTGGCGCGCGAGGAGTCCCTTTCGCGTCGGATCGGCAAAGCGGAAGGGCGGCGCGCGCCGGAGGAGCCGTCGCTGACGTTCCTGCTCGAAACGCTCATCGAACGGCGCAGCATCCGCGCGCGCAACGGCGTGCACTATCTGACGCTGCGATCGTGGCGCGCCGCCATCCGCGACTGGCAGATCAAGGCGCTGCGCGCGCTGAAGGGCAAAATCCCGCCCGCGATGCCTCAGGCGATCGCCCGCGACATCTGCGCCGAGACCGAGGCGCTGTTGGGCGTTTCGGCCTTTCGCGCCGTCGTCCCCGTCCCATGCGGCCACAGCGCCGAGACGGCCTGCCTGTCCCTCGAAATCGCCCGCGCCGTCGGCGCCGGGATCGGCGCCCCCGTCGTTCAGGCGTTCGCGTTCCAGAACCTCAAGGGCTCGTCGCATCCGAAGGAAAACACCCGCCGACCGAAGCTGAAGCTGATCAATCCCGTCAACGAGCCGGTGCTCATCGTGGATGACGTGTCCACATCGGGAGCGCATCTCGAGGAGGCGGTCAAACTTCTGCGACCCCACGCGGGGCTGGCGTTCGCCGTCGCCTGGATCGGCGGCGACGCCGTCTGACGGAGCCCAAGGCAAACGGCCGGACATTTGTCCGGCCGTTTCGGATTCGGCCGGCAGCCGGAGGCGGCTCAGTTATCGAGGAAGCTTCTCAGCTTGCGCGAGCGCGACGGGTGCTTGAGCTTGCGCAGCGCCTTGGCCTCGATCTGGCGGATGCGCTCGCGCGTCACGCTGAACTGCTGACCGACTTCTTCGAGCGTATGGTCGGTGTTCATGCCGATGCCGAAGCGCATGCGCAGCACGCGCTCCTCGCGCGGGGTGAGGCTGGCGAGCACGCGCGTCGTCGTCTCGCGCAGGTTCGACTGGATCGCCGCGTCGATGGGCAGGATGGCGTTCTTGTCCTCGATGAAATCGCCGAGGTGGCTGTCCTCCTCGTCGCCGATCGGCGTTTCGAGCGAGATCGGCTCCTTGGCGATCTTCAGCACCTTGCGCACTTTCTCGAGCGGCATGGCGAGTTTTTCCGCCAGTTCCTCCGGCGTCGGCTCGCGGCCGATTTCGTGCAGCATCTGGCGCGAGGTGCGCACGATCTTGTTGATCGTCTCGATCATGTGCACCGGAATGCGGATGGTGCGCGCCTGATCGGCGATGCTTCGCGTGATCGCCTGACGGATCCACCACGTCGCATAGGTCGAGAACTTGTAGCCGCGGCGGTATTCGAACTTGTCGACCGCCTTCATCAGGCCGATGTTGCCTTCCTGGATGAGATCGAGGAACTGCAGGCCGCGGTTGGTGTATTTCTTCGCGATGGAAATCACGAGGCGCAGGTTGGCCTCAACCATTTCTTTCTTGGCCTGCCGGGCCTCGCGCTCGCCCTTCTGCACCATATGGACGATCTTGCGGAACTCCTGAATCTCGAGTCCCGTCTCGGTCGCCAGCGCGTGAATGTCGCCGCGCAGATCCTTGATCTGCTCCTTCTCGCCGGCGACGAAATCCCTCCAGCCGCGCGTGCCGAGTTTTGACACGCGCAGGATCCATTTCGGATCGAGTTCGGAATTCTGGTAGTTCTTGAGAAAATCGTCGCGCGCCACGCCGAACCCTTCGGCCAGCCGCAGCAGCTTCGTCTCAAGGCCGATCAGGCGCTTGTTGATGTCGTAGAGCTGCTCGACCAGCGCGTCGATGCGGTTCTGGTTGAGCGACAGCGACTTGACGTCGGCGACGACCTCCTTCTTGAGCGACTTGTATTTGCGCTCCTGGGCCGGGGTCAGCGCCTCGTTCTTCAGCTTGTTCTCGACATTCTGGTCCTGCAGCCGACGCAATTTCTTGTAGGCGTCGGCGATGCGGTCGAACGTGTCGAGCACTTTCGGCTTGAGTTCGGCCTCCATGGCGGAGAGCGACACGGAATTCTCCATGTCGTCCTCTTCCTCGAAGGATTCCTCGGCCATGGCCGCCTCGCCGTCGCCGTCGAGGCCGGCGGGCGGATTGCGCGGCGCGGTGGGCGCCTGGCGGGCGGCGAGCGCCTCCTGCGCGCCGGGCGCGGTCATGTCGATCTTCGGCGTGTTCTTGCCGTCGGGACCGGCGTAGGTCGCCTCAAGATCGATGATGTCGCGCAGCAGCACCTTGCCGTCGTTGAGTTCGTCGCGCCAGATGATGATGGCCTGAAAGGTCAGCGGGCTTTCGCACAGGCCGGCGATCATCGCCTCGCGGCCGGCCTCGATGCGCTTGGCGATGGCGATCTCGCCCTCGCGCGACAGAAGCTCCACCGTGCCCATCTCGCGCAGATACATGCGCACGGGATCGTCGGTGCGGTCGGCCGGCTCGCTGGCGCGCGTCACGACGGGCTTCGGCGCGGCGGCCTCGACCAGTTCTCCGCCCTCCGCCTCGTCCTCCTCGACGGCCTCCTCGGCCTCGCCCTCCTCGGCCTCCTCGTTCTCAATGACATTGATGCCCATTTCATTGAGCATCGCCAGAATGTCCTCGATCTGCTCGGAATTGACTTCCTCCGAAGGCAGAACCGCGTTCAGTTCGCCGTAGGTGACGAAGCCGCGCTTCTTGGCGACCTTGATCATCCGCTTGACGGCGGCGTCGGACAGATCGAGCAACGGCCCGTCGGACGCGCTCTCGGGCGCGCCTTCAGCCTTGCCGTCTTCCTCGTCTTTCTTCGCCATGAGGCCCATCTCCGCGAGCGGCGCGCGCGTCTGGAGCGCGCGTCGCGTCAAAACAACGACAGGCGGAGCAACAAGCCCCGCCCGATTCGGGTCCGGTCAAAGTGGAACGGCGATGCTTAAATCCCCGTTAACCATGGATTACCGGTCAAAACGCCGCGCCGCCCCCGCGCCGCGACAGAAACTTGCGCCCTAGATCGGTCGGTTGTCCCGGCCTGAAAGAGCGCCAAACCCTTCAATCGCGGCCTCGGCCCCCGCCAGGCCGGTCAATTGCTCGCGAATATCGCACAATCGGGCGTAATTGAGCTCGCTGGCCTCTTGCGCGAGCGCGGTTTCCGCCAATTGTAATTCTCTATGTAACGCCTTGGCCTTGCGATGCAAGACCAGGGCTTGCCGAAGCGCCTCGTCGGCGTCGGCCTGGGCCGCGTCCGGGCGCACCGACCAGAGCGACGCATGGGCGTCCATCGCGGCCAGCCGCCGGCGGACGTCGGCCAGACCGGCGCGGTCGATCGCCTCGGCCAGCGCCTCCGGCTTGACGGGGTCGGCCGCCACGATCAGCAGCCGGTCAAGCAGGGCGCGCGCCTCCCTGCTGGCGAACTCGATATGCGACAGCTCCTCTGCATGCATCGCCACAAGATCCGGGTGATTCAACAAAATCAGCAGGATATAGGCCTCACGCGGCGCGATCGCGGCGGCTCCGGCGAAGAGCGGCGACCGCAGCAGACTCGCCGAGGGGGCGACCGGCGACAACAGCGACGGCTCAGCCGAAAAGCGCGCCCCGCGAAAGCCGCGGAACGGCGCCGCGCGCCGCTCGCCGCGAAAGCCCGCGCCCGCGCCGCCGCGCGCCCGACCGAACAGGGCGTCGAACCGCTCGCGCAGGGCGTCGGAATAATGTCGGCGCAAACCTTCGTCGGAAATGTCCCTGATCAGGCCGAACAGCCTGCGCTCCAGCGCGGCGCGGCGTTCGGGCGTGTCGACGGGCGCGTCCTCTGTTTCGCGCATCCACAGCAGGTCGACAAAGGGCCGGGCCGCCGCCAGAACGGCGGCGATGGCCGGCGCCCCGCCCGAGCGGGCGAGGTCGTCCGGATCCTCGCCGTCCGGCAGCATGGCGAAACGCAACGTCTTGCCGGGCTGGATCAGCGGCAGCGCCACATCGAGGGCGCGATAGGCCGCCTTGCGCCCCGCCTTGTCGCCGTCGAAGCAGAGAATCGGCTCCTCGCTCATCTTCCACAAGAGATCGCACTGCTCCGCCGTCAGGGCCGTTCCGAGCGGAGCCACGGTCTGGGAAAAGCCGGCGGCGCTCATGGAGATCACGTCGACATAGCCTTCGACCGCGATGACGTTTCCCGCCGCATGCGCGGCCTTGCGGGCGTTATGGTGGTTGTAGAGGCAGGCGCCCTTGTGAAACAGCGGCGTTTCGGGGGAGTTGAGGTATTTGGCCTGCGCGTTCCTGTCCATGGCGCGACCGCCGAAGGCGATGACCCGGCCCGCGCGGTCGCAGATGGGAAACATCACCCGATCGCGGAAACGATCGTAGGGCACGGCGATGTCCTCGCCGTGGATCAGCAACCCGGCCTCGATCATCGTCTCCACGACGGCGCCCTTTGAGGCCAGATGGTCGCGCAGCGCGTATTTCTCGTTCGGCGCATAGCCGAGGCGGAAATCCTTCTGGATCGGCGGCGTCAGGCCGCGGTCGGCGAGATAACCGCGCGCCTTCGCCCCGGCGCGGTCCTGCAATTGCGCCTCGAACCAGAGCGCCGCCAACTCCAGAATCTCGCCGAGCGAGGCGCGTTTCTTCTCGCGCTCGACGCTTTCCACGGTCTCGACCGGCATGTGCAGCCCGGCCATGGCGGCCAACCGCTCGACCGCCTCGGGAAAGCTGAGCCCTTCGGTCTCCATCAGGAAGGAGAACGCGTCGCCGTGCTTGCCCGAAGAGAAGTCGTGATAGAAGCCCTTCTGATCATTGACGTAGAAGGACGGCGTCTTTTCCGACTGAAACGGCGACAGGCCGCGCCATTCCCGCCCCTGCTTCTTCAGCTTGACGCGCAAACCCACGACTTCCGACACGGGAAGCCGCGCCCTGATTTCGTCGAGGAAGGACGGCGGGAATTTCATGGCGCTCCGTGAGCTGGTTGTTCTTGCTGCGCGCTGGCGGGCGCGCTGGCAAATATGTACGGACGTTTTCGCCGCTATCCACAGGCCCGCCGACAGAAATTCTTGCGCCTGTCGCGCTCCGGCCCTTGGCGCCCGTCGGTCGCTCGCCCACATGACATGCCAGCGCGTCTGTGCCAATGTCGCGCCGCACAATGGACCTGCGAACAGGGGACGAGCGATCCATGAGCAAAGCGGACCGTTTCTTTCAGATGAAGCGCGAGGGCAAGCCCATTGCGTGGATCACCGGTTACGACGCGCCCAGCGCCCGGGCGCAGGCGGCGGCGGGCGCGGACGTCATTCTCATCGGCGACAGCGTCGGCACCAATATTCTCGGCTACGCCTCGGAGCGCGAGGTGACGCTTGACGACATCGCTCATCATACGCGCGCGGTGCGACGGGGAGCGCCCGACACGTTCCTGATCAGCGACATGCCCTGGGCGACCTATACGAATGAGCGGCAGGCCGTCGACAGCGCCCGCAAACTGGTCGCCGCCGGGGCCGACATGGTGAAATTCGAAGGCGCGCTGCCGCGCATCCTGAAAGCCATCGTCGAGGACGGCGTTCTCGTGTGCAGCCATCTCGGCCTTGAGCCGCAGAACCATGAACAGAAGCGCCTCAAGGGCAAAACCGCCGCCGACGCGCGCGCCATTCTGGACGACGCGTTGATGATGGACGCCGCCGGCCACTCCATGCTGCTGCTGGAACTGATTCCCGAGGAGTTGAGCGAGGCGATCACGAAAGCCGTCAAGGCGCCGACCATCGGCATCGGCGCCGGCCGCGCGACCGATGGCCAGGTTCTCGTCTGGCCGGATGTGCTCGGCTATACGGAACACAGTTTCAGGCACAACCGGCGCTACGCCGAGATGGGCAAGGCGATGTTCGAAGCCGCCTCGGCCTATGTGCGCGATGTCCACGCCCGCCGCTTCCCCGGCGCGGAAAACGCCTTCCACATGCCGAAGGACGAGCTCGACCTCTTCCTCGACAAGAAACCAGCCGCCTGAGGAGAAAGCGTCATGGCCCGCGCGACGAAACCGGCCGCACCGCCGAAAGGCGATCCCCGCGCGCGCATTGTCGACGCGCTGATGGAGCTTGCCGGCGAACGGCAATGGGAAGACATTTCCATGACCGATATCGCCGGGCGCGCCGGCGTGTCGCTGGCTGATTTCCGCGACGCCTTCCCCTCGAAGGGCGCGGTTCTCGCCGGCCTGTCGCGGCGCATCGATCGCATCGTGCTGGACGCGACGACCGATGATCTCGCCGGCGAGCCGGCCAGGGACAGGCTGTTCGACGTGCTCATGCGCCGTCTCGACGCCATGGCCCCCTACAAAGCCGGCCTTGAAGCCGTCGCCGGCTGGGCGCGGCGCGACCCCGTCGCGGCGCTGGCGTTGAACCAGATGGCCGTCAACTCGATGCGCTTCATGCTGGAGGCGGCGCGCATCGAGACGGAAGGCGCGCTTGGCCTCGCCAAAACGCAAGGGCTCGTGCTGGTCTGGCTGCGCGTTCTCGACGTGTGGTTCACGGACGACGCCGATCTTTCGCGCACCATGGCCGCGCTCGACCGCGAACTGGCGCGCGGCGGCGAATGGGCGCGGCGCGCCGAAAAACTGCACGAATTGTCGCGGCCCCTGCGCAATCTGTTCGCCGCCGTCTTCGCGGCGCGGCCGGAGCCCCGCCCGCCGCGTCGCCCCGACGATGAAACGGTCGACGTCTGATCAGACCGGGATGCGCACGCTGGCGCGCAGGCCGCCAAGCGGCGAGTCGCCCAGCGTCACGTCGCCGCCGTGCGATCGCGCGATGTCGCGCGCGATGGCCAGACCAAGTCCCGAGCCGCCCTCATCCTGATTTCGCGCCTCGTCGAGCCGGTAGAACGGCTTGAAAACCTCCTCGCGCTGCTCCGGCGGAATGCCGGGACCGTCATCGTCGACATGCACGATGAGGAAGCGCGCGTCGCGTTGACCGACGATCTGAATCCGTCGGGCGTGACGCATGGCGTTGCCGACGAGATTGGCGAGGCAGCGCTTGAAGGCGTCGGGGCGCACGGTCACCAGCGGCTCGCCGGAGAAGGACACGTCCGCCTGCTCGCCGTGGCGCTCGACGTCGAACTTCAGTTCCTCCAGCAGGCCGTAGACGTCGGTTGGAGCGGCGGTTTCGCCCGCGTCGCCGCGCGCGAAGGAGAGATAGGCCTCCAGCATGCGCTGCATTTCCTCGACGTCCTTCTGCAGCGCCTCGGTCTCCTCGCTCTGATCCATCAGCGCCAGCGACAGTCGGAAACGGGTCAGGACGGTGCGCAGGTCGTGGCTGACGCCGTTGAGCATCGCCGTGCGCTGTTCGATGGCGCGTTCGATGCGGCGCTTCATCTCGATGAAGGCGTAGCCGGCCTGCCGCACTTCCCGCGCGCCGCGCGGCGCATAGTCGAGATCGCGCCCCTTGCCGAAATCCTCCGCCGCGCCGGCGAGCGCGAGAATGGGGCGGATCTGGTTGCGCATGAAGGCGATGGCGACGCCGAGCAGGACGAGCGACGTGCCCACCATCCAGATGAAGAAGATGTGGGAGTTCGACGCATAGGCGGCGTTGCGATGGGCGACGACGCGCAGGATGGAATCCTCCAGCGCGACGCGGATCTCGACGAGGCTCGACTTGCCGACCGTGTCGACCCAATAGGGTCGGCCGATCTGGCGGCGCAGTTCGTTCGACAACGCCTGATCAATGATGGAAAAGAACGGCTTGGGCAGCGCCGGCGGCAGCGCGCCGGAGGGCAGGAACTCGATGTCGAGCTTCATGCGCTCCTGGGCGATGCGCGCCAGCGTTTCCGGATCGGCGGCGGTCGCCTTGCGAATCTCGATCAGCGCGCCGATGTCCTGCACCACCGCCGCCGACAGCCGCATCGTGACGAGCTGCCAATGCCGCTCCATGAAGAACCAGGCGACGACCGACTGCAAAACCACCATGGGCGCGATGACGATGAGCAGCGCGCGCGCATAGAGCCCCTTGGGCATGACGCCGGCGATGCGGCGGGCGAAGCCGCGCCACATCTCGCGCGGGCGCTCGAAATAGACCGGAAAGGTCAGCGTCGGGGCCTTGCGGCGGCGCATGTCAGCGATCCGCCATCAGGCGATAGCCGGCGCCGCGCGCCGTGTGCAGCCAGACCGGATTGGCGGGATCGATCTCGATCTTGCGGCGCAGCCGGTTGACCTGCACGTCGATGGTGCGCTCATTGCCGGCCGCGCCGGCCCCGGCGAGCGCCTCGCGCGACACCGGCTCGCCGGGACTCTCGGCCAGCAGGGTCAGGATTTCCCGCTCGCGCTCCGACAGGCGCACCGGCTCCTCGCCCTGCCGCAATTCGCCGCGCGCGAGATCGAAAACGAAATCGCCGAAGCGCACGAGACGCGCGGCCGGCTCCTCGACGGGCCTGGGCTGGGCGCGGCGCAGGATGGAGCCGATGCGCAGCGCCAGTTCGCGCGGGTCGAACGGCTTGGCGAGATAATCGTCGACGCCGGCCTCGAGGCCGCGCACGCGGTCGTCGAAATCGGCGCGCGCGGTGAGCATCAGGATCGGAACGTCGGCCAGCTCGGTTTCGCCGGCGCGCAGGCGGCGGGCGAAATCGACGCCGTTCTCGCCCGGCATCATCACGTCGAGCACCAGCAGGTCGAAGGAAAGGCTTTGCAGTCTCTGCGTCGCTTCGGCGGCGTTGGCGGCGGTGGTGATGCGATAGCCCTGCTCAGCGAGAAAGCGCGACAGCAGGGCGCGGATGCGCTTGTCGTCGTCCACGACAAGCAGATGCGCGGCGTCGTCCGCCGGTTCGGCGATGGGTCGCGGGGTCATGCGTCGCCTTTCGGTTCGGGCCAAACGAGACTTGCGGCCTTGTCACGCTCGCCGGGATCGATCATTTCGAGCAGAAAGGCGACGGCGTCGGCGCGCGCGCCCTCGCCGAGCGCGCCAAGCACGCGGGAGAAGCGCTCGGATTGCAGCCGCGCCACCTCCAGCGCCAGCCTGCGCCCTTCCGGCGTGGGAAACAACAGCCGCTGGCGGCGGTCCGCCACGCCCGGCCGCGCCTCGACATAGGATTGGTCGAGCAGCTCCTTCAGCACGCGGTTGAGGCTCTGCTTGGTGATGCGCAGAATATCGAGCAGTTCGGCGATGGTCAGGCCGGGATGGCGGTTGACGAAATGCAGCACGCGATGATGGGCGCGACCGAATTGATAGGCTTCGAGCAGCCGGTCGGCGTCGCCGACGAAATCGCGATAGGCGAAAAAGAACAGCTCGATCAGATCGAATTTGGGATCGCCGGCGCGATCGGCCGTCAGCCCTTCGGCGTCGGCCTCGCGCTCCGCGGCGCGGCCGCGGGAGGGCGCGCGCGGGGCGCTGCGTTTCAGAAGCGCGGGATCCATCGAACGCGGTCTCCAGTCCCCGTGGCCCGTTGTGCGGGCGGGGAAGGCGGGCGCCTGTTTTACGTCAGCCATATTGACATATTTCAGGTCGATTGTTACTCGTCAAGGCCTGCCCGGGACACAAAAGGCACGCGCGAGGCCGCGCGGCTTTGCGGTTCTGTCGCCCGGCCCCCGACGGCCCCAAGGAGTTTTTCCGATGTCTTTGCCCTTCGACCAGCGTGACGGCTTCATCTGGATGAACGGCAAGATGCTGCCGTGGATGGACGCCAAACTGCATGTGCTGAGCCATGGCCTGCACTACGCCTCCTGCGTGTTCGAGGGCGAGCGCGCCTATGGCGGCCAGATCTTCAAATCGACCGAGCATTCCGAGCGCTTCAGGAAATCGGCGCAGGTGCTGGATTTCGAAATCCCCTATTCCGTCGCGGAGCTGGACGCGGCCAAGGCCGCCTGCGTCGAGGCCAACAAGTTCCAGTCCTGCTACGTGCGGCCCGTCGCCTGGCGCGGCTCGGAGATGATGGCTGTGGCCGCCCAGCACGCGACGATCAACGTCGCCATCGCCACCTGGGACTGGCCGTCGATGTTCGACGTCGAGCAGAAGATGAAGGGCATCCGCCTCGACATCGCCGACTACCGCCGGCCCGATCCGCAATGCGCGCCGTGCGATTCCAAGGCCGCCGGCCTCTATATGATCTGCACCATCTCCAAGCACCGCGCCGAGCGGCGCGGCTACGCCGACGCGATGATGCTGGATTGGCAGGGCCGCGTCGCCGAATGCACCGGCGCCAATATCTTTTTCGTGAAAGACGGCGTCATCCACACGCCCATCGCCGATTGCTTCCTCGACGGCATCACCCGCCGCACGGTCATCGGGCTGGCGAAGAAGCGCGGCCTCGAGATCGTCGAACGCCGCATCATGCCGGACGAGCTTGCCGGCATGCAGGAATGCTTCCTCACCGGCACCGGCGCGGAAGTGACGCCCGTGTCCGAGATCGGCCCCTACGCGTTCCAGCCCGGCGCCATCTCCCGCGCGCTGGTGGAGGACTACACCGCCGAAGTGACGCCGAAGAGCGAGGCAGCGTAAGGGCCTGACCACGGTCCGCCGGTCTTCGACCAAACGCAGCGCCGGGCATCGCCCGGCGTTGCGTTTGGCGCCCGAAAGCGTCGGCGAGAGGCCGTTTCGCGGCCTGGCCGGCCGGAGGCCGGCGATCCGAAGGGGCGCCTTGCCCGATCGCGTGGATGGCCGGGACCGGGCCCGGCCATGACGTGGGACGGAGATCGGCGCGTTTGTCGGAGAGGCCCCGCCCCTCCCCCAACGTCATGCGCGGGCTTGTCCCGCGTATCCACGCCGTGCAGTCTGGACGGATGCGGGGCGGATGGGTTTACATCGTCACCAACAAGCCGAACGGCATTCTCTATGTCGGGGTGACGAGCGACATCGGCCGCCGCGCCTTCGAGCATCGATCCGGCATGATCGACGGCTTCACGAAACGCTATGGTCTCAATCGTCTCGTCTATATGGAGCGGTTCGAGGACATCCGCGGCGCCATTCAACGCGAAAAGAACATCAAGCACTGGCCGCGCGCATGGAAAGCGCAGCTCATTCTCGCCCAAAACCCGGACTGGCGGGATTTGTTTGAAATCTTGAACTGTTGAGCGATGGCCCCGACCCTTCGAGGAGAGGCCTACGCCCCCAGCTTCGCCTTCACCGCCGCGCTGGCCTTGCCGAAATCCATGCGGCCGGAATATTTGGCTTTCAGCGTGCCGACCACCTTGCCCATGTCCTTGATGCTGGCGGCGCCGGTCTCGGCGATGGCGGCGTCGATGGCGGCGGCCACGTCGGCGTCGCTCATCTGGGCGGGGAGGAAGCTCTGGATGACGGCGATCTCGGCGCGTTCGGCGTCGGCAAGCTCCGTGCGGCCGGCCTTGTCGTAGATCTCCACCGACTCCTGCCGGCTCTTGATCATCTTCTGCAACATGGCGAGGATGTCGTCGTTCGAGACCTCCTTGCCCTGGCCGCGCGCCTCGATGTCGCGATCCTTCAGCGCGGCGGCGATGAGGCGGATGGCGCCGACGCGGGCCTTGTCGCCCGCCTTCATGGCCGTCTTGAGCTCTTCGGTGAAACGCGCGCGCATGATCTCTCCTCGCGGGCCGTCGGGGTTGACGCTCCCGCCGCCCTCTTCTAGCTTCCGGGCCAAATTCGGCCCCCTCACATTGCGTGGCTTTCCGCGTCCTGCGCCCGTTGCGGAGCGCACGCCCGGCCACGCGGGATAGCCAAGGGTGTAGAGCGACCATGACACAGGATCAAGCCAAAGCCGCCCCCTGGGAGGTCCGCAAGCCGACGGCGCTGCTCGTGCTGGCCGACGGAACCGTGCTGGAGGGCTTCGGCCTCGGCGCGGAAGGCCATGCGGTCGGCGAGGTCTGCTTCAACACGGCGATGACGGGCTATGAGGAAATCCTCACCGACCCGTCCTATGCCGGGCAGATCGTCACCTTCACCTTCCCGCATGTCGGCAATGTCGGCGCCAACGAGGAAGACATCGAGACGGTCGACATGGAGGCCTCCGACCGCGCCCGCGGCGTCGTCGTCGCCGCCGACGTGACGGAGCCCTCGAACTATCGCGCCACGCGGCATTTCGACGCGTGGCTGAAGATGCGCGGCATCATCGGCCTGTCGGGCGTCGACACCCGCGCCCTCACCGCGCACATCCGCGACAGGGGCATGCCCAACGCCGTCATCGCCCACGCGCCGGACGGCGTGTTCGATCTTGACGCGCTGAAGAAGGAGGCCGCCGCCTGGCCGGGCGTCGCCGGCATGGATCTCGTGCCGGGCGTGACGGCGAAGGCCGAATATGGCTGGGATGAGACGATCTGGTCGCTCGTCGACGGCTACGGCAGGCAGAGCCAGCCGAAATATCGCGTCGTCGCCATCGACTACGGCGTCAAGCGCAACATCCTGCGCCTGCTGGCCGAGGCCGGCTGCGCGGTGAAGGTCGTGCCGGCGACGACCCCGGCGAAGGACATTCTGGCGCTGAAGCCCGACGGCGTGTTCCTGTCCAACGGCCCCGGCGATCCGGCCGAGACGGGCAAATATTCCGTGCCCGTCATCCGCGCCCTGCTCGACGCGAAAGTGCCGACCTTCGGCATCTGCCTCGGCCATCAGATGATGGCGCTGGCCGTCGGCGCGAAGACGACGAAGATGCATCAGGGCCATCACGGCGCCAACCATCCGGTGAAGGATTTCACCACCGACAAGGTCGAGATCGTGTCGATGAACCATGGCTTCGCGGTGGATCGCGACAGCCTGCCGGCCAATGCGCGGGAGACGCATGTGTCGCTGTTCGACGGTTCGAATTGCGGCATCGCGCTCACCGACCGCCCGGCCTTCTCGGTGCAGCACCATCCCGAGGCCTCGCCGGGCCCGCAGGACAGCCATTATCTCTTTCAGCGCTTCATCGAGATGATGGACAAGGCGAAGGCGGCCTGAGCCGATGGACTGGCGCGACTACTGGAACACGGATCATCCGATCTACGTGAACGCGCGCCATCGCCTGCTGCATTATGAGGGGCTGGCGCGCGACATCGCCGCCTGGATCCCCTCGCCCGACGCGGTCGTGCTCGACTGGGGATGCGGCGAGGCGGAAGCCGCCGGCCGCGTCGCGCGCGGCTGCGGGACGCTCTATCTGTTCGACACGGCCCCGAACGTGCGCGCCAATGTGGCGCGACGCTGCGCCGGCGCCCCCAATATTCATGTCCTCGACGAGCCCGCGCTGGCGGCGCTGCCGGACGAGAACCTCGACATGATCGTCTGCGTGTCGGTGCTGCAATATCTCGACGCGGCGACGCTCAACGACGCGATGGAGCTGTGGCGCGACAAGCTGAAACCCGGCGGACGGCTCGTCGTCGCCGACGTGATCCCGCCCGACCTCGGCGCGCTCGCCGACGTCAGGGCGCTGCTGGCCTTCGGCGCGCAAGGCGGATTTCTGATCGCCGCCGGGCTCGGGCTCGTGCGCACGTTCTTTTCCGATTATCGCAAGCTGCGCGGACGCCTGGGGCTGACGACCCACGCCGAGGGCGATTTTCTGCGTCTGCTGGCGGCCAGCGGCTTTCGCGGCGAACGGAGCGAACGGAATTTCGGCCACAATCAGGCGCGCATGACCTTCGTCGCGACACGGCTATAGAGGCAGGGCGATTCCCGCCACCAGACGGCCGTAGTCCGGCTCCTTGCGATGCGTCGCGCGGCGATAGGAGAAAAAGCGCGCCTCGTCGGCATAGGTGTCGAGCGCCAAATCCGCGAACGCGCCGACGCGCGCCTCCCCGATCCTTCGGGCGATGAACCCCGGCAGGTCGAAACGCGCATGGCCGGCGCGGTCGGAGGCGACGAAATAGCGGGCGAAATCCACGTCGACGGCGGTGAACTGCGCGATAAATTCCGGCCCCACCTCATAGGAGGGTTGACGGATCGTCGGCCCCAGCGCCGCCCGGATATCGCCGCGCGACGCGCCAAGACCGGTCATGCCGGCAACCGTCGATTCGACAATCCCCGACAGCGCGCCCTTCCAGCCGGCATGGCAGGCGCCGATGACGCCGGCCTTGCTGTCGGCGAAGAGCAGCACGCCGCAATCGGCGCCGGTGACGCCGAGGCCGACGCCCGGCGTGGCCGTGACGAGACCGTCGCAGCGCGGCCGCGCGTCGGCGGCCCATGGCGCCGAAACGACGACGGCTTCGGCCGAATGAATCTGGAACGGCACGAGGAAATGCGTCGCCTCGACGCCAAGCCGGGCCGCCATGCGCCGCCGGTTTTCCGCCACCGCGTCGGGCGCGTCGCTTGAGCCGACGCCGCCGTTGAGCGAGGCGTAGACGCCGGTCGAGACGCCGCCCTGCCGCGTGAAGAAGGCGTGCGCGACGCCGTCGAGACCGGGCGCGGTCAGCGCGGGCGCGGCGCTCACGCCAGCGCCTCGTCGGCGAAACCGGGCAAGGGCCCGAGGTCGCGGCGGCTGACCGCGATCACCTTGAACAATTCGCCCATGCTGGCGTCCGGGCCGTCGACAGGCCCCGGCCCGGCGAGGCGGCGCACCGCCGCCTCGATGGCGGCGACCTGATCGGGGCCGGCGCGTCGCGCCAGCGCCAGCGCGCGCTGCGCAAGGCCGAGCTGATTGAGAAAGGCGCCCTGCGTCACCGGCCCGTGCACGGCGCAGCCGGTGGACTTCGCGGCGCGGCCGAGCGCGGCGAAATCGACATGGGTCGTCAAATCCGCCTCGCCGGGGCTCTCCAGCGGATCGGCGAAACGATGCTCGCGCACTGCCTGCAGGGTCTCGCCCAGATCGGTGCGGGTGTGGCCGTAATCGATGGCGAGCAGCGCCCCGCCCTGCGCCATGATGCGCGCCGAAAGCGCGGTCATGACGCGCTGGCCCTCGGCGCCGACCTCCAGCATCGCGCCGGGGGGCGCCTCGGCCTTGATGTAGGGCTCGGGCTCGCTGGACAGGCCGAACACGAAATGGCCGGCGGGATCGAGCCCGACCATGCGCTCGCACCAGCCGGCGTCTGCGCGCACATATTGGCGGATCGGCAGCGCGTCGAAAAACTCGTTGGCGAGAAAAATCGCCGGGCCGGCGGGAACGTCGGCGACGCTCGAATGCCAGGAGACGGGGACGCCGGCGTCGGCCAGCGCCCCGCGCTGCCGCCCGGACAGGATCGGGCTCGTCTCGACGAGATGCACCTGCAACGCCTGGCGGAAAGCCGGCGCGACGCGCGCCGCGCGCAAGGCGTCGGCCATCAGCGTGCCGCGCCCCGGTCCCAGTTCGACCAGCCGCAGGGTCGCGGGCGAACCCATGACGGCCCAGACCTCCGCCGCCCACAGGCCGATCAACTCGCCGAACATCTGGCTGATTTCCGGCGCGGTGGTGAAATCGCCGCCGGCCCCGAACGGCTCGCGCGAGATGTAATAGCCATGGGTGGGATGGCCCAGCGCCAGCGCCATATAGCGCTCGACGCTGATCGGGCCCTCCTGCGAGATCATGTCACGGAGGATGGCGGAGAGCTGGCTCATGGCGCGGCTTCCTTTCGACGCAGCGAGAACAGGATGAGCGCGAGACCCGCGACGACCATGGGCGCCGACAACACCATGCCCATCGTCAGATTTTGCCCGAGTTTTTCAAGATCGGGATCGGGTTCGCGGAAGAATTCGCAGAAAATGCGCGCCAGACCGTAGCCGAACCCGAACAGGCCGGTCACGAAGCCGGGCCGCTTCAGCGCGCCGGCGCGGATGGCCAGCGCGAGAAGGACGAACAGCGCCAGCCCCTCCAGCCCCGCCTCGTAAAGCTGGCTGGGATGGCGCGGCTCGGGGCCCGCGCCGGGAAACACCATGGCCCACGGAACGTCGCTCGGCCGCCCCCACAGCTCCGGCTTGATGAAATTGGCCAGCCGCCCGAACAGCAGCCCGAGCGGCGCGCCGGCGGCGACGAGGTCGAACACGGTCAACGTCGGGGCCTGATAGCGGCGGGCGAACAGGGCCATGCCGACCATCGCGCCGAGAAGGCCGCCGTGAAAAGCCATGCCGCCCTGCCAGAGCGCGAAAATCTCCAGCGGATGACCGAGGTAATGGCCGGGATCGTAGAACAGCACATGGCCGAGACGGCCGCCGAAAATGACGCCGAAGGCGGCGTAGAGCATCAGGTCGTCGAGGCTTTCGGCGGCCGGGCGCGGCAGGCCGCCCCACAGCGCGTCGCGCCGCGTCAGGAGGCGCGCATAGGCCCAGGCGAGCATCAGGCCGGCGATATAGGCGAGCCCGTACCAGCGGATGGCGACGGGGCCGATCTGCACCAGCGTCGGATCGATGGCGGGAAAAGGAATGGCGAACATGGCATGGGAATGCGCGGCCCGGCGGTTTCCGTCAAGGCGCCCCTTGCGCGGCGCGGCGAAAGGGGCCATGTGCCTCGCACGAATTGCGCTTGCATCGAGGAGCCTCGCCATGACCCAGACCCGCGGCCGCATTTTCGACGACGTGGCGCGTCTGATGACGGACGCCGCCGGCATGGCTCAGGGCCTGCGCCGCGAGGTGGAGACCATCGGCAAGACCCAACTCGAACGGCTCCTGTCGACCATGGATCTGGTGCAGCGCGAGGAATTCGAGGCCGTGCGCGACATGGCCGCCGCGGCGCGCGACGAGAACGAAAATCTCAAGGCGCGTCTCGCCGAACTCGAGGCCAGGCTGGCGGACAAATCGAAATAGGTTTCGCCGACCCGGATTTTCGACGCGCGCGGGCCCGCCGCGCGCGTTTTCATTTGTGGACAGTTTTGACGATCGCCTCACTCGGCGGTGGACGAATCTCCGCGAATCCATGAGGTTGTCGGAGGCAAGCGAAATCGGCGCGCGGCGCGTCGATCGACCGTTCGCCACAGGCCTTGTCGCGTATCCGGCCTTCGATCATGCGTGCGCCCCGTCGGCGCCAGTTCCCAAGCGGCCGTCGCCGCCCCCGAGGATCGCCAGAGGCCCGTGAATGAGCTTTCCCGAGATGGACGCCGAACGCGTCGAACATCCCGTCGATATTGTCGAGCGCGTCGCCGCGCATAACGCCTGGAGCTTCGACCGCGAACAGCGCGACGAGATTTCCATCGCCGTCGCCGGCCAATGGAACGACTACAACGTCGCCTTTACCTGGCTGCCGGACGTCGAGGCGCTGCATCTGGCCTGCGCCTTCGACCTGAAGACGCCCGCCAGCCGGCGCGACGAGGTGCTGCGGCTGATCGCGCTGGCCAACGCGCAGATGTGGGTCGGCCATTTTGATCTGTGGACCGAGGACGGCTTGATCATCTTCCGCCACGCGCTGCTGCTGGCCGGTGGGCTCGAGGCGTCGCGCCGGCAGTGCGAGAGCATGTTGGCCAACGCCGTCACGGCCTGCGAGCGCTATTATCAGGCCTTCCAGTTCGTCGCCTGGTCGGGCAAGAGCGCGCGCGAAGCGCTCGACGCGGCGATGTTCGAAACGGTCGGGACGGCCTGATGCTGCCGGCCTCTCTCGTGCTCGCCGGCGCCGGCAAGATGGGCGGCGCCATGTTGCAGGGCTGGCTGGCGCGCGGGCTCGACCCCAAAGCGGCGGTCGTCATCGATCCGCACCCCTCGGCCGAATTGACGGCGCTGTGCGCCGCGCGCGGCGTGGCGCTCAATCCGCCGACGGGCGCCGCGCGCGCGCCGCAAGCGCTGGTGCTGGCGGTCAAGCCGCAGAGCTTCGCGGAGGCGGCGCCGGCGCTGGAACCCCTGGCCGGGCCGGACACGCTTGTCGTCTCGATCCTCGCCGGCAAGACGATCGCCGATCTCGCCGCCCGCCTGCCCCGCGCCAAAGCCTTCGCCCGGGCGATGCCGAACACGCCGGCGGCGGTGGGGCGCGGCGTCACCGGCGTCGCGGCCAGCCCAGGGGCGAGCGCCGCGCAGAAGGCCGTGGCCGATTCGCTGCTGTCGGCGATCGGCGCCGTCGTCTGGCTTGAGGATGAGAAGCTCATTGACGCCGTAACGGCGGTGTCGGGCTCGGGACCGGCCTATGTGTTCCATCTCGCCGAATGCATGGCGGCGGCGGGCGAGGCGCTCGGCCTGCCCAAAGACGTCGCGGCGAAACTGGCGCGGGCGACGGTGGAGGGATCGGGAGAATTGATGGCCCGCTCGCCGGAGATCGACCCCGCGCAATTGCGCAGGAACGTTACCTCGCCCGGCGGCACCACCGCCGCCGCGCTCGACGTGCTGATGGCGGAGGACGGCCTGGAAACGCTGATGGCCCGCGCCCTGGCGGCGGCGCATCGTCGGGCGGGCGAACTGGCGGGGTAAGGCCGGCGGTTTCAGCTTGAAAATTCCCAAACGGGCGCGATATTGGTTCCGGTTGGGCGCAGCAGAGGGAATTGAAGCCGTGAATCCGTCCTACGACGCCGGCGCCATCGCTCATATGTTGGGTTTACGCTTCACGACCGGGACCAGGGCAACGGCGACAACACGCGCGCGCGGACCTGATGATGCGCGCGGCGTGACGTTGCGCGTCAATGGTCGGATTGTCGAGGTCACCGCCCTTGATCCGGCGGCGCGCCGCCATCCCTCCAGGGCGCTCTCCGGGTTGAGCGCCGCGCTGGACCCTTCGCCGCTGATGATCGAAATGGCCGTCGAGGTCGGACTGCCGCGGCAATCATTGAGCAATATCGCCCGCTTTCTTTCAGACGACGATGCTGCGCGCGCAACCGCGTTCGAAAAGGACATCATTCCGAAATCGACTCTGGCGCGGCGAACGGCCCGGTTCAACACCAGAGAAAGCGAACATATCGAGCGTGTGGCGCGGCTCACGGTGCAAGCCGCGCGCGTCCTCGGTGGCCAACCGGAAGCCCGACGGTTTCTGTTTGAGCCTCATCCTGCGCTTCACGGCGAGAGACCCTTTGACCTCACCCGGACAGAGCTCGGCGCGCGACGAGTCGAACATCTTCTGGAGGCGGTGGCCTACGGATTGCCGCGCTGATCATGCCAAAAGATGCGCCAGCCGCCGTCGCGACGCGAAAATTCTGGCGCGTTGGCGCAGGAGACCACCCGCTCTGGTCGGGCGAAGGCGCCCGGCTGTTCGGAGCCCGTTGGAACAGCCCGAATCACGCGGCCATCTATGCGGGGTCGAGTTGCGCCATTTGCGTGCTGGAACTCCTCGCGCACGCCAACTCGAAAGCGCCGCCGCCGAGCACACGCTTTCTGACCGCCTCGACGCCCGCCGATATGTCCGCCGAAATCTTCGATCCGCAGAGGCATCCGGGCTGGGATGATCTCGACGATTCCTCCGTCGCCCGGACATTCGGAACCCGATGGCTCATCGAGCAGCGCTCGTGCGTCCTGATCGTGCCTTCCGTGGTGACGCGCGGCGAGGACATGAACGCCGTCATCAACCCGGCCCATCCGGATTTTGCGCGGATCAAGGTCACGGCCGAGTCGCCGCTGACGTTCGACAAACGCTTGTTCGGCTGACCGTCGAAGCTCCCGACTGCGCCGCGGCTCACGCCGCCAGCATGCGGCCGACCTCGCTGACCAGATCGCGCAGATGGAACGGCTTCGACAGAACTTTCGCCTGTTTCGGGGCGTTGTTGTCGGGATTGAGCGCGACGGCGGCGAAGCCGGTGATGAACATCACCTTGATGTCGGGGTCGAGTTCCGTGGCGCGGCGGGCGAGTTCGATGCCGTCCATCTCGGGCATGACGATGTCGGTCAGCAGCAGTTCGAAGGGCTCTTCCCGCAAGCGGTTATAGGCGGAGAGGCCGTTGTCGAACGAGGCCACGTCGTAGCCGGCGTTCTGCAGCGCCTTGACGAGGAACCGACGCATGTCGTTATCGTCCTCGGCCAGCAGGATTTTTGTTGCGGAAACAGCGGATTCGTTCATGGCGTCCTCGGCGTCTGTCAGGCTCCATAAAGACCCGGCTTGGTAAAAAACGGGTAAAATCCGACGACGCAATCGTCAGCTTTCGTTCTTGTCCACAACATACAGGATCGCCCCCGGCATGGACAGGCGCGCGCTGGCCTGGCACAGTCGCGCCATCAGGCGGGAGCGCGGATGGACGACGGCTGGAATCGGATGCTCAAGCAGGGCGGCGCGGCGGCGGCGGACAACCCGCCGTTCGAAATCGTCGCGCCGGGCGGCATGCGCCTGCCGCTGATTTTCAACGCGCCGCACTCGGGGCGCGCCTATCCGCCGCGTTTTCTCGCCGCCTCGCGTCTCGATTCCCTGACGCTGCGCCGCTCGGAGGACGCCTTCGTCGATGAATTGTTCGCGGGAGCGGCGGCGGTCGGCGCGCCGTTGCTGCGCGCTCTGTTTCCGCGCGCCTGGCTCGACGCCAACCGCGAGCCTTACGAACTGGACCCGCGCATGTTCGCGGGGCGCCTGCCGGCTTTCGCCAACACGCGCTCGACGCGGGTGGCCAGCGGCCTGGGCACGATCCCGCGCCTCGTCGGCGAGGGACTGGAGATTTACGCCGGAGCGCTCGCCGTGGAGGAGGCGGCGACGCGCATCGCCTCGCTCTATCTGCCCTATCACGCGGCGCTGAAAGGGCTGATCGACGAGGCTTTGGCCCGCTGGGGCGTCGCCTATGTCGTGGATTGCCATTCCATGCCGTCGCATTTGCCCGGGCCCAAAGCCGAACGGCTGGACATGGACATCGTGCTGGGCGACCGTCACGGCGCCGCCGCCGAGCCCGGACTGACCGACGCCATGACGAAGGCGCTGGCGGCGCGGGGCTATCGCGTCGCGCGCAACAAGCCCTATGCCGGCGGCTTCATCACCGAGCATTACGGCCGACCCGCGCAAGGCGCGCATGTCGTGCAGATCGAGATCAATCGGGCGCTCTATATGGACGAGCGGCGAATCGAGCGGACGCCGGGCCTGGCGACGTTGAAGCGCGACATGTCCGGGCTGTGCGCGGCGCTGGCGCGCTATGTCGACTCCCGCATCGGTGAGCGCGCGGCGGCCGAGTAAGCCGCGCGCAAAAAGAAAGAGGCCGCCTGTGTCGCCACAAGCGGCCCAAGTCTAGGGAGGAAACGCCCAAGGAGGGCATCGGCGGCAGGATCACTGCCGCACCGCAATAATATGCCTGTGCGCTGCACAAATTGCAAGGGCTGAATATAAAATTTTTGTTCACATATAAACTAATGATATTGCTGCTTTTTCACGACCCTGCCCGGGCGGGATGCGGATCGCGGGCGCGGAAATACAGCGCCAGGGCCAGCAGGAGTTCGAGCGCGATGATCGCGAAGACCGCGCGATAGGCGGCGGGTGGGTAGGTCTTGACCCCGTCGACCATCGTCGAGCCGAACATTTCGACGAGCCAGGCCGTCAGGGTCTGCTGCACGAAGACGCCGCCGATCGTGCCCATGTTGAGCAGGGTCAACCCGCGTCCCGTGAGTTCCGGCGGGAACAGCGATTTGCCATGCGCGGTCAGCAGCGGCGAATAGGCCAGGGCGAAGCCGTAGGCGGCGAGGAAATACGGCAGCGCGCCAACCGGCAGCGGCGCGGCGGCGGCCAGCGCCGCCAACGCCAGCGCGAAGACGGCCATGATGATCGACGGCCTCTTGTAGCTGGCGAAATAGCGGTCGACCGGCCCCAGCGCGAACAGGCCGCCGATCTGGAAGACGGCGAAGATCAGCAGGTAGAACCCTCGCGTCTCCAGCGACATGCCATAGGTCTGCGACAGCCAGGGCCCGCCCCACAGCCCGAGAATGGCGGCGAAGGCGGAATAGGTCGCCGCCTGCATGAAGAACAGCCGCCAGAACGAATCGACGCGGGCCGCCGCCGCGACGCCGCGCAGGGCCTGTCCGAGTCCCTCCGCCCGCGCCCGGCGTTGCGCCTTGCCTTTCGCGCTCTCGTGCACGAACAGAAAGACCAGCGCGGTCATGCAGGCCGCGAACACGGCCACGCCGAGAAAGCTGGCGCGCCAGCCGAAGGTCGCCGTCGCCTCGGCCAGCGGCTTCGTCGCCACCAGCATCCCCAACGAGCCGCCGCCAAGCTGCACGCCGACCATGGCGGCGAAGCGATGCGGCGAGAATCGCTCGGCGTAGATGGCCAGCGGCGCCATCAGATAGGAGCAGCAGCCGATGCCGAGCAGCAACCGGGCGAGCGCGAGCGTGAAGAAATTTTCCGCCATGGCGAACATCAGCGTCGCCGCGATCATGATCGCCGCCGTGGCGAGCATCGCCGCCTTGGGCCCGAACCGGTCGATGGCGACGCCAAGCGGAATCTGGGCCGCGGCGAAGGACAAAAAGAACAGGGACGACAGCAGGCTGAGCCGCGACGCGTCGAGCCCGAACTCCCGCGCCAGATCGGGGCCGATGACGCCGGTGGAGGAGCGGAAGAACTGGCTGATGATGTAGATGCCGACGAGCGAAGCGACCAGCATGAAGGCGGAGCCGGCGACCTCGCGGTCCGTTTGGGATTGATCGGCGTCGGCTGTCCGTGTCATCTGCCCTCTGCCTTCTGGCCTGTTCGCGCCCCCGCTCTAACATGCCACTTTGTCCCGGCAAACCGCGAAAGGCCGTCGCCGTCATGACCGCTGTCGATTTCACCCAATTCGTCGAGGAGCTGGCGCAGAAATCGGGCGAGGCGATCCTGCCCTTCTTCCGCACCGCCATCGGCGCGGAAGACAAGTCGAAGGGCGGCGTCTTCGACCCCGTCACCGAAGCCGACCGGGCGGCCGAGGCGGTGATGCGCCGGATGATCCTCGACACCTTTCCCGGCCACGGCGTGATCGGCGAGGAATTCGGCGATCAGCGTGTCAACGCGGAATATTGCTGGGTTCTCGACCCCATCGACGGCACCAAGAGCTTCGTTTCGGGCATGCCGGTCTGGGGCACGCTGATCGGCCTCACCCACAACCGCCGGCCCTGCTACGGCATGATGCATCAACCCTTCACGCGCGAGGCCTTCACCGGCGATTGCGAAAAAGCCGATTGGCGCGGGCCCGGCGTCAATGGCCAGCCGACGACGCGCCGGCTGCATACGCGCGCCTGCCCGGATCTGGCCGCGGCGACGCTGATGACGACCTCGCCCCTGCTCATCCCCGGCGATTTGCGCCCGGCCTTCGAGCGCGTTGAGCGGGAAGCGCGGCTGTCGCGCTATGGCGGCGACTGCTACGCCTATTGCATGCTGGCGGCGGGCCATGTCGACCTCGTCATCGAGGCGGCGCTGCAGCCCTACGACATCGTGGCGCTCATTCCCATCGTGCAGGGAGCGGGCGGCGTGATCACGACCTGGGAGGGAGACGACCCCTCGCGGGGCGGCGCGATCATCGCCGCCGGCGATCCGCGCGCGCATGAAGCGGCGCTCAAGCTCCTCTCCGGCGGCTGATTCGGCGCCGTTTGCGCCTGCGCTATTGACGCGGGGGCCGCCGGCATGTTCCCTCCCCCGCATGGCCTTGTCGACAATGCACCCTCGCGCCAGCAACGCATGGAGCCTGCCGAACCTGCTGACCTACGGTCGGCTGGTCGCGGTGCCCGTGGTGGCGGCGCTGATGTTCTGGCCCGACGAGTTCTGGATGCGCTGGGCGGCCTGGACCGTGTTCTCGCTGGCCGGCGTCACCGACTTTTTCGACGGCTACCTCGCGCGCATCTGGTCGCAGCAGAGTTCGCTCGGACGCATGCTCGATCCGATCGCCGACAAGCTGCTGATCGCGGTCGTGCTGTTGATGCTGGTGGCGACGCAGGCGATCAGGGGCTGGTCGATCTGGGCCGCCATCGTCATCCTCAGCCGCGAGATCCTCGTCTCGGGCCTGCGCGAGTATCTTGCCGAGCTGCGCGTTTCCGTGCCGGTGAGCCGCATCGCCAAATGGAAAACGACGGTGCAGATTTTCGCCGTCGGCTTCCTCATTGTCGGTCCGTCGGGAACGCCGATCCTCACCCATACGGTCGAGATCGGCCTGGCGCTGTTGTGGCTCTCGGCGGCGCTGACGCTCTATACGGGCTGGGACTATTTCCGCGCCGGCCTTCGGCATGTGATCGAGGAATAGGCCCATGAAGGCGGTTTATTTCGCCTGGGTGCGCGAGCGCGTTGGTCTGGCCGAGGAGGAGATCGCGCCGCCGCCCGCCGTCGTCACCGTCGCCGACCTGATGGGCTGGCTGTCGGCGCGCGGCGAGAATTACGCCTACGCCTTCGAAAACGCCCGCACGATCCGCGCCGCGCTCGATCGCAAACATGTCAGGCATGACGCCGCGATCGCCGGGGCGGAGGAAATCGCCTTCTTCCCGCCGATGACGGGCGGCTGACGTGGCGGTCGCGCCGAAAATCCGCGTGCAGCGGCAGGATTTCGACGCCGCCGCCGAACAACAGGCGCTGACGCAAGGGCGGCGCGACGTCGGCGCGCTCGTCGCCTTCACGGGGCTTTGCCGCGACGAGGGCGGCCGGCTGGCGGCGCTGGAGCTTGAGCATTACGCGGGCATGGCGGAGGAGGAGCTGGGCCGCGTCGCGGGCGAGGCGCTGGCGCGCTGGCCGCTCAGCGGCCTGACCATCATCCATCGCTATGGCCGGATCGAGCCCGGCGCGAGGATCGTGCTCGTGATCGCCGCGTCAAGCCATCGCCGCGCGGCCTTCGAGGCCGCGGACTACCTCATGGACTATCTCAAGACCCGCGCGCCCTTCTGGAAAAAGGAGCATCCCGTCTCGGGCGCGGACGCCGGCTGGGTGGAGGCCAAAGCGGACGACGACGACGCGGCGCGACGCTGGACGGCGAAGGGATAGCCAAAAATCCGCTGCGGGCGCTTGCGCCCGTCGCCCCGAGCCGATATATCGCCTCCACACCCGAGCCGCACGGCGCCCGAAGCGGCTCGAAGGGGCGCGTAGCTCAGCGGGAGAGCACTACGTTGACATCGTAGGGGTCACAGGTTCGATCCCTGTCGCGCCCACCATTTGGAAAGCCGGCTCGAACGCGCATCGTTCGGCCGGCTTTTTTCATTGGCGTTCTACAATCTCACTCGCCCGCCAGCGCCTTGCGCACATCTTCCGGCAGTTCGCGGGCGCGGATGCGGCCCTGGTCGTCGAAGGCGGTCCAGACGCGGGTCTCGAAGCCTTCGACGCAGAGCGTCTCGCCTTTGTAGAGCTTGTGTTGGACGTCGAAGCTCGAGCCGCGCAGGGCGGCGACGCTGGAGACGATGCGCGCCTCCTCGCCATAGCGCAAAGGCGCGCGGAAGACGGCGCGCGTGTCGACCAGCGGAATGCCGGCGGCGTTGTAGCGTTTGAGCAGGTCGCTCTTGTCGGTTCCGGTCGCCGCGGCGACGAGCAGCGCCATGCTCCAGTCGAAATACTCGAAGAAGCGCGGGTTGAAGACGATGCCGGCGGGGTCGCAATGCCCCCATTCGACGGTCAGCACCCGCGTGTTCGAGAACATCGCCTCACGCCTTCGGCGGCGCGGCGAGACGCGCGGCGCGTTTCTGCACGAAGGCGTCGAGACGGGCCTGCGCCTCGGGGTCCGTCTGGGTGAAGGCGGCCATCAGGCTTTCGAGGAACAGGCCGTCGTCCTGCGACATGTCCTGAATGCGCGGCAGCGCCTGCATGACGGCGTAGTTGGACAGTGGCGCGTTGGTGGCGATCTTCGCCGCCAGCTCCTTCGCCCTGGCCAGCGCGCCGCCTTTCGGCACGACATATTGCACGAGGTTGAAGCGCTCGCCCTCGTTCACGTTGAGCACGCGGCCGGTCAGCATCAGATCGGTCATGCGCGCGGCCGTCATCAGCCTGGCGATGCGCACCGAGCCGGAGCCGCCGACAAAAATGCCGCGCTGGCCTTCCGGCAGCGCGAAGAACGCCGTTTCGTCGGCGACGCGAATATGGGTGGAGGAGGCCAGCTCCAGCCCGCCGCCGACGACCGCGCCATGCAGCGCCGAGACAAAGGGAATGGGCCCGCGCTGGATCGTGTCGAACACCGCGTGCCATCGCCGCGAGCCGAGCACGCCCTCAAACGGCGTTTTCTGCGCGTGTTCGGCAAGGTCGAGCCCGGCGCAGAAATGATCGCCATGGCCGTAGAGCACGCCGACCTTGGCCTCGCGCTCCGCCTTCATCACGACGCGGCCGATGGCGTCCACGAAGCGGTCGCTGATGGCGTTGCGCTTGTGCGGACGGTTGAGACCGATCAGCGCGACGTCGCCTTCGATCTCGTAGGTCAGGAATTCATGCGGCATGTCGTTTGTCCTTATGTCCTGCCGGGAATGATCACGTCCGGATCGTCGTCGCTGTAGAGGCGGTCGACGATGTCGAATCGGTTCTGCAGGATGAGGCGCGAGTTGAGCGAGCCCTTGTCGGTGATCTCGCCCGAATCGAGCGAGGGCGGCGTCTCCAGCACGATGGCGCGGGCGATGAGGTTGGACGTGCCCGAGACCTGCGCGTTCATTTTCGTCAGCGCCTGCCTCAGCTTCTCCAGATAGATTTCGTCGTCGGGAATATGCCCCGGCGCGGGAATGATCAACAGACCGAGATCGTCGCGGTCGGGCGCCGTCACCACCGTGTCCGAGGCGAGCCCCGCCAGCGCGGCGTTGGCGCGGCCGCGGATTTCGCCGACATTGACCCAGGTGCCGGTCAGCAGTTTGAAATCCTCGGTGACGCGGCCGTCGAAGCGCATGCCGCGCGCCGGATCGCGTTTGTCGACGAACAGCAGCGCGTCGCCGGTGAGGAAAAAGCCGTCGGCGTCGAAGGCGCCGTGCGTCGCCTCCGGCATCCGCCAATAGCCTGGCGTGATGTTGGGTCCGCGCACGCGGGCCTCCAGCTTGCCGCGATTGGGGATGAGCTTGAGTTCCAGCCCCGGCACCGGCACGCCGACATTGCCGGCGGCGCAATGGGCGTTCGGCACCATGGTGATCGAGGGCGCCGTCTCGGTGAGGCCCCAGCTCGTCAGCATCGGCACATGGCGGCCCGAGGTTTCCTTGCAATGGCGCTCGAGCGCGCGCCAGACGGGCTCGGGCAGGCTGGCGCCGGCGTAGAACATCATCTTCAGGTCGCGGCAGAAGCTCTGACGCAAGGCCTCGTCGGCGTTGAGCGCGGCGAGCAGAAATTCGTAGCCCTTGGGCACGCTCCAGTAAAAGGTCGGCGAAATCTCGCGCAGGTTGCGCACGGTCTTCGGAAATTCCGAGGCCATCGGCTTGCCGTCGTCGATGTAGAATGAGCCGCCGTAGCGCAGGACGATGCCGACGCAGAACGTGCCGCCGAACACATGGCTCCAGGGCAGCCAGTCGAGAATGACCGGTCTTTCCCGTGTCAGGAACGGCCAGAGCATCGCCATCTGGCGCTGCGTCGAGCCCATCATGCGATGCGTGGTGACGACGCCCTTGGGCACGCCGGTCGAGCCCGAGGTGAACAGGATCTTGGCCACCGTGTCTGGCCCGATCGTCGTGGCGCGGGCGTCGAGCGCGACCGTGTCAGCGCTTTCGAGCGCCGACAGCGGCTTTGCTCCGGCGACGGCGTCGACATTGTCGATGGCGACGATCTCGCGGCCCGCCATTTCGGGGATCGTCAGCGCACGCGCGAAAGGCCTGGCGTCGACGGCGAAGACGAGGCCGGGATCGAGCAGGCCGATGATGTGTTTGAGCTTGGCGAAATCCTGGCTGACGGTCGAATAGGCGACCGAGATCGGCGCATAGGGAACTCCGGCCATCATCGCCGCGAGCGCCACGATCTGATGATCGACCGAATTGCCGGACAGGATCATGATCGGCTTGTCCTGGCCGAGATCGCGCCGCGCCAGGCCGGCGGCGATCGAACGCGCCCTGGCGAAGGCCTGCGCATAGGTGACCTTGCGCCAACTTTCGCCTTCGCGTTCGGCCATGAACACCGTGTCCGGCGCCTCTTTCGCCCAATGCGCCAGATATTGATCGAAGCGCTCGTCGGGCTCCTCGAAATCCATGCGCGTGCGCAGGATCATGACATCGTCGGGCAGGTGCTCCACATCGACGACGACGGGCGCGAATTCCAGCGAAGCAGACATGGCTTCCTCGGCGAAAGGCGTGGGAACGCATGGCCCGACGGCACGCGGGCGCGCGGCGAGGCGGCGCCCTCCCCGCCTCACGGCGCGGAGGGCGCTCCTGGATTACTTCTTCAGGAAGGGGCAGTTGCCGGCTTCCATCGGCCGGAAGGCCTGTTCGCCCGGCACCGAGGCGAGCACGTTCAGCAGATCCCATTTGAAGCTCGACTGCTCCGGCTTTTTCGCCTCGACGAGGTAGAGCGGATGGATCTTGCGGCCGTCGGCGCGGATATAGCCCTTGCCGAACAACGGATCCTCGGTGGGCATCGCCTTCATCGCGGCGACGACGGCGCGGCCGTCCGTGGCGCCGCCGACCTTGTCCACCGCCTTGAGGTAGTGAATCATCGAGGCGTAGACGCCGGCCTGCATGTCATTGGGGAAATTGCCCTGCGGATGCAGAGCCGAGAACCGCTTGGCGAAAGCGCGGGTGTTGTCGTTCAGATCCCAATAGAAGGGCACGGTCATCAACGCGCCCTGCGCCGCCTGCAGCCCGAGGCCCGGCAGGCCGTTCATACCGAGGATGAGACCGACGATGGCGCGGCTCTTGTTGAGGCCGAACTCCGCCGCCTGCTTCATGAAATTGGTCGTGTCGTCGCCGGCGTTGGCGACGCCGATGACGATGGCCTTGGAGTTCTGCGCCTGCAGGATGAAAGAGGCGTAATCGGCGTTGCCGAGCGGATGGCGGACCGCGCCGAGCACCTGACCGCCGCCGGCGCGCACTTCGTCCGCCGCCTGCTTTTCGAGATCGTGGCCGAAGGCGTAATCGGCGGTGACGAAGAACCAGCTCATGCCGCCGCGCGCCATCACCGCCTTGGCGACCGCATGGCCGTAGGCATAGGTGTCGTAGGTCCAGTGCACGGTGTTGGGCGTGCATTTCTCGCCGGTCAGCAGCGCCGTGCCGGCGCCCGAGGCGATGAAGGCCTTGTTCTTTTCCATCGTCATGTTGGCGACGCCCAGCGCGATGGCCGAGTTCGGCAGATCGAAGATCGCGTCGACGCCCTCCGATTCATACCAGCGCCGGGCGACCGTCATGCCGATGTCAGTCTTGTTCTGATGATCGGCGGTGATCACTTCGACCATCTTGCCGGCGGCCTTCCCGCCATAATCCTGCACGGCCATGCGCGCGGCGATGACGGAGCCGATGCCCTGATAATCGGCGAAGGCGGCGGACTGATCGTTGAGCACGCCGAGCTTGATGGTGTTCTGCGCGAAAGCCGGCGCGGCCAGCGCGGCGGACATGAGCGCGCCGGCGACAAAAGCCAGCGCCTTGCGTGAATGACGCATGCGTTTCTCTCCCGTTGTTCTTCGACATATGGGGTCTTGGCGCCCCGAATTAGTTATAAGAGATAGCGATTTCCCATCCCTGTCAATTGCCTTCCGCGTCGAAACGCCGCAGCATGATCGGTGTCGCTTCGCGCATGGACGCGCGCGGCGTCGATCTGCGAAAGTCCGCCCGGCGCGGACAGCAAGAGAGTGATCGCCAATCGTGAAGCGAACAAGTCGAAAAACAGACGCGCCGACGGATGCGCCGACGGCGGAGATCGATATGTCGGCGCTGAACGCCCATATCGGCTATCGCGTCCGCATCGCGCAGGTGCGCATTTTCAAGGACGTCTACGAGCGGATGGAGCGGCTGTCCATGACGCTGGGGGCGTTCTCGGCGCTGCTGGTCATTCGCGACAATCCCGGCGTGCGGCAAGGCGTTCTCGGCGCGGCGATGCATATCAAGCGGCCGAACATGACCAAGCTGGTCAACGGTCTGGAAAAGGACGGATTGGTGACGCGGCTCACGCCCCCCGACGACAAGCGGGCCGTCGAACTGCGGCTGACGCCCCTGGGAGAGGCGCGGATCGCCGAGGCCGTGCGCAGCGTCGGCGCGCACGATGAAGCGGTCCGCGACCTTCTGGGCGCGCGCGATCGCGCCACCCTGTTGCGCCTGCTCGACCGGATCACGGAAGGCCTGACGCCGGAGCGGTAGGCGGGAAACCGGACGCTCCTGCGAAACTTGACTTTCGCCGCCCGGCTGGACGATCAAGGCGGCGCGCGCCGGGCCCGACCAGGCTCCGCCCAGTCAAACCGCCGGACCTCATGCCCTATCAGATCACCCGCAAGCACGAGATTCATTGCGGCCACCGCGTCGTCGGACACGAGGGCAAGTGCCGCAATCTGCACGGCCATTCCTATGTTTTCCACTTCACCTGCGAGGCGGACGGACTGGATTCCCTGGGCCGCGTCGTCGATTTCGGCGTGATCAAATCCGTCCTCTGCCAATGGCTGGAGGACAATTGGGACCATCGCATGCTGATCTGGGAGCGCGATCCGCTCCTCGCCGCCCTGCGCGTGCTCGACGACACCGTCGTCGCCGTTCCCTTCAACCCGACGGCGGAAAACATGGCCGCGCACATGGTCCGCGTCGTCGCGCCCGATCTGCTGCGGGGGCTCGCCGTGCGGCTCGCGCGCGTGCACCTGGAGGAGACGGGCAAATGCAGCGCGACCTATTTCGGGTGAGCGCCGCGTGAGCCGTCTCCCCGTCAACGAAATCTTCCAGTCGATCCAGGGCGAGGCGCGCTGGGCGGGAACGCCTTCGGTCTTCATCCGTCTGCAAGGTTGCGCCGTCGGCTGCCCGTGGTGCGACACCAGGCACACCTGGACGCTGGCCGCCGGAGATGAAATTTCCGTCGCCGCGATGCTGACGAAGACGCGCGACGCCGCGACATTCGCCCGCCTCGGCGCCGACGAGCTTGTGGCGCTTGTCGCCGCCTTTCAGGCCCGCCATGTCGTCATCACCGGCGGCGAGCCCTGCGAGCGCGACCTGACCGAACTCACGGAAAAACTCATCGCGCTCGGCCGCGGCGTGCAGATCGAGACGAGCGGGACCGAGGCAGTCCGCGTCGCGGCCGGAACCTGGGTGACGGTCAGCCCCAAATTCGACATGCCCGGCGGCCGCCGCGTGCGCGACGACGCGCTGGCGCGCGCCGACGAATGGAAGATTCCGGTCGGCAAGCAGGCCGACATTGACGCCGCTCTGGCGGCGCTCGCGGACAGACCGCGGCCGCGCGAAATCTGGCTTCAGCCCCTGTCGCGCAACCCGAAGGCGACGGAACTCTGCATTGCCGGGGCGACGCGCCTCGACTTCAGGGTCTCGGTGCAGATCCACCAGTTTCTGGGATTGCGCTGAATCACCGCGTCGTGACGGCGGGCGCCGGAGCGGCGCCCCTGATGGCGATGACGCGCACGGCGCGCGCGGGGCCCGGCCGCGCCTCCGCCGGCGCGGCGGCGGAGGGCGCCGGCGCCGACGGCGCAACCGGTTTCGCTTCGGTTCCGCCCATGCCCATCACGCCCACGCCGGCCAGGATCAGCAGAATGGCGCAGGCCCATGCAAGCCAGGTCTCGCGATTTTGACGACGGGCGCGGCGATGCAAAATGTCGGTCATGAAAATTTCCCCTCGCACGCCGCATCAATGCGGCAGACGCCACGCCGGTTCCGTGAAAAATTGAGACTTGCGCAATGGCGCGTTGCATAAGCGAGGACCGCCCGGGAGTCCATGGCCCACGACATCGAATGCATCGTCGCCGGCGCCGGCGTGGTCGGCCTCGCCATCGCCCGCGCGCTGGCTTTGGCCGGCCGCGAGGTCGTCGTCGTCGAGGCGGCGAACAGCTTCGGCATGGGAGCGTCCACGCGCAATTCCGGAGTCGTCCACGCTGGCCTCTATTATCCGGCCGGCAGCCTCAAGGCGCGGCTCTGCGTCGCCGGCCGCAAGGCGCTCTACGCCTATTGCGAGGCGCGCGGCGCGCCGGTGAAAAAACTCGGCAAGCTCGTTGTCGCGACCGACGCGGCGCAGGTCGCGCAACTGGCCGGCGTCGCTGCGCAGGCGCGCGGCAACGGCGTCCATGATCTCGTCGAGCTGTCGGCGGCGCAAGCGCGGGCGATGGAGCCGGCGCTCGTCTGCGAGGCCGCGCTGCACTCGCCCTCCACGGGCGTCGTCGACAGCCACGCCTTCATGCTGGCGCTGAAAGGCGACGCGGAAGCCGCCGGCGCCTCCTTCGCCTTCGCCACGCCATGCCTTGGCGGGCGCGTTGCGGACGGCGGCTTCGCCCTCGATTTCGGCGGCGCCGCGCCGATGCGCCTGCGCTCGAAATTTTTCGTCAACGCCGCCGGCCCGGCCGCTCCGGCTCTGGCCCGGGCCATGGCCGGACGCGACCACGCCGCCTTGCCGCGGGCCTATCTGTGCAAGGGCAATTATTTCAGCCTCGCCGGCCGCGCGCCCTTCTCGCGGCTGATCTATCCCGTGCCGGAATCAGCCGGCCTCGGCGTGCATCTGACGCTCGATATGGGCGACCAGGCGAAATTCGGTCCCGACGTCGAATGGGTGGAGACCGAGGATTATGCCGTCGATCCCGCCCGCGCGGCGCCCTTCTACGCCGCCATCCGGCGTTATTGGCCGGGCCTGCCGGACGGGGCGCTCGCGCCGGCCTATGCCGGCATAAGGCCAAAAATTTCGCCGCCGGGAGCGCCGGCGGCGGATTTTCGCATCGACGGGCCGCGGGATCATGACATCCCCGGCCTCGTCGAGCTTTTCGGCGTCGAGTCGCCGGGGCTGACCTCGGCGCTCGCGATCGGCGACCATGTCGCCGGGATGCTCACTTGAGCGGGCAGCCCGATTCCTCGACCGTCGCGAAAGCCTGATCGCCGGAGATGGTGGCGAGCTGCTTGTAATAGTCCCACGGCTTCTTGCTCTCGGCCGGGCTCTTGACCTGGAAGAGATACATGTCGTGGACCATCCGGCCGTTGGCCAGCACCCTGGCGTTGCGCGCGAACATGTCGTCCGGCTTCAATTCGCGCAGTTTCGCCGCCACCTTGTCGGACTCGTCCGTGCCGGCGGCCTGCACCGCCTTCAGATACGAGATGACGGCGGAATAGGTGCCAGCCTGCACCATGTTGGGCATGCGGTTCGCGCGCTTGAAGAATTTCTCCGAGAACGCGCGCGTCCTGTCGTCCATGTCCCAGTAGAAGCCCTCGGTCAGCACGAGGCCTTTGGAGGCCGCCAGCCCGAGACCGTGCACTTCGGCGAGCGTCACCAGCAGCGAGGCCGGGCGCTGGCCCTGATCGGCGATGTTGAACTCCGCCGCCTGCTTGATGGCGTTGGTCGTGTCGGTGCCGGCGTTGGCGAAGCCGATGATCTTGGCCTTCGAGGCCTGCGCCTGCAGCAGGAACGAGGAGAAATCCGGCGTGTTCAGCGGATGGCGGACGGAACCGAGCACCTTGCCGCCTTTCGACGCCACATATTTTGACGTGTCAGCTTCAAGCGCGTGGCCGAAGGCGTAGTCGGCCGTGATGAAGAACCAGGTGTCGCCGCCCGCGCCAACGAGCGCGCCGCCCGTGCCGACCGCCGCCGAGCGCGTGTCGAACACCCAATGGAAGCCGTAGGGCGAGCACTGCTTGCCGGTCAGCGCCGTCGTCGCCGCGCCGGCGACGATATTGATCTTCTTCTTTTCTTTCGTCAGATCCTGCACCGCGAGCGCGACCGCCGAGGAGGTCAGCTCGGTGATCATGTCGACCTTGTCGACCTCATACCATTTGCGCGCGATGCCGGCGCCGATGTCGGCCTTGTTCTGGTGGTCGGCGGAGACAAGCTCGACCGGTTTGCCGAGAACCTTGCCGCCGAAATCCTCGATGGCCATTTTCGCGGCCTCGACCGAGCCCTTGCCGCCGAAATCGGCATAGACGCCGGATTGATCGTTGAGCACGCCGATCTTGACGACATCGTCGCTGACCTGCGCGAAACCGGGCGTGGCGGCGAAGGCCGCGATCACGACGCCCGCGAGCATTTTCTTTTTCATGGAACCTCCCGGAGGCTGCCGCCGGCGCGCCAACGGCCTCATCCGGCGAGAAGAGGGCGAAACCTCAGCGCATTGGACTATAAGGCCGGCTCATCGCTTGAAAAGCGGCAAACCGCCTCCCGAAACGCCCGTCCACGCACTGCCGGAGTGCGTTTTTTCCACTCCCGGCGGCGGCGCGAACAGCCCCGCGAGCCCGATCGTCTGTTTTTCGCTTGATCTCCGGCGCGCGCTCGGGCATATGCGGGCCAACTTCGAATTCGGGGCGTTCACGTCCCTGCGATCCATTGGGGACGAGTCATGAAAGTCCGGAATTCTCTCAAGTCGCTGCTCGGTCGCCATCGCGACAACCAGCTCGTGCGCCGCAAGGGCCGCGTCTACATCATCAACAAGACGCAGAAGCGTTACAAGGCGCGTCAGGGCTGATCGCCCGATCCAGCCCGACGTTCGCATCTTCGCGACCCCGGCCCCGGCCGGGGTTTTCGCGTTTCGGCCAGCCCGCGCTTTGACGCGGGCCTCGCAGCATCCTACTTTTCGGCCATGACGCGCCGTCTTGCCTTCGTCCTCCTCATGACCCTCGCCAGCCCTGCCGCGGCGCAAACGCCGGCGCCGGAGCGCGACGGCGGCAAGATGCTGCGCATTCCAGGCCTGCCGCCCATTCCCATGCCGCCGGGCGCGCGCGTCTTCGGCCCCGATCAGGAGGGCGACGCGCTCGACCGCGAATTGCGCCGTATGCCGCCGCGCCCCTCCGAGCCGCGCGCAACGGCGCCGAAGCCGCCCGAACCCGGCAAGACGGAACCGCAAAAGCCGCAACCGCGTCTGTCGGCCGCCGCGATCCGCAAGAATCTTCTGGACGATCTGTTCCGGCGGCTCGCTGGCGCCCGCGACGCAGAAGAGGCGCAGGGCGTCGCGGCGGCGATCGAGCGCGTATGGCTGCGCTCCGGCTCGGACACCGCCGACCTGCTGATGAGCCGGGCGCTGACGGCCTGGCAGGGCAAGGATTTCCGCGTCGCGCGCGGATTGCTCGACCGCATCGTCGCGCTCGAGCCGAATTGGGCGGAGGGCTGGAACAAGCGCGCCACCCTTCGCTTCCTCGCCGACGATCCGCAAGGCGCGCGCGGCGACGCGGAGCGCGCCCTGACGCTGGAGCCGCGCCATTACGGCGCGCTCGCCGGCCTCGCCCTGATCTTCGAACAGGCGGGCGACAAGCGGCGCGCGCTGGAGGCGCTGCGCAAAGCCCGCGCGCTCGATCCGCGGCGCGAGGACATCGCCGACAAGGTCGAGAAGCTGCGCCTTGACGTCGAGGGGCAGGACATCTGAGCGCGCTCTGGCTCCTCGGTCCGGCGATCTGCGCCGCCGTCATGGTTCTCTTCACGTCATGGAGCGCGCGCCGCCTCGAACGCCGATTCCCGCCGCGCGGACAGTTCGTCGCGCTTTCCGGGGGCCGGTTGCATCTGACCGATTCGCGGCCCGGGGGCGCGCCGCGCGCGACCGTTCTGCTGCTGCACGGCGCCTCGGGCAACGAGGCCGACCTGCGCGTCGCGCTTGGCGAGCGGCTGGCCGCGCTTGGTTTCCGCGTCGTCGCCGTCGACCGCCCCGGCCATGGCTGGAGCGACCGCTGCGGCGCCGACGCCGCCGACCCGGCCCGCCAGGCGAGGCTTATCCGCGCGGCGCTGACGCGCCTGGGCGTCGAACGCGCCCTCGTCGTCGGGCATTCATGGTCGGGCGCGCTGGCCCAGAACTTCGCTCTGGACCACAGCGAATTCACGCAGGGTCTCGTGCTGCTGGCGCCGGTGACGCACGGCTGGCCTGGCGGCGTGAGCTGGCACTACGAACCGACCGCTCTGCCCGTCGTCGGATGGCTGTTCGCCCATCTCCTCGCCATGCCGCTCGGCCTGCTCATTTTCGACCGCGCGCTCGCCGGCGTGTTCGCGCCGCAACCGACGCCGCCAGACTACGCGGCGCGCACCGGCGTGGCGCTGGTGCTGCGGCCGCGCGCCTTTCGCGCCAATGCGCGGGACGTGGTCGGCCTCAAGGCCTTCGTCACAGCGCAATCCCGCCGCCTCGAAAAGATTGCGGCGCCGACCGCCATCGTCTCCGGCGACGCGGACGACATCGTGCTGACGGAGTTGCACTCGCGCGCCAGCGCCAGGGCGATTCCCGGCGCGCGACTGACCATTCTGCCGGGCGTCGGACATTCGCCGCACCACACGGCGCCCGAATCCGTGATCGCGGCCATCGTCGATGTCGCGGAACGCGTCGCTGCGCCTCAGCCCCGCTCCGAGTCCGCGCCGAGATAGGCGATGCGCATCATATTGGTCGCGCCCGGCGTGCCGAAGGGCACGCCGGCGACGATGACGACGCGATCGCCTGTGCGCGCGAACCCGGCGCGCGCCGCCAGTTTGCAGGCGCGCCGCACCATGTCGTCGACATCGTCGGCGTCCTTGGTGACGATGGCGTGCACGCCCCAGACAAGCGCCAGCCGGCAGGCGGTCGTGCGGTTGGGCGTCAGCGCCATGGCGGTCGGGCCGGGACGCTCGCGGGCGATGCGAAAGGCGGTCGATCCCGAGAAGGTCCAGGCGACGATCGCCTTCATGTCCAGCGTCTCGGCCACCTCGCGCGCGGCGACGGCGATGGCGTCGGCGCCCGTCGCCTCGGGCCTGGCGCGTTGCGCGTTGAGGATGGTGCGGTGGATCGGATCGCGCTCCACCTCCATGGCGATGCGGTTCATCGTCTCGACCGCCTCGACCGGATATTGGCCGGCGGCGCTTTCGGCCGAGAGCATCACCGCGTCGGCGCCGTCGAAGACGGCCGTGGCCACGTCCGACACTTCGGCGCGGGTGGGCACGGGCGCCGTGATCATCGATTCCAGCATCTGGGTCGCCACCACCACCGGCTTGCCGAGGCGCCGCGCGAGGCGGGTGATGCGCTTTTGCAGGCCCGGCACGGCCTCGGCCGGCATTTCAACGCCGAGGTCGCCGCGCGCCACCATGAGGCCGTCGGCGATGTCCATGATCTCGTCGAGCCGGGCGATCGCCTGCGGCTTCTCGATCTTGGCCATGACCAGGGCGAGGCCACGGGTGATGGCCTTGACCTCCGCCACATCCTCCGGCTTCTGCACGAAGGACAGCGCCACCCAGTCGACGCCCGCGTGCAGCGCCGCCTCCAGATCGGCGCGATCCTTGTCGGTCAGCGCCGAGACCGGGATTTCCGTGTCGGGAAGGCTGACGCCCTTGCGGTTCGAGACGCGGCCGCCGACGTCGACGATGGCCATGGCGCGCCCGCTCTCCGCCTCGGCGATGTGCAGCCGCACCTTGCCGTCGTCGATCAGGAGGCTGTGGCCGGGGCGCAGCGCGCGCAGGATTTCGGGATGCGGCAGATGCGCGCGACGGGCGTCGCCGGGCGTCGGATCGCCGTCCAGCACGAAGGAATCGCCCTTGGCGAGATCGGCGAAGCCGTCGCGGAATTCGCCGATGCGCAGCTTCGGGCCCTGCAGGTCGAGCAGGATGCCGATCGGCCGGCCCAGTTCCTCCTCCACCGAGCGGATATCCGCGATGCGCGCGCGCATGTCGTCATGGCCGGCATGGCTCATGTTGATGCGAAACACGTCGGCGCCGGCGCGAAACAACGCCTTGATGGCCTCGCGATGGTTCGAGGCGGGACCGAGGGTGGCGACGATCTTGCACCGCCGCAGGCGGCGCAGGGCCTGATGCTCTTCCCGCGTCATTGCGCCGGCCGCTGCGGTTGTTCGGGCGCCGTGGGGCGGTTGGGATCGGTCAATTGCACGGTCCAGTTCTTGGCGTCCTTGCCGGTGTCGACCTCGAAGAAGCCGGTGCGGTCGAAACCGCGCGAGAAACAATCCTCCCGCCCGTCGATGCGGAATTCGCGATCGCGCGTGCACATGAAGGCCTTGCCCTTCCACTCGCCGCCGCGCTCATCCATGGCGTAGACGTAATAGAACTGCGCCGCCAGCGGCCCGCGCAGCAAGGTCTCGCAGGCGCCGCCCTTGAGGTTCCACCAGCCTTCGCTGACCCAGGCCTGACCATCGGTATAGGCCAGCGCGACCGAGATGCGCCCCGTCGTATTGTTGCACAGGCGGAAATCGGCCAGCGCCGGCGAGGCGAGGCCGCAGGCGAGGACGAGGGGCGCGAGAAAACGGAATCGGGACATCGGCGGCTCTTCGGCGAAGCGTCGGAATCCTGCTTACGCCGACCGGGCCGCGAGGTGAAGCGCCATCTTGGGACGGAACGCCGCCGACCGTGGCAGAGTGCGCCAACACGCTTGATTTCCTGCGCCGGCCACGGCACATCGCGCGGATGTTTGCGCCCGAGCATCCCGCCGTCGAACTGATCCCCGGCCGTCGCGACGCCGGCGCGCTGTTCGTCTGCGACCACGCCGCCAACGCGCTGCCGCCGGAGACGCCCTGTCTCGGCCTGCCGCCGCGCGAGATGGCGCGGCATATCGCCTGGGACATCGGCGCGGCGGGCGTGACGCGGGCGCTGGCGGCGGCGTTCGCGGCGCCGGCGGTTCTGACCCGGTTTTCCCGCCTGCTGATCGACGCCAATCGCGGCGCCGACGACCCGACGCTGGTGATGCGCATTTCCGACGGGGCGCTGATTCCCGGCAACGCCCGCATCGACGCGGCCGAGGTGCGCCGCCGGCGCGACGCCTATTGGCGGCCCTACCGCGACGCGATTCGTGACAACGTCGCGGCGATGAGCGCCGCCGGGCCCCTGCCCGCGATCATCGCCGTTCATTCGTTCACGCCATGCTGGAAAGGCCGGCCCCGGCCCTGGCAGGTCGCGCTGTTGTGGGACGCGGACGACCGTCTCGCCCGCCCGCTGATGGCGGCGCTGCGGGCGCAGGGCCTCGTCGTCGGCGATAACGAGCCCTATGACGGCGCGCTGCCGGGCGACACGCTCGACGAGGAGGTCACCGCGCATGGGCTCGCCGGCGCGCTGATCGAAATCCGCCAGGACGAGATCGCCGACGCCGCCGGACAGGCGGCGTGGGCGGCGCGGCTGGCCGACGCGTTGCGGCCGATTCTGGCGCGGCCCGACGCGCATGCGCGCCTCTTCAGGCCCAGCCGTTCCGGCCGCCACAGGGATAACGGGGACAGCGCCGCCTGACCCTTGACGCGGGCGCGCGCGCCGGCGCATCTGACCGGCTTTGCGGATGCGGGAGGATTCGGGATGACCGCCGATATCGCCGAAACGGGCGTCGCCGCCCAGGAATTGAAGCAGTTCATCGAGCGCATCGAGCGGCTCGAGGAAGAGAAAAAAGCCATCGCCGACGACATCAAGGACGTCTTCGCCGAGATGAAGGGGCGCGGCTTCGACACCAAGGTCGTGCGTCAGGTGATTCGCATCCGCAAGCAGGACCATGCCGAACGGCAGGAAATGGAGGCGGTGCTGGAGCTTTATCTCAACGCGCTCGGCATGGCCTGACCGGGGCTGACATTTCAGAGCGCATTTCCTATTGTGCCCGCGATCCCGCCGCCCGGATGTTCCGGGCGGCTGTTTTCGTGAGGCAAGCCCCATGTCCGCCGATCTGTTCTCGCCCTTCCGCATGGGCGATATCGAATTGAAAAACCGCGTCGTCATGGCGCCGCTGACGCGCAACCGCGCCACGCCGGGCCCGGACGCGCCGAACGATCTCAACGTGGAATACTACCGGCAGCGCGCCGGGGCGGGACTGATCGTCTCCGAAGCCTCGCAGATCTCGCGGCAGGGCCAGGGCTATCTGTGGACCCCGGGGATCTATTCCGACGCGCAGGTCGAAGGCTGGCGCAAGGTCACCGACGCCGTGCACGAGGCCGGCGGCAAGATCGTCATCCAGCTCTGGCACGTCGGGCGCGTGTCGCACACGTCGTTGCAGCCGGGCGGACAGGCGCCGGTGGCGCCCTCGGCGATCGCGGCGCGGACGAAGACCTTCGTGGAAGGCGGCTTCGCGGACACCTCGACGCCGCGCGCGCTCGACATAGCGGAAATCCCCGACATCATCGCGGACTACAAGCGCGCGGCGGAGAACGCCAAAAAGGCCGGCTTCGACGGCGTCGAACTGCATGGCGCCAACGGCTATCTGATCGACCAGTTCCTCAAGAACGGGACGAATCACCGCACCGACGCCTATGGCGGCCCGGTCGCCAATCGCCTGCGTTTCGCGCTGGAGGCGGTGGACGCGGTGTTGTCGGCCTGGCCGGCGAGCCGCGTCGGCATCAGGCTTTCGCCGGCGTCGCCGGCCAATGACGCGGTGGACAGCGATCCCGCGAGCGTCTTTTTCCCGCTCGTGCGCGAACTCGACACGCGCGGCCTCGCCTTCATTCATGTCATCGAGGGCTCGACGGGCATGGCGCACGACCGCTCGTCGTTCGATTACGACGGCCTGCGCAAGAGCTTTCGCGGCGCCTATATGGCCAACAACGGCTATACGCGCGCGCTGGCGATGGAGGCGGTGGCGTCGGGCCGCGTCGATCTCGTCTCCTTCGGCAAGGCGTTCATCGCCAACCCCGATCTGGTCGAGCGCCTGCGCCGAGACGCGCCCCTCAACGATCTCGACCGCAAGACGCTCTACGGCGGCGACGCGCACGGCTACACGGATTATCCGACGCTGGCGGCGGCGGCCGAATAGGCCGGTTTAGAGGTCGTTAACCATAAAAGCCTAACCCTTGGCGTGGCGCGCACGGACTCGCGGCGCCATGCGAGGGCGAAGGTGTCGACACAGGCTATCGGCAGACGATTCGGGCGCGGACTCGCGGCGACGCCATGTCTGGCGGCCCTGCTGTGGGCCCAGCCCGTTCTCGCCCAGACGCCGCCGCCATGGGACGCGTCGACTCCCTCCGCCACCGCGCAATCCGCCGGGCGAACGCAGACACGGGGGCAAAAGCCGCCGCAGCCCTTTGCGTCGACGCCCCCCACCGATCTTTCAGCGCCGGCGAAGGTCGATCTCGACGAATTGCGCCGGCTCGACGCGCGCGGCGCGCCGCTGCGCGGGCCGGAGCCGACCGCGCTGCAGGATCGCAACGTGTCCGGCGCGGCCAATTACGCCGCCCCTGTCCGCAAGACTCGCGCCGGCGCCTACAAGCCCCTGCCCAAACGCAACGCCCGGCCGCTGCCGCCGACTGTCGCCTACGCAACCGCGCCGCGCGGCAGGGGCCGCGCCCTGCCGCAGCCGGCCGGCCTCGACCCCGCCGCCACGGTCGCCGCCATCCCCGCGCCGCTGCAGGCGCGCCGCCGGGTGGAGGACGATCCCTATGCGCCGACGGGGATCACCGTCGGCTCGCTGCGTCTGACGCCCTATTCCGAAAGTTCGGTCGGCTACGACACCAATTCGCCGCGCTCGCAGGCCGCTCCCAGGGCGTCCGGCTTCGTTCGGGAGGAACTGGGGGTCGGCGTCCAGTCGCTCTGGAACAATCACGAACTTAAGGCCGATCTGCGCGGCGGCTATTCGGAATATTTCCGGGACCGGGCCTCCAGCCGGCCCGACGGCGCCGGCAAGATCAACGCCCGCATCGACGTGACGCGCGACACGACGATCGAGGCGGAGGGCCGGTTCAATGTGGATACGCAACGGCCAGGCTCGATCGAACTGCCCAGCGGCGGCGCAAAAACGGTCACCGATCGTCCGTGGATCACGAGTTACGGCGCGTCCCTCGGCGCGGCGCAGAAATACGGGCGCGTGACCATCGGCCTGCGCGGCTCGATCGACCGGACGACCAACGAGGACGCGAAATATTCCGACGGCACGACGCTGGCGCTGTCGCAGGCCGACTACACCGCCTACGAATTGCGCGGCCGCGTCGCCTATGAGGCCAAGCCCGGCGTGACGCCGTTCGCGGAAGTGTTCGCCGATACGCGCCGGCACGATTCGAAGATCGATTCGAGCGGCTACGCCCGCGATTCGCAGGGCGCGGGCGGGCGCCTCGGCGCGAGCTTTGAAATCACCCGCACGCTGACGGGCGAGGCGTCCGTCGGCTACCTGAACCGCAAATACGAGGACGCGCGGCTCGCGGACCTGCGCGGCCCCACCTTCGACGCCTCGCTCGCCTGGCAGGCGAGCCCGCTGACGACGGTGACGGCGCGGGCGAAGACCACGGCGAACGAAACCACGGTCGCCGGCGCCTCGGGCTCGCTCGTCCGGCGCGGCGAACTCGAAATCGGCCACGCCCTGTTCCGCAATTTCACCATCACCGGCATCGCCGTCTATCAGGACACGGAATATCGCGGCGCGGCGGCGCGGGAGCGGTTGTATTCCGCCGGGCTCAGGGCCGAATACAAGCTGACGCGCGAGATCGCGCTGAAAGCCTCCTACAGCCACGACACGCTGCGTTCGAACGTCGCCGGCGGCGGCTACAAGGCGGATGTGTTCATGCTGGGGCTGCGGCTGCAACGCTGACGCGAAAAGGGCCGGACGAGCCGGCCCTTTTGCTGGCTGCGCGCGACCGGCCTACATCTGGCCGACGATCTTCTTCAATTCGGCGAGGAACCCGGGGCGGATGTCGTCGCGCGCCATGGCGAACGCGACATTGGCGGCGAGGAAGCCGACCTTGGAGCCGGTGTCGTAGGTCTTGCCGTCGAAGCGCACGCCGAAGAACTTCTGGACGCGCATCAGCTCGATCATCGAATCGGTGAGCTGGATTTCGCCGCCCGCGCCCTTCTGGCCCTTGCCGAGCAGATCGAAGATCTGCGGCTCCAGCACGTAACGGCCGGAGATGATGAAGTTCGACGGCGCGGTCCCCCTGGCCGGCTTTTCGACCATGCCGTTGATCTCGAAAGCGGGGCCGAAATCCTGCCCCCTGGCGACGACGCCATACATATGCGTGTCTTCCGGCGGCACTTCCTCCACCGCGATGACATTGCCGCCATGCTGGTTGTAAGCCTCGATGCACTGGGCCATGCAGCGCGAGCCGCGACCGCCCGGCAGGGTGATCATGTCGGGCAGCATCACGGCGAAGGGCTCGTCGCCGATGATGTCGCGCGCGCACCAAACCGCGTGGCCAAGACCGAGCGGCGCCTGCTGGCGGGTGAAGGAGGTCGCGCCCGCCGCCGGCAGGTCGGCCATCAGCTCCTTGTAGGCGTCGAGCTTGCCGCGCTTCTGCAGCGTGTCCTCCAGCTCGTAGGCCATATCGAAATGGTCCTCGATGACCGCCTTGTTGCGGCCGGTGACGAAGACGAAATGCTCGATGCCGGCCTCGCGCGCCTCCTCGACGCAATGCTGCAGCACGGGGCGGTCGACCACCGTCAGCATTTCCTTCGGCACCGTCTTGGTCGCCGGGAGAACGCGGGTGCCGAGCCCGGCCACGGGAAATACGGCCTTGCGAATGCGCTTGCTCATGTCTGGTCCTGGGAGACGTGTTGGGAACGAGGCCTCCGGCGCCCGCTCTCGCCATGAAACGCGGGGCAATCGGCCGATTCGGGGGTGGAGTCTATCTTAACCCATGCGTGCTAGCCGTGTTCTGCCGCAAAACCCTTAAGGAGGGGTGGATGCGGGCGCATTGAATTTCAAGGGATTGCGATGACTGTTCTGGTGACGGGCGGAGCCGGCTATATCGGCGGCCATATGGTGCTGGCGCTTCTCGACGCCGGCGAGGACGTGGTGGTGCTCGACAATCTGTCAACCGGCTTCCGCTGGGCCGTGCCGCCGGGCGCGAAACTCGTGGTCGGCGATTTCGGCGACATCGAGACGCTGGAGCGCATTTTCGCGACGCGCGACATCGGGGCCATCGCCCATTTCGCCGCGAAGATTGTCGTGCCGGACTCCGTCTCCGACCCGCTCGGCTATTACGAGAACAACACCGCCAAGGCGCGCACGCTGCTCGCCGCCGCCGTGCGTCACGGCGTCAGGCACTTCATCTTTTCCTCGACGGCCGCCGTCTATGGCGAGCCGCCGGTGAGCCCGGTCGTGGAGGACACGCCTCAGGCGCCGATCAACCCCTACGGCCGTTCGAAACTGATGGTCGAATGGATGCTGAAGGACGTTTCGGCCGCGCACGACCTGCGCCATGTCGCCCTGCGTTATTTCAACGTCGCCGGCGCCGATCCGCAGGGCCGCCTCGGGCAATCGACCCCCAACGCCACGCATCTCATCAAGATCGCCGTGCAGGCGGCGCTGGGCCATCGCGACGGCATGGACGTGTTCGGCACGGATTACCCGACGCGCGACGGCTCCTGCATCCGCGACTACATCCAGGTCAGCGATCTCATCGCCGCGCATATGCTGGCTTTGAAACATCTGCGCGACGGCGGCGCCAGCCTCACCTGCAATTGCGGCTACGGGCGCGGCCTGTCGGTGCTGGAGGTGATCGACGTGGTGAAAAAGGTGTCGGGCGTCGACTTCCCTGTGCGCGTCTCCGGCCGGCGCGCCGGCGACCCGGCGAACCTGATCGCCGGCGCCGAACGCATCCGCGCGGAGCTGGGCTGGGTTCCCCGGCACGACGATGTCGAGGGCATCGTGCGCCAGGCGCTCGACTGGGAGCGACGGCTGCACGCCATGAAGAATATGTGAGTTTACCGCAGCGCCGCCGCGATCGTCCGTGCGTTGGCGCGCATCAGGTCTAGCCAGGTCGCGGCGGGGCCTTCGGGCCCCGTCAGCGCGTCGGGGTAGAGCGCGCCGCCGACCCTGGCGCCCGTTTCGGCGGCGATGCGTTCGGCCAGACGCGGATCGCTCAGGTTCTCGATGAAGACCGCCGGGATTTTCTGCGTCCGGATCTGACGGATGAGGGCGCCAAGCCGTCTGGCGCTGACGTCGCCCTCGCCCGAGACGCCCTGCGCGGCGGCGAATTCGACGCCGAAGGCCTCGCCGAAATAGCCGAAGGCTTCATGGCTCGTCGCGACGCGACGGCGCTCTTTCGGGATCGGCGCGAACAGCGCCGAAATCTCGGCGTTCAGCGCATCGATCCTCGCCAGATAATTGCCCGCGCGCGCGGCGTAGGCGTCCGCCCCGGCCGGATCGGCCCTGACGAGCGCGTCGCGGATATTGGCGACATAGAGCTTGACGTTCGCCGGATTCTGCCAGGCGTGGGGGTCGATGTCGGCATGGCCGTGATCGTGGTGATCATCGCCCGCCTTGCGCGGCGCGACGCCGGCGGAGGCGACGACGACGGCGCCCTTGTAGCCCGCTGTCCTGACCAGCCGATCGGCCCAGGCGTCGAAGCCAAGGCCATTGACCACCACGAGGCTCGCCCGCGCCAGCGCCTGCGCGTCGGCAGGTTTCGGCGCGAAGGAATGCGCGTCGGCGCCCGGGCCGACGAGAGCGACCGCTTCGACGCGATCGCCGCCGACGGCGCGGACGAGATCGGCGAGAATGGAGAAGGTCGCGACGACGCGCGGCTTGGGCGCGGGCTGCGCGGCGGCGGACGCGGCAAGACCCAAAGCGACGGACACGACGGCGAGGACGATTCGCAAGGGCATGTTCATTTCCCGGTGGCGGTCGGCGTCGATGTTATGTTATAACATATCCGCCGCCAAGGAGCTTTCTTGCACGACCCTTCCGTCAACCATCGCCACGCGCCCGCCACGACCGCCGAAGCCGGCGGAGCGTCGCTGTTGCGCGCCTCGGCGCTGCTGCGGCTCGCCGGCGCGGCCGCGCTCGGCCTCGCGCTCTGGCTCGGCGTGCTCTGGGCGACGGGGTGAGGCCATGGCGGCGTTGGCGTTCACGGATCTGACGCTCGGCTACGACCGGCACCCGGCCGTCCATCACCTGACCGGCCGGATCGAGGCCGGCGCGCTGCTCGCCGTCTGCGGGCCGAACGGCGCCGGCAAATCGACCCTGCTCAAAGGCGTCATGGAGCAAATCAAACCGCTCGGCGGCGCGATCCGGCGCGAGGATTGCGCCGCGCGCGACATCGCCTATTTGCCGCAGGCGGCGGATATCGACCGGTCTTTCCCGGTCACGGTCTTCGATTTCGCGGCCATGGGCCTCATCGGCCGCCGGGGGCTGTTCGGCGCCATCGCCCGCGCCGATGAAAACCGCATCGGCGCGGCGCTGGCGGCGGTGGGTCTCACCGGCTTCGAGTCGCGCGCCATCGGCACGCTTTCCGGCGGGCAGATGCAGCGCCTCCTGTTCGCCCGGCTGATCTTGCAGGACGCGCGGCTCATCCTGCTCGACGAGCCGTTCACGGCCATCGACGCCAGCACGACCGGGGATTTGCTGGCGCTGGTCGAGGGCTGGAGCCGGCAGGGACGCGCCGTCGTCGCCGTGCTGCACGATTTCGACCTTGTGCGGCGGCATTTCCCGCAGACGCTGCTGCTGGCGCGCGAGCCGGTCGCCTGGGGGCCGACGGCGGAGGCGTTGTCCACGCCCAATCTGGCCAGGGCGCGGGCGATGATCGAGGCTTTCGACGCTGCGGCGCATGAATGCGAGCGCGCGGCGTGATCTACGATGCGTTCATTGGCCCCTTCGTCGAATTCGGCTTCATGCGCCGCGCGCTTGTCGGCGCGCTGGCCCTGTCGCTGTCGGGCGCGCCGATCGGCGTCTTCCTCATCCTGCGGCGCATGGCGTTGACGGGCGACGCGATGGCGCACGCCATCCTGCCCGGCGCGGCGCTCGGCTATCTCATCGCCGGACTGTCGCTGCCGGCGATGACGCTCGGCGGCCTGGCGGCCGGCCTGATCGTCGCCGTGGCGGCGGCGCTGGCGGCGCGCGCGACGATCCTGCGCGAGGACGCGACGCTCGCCGCCTTCTACCTGATCTCGCTGGCGCTCGGCGTGACGCTGGTCTCGGTGCGCGGCTCGAATGTCGATCTGCTCAGGGTGCTGTTCGGCTCGGTGCTGGCGCTCGACGACGCGACGCTGATGCTGCTCGCCGGCATTTCCAGCCTGACGCTGCTGGCGCTCGCCGCGCTCTACCGGCCGCTGGTGCTGGAGACGGTCGATCCGGGCTTTTTCGCTTCGGTGAGCCGGTTCTCCGGCCTCACGCAGGCGGCGTTTCTGGCGCTGGTCGTCGTCAATCTCGTCGCCGGCTTTCACGCGCTCGGCACGCTGATGTCGGTGGGGCTGATGATGCTGCCCGCCGCCGCTGCGCGGCTGTGGGCGCGCACCCTGCCGATGATGCTGGCGCTGTCCGTCGCCTTCGCCCTCGGCGCGAGCCTCGCGGGGCTGATCGTCTCCTGGCACGCCGGGTTGCCAAGCGGGCCGCTGATCGTGCTGACGGCGGGCGCGATCTATCTCGCCAGCCTCGTGGCCGGAAGGGCGGGCGGCATGCTGCGGGCGCGGCAGCCGGGCCGGCATCTGGAGGGGTGAGCGGCGCTTTCGGGGTGGCGCCCGGTCGCTCCGGCGCAATATAAGGGAGGCGACGCGGCGCTTCGCCGCCCCCTCCCCCGGAGCCGCCATGAGCGACAAAATTCCCGTGACCGTTCTCACCGGCTATCTCGGCGCTGGCAAGACGACGCTGCTCAACCGCATTCTCAGCGAGGACCACGGCCGCAAGTTCGCGGTCATCGTCAACGAATTCGGCGAGATCGGCATCGACAACGACCTCGTCGTCGGCGCCGACGAGGAAGTGTTCGAGATGAACAACGGCTGCATCTGCTGCACCGTGCGCGGCGACCTGATCCGCATCATCGAAGGGCTGATGAAGCGCAAGGGCAAGTTCGACGCGATCATCGTCGAGACGACGGGCCTCGCCGATCCGGCGCCGGTGGCGCAGACCTTCTTCGTCGACGCCGATGTGCAGGCGGACGCGCGGCTCGACGCCGTGGTGACGGTCGCCGACGCCAAATGGCTGTCGGACCGGCTGAAGGACGCGCCCGAGGCGAAAAACCAGATCGCCTTCGCCGACGTCATCCTGCTCAACAAGACCGACCTTGTGACGCCGGCCGAACTCGATGAGGTGGAGGCCCGCATTCGCGGCATCAACCCCTACGCCAGGCTGCATCGCACGGTGAAGGCGCAGATTCCGCTCGACGCCGTGCTCGGCCGCAACGCCTTCGATCTCGACCGCATTCTGACGATCGAGCCGGCGTTCCTCGCCGTCGACGCGCACGGCCATGATCATCACGACCATGGACACCAGCACGATCACGGGCATGATCATGGCCGCCATCATGACCACGACGGCGAATGCGGGCCTGAGTGCGGCCACGACCATCCTCATCACGACCATCACGGCCATGATCACGGCGAGGCCTGCGGTCCGGACTGCGGCCACGACCATCATGCCCATGGCCTGAAGGTCGTCCACGACGAAGAGATGCAATCGGTCTCGATCACGCTCGACGGCGATGTCGACCCGGAAAAATTCCTGCCGTGGGTGAACGAGCTGGTTCAGAAGGAAGGCCCGTCGATCCTGCGCTCGAAGGGCATCCTCGCCTTCAGGAACGAACCGAAGCGCTTCGTCTTTCAGGGCGTTCACATGATTCTCGACGGCGATGTGCAGCGCGAGTGGCGGCCGGACGAAAAGCGCGTCAGCCGCATCGTCTTCATCGGCCGGAAATTGAAGGAAGACGAAATCCGCAAAGGTTTCCTGGCCTGCGCGGCGTGAACGGCGGGCGGGCGCGGATACAGGGAATTTGCGGATCGACGCCGGCGTCGATCCCGGGTTCAATCAGGATCGCCACGCCTCTTCGATTTGAACGGAACCGTTCATGCCTTTTCGCCTTCCGGTCCGCGAGCGGGTCGATCTGCTGAACGCCCGCCTCGCGGATGTCTCGCAGCCGCCGCCGCCGCCCGGCGCAAGCCCCGTGGGAACGCGCCTCTACGGCTCGCTGGTCGATCCCGCCATCGGCCCCTGGACGTTCCGCGGCGCGTGGTTCAGCATTCTCGGCGCGCCGCTCTGGCTGCGGGAGGTCTATCTGGTCGACGACGCGCAGGCGGGCAGGTTTTTCGGCCGGCTCAGCGTGCGGGACTTCAGGACCATCTTTGCCGGGGATCTACGCGGCTTCTACCGCTCGGCCTTCGCCGAAAGCTTCCGGGCGTGGATCCTGCTCGCCCTTGTCGTCGCCGCCGCCTGGTGGTGGTTCTTCCAACGGCCGCCGGCGCCGTGAGGCTTGCGCCCGGCGCGGCGGCGGGGCATGACCGCGTCATGCAGGAACAGAACTCCCTGACCGACAAGGTCACGTCATTCTCCCTCGGCGCGCATGTCACGGCGGCGGCGTTTCTCGGCGGCGCGCCGGCTTTCGCGCTCGGCGACGGCGGCGTCGCGCTCGACGCGGGTGCGCGGCGCGTCGCGGCGCATCCCGACGCCGCCATTCTTTGCGCGACGATCGCCGACGGCCAGTTGATCACCGGCGGCGACGACGGCCGCGTCGTCGCGACTTCGGCCGATGGCGCGACGGCGACGCTGGCGGATGAAAAGGGCCGCTGGATCGACGCGCTGGCGGGGCGCGACGACGGGGCCGTCGCCTGGGCGGCGGGCAGGCAGGTCCGCGCCCGCGACGCGAAGGGCGAGGTGAAAAGCTGGGCCGCGCCGTCGAGCGTGCGCGGGCTGTGCTGGGCGGGCAAGGGCTACCGCCTCGCCATCGCCCATTACAATGGCGCCTCGCTGTGGTTTCCCAACGCCGCCGCCGCGCCGGAATTCCTCGAATGGAAGGGCTCGCATCTCGACGTGACGCTCTCCGCCGACGGGCGCTTTCTCGTCACCTCGATGCAGGAGAACATGCTGCACGGCTGGCGCATCGCCGACCGCAAGCACATGCGCATGACCGGCTATCCGGCCAAGCCCCGCTCGCTGTCCTGGTCGCATGACGGCCAATGGCTGGCCACCTCGGGCGCCGACGCCTGCATCGTCTGGCCGTTCCAGTCGAAGGACGGGCCGATGGGCAAGCCGCCGCGCGAATGCGCCGTGCGGGCGAACGTCAAGATTTCGCAGGTGGCCTTCCATCCGAAAGCGTTGATCCTGGCCATCGGCTATGACGACGGCTGGGTGATGCTCGTGCGCCTCGCCGACGCCTCGGAGCTGCTGGTGCGCCGCACGCCCGAGGGAACGAGGGCGGCGATCACCGCGCTCGTCTGGAACGGCGCCGGCAATCGCCTCGCCTTCGGCGCCGCCGACGGCGCGGCGGGGGTGCTGGAGCTGCCGGGTTAATTGCAGGACGCGTGGCGGGACCGGCAATTGTCGCGGCAGTTCACGCCATTGCTGAGTCCCGAGCAGGACCAGATGCAATTGTCGTAGCCGCGCCGGCAGGCGGAATAATCCTGGTTGCGCTGGTAGGCGGCGTCCTGCCGGGCGCGCTCGATGGCCTGCTGCGTGTCACGCTGCGCCGCCGCCGCGCGCTCGGCGGCGGAGGAGGCGGCCGAGGCGGCGCGGGCGCTCGCGGCCTCAGCCGATTCGACATCGCCCATGGCGGTCAGCCGCTTCGCCGCCTCAATCGCGAGATCGTCGTCGGGAAAGCGCTCGCGCAAGGTCTGATAGAGCGTCTTCGCCTTCGGCCGATCTTTGGCCAGATCGAAATCCACCGCCTTCTGGTAGATTTCGCGCGCCGTTCCGGATTTCCGGACCCTTTGAAAAAGGCAAAGTCCGGCTTTCGGATCCTCTTTGGCCTTGCCGTCCAGGTCGCTCACCTTCTCGCATTCGAGCGCCGCGAGCGCCTTGTCGCGCATGGCCTTGACGCAGCCGACATATCTGGCGGCGGTCGGGACGCGCGCGTCGAGCGCTTTGGTCCTGTCGCAATCGAGCGCGGCGACGGCTTCGTCGCGCTCCTTTTCGAGGCGCGCCGTTTCGGCCTGCTGGGTCTGCTTCTTCTGCGAGAACTCGCGCTGATCGTCGCCGAGCCTGACCGACCAGAAGCGCGCCTTGCCGTCGTCGGAGCCGGTGACGAGTTGCGTTCCGTCCGGGGAGAAGACGACCACGCGCGTGTAATCTATGGGCACGCGCAGCACGCCGAGCGCCTTGCCTGTCGCCGCGAGCCAGAGGCGGATCGTCTTGTCCGACCCGCCGGTGACGACGCGCAACCCGTCCGGCGAGAAGGCGATGCTGGCTGGCCCGGACGCATGTCCCTTGAGCGTCGCGACGAGTTGGCCCGTGGACGCGCTCCAGACATGCGCCTCGTTGCCCGAAAATGCGCGCGTGGCGATGCGCGCGCCGTCCGGCGAAATCACGAAGCTGCACAGTTTGCACGGAAATTGCGCGATCCTGCGGCCGGACGCGACATCCCAAACGGCGATCATGTCGTCGAAGGACGCCGTCACGACCCGCAGGCTGTCCGGCGTGAAAGCGATATCGGACTGATTGCCGTAGCCCGTCAAATTGGTCATCAGAGCGCCGGATCCGGCGTCCCAGATGCGTGCGACGTCCTGAGGCGCGGCCGTAGCGACCCATTTGCCGTCCGGCGAGAAAACGGCCTTCTGGACGCGCCCGGCATGGCCGCCGAGCGTGCGCAGCAGCGCGCCGCTGGCGGCGTCCCAGATATGCGCCTCGCCGTTGGGGGAACTCGTCGCCAGACGCGCGCCGTCGCGGCTGAAATCGCCGGAGGTGGCAAATTCGCCGGGGCCGGTCACTGAGGCGATCTGACGGCCGCTTTCGACCTCCCAGACGCGCGTCGTGCGGTCGCCGAACGAGCGCGTCGCGACACGCGCCCGGTCGGCGGAAAAGCCGATGATCTGGCCCTGATCCGTATGGCCTGTGAGGACCGCGACCTGCTTGCCCGTCGCGACGTCCCAGACGCGCGGCGCTTTGTCTGTCGCGGCCGTCGCGAGGCGCTGGCCGTCTGCCGAGAACACCGCGCTCCACAGCCATTCGGGATGGGCCTGAACGGTGACTCGCAAGTCGGCGAACGCCGCTGCGTCGCCGCCCGGAGCGGACGACGAAACAGGCGAAGGCGTGGGCGCGACGACCGCGCCCGGACCAGCCGTCCGGGTGGCCGGCGTCGCCTGAACGCACTCCTTCGTCACCGAGATCGAATCGACATAGCCGGTCTGGACCTTGCCGGACTTGCTTCCCCTGAATTCGATTTTCGCCCATTCCCGCGCGGCTTCCTGGTTCATCGCGCGTTCGAGAATCCTGATCGGCGTCTTGTTCGGCAGCGTGTCGACGAGCGCGAAGTTCTTCGCTCCCGGACCGGCGCGGACATTGGCGATGCTGACCTTCGGGTTGCAGATGACAGCCGTCTCGGCCCATGACGCGGTGGCGCCGCATAGCGCCGCCAGGCCCGCGACGCCCCTGATGATCGATCCCGTCCGCATCGCCTTCCCCCAAGCGGGCCGCACTCTAATGGCGCGAGTTCGGTCGAGGCAAGGCGCGCGGCGATTTTTCGATGGACGCTCCGCCATGCGCCCGCTACGGCCAACCGCAAGGGAGAACGCAAGAAAGATGGCGGCAGACAGCAGACAGTCCATGAGCGCGGAGAACTGGGGGCGGCTGCTGATGCTCGCCGTGCTCTGGGGTCTGTCGTTTCCCCTGATCAAGACCGCCGTGCGGGAGTTGCCGCCGCTGACGACGCTGTTCGGGCGCGTGTCCATCGCCACGCTCGCGCTTGGCGCGGCGATCCTGCTGACGCGCTCGGCCTTCCCGCGCGGACCGGGGGCCTGGCGTCTGTTCTTCGGCATGGGGCTGCTCAGCAATCTCATTCCCTGGGGTCTGCAATTCTGGGGGCAGACGCAGCTTCCCGTCGGCCTCGCCTCAATTCTCAACGCCGCGACGCCGGCCTTTTCCGTCGTCGTGATGCACCTTTTCGGAGCCGAGAAGGCGACCGCGAGCCGCGCCGCCGGCGTCGCGCTCGGCTTCGCCGGCGTCGCCGTGCTGATTGGCCCCGGACTTTTGTTCGGGGCCGACCATGCCCTCGGCGCGGAACTCGCCTTCATGGCGGCCTGCCTGTTCTACGCGCTCTCGGGTCTGTTCGGCCGGCGTTTCGCGCAACTCGGCATGCGGCCCCTGCAAACCGCCTTCGGCCTCATGGCGGCGACGAGCGTCATGGCGCTGCCGGTCGCGCTGATCGTCGACCGGCCGTGGCTTCTGCCGGCGCCGGGCCTGACGCCGATCGCCGCGCTCCTCGCCCTGGCGCTTGTTTCGACCGCGCTCGCCTATATCCTGTTCTTCAGGATCCTTGTGGAGGCGGGGCCGACCAACGTGATGCTGGTGACGTTGCTGGTGCCGGTCATGGCGATCATGATCGGCGTCATGTTCATGGGCGAGACGATCGAACCGCGCAATCTCGCCGGCATGGCGCTCATTGCGGTGGGCCTGGTGGCCATCGACGGCCGGGCGGCGCGCGCCTGGGCGCGCGGCGGGGAAGCGCGGCGGTGACCGGCGGCGTCGGACGGCGCATCGCCCTCGGCTTCGGCCTTGTCTGCGGCGTCACAGCGTCGCAGGGACCGGAATTCGCGCAGCAATATCGTCAGCGCATCGGCGGCGCCATCGACGAATTGCGCCAGATCGTCGAGGAGTTCGACGCCGACAGCGCCAGCGCGGGCATGAGCCGGGCCGAGGGCCTCGCGCGCCTCGCGGGCTCGAGCGACGATTTCGTGCGGGGACGCGGCCGGCAGATGAGCCGGGTCGTGAGCCGGCTCGACAGGCTTTCATCCCAGCAGAAAGCTTTTGCCGACGCCGGACCTTATCGGCGCCTCGGCGTGATGGCGCGCGATTTCGATCGGGGCGTGGCGAGCCGGGCTCTGGAGACGTTCGAGCCGGCCGTGCCGATCACCTCCGAGGCGTTTGTCGTCGGAGGCGCCGGCGTCAGCCTTGGCTATCTGCTGGCGCGGATTCTGGCATGGCCGTTGCGGGCCCGCAGGCGACGCCTCCCGGCGGCTTGAGCCGGAGCCGCGCGCGTGCAAATCTGCCCGCGGCTGGGGCAATTGTGGGGGCGAGGCGTGATTTCGCCGGAACGATTGAAGGAAATCGCCTTCTGGGCGAAGGATTTGAGCGCGGATGAGTGCGACCGCGCCGCCAGGGGCGTGATGGAGAAGGCCTATGAGGCCGGCGCCTATCTGACCCATCGCGGCGACAAATTCGAATCCTGGACCGGCGTCGTCTCGGGCCTCGTCAAGGTCGGCGCCATTTCCAGCGTCGGCAAGGCCGTGGCGCTGGCGGGCTTTCCGGCCGGCATGTGGTTCGGCGAGGGCTCGCTGCTCAAGGGCGAGGTGCGGCGCTACGACATCGTGGTGCTGCGCAAGTCGCGCATCGCGTTGATGAACCGCAGCGCCTTCTTCTGGCTGTTCGACAATTCCGTCGCCTTCAACCGTTTCCTCGTCCGCCAGTTCAACGAGCGCCTCGGACAATTCATCGGCTCGATCGAACAGGAGCGGACGCTCGACGCCACGGCGCGGGTGGCGCGCACCGTGGCCTGGCTGTTCAACCCCGTCCTCAATCCCAACGCGGGACCACGACTGGAGATCACGCAGGAGGAGTTGGGGCTTCTCGCCGGCGTCTCGCGGCAGATGGCCAATCGCGCGCTGCAATCGCTGGAGTGCGCGGGCCTCCTGAAAGCGGCGGCCGGCGGCGTCGAGCCGAAGAATCTCGGCGCGCTCGCCAATCACGGCGACTGAAGCGCGTCCGGTTCATCGAGAAAGGCCAGGAGCTTCAGCGTCCAGTCGATCTCCCATTCCTCATGAGCGACGCCCTTCCGCAGGATCATGGCCTGGATGCGCTCCCGCCGCGACAGCCGCGCGCGGCCGGCGAAGTCGCGCTCGTGAAACCGGCGGTAGTGCGCCAGGCGCTCCTCATGCCCGGCGAGGGCGCGACGCAATTCCGCACGCAGGTCGATCTCCGGGAGGATGGCGGCGGCGCGCAGCCGAACCATCAGCGCATCGCGGGGATCGGCCGGCCGGTGCGGCGTCGCCGCCCAGCGCAACAGCTCCGCCCGACCCGCCGGCAGCACGGAATAGACTTTGCGCCGCGCATCGCCGCCATCGGCCTCCGACAGCACCCAGCCGGCCCCGGTCATGCGGCCGAGTTCGCGATAGATCTGCTGATGCGAAGCCTTCCAGAAAAAGCCGATGGAGCGAGAAAAGCGCCGGGTCAGGTCGATGCCCGACGACGGCTTCTCCATCAGCGAAATCAGCAAGGCGTGCGGCAGCGACATGGCGGTGAGGCTAGCACGGCCAAACCTTTATGCAACCGGTTGCACAGATGGCTTGCCTGTGGCAGGGTGTCGCTCTGCAACAAGTTGCATGAAGGAGAACGCATGTCCCGCTTGCCCGGCGCCCTCGCCCGTCTGCCCTTCCCCGCGATCGGCTCGCCGCTCTTCATCATCAGCGTTCCGCAACTCGTCATCGCCCAGTGCAAGGCGGGCGTGGTCGGCTCGATGCCGGCGCTGAACGCGCGGCCCGCGGCGCAGCTCGACGAATGGCTGGCGGAAATCACCGAGACGCTCGACGCCCACAACCGCGCCAATCCGGACAATCCCGCCGCGCCCTTCGCCATCAACCAGATCGTGCACAAGAGCAACGCCCGGCTCGAACACGACATGGACATGTGCGTCAAATACAAGGTTCCGATCATCATCACCTCGCTTGGCGCGCGCGAGGACATCAATGCGGCGGCGCATTCCTATGGCGGCGTCGTGATGCACGACGTCATCACCGACAGGTTCGCGCGCAAGGCGATCGAGAAGGGCGCGGACGGCGTCGTCGCGGTCGCGGCCGGCGCCGGCGGCCACGCCGGCGTCAAGAGCCCGTTCGCCCTGGTGCAGGAAATCCGCCGCTGGTTCGACGGGCCGCTGGCGCTCTCGGGCTCGATCGCCACCGGCGGCGCCATTCTCGCGGCGCAAGCGATGGGCGCGGATTTCGCCTATATCGGCTCGGCCTTCATCGCCACCGAAGAGGCGCGCGCGGCCGAGGCCTACAAGCGCATGATCGTCGAAAGCGCGAGCGACGACATCGTCTACACGAATCTGTTCACCGGCGTGCACGGCAATTACCTCGCGCCATCCATTCGCGCCGCCGGTCTCGATCCCGGCAGTCTGCCCGCCAGCGATCCGAGCAAGATGAATTTCGCCGAGGGCGCGACCAAGGCCTGGAAGGACATCTGGGGCTGCGGCCAGGGCATCGGCGCGATCGACCGGATCGGGACGACGGCCGATCTCGTGGCGCGGCTCAGGCGCGAATATGCCGCGGCGAAGGCGCGAATCTGCGTCTCCTGACGGAACGCCGCCGCGCTCCGGAGCGCTTATCCGAAAGTAGGGGGCGCGCAGCGCAATCAAGGGCTGCCGCGCCCTTATCGTGCAAATCGGCCCGGCGCAGTCAACCCCCACCTTGCGGCGGAGGCGCAACCCCTGCACATTGTCGCCCAAGAAGCCCCGGCGAACGGGGACGCGGGAACGACAAACGAACGCCGGCGAATGTCGCGTTGAAGGGAGGACGGGTTTTGGCTTCCAGCCACGACGTCGCGCGCGCGGCCGCCGACACATTTCCGAAGCTGCTGCGCCAGCATGCGCGGGTTCGTCCGCATCGCCCCGCGATTCGCCACAAGGATCGCGGCATCTGGCAGACGTGGACCTGGGGGCAGGTCTACGACAACGTGCGCGCGCTCGCCCATGAACTCAGGAAGCTCGGCGTTGTTCGCGGCGACAAGATCGCCATCGCCGGCGCCAACCGTCCGCGCCTGTATTGGGCGGTGACGGCGGCGCAGACGCTTGGCGCCGTTCCGGTGCCCGTCTATGCCGACGCGGTGGCCGAGGAAATGGCCTATGTGCTCGAGAACGCCGACGTGGTCGTCGTCGTCGCGCAGGATCAGGAGCAGGTCGACAAGGTGCTCGGCGTGCGCGAGCGGCTGACCCGCCTGACGCATGTGCTCTACGACGAGGAGCGCGGCGTCGAGGATTACCAGCAGGACGATCTGCACTCCATCGCCGCGCTGATCGAGCGCGGCAAGGCCGAGATTGCGCATGAGGCCGCCGAAAGGGCGATGGACGCCGAGATCGACGCCGGCAAGGGCGCGGACGCGTCCGTCATGCTCTATACCTCCGGCACGACGGGCCGCTCGAAAGGCGTCGTCATGTCGGCCGAGCGCTGCATCGCGGCGGCGACCGACACCGTCAAATTCGACAAGTTGACCGACAGGGACGAACAGCTCGCCTATCTGCCGCTCGCCTGGGTTGGCGACCATTACATGAATTACGCGCAGGGCTATGTCGCGGGTTTCTGCGTCGCCTGCCCGGAAAGCGCCGATACGGTTGAGCATGATCTGAAGGAGATCGGCCCGACCTTCTATTTCGCGCCGCCGCGCGTGTTTGAATCGCTGCTGACGCGGGTGATGATCCGCATGGAGGACGCCGGCGGGCTCAAGCGCCGCATGTTCCGCCATTACATCGACGTCGCCAGGAAATGGGGCGAGAAAATCCTCAACGGCGAGAGCGTGCCGCTCGGCGCGCGCCTGTCCTACAGGATCGGCGATCTTCTGGTCTACGGCCCTCTGAAGAACGTGCTCGGCTTCTCGCGCATCCGCGTCGCCTATACGGCGGGCGAGGCGATCGGCGCCGACCTGTTCTCCTTCTATCGCTCGCTCGGCCTCAATCTGAAGCAGCTCTATGGCCAGACGGAGGCGTTCCTTTACGTCACCTGCCACGCCGACGGCGCCATCCGCTCCGACACGGTGGGCCCGCCGGCGCCGAATGTCGACATTCGCATCGCCGAAGACGGCGAGGTGCAGTTCAAGTCCCCCGGCCAATTCATCGAATATTACAAGGAGCCGGACAAGACGGCCGAGACGTTGACGGCGGACGGCTATGTCAAGACAGGCGACGCCGGCTTCTTCGAGCCCGACGGACAGTTGCGCATCATCGATCGCGCCAGGGACGTCGGCAAGCTCACGAGCGGCGCGATGTTCGCGCCGAAATATATCGAGAACAAGCTGAAGTTCTTCCCCAACATCAAGGAGGCGGTAGCCTTCGGCGACAAGAGCGAATTCGCCACCGCCATGCTCAACATCGAACTCGCGTCGGTCGGCAATTGGGCCGAGCGCAACAACGTCTCGTACGCCTCGTATCAGGAGCTCGCCGGCCACGCCCAGGTCTACGAGATGATCGAGAAGCATGTCGACGAGGTGAACAGGTCGCTCGCCGCCGAGCCGATGATGGCGGGCGCCCAGATCAGGCGCTTCCTTATCCTGCACAAGGAACTCGACGCCGACGACGGCGAATTGACGCGCACGCAGAAGGTGCGGCGCGGCTTCATCGCCGAGCGCTACGCCCCGCTCGTGACGGCGCTCTACGACGGCTCGAAGGAGGCGGACATTTCCACCGAAGTGACGTTCGAGGACGGCCGCAAGGGCGTCATCAGGGCCCGCGTCAAGCTCGTCGACATGAAAACCTATCCGCCCGCCGCGACCGGCCAGAAGGAGCGCGCAGCGTGAACGCCCCCGCATCCACCTCCACGCCCGAGCGGCCGGTGCTGTTGTCGGTCGAGAACGTCTCGCTCGCCTTCGGCGGCGTCAAGGCGATCACCGACGTCTCTTTCGACATCCGCAAGGGCGAAATCCGCGCCATCATCGGCCCGAACGGCGCCGGCAAGACGTCGATGCTCAACGTCATCAACGGTTTCTATCATCCGCAATTCGGCCGCATCACCTTCAAGGGCGCGACGCGCCGGCGCATGAAGCCCTATGAGGCGGCGAGCCAGGGCATCGCCCGAACGTTCCAGAACGTGGCGCTGTTCAAGGGCATGTCGACGCTCGACAACATTCTCGCCGGCCGCACGCTGAAAATGAAGCGCAACTTCTTCTGGCAGGCGCTGCGGCACGGCCCGGCGCTGAACGAGGAGATCGAGCATCGCAAGTTCTGTGAGGAGATCATCGATTTTCTCGAGATCGAGCACATCCGCAAGGCGCCGGTGGGCAAGCTGCCCTACGGCCTGCAGAAGCGCGTCGAGCTTGGCCGCGCGCTGGCGATGCAGCCCGAGCTGCTGCTGCTCGACGAACCGATGGCGGGCATGAACCTCGAGGAGAAAGAGGACATGAGCCGCTTCATCATCGACGTGAACCAGCATTACGGCACGACCATCGCGCTCATCGAGCATGACATCGGCGTCGTGATGGATCTGTCCGACCGCATCGTCGTGCTCGAATACGGACACAAGATCGCCGACGGAACGCCGGCCGAGGTGAAGGCCGACCAGAAGGTCATCGACGCCTATCTCGGCGTGGCGCATTGAGGAACGGGCGATGGACATCCTCTACAAAATCTTCATCGATCCGTTCGTTCAGATGGGCGCCGCGCCCGACCTTCTGGTGCAGTCCCTGTGGGAAGGGTTGGTCGGCGGCATGCTCTACGCGTTGATCGCGCTGGGCTTCGTGCTGATCTTCAAGGCGTCGGGCGTGTTCAATTTCGCCCAGGGCATCATGATGGTGTTCGCGGCTCTGACGCTCGTCGGCCTCTACGAGAAGCTGACCGGCGCGGGGCTGGCGAGCGCCGGCGTCGCGGCCTATCTGGCGCTCGCGGCCACCATCCTCGTCATGTATGTGCTGGCCGTGGGCGTCGAGCGCATCGTCTTGCGACCCCTGGTCAACCAGCCCGACATCATCCTGTTCATGGCGACGTTCGGACTGACCTACTTCCTCATCGGCTTCGGCGAACTCGTGTTCGGCGGCAATTCCAAGGTGATGATCGCCGAGCAGCTTGGCCTGCCGAAGGGCTCGGTGTCGCTGGAGATGCTGGGCGGATTCGTGTCGATGCAGAAAATCGACATCGCGGCGGCGGTCATCGCCTCCATCATGGTGGCCGGGCTCGCGGTCTTTTTCCAGAAGACGCGCATCGGGCGCGCGCTGCGCGCGGTGGCCGACGACCACCAGGCGGCGCTGTCGGTCGGCATTTCGCTCAACCAGATCTGGGTCATCGTCTGGTTCACGGCCGGCATCGTCGCCCTGGCCACCGGCATCATGTGGGGCGCGCGCTCGGAAGTCTCGTTCGCGCTCGGCACGATCGCGCTGAAGGCCCTGCCGGTGCTGGTGCTCGGCGGCTTCACCTCGGTGCCGGGCGCCATTGTCGGCGGCCTCATCATCGGCATCGGCGAGAAGCTCGGCGAATTCTACTGGGGTCCGCTGGTGGGCGGCGGCATCGAAAGCTGGCTCGCCTATTTCATCGCGCTGGGCTTCCTGCTGTTCAGGCCGCAAGGCCTGTTCGGCGAAAAGATCATCGAACGCATCTGAGGCGAGGCTCATGTTCTACCGCGAAGCCGGACAGTTCAAAACGTCCTACGCCTCGGATCAGGCGATCTTTCCGATCCTGCAGGACCGCATCGGTCTGGCCATCATTCTGGCCGTCGCCTTTGTCGTCATTCCGTTGTTCGGCGGGCCGTTCTTCCTCGCCTCGGTGATGATCCCCTTCCTGATCCTGTCGCTGGCGGCGATCGGGCTCAATATCCTGACCGGCTACACGGGGCTCGTGTCGCTGGGCACGGCGGGCTTCATGGGCGTCGGCGCCTATGCCTGCTACAAGCTGTCGACCTTCTACCCCGGCGTCAGCATTGTCGTCTGGATCATCGTCTCGGGCCTGTTCTCGGCCGCCGTCGGCGTGCTGTTCGGCCTGCCGAGCCTGCGCATCAAGGGCTTCTATCTGGCGGTGGCGACGCTGGCCGCGCAGTTCTTCCTGCAATGGTTTTTCGCGCGCGCCCCCTGGCTCTACAATTACAATCCTTCCGGTGCGATCGAGGTGCCGCGGCACACGGTCTTCGGCGTCGCCGTCACCGGCCCGCAGGCGACGCCGACGGCGCGCTACTTCGTGGTGCTCGGCGTCGTCGTGGTGATGACGTGGTTCGCCTCCAACCTCGTGCACGGCCGCATCGGCCGCATGTGGATGGCGGTGCGCGACATGGACATCGCCGCGCAATTGATGGGCATCCGCCTGCTCAACGCCAAGCTCCTCGCCTTCGCTGTGTCGTCGTTCTACGCCGGCGTCGCCGGCGCCATGATGGTGTTCCTGTGGCTCGGCGCGGCGGAGCCCGAGGCCTTCAACATCAACGAGAGCTTCCTGCTGCTGTTCATGGTGATCATCGGCGGCCTGGGCTCGATCATCGGCGCCTTCATGGGCGCGGCGCTCATCCACATCCTGCCGATCATCCTGCGCGCGTTGCCCGACCTTCTCGGCTTGACGATCGGCGCGGCGACGGTCGAACATCTCACTTTCATGATCACCGGCGCGCTGATCATCTTCTTCCTGATCGTCGAACCGCACGGGTTGGCGCGCCTGTGGCAGATCGGGAAGCAAAAACTTCGCGTGTGGCCGTTCCCCTATTGAGGCCGAAGCGCGGATTGAAACGGGAGGATATGATGAAAAAAACTGCCAAACTGATGCTGGCGCTGACCGCCGCGACGAGTTTTGTCGCGCCGGCGATCGCGCAGGCGCAGGAATCGATTTTCGTGCCGCTGTTCACCTATCGCACCGGCCCGTTCGCCTCGTCAGGCATTCCCATCGCCAACGGCATGCGCGACTACCTGACCATGCTCAATGAGCGCGACGGCGGCATCGGCGGCGTCAAGATCCAGATCGAGGAATGCGAGACCGGCTACAACACGGCCAAGGGCCTCGAATGCTATGAGGCGGTGAAGCCGAAGAAGCCGGTTCTCGTCAATCCGTGGTCGACCGGCATCACCCTGCCGATCATCCCGAAGGCCGCCGTGGACAAGATTCCCGTGCTGTCGATGGCCTATGGCCTTTCCGCCTCGGCGCGCGGCAACGTGTTCCCCTGGATCTTCAACCCGCCGGCCACCTATTGGGACGGCATGTCGCAGATCGTCAAATATATCGGCAGCCAGGCCGGCGGCCTCGACAAGCTGAAGGGCAAGAAGATCGGCTATCTCTATCTCGACGCCGGCTACGGCAAGGAGCCGATTCCGCTGATCGAGCAATTGGCCAAGGATTACGGCTTCGAGGCGAAGCTCTATCCGGTCGCCGCGCAGGACATGCAGAACCAGTCGGCGCAATGGCTCAACGTGCGGCGCGACAAGCCCGACTTCGTCATCATGTACGGCTGGGGCGCGATGCAGCCCACCGCTGTCAAGGAAGCCGTCAAGGTCTCCTATCCGATGGACAAGTTCATCTCGATCTGGTGGCCGGGCGAGGACGACGTGAAGGCCGGCGGCGACGGCGCCAAGGGCTTCAAGATGCTCAACTGGCACGGCTCGACGCCCAACTTCCCCGTCATCGCCGACATCCGCAAGCATGTCTTCGACAAGAAGCTGAGCCAGGTCGAGTCGGCCGACAAGGTCGGGCAGCAGCTCTACAACCGCGGCGTCTACAATTCGATGCTGATCGCCGAGGGCATCCGCACGGCGCAGAAGATCACCGGCAAGAAGGCGGTGACCGGCGAGGACGTGCGCCGCGGCCTTGAGAATCTCAATGTCGATGCCGCGCGTCTGAAGGAGATGGGCATGGAGGGCTTCGCCGGCCCGATCAAGCTCTCCTGCGCCGATCACAACGGCCACCGCGCCACCTTCGTCCAGCAATGGGATGGCGCGAAGTTCAACAAGGTGTCCGACTGGATCGAGCCCTTGTCGGAGAAGGTGCAGCCGCTGCTTGAGGCCGACGCCAGGTCTTACGCCGAGAAGAACGCGCCGTGGCCGGCGCGCACCGAGCCCTGCGACAACAAGTAAGTCGCACGACAAACGCCTCTCCGCGCGGCCCGCGCGGAGAGGCCCTCGCAGGATACGGAAACCGACATGACCGCTTCGCCCCAGCCCGCCCCGCAGGCCGCCGCCGACCTTGTCCTGTCGGTCAACAATATCGAGGTGATCTACGATCACGTCATTCTCGTGCTGAAGGGCGTGTCTCTGTCGGTGCCGAAGGGCGGCATCGTCGCGCTGCTCGGCGCCAACGGCGCCGGCAAGACGACGACGCTGAAATCCGTGTCCAATCTCATCCGCGCCGAGCGTGGCGACGTGACCAAGGGCACGATCGAATTCAAGGGCGAGCGCATCGACAAGCTCAGCCCCAACGATCTGGTGCGGCGCGGCTGCATTCAGGTCATGGAGGGCCGGCACTGCTTCGGCCATCTGACCATTGAGGAAAACCTGCTGACCGGCGCCTTCACGCGCCGCGTCGGGCGCGGCGAGATCATGCGCGATCTCGAAACGATCTACGCCTATTTCCCGCGTCTGAAGGAGCGCCGCACCTCGCTCGCCGGCTATACATCGGGCGGCGAGCAGCAGATGTGCGCCATCGGCCGCGCGATGATGTCGAAACCGGAAATGATCCTGCTCGATGAGCCGTCGATGGGCCTCGCGCCGCAGATCGTCGAGGAGATTTTCGAGATCGTGCGCGATCTCAATTCGAAGGAAAGCGTCTCCTTCCTTCTGGCCGAGCAGAACACCAATGTGGCCCTGCGCTATGCGACCTACGGCTACATCATGGAGAACGGCCGCATCGTGCTCGACGGCGAGGCCAGCGCCTTGCGCGAGAACCAGGACGTGAAGGAATTCTATCTCGGCGTCGCCGGCGACAACCGCAAGTCGTTCCGCGACGTCAAGCATTACAAGCGGCGCAAGCGCTGGCTCGCGTGACAGCGGCGGCGCGCTGGCCAGGAGCGGCGAAGCAGGGGCGTTCGAATGTCGGTGCATTACGATCGGTATGAAACGCGCCGCGCGCAGGCGCGCGAGACAGCGCTGCTGCGCGATCTGCGCGGCATTCTCGGTGTGGCGCGGGCGAGAGCCCCGGCGCTGCGGGCGCAATTGAAGGGCGTGGACGCGGCCGGCCTCCGGAGCCGCGCAGACCTTGCCGCGATTCCCGTCATCCGCAAGTCGAGCCTGCATGAGATGCAAGCCGGGACGCCGCCGTTCGGCGGATTGGCGGCGACGCGCGTCGGCGCGCTCAAGCGCCTGCTCGTCTCGCCGGGACCGATCTTCGAACCGGAGGGCCATGCGCGCGATTGGTGGGGCTGCGCCCGCGCCTTGTTCGCCGCCGGAATCCGCAGGGGCGACGTCGTTCTCAACTGCTTCTCCTACCATCTGACGCCGGGCGGCCACATCATGGAGAGCGGCGCGCACGCGCTCGGCTGCGCCGTCATTCCCGGCGGCGTCGGCAACACAGAGCAGCAGGCCGAGGCCGTGCATTTTCTTAAACCCGTCGCCTATACGGGCACGCCGGACTTTCTCAAGATTCTGCTCGACAAGGGCGCCGAGCTGAAGCTCGACATGTCGTCGATCCGGCGCGGCCTCGTCTCGGGCGCCGCCCTGCCCGCCAGCCTGCGCGCCGAACTCGCCCAGCGCGGCGTCGACGTCAAGCAGGCCTACGCCACCGCCGAACTCGGAATCATCGCCTATGAGAGCGAGGCGATGGAGGGGCTGATCTGCAACGAGGGTCTGATCGTCGAGATCGTCCGGCCGGGCACGAACGACCCCGTCGCCGGGGGCGAGGTCGGCGAAGTGGTGGTGACGCGCCTCAACGCCGATTATCCGCTGCTGCGCTTCGGCACCGGCGATCTGTCCGCCGCGCTGCCCGGCGAGAGCCCGTGCGGGCGCACCAATATGCGCATCAGGGGCTGGATGGGCCGCGCCGACCAGACCGCCAAGGTCAAGGGCATGTTCGTGCATCCCTCCCAGGTGCACGAAATCGGCAAGCGGCATGAAGGTCTGGGTCGTTTGCGGCTTGTCGTGACGCGCGCCAACGAGCAGGATGCGATGCTGCTGAGGGCTGAGGCGCGGCCAGCCGAAGGCCTGGCCGAAAAGCTCGCCGCAACGCTGCAATCGGTGACCAAACTGAAGGGCGCGGTCGAGATCGTCGCGCCCGGCAGCCTGCCCAACGACGGCAAGGTCATCGCTGACGAAAGGCCCGTGGGATGAGACCCTCCGACCGCAATCACACCGCGCCCAACGTGCTGTCGATTGCGGGATCGGACCCTTCCGGCGGGGCCGGCGTTCAGGCGGACCTGAAAACCTTCTCCGCGCTCGGCTGCTACGGCATGGCGGCGATCACGGCGTTGACTGCGCAGAACACGCGCGGCGTCAGCGGCGTGCATGCGCCGCCGCCCGATTTCATCGCCGCCCAGATCGCCGCGATCTTCGCCGACATCCGCGTCGACGCCGTCAAGATCGGCATGCTGGCGTCCGGCGCCGTGGCGGCGGCGGTGGCGCAGGCGCTCGCCCCGCATGCGCGCGTGCCCATCGTGCTCGATCCGGTGCTGGTGGCGACGAGCGGCGACAGCCTCGGCGCGCCGGACGTGGTGGAGGCGATGCGGCGGGAGTTGTTTCCGCTCGCGGCCGTCGTCACGCCCAACATGCCCGAGGCGGCGCGTCTCGCCGATCTGCCGCAGAGCGCCGCGCCGGAGCTTCTCGCCCACCGCCTCAGGGCGCATGGCGCACGCGCCGTGCTGATCAAGGGCGGTCACGGCAAGGGGCCGGAGGCGATCGACGATCTCTATTTCGAGAGCGGCCACCGGCGTTATTCCGCCCCGCGCATCGCCACGCGCAACACGCATGGCACGGGCTGCACGCTGTCATCGGCCATCGCGGCCTTTCTGGCGCGCGGGCTGGCGCTGACCGACGCGGTCGATCAGGCCAAGGCCTATCTCACCGCCGCGCTCGGCGCGAGCGGCGCGCTCGACGTCGGCCTCGGCCACGGACCGGTGAATCATTTCCACGCGCTGTGGCGGAGTTGACGTTCAGCGCAACCTGAGTCTTCGCTCGAGTTTCGCCGCGAGCGTTCCAAGCTTGCGGGCGTGAACCATGACGTCGTTGGCGACAAGTGCGGAGCCCGAATCCCCGGTCAATGTCGCCTTGCCGGCGAGCATCGAATAGCCGTCCGCGCCGCGCGCCAGATAATCATTGGTGGCCAGAGTATAGATTCGCGCGGGATCGAGCGGCCGTCCGGCGATCTCGATCGATTCGACGCGCCCTCCCGGCGGATTCGCCAGACGCGCCGCCACGGTCATGCCCGAGACATGCGGGCAGCGTCCCGAGCCGTCCTCGAGCTTCGTCAGACCATTCTCGATGGCCGCGCGAATCTCCGCGCCCGTGACATCGGTGCGCACGGTCTTGTTGCCAAAAGGCAATTCAGCGAGAACGTCACGACGCGTCAGCCGATGGCCGACGGGATAGATCCGGTTGCCGCGAATGCCGCCGCCGTTGACGAGCGCCACGTCGGCGCCGGTCGCCGCGCGCAGGGCGTCGGCGATGAAATTGCCGATCGCGGCCTCGCCCGAGCGCACGATGCGCATGCGACTGTCCAGCGGTTCGGCAAGAACAGCCAGTTCGGCGTCGAGTTCGCGCGACATCTCCGACTCGAAGGCGCGCACGCGCGCCAGCACGGCGGGGTCCGGAGCGACATCCCCCGACTCGACGAGGCGCACGCGCGGACGCCAGCGCACGCGCCGCCCGCTTTCGCCGCTCCTGGCCGTCATGTCGATGTCGATGATCGTCACAACCTCGGCGTCCTGACCGGATTCGGCAAGAATCCCGCGTCCGTCATATTCGACAAGGAGTTCATGGGTATGTCCCGCCAGAACGACATCCGCCACATGCGATTGATAGAGCGCGTGGGCCGCGCTCTTGTCGGCATGGATGACGGCGACGACGAGATCGGCGCCCGCGCCGCGCAGCGCCGCGGCCCGCGTCGCGACAGCATCGCCCGTCGCGGTGAAGACGAAGCCGTCCGGCGAGGACAGGCGCGCCGCGCCTTCATAGGTCGCCCCGACGACGCCGATCCGGAAGCCGCCCGCCTCGACCATCATGTCGTCGGCATGGCCGGCGGGCGCGGCGCCGGAGGCCTCGCGCATATTGGCGGCCAGGATCGGAAAGCGCGCCCTGGCCATCTGCGCGCGATAATTCGCGCCGCCGAAATCGAACTCGTGATTGCCGGGCACGAAAACATCCGGCGCGATCATGTTGAGAAGCTCGACCATGTGAGCGCCATGATCGAGACCGGACATCAGGCTGGGCGACAACGCGTCGCCGGCATGGACGAAAAGCGCGCGTCGCCCTTCGCGCGCGGCCGCGGCGCGCTCGCCGGCGACGATGGCGGCCAGCCGCGCCATGCCGCCGCGTCCATCCTCATTCTCGTTCATCGCATAGACGTCGTTGACGAGAATCAGCCGCAGCCGCGCCTGATCGGACGGAGAACCGGCGAAAGCCGAAGCGGCGAGAACCGAGAACGTCGCAGCCAGGGCGCCGCGGCGGGTAATGGCGGACATAACGTGGCTCCGAAGAAACGCGGGCGGGAATCGACAAGCCGCGCGGCTTCACTCTAGATGGGATGGTTTTTTCTCTTTTCGAAGGCGAGCGCAATCCATGAATGGCACGATGACCGAACCGCTCGGCGAAGCGAAACCGGCCGGCCATCCCGCCGTCGCCTTCGGCAAGGTCGGGGTGCTGCTGGTCAATCTCGGCACGCCGGACGCCACCGATTATTGGTCGATGCGGCGTTATCTCAAGGAGTTCCTGTCGGATCGCCGCGTCATCGAGGTTCCGCGCGCCATCTGGTGGCCGATCCTCAATCTCATCATCCTGACGAAGCGGCCCGGCCCGAAGGGCAAGGATTACGACGCCATCTGGAATCGCGAGCGCGACGAGGGGCCGCTGAAGACCATCACGCGGGCGCAGGCGGAAAAGCTCGCCGGCTGGATCGACGGCGGCGGGTTGGGCGCCGGCGGCGCCAGGGTCGTGGTCGACTGGGCGATGCGCTACGGCAATCCCTCCATCGCTTCGGGCGTCGACGCGCTGCGCGAAAAGGGCTGCGACCGCATTCTCGTCGTTCCGCTCTACCCGCAATATGCGGCGGCGACGACCGCCACCGTCGCCGACAAGCTGTTCGACCATTTGAAGACGCTGCGCTGGCAGCCGGCGATCCGCCTCGCCGCGCCCTATGCCGACGACCCCGTCTATCTCGACGCCCTCGCGGCCTCGCTGCGCGCCCATCTGGCGAAGCTCGATTTCGAGCCGGAGACGATCCTCGTCTCGTTCCATGGCGTGCCGAAGGCTTATCTCGACAAGGGCGACCCCTATTATTGTCAGTGCATGAAGACGCATCGGCTGCTGCGCGAAGCCATGGGCTGGCCGCAAGACCGCTTCCTCGCCACGTTCCAGTCGCGTTTCGGCAAGGCCGAGTGGCTCAGGCCCTACACGGACGAGACGGTGAAGGCGCTGGCCGCGCGGGGCGTCAAACGCCTTGCCGTGATCGCTCCCGGCTTCGCCGCCGATTGCCTTGAAACCATCGAGGAGCTGGGCGTCGAGAACGCGCGCTATTTCCGCGAGGGCGGCGGCGAGAAATTCGCCCTCGTTCCCTGTCTCAACGACAGCGACGAGGGCATGGCGGTGATCCGCGCCCTGGTCGCGCGCGAACTCGGGGGATGGGCGTGAGCCCGGGCGTCTGCGTCGTCGTGACGACGACCGGCGGCGAGGAGGCGATGCGGGCGATCATCGCGGCGGCGCTCGACGCGAAGCTCGCGGCCTGCGCGCAGGTCTTCCCCGTCCGATCCTTCTATACATGGAAGGGCGAGCGCTGCGAGGCGCAGGAGCTGCGCATCGAGTTCAAGGCGAAAGCGAGCGATTACGACGCGCTCGCCGCCGCCATCCGCGCCGCGCATGATTACGAGACGCCGGAAATCCTGCGTCTCGACGTCGCGGCGGGCGACCCGGCCTATCTTGACTGGATCAACGAGGTCACACGGACAACCGGGGAGGCGGCGAATGACATTCCCGGGACGCCGATGCTGAACGATCGTCAGATCGAGCATGACGGCGTCGGTTTGGTCATCGACAATTCCGAAGCCGACGGCGAGCCGCTCGATCTCTCAATCCCGGATGAGGATTGGGAGGCTTTTCGGAGCGAGGCGCCCTCGGCGTCGCGCGGCGCGAACACAGGCGACCCGCGCCGCAGACGTCAATAGCGGGACGTCCCGATCAGAACGGGTGATACTGGAACAGCCAGGTCTCGCTGGCGATCTTGCCGTCGACGGTCAGGTGCAGACGCATCTCGACCGGCGCCGTTCCCTCGACATCGGCCAGATCGAATTGCGCCCGCCAATGGCCGGGCACGCCGTCGAACACCGCCTCCATCATTTTGTAATCGGTGAAGCGCCCGCGCGAGGCCTGCAGGACCATCTCCGGCTTCACGCCGAATGGCAGGCTCGCCAGCGGTCCGCCGAGGAACTCGACGACGAATTTGCGCACGCCCTTCGGCCGCGGTTGGCCAGGCTGGCCGCCGTTGCCGAGGCGGGTCGCGACGCAGCGCGCGAGGTCGGTCGGAAACGGCTCGTCGGCGCTCCAGTGCAGCCGATAGGCGATGTTGAACTCCGAGCCCGCGACGGCGGGCTTCGCCGGCACCCACATGGCGACGATATTGTCGTGGATCTCGTCGTCGGTGACGAGTTCGACGAGATGGATGGCGCCCTTGCCCCATGACCCCCTGGGCTCGACCCAAAGACTCGGACGCCGGTCGTAGAACACGCCGTCCTGATAATGATCGAAACTGCGGTCGCGCTGCAGCAGGCCAAAGCCCTTCGGGTTCTCGTCCATGAAGGCCGAGGCCATGATGTGCGGCGGGTTGTTGAGCGGCCGCCACAAATGCTCGCCCCAGCCGGCCCACATGGCGAGACCGTCGGAATCATGCACCTCCGGGCGCCAATCGACCGTGCGCGAGGTCCTGGTCTCCGAATACCAGTACATCGAGGTCAGCGGCGCGATGCCGAAGCGCACGATGTCGCGGCGCAGGAACAACGCCTGATCGATGTCCATGGTCACGTTCTTGCCGCGCGCCATGTCGAACTTGTAGGCGCCGACGACGGAGGGCCCTTCGAGCAGCGCGTAGAGCGTCACCACGTCGGAGCCTGCCTTCGGCGCCTCGATGTAGATTTTGGTGAAGTCGGGGAATTCCTCGTTGCGGTCGGCCACCGCCGTATCGAGCGCCAGACCGCGCGCCGACAGGCCGTATTGATAGAGTTCGCCGATGGCGCGGAAATAGGAGGCGCCGAGGAAGGCGACCCAATCGTTCTTGCGCCAGTCGAGCTTGCCGTCGCGCGGCTCATGCAGTTTCAGCCCGGCGAAGCCCGCGCCTTTGGGCAAGGCCCTGGCGGGCGAATCGGCCGGCATTTTGAAATAGGATTGATCGTAGAGAATTTCGCGCGCCTGCCCGCCTTCGACGACATGCATCGACACGGCCTTCTGGAAGAACATGCCGAGGTGGAAGAAGGAGACGCCGAACCGGCCCGGCCCTTGCCCGAACAGGGCCTGATCCATATCGAAATTGATCTTGCCCCAATTCTCGTAATCGAGCTTGGCGAGCACGTCCGGCGCCGGCTTCGACGGGCCGACATAGGGCGCAGCCGCCATGGTTTTCGCCAATTGCTTCAACGTGTCGAACGTGAACGGCGCGGCCTTGCCGAGCTTCAGCCCCGCCTGCTGCGCCAACGCCGGCGCGCCGCCGACGGCGACGAGGCCCGCGGCGGTCGAGGCCGCGACGGCTTTGAGGACGGAGCGGCGATCGATGGTCTCGGTCATGCGATTTTCATCCCCTGCTGCCGATGCGGCGCGGCGCGCCGGAATCAGCGTCGATTATGCCCTTGAGGAAACCATCCTGACATGAAAACTTACAAACAAGGATGAAGAGGGGCGCGACCAAACGCCCCTTCCTTTCGGGAGGGAGCAAGATGAAATTGAATGGCCGCACCTGGCTGCGCACGGCTCTCGCGGCGGCGGCGATCGCCGCGGGCGCGGGCGCGGCCGCCGCCGACACGTTCGTCAACGTGCTCACCGGCGGCACGTCGGGCGTTTACTATCCGATGGGCGTCGCCATTTCGAAAATCTTCACGCAGAAAATCGCCGGAACGCGCCCCTCGGTGCAGGCGACCAAGGCTTCGGTCGAGAATCTGAACCTGCTGCAGCAGGGCAAGGGCGAACTGGCTTTCACGCTCGGCGACAGCCTCGCTTTTGCCTGGGCCGGCGACGAGGAGGCGGGCTTCAAGGCGAAGCTGACGAAATTGCGCGGGGTCGCCGCGATTTATCCCAACCACATCCAGATCGTCGCGGCGAAGGATTCCGGCATCCGGACGCTCGCCGATCTCAAGGGCAAGCGCCTGTCGGTCGGCGCGCCGAAATCGGGCACCGAACTCAACGCCCGCGCCATTCTCGGCGCCGCCGGCATTTCCTACAAGGATCTCGGCAAGCTCGAATATCTGCCCTTCGCCGAATCGGTCGAGCTGATGAAAAACCGCCAGCTCGACGCGACCTTGCAATCCGCCGGCCTCGGCGTCGCGGCGATCCGCGATCTCGCATCGGCCGTCGAAATCCGGATCGTCGAAATCCCCGGCGCGCTCGTCGACAAGCTCGGCGCGCCCTACGTGAAGTCGACCATTCCCGCCAACACCTACAACGGCCAGACGGCGGAGGTCGCCAGCGCGGCGGTGGTGAACTATCTCGCCACCCGCGCCGACCTTCCCGACGATCTCGTCTACGGCATGACCAAAGCCATTTTCGAGAACCTGCCCGAACTCGCCGCCTCGCACGCCGCGGCCAAAAGCATCCGGCTCGAAGGCGCGCTTCAGGGCATGCCCGTGCCGCTGCATCCCGGCGCGGAGAAATATTTCCGCGAGAAGGGCGTCGCCAGGTGACCGGCGGCGTCGGTCATCTGAGCAAGGACGAGGAACTCGTCCTCGCCCACCCGATTATCTCCACCGATCCCGATCCGGAGCACGGCCTGCCGCCGGGCTTCGGCGAGGGGCTCTGGGGCAAGGCGCTGATCGGGGTGGCGCTGACGTTCTCGGCGTTCCAGTTGTTCACCGCCGTCTACGCCATCCTGCCCAGTCAGGTCATCCGCGCCGTCCATGTCGCCTTCCTGCTGCTGCTCGCCTCGGCGCTGATCGGCAATCTGCGGTCGACGTCGCGAACCGGCAGGATTGTCGGCTGGGCGTTCGGCTTCGTCGCCTTTCTGGCCAACATCTATCAATGGGTGTTCTATACTGATCTCGTGAACCGCGCCGGCGATCTGACGAGCCTTGATTTCATCGTCGGAATCGTCTCCATCGTCACATTGTTCGTCATCGCCTGGCGCCTCCTCGGCCCGGCCCTTCCCATCGTCACCGGCGGCTTTCTCACCTATTGCCTCTTCGGCCATCTCCTGCCCGCGCCGCTCAACCATCGCGGCTTCGACGCGCATCAGGTGGTCGAGCAGATGGCCTTCGGCACCGAGGGAATTTACGCCGTGCCGACCGCCGTGTCGGCGACCTATATCTTCCTGTTCATCCTGTTCGGCGCCTTTCTGGAGCGCGCCGGCATGATCGGCCTGTTCAACGATGTGGCGATGGGCCTGGTCGGCCGCGCCAAAGGCGGGCCGGCGAAAGTCGCCGTCGTCTCCTCCGCCTTCATGGGCATGATTTCGGGCTCCGGCGTCGCCAATGTCGTCACCGTCGGCCAGTTCACGATTCCGCTGATGAAGCGCTTCGGCTACAAGGCCGCCTTCGCCGGCGGCGTCGAGGCGACCGCCTCGATGGGCGGGCAGATCATGCCGCCGGTGATGGGCGCGGTCGCCTTCATCATGGCCGAGACTCTGGGCGTCGCCTACGCCGAGATCGCCAAGGCGGCGATCATCCCGGCCCTGCTCTATTTCGCTTCCGCCTTCTGGATGGTTCATCTCGAAGCCGGCCGCCTCAATCTCGTCGGCCTGCCGAAAGACAAGCTGCCGAGCGCGCTGGGCGCGCTGAAGGAGCGCTGGCCGCTGCTGCTGCCGCTCGCCATGCTGGTCTGGCTGCTGTTCGCCGGCTTCACGCCGCTGTTCGCCGGCGCGGTGGCGCTGGCGCTGACGGCGGTGATCATTCTGGGAACGTCGATCGCGGAAAACATCTCCGCGACGGCCCTGCGTTACGCGTTCTGGATCGCGCTCGGACTGATCTGTTCGGCGCTGTTCTCGAAAGGCTTCGAGGTCGGCGGCGTCAAACTCCAGGGCGTCGACATCGTGCTCATCATCGTCGCCGCGCTCGTCCTCATCAACTTCGTCGTGCGCGGCGGCCGCGAAACGCTGGTCATGTGCCGGGAATCGCTGGCCGAGGGCGCGCGTCAGGCGCTGCCCGTCGGCGTCGCCTGCGCCATTGTCGGCATCGTCATCGGCACGATGACGCTGACGGGCGTCGCGACGATCTTTGGCGGCTGGGTCGTCTCCATCGGCCAGGCGAGCATTTTCGCGTCGCTGGTGCTGACCATGCTGACGAGCCTCGTGCTCGGCATGGGCATTCCGACGATTCCCACCTACATCATCACCTCGTCGCTGGCGGCCCCGGCCCTGCTGAAACTCGGCGTGCCGCTGATCGTCAGCCATATGTTCGTGTTTTACTTCGGCATCATCGCCGATCTCACGCCGCCGGTGGCGCTCGCCGCCTTCGCCGCCGCGCCCATCGCCAGGGAGAGCGGCTTCAAGATCGGCTTTCAGGCGGTGCGCATCGCCATGGCCGGCTTCGTCATCCCCTATGTCGCCGTCTACGATCCGGCGCTGATGCTGCAGGGCGAGGCCAGGACCGCCTTCGGCTATCCGCTGGAGGTGCTCTGGGTTGTTTTCACCACCTGCGTCGCCATCGGCCTGTGGGGCGCGGCCGCGATCGGCTACTTTCAGCGCAAGCTGACCCTGATGGAAAGGGCTCTGGCGCTGCTGGCGGCGATTCTGATCGTCGGCGCCACGCCCCTGTCCGGGCAGTTCGGAACGCCCGGCGGCCCCGTCGTGCTGCAAATCGCGGGCGTCCTCCTCGGCCTCGCGCTGCTCGGTCTCGAAGCGCTGGCGGCGCGGCGGCGGGCGGCGGCATGAGCCTGTGCGTCGTCGCCGGAGCGAAGACAGTGAAGCTGGCCGTCGCCGCCTTCACCCTCGTATGGACCCATTCCGTCGAGCGCACGCCCTGGGAGGAGGATTGGATTGTCACGCCCGAGGCGCTGATCGCGCGCGAGGCGCGCATCACCTCCATCGGCGCGGGCATGGAAATGCCGGACGACGCGGTGTTTGACGGCCATATGTGGCGCTGGACGCCGAAGCTGCCGCCGTTGCCGCGTCTCGACCTGCGCCGCTCCGATGTGATCCCCGAAGGCTGGAAACTGTGTTTCGCCAGCGAATGCCGCATCATCGGCGGTCACGAGGAAACCGCCGACGTCGTCAGCCTGCAGCCGTGCGAATGATCAGCCGCGGATCGGCTCGTGCCGGATCGCCGAACGCATAAAATAATAAAGCAGCACGAAGCCGCAGATCGCGAAAATGATCTCGATGATGCGGCTGGTCATGGCGTCGAGTTGCAACAGGCCGCCGATGGCCCAGCCCGCCGCCCAGGACGCGCCCACCATTTCCGTGCCGACGAGAATCGCCACGGCGACGAGCGTCGACAGATTGGTCCAGTTGATCGGCTTCGGCTCGGCCATGACGGCTCCTGTTCGATTGCCCCTTGGCTACCGCAAGGCGGCGCGCGGCGCAAGCTCAGGAGCCGCGCAGGCCGATCATCTGGCCGCCGTCGACGACATAGGTTGCGCCGTGAATGAAGGCGCCGGCCTCGGAGGCGAGCAGCAGCAGCGGCCCGTCGAGATCGCCCTCGGCGCCGAAATGGCCGAGCGGAATGTCCTTTTTCATGGCCTCGCCATGCTGCGACAGATGATCCGCGTTGATCTCCGTGACGAAATAGCCCGGCGCCAGCGCGTTGACGCGGATCTTGGCGCGGCCGAGTTCGATGGCGAGAGCCTTCGTCAATTGCACCACGGCCGCCTTCGACACCGCATAGGCCGAAAGCCCCTTGCCGACGCCGAAGCCGAGGATCGAGGCGATGTTGACGATCGCGCCGGGCTTGCCGGCGGCGATCATGCGCCGCGCCGCCTCCTGCGCGTTGAAATAGACCGCGTCGAGATTGACGCTCATCGTGTCGCGCCAGATGCTCTCCGGCTGATCCGTGACGCGCCCGGCGAGACCGATTCCGGCGTTGTTGACAAGGATCGTCACCGTGCCGAAGGCTTTCCCGGCGGCGTCGAAGGCGGCCGTCATCGCGGCGCGATCGGACACATCGGCGCCGATGGCCAGGGCCTGACCGCCCGCCGCTTCGATGTCGCTGACCAACGCGGCGAGACGGTCGGCGCGACGGGCGACGCAGACGACGCGCGCGCCGTTGGCCGCCAGCACGCGCGCGAAGCGATTGCCGAGCCCTGAGGACGCGCCGGTGACGAGCGCGACGCGACCGGCGACGCTGAACATGCTCTCCGCCTTCATTGTTCTTTCCTCCCGATCAGGCCCCGCCGGCGCCGCCGAGCGCGCCGGTCAAAAGGCCGAGGCCCAGCAATAGCACGGCCAGCGCGGCGACGAACTCCAGCACGCGAAGGATGTTCACGACGCGCGTCCCGGCGCCGCCGAAGCGCAGGGCGAACGATTTGGCGAAGACGGCGAGCGCCGCCAGCGCCCCGGTGGTGATGGCCGTGCCCGCCGACATGGCGAAAGCGGCGGCGATTCCGGCGACGAATATGCCCTGCGCCAGCGCGAAGACAAGCACGAGGATCGCCCCCGAGCATGGCCGCGCGCCCGCCGTCACGATGGCGAGCGCCGCGTCACGCCATGAGAAGGCGTCGCCGAGCAAAGCCGGGTCGGGCGCGTGAACATGGCCGCAGGTCGGGCCGTGGACATGGTCGGCGTCGCAAGCCTCGGCGGCGAAACGAGGTGGACGCGCGGACGGGGCGGCGCCGGCGGGCGCGTAGACAAGACGGCCCGGCGGCGCCGTCGCGAAAACGGCGCGCGTGGCGAAAAGCGCCCGGCCCTTGATCCAGACGAGCCGCGCGCCGAGCAGGACGATGCCGGCATAGGCGGCGATCTCGATGTAATTGGCCGCCTGCGTCAGACGCGCGGCGGTGGCGCCTAGAACCAGCGCGCCCAAGGCGACGATGGCGACGGCGACGACGGCCTGCAGCAACGCCGCGAGGCCCGCGATGACGAGCCCGCGCCTCAACGCGCGCTCGTTGGCCAGCATGTAGGAGGCGATGACCGCCTTGCCATGCCCCGGACCGGCGGCGTGAAACACGCCATAGGCGAAGCTGAGGCCGAGAAGCCCCCAAAACGCCGCGCCGTCCCTGCCCGCCGCCCGCACCGCGCTCGTCAGGCCGCGATAGAAGGCGCTCTGCTGCGCCAGAATCCAGCCCGTGATCCCGCTCGCCGAGCCGCCGGCCTCCCGCGCGCCGACGGCGAATGGATGCTGCTGGGCGAGCGCGGCGTGAGAAAAGCCCACGAGCAACAGCGCCGCGAAAAACAGGATCACGGCGATAAAACTCTGTCCCGCCGGGAGAGGGTGGCCGCGCGGCGGCCGGGCGAGGGGCTTGCACCCCGGAGAGGATGGAGCAAGTCGCCGCGCCGGAGCCAATGCCGCAGCCGCGCAACCCCTCATCCGGCCCTTTGGGCCACCTTCTCCCACAGGGAGAAGGTTATTCGCTCCCTCTCCCGCCGGGAGAGGGTTGATCGCGCGCGATATGCTCACGGGCAGGCCACGATCATGCGCGCGGCGAGCTTCAGCGCGAGGCCAGGCGCCTGCGGGGCGAGACCGTCGGCGAGGGATTGCTGGCGCGCCTTTTCGTCCTCGGCGCTCAACGGGCCGGCGCCCGAGAGGCTCTGCGAACAGCCGGCGGGCGCGTTTTCAAGCTTCACCGCGTCAGTCTTCTCGAACTCCAGCGAGATGAAATAGGACGGATCGTAGACCTGCAGCGAAAACGGCTTCGTCAGCTTCAGCGGCTTCTCCAGCGGAATGGTGAAATGCAGCACCGCGACCTTGTCCTCGCGCGCCTCCATCCAATAGTCCTTCGCCGGACCGAAGCCGAGTTTCGCCCCGCCCGATTTGGCGAAAGTGAAATAATCGAACCCGGCCAATTGCTCGGCGTTGGTTTTGGCGATCGGCTGCAATTCCTCGCGCGTCGGCGGCTTGCCGTCCTTGCCGAGCCCCATGGTCACATAGGCCGAATACATGTCGTCGAACGCCCAGGCGTGGCGCACGCCCGAGACGCGGCCTTCGCTATCGAACAGAATTTCACTCTTCACGGCCACCCAGACATGGGGGTGCGCGCGAGCGGGAAGACCCGACAGACACAAGCCAACAGCGGCGGCCGCCAGAATTGAAACTCGCATTGATCCCCTCGCAAACGCCGATTCCCCGGAGCGGAGCCGGCAGTTTGCGCCTATCTTCGACAGAATCGTGGCGGACGCGCAATGTCATTGACGCAAGGACGCTGGAATGTCAGCATTGCTGACATATACATAAGAACGAGATCGGCCCATCGGCGCCCGAGAGTCGCAAGGCCCGGCAGGAGGAAACGATGACAAACGCCAAGGTCGCCCCCGCCCTCGCCGACGTCTCCCTCGCCGACAAATACGATCTGTCGAAAACCCGCGTCTTCATGTCCGGCGCGCAGGCCATCGTCCGCCTCATGCTGATGCAAAAGGAGATGGACCGCCGCGCCGGGCTCGACACCGCCGGCTATGTCACCGGCTATCGCGGTTCGCCCGTCGGCGGTTTCGACCAGACGTTCCATTCGGCGAAAAAGGTGTTCGAGGCCAACGACCTCAAATTCGAGCCCGGCCTCAACGAGGATCTCGCCGCCACCGCCATCTGGGGCGCGCAGCAGGCCGAAATGCGCGGCGAGGGCAAATACGACGGCGTGTTTTCGATGTGGTACGGCAAGGGGCCGGGGGTCGACCGCTGCGGCGACGTGTTCCGCCACGCCAATCTCGCCGGCACGTCCAAACACGGCGGCGCGCTCGTCGTCATGGGCGACGACCATACGGCGGAATCCTCCACCACCGCGCATCAGTCCGAGTTTCATCTCGTCGACGTGATGATGCCGATCCTGTCGCCGGCGGGCGTGCAGGAAATTCTCGATTACGGTCTCTATGGCTGGGCGATGAGCCGCTTCACCGGCGCATGGGTCGGCCTGAAGATGCTCAAGGACACGGTGGAGTCAACCGCCTCCATCGACGCCTCGCTCGACCGCATCCGGCCGGTCGTTCCGGCCGATTTCAAAATGCCGCCCGGCGGCCTCAACATCCGCCCGCGCGACGGCATTCTCGAGCAGGAACAGCGGCTGCAGGAGCACAAGCGCGATGCGATGATCGCCTGGCTCAAGGCCAACAGCCTCAACCGCGTCGTCGCCTCCGGCGGACCGAACGCGAAGATCGGAATCATCACCGTCGGCAAGTCCTATCTCGACGTGCGCCAGGCGATGGACGATCTCGGGCTCGACGAGACGCGCGCCAACGATCTCGGCCTGCGTCTGTTCAAGCTCGCCTGCTCATGGCCGCTCGTGCCGGAGGAACTGCGCGACTTCGCGCAGGGTCTCGACATGATCGTCGTCGTCGAGGAAAAGCGCTCGCTCATCGAAGTGCAGGTGCGCGAGGAGCTTTACGGCGCGGCGCACCAGCCGGTCGTCGTCGGCAAGCGCGACGAGAAGGGCGAATGGCTGTTTCCGGTGAAGGGCGCGCTGGAGCCCAACGACATCGCCATCGCCATCGGCAAGAGGCTGCTGAAAGTTTCGCCCGACAGCGCGCTCGAACAGCGCCTGCAACGGCTCGAACAGGCCCAGGCCATGCTGGCGCAGACCCATGACGCCGGCTTGCGCATTCCCTATTTCTGCTCGGGCTGCCCGCACAATTCGTCCACGATCGTGCCCGAAGGCTCGCGCGCCTACGCCGGCATCGGCTGCCATTTCATGTCGCAATGGATGGACCGGCGCACCGAGGGCTGGACCCATATGGGCGGCGAGGGCGCCAACTGGATCGGCGAGGCGCCCTTCTCGAAGACGAAGCACGTCTTCCAGAATCTCGGCGACGGCACCTACAACCATTCCGGCCTGATGGCGCTGCGCTGGGCCGGCGACACCAACACCAACATCACCTACAAAATTCTCTTCAACGACGCCGTCGCCATGACGGGCGGCCAACGCCACGAGGGCGGGCTGACGGTGGACGCCATCGCCCGGCAGGTGGCGGCCGAAAACGTCAGGCGCATCGTGCTCGTCACCGACGAGCCCGGCAAATACGACGAGCGCCACGATTTCCCGTCCGGCATGCTGATCCGCCATCGCGCGCAATTGCTCGAGGTCGAGCGCGAGCTGCGCGACATCCCCGGCCTTACCGTGCTGATCTACGACCAGACCTGCGCCGCCGAGAAACGGCGGCGGCGCAAGAGGGGCGCGTTTCCCGATCCCGACAAGCGCGTCATCATCAACGAACTCGTCTGCGAGGGCTGCGGCGATTGCGGCGTCAAGTCGAATTGCGTCTCGGTGCAGCCGCTCGAAACCGAATTCGGCCGCAAGCGCATGATCGACCAGTCGAGCTGCAACAAGGATTTCTCCTGCGTCAACGGCTTTTGCCCATCGTTCGTGACGGTGCATGGCGCCAGACCGAAGAAGATCGCCGCGACCGGCGTCGCGCTCGGCGATTGGCCCAAGCTGCCCGAACCGGAGATGCCGGCAATCGGCGACAAGCCGTTCGGAATCCTCGTCAATGGCGTCGGCGGCACCGGCGTCGTCACCATCGGCGCCATTCTCGGCATGGCTGCGCATCTCGAGGGCAAGGGCTGCGGCATGATCGACATGGCCGGCCTCGCCCAGAAGGGCGGGCAGGTTTACAGCCATGTCAAGCTCGCCAGACAGCCCGGCCACATCCATTCGATCCGTATCGCGGCCGGCGAGGCCGATCTGGTGCTCGGCTGCGACCTCGTGGTGACGGGCGCGAAGAAAGTGCTCGCTTCGATGCGCAAGGACGAGAGCGGCGTCGTTGTGAACACAGCGGAGGTCTATCCGGGCGACTTCACCCGCAACGCCGATTTCTCGCTGCCGACCGAGCGTCTGAAAAAGGCGATCCGCGCCCACGCCGGCGAGAGCGCCCGCTTCGTCGACGCCTCGGGCGTCGCTACGGCCCTGCTCGGCAATTCAATCGCCGGCAACATGTTCATGCTCGGCCATGCCTGGCAGTTCGGCATGGTTCCGCTGTCCGAAGCGTCGATCCTCAAGGCGATCGAATTGAATGGCGAAGCCGTGGCGATGAATCAGGCGGCCTTTGTCTGGGGCCGGCGCGCCGCGCATGATCCGCAAGCGGTCGAGGCCATCGTCGCGCCCCTGCGCAAGCCGCAGGGCGTGCGGCAATTGTCGCAATCGCTGGACGAAATCATCGCCCGCCGCGTCGCCTTCCTCACGGATTATCAGGACGCCGCCTATGCCGGGCGCTACCAGGCTCGCGTCGCCGCGATGATCGCGGCGGAAAAGGCGCGCGCGCCGGGCAAGATCGGTCTCGCGGAAGCCGTCGCGCGCCATCTGTTCAAGCTGATGGCTATTAAAGACGAGTACGAAGTGGCGCGCCTGTTCTCCAACGGCGCCTTCCGGAAGCAGGTGGAGGCGACTTTCGAAGGCGACAAACTGCGCTACGAATTCCACATGGCGCCGCCGCTGCTATCGAAACGCAACGCAGACGGCGAACTTGTCAAGCAAAGCTTCGGCCCGTGGATGATGACGGCTTTCGGCTGGCTGGCGAAGTTCAGGGGCTTGCGCGGCGGCGCGCTCGACATTTTCGGCAAGACCGCCGAACGCAAGATGGAGCGGCGCATTCTTGGCGAATACGAAGCCTTGCTCGACGAAATCGCCGCCGCGCTGACGCCGGAGACCCACGCGACGGCGCTGGCGCTGGCGACGATCCCCGAGAAAATCCGCGGCTTCGGCCATGTGAAGGAGAAGAACGTCGCCGAAGCGAAGGCGGAGGAAGCGCGCCTGCTGGAAAAATTCCGCAAGGCGCCGAAGCCGACGCTCCAGGCGGCGGAATAACCCACTCCCTGACCCTCCCCCGCTGCGCGGGAGAGGGAATAGCTTCGCGCCGTCATCAGCGTGTCAGACCACCCACCGGCCGCCGCGCGGTCCCTCTCCCGCGCAGCGGGGGAGGGTTCGGGAGGGGGCCGAACACAACGCGCTTCACCGCACCAGCACGTTGCGGAACTGCCACGGATCGCTCGTGTCGAGATCCTCGGGGAAGAAGCCGGGGCGGCCGGCGAGCGGCGTCCAGTCGGTGTATGTGCCGACGACCGGGCCGAGATAGGGCGTCTGCACCTCAAGGCAGCGCCGATAATCCATCTCGTCGGCTTCGACGATGCCGGCGTTCGGGTTCTCCAGCGCCCAGACCATGCCGGCGAGCACGGCGGAGGTGACCTGCAACCCCGTCGCGTTCTGGTAGGGCGCGATGGCCCGCGTTTCCTCGATCGAGAGCTGCGAGCCGTACCAATAGGCGTTCTTTTTGTGGCCGTAGAGCAGCACGCCGAGTTCGTCGATTCCATCGACGATCTCGTTCTCGGTGAGGATGTGATGCTTCTCCTGCACCTTGCCGGCCTGGCCGAACATCTCGTGCAGGCTGAGCACCGCGTCGTTGGCCGGGTGATAGGCGTAATGGCAGGTCGGCCGATAGACGGCCGCGCCGCCGGCGTCGCGCACGGTGAAATAATCGGCGATGGAGATCGCCTCGTTATGCGTCACCAGAAAACCGTGCTGCGCCTGGGCCGTCGGCGTCCACGAGCGCACGCGCGTGTCGGCGCCGGGCTGCAACAGATAGATCGCCGCCTGGCAGCCTGCCGCGTGCGACCGGCCGTTGTCCGGCATCCACTTTTCATGCGTGCCCCAGCCGAGTTCGGCCGGCTGCATGCCTTCTGACACGAAGCCCTCGACCGACCAGGTGTTGACGAACACGCCCTGCGGCTTGGGATGCTTCGCCCGCTGCGTGTCGCGCTCGGCAATATGCACGCCCTTGACGCCGAGGCGCTGCGCCAGCGCGGCCCATTCCTCGCGGCTTTTCGGCGCGACGGCCGCGCCGTCGATGTCTTTCGCCAGATCGACCAGCGCCCGCTTGACGAACCACGAGACCATGCCGGGGTTGGCGCCGCAGCACGACACCGCCGTCGGGCCGCCGGGCGAACGCCGCGCCTCGGCGCGGGTCATCTCGCGCAAAGCGTAATTGGAGCGCTCGGCCGGGCCCTTGCTGTGGTCGAAATAGAAGCCGAGCCACGGCTCGTTGACCGTGTCGATGTAGAGCGCGCCCAGCTCGCGGCAGAGCTTCATGATGTCGAGCGAGCCGGTGTCGACCGACAGGTTGACGCAGAAGCCGCGTCCGCCGCCGCGCGTCAGCAGCGGAGTGAGGATCTCGCGATAATTGTCGCGCGTCAGCCCGATCTTGCGGAATTCGACGCCATGTTTGTCGGCGAGCGCGCGGTCGGCGTCGCTCGGGTCAAGGATGATCATCCGCGACCTGTCGTAGTCGAAATGGCGCTCGATCAGCGGCAGCGTTCCCTTGCCGATGGAGCCGAAGCCGATCATCACGATCGGGCCGTCAATGCGGCCATGCACGGGCCATGTCGTCATTTGAACACTCCTGAATACGAGCGGGCGCGCGGCGCGCCCCAATATTGCGTCGGGGAGGGTGAAACCAAACCGGGGCGTCAAGGTCAATGGGGAAGCGGCGCGTCGCCGCGCCGTTTCCCGCCCGACGCGCTATCCGGCCAGACGGAAATGTTCACGCCAGCGCGCCACGGCCATTTCGCCCGTCGCGACGATCGCGCCTTGCGCGCCGGCCAGCGCGCCCTCGACAAGCTCCAGCCCGAGAAAGCGCGCCGCCTCCACCGGCCCCGGCATGACCAGCTCTTGCGTCAGATCGCGCCGGAAGCCGAAGCGCCGATAATACGGCTCGTCGCCGACGAGAATCACGGCGCGGTGGCCGAGCAGACGCGCGCGGCGCAGGCCGTAGCGCATCAGATCGCCGCCGAGCCCAACGGCGCGATGGCTTTCGGCGACCGCCAGCGGCCCGAGCATGAGCGCCGGCGCGCCGCCGGCGTCGACATGCCAGAAGCGCAACGTGGCGACGAGCGCGCCCTCCTCCAGCGCGACGAGGGCGAGATGTTTCGCCGGCTTGCGGCCCTCGCGCAGGCGTTCGCAGGTTTTGGCGAAGCGGGTCTCGCCGAAGGCGGCGTCGAGCAGCGTCTCCCGCGCGGCGGCGTCCCAGGCGCGTTCCTCGACGAGCCGAAGGCCTGTCCCGCACGCCGGAGCCGGCGGCGTGGCGAACATGCGGGCGGCGTTGCGCGAGACATGCGCGTTCAAGGTCATCGCGGCCTCCATCGAAGAAGCGCCTGGACAAACCCTCGCACCCTGACGGGCCGTTCGGACGGGGAGGCGGCGCGCGGATCGCGACCGGCTCATCAGATAATCGGCCGCGAGCGGATTGCAAGGGTTGCGTCGACGCGAAATCTTCAGCCGGAGGCGCGCGCGTCTTGTGGCGCGGACCGGAACGGATTACCTCCTTGGAGCCCGCGCTCCGCCGCCCTCGCCCGCCCCGTGGAACCCATGACCGACATCACCCGCCGCGCCGCCGTCGCCTCCCTCGCATCCGCCGGCGTCGCCGCGCTCGCGCCAGTCGCCTCCCTCGCCCAGCCGCCGTCTCAGGCCGGCGGCGCGATGAGCGCGACAATGGGCAATCCGCCGCCGGGCGCGCAACGGCCGCGCTTCGGCATGGACGATCTGGTCAAGCGCGCGCGCGAACTCGCCGCCGCGCCGTTCTCAAAGGACGCCGCCCTGCCCGACGCGCTCGAGCGGCTCGATTTCGACGCATGGAGGGATATCCGGTTCCGCGCCGACAAGGCGTTCTTCGGCAACGGGCCGTTCCGCCTGCAGGCCATGCACCTCGGCCATCTCTACAAGCGGCCCGTCGTGGTCAATATCGTGCGCGACGGCATCGCCACGCCGATCCCCTATGCCGCCAACCTGTTCGAATACGGCCGCTCCAGGTTCGACAAGCCCCTGCCGGTCAACCTCGGGTTCGCCGGGTTCCGGCTGCATTATCCGCTGAACGATCCGAAGGTTTTCGATGAACTGATTTCCTTCGTCGGCGCCAGTTATTTCCGCGTTCTCAGCCGCGGCCAGAAATACGGATTGTCGGCGCGGGCGCTGACCGTCAACGCGGGAACAAACGCCGAAGAATTCCCGTTTTTCCGGGAATTCTGGATCGAGACGCCCGAAGCCGCGGCCGACCACGCCACCATCTATGGCCTGTTGGACGGCGCTTCGGTGACAGGCGCCTTCCGCTTCGATGTCTATCCGGGGCCGGAAAGCGTGATCGAAATCGTCGCGACCATCGTGCCGCGCCGGGCCGACGTCCGCATTGGCCTCGCGCCCCTCACGTCGATGTATTTCAACGGCGAGCCCGACCATCGCAAGCCGCTCGACTTCCGCCGCGAACTGCATGATTCCGACGGCGCGCTGATGCACACCGGCGCCGGCGAATGGCTGTGGCGGCCGCTGCGCAATCCCGAATCGATGGAGGTCACGACATTTCTCGACGCCAATCCGCGCGGCTTCGGGTTGATGCAGCGCGACCGCACGTTCGAACATTATCAGGATCTCGATCTCAACTACGAGGCGCGCCCGAGCTACTGGATCGAGCCGCGCGGCGACTGGGGCGAAGGCCGCGTCGAACTGATCGAACTGCCGACGACCGACGAGACCAACGACAACATCGTCTCGCTCTGGGCGAAGGCCGCGCCGCTCGAGGCGGGCAAGCCGTTCACCTACGCCTATCGAATCACCTCAACCATGAACGGCGTGCGTCATTCTCCCGCCGGCCGCGCCGTCAACAGCTATCAGACCCAGGCGCGGGCCTATGGCTCGAACGAGCCGGTCGTAGTCGGAACGCGACGTTTCATCATCGATTTCGCCGGCGGCGATCTGGCGTTCCATCTCAACAACGCCTCGGCGATCGAGGTCGTGCCGAGCGCCTCCGGCGGCGCCGCGATCATGCGCTCCTTCGTCGTTCCCAACCCCTATATCAAGGGCTTCCGCGCCGCTTTCGACGTCAGGGCTGAGCCGGGCAAGGTGGTCGATCTGCGCGCCTGGCTGCGCGCCGGCGGCCGGCCGCTGACCGAGACCTGGACCTATCCCTGGAAGGCGGAATGACGAAGCGCGAGGCCATCGCCGTCCGTCGCGGCCAGGTCGTCGATCTCGACGCCATCGTCGCGATCGAGGAAGGGGCGTTCGACTCCGACGTGATGTCGCGCCGCTCGCTGCGCTATTATCTGACGGCGCCGGCCTGCACGCTCGACGTGGCGACCGTCGACGGGACGGTCGCCGGCTACGGGCTCATTTCTCTGGCGCGCGGGCAGAAGACGGCGCGCCTCTATTCCATCGCGGTATCGGGGACTTTCGGCCGGCGCGGCCTCGGCAAGCTGTTGCTGGAGGCGGCGGAGAGCGCCGCCCGGGCGCGGGGCGCGGCCAGGCTGCGGCTGGAGGTGCGGCGCGACAACCACGCCGCCGCGGCGCTCTACCGCGACAGCGGCTACGCGCTGTTCGAGGAAACAGAGAATTATTACGAAGACGGCGAGACAGCGCTGCGTTTTGAAAAGACGCTCTGAGGTCTATCCCAGACGCGCCAGATCGAAGGCCTCCACGTCACGCAGGAGTTCGATGAAGGCGGTGGCGCCATAATCGGCCAGCGCCTCGCCTTTCGCGGCGGTTGCTGCGCCGGCGTCGCCCATCGCGCCGCTGTCGGACAAATCCTGCGCCATCCAGCCGAAGCCGAGCGGCCGGTCCGAGCGCAGCCAGGTGAACTCCTTCTCGAAACCCACCGTCGCCGGCGTGAACTTGCCGGCGCGGCGCATGTCGACGAGATCGGGGGCGAAGGCGAGCATCAGCGAGGTTTCGATATCGCCGCCATGGATGCCGTGGGCGCGCTCCTGCGCGGAGAACAGGCCGTCGGGGGCGCCGAAGCGGCTCCAGGCGGCGCGCACCGCCAGCATTTCGAAACGCGCGCGCAAATCCTGCGCCAGGATATCGACCAGCGCCGAATTGCCGCCATGCGAATTGATGATGACGAGCTTGCGGCAGCCTGCTTTCGCGACGCTGGCGCCGATCTCGCGCCAGGCGGCGAGCGCGGTTTCGGGCGACAGCGACAATGTGCCGGGAAAATCGCCGTGTTCGGTCGAGACGCCGATCATCTGGATCGGCAGGAACAGAACCGGCAGGTCGGCCGGCAGCCGGTCGGCCACGCGGTCGAGATAGCCCTGCTGGATCGTCACATCGACGCCGACGGGCAGATGCGGCCCATGCTGTTCGATCGCCGCCACCGGCAGCACGGCGATGACCTCGGCCATGCGCGCGGCGCGGAAATCGGACGCGCGCATCTCGCTCCAGTATTTTGTCGGCAGCATGGGGCGTCCTGAGAGAGCCGCGTCGGCGCCCGCGCGGCGACCAACGATCGCGTGCACGCTATGACGCCAGGAGCGCGCCAGCAAGGCGGCTTGCCACGCACCGCGACAAGGCTCACAAAAAGCCTTCAGGCGCGACACAGGGGGCCCGCATCGGCCGAGGGGGGATTTTGCGCGCGGCGTTTTTGATCATCGGGCTCATCGCGGCCCTTCCCGCTCCGGCGCAGGGCGCCGACAAGGTGACCTTCGCCACCAACTGGCTGGCCGAGCCCGAGCACGGCGGCTTCTATCAGGCGCTGGCCGACGGCACCTACGCCCGCCACGGTCTCGACGTCACCATTCAGCAAGGCGGCCCGCAAGCCAACGGCCGCCTGCTGCTGGCGGCGGGGCGCATCCAGTTCTACATGGGCGCCAATGTGCTGCAGGCCTTCGACGCCGTGGCGCAGAACGTGCCGACGCAGATCGTCGCCAGCGCCTTCCAGAAAGACCCGATCGTGCTGATGTCGCATCCCGGTCAGGGGCTCGACCGGTTCACGGATTTGAAAAACGCCTCCGCCGTCTGGGTCAGCCGCGAGAATCTGGTCTCGGTCTATCAATGGCTGCGCAAGGCGCACGGCTTCCGCGAGGAGAAAGCGCGGCCCTACGCCTTCGTCCCGACGCCTTTCCTCGCCGACAAGACCTCCGTGCAGCAGGGCTACGTGACCTCGGAGCCGTTCGAGATCGAACGCAAGGGCGGGTTCAGGCCGAATGTCTTCCTGCTCGCCGATCACGGCTACGAATCCTATTCGACCACCATCGAGGCGCGGCGCGATCTGATCGAGAAAAACCCGGATCTCGTGCGGCGCTTCGTCGAGGCCTCGATGATCGGCTGGCGAACCTATCTGCACGGCGACAATTCCGCCGCCAACGCGCTCATCAAACGGGAAAACCCGGAGATGAGCGACGCGCAGATCGCGTATTCCATCGGGAAAATGAAAGAGCACGGCATCGTCGAGTCGGGCGACGCGCTGACGCTCGGAATCGGCGCCATGACGACGGCGCGGTTCGAGCGCTTTTTCCGAACGATGGTCGAGGCGGGCGTCGTCAAGCCTGATCTCGACTGGCGCCAGGCCTTCACGCTGGATTTTGTCGGCGCGAGCGGGGCGAACGCGCCGCGGCCGGCAAAATGAGCGCGCTCGTCGCCCTGCGCGGCGTGCGCAAGAGCTTCGCCGACGGCGTGACGGCGCTCGACGGCTTCGATCTCGACCTGCGCGAGGGAGAATTTCTGTCGCTGGTCGGCCCTTCGGGCTGCGGCAAGTCGACGGCGCTGCGGTTGATCGCCGGCCTTGTCGCGCCGGACGCGGGCGATATCGTCTGGGGCGGCGCGAAGCCCGAAATCGGCTTCGTCTTTCAGGACGCGACCCTGCTGCCCTGGGCCAATGTGTTTGACAATGTGCGGCTGCCGCTGCGCCTCGCCGGCGTCGGGCGGCGCGCGAGTTGGGACGCCGTGGCGCGGGCGTTGACGCTCGTCGGCCTCGCCGCCTTCGGCAATTCCATGCCGCACGAGCTTTCGGGCGGAATGCGGATGCGCGCCTCCATCGCCCGGGCGCTGGCGCGCAAGCCCAAACTCCTGCTGATGGACGAACCGTTCGCAGCGCTCGACGAGATCGCCCGATTCCAGCTCAACGACGAGCTTCTGCGCCTGCGCGCGGAGACAGGCGCCAGCGTGGTGTTCGTCACCCATTCCGTGTTCGAGGCGGCCTATCTGTCCGACCGCATCGCGGTGATGAGCGCCCGGCCGGGCCGCGTGGCGACGACGATAGAAGTCAGCGCGGCGGCGCGCGGCCCGGCCTTTCGCGCCGATCCGGCCTTCGCGCGCGCCTGCGCGGCGGCCGCCGACGCCCTGCGCGCCGGGGCGCCGGAGGCTGCGGCGTGAGCGGCGCGCTCGCCCGCGCCGCGCCGGCGCTCCTGACGCTTTCGGCCCTTGCCGTCCTGTGGGAGGCCGGCGTGCGACTCGGCGGCGTCGCGCCCTATATCCTGCCGGCGCCAAGCGTCGTGCTCGCGACCTTGATCACAGACTGGCCGGTGCTCGGCCCCTCGCTCGCCGTCACGCTGACGATCACCTTTCTCGCATTGGCGGCGGCGATCGTCGGCGGCGTCGGCCTGGCGCTGCTGCTCGATAGCGCGCGATGGCTTGAGCGCGGGTTGCTGCCGATCGCGATCATCCTGCAGGTGACGCCGATCGTCGCCATCGCGCCGATCCTGCTCGTCTGGCTGGAGCCGTCGACGGCGGTGCTCGTCTGCGCCTTTCTCGTCGCCTTCTTCCCGATCCTGTCGAACACGGCGATGGGCCTCGCGGCCACCGCCCCGCCGCTGCTGGAGCTGTTCCGGCTCTACGGCGCCAGTCGCTGGCAAACGCTGTGGCGGCTCCGGCTGCCGGCCGCTCTGCCGGCCTTTCTCGGCGGCTTGCGCATCGCCGGAGGCCTCGCGCTGATCGGCGCGGTCGTCGGCGAACTGGCGGCGGGCGCGGCCGGGCAAGGCTCGGGGCTCGCCTTCCGCATTTCCGAGGCCGGCTACCGCGCCAACGTGCCGCGCATGTTCGCGGCGCTGCTGCTCATCTCGCTCGCGGGCCTCGCCATCCACGGCGCCACGCGCGCGATCTCGCGCCTGGCGCTGCGGCGCTGGCGCGAGGGCGCGGCCGGGGATTAGCCATGCGAAAAAAGCATACCCCCTATGCGCATCAAACCTAAGCTCGCATGGCTCCGGGTAACAGGCTAGCCTGCGATATCCCCCGGACGCGAGCATGACCGCCATCGACCCCGCCTCGACCAAATCGTCGCATACCTCCGGCCTCGACCGCGTCAGCGCCGACGAGCGGCGGATGCGCCGCGCCGGCATCGCGCTGCAGCTTGGCGCGATCATCATGTTTTCGCTGCTCGACACGACGGGCAAGTGGCTCAATCTGCATGTGCCGCTGCTGATGATGGTGTGGTTCCGCTATTTCAGCGCCACGCTGCTGACGCTGGTCATGGTGAACCCATTCCGGCACGGCAATGTCTTCCGGTCGAACCGGCCCTTCATTCAACTCGCGCGCGCGGTTTTGCTGGTCGCCTCGACGATCTTCAATTTCCTCGCCCTGCAGAAGCTGCAACTGGCGGACGCGGTGTCGATCGGCTTTTCCCTGCCCTTGATCGTGGCGCTGATGGCGGGGCCGCTGCTGGGCGAATGGATCGGCCCGCGCCGGCTCGTCGCCATCGTCGTCGGCTTTCTGGGCGTGCTGGTGGTGACGCGGCCGGGCGCCGATTTCCAGCCGGCGATGCTGTGGTCGTTCATGGCCACGCTCTGTTACGCGACCTACGCCATTCTGACGCGGATGATCGCGGCGCAGGATTCCTGGCGCACGACCACGCTCTATTCGGCCATGTCCGGGCTGTTGCTGACGCCGCTCCTGCCCGGCGTCTGGGTGTGGCCCGAGAGCGGGCTTGTCTGGGCGATGCTGTTCGTCATCGGCGTTTTCGGCGGGCTCGGCCACTGGCTTCTGATCCTCGCGCATCAACGCGCGCCGGCGGCCATTCTCGCGCCTTTCGTCTATACGCAGATCGTGTGGATGTCGGCGCTCGGCTGGATTGTCTTCCGCGACGCGCCGGGCCCCTGGACGCTCGCCGGCGGCGCCATTGTCATCGCCTCCGGACTCTACCTCTGGGCGCGCGAGCGCGCCGTGCGCGGCGAGTGATCAGACCGCCACCGAATGGCGCGCCGCGCCGGCCTTGAGATAGGTGTCGAAGGCCGCGGCCGCGAGGCGCATGAAGGGCTTGCCGGCTTCCGTGATCGTGACGCTGCGGCCGTCAAGTTCGACGACGCCGTCGGCGACGAGCGCCCGCAACGGCTCCTCCGCGTCGTCGAGCGCCTCCAGCCGGCCGAGATAGGCCTGCGCGATGGTGCCGTAGTCCACGGCGAAATCGCACATCAGCCGTTCGATCGCGGCCGAACGGGCGCGATCCTCATCGGTGAAGGCGACGCCGCGCACGACCGCGAGCTTGCCGGCGTTGACAGCGCGCCGCCAGCCGGCGACGTCGGCAGCGTTCTGCACATAGCCTTGCGGCAAACGGCCGATCGAGGACGCGCCGAGCGGCAGCAGCGCCTCGGCCTGATCGGTCGTGTAGCCCTGGAAATTGCGGCGCAGAGCCCCGCTGCGCGCCGCGACCGCCATCGGATCGTCGGGACGGGCGAAATGATCGAGGCCGATGGCCTGATAGCCGAGGCGCTCCAGCGTCTGGCGCGCCACGTCGGCCTGGGCGATGCGTTCGGCCGCGCCCGGCAGCGCCGCCGCGTCGATCAGCTTCTGATGCACCTTGAACCACGGCACATGGGCGTAGCCGAAAATGGCGAGCCGCGACGGGTCAAGACTGGCGGCCAGCTCCGCCGTGCGGCGCACGTCGGCCTCGCTCTGATGCGGCAGTCCATACATCAGGTCGAGATTGATCGCCGCGATCCCGACGCCGCGCAGCAGCCGCACCGCCTCCTCCACGACCGAAAACGGCTGCACGCGGCCGATGGCGACCTGAACGTGATGGTTGAGATCCTGCACGCCGAGGCTGGCGCGCGTCACGCCCGCCTTCGCCAACCCCTCGACCAACGCCGCATCGACGGTGCGCGGATCAAGCTCGATGGCGTGCTCGACATCCTTGCTCACGTCGAAACAGGCTGAAACGCGCGTCCACAACCGAAGCAGGCGCTCGGCCCCGAGCAGGCTCGGCGTGCCGCCGCCCCAATGCAGATCGGTGACACGGCGCGCCGGCGTCGCCTCCGCCATCAGCGCAATCTCCCGCAGCAGCGTCTCCGTGTATTCGTCGAGCGGCTCCTGCTTGCGCACGGCCTTGGTGTTGCAGCCGCAATAGGTGCAGATGGCGCTGCAGAACGGCACATGCAGATAGAGCGACAACGAGGCGCTGCCGGGCACGTCGCGCAGCCAATGCGTCGCGCGCGCGGCGTCGACCGCCGGCGAAAAATGCGGCGCGGTCGGATAAGACGTGTAGCGCGGAACCGAGCGCTCGGCGAGAATGAGGGAGGCGATGGGCTTCGACATGCGCGCCATCATGCCCGCGCGCGCCGGCAAGCTCTTTGACTTCAGTCAATAAGCGTCCGGCCTCGCGAAGGCGTGACAACGGATGGGAAACACGATGGGCGATTTCGAGATTCTGGCTCCGGCGCCTTTGCTGCCCGGCGTCATGACGGCGCTGGAGCAGCGCTTCACGCTGCACAAATTATGGACGGCGCAAGATCGCGAGGCGGCGATCGCCGCCCTGGCGCCCCGTATTCGCGCGCTGGCGGTCGGCGGCGGGCGGCCGGACATCGACGCCGCCTTTATGAGCCGCTTTCCGAATCTGCGCATCGTCGCCAATTTCGGCGTCGGCTACGACCAGATCGACGCGGCCTGGGCGGGGCGTCACGGAATCGTCGTCACCAATACGCCGGACGTGCTGACCGAGGAGGTAGCCGACACGGCCATCGGCCTGATGATCATGACGGCCAGGCGGCTGCCGGAAGCGGAGCGCTATCTGCGCGCCGGCAAATGGCTGGAAAAGCCGTTCCCGCTCACCGCCGGCACCTTGCGCGGCAAGACGCTTGGCATTCTCGGCCTGGGACGCATCGGCCTGGCGATCGCCCGTCGCGCCGGGGCCTTCGGCATGCCGATCCTCTATCACAACCGGCGCGCGCGCGACGACGTCGCCTATGGCTATCGCGACAGCGCCGTCGCGCTGGCGCGCGACTGCGACATCCTGATGGCGGTGACGCCGGGCGACGCGAGTTCGGCGAAGCTGATCGACAAGGCCGTGCTGGAGGCGCTGGGGCCGCGGGGCGTTCTCATCAATGTGGCGCGCGGCTCCGTCGTCGACGAGGAGGCGCTCATCGCCGCGCTGCGCGAGGGCAGGATCATGTCGGCGGGGCTCGACGTGTTCGCGCGCGAACCGCATGTGCCCCAGGCGCTCATCGACATGGAGCAGGTCGTGCTGCTGCCGCATGTCGGCTCCGCCTCGCAGCACACGCGCGACGCCATGGGCGCATTGCAGGTTCGAAATCTCGTGTCCTTCGCCGCCGGCGACGGGCCCGTGACTCCCGTCGTCGAGACGCCTTGGCCTGCGACGCGAGACGCGGCACATTGAGGCTGTTTTCATGAATGAGTCGGCGGGCGCGCGTCCTCCGCGCCGCCGCCGCTTTGGAGGAAAAATAATGAAGGCCCAGTCGCGCACGTCCGTGGTCGCCGCCGCAGCTTGCCTGATTGTCGCGACCGCCGCGCCCTTCGCCGCCGCGGCGGCGATCGACCTTCCCGACGCCAAAGCCGCCATCGGCGCCTGGGACATGTCGCTCGACGACACCAACCGCAAATGCCGCATGATGCTGCGCGAGGAGCCCGGCGACGCCGGGCAGGCGATCGCGATGCCGGCGGGCTGCCGCCGCGCCATGCCGATCCTTATGGACGTCGGCGGCTGGACGTCCGCGGCGCGCGGCGAACTCGGCATGCTCGACCGCGCCGGCAAGCCGGTGCTGGCGTTCACGGCGTCGTCCGAACGCGACGCGCTGGTCGCCACGGGGCCGGAAGGGGAGACCTACCAGCTCACGCCGGCGGTGCGTCCGGTGCGCGTGGCGCAGGCGACCGGCTCGACCGGCGTGCCCGGTTTTCAAACCATTCAGCCGCCGCCCGCCGGCGCGCCGCGCCCGGCCCGGCCCGCGCCCGCGGCGGCGCAGAGCGCGCAGGCGAGCCCCGCAGCGACGCCGGGGCCGGCGGCCGCCGGCCCGCCCGCCCGCGCCGGCGAAGTGGCCGGGCGCTACGCCGTGCTGCGCGACGGCAAGGACACGCATTGCATGGTGACGCTCGACGACAAGGCGCGCGGGCTCAAGGGCTCCAAGGCGCAGCTCGCGCCCGCCTGCCGCGATCAGGGCGTGGTGATCTTCGATCCCGCCGGCTGGTCGCTCGAACGCGGCCGTCTGGTGCTGACGGCCCGCAAGGGCCACCAGGCGCATTTCGACCGAGACGCCGCCGGCGTCTGGCAGAAGGATCCGAAGGAAGGCAAAAACCTCGGCCTGCGCCGGCTCTGAGCCGCCGGCGTGGTCATCCGGCGCGGGCGAGCGGCGTTTTCTGACGCCCGTCCGCGTCGAAGTTCTCCGCCGCCAGCCAGGCTTTCATAGCCGCCTTGCGCGCCGGCCATTGATGATCGAGCAACGCGAACCACGCCGTGTCGCGATTGCCGCCCTTGACGATCATGTGCTGGCGGAACACCCCCTCCGGCCGGAAGCCGAAACGCAGGGCGGCGCGCTTCGAGGCGGCGTTGCGGTCGTCGCATTTCCATTCGAGGCGGCGATAGCCGAGGTCGTCGAAGACGTGCGAGGCGAGCAGGAACAGCGCTTCGGTCGCGCCCGCGCGCCGGGCGAGAGGTCCGAACATGACATGGCCGATCTCGACGACCCCGTTGGCGGCGTCGATGCGCATCAGCGCGGCATAGCCGGCGGCGCGCGCGGTCGCGGCGTCGATCAGCGCGAAAAACAGCGGATCGCCGCCGTCCTGACGCGTCGCCAGCAAGGCCTGAAAGGCGGCGCGGTCGGGGAAGGGGCCGTCCGCCATCCAGGTCCAGAGATCCGCCCGCTCGCTGCCGCCGAGGGCGCTGAACAGATCGTCGCCGTGGCGGGCGGCGGACAATGGAGAAACGGTGACGAAGGCGCCGGCGAACGTCCGATGCCCGGGCCGGCGCGCGGGCGCCGGCGTCATCTGTCGATCCGCCATGCGCGGGCCTTTCGTCATTGTTGCCGAATCGCAACACTTGCCAGCAAAGCGCGCCGAACGGGGCTGCGCGCCTTCTTTTGCCCCGTTTTGCCGCTCAGGAACAGCGCATTCGTGTCCCGTTCGGGGGCTTTTGTTCAGAAAACATTTGCGATCAGGGAGTTCGATTTGCTGAAGATGCTGACAGCCGCCGCCGTTGCTCTGGCGATTTGCTCTCCGGCGGCGACGGAGGCCGCGAGCTGGACCGGCAAGGCGTCCTTTTACAATCTCAAGAGCCGCACGGCCTCCGGCGGCCGCGTCGGTCATATGACCGCGGCGCACCGCACTCTGCCCTTCGGCTCGAAAGTGCGCGTGACCAACCTGTCCAACAAGCGCAGCGCCGTGGTCACCGTCAATGATCGCGGCCCCTTCGCCGGCGGGCGCATCATCGACGTGTCGGAGGGCGCGGCCCATGCGCTTGGCTTCCGCCACGCCGGCGTTGCGCGGGTGAAGGTGGAGGTCGTGTCGCGCTGACCGGCGTTGCTTGCGCCGAATCCTCGCGCGTCTATTTCGTCAGGCGCGCCTGGCCGGCCGAAAATTTCTGGAACAGCGATGTCATCGCGGCGGTAATTTCCGCCGGCGAATTCGCGCTTGCGTAATAATTCGACGACGACGCGCATTTCTCCAATGTGCTGCTGGCGCCGGCTTGAATTTCATTTGTGATGAAGCTGAAGACCGCGGAATTTGTGCCCGTGTATCCGGCGGCGGGAGCGGACGGAATAACGTAGACAAGCCCGACGTTTGCCCCCTTGTTCTTGAGGCTGTCGCAAATCGCCGGATTCATGGCCTGGACCTTGTAATCTCCGCCGTCGAAATACGTTGCCGTCGCTTTGGCGCCGGACGATGTGGTGAGGCTCCAATTCGGGAAAAGGATGAAATTCGCATCCAGATAGTGGCCCCAGCCGTAAGTCGGCTGCCAGTCGACAACCTTCGCCGCGGATGTGACGGTGAAGGATCCGTCGGAATGAAACCTGTCGAGGGAATTTTCCGTGCCGTCGGTGACGATGATGACCACCGTCTTGCGATCGCTCGGGCCTGTTCCGCCGCCGCTGGCGACCGGCAGCTTGCTCGCCAGCTCTTTGCCGATTGTGTAGGAAAAGTTGGTGCCGCCATCGGTTCGCGTGAGGCCGACCTTGTCCACGGCGGCGCTCAACGCGGCATAGTCTGTTGACGCGGCGCCCAGCGCGCTCAGTCGGTTGGCGAACGTATACAGGCTGAACTGGAATTGATCGGCGCTCGACTTTCTGGCGCTGGCGAGCGCCAGAACAGATTGGACGGCGGATTTCAGCACGTCGATCCGCAATTTGTAGCCCATGGTCCTGGCATAATCGTCCGTCGTGAACGACATGCCATATTCCTGTCCCACATGGCAGGCGAAAGCACATCCCTCGGGGGTCTGCGGGTACATTTTCGGATCGGCGAGCATCGCATTGATGTCCGCGAGCGTCGCGCCCACGCCCATCGAAGCCGAATTGTCCATGACAATATGAACGTCAAGGAACTGGCCGCCGCCGCCGCTGCCATTGGCGATGACCGAATTGCCGATATTGATCAACTTCTTGTTGAAAACGGCGCCGAACACCATGGGCACTTCGCCGGTGTAGGACAATGTCGTCGTCACGGATTGCCCGACGATATTGACGGCCGGGCTGCCCTTGAGATTTTTGACGCCTTTGAGACTGGCGGTCGTGCTGTCAAAATATTTCTGCGCGGCCTCGACGCCGGCGACTTGCGCCCTGACGATCATATCTGTCGTCGTGGTGTTGAGCGACGCGCTCTGGAGCGTGGATTGCGCGGCGAGGACGCCGGCGAGCGCCGCCGCATCGGCCGCCGAATTCGCGTGCGTGCGCAAATCGACCGCGCGGCTGTATTCGACGGCCGCGCCGACAAGCACCACGACCGGAAGGGCCGCGATGCCGAAAACCATTCCGACATGCCCTCGCGCGTCATGGAAGAAGCGATGGAGCGCCGCGGAAAATGAGTTTCGGATCATATGGCCAGATCTCCGATGCGCGGCTTGATATTTCGCCGCGCGGCCGTTCAAAGCGCAATGCTGCGGGGCCTCGGTTAACAGACCGTCCCGATATTGCTCAGATCCCGCTGTCTGATCCCAAAATAGATAACGCTTCGTTGCGTCGCCCTTTGGGGAAACCGGGAGCCAGGGCCATTGCGCGGCTTTGCGTTCTCATCAATGATCGGGCGTCAAATCTCGGGAGACGCGCGTGAGCCATCTCAAAATCTACGGAAACGCCCGCACCCGGGCCAATCGCGCCATCTGGATGGCCGAAGAGCTGGGCCTCGCCTATCAGGTGATCCCGGTCGACGTGACGAAAGGCGAAACGCGCGCGCCCTGGTTTCTCGCCATCAATCCGAACGGCCATGTGCCGGCGATCGACGACGAGGGATTCCACCTGTGCGAGTCCATGGCCATCAATCTCTATCTGGCGCGCAAGCACGGCGGCCCCCTGGCGCCACGCGACGCCCACGAGGAGGGGCTGGCGGCGCAATGGTCGTTCTGGGCCGTGACGGAAATGGAGGGTCCGGGACTTGACGTCCTGTTTCACCGCGCCCTTCTGCCGCCGGACAAGCGCGACGAGACCAAAGTCGCCGCCGCCCTGACGACGCTGGAAGGCGCGGCGGGCGTGCTTGACGCGGCGCTGGCGCGGCGCGACTGGCTCGCCGCCGACCGCTTCACCGTCGCCGATCTCAATACCGCGGCCATCGCCGGATACCTGCGCGCCGCGCCGGAATTCCTCTCGCGCTTTCCCAAACTGGCCGATTGGCTCGGCCGATGCGGCGCCCGCCCCGCCTTCAGGGCGATGGCGGCGAAACGCGGTTGACGCGGCCGCGCCGCCGCCCTTGCGAGGAAAGCGGCGTCACCCCCGCGCTTTCCGGCGGCGGCGATGGCCGTGCAGGAGCGGCTCGGTGTAACCCGAGGGCTGTTCACGCCCCTTGAACACCAGATCGCAGGCGGCCTCAAAAGCGACGCCGTCGAAGGCCGGCGCCATCGGCTGATAGGCGGGATCATCGGCGTTCTGACGATCCACCACCGCCGCCATTTTTTTCATGGTCGCCATCACCTGTTCGTGCGTGCAGACGCCATGGCGCAGCCAGTTGGCGATATGCTGCGAGGAGATGCGCAGGGTGGCGCGGTCCTCCATCAGGCCGATGTCGTGGATGTCCGGCACTTTCGAACAGCCGACGCCCTGATCAATCCAGCGCACGACATAACCGAGGATGCCCTGGACGTTGTTGTCGAGTTCCGACTGGATGTCCTCCATCGGCCAGTTGGGGCGGTCGGCGAGCGGAATGGTCAGGATGTCGTCGACGGAGGCGGGCTTGCGTTTGGCGATCTCGTCCTGACGCTCCGCCACGTCGACGGCGTGATAATGCGTCGCGTGCAGCGTCGCGGCGGTCGGGGAGGGCACCCAGGCGGTGTTGGCGCCGGCGCGCGGATGGCCGATCTTCTGGCGCAGCATCTCCGCCATCAGGTCGGGCGCGGCCCACATGCCCTTGCCGATCTGGGCGCGGCCGCGCAAGCCGCAGGCCAGGCCCGTGTCGACATTGGAATCCTCATAGGCGAGCATCCATTTTTGCGTCTTCATGTCGGCTTTGCGCGCCATCGGGCCGGCTTCCATCGACGTGTGCATCTCATCGCCGGTGCGGTCGAGGAAGCCGGTGTTGATGAAGACGATGCGGCCTTTGGCGGCGCGGATGCACTCTTTCAGGTTGACGCTGGTGCGGCGCTCCTCGTCCATCACCCCCATTTTCAGCGTATGACGCGCCAGACCGAGCGCGTCCTCGACGCGGTCGAACAATTCGTTGGCGAAGGCGACCTCCTCCGGCCCGTGCATCTTCGGCTTGACGATATAGACCGAGCCGGCGCGGCTGTTGCGCAGCGCGCCCGTTCCGCGCAGGTCGTGCAGGGCGATGGCGCCGGTCACCATCGCGTCGAGAATGCCCTCGGGCGCCTCCGCGCCGTTCAGCGTCACGGCGTCGCTCGTCATCAGATGGCCGACGTTGCGGATCAGCAGCAGCGCGCGGCCGTGCAGAACCTTGCGCGATCCGTCCGGGGCGGTGAAGACGCGATCGCCGTTGAGCCGCCGCGTCATCTGCCGGCCGCCCTTGTCGAACGTGTCGGCGAGATCGCCCTTCATCAGGCCGAGCCAGTTGCGCCAGGCGCCGACCTTGTCGTCCGCGTCGACGCAGGCCACCGAATCCTCGCAATCCTGAATGGCGGTGATCGCCGCTTCGAGCACGACATCCGCGACGCCGGCCGCGTCGTCGCCGCCGACGCCGTGGGCGCGGTCGATGACGATTTCGGCGTGCAGGCCGTGGTTGACGAGCAGAATCGATGTCGGCGCGGACGTCTCGCCCGAAGAACCGGCGAATTGCGACGGGTTTTTCAGCCCCGCGCGCGCCCCGCTCTTCAAGGTCACGACAAGCGCGCCGGCCTCGACCGCATAGCCCGCGGCGTCGGCGTGCGAGCCGGCCGCGAGCGGAAAGGTCTCATCAAGAAAGCGGCGCGCCCAGGCGATGACCTGCGCGCCGCGCGCGGGATCGTAGCCCGGCCTGGCGGTTTCGCGGCCCGGCAGCGCGTCCGTGCCGTAGAGCGCGTCGTAGAGACTGCCCCAGCGGGCGTTGGCGGCGTTGAGCGCGTAGCGCGCATTGGTGATCGGCACGACGAGTTGCGGGCCCGCGATGCGGGCGATCTCGTCGTCGACATCGGCCGTCTCCACCGCGAAATCGGGGCCGACGGGAACCAGATAGCCGATCTCCGTCAGGAACGCCTTGTAGGCGGCGAAATCGAAGGCCTGGCCCTTGCGGGCGCGATGCCATTCGTCGATGCGAGCCTGAAGCGCGTCGCGCCTTTCAAGCAGCGCGCGGTTCCTCGGCGCGAGATCGATCAGGATTTTTTCCAGCCCGTCCCAGAACGCCTGCGGCGACAGCCCCGTGCCGGGCAGCGCCTCGCGCGCGATGAAATCATGCAAAACGGGCGCGATGTCGAGCGCCCCGTGGCGGACGGCGCCCTGTGGCCGGGATGTCATGCGTCCTCCTGCTTTTCTGAAGCCGCGCCGCCGCATTCCGGCGTTCTGTCACGGCTCTTTCAGGTCACGATCATACTGTCGCCGTCAACCGCCGCGCGAGGGAATCGGCGCGGCGGCGTGAAGCGCGGAGGCTCTCCTCAATCGGCCCAGGCCGCCAGCGCCGCCCCCACGCGGGCGGCGTCGGGTATCGGCGTCACGGCGCCGTAGCCCTTGGTTGAAAGCGCGGCCGCGACGGCGGCGTAGCGGCCGGCGGCGAGGAGATCGTCGCCCGCGCGCAGCCGCGCCACAAAGGCGCCGCCGAATGTGTCGCCGGCTCCCGTCGCATCGACCGGCGCCACGGGATAAGGCGCGATGCGATGGCGACGGTTGGCGTCGGCGACCAGCGCCCCCTTCGCCCCGAGTTTGAGCGCGACGACGCGCGCGCCCCTGGCCAGAGCGAGATCGACGAGCGCGTCCGGCGCCTCGATCCCCGTCAGCGCGGTCATGTCGTCATGGGACGGCAGGCAGACGTCGCACATCGCCATGGCTTCGAGGATCACCGCGCGCGCCCGCGCCTTCGGCCAGAGCTTGAGGCGCAGATTGGTGTCGAAGGACACGAGCTTGCCCGCCGATCGCGCCAGATCGGCGGCGGCGAAACAGGCGTCGCAGGCGCTGGCCGAAATCGCCAGACTGACGCCGGAGAAATGCACGAGCCCGGCGCCGGCGATATAACCGGCCGGCAGATCGGCCGGCGCGACGCGGCTCGCCGCCGAGCCCGCGCGGATGAAGCTGAAAGCATGGCCTTTGTCGTCATGGGTGACGAAATAGACGGCCGTGAAGGCGGCGGGATCGATCTTCACCCGGCTCGCGTCGACGCCCTCCGCGCGCCAGAGGCCCATGAACAGGCGTCCATAGGCGTCGTCGCCGAGCCCGGTGAAAACGCCGACGCGCGCCCCCTGTCGCGCCGCCGCGATGGCGAAATTCGACGCGTCTCCGCCAAAGCCCTGCAGATAGGACCGCCCGCCCTGATGGTTGAACTCGAGCATCGGCTCGCCAAGCGCGACGATGTCCGGCTGCATGACGTTTCCTTCCTGACGCGACGCGGCCGCGCGCCGCGGAAGGGACGATGCCGTCCGCCGCCGTCGGCGTCAAACGGCGCTGGACGCGGAGGCCCCGACCCATCACGATATTCGCATCTGTTTCGAACCCCGGGTCGCCCATGAGTCTCGACGTCTCCCTCGGCGCCGCCTTCCTCGCCGGCCTGCTGTCGTTCCTTTCCCCGTGCATCCTGCCGCTGGTCCCGCCGTTCCTGTGCTACATGGCCGGCGTCTCGGCGGCCGATCTCGCCGCCGGCGAGAGCGCGCCGCGCGGCCGCGTCATGACCGCCGCCCTCGCCTTCGTCGCCGGCTTCACCACGGTGTTCGTCGCGCTGGGCGCGACGGCGTCGGCGCTCGGCAAGGCCGTCGCGCCCTATATTTCAACGCTGAGCATGGCGGCCGGCGCGCTCATCGTGCTGATGGGCCTGCATTTTCTCGGGGTCATCCGTATTCCGCTGCTCTATCGCAGCGCCACGATCGACGTCGCCGCCAAACCGGCGGGGCTGCTCGGCGCCTTCGTCATGGGCCTTGCCTTCGCCTTCGGCTGGACGCCCTGCGCCGGACCGATTCTCGCCGCCGTGCTGTTCATGGCCGGCGCCGAGGACACGGTGATGCGCGGCGTCGCGCTGCTGTTGGCCTATGCGGCGGGAACCGGCGTGCCGTTCCTGATCGCAGCGGCCTTCACGGGACAATTCATGAAGGCGCTGCAGCGCTTCCGCGCGCATCTGGGAACGGTGGAGAAGGTCATGGGCGGCTTTCTCATCGCGACGGGTCTCATCTTCCTCACCGGCGCCATGCCGACCATTTCCTTCTGGCTGCTCGAAAAATTCCCGGCGCTTGGCAAGGTCGGCTGAACTAGCCGAAGCGGAACGCCAGCAAATTGTCGAAAGCCAGCAATTCGCCAATGTAGCGGTGCACGGCGTCGGCGTCGCCGGCGAGCGCGCGGCGGCCGATTTCCAGCCCCGAGGCGTCGAGCCCCTCGATCAGGCGACGAAACTCGGGATGGGCGGCGATCTCGCGCGGCGCGCGAAGGTCGCATTGCCGCGCGATGGCCGACAGCATCGCCCCGTCGGCGACGACAACTCCCGCGGGGCCCTTGCCTTCGCGGAACAGCTCGCCCGAGACGTGCAGACGCTTCATCGCGGCGTTGGCGTCGCGCACGCAATCGGCGAGCAGATAGAGGCCGCTGCCGCGCCGCAGATCGGCGAAGGACCGGCTGAACGCGGCGAGTTCGCGCAGGCCCGTCCCCGCATCGCCCTTGTCCGTCGCGGCGGCGGCGCCGGCGAGGCGCGCCCCGCCCTCCGCCATGACCGCGTCGTAGAGCGCATTGCCGTCGAAGGCGTCGGGACGGCGGGCGGCGAACCGTTGGGAGAAAGCGCTCCAGCCGCTCATCGCCCCATCCATCTCGACCTGCGCCAGCGGCGGGGCGCCGGTGCGCAGGTAGGACTGCGCCACGCGCACATGCGCCGCCACGCGCTCGAACGCGGCGTTGAACTCGGACAGATCGCCCGCCCGCGCGACGCCCGCGATCAACAATGAGCCGAGGACGGCGAAGACGGCGCGCGAAACTCCCATGTCGATCTCCCATTGTCGCCGCGAAATATTCACATACGATGGAGCGAAAGAAAATCGGCCGGCGAGGAGGAACGCCATGCGCGACGCCATCGATCGGAGGCTGTTTCTGGGCGCGGCCGGCGCGAGCCTGCTGACGCCTTTCGCCGGAGCCGCGCGCGCCGAACCGCAGCCCGACGACGACGGGCTCTACCGTGAACCCTGGTTCCTGCAGAGCTTCCTCGACCTGCGCGAGGATCTCGAGAGCGCGCACGCCGCTGGCAAGCGCTTCGCCATTCTCTGGGAGTTGAAGGGCTGCCCCTATTGCCGCGAGACGCATTTCGTCAATTTCGCCGATCCGGCCGTTTCGGCCTACATCCGCGACAATTTCGAAATTCTGCAGTTGAACTACATCGGCGCGAAAAAAGTGACGGATTTCGACGGCGCCGGCTTCGGCGAGAAAGAGTTCGCCGCGCGCTACAATGTGCGCTTCACGCCGACCATCCAGTTCTTTCCCGAGACGCCGGCCGGTCTCGGCGCCAAGGCGCCGCCTGCGCGCGAGGTCGCGCGCGCGCCCGGCTATCTGCGGCCGCAGCACTTCCTCGCCATGTTCCGCTTCGTCCGCGAGAAGGCCTACGACAAGGGATCGTTTCGCGACTATCTCGCCCGCGCCGGCGGCTGACGCGCCGCCGTTTGACCAAAGACAAGTTCGCCCTTGACGCTCAATTTCACATCATCATACTGCGATATGATGGAGAGCCGGGGGTTTTCCGTCCAGAAAAGAACGAAGGACGACAAAGTCGCCTCGACGGGGAGGGAATGGATGCGCGCCACGGCGATCGCGATTTTCCTGGTGTGCGCTTCGGGCCTCGCGGCGTTCGCCGACGAGCCGATCAAGCTCGCCGTCGTCGACCATACCGTGCCGCAATCCTTGACCGGCGCGCCCGGCGAGCCGGCCGCCGGACGCAAGGTCGTCGCCGCGCGCAATCTCGGCAATTGCATCGCCTGCCACGCCATTTCGGCGATGAAGAACGAGCAGTTCCACGGCGATTATGGCCCCTCGCTCGACGGCGTGGCGACGCGTTACAACGAGGCCCAGTTGCGCATGCTGCTGACCGACGCCAAGCAGATCTTTCCGGACACGGTAATGCCCGCCTTCCACAAGAACACCGGCTTCACCCGCGTTCGCACCCAGTTCGAAGGCAAACCGATCCTGACCGCGCAACAGGTCGAGGACGTCGTCGCCTTTCTCAAGACTCTCAACTGAACCTTTCAGGAGGATGACAATGCGCGCTCTCGACAGACGCGAAGCGCTGGCTCTGGCGGGCGGTCTCGTCGCCCTGGCGCTGACGCCGGCGGCGGCTTTCGCACAGGCGGCGGCGCCCGCCGCGGCCGCCGCCGAAGCCATTAAAAAGTTCACCGGCGGCGCGGAGCCCGCCAGGGGCAAGATCACGCTCGATCTGCCCGAGATCGCCGAGAACGGCAACACGGTGCCGCTGACGGTGACGATCGACAGCCCGATGACCGAGCAATCCTACGTCAGGGAAGTGCTGATCATCGCCGAAGGCAACCCCAATCCCAATGTGGCGATGATGACCTTCTCGCCCATGTCGGGCAAGGCGGAGGCCGCCGTCCGCATCCGCCTCGCCGCGACGCAGAATGTCGTCGCCGTGGCCAAAATGAGCGACGGCGCGCATTTCATCGAGAAGAAGATCGTCAAGGTTACGATCGGCGGCTGCGGCGGCTAATCTCCGGGAGAACGACATGGCCGAAAAGCCGCGCATCAAAATTCCGAAAGAAGCGAAAAAAGGCGAGATCATCCAGATCAAGACCCTTATCTCGCATCCCATGGAATCAGGCCAGCGCAAGGATGCGCAAGGCAAGACCATCCCGCGCAAGATCATCAACAGGTTCACCTGCGAGTTCAACGGCAAACCCGTCTTCGCGGCGGCCCTGGAAGGGGCGATCTCCGCCAATCCCTACGTCCAGTTCAACGTGCGCGTCGATGAGGCGGGCGTGTTCAAATTCGCCTGGACGGACGATGACGGCACGGTGACGACGGCGGAAGAAAAAATCGCGATCAAGGCCTGACGCGGCAACAGGGGAGGAAGGCCATGAGATTGCGCTCCATCGTCGCGCTGGCGTCGCTCGCCGCCCTCGCTTTCGCCGGCGCGGCGCGCGCCGACGAGGCCTCGGACGCGGCGCGCAAGGGCGTCGCCGGCCCGCCCGGCCATGTGTTCAAAAAAATCATCTCCGGCTACGAGTTCCGCACGAAGGAAACGCGCGCGCTGCAGGACGACGATCTTGAAAACCCCGGCTTCCTCGCCGTCGAGCGCGCCCGCGACGTCTGGTCGAAGGTCGAGGGCGGCGCGGGCAAATCCTGCGCCTCCTGCCACGACGACGCGGAAAAGAGCATGAAGGGCGTCGGCGCGGCGACGCCGAAATGGCACGCCGGGCTCAACAGGCCGGTCAATCTCGAACAGCAGATCAACCTCTGCCGCACCGGGCAGATGAAGGCCGAGGCCTGGCCTTTCAAATCGCAGACCCTGACCGACATGACGACCTTCGTGCGCAACCAGTCGCGCGGCATGCCGGTGAAGGTGCAGACCGACGGGCCGATGACGCCATGGTTCGAGAAGGGCAAGGCGCTGTATTACACGCGCTTCGGCCAACTCGATCTGGCCTGCGCCTCCTGCCACGAGAAGAACAACGGCAAGTTCATGCGCGCCGACTTCCTGTCGCAGGGCCAGACCAACGGCTTCCCCACCTATCGTCTGCGCGATCAGCGCCTCGTGCCGCTGCATGAGCGTTTCGACGGCTGCATTTTCGATGTGCGCGGCGAGCCCTTCAAGGCCTTGTCGGACGAATTTCTCGCCCTCGAACTTTACGTCGCCTGGCGTGGAACGGGACTGCCTGTCGAGACGCCGGCCGTCCGCAACTGACGCGCCGGCAATGGGGAAGACGCGCGCCGCGCGATGCGGCGGCAAGGGAGACGTGCGCCCATGATTTCGCGGCGTGATTTCATCCAGGTGGCGGCCGCGACGGCGGCGCTGACGGCCGGCGGCCTGCCCGGCGGGCTGCCGCGCGCCCTGGCGCAGCAAAAACTGACGCAGGCCGATCTGCTCGCCTTCGAGCCGCTCGGCAATGTCACGCTGCTGCACGTCACCGATGTGCATGCGCAACTGACGCCGCTCTACTATCGCGAGCCGTCGATCAATCTCGGCGTCGGCGAGGTCAAGGGGCTGCCGCCGCACATCACCGGTCAGGATTTTCTCAGGAGCTACGGCATCGCGCCCGGCTCGTCCTCGGCCTACGCGCTGACCTCGGAGGACTTCGAGGCGCTGGCGAAGACCTATGGCCGCGTCGGCGGGCTCGACCGCATCGCAACCATCGTCGCGGCGGTGCGCGCCGAGCGCGGCGACAGGACGCTGTTTCTCGACGGCGGCGACACCTGGCAGGGCTCATGGTCGGCGTTGCAGACGAAAGGACAGGACGTCATCGACTGCATGAAGCTGCTGAAGCCCGACGCGATGACGGCGCATTGGGAGTTCACCTACGGAACCGACCGTATCAAGGAGGCGGTGGCCGATCTCGGCTTCCCGTTCCTCTGTCTCAACGTGCGCGACACGGAATGGAACGAGGCGGCGTTCGACCCCTCCGCCATGATCGAGCGCGGCGGGGTGAAGATCGCCGTGCTCGGCCAGGCCTTCCCCTACACGCCCGTCGCCAATCCGCGCTGGATGATCCCGCAATGGTCCTTCGGCGTGCGCGAGGAGGATGTGCAGGCGCAGGTCGACAAGGCGCGCAAGGACGGCGCGCAACTCGTCGTGCTGCTGTCGCACAACGGCTTCGACGTTGACCGCAAGCTCGCCTCCCGCGTCAAGGGCATCGACGTGGTCCTCACCGGCCACACGCATGACGCGCTGCCCGAGATCGTCAAGGTCGGCAAAACCCTGCTCGTCGCCTCCGGCTGCTCCGGCAAATTCGTCTCGCGCCTCGATCTCGACGTGCGCGAGGGCGAGGTGAAAGGCTTCCGCTACAAGCTCATCCCCGTCTTCTCCGACGTCATCGCGCCCGATCCGGCGATGGCCGCGAAAATCGCCGAAGTGCGCAAGCCCTTCGCGGCGCAACTCGGCAAGGTGCTCGGGCGGACGGATTCGCTGCTCTACCGGCGCGGCAATTTCAACGGCACCTTCGACGATCTGATCTGTCAGGCGCTGCTGGAGGAGCGCGACGCGGAGATCGCCCTGTCGCCGGGTTTCCGTTGGGGAACGAGCGTGCTGGCCGGGCAGGACATCACCTTCGAGGATGTCGCCAACGCCACCGCCATCACCTATCCGGCCTGCTACCGCATGCCGATGACGGGCGAGCGGCTGAAGGACATCGTCGAGGACGTCGCCGACAATCTCTTCAACGCCGATCCCTATTACCAGCAGGGCGGCGACATGGTGCGCGTCGGCGGCATGTCCTACACGATCGACGTGTCGAAGCCGCAGGGCGCGCGCATTTCCGACATGCGCGTGCTCAAGACGGGCGCAGCGGTCGAGCCGACGAAGGAATATCAGGTCGCCGGCTGGGCCAGCGTCAATGAAGGCGTGCAGGGCCCGCCCGTGTGGGACGTCGTGTCGAACTATGTCACGCGGCAAAAGACGGTCAGGCTCGAACCCAACCGGGCCGTGAAAGTTACCGGAGCCTGAGAGGCGGAGAGGTCGCATGGACTCGCTGCGCAGCCTGCTTTCCGCCAATCCGGCCGCCTCTCTGGCCGTCGGCGGCCTCGTCATCGGCCTGTTCTTCGGCTTTGTCGTGCAGCGGACGAATTTCTGCACGATGGGATCGCTCTCGGACATGCTGAATTTCGGCGACAGCCGTCGCTTCCGCGCCTGGATTCTGTCCGCCGTCGTCGCCCTCGTCGGCGCGCAAATCCTGCATCACGCCGGCGCCGTCGATCTGTCGAAGAGCATGTATCGCTCGGCGAGTTTCGACTGGGCCGGCGCGATTCTGGGCGGCCTGCTGTTCGGCTTCGGCATGGTCTTCGCCGGCGGCTGCGCCAGTCGCAACCTCGTGCGCGCCGGCAGCGGCGATCTGCGCGCGCTCTTCGTTGTGATCATCATCGCCATCGCCGGCTACATGACCATTGGCGGAGTGTTCGGCCCCGCGCGCGCCGCGCTGGCGCAGGCGACGGCGGTCAACCTCAAGGGTTTCGGTCTCGCCGATCAGGGGCTCGGAACAATGCTGGCGCGGGCGACGCGCATGAGCGCCGATTCCGCCAATATCGCCGCGGCCGCGGCGCTGACGCTGATCTTCGGCGGCTGGTGTTTCGCCGACGCGCGCTTTCGCGCCTCGCCCGCGCATGTCGTCTCGGGCGTCCTTGTCGGTCTTGCGGTCGTGGCGGGATGGGCGCTGACCGGCCTCGCGGCGGACGAATTGGCCGACGCCGCCGCTGGTCCCGCTTCGCTTACCTTCGTGCGGCCCGCCGGCGACGCGCTCGAATGGCTTCAGCGATTCACCGCCCAACGCATGCCCGGCTTCGGCGTGGCGACCGTCTTCGGCGTGCTGCTCGGCGCTCTTCTGGGCGCCGTCACCAGCGGCCGCTTCCATGTCGCGACATTCTCCGACGCCTCCGACACGAGACGGAACATCTTCGGCGCCGCGCTGATGGGGGTGGGCGGCGTGGCGGCGCTGGGCTGCACGGTGGGCCAGGCCGTCACCGGCGTCTCGACGCTGGCGCTCGCGTCCTTTGTCGTCTTCGCCGCCATCATCGCCGGCGGCGTTCTCGGCCTCAAGACGATGGAGCGCATCGCATGAGCCGGACCGTTCGTCCGACGCGGCGGAGTCTTGTCCGTCTGCTGGCGCTCTCCGCCATGTCGGCGGCGCTGTTCGCCGCTCCGGCGCGCGCGGCCGAACCGCATCGCCTGGTCCTGCAGATCAGCGACGACGATCCGGCGAAAATGCGCTCCGTGCTCGACATCGCCGCCAATGTCTCGCGGCACTACGCCTCGCAGGGCGCGGAGGTCGAGATCGTCGTCGTGGCCTTCGCCGGCGGCCTCGACATGCTGTTGGCCGACCGCTCCCCCGTGCGCGACCGTATGGTCAATTTCGTCAAGGCCATGCCCAATGTGTCGTTCAGGGCCTGCGGCAACACGCTGGACGGCGTGACGGCGCGCGAGGGACGGACGCCGCCGCTTCTGCCCGATGTCGAGATCGTGCCCACCGGCGTGGCGGCGATCATGGACTATGCCGAAAATCGCTGGGTGGTGGTGCGGCCGTGACAGAAAACGCCATGCTCAAGGCGCTGTTTCTGGCGGCGCTCATGATCGCGGGGACGGCGAAGGCCGCCGGGAGCGAGCGTGAACTGGTCATCGACGGCCGCGTCGCCCTCGCCACGCTGCGCGCGCCCGACGGCGACGCCCGCCCGCCGCTGGCCATCGTCACCCACGGCACGCTGGCCCACAAGGACATGGAGACGGTCGTCACGCTGTCGAAGGCGCTGGCGGAGAAAGGCGTCGCCACCCTCGCCCATAATCTCACCCTCGGTCAGGACCGCCGGCGCGGCATGTACGATTGCGCGACGACGCACGATCATCGCCCTGACGACGCCATCGTCGAGATCGGCGCGTGGATCGCGGAAGCCAGGAAGCTCGGCTACGACCGCATCTGGCTGGTCGGCCATTCGCGCGGCGCCAATCAGGTCGCGCGCGCGCTGGCCGCGCGCGGCGGCGCGGGCGTCGCCGGCGCCGCGCTCATCGCGCCCTCGACCGGCGCGGGCGAGACACGGACGTTGGCCGCCTACGGCCAAACCTATGGCGGCGACCTCGCGGCCCTGACGGCCAGGGCGCGGGAGATGGTCGCGGCGGGACGCGGCGGCGAGACCATGGCCCTGCCCGGCTTTCTCTATTGCCGCGACGCTACGGCGACCGCGCGCGCCGTTCTCGCCGCCTACGGCCCCGATCAGGGCCGCGACACCGCGGCGCTGGCGGCGCGGCTTGATCTGCCGCTGCTCGTTCTCGCCGCCGCCCAGGACGCGGTCGTCGCCGACGTGCGCGAGGCCTTCGCGCCGGTCGCGGCGGAGAAGCGCAATCTGCGCGTCGAGACCATCGCGGGCGCCGATCATTTCTTCCTCGATCTCGCCGGCGAGGACGCCGCCGACAGGATCGCCGACTTCATCGCCGGAAAATAGGAGAACGCCATGGAACGCAGGACCGTCTTTCGCGCCGGACTGGCCGCGACGCTTGGAATGTTCGGATTGTCCCGCGCGGCGGCCGCCCCCTCCCCCGCCCCGGCGAAGCAGAAGGTTGTCTATCATTGCAGCGACCCCGACCGCGTCGCCTTCGTCATGGGCAACATCCAGAACCACGTCGCGGGGACCGGCGGACCCGGCGGCGCCGACATCCGCCTTGTCGTGCATGGCCCGGCTCTGAAGAACTTCCACGCGCTCGTCGCCGATGAGAATTTCACGAAGATCGTGGAGAAGGCCCGCAAGGACGGCGTCGGCTTCGACGCCTGCGCCAATACGATGCGCGCGCAGGGCGTGAAGATCGACGATCTCCTCGCCGGCTTCGCCGTGGCCGAGAAGGGCGGCGTCGTGCGGCTGACGGAATTGCAGCTGCAGGGCTACGCCTACATCCGGCCCTGAGCGGAGCGTCGCGGCGATGGATATCGCGGGCGCAATGGACGCCTTCGGCGAGCCGGCCGTATCGGCCCTGGGCGGCCTCGCCATCGGCGTGATGTTCGGCTTCTTCGCGCAGCGCAGCCGCTTCTGCCTGCGCGCCGCGGCGATCGAATTCGCGCGCGGCGAGAAGCCGGACCGGCTGGCGATCTGGCTCATCGCCTTCTCTTCGGCGCTGCTCGGCACGCAGGCGGCCATCGCGCTCGGTCTGCTCGACGCAAGCGAGGCGCGCGTGCTGGCGCAACAGGGCAGCCTGTCGGGCGCGGCGCTCGGCGGCCTGATGTTCGGCTGCGGCATGGCGCTGGCGCGCGGCTGCGCCAGCCGACTGCTGGTTCTCTCCGCCAACGGCAACCTGCGCGCCCTGCTCTCGGGCCTCGTTTTCGCCGTGACCGCGCAGGCGTCGTTTCGCGGCCTGCTGGCCCCGGCGCGCGAGACATTGGCGGGCCTGTGGGTGATCGAGGGCGGCGCGGCGCGCGATCTGATGGCCTGGTTCGGACTCGAACAGACGGCGAAGCTCGCTTTCGGCGCTGTCTGGCTCGCCGCCGCGCTCTGGTTCACGCTCGCCGGCCGCATCAGCCTGCGCCGCGCGCTCAGCGCCGCGCTTGTCGGCCTCGCCGTCACCGCCGGATGGCTGTTCACCTACCGGCTCGCCCAGACCTCGTTCACGCCGACCGGCGTCCGCAGCCTGACCTTCAGCGGCCCCTCCGCCGATGCGCTGATGTATGTGCTGAGCAGGGGCCGCGAACTGGACTTCGACCTCGGCGTCGTCCCCGGCGTGTTTCTCGGCTCGTTCCTGTCGGCGGCGCTGGCGCGCGAACTGAAGCTCGAAGGCTTCGCCGGCGGGCTCGGCATGCGCCGCTATCTGATCGGCGCCGTGCTGATGGGCTTCGGCGCCATGCTCGCCGGCGGCTGCGCCGTCGGCGCCGGCGTCACCGGCGCCTCGGTCTTCGCGCTCACCGCCTGGCTGGTGCTGGGCGGCATGTGGTTCGGCGCGGCCGCCACCGACGCCGCGCTCGACCGCTACGCGCCGAAAGACGGTTCCGGCCTCCAGACGGCGCAGCCGATGATCCGGCCTTGAGACGCCCGCCCGTTCATCCGAGAAGCGCGCGGCGCAGGGCGACGTAATCGACCTTGGAGCGATGCCGGCGGTCGAGCGGAATGCGCGTCACGCCCCGCACGTCGAGATCGCCGAGCGCGGCGGCGCGCGCGCGCCATTCGTCGGCCAGCGCTGCCTCGCCCTCCACCGCCAGCACGGCGCGGCCGCCGAGCGCCGCCAGAGCCACGGCGCGCACGCCCGGCCACAGCCGCGCGGCGGCCTCCACCGCGAGCGGGTGAAAGCCGGCGACGCAGGCGTCGCGCCGGCCGAGCAGCCAGAGCCGGCCGGCGGCGTCGAAACGTCCGGCGTCGCCCGTGCGATGCCAGATCTCGCCGTCGAACGTCAGTTTGGCGCTGGCGTCGCTGCCGTAAAGATAGGTCTTGTTGACATGCGCGCCGGTGACGACGATTTCCCCGTCGATCAGGCGCGTTCGCGTCGCGGCGATGGGCTTGCCGGCGAGGAGCCCTGCGCCTTCGCGCATCGCCGCGCGATCCGCTGCGCTCGTCTCGCCCCAGACCTGATGGGCGATCGGCTCCGCCTCGGTCGAGCCGTAGACCGAAACGATTTTCGCCTTCGGCGCCAGCGCCTGCAAGCGCTCGACCAGATCGGGAAACACCGGTCCCCCGCCGGTGAAGACCGCCTCGAGCGGCAGCCGGTCGAGTTCGGCCAGCCTGGCGCAGATCGACGGCGGCGCCAGCGCGCGCGTCACGCCCTCGCGTTCGATCAGCGCGAGGATGGCGCGCGGGTCTGCTTCGTCATGACGCGTCAGTTTCCAGTTCGGCAGCACCGAGGTGACGCCGAGGCCGAGATTGGCGATGACGAAGACGGGGAAGACGACGAGATCGCGCGTCTCCGTGTCCGTTCGCAGCAGGTCGGCGACGCAGGCGTTCTGCGCGGCGAGAAAGCCGTGGCTGCGCGAAATCGCCTTCGGCGCGCCGGTCGAGCCGGAGGTGAAGGAGATCAGCGCCGGATGATCGGGCGCGGCGGCGTGGACGCTCGCATCGGCGGGGCCGCCCGCCAGCCGCAGCCGCAGCGGAATGCGATAGAGCGCGCCGGCGACGAACGGCAGCAGCCGATAGAGCCCCGACGTCAGAATGGCCCTGGGTTGCGTCACGCGCGCCGCATGTTTGAGACCCGCGAGACCGAGCGCCGGTTCGGGAAAAACGATGGTCGCGCCGATGCGCCAAAGCGCGGCGATGGCGGCGTAGAGATCGATCCCGACCGGCATGGCGATGAGGACGCGATCGCCCGGACCCAGGCCCGCCGCGCGCCAGCCGCCGGCCAACTCCGCCGAGCGCGCCGCCAACGCGCCATAGCTGATGCGCGCGCCGCCGCCCTCGACGATGGCCGTGCGCGACGCCCACCGGGCGGCGTTGTCGAGAAAGCCGGCGAGGAGGTTCATGGCTTGAGCCGCCGTCCCATCAGCGCGTAACGCCGGAAAATCTCGGCCTTGTGCAGGGCGCTGCGCCCGCGCGACGCATTGTCGACATGCATCAGCGCGTGGATGACATGGATGTAGCCCATCTCCAGCACACGGGCGTGGAAGGCGTCCGCCAGCGCATGGCCGACGCCGCGCAACCCGCTGGCGTAGGTCTTGAGGATGACCGTCTTCGGCTTCGTCGATTCGAGATAATCGGGAATGCCGAACAAATAACCGACGAGCCCGCCCCGCGCGTCGCGCGCGAACAGCACATGGCGCGGATCGACAAAGGGCATGACCGGTTCGTAGAGCTTCAGAAACGCCGCCTTGTCGATTGGCTTGAAAAAGCGGTTGGCGCCGAAGGCGGCCGCCGACATGGCGTAGAGCTGTTCGATCAGCGCCCCGGCGTCGGCGCCGTCCCACGGCGCGATCGTCACGCCGACGACCTGCGCCGGTTCGGCCGCGACGGCGTCAACGAGACGCGCTCGCGCCGACACGTAATGCGAGATCGGCGCGAAGCCCGCCGCGTCGAAGGCGGCGCGGTCATGCGGTCCGCTTCGCGGCTCCATCAGGAACGGCGGCGCGCCGTCGCTCTCGACGACAAGGCGATAGGAATGCCAGGTGTCGCCGTCCATCGGCCCGATCATTGCGCCGAAGCCCTCGGCGCTCAGGCGCGCAACGACGTTGGCGATGAGCGCCGCGCCGGCCTCCGCGCTGTCGCAGGAAAACTGCCCGATCGCCGCCGTGCGCAGCCCTTCGAAGGAGGGCGCGTCGCGATAGAGCGTGGCTTTCGCCCCCGGCCGGCTGAGGGCTTCGATCAGGCTCATGCGAGAATCCCCCTCGACAGATAGAGCGCCAGCGGCGCGAGGCTGGCGCCTGCGAAAATCAGCGGGCAGCGAAAGCGTTCGAACGTCCAGAGCCGCAGCAACGGCGCGGCCGCCGCCAGCGCCAGGGAGGCCGCGATCCAGAGCCGGAAATCGCCGAACCACGCCGCGCGCGCTCCGTTGCGCTCCGCGATCCACTCGACGGCGATTCCGAGCGCCAGGGCGACGACGAGCGAGCCAGCGGCATAGCGCCGGGGCAGCGCCAGGATCGTCATGCCCAGCGCCACGCCGGCGAAGGTCAGCACGAACAGATTGATGCCGGTGCGATCGAAATATTCGCCGATCCACAGCCAGAAAATGCTGACCCCCGCCGCCATGGCGACGAAATCGAGATCGGGAAATTCGCTGCGATCGGGGTTGAACGCGCGCGCCGCGAAATGCGCCATCAGCGCGACGATGGGCAGCAGCGCGTTCTCCGGATAGGTGACGCTGCACACCAGAAAGATGAACACCGTGGCGCTGCGCGCCGCATGCCGCGACACGTTGAAACGCGGCGCCAGCATCAGCACCGCCGCCATCGACACGGCCAGAATGACCGCCTGCGCGCCGATCACCGACGGCGAGGATTGCAGATGTTCGGCCAGCAGGAAATGCACGCCGAGCGGCACGAACAGATTGTCGAGGCCGCCCCAGGAATCGGCTTCCACCAGCGCGCCGAAGGCGCCGATCATGAAGGCGAGCACGATCACCGGGCCGCGCGGCGCGTCGGTCAGCAGCAGCAGCGCGATCATGGTGAGGAGCACGGTGACGACGAAGAACGTGGCGACGCCCTCAAGACTCTTTTGCCCGCGCTCGATGGGAAAACGCCGCCGCCCATAGGAGGTGCCCACCAGCGCCGCCGCCGAATCCGCCAGCGTCAGAACCAGCACGGGAATGACGTAAAGCGCCGGCTGCCCCTGCGCGCGCAGAAACAGAAAACCCACCGCGATGGCGAGATAGATTTCGCCATAGGATTTGCGTTCGACCGAATGCACAGCCGAGCCGAGGCCGAGATTGCGCACCGCCGGCAGCCGCAGCGCGCCCATGACCACGACCGAGACGGCGACCAGCGCCACCACCGGCCAGGTGTCCGAGAAGGTCAACGGCAAGCTCAGCGCGTAGAGCCCGGTGGCGACATGCACGATCTTGCGCTGCAACTCCGGCGACAGCGCGAAGCGCCGCGCCGCGATCTGCACGCCCGCCATCGCGCAGAGCAACAGCGCGACGGAAAAGGCGATCAGGCCGAGATTGCCGGCGACGCTCAAGGGCGCACCTCTTCCACGACGTAATCGGAATAGAAGAAGGCCTTGTCCGCCGCCTTGCCCGCCGTCTCGATATCCTCCAGCCGCCGCACGCGCGCGGAAAAGCGCGGCGGAACGCGGCGCGGCGCCATCATGTTCCAGTAGACGAGCCGCGCGCCCGGATTCGCGGCGTCGAGCAGCGAGCCGTAGACGGTCTCGAACACGTCTGGCGTCATGTATTCGAAAATATCCGACAGGTTGAAGCCGTCCGCCTTTTCGCCGGTGGAGACGAAGCGCTCCAGCGCGCCGGGCCGGATTTCGATGCGGTCGAGCCGCTCGCGGATGATCTCGTAGCTGTCCGGGCGCCACGGCAGCGGCAGGGCGTCGCCGTGATCGCCTTTCAGAATCCAGCGCAGAAAGGGATTGTCGGCCGGGTCGAGATCGACGCCGGCGTGCCAGACGCGCCGGCCGACATGATCGGCGAGGCTGCCCTCGACATGCTCGAAGAACGCCGGATCGCGCCCCAGCCGCCCCATGGTGAAATTGGAGAAGAACAGCTTCAGCGTCAGTCGCCAGCGCCAGTTGTTCCATTCCTCGCGCACGAATGTCTCGCGCTCGGCCGGCGGCCGGCTCCGGAAGACGGAGTCCACCACGTCGCGCCGCTGCGCGAAGGGCAGGATATAGCGACGGAACAGCCGGAAATAACGTTCGAACTTGCCGATTCCCCCAAGGCCGCAGGCGACGACGTCGCCTTCGCGCGCCTTCCAGAACGCCTGATCGTCGTCGGGCAGTCCGCGCGCCGCGCGCGCCAGCAATTCGCCGCGCCGCGCCGAGCGCCGCGAGCCGGTCAGTTCGAGAAACTCCGGTTGCGTCATCACGCGATAAGCGCGCAACCGCAGGTTCAGACAGGCGATCTGCGCCGGTGACAAATCGACGACGACGACGCGCGCCGGATCGAGCAGCAGCATGGCGAGCGCATTGTCGCCCGCCGAGCAGATCGAGACGAGCGTGCCGCCGCGCCGGTCGCCAAGGCCGAGATTGAGAACGTCGCCGTCCTCCCACAATTGCGCGTAGCGAATGTCGTCGAAGGACGCCCTGGCGGCGATCTGCGAGTCAGCCATCTGTCTTCCTCACATGACCGGACGCGCCATCGACCTCGATGGTTTCGCCGTCGGCGATCCAGCGCGTCGCCTCCTTGAGGCCGACGACGCAGGGGATGCCGAGTTCGCGCGCCACGATGGCCGAATGCGACAACAGGCTGCCGCGCTCCACCACGATGGCGGAGGCGTTGGAGAACACCGCGATCCAGCCCGGATCGGTGTGCCTGGCGACGAGGATGTCGCCGCGTTCAAGGCTCTCTGCGCGCGGATCGCGGATGACGCGCGCCCGCGCCGTCACGACGCCGGCCGAGCAGCCCGTGCCCTTGCGCGCCGCGCCCTCCTCCAACGCCTTCGGCGCCGCCGCCTGCGCATGGGCGAGCCCGGTGATCGCCGCGCCCGAAACGACGAGCCGGGGCGCCGGGTCAGGTCGCCGCGCCGCGGCCTCCGCTTCCCCCTTGCGCAGCGCGGCGAGGCCGCGCAAATCCTGCGACGCCGCGAAGCCCTCGACCGCGCCAAGAACCTCGGGCAACGTCAGATGGAAAATGTCGCGCGGCGCGTCGAGATGGCCGAGCGCCGCGAATTGCCGGCCCATCGCCATGAACAGCCGGCGCGCGCGGCCGAAGATGCGCGTGCGTTCGAAGCGCAGGTTCTCACGATTGCGCACCAGATTGCGGGCGATGGAGACGACGCGTTTCGTCGCCTGAAAGGCGAGGCGCCGGCGTCCGAACGCGTCGGACAGGCGCGCCATCGCGTCGCCTGTTTCGGCGCGCGCCTGATGCGGATGCTCCGCCGCCGCCGCGATCGCGGCGAACAGCGCGCGCGGATCCTCGTCGAGCGTGATCGATTCCAGTTTCAGTTCTTCCGTGCAGCGGTCGCCGAACTTGGCGAGATAGGACTCGATCTCGCCCGCGAGGTGCGGATGCGTCGCGAGCGCGGCCCGGTCGCCGCGTTTCAGCGCGTCGAGCGCGGCCGCGTCGCCGCGCGCCGCCTCGCCCATGCGGCGGATGCGCTGCGCCGGCTCGGCCGAAATGATATCGCCCTGGCCGATCATGATATCGTTGTGGAGCGGCAGGGCGTCGGCCCCAAGCCGCTTCTCCACCAGCTTGCGCGAGGCGCCGAACATCATCATGCACAGCATGTCGTTGATCAGCGGCGCGTCCCATTGCTGCAGCAGGTCGGCCTCGATGCGGCGATACTCCCGCGCCAGCGCCGACAGCGGCATGGCGTCGAGTTCGCTCGCCGGCCGCGCCAGCGCCGCGTCGAGCCGCCTGTAGAACCGCTTCGTCGTGCGCTTGAGCCGCGCGCCCTCGAAGGCGAGCCGGACGACCATGCGCCCCACCCGGCCATATTCGGCCAGCCGCGCCAGTCCGCGCGGCCGCGCCGGCGACAGGGCGTCGGCCATGTCGCGCGGCAGTGGCTCGTCGACGCCCATCATCGATTCCATATGGGCGCGATTGAGGGCGAAGCCCGGCAGCAGCGCGAGCGCGCGATACCAGTTTGGCAGGTTGTAGTAGATGCGCCCGTCGACGCGGGCGAGCATGTTCTCGAAGGTCGCGGCGTTGTGGCGGATGTCGGCCTCGGCGACGCCGACGACGCGCACGAAGGCGCGATAGACGCGCGCATAGACATATTGCGCGAAACTGTAGGTCAGCGGCGAGACAAGACCCGGATAGCTCTCGATGATGTTGGAATTGTCGAAGATCGCCACGGCCGGATCGACGATGGCGGGATCGAGCAGCCGGGTCGTGATCGGCCGCGCCTGAAGCAGGAAAAGTTCGTCGCCCTCGAGGGCCCATTCCATGTCCTGCGGCGCGCCGAAATGCGCTTCGACCGCCAGAGCCAGCTTGTGCAATTCCGCCAGATCGGCCGGCGACAAGACGCCGTCCACGGCGCCGGCGACGCGCATGCCGGCGCGGTCGAGCATGTAGTCGTCGCCATCCACCTCGCCGCCGACGAGCTTGTCGCCGAGGCCGGCCGTCGCGGAGACCACAATCCGGTCGCGTCGGCCGCTGACCGGATCGGCCGAGAACATCACGCCGGCCGCCCGCGCGCGCGCCATGCGCTGGACGACGATGGAGGGCGCGGCGGCGGCCGCGTCGAGGCCCCGGCTGGCGCGATAGTCGCGCACATTGTCCTGAAGGCCGGAACGCCAGACGTTGCAGGCCTCCGCCGCGACGCGGTCCGCCGGAACGTCGAGAACGGAGAGGAATTGCCCGGCGTGGGAATGGCTGGCGCCGTCCTCCTCGCGCGCCGAGGAGCGCACCGCGAACAGATCGCCGCCCAAAGCCCGGGCCGCCGCTTCGATCGCCGCCCCGTCCTCGGGCGTGAGCGCGCCGTCGCGGATCGCCGTCGCGGGAATGACGAAGAAATCGGGCACATTGAAGCCCGCCGCGCGCAGTCGGGAGAGTGCGGCGCCCTTGCCGCCGGCGTTGCTGACCGCGCCCGCCGATGCCGATTCGAAGATCATCTTCAACTCAATGGCTCACGAAGAAGAGGGGAATGAGGCCGCTGGCGCCGTAGCAGACAAGCACCCAGACGCCGGCCATGGCGTCGATGCGTTTCTGCCCGGCGGAATCCGGCGCGCGGACGAAGCCGAGCGCGACGAAGCTCAGCCCCGCCAGCGCCGCCGCCGCGACGACGGCCAGCGCGCCTGGCGCGCCGACGCTGAAGCCGACGCCGACCAGCATCGCCGCCGCCAGCGCGGCGCAGCCGATCCACAGACGCGCCGCGCGGCGGGGTCCGAGCAGGCTGGAATAGGTCTCGACGCCCGGGCGTTCGTTTTCAGGCGCCCAGATCTTGCGGCCGATCTCCAGCACGCAGCCGTTGACGAAGCTCAGCGCCAGAAACCAGCCGAGGCCGGCCGGCGGCGCGCCCGCCGCCCTCACCCATTCGACGCCGGTCACGAACAGGTCGATCAGCGGCATGATCGCCATATGGCTCACGAGATAGACGAACGGCCGCGCCTTGAGCCAGGCGGGAACGAAGAATTCAAAGCTCATCAATGTCAGCCAGGCGAGCACGATGGCGAGCAGGATGAGCAGACGCGGCTCCAGCGCGAAGGCCAGCGCCGCCGCCGCAAACGCCGCGACGATTCCCAGCCGCACGATCGCCGGCAGCGACACAAGGCCGCGCGGAATCGGCCGCTCCGGCCGGAAGCGCGCGTCGTCGTCATTGTCCTTCACCTCGTCGCAGGCCCGCAGCATGAAGAAAATCAGCAGCGTCGCGATCCACCCGACGAGATAGGACCAGACGGCCGGCGGCGCGCGCCCGGCCAGATGCGCGGACACGCTGATGCTCGCCGCGCTGAAAATGGCGGTCAGCAGCGCCGTGCGCCCGAGTGGAAACCGCTCCGCCTGATAGATCCACAAACGCGCCGCAAGCGAGGCGCCGGGCGCCGCCGCTTCGCCGCGTGTCTCAATCGCCATTGCGCATTTCCTCGCCCGATCGGATGGCGAAAGATTTTGACGCCGCGCGTCTTACCAAACAGTAATGGCTTCGAATTGAGGCCGATCCACACATGGAATCGCTATTTCTTCTTCCCGGATGACTTCTTTTTCCTGAACGGGTAACCCGAACCGGCGGCGCCCCGCGCGGCGTCTTGATCGTTGTCAAGGCCGGCGCGCGCGGGGCCGACCATCGTGCCTCCATGACGATCGACGGCAAATTCGCGGCCGGGCTCCTGTGCTGCGCGCTTGTTTCGGCCGCGGTGACGGCCGCCGCGGCGCAGGAGACGCGCGAGCGCGACAGCGCCGCCGACGCGCTCGCCGGCCATCGCGCCGAGATGCGCCAATGGATGGGCGAGGACGATCCCCTGCGCCGCCCCCTGTTCTTCGATCCCGTCGACATCGAGAGCGCGCCGGCGGGCGTGCCATGCGACCATGTGGCGCGGCGGCGGCCCGGATCTGTCGCCGGCGTCGGATGGGTCGCGCTGCTGCGCGCGCCGGACGGTCGGCTGATTCGATACTGGGCGCCGCCCCCCGCCCCCATGGCGCGCGACAGAATTGACATGCAAGCGCGTGATTTCGCCGCAGCGCGGACGGGAGCCGCCGTTTTTGCCCTTGTCGGGCTTCGCTCTTTCGCGTGGTGCAAATGATTTCCTGAGGCGCTTGATAGTCGTCAAGAAGCTCTTGAAAACAGGCGATATGGTCCGCCTGTCTTTTTTCAAGGAGAGGGAGAGCCGCGTCATGACACGTGCGACGACTGGTTCAACGAGATTGAAATTTGCTATCGGCGCGCTGCTTACGAGCGTCGCCTTCGCGCCAGCCTTCGCCCAGGCGCCGGCGCCGGCCGCTACGCCGGCCTCGCTCAGCAAGGAAGCGATGGACGCTTCCGGCAAGGTCTATTTCCAGCGCTGCGCCGGCTGCCACGGCGTGCTGCGCAAGGGCGCGACGGGCAAGAATCTGGAGCCCGCCAACACCGCCAAGCTCGGGCAGGATCGCCTTGAGAAGATCATTGCGATGGGCACCGACGGCGGCATGGTCAATTTCGACGACATCCTGACCAAGCAGGAGATCAAGGACGTCGCCACCTACATCCAGATGCCGCCTCAGGTTCCGCCGGAGTGGGGCATGAAGGACATGCTGGCGTCCTGGAAGAACATCGTTCCGGTCGATCAGCGGCCGAAGCAGCAGATGAACAAGATCAACCTGAAGAATGTCTTCTCGGTGACGCTGCGCGACGCCGGCGAAGTGGCGTTGATCGACGGCGACACCAAGGAGATCATCAGCCGCGTCAAGACCGGCTATGCCGTTCACATCTCGCGTCTGTCGGCTTCCGGCCGCTACATCTACGTCATCGGCCGCGACGGCCTGCTGTCGCTGATCGATTTGTGGATGGAGAAGCCGGCCGTTGTCGCCGAACTGAAGACCGGCCTCGACGCCCGTTCGGTCGACGTGTCGAAGTTCAAGGGCTTCGAGGACAAATACGCCATCGCCGGTTCCTACTGGCCGCCGCAATATGTCATCACCGACGGCGACACGCTGAAGCCGCTGAAAGTGGTCTCGACCCGCGGCGTCACGGTTGACGGCGAATATCACCCCGAGCCGCGCGTCGCCTCCATCGTCGCCTCGATGACGAAGCCGGAATGGGTCGTCAACATCAAGGAAACCGGCCTGATCCAGCTCGTCGACTATTCGGACATCAAGAACCTGAAAACGACGACGATCGAATCCGCCAAGTTCCTGCATGACGGCGGCTGGGACGCCTCCAAGCGCTACTTCCTCGTCGCGGCCAACGCCTCCAACAAGGTCGCGGTCGTCGACACCAAGGAAGGCAAGCTGGCGGCGCTCGTCGACACGGCCAAGATCCCGCATCCGGGCCGCGGCACGAACTTCGTTCATGCGAAATTCGGCCCCGTCTGGGCGACCGGCCATCTCGGCGCGGACGTGATCTCGCTGATCGGCACCGATCCTGAAAAGAACAAGGCCTCGGCCTGGAAGGTCGTTCAGGAGCTGAAGCATATCGGCGCCGGCAACCTGTTCGTCAAAACGCATCCGAAATCGACGAACCTCTGGGCCGACGCGCCGCAGAATCCCGAGAAGGACATCGCGGAATCGGTGGCGGTCTATGATCTCAACGATTTGACGAAGAAGCCCGAGGTCATCAACGTCGCCAAACTGTCCGGCCTGCCGGAATCCAAGGCGATCAAGCGCGCCGTGCATCCGGAATACGACGCCACCGGCACGGAAGTGTGGATCTCGCTCTGGGCCGGCAAGACCGAGCCTTCGGCGATCGTCGTGATGGACGACAAAACCCGCAAGGTGAAGAAGGTCATCACCGACCCGAAGATGATCACCCCCACGGGCAAGTTCAACGTCACCAACACCCAGCACGACGTTTACTGATCGCGCGTCACGGTCCTGGCCGCCGGTTCCCGTTCGCGAGAACCGGTCGTCAGCGAAGGCGACGCCGCGCTGACGACGCGAGGAATTCGTCGATCGCGGCGGATCGCGGCCCGTGAGACAAGATGCGAGGGGCGGCTTCGGCCGCCCCTTTTTTGCGCGCGGCTTAACCGGGCTCAAGGCGACGGGCGCGCGCGCGCGTAAACATTCCGGCAAATTTCGTGTTCCCGGAGCCCGCCATGTCCGATTCCACTTCGTCCCCTGGCCTGTTTGGCCGCATGTGGCGGGCCATGAACCGGCCGAGCGTGCGCTATTCGCTGCTCGCCCTTGTCGGCGCCGGCTTCGTCGGCGGCGTCCTGTTCTGGGGCGGCTTCAACACGGCGATGGAAGCCACCAACACAATGGGCTTCTGCACCTCGTGCCACGAGATGCGCGACAACGTCTACGCCGAATACAAGAACACGATTCACGCCTCCAACCGCACCGGCGTGCGCGCCACCTGCTCCGACTGCCATGTGCCGAAGGACTGGACCCACAAGATCATCCGCAAGATTCAGGCGTCGAACGAGGTTCTTCACAAGGTGCTCGGCAGCATCGACACGAAAGAGAAATTCGACGCCAAGCGGCTGACGCTCGCGCGTCACGAATGGGACCGGATGAAGGCGAACGACTCGCAGGAATGCCGCAATTGTCACGGCTTCGAGGCGATGAATCCGGAGAACCAGCGCCCGCGCGCCCGCAAGCAACATCTCGCCGCGATGGAGGCCGGCAACACCTGCATCGACTGCCATAAGGGCATCGCCCACAAGAGCGTGCGCGACCAGCTCACCGACGGCGAACTTGAAGCGCTCGAGAAACCCGTCGCCGCCTATGCCCGGCAGATCAGCCCTGAATACCGCGAGGGCCTGGCCCGCGCCGAAGCCAGGGAAAAAGACGCCGAGGCGAAGCAGAAGGCGGTCGTTGACGACGCGGTGAAGGCCGCGCTCGCCGACGCCAAGGCCAGGACGGCCGCGCCCGTCGCGGCGGCGGCGGCCGCGGGCGCCCCGGCCTCGTCCGGCGCCGTCGCGGCGGCCGGCCCGATCAACTGGGCCTCGGTCGACGCGAAGACGCTCGGCTTCTTCTATCCCGGCCAGGCCTCTTATGAATGGGTCATCACCGGCAAGGATCATGGCGGCGCGCGCGCTTTCGTGCGCGGCGGCGATCGCTGCGTCACCTGCCACGACAAGGAAGTGCGCGACATGGGCGCCAAGATTGTCTCCGGCTCCAAGGCCGAGATGACGCCCATCGCCGGCAAGCGCGGTCATGTCGACGTGAAGGTGCAGGCCGCCCGCGACGCCGAGCGCGTCTACTTCCGCTTCCAGTGGACGAAAGCGGCGCATGCTCCGGCGCCCTTCGCCGACGGCGGCAAGATGGATCCGCAGAACGAAGCCAAGCTGTCGATCATGTTCTCGGGCGCGACCGTCGAGAACGCGCAACCGGCCGGCTGCTGGGTCACCTGCCATCACGACGCCCGTTCCATGCCCGACGCGCCGAAACCCGACGCGCTGAAGGGCGCGCCGCAGGCCGATCTCATCGATCTGACCAACGGTGTGACCAAATATCTCGGCGAATCGCGCACCGCAATCGAGGCCAGGGAAAGCCCGCGCGGCGGCTGGGACAAGCTGAAGGCCAGGGACGAGATCGCCGCCATGCCGGCCGCCGGCAAGGCCATGGAATTGTTGCGCTGGCGCTCGGCCGGCGAGCCGGAGCACGGTCTCGTCGTCGCCGACCGCAAGATGAGCGGCCTCTCGCCCATTTCGGCGACCGGCGGCCTCGACGGCGAAGCCTACACCGTCGTCATCTCGCGGCCGCTGAAAGGCGCCGCGGCGGGCGAGACCACCTTCGAGCCGGGCAAGAAATATATCGTCAGCTTCGCGCTGCACGACGACTACGCCAACGCCCGCTTCCATCATGTCTCGCTCGCCTATGAGTTCGCGCTCGACGGCGAGGCCGAGATCGTCGCGAGGGCCCAGTGAGGGAGAACACGATGCGCCGCGCGCTTCCGTTGGGCCTCGCGATCGCCGCGCTCCTCGCGGGCGCGGCCGTCGCCGATCCGGAAGCGGAACGCTGCGCCGAGGCGGCCTCCGCCTACAAGGCCCTGACCGGCAAGGAGGCGGCCTCCCAGCCAGATCTGGTGCTGATGTACAAATATCGCTTCTGTCCGGCGGAACTGAAGGTGAAGCGCGGCGCGACGGTGCGCTACGTCAATGTGGACAGGCGCACCTCGCATTCCGTCTGGCTGAAAGACGCCGGCCGCGAGGAATCCGAACGCGTCTTTCAGGAAGGCGTGATCGAGGTTTCGACCATCGGTCTGGCGGACGGCCGGCATTCGGTTCTGTGCGGACCGCATTGGGAGCGTGACGGCATGAAAGCCGTCATCATCGTCGGAGACTGACATGAAGAAGGGTCATGTGACGCTTGTCGGCGCCGGTCCCGGCGATCCGGAACTGCTCACCCTGAAAGCCGTGAAGGCGTTGGCCCAGGCCGACGTGATTGTTCACGACCGTCTTGTCACGGAGGCGATCCTCGCCGTCGCGCCGGAGAGCGCCACGCGCATTTCCGTCGGCAAGGCGCCTGGCCGCCATTCCTTCCGGCAGGAAGAAATCAATGACCTGCTTGTCCATCTCGGCGCCAAACCGCAGCATGTGGTGCGGCTGAAAGGTGGCGATCCGTTCATCTTCGGCCGCGGCTGCGAGGAAATCGCGGCGCTCGACGCCGCCGGCATTTCCTGGTCCGTCGTGCCCGGCGTCACCGCCGCGCAGGGCTGCGCCGCCTCGGCGGGCATTCCCCTCACCCATCGCGGCCTCGCCCGCTCCGTGCGCTATGTCACCGGCCATTGCCGCGAGGGCGAGCCGCTGGATCTCGACTGGGCCGGGCTCGCCGATCCGGAAACGACGCTCGTTTTCTACATGGGCCACGCCGCGGCCCCCGATATCTCCCGCGAATTGACCGCGCATGGCCTGTCAGGCGACACGCCGACTCTTTGCATAAGTCAAGGCACGACCCCGCAAGAGCGGCGAGTCTCCACCCGGCTCGATCGGCTGGCGAGCGATTTGCGGGAGGCCCAGCTTCCCGGGCCGCTGCTCATCATGATCGGCAAGGCGATCGCTCAGGCGCGAACAGGAGACAGGCGACGTGTTCCGGAGGCGCGGATATCGGATTGAGGTCATCGCCGCCGCCCTGCTCTGGGCGACGGCCGCAACCGCTTCCGAACCCGACCGCGCCCGACTCGCCGATCTTGTCGTGCAGGATTGCGGCTCCTGCCATGGCCTGACGCTGAAAGGCGGTCTCGGCCGTCCGCTGACGCCCGACGCGCTGTCGGGCCTGTCGCACGAAAATATCCGCGATATCATTCTCGACGGCCTGCCAGGCACGCCCATGCCGCCGTGGCGGCCGTTGCTCAGCGTGGCCGAGGCCGAAACCATCGCCGCCATGCTCAAATCCGGAAGCGTTCCATGATCTCCCGTCGCCGTCTCCTCGCCGCAGCGCCTGTTCTCGCCGCCGCCGGCGCCGCGCCCGCCACGGCCCAGTCGCCGCCGACCCTTCGCGGCACAGGCGATCTCGGCGTGATCATCGAGCGCGCCGCGGGCTCCGTCCTCATCGTCGAGACGACCGGCCGCGGCCTCGTCGGCCGCGTCGAGGGGCTTGGCGACATGTCGCACGCCTCGGTGGTTTTCTCGCGCGACGAGCGTTTCGCCTATGTCTTTGGCCGCGACGGCGGGCTGACGAAAATCGACATGCTGGAGGCGCGCGTCGTCGGCCGCGTCGTGCAGGGCGGCAACGCCATCGGCGGCGCGATCTCCGACGACGGCAAACTTGTCGCCGTGTCGAATTATGAACCCGGCGGCGTGCGCATCTTCGATTCGCTGACGCTGGAGCTTGTCGCCGACATTCCGGCGATCGCCGCCAACGGCGCGAAATCCAAGACCGTTGGCCTCGTTGACATTCCGGGGCGCGGCTTCGTCTACGCGCTTTACGACCCCGGCGAAATCTGGCGTGTGCGCATGCCCGAGGGCGGCGCGCCGGTCGTGACCAAACTTCCCGGAATCGGCAAGCTGCCCTATGACGGCAACGTCACCACCGACGGCCGGCATTATTTCGCCGGGCTTTTCGGCGAGGACGGAATCGTCCACGTCGATCTCTGGCGGGAGCCGCTGCAGGCCGAGCGTGTGCTTGACGGCTACGGCAAGGGCCAGGCGCCGCTGCCCGTCTACAAGATGCCGCACCTCGAAGGCTGGGGCGCCACGCAGGGGCAATTGTTCCTGCCCGCCGTCGGCCGCGATGAATTGCTCGTCATCGACAATGCAACGCTGAAAGAGGTCGGCCGCGTCGCGCTCCAGGGCCAGCCCGTCTTCGCCGTGGCCCGGCCGGACGGCCGCCATGTCTGGGTCAATTACGCGCATCCGAAAAACGGCGTCGTCGAAGTCGTCGACACGCAGAGCCTGAAAGTCGTCAAACGGCTCGAACCGGGCCCCGCCGTGCTGCATCTCGAATTCACCCCGCGCGGCCATGAGGTCTGGGTGTCGGTGCGCGACGCTGATACGGTCATTGTTTATGATACGGCGACGTTCGCGGAGAAAGCGCGGCTGCCGGCGCTGAAGCCGTCGGGCATCTTTTTCACCGCCCGCGCCCATCTGATCGGGAGGTGAGATGAACGCCCGCGTCACCCCCTCCATCTGCGCCGACGACGTCGACCGGCGCCTGGTCGACGACTTCCAGCGCGGCGCGCCGATCGCGCTGCGGCCCTACGCCGCCATCGGCGCGGCGCTCGGCGTCGGCGAGGCGGAAACGATCGCCCGGCTGTCGCGTCTCATCGACGCCGGCGCCGTGTCGCGTTTCGGCGCGGTGGTGCGCCCGCACGCCGCGGGCGCCTCGACGCTCGCCGCGCTCGCCGCGCCGCCCGCGCTTCTGGATGAAACCGCCGCGCGCGTCAGCGCCTTTCCCGGCGTCACGCATAATTACGCGCGCGAGCACGACTGGAACCTCTGGTTCGTCGTCACCGGCGCCGGTCACGCCGACGTCGCCGCGACGCTCGCCGCCATCGGCGCGCAAACCGGCTATCCGGTGCTCGATCTGCCGCTGGAGCGCGCCTATCACATCGATCTGGGTTTCCCGATGTTCGGCGCGCCCGGGAAGATGTCGCGCGCCGGCGCCTGCGCTTGCGAGGCCCGCGCCGACGCGATCGATCGCGCCATTCTGGCGCATATCGAAGGCGGGCTGAAGCTGACCCCCCGCCCCTTCGTCGCCGTCGCCGAGGCGACCGGCCACGACGAGGCGGCCGTCGTCGCACGCCTCGCCGCCATGCTCGCCAGGGGAATCATCACACGCTTCGGCGTCATCGTGAAGCATCGCGCCTTCGGCTATCGCGCCAACGCCATGGCGGTCTGGGACATCGACGACGCGCGGGTCGACGACGTGGCGGAGGCGTTCGCGCGCGAGCCGGCGGTGACCTTGTGCTATCGCCGGCCGCGCCGGCTGCCGGACTGGCGCTACAATCTGTTCTGCATGATCCACGCGACCACGCGCGCCGAAGCCATGAATGTAATTGATCGCTTGCGTTTGCGGGCCGGCGATGCGCGGCATGATCAGGCGACCCTGTTCTCCACGCGTTGCTACAAGCAGCGCGGCGCGGTGTTTTCCGCCCCGGCGCGGGAGAGCGCGGCATGAGCGCGCTCTCCGACGTCGACCGGCGCATCGTCAACGCGCTGCAGGGCGGCTTTCCGATCAGCCCGCGCCCCTATGCCGAGGCGGCGGCGAGTCTGGGCCTCGATGAGGAGACCTTGATCGCGCGCCTGCGCCATCTTGTCGAAACGGGCGCGGCGAGCCGCTTCGGGCCCTTGTGGAATCCTGAAAAGCTGGGCGGCGCCGTCTGTCTGGCGGCGATGGCCGTTCCCGCCGACCGATTCGAATCGGTGGCCGCCCAGGTCAACGCCCATCCCGAGATCGCGCATAATTACGAGCGCGAGAATGCGCTCAACATGTGGTTCGTGGTCTCCGCCGAGCGCGAGGCGCGCATCGGCGAGGTCATCGCCGAAATCGGGCGCGAAACAGGCCTGAAAGTCTGGCCGATGCCGAAGGAAGAGGAATATTTCGTCGGCTTCCGGGTGGAGGCCTGACGATGCTCGACGCTTTCGACCGCGCGCTGATCAAGGCCACCGCCGCCGGCCTGCCGCTCGATGCGGATCCCTATGGCGGCGTCGCTGGCGCCCTGGGCGCGACGCGCGAGGAGGTGATGACGCGCCTGCGCGCCTTGCTGGCGCAAGGCGCCATCCGCCGCATCGGCCTCATCCCCAATCATTACCGGCTTGGCGTCACGGCCAACGGCATGAGCGTCTGGGACGTGGATGACGCGGCCGTATCCGACGTCGGTCCGCGCGTCGGCGCCTTGCCCTTCGTCACCCATTGCTACCGCCGCCCGCGTCACCTGCCCGATTGGCGCTACAACCTCTTCGCCATGGTGCATGGCCGCACGCGCGCGGAGGCGCACGCCCATGTCGCCGAAATCGCTGCGCTGCTCGGCCCGGCCGCGCGCGCGCACGATATTCTTTTTTCGACCCGAATTCTCAAGAAAACCGGTCTGCGCCTGGCCGGCTGAGGAGCCCCGATGTTTCGTTTGACGCATTACATGCGCGAGGTTCTCGCGCCCGCTCCGCAGGGCGCCCGACGCGGCCACGAGGGCGGCCGCAGCGTCGCCATGACCGGGCCGGTCGTGATCTGGAATCTGGTGCGCCGCTGCAACCTCACCTGCATGCATTGCTATTCGCTGTCGGGAGACGTCGATTTTCCCGGCGAATTGTCGACCGCCCAGGTGTTCGCCACGCTCGACGATCTGAAGGCGTTTCGCGTTCCGGTGCTGATTCTCTCCGGTGGCGAACCCTTGCTGCGCCCGGATATTTTCGACATCAGCGCGCGGGCCAAAGAGCTTGGCTTCTTCCTCTGCCTCTCCACCAACGGCACGCTGATCGACGATCCGATGGCGGATCGGATCGCCGCGGCCGGCTATGATTACGTCGGCGTCTCGCTCGATGGGCTCGGCGCGATGCATGATCAGGTCCGCCGCAAACAGGGCGCCTTCGCGGCTTCGCTCGACGGACTGCGCCGTTTGCGGGATCGCGGCGTCAAGGTCGGCGTGCGCTTCACCATCACGCAGCAGAACGAGAGCCATCTCGAACCCCTGATCGACCTCTGCGAGGCCGAGCGATTCCCGAAGTTCTATCTCTCGCATCTCGTCTACGCCGGGCGCGGCAACAAGAATCGCGGTCACGACGCCGAATGGGCGACGACGCGACGCGCCATGGACCTCCTCATCGCCCGCGCCGAGGCGGCCATTCGCGGCGGCCGCGATCTCGAAATCGTCACCGGCAACAATGACGCCGACGCGGTCTATCTGCTGCATTGGGCGCGGAATCATCACCCCGCGCGGGTGGAGGCGTTGCGGCGCGCCCTGACGGCCTGGGGCGGCAACGCCTCGGGCGTCAACGTCGCCAACATCGACAATCTCGGTCAGGTCCATCCCGACACGATGTGGGGAACCCATACGTTGGGCAATGTGAAGGAGCGCAAGTTCTCCACGATCTGGACCGACCTGTCGGACCCCGTCTTCGCCGGCCTCAAGCAGCGCCCGCGCGCGGTGAAAGGGCGCTGCGGCGCGTGCGCGCATCTCGCCATCTGCGGCGGCAACACGCGCATCCGCGCCCTGCAGATCTCGGGCGATCCCTGGGCGGAAGACCCCGGCTGCTATCTCGACGACTCCGAGATCGGCGTCTCCGCCCACAGCGAGCGCCTCACCGTCACGCCGTTCCGGGGAGTGCGTCATGCTGCGCGCGCGTAACCTTTTTGTTCTCGGCGTCCTTCTCCTGGCCGCGCCGGCCGTGGCGCAAACCGCGCCCGACGCCGCCGCGCTCTATCAGACGCATTGCGCGAGCTGCCACGGGGAGACGCGCCTGGGTGGTCTCGGCCCCGCGCTCATCCCGCAAAACATGGGTCGACTGCGCGGTCCGGCGATCAGCAAGGTCATTGCCGGGGGCCGCAACGCCACGCAGATGCAGGGCTTCGCCGATGTGCTGAAACCCGACGAAATCGACGCCCTGACCGCCTTTGTCTCAAAGCCGCTGGACAAGACGCCCGTCTGGGGGGCGGCGGAGATTTCCGCGACCCGGGTCATCGAGCGAAAGCCCGATCCCGCCGCCAAGCCGGTCTTCGCGGCCGATCCGCTCAATCTTTTCGTCGTCGTCGAGGTCGGCGATCATCACGCGACGATTCTCGATGGCGACAAGCTGGAAGCGATTACACGCTTTCCAACCCGGTTCGCGCTGCATGGGGGGCCCAAATTCTCACCCGACGGCCGCTTCGTCTATTTCATGTCGCGCGACGGCTGGGTGGAGAAATATGACATCTGGACGCTGGGCAAGGTCGGCGAGGTCCGCGCCGGCGTCAACGCGCGCAATATCGCCCTGTCCTCGGACGGCAGGCACATCGCGGTGGCCAATTATCTCCCCAACTCGCTCGTCATCCTGTCGGCGGAGGATCTCTCTGTCGAAAAAATCATCGACGCCGTCGATCTGAAGGGCAAGCCCTCGCGCGTCTCTGCCGTCTATCAGGCGCGGCCGCGCCAATCCTTCGTCGTGGCGCTGAAGGACGTGCCCGAGATTTGGGAGATCGGCACGAAGGACGCGAGCCTGCCGCTGCGCCGCATCGCCATCGACGAGCCGCTCGACGATTTTTTCTTCGATCCCGCCTACAGGCATGTGCTCGGCTCGGCGCGCGATGGGGCGGCGGCAAAGGTCTTCGACCTCGATACGGAAAAGAAGGCCGCGGAACTGCCGCTGCCCGGCCTGCCGCATCTGGGCTCCGGCATCGCCTTCAGGATTCAGGGCCGTCCCGTGATGGCGACGCCGCATCTGAAATCCGGCCTTCTGTCGGTGATCGCGCTTGATGACTGGAGCGTCGTCAAAACAATTCCGACGCCCGGCCCCGGCTTCTTCATGCGCTCGCACGAAAACACCCCCTACGCCTGGACCGACGGCATGATGGGCCCGACCAAAGACACGATGGCGATCCTCGACAAACGCACGCTGGACATCGTGCGCAAGATCACGCCGTCGCCCGGAAAAACCGCCGCGCATGTCGAATTCGACCGCACCGGCGCCAGGGTTCTCGTCTCGATCTGGGAAGACCCCGGCGAACTCGTGATCTATGACGCGGCGACATTCGCCGAACTCAAACGTTTGCCGATGCGCAAACCGTCCGGAAAATACAACGTCTTCAACAAGATCAATTTCTCGGACGGCACCAGCCATTGAGGAGCAGGACCGATGCCCGCGCCACGCATTCCCCTCGGCGTCCCCCTGATGGACGAGGACCACGCCCGCATCGAGGCGCTTCTCGACGGCGTCTCCGCCCTGCCGGACGCCGATCTGCCGGCCTTCGGCGCGCGCCTGCATCGCGCCCTCGCCGAGCATTTCGCCGCGGAGGAGAAGCTCATGCAGGCGCGCAACGCCCCGATCCTCGAATGCCACATCGCCCAGCACAGGATGCTGCTGGCTGAAGTCGCGGCCGGCGTCGAACGCGCCGGCGCGGATGCGGACGCCCTGCGCCGCCACCTTGGCCGCGACGTGTCGGCGCTCGTTCTCGCGCATGTGGCCAGCGTCGATCAGGTCGCCGCGCGATTCCTTGCCGGAACCCTCGCGGCGCAATCCGTCGTCGGCCTGCGCCTGCCGATCGGGAGCGCGGCATGAGCGGCCCGGCGGAAAAAGTCGCCCGGCGGCCCGGCGGCCAGGGCCGCAAGCTGGCCCTGCGCCTTGGCCTCGTCCTCGGCGGCCTGCTCGCTCTTCCCGTCGTCGGACTGCTCATCCTTGAAGGCGGCGTGATCGCCGGCTGCAGGACCGAAAATGTCGGCTCGGGGGTGCTCGAGGGCAACATCGCCTGGCGCATCGACAAATCGGTCTGCCGCGCCTCGAAGGCCCCCTATTACGATGTCGCGCTCGGCGCCAGGGACAAACCCATGGCCACCGCGCTGGTTGCGTCCGGCGCGCCCGTGCCGATCGCCGTCGCACGCCTGCCCGACGGCAATGTCGGCGTGAAACTCGACCGTCCCTGGGCAGGCGCAAGCGCCGACAACGTCATTTCGATCCGAATGCGCAAATCGGGCTCGCCCGCCGAGCGTGTCGACCTGCAGGCGCCGGGCGGCGCCCCGCCGGCCGTCTCACCGGAACTGTCTGGACGCGGGCGCTGATCCGATCCATAGTCCCGCAGCGCAATTTGGCCGCGGGAGGCGCGAACATGTCGCGAACAGCGACTCAGAATCCTGCTTTTGATCCGGAATTCTGCCCGCTTTTGCGCGGTCTTTCGCCGGAAGAGCGACAAGTGCGGATGGAGCAGGATCCCGTCATCCGCAATTGCGTTCAGGCTCTGGAGACGAATGAGGGCCCCGGCAAGGTCTGCCGCGCCGCCTATGAAAAACAACGCGCTCGCGCCGGTGGCTCAGGCGCCCGGGAAGACGCCAGGACGACTTCTTTCTGCTCTTGATTGTTTTCAAGGCGTCTGATGTCCCGACAGGTCACTCTCGCGCATCGGCGAGGGGGGCGAGGATATGGGCGTGAAGGTCGGCGCTGCGGAATATCGTGTCCTGCGCTCGGCCGCGATGTTTCAGAGCCTGACGCCCGAGGTCGCGCACGAAATTCTCGCCGATTGCGTCATCGAAGCACATCCGCCGGACACCGAGCTTTTCCATCAGGGCGACCCGGCCGACGCGTTCTATCTGGTGCTCGACGGCTGGGTGAAGGTGAACCGCGTCCAACCCAATGGCGCGCAGACGATCATCGGCGTCTTTACCCGCGGCCAGGCCTTCGCCGAGGCCATCGCCATCGCCGGCGGCGTCTACCCGGCCGCCGGGCAGACCGTCACGCGCGCCCGCGTCATCCGCGTCAACGCCGAGAACATCCGCCGCATCATCACCGCGCGGCCGGAGATCGCGCTGGCGATGATCGCCTCCACCTCGCAGCATTTGCACCAGTTGATGCAGCAGCTCGAACAACTCATGTCGCTGAAGGCGCCCGAGCGCGTGGCGGAGTTCCTTCTGTCGCTGACCGATTGCGCGAGCGGCGCCGCGTCGATCGCCTTGCCTTTCGACAAGACGCTGATCGCCGGCCGCCTTGGCATGCAGCCTGAAAGCCTGTCGCGCGCCTTTGCCCGGCTGCGCGCCTTCGGCGTGCGCGTTGTCGGCAGCGAGGTGCGCATCGACGATGTCGCCTCCTTGCGCGAGGCGATGCACGACATCCGCACAACGCCCGAGAATGCCGCCTGATTCATCCCGCGCCCGAAATCGGGAGCCGGCCGGCGACGATCGCGCCGGCGCGCCCGGCGTCAGAGCGCGGCGGCCGAGAGGCCGAACAGGATCGCCAGCAGCACGAACAGCGACAGGCGCAACGCGCGATTCCACGCCGGCGCACGGCGGAGATCGAGATATTCCGACAACAGGATCGCGGCCTTCGCGAAGGTCATCGCGATGAGAGCGCCCGCCAGCCAGGCGCCGATGGAGCGCTGCGTCTGCGCATGACCGACGAAGATCGCCGCCAGCGTCAAAACCGACATGACGACCCAGGCGAAAACGAGACGACGCGTCGAACTCATCAGCGCACCAGATAGACAACGGGAAAGACGAGCAGCCAGACGAGATCGACCATATGCCAGAAGGCCGCGCCGGTCTCGACGTTGATCAGGCTGGGCCAGGCGGCCACGACGCCAAGCACGATGATTCCGAAAATCACATGCAGCGCATGAAATCCGGTGATGAGATAGTAGAGCGTGAAGAAACCACCGCTGTTCAGCCCGTAGCCCAGCGCGATTTCCGCATGGTATTCCACCCCCTTGAACGCGAGGAAGACGAGGCCGAAGGCCGACGCGACGCCAAGCCAGACGCGCGCGCGAAAAATCGCGCCCGATCGCGTCGCCTCGACCGCCAGCGCGGCGAACAACCCGCTGGTCAGCAGCACCATGACATTGATGAGGCCTGCCAGGCGGTCGAGATGATTCTGCGCCTCGGCGAACCCCGCGATATCGCCAAGCCGGGCAGCGGAAAACGCGATGAGCGCCGCGCCGAAGACAAGCAACTCCGAGCCGATGAGAATCCACATCATCGGATGGCCGGGCAAGCCGGCGAAAGGATCGCCGCTCGCCGCAGCCTCCCGCGCGTCAGGCGACGACATGGCGATACATTTCCGGCAAGGCCTCCACGAGTTTCTCCGCCTCGGGCACGATGGCGAAACCGTTCTGCCCGAAGATATGCGGGATATAGTCCTGCGCCCGCGCGTCGACCGTCACCGCGAACACCGCCTGCCCGAGACGACGCGCCTCGATCACCGCGCGGCGCGTGTCCTCGATACCGTGCCGTCCTTCATAATGGTCGAGATCGTTGGGCTTGCCGTCGGTGATGACCAGCAGGAGGCGGCGTTGCGCCGAGCGCTTTTCGAGATGGCGCGAGACGTGCCGGATCGCGGCGCCGAGTCGGGTGTAGAACTTCGGCGTCAGGCTCATGATGCGTCGTCGGATGACGGCCGTGTTCTCTTCGTCGAAATCCTTGACGAGTTCCACCATCACCCGTTCCCGCCGCAGCGACGAGAAGGCATGCACGGAGACCGCGTCGCCGCAGGCGTCGATGCCGCCGACGAGCGCTGCGAGGGCCTCGCGGGCGATCTCGATCACGGGCCGGCCGCTGACCGCGCTTTCGGTCGAGCGCGACGTGTCGATCAGCACCGACACCGCGAGATCGCGCTCGTCGTCGCGGATCGCTGAATAGAGGCGATCGGACGCCTCGCCCGAGGCGAGCAGATCGCAGCGCGCGCGGATGACCTCGTCGAGGTCGAGGTCGAATCCGTCCGTCTGCCGGCGCACGATGCGCCGGCGTGGCCGCAGCGCCTCGAATTGCCGCCGCACCGCGGCGATGCGCCGGCGCGCGCGCGGTTTGTCGAGCGCCGAATCGTCGGCCTCCTCGGCGAGCTTTTCCTGCACGCTGACATGGTCCTGGAGATAGGAGCCGCTTTTCCAGTCCCACTCGGGATAGACGTGCTCGCCGATCAGCCGGCTCATATCGACGTCGCGCGGCGCGAGATCGAGATGGAACTTCAGCTTTGTTTTCGCCGACTTCGAGTTTTTGGCGAGCGAGATTTCGTCGAGATCCTCGGCCGCCTTCTTCGCGTTGTCCTCCTCGTCGTCCTCGACCTTGCGGTTGATGTTGAGGAACTCGACCCAGGACAGGATCGATTCGAAACGGTAGAGGATCAGGCTGTCTCGCCGGTCGGCCTGATCGGCCCGCCGCCGCTTGCCCTTCAATGTTTTTTCCGAACCCTCGGAGGAATTGCTCGCAGGCTCGCTGTTGTCCTCGCCATGGCCTCCGCCCTCGGGCGCGCGCGGCGCGGCCAACATCGGCCAAAGCGCCACGGGGCGAAACGGCTTGTAGTCGCGATCGGCGACAAAGCCCGACAAATCCGCTTCAGCGTCCCGGATGGCGCGCAGCGTCGCATTGTCGTCGGCGCACGCCGGCGCCTGCGCCAGCAAAGCGCGGATCGCTGCTTCAAGCTCCGCCTCCTGCGGCGGTAATTGCGGAACCTTGCGCGCCGCCGTCACGGCCTCGGCGAGACGCTGGCGCAGCGCGCGATAACCTGGCAATCGACCGAGCAGCGCCGCCTCGGCGCGATGGACCGCGCGCAGCATGGCGATGTCGCATTGCAGCGGATCGTCAGGCGCGGCGAACGGCGTCTCGACCTGCGCCGCCAGCGCGCCAAGCCACAGATAAAGCCCCCGCGCCAGCGTGGAATCGGCAAACAGCGCGACAGAGGCCGGCATGGCGAGCCGCATCCCGTCATAGCTCGCCTGCGTGACATGGTCGACGTCATGCGCCGCCAACCGCTTCAGCGACAGCCGATGTCCCGAAACGCTCGCGGCATAGGGCATGATCTCGGCCCCGACGGGCCCGCCGAGACTGCGGAACAGAATGCCGACAGAGGTCTTGACCGCATCGTAGCCGATGCGCGCCTCCTCGTGCGCCGGCTCGGCGTCCCAATTGCGCACGGCGTCGTGCCAAGCCTGGCCGACCGTCTCTTCCGGCTCCCAGAATTTCCAGAAGCTCATCGCTCCGCCCTCAGCCGAAGACGGCGACGACGAGATCGTTCAATCCGCGCTTGACCTCGGAATCGTCGCTCAGCGGCTCGATGATCGCGACGCGCACCGCATCGTCGATCTTCATGCCGGCCGCGATCAGCTTGGCGCAATAGACGATGAGGCGCGTCGAGGCGCCCTCCTCAAGATCGCGGCCCTTGAGCTTGCGGATATGGCCGGCGAGCGCCACCAGCCGGTCGCAGACATCGCGCTTGAGGCCCGTCTCCGTCGCCACGACTTCCGCCTCGATCGCCGGCGGCGGAAAATCGAATTCGATGGCGATGAAGCGCTGCCGCGTCGACGGTTTCAGGCTCTTGAGAATGTTCTGGTAGCCGGGGTTGTAGGACACGACGAGCATGAAATCGTCGGGAGCGGCCAGCGTCTCGCCGGTGCGTTCCAGCGGCAGGATGCGCCGGTCGTCGGTGAGCGGATGCAGCACGACGGCGACGTCCTTGCGCGCCTCCACCACTTCGTCGAGATAGCAGACGCCGCCGTGGCGCACCGCGCGCGTCAACGGGCCGTCCTGCCAGATCGTCTCGCCGCCCTTGATCAGCCAGCGTCCGGTGAGGTCCGCCGCCGTGAGGTCGTCGTGGCAGGAAATCGTGTCGAGTCTGGCTCCGAGCCGGGCCGCCATATGCGCGACGAAACGCGTCTTGCCGCAGCCTGTCGGCCCCTTGATCAGCAGCGGCAGCCTGTTGCGGAAGGCCGCCTCGAACACCGCGCATTCGTTGCCGACGGCGCGATAGAACGGAATGTCCCGCGCCTGAGTCGTCTCGATGCTGGATGGCATGGCGTTCATGGCGTGGTCCCTGTTGTTGCAGAAATGGGCCCCGCCGACCGGCGGGGCCCATCTTTCTCAGACGATCATTCCGCCGGCGACAGCGCGCCTTCGCCCGCCGCGGCCGCTTCGGTGCGCGGCCCGAGCATGGAATAGATCCACACCAGCACGCCGAGCACGACGGCGATGCCCGCGCCGAAGCGCATCCAGTAGAACACCGCCAACTGGTCCTGCACTTCCATGAAGTTCATGCCGAGCACGCGCTGCAGGTGCGTCTGCACCGCGCCCGCGAAGGTCAGCACGAACGTCATGAAGGCCATGGCGCTGGACATGATCCAGAACGACGCCATGTTCATGACCTGGTTGTAGGGGTTCGACTTGAGCAGCGCCGGGAAGGCGTAGGTCATGATCGCGATGTTCAGCGACACATAGGCGCCGAAGAAGGCGAGATGGCCGTGCGCCGCCGTCACCTGCGTGCCGTGGCTGTAGTAGTTGACCGGATGCAGCGTGTGCATGAAGCCCCACACGCCCGCGCCGAAGAAGGCCAGCGTCGAGCAGCCGAGCGCCCACAGCAGCGCCGCCTTGTTGGGATGATTGCGGCGGCCCTTCCAGACCATCATGAAGGTGAACACGACCATCAGGAAGAACGGGATCACCTCGAGCGACGAGAAGATCGAGCCGATCCAGGTCCAGTAGCCGGGCGTGCCGATCCAGTAATAATGGTGGCCCGTGCCGAGGATGCCGGTGAACAGCGACGTGGCGACGATGACATAGAGCCACTTCTCCACCACCTCGCGATCGACGCCCGTCAGCTTCAGCATGATGTAGGCGAGCACGGAGGCCATCACCAGCTCCCACACGCCCTCGACCCAGAGATGGACGACCCACCACCAGTACATCTTGTCGAGACCCAGGTTCGACGGATTGTAGAGGGAGAACAGGAAGAAGACGGCGATGCCCCACAAGCCCAGCAGCAGCACGTTGGTGATCGCCGTCTTGCGGCCGGCCAGCACCGTCATGGAGATGTTGTAGAGGAACATCAGCGCCGCGACGATGATGCCGAGTTTCACCCACAGCGGCTGTTCAAGGAACTCGCGGCCCTGCGTGCCGAGCAGCATGTTGCCGTTGAACAGGTTGAACATATAGGTGACGACCGCGCCGAGCGTGCCGACCAGCAGCAGGATGAGCTGCAGATAGGCGATTTTCGGCGAGTGGATTTCACGCTCCGATTCCTCGGGGATGATGTAGTAGGCCGCGCCGAAGAAGCCGAGCAGCAGCCAGACGATCAGCGCGTTGGAGTGCAACATGCGCATGATGTTGAAGGGCAGCAGTTCGGACAGGAAGTTCGGCTTGACATACACATAGCCGGCGAAAAGGCCCATCGTCACCTGCACGACGAAGAGCGCCATCGCGGCCAGCCAATACCATTTGGCGATGCTTTGCGATTCATACTTCATGGGACGTTCCCCAGAATTCGAGTGTCGGGCGGGCTCAGCCGGCTTTGTTCGGCGGCCAGTTGTTCGTCTTCATGCGGCTCGTCCAGGAGAGGAAGGCGACGAGATCGTCGAGCTCCGTCTCGCTCAGGTTGAACTGCGGCATCTGCCGGCGGCCCTCGACCTTGCTGGGCTGCGATTTCATCCAGGCCTTGAGCGTCTCGCCCGCGCCCCTGGGATCCTTGTCGCCGCCATAGCGGATGAAAACATTGCCAAGCTCGGGCGCGAAATAGGCGCCTTCGCCGAGGATCGTGTGGCAATTGATACAGGCGTGGCGTTCCCACACATGCTTGCCGCGCGCCACGGAATCGGTCAGCCCGGCCGCGTCCGTCGAGACGTTCTTGACGTAGTAGTGGCTGTGCGCGACGAGCCCGCCGAACACCGCGAAGAAGAAGATGGACCCGCCATAGAAAATATTTCGGGCCGCTGATTTGGTTAGAAGTTCGCTCATGCCGAGTCCCCCACGAAAATCCGCGAGTGTGACTCGTGGCGGATCGGCCCGCGCCAGTCCTTGACCGATGGTAATTCGCCTTTGGGAACGCGGCTTTCGCGGCCATCCGTTCTTGTCAATCGTCAAGGAGTGGCGGAGCGCGGGCGCTATCGTGCGTGAAGAATTCAAGGGAGCATCGACATGGCCGCGACGCGCCGCGCGTTGTTGAAAGCCGTTCTCGCCTGCGGCGCGACGACGCTGCTGGCCCCGACGGCCCTGGCCGGCGTCCGGCTTGCCGGCGTCGATCATCTCGATCGGCCCGTCACCGCGGATTCGCCCGGCGGCTGGCGGCTGGTGATGTTCGGCTACACCCATTGTCCGGACGTGTGTCCCGTCGGCCTGCAGACGTTGACCGAAACGATCGACGCGCTCGGCCCGCTCGGCGAGCGCATCACCCCCGTTTTCGTCACCGTCGATCCCGCGCGCGACAAGCCGGCGGTGATGAAGGAGTTCGTGCCGATGTTTCACGCCCGGCTCATCGGCGTCACGCCGAGCCCGGAGGAACTCGCCGCCATGGCGGCGCAATGGCGCGTCAAATACGCGCGCGTCGAGTCCAGCGACGGAAAATCCTATTCGATGGATCACACGGCGACGATTTTCCTTGTCGATCCCGCGTCCAACATCATCCGCCGGCTGTCCTACAACGAGCCGCCGAAGGATCTGGCCAACCGCATCCGCGCCGTTTTCATGGCGCGCTGAAAGCCGCGGTCATTTCCTCATCAACGCCCGCAACTGATCGCGCAGCTTCGCATCTGCCCAATCGCCGGCGCCGATCAGACGCGCGACCTCCCGGCCCTCGCGGTCGAGCACGACCGTCGTCGGCAATCCCGCGACTTTCAACGCTTGCGTCAACTCACGATTGAGATCGTGAAACACGGCGACATGGCGGACGCCGAGGCTCTGCGTCGTCCGGTCGATCGCCGGCCAGCCGAGACGGTCGAGAGAGACGGCCGCGACGCGCAATCCCTCGTCGCGCATGTCGTCCTGCAAGGCGTCGATCGCGGGAAACTCGATGCGGCATGTGCCGCACCAGCTCGCCCACAAATGCACCAGCACGAGTTTGCCGCCAAGATCGGCCGGCCCAAGCGTCTTGCCGTCGCGATCCCGCCACTCGAGTTTCGGCGTCGCCGCCTCGCGCGGCGTGAGTTCGCCGGCGTGCGCCTGATGCGCCGGCAGGAGCGCGGCAAGGAGGGCGAGGACGGCGCGCATCATGCGAGCGCCCGCGCGCCGACGGCGACCGCCGCGTAGAGCGCCGCGATCAGCAATTGGAACAGCGCCGTGCGCGCCAGCAGCGCGTTGAGGCCGCGCCCGATCGGCGTCGCGAGAAACTGGCGCGCGAGAACGAGGGTCGCGGCCCCGCCCGGCGCCGCGACGACGAGCGCGGCGGCGCCCGCCTCCCGCTGCGCCAGGACGCTGACGACGACGACGCAAACGCCGAGCAGCGCGGCGTAGAGCCGGCCCGCGCCGCGCGCGCCGACCAGAATCGCCAGAGTCCGCCGGCCGTTGCGCGCGTCCTCCGCCCTGTCGCGATGGTTGTTGACGGTCAGGGTCGCCGCCGCCGGCAAGCCGAGCGCCACCCCCAGAACCAGCGCCGCGGCCGAGACCGCGGCCGGATCGGCGAGATAAACCACGCCGCAGACCGCCGCGACGCCGAAGAACAGCACCACGAAAACCTCGCCGAGCGGCGTGGCTGAAATCGGCAGCGGGCCGTTGGAATAAGACCATCCCGCCGCGAGCGAAAGAACGCCGATGACGAGAATCGGCCAGCCGCCATAGGCGATGGCGACAAGCCCGGCCATCGCCGCCAGCCCGGCCATCACCAGGGCGGCGCGCGTCACCTCGCGCGCCGGAATGAGCCCCAGCGCCGTCACGCGCGGCGGCCCGAGCCGGCCCGGCCCGTCATGGCCGCGCGCGCCGTCGGCCGCGTCGTTGAAAAGATTTGTCGCGATCTGGATCGCCATCGAGGCGACGAGCGCGGCGAGCACGGGCGCCCAGGCGATGCGTCCGGTCGCGCTCCAGGCGTGCGCCGCGGCGGCCAGAATCGGCGCGACGGAAATCGTCAGCGTGCGCGGCCGCGCCGCCTGAATCCACATACCGGCGCGGCTTGACGCGCGAGCCTCTTCCAGAAACGACATCCAGGCGCGCTCCTACGGCAGATCGCTGCGTTTGAGCGCAATATACCCCAATGTCGCGGTCAGCGCGCCCAGCGCGAGCGGATAGACGAACGCCCAGACGAGAAACAGCTCCCGGCCAAAAATGTCGAAAATGGCGAAGGCCGTCGGGCCCAGCAGCACCAGCTGCGGATCGAACAGCATCATCGAGGCGATGCGGAACACCTGCAGCGGGTTGAGCATCGCGACGACGACAACCGTCTCCAGCGGCGCCTGGTTGCGGATGAGCACGCCAAGCAGAATGAGATCGAGCGCCAGCAGCAGGAACAGCCAGATCAGGAACGCCGCCGTCTGCGCCGTATCCACCTTGTGCGACAGGGCGGAGATGAGAAAGCCGAGTCCGATGAACGCGAAAATGAGACAAGCCAGCAGGCCGATGTCGAACAGGAATTCCTTCCAGGGCACGCTGACGCCCTTGACGGCGCCATAGAGAACCGCCATCGCCAGCGCGCCGACGACAGGCGTCACCGCCAGCAGGAAACGGCCGACGATGCGCCCGGCGTACCAGGCGCCCAGCGACAACGGCAACGCCAGCACATATTCGAACACGCCCGCCTCGCGATCGCCCGACAGCGAGCGCACCGTCGAGATCAGCACGAAGATCGGCGCGATGGCCATGGCGAGCTGCGTATAGGTGACCAGCGTGCGCGACAGGCCGGTGAAGCCGAGCACGCGCGATTCCGTCAGGCCGAACACCAGCAACAGGCCGGTGAGAACGAAAAACACGACGGCGTAGGCCGCGAACCAGCGCGCGCGCAGGGCCTCGGCGACTTCCAGCCGCAAGGTCGCGCGAAACGACACCCAGGCATGGCGGCGCGCGTCGATCTTCGCGCTCTTTTCGTCGACATAGTCCGGATTGATCGCCAACACGGAACTCCTCCTCACGTCGCCGATGTCGGCTGGCACAGGGCTTTCTTGCGCACCGCCGCCAGCGCGCCGTCGTAATCGATCGGCCAGACGCCGCCTGGCGCGGCCGCATAACCGTACCCCATTGGCGTATGGAAGCCGTCGCGATAGCTCGCCTTGCGCGCCTCGAGCCAGACCGGCGCGGCCCTGGGATCCTGACTGGCGTCGGCGACCCAGAACATGAGCTCCGGCTTGTCGAGGCCGCCGGCGCTCGCCGCATGCAGGACGGCGCAGCCGAAATCGTCGAACAGGGATGGGCGGCCGCGCTTCGCGTCCCAGATTTGCGCCGCGTAACGCCCCTCCGAGATGATCATGTTGCAATGATCGCAGACGTCGCGGCCGAGCTTGAGCGTCTTCGGCCCCGGCGGCGGTTGCGAGCAGCCGGCGACGAGCGCGCCAAGGCCGGCGCCGGCCGCGAGCCGGCTAAACGCGCGACGGCTGAGTTTCGGCATCATGCGACGCCTCCATGATCTGAACGCCCGAAACGAGGCCCGAATGCCGCGCGATGAAGCCCAGGAACGCCAGCCGCTCGGGCCCGGCGACAACGCCGCTCCAGCGCAGCCCGGCCGCATCGGGCGCGAGGCCCCATTCCGCCGCCGCGCGCGCGAATGCCGGGTCAACGCGGGCCAGATCGATGCGCGCCGAAAACATCGTGCCGAGCGCGCCGGCGTCAGCCACCGCGTCATCGAGCACGACGCGGCCCTGCTGCAATTCGACGACGCGATTGACCAGGGGCGCGATTTCATCGAGCCGATGGCTGGAGACGAGCATGGTCGAGGAGGCGCGCGACGCCAGCAGATCGAACAGCACGCCGCGCGCCGCCGGATCGAGATTGGCCGCCGGTTCGTCGAGAATGAGAAAACGGGTCGGCCGCCCCAGCGCCGCGGCGATGAGCAGCTTCTGCTTCATGCCGCCGGACAGTTTGGTGAAAGGCCGCGCCCTGATCGCGCCGACGTCGAGCCCGAGTTGCGAGGCGATCCGCGCCATCTCCGCCTCGCTGCCGCCGCTCGTCTCGGCGACGAAGCGCATCAGCGCGCCAACAGGCATGGCCAGCGGCGGCGCCACCTGCGGCACGAAGCCGACATGGCGCAGAACCTCGGTGCGCTCGCGCCGCGGGTCGCGTCCCTCGATGCGGATTTCGCCGCCATGGTTGTATTCGCCGAGCAGGCACCGGAACAGCGTGGTCTTGCCGGCGCCGTTGGAGCCGACGAGCGCGATGCGCTGACCGGTCGGAATTTCGAGATCGAGCCCGTCGAGAACCTTCGCGGAGCCAAAGCTCTTGGTGACGGCCCGCAGCGTGATCATACGCTCTTCTCCTCCTGCGCGACCGCGCTGGTCTTGCGTCGATTCGTCGCCGGCCGCGACAGGCCCTTGACGTTGAACGTCAGCGCGCCCGTCGGGCAGACGTCGAGACACATGGCGCAGCGCGTGCAATCCGGCCCGATGGCGTGATCCGTGTCCTTGCCGTAGCCCAGCTTGGTCATGTCCAGCACATGCGGCACCAGGCAGACCTCGCGGCACTTGCCCTCGTGCATGCAGAACTGCGCGTCGTAATAGACCCTAACCGGCGCGACGCCGCCCGTCATGCCATAAGTCAAGCCGATCGGGCAGACATAGCGGCACCAGAAGCGTCGCGAATAGAACACCTCGATCAGCAACAGCGCGCCGACCCAGATCAGGCCGACGATGGTGCCGTAGGTCAGCGCCCGCGACAGGATGCCGACCGGCGAGATCGTCTCGAACACCGTATAGCCGGTGACGAAGGCCAGAACCGCGAAGGCCACAAAAACCACGCTGCGCGTGCCGCGATGCAGCGGATGGTCCTTGACGAGTCCCTTTTTCACGAGCCTGAGATGCAGCATCTCGGCCAGTTCCGACAGCAGGTGATAGGGGCACGCCCAGGCGCAGAAGGTCCGCCCGCCCAGCAGCACATAGAGCGTGACCACCGTCAGCGTGCCGATGACGAGATTGATCAGAACCGTCTTGAAGGCGAGCGTGACCTGCAGCGCCGAATTCAGATCGGCGAAGTGGAAGCCGAAGATGCGCGAGGCCGTCAGCGCGCCCTCGATCAGTTGCAGGTCGAGCTGGAACGACAGAACGAACAGGAGATTGAGAACAAGGATTGAGGCCCAGCGGCGGTTGCGCCATTTGTTACTGGTCTCGGGATGTTCCATCTCGTGCCTGATCGTCGCCTTGCGCACCGCCCGTTGTTCGGGCGTTTTCTTGAAGGCGAGCAGGTCGCGCGCGGCCGGTGAGAAATCCTCCGGCGTGGGCTTCTTCGGCGCCCGACCGAACATGAGCCCGTAGCCTTCGATGAGACGCGACAGGGTGCGGTTCATGCCGAATGCCTTCCGGTGACGCGCGGAACGATGCGGATGGCGGCGGGCTCCGTCGGACAGATCATCTCGCACACGCCGCAGCCGACGCAGCTTTTGTCGACCACCGGCGTCTTGCGCTTGCCCGTCGGATCCTCCGCCATCGCCTGCAGCGAAATGGCGCCCTTGATCGGGCATTGCCGCACGCACAAATCGCACAATTCGAGATCGTAGGGATGCGAGGAAACGGGTTTGGGTTTCCAGCGGTCGATTTCGGGGTAACGCAGCTTGCCGGCGTAATCGGCGCCGCGCGCGCGGCCCCTGAAGCCCTTGCCCTGCCGCGCCAGACACAGCGACGGCTCGACCAGTTCGGCGACGCCCATGCGCGTCTGTTCCTTTTTGTCGAGCTTGTGGGTCAGCGCGCCCGTCGGGCAGGCCAGCACGCATTGCACGGCGTCGCAGGAGAAATCACAGGCCTGCGCCCGCGCGTCGATGTAGGGAACGCCGATGCCGACGCCCTCCTGCATGTCGGCGAGCCTGATCGCCTGCACCGGGCACACCTGCACGCATTGCCCGCATTTGATGCAGGCGGCGAGAAAATGCTGCTCGTCGATCGCGCCCGGCGGGCGCAGATGCGGCGCGGCGTTCGCTGTCCTGAGCCGCAGCAGCCCGAGCATCGAGGCGCAGACCATGCCGCCGCCGATGACCGCCGACCGCAGCAGCGTGCGGCGCTCCTGCTCGGCGCGGGACAGCGACTTGCGCGCGGGCGCCTTTTCCTCGGTCTGGCTCATTTGGCGAACGCCTCCTTGTCCGCGCCGCGCCGCGCGCCGGTCGCGACCGGGCTCGTGCGGGGCGTCTTGTCGCGCAGCATCAATTGCGGTTCGACGAGCGAGGCCATGCGCTCGACGAGATCGATCAGTTCGAGCGACGGCGAGGCGCGGAAAAATTGCGCGTCCTTCACATCCGCCCACAGCCTGTCGGCCCAACTCCAGATTTCGTGCGGCGTGTCGCCGGTCCCGTCGCGATTGCGGTCGAAGCCCTGATAATCGTCGAAATAGTTGCCGTCCCAGAGGTTGCGCTTCGCCGACCCGCCGCCGTTGACCATCACCGTGGAGTGGTTGCCGACGAAATCATTGCTCCGGAAGAGGTTGCCCTCCCAATCCGAATGCATCAACAGGGCCACGCCGTTGTATGCGACGCGGTTGTGCTCGAAAATATTGTTCGCCTCCGGGTCGGGATCGTAGGGGGAGGCGTCCATATAGAACCCCTGCGCATTGGCGAAAATATCGTTGTGCTGGATTTTTGAGCCGCTGGATTCCTTGAAGCCCACGCCGATGCCCGAGGGCCCCTGGCTGTAGCGGATGGAATTGTCTCGTACTTCGTTGTCGTTGGAATACATCAGAAAAACGCCGACCGTATTGGCGACGAAGCGGTTTTCGTTGACGACATTTTTGTGCGCATACATCAGATGCACGCCGTAGCGCCCGCCGACGAAGGAATTGCGCAGCATTTTCACGCCGTGCGAATACCAGATGACGCTGTCGCGCGCGTCCACGACCTCGTTGTCCTCCACCCGAACATCGTTCGAATACCAGATGCGGATGGCGTCGCCGCGGACGCCCTGCTCGGCCGGTTGCGACGAGATGCGGTTGCGCCGCAGGATATTGTTGTGCGCCTGCTGCAGATCGAGGCCGAACAGGCAGTTCTCGAAGACATTGTCCTTGACGATATTGAACTGCCCGCGCAACTGCACGCCGGAATCCAGCTCCTCGTGCCGATCGCCGCTGTTACGGAACGTCAGATCGGAGACCGTCGTCCGGTCAGCCTTGACCATCAGCAGCGATCCGACGCCGCCGCCATCAATGATCGCGCCCCTTGCGCCCTTGAGCGTCATCGGCCGCGAGATCGTCGCCGGCGCGGCGTAGACGCCGGCGGGCAGTTCCAGCACGCCGCCCTCGGGCGTCGCGTCGATCAGCGGCTGCAGGGCGATCGCGCCGGCCGGCAGCGCGCGCGCGCGGGGGCCGTGGCTCGCGGCCGGCGCCGGCGTATCATGCTCGTGTCCCGCCAGCGCCGCGAACGCGCCGCCGCCCAGGCAAAGGGTCATGAGACCGATGCGCGCCCAACCTGCCGCGCCGCGACGTCGCACGTTCAGCCCTCCTTCGTCTCTTCCGCATGGATCGCGTTGCGGCGCATCAGCGCCGAGACCGCCAGCGCCGCCGCGCCCGCGCACATGACCGCGAAGCCCGTGCTCGGATAGGAATGGGTCGAGAACTGCGCCACCTTGCCGTCGCCGAGCACCGTCGGCATGAACGGCTTCAGCGTGAACGCGCCCATGGCGTTGAGGCTGTGGCCATACCACCAGAGCCATCCCGAATATTCGATGACGAAAGCGATCGGCAGGATCATCGGAACCAGAACGAGCGTCCAGAACCACGGCGAGCGCGCGTCGCGGGCGAACCACAGGAACGCCGCCATGGCGATCAGCACGGCCGCGTAGAGCAGATAGGCGACGCCGGTCATGATCCGGACGAGACGCCCGTTGCGCTCGGGCTCGTTGAACCAGCGCCCGAGGCTTTTCTCGTAATGCCAGGCGAAAAGCTGCAAGCCCGAACCCGTCCACGCCGGCGCGGCTTCGGTCAGGCTCGCGGGCTGGCCTTTCTCGAACGTCTTGCGGAGAATGTCGAGCAACTCGCCCTTGGTCGCGCCCTCGGCGGGTTTCGCGATCGGCTGATCGCCCACCTGGATGCCGCTGCGCGCCAGCGATTCGCGCAATTGCTTGATGATCGGATTTTCAGTCGCGTCCGCGCCCGTTTCGTTCTCGCCGCGGCCCAGCGATTCAACCATGGCGGAAATGTAGCCCTTGCCGAGCAGCGCTGCGCCGCCGGGCATGAACATGGCGTAGCTCATCCAGCTCGCGATGACGGCGAATCCCGCGCCCAGGACCGCCAGACGCAGGCGTCGGCCGGGAATGGCGAAGCCGAGCGCCAACAGGCCGAGGAAGGAGAACAGGAACGGCGCGAACACCTTTTCGACCGGCCCGCCTGAGGCGATCGGGAACATGCCGACGAAATGGTTGATCGTGTCCATCTCGTGCACGCAATCGAGGGCCTCCTTCTCGAGGATCTCCTTCGAGGCGCGCAGCGTGCAGCCGTTGCGCACGCCGTCGACATGGAAATGAATGCGCACGCCGTCGGGGAATGTGTGCTCCGGATAATTCGGCGCCTTCAGCGACACCCACCAGGCCGGCAGGAAGAAGGCGATGGCGATGCAGACGACGCCGACCAGCGCGAGCAGACGATAGGGCATGCCGCCCGGCTCCCTGGCGGAGCCGGCGCTCGGAGATGCAGTGGATTGGGTCATTTGATTTCCATCAAGTGCTGAAAAGGCTCGCGCCGACAGGGACGGCCGGATCAACCGGCCGTCCCGTTTCACGGGAATGAAAGGCAGCCGATCTTACTTGTAGTCCTGGTTCTTGTAGCCTTCCGGCGCAAGAATGTCGGCGGAGGGCTTCAGACGCGACACATAGTCGAGCACGGCGACAGTGTCCTTGTCGGTGAAGTTTTTGATTTGCTCGACCATCTCGGGATTGGAATTACGCCGCTTGCCTTCCTTGATCCAGCGATACTGACGGATCAGATACTCATAGTGCTGGCCCTGGATGCGGGGATAATATTTCGCCGCGTCGCCGGCGCCGTTCTCGCCGTGGCATTTCACGCAATTATCGGCGTAGAGCTTCTTGCCGAGTTCGAGATCCGTGCCCGGTCCGACGCCGTTCTTCGGGCTCATCTTCATCTTCGAGATATATTCCGACACGTCGGCGATCGACTGCGTGCCGCCGATTTCAGACGGCAGCGCGAACGGATACATCGTCGGATTGTCGCGATGGCCGTCGCGGATGTCGGCGAGCTGCTTGATGATCACCTCGCGATGCTGACCGGCGACCTGCGGGAACGTGCCGTCAGGCAGGCCCCAGCCTTCCGGCATGTGGCAGGCCGAGCAGACCTCGTAGACTTCACGGCCGTTGTCGTAGTTCGGCTTGAGCGTCAGCGCTTCCTCGCGCTCGCCGCCCTGGCTCATCCATTCTTTCTTCTGCTTGTTCTGCTCGATGATCGAGGGATCGATGTTCTTTTCGGGACCGGCGGCGAACGCCGCGCCGGAGAACGCAAGAGTCGTGGCTGCAAGGGCCAGAGTTGCGATCTTCTTCATGTCTTGCTCCAATCGTTCGTTGTCAGATTCATTTCGCCGGACGGACGACTTGCGACAAGTAATCGGCGATGAGTTCGATGCCGGCGTCGTCCAGTTTTTTGGCGAAAGGCAGCATCGCCTTGGATTTGCCGTTGGCGCGAACGCCATCGCGCATTTCCTTCATCTGCAGCACGAGATAGTCCTTTTTCATGCCGCCGGTGAGCGGATAGGTCGCGAGCGGCTTCAGCCCGTCGACGCCATGGCAGGTCTGGCAACCGCCCTTGGTGTAGGCGGCCTTGCCTTCGGCGAGGCGCTCGGGGGTCGGCGCGGGGTCGAGCGCGCGCGGCTTGGGCGCCGGCAGGCTGGCGAGCCATGTCGCGATGGCGGCGCGCTCCTCCTTCGTGACGAGATGCATCACGTCCTTCATGCCCTGCGTGCGCGGATAGCCGCGCGCGTCATTGCCCGAGACGCGCGCGCCGGTGGCGATGTCGTCCATTTGCGCGATCATGTATTTGGCGTCCTGCCCGGCCAGATCGGGGAAGTTCTGGATCGCCTTCGATCCATCCTTGCCATGGCAGGCGACGCAGGTCTTGGTGCGGAACAGCGCCTTGCCGTCGGGCGCGCCGGCCTCGGCGGCCGGAGCCGCCGCGGGCGCGGCGGGCGCCTGCGCGAACGCCGGGGACGCGAACGCTCCCATCGTCAAGGCAAGAAAGGCGGCGGCGAATTTCATCGACGGACTCCTGACCGGGTCTGGGAGCCGGGGCGCTCGCGCGCCCCGGCGTTTTCATGCGAACTTACTTGGCGACGACCTTGGCGCCGTTCTGCTCGAGGAAGGTCTTGGCGCGCAGACCGATGTCGGCGGCCTTGACCTGATATTGCCACCACTGGCCGGCCCACAGGGTCGCCTGCTGCCAGTCCTGCTTGGCCGCGGCCGCGTCGGTCTTGGCCTTGGCGTCCTTGGCGAAGTTGAGCTGATCGGTGGCGTCCTCGACCATCGCGACGACGGCCGGGAAGTCCTTGAAGTTGGTCGACACGATGAACTTGACCACCGAATCGATCACGGCCTGCGTGTCGTTGTTGGTCTTGTACTGCTTGTCGAAATCCGCCTTCGTGTAGGTCTTGCCCTCGGTCGCCGCGGCCGACGCCTGGGTGACGAGGCCCTTCGGCTTCACGACCAGATAGCCTTCCATCTCCAGATGCAGCGCCGAGCAGAACTCGGTGCAGTAGAAGGAGAAGACGCCGGCCTTGTCCGCCTTGATCTTCGCCGTGGCGGTCTTGCCCGGCTCGATCGACAGGTTGACGTTGTAGGTCGACACCGAGAAGCCGTGCGTCTCGTCCTGCGCGCGCTCGGAGTTGGTGACGTGGAAGATGACCTCGTCGCCTTCCTCGACTTCGACGATCTCGGGCGTGAAGTGCGAGCGGATCGCCGTCATGTAGACAGTGACCTTGCCCGGCTCGCGCACGATCTTCTCGGAGCCGGGACGCACCGCCGAGGCGTGATCCTGACCCGTGCGGCTGTCCGTGCCGTATTTGTAGCGGACCAGCGGCTTCAGCTTGTCGGCCGAAATCGCAGTCGCGTAATGCGGCTCGCCCAGCGGCAGAGGCATGTCGTAGACCAGCTCCATCTTGTCGCCGGAGATGTCGATGAGCTGATGGTTCTGCGGATGCAGCGGGCCGACCGGGTTGAAGCGGTCGATGGCCAGCTTGTTGAGCGCGACGAGATACTTGCCCTTCGGCTTGGTCGTCTCGCCTTCCATCGCCATCAGATGGCCGATGTTGTAGTGAACCGAAATCTTGTCGAGCACCTTGCCTTCGCAATAGTCGTATTTGGCGACCTGGCTGTCGACATAGAGCGACGTATAGGCGACGCAGGGCTTCGAATCATATTGCGTGTGCAGCGGACCGAGACCGAGCGGGATCTGCTTGTGCAGCGCGTCCTTCATATCGATGATCGGAATGCCGTAGGCGTCCTTGCCCGCGAATTTCTTCGCGTCCACGGCGGCCTTGATCTTCTCGAACGAATAGATCGACACCTGCGTATCGAGCTTGCCGCCGACGATGATGTATTTGCCGTCGGGCGAGACGTCGACGCCATGCGGCGACTTCGGCTCGGCGATCAGATAGACGAGACCTTCCTCGATCGCGGTCTTCATGGTGATGACCGGATGATTGTTGATCATCGTCACCTTGCCGGCCTTGTAGACGTCCGCCGCCTTCTTCCAGTTGATGACGTGCAGATAGTCCGCGTCGGCCTGCGAGCAGCCCGCCTCGAAGGGCGGCCGACCCGACTCGATGCCGCCGACGTAACGCTCGGCGCAGAACGAGTTGGTGAAGGACCAGCCGTCGGAGACGAGCTTGCCGGCGTCCGACAGATCCTGGGTGTAGGGCGGCAGTTCAAGCGAGAACGACTGCTCGGGAACGATGCGGCCCTTGGAGCGATCAAACTTCCAGTAGGTGACGGCGCCACGGAACTTCTCGTTGAATTCCGAAAGCGGGGCGTAGCCGCGGCCGAGCACGCCCGGATATTGCGCGGCCTCGATCACATATTCCGAATTCGGCGTGACGAACGTGCCGCCGTGCTCGGACTGCATGATCGGGTTGACGACGATCTGCTGCGTCTCGAAATCATGCAGCGAGATGACCGCGATGCGCGGCGCCGATTTGTCGTTGATGAACAAATACTGGCCGTCCATCTCGCCGTTGGTCTCGGTGATGGCCGGGTGATGGGTGTCGCCCCATTGCAGGGTGCGGCCGTCGACCTTGCCCTGATCGAGAATCTTTTTCGATTCCTCGTCATAGCCGAAGCCCTGCCAGGGCTCGGGCGTGAACACGGCGATGTATTTCAGGATGCGCATTGACGGAATGCCGTAGACAATGACCTGTCCCGACTGGCCGCCCGAGGAAAAGACAATGAATTCGTCGCGTCCGCCCGACGGCGTATAGGTCCTGGCGGCGTTCATCAGGTCTTTCTGCGACAGATTGCGCCGCTTCATGACCTCTTCGAGAGTCTCGGCCGAAGCCGCGGTCGCGCCAAAGCCCATGAGCGCGAGCGTAAAAACCGATAATTTCAAGATCGATCGCATGATCGCTCTCCTGCTTGCGTGGACGCCGTCCGACTCTCGGGCGTTGACGCTTTTTCGCGTGCGGCTTCGGTCTTCCCGTCCCGGTTCGACGACAAGGCGAATCCGTCCACGTCCCGCGCGGGCGCGGAACACGTGTCTGCTTTCCTGTCGGCACGACGCTGGTTCGTGCGGCGCTGGCGGACGATTCCCTGCGGCCATTGCCAGGCCGCCCGGATTTGTCCATGTCGCCGGAGCAACGCGCCCCGGATCGAAGCCGAAACTCCTCCGTCAGTCCGGAATGGAAATTAGGGGCTGCGCGCTGACCCCTCCTTGACGCTTGATAAGCACATGCCGCGAATGTTCGCGAAGGCGCACGAATTCAGCCGGCGCGTCGCGCGAATCGCGACGCGGCAAAGACCAGGGCGCAAGCGAAGGGAGCCGGACGACGGCGAGCAGGAGCGCCGCGTCCGGCCGGAGTTGATGCGCGGGAATCGCTGGCGCATGGCGGAGGGGCCGCCGCGTCGGGAACCGGCCGACGTCGCGCGCGATTCGCGTCGCTCAGACGACAGGGGGATCGCGCAGCCGCAAGCGGCGCGCCGGCCGGGCGTGCGCCGCGCGCGGGCGCGAGGGCGCGCGTCGCGCGCGTCGCGCCGCGGCGGGGCCGGCGGGGGTCGCGACATGCGCCGCGGGCAATCCGGCCGGGAAGGCGCAGACACAGACATCGCAGCATGAGCCGTCATGACGCAATGGGGCGTTTGCGCCATCCGATGTCTGTGTCTGGCTCTGCGAGATGGCCGAACGGCACATCTCCTCGTCCGGGCCGGCGAGGCCGCGCGCGTAGGCCTGCGCCGCCGCGCCGAGCACGAAAACCAGCGCGAGCGCCAGCGCGACCGCGCCCTGGCGGCGCAATGTCGAGAGGAGCCCGTGGCGGTGGTTCGTGCCCATGCGCCGAACATACCCTCCGGTGTGGCCGCCGCCTTGATTTTTGCTTGGCGGACGCAATTTCGGCGGAGGCGGGGGCGCGGCGGATCGCGCCTTTTGCCCCTGGGCGATTCGACGCATAGTCGCATTCCCGAAGGAGGAGCCTGAATGTCGCCGATTCGCGCGCTGATTTTTGATGTCGACGGCACGCTCGCCGAGACCGAGGAGATTCATCGCGCCGCCTTCAATCATGTCTTCGCGGCCGACGGCCTGGACTGGCGCTGGGATGTCGATCTCTATCGTGACTTGCTGCGCGTGACCGGCGGCAAGGAGCGCATGCGCCGCTATGCGGACATGATCGGCGCCAATCTCGACGACGCGCGCGTCGCCCGCCTGCACGCGGCCAAGAATCGCGTCTATGGCGAAACCGTCGCCGCCGGCGCCTGCGCGCTGCGTCCCGGCGTCGCCGGTCTCGTGCGTTCGGCCCGCGCGCGGGGTTTGCGGCTGGCCATCGCCACCACGACATCGCGCGCCAATGTCGACGCGTTGCTGCCGGCGACGTTCGGCGCCGACGGGCCCGCCCTGTTCGAGGCGATCGTCTGCGGCGAGGACGTCGTCGCCAAGAAGCCGGCCCCGGACGCCTATCTTCTGGCGCTCGACCGGCTTGGCTTGCCGGCCGACGCCTGTCTCGCCTTCGAGGATTCGCGCAACGGGCTGCAATCCGCCCTGGCGGCCGGTCTGTCCGTCGTCGTCGCCCCGAGTCTTTATACGGCGCACGAACGGTTCGACGGCGCCGCGCGCGTGCTGACCGATCTTCGGGGCTTCGATCCGGCGTCGCCGCGCGCGCCGGACTGACCCGGACTGGCAGGGCGCCGGATTTTTCGAATTCGACCGCAAGAAACGGAATGCGGCCGCCGGCGCCGAAGGTTAGATTCGGCCGATGACACGGACGAAAGGCCGCCACATGCACGCTGCCTCACAACGTGACGCCTTGCGCTGGCGCGCCGTGCGGGACCGCGACGCAGCCCAGGACGGCGCGTTTTTCTATGCTGTGGCGACCACCGGCGTCTATTGCTATCCCTCCTGCGCCTCGCGGCCGGCGCGGCGCGACAACGTCTCGTTTTACGACGCGCGGGAGGCGGCGGAGAAAGCGGGCTTCCGGCCCTGTCTGCGCTGCCGGCCGGACCTGCCGCCGCGCGCCGAACGCGAGGCGGCGATGGCGGCCAGCGCGCGGCGGCGCATCGAGCGGGCCGGGACCGAGCCGTCCCTGACGATGCTCGCGCGCGAGGCGGGGTTGAGCCCGCATCATTTCCATCGGATCTTTCGCCGCATCGTCGGGATGACGCCGAAAGCCTATGCGCGCGCCGCGCGCGGCGCGCGGCTGCGCGAGGCGCTCGACGGCGGCGCGAGCGTGACGCGCGCCATCCATGACGCCGGATTTCAGTCGACGAGCCGCGTCCATGCGGCGTCAAGGGAGGCGCTCGGCATGACCCCGAAAACCTATCGCGCCGGCGGCGCAGGCGAACGCATCTCCTGGGCCGTTCGGCCCTCGGCGGCTCTCGGCAGGATTCTCGTCGCGGCGACCGGCAATGGCGTCTGCGCCGTGTTGCTCGGCGACGAGCCTGAAGCCATGCGCGCCGAACTCGAAGGCCGCTTCCCGCGCGCCGCGCTCGTCGAAGGCGACGCCGCGTTCGGGAGCCTCGTTGATCAGGTCGTGGCGCGCGTCGAGGCGTCGGGCCCGACCGCCGGCCTGGCGCTCGACATGCGCGGCACTCTGTTCCAGCGCCGCGTCTGGGCGGCGTTGCAGGAGGTTCCGCGCGGCGAGACCACGACCTATTCCGAAATCGCCCGCAAGATCGGCCAGCCATCGGCGGTCCGCGCCGTCGCCGGCGCCTGCGCCGCCAATCCCGTCGGCGTGCTGGTGCCCTGCCATCGCGTGTTGCGCAGCGACGGGACGCTCTCCGGCTATTATTGGGGCGTGGCGCGCAAGCGCGCGCTGTTGACCCGCGAACAGGGCGAATGACGGGGGTCGACGCCGAACCGGCGGGCGGGCACAATCGACGCAAAATCCCGCCACCCAAGAGCGCCCCGATGTCTCCGCCTCCGTTCCGCAATTTGCTCATCGCCAATCGCGGCGAGATCGCCATTCGCATCGCCCGCGCCTGCGCCGATCTCGGCGTTGAAAGCGTCGCGGTCTATTCCGACGACGACTCGCATTCGCTCCACCTGCGCAAGGCGGACGAGGCGCACGCCCTGCGCGCTTCGGGCGTTTCGGCCTATCTCGACGGCGCGCGCATCATCGCCCTCGCGAAGGAGACCGGCTGCGCGGCGATCCATCCCGGCTACGGCTTTCTCGCCGAGAACGCCGCTTTCGCCCGCGCCGTCGCGGCGGCGGGGCTGACCTTCGTCGGACCCTCGGCGGAGGCGCTGGATCTGTTCGGCGACAAGCTCGCCGCGCGCGATCTGGCGCGCAGAATCGGCGCGCCGGTCATCGACGGCGCGACGGTCGAAACGGCGGACGAGGCGCGCGCCTTTTTCGACGCGCTCGGCCCCGGCGCGGGCGTGATGATCAAGGCCGTCGCCGGCGGCGGCGGGCGCGGCATGCGCGCCGTGCGCGATCGCGACGGGATCGCCGCCGCCTGGGAGCGCTGCCGGTCGGAGGCGAAAGCCGCCTTCGGCGACGAGCGCCTCTATATCGAACGGCTGATCGAGCGGGCGCGGCACATCGAGGTGCAGATTCTCGGCGACCGCCATGGGCGCCTGACGCATTTCGGCGAGCGCGAATGCACCATCCAGCGCCGCAACCAGAAGCTCATCGAAATCGCTCCGAGCCCGTCGCTGACGCCGGCCCTGCGCGCGCGCGTCATCGACGCGGCAATGAAGCTGGCGCGCGCCGCCCATTACGACAGCCTCGGCACATTCGAATTCCTGCTCGACGCCGGCGACGACAGCGACGCCGCCTTTTTCGCCTTCATCGAGGCCAATCCGCGTCTTCAGGTCGAACACACGGTGAGCGAGGCCGTGTTCGGCGTCGATCTCGTCCAGGCGCAGATTCGCGTCGCCGCCGGCGACAAACTCGATGCGCTGGGCTTCGACGGCTCCCGCACGCCGCGCGGCTTCGCCATCCAGTCGCGCGTCAATCTGGAGACGATGACCGACGCGGGCCAGGCGCTGCCGTGCGGCGGTTTGATCACCGCGTTCGACATCCCCTCCGGTCCCGGCGTGCGCGTCGATACGTTCGGCTATTCCGGCTACCGCGCCGGCGCCACGTTCGACTCACTCATCGCCAAGCTGATCGTGCACGCGCCGACCGGTGGCTTCCCTGTCGCCGCGGCGAAATCGGCGCGCGCCCTGAGGGAGTTCCGCATCGCCGGCGTCGAATCGAACCTGGACTTCCTGCACGCGTTGCTCACGCATCCCGATTTCGTCGCCAACCGCGTCGACACCCGCTTCGTCGAGACGCATCTGCCGGCGCTGTTGAGCGCCGCCGCGCACGACCATCGCAAGCTTTATTTCGACGCCCCGGCGCCCGATGCGCCGCAGGGCCCCGCCGCCGTTGTCGACGGACCGGAAGGAGCGCTCGCCATCGCCGCGCCGCTGCCGGGCACGGTCGTCGCGATCGATGTGGCGGAAGGCGACGTCATCCGCCCCGGTCAGCAGATCGCGGTGCTGGAGGCGATGAAAATGGAGCATCTCGTCATCGCCGCGCAGGGCGGCGTGGCGCGGCAGGTGCGCGCGCGCAAGGGCGACACGCTCTGCAAGGACGATCCGATCGTCTTCTTCGAACCGGCCGATATCGGCGTCGACGAAGCGCGCGACGAGGAAACGGTCGACCCCGACGCCATCCGTCCCGATCTCGCCGACATGCGGGCGCGGCAGGCTTTCGGCCAGGATGCGAGCCGCCCCGAGGCCGTGGCGCGACGGCGCAAGACCGGCCAGCGCACGGCGCGCGAGAACATCGCCCAGCTCGTCGACGACGGCTCGTTCATCGAATACGGCTCGCTCGCGATCGCGGCGCAGAGCGCGCGACGCACGCGCGACGATCTCATCGCCAACACCTCCGGCGACGGCGTCGTCACCGGGCTCGCCGCCGTCAACGGCGACCTCTTTCCGCCGGCGCAGGCGCGCTGCCTCGTCGCGGTCTACGATTACATGGTGCTGGCCGGCACCCAGGGGCAGCGCCATCACAAGAAGCTCGACCGGCTGTTCGCGCTCGCGCACCGCCAGCGTCTGCCCGTCGTGCTCTACGCCGAAGGCGGCGGCGGGCGTCCCGGCGACACCGATCGGCTCGGCGTCAGCGGGCTCGATGTGCCGACCTTCGCGCAATTCGCCGGGTTGAGCGGCCTCGCGCCGCTCGTCGGCGTCGTTTCCGGCTATTGCTTCGCCGGCAACGCCGCGCTGCTCGGATGCTGCGACGTCATCATCGCCACGCGCGACACGAGTCTGGGCATGGGCGGCCCGGCGATGATCGAGGGCGGCGGCCTCGGCGTCTTCAAGCCGCAGGAGGTCGGCCCCGTCGCATTCCAGACGACCAACGGAGTCATCGACATCCTGGTCGAGGACGAGCAGGAGGCGACGCGGGCCGCCCGCAAATATCTTTCCTATTTCCAGGGCGCCGTGAAGGACTGGCGCGCGCCGGACCAGCGCCTGCTGCGCCGCGCCATTCCGGAAAACCGGCTGCGCGTTTACGACATCCGCGCCGTCATCGAAACGCTCGCCGACGAAGGCTCCTTCCTTGAGTTGCGCGCCGCCTTCGGCGTCGGAATCGTCACCGGCTTCGTCCGCATCGAGGGTCGGCCGTTCGGGCTTCTCGCCAGCAATCCCCGTCATCTCGGCGGCGCGATTGATTCCGACGCGGCCGACAAGGCGTCGCGCTTCATGCAGCTCTGCGACGCCTTCGACATTCCGATTGTCTCGCTCTGCGACACGCCGGGATTCATGGTCGGTCCCGAGGCCGAGAAGACCGGACTCGTGCGCCATGTCTGCCGCATGTTCGTCGCCGCCGCCAGCCTGCGCGTGCCGTGGTTCACCGTCGTTCTGCGCAAGGGCTACGGCCTAGGGGCGCAGGCCATGGCCGGCGGCGGCTTTCACGCGCAATGCTTCACGATTTCATGGCCGACCGGCGAGTTCGGCGGCATGGGCCTCGAAGGCGCGGTGCGGCTCGGCTACCGCAAGGAGCTGGAGGCCGTCGCCGGGTCCGGCGAGCGCGAAAAGCTCTTTCAACAGCTTGTCGCCCGCTATTATGACGATGGCAAGGCGACGAACATCGCCGCCGTGCTGGAGATCGATCAGGTCGTCGATCCGGTCGAGACGCGGCGCTGGATTCTGCGCGGTCTCGAGTCCTGCGCGCCGCCGCGCCCGCGCGACGGCAAGAAGCGGCCGTTTATCGACGCGTGGTGAGTCCGGACATCGCGTCGAGCGACAGCCGGCCCGGCCCGAGCGCCAGCACGCCAAGCGCCATCGCCGCCCAGGGCAGGTGAAAATTGGCCCAGCCGTCGGGAATGGTGAGCTGGATCACTGCCGTCATGACGAGCAGACCAAGCGCGGCGAAGCGCGTTCCCAATCCCGACACGAGCAGGACCGGCAGCGCGATCTCGCCGCAGCCGGCCAGAAAGGCCATGGCTTCCGGGAACGGATAGGCGAATTCCGCGCCGAACAGATGCAGCCGAAATTCGTCCTTGAACAGAAAGATCGCCGAATCCGACAGAACGAACGGCGCGTCCCATTTCGTCAGGCCGGAACGGAAAAAGGGAACCGCCAAAGCGATGCGCAGCGCAAGCGCGGCGAGCGAATGCGGCAGGCCCGCGAGCAGCGCGTCGCCGGCGCGGACAAGACCGGACAGACGTCGCAGGGGCCCCGTATGGGCGGGCAGGCTGAGATGGGTCATGACTCGCGCTCCTCGGGCGGGTGGATGCCGACAACGGCGCCGGCGTCAAACAGGTCGATCAGCGCGGCGACGGCGTTGAAATCGCCGCATTCGCGCAAGGCCGCGGCGGCCGCGCCGCGCGGCGTCGCGCCGTCGCGCAGCGCGGCGATGAAAGCGTAGCCCCCGGCCGGCGCCAGACGCGTCTCCACATCCGCCTCCGGCCGCAGAATCAACGCGTCCTCTCCCCGCCAATGCGGCGGCGGCGCCGGCTCCCCGTCCCGCTGCAAGCTCGACCAGATGGTCACGACGGGCGTCTTCGCCCGCAACAGCCGCAACGAGGGATGCAGCGCGAGGCGACTGTCGCCGATGTGGTCGCGCGCGGCGTCGAGATCGGCGCGCGTCAACGCGCGCGCCTCGGCCGAATGATAGGCTTCGGTCTGCACGCTCTCGAGCGCGGCGACATCAGCCAGCCAGGCCATGTCGGCGGCCGGCGGGAACGTGGCGACGAAGGCGGCGAAGTCGGCGCCGTAGGACGACATCACCGGGCTCGCCGGCTTGCGCGCCTGTGCATAGGCGCGCGCCAGCACGCGGAAAAAATCGTGTCCCACCAGCCGCAGCGTCGCCGGATAGCGGGCGGCGAGCGCCTCGATCAGCGCCGTCATGACATTGTTGCGATAGACGTCGAAACGCCCCGCCGCCGGATCGACCAGCGCGGCGGGCGCGGCGCGGGCCGGATCGTTCAGGGCGGCCGCGAAATCCTCGCGCGCCTCAGGCCACCGCATCGCGCGCCTCCGTGCTTTCGAGCGCAGCGTCGGCGCGCCGCGCCTGCGCCGCCAGCACGGGCCAATCCGGAATATCGTTGTCCCATTCGATCAGGCTCGGGCGCGGCCCGATGCGCGAAAGCGCATAGGCGTGCAGCGCCCAAACCTCTTCGGCGACGGCCCGATCATGCGCGTCGATCAACAGCGGCGCGCCATGCGCGTCATGGGTCGCCGCCGCGCCGGCGAGATGAATCTCCCCGACCCGCTCAAGCGGAAAGGCGTCGAGATAGGCGTAAGGATCGAAACCGTGATTGACCGCGCAGACGCGCACATTGGCGACGTCGAGCAGAAGCCCGCAGCCCGTGCGCAAGGCCAGTTCCGCGAGGAAATCCGTTTCCGCCATTTCCGCGCCGGCGAAGCGCACATAGGTCGCCGGATTCTCGATCAGGATGCGCCGCCCCAAGATGTCCTGCGCCTCGTCGACATGATCGCGGACAAGCGCCAGCGTCTCGCGCGTGCAGGGCAACGGCAGCAGATCGTCGAGAAACGCGCCCGCATGCGTCGACCAGGCCAGATGCTCTGACACGAGACCCGGCCGATAAAGCCGCTCCAACGCCGCCAGCCGCGCGAGATGCGCGCCGTCCAGCCGCCCCGGCGCGCCGAGCGACAGGCCGACGCCATGCAGCGACAGCGGATAATCGCGGCGGATCGCTTCCAGCCAGCGGTGCGGCGGCCCGCCGGCGCCCATGTAGTTTTCGGCGTGAACCTCGAAGAAGCCGATGTCGGGCCGCGTCTCGACCACGACGCGATAATGTTGCGGCTTGAGGCCGAGGCCGCCCCGCGCCGGGATGTCGGATCGCTGCATCGGCCGCTCCTGAAGAAAAGGCGTCTTCCCGCCAGCGCGGGAAGACGCAAGGCGCCGGGCTCGGGTCAGCTCTTCGGAACGTCGCGGCTCAGCGCCGTCAGCGAGCCCATGCGGCCGCCGGGCAGCTTCATCGCCGTGCAGGTTCCTTTCGGGACCGCCTTGAAAGCGTTGCCCTGATAATCGACCCTGGACGTGCCCGCGCAGGTCGTTCCGGCGCCGGCGGAGCAATCGTTCTGGCCCTTCAGCGCGACGCCGAAGCATTTTTCCTTGCCGCTGTCCTGCGCCTGCGCCGCCGGGGCGGCGGCGAGCGAGGCGGCGAGCGCGGCGGCGAAAGCAAGGGCGGAGGTCGAAACGTTCATGTGGAATCTCCCGATCTGTTACAGGCGGCAGGCCGTCGTCGGCCTCCACAGAACCATTCGGCGCGATGCGACGGTTTGTTACGCCGCTCACGCATCCGTGATCGAATGCGACGCAAGGACGAAAAATCTCGCGCGACGTGTAACAATCGCCGCGCGCCAGCGAAGATCAGACAGAGGACTTGCGTGAATTCGGACGCCCGCGAACAGCAATGGTCGAACGCCATGCGCGCCGCGCTCGACGGCGACGCCGTGGTTTATCGCGCGCTGCTCGGCGAGATCGCCGAGGTCTGCCGCACGGCCGCCCGACGGCGGCTCGCGCGCGCCGGCCAGGGCAATGCGGAAGCGGAGGACATCGTGCAGGAAACGCTGCTGGCGATTCATCTCAAACGGCAGACCTGGGATCGGCGCGCGCCGCTCGGTCCCTGGATCGCGGCCATCCTGCGCAACAAGGCGGTGGACGCGATGCGGCGGGGCGGCCGCCGCGCCCAGGCGCCGCTCGACGATTGGAGCGACGCGCTTGCCGCGCCCCCGACGGCGGATCCGACGGACGCCGCGGATGTGGACCGTCTGCTCGGCCGGCTGGAGCCGCGCCAGCGCGACATCGTCGCCTCGATCTCGCGCGACGGCCAGAGCGTGGCCGCGACGGCGGCGCGGCTCGGCATGAGCGAGGGCGCCGTGCGCGTCGCGCTGCATCGCGCCCTGAAGGCGCTGGCCCTGATCTACAGAAGGAGCATCGCGTGAAGACGCAGGATCTCATCGCCGCGCTTTCGACCGACATGGGCGCCGTCATTGATTTGCGCCGGAGCCTCGGCCTGGCGCTTCTCGTCGGCGGGCTCATCTCCGCCGCGCTGTTCGGCCTGACCATCGGCGTGCGCCCCGACCTCTCGGAGGCCCTGCGAACCTGGCGGTTCGACTCCAAGATCGTGGCGACGCTGGGTGCTCTGCTTGCGGCGCTCGCCGTCGGCCTGCCGCTGCTGCGGCCAGGCGGGACGCCCGGCGCCCGGGCGATCTGGCTCGCCGCGCCGTTGGCGACGCTGGCCGCTGGCGTCGGCGCTGAAATTCTCGCCGTGCCTTCGGATCGTTGGGGCGCGCGCCTCATGGGCGTCAACGCTCAACATTGCCTGACGCTCATTCCGCTTCTGTCGATCGCGCCGCTGGCGGCGCTGCTGTGGGCGATGCGGCGGGGCGCGCCCGAAAGCCCGGCGCGCGCCGGCGCGATCGCCGGCCTCGCCGCGGCAGGGTTTGCGGCGACGCTCTATGCGACGAATTGCACGGACGACAGCCCGCTCTTCGTCGCGCTCTGGTATTCGCTGGCGACATTGCTGGTGGTGGCCGCGGGCGCGCTCATCGGCGGCAGGCTTTTGCGCTGGTGAGTGATTTCTCACGCCTTTTGTCATTTGACGGGGGTCGGCTGGCGTTGCACGCTGTCATCGCTCGCCCTCAGCAGAGAGATCCGCCCGTGCGCAAGATATTCAAGGTCGCCCGCGCCGCCGCTGGCCGCGCCCTTGTTCGGCGGCGACGGAATCGCCGAGGCGCGGCCCTGCTACAAAACGCACAGGGCGAAGCGCCATTACGCCAGGCGCGGCAAATATCAGCATCAATACGTGCCCAACGCCAGCGGCCGCACGAGCGCCTGGCGCTGAGCGCACGGTCCCTGAACAATCCATCTTCGGCGCGCCGGTTCGCGCGCCGGTTTTTGTATAAGGATTTCCGATGACCCGCGTCACGCTTCTCCGACTGGCGCAGGGCGCCGCCCTCGGCCTGATCGCCGCGACCACGCCGGCCGCGGCCCAGGCCATCGAGCCCCTGACCATCGCCGCGCCCGGAGCGGCGCAGGCGGGCCGGCCCGCGACCCTGCCCGGCAGCGACGAGATCGCCGATATTTCCATCACGCCGGAGCAGGCGCGCGCCTTCTCCAAGCGTCGCGATTATTATCCCTACAGCGCGGCGGGCCGCGAGTTGCGCGCCGGCGGCGCCGCGAAAGCGACGAACGAGAAGATCGTCGGCGGCGCGCAGGCGGCCCAGGGCGCCTATCCGTTCCAGGTCGCGCTGTTGCGCGTCAAGCGCACCGGACCGACGACGGCGCAGATCGTGTCGCAGTTCTGCGGCGGCACCCTGCTCACCTCGCGCTATGTCCTCACCGCCGCACATTGCTTCGTCGAGGGGGAGAAGGGCAAAGTCTCCGGCGTGACCAACGCCAGGGATGTCGGCGTCCATATCGGCGCCACCAACATTGTCGCCGGCGGCGACAAGATTCTCGCCAAACGCGTCATCATCCATCCGAAATATGTCACCGGCGCCAATGTCAACGACATCGCCCTCGTCGAGCTGGAGCGCGCGCCCAAACCCGAGACGGGCGCCAAAGCCGTGACCGTCGTCGACCTGCCCTCCGAGCCGGAATATCTGCCCGCCAACGGCGAACTGACCATCATCGGCTGGGGCAAGACGGAAAGCGGCAAGGGCTCGCTCGATCTGCTGGAGACGAAGATCAACGCCGTCGACCGCGCCGCCTGCAACCGCATCCTGACCAGCGCCCGGCTGCGCGACGGCGAGGTGCAGAAAGCGCTCGGCGAACTCTCCTTCGAGTTCAACCTCTCGCCGCTCGGCCGCAAAACAATCGAGAACAGCATCATCCAGGCCGGCGGCACGGTGACGCCGCAGATGTTCTGCGCCGCTGCGGCCACGGACGGACGCGACACCTGCGGCGGCGATTCCGGCGGCCCCATCCTGCGCAAGGACGCCTCGGGCAAGATGGTGCAGGTCGGCATCGTCTCCTTCGGCGTCGGTCAATGCGGCCGGTCGGCGATTCCGGGCGTCTACACGCGACTGGCGCTCTACACCGACTGGCTGCGCAGCGTCGTCGAGAAGCCCTCGCCGCCCGACGCGCCGGCGGCCTCCAGGCCCGGCGCCGCCGCGCCGCAGCAGACCGCGCAGAAGAAAAAGAAGAACTGAGCGGCCTCCGCTCAGTTCGTCACCATGCGGAACGCATTGTCGGCCGATGCGCGGTTGAGGATTTCGACCCGCACCGCGCCGGTCTCCCCCTGTTTCCACCAGCAATAGGCGACCGGCCCGGCCGCGTCGTCGGCGCAGATCGTCCGGCCGGCCGCGTCGCGCACCACCAGCGCCAGCCTGCGCGCGCCCTCGACATAGACTTCCGCGCGCTTGCCGCCGGCGAAGGTCATCGCGTCAAACGTCTCGCTGCCGGCGCCGGAAAGGCGGCCGATCTCGTAGAGCGGCCCGCGCTCGCGTCCTTTCTCGCCGGTCGCCAGCGTCTCGTCGGCGAGGCGCAGAACGTCGCGCCGGCCGCGCGCCAGCCGCCGCGCCTCCGCGATGAGCGAGGCGGGCGTATCGAGTTCCGGCGGCTCCGGCGCCGTCGTCGCGCGTCGCGTCAGGCCGATGTCGCGCCGCATCCGCGCAGCGACGATGAGCGCCAGCGGATCGCGCGCCGCCCGACCGTAGTCCGCCGCCGCCCGCGCCCGGTCGAGTTGCGCGCGCAGCGGCGCGCCGTCCTCCTGCGCCGCCGCCGATCCGCAGCCCGCGGCGAAAAGGAACAGCGGAAAAAAAACCGATCGCATCCTCGCCCCTCGCTTTTGCGCCCTGCCGCATTGTCCCGCAGCCGTCGCCGCGCGTAAACCATCGCCCCATCGGTAACGCGATTTGTCATCACCGCCGCCCGTCGCCTGTGGCATCATCGGAGCGTCGGAAAGGGAGAACGGGCGGCATGGCAGGCGCGGCGCTGGTGGTGGAGGACGATCCGCGCATGGCGGATCGCATCGTCGACCTGTTGCGGGCGGAGGGTTACGCCGCCGCCATTGAAACGGATGGCGCGCTGGGGTTGAAGCGCGCCGCCGCCGAACCATTCGACATCGTCATTCTCGACCGCATGCTGCCCTCGCTCGAAGGGCTCGACATCCTGCGCCGATTGCGCGAACTCGACATCCGTACGCCGGTGCTGATGCTCTCCGCGCTCGGGCGCACCGGCGACAAGGTCGAGGGCCTCGAGACCGGCGCTGACGATTACCTCGCCAAGCCCTTCGCCGACGAGGAGTTCGTCGCCCGCGTGCGCTCCATCGCGCGCCGCGCCCGCGCCGAGCCGCATCCGGAAGTCCTGCTCGTCGGCGACATCGAGATCCGGGTCAAGGCGCGGACGGTGCATCGCGCCGGCAGGCACATTCCCACCTCGCGCAAGGAGTTCGAGCTTCTGCGCTGCCTGGCCGAGCACGCCGGCCATTTCCTGCCGCGCGCCTTCCTGCTCGAACGGGTGTGGAACCTGCGCTTCGACCCGCAGACCAACGTCGTCGACGTGCATGTCAGCCGGCTGCGCCGCAAGCTCGACGAGGGCTTCAGCCGCGAGGCGCTGGTGAGCGCGCGCGGCGAGGGCTACAAACTCGACCCCGGCCCGTGAGGACGGCGGCATGACGCGCGCGGCGCCGGTTTTCGCCCGTTCCTGGTTCGCCCGCGTGGCGACGACCTTCGCCATGCTGTTCACGGCGCTGATGGCGGTCACGCTCGTCGGCGTCTGGCTCATCGCCGCCCATATCGTCGACGGCCACGCGCGCGCCGCGCTGGAGGCCGACCTCGCTTCCTTCTCCGAGGCCTATGCGCAGCGGCTGCTGCCGGGCCTGCGCGAGGCGGTGGAGCGCCGCGCCGCCGACGCCGGCGATTCGCGTCTCGTTCTGCTGATCGGCCGGCAGGGCGAAACGCTGGCGGGCAATCGCGAGCGCATCCCCGCGGCCTTGCTGCACGCCGATTCGACGCCGCGCCGGGCCGGACCCTGGCTTGGCCTCGCGCGGCCGCTGCTCGGCGGCTTCACGCTGGCGCTCGCCCACGACCGCGCCGGCGACGACGCCATCCTGCGCAATCTGGCGATCGCCCTCGCCGGCATGGGCCTGGTCGCGGCGTTGTTCTCCGTCGCCGGCGGTCTCGTCATCGGCCAGACGACGCTGGCGCGCGTCGACAGCATCAACGCGACGCTGCGCAAGGTCGGCGAAGGCGACCTCGCCGTTCGCGCCCCCGTCGCCGCCAACGCGGACGAATTCGCGACGCTGGCGGCCGGCCTCAACGCCACGCTGGAGCGCATGGGCGCACTGGTCGAGGGACTCAAATCCGTGTCTGATCGCGTCGCCCACGAGATGCGCACGCCGCTGGCGCATCTGCGCGCCGGACTTGAAGAGGCGCGCCGCGCCGCCCCGATCGACTTGGCGCGCAAGCTGGGCGATCTTTCCGTCGAAACCGACGAGATGATCGCGGTTTTCGCCGCCCTGCTCGACGTGGCGACGACGGAAGCCGCCGCCGGAGACCCGCGCGGCTTGCGCGGCGTCGATCTCGACGCGATCGTCGAGGACGCCGTCGAACTCTACGACGCCGTCGCGGAGGAGCGCGGCGTCGCCGTCGCCTTCGCCCCGCGCGCCAGCGCGGCCCTGCTCGGCGACCGCCATCTCCTGTTGCGCATGGTCGCCAATCTGGTCGACAACGCCATCAAGTTCTCGGCCCCCGGCGGGCGCGTCGACATCGCCACGGACACGCGCGGCGGCGAGATCGTCCTGTCGATCCGCGACCACGGACCCGGCCTGCCCGACGGCTTCAATGAGAAGGTATTTACTCGCTTCGCGCGGGCGCCTGGCGCGGCGAAAACGCCCGGCCATGGCCTCGGTCTGGCGCTCGTGCGGGCGATCGCCACCCGTCACGGCATGAAGATCGTCCTGGCCAATGCCGAACCCGGGCTACTCGTCGAGATCAGGGCGCGGCGCCTCGACCCTGCAAAACCGGCCGCGGACGCCTGAGAAATAGAAGTAACTGAATGCTTATGGTCTGACGGGCTGCTTCACGGACCAGAACGACAGCGACAGCGCCGTCTCCTCCAGCGGCAGCCGCGCGCCGCCGCGCGTCGCCCCGTCGATCATCGCGTCGAGATCGTCGCTCGCCTCGCCGCGCGCCCCGTCCGCCGGACCGTCGTTATAGGCGGTGAGCCCGCACAGATTGGGCAGATCGGCCTCGCCGGGCCGGAACGGCGCGCCGACGACGAAAATCCCGTTGATCGTCGTCGGCGCGAGGCCGGGCTTGATCGAACGGGCGTGATACGGCACGTCCAGCGTCAGCCGCCGGCCCGGTTCGAGCCGGTCGGCGACGGTCAGCCCCACCGGACAGGACGGGCGCCGCGCCACCAGGTTCCAGCCGTCGTCGAGAAAGAAAGCCGCCGGCAACACCGCCTCACGGCCCTGGTTTTCCAGCGTCACGATCATCTTGTCGCAGAGTTCCAGCGGCGCGCCCTCCGCCACCGGGCGTCCTTCGCCCGCGAAGGCGCATTTCTTCGTTGCCGGATCGAGGCCGAAGCGCCGCGCCTCCGTCGTCACGACGAGGCCGCGCGCCGCGCCGCCCCCGGCGCGTTCGAGCTTCTGCAGATTGGCGATCTGGCGCGCCCGCAACACCGCCCGCGCGACCGCCGCCTGCGCGATCCCGGGCGCGATCCCGGGATTGTCGAAGACAGCGGCCGGCGTGAGCGGCCCGGTCTCGGCCTGCGCCGGATCATTGCCGTTGGGCGAAATCCGCAAACCGTCGCGCGTCGCCTGGACGACGAGGTCGGGCGCGCGCTCGTCCAGCTCCGCCCGGCCCGCCAAAGGCCCGGCGAGCGCGCCCGCCAGCGCGGCGCGCGCCGTCCCGGTCCAGGCCGCCGTAGCGAGGCCCGCCGCCGGCCGCAGCGGCGAAAGCTTCAGCGCCGCCCCCGGCGCGGGCCGCGCCAGGCGCGCATAGGCCGCTTTCTGCAACGCGGGACTTTTCGGGTCCGTCGGGCAATCGGCCTTGTCGCAGCCGGCTTTCAGCACGGCGAGGCGCGCCTGCAACGGCTCGGCCTCGCTCACCCGCGCCCGCGCCATCGGCTTGCCGGCCGGCGCCTCGGCGCTGTCGTAGAGCCCCACCACGGCGCCCGCCTCCAGCCCTTCGAGGCTGCCGGCGGAAACGACGCCGTCGACGACGCGCCAGGCCGCCTCCGCCGCGCCGGTGGCGCCGGGCGCCGCGCCGTCCATCCCGTCGCCCTCGAAGCTCGGCGTCTGGCGCGCCTGAAACGCCGGATCGGCGCGCAGGATGCGCCCCGCCTCGACCAGCGTCTGGCGGTAGGTCAGGCCGCGGCTGCGCTCCAGCGCCTGCGCCAGGGCGAGGGTGAAGATCGAACCCCAGGCCCGCTTTTCCAGCGGCAGGTTGGGCGGCAAGGCGACTTCGCGCGCCGTTTCGTTGGGCTGCGAGGCGTAGAAGGCGGCGAGCTTGCCGGAACCGGGCGGCGGCGGCGGCTGTTCGGCCAGCGGCGTCGCCGCGTCCGGCGCCAGCGCCGCGGCGAAGGCGACGCCGATCTCGGCCGGATCGATCTGCTTGTCGCGCACGCCCTCGCCGAAGGCGCGCGAGGCCGAACCGGAGAAGCACGAATCGAGGATGAACCAGACATCCGCGCCCCTGGCCCGGATGCGGTCGATGCGCTCGCCGAATTCCGGCGCGCGGATCGCGTTGCGAAACGGCTCCGCGCCGCCGTCGTTCGCCGCCGCGTCGCGCGGCAGAAAGAGCTGTTCGAGCCCGTCGGCCTTGCGCGCGGCTTTCGCCGCCTGCCGCGAGCCGTGGCCGGAGCCGTAGATGATGACGAGATCGCCGCGCTCGGCCTCCTCGCCCAATCGGTCGAGACCGGCGAGGATCGCCGCGCGCGTCGGCTCGCCCCGCGAGCCGGCGACGTCATCGGCGAGAATCGCCAGATCGCCCTGCGCCACGCCGCGCGCCGCCAGCGCCTTGAGCATCCGCTTCACGTCGTTCTTCGGCGCCCTGAGCTGACGGTCGGCCGCGAAATGCGGATAGGCCGAAACGCCGAAGACCAGACCGCGCGTCCGCGCCTCCGCCGCGCCGGCGAGGAGCGTCGCCGCGACGCCGGCGAGAAGGGCGAGGCGGCGCTCGCTCATGTGCAGCGTCCTCCGCTTTGGGCGAAGGCGAGCAATCGACGCGCTGGCTCGCCGCTCATTTCCGCCGCCATGCCCGCGGCATGGAAATCCCATTGATGCGGACACAGCTTCAGCAAAAACGCCGCATGGGCCAACGTGGCGAACTCCGCCGTCGGCGCCCCCTCGCGGATCCAGCGCGGCGTAGGAACGCCGGCGCGCGTGACGAGAGGCGCGCGCGTCTCCAGCCCGGCGGCGTCGCGGATCACCAGCGTCAGACGTCCCGCCGCGGCCGCCGGCACGGTCAGCTTCGCCCCGTTGTCCACGCCCTGCGCGACGGCGAGCGCCTGAATGTCGCGCTTGCGCTTGCCCGTCTGGCCGCGAATCTCGACCGTGAACGGCGCCGTCCCGCCTTGCCAGCCGACCCGGATCGGCTGGCCGGGCACGACGATCTGCGGTTCGTCCGAGCGCCCGAGGAGAAGCCGCGGCGCGGCGTCGTTGCTGCGCCCGACGAGATTGGCCGTCGTCTTGTCCGGCTTCGATTTGAACAATTCGCCGAGCGTCGCCGCGAATGTCGCGAATTTGCCGCCCCCGCCCAATTCGCCCTCGATCCTGTGCGGGCTGCGCGCCGCGTCGACGACGAGGCGCTTGTCCTTCGCCGTCTCGATCGTCACGCTCGCCTTGCCGGAAATTTCGAGCGCGTCGCCATCGAACAATTCGCGCCAGACCTGCACGTCCAGCGCCTCGCCCTGTCGCCGCAACACCGGCGCCGGCGCGCCCTCGGGCAGATCGAGCCCGGTGACGAAGCCCGCCGGCCGCTGCTGCGCCGCCGCCGGGGCGGCCGCGAGCGCGAAGAGAGCGACAAACGCCGCGAGAAACCGGGTCATGCCGTCTCCTTGGGGGTTTTCTTGAGCAACGCCCGCCAGCCCAGCCCCGAGCGCCACGCCCGCGCCACCTCGATCAGGCTTTCGAGCCCCGCGAACATGGCGAGCATCGCCAACGCCGCGAAAATGATCTCGAGCGCGGGGGCCGGCGCCAGAACGCGCCCGAGCAGCGGCGCCAACGCCAGACAGGCGAGCGAGACGATGACGCCCGCCGCCATGGCGCGGAAGCGGAACGACATCGTCGCCAGCCCGGCGAAAACGACGAACGCCATCAGCGTCCGTCCCCAGGGCGCGAGGCCGAAACTGGTCAGCACCGCCGGCGCCGAGACGATGGCGTTCGATGCGATGACCGCGCCCGGCAGCCGGCCGATCGGCGTCAGATGGAGATCGGCCGCGTCCATATGCGTCGCGCCGATGACCACCAGCCGGCCGGCGAACAGATCGTCCGCGACCGCGCCCGGACGCAGCGCCTCGCGGCGCGCGTCGACGAGACTGTGCGCCGGAATGCGCCGGAAAACCGGCGTCTCGCGCCCCGCGGCCGCGACGGCGGGAACCGGCGCGCCGGCCTCGCCGCTGAACAGGAAAGCGATGTTTGTTTCATTCGCGGCGTTGCGCGGCCAGACCGGCGCCGGCGCGCCGTCCCTGGCGCAGACGCGCCGCACGCGCCAGGCGAGAAAGGCGTCGAGATCGGCGGCGGGCCGATCGGCGTCAAGGCTCGCCGCGACGAGTTGCGGCGAGGGAAACGTCACGCCCCTGTCCCCGTCGCAGACCGTCTGCGACAGGCGCCAGCGCCGCAGCACGCTGTCCGAATCGACAAGCCCGAGGCTCGCCGCCTGCCGGATGTTGGCGCGGCCGGCGACCGCGTCGGCGAAGGCGAAGGGCAGCGGCGCCAGGCCGGGCTTGCCGTCCTTCTCGCGCGGCGGCGTCTCGGCGAAGCGCCGCGACACGATCAGCGTCGGCGCCTCCGCCGGCCATTCGGCGAGAACCGCGCGCAAGGCCGCATCTGCGACGGCGTCCGGCCCCGGACGGCCAAGATCGACATCGAGAAAAACGCCGCGCGGCTTTTTCGCGACGGCGAGCCTGAGCAAACCGGCGATGAGATCGCGCGGCGTGCGGTCTGGCGCGCCATAAAGCGCCATGGTCCCGGAATCGACGTCGATCAGCGTCACCGGCGTCGCGCCGCGCGTCGCGCCGGCGAGCACGCTGGTCCAGCGGATCATCAGATCCTTGTCGGTGAGCGTCGAGGCGGCGTCGGAAATCGCGTCCATCTTGCCCGACAGCGTCAAAGCCGCGATCAGCGCAGCAAGCGCCCCCGCCTGGATCCAGCGCCCGATGCCCTGCCCGCCGCCCATGTCGCTTCCGTCGCTCCACCCTTCCGTCTCGCCCATAAACGGCAAAGTCGGGCGCGCGCGCAATCCCCCGGCGGCGATCATCGCGGCGCCCGCAGGTCGAGCGTGAACTGCCGCACGCTGGTTTCGCCCCCGGCGGCGCCGTCGTCCTCGGCGAACGGATTGGCGGCGCGCAAGGTCGCGTCGCCGAGGCCGGCGCGCGACAGCAGGGCGGCGAAGCCCTTCGCCCCTCCGGCGCGCAGGGTCTCGGCCTGCGCCTGCGCGGCGGCGGGCTCGCCCTGGGTCAGATGGCACAGATTGGCCGGCATGCCGCCGACGCGCGGCAGCGCGAAGACGAGGATGCGATGCAGGCCGGAATGGCCCGGTCCGCTCGCCGTCTCGAGCCGCATCTGCGTGCGCAGCACGAGCGGCCGCCCCGCTTTGGCGGGCAGGAAGGCGACGCAGCCGTTCTGCCGCCAGTCGCGCGACGGCGTGGAAATCTCGCCCGTCGGATCGACAAAGAACACGCCGACGTCGAGATCGCGCTCGCCCGTGTTCTCGATGGCGAGCCGCACCATGTCGCAGGCGCCGAGCGCCGCCGTCCCGCCGCTGTCGAGCGTTTGCGCCGGCGCCGGCGCGAGCGGCGCGGCGCAGGCGCGTTGGACGTCTGCGAGCCGCGCCGGATCGGTCTCACGCAGGATTTCGAGCCGCGCCCGCGCGCCGCCCGCCTCGCCCCCGGCCTCCGCCGCCGCCGCGAGCCGCGTGAGATTGACCGCCCGCGCGAAACGCCAGAGCATGCGACGCAGATCGGCGACGGCCGCCGTGCGGTCGCGCCCCTCAAGCGCCACCGAGGGCGAACGATCATAGGCCGTCGGCTCCGTGACCGCCGCCGCGCCGTCGCGCGTCAGCCACACCCGGCCGGCGGCGAGGCTCGCCTGCAGGTCGGCGGCGTCCTCGACCAGATCAACCGGCGCGCCCTGCGCCGCCTCCGCGATAAACTCCCGCGCCCCGGGCGCGGCCGCGACGCGCAACCGGAAGTGCGCCGCCGGCGCCTCGACCTCGGCCCAGAGCGCCCCCCGGGCCGCGCCGGAAAGGGCGGCCCGGCTCGACGCGGCCCCGGCCTCCGACAAAACCGCCGCGCCAAGCGGTTTGGCGTCGCTGGCCGGCGCGTCAAACAGGGCGACGCGCGCGCCGGGCTCGAACCCGTGCAGCGCGCCGGCCTCGACGATCAGCGCGCCATCCTCCACGCGCGCCGCGAATCGGCTGCGCGCCGGCGCGCCGGACGCGCCCGGCAGCGGCGCGTCGAGATCGCCCTCGAACATCGGCGGCGGCGCCGACGCCACCGCGCCGCGCGCCATGTCGAGCGCCACCAGTCGGGCGAGTTCGCGATAGGTGCGCGCCCGCCCCTGCTCCAGCGCGCGCGCGAGATGCCAGGTGAAGACGCCGAATTTCTGCTGCCCCGGCGCGCCGATGAAATCGGCCGATCCCGGCAAGGGCCGCTCCAGCGCCTCGTTCCACGAATCGACGGCGAAGAACCCGACCATCGCCGCCTTGTCGCCGCGGATCGGGGCGCGGCGCATCGCCGGCCGCGGCGGCGCGGGCGCGGCGGGCGCGACATCGGGAACGCCGAGCGCCCTGGCCTCGACCGACCGCGCCACGCCCGCGCCGGCCCGCGTCACCGTGCCGGCGTGGCAGGCGTCGATGACGATGAACACGCGCGCGCCTTTGGCGCGGATGCGGTCGAGCGCCGCGCCGATCTCCTTGTCGACGACGGCGTTGCGAACGCCGCGCAAAGCCGGATCGTAGACGCCGGCGTCCTTGGGCAGCAGCGCCTGCACGCGCCCGCCGGGCTCCGGCTCCGCGCCCTCCGCGACAACGCCTTCCGGCTGCGTCGTCCCGTGCCCGGAATAATGGATGAAAACGAGATCTCCCGGCTCCGACTTCGCCGCGAGATCGTCGAACCCGGCGAGAATGGCGGCGCGCGTCGCCGGCCCGAGCGGCGTCGGCGCGTCCGCCCGCGCCGGCAGCCCCTCGGCCAGCACGGCGATATCCTCCGCGGCGAACCCGGCGCGCGTCAGGCGACGCCACATCAGCAGCACGTCGTTGCGCGGCCCCTCAAGCGGCCGGATCGCCGGATTGTCGTAGGCCGCCACGCCCATCAGCAGCGCGCGGTTGCGCGCCGCGCAGGGCTGGGCAGACCCAAGCGATGCGGCAAGGCAAAGGATGCTCGCCACGGCGAGCCGCCATGCGTTGGGAAACGAGCGAGAAGCCATGGCCAAGAAGATCATTCCGGGAGCGGCGCGCCGCGTCGGATCGATATTTCAGCATCCCGCGCAACCCTTCAAGCCGTAGGCGCGTTACAAATGTCGTCACGCTGGCGCATGATAGGATCACATCAGGCGATCCGCGCCGAAGAACACGAACGAGTCCGCAATGACCAGGCCTCCAGCCAAGACCGCCGCGCAGGCATCCGAGACCTTGAACGCCGCCTTGCTCGACGCGCAATTTGAATTGCAGGAGAACCGGCGGCGCGCCGTTCTCGTCGTCATCGCCGGCGCCGACGGCGCCGGCAAGGGCGCCGTGGCCAACCGTCTCTACGACCGGCTCGACGCCCATCACGTCGAGACGCTCTATTACGGCGAGCCGACGGAGGAGGAGCGCGCGCGCCCGCATTTCTGGCGCTATTGGCGCGACATGCCGGCGCGCGGCAAGATCGGCCTCGCGCTCGGCGGCTGGCATCACGCGCCGCTGCACGCCCGCGCCACGGACGAGATCAGCCGCGTCGAGTTCGAGGCGGCGCTCGCCGACATCAACCGCTTCGAGGAGATGCTGACGCTGGAAGGCGTCGCCCTGCTGAAAATCTGGCTGACCGCCGACGAGAAGAAGGCGCGCAAACGCCTCGCCGCGCTGCGCGAGGCCGACGGCGCGCTGCGCCGGCCCGTCGTGCTCGAATGGGAGGCCGTCGACACCAAGAAGGAGCGTCGCCGCCTGACGGAGGCCGGCCTGGAAATGGCCCGCACCTCGGTTGGCGCGGCGCCCTGGCTGGTCGTGCCCGCCGACGACGCGGACGCGCGCGACACGGCCGTGGCGCGCGCGCTGCTGGAGCTGCTGCGCCGCCTGAACGGCGAACCGGCGTCGGCCAGGCCGGAGAAGCCCCCGAGAGCCGATCCGCCGGCGACGCCCGCGAAGCCGCCGCGCGCCGCCAAAGCCGCGGCGGCCAGCGGCCTCGCCGCCGGGCTCGATCTGACGTTGAAAGCTGATCCCGCGGCCTACGACGACGAACTCGACGAATTGCAGGACCGCCTGACCGAGGCCACCACCTCTCGCCGCTTCCGCAAGGGCGGCCTCGTGCTCGTCTTCGAAGGCCCGGACGCGGCGGGCAAGGGCGGCGCCATCCGCCGCGTCCGCGCCGCGCTCGATCCGCGCCTGTTCCGCGTTCACGGCGTTTCGGCGCCCACCGACGAGGAGAAGGCGCGGCCCTATCTCTGGCGTTTCTGGCGCAATATCCCCCGCCGGGGCCATATCGGCATTTTCGACCGGAGCTGGTATGGCCGCGTGCTGGTGGAGCGCGTCGAAGGCTTCGCGACCGAGCCGGAATGGCGCCGCGCCTATGGCGAGATCGTCGATTTCGAACGCCAGATCGCCCAAGCCGATTACGCCATTGTCAAATTCTGGCTGGCCATCAGCCCGCAGGAGCAATTGCGCCGGTTCAACGCCCGCGGGACCATCGCCTCGAAGCGCTACAAAATCACCCCGGACGACTGGCGCAACCGCGACAAATGGCCGGCCTATGACGCCGCCATGACCGAAATGGTGGAGCGCACCTCGACCGCTTTCTCGCCCTGGACGCTGGTGGAGGCCGAGGACAAGAAATACGCCCGGTTGAAAGTGCTGCGCGCGATCGTCGAGCGGCTGGAAACGTCCGGTTAACGATCCATCACATTCTTACCCAGATTGCGCCCAATTGAAGCCCGACCGAGTCGTCACCTTGCGACCAACAAGACGGCAAGGGGCTCGGTCATGCGTGAATTCGACGATCTGGAAGACATGGTGTTGAGGCGTTTCTATGCGGCGCGCAATCACGACCACGCCATTCCGCTGCCGGTGGACGATGAGGATTCGCCCGCCCGCGTCGCAGCGATCGCCGAGGCCTGCCACAGCCTCGCCGCCAGGGGTCTGATCGACTGGACGCAGATTTTCGGCGCCACCGTCGGCTTCGGCCGCATCACCGCCGCCGGCATCATCGTCGTCGACCACGAGACCCGCGCCTATGAATTCGAGCGTCGCGTCGCGCCCGCGCCCCTGGGCAATCTGTGGCGTCGCGCCGGCATGGCCTTGCTGGCGCGCTATCGCGAACGCCTCGCCTGACGGACCGACATTCAACGCCCCGGACTGTCGGCGGCGCGCCCCCGGGGCGGCGCCGCCGTTTCTTTTGGCCCCGCGCGGTGGCCTTCGCCCGCGCGCCGCCGTAATGTGGCGCCCCGTTGCCCAGGGAGCCGCCGCGAGACGATGACGACCAACCGACCCGTGCAAGCCGGCGATCACGTCTTTCTCGTCGACGGCTCGTCCTTCGTCTTCCGCGCCTACTTTCAGTCGATCCGGCAGGACCAGAAATACAACTACCGTTCGGATCGCCTGCCCACAGGCGCTGTTCGGCTGTTCTGCGCCAAGCTGATGCAATTCGTCCGCGACGGCGCCATGGGCGTCAAACCGACCCATCTCGCCATCATCTTTGACAAGTCGGAAAACTCGTTCCGCAAGGAACTGTATCCGCCCTATAAGGCCAACCGGTCGGAGCCGCCCGAAGATCTTGTGCCGCAATTCCCGCTGATGCGCGAGGCCGTGCGCGCCTTCGGCCTCATTCCGATCGAGCAGGACCGCTATGAGGCCGACGATCTCATCGCCACCTATGCGGCGCAGGCCGAGGCGCGCGGCGCCGACGTGCTGATCATCTCCGCCGACAAGGACTTGATGCAGCTCATCACGCCGAAAGTCTCGATGTATGATCCCGCCTCCGGCGAACGCGACGAACGGCGCATTGGCCTAAATGAAGTTATTGTTTACTTTGGCGTCTCGCCAGAACGCGTCGCCGACGTTCAGGCTCTGGCCGGCGATTCCACCGATAATGTCCCCGGCGCTCGCGGCATCGGCCTGAAGACCGCCGCGCAGCTCATCCACGACTACGGCGACCTGGAAACGCTGCTCGCCCGCGCCGGCGAGATCAAACAGCCCAAACGCCGCGAGGCGCTGACGGACAAGGACTCGGTGGCGCTGATCCGCACGTCGAAACAACTGGTTGACCTTGTGCGCGACGTGCCGCTCGACACGCCGATCGACGACCTGGGCCTGCATGCGCCGGATGGCAAGGCGCTCGTGGCCTTTCTCAAGGCGATGGAATTCACCACCATCACCCGACGCGCCGCCGAGACGTTCGACGTGGCCGCCGACGAGATCGACCCCGATCCGACGCTGCTCGGCTCCCGCGGCTGGCGCGGCCGCAACGGCGAGGAAAAGACGCCGGAGCCGACGCCGGAGCCAGCAACGGCGCAAATTACAAGTGATTATTCACTTATATCTGCGAGGACTCCCGCCGCGCTGGCCGCCTCCCGCGCCGGCAAGGCGAAGGCGCCCGGTTTCGACCGCCCGGCCTATGCGACCGTTCGCGATCTCGCCGATCTCGACAGGTGGATCGCGGCGGCCCGCGACGCCGGCCGCGTCGCCGTCGACACGGAAACGTCTTCGCTCGATCCGATGACCGCCGACCTGGTCGGCGTCTCCCTTGCCGTGGCGCCGGGGCAGGCCTGCTATATCCCCATCGGTCATGTGCCCGAGGGGGGCGGCGATCTGTTTGGCGGGCGCGGCCTGTCGCCCGATCAGATTCCGGAGGCGGAGGTCGTCGCCCGGCTGAAGCCGCTGCTCGAGGACGCGGGCGTCCTGAAAATCGCCCAAAACATGAAATTCGACTGGCATGTCTTCGCTCAGCGCGGAATTGAAGTCGCGCCCTTCGACGACACCATGCTGATGTCCTACGTGCTCGACGCCGGCCGCAACGGTCATGGCATGGACGAGCAATCCGGGCTGCGCCTCGGCCACAAGCCGATCCAGTTCGGCGAGGTCGCCGGCTCCGGCCGCAGCTTCATCGGCTTTGCCCGCGTCGCCATCGACAGGGCGACGGAATATTCCGCCGAGGACGCCGACGTGACCTTGCGGCTGTGGGAATTGTCCTCGGCGCGCCTGCCGGCCGAGAAAATGGCCACGGTCTACGCCACGCTCGAACGACCCATGGTCGAGGTGCTCGCCCGTATGGAGCGGCGCGGCGTCGCCATCGACCGCGCCATCCTGTCGCGCCTGTCGGGCGAATTCGCCCAAGGTATGGCGCGACTTGAAGCAAGTGCTCACGAACGTGCTGGCCAAAGCTTCAACCTCGGTTCGCCGAAGCAATTGGGCGACATCCTGTTCGGCAAGATGGGCCTGCCCGGCGCCAGAAAGACCGCGACCGGCGCCTGGTCGACGGCGGCCGGCGTGCTGGAGGATCTGGCCGAAGGCGGCAACGAACTCGCCGCCCGCATTCTCGACTGGCGCCAGCTCTCCAAGCTGAAATCGACCTATACCGACGCCCTCCCCGGCTTCGTCAATCCGGCGACCGGACGCGTCCACACCTCTTACGCGCTGGCCGCGACCACCACCGGCCGCCTGTCGTCGAGCGAACCGAATCTGCAGAACATTCCGGTTCGCAACGAGGAAGGCCGAAAGATCCGCCGCGCCTTCGTCGCCGCGCCGGGAAACCTGCTCCTCAGCGCTGATTATTCCCAGATCGAACTGCGCCTGCTCGCCCATATCGCCGATATTCGGCAATTGAAGCAGGCTTTCGCCGACGGGCTGGACATTCATGCGATGACCGCGTCGGAAATGTTCAATGTGCCCCTGGCCGACATGACCGGCGAAATCCGCCGCCGCGCCAAGGCGATCAATTTCGGCATCATCTACGGCATTTCCGCTTTCGGACTCGCCAACCAGCTCGGCATCACACGGGAGGAAGCGAGCAATTACATTAAAACATACTTCCAGCGCTTTCCCGGCATTCGCGACTATATGGAGGCGACGAAAAAGCTCTGCCGCGAACAGGGTTACGTCTCCACCATCTTCGGCCGCAAATGCCATTATCCGCGCATTTCCGCGCCCAACCCGTCCGAACGCGCCTTCAACGAGCGCGCCGCGATCAACGCGCCGATCCAGGGTTCGGCGGCGGACATCATCCGCCGCGCCATGGTCCGCATGGACGAGGCGCTGGCGCGGGCGCGCCTGTCCGCCCGCATGCTGTTGCAGGTTCACGACGAACTTGTCTTCGAACTGCCGGAGGCGGAGGTGGACGCGACCATTCCCGTCGTGCGCGCGGTGATGGTCGACGCGCCGCATCCGGCCGCCCGTCTCTCCGTGCCGCTGCAGGTCGACGCCAGGGCGGCGAAGAACTGGGACGAGGCGCATTGACGCGCCGCCCTTGACCGCGGCCGCCCTTCCCGGTCATTTGAGGCGGCATTCAGGGAGGAGCGGCATGAAGGCTCGGACGGTCCCGGCGCGCCGCGTCGCGCCATGGAGTCTCATCGGCGGCGCGGGCATGTGCCTGCTGGCGCAACCCGCGCAGGCCGCCGGGCTTGACGGCCGGCTTCCCGTCGTTCTGGCCCTTCCCTTCGCCGGCATGCTGCTGTCCATCGCCCTCGGTCCGCTGCTGTTCGCGCATGTGTGGCACGCCCATTACGGCAAGATCGCCGCCCTCTGGGCCGCTCTCGCCGTTCTCGGCCTGGCGATGGTCTCCGGCGCCGGGCCGACCGCCGCCGCCGCATGGCACACGCTGGCGCTCGAATATGTGCCCTTCCTCATCATGCTGTTCGCGCTGTTCACGATTGCCGGCGGCTTCGTCGTCGAGGGCAATCTGCACGGATCGCCGGCGCTCAACACGACATTTCTCGGCATCGGCGCCCTCTCCGCCAGTCTCGTCGGCACGACGGGCGCGTCGATGATCCTCATCCGGCCGTTGCTGCGCGCCAACGACGACCGGCTGCACAACGCCCATACGATCGTTTTCTTCATCTTTCTTGTGTCGAACATCGGCGGCGCGCTGACCCCGCTGGGCGACCCGCCCCTGTTTCTCGGCTTCCTGCGCGGCGTCGACTTTTTCTGGACGCTGAAACATCTCTGGCCGGAGAGTCTTTTCGCGGTCGCGACGCTGCTGATCGTCTTCTTCGCCCTCGATTCGCATCTCTATCGGAAAGAGGGGCATCTGCCGCGCGACCCGACGCCGGATTCGCCCCTCGTCTTCAGGGGCGGCGTCAACCTGTTCCTGCTCGGCGCGGTCATCGCGGCCATCGTTGTCAGCGGCGTCTGGAAGCCGGGCGTCGAATGGACGCTGTTCGGCGTGCGCATCCAGCTGCAAAACGTCGTGCGCGACATCGTCATGATCGCCGCCGCCCTCGCCTCGCTCGCGTTGACGCCGAAGGATCTGCGCGAGAGCAACGGTTTCTCCTGGGATCCGATCATTGAGGTCGCCAAGCTTTTTGCCGGCATCTTTCTCGCCATCATCCCGGTCATGGCGATGCTGCAGGCCGGCCGGCAGGGCCCGTTCGCCGGCCTGCTCGACGCGCTGTCGATGGCGGACGGGCGCCCCCACGACGGCGCCTATTTCTGGGCGACCGGCGCGCTGTCGTCGTTCCTCGACAACGCGCCGACCTATCTCGTCTTCTTCGAACTGGCCGGCGGCGATCCGGCGCGCCTGATGGGGCCGATGGCCTCGACGCTGGCGGCGATCTCGCTCGGCGCGGTGTTCATGGGCGCGGTCACCTATGTCGGCAACGCCCCGAACTTCATGGTCTACGCCATCGCCCGTCAGGCCGGCGTGACCATGCCGGGCTTTTTCGGCTACATGCTCTGGTCCATCGGCATTCTCGCGCCGCTCTTCATCGCCATTCACCTCATCTTTCTGCGGTGAGCGCCACCGCGCCCACGCCCGCCGCCGCCAGCGCCGTGAGCCCCTCGCGATAGGTCGGATAGGCGAGATCGACGCCCAGAAGCACCTTCAGGGCGCGATTGGAGACGCGCTTGTTCTCGCCGTAAAAGCTCGCCGCCATCGGCGACAGCTTCGCCGTCGCGAACGGCTGATCGGGCGGAATCGGCAGGCCGAGGAGCTTCGCGCCGAACGCCACGACGTCCTGCGGCGGCGCCGGCTCATCGTCGCAGACATTCCAGATACGCCCCGGCAGATCCGTCGCCAGGCAGGCGGCGATGGCGCGGGCGATATCGTCAACATGAATGCGATTGAATACTTGCTTATCTTTCACCAATCGCTTCGCCGTTCCCTCGCGCAAGGCCGCCAGCGCGTTCTGCCCCGGTCCGTAGATGCCGGGCAGACGCAACACGTGAACCTGCCGGCCGGCTTCCCGCCCCAGCGCCCGCCAGCCCTCCTCCGCCGTCAGCCGAGCGCGGCCGCGCTCGGAGACCGGCGCCGGCGGCGTCCCCTCATCGACCCACGCGCCATCGTGGTCGCCGTAGACCGCCACGGTCGAGAGATAGAGAATGCGCGACAGCCCCGGCGCCGCGGCGATGGCGCGCCCGTAGGCCGCCAGCGCCGGATCCGCGCCGCCCGTCGGCGGCGCGGTGATCAGCAGCGCGTCGGCGCGCGCCAGCGCGGCGGGAATGCCGGGATCCGCCGCATCAGGCCCGAACACAAGGGTCTCGACGCCCTGCGTCCGCAACCGCTCCGCCTTCCCGGCAGTGCGCACCGTGCCCGCGGCCGCAAGACCGGGCGGACGCGACGCCCCCCGCAAAAACGTGAGTGCAGAATAACCAAGGCCGAAGATAAATAGATTCATGGCTCACCTCGCAAGCGCGGCGGCCCATTCCGCCTGAACATGGGCATCCTCCTCCGCCGCCGCACGCTGCGCCAGCGCCGACAGGCGCTGCGGCGCCAGGCGCGACAGCGCCCACGCCGCCATCCCCCGCGCCAACGGCGACGGATGCGCAAGATGCGCCTCAACAACAGGAGTGAGCGATTGCTTTTCTGAATTTCCGGCGGCGATCAGCAGATTGCGAAGGAATCGCGCATGGCCGACGCGCTTCACCGGATTGCCCGCGAACCGCGCCCGGAAAGCGGCCTCGTCGTCGGCGAGCAGGTCGGCGAGATCCGGCGCGGCGAGATCGGAGCGGGCGATCAGCCTCGCCTCGCGCGCCGCCCGCGCGAACTTGTTCCACGGACAGACGGCGAGGCAATCGTCGCAGCCATACACGCGATTGCCGATAGCGGCGCGGAATTCGGCCGGGATCGGCCCCTTGTGCTCGATGGTCAGATAGGAAATGCAGCGGCGCGCGTCGACCACATAGGGACGCGGAAACGCCTGCGTCGGACAGGCGTCGAGACAGGCCCGGCACGAGCCGCAATGATCCGTCTCGCCCGCGTCCGACTCGATTTCCAACGTCGTGAAGATCGAACCGAGAAAAAACCACGCGCCGAGATCGCGCGACACCAGATTCGAATGCCGCCCCTGCCAGCCGAGGCCGGCGGCGGCGGCCAGCGGCTTCTCCATCACCGGCGCCGTGTCGACGAAAACCTTCACGTCGCCGCCGGCCTGCGCGACGATCCAGCCGGCGAGTTCTTTCAGCTTGCCTTTCATCACGTCGTGATAATCGCGGTGGCGGGCGTAGACGGAAATGTTCGCGGCGCCCCTGTCCGAAAGCGCCGCCAGCGCGTCGCCCTCCGGCGCATAGCTCATCGCCAGCATGACGATGCTGCGCGCCTCCGGCCAGAGACGGCGCGGATCGGCGCGCCGCGCCGCCGTCTCCCCCATCCAGTCCATGTCTCCGGCGGCGCCCGACGCCAGCCACGCCGCGAGCCGGCGCGGCGCCTCCGGGATCGAATCGGGCCGCGTCACGCGGCAAAGCCCGAACCCGAGGGCGCGCGCCCGCTCGACCAGCCGCGTCCTGAAGCGGGCGCTCAGAAGTCCAGATCCGCGTAGATCGGCGACGGCGTGATGCCCATCACCCGATCGGCGAGCAGCGCCCGGAACGACGGGCGCGACTTCACCCGCGCATACCAGACCCTGGCGTTCTCGTCCTCGTCCCACGGCGCGTCGCCCAGAAAGTCGACGCTGGACAGATGCGCCGCCGCCGCCAGATCCGCATAGGACATGTCGGGGCCGGCGAGCCAGTTCCGCGTCGAGACCAGATAGCCGATATAGCGCAGATGATAGCGGATATTGGCGCGCGCCGCCCGCACCAGCTCCATATTGGGCGCGCCGCCGCCCTGGTCCGCGCTCATGAAGCGCTTGTAGACCTTCTCGTTGACCAGCCAGCCCGACACTTCGGCGTGAAACTTGGTCAGGAACCAGTCGGTCAGCCGCCGCACCTCGATGCGCGCCGCCGGATTGTCCGGCAGCAGCCGGCGCGGCCCCAGCGCCAGCCCACGCGTTTCGTCGAGATATTCGGCGATGACCATGGCGCCGGGCGCGACGAGGCCGGCGTTCTCCACCAGCACCGGCGTCTGCCCCGCCGGATCGAGCAGCAGGAATTCGCGCCGCCGCTCGAACGCCCGCTCCTCGACCAGTTCAGGCTCGAGGCCATATTCCGCCAACGCCAGCCGGACGAAGCGCGATTGGGGGCAGAGGGGATGATGATAGAGCGTGGCCATGGCTTCGTTTTCGGCGACGTCGCGGCTCGGGTTGGCGAACGATTCGGCCCGCGCGTCGCGGCGGGCGGGTCTCTATAGGCCGGGGCGGCAGGCCTCACAAGGTTTTGTCGGCGCTGCGACAGAGATCGGCGACGACGCAGCGCGCGCAGTCCGGCTTGCGCGCCTTGCAGACATAGCGGCCGTGCAGGATGAGCCAGTGATGGGCATGCGGCCGGAACTCCGCCGGAACAGCCCTCTCCAGCCCGCGCTCGACCAGATCCACATTCTTGCCCGGCGCGAGGCGCAGCCGGTTGGAGACGCGGAAGACATGGGTGTCGACGGCGATCGTCGGTTCGCCGAAGGCGATGTTGAGCACGACATTGGCGGTCTTGCGCCCCACTCCGGGCAGCGCCTCCAGCGCCGCGCGGTCGCACGGAACCTGCCCGCCATGTTCGGCGATCAGCTTTTGCGACAGGGCGATCACATTGCGCGCCTTGCCGCGAAACAAGCCGATCGTCTTGATGTAATCACGCACTTTCTCTTCGCCGAGCGCGATCATCTTCTCCGGCGTGTCGGCGACGGCGAACAGCGGCCGCGTCGCCTTGTTGACGCCGACATCGGTCGCCTGCGCCGACAGCACGACGGCGACGAGCAGCGTATAGGCGTTGACCGATTCGAGTTCGCCCTTCGGCGCCGGGTCGGCGGCGCGCAGGCGGGTGAAGATCTCGCGCACGGCGGCGGCGTCGGCCGGCGCCGGCAGGCGGAGTTTCGCCGGAGCGGCGGAGGTCTTTGCGGCGGGCATGGCCTCTGTATACTTGACCGCCGTCAAACCGGGAAGGCGCGCCCTTGGCCGATCACCCCGCCGACAGGGAATTGTTTCACGCCCGGCTGACGCCGCATCGCTCGCTGTCGGCGCGCGGCTTCCGTCGTCTCATGATGTTTTTCATGGGCGCCGCCTTTCTCGTGAGCCTGCCGTTCGTCGTCATGGGCGCCTGGCCCGTATTTGGCTTCATGGGGCTCGATGTGGCGCTCGTCTGCTGGGCTTTTCGCGCCAGCTACCGCGACGCCCGCGCCTATGAGGACGTGCGCCTGACGCCGCTCGAATTGTCGCTGGCGAAAGTCTCGGCGCGGGGCGTGCGCGACGAATGGCGCTTCGCGCCGCCCTTCGTGCGGCTGGAGCGCGAGGAAGACGCGGAACACGGCGTCCGGCGCCTCAGTCTCGTCTCACGCGGGCGCCGCGTCGACATCGCCGGTTGTCTCGGCCCGGACGAAAAGGAGGAATTCGCCGGCGCATTCTTGCGCGCCCTGACGGAGGCGCGGCGCGGCCCCCGATTTTCCTGAGGGCGAAATTTAATAAACAAATATTCCTGTATTTTATATCTTCACGCTGAATTTCGCGTGGTGTTTGACAATCCGAACAATTCGTCCTAAAAACAAAACGAAGTCGGCAGGCTCCGGCCGGCCTCAGGACAACCGCCGAAATATCGCGCCGGACAGTCTGGCCGCCCGGGACCGGGTCATCGCGCCCGACCGAAGTGAGAGGATCCCATGCTCGAACGCATCAGCCGCCGCGCCGCCGCCCTGCTCCTCGGCTTCGCCGCCCTGGCTCCGCTCCCCGCCCAGGCGGCGGAGCTGAAGGAAATCCGCATCGATTGGGCGACCTACAGCCCGCTTTCCATCGTGCTGAAGGAAAAAGGCCTGATCGAGAAGGAATTCGCGAAAGACGGCGTCACGATCCGCTGGGTTCAATCGCTTGGCTCCAACAAGGCGCTGGAGTTTCTCAACGCCGGCTCGCTCGATTTCGGCTCGACCGCCGGCGCCGCCGCCCTCGTCGCCCGCATCAACGGCAATCCGGTCAAATCCATCGGCCTCTATTCGCGCCCTGAATGGACCGCGCTGGTGACGCGCGCCGATGGCGCGGTGAAGACGCCCGCCGATCTGAAGGGCAAATCCGTCGCCGTGACGCGCGGCACCGACCCGCACATCTTCCTCGTCCGCGCTCTCGACGAGGCCGGTCTGACCGAAAAGGACGTGAAGCTGGTTCTCCTGCAGCATCCCGACGGCAAGACCGCCCTGCTGCGCGGCGATGTCGCCGCCTGGGCCGGCCTTGACCCGCTGATGGCCGCCGCCGAGGTCGAGAATGGCGCGAAGCTGTTCCATCGCAAGGCCGCCGCCAACACCTGGGGCGTGCTCAACACCCGCGAGGCCTTCGCCGCCGCGCACCCGGACGCCATCCGCCGCGTCAACGCCGTCTACGAGCAGGCGCGGCAATGGGCTTTGGCCAATCCGGCCGAGTTCAGAGCCTTGATCGTCAAGGAGACGAAACTGCCCGACGCCGTCGTCGCCAAACAGCTCGAGCGCACCGATCTGTCCAACCCTTCGATCAACGCCGAAGTGGCCGAGACCATTCTCGCCGCCGGCCTGGCGTTGCAGAAAGCCGGCGTGGTCAAGCCGGAGGTGGACGTCAAGGCCACCGTCGGCGCGCTGATTGACACCCGCTTCGCTCTGCCGAACAAGTGAGCGGATGAGCGCCGCGACAGACACGCTTGCCGAGGGGACGGGGGCCGCGCGCGCCCGTGTTTCGATGTTCTCCGGCCGGCGCGCCCTTCTCGGGCTGTTGCTGCCACTGGGAGCGGCCCTGCTCTACGAGACCGCCTTCCGCGCCGGGTTCGTCGAGGCGCGGCTCTTGCCGCCGCCAGGCCGAATTCTCGCGACGCTCTACGACCTCGCCCGCAGCGGCGAATTGTGGACGCATGTTCTGGCGACGGTTCTGCGCGTCGCCGCCGGCTTCCTCATCGGCGCCGGCGTCGGCACGCTGCTGGGCGCGCTGACCGGCGCCTCGGACCTGATGCGCCGGCTGCTCGACCCGACATTGCAGGCCCTGCGCGCCATCCCTTCGCTCGCCTGGGTGCCGTTGTTCATTCTCTGGCTCGGCATTTTCGAGGCGTCCAAGGTCACGCTGATCGCCGTCGGCGTGTTCTTCCCCGTCTATCTCGGCGTCATGGGCGCCATCGCCAACATCGACCGCAAGATCGTCGAGGTCGGCCGCGCTTTCCGCCTGTCCCGGCCGCAACTGGCGCGCCGCATCCTGCTGCCGGCCATCCTGCCCGATTATGTCGTCGCCCTGCGCTCCGGCCTCGGCCTCGGCTTCATGTTCGTCGTCGCCGCCGAGATCATGGGCGCGTCAGAAGGTCTCGGCTTCCTGCTCGTCGACGGCCAGCAGCTTGGCAAGCCGGACCAGATTCTCGCCGCCATCATCGCCTTCGCCCTGATCGGCAAGGCGGCTGACGGGCTGCTCGTGGCGGCCTCCCGGCCGCTGCTGCGCTGGCAGGACTCTTTCACCGCGGCGGGGCGCTGACATGCTGACGCTCTCCGGCCTTTCAAAGACCTACGCCAACGGCGTGCGGGCGCTCGCCCATGTGTCGCTCGACGTCGACGCCGGCGAGATCGTCGCGCTTGTCGGCGGCTCGGGTTGCGGCAAGACCACGTTGCTGCGCCTCATCTCCGGCCTTGAACATCCCGATTCCGGCAAGGTGATGATCGACGGCGAGGCCATCGACAATCCGCACCCCGCCATCGGCGTCGCCTTTCAGGAGGCCCGCCTGCTGCCGTGGCTGACCGTGGCCGAGAATATCGGCTTCGGCCTCGCCGATCTGCCGAAGGCGGAGCGGACGCAGCGCGTCGAGCGGGCGCTGCTGCGCGTCGGCCTCGCCGGTTACGGCCCGCGCTGGCCGCGCGAACTCTCCGGCGGCCAGGCGCAGCGCGTCTCCATCGTCCGCGCCCTCGTCACCCAACCCAAGGCGCTGCTGCTCGACGAGCCGTTCTCCGCGCTCGACGCCATGACCCGCGCCAGCCTGCACGATCATCTGCTGGCGCTCTGGGCGACGCATCAGCCGACCATGGTCATCGTCACGCATGACGTGGAGGAGGCCGTGACGCTGGCCGATCGCGCCATCGTCATGCAGCCGCGCCCCGGCCGCGTCTTCGCCGATCTCAGGCTTGACCTGCCGCGCCCGCGCGACAAGCTGTCAGCCGGGTTCATCGAGGCCAAGCGCGCCGTTCTGTCCGCCCTCGACGGCTCGCTCGTCGAAACCGTATCCCCGACCGCAGGCGCCCGCGTCGGCGGCGCCTGGTGGTGAGCCGAAACAACAACCGGAGAAACGCATATGGACGCCGCCGCCCTTCGCGCCATGCAGGCCCCGCATAAAGACAAATACAAGGATCAGCCGGAAGCCGCGGTCATCACGCTGAAGGCGGAAGGCTCCATCGACGACTCGAAGATCGCCTGCAAGGTCGAGACCGGGCGCGCCATCGCGCTGGCCGGCCTGCATCCGGCCACCGGCGGCTCGGGCTCGGAATTGTGCTCGGGCGACATGCTGCTCGAAGCCCTTGTCGCCTGCGCCGGCGTGACGCTGAAGGCCGTGTCGACGGCGCTGGAAATCCCGCTGCGCAGCGGCCGGGTGAAGGCCGAGGGCGATCTCGACTTCCGTGGCACGCTCGGCGTCGCCAGGGACGCGCCGGTCGGCTTCCGCGACATCCGCCTGACCTTCGATCTCGACACCGACGCGCCGCAAGACAAGATCGAGACCCTGATCCGCCTGACCGAACGCTATTGCGTCATCTTCCAGACGCTGGCGAAGCCGCCGAAGCTGGAGCTGGACGTGCGGCGGAGCTGAAAGACGGCGCGGGTCAGAACGTCCCGCCCATCCCCGGCCCGATCGACAGCGGCGCGTCGGCCGGCGCGGCCGGTTTCGGCTTTTTCTTCTTTTTCGGTTTCGGCGGCGCGTCCGGATCGCCGGGCGCGCCGGCCTTGCCGAGCCGCGCCCTGAGCGACACGCCGCGCGCCTCGGTGATGCGCAGCGCGCAGAAGCCATGCGTGTCCTCACGCGCATAGTCCCGGCACATCATTTCGCGTTCGGCCGAGAAGCCGGCCTGTTCGCTCGTCGCCTGCCGAATCTCGCTCTTGTCCTTGCCCGCCGCCGCCAGCGCCCTGAAACCGTCGCGCATGCTCGCCTCCGCGCGCCCGCGCGCCTTCTCGAACTCCTTGACGCGCGCCGGCGAGAAGGCGTTGGGCGTTGGCCCCCAGAGCCCGCCGGGCTCGACCCGGCAATCGGCTTCCCGGAACTCGCAGGCGCCGCCGGAATGGATGGCCAGCGCCGCGCCGTCCAGCGCCTCGACCGAAAACGGGCAGGCCGGAAGATCGACCCCGTAGCGCGCCGCACCGTTCGGCCGGCCCTCGGCCTTGAGCGCGATCTGCCCGCCGGCGACCACATCGACCTCGCAGCGCTCGCCGGGGCGGGACATCAGGTCGCCCGCCAGCTTGAGCTTGCTGATCGACAGCTCCTTGCCGCTCCGCGCGAAGGACATCATTCCGTTGCGGCCGTTGAGATAGAGATCAAGCCCGATGAGCGCGTCCTCGCTCGCCGCCTTCGGCGGCGCGGGCTTCGGTTTGGGCCTGGGCTTGGCCGGTTGGCCCGGCGCCCCGCCCATGCCCCCGTCGGGCGGCGGCGCGCCGACCGCGCCGGGAAGCATCAATTGCGCGCTCGCCGGGGCGGCCCCCGCGAGACAGACCAGCAGCGGAAGCCAGAATTTCATGCCCGCGCGACGCCCTGTCGATGAAAATGCCTGATTCGGAGCATCCCACAGAAGCGGCTCCAAGCAAATCGCCGCGCGCCCGATCTTGCATGCGGGAATCCGCCTTTCTATAAGTCCGGCGGTCTTGCGCCGGGGGGCCCGAGACACAATCTGTCGAAACATCGGGGACCGGGCGGAGGCCGCATCGCTCAACGCGGCGCGCTCCCCTCCCCAAGGGCCGGATCGCTTCGGGGTCCGGCGGTCTTGCGAAGAGAGGAATTGATCATCATGGCAAAAGTCATCGGCATCGATCTCGGCACCACCAATTCGTGCGTGGCCGTGATGGAGGGCTCCACCCCGAAAGTTATCGAGAATTCCGAGGGCGCGCGCACCACGCCCTCCATCGTCGCCTTCACCGACGACGGCGAACGCCTGGTCGGCCAGCCGGCGAAGCGTCAGGGCGTCACCAATCCCGAGCGCACCTTCTTCGCCATCAAGCGCCTCATCGGCCGCACCTTCGACGATCCCATGACCAGGAAGGACATGGGTCTCGTGCCCTACAAGATCGTCAGGGCCGGCAACGGCGACGCCTGGGTGACGGCGGACGGCAAGCAATATTCGCCCTCGCAGATTTCCGCCTTCACGCTGCAGAAGATGAAGGAGACGGCGGAGGCCTATCTCGGCCAGCAGGTGACGCAGGCGGTCATCACCGTCCCCGCCTATTTCAACGACGCCCAGCGCCAGGCCACCAAGGACGCCGGCAAGATCGCAGGCCTTGAGGTGCTGCGCATCATCAACGAGCCGACGGCCGCCGCGCTCGCCTATGGCCTCGACAAGAAGGGCGCCGGCACGATCGCGGTCTATGACCTCGGCGGCGGCACGTTCGACGTGTCGATCCTGGAGATCGGCGACGGCGTGTTCGAGGTGAAGTCGACCAATGGCGACACGTTCCTCGGCGGCGAGGATTTCGACATGCGCCTTGTCGAATATCTGGCCGACGAGTTCCACAAGGAGCAGGGCATCGACCTGCGCAAGGACAAGCTCGCCCTGCAACGCCTGAAGGAGGCCGCGGAGAAGGCCAAGATTGAATTGTCGTCCGCCACGCAGACCGACATCAACCTGCCCTACATCACGGCCGACCAGACGGGCCCCAAGCACCTTACGCTCAAGCTCACCCGCGCCAAATTCGAGGCGCTGGTGGATGATCTCATCCAGCGCACCGTCGAGCCCTGCCGCAAGGCGCTCAAGGACGCCGGCCTGACGGCGGGCGAGATCAACGAAGTGGTGCTCGTCGGCGGCATGACCCGCATGCCGAAGGTGCAGGAGGTCGTGAAGTCCTTCTTCGGCAAGGAGCCGCACAAGGGCGTCAACCCGGATGAGGTCGTCGCCATCGGCGCCGCCGTTCAGGCCGGCGTTCTCCAGGGCGACGTCAAGGACGTCCTGCTGCTCGACGTGACGCCGCTGTCGCTCGGCATCGAGACGCTGGGCGGCGTGTTCACGCGCCTCATCGACCGCAACACGACCATCCCGACCAAGAAGAGCCAGGTGTTCTCGACAGCGGAGGACAACCAGACCGCCGTCACCATCCGCGTCTTCCAGGGCGAGCGCGAAATGGCGGCGGACAACAAGCTGCTCGGCCAGTTCGATCTCGTCGGCATCCCTTCCGCCCCGCGCGGCGTGCCGCAGGTGGAGGTGACCTTCGACATCGACGCCAACGGCATCGTCAATGTGACGGCGAAGGACAAGGCCACCAACAAGGAGCAGCAAATCCGCATCCAGGCCTCCGGCGGCCTGTCGGACGCCGACATCCAGAAGATGGTCAAGGACGCCGAGGCCAACGCCGCCGAGGACAAGAAGCGCCGCGAGCTGGTCGACGCCCGCAACCAGGGCGAGGCGATGATCCACTCGGCCGAGAAGTCGCTGAAGGAATATGGCGACAAGGTCTCGGGCGCCGACAGGAGCGCGATCGAGGGCGCCGCGACCGCGCTCAAGGCCGCGCTCGAGGGCGAGGATGTCGAGACGATCAAGGGTCGGACCAATGATCTCGTCCAGGCCTCGATGAAGCTCGGCGAGGCCATGTACAAGGCCCAGCAGGCCGAAGGCGCGGCCCCGCACGCCGAAGCCAAAAAGGACGACGACGTCATCGACGCCGATTTCAAGGACGTGAGCGACGACAAGAAAAAGGGCTGACGACGCCGCGCCTGTGGCGCATCCGTCGGAAATCGGCTAACGCAAAAGAGGCTCGGCGCTTGCGCGCCGGGTCTCTTGTTATCGCAGAACGAACGATCCGCGGCTCATCAGGTCCGGGCCGCGCCAACCAGAATAGCCCGCACGATGGCCAAACGCGATTATTACGAAATTCTCGGCGTGACGCGCACGGTCACGGAGGTCGAGTTGAAGGTCGCCTTCCGCAAGCAGGCGATGCAGCACCACCCCGACCGCAACCCCGGCGACAAGGAAGCCGAGGCCAAGTTCAAGGAATTGAACGAGGCCTATCAGTGCCTCTCCGACACGCAGAAACGCGCGGCCTATGATCGCTTCGGCCACGCCGCCTTCGACGGCGCCGGCGGCATGGGCGGCGGCTTCGGCGGCGGCGATGGCTTCTCGTCCTCCATGGCCGACATTTTCGACGATCTGTTCGGCGACATGATGGGCCGGCGCGGCGGCGGACGCGGCGCCGCGCGCGAGCGCGGCTCCGACCTGCGCTACAACATGGAAATCACGCTGGAGGAAGCCTTCAATGGCAAGACGGCGACCCTGAAACTGCCAACCTCCGTCGCCTGCGAGCCGTGCTCGGGCTCCGGCGCCAAATCCGGCTCCAAACCCAGAACCTGCGCGACCTGCGCCGGCCACGGTCGCGTGCGCGCCCAGCAAGGCTTTTTCGCCGTGGAGCGCACCTGCCCGACCTGCCATGGCCGCGGCGAGGTGATCGAGAATCCCTGTCCGGCCTGCGCCGGCGCGGGCCGCGTCACGCGCGAGCGCACGCTCTCGGTCAACATTCCGGCCGGCGTCGAAGACGGCACCCGCATTCGCCTTGCCGGCGAGGGCGAGGCGGGCCTGCGCGGCGGCCCATCCGGCGATCTGTATATTTTCCTCGCCATCAAGCCGCATCCGTTCTTCCAGCGCGATGGCGCCGACCTGTTCTGCCGCGTGCCGATTTCCATGGTGAAAGCCGCGCTGGGGGGAGAAATCTCGGTGCGCTCGGTCGGCGGCGAGGAGGCGAAGGTCAAGGTTCCCGAGGGGACGCAATCGGGCAAGCAGTTCAAGATCAAAGGCAAGGGCATGCCGGTGTTGCGCTCGCGCGATTTCGGCGACCTCTACATCCAGACCACCGTCGAAACGCCGCAAAACCTCACCCGCAAGCAGCGCGAGCTTCTCGCCGAGTTCGACAAGGAATCCTCCAACAAGACCCATCCGGAATCGACGGGCTTCTTTTCGAAAATGAAGGATTTCTTTGATCTCTGAGCGGGACCGCGGCCCCCTGATTTCCGTCAATCCGCCGCACGGCTTTCTTGACCTTCGCGCCCGCCTCGGCGATTTTGCCCAAGGGGTCCGCGCCTCGGCGGCGGAGAGGAATCAGGTTTTGCGTCAACCATCGTCGCGACAGTCTCCACCGGCCCATGCGAGGCCGAAGCCGCGTTTCGAGGACAAGCTCGACGATCAGGCGCGTTTCATCAAATCGTGGCTCGATAATCCGCTGATGGCCGGCGCGGTCTCGCCCTCGGGGCGCTTCCTCGCCCGGATGATGGCGAGCTACGTCGATCCTGCCGCGCAGGGACCGATCATCGAACTCGGCCCCGGCACCGGCCCCGTCACGGAAGCCCTGATTCAGCATGGCGTCGCGCCCGAACGCCTTGTGCTGGTGGAATATGACGAGGCCTTCTGCAAGCTGCTGGCGCAGCGCTTTCCCGGCGCGCAGATCATTCAGGGCGACGCCTATCGCCTGCGCGCGACGCTCGCGGGCGTGTTGTCGGAGCCGGCCGCCGCCGTGGTGTCGAGCTTGCCTCTGTTGACCCGGCCCGACGCCCAGCGCCTCGCCCTGCTGGCCGACGCCTTCGCGCTGATGCGGCCCGAGGCGCCGTTCATCCAGTTCACCTACGGCATCGGCTCGCCCATTCCGCGCAAGAAGACGCACGCCGTCGCCATGCCGGCCTTCAACGCCGAAACGTCGCCGCCGGTGCTGCTCAACCTGCCGCCGGCGCGCGTCTGGGTCTACCGTCGCGGCGCGGAGATCGCCCGGCTCCGCCCCGGCGAGGAACTGCTCGGCAAGATCAAGCTCCGCAAGGAGAAGATCGAGAACGGCTTCCGCAAGGAGATCGAGGGCGCCAAGGCAAGGATCGGCCAGCGCGCCCGCGAGATCGAGGCGCGCCGCGTCGCCAAGGCCAAACCGCCCCTGCCCAGGCCCGCGATGGCGCTGCTGCGCAAGCTGAGCGAGCCGAAAAACCACCAGCCCTGAAAGCCTGACATGCGACAAATCGCCGCCCGCGACCGCCTGATCGTCGCGCTGGACCTTCCGACATTGGCCGAGGCCGAGGCGATGATCGCGCGACTGGGCGACGCCGTCAGCTTCTACAAGATCGGCATGGAGCTGGCCTATGGCGGCGGCCTGCCGCTGGCGGAAAAGCTGATCGCGCAGGGCAAGCAGGTCTTTCTCGATCTCAAGCTGCACGACATTCCCAACACCGTGCAGCGCGCCGCCGCCCAGGTGGCGCGCATGGGCGCGACCTTTCTCACCGTCCACGCCTATCCACAGACGATGGCGGCGGCCAGGGCCGGCGTCGCCGGCTCCGGCCTGAAGATCCTCGCCGTCACGGTCATGACCTCCTATGACGACGACGACCTGAGAATGGCCGGCTACGGCTACGGCGTCGCCGATCTCGTCGCCCGCCGCGCGCGACAGGCGCAGCAGGCCGGCGTCGACGGGCTCATCCTCTCGGCTGAGGAAGTGGCCGCCCAGCGCGCCGCGCTCGGCCCCGGCATGCTGTTGGTGACGCCCGGCATCCGCCCCGCCGGCGCGGATGTCGGCGATCAGAAACGCGTCATGACGCCGGCCCGCGCGATTCGTCTTGGCGCCGATCATCTTGTCGTCGGGCGACCGGTGACCCAGGCGCCCGATCCGCGCGCGGCGGCCGAGGCGATCGTGGCGGAAATCCAATCGGCGATCTGAGGGTTCAAAAACGCAAAACGCCGGGCGTACCTCCGGCCCGGCGCAGCGTCTGGCTTCCTGACTGTCGTCCCGAAACCCGATGCGAGAAAATTAGCGGGCAATTGTTAACAAAATGTGACGATTGTCCCGAAAAGGGATGGAGCGCGAAAAATGCCCAAGGCCTATGTCATCGCCCACATCGACGTGACGGACCCGGAGGCCTACGCCGCCTATATGAAAGCGTCGAGCGCCGCCATGCAGGCCCATGGCGCGCGCGTTCTCGCCCGCGGCGGCCGCGCCGAAACGCGCGAGGGCCATGGCCGCGCCCGCAACGTGCTGGTCGAGTTCGAAAGTTTTGACGCGGCGAAAGCCTTCTACGACTCGGCGCAATATACGGTCGCCCGCAAGTTGCGCGACGGCGCGGCCGTGTTCGACCTGACGATTTTCGAAGGCGCCTGAGCGCGCGCGATTCTTTGCAAGCCCGAGCCGCAAGGTCTATAGACCTGCCGACATCACAGGGAGATCCCGCATATGAGCGACATGCGTCTCGTCGTCATCGGCGCCGCCGGCCGCATGGGGCGCATGCTGGTCAGGACCATCAGTGAAACGCCCGGCGCAAAGCTGGCCGCGGCCATCGAGCGCAAGGATTCGATCGCGCTCGGACAGGACGCGGGCCTGCTCGCCGGCGTCGGCAAGCTCGACGTCGGGATTTCGGACGACGCGCTGAAGGCCTGCGTCGACGCCGACGGTCTCATCGATTTTTCAAGCCCCGCCACCTCGGTCGAACTCGCCGGCTACGCCGCGCAGGCGCGCATCGTCCATGTCATCGGCACGACCGGCTTCGCGCCGGCCGACATCGCCGCCATCGACGCCGCCGCCCGCCACGCGGTCATCGTCCGCTCCGGCAACATGAGCCTCGGCGTCAATATCCTGATGGCGCTGGTCGAACAGGCCGCCCGCGCGCTCGGGCCGGAATACGACGTCGAAGTGCTGGAGATGCACCATCGCATGAAGGTCGACGCGCCCTCCGGCACCGCGCTGATGCTGGGCGAGGCGGCGGCGAAAGGCCGCGCCATCGCCCTCGCCGACCATTCCGTGCGCTCGCGCGACGGCCACACCGGCGCCCGCAACGCGGGCGACATCGGCTTCGCCACCCTGCGCGGCGGCACCGTCGTCGGCGATCACAGCGTCATTCTCGCCGGCCCGCACGAACGCATCACGATTTCGCATCACGCCGAGGATCGCGGCATTTTCGCCAACGGAGCGGTCAAGGCGGCGCTTTGGGGCCGCGGCAGGAAGCCCGGTCACTATTCGATGAGACACGTTCTGGGGCTTTCCGAATGACCGATCCGCGCCATCCGCCCGACGCCTTGCCGACGCTGCTGCTGCGCGCGCTGCAAGCCGCGCTGTCCGGTCTGATGGCTCTGCCCATCCTCGCGCTGCTGCCCCGCTACCTGCGTGGCGAGGGCGCGCTCGACATGGCCTCGCTCGGCGCGCTGCTGTTGATCGCGCTACTGCCGTTCGTGGCCTGGCATCTGTTCCGCTGGGCGGCGCTCTGGGCGCTGTCCACGTTTCCCTTCCTCAACGACTAGACTGGACTGATCTCATGGACCGCCTGCTCGTGCTCGTTCGCCACGGTCAAAGCGACTGGAACCTGAAGAACCTCTTCACCGGCTGGAAAGATCCCGACCTGACCCCGAAGGGCGTCGAAGAAGCCAGGGCCGCAGGCCAGCGCCTCAAGGCGCTCGGCCTGTCGTTTGACACAGCGTTCACCTCTGGCCTCGCCCGCGCCCAGAACACGCTGAAGCTGGTGATGGGCGAACTCGGCCAGCCGAACGTTCCCACGACCCGCGATCAGGCGCTGAACGAGCGCGACTATGGCGATCTCTCCGGCCTCAACAAGGACGACGCCCGCAAGAAATGGGGCGAGGATCAGGTGCATGTCTGGCGCCGCTCCTACGATATCGCGCCCCCCGGCGGCGAGAGCCTGAAGGACACGGTCGCCCGCGTGCTGCCCTATTACTGCCAGCACATCCTGCCGCGCGTGCTGCGTGGCGAGAGGGTCATCGTCGCCGCCCACGGCAACAGCCTGCGCGCGCTGGTGATGGTGCTCGACGGCCTGACTCCCGAGACGATCCCCTCCATGGAGCTGGAGACCGGCGTGCCGCTCGTCTATCGCCTGAAAGCGGATTCGACGGTCGAGTCCAAGCAGGTTCTGCATCCGTGAGCGACGCCGCGCCGCCCTTCCGCGTGGCCATCGTGCCGGTGACGCCGTTCCAGCAGAATTGCTCGATCATCATCTGCGCGAAAACGGGAAAAGCCGCCGTGGTCGACCCCGGCGGCGACCTGCCGCGCATTGAGGAAACGCTGAAGAAGGCGGCCGCGACGCTGGACAAGATCCTGCTCACCCACGGCCATATCGATCATGCCGGCGGGGCGGCGGAACTCGCCGAAAAGCACGGCGTGAAGATCGAAGGGCCGAACGAGGCCGAGGCGCCGCTGCTGTCGCGCATCGCCGAACAGGCGGCGCGCTTCGGCGTCTCGGGCGGGCGCAACGTCACGCCCGATCGCTGGCTCGCCGACGGCGACACGGTCAGCGTCGGCGAGGTGGCGTTCGACGTGCTCCACTGTCCCGGCCATTCGCCCGGCAGCGTCGTTTATGTCTGGAAGGCGAAGCCCGGCGACGCCATTCAGGGCGGCCTGGCGCTCGTCGGCGACGTGCTGTTCCAGGGCTCGGTCGGCCGCAGCGATCTCTACGGCGGCGACCACGCGACGCTGATCGCCTCGATCAGGAACAAGCTGCTGCCGCTTGGCGACGACATCGCCTTCGTCTCCGGCCACGGCCCGATGAGCACCTTCGGCGAGGAGCGCGTCTCCAACCCGTTTCTGACCTGATCACATCGCCGGCGCCAGCCGCGCGGCGAGGTTTTCCAGCACCATGCGATGCGCCCGCTCGACGATCTCGTCGAGCGAGGGCGTGCGCGCATACATCGCCTGCGCCCGCGCGGCAATGTCGGCCCGCGTCGGAACCGAAGGCCAGGCGGCGACGAGATCGGCCGCGCGCTCGCGCGCCTCGGCGATTTGCGCCTGCGCCTGCGCCAGGGTCGGGCTCGCGGCAAGCGCGGCGCGGACGTTGGCCGCCAGCGCTTCGAGATTGAGCGTCGCCACGAGATCGGTGGCCGCGCGTTCGATCACCCGCCGACCCAGCGGCCGCTCGTTGCGCACGACATCGGACGGCGGCAGGCGCAGATCCCGCACGACGCCCACGAGCGACAGCGCCTTGAGGATGTAGAAGGTGAGGTCCACCTCCCACCAGCGAAACCCCTGGCGCGCGCTCGCCTGAAAGAAATGGTGGTTGTTGTGCCACCCCTCGCCCATGGTCAGGATCGCCAGCCACCAGTTGTTGCAGGAATCGTCGCCTGTGACGTAGCGCTTCGTTCCATGCACATGCGCCAGCGAATTGATGCAGAAGGTCGCGTGCCAGACCGCCACGGTGCTCCAGAAAAAGCCGACGACAAGCCCCGGCCAGCCACCCGCGAGCACGCAGAACAGCGCCAGCGCCACCGGCGGAACAAGCTCGTAATCGTGCAGCCAGACGAGTTCGGGATAGCGCGTCAGGTCAGGTGCGCGCGCGAAATCGACATCGTCGTTGACGCTCTGGAAAATCCAGCCGACATGCGCGTGCAGAAAGCCGCGCCGCCGCGCCGAATGCAGATCGTTCGGCGTATCCGAATGGAGGTGATGGTGGCGGTGATGGATCGCCCACCACAACACCGATTTCTGCGCCGTCGACTGCGCCAGAAAGGCCAGAATAAACTGGAAGACGCGTCCCGTCGCATAGGACTTGTGCGAAAACAGCCGGTGATAGCCGGCCGTGACCGCGAACATCCTCACGACGTAGAGAACGCCCGCCAGCGCCAGCGCCTGTGCGGTGACGCCGGTCCAGATGGCGGCGAAACAGGCCAGATGCGCCAGCGCGAACGGAATGACGGTGGCGTAGGCGACGGCGCCCGCTTCGCGCGGGGCGCCCGATTTCGGAACGGACAAATTGAATCCTCCGCGGCGCGAAACGCGCCCGCGCAAACTTGCCGACACGCCGCGTCATGGCAAGCGCAATGCGCGGCGCGTCGTCGGGGATCAATCCATCACGATCCTGGGTCCGCGCCGCCGCCCGCCCGCCGGCGCCTCAAGCCCGGCGCGCACGCTTTCGGCCAGAGCCAGATAGGCGGCCGCATGGGCGCCGTCGGGCGCGCTGGCGACCAGCGGCCGCCCGCCGTCCGAAGTTTCACGGATAGTTATGTCGAGCGGGATTTCGCCGAGGAAGGGCACGCCGAGCCGCTCCGCCTCATGCCGCGCGCCGCCATGGGCGAAGACATCGGTCCGGCCGTTGCAATGCGGGCAGACGAAATAGCTCATGTTCTCGATGACGCCGAGAATCGGCACATGCACCTGCTTGAACATGGCGACGCCGCGCCGCGCGTCGATCAGCGCCAGATCCTGCGGCGTCGAGACGATGACGGCGCCCGACAACTTCGCGTTCTGCGCCATGGTGAGCTGCGCGTCGCCGGTGCCGGGCGGCATGTCGACGACGAGAACGTCGAGTTCGCCCCAGGCGACGTCGTGCAGCAATTGCGTCAGCGCCGTCATCACCATCGGCCCGCGCCACACCACCGGCGCGTCATCCTCGATGAGGAAGCCGATCGACATGACCTTGACGCCGTATTTCTCGAACGGCTTCAGCGAGCGCCCGTCCTCCGCCATGTCGGGACGGTCGGAAATGCCGAACAGGCGCGGCATGGACGGCCCGTAAATGTCGGCGTCGAGCACGCCGACCCTGAGGCCGAGGCGCGCCAGCGCCAGCGCCAGATTGCACGCCGTCGTTGACTTGCCGACGCCGCCCTTGCCCGACGCCACGGCGACGATGTGCTTCACGCCTGGCACGGCGGCGGCGTCGACGCCCACGCCCGGCTGGCCCGGTGAGGCCGGCGGGCGCCCGCCGGCGGGTCGCGCCGCCTGCTGCTGACCGCCGGCGCTTTCCGCCGTCAGCGTCACCAGCGCCGAGGCCACGCCCGGCACGGCGCGGATCGCCGCTTCGGCGCCGGCGCGCATCGGCTCCAGCGCCTTCGCGGCGTCCGGTGCGACATTGATGGCGATGAACACCTTGTCGCCGCGCACGCTCAACCCGGCGATGGCGCCGCTGTCGGGCAGCGGCGTCTTGCCGTCGGGCCCGGCGACGCCCGCGAGCGCCTTGAGAATCCTGTCGTTGTTCAGCATGGCGGATCCGTTCTGTTGGAGGATGTCCGTTCAATTCTGGGTCATGCGCCAGTCGAGCTTGTCGCGCAGCGACACGACGCCGCCGACGATGATGATCGTGGGCCCGCGCATGTCCGCCGCCCGCGCCTTGTCGGCCAGCGTCGCCAATGTGCCGGTGATGACGCGCTGGTTGGCGCGCGTGCCGTTCTCGATCACGGCGGCCGGCAGGTCGGGCGCCGCGCCGTGCGTTACGAACGCTTGCATGAGCTGTTCAAGATGATGCAGTCCCATATAGACCGCCACCGTCTGGCCGGGGCGGATCAGCGCGCTCCAGTCGAGATCGAGCGGCCCCTCCTTGCCGTGGCCGGTGACGAAGACGCAGGATTGCGCATGGTCGCGATGCGTCAGCGGAATGCCCGAATAGGTCGAACAGCCGCTCGCGGCCGTCACGCCGGGACACACCTGGAACGGGATGCGGTGCTCGGCGAGCTTCTCGATCTCTTCGCCGCCGCGCCCGAAGATGAACGGATCGCCGCCCTTCAGCCGCAGCACGCGCTTGCCCTCCCTGGCGAGCGCCACCAGCATCTCGCCGATTTCCTCCTGCGGCACGGCGTGGTCGGCGCGTCGTTTGCCGACATAGACCCGCTCGGCCTCGCGCCGCACCAGATTGAGAATGTCGTCGCCGACCAGCCGGTCGTAGAGCACGACATCGGCCTTCTGCATCAGCCTTTGCGCGCGGAACGTGAGAAGATCGGGATCGCCGGGCCCGGCGCCGACGAGATAGACCTCGCCCGTCATCGCCGCGCCGTCCTCGGCCGCCAGATCGGCGGCAAGCGCGCGCGCCGCGCCGGGTTCGTCGCCCGCAAGCACCATTTCCGCGACCGGCCCGTCGAGCGTGCGCTCCCAGAACCGTCGCCGGCCCTCGACATCCGGCAGCTTGCCGTTCACCTGCGCCCGCGCGCGGCCCATGAAGCCCGCGAGCCGGCCATAGGCCGCCGGAATCAGCGCCTCCAGCCGCGCTTTCAGCATGCGGCCGAGAATGGGCGAGGCGCCGCCCGTCGAGATCGCCACGACCAGCGGCGAGCGGTCGAGGATCGACGGCATGATGAAATCGCAGAACTCGGGCCGGTCGGCGACGTTCATGATCACGCCGGCCGCGCGCGCCATCGCCGCGACGCGGTCCTCGAACGTCTTGTTCGACAGCGCGACGCAGCACAATTCGCCGGCGTGAAAATCGCCGGCCTCGGGATCGCGCGCGACATGCGTCAGCGCCGGATTCTTGCGCAGGTCGTCGAATTCCTCGCTCAATGACGCGGCGAAGACCGTGACGCGCGCGCCCGCGCGCAGCAACAACTCGGCGCGGCGCGCGGCGACGACTCCCGAGCCGACGACGACGGCGCGCTTTCCCCTGAGAGTCATAAAAATCGGCAGATTGTCCATGTCGCTCCAGATCGGTGTTGCCGGCGCGCGGCGCAAGGTCTCAACCCGCGCGCCGCGCCTCGCCCGAACGGCGTTCCCCCGCCGCGCGCGCAAAGGCGACGAAGCGCCGCGCCCAATGGTGCCGCGAGGTGTCGCGCAAATGCGCGAAGCTCGCAAGCGCATTGCCTTGCACGACGCCGTCGTTGCGCCCGTCGACGCCGTGCCCGCGCCGCACCGACCAGGCGAACCGCGTCCCCGGATCGACATTCTCCAGCCGCGCGTAATGGAATTCGTGCGCCGGCACGGCCGCGCCGGGGCGCATCGGCCAGGGCGCGTCGGCCGTCTCCTCCAGGACGACAAGGCCGCGCCCCTGCGGACGCTCGCCCATCACCGTGTCGGCGGCGATGGCGCCGACCATCTCGTGGGCCTGGCCGCGCCACGAAATGCCGCGCGTCAGATACATCAGCCCGCCGCATTCGGCATAGGCCGGCAAACCGGCGGCGAGCCGCGCGCGAATGTCGGCGCGCAGCGACGCGTTGGCCGACAGGGCCGCCATCTGCGTCTCGGGAAAGCCGCCGCCGATCAGCAAAGCGTCCGCCGGCGGCAGCGCCGCGTCCCTCAGCGCGTCGAAGAAAACAAGTTCGGCGCCGGCCTGCCGCAGGGCCTCGAAATCGTCGGCGTAATAGAAACCGAAGGCCGCGTCGCGGGCGACCGCGATGCGAATGTCGGGCGCGGTCGGCGCCGGCTCCGACGCGGCGGCGGGCAGGGGCGCGGCCAGGCGCGCGACGCCGATCAGCCGGTCGAGATCGACGCCGCGCGCAACGACCTCCCGCAACCGGGCGATGATCGCGTCGCCGGCCGCCGTTTCCGCCGGCGTCGTCAGGCCGAGATGCCTCTCAACGACATTGAGCCCCTCGTCGCGGCCGACGGCGCCGAGCACCGGCAGATCGGTGTAGCGCTCCAGCGCCTGCCGCAGCTTCGTTTCCTGCCGCGCGGCGCCGACCTTGTTGAGGATGACTCCGGCGATCCTCACCTCCGGATCGAAGGCGGCGTAGCCCTGCATCAACGGCGCGATCCCGCGCGCCATGCCGAAGGCGTCGACGACCATGACGACCGGCGCGCCAAGCAGCTTCGCCAGGGCCGCGCTCGAATCCGCGCCTTCGAGATCGAGACCGTCGTGCAGTCCCTTGTTGCCCTCGATCAGCGCCATATCGGCGCCCGCGGCGCCGCGGGCGAAAGTTTCAAGAATTTCCGCCGGCGTCTGGGTATTGAAATCGAGGTTGAAGCAGCGCCGCCCCGACGCCCGCGCCAGCCACATCGGATCGATGTAGTCCGGACCCTTCTTGAATGTCGGCGCAACGAGCCCGCGCGCGGCGAGCGCCGCCGCGAGCCCGATCGACAGCGTCGTCTTGCCGGACGATTTGTGGATTGCCGAGACGAACAGCCGCGCCATTGGCCTCAGGCGTCCGCTTTCGCGGCGCCGTGCGGCAGGAACGGCATCAGCCGCATGGCGAGCGCCGCGACGATCATCGCCAGCGACACGCCGCTCGCGCCGAGCAGGATTTCCGGCAGCGACGGCGTATAGCTCGCCACCACGCCGTCGAAGAACGTGCTGGAGACCTCCTTGCCGGGGAAGAGCTTCAGCGGATAGGCCTGCCCGCCGATGATCAGCACATACATCTGCGCCAGACCGCCGATGAGGAAGAGCACTGAGGAAATCACCAGCGTGCGCCAGCAATACGGGCCCTTCATCTTGCGCCCGATGATCAGCACGCCCAGCGGCGCCAGCAGCCCGACGACGATCTGCCCAGCCCAGAAGAGGAATGTGTAAACGCCGCCGTCGCGCAGGATGAAACTTTCTATGCCGTGGAATCCCGTGGCGTAGAGCTTCGTCAGGTGCTGCGCGACGGTGAAATACAGCACGGCCAGCGCGAAGATGATGGCGAGCCCGGTGAAGGCCTCGACCATGTGGTCGGGCATCAGGTCGTTGCGCGTCTCCCACGACATGGTCAGCAGCACGAGCACCGTGAAGGCGAGGCCGTAGAGAAACGAGGCCGCGATGAACAGGGGAGCCATGATCGCGCCCGAATAGGCGTCGCGCGCGATGAGGAAGCCGAAGATCGAACCCGTGCCGGTCGTGAGCGCCAGACGCCAGACGAAGGCCATCCATCCCATCGCCTTGTTGATCGCCGGGTTGCGGATGGCGCCGCGATCCATCATCGAGAACAGATAGGCGGCGACGATGACGACGAAGCCCGTGTAGAGATAGATGTTCCAGGCGAAGATCGATTTGAAATTATAGGTCGTCATCGCCACGACGAGCCGCTCCGGCCGGCCGAGATCGAGCACCAGCACGGCGAGGCCGCCGATCAGCAGCGACACCGCCAGAATGCCCGAAAGCCGCGCATAGGGCTTGTAGGCGAGTCGGTTGAACACCGACGACACCGAGGCGACGTTGAGCGCGCCCGAGGCCGCCACGATCAGGAACACCGCGAAGACATGCGGCGTGCCCCAGACGATCTGGTTGTTCATGCCCGAGACGATATGGCCGTGCGTCTCCATGTAGAAGAAGGCGCCGAGCCCGAGGGCGAGCATCACGACATGCACGCCGAGCAGCGTGCGGAATGTCGGGCTGTGCGTGTCGAGCTTCTGGAACTTCAGGACGGCCATCTGTCGGCTCCGGGCGGGCTCAAAGATTCTGATAGCGGACGCCGGGGTTCAGCCCGAGGTCGGCGCGGATTTGGGACGAGGCGGTGAGCGCCACGGCCCGGGCGATGTCGCTCGCCGGATCGTTGAGATCGCCGAAGATCATGGCGCCGCCGGCCTTGGTCCAGCAGGTCTCGACGCAGGCCGGCACGCGCCCGGCGTCGACGCGATGAACGCAGAGCGTGCAACTCTCCACCGTGCCCTTGCCGCGCGGCGCGTGCGGCTGCTGATCATGCAGCTCCTCATGCACGAAGGAGCGCGCCTTGTAGGGACAGGCCATCATGCAATAGCGGCAGCCGATGCAGATATGCTTGTCGACCAGCACGATGCCGTCGGCGCGTTTGAACGAGGCGCCCGTCGGGCACACGTCGGCGCAGGGCGGGCTCTCGCAATGCTGGCACATCACCGGCGCCTCGCGCGTCGCCCCGGATTTCGGATCGCGCAGCTTGACCTTGCGGATCCATTGCGCGTCCGTTTGCGGATGGCCGGTGTCCTTCCAGCCGTTTTCCTCGCGGCAGGCCGTGACGCACATGTTGCAGCCGGGCGGGCATTTGTTGACGTCGATCAGCAGGCCCCAGCGGACCTTCGCGGAGGCCGGTTCGTTCGGCTCGCGCGCCTGCGCGCCGCCGAAGGCGTAGAGGGTGACGCCCGGCGCCAGCAATGTTCCCAGAAAGGCGCCCGCGCCCTTCAGAACGCCGCGGCGATCCGCGCCGGTCTCGCACGACCCGCCGCCACAGGAGTTGCAGGACGCGCTCATCGTTTCGTCTCCCGCAGATAGGCGTTGAGCGCGGCGGCGTCGCCGCCTGCGGCCGCCGCGCGCGGCGACATCGGCGGCTTCGAGGCGTGGCACTCGAAACAGTCCGGCGCGACCGCCGCATAGGTGTGGCAGGTCCGGCAGAAATGTTTGGGGTCGTTGGCGGACACGGGCATGCCGTCGGCGCCCGCCACGGCGTGACAGGCGATGCAGCCCTTGAGGCTGTGCCGCGGCGTGCGCACGCCCTTGTGCATCGTCTCGTCGCGCTGATGCTTGAGCATGTGCATGTGCTCGCGCCGCATCACGTCGACATCCTCGACGCAGCGCTCCCCCTGCCCGCGCGGCGGCTGCGGCACGGGCGTTTCCGCCGCGACGCGGCCCGCGCCGAACATCGTCGCGAGGCAGAGCGTCAGCAAAAGCGCGGCGCGGCGAAGCGTCCCCGTCATCTCACTCTCCGAGGCCCATCTGGATATAGCCGGTCGGGCACACGTCGGCGCAGATGTGACAGCCGATGCATTTCCCGTAATCCGTGTCGACATAGCGGCCGACGGCGCGCTCCTTCCTGGGCACGCGGAAGACGGCCGTCTGCGGGCAGAAGATGACGCAATTGTCGCATTCGAAGCAGAGGCCGCAGCTCATGCAGCGCTCGCCTTCCTTGCGCGCTTGCTCCTCCGTCAGCGGCACGATGCGCTCGCCGAAATCGCCGAGCACCTCATGGGCGTGCACATGACGCTCGTCGCGTTTCGAGCGCTCGACATAACCGAAATGGCCCTTGAACAGATCCTTGTGCGGAATGATCTGCGTCGCGCCGCGATCCTCGTAATTATGGACGGCGAATTTCGCCGCCGACGTGCCGCGCGTCTGGCCCTGGGTGTAGGGCGCCGGATCGAGGCCGTTCTCGTGCAGTTCCGCCAGCAGGTTGAACTGATGCACGTCGACCTTCGGGCGGCGCTCTTCCAGTTCGCCATCGAGGAAATGGTCGATCGTCTCGGCGGCGATTCGCCCGTGCCCGATCGCCGTCGTCAGCAGATGCGGACGAATGGCGTCGCCGCCGGCGAAATGCTTGTCGAGGCCTTTGACCTTGTAGACCGGATCGATGGCGATGCCGCCGCGCCCGCCATCGAGCTTTTGCAAGCCGTCCGCCAGATCGGCCATCTGGCCGATGGCCGAGATGATCATGTCGCATTCGATCTCGAATTCCGTGCCGTCCACCGGAATGGGCGTCATGCCCTTCATCGTGCACTGGCACAGGCGCAGCGCCGTGGCGCGGCCGCTGGCGTCCCTGACCACTTCAAGCGGCATGACGCCGCCCTTGATTTCGATGCCCTCGCGCTTGGCGTCCTCACGCTCGCGTTCCGCCGCGGTCATCTTTTCGATCGGGAACAGCGAGGTCAGCACCGCTTCGACGCCCTCGCGCCGCAGCGCGCCGGCGACGTCATGCGCGGTATGGCCGAACTCCGCCGCCGTCGACACGTCATGACGATGCCGGGTGTTGATGTGGCCGAGACGACGCGCCACCGAGGCCACGTCGATCGACGTGTCGCCGCCGCCGACGACGACGATGCGCCGGGCGGTGGACAGCGCCCAGCCGCGGTTGAATGCGTCGAGAAATTCGACGCCCGTGATGCAATTTTCGGCGTCGGCGCCCGGCACCGGCAGCGGCCGGCCTTTCTGCGCGCCAATGGCCCAGAACACCGCGTCGAAATCGCGGTCGAGATCGTCCATCGAAATGTCGACGCCGACCCGCGTGTTGAGACGTTTCTCAACGCCGCCCAGCGCGAAGATTCGCTCGATTTCCGAATCGAGCATGTCGCGCGGCGTGCGATAGCCCGGGATGCCGAAGCGCATCATGCCGCCGAGCTTGTCATGCGCCTCGAACAGCGTGACGGCGTGACCCTTCTGCCGGATGAAATAGGCCGCCGCGAGACCCGCGGGGCCGCCGCCGATGACGGCGATCTTCTTGCCGGTCAGCTCCGGCGCCGCCGGCAGCGTCAGCTTGTTTTCGATCGCCCAGTCGCCGACATATTGCTCGACCGCGTTGATGCCGACAAAATCGTCGACCTCGTTGCGGTTGCAGCCGTCCTCGCACGGCGCCGGACAGACGCGGCCCATGACCGAGGGGAACGGATTGGCCGCAACCATGCGCTGGAAGGCGTATTCCTGCCATTTCATGCCGGCGACCGGCGGCTTGTCCATGCCGCGCGCGATGGCGAGCCAGCCGCGGATGTCATGGCCCGAAGGGCACGATCCCTGGCACGGCGCCGTGCGGTGCACGTAGGTCGGGCACTTGTAGGATTTGTCGGCCTGAAAGATCTTCTTGGTCAGATCGTCCCAGTTCCACATCGTGTCGCCGTTCTTGTAACGGCGATAGCTGTTGGTCTTCGGAGCCGCTTCGTTCATCGCCGTTCTCCTCACGCGTCCTGCGACGCGGGTTCGGGTTGTCCGTCAAGTTCGTCGGCCTGGGTCGAGCCGGTGAGCACGATCGCGTTCGACACCATCTGGTGCACGGACACGATCGCCTCCATGTCGAAACCGTATTGCGGCAGCACCTTCGAGAACTGCGCTTTGCAGATGGCGCAGATCGCCGCCATATGCGTCACGCCGTGCTCCTCGGCGACGTCCTTCAGCGCCCGCATGCGCGGCTGCGCGCCCCTGGTGCGCAGGTCCATCAACTCGTCGGTGAGCAATCCGCCGCCGCCGCCGCAGCACAGGGTGTTCTCGTGGATCGTGTCCGCCGCCATATCGAAGAAATGGTTGCAGCTCGCGCGCAGGATGGCGCGCGGAATCTCGAACTGCCCGCCCGGCTTGTCTCCCATGCGCGAGGCGCGCGCGACATTGCACGAATCGTGGAAGGTGAGCCGGATTTCGTCATTCTTCGACTTGTCGAAACGCAGCTTGCCGCGCTGGATGAGATCGTAGGTGAATTCGCAAATGTGCTGCGGCTTCGGGTAATTCGGGTCGAGGAAATCAAGCGGCCCGGCGAGCGTGTCGAGGAAGCTGTAGGCGACGCGCCAGGCATGGCCGCATTCGCCGAAGACGATGCGCTTGACGCCAAGCTCCTTCGCGGCGGTGACGATGCGCGTCGCCACCTTCTTCATGTTCTCCTGCGAGCCGATGAACATGCCGAAATTCGCCGCCTCCGACGCATGCGTCGAGAAGGTCCATTTGACGCCGGCCTCATGCAGCACCTTGGCGTAGCCGATCAGGCCCTCCATATGCGGCGAGGCGAAGAAGTCGGCGCTCGGCGTCACCAGCAGGATGTCGGCGCCCTTCTCGTCGAGCGGCAGACGCACCGGCACGCCGGTCTCTTCCTCAATCTCCTCCTCAAGGCCCGCCAGCGTCGCCTTCAGCGCCTTCGGCGGCAAGCCGAGATTGTTGCCGACATTGAACACCTTGCCGATGATCTCGTTGGAATATTTCTGTCCGAGACCGATCGTGTCCATGATGTCGCGCGCGGCCATGGAGATTTCAGCCGTGTCGATGCCATAGGGGCAATAGACCGAGCAGCGGCGGCACTGCGAGCACTGGTGGAAATAGGAATACCAGTCGTCGAGAACCTCCTTGGTCAGATCCTCGGCGCCCACGAGCCACGGCACGATCTTGCCGCCCCAGGTGAAATAGCGCCGATAGACCTTGCGCAGCAGGTTCTGGCGGGCGACCGGCATGTTCTTGGGATCGCCCGTGCCGAGGAAATAATGGCACTTGTCGGTGCAGGCGCCGCATTTGACGCAGGAATCGAGATAGACGCGCAGGGCGCGATTGCCGTCGAGCAATTCGCCAAGCCGGCCGATCGCCTTTTCCTGCCAGTTCTCGGCCAGTTCGCCGGGAAAACCAAGCGGCGTCTGGTGATTGGGCGCGGCGACATAGGGCTTTGAGCCCGCCATCGCGCCGCAGGCGAGGGCCGGAATTTCCAGCGGATCGCCGTGGACCTTTTCTTTCGGGTTGAACTTGCTGGGCTCAGCCATCGGCGCGCGTCTCCTCAAGCCTTGCGATCGGCGGATTCATAGCTGACGGGCCCGCCGGCATGGCGACGCTCGCGGCTGTTGTCCGCCTGGTTGCGCGACGGGCTGAAGAACACGCCCGGCGCATGCAGCAATTTCGAGAACGGGAAGACGATCATCAGCGCCAGCACGAAAGTCAGATGCGCCAGCAGGATCGGGTCGCCCGGCAGCGGCCTCCAGTCGAAATGCATGAGGCCAAGAAAGAAGGCTTTCACCGCGATGACGTCGGTATGCGTGACGAACTTCATCATCAGGCCGCTGAGGCCGATCAACACCAGCAGCGCCAGCATCAGGTGATCGGAAATCTCGCTGATGTAGCGGATGCGTTCGACGAGGAAGCGTCGCGCCCACAAGGCCATCAGGCCGGCCACCATGGCGAAGCCGGCAAGCACGCCGACCGGCTGGATCAGCGCCACCGGCGTCGGAACAGGCTCCATGAAATAGCGCAGATGCCGGACGAGCACGACGGCGAGCGCGACATGAAACGCCCAGCCGAACAGCCAGATCCACTTATTGGCGCGGAACAGGCTCTGGAACAGCGTCACTTCCCGCAGCATGCGCAACGCGACGCCGCCGCGCGTCGTCGGCGCGGGCGTCGTGGGAATCTTCAAGGGCGCCGGCGTCGTGGCGTAGAGCCAGACGCGGAAGGCCAATCCCCCGACCAAAATCAGGGCAGCCGTATAGAACGCCATCGCGAAGACGGTCGTGCGCATCGCTTCCTCCCGCCGTCCGCGGGCCTCTTTCGGGCCCGTCGAACGGTGTTGTGGTCAATGGGGTGTCAGACGCAGCCGGTCGGCTTCGGCAGGCCGGCGATTTTGCACGCCTGCTTGGCCGGGCCATAGGGAAACAGAGCGTAGAGCGCCTTCTGGTCGCCCTTCTCCTTGCCGAACTTCTTCGTCATTTCCTTGACGAGAATGCGAACCGCCGGCGCGATCTGATATTCCTCGTAATATTCGCGCAGGAAGTTCACCACTTCCCAGTGGTCCTGGGTCATGTCGATGTTTTCGCTCTTGGCGATCAACTCGGCGAGTTCCGGGTTCCACACCGCGATGTCCGTGAGGTAGCCCTCTTCGTCATGTTCGGCGACAGTGCCGTTGACCTGATAAGCGCCCATTTTTTTCTCCAGGGGTAGATGAGGAAGTCACAACCAGGCGCAGACGCGCGTATTGGCGGCGGCGAGATCGACGAAGCCGCCGTAATCAACCACCTCGATCCCGTCGACGAGCGCGTCGGCCTTCATGCCGCGGGCCGCGAGATCGGGGCCGAGAACGTAGATCTTGCAGGTGGACAGGCTGGCCCGCAGGCTTTCCGCGAAAGCGCTGCCCTTGCGCGCGCCGACGACGCCGTCCTCGATCATGAGAACGCTGTCGCCCGGTGAAACGTGATCGAGGCAGGTCTTCAGCGAGCCCCGCTCGAACGGCGATTTATTGACCGTATGCAAAGTCGACATGACCAGCCTCAGAAGCTCAGAACCACATCCTGCCCGGCGATGAGCGTGCTCATCTCCGCGCGGTCGACAAGGTGGATCGACGGCTTTTCAGCGTAATCCTCGTCCTCGTCCTCCCAGGTGATCGGCATCAGATCATCGATCGTCAGGCCGCGCTCGGCCAGAGATTCCTTCTCGACATAGAGCTTGCGCACCTCGTAGTCGCCAAGCGCGCGATAGGTCTTGGAGAAGTTCTTGAAACCCGCGCCGGTCGTGTCCTGGCCCGCCATGAGCTGATAGACGCCGTCGTCGATGAAGGCGAGGCTCACGTCCTGCTCGAAGGCGGCGCCGATCAGCACGACCTCCAGCGACTCCAGCGCGTAGATCGTGCCGTAGGGCGCCTTGCGGTTGATATAGAGAAATTTCCTGGCGTCTTCGGCCATCACGCGCTCCTCAATCGCCGAAAGTCACGAGCCGGTCGGACTGGATGCCGGCCTCGATCAATTGCCCGAGGCCGGAGATGCGAAAGCCCGGCGCGATATTATCGCCGTCCTTGCCCTGCCGCTTCGCCTCGTTGGCGTCGAGAATGCCGCGGCGCTGCGCGGCGGCGATGCAGACGACGAGATCGAGCTTGTGCTTTTCCGCCAGCTCGCTCCACAGCTTCTGCAGGTTGCGGTCGTCTTGCGGCGGCACGGTGTAGCGCGTCGCGTTGTTGACGCCGTCGTGGTAGAAGAACACGCGAAAAATCTCGTGCCCCTTCTCCAGCGCCGCTTTGGTGAATTGATAGGCCGAGTCCGACGCCTGATGCGTGTACGGGCCTTCATTGACGACAATTCCGAAACGCAAGGTTCTGCCCCCCCGTTGCCTCGCGCCGCCACGTATGCGGCGGCGCGATCCATTCCGATCAGAAATGCACGTGCGCGGACATGTTCATCGTCTTGCGCGCGCCGGTCCATGTGTCGAGATGATGCTTGGTGAAAGCGAAGCCGGTCAGCTCGAAGAAACGCGGCCAGCCGATGCGGTCGATCCACTCGCCCATGCGCTCGTAATGTTTCGCATTGTCCTTGTAGGCGAAGAGAATCTTGCGAACGACCTCCTCCACCTCCGGCCAGCGCGGCGCGTTGTTCGGCAGGTTGGCGACAACGAGCTTGTGGAACGTCGGCTTGGAGCGGGCGTTCGAATGTTTGCCGCCGACCCAGACCGCGATCTTGGTCGAATCCGCGCCGTTGATCTGCATCGGCGGGCAGGGCGGGTAGCAGGCGCCGCAGCACACGCATTTCTTTTCGTCGACCTCGAGCGACGGCTTGCCGTTTACCATCGCCGGACGGATCGCCGCCACCGGGCAGCGCGCCACCACGGCCGGACGCTCGCAGACCTTCGAGACGAGCTCGTGATTGATCTTCGGCGGCTTGGTGTATTGCACGTTGATCGAGATGTCGCCCTGGCCGCCGCAATTGATCTGGCAGCAGGAGGTGGTGATGCGCACGCGGTTCGGCATTTCCTCATGCGTGAACTCGTGATGCATCATGTCCATCAGGCTCTTGACGACGCCGGACGCGTCGGTGCCCGGAATGTCGCAATGCAGCCAGCCCTGCGTGTGCGAGATCATCGACACGGAATTGCCGGTGCCCCCGACCGGGAAGCCCTCGGCCTCCAGCGCCGCGATGAGCGGCTGCACCTTGTCGACCGCCGAAACCATGAACTCCATGTTGGAGCGCGTCGTGAAACGCACATGGCCCTCGGCGAACCTGTCGGCGATGTCGCAGAGCTTGCGGATGGTGAAGACGTCCATCTGGCGTTGCGTGCCGGCGCGAACCGTCCACACCTCCTCGCCGGTCTTGGAAACGTGATGCAAGACGCCGGGACGCAGGCGGTCATGCCAGTCCCAATTGCCGTAATTGCGCTTCATCACCGGATGCATATACGGAAACGGATCCGGCACGCCGGACTCGATGGGGCGTCGCGGTTGAGCGGCGATATTCATCTGAACCTCCCGATTCATTCTTCCCGAACGGCGGCGTGAGGGCGGCTGTCGCGTCGCAACGGCCGCCCTCCTCGTCCGCTCTTATTCCGCGGCCACGTCGAGGCCGGCCTCGCGCGCCTTGCGCTCGAAATATTTCTCGGCCTCGTCGGTGAAATCATCCGTGCGCACATAGCAGGACGTGCGCGGATGATTGACCATGTTCGGGTCCGGCTCGACGCCGATGGCTTCGAGGAACGCCGGCAGGCCGATGCGGTCCATCGTCTCGCCGATGCGCTCGTGCTCAAGCGCGTTGTCGGCGAAGAAATCGATAAGATTGCGGGAAAACTCGACGAGCCTGGCGAAATCCTCGTCGGTGTCGAGCTTCATGAACGGCACCACCATCGTGCCCATCAGGTCGCCGACCTTCAGCGCGCGCTTGCCGCCGATCAGGATCGAGGCGCCCTTGTCGTCGCCGGGCGAGAGCGCCTTGTTCATGACGTTGAGGCAATGCATGCAGCGCACGCAGGACTTGTTGTCGACGTCGAGCGTGTCGTCGTCGTTGAGGCTCAGCGCGCGCGTCGGGCACATCGCGATGACGTGATCGATCGTGTATTTGCGGCCGTGTTTGGCCACATAGGCCTTCACCTCGTCCTGGTTGACCTTCATGTTGTCGCGCCAGGTGCCGATCACCGCGAAATCGGCGCGATGAATGGCGTTGACGCAATCGTTGCCGCAGCCCGAGAACTTGAACTTGAACTTGTAGGGCAGCGCCGGACGATGCATCTCGTCCATGAACTCGTTGATGACGGTGCGATGCGCCTTCACCTCGTCGTAGCAGGACATCTCGCAGCGCGCATGGCCGACACAGCTCATCGAGGTGCGCAGCGCCGGGCCGGCGCCGCCGAGGTCGAAGCCCATCTCGTTGAGTTCGTCGAAGGCCTTCTGCACGTTCTCCGTCGAGCAGCCCTGGAACATGATGTCGCCGGACTGGCCATGGAAGGCGATCAGGCCGGAGCCGTGCTTCTCCCACACGTCGCACATCTGCCGCAGCACGTCGGTGTTGTAATGGTAGCCCGCCGGCGGCTGCACGCGCAGCGTATGGAACTCTTTCGAGGCGGGGAATTTGTCGGCAACCTCGGAGAAACGCGGAATAACGCCGCCACCATAGCCGAAGACCGAAACCGTGCCGCCCTTCCAGAAGCCGAGGCGCTCCTCGTAGGAATGCTCGAGCTGACCGAGCAGGTCGTTCATCATGGGCGCATATTGCTTGTCGCCCGCGTCGCGAAGCCGCTTCAGCCCGGTCACAAAGCTCGGCCACGGACCGGTTTCAAGCTGATCGAGCAGCGGCGTCGGATGCTGGCCCGCAGCTTTGGCCGTCGTGTCGTCATGCGACATGCGCTTCCTCCCTGGTTACGCCGTCGCAAGACGGCAAATAAATGATCCCCTCGACAGCGCTGGCCGGCTTGAGCGGCTCTGCTTTTTTTCGCGCTCGCGCGGCGTCCCGATGGAAATACGCCCGCGCCGCAGCCATTGTCATTTCGCGCTGGGAGGGCATAATAAACGAAAATTTGAATATGAGAATAGGAAAAAGTAAGAAGGCCCGCCTCAGGCGGCGCGCCCTCGCCTCATAGGGGAGAAACGCCTTGCAAATCAAAGGGCCGAACCAGGCGGCCGCGACTTTTTCGCAATCGTCCGGGTTTTTTCTGACGGGCGACGAAAGCGCCTACCGGGCGTGGCGAGAGCAAAAACTGGCCTGCTATCCGGCCAGCGTCAAGGATATCCTGGTCGATATCGCCGATCTCGCGCGCGTCACGCCGGCCGAGCATGACGCCATCGTCGCGGCCTGTGGCCGCGCCAATATGGCGATCTACCGGGCGCCGCCGACGGATGAAGGCGCGACGCGCCGGGCGCTGCGCGCCCTCGGCGACCGATTCGGCCTGCGCGCCGTCGAGGACCACCGCTCCGCCGCGGCCGACGGGATCGTCAGCATCGAGCCGGTCGAAAGCGGCGGCCGGCTTGGCTACATTCCCTATACCGACCGGCCGATCGCCTGGCACACCGATGGCTATTACAACTTTCACGGCCCCGGACATTGCATTCAGGCCATGCTGCTGCATTGCGTGCGCGATGCGCCGGACGGCGGCGAGAACCGGCTTCTCGACCCCGAGATCGCCTATATCCGGCTGCGCGACCGCGATCCCGCCCTGATCGCTGCATTGACAGCGGCCGACGCGATGACGATTCCCGCCAATGTCGAGGCGAACGGCCGCGTCCGGCCCGAGAATGTCGGTCCTGTGTTCTTCGTCGATCCGTCGGGCGCGCTCGGCATGCGCTACACCGCCCGCACCCGCTCGATCGCCTGGCGCGATGACGGGGCCACGCGTCGCGCGGCGGACGCGCTGAAGGAGATTCTGGCCGATGACCCGATGACACTTCGTGTGCGCATGCGGCCGGGCGAGGGCCTCATCTGCAACAACGTGCTGCACGACCGCAGCGGCTTCGCCTCCTCCGGGCAGGACCGCCGCCTTCTCTACCGGATTCGCTATCATGGGCGAATCGACGCCCAAAAGGGAGCCTGACCGCATGGCGCAATTGAGCGATCTCATCATCCAGCATCCCGAAGTGACGAATTTCGAGGATTTGAAGCGGCTCGTCGGCGAAGCCGCCCGGCAAGGCGAGATCCACCTCTATCTCGATCTCAAGCCGGAATATCCCGACACGCCGCGCAAATGGGAGGCCGAGCTGGAAATGGCCTTTTACCGCGCCGAGGGCTTCCGCAAATGAGCGAGGAAGGCGAGACGGCCCGCGCGCGGCTTGATGCGTTCATCGTCCCCTACGGCCGCGAAATCCGCCTCGACGAGGTCGATTTCGAGAGCGGCATGAAGCTCCTGCGCGTCACCATCCGCGAGGGGCGCCGCTTCACCATCATGGATATCGATCCCGCCTCGGCCGAGCATTGGGGCCGGGCGATGACCGACTGGGCGGCGCGGACGAGGGGCTGAGCGGCCTCAGCCCGTGCTCCAGATGCGCGGCCGTTTCATGCCGGCGATCTTGCACGCCTGCCCCGGATAGCCGTAGGGAAACAGCTCGAACAGCCGGTTGCGGCCGACGCCGAACGCAGCGCTGAGATGACGCATCACGAACCGCGCGTCGGGCGACACGCGGTGCTCCTCCTGAAAGGCGCGCATGAAGCGCACCGCCGACCAATGCTCCGGCGTCATCTCCACGCCGGCCGCGCGCGCCGTCTCGATCGCCCAGGCCTCGCTCCAGTCCGACGGCTCGACCAGATACCCGTCCCTGTCCACTTCCGGCGTCGACATTCGGCGTCTCCCCTCGCAGCGCGGCGCTCCAATTCATCAATGGGAGCGCGATCGGCTGTTGGACAAATTTGCATACCCGAATATAATGATAAAAAAGTCGTGAGGCGTGACAAGCGCCCTTTAGGGCGTGGGGAAAAGGAAAACGGCAATGGCTGAAATCGTCGTAATGGGCGCCGGACTGGGCGGCGTCATCATGGCGTATGAAATGAAGGATCAGATGCGGCCGGAGGACAAGATCACGGTCGTCACCAAAGATCCGATCTATCATTTCGTGCCGTCCAACCCCTGGGTCGCCGTCAATTGGCGCACACGCGAATCCGTCGAGGTCGATCTCGCGCCGACCTTCGCGCGCAAGGGCATCGACTTCAAACCCGTTCCCGTCGACAAGCTCGATCCTGAAGCCAACAGCCTCACCCTGGCCGACGGCTCGACGCTGAAATACGACTATCTGATCATCGCCACCGGACCCGAACTGGCCTTTGACGAGATCGAGGGGCTTGGCCCGATCAACGGCCACACCTGCTCTATCTGTCATGTCGACCACGCCGAGAAGGCCTCCGTGAATTTCGAGGAGTTCTGCAAGAATCCGAAGCCGATCATCGTCGGCGCGGTGCAGGGCGCCTCGTGTTTCGGCCCGGCCTACGAATTCACCTTCATTCTCGACACCGAGCTGCGCCGGCGCAAGATTCGCGATCAGGTGCCGATGACTTTCGTCACCGCCGAGCCCTATGTCGGCCATCTCGGCCTTGACGGCGTCGGCGACACCAAGGGCCTGCTCGAAAGCGCCATGCGCGAGCGCCACATCAAGTGGCTGACCTCGACGCGCGTCAGGAAAGTCGAGGCCGGCAAGATGTTCGCCGAGGAAGTCGCCGACGACGGCTCCGTCAAGGCGGCGCACGAACTGCCCTTCGGCTTCGCGATGATGCTGCCGGCGTTCCGCGGCGTCGCGCCCCTGCGCGGCATCGACGGGCTGGTCAATCCGCGCGGCTTCGTCATCGTCGACAAGCACCAGCAGAACCCGAAGTTCACCAACATCTTCTCCGTCGGCGTCTGCGTCGCCATACCGCCGATGGGCCCGACGCCCGTCGCCTGCGGCGTGCCGAAGACCGGCTTCATGATCGAGTCGATGGTCACCGCGACGGCGCACAACATCGGGCAGATCCTGCGCGGCCAGAAGCCGACGCATCAGGCGACCTGGAATGCGGTTTGCCTCGCCGATTTCGGCGATTCCGGCATCGCCTTCGTCGCCCAGCCGCAAATCCCGCCGCGCAACGTCAACTGGTCGTCGCAGGGCAAATGGGTGCACGCGGCAAAGATCGGCTTCGAGAAATATTTCCTCCGCAAGATGCGCCGCGGCGAGAGCGAGCCGTTCTACGAGACTGCCGCCCTGAACATGCTCGGCATCGGCAAGCTGAAAAAGATCAAGACGGACTGACCGGCCGTGGATGCCGCGCCGACAGGCGCGGCGTCGGCCCTTCCGGGCTTTGACGCCCGGGTTCGTGTGACTGACGAATTCTTTGACCTCCCCGCGAAATGGGTTCGCGCGGGAGCCTGTGGATGCGCGCCATGTCGTTGACGTCGCTGATCGCGAAAAATCCGCTGCTCGGGACGGTCTTTCCGTTCCTGAAATGGCTGCCGATGACCAACCGGCAGACATTGACGGCCGATGCGCTGGCGGGCCTGACCGGCGCCATCGTCGTTCTGCCGCAGAGCGTCGCCTTCGCGGCGCTCGCCGGCATGCCGCCCGCCTATGGTCTTTACGCCGGCATGATCCCGGCCATCGTCGCCGCGCTGTTCGGCTCATCCTGGCATCTCGTCTCCGGGCCGACGACGGCGGCCTCCATCGTGGTTTTTTCCGCGCTCAGCAATTTCGCCGAGCCCGCCTCCGCCCGCTATGTTGAACTGGCGCTGACCCTGACGCTGATGGTCGGGCTGATCCAGCTCACGCTTGGCGTGTTCCGTCTCGGCACCATCGTCAACTTCATCTCCCATTCGGTGGTGATCGGCTTCACCGCCGGCGCCGGCGTGCTCATCGGCGTCAGCCAGCTCAAGCATTTCCTCGGCCTCGACACGCCGCGCGGTCTGCGCTCCTACGAAGTGCTCTGGTATGACTGGCAGCACATCGACGAGGTTTCGACGCCGATCCTCGTCGTCGCGGCGACAACGCTTGTTGTCGGCGTCCTGATGCGCCGATACCTGCCGCGCATTCCCTACATGATCGTCGCCATCATCGCTGGCGCGATCGCCGCCGCGGTGGTCGGCCGCGTCCGGGGCGTCGACATTCCGATGGTGGGCGCGCTGCCGACCGTCCTGCCACCGCTCTCCATGCCCAGCTTCGACATGGAGGAGTGGCGCACCCTCGCGCCGATCGCCATGGCCGTCACGGCCTTCGCGCTCACCGAGGCCCTGTCGATTTCGCGCGCCATCGCCGTCAAGAGCGGCCAGCACATCGACGCGAGCCAGGAGTTCGTCGGCCAGGGCCTGTCCAACGTCGCCGGCGCTTTTTTTTCCGGCTATGTCGCGACCGGCTCGTTCAACCGCAGCGGCGTCAATTACGACGCCGGCGCGCGCACGCCGATGGCGGCGGTGCTGGCCGGCCTGCTGCTGATGATCGCCGTGCTCTTCGTCGCCCAATACGCGGCCTATCTGCCCAACGCCGCCATGGCCGGCGTGCTGATGCTGGTCGCCTGGGGGCTGATCGACTGGCATCACATCGCCCAGATTTTCCGCACCAGCAAATCGGAGACCGCCGTCTTTCTCGTCACCCTGATCTCGACGCTCACGCTCGATCTGGAAGTGGCGATTCTCTCGGGCATGATCCTGTCGCTGCTGCTCTATCTCAACCGCACGTCGAACCCGCGCCTGGTGCCGCGCGTGCCCGACCCCAGGACGACGACGCGCAAGTTCACCGATCCGACGCCGGACCTGCCGGAATGCAAGCAATTCCGGCTGATGCGGCTCGACGGCTCGCTGTTCTTCGGCGCCGTGAGCGCCTTCACCGAAGCGGTCCGCGACATCGAGGAGGAGACGCCGGAGGCGGTCCACATCGCGATCGTCATGACCGGCGTCAACTTCATCGACATCGGCGGCGCGGAAGCTTTGGTCGCGGCGAGCCGGCGCTTTGAGGAGCGCGGCGGCGGGCTCTACTTCATCCGCGTCAAGGAGCCGGTGATGCGCCTGCTCGAGCGAGGACGATTCCTCGACCAGATCGGCCGCGACAAGTTCTTCTTCTCGAAGACCGACGTGCTGCGCGAGGTCTATCGCAAGCTCGATTACGACATCTGCCGCAAATGCGGCCTGCGCGTCTATGTCGAATGCAGCCGCATGGGCAAGCAGGAGCCGCGATTCGAGGACGATGACGATCCCATCCCCACGCGCAGAACGCCGCCCCCGCTCGGCGCCGGCGCCTGAAACTTTCAACGCGGACGGCCGAATCGCCGCCGGAGGAACCGCCTGATGTTCAAAGATCCTGAAATCGAACTGTCGCCGAAAGTGGCCGACGAGGTCAAATACACGACCTGCTACATGTGCGCCTGCCGCTGCGGCATCAAGGTCAGCCTGCGCGACGGCCAGGTGCGCTATATCGAGGGCAACAAAAACCATCCGATCAACAAGGGCGTGCTCTGCGGCAAGGGCTCGTCCGGCATCATGCAGCACTATTCGCCGGCGCGACTGCGAAAGCCGCTGAAGCGCGTCGGCCCGCGTGGCGAGAACGCCTTTGTCGAGATCGAATGGGACGAGGCGATGCGGATCGCCACGGATTGGCTCGGCGCCATCCGCAAGACCGATCCCAAAAAGCTCGCCTTCTTCACCGGCCGCGACCAGAGCCAGTCGCTGACCGGCTGGTGGGCCGCGCAGTTCGGCACGCCGAATTTCGCCGCGCATGGCGGCTTCTGCTCCGTCAACATGGCCGCCGCCGGCCTGTACACCATCGGCGGCTCGTTCTGGGAGTTTGGCGAGCCCGACTGGGACCGCACGAAATATTTCATGATCTTCGGCGTCGCCGAGGACCATGATTCCAACCCGATCAAGACCGGCCTCGGCAAGCTCAAGGCGCGCGGCGCCAAGGTCGTCTCGGTCAATCCGATCCGCACCGGCTATTCGGCGGTGGCCGACGAATGGGTCGGCATCCGTCCCGGCACGGACGGTCTGTTCGTCATGGCGCTGATCCACGAGTTATTGCACGCCGACAGGATCGACGTCGATTATCTCGTGCGCTACACCAACGCGCCCTGGCTGGTCATCGACGCGCCCGGCGCCGCCGATCACGGCCTCTTCGCCCGCGACGCCGACGGCCACCCCCTCGCCTTCGACCAGAACGCCAAAGCGCTCGTCAACGCCAAAACCGCCGACATCGCGCCCGCCATTGTCGGCGCCTTCACGCTCGCCGACGGCCGCAAGGCGCGCCCGTCCTTTGAGCTTCTGGCCGAGCGCTACATGGACGCGCGCTACAGCCCCGACGCCGTGGCCGAGACGACCGGCGTGCCCGCCGATCAGATCCGGCGTCTGGCGGCGGAACTCGCCCGCGTCGCCTTCGAGGAGACCATCGAACTCGACGTGCAATGGACCGACTGGGCCGGGCGCACGCACGACAAGATGATCGGCCGCCCGGTGGCGATGCACGCCATGCGCGGCGTCTCGGCCCATTCCAACGGCTTTCACACCTGCCGCGCCATCCACGTGCTGCAGGTGCTGCTGGGCTCGATCGAATGCCCCGGCGGCTTCCGCTTCAAGGCGCCCTTCCCCAAGCCGATCCCGCCCGCGCAGAAGCCGGCCGGCAAGGACTACGCGCCGATGAAGCCGCTCGCCGGCCTGCCGCTCGGCTTCACCATGGGTCCGGAGGACTTGATCCTGGAGGCAGACGGCTCTCCCGTGCGCATCGACAAGGCCTATTCCTGGGAGGCGCCCGTCGCCTCGCACGGCCTGATGCACATGGTCATCACCAACGCCTGGAAGGGCGATCCCTATCCGATCGACACGCTGTTCATGTACATGGCCAACATGAGCTGGAACAGCACCATGAACACCAAAGGCGTCATGGAAATGCTGACGGACAAGGATCCGGCGACCGGCGAATACAGGATCCCGCGCATCATCTATTCCGACGCCTACGCCTCGGAAATGGTCGCCTACGCCGATCTCGTCCTGCCCGACACGACCTATCTCGAGCGCTGGGACTGCATCTCCCTGCTCGACCGGCCAATCTGCGAGGCCGACGGCCCCGCCGACGCCATCCGCCAGCCCGTCGTCCAGCCCGACCGCGACGTGCGCGCCTTCCAGACCGTGCTCATCGACCTCGGCGCGCGGCTCGGCCTGCCCGGCCTGACCAACGGGGACGGTTCGGCCAAATATCCCGGCGGCTATCCGGACTACATCGTCAACCACGAACGCTCGCCCGGCATCGGCCCGCTGGCCGGCTGGCGCGGCGAGAACGGCGGCACGTTCGGCCGCGGCGCCGTCAACAAGCGTCAGCTCGACGCCTATGTCGCGCACGAATGTTTCTGGCATCACGAACTGACGCCCGACCAGAAGTTCTACAAATTCGCCAACCGGAACTATCTGGAATTCGCCAAGCACATGGGTTTCGTCGGCTCGACCGACCAGATCGTCATCCAGCTCTATTCCGAGCCGATGCAGAAGTTCAAACTGGCGGCGGAGGGCCATGGCCCCGTGCAGCCGCCCGAGAACATGCGCGAACGGCTCAAGGCGACCTTTGATCCGCTGCCGATCTGGTATCAGCCGTTCGAGGAGGCGATGGTCGATGCGAAAACCTATCCGCTGCACGCGCTGACGCAGCGGCCGATGATCATGTATCACTCCTGGGGTTCGCAGAACGCCTGGCTGCGTCAGATTCTCGGCCGCAACAAGCTCTACGTCTCGACGGTGAAAGCCAAAGAGCTTGGCCTCGACGACGGCGACTGGGTGCGCGTGACGAGCCATAACGGCGCGATCAAGGTGCAGATCAAGACCATGGAGGGCCTGAACCCTGAAACGGTCTGGACGTGGAACGCCATCGGCAAGCGCGCGGGCTCCTGGACTCTTGCCCCGGACGCGCCCGAGGCGAAGAAGGGTTTCCTGCTCAACCATCTCATCAGTGAATTGCTGCCGGCCGGGAAGGATGGGCGCCGCCTGTCCAATTCCGATCCGGTCACCGGTCAGGCCGCCTGGTTCGACCTGCGCGTCCGCATCGAGAAATGCGAGCCGGGCGAGGAAGTGAGCGAACCGCAATTCCCCGAACTGAAGAGCCCGCCGGGCATCGCCCCGGCCCCCACCGTCAACCGTTACGGCGCGAATTTCGCCCGCCGTTCGCGCTGAGAAAGGAGCCAAAGTCATGACCGAACTGCCGGCCGTGCGCGGCCCCAGGCGCCTGGGCCTCGTCATCGATCTCGACACCTGCGTCGGCTGCCACGCCTGCGCGACAAATTGCAAGGAATGGAACACGGGCGGCCATTCCGCGCCGCTGACCGACGTCAACGCCTATCAGGCGGAGCAGCGCGGCGTCTGGTTCAATCGCGTCTTCACATACGAGGTCGGCGCGCAGGGCGCGAGCGCCCGCACGGTGCATTTCCCCAAGAATTGCCTGCATTGCGAATTCCCGGACTGCGTCACCGTCTGCCCCACCGGCGCCTCCTACAAGCGCGCCGGGGACGGCATCGTGCTGATCGATCACGACAAGTGCATCGGCTGCAAATTGTGCTCGTGGGCCTGCGCCTATGGCGCGCGCGAGTTCGACGAGGACGAGGGCGTGATGAAGAAATGCACGCTCTGCGTCGACAAAATCTACAACACGAACCTTCCCGAGGCCGACCGCGTGCCGGCCTGCGTCGCCACCTGCCCGTCCAGGGCGCGCCATTTCGGCGATTTCGCCGATCCGGACTCCCACGTCTCCAAACTGACGCGCGAGCGCGGCGGTTTCGACCTGATGCCCGAGACCGGCTATCAGCCGACCAGCAAATATCTGCCGCCGCGGCCGGGCAAGGGCCGCGACGCGCCCGCGGCGGCGCTGCCCAAGGTCGCCGCGCGTGAAGGCGCCGGGCGCTTCCTGCGCTGGGTCGACCGCGTCCTGTCCCGCTGATTCCACGGAAAAACGACGATGCATCCCGCCTATTCCGTCATTCTCTTCACCACTGCCTCGGGCGCCGGCTACGGCCTCCTGACCCTGCTGGCGGTCTTCGCCATCGCCGGCTTGCTGCCGGCCGCCACCTGGCTCGGCTTTTTCGGCGTCGGTCTGGCCGTCGCGCTGATCGCCGGTGGGCTCCTGTCCTCGACGCTGCACCTCGGCCGGCCCGAGCGCGCCGCCCGCGCCCTGACTCAATGGCGTTCGTCCTGGCTGGCGCGCGAGGGCGTCGCGGCGGTTATCGCCTTTGTGCCAATCGCGATTTTCGGCGTCGGCTGGGTTTTCTTCAACGACACCGGCGGGCTGTTCGCCGTCATGGGCGCGGTGGCCGCCGTCATGGCGCTCGTCACCATATCCTGCACGGCGATGATCTACGCCAGCCTGAAACCGATCCGGCAATGGCGCAGCGCCCTCGTGCTGCCGGGCTACCTCATCTACGGCCTCATGACCGGCGCGGTGCTGTTTGTGCTTCTGACGCTGGCGTTCGGCGCCTATCGGCCAGTCTTCGCCGGCCTCGCCATCGCCCTTCTCCTTCTTGGCTGGCTCGTCAAGGCGGCCTATTGGAGCAGCATCGACAAGGCCCGGCCGCAGAGCACGCTGGAGACCGCCACGGGCCTCGGCGGCGGCGGCCCCGTGCGCCTGCTCGAGATGCCGCATACGGAAGAAAACTTCCTGATGCGGGAAATGGGCTATCAGGTCGCCCGCGACCACGCCGCCAGACTGCGCGCCATCACCCATGTCGCGCTGTTCCTCGCGCCGATCGCGCTGATCGCGCTGATCGCCGCCGGTTTCGCGTCGGCCGTGCCTGGCGTTCTCTTGGCCGGCCTCGCCGTGGTCAGCGCCGGGCTGGGCATTCTCACCGAGCGCTGGCTGTTCTTTGCCGAGGCGCGCCACTCCTGCATGCTCTATTACGGCCGCCCGGCCTGAGCGACCGGGCGCGATGCGCTTGACATCGACACAGCGCTATATTCGTATATAATGAAATAAACCGGTATGCGAAGCCTCGCGCCGATCCTGGGGAGATTGACATGGCAGACACCGAAGCAGGCGGCGGCAACGCCAAGAGCATGACGATCATCGTCACCAAGGGCACGCTGGACTGGGCCTATCCGCCCTTCATTCTCGGCACGACCGCCGCGGCGATGGGCGTCGACGTCACCATGTTCTTCACCTTCTATGGCCTCGGCCTGCTGAAGAAGAAGCTCAATCTGCAGATTTCGACGCTCGGCAATCCCGCCATGCAGATGCCGATGATGGGCATGCACATGACCATGCCGAACCTCATCGGCGCGCTGCCCGGCGTCGACGCCGCCGCCTCGGTCATGATGAAGAACATGATCAAAAAGAAGGGTGTCGCGTCGATCGAGGAGCTGCGCGAGGCCGCCATCGAATCCGACATCAACATCATCGCCTGCCAGATGACGATGGATCTGTTCGAATTCAAAACCTCGGACATGATCGATGGCATCAAGCTCGGCGGCGCCGCGACCTATATGGAAAAGGCGCTGAAGTCCGATATCAACCTCTACATCTGAGGCCGCCCGCCCCGGCGCGCGGAGCGGCGGGGCTTTTATCCATCCTGTTTGTTGTGAGAGACTGCAATGGCCGACAAGACCCTCGACGCCAAAGGTTTGAACTGCCCCCTGCCGATCCTGCGCGCCAAGAAGATGCTGAAGGAAGTGCCCGCCGGCGGCACGCTGGAGGTTCTGGCGACCGACCCCGGCTCCGTCGCCGATTTCGGCGCGTTCTGCAACACGACCGGCAATCAGCTCGTCGAGCAGACGTCGGAAGGCGGCGTCTATCGCTTTCTGATCAAGCACACCGCCTGATCCGCCCGCGCGGCGCGCGGCTCTGTCGCGCGCCGGCGACGCAGGAGGTCAACCGCGGCGCTTCGGTTTCGCGCCGCAATAGATTTTATAGATGGCCTCGACGACGAGGCGCACGTCATCGCCGTTGAGGCTGTAATAGATCGTCTTGCCCTCACGCCGGGTGGCGACGCGGCCGTCGAGGCGCAAACGCGCCAACTGCTGCGACACTGTCGACTGCCGCAGCGCCAGAAATTCCTCCAGCTCGCTGACGGACTTTTCGCCCTCGGCCAGCAGGCAGAGAATCAGCAGCCGCGACTCGTGCGCCAGCGCTTTCAGCAAATCACTGGCTTCCTGGGCCGAATCGGCCATGCGCTGCAGTTCCGCCGAGTGGTCCGGTTCGTTTTCCTTGGCAAGCGCCATGCGGCTCGTCCGATGCTTCATGCCCAATGGCGGGCTGCGTGATATGACAATTCACAATCTTAAATGCCAGATAAGCCCTCATCCGTCCATGCCGCGTTCGACCGGGCGTCCGACGCGGCCTGGGCCACCCGCCCGCGGCGAAAAGGCCGGGGTCTCGCGCGTTGCGGCCACTCGGAACGCGCGACGCTGATTCTCGGGCCGATTTGCCTGACGCCTCCGTCCCGTATGCCCTGGAACGCGAAGCCATCACATTCATTTTTCGTGATTTGTGCGCGCCGAAGATTGTTGCCGAAACGGCACACACAGGTCCTTTCTTGCGAAATTACCGCCAAAGCCATTGTCGGGCGACACATTCACATATGAAAGTCCACTGGATTTCTGCGAGCGTCGGCGACAGGCTGGACGCATTCGGACATTTCGGGGGGAAAGAATGACCAATGCTTCGCGACGCATGCTGCGCGTCTCGGCCTGCGCCCTGCTCATCGCCGCCGCGGGCGGCGCGTCTGCGACGGAAGGTTATTTTCTGGAAGGCGTGAGCCCGCGCGAAAAAGCGATCGGCGGCGCCGGCACGGCTGATTCGCGCGACGCGCTGACCATCGCCAACAACCCGGCTGGTCTTGCCTCGGTCGGGCACCAGATGACCATCGGCCTTTCCGCCTTCTCGCCCCGGCGCGAATATACCGGCGCGACGTTTTTCGTCGCGCCCGGCACGGTCAAGAGCGACCAGAACTGGTTCGCCGTGCCGAGCTTTGGTTATTCCATGCCGATCGACGCGACCTCCGGCTGGGGCGTCGCGGTCTACGGCAACGGCGGCATGAACACCAATTACAAGGTTCTCGCCAATCCCAATTGCGGCGGCGCGCCCGGCGTCTTCTGCGGCGGCCCCAAGACCGGCGTCAATCTCAACCAGGCCTTCGTCAGCGTCGGCTACGCCAAAAGCTTCGGCAATCTCTCGGTCGGCGTCGCGCCGGTTCTGGCCATCCAGATGTTCAAGGCCTATGGCCTTGGCGCGTTCGACAACCCGCTCTTTTCGGCCTTCCCTGGCTCCGTCACCGACAACGGCAATTCCATCTCCGCCGGCGGTGGTCTGCGCGCCGGTCTGCAATACCGCGTCAGCGACACGTTCCGCGTCGGCCTGTCCGGCGCCACCCCGATGTGGATGGGCAAGTTCGACAAATACAAGGGCCTGTTCGCCGGCGCCGGGTCGTTCGACATTCCCGGCAACATCACGCTCGGCGTCGCCTGGGACGTGTTGCCGACCTTCACCGTCATGCTCGACTACAAGCACATTTTCTATTCGGGCGTGAAGGCCATCGCCAATTCGTCGCTTAATCCGGCGCTTTTCGGCAGCGCCAATGGTCCTGGCTTCGGCTGGAAGGATGTCAGTGTCATCGCCTTGGGCGCCGAATGGCGCGCCACGCGCGACCTCACCCTGCGCGCCGGCTATTCGCACAACACCAATCCGGTGCGCGCGCGCGACGTGATGCTCAACATCCTTGCGCCGGGCGTCGTCACCGACCATTTCTCGGCCGGTCTGAGCTATGCGCTGACGCCGAACGCCAGGATCGAGGTGGCCGCCGTCTACGTGCCGCGCCACAGCGTGTCCGGTCGCGAAATGATCCCCTTCTTCGGACCCGGCGGCCCGATCAAGATCTCGATGTCGCAGTTCGAGGGGACGGTGGGCCTGACCTACAAGTTCGGGGCGCCTGCGCCGGTCGTCGCCAAATACTGAGCGACGGCGCAAGCTGAAACACCCGCGCCGCCGGAGCGATTCGGCGGCGCTTTCTTTTGCGCAGGGAGAGCGGGCATGTTCGATCTGTCCGGCAAATCCATCGCGATCACCGGCGCCTTCGGCGCGCTCGGCGCCGCCGTGACTGCGCGCCTTGACGCCTCCGGCGCGCGGCTGGCGCTCATCGACCGCGCCGGGGCTCCGTCTGGCCGCGGCCTGCGTCTGGGCGGGGTCGATCTTGCCGACGAGACCGCCTGCGCCGGCGCCTTCGCCCGGATCGCGCGGGAACTCGGACCGCTCCACGGCCTCGTCAATATCGCTGGCGGTTTCGACATGGGCGCGCTCTCCGACAGCGGTCCCGAACTCTGGGACCGCATGTATCGGGCGAACCTGCGCAGCGCGCTCGTAGCGACCCACGCCGCCCTGCCGCATTTCCCACCCTCCGGCGGCCGCATCGTCAATATCGGCGCGGCGGCGGCGGCGCGGGCGGGCGCCGGCATGGGCGCCTATGCCGCGTCGAAATCCGGCGTCCAGCGCCTGACCGAAAGTCTGGCCGAGGAGCTGCGGCCGCGCCGCATCGCCGTCAACGCCGTGCTGCCGACCATCATCGACACGCCGGCCAATCGCGCCGCCATGCCCGAGGCGGACCCTTCCGCCTGGGCCGCGCCCGCCGACATCGCCGAACTCATCGCGTTTCTCATGTCGGACGGCGCCCGCGCGGTGAACGGCGCAGCGATCGCGACGCCGGGCTGAGCGCCGCCCGCGGCAATTCGGGCAGAAAGCGAGCGCCCTGCGCGTCAAGAAAGGCGCGCAACGCCTGAGCCGCCGGCGACGACGTGCGGTCGGTGCGATGCACCGCATACCATCGCCGCTCCAGCGGCAGTCCGGCGATGTCGAGCACCGCCAGTCGTCCGTCGGCAACCTCCGCCGCAATCGTATGCGCTGAAATCAACGCGATGCCGAGGCCGGCCATGACCGCCTGTTTGATCGTTTCATTGGAGCCGAGTTCGATGCCGAGCTGCGGCCGGCGAATCGGCACATCGCCGATAAAATACTCAAACAGCGCGCGCGAGCCCGACCCCTCCTCGCGAAACAGAAAGGATTCGCCCGCCAGCGCCTCGCGCGGCACGTCGCGCGCGCCGGTCAGCCGATGCGTCGGCGCCGCCGCCACGACGTAGGGGTGCGGCCCCATCGACGTCTTGACGACCGGCAGATCCTCCGGCGGCCGTCCCATCAACGCCACATCCACCTCGTTGGCCTTGAGAAGGCCGAGCACTTCCGCGCGATTGCCGATGAGAAAACGCAGGTCGAGCTGCGGGTGACTTTGCATGAATGCGGCAATCAGCCGCGGCGCGAAATATTTCGCCGTCGACACCGCCGCCACCGCCAGACGGCCGCCGCGCCCCAGACGCACATCCTCCATCCGCTCGCCGAATTCCCGCACCGCCTGGCTGATTTTTGCTGCCGCCGCCAGCGCCGCCTCCCCCGCCGCATTGGGCGCCAACCCGGAGGCGGCGCGGTCGAACAGCGGTGTTCCGACTGCTTCTTCCAGGTTTTTGAGCCGCGCCGCCAACGCCGAAGCGGTCATGTTGAGCTCGCGCGCCGCCGCGATGAGAGACCCGGCGCGGGCGATCGCCTGCAAGGCCTCGATTTGCCGGAGCGAGAGATTGCGCACGGACGACCATTCGATTTTTTTGAATGCCTCAGCAATTTATTTCGTTTTTCTTTTTCATTCAAGCATCCGAATGTTCCAAACAACAAGCAGGCAAACACACGGGGGGACGCCATGACCGAGGCGGGCGCGATCGGCGCACAGCTCGATCATTTTCTCGATAGCCACGCTCAGCCGGAGATCGCCGCGATCCTCGGGGCGATGGCGCGCGCGGCGGTCGGCGTCGCGGCGCTGATCCGGCGCGGGCCGTTGGCCGGGGCTGATCTGGCGGCGACGACGGGCGACGCCAACAACGACGGCGACGTTCAGAAGCTGCTCGACGTCACCGCCGACAAGGCTTTCCTCGACGGCCTGCGCGGCTGCGGCGTGCGTGCGCTGATCTCGGAGGAGGCCGACGAGCCGGCGGCGCTCGACGCCGACGGCCGTTTCCTCGTGGCCATCGATCCGCTCGACGGCTCCTCCAACATCGACACCAACATCTCCATCGGAACGATTTTTTCCGTGCTGGAGAGCCAGGCGCGGGGGCCGGTCGCGGCGGCCGAATTCCTGCAGCCGGGGCGCGCCCAGCGCGCAGCGGGCTTCGTCATGTATGGTCCGCAGACGACCTTCGTATTCTCGGTCGGCGCGGGAACCCACGCCGCGCTCTACGATCCCGAGCGCGACGACTGGTTCGTCACCCGCCTGAACATGACGATTCCCGCAGGCTCGACGGAATACGCCATCAACGCCTCGAACTACCGCCACTGGAGCAATCCGGTGAAGGCCTATATCGAGGAATGCCTGGCCGGCGCCGAGGGGCCGCGCGGCAAGAATTTCAACATGCGCTGGGTCGCCGCCGTTGTGTGCGACGCCTACCGCATCCTCGTGCGCGGCGGCGTGTTTCTCTATCCCGCCGACGACCGACGCGGCTATGAAAAGGGCCGCCTGCGCCATTGCTACGAGGCGAGCCCCCTCGCCTTCGTCATCGAACAGGCCGGCGGCGCAGCCACCAACGGCCTCGAAGACATTCTCGACCTGACCCCGCGCGGCATTCATGACCGCGTGCCGCTGATTTTCGGCGCGCGCGAAAAGGTGGAGGGCGTGCGCAGCCATTTCCGGCGCGGGGATTATCCCGCCGACCGCTCGCCGCTGTTTTCCAACCGCGGCCTTCTCCGCTCCTGACGCCATCGCGAGTCCGCCCCATGTCGATCAAGCATCCCATCATCGCCATCACCGGCTCGTCCGGCGCCGGAACGACCTCGGTCAAACGCACCTTCGACCAGATTTTCAGACGTGAGGGCGTCAAGGCCGCCTATATCGAGGGCGACGCCTTCCATCGCTATGACCGCGTCGAGATGCGCGAGCGCATGGCGTCGGCCGGCAAGGCCGGCGACCCCCATTTCAGCCATTTTGGCCCGCAGGCGAACCTGCTGGAGAAGCTGGAGGAAGTGTTCCGCGCCTATGCCGCCACCGGCCAGGGCGAGACGCGCCACTACATCCACGACGCGGCCGAGGCCGAACAATACGGCTGCGCGCCGGGCACCTTCAGCGCCTGGGAGAATTTCGAGGCCGGCACGGATCTGCTTTTCTATGAGGGACTGCACGGCGCGGTCGTCACCGAGGGCGTCGATCTCGCCCGCCACGTCGACCTCAAGATAGGCGTCGTGCCGGTCATCAATCTGGAATGGACGCAGAAGCTGCATCGCGACCGCAGCCAGCGCGGCCACACGACGGAAGCGGTGACCGACACGATCCTGCGCCGCATGCCGGACTACATCCGCTACATCTGCCCGCAGTTCAGCGAGACCGACATCAACTTCCAGCGCGTGCCGACCGTCGACACGTCCAACCCCTTCGTCGCCCGCTGGATCCCGACGCCCGACGAATCCATGGTCGTCATTCGCTTCCGCAGCCCCCGCGGCATCGATTTCCCCTACCTGCTGTCGATGATCGCCGGCAGCTTCATGAGCCGCGCCAATTCCATCGTCATTCCCGGCGGCAAGCTCGACATCGCCATGCAGCTCATCCTGACCCCGATGATCCTCAAGCTCGTCGACCGCCGCCGTCGCGCCGTCTGACCAAAGCGAGAAGCGCCATGAACCAGCCTGTCCGCACGCCCGCCGCCGAAGCCTCCCCGACCGAATGCGCCAACGCGCTGCGCGCCCTCGCCATGGACGCGGTGGAGAAGGCCAAATCCGGCCATCCCGGCATGCCCATGGGCATGGCCGACGTCGCTTCCGTGCTCTTCCGCCGGTTCCTCAAGATCGACCCGTCGGCGCCGGACTGGCCCGACCGCGACCGCTTCGTTCTCTCGGCCGGCCACGGCTCGATGCTGCAATACGCCCTGCATCATCTGATGGGCTACGCCGACATGCCGATGTCGGAATTGCAGCGTTTTCGCCAGCTCGGCGCGCACACGGCCGGTCATCCCGAATATGGCCATGCTCTGGGAATCGAAACGACGACCGGCCCGCTTGGACAGGGCGTCGCCACCGCCGTCGGCATGGCCATCGCCGAGCGCATGATGAACGCGCGCTTCGGCTCGGCTTTGGTCGACCACCGCACCTGGGTCATCGCCGGCGACGGCTGCCTGATGGAGGGCGTCAGCCAGGAAGCGATTGATCTCGCCGGCCATCTGCGCCTCGGCAAGCTCGTCATTCTCTGGGATGACAACGAAATCACCATCGACGGCGCGACGAAGCTCTCCACCTCGACCGCGCAGCTCGCGCGCTTCCGCGCCTCCGGCTGGGCGACGCAGCGCGTCTACGGCCATGACCATGAGGCGATCGCCCGCGCGCTCGAGACCGCGCGCAAGTCGTCGAAGCCGACGCTGATCGCCTGCCGCACCATCATCGGCAAGGGCGCGCCCAACAAGCAGGGCTCGGAGGCCGTGCACGGCGCGCCGCTCGGCGCGGCCGAGATCGCAGCCGCCCGCGAGGCCATGGGCTGGACCGCCCCGCCCTTCGTCATCCCCGACGGCATTCTCGCCACATGGCGCGCCGCCGGCGCCCGCCATGTCGAAACCCGCAAGGGCTGGGAACACCGCCTGTCGCGCAGCCGTCGCCGCGTCGATTTCAACGCCGCCGTGAGCGGCGCCCTGCCGGCGGGCTTCGGCAAGACCTTCGCCGCCTACAAGCAAAGCCTCGTGGACAAAAAGCCCAATGTGGCGACGCGCAAGGCCTCGGAAATGGCCCTGGAGATCATCAACGAGGCCGTGCCCAACACGGCCGGCGGCTCGGCCGATCTCACCCATTCCAATCTCACGATCACCAAAGGCATGGCCTCGATCAGCGCCCGCAACTTCAAGGGCCGCTACATCCACTACGGCGTGCGTGAGCACGGCATGGCGGCGGCGATGAACGGGATCGCGCTGCATGGCGGCTTCATTCCCTATGGCGGCACGTTCTTCGTCTTCGCCGACTACGCGCGCGGCGCCATGCGCCTGTCGGCCCTGATGCGCCAGCGGGTGATCTATGTGCTGACCCACGATTCCATCGGCCTCGGCGAGGACGGCCCGACGCATCAGCCGGTCGAGCACCTCGCCATGCTGCGCGCGACGCCGAATGTCCTGACGTTCCGCCCGTGCGACGCGCTCGAGACGGCCGAGTGCTGGGAGCTGGCGCTGGAATCGCGCGAGACGCCCTCGGCCCTCTGCCTGTCGCGGCAGAACCTGCCGACATTGCGCGCCGACGCGAAAGAGAATCTCTGCGCGAAGGGCGCCTATGTGCTCGTGGATCCCGGCGCGAAACGCGACGTGACCATTCTCGCCACGGGTTCGGAAGTCGCCATCGCCGTCGACGCCGCGCAGATGCTCGCCGCCGAAGGCAAGAAGGCGGCGGTCGTCTCCATGCCCTCGTGGGAACTCTTCGCCGCGCAGCCGGAGTCCTGGCGCCAATCCGTGCTGGGATCGGGCCCTCGCATCGGCGTCGAAGCCGCGGCCCGGTTCGGCTGGGACCGCTGGCTCGGCGAGACCGGCGTGTTCATCGGCCTGGACAGCTTCGGCGCGAGCGCGCCGGCGTCCGACCTCTACGCCCATTTCGGCATCACCGCGGAGGCCATCGTGCAAGCCGCCAAAAAACTGACCGCCTGAGGCGGAGGGACGACGACATGGCCCGCATCACGCTTCGACAATTGCTCGATCACGCCGCCGAACGCGGTTACGGCGTGCCCGCGTTCAACGTCAACAACATGGAGCAGATCCTCGCCATCATGGGCGCCGCCGATTCCGTCGACGCGCCGGTGATCCTGCAAGCCTCGCGCGGCGCGCGCAGCTACGCCAACGACATCATGCTCGCCGCCATGGTCGACGCGGTCGAGAAGATGTTTCCGCACATTCCAATCTGCCTGCATCTCGACCACGGCAACGAGGAGGCGACCTGCGCCACCGCCATGCGTCACGGCTTCACCTCGGTGATGATGGACGGCTCGCTGATGGCCGACGGCAAATCGGCGGCGGACTACGACTACAACGTCGCCATCACGCGCCGCGTCGTCGATCTCGCCCATTGGATCGGCGCCTCTGTGGAGGGCGAACTCGGCGTGCTCGGCTCGCTCGAGCATGGCGGCGGCGAGCAGGAGGACGGCCACGGCCTTGAGGGCCAGGTGTCGCGAGACAAGCTGCTCACCGACCCCGACCAGGCCGTCGATTTCGTCATGAAGACGAAGGTCGACGCGCTCGCCATCGCCATGGGCACATCGCACGGCGCCTACAAATTCTCACGCCAGCCGGACGGCGAGATCCTCGCCATGGACGTGGTGAAGGAGATCAACCGCCGGCTGCCGAACGTTCATCTCGTCATGCACGGCTCATCCTCCGTGCCGCAGGATCTGCAGGAGCACTTCAACCGCTTCGGCGGCGCGATGCCGCAGACCTGGGGCGTGCCGGTGGAGGAGATTCAGCGCGGCGTCAAATTCGGCGTGCGCAAGGTCAACATCGACACCGACTGCCGCCTCGCCATGGCTGCCGAGTTTCGCCGCGTCGCCAACGAGAACCGCGCCGAGTTCGATCCGCGCAAGTTCCTCAAGCCGGCGATGGACGCCATGCAGGCGCTCTGCAGGCAGCGCTACGAGGAATTCGGCGCGGCCGGAAACGCCGCGCTGATCAAGCCGATTGCCATGCCCGACATGGCCAAACGCTACCGCGCCGGCGCACTCGACCCGCAGGGCGTCGCCGCCACCGCCGCCGAATGACCGAAACACTCGAGAAACGGAGTCTCGCCATGAACGAGAAAGCCAGAATTACCGGCAAGGAACGCTACAAGGCCGGCGTCCTCAAATACGCCCAGATGGGCTATTGGGACGGCGACTACCAGCCCAAAGAGACGGACCTCATCGCCGTCTTCCGCATCACGCCGCAGGAGGGCGTCGATCCGATCGAGGCGGCGGCGGCGGTCGCGGGCGAAAGCTCCACCGCGACCTGGACGGTCGTGTGGACCGACCGCCTGACGGCCTGCGACCAATATCGCGCCAAGGCCTATCGCGTCGATCCGGTGCCCGGAACGCCCGGCCAGTATTTCTGCTGGGTCGCCTATGACCTCATCCTGTTCGAGGAAGGCTCCATCGCCAACCTCACCGCCTCGATCATCGGCAACGTCTTCTCGTTCAAGCCGTTGAAGGCCGCGCGTCTTGAGGACATGCGCTTCCCCGTCGCCTATGTGAAGACCTTCAGGGGTCCGCCGACCGGCATCGTCGTCGAGCGCGAGCGCCTCGACAAATTTGGTCGCCCGCTGCTCGGCGCGACGATCAAGCCGAAGCTCGGACTGTCGGGCAAAAATTACGGCCGCGTCGTCTACGAGGGCCTTGTCGGCGGTCTCGATTTCACCAAGGACGACGAGAACATCAACTCGCAGCCGTTCATGCACTGGCGCGATCGCTTCCTCTACTGCATGGAGGGCGTCAACGCCGCCACCGCGCACACCGGCGAGATCAAGGGCCATTATCTCAACATCACCGCCGGCACGATGGAGGAGATGTATCGCCGCGCCGAACTCGCCAAACAGCTCGGCTCGGTGATCGTGATGGTCGATCTGATCATTGGCTGGACCGCGATCCAGTCGATCTCGGAATGGTGCCGCCAGAACGACATGATCCTGCACATGCACCGCGCCGGCCACGGCACCTACACGCGCCAGAAGAACCACGGCATCTCGTTCCGCGTCATCGCCAAATGGCTGCGCCTCGCCGGCGTCGACCATCTGCACACCGGCACGGCCGTCGGCAAGCTCGAGGGCGACCCGATGACGGTGCAGGGCTTCTACAACGTCTGCCGCGAGACGAAGAACGCGGTCGATCTCGAGCGCGGCCTGTTCTTCGAGCAGGATTGGGCGGACCTGCGCAAAGTGATGCCGGTCGCCTCGGGCGGCATTCACGCCGGCCAGATGCATCAGCTTCTCGGCCTGTTCGGCGATGACGTCGTGTTGCAGTTCGGCGGCGGCACCATCGGCCATCCGATGGGCATCCAGGCCGGCGCGCAGGCCAATCGCGTCGCGCTCGAAACCATGGTGCTGGCGCGCAACGAAGGCCGCGACATCGCCAACGAGGGGCCGGAGATCCTGCGCGAGGCCGCCAGATGGTGCAAGCCGCTCGGCGCCGCGCTCGACACCTGGGGCGCCATCACCTTCAACTATCAATCCACCGACACGTCGGACTTCGTGCCGACGCCGTCCGTCTCCATGTGATCCGGGAGGAACCAATGCGCAACACTCAGGGATGCTTCTCCTTCCTCCCCGATCTCACCGACGAGCAGATCGGCAAGCAGGTCGAATATTGCCTGAACCAGGGTTGGGCCGTTTCCATCGAGCACACCGACGACCCGCATCCGCGCAATGTCTATTGGCATATGTGGGGCATGCCGATGTTCGATCTGAAGGACGCCGCCGGCGTGCTGATGGAATTGCGTGATTGCCGCAAGGCGCACGGCGACGACTACATTCGCCTCAACGCGTTCGACTCGACGCGTGGCTGGGAGACGGTGCGGATGTCCTTCATGGTCAACCGCCCGAAGGTCGAGCCGAAACTGCGCATGACGCGCACGGAAGGCGCCGGCCGCACCGTGCACGTCACCTTCCAGACGGTGAGGTGAGGCCATGACCGACGCCGACGCCCCGGCCCCGCGGACGGTCGATCTCGTCGCGGATTTCAACGCCTCCGGCGTCGGCGCCGTTCTGGAAGAGCTTGATCGCGAATTGATCGGCCTCGCCCCGGTCAAGCAGCGCATCCGCGAGACGGCGGCGTTGCTCATTGTCGATCGGGCCCGCCAGAAGCTCGGCCTGTCGCAGGAGACTCCCACCCTGCACATGAGCTTCACCGGCAATCCGGGCACGGGCAAGACGACGGTGGCTCTGCGCATGGCGGACATCCTCCACCGCCTCGGTTATGTGCGCAAAGGCCACCTCGTCTCTGTCACGCGCGACGATCTCGTCGGCCAATATATCGGCCACACCGCGCCGAAAACGCGCGAGGTGCTGAAAAAGGCGATGGGCGGCGTGCTGTTCATCGACGAGGCCTATTATCTCTACAAGCCCGACAATGAACGCGACTACGGGCAGGAGGCCATCGAAATCCTGCTGCAGGTGATGGAGAACCAGCGCGACGATCTCGTCGTCATCCTCGCCGGCTACGCCGACCGCATGGATCAGTTCTACCAGTCGAACCCGGGCTTCCGCTCGCGCATCGCCCATCACATCGATTTCCCGGACTACAGCGACGCGGAGCTGCTCGACATCGCGGGAATCATGTTGGCGCGCCAGCACTATGCGCTGGAGCCCGACGCGCGCGCCGCGATGGCGGATTATATCGCGTTGCGCCGCGCGCAGCCGCATTTCGCCAACGCCCGCTCCATCCGCAACGCGCTCGACCGCGCCCGCCTGCGTCAGGCCAACCGGCTGTTCGCGCAGAACAGCGGACCGCTCGACGCAGCGCAGCTTTCGAGCATCGCCGCGCAGGACATTCGCGCCAGTCGCGTTTTCGACGGCCGCAAGGACAATGGCAAATGACCAACCCCATTCGCATCGCCCCCTCCATCCTCTCCGCCGATTTCGCCCGGCTCGGCACGGAAGTCGCCGATGTCGTCGCCGCGGGCGCAGATTGGGTGCATCTCGACGTCATGGACGGGCATTTCGTGCCCAACATCACCTTCGGTCCGGCCATCGTCGCGGCGCTCCGGCCCGTGACGACGGCGGTTTTCGACTGCCATCTGATGATCGAGCCCTGCGACCCCTATCTGGAGGCCTTCGCCCAGGCCGGCTGCGACATCATCACCGTCCACGCCGAGGCGACCCGCCATCTCGACCGCTCGTTGCAGGCGATCCGCGCGCTCGGCAAGAAGGCCGGCGTCTCGCTCAATCCGCACACGCCCGAAAGCGTCATCGAATATGTGCTCGACCGCCTCGATCTCGTGCTGGTGATGAGCGTCAACCCCGGCTTCGGCGGCCAGGCCTTCATTCCCGCCGTCGTCGACAAGATCGCCCGCATCAGGGACATGATCGGCGACCGGCCGATCGACATCGAGGTCGACGGCGGCGTGACCCCGCAGACGGCGCCGCTGGTGGCGAAAGCCGGCGCCAACGCGCTCGTCGCCGGCTCGGCGGTGTTCCGGGGCGGGCTCGACGCCTATGCCGGCAATATCGCCGCCATTCGCGCTGCGGCGGAAGCCGCGCGCGGCTGACTCACAACAAACCGTGCCCCGGCGTGCGCGAGGCCGGAGACTCCGGTTTGTCGTCCGCGTGCGGACCGGGATCGTCCGGCGCCTTGGGCAGCGCGAACACCACCGGTTTCGGCCCGGACGCGACAGCCGGCTTCAACGGCTCCGGCGCCGGCGCCACGGGAATGACGACAGGCGCCGGCGGGGCGCTGGCGTTGGCCTTCTCGACCGCGCGCTCCGGCGCCTTCTCTTCCGGCGACGGCGGGGCGACCGCGAGCGGCGGCGCCTCCTCGCTGTCCTCGATCGCCGGCGGCAGGGCGGCGGGCGGCGGCTCGGGCGCGAGCGGCGTCCAGTTCTCCACGGCGCCGGTCACGCGCTCGTCCGGCGCGCGCCAGACAAAGGCGTCGAGCTTGTCGGTGACGGGCGAGGCCGGCAGCCATCGATCGGAAATGACGCCGTCGGCGATCCAGGCCGGGTCGCGCGGCGCGCGCGAGGCCCGCGCCAGCCATTCGCGCACACGGCCTGTCGCGCCGTTCTCCGCCTCCTCGATCTCCGCCATGAGCAGGCAGACGCGCGCCGTCGGCCGCGCGCCCTCGGCCGTCGCGGCCGCAAGCGCGCCCCGCGCGGCGACGAAATCGCGCGCCGCCAGCGCCGCGCGGCCCACGGCGAGGGCCCCCTCGACATGGCCCGGCGCCAGTTTTTCGAGATGCCGCGCCCGCGCCAGCCGATCGGAATTGGAGTCTCCCGGCCGCAGATCAAGGAACACCTGCGCCAGATCGGGATGCGGCTCGGGCCGCCAGGCGGCTTCGATCAGTTTCGCCGCCTTGCGCGTGTCGCCCTTGCGCCCCATCAGCCGTGCAGCCATCGTCACGGCGGGAACAAGGCCGGGCGCGCGCTTCGCGGCCTGCCGCGCCAGCCGCAACGCCTCGTCGGGCGAGGAGGCCTCGCGCTCATGCGCCAGCGCGGTTTCGAGCACGGCGCGCAGCCGCTCGCCCTGCGCCTTGTCGGTGATCTTGCCGGCGACATTGGCGTCGAGCGTGCGCAACGCCGCTTCCCAATCGTTGCGCGCCGCGTTGCGGTCGAGCACCGCCGCGCCCGCCCAGGGCAGCGCCGCGAGGCGATGCGCCTGCAGGGCGAACCCCTGAGCGCTGTCGACATCGCCGCGCCGCGCCGCCTCCATATGCAGCCCGCGCAGACCGAGCAGCCGCGTCTCCGGCCGCTGCGCCATTTCGGAAAACACGGTTTCGGCCGCCGCGCGGTCGCCGGCGAGTTGCGCCGCCTGCGCCTTCAACAGCAGCGACAGCGGTTCATTGGGCAGGTGTTTGGCAGCCTCCGCCGCCGCTTTGCGCGCGGCGCGCGTATCGCCCGCGCCGGCCGCGATCATGCCGCGCGACAGGGCGGCATATCCCTTGTTGCGCCGCCGCGCCCGCGCCGTGAAGCTCAGCCAGCCCGGCAGTCCGAGCATGATGCGGACGATCCGCCACAAAATGATGGAGGCGACGACGACGCCCGCCAGCGCGGCGAGACCGACGAAGACCGAGGTTTCGATGTGATAGCCCTGCCACGTCAGGGCGATCTCGCCGGGGCGGTCGGCGAGCCAGACGAGGCCAAGCGCGAGCGCGGCGATCAGGGCGAGAAAGGCGATCAGGCGGATCATGGCGTCCTGTCCGGAATTCGAGAGGCGCGAAGGCCCGCGTCACTTCGGCGTGTTGAGCGCGGCGATGGTTTCCGCGAGCGCGGCCTGGGCGTTGCGCATGATTTCCACGCGCGATCTGGCCGCCGCGCCCCAGTCCTTCGACGCGGCCCTGGCGGCCTCGGGCAGCTTGTCCCAAAGTCCGAGCGCGGCGTCGACGTCGCCGCGCGCCAACGACGATTCAAGCGGCGCGATCACGCTTTCCGGCGCGGGGGCCGCGGGTTCGCCAGCCTTGCGGACGCGCACGAAGGCGGAGACGCCCTGCGTGAGCTTTTGCCAATATCCGGCGTCGGCGGGCGCCGGCGCGGCGGCGTCGGCCGTCGAGGCGGGCCTGGGCTTCAGCGCCGCAAGCACGGCCGGGCGCGCCGCCCTGAACGAGTCGTTGAGCGCGGCGAGGCTTGGCGCCCCCCTGGCGGCGAAGGCGTCAAGGGCGTTCAGTTTTTCGCTCTTGCCGCCGAGCCGGCGCAGGGCCGCGAGTTCGGCGGCGAAAGGCGCGCCGCGTTCGATGGCGCGGGTCATATTTTCGGCGACGGCGACCGCCGCCGCACCCTGCTCGAGCGAGGGCAGGCCGGGTTCACGCGTTTCAAGAGCGCGCTGATCGGTCTTGGGCTGCGACAGCGTCGCCTCCAGCGCCGGAACACGCTTTTCCAGCGCGGCGACGCGCGGCCCAAGCGCTTCGACGCCGGCGATGCGCTGGCTGATCGGCGCGAGATCGACCGGGGCCTTGTTCTCGATGGCGGCCAGACGCTGCTCCAGCGGCGCCAAATCCGGCGCCGGCCGCGTCTCGATCGCCGTCAGGCGTTGTTCGAGCGGCCCCGGATCGAACGCGGCGACAGGCGCCGGGCCCGGCGCGGCCAAAGGCGCGGGCGCGGCGGCTTCGCTTCGCTTCGGCGCCTCCAGCGCCCGGCGAGCGTTCTCCTGCGCCGCCTCGGCGGTGGCGCGGGCGCCTTCGGCGGCCACGCGCGCCGCATCGGACGCCGTCGTCGCGCTCCGCGCGGCCGCGTCCGTCGCCTTGACCGTCGCTTCGATGGCGGCGACGCGCTTGTCGAGCGCGGCCAGAGCGCCGGGCGCGGCGGCGAGCTTGCCGTCGAAGGCGTCGAGCCGCGCCTGCAAGGCGGCGACGGCCTTCTGCGTCTCGGCGAGCGCCGGGTCCGGACCGCGCCAATGCCAGGCGCCGGCCGCGCCGGCCCCGACCAGCGCCAGCGTCAGAATGACGGCCGCCGTCGTGCGCCATCCTCCGCCTGAACGCGCGGGTTGCGGCGGCGGCGGCTGAGGCGGCCTGGGCTCCGCCCCGCCCTTCGGCGCGGCGGTGGACGATTTTTGGGGTTCGGCGATCGGAGGAGCGGCGGGTTCGGGATCGGACCCTGGCTTGTCCGCCGCGCCGGCGCCTGGCGTCGGCCCGGCCGCGGCGGAGATGTCCTGAGCCTTGACCTCGATGACGGGCGGCTCGCGGCGCGAGGCGCCCGTCGTCTCCGGTTTCGCCGGATTTGAACGGCCGGCTGCGGAATCGTCGGTTGCGTCGTTGCCCATCGCGGTCCCTTTCACTGCCTCAGTCCGTCTATAGACGACGGCGGCGATCGAAGAAACCCGCGTGACGACGCGTCAGTTCCGCGCGGCGATCGCCTCGGCGATGGCGACGGTGCGTTTGGCCATGTCCGCGTGCAGCCGCTCGACCATCTTGCCGTCAATCTGGATCGCGCCCTTCGCGGCGTTCTCCGGCGACATGAACGCGGCGATGATCTTGCGGCACCACGCCACTTCCGCCTCCGCCGGCGCGAAAACCTCGTTGCAGATCGCGATCTGATTGGGATGGATCAGAGTCTTCCCGTCCATGCCGAAATCGCGCCCCTGCTCGCATTCGGCGCGCAGGCCGGCGTCGTTGGAGAAGTCGTTGTAGACCCCGTCGATGATCTCGACGCCATGCGCGCGCGCCGCCGCGACGCAGATCGACAGATAGGCGGCCATCGGCAGCCGGCCCGGAATGAGGCGCGCCCGCGTCTCCTTGGCGATGTCGTTGGTGCCCATGATGAACACCGCCAACCGCGACGCCGGATCGGCCGCGGTGCGGGCGATCGGATCGGCGTTGAGGATGGCGAGCGGCGTCTCCATCATCGCCCACAATTTGGTGTGCTCCGGCGCGCCGGCCTCACGCAGATCCCTGGCGGCGCGCATGACGTCGCCGGGCGTCTCGACCTTGGGCACCAGCACCGCGTCCGGCCCGGCCGCCGCCGCCGCCGCCATATCGTCCTTGTGCCACGGCGTATTGTGCCCGTTGACGCGCACGACCACCTCGCGCGAGCCGAATCCGCCGGCACTGACCGCGCCGGCCACCTGTTCGCGCGCGACGGCCTTGGCGTCGGGCGCGACCGCGTCTTCCAGATCGAGGATGAGAGCGTCGGCCGCGAGCGTGCGCGCCTTTTCGAGCGCGCGGGCGTTGGAGCCCGGCATGTAGAGGACGCTGCGGCGCGGACGGATCGTCATGACTGGCTCCGGTTCGTGACTTGTGCGACGCAACATAATAGACAAGATTACGTCGCGCCATCGTCATTTTGCAGCAAGGGTTGCGGCAATGGCGTCGGGCGCCCCCGCCAACCTCCGAAGGACGGACGTGGCAGGCCCGGCCGATCCGGGGCAAGGAAAGACAATGAGCCAGGACGACAACGCCGCGCCGACATCCGGTCTGCCCGAGGAGCTGAGCCGGGGTTACGAAGCCTTCCTCGGCGCGCGTTTCATCGACGAGCGCGAGCGCTTCCGCCAGCTTGCGGAATCAGGCCAGAAGCCACGCATCATGGTCGTCGGCTGCTGCGACTCGCGCGTCGCCCCGGAAGTCATCTTCGACGCCCGTCCGGGAGAATTGTTCGTTTTGCGCAACGTCGCCGCGCTTGTGCCGCCCTACGCGCCCAACGACGATTATCATGGCACCTCGGCCGCGCTGGAATTCGCTGTGATGGGCCTGCGCGTCGAGCATGTTGTCGTCATGGGCCATGCGCTTTGCGGCGGCGTGCGCGCGTGGGCGGAAGCCGAGGCCGACCCCTACATGCGGCCGCTGTCGCCCGGCGACTTCATCGGCCGCTGGATCCGGCTGATCGGGCCGGCCGCCGACAAGCTCGGCCCGCCGACGCACCCGCTTGGCGATTACGTCGAGAAACTGGCGCTCGAGAGCGTCAAGCAGAGCCTCGCCAATCTGCGCACCTTCCCCTGCGTGAAAACGCTGGAGGAGCGGGGACGGCTGAAACTGCACGGCGCCTATTTCGGCGTCGCCACCGGCCGTCTGCTGGCGCTTGACGAGACGACGGGCCAGTTCGCGCCCGTGTCGCGCGGCGCCCTCGCTTCGCAGGCGGACGACGCGCCGCGCTTCTGAACGCGCGGCTTGCCACCCCCCGGTCAAACGTCTATTCACCCGGCGCGCCCTTTTCCCCGCCGAGGATGACGACCATTTCCGCCCGCCGCTTCCTGCTGGCCTTCGCCGGAACCCTTGTCGGGCTCGTCGCGCTGTTGACGGCGCATTCGGTTCTCGTCGACCCGTTCGGCATGTGGGGAACCCGGCTTTTTCCCGAGAAAGGCTATGCAACGACGGGGCGCGTCCGCGTCGCCGGCGACCGCATCGTCAAGGCCCTGATTCTGCGTGAGGACCGGTTTGACGCGCTGCTCGTCGGCTCCTCGCGCGCGCTGATCGGCTTCGACCCCGCCCATCCGGCGCTGGCGGCGCGCCGCGTCGCCAACGCCGCCTTCAACGGCGCGACGACCTTCGAAAACGCCGGCGTCATCGCCTATGCGCTCGAGCGTCAGAGCGGCCTGAAGGATATTTACGTCGGTCTCGATCTGTTCGCTTTCGAGCGCTACCGCTCCGACGGCGACTACGACCAGTCGGCTTTCGCCGGCGCGTCGCCCTGGCTCGGTCTGGCGATGCGCACGCTCAGCCGCGACGCGCTCGACGGCGCCTGGCGCTACTGGACCAATGTGCGCAAGAAGACGCCGCAACTCACCCGCGACGGCTTCAACCATACGCCGCGAAAATGGCTGACGGACAGACGCGCGACCTTCCTCGCCAAGATTCGCGGCGGCGTCGCCAATTGCGGCGAGGCGTCCGCGCGCGACGATCTGTTCGCCCGCAATTTCGCAATTCTCGGCGCGGCGGCGGCGAAAGCGAAGGCGCGCGGCGTCAATCTGCATTTCTACGTCTCGCCGCAGCACGTCTGGGCGCATTGGCATGAAGAGGTCGCCGGGCGCACGCCCGTGCACGAGCAGTTCAAGACGCAGGCGCGCGCCTTCGCGGCGCGGCTCGCCGCCCTGCCCGGCGCGGGACAGGTGACGCTGTGGGATTTCGACGGTCTGGACGCCGTCACCCTGGAAGACGTGCCGCCGGCGAACGCCGGCCGCGACTCCGTCTATTTCTGGGAGCATTCCCATTTCCGCACCGCAACCGGCGACGCCATGGTCGCCGCCATGCTTGGCGGCCCGCGCGGCGTGGCCGGCTTCGGCGCGCGCCTCGACCGGATCGACCCCGCGACGCATTTTGCCGAAACGCGCAGCAAGCTCGCCGCCTGGGCGGCGGCGCGCCCGGCCGACGCCGAACTCGTGCGCGCCGCTGCGGCGCGCAAGGGCGTCTGCGCCGGCGAAGCGGCCGACGGCGGCAATTGAGAGGCGAACGCCATGCTTTTCACCTCTCCCGTCTTTCTCTTCGCCTTCCTGCCGCTGACGCTGGCGGGATACCTGATCGCCCTGCGCCTGGGGCGGCCGCGTCTCGTCACGCCCTGGCTGCTCGCCGCCTCGATGATCTTTTACGCCTGGTGGAGCCCGATCTTTCTGGCCCTGCTTGTCGCCTCGACGCTGGTCAACTGGCTCTGCGCGCGCGCGATCGAGACGCGCGGCAAGGGCGAGCCCGGCCGAAAGGCGATTTTCATCGCCGGCCTCGTCTGGAATCTCGGCCTGCTGGCGGTCTTCAAATACGCCGATTTCTTCATCGACACGATCGATCGCCTCTCGGGCGCCGACTGGCCGCTGCTGCACATCATCCTGCCGCTCGGCATCTCCTTCTTCACCTTCCAGAAAATCGCCTATCTCGCCGACATTCACGCCGGTCACGCGACATCGGGCCGGTTGATGGATTTCGCGCTGTTCGTGTTCTTCTTTCCCCAGCTTATCGCCGGGCCCATCGTCCATCACGCCGAGGTCATGCCGCAATTTCGCAAGATCGCGGCCGGACATCGCGAGGGCGCCCTCGCCGAACATCTTGCCGTCGGGCTGACGCTCTTCGTCATCGGCCTGTTCAAGAAGATCGTGATCGCCGATCAGGTCGCTCCCTTTTCGACGTCCGTCTTCGAGATGGCGGCCGCCGGCAAGCCGATCGGCCTGGCGCTCGGCTGGCAGGCCGCGCTCGCCTATACTGTCCAGCTCTATTTCGACTTCTCCGGCTACAGCGACATGGCCATCGGACTGGCCCGGATGTTCGGCGTGCGTATGCCGGCGAATTTCGACTCGCCCTACCGCGCGGCCTCGATCATCGACTTCTGGCGGCGCTGGCACATGACGCTGTCGCGCTTTCTGCGCGATTATCTTTACGTGCCGCTCGGCGGCAATCGCGACGGACGGCTGGCGCGCTATCGCAATCTGATGATCGTCATGCTGCTCGGCGGGCTCTGGCACGGCGCCGGCTGGACCTATGTCGTCTGGGGTGGCTTGCACGGCCTCTATCTGATGATCGCGCATCTGTGGCGCGACCGCATCGGCTTTCGCCTGCCCGCCGTGCTCGGCTGGGCGCTGACCATGCTCGCGGTCATCCTCGCCTGGGTGTTCTTCCGCGCGCCCGATATGGCGAGCGCGCTCAATGTTCTGACGGGCATGACCGGCCGGCAGGGCGGCGCGAGCCTGGCGGAGGGACAGGGCCAGGCGCTTGTCGCGATCGGCGCGCTGCTCGTCGCGGCGGCCGCGCTGCCCAATTCGCAACAGATACTGCGCGCGTTCCGGCCGGTGCTGGACGGCGTCGCCGATCCGGCCGGCGTCCTCGCCCGCATCCGGTGGCGCCCCACAGCGGCCTTCGGCGCGCTTGCGGCGGTCCTGTTCCTGACCGCGCTGATGTATTCGTGGAAAAGTTCGGAGTTTCTCTACTTCCAGTTTTGAGCCGACCGGACGCGCGATAGCGAAGGCGCCGGGAGGCAGGAGCAGGGCGCGGCGGCCGGCCCGCCGCAATCAACTCCGCTATTTGGACAGAATGACGTTGATTTGCGCATCGGGCCGATCGATCGAACGACCGCCGGATTGGAACTTCCAGTCGAGCGTGTCCAGGATGATCGTGTTGAAGACGAGCGTGATTGATTCGGAGATGATCGACGACACCGCGTTGAATGTCGCGTCGCGGCTGGGCAGGTAAAACAACCCCTTGAAATTGTGCCCGGCGCTGCCGTTGAACACGATCGGCGACCTGGGCAGGCCATTCGGCTCATATATCAGAATTCCGGCATAGGCGCCGCTCTCGGGGGCGGAAATGGCCGCATTGACCCCGGAGTTGATCTGAATGCCGGATCTCTCATTGGCAAAGTAGAGCGTCACGCCGGCTCCGGTCACGGACCAGCCTGAATTGAGGTTCCAGACGGCGTCCTTGAAGACATAAAGCCCCGGATTGAGCGTCAGGGATCCGGTTCCGTTGAAGTTGAATGTTCCGCAATAGACGCCGGGCGAAAGCACATTGGCGCCCGAATAATTCTGGTTGCTGACCGTGCAGGCGCCCACCGTCACATTCGGCAACGTTCCGGCGAACGGATCGCTCGCCGTGGCGCATCCCGTCTTGAGCGCCGTCACGGCGCCGGCGTTCTGAATGACGCTGGCGCCCTGAACACAAATCATGTCGACATTCAAATTACTGCCGGAATTGAAGATCGCCGCCGGACTCGCAACGGATTTCACGTCGATGCGGCAGGACGGCGCTTGCAGGCTGACGCCGCTGTTGATCAGCAAGGCCTGGGTCGTCGACGGCGCCAGGGCCATGATGCAGACCTTCTTCGCCGACGAACTCGAAAACGTCGCCGTGGCCGAAACGCCGATGTCGATGCTTTTCTTGCCGACGATGGACATGAGGTTCGTCGCCACGACGGCTGTGGCGCGCCCGCTGTAGGTCGAGCCGCCTGAACTCCAGACCACGCGGATGTCGTTCAGATCCGTCGCGCCAAGCGAGGCGAGAAACATGTTCTCCGCGACGGCGTTGCGTGTATTGGCGGAACTGCCGGCGCCGGCGATGACCGCGGCGTCGAGCGCGTTCTGCAGCGTCGTGCGATCCCGCATCGCGCGCCCGTAGTCGATCGCGGCGCCGATGAACACCAGAATAATCATGACGACAAGGGCGAAGGCCACCGCCATCTGCCCATTGGAATCCCGACGAAAACGAGCAACGCAATTCATGGCCCGGCCCATATGGTTCGCCCGTGAACCAACGCCTTTGTAATTGATCCGTCGGGATAATTCCACGCATCCGCCAGACCCTGACGGCTTAATCCCAACTATGCCTTAGAGCGGCGGCCACCGGATTTGCGGGCCGGCGGCCGGAAACGCCCTGCCGACGCAAAACGGGCCGCCCATGGCGGCCCGCTCGTTGGCTTCGACGATGATGAGGTTTTACGCGGCCTGCTTCTTCGGCTTGATCAACTTGCGGTTGACCAGCACCTCCGCGATCTGCACGGCGTTGAGCGCCGCGCCCTTGCGCAGATTGTCGCTGACGCACCAGAAGGCGAGGCCGTTCTCGACGGTCGCGTCCTCGCGAATGCGCGAGATATAGGTCGCGTCCTCGCCGGCGGCTTCATGCGGCGTGATGTAGCCGCCCGGCTCGTGCTTGTCGATGACGAGCACGCCGGGCGCCTCGCGCAGAATGTCGCGCGCCTCCTCCGCCGTGATCGGCTTTTCGAACTCGATGTTCACCGCTTCCGAATGCGAGATGAACACAGGCACGCGCACGCAGGTGGCGGTGAGCCTGATCTTCGGATCGAGGATCTTCTTCGTCTCCGCCATCATCTTCCACTCTTCCTTGGTGAAGCCGTCCTCCATGAAGACGTCGATCTGCGGAATGAGATTGAACGCGATGCGCTTGGGGAACTTCTTGTTTTCAACCGGATCGGAGACGAACACGGCGCGGGTCTGGGCGAAGAGTTCGTCCATGCCTTCCTTGCCGGCGCCTGACACCGACTGATAGGTCGAAACGACGACGCGCCGGATCGTGGCGCGATCATGCAGCGGCTTCAGCGCGACGACGAGTTGCGCGGTCGAGCAGTTCGGATTGGCGATAATGTTCTTCTTCGTGAAGCCGGCGGCCGCGTCGGCGTTCACTTCCGGCACGATCAGCGGCACGTCCGGGTCCATGCGCCAGGCCGATGAATTGTCGATGACGACGCAGCCTTGCGCGCCGATCTTCGGCGACCAGTCCTTCGAGATCGCGCCGCCCGCCGACATCAGCGCGATGTCGGTGTCGGAGAAGTCATAGGTGTCGAGGTGTTTGCACTTGAGCGTCTTGTCGCCGAAGGAGACGTCCGTGCCGATCGAGCGCGACGAGGCGAGCGCCACGACTTCATCGACGGGAAAACGGCGCTCGGCGAGGATATCGAGCATTTCGCGCCCGACATTGCCGGTCGCGCCAACGACGGCGACCTTGAAACCCATTTGACCATCTCCTTCGGGCCCGGAAAGGCGCGGCTGCGCCGCCGGGCGGGCGCGCTTTCTTAATGGATCGCGCCGCCCGGCGCAACGCGAGGCGCCTGTAAACGGCTCGTTCACTCCGATTCCAGATCGAACGACCGCGGTAACCCGCCGCTCAGCATCCCCGCGCGATTTTGAAGGCCATTCACAAGGTTCCCGATCGAGGAGCCACAAGGGGCGAGCGTCATGAGCGTCACTCTCTCGCATCGCGGCCGCACCGGCCTGTGGGACGAAATCGCGACGGATTTTGCCCGCTTGCACAGGATCGTCCGGCAGCGTTTGCGCCAGACGCTGCTCCTCGCTCTTGGCGGCGGAGCGGTCGTCGGCGCCCTGTTCGCAGCCGGTGACCCCGCCGACGCCGACTTGCGCGGCTCGCTCACCGCCCATGTCTATGCCGACGAGCCCATCTGGATCGATATTTCACGGCCGTTCCAGCTTTACGACGTGTCCGCGCCGGATTTCGCGCGTCAGCCGCAAGCCTACGAGGCCCGCCGTCATCGCAACGGCGGCGGCCGGGAGGATATCCTCACGCTCGGGGCCTTCGCCGGTCCGGGCCCCTACCTGCGTCTGACCCTGCATCGGCGAGGCGGCGAGCCCGCGGCGCCAGGATCATTCTTCGTCGATCTGGCCCGACGCGGCGCCGAAGCCGGTCTCGGCCTGTCGCGTTCCGGCCAGCCGGCGGCGCTGTCCACGCGCTTTGGCCCTGTCGAAACGGCCGAAACGGCGCTGGCCGCAGCTCATGACGAACGCGCAGGTTGCCTCGCCTTCCGTTTTGCTCTTGGAGACGGCGTGCTGCAGGCCTCCGGCTTCGCCTGCGGCGGCGACAAGCCGATGGAGCGCGCCACCCTCGCCTGCATACTCGATCGTCTCGATCTCGTGGCCTCGGGCGAGGACAGAGCCTTGCGCGACGCCTTCGCGCCCAGCGAATTGAAGCGGGATCCCGCCTGCGGGCCGAAGGCGCGGGCGCGCAGCGCGGCGCTGGACGCGCCCGCGCCACCGCCGCGCAAGGCCCCCGCCCGGCGCTGAGACGGGCGCGCGGAAAACCTCTGGCGGAGCGCGAGCGGCCGCCCTACCATCGGGCGCATCGTCGTGGAAGGAATCGACCCATGCGCAAAAACAATCGCACTTTCGCGCTCGCCGCCGGAGCTTTGGCGGCGCTCACGTCTGTCGTCACGCTCGCCGAGGCGCGCGAGCGGCCGCGGCCGCTCACCGTGCACGGGCGCAGCTTCACCGACGCCGGCAAGGTTCCGCCGGTGGGCTCGATGCGCAATTACGTCAACGCGGTGACGATCTACAACAGGATTCCCGGCCGCTGGATGCGCACGAAATAAGACCAACGCGCAAAGCAAAACGGCCGGGCGCGCGGCCCGGCCGTTTTTTCGTTTGTCGCGCGCTCACGCCGTCAGCTTGCGCAACTCGCCGATGATGGCGTCGCCCATCTGGCTCGTCGAGATGGCGGCGGGGGCGTCGCCCTTGATGTCCGCCGTGCGCAAACCGGCCGCGAGCACGTTCGAGATCGCCGTCTCGATCATGTCGGCTTCCTGGCCCATGCCGAAGGAATAGCGCAGGCACATGCCGAGCGAGCCGATCATGGCGATCGGATTGGCCAGGCCCTTGCCGGCAATGTCGGGCGCCGAGCCATGCACCGGCTCGTACATGGCCTTGCTCTTGCCATTGGCGTCGGCGGCGCCGAGCGAGGCCGACGGCAGCATGCCGAGCGAGCCGGTCAGCATCGAGGCGACGTCCGACAGCATGTCGCCGAACAGATTGTCTGTGACGATGACGTCGAACTGCTTGGGCCAGCGCACGAGCTGCATGCCGAGCGCGTCGGCGAGCATGTGGCTGAGCTTCACGTCGGAATACTCGCGCTTGTGAAGGTCGGTGATGACCTCCTTCCAGAGCACGCCGGACTTCATCACATTGTTCTTTTCCGACGATGTGACGTGGTTGTTGCGCTTGCGCGCCAGTTCGAACGCGACGCGGCCGATGCGTTCGATCTCGTGCGTCGTGTAGACCTGCGTGTCGACGCCGCGCTTCTGACCGTCGGGAAGAACGGTGATCTCCTTCGGCTCGCCGAAATAGACGCCGCCGGTCAGCTCGCGCACGATCATGATGTCGAGGCCCTCGACGATCTCGCGCTTCAGCGAGGAGGCCTCCGCCAGCGCCGGGTAGCAGATGGCCGGGCGAAGGTTGGCGAAAAGCTCCAGATCCTTGCGCAAGCGCAGCAACCCGGCCTCGGGGCGCACGTCATAGGGAACCTTGTCCCATTTCGGACCGCCGACCGCCGCCAGCATCACCGCGTCGGCGCCTCGCGCGCGCGCCATATCGGCCTCGCTGATCGCCTGGCCGTGCGCGTCATAGGCGCAACCGCCCACAAGGCCTTTTTCAACTTCGAATCTGGCCGCGCCGGTCGAATTGAAGAATTGGATGACCTTTTCGGCTTCGGCCGTCACTTCCGGACCGATGCCGTCGCCGGGCAGAAGAAGGAGCTTGTGGGTCGCCATGCGCCTGTTTTCCATGTTGGACAAAGGATCAGGCGGCAGTGCTAAAGCGTGGGCGCGCGCTTGGCAACTGGCCCGAAACTTGATCGCGACGAGGGAACGCCGCGCCACGGGGATGCGGCTGCATCAAAGCGGGACAGACCATGCGGCGGACATTGCGGAAAGCCATTCTCGGAATTGTCGCGACGGCGACGGCGGTCGGATTCATGGCGGCGGCGGTCGCGGCCTGGCCCATGCACCCGAAATTCTACGGCGGCGCGCCCGAATGGGTGCGCGACCTGAAAACGCCGGACTACGCGTCGCAGAAGGTGATCTATCACCTCAGCGAGAGCGCCGGCCTTCGCGACGGCCGCTATCGCCACCTGCTTCAGGTCGCCGGCAACCATGTCGCGGCGGTCGGCAAGGATCGGCTTGATCTGCGCGTCATCATGCAGAGCGAGGGCGTCGATATGCTGGAGCGCGCCCGGCACAATTCCGAGCTGCGCGGCAGGATCGACAAGCTGCGCGCCGACGGCGTGCGCTTCCTCATCTGCCGCAACACGCTTGTCGCGCGCGGCATCAATCCGGACCGTGATCTTTACGGCGTCAAACGCGAGGACATCATCCGCGCCGGCGTCGGCGAGATCGCGTCGCTTCAGGCGCAGGGCTTTGTTTATATGAAGCCGTGAGATGGGCTGCGTATGAATTCATCCAAGGGGTGGAATCTGTTTGAAGGCTTCTTCGGCCAACATCGCCATAGCTCGAAAATCTCCCGGTGGCAGTGAGCGCGCACGATAGCCTTCCAGGACAAAACGCAATCGTTCGCAAACGAGACTATTGGTCCCACCCACCTGAAATACGCTCTTCGTTTCGCAATAAGCCAGAAATCTCCCAAGCGGCTCACGCTCGCCCTTCAATCTGAAATGATGTAGTCGCCAGAATGCATCGTCTCCGAAACCAAGCTTTCCCAGAACAACGATCAGGCGGATCGCATTCGCGGGGCTATTCTCTTCTGTAATGTTTTTGTTAATGCGTTCTGTCATGTATTATCTTCCGCGCATATATTTATAAATAAATAATAATAAAAAAACCGCCGGGCGCGAACCCGGCGGTTTTGTTTTCCGGATCGGCGCGATCTTACGCGGCGAGCTGGCGCAGCACGTAGTGCAGGATGCCGCCGTTCCTGAAATATTCGAGTTCGTCGAGCGTCAGGATGCGGCAGTTCACCGGCACCTTCTTCACCGAGCCGTCGGCGAAGGCGATCTCCGCCTCCATCTTCTGGCGCGGCTTCAGGCCCTCGCTGATGCCCTTGATCGACACGGTCTCGTCGCCCTTGAGGCCGAGCGTCTGCCAGGAGGTGCCCTCGTCGAAGGTCAACGGCAGGATGCCCATGCCGACCAGGTTCGAGCGATGGATGCGCTCGAAGCTCTGGGCGATGACCGCGCGCACGCCGAGCAGGTTGGTGCCCTTGGCCGCCCAGTCGCGCGACGAGCCGTTGCCGTATTCGACGCCGGCGAAGACGACCAGCGGCGTGCCGGCCTTCTCGTATTTCATCGCCGCATCGTAGATCGACATCGTCTCGCCGCCGGGGAACAGCTTCGTGTTGCCGCCCTCCGGAGCGTTGCCGTCCTTGTCGGCGAGGATGAAGTTCTTGATGCGGATATTGGCGAAGGTGCCGCGCATCATCACTTCATGGTTGCCGCGACGGGTGCCGTACTGGTTGAAGTCTTCCGGCTTCACCTTGTTGGCGATGAGATACTTGCCGGCGGGTGAGGCGGCCTTGATGGAGCCGGCCGGCGAGATGTGGTCGGTGGTGATCTTGTCGCCGAACAGCGCCAGCACGCGCGCGCCGGCGATGTCGGTCACCGGCCTGGGCTCCTTGCCCATGCCGACGAAATAGGGCGGGTTCTGAACGTAGGTCGACTTGTTGTCCCAGCCGTAGGTCTGGCCGGTCGGGGCCTTGACCTTGCGCCAGTTCGTGTCGCCCTTGAACACATCCGCATATTTCGACTTGTAGAGCGCCTTGGTGACGTTCTTGCGGATGAAGGCCTGAATCTCGGCGGAGGTCGGCCAGATGTCCTTCAGGAACACCGGGTTGCCCTTCTTGTCGTGACCGAGCGGCTCCTTCGTCAGATCCTTCTGCACCGAACCCGCGAGCGCATAGGCGACGACCAGCGGCGGCGAGGCGAGATAGTTCGCCTTGACGTCGGGGGAGACGCGGCCCTCGAAATTGCGGTTGCCCGAGATGACCGCCGCGCCAACGAGATCGCTCTCGTTGATCGCTTTGGAAATCTTCTCCGGCAGCGGACCGGAGTTGCCGATGCAGGTGGTGCAGCCGAAGCCGACGAGATTGAAGCCGATCTTGTCGAGATATTTCTGCAGGCCGGACTTGGCGAGATATTCGCCGACGACCTGGCTTCCGGGCGCGAGCGAGGTCTTCACCCACGGCTTCTGGCTCAGACCCTTCTCCACCGCGTTGCGGGCGAGCAGGCCGGCGCCGATCAGCACGCTCGGATTCGACGTGTTGGTGCAGGAGGTGATGGCGGCGATGACGACGTCGCCGTGGCCGAGGTCGAAATTCGCCCCCTCCACCTTGACGCGGCGCGCCATCTCGGCGGCCTTCTTGTATTCGCTCTCCATCGCCGCGGCGAAGCCCTGGGCGATGGCGTCGAGCGCGACGCGGCCCTCGGGGCGCTTCGGGCCGGCGAGCGAGGGCACGACGTCGCCGAGGTTGAGCTCCAGCGTGTCGGTGAACACCGGATCGGGCGTCGAGCGCGTGCGCAGCATGCCCTGCGCCTTGGCGTAGGCCTCGACCAGGGCGACGCGCGCCGGCGCGCGGCCGGTGTTCTTCAGATAGTCGACGGTCTCGCCGTCGACGGGGAAGAAGCCGCAGGTCGCGCCATATTCCGGACCCATATTGGCGATGGTGGCGCGGTCGGGCAGCGTCAGCGCATCGAGACCGGGGCCGAAGAATTCGACGAATTTGCCGACGACGCCCTTCTTGCGCAGCATCTGCGTGACGGTGAGCACGACGTCGGTGGCGGTGACGCCTTCCTTGACCTTGCCGGTCAGCCTGAAGCCGACGACTTCCGGCAGCAGCATGGATTGCGGCTGGCCGAGCATGGCGGCTTCCGCCTCGATGCCGCCGACGCCCCAGCCGAGAACGGCGAGGCCATTGACCATGGTCGTGTGCGAGTCGGTGCCCACCAGCGTGTCCGGATAGGCGACCTCGACCGTCACGGCCTTGCCGCGCGCGGGCTTGAACTTCTCTTTCCGCGTCCAGACGGTCTGGGCGAGATATTCGGTGTTGACCTGATGGCAAATGCCGGTGCCGGGCGGCACGACGCGGAAATTGGAGAACGCGCCCTGGCCCCATTTCAGGAACTTGTAGCGCTCCTGGTTGCGCTCGTATTCGAGATCGACGTTCTTCTTGAACGCCTTGGCGTTGCCGAACTCGTCGACGATGACCGAATGGTCGATGACGAGATCGACGGGCACGAGCGGATTGATCTTCTCGGGATTGCCGCCGAGATGGGTCATCGCGTCGCGCATCGCCGCGAGATCGACCACCGCCGGCACGCCGGTGAAGTCCTGCATCAGCACGCGCGCCGGGCGGAAGGCGATTTCATATTCGTCCTTGCCCCTGTTGACGAGCCATTTGGCGACCGCCTCGATGTCTTCCTTCTTGACCGAGCGGCCATCCTCGAAGCGCAGCAGATTCTCGAGCAGAACCTTCATCGAGAACGGCAGCTTGCCGATGCCCGCGAGGCCGTTCTTTTCAGCCGCCTTCAGCGAGAAATAATGGTAGGTCTTCGCGCCCACCGTGAGCTTTTTGCGGCATTTGAAACTGTCGAGCGAGGCCATCAGCTTTGTCCCGATCCTGGAGTGGCGAAAAATTTCTGAACGCCCGGCTTATAGATAATTTCCGCGGCAGCGGCTACACGAACGAAAGTCGCGGGCGCATGCAGCGCCGCGTTCTCCAGCGGGTTTTTCGCGTATGCATGTCTCCGCCATGAATGTCGAAATCCAGCGTGGCGGACGCCGCGTCGTCGCCGGCGTGTCCTTCGCGCTCTGGCCGGGCGAGGCGATGGTCGTCACCGGACCCAACGGCGCGGGAAAATCGACATTGCTGCGCGCGCTCGCGGGCCTTTTGCCGATCGCCTCGGGCAAGCTCGAAGGCGAGGCCGGCGAAATGACGCTGGCCGAAATGACGCATTACGTCGGCCACGCCGAGGCGTTGAAGAATGCGCTCACCGCCGCCGAGAACATCGACTTCTGGGGCGCCATGCTCGGGTCGCATGTGCGGGGGCTGTCCGCCGACGCGGCGCTGGCGCGCTTCGGCCTCGCTCATGTCGCCGATCTGCCGGCCGCCTATCTTTCCGCCGGCCAGCGCCGCCGCGTCAGCCTGTGCCGATTGCTCGCCGCCCGGCGGCCGTTGTGGCTGCTCGACGAACCGACGACGGCGCTGGACAGGGCCTCGCAGGACCGCCTCGCCGGGATCATGAAAGAGCATCGCGCCACCGGCGGCATGATCGTCGCCGCCACCCACGCCCCGCTCGGCCTCGACGACGCGCGCGAACTCGATCTCGGGAGCCCGACCCCATGAGCCGGCTCTCGTCGCTCTTCCTGCGCGAATGGCGCATCGCGCGCCGCATCGGCGGCTCTGGCGCCATGGGCGTCGTGTTCTTCCTCATCCTCGTCGCCACCTATCCGTTCGCGGTGGGGCCGGACCTGAACCTCCTGTCGCGCATCGGCCCGGCCATCCTCTGGATCGCCGGATTGCTCGCCACGCTGCTCGGCCTCGACCGCTTGTTCCAGGCCGACAGCGACGACGGCTCGCTCGACCTGCTGATGATGTCGGAAACGCCGCTGGAGCTGATCGTCTTCGTCAAATGCGCAGCGCATTGGCTGGCGACCGGCCTGCCTTTGGCGCTCGCCGCGCCGTTCTTCGGCCTGATGCTCGGCGTCGAGCCGCTCGGGCTCGCCGCCGTCACGGGCACATTGCTCGTCGGCACGCCGGCGCTCACCTTTCTCGGGGCCATCGGCGCGGCGTTGACGGTGAGCCTCAGGCGCGGCGGCCTGCTGATGGCGATCCTCATCCTGCCGCTGACCGTGCCGGTGATGATCTTCGGCGTCTCCTCGGCCTCGTCGGCGACAGGCGGCACGGTGCCGTTCCTGACGCCCTTTCTCATCCTCTGCGCCCTGAGCCTCGCCACGGTCGCGGCCGCGCCTTTCGCCGCCGCCGCGGCGTTGCGCCACATGAGCGAGTGAACGGCGCGCCGCCCTCCGGCGCGCGATTGTGAAAACGCCGCCTTCCACCCTTGCTTTCCGTCAATTGCAATCCGGGCCGGACGGCAATAGATGTGCGCCATGCTGCGCTACGCCAATCCGACGAATTTCCTGCGGCTCGCCGGCCGCCTCATTCCGTGGACGGCGGGCCTGACCGCCGTGCTCCTCGCGGTCGGGCTCTATCTGACCTTTTTCGTCGCGCCGGCGGATTACCAGCAAGGCGAGACGGTGCGGATCATGTATCTGCACGTCCCCGCCGCCTGGCTCGCCATGTTCGCCTATATGGTGATGACGTCCGCCGCGCTCGGCACGCTGGTCTGGCGCCATCCGCTGGCCGACGCGGCGCAGAAGGCCGCCGCCCCGCTCGGCGCCGCCTTCACCTTCATCTGCCTCGTCACCGGCTCGCTGTGGGGCAAGCCGATGTGGGGCGCCTGGTGGGTGTGGGACGCGCGCCTGACCTCGATGCTGGTGCTGTTCCTGATCTATCTCGGCCTCGTCGCCCTGTGGCAGACGATCGAGGATCCGGGCCGCGCCGCGCGCGCCGCCGCGATTCTCACCATCGTCGGCGTCGTCAACATTCCGATCATCAAATTCTCGGTCGACTGGTGGAACACGCTGCATCAGCCCGCCTCGGTCTTCAAGACCAGCGGCCCGGCGATCTATTCCTCCATGCTCTGGCCGCTGCTGATCATGGCGGTCGGCTTCACCTTCCTGTTCACGACGCTGCATCTGATGTCGATCCGCAACGAAATCCTGCGCCGGCGCATCCGCCGCCTGTCGATGCTGGCCGCCAGCGCGGGCGAGGCCGGCCTCGCGCCGCCGCACGCCGCGGAGGCCCGGCCATGACCGCGCATTGGGCCTTTGTCGCCGCCTCCTATGGTTTCGCGGCGATCGTCGTCGCGGCGATGGCGATCTCCATCGTCGCCGAGCAGCGAAATCTGAGAAAGCAGCTTGAGCGGCTTGAGGCGCGCGCCGGCGCGCCGGCGCATGAGGATTGACATGAGCGAGCCCGCCGCCCCCGCCGAACCGCCGCGCAAGCGCTCGTGGCTCGCCTATGCGCCGCTCCTCGTGTTCGCGGCGCTGACGCTGCTCTTCCTGAGCCAGCTTTTCTTCGGCAATCCCACCAAATTGCCCTCGGCGCTGATCGGCAAGCCGGCGCCGGCTTTCGCGCTGCCGCCGGTCGACGGCATGCCGGGCCCCGGCCTCGCCGACGCCGATCTGAAGAAGGGCGAGGTGACGCTGGTCAACGTCTTCGCCTCATGGTGCGTGCCCTGCCATCAGGAGCACCCCGTGCTGATGCGGCTGGCGAAGGATCCCGAACTGGCCAAACGCGGCGTCAAACTCGTCGGCCTCGCCTACAAGGACGATCCGGAGAACACCCGCCGCTTCCTGGGCGCGGACGGCAATCCCTATTCCGCCATCGGCATGGACCGCTCGGGCCGCGCCGGCATCGACTGGGGCGTCTACGGCGTGCCGGAAACCTTCGTCGTGCGCGGCGACGGCGTCATCGCCTATAAATTCGTCGGGCCGATGAGCGAGGAAGCCTTCGCCTCGAAGATCATGCCCGAGATCGCCAAGGCGCTGGCGGCGCGCTGAGACGCGCCGTTTCAGAAATGCTCCGGCTCGTTGGCCGCCGCCTCGCCCCTGAGTTCGTGGCGCATGATCAGCGGCGCCTGCGAAATCGCGAACAGCATGGTCAGCGGCATCACGCCGAACACCTTGAAGCTGACCCAGAAATCCGTCGTCTGCGTCCGCCAGACGATTTCGTTGATCGCCGCCAGCACGAAGAAGAACACGCCCCAGCGGAAGGTCAGTTTCTTCCAGCCCTCTTCCGTCAGATGCAGCATGGAATCGAGCACCACCGGCAGCAGCGGCTTGCCGAGGGCGAGGCCGCCCAGCAGCGCCGCGCCGAAGATCGAATTGACGATCGTCGGCTTCAGCTTGATGAACATTTCGCTGTCGAACCAGAAGGTCAGCGCGCCGAAGACCGTGACGGCGACAGCCGTCACGACCGGCATGATCGGCAGCTTGCCGAACGTGAACCAGGACACCGCCAGCGCGATCAGCACGGCCGCCATCAGCACGCCGGTCGCGGGGAAAATGCCGAATTTGGCGTTGACGAGGAAAAACAGGACCAGCGGCCCCATCTCCAGCGCCAGCTTCATCAGATGATGGCGCTGCGGACCTTGCGACAGCGGCGCGGATTTCGCGGGCTCGCTCATGCCTGTTCCTCCAGTCCGGCGATGGCGCGGGCGAAATCGCGCGCCGCGAACGGCTCCAGATCCTCCGCCTGCTCGCCGACGCCGATGAAATGCACCGGCAATTTGAACCTGTCGGCGATGGCGACGAGGATGCCGCCGCGCGCCGTGCCGTCGAGCTTGGTCATGACGAGGCCGGTGACGCCGGCCGTGCGGCCGAAAATCTCGACCTGATTCATGGCGTTCTGTCCAACGGTGGCGTCGAGCACCAGCAGCACCGCGTGCGGCGCCCGCGGATCGACCTTCTTCATGACGCGGATGATTTTTTCCAGTTCCGCCATCAGTTCGGCGCGGTTCTGCAAACGGCCGGCGGTGTCCATCAGCAGCAGGTCGGACCCGTTTTCCTGCGCCGCCCTGATCGCGTCGAAGGCGAGGCTGGCCGCGTCGCCGCCCTGCTCTCGCGCCACCACTTCGGCGCCGAGCCGTCCGCCCCAGATCTTCAATTGCTCGATGGCGGCGGCGCGGAACGTGTCGCCGGCGGCCAGCGTCACCTTCTTGCCCTCGCGCGCGAATTTGGCGGCGATCTTGCCGATCGTCGTGGTCTTGCCCGAGCCGTTGACGCCGACGACGAGCGTCACGAACGGCTTGAGCGTCGGATCGACGACGAAGGGCGTGGCGACCGGCGCCAACGCCTGCTCGACCTCCGCCGCGAGAATGGCCTTGACCTCCTCGGGCGCGATTTCCTTGTCGTAACGGCCCTTGCCGACCGCCTCGGTGATGCGCGTCGCCACCGCCACGCCGAGATCGGCGCGGATCAGCACATCCTCGAGATCGTCGAGCATGGCCGAATCGAGCTTGCGTTTGGTGAAAATGCCGGCAACGCCCTGCCCGATGGCCGAGGACGAGCGCGAGAGGCCCGTCGTCAGCCGCTTCCACCAGGTCTTTTTCGCCGGCGCCGCGACGACGACGGGCTCGGGCGACGGCTCCGGCGCGACCTCGGGCGACGGCTCCGGCGCGACCTCGGGCGCCGAAACCGGCGCGGGCATGACGGCGGGGCCTGCGTCGGCCATGGCCTCCCCGGGCGCGGCCTGCGGCGCGACCGTCGGCGCCTCCTCCGGCCGGCCAAACCAGCGCTTGAAAAAGCCCTTTTTCGGCTTGCCGCCGTCCTCGTCTGACATTCCTGTTCGGGCTCCGCACCGTCCGCGCTTGACCGGCGGACGCCTATGGGCGCATCACGCCCGCTTCGTGGCCTCTCGATACCCTGTTCCCCATGACGCCGGAAGAGATAAATGCGCGGTTGCTCTACCGCGACGGCCTGATGCTGGTGCTCGACAAGCCGGCCGGCCTGCCTGTGCATCGCGGCCCGAAGGGCGGCGAGAATTTCGAGCAAGCCTTCGACGCGCTGCGCTTCGGCCTGCCGCGCGCGCCGGCTCTCGCCCATCGGCTCGACAAGGACACATCCGGCTGTCTCGTGCTCGGGCGCCATCGCAAGGCGTTGGAAAAGCTGGGGCTGCTGTTCAAACAGGGCAAGATCGACAAGACCTATTGGGCTGTGGTCGAAGGCGGCCCCGCCGAAGAAGAGGGCCTGATCGACCTTCCCCTCGGCCGACTTGACGCGACGCGCGGCTGGTGGATGAAGGTCGATCCGCTCGGCCTGCCCTCGCAAACCCGCTGGCGCGTCATGGGCCGCGCCGGGGGCCTGACATGGCTGGCGCTGGCGCCGCTGACCGGCCGCACCCATCAATTGCGCGTCCATTGCGCCGCGCTCGGTTTTCCCATCCTTGGCGATCCGATCTATGGCGTTGGCCCGCGCGCCGACGGCGTGGCCCTGCATCTGCACGCGCGCGAGATCGTCGTGCCCATCTCGAAGAACAAGGAGCCCGTGCGCGTCGCGGCGCCGGTCCCGGAGCATATGCGGGAGCGGCTGGCGGCCTGCGGGTGGGATGGAGTTGAGGCCGTGCAAATCAACCCTCTCCCGGAGGGAGAGGGTCGCCGCGAAGCCGCGGGGTGAGGGGGTAGAATGTCAACCGGTGAAGCCTGCGCCGGGCCGACGCCTCGTTTCGTCAGGTTTATGACCCCTCACCCCGATCCTGCGGATCGGCCTTCTCCCTCCGGGGAAGGGTCGTCGCGATCAAAGCGTCCCCCTCGACTCCCGTCACGTCGACCTCCATCAGCCGCCCGGCTTCGACGCCCGGCGTTTTCACGAGCGTGAAATCTTCCGCCCGCCCCGCGCCGCCCCGCTCGGTCAGCACGGTCAGTCGTTTGCCGACTTGCGCGGCGAGATGCCGCTGCAACGCCGCCGCGCCGACGACGCGCAGCCTTTTCGCCCTGTCCCTCACAATGTCTCGCGCCACCGGCGGCATTTTCGCCGCCGGCGTGCCGGGGCGGGCCGAGAAGGGAAAGACGTGGAGATGCGTCAGTCCGCAATCGGCGACGAGCGCCAACGTGTTCTGGAACATCGCCTCTGTCTCGGTCGGGAACCCGGCGATCAGATCGGCGCCATAGACGATGTCGGGCCGGGCGCGGCGCAGATCGGCGCAGAGCCGCACGGCGTCGGCGCGCGCGTGCCGCCGCTTCATCCGCTTGAGGATCATGTCGTCGCCCGCCTGCAACGACAGATGCAGATGCGGCATGAGCCGCTTTTCCCCGCCGATCGCCTCGATCAGCGCCGGATCGGCCTCGATGCAATCGATCGATGACAGCCGCAGGCGCGGCAAATCGGGCGCATGCCTCAGCAGCGTCTGAACGAGACGGCCGAGGCGCGGACGCCCCGGCAGGTCGTCGCCCCATGAGGTCAGGTCGACGCCCGTCAGCACGATTTCCTTCGCCCCCGCGTCGACCAGCCGCCGCGTCTCGTCGACGGCCCGCGCCAGCGGGGCCGAACGCGACGGCCCGCGGCCGAAGGGAATGACGCAGAAGGTGCAGCGATGGTCGCAGCCGTTCTGCACTTGCAGAAAGCCCCGCGTATGGCCGTCGAGCCCGTCGAGAAAATGCCCCGCCGTCTCGCGCAGGCTCATGACGTCGCCGACGCGCAAGGCGGGCTCCGTCTCGGGCGCCCAGGCCTCCGGCGCCGTCTTGGCGGCGTTGCCGACGACGCGCGAGACCTCGGGCATCCCGGCGAAACGCGCCGTCTCCACCTCGACGCCGCAGCCGGTGACGACGATCTCCGCCTCGGGCCGCTCGCGCCGCAGCCGGCGGATCGCCTGGCGCGCCTGCCGCCCGGCCTCGGCCGTCACCGCGCAGGTGTTGACGATGATCAGATCGCCCCCCGCGCCGACGCTCGCGGCGCGGCGCATGGCCTCCGATTCGACGAGATTGAGCCGGCAGCCGAAGGTGACGACCTCGACCTTGCGCGCCGCCCCCTCGCTCACGCCGGCAGACCTTCGAACAGCGCCGGATGGAGCGGGATTTCGGCTTCGAACTCCACCGGGCCGGTCATCAGCACATGGTCGTCGCGCGCGCGCCATTCGATGACGAGTTCGCCGCCCGGCAGCATCAGCGTCGCCTTGCGTCCGGCCAGGCCGCGCCGCGCGGCGGCGACCAGCGTTGCGCAGGCCGCCGTGCCGCAGGCCAGCGTCAGACCCGCGCCGCGCTCCCACACTTTGAGGCGGATGCGGTCGGGCGCGACAACCTGCGCCAGCGAGATATTGGCGCGCTCGGGAAACAGCGGATCGCGCTCGAGCAGGGGACCGTTCGTCGCCAGGTCATAGCCCTCGACATTGTCGACGAACCAGATGGCGTGCGGATTGCCCATGCTGACGGCGCTCGGCCGGCCGATTTCGGCGTGACCCGGATAGGCGATGTCGACCGCGTCCATATCGGCCTGCGCCCGCGCCAGCGGAATTTCGCGCCAGCCCGGACGCGGCGCGCCCATGTCGGCCGTGAACGCCCATGCGCCGGCGCGCGCGACCTCGAGCCGGCCGGCGTCGGAATCGAGCACGACGCGGTCGCGCCCATCGCGCGACAAGGCCCAGGCGACGCAGCGCGTGCCGTTGCCGCAGGCCCGGGACAGGCTGCCGTCGATGTTGAAAATCTTCATGGCCGCGTCGACGCCGGGCGCGTCGGCGTCGTGCAGCACCATCAATTGGTCGTAGCCGAGCCCTTCGCCGGCGCCGATGGCGCGCGCCTCCGCCGGCGAAACGACCAGGCCGGAGCCGCGCAAATCCAGAACGAGGATTTTGTTGCCGGCGCCGTTCATTTTCAGCACGGGGCGATTCCGGAGCGGGCTCATCTCTTTGCTTTCCTCGGGCGGCGCGTCGCGCCCGTCCTTATAGGCGTAAAACCGTCGGGAGTCCCGACGCGGCGACGCTTTGCGGCCATCCGCCGTCTTTGAATCGCGCCGGATTTGGTCTCAAATAAGACATGGAGCATCGGTCAAAAATGGCGTCCGCTGGAGCACTCTCATGAAAATTTCCCGAATCGCGCGTTTGCCGCTGATGGCGGGCCTGTTCGCGGGTCTGGTCTTCGCCGGCGCGGCGCTCGCGCAGACGGCCGCGACGCCCGCCGCCCCCGTGATCGCGCCGCCGGCGACGCCCCGGGCGACGTCGCCGGCCGCCGCTCCGTCCGCGCCCGCGACGAGCGCGACTCCCGCCCCGCCGCAGGCGGCGGCCCCCGCGCCTGCGACGCCCGCGCCCCAATCCGCCGCGCCAGCCGACGCCAAACCCTCGGGCGACGCCTCGACGGCGCAGGCGATCGATCTGCCCGCCCGACCCGCGGCCCTGTTTTCCGGACGCGCCTCCTGGGACGAGGGCTTCGCGGCCATCACCGGCGCCTTCAAACGCATCGGTGACGAATTGGCCAAAGCCGGCCTGACGCCGGTCGGCAAGCCCTTCGCCGTCTTCCTCGAGACCGATGACAACGGCTTCCGTTTCGAGGCCATGTCGCTGATCGGGGAGAAACCGGCCGGCAAGGACGCCCTCGGCAATGACGTCAAATTCGGCCTGTCGCCCTCCGGCAAGGCGATGAAGTTCCAGCATCGCGGCGCCTATGACGACATTGATTCGACCTATGAGGCGATCACCGCCTATCTCGACGAGAAAAACCTCGAATCCCGCAACGTTTTCCTTGAGGAGTATCTGACCGACCCGAAGACGGCCGACGATGTCGGGCTCGAGATCGATATCTACGTCTTCATCAAGTGAGCGGCGGCGCGGCGTAGACCTCGCCCGGCCGCCTGGTCACGAAGCGCGCGCGCGGCAAGCCCGCCGCGTCGAGCGCCGCCGCGAGCCGGCGCGGCGGCTCGTCGATGGGCTCATCCGTCAGCCTGAACGCGCCCCAGTGATGCGCCATCGCCCAGGACGCGCCGAGATCGCCGAAGATACGCACGGCCTCCTCGGGATCGACATGCTGGTCCTTCATGAACCAGCGCGGGTCATAGGCGCCGATGGGAATGATCGCCAGCCGGATCGGCGGATATTTTTCGCGCGCGGCGCGGAAAATGGCGCCGTCGTGATAGCCGGTGTCGCCGATATGGTAGATCGCGCCGGCCGGCGTCGTGATGACGAAGCTCGCCCACAGCGCCATGCGCCGGTCGCGCGCGCCGCGCGCCGACCAATGATAGGCGGGCTCGAAATGCAGCGCGCAGCCATGGCCGAGATCGACCCGCGCGCCCCAGTCGAAAGCCTGCGCGCGCAGGGATGGAACGGCCTTGCGGATGATCGCGTCGTTGCCGAGCGGCGTCAGCACGCGCGCCGGGCGATGGCGGGCGAGCCAGCGCAAGGTCGCAACGTCGAGATGATCGTAATGATTGTGGCTGACGAGAATGGCGTCGATCCCGGGCAGATCGTCGAGCGCGACGCCCGGCGCGTTGACGCGCTTCGGCCCGGCGAACGACACCGGGCTGGCGCGCTGCGACCACAAGGGATCGATCAGCAGGTTGAGCCCCTGCGTCTGGATGAGCACGCTGGCGTGGCCGATATACGAAACGCGCAGATCGTCGCCGGACACGCGCGCCGGCGGATGGTCGCGGAACGCGCTTGGAAAGTCCGCCGGCCATTTGGCCCTCGGCCGCGTCTCCGTGCGCCAGCGCCAGAGGTCGGCCGGCGACTTGTCGGAGCTGTAGCCGGGAATGAAGAACCGCGTCCCGTCGAAATGATCGGAGACGGGGCCGGAATAATAGGGATTGCGGGGCATGGGAGTCCGAAGCGGCGGTCTGACGGCCATGTGGGAGGCGCCGGCGCGTTCGGCAAGACGACGCGCTGCCGGGCGGAAGGCCGCAAGCGGCGTTGACTTCGCGCCCGCCGCCCCCTAAAACCCGGCCAACTTCTCGTCAGAGATGTCCTTTGCCAGACGCCGACCCGCCCTTGAGGCTGGAGGCCAACGCCCGGCAGCGCGATGCGCCCCCGGGCGCGTTTCGCTTTGGGGCGTCGGGCGGCCACAAGAGGAAAGAGCGATGTTCGAAGGCCTGAGCGAAAAGCTCTCCGGCATATTCGACGCCCTGACGCGGCGCGGCGCGCTGTCGGAGGAGGACGTCAACGTCGCCCTGCGCGAGGTGCGCCGCGCCCTGCTCGAGGCCGATGTCGCGCTCGATGTCGTGCGCTCCTTCGTCGACAAGGTGCGCGCCCGCGCCGTCGGCGCCAATGTCATCAAATCGGTCACGCCCGGCCAGATGGTCGTCAAGATCGTCAACGACGTGCTGATCGAGACGCTCGGCTCCGACGCCGATCCGATCAATCTCGACGCCGCCCCGCCCGTCGCCATCATGATGGTCGGCCTGCAGGGCGCCGGCAAGACGACGACCACCGCCAAGATCGCCAAACGCCTCGCCGAGAAGATGAAGAAGCGGGTGCTGATGGCCTCGCTCGACGTCAAGCGCCCGGCCGCGCAGGAGCAGCTCGCCGTGCTCGGCCGTCAGGTCGGCGTCGACACGCTGCCGATCGTCGCCGGCCAGACGCCGGTGCAGATCGCCCGGCGCGCCGAACAGGCGGCGCGCCTGCAGGGCTATGACGTGGTGTTGCTCGACACCGCCGGCCGCACCCATATCGACGAGCCCCTGATGGTCGAGATGGCCGAGATCAAGGCCGCCTCGAACCCGCACGAAATCCTGCTCGTCGCCGACGCGCTGACCGGTCAGGACGCGGTCAATCTGGCGAAGAATTTCGACGAGCGCGTCGGCGTCACCGGCATCGTGCTGACCCGCGTCGACGGCGACGGGCGCGGCGGCGCCGCTCTGTCCATGCGCGCCGTCACCGGCAAGCCGATCAAGCTCGTCGGCATGGGCGAGAAGATGGACGCGCTGGAGGATTTCCATCCCGCGCGCATCGCCAACCGCATTCTCGGCATGGGCGACATCGTCAGCCTGGTCGAGAAGGCGGCCGAGTCCATCGACGCCGAGAAGGCCCAGCGCATCGCCGACAAGATGCGCAAGGGCAAGTTCGATCTGGAGGATCTCGCCGAGCAATTGGCGCAGGTCGAGAAGATCGGCGGCCTCGGCGGGCTGATGGGCATGTTGCCCGGCGTCGGCAAGCTGAAGCAGCAGATGGCCGCCGCCAATGTCGACGACCGCATCATCAGGCGCCAGCGCGCGCTCATCCTGTCGATGACGCCGCAGGAGCGCCGCAACCCCGACATTCTCAAGGCCAGCCGCAAGAAGCGCATCGCCGCCGGCGCGGGCGCGAAGGTCGAGGAGGTCAACCGCCTGCTCAAACAGCACCGGCAGATGGCGGATATGATGAAGGCCCTCGGCGGCGCCAAAAAGGGCCCGATGGGCAAGATGGCGCAGATGTTCGGCCTCGGCGGCGGCATGCCGCAGCCCAGCCCCGAGCAGATCGAGGCGATGCAGAAACAATTGGGCGGCGGCATGAAACTGCCCGACGCCCCGCCCCCCGGCGCCTTCGGCCCCGGTCCGAAATTGCCCGGCCTCGGCGGCATGCCGAAGCTGCCGGGCCTCGGCGGCGGCTTTCCCGGCGGCTTCAATCCGTTCGGGGGGAAGAAGAAGTGAGTTTCCTTCTCCCTTGGGGCGAAGGCGAAATGAAAACCGGTCCCCGCTCCGGCGGGACCATGAATTGAACGAAAGGAAGACCTGATGTCCCTGAAAATCCGTCTGTCGCGCGGCGGCGCCAAGAAGCGTCCGTTCTACCGCATCGTCGTCGCCGATTCGCGCATGCCGCGCGACGGCCGCTTCATCGAGAAGCTCGGCTCGTTCGATCCTCTGAAGGCAAAGGACGCCGCCGACCGCCTCGTCGTTGACGCGGAGAAGGCTCAGGCCTGGATCGTCAAGGGCGCCCAGCCGACCGATCGCGTCGCGCGTCTGCTCGAGACCGTCGGCGTCGGCAAGCGCGAGACGCGCAGCAACCCGAAGCAGGGCCTGCCCAAGAAGAAGGCGCAGGAACGCGCCGCCGCTGCCGCCGCCGCCGCCGAGAAGGCCGCCGCGGCCGCCGGGTAAGGCGTGACCAGGCGCATCCAGGTCGGAGTCTTCGGCGCGCCGCATGGCGTGCGCGGCGAGCTCCGGCTGAAATCGCACACCGGCGATCCGACGGCGATCGCCGATTACGGACCCTTGTCCGACGACGCTGGCCGCCGTTTCGAGCTGACCGCCCTGCGCCCGGTCAAGGACGACATTCTCGTCGTTCAGGTGAAGGGCGTCGCCGATCGCGCTGCCGCCGCCGCGCTGACCCATGTGAAGCTCTTTGTCGACCGCGCGGCGCTGCCGCAGGCCGACGAGGAGGAGTTTTATTACGCCGACCTGATCGGCCTGCGCGCCGAGACGCAAGGCGGCGCGATCGTCGGAACCGTCGTCGCCGTGCACAACCACGGCGCCGGCGACATTCTCGAAATCGCGCCGGACGCAGGCGAAACCCTGCTGTTGCCGTTCACCGGAGCCGTCGTGCCGACGGTGGATGTGAGGGGCGGCTGCATCGTCGTCGCGCCGCCGGCCGAGGTCGAGGCGCGGGAGGGGGAGCTGTGACCCGGCGCCTCCGATTCTGCGTGGCCGCATGCGCGCTGGCGGCCGTGAGTCAGCCATCGGCGGGATTTGCCGCCGAAACGCGCATTCCACGCTCCATGCCGGGCGACAAGGGCGCCTATTATCTGATTGAGGCGAAGCGCGACGGCGATGTCGTGCGCGCCCTGCACAAGCGCGTCGGCGTGGATTCGCTCGTGTTCACGCGCACCGAGACGAATTGCCGAACGATGAAGATGCGCGAACTCGGCAACGCGGAGGACTCGGCGGACAAGATCAAACTGTCGCCGACCCAATGGTTCGATCTGGTCGCGGGCTCCGGCAAGAGCGACCTCGCCCGCTTCGTCTGCGCCCGGAAATAGACCGATGTGGTCCGCCACGATCTTCACGCTCTATCCGGACATGTTCCCCGGCCCGCTCGGAGCGTCGCTGTCGGGCGACGGTCTGGCGCGCGGGCTGTGGGCATTGGAGACGCGGCAGATTCGCGAGCATGGCCTCGGCCGCCATCGCGCCGTCGACGACACGCCGGCCGGCGGCGGGCCGGGCATGGTCATCCGCGCCGACGTGCTGGCCGCGAGTCTCGACGCCGGACTGACCCCGGATGACCCGCGCCCCCGCCTGCTGATGAGTCCGCGCGGCCGCCCGCTCACGCAGGCGCGCGTGCGCGACCTCGCCGCCGGGCCGGGCGTGGCGCTCGTCTGCGGCCGCTTCGAGGGGGTCGACGAACGGGTCATCGCAGGCCGCGATCTGGAGGAAGTGTCGATCGGCGATTACGTGCTGTCGGGCGGCGAACTCGCCGCCATGGTTCTCCTTGACGCCTGCGTCCGGCTCATCCCCGGAATCATGGGCAAGGAGGCCTCGGGCGCCGAGGAGAGTTTCGAGGCTGGGCTGCTCGAATATCCGCACTACACGCGGCCGCGCGATTGGGAGGGCCGCGCCATTCCCGACGTTCTGCTCTCCGGCGATCACGGCCGCATCGCCCGCTGGCGCCGCGCCGAGGCGATGCGCCTCACGCGCGAACGCCGCCCCGACCTGCTGGCGGATGGCGACGCGTAGCCATCAGCGCTCCGGCTTGCTCGCCTTCAGCGCCTCCAGCGCCGCGCCCGACGGCTGGAACGCCTCATGCAGCCGCAGGGCCTCGGCCGCGGCCGCGTTGTCCTTCAACGCCGCCGCCGCCAGATAATGGCCCTCAGCCGCCTGCTCGGCCTTGAGCAAACCGCCCAGCCGCGCGTTTTCGGCGAAGAAACCGCGCAGCGCGCCGTCGACGGCCGGATCGTTGCGCGCCAGCGCGCTCAGGGCCATGAACCCGGTGGCGAGCGTGCCCACCCGCATCATCGCCTCGGGATTGGTCTTGCAGGAATATTTCTCGCACAGCGCCGCGCCGGGATTGCCCGACGCGCGCTCCGGCGGCAGGGCGCGGGGCCCGAATTTGCCCATCATCAGCCCCAGCCGCAGCGCGTCGCGCGCCGGCCCGTCCTCGGCGTCGCTGAAATTCGCCAGAATCCGCCGCAGCCGCTCCACATTGCCCGAGGCCATATAGGCGCCGATGAGGAAATCGTTCTCGCCCGGATTGGCGCGCGGCCGCATCCGGTCGAGAAATCCGAAGGCCTCGGCGGGAATGCTCTCGATGAGTCCCGGCCGATCGCCCCGCGCCGTCAGTTCGCGCACCTCGTCGCGCAGGCCGGCAGCGACCAGCGCCTGCAGCAGCGCCATGCGAAACACAGGCTGATCGGCCTGATCGATCAGCGACTTTCGCGCCTCGGGCGTCGTCAGCAGCAGGTCGGAGAGGAAACCGGCCATGCCGGGTGAGGCCGCCGCCTGCGGCGTGCCCTTGGCGAGCGCCGTCACCTCGGCGAGACAGTCCGCGCTCTTCGTCTGGTGATAGCGGATCATACAGGGCGCGGCGCCCGGCTGCGGCGCGGCGGGCGCGGCCTGTGGCGTCTGAAATGAAGCCTGCGGCGCCTGAGATGAGGCCTGCGGCGCCTGAGATGAGGCCTGCGGCGCTTGCGCGCCCGCCGGTTGCGCCGCGAGCAGGACAAGGACGGCGAGGGCGGCGCGCGAAACGGTCAACATCGTCATATCTCGATAATTGAAAATACCACTGACAATCTAGCGCCTCACGGACGAGATGTCGCGTGAAAGGTTGCGGACGGCCACCAGCGGCTCGACAAGCCGCATCGCCCGGTGTATAGCCCCGCGTCCAACTGAAAACAGCGTTCCCGAAACGCTCGCCTGTTGGAGCGCGTCAGGAAAAGCGGAAACCGGTTTTCCGCCCGGACGCGCCCAAAAACGGCGAAACGGAGAAAAGACATGAACATCATTCAGCAACTCGAGGCCGAACAGGCCGCCAAACTCGCCAAGGACATCCCGGAATTCCAGCCCGGCGACACGCTGATCGTCAGCGTCAAGGTGAAGGAAGGCGAGCGCACCCGCGTGCAGGCCTATGAAGGCGTTTGCATCGCGCGTTCCGGCGCCGGCCTCAACGAGAGCTTCACCGTCCGCAAGATTTCCTACGGCGAAGGCGTCGAGCGCGTCTTCCCCGTCTATTCGCCGATGATCGAGCAGATCAAGGTGTCGCGCCGCGGCAAGGTGCGTCGCGCCAAGCTCTATTACCTGCGCGACCGTCGCGGCAAGTCGGCCCGCATCGCCGAGCGCGTCGATCCCAATCGCGGCAAGAAGGGCGGCGCCAAATAAGGCGGCCTGTTCCCGTGACGTTCGAAAGCCCGGCCCCGCGCCGGGCTTTTTTCATGCGGGTCAGTTCTTCGCCGGTCCGTTCAGAATCCAGCGATGGCCGAACGGATCGCGGAAGGCGGCGTAGCGCGTGCCCCAGAAGCTGTTGGTGGGACTGGTCTCGCTTTTCGCGCCGAGCTGGGTGGCGCGCTCGTGGATGTCGTCGACCTTGCTCGCCTCGTCGAATTCGAGGCTGACGGCGGCGGTCGAGAACTCGCCCGGCAGCGGCGGCCGCGTATGGCCAAGCTCCGGGAAGGCGTCCGACAGCATCACCGTGCCGCCGTTGATCTCGAGTTCGCAATGTCCGACGCGCAAAATGTCGAGCGCCGGCAGATAGGCCTTCTGCCGCGCGCCGAACACCGCGATATAATAGGCGATGGCGGCCGCTGCCGGCGTGACGATGAGATAAGGCGCGACAGGCGGACGCATGGACTCTCCGGGCAAGGCGACGACCCCTATATAACGCAAATCTCTTTCCCCGCGACTTATCTGGCGGTATGAGACCGGCGACATTCGTTTCCATCGTTAAAGAACCGGACGGGATTCATGGCCAAGCCGCGCACTCTCTACGACAAGATCTGGGACGACCATGTCGTCGACGTCCAGCCGGACGGCACGTGCCTGCTTTATATCGACCGTCATCTGATCCACGAGGTCACCAGCCCCCAGGCCTTCGAAGGTCTGCGCATGGCCGGCCGCAAGGTGCGCGCGCCGGGCAAGACGCTCGCCGTCGTCGACCATAACGTGCCGACCACCGACCGCTCCAAACCGATCGAAGACCCCGAAAGCAAGGCGCAGGTCGAGCAACTGGCGATCAACGCAGCCGAATTTGGCGTCGAGTATTATAATGAGCACGACATCCGGCAGGGCGTCGTCCACATCATCGGACCGGAGCAGGGCTTCACCCTGCCGGGCGCGACCATCGTCTGCGGCGACAGCCACACCTCGACGCACGGCGCTTTCGGCGCGCTGGCGCACGGCATCGGCACGTCGGAGGTCGAGCATGTGCTCGCCACCCAGACGCTGATTCAGGCCAAGGCGAAGAACATGCTCGTCAAGGTCGACGGCAAGCTGCCCGACGGCGTCACCGCCAAGGACATCGTGCTCGCCATCATCGGCAAGATCGGCACCGCCGGCGGCACCGGCTATGTTATCGAATATGCCGGCGAGGCGATCCGCGACCTGTCGATGGAAGGCCGCATGACCGTCTGCAACATGTCGATCGAAGGCGGCGCGCGCGCCGGCCTGATCGCGCCGGACGAGAAGACCTTCGAATATCTGAAGGACAAGCCCAAGGCGCCGAAGGGCGCGGACTGGGACAAGGCCGTCGCCTATTGGAGCACGCTCAAGACCGACGAGGGCGCGCATTTCGACGCCGTCGTCGAACTCGACGCCGCCAACCTGCCGCCGACGCTGACCTGGGGCACCAGCCCCGAGGATGTCGTCACCATCGACGGCCGCGTACCGCGCGTCGAGGACGCGGCCGACGAGGGCCAGCGCGCCAAGATCCGCCGCGCCCTGGATTACATGGGCCTCAAGGGCGGCGAGGCGATGACCGACATCCGCATCGACCGCGCCTTCATCGGCTCCTGCACCAACGGCCGCATCGAGGATTTGCGCGCCGCGGCGGCGGTCGCCAGGGGCAAAAAAGTGGCCTCCACCGTCAGCGCCATGGTCGTGCCGGGCTCGGGCCTCGTGAAGGCGCAGGCCGAAGCCGAGGGGCTCGACAAGATCTTCACTGAGGCCGGCTTCGAATGGCGCGAGCCGGGCTGTTCGATGTGTCTGGCCATGAACCCCGACAAGCTGGCGCCGGGCGAACGCTGCGCCTCGACCTCGAACCGCAATTTCGAAGGCCGTCAGGGCTTCAAAGGCCGCACCCATCTCGTCTCGCCCGCCATGGCGGCGGCGGCGGCCATCGCCGGGCATTTTGTCGACGTGCGCAAGCTCTCCTGAAACGGTTCCGCGCCATCACAAAGGGCCGGCGTCGACGTCGGCCCTTTTGCATTGCGCCGTCGCATGATCTGATGCGTGGATGACTGAAAGCAAGCACACCGCAGCAACGGACTGGCCGCGCCTCTCCGCCCCCACCCTCGCCGATTTCGAAGCCATGGCGGAGGCGGCCTACGCCGCCCTGCCCGAGCCGTTTCGCAAGCGCTGCGACGGGCTGGTCATCCGCGTCGAGGATTTTCCCGACGACGACGCGCTCGACGAATTGGGTCTCGAAAGCGAGTTCGACCTGCTCGGCCTGTTTCAGGGGCGCGGCCTCGCGCATCGGAGCGCGGCCGGACATACGGGAGAGATGCCCAATATGGTGTTCCTCTATCGCCGGCCGATTCTCGATTATTGGGCCGAACATGAGGAGACGCTCGGCCGCATCGTCACGCACGTTCTGGTGCACGAGATCGGCCACCATTTCGGCCTGTCGGACGCCGATATGGAGGCGATCGAGGCGAGAACCGCCTGAGAGAGAATCCTACCGGATGAAGGCGCGCGCCTGCGCATGGCGCAGCAGCGCTTCCAAACGCGCCGCCTGCGGCACGCCGTGCAGATCGAGCGCCGCGCCGACCACTCCGCCCGTATCCGCCGCGAACGACAGGAACAACGAGCCGAGGCCGTGCTCGTGCTCGACGCGGCGCAGACCGACGAGCCGCTCCGGCCGGAACGAGCGCGCCTCGCGATCGCCCAGAGCCAGACTGATAAACCGCCCGTCGGTCAATGCGTAGACCGTGCGCGCCGCGCGGCGGCGCTTCACCCATGGCAAGGCGACGAAAAAGGCCGCCAGCGCGGTCGCCGCGACGCTCGTTGGCAACAGGATGATCTGGATTGACGGGTCCGCCGCCGCGCGCGGCGCGGCCTCGGCGAGATCGGCGAGCGTGACGAGCAGAAAGGCGATGGCGAGCAGCAGCAGCGGCGCGGTCAGCGGCAGGAGCCTGAGCAGCGGCCGCATCGCCCGCGCCGGATGCGGCCGCCCGAGCCACAGGATGCGCTCGTCGTGCGTTTCCGCCGCGAGCGCGCTCAGGATTTCGGGCGGCAGCGCGGCCGGATGGCTCATGCCCGCGCGCCCGCTCAGATGAAACGGATATCGGCGGCCGTGATCGAGGAGACCCCGACCAGCGTCGCCACGAACTGCGCCGGAGCGGCCCCCGTTCCGTCGCTGTCCCAATAGAGCGCGCCCGTGCCGCGGTTGAAGACGAATTGCGCATGCGCGACATTGGCGGCGCCGAAGGCGAGGCCATCCGCCCGCAGTCTCCCGGTAAACCCGAATCCGAGTCCCTCGTGCGAGAAAAAGAGACGATCGGTTCCGCTCCGGAAGTTGATGATTTCATCCGCGGCGCCGTCGAGCTGCATATAGCGGAAGGTCTGGCAATCGGCGCCCGCGATCATCCGGTCCGCGCCCGCCCCGCCGTCCAGCGTGCTGTTGCCGGCGTCGACCCGGAGCGTGTCGGCGCCCGCGCCGCCGAGCAGCAGGCTTTCGCCGTTGAGCGCGGTGATCGCGTCGTCGCCCTCGCCGCCGTCGAGAAGATTGTTGCCGATGCTGGCGGAGAGCTGATCGGCGCCCGCGCCGCCCTCGACGTGATTGTTGCCCCAGGAGACGGTGACGCTGTCGTTTCCGTCTCCCGCGATGATGCGATTGTTGCCGTGCGCCGCGACGATTGTGTCATTGCCGGCGCCGGTCGCGACGTCATTGGCGCCGCGGTTCAGGCTGACCCTGTCGTCGCCGGCGCCCGTATCGATGAAATTGTTGCCATCGGCCGCGTCGACGCGATCATTGCCGGCTCCTGTGACGATGCGGGTGCTGGCGTGGTCCACCATCACTGTGTCGGCCCCGTCGCCGCCGTCGACGACGCCGCTGCCGTAACTGATCTGCAAATAATCGTCGCCCGCGCCGCCCAGCAGCGTCGAGCCGCCATACATTGCCACGAGCCGGTCGGCGCCGTCGCCGCCGTCGAGCAGGCCCGAGTCGCCGGAGAAGGTCAGGATGTCGTCGCCGCCAAGCCCGTAGAGAGAACTGCCGTTCAGGATCGCGCTGATCCTGTCGGCGCGCGCGGTGCCCCTGCGGACGAGCAATGGGAGAGCCATGGAAGCGTTCCGGTTGGACGACCGCCCTGATCGCCCATGCCTTCGTATTTTAGCATCGCGGCGGCGCGGGCGCCGGACTGCCTCGAATCATCTCTAATCAGGCGTTAAGGCCGTTTGCGCCGGCCTCTGCCTTTTGCTACAGCCCTTGCCACGACACGCCCTCGCCGAGGCCCGCCATGGACAAGTTCACCACGCTCACCGGCGTCGCCGCGCCGCTCCGGATCATGAACATCGACACGGACATGATCATCCCCAAGCAATATCTGAAGACGATCGCCCGCACCGGTCTCGGCAAAGGCCTGTTTTCGGAGATGCGCTACAACGAGGACGGTTCCGAGAACCCGGATTTCGTGCTCAACCAGCCGGCCTGGCGCAAGGCGCAGATCATCGTCGCCGAAGACAATTTCGGCTGCGGCTCGTCGCGCGAGCACGCGCCCTGGGCGTTGCTCGATTTCGGCGTTCGCGCCGTTATCTCCACGAGCTTCGCCGACATTTTCTACAATAATTGCTTCAAGAACGGCATCCTGCCGATCAAGGTGTCGAAGGCCGATCTGGCCAAATTGATGGATGACGCCTCGCGCGGCGCCAACGCGACGCTGACCATAGACCTGCGGGCGCAGGAAATCCGCGGCCCTGACGGCGGCGTCGTCCGCTTCGACATCGACGCCCACCGCAAGCATTGCCTGATCAACGGGCTCGACGACATCGGCCTGACCATGCAGAAGGCCGACAGCATCGCCGCTTTCGAACAGAAGACCGCCGCCGCCCGTCCCTGGATGTGAGCGCGGCCGCGAGACAAGCGCGGAAAATAAGTTAGACTCGCGGGCATGAAACAGACCCGCGCCTTTCTTTTCGCCGTTTTCGCCCTCGCCTCCGCGTCCGCGCGCGCCGATTTCGACTCCTGCCTCGCCGGCCTGCAGGGCCGCGCGCAATCGGCCGGCGTCCCGGCCGAGGCCTACGCGCGCGCGACCCGGGGCCTCACACCCAACGACGCCCCGGGTTTTCTCGGCGCGCAGCCCGAGTTCTCCACGCCGATCTGGGATTATCTCGCCGGCCTCGTCGACGAGGAGCGCGTCGCCGACGGCAAGGCGGCCAGGCGCGCCCATGCCGGCGCGTTGCGCGCGGCGGCGCAGCGCTTCGGCGTCGATGTCGAGACCATCGTCGGCGTCTGGGGCGTCGAATCGAATTTCGGCAAGAATTTCGGCTGGCGGCCGATCCTGCAATCGCTGGCGACCCTGTCGTGCTCGCCCAACCGCCGCCAGGATTATTTCCGCGGCGAATTCATCTCCGCCCTGCGCATCGTCGCCGCCGGCGACGTCGATCCCGCCGAGTTCAAGGGCTCCTGGGCCGGCGCCTTCGGCCATACGCAATTCATGCCCTCGACATTCCTGCGTCTCGCCGTCGACATGGACGGCGACGGCCGCCGCGACGTCATCGGCTCGGTCGCCGACGCCGTCGGCTCGACCGCCAATTTCCTGCGCAAGGCCGGCTGGGTTTCGGGCCAGCCCTGGGGGTTCGAGGTCATCCTGCCCCAGGGCTATTCCGGCCCCTCCGGCCGGGGCGCGAAGCAGCCGATGTCCTCTTGGGCGGCCAGGGGCCTCAAGCGCGCCGACGGCGAGGCCATGTCCGGCCCGTCCGCGGGACTGCTGCTGCCGGCCGGGCGCAACGGCCCCGCCTTTCTGGTGACGAAAAATTTCGATGCGCTCTACGCCTATAACGCGGCCGAATCCTATGCCCTCGCCATCGCCCATCTGTCGGATCGGCTGCGCGGCGAGGGGCCTTTCGCGACGCCCTGGCCGACCGACGATCCCGGCCTTTCGCGCGAGGCGCGCCGCGAGGTCCAAACCCTGCTGATGCAATTGGGCTACGATCTCGACGGCAAGGCCGACGGCGTGATGGGAACGAAGTCGCGCGCCGCCATCGCCGATTTTCAGTCGCGCAACGGTATGGCGCGGAACGGCCGCGCCAGCCGCAAACTTCTCGATGCGCTGCGCGGACGCTGAGTTTCGCCCGTCACGCCATCGTGACTGGCGCCGACGCGCCGCGCGCCTAGAGTTTAGCCGTGCATGATGCGACCCGGGTTCTCATGACAGCCAACGCCCGAACGACCGGACTCATCGCCGCCTTGCTGTGCCTGCTCGCGGGCGGCGCGCGCGCGGAGCCTTTGCGCGGCGTCGTCGAGCTGTTCACCAGCCAGGCCTGCTCGGCCTGCCCGCCCGCAGACCGGCTGATGCGGGACATGGCGCGCGATGAAGGCCTCGTCACGCTCTCCTGGGCCGTCGACTACTGGGACTATACCGGCTGGAAGGACACGCTCGCCCTGCCGGCCTGCTCGGCGCGCCAGAAGGCCTACGCCGCCGCCCGTGGCGACGGCCATGTCTACACGCCGCAAGCGGTCGTCGACGGTCTCGGCCATGTCGCCGGCGCGGATCGGGCGGCGATCGACTCGGCGCTGCGCGACCATGCCTCCCGCAGCCTCGCTTCGGGCGTGCGCGCCGCTCTGACGGAGGCGGGCGACCGGCTGGACGTGACTGTTGACGGGCCGGAGGCCGCCGCGCCGGCGCGCGTCATCCTGATCGGGGTGGCGCGCGAAATCACCGTTCCGATCGCGCGCGGCGAGAATCGCGGCAGCCGGATGACCTATTCCAACATTGTCCGCTCGGCGGCCGATCTCGGCGTCTGGCGCGGCGGCGCTCAATCCTTTTCCGCGCCGCGCGGCGCCGGCGACTACCATGTCGCGCTGGTGCAGCGCGGCGACAGGGACAGGCCGGGAGCGATCCTGGCGGCGGCGCGACGGTGAGGCGCGCGCCGTCCGGCCTGGCTCAGATCAGGATAAGCCGGTTCGGCAATTCGTTCGGATTGTCGCTCGTGTCCGGAAAATTCCGGACGAGATGCTCGCCGCACAGATCGATGGCGGCGACGAAGCCGTCGCCGATCGCGCCCGCCCGGATCGAGGCCGTCAGCCGGTCGACGGCCGCCTGCCAGTCCTCCGGCGGCGCCCTGGCCGCGATGCCGTCGTCGGCGACGATTCGCGCGTAGCGTTCGGCCAACGACACATAGATCAGCACGCCGTTCTGATGCCGCGTGCGCGACACCCGGCGCGTGAAGAACTGATGCAGCGCGGCGCGATGCGCCCGCGCCCGCCTGGCCTGCCGCGGCACCAGCGCGAAGCGGATGGCGGGAATCGAAAGCAAAGCCCCCAGGGCGAAAAAGACGGCGATCTGGACGCCGTAGATATGGGCCGCCGACAGGCCGGTGAAGGCGATGAGCGGCCAGGGCGCCGCCAACGCGGTCGCGGCCGCCCAGAGAACCGGAACATAGGCGTAGGACGAGGAGGCCCGCGCCAGCACGCAGACGATCTCGCCGCTGGTGCGCCGCTCCACGGCCTCGATCGCCACGACGATGCGTTCAAGATCCTGCTTGCTGACAGGCATCACCATTCCCCCGATGCGCCGCCGCCGCCCGATGAGCCGCCGCCGCCGGAAAATCCGCCGCCCCCGCTCCAGCCGCCCCCGCCGCTCCAGCCGCCCGACGACGGACCCGGCAGGAAGATGATCGGCCCGCCGCCCCCGCCGCCGCGCAAACCGCCGCCCGGCCCCGAGCGCGCGCTGCGAACGATGGAGATGAAGACGAAAACGAAAATCAGAAAAATGATCAACGGCGCGATCTGGTCGATCACATCGCCCGCGTCATCGCGCACGCGCGGCTTCTTCTGCCATTCCGACGCGTCGGTCGTCAGCACGGTGATGATATCGTCGACGCCGCGCGCGACGCCGCCGCCAAAGTCGCCGGCCTTGAACCGGGGCGCGATGGCGTTGACGATGATGACCTTGGCGAGCGCGTCCGTCAGCGTTCCTTCGAGCCCGTAGCCGACCTCGATGCGCACCTTGCGCTCGTTGGGAGCGATCAGCAGCAGCACGCCGTTGTTCTTCTTTGTCTCGCCGAGCTTCCAGCGCCGGAAAAGACCGTTGGCGTAGCTCTCCGCGTCGCCGCCGTCGAGAGAAGGAACGCTGGCGACGACGAACTGGACGCCGGATTTGTTTTCGAGATCGATGAGCTTCTGCTCAACCGACGCGCGCGTTTCAGCCGGGATGATTCCGGCCGCGTCGACGATGCGGCCGGTCAACTCCGGATAGGCCGGCGCGCCGAGCGCGGCCGCAAGCCACACCAGCCAGAGCAGCAGGGCGGAGGCGAACAACGCCTGCCCATGCGCCTTCGCTTCGCGCCTCGCGATCGTCGCGTCCACGCCGCCGCTCCCTTGCGTCCGACTCAGAACTTCACTTGTGGCGCGGTCCTGGCGCCGTCTGCCGCCGTGAATTCCGCCATCGGCTTGTTGCCGCGGAAGAACGTATTGGCCCAGATGAGCGACGGGAAGGTCTTCAGCGTCGTGTTATAGGCCCGCACGGCCTCGATATAGTCGCGCCGCGCCACCGTGATCCGGTTTTCCGTTCCCTCAAGCTGCGATTGCAGGGCGAGGAAATTCTGGTTCGACTTCAGGTCGGGATAATTCTCCGACACGGCGATGAGACGCCCGAGTGCGCCGGAAAGCTGATTCTGCGCGTCCTGAAACTGTTTCATCTTTTCCGGATCGGACAATTGCGAGGCGTCGATCCTGACCGAGGTCGCCTTGGCGCGCGCCTCGATCACCCTGGTGAGCGTGTCCTGCTCCTGCTTCGCATAGCCCTGAACCGTCGCGACGAGGTTGGGAATCAGATCGGCGCGGCGCTGATACTGGTTCTCGACGTCGGCCCATTTGGCCTTCGCCTGCTCTTCCTGCGTCGGAATCGTGTTGTAGCCGCAGCCGGCGACCGCGAGACCGACGACGACCGCCGCGACGACCGCGCGCAAACGTGAAAAGGCGCTGTGCATCTTCATCTCCCTCGATGCGGACCTTCAATCCGGGATTCGAAACCGCCTGCGAAGGAGCCGCGAACACGGCGCCCGCTTGCGCAAACGGAGCAACGCCGCCGGACGGTTTGCGTTCCGGCGGCGCGGTCGTCAAACCTTCAGCAGGACTTTCCCCTGCGCCTCGCGGCGGGCGAGCATGTTGATCCCCTCCGCCGCCTGTTCGAGCGGCAGCACGGCGTGGATGCTCGCCTTGAGCTTGCCGTCCCGCGCCCAGGCGAGAAGCTCCGCCATGTTCTCCCGATGCGCCGCCGGGTCCGCCTGGGTCCAGGCGCCCCAATAAACGCCGAGAACGTCGAGGCTTTTCAGCAGCGGAATGTTGAGCGGCAGTTTCGGAATGGGACCGGCCGCGAAGCCGATGATGAGAAAGCGCCCCATCCAGGCCATGGCGCGCAGGGCCTGTTCGGCGAAATCGCCGCCGACCGGATCATAGACCACGTCGACGCCCTTGCCGCCGGTCAGACGGCGCAGTTCGTCCTTGAGATCGGATTTGGAATAATCGATCCCCTCGACGGCGCCGTGACGCCTGGCGAAGTCGATCTTGTCCTGCGAGGAGGCGCAGGCGATGACGCGCGCGCCCATCAGGGCGCCAAGTTCTACGGCGGCGATGCCGACGCCGCCCGAGGCGCCGAGCACCGCCAGGGTCTCGCCCGGCCTGAGCTTTGCGCGCTGCTTCAGCGCGTGATGCGAGGTGCCATAGGTGATGATCAGGCCCGCCGCCCTCTCGTCCGACAGGCCCTCGGGGATGGCGTAAATCTGGTTGGGCTTGACCACGACTTTCGAGCGCGCCGCGCCATGGCCGAGAGACCCGCAGACGCGGTCGCCGACCCTGAAGCCGGAAACGCCCGCCCCGAGCGCCGCGACTCGACCGGAGAACTCCGAGGCCGGCGAAAACGGCAACTCCGGTTTGATCTGATATTTGTTCCGGATGATCAGCGTGTCGAAAAAATTAAGACCGACATAGGTGACGTCGACAAGAACCTCCCCGGCGCCGGGGCTCGGGTCCGGCAGGTCCTCGATCACAAGGGATTCCGGCGGGCCATAGCCCTTGCACATGACTGCTTTCATCAGATCCTCGCATGCTCCCGGCTGTTGGCCAGCCCTGTATGATCCGCCTGCGGCCCCATGCTGGCGCGGCAGGCGGGGCGGACATGTCCGCGCCCGCGACAGTCGGTCCAAAGCCCGCGCTTTGACAAGAGGCAATTCTCGCCGGCGCGACGCGGAGATTGGCGATCCTGTCCGAATTTCGCCCGTTTCCGGCGCTTTCATCGGACGCAGTCGCGCGCGGCCCTCACGGCACTCGCGCGCGAGACGTTCTCGGGGCTATGATCCACACATGATTCGCACGATCCGTTCTGGCGCCTGCGCGCTTTCTCTCGTCGCGGCCGCGGCCCTGCTCGCTGCTCCGCTCGCCCCCGCGCACGCCCAGGAGAGCAAGGGGAAGGCAGAGGCCAAATCCAAAGCCAGGGCGCAGACCGGCAAGGCGCAGTCCGCCGGCAAGGCAAAGGAAAAGGACAAGGCCTCCGACAAGGCGAAAACCAGGGGCAAAGGCAAGGGTGAGGACAAGGGCGAGGCCAGGCCCGCCGCCGCCAAAGGCTCGGCCAGGGGCGCCAGGCCCGTCCCGGTGACGACCTCGGGCGACTGGGGCGTGTTCACCACCCAGGGCGGCAAGAGCAAGACCTGCTATGTGCTCGCCAAACCCTCCGCCCGCGCCCCCGCCGCGTTGAAGCGCGATCCCGCCTATGTCTTCATCTCGACCCGCCCGGCCGAGAACGTGCGCAACGAGGTCTCCATCATCATGGGCTTCGCGATGAAGGCCGGCGGCGACGCCAAAGCGGACATTGGCGGCGTGACCTTCGAACTCGCGCCGCAAGGCTCCAACGCCTGGCTCAGGAATCTCGCCGAACAGGACCGCTTCCTCGACGCCCTGCGCAAGGGATCGAAGATGACGGTGCGCGCCGCCTCCGCCAAGGGCAATGTGACGACCGACACCTATTCGCTTTCGGGCCTGTCCGGCGCGCTCGATCGGCTGGGCAAGGAATGCCCCTGAACGCCGGATTGATCGCGACGCCCGGACCTCCCCCGAACGTCGCGCGACCAAAGTGTGACGCGGGGGCCGCTTGTTCGCCGCGCAAGCGCTGACGCATAATGCGCCACACGTTTTGAGAACCTGCCGGCGGAGCCTCGCGCGCGCCGGCGCGTCGACGTTCACCGGGAGGAAGGCATGTCCGAGAAAGTTTACCCCGTCAGCGCCGAATGGGCGCAGCGCGCCTATGTCGACAACGCGAAATACAAGGAGTTCTATGACTGGTCGGTGAGCGATCCGGAAGCTTTCTGGGGCGAGCAGGGCAAGCGCATCGACTGGATCAAGCCCTACACGAAGGTCAAGAACGTCAGCTACGATCCGCACAACGTGTCGATCAAGTGGTATGAGGACGGCGCGACCAACGTGTCGATGAACTGCATCGACCGGCATCTCGCCAAACGTGGCGACCAGACGGCGATCATCTGGGAAGGCGACAACCCGAACGAGTCGAAGCACATCTCCTATCGGGAGCTGCACGAGCAGGTCTCCCGCTTCGCCAACGTGCTCAAGTCGCATGGCGTCGGCAAGGGCGACACGGTCACCATCTACCTGCCGATGATCCCCGAGGCGGCCTATGCGATGCTGGCCTGCGCCCGCATCGGCGCCGTTCACTCGATCGTTTTCGGCGGCTTCTCGCCGGATTCGCTGGCCGGCCGCATCGAGGGCTGCAAGTCGAAGGTCGTGATCACGGCGGATGAAGGCCTGCGCGGCGGCCGCAAGGTGCCGCTGAAGGTCAACGCCGACGAGGCGGTCAGGAAGACCGGCGACATCGTCAAGACCCAGATCGTCGTCAAGCGCACCGGCGGCGACGTCGCCTGGGAGGCCGGCCGCGACGTCTGGCTGCATGAGGAAATGGCCAGGGTCTCGGCCGATTGCCCGCCCACCGAGATGAACGCCGAGGATCCGCTGTTCATCCTCTACACGTCGGGCTCCACCGGCGCGCCCAAGGGCGTCGTCCACACCACCGGCGGCTATCTCGTCTACGCTTCGATGACGCACCAGTTCGTCTTCGATTACCACGAGGGCGACATTTACTGGTGCACGGCGGACGTGGGCTGGGTCACCGGCCACAGCTACATCGTCTACGGCCCGCTCGCCAACGGCGCGACGACCTTGATGTTCGAGGGCATCCCGAACTATCCGTCGATCTCGCGTTTCTGGGACGTGGTCGACAAGCACAAGGTCAACATCTTCTATACCGCCCCGACCGCCATCCGCTCACTGATGGGCGCGGGCGAGGAACCGGTGAAGAAGACCAGCCGCTCGACCCTGCGTCTGCTGGGTTCCGTCGGCGAGCCGATCAACCCGGAAGCCTGGGAATGGTATCACCGCGTCGTCGGCGACGGCCGTTGCCCGATCGTCGACACCTGGTGGCAGACCGAGACCGGCGGCATCCTGATCACGCCGCTGCCCGGCGCGACCAAGCTGAAGCCCGGTTCGGCGACCCGCCCGTTCTTCGGCGTCAAGCCGGAAGTGGTGGACGCCAACGGCGCGATCCTCGAGGGCGCGACCGAGGGCAATCTGGTGCTCGCCGATTCGTGGCCGGGCCAGATGCGCACGGTCTACGGCGACCATGAGCGCTTCGTGCAGACCTATTTCTCGACCTATCCGGGCAAGTATTTCACCGGCGACGGCTGCCGCCGCGACGAGGACGGCTTCTACTGGATTACCGGCCGCGTCGACGACGTCATCAACGTGTCCGGCCACCGCATGGGCACGGCGGAAGTCGAATCCGCGCTCGTCGCCCATGAGAAGGTGTCGGAAGCCGCCGTCGTCGGCTACCCGCACGACATCAAGGGCCAGGGCATCTACGCCTATGTGACGCTCATGACCGGCGTCGAGCCGACCGAGGAGCTGCGCAAGGAGCTGGTCGCCTGGGTGCGCAAGGAGATCGGTCCGATCGCGACGCCGGACGTCATCCAGTTCTCGCCCGGCCTGCCGAAGACCCGTTCGGGCAAGATCATGCGCCGTATCCTGCGCAAGATCGCCGAGAACGACTTCTCCTCGCTCGGCGACACCTCGACACTGGCCGATCCGGGCGTCGTCGACGACCTCATCAGCAACCGCGGGTGAGGCGCCGGCGCAACACGCGTCGGGAAGATTTAACCTCATCACGAGGTTGCCGGCGACGAAACGGCGTTTTCGCGTAAAATATGATCCGTCGGAGGTCTCCTCCGGCGGATTTTTTGTCCCTGTGGCGTAAGTGAGGAACGGGATGATGGGACGCGGACGGGCACTAGCGATCATGACCGTCATGGCGGCCGGACTCGGCGCCGCAACCATGACGCCGGCTCAGGCGCGCGAGGCTGTGTCGGTCGCCCGCGATTATCCCGCCGGCATGATCATCATCAAGCACAGCGAGCGGAAGCTCTATCTGATGCTCGGCGAGGGCCGCGCCATCCGCTATCCCGTCGCCATCGGCGCGGGCGGCAGAGCCTGGCGCGGGCTCGCCCATATTGACGGCAAGCATGTGCGCCCCGACTGGGCGCCGCCGCGCGAGGTCAAGCGCCACAAGCCGAGCCTGCCCGACCTTATTCCCGGCGGCTCGCCGCGCAATCCGATGGGCGAGCGCGCGCTCACGCTCGACCGCAGCGAGATCGCCATTCACGGCACGACCCGCGCCATGCGCTCGTCGATCGGGACCGCCGCCTCTTTCGGCTGCATCCGCATGTTCAATGAGGACGTGGTCGATCTTTATGATCGCGTCAGCGTCGGCACGCCGGTCATGGCGGTGCCCTGAGCGGGGCTTTGCGAATCGGGAAATACAGGCGAATAATCCTGCGTGGCTGCCGGGCTCCGATCGGGCGCCGGCAATCTCGGAGGAATTTTTCATGACCGATTATATCGCCGACGTTCGCAAATACGCCGCCACGGCCGATGAGGCGATCGTCAACAAGATCGTCAGGCATCTCGGCATCGCGCTGCGCAACAAGGACTCCTCGCTGGTGTCCTGCTCCGATCCGGAAGAGCTGAAGCGCGTGCGCGAAAGCTGGTGCAAGAAGAAACTGGGCCTGACCGACGACGCTGCCGCCGACGCGGCGATCAAGTCCGTTTGCGAGACGATGAAGGGCGACCGCACCAAGTCGCGCGTCACCTTTTACTATCTCTGCGCCGACAAGCTGGGAAAACTGGGCGGGCTCTGATCCGCCGCGCCCGTTGCCACAGCCGAAGCGTCCGGGATCGCGGCGCTGACCGACAGGTCTGCGGTCTCTTTCGCTGTTCTTCCGCACCATGACGCGCGGCGCGCGCCGGAATAGGCGCGCGCATGGCCTGATGCGCGCATCAGCGCGACAACGTCCTCGGGGCCTGACGCCGCGTCGGTCACCACGACGTCCGCGACGACGCGGCCGCCGTATTTGTCGAGCGCGACGTCGCGCAAGCGCAGGGCGCCCGTCTCGAGCATCAGCGCGAGATGGTCGCGCGCCGCGATGGCGCGGCGTCTCTCATCTGCGCAGCGCGACGCCAGTTCCGGCGCGTCGACGCCGCGCAGCCGCACCAGCGTCTGCAGCTCCTGCCCGAACCAGATGCGCACGCGCGCCTCGAAAGTGTCGCCGTCGATGACGCGCACCGCCCGCGCCTCGAAAGGGCCCGCGAGCGCAGCGCGGCGCGCGAGGGGCGACGAAGGCCCGACCTCGGGCGAGGCCCCGGCGGCGCGCTCCGCGCCGTCATGCGCGACGAAGAGGCCGGCGAGCGCGAGAAACAACAGACGCGCGATTTTCGGGCTGACGCAAAGATCAAGGAACATTTTCTTTTTCTAGCACAAATGCGCCAGAATTAGCAATATCATCCTACAACCAAGTCGAAAGGGACAACTAAAAGTCGCACGCGATGCCGCGAATTTCCCAATCGCCGTAGCGCGCCGGCTCGGGACCGTCCCGTCCGTTGATTTCGCGCGGCCGCGACACGGCGGCGGCGTCAGCAAGCCGTCGACGCTCCTCTGCTTCGGCGAGCGCCCTGCGGGCGGGCGGCGACAGAATTTTCGCCGGGGCGACCGCTTCAGCGATCGGCGCTCCAGAGGAAGGGGCGCGTGTTTCGTCCATGGTCACAATCCCGCCCTTGAGGCGATGCACGATCAGGCTTCGGCCCCTATATATGCGGTGGGCCGCTGTTTTGTGAAGCCGCATGGCGGGAATCGCGGCCCTGTGGCAAACTGACGCCAGACGTGCGGATTCGACGCGGCGCGATCGGTGAATGCGGAGAAATGTCCATGAACATGATGCGCACGGCGGTGCTGCTGGCGGCGATGACCGCGCTTTTCATGGTTGTCGGCATGATGCTCGGCGGCAAGACCGGCATGATCATGGCGCTCGTCTTCGCCATCGGCACAAACATCTTCGCCTATTGGAACTCCGATCGGATGGCGCTCGCCTCGGTTGACGCGCAGGAGGTCGACGCCCAATCCGCGCCCGAACTCTATCAGATGGTGGCGCAGCTGGCGCAGCGCGCCGAATTGCCGATGCCGCGCGTTTATGTGGTCCATTCCGACCAGCCCAACGCCTTCGCCACCGGGCGCGATCCCGCGCACGCGGCGGTGGCCGTCAACACCGGCCTCATCCAGATGCTGACGCGCGAGGAGGTGGCGGGCGTTCTGGCGCATGAGCTGGCGCACATCAAGAACCGCGACACGCTGACGATGACGATCACGGCGACGCTCGCCGGCGCGATTTCCTCGATCGCCCAGTTCGGCATGTTCTTCGGCGGCGGGCGCAGGGAGAACGGCCTTGGAACGATCGGCACGATTGCTCTGTCGATTCTGGCCCCGATCGCCGCCATGGTCGTGCAGATGGCGGTCAGCCGATCACGCGAATATGTCGCCGACGAGATGGGCGGCCGCATCGCCGGCAATCCGATCTGGCTCGCCTCGGCGCTGGAGAAAATCGCCGGCGGGGTCGCCGCCATTCCCGATCAGCAGGCGGAAGCCAAGCCCGCCATGGCGCATATGTTTATCATGAACCCTCTGTCCGGCTCGGGCATGGACAATCTGTTCTCGACGCACCCCAACACCGAAAATCGCGTCGCCGCGCTCGTGCAGCAGGCGCAAGCCATGGGTCTTGCCGGCGCGCCGCAGCCGGAGCAGCCCGAATGGCGGCCGTTCCGCGACGAACAGCCCGGCGCGCCGGGCGCGGACGGATCATTCCTCGGCGGACAAGGCATATCCGGCGGCGGCAAATGGAGCGGCGGCGGTCAACGCGGCGGCCCGTGGAGCTGAGGCGCGCCGGCGCACAACAAGAACAATATTGGACGTGATCATGACTTTACGATTGTCGCGCCCGGCTTCCGGGGAGCGTAGCGTTTGAACGGCGAGCAGCCCCCGCGCCGCGGCAAATTCAAGCCCGGCGCCCGCGCGGAGGCGGAACGCCTTGCAGCCGGGTCTCACCCCGGTTTGGCGGTTCGCGTCGCCGCCGCCGCCGTCGCCGCCGATATCCTCGGCTCAGGCCATGCCCTCGACGACAAGTTTTCCGGCGCGGCCCTGCATAGCAAGCTGGTTGGCATGGATGCGCGCGACATCGCGCTGGCGCGCTCCATCGTCACCGTCGCCCTGCGCCATCTGGGCGCGATCCGGCGCGCGCTGGCGCGATTGCTGGAAAAGGGCGCGCCGCGCAACGCGGGAAATCTCGAATGGATTCTCGTCACCGCGGCGGCGCAGATCCTCTGGCTGGACGTTCCCGACCATGCCGCCGTCGATCTCGCCGTACGCGCCACGCGGCTGGACGCCAAAAGCGCCCCCTACGCGGCGTTGGTCAACGGCGTGTTGCGCAACCTCGCCCGGGCCCGCGACGAATTGACGCAAGGCGAGGCGCTCGATGCCGACACGCCGCCATGGTTGGCCGCACGCTGGCGCAAAACCTATGGCGAAGCGGCGGCGCGCGCCATCGCCGCCGCCCATGCGACCGAGCCGACTCTCGACCTCACGGTGAAGTCCGACCCCGAGGGCTGGGCCAGACGGCTGGACGGCGTGGCGCTGCCGACCGGCTCAGTGCGCCTGCGCTCCCGCGCGCCGGTCGCGGAACTCGAGGGCTATGCCGATGGCCAGTGGTGGGTGCAGGACGCCGCCGCGGCGCTCCCCGCGCGCCTGCTGGGCGCGACGTCGGGCGAAACCGTCGCCGACCTTTGCGCCGCGCCGGGGGGCAAGACAGCCCAACTCGCCGCCGCCGGCGCGCGGGTGACGGCGGTCGACCGTTCCGCCGAGCGCCTCAAACGTCTTGCCGCCAATCTGAAACGGCTGGATCTCGAAGCCGAGATTGTCGTCGCCGACGCGAAAACGTGGCGCGCCGGCCCCTTCGACGCCGTGCTCGTCGACGCGCCCTGCACGGCGACCGGCACGATCCGTCGTCATCCCGACGTCGCCTGGACGAAAAAGCCGAGCGACATCGTCGCCCTGGCGGCGACGCAGGCTGCGCTTCTGGATCGCGCCGCCGAGCTTGTGCGCCCGGGCGGCCGCATCGTCTACTGCACCTGCTCGCTCGAACCGGAAGAAGGCGAGCAGCAGATCGCCGCGCTGCTGCGACGCAACCCCGATCTCTCGCGCTTGCCGGCGCGCCCGGAGGAGATTGGCGGCCTCGCCGAACTCATAACGCCGGACGGCGATGTGCGCGCCCTTCCCTGCCATCTCCCCGACGCGGATGGGCGCCTCGCGGGCATGGACGGCTTCTTCGTCTCCCGGCTCGTTCGTCAAGGTTAACAAATTCCTCATTTTTTCCGAGAATGGTGGGGCGCGGCCGTCCGGCCGCGCATCGGAGCGAGGAATCATTCTGCCTGGCGCAACGCTCACGCAACGCCTGAGACTCGCGCGCCGCATCGCCCGCTATGGCGCGGCCCGCCTTCGTCAGGCCGTATCCGCCCCGTTCCGCACGGCGGCGGCGTTGCGCGCCGGCGCGCCCGATCGCGTCGTCATCGTGCCGCGCGACATCCGCACCACCGACCCGACCATCGCCGACGACATTTACGCCGGTTATTTCGCCTTCGGCGGCAAGATCGTCAACGCGCATGGCCGCTCGCCCTTCGAGATCGAGGCGGCGCCGAGCTGGGAGCGCGCGCTGGCCGGCTTTGGCTGGCTGCGACATCTGCGCGCCGCCGACACCGCGCTCGCACGCGCCAACGCCCAGGCGCTGGTCGGCGAATTTCTCGCCCTGCGTGGCAAGCCCGATTCCGGTCCGGCCTGGGAAACGCGCGTGACCGCGCGCCGGATGCTGTCTTGGCTCACGCAATCGCCCCTGCTTCTGGAGGGCGTCGACGAGGCCTATTACCGGCGCGTGATGCGCGGTCTCGCCCGCGCCCGCGCCGATCTGCGCCGGGCGCTTGGCGGCGGTGAGATCGGCGTCGCGCGCCTTTTCGCCGCCATTGCCCTGATGCAGTTCGCGCTCTGCACCCGCTCGACCGCGAAAGAGCAGAAGCGCGCCGTCAAAACGCTGGCCGAGGAATTGTCGCGCCAGATCCTTCCCGACGGCGGCCATGTGAGCCGCAATCCGCAGGTTCTGGTCGACCTGATGCTCGATCTCTTGCCGCTGCGTCAGGCCTTTGTCGCCCGCAGCGTCGAGCCGCCGCGCGCCCTGATCGAATCGATCGATCGCATTCCGCCGATGCTGCGCCTGTTCCGGCTTGGCGACGGAGCCCTCGCGTTGTTCAACGGAATGGGAGCGACGGCCCCGGAGGTCATCGCCACCCTCATCGCCTATGACGATCCGCGCGGGCGCGCCCTGCTCAACGCGCCCCATTCCGGCTACCAGCGCATCGAGGCGGGAGACGGCCTGCTGGTGATGGATTGCGGCAAGCCGCCGCCGCCGGATTTCTCGCGCGACGCGCATGGTGGCTGCCTGTCGTTCGAATTCGGCTTTGGCGCCGATCGCATCATTGTCAATTGCGGCGCGCCCGACGCCAACCGCGCCGCCGCGCGCGCGGCGGCGCGCGCCACGGCGGCGCATTCGACGCTCGTGGTCGCCGATACGTCGAGCTGTCGGGTCGCGGCGCACAGCCCCCTGCATCACATGCTGGAGGGCCAAATCCTGTCCGGACCGGAACGGGTCGAGGCGACGCGCGGCGACGAGGCGTCCGGTTTCGCCATCGCCGCCTCGCACGACGGCTATCTTGCCGCTTTCGGTCTGACGCACGAAAGGCGGCTGACGCTCTCGGCCGATGGCGCGCGGCTGGACGGCGAGGATCGCCTGACGCCGGAGGCGCGCCACGGCGGCGCGGCCGCCGACGCCGATGTCGAATTCGCGATTCGCTTTCATCTGCACCCCGGCGTCGCGACCCGGCGCCTGCGCGACGACGCCGTCCTGCTGGACCTGCCCGGCGGCGCGCGTTTCCTGTTCGAATCAGCCGACAGACCGATCGATCTCGAGGAGAGCGTCTATTTCGCCTCGCCGCACGGGCCGCGCGCGACCGGGCAGATCGTCATCCGCGCCCGGACGCGCCAGACCCTGGCCGTCGCCTGGCGGCTCGCGCGCGTCGCCGATGAGCGGACGCAGGCCGCGCCCGCCTGAGCGGGACGCGGCGACGAAAAGGCGGATACCGGAAAGCCGCGATCCGTGCTAATCGCCCGCGCGAAAAGCCTTTCCTTCGCACCGCAGCGAGATCCCATGTCCAGAGACGTCGTCCGCATCGCCCGCGCCCTGATTTCCGTGTCAGACAAGACGGGCCTGATCGAATTCGCCGGCGCCCTTGCCGCGCAGGGGGTCGAACTGATCTCGACCGGCGGCACCTGCAAGGCCATCGCAGCCGCCGGCCTGCCCGTGAAGGATGTGGCCGACCTGACCGGCTTTCCCGAAATGATGGACGGTCGCGTCAAAACCCTGCACCCCAAGGTGCACGGCGGCCTGCTCGCCATCCGCGAGAATCCCGAGCACGAGGCCGCGATGCTGGCGCATAATATCGCGCCCATCGATCTTCTCGTCGTCAATCTCTACCCGTTCGAGGCCACTGTCGCCAAAGGCGCGGCCTATGAGGACTGCATCGAGAACATCGACATCGGCGGGCCGGCGATGATTCGGGCCGCATCCAAGAACCACGAGGACGTCGCGGTGATTGTCGATGTCGCGGACTATGGCCTCATTCTCGGGGAAATGGCGGCTCATGGCGGCGGCGCCCGCCTGTCGACCCGCCGCCGCCTGGCGCAAAAGGCCTACGCCCGCACCGCCGCCTATGACGCGGCCATCTCCAACTGGTTCGCCGCCGCCATCGGCGAGGCCATGCCTGATTATCGCGCCGTCGGCGGCAAGCTCGCCGAGGCCATGCGTTATGGCGAGAACCCGCATCAGGCCGCCGGCTTCTATCACACCGGCGAGATGCGCCGGGGCGTCGCCACGGCGCGACAGGCGCAGGGCAAGCAGCTCTCCTACAACAATGTCAACGACACCGACGCGGCCTTCGAACTCGCCGCCGAATTCGATCCCGCCCGCACCGCCGCGGTCGCCATCATCAAGCACGCCAACCCCTGCGGCGTCGCCGAGGGGCCAAGCCTGCGCCAGGCCTATGAGCTGGCGCTGCGCTGCGACCCCGTCTCCGCCTTCGGCGGCATCGTCGCGCTGAACCGCCGGCTTGACGCCGAGGCGGCGCGCGAAATCGTGAAAATCTTCACCGAAGTGATCATCGCGCCCGAGGCGGACGACGAGGCCGTGGCGCTGATCGCGGCGAAGAAAAATCTCCGCCTCCTGCTCACCGGCGGCCTGCCCGACCCGCGCGCGCCCGGCCTGACCGTTCGCACCGTCGCCGGCGGCCTCCTGTTCCAGGGCCGCGACAACGCGGTGGTGGATGACATGGAGCTGAAGGTGGTGACGAAACGCGCGCCTGGCGAGGCGGAGCTCGCCGATCTCAAATTCGCCTTCCGCGTCGCCAAACACGTCAAATCGAACGCCATCGTCTATGCGAAAGGCGGCGCGACGGTCGGCGTCGGCGCCGGCCAGATGAGCCGCGTCGATTCCTCCCGCATCGCGGCGTGGAAAGCCGCCGAAGCCGCCAAAGCCGCGGGCCTGCCGGAGACGCTGGCCAAGGGCGCGGTCGTCGCCTCAGACGCGTTCTTCCCCTTCGCCGACGGCCTGCTCGCGGCGGCCGAGGCCGGCGCGACGGCGGTGATCCAGCCCGGCGGCTCAATGCGCGACGCCGAGGTCATCGCCGCCGCCGACGAGGCGGGTCTCGCCATGGTCTTCACCGGCCACCGCCATTTCCGGCATTGAGGCGAAGCCCTGTCCAACGACGAACGGCCCCTTGCGGGGCCGTTCGCATATCGGCGCCGGCGCGGCTTATTTCTTCGCGCCGATGGCATAGGTTCCGTCGGCGTTGAACGTGATCGGCGCGTCGATGAAGGAAGCATTCACCTCCGGCGCGATGAGCTTCACCGTGTCATAGGCTTCGCCCGAACGCGCGCCGGTGCCGCAGACGAACACGACCGGCTTGTCTTTCGGCAGGGTCGAAACCTTTTTCTCCAGATCGTTCATCGGAATGTTGATCGCGCCCTTGATCGCGCCGGTCGCGAACTCCCTGGCGTCGCGCACGTCAACGATCGTCATCGCGGCCGGAGCGGTCTTGTAGGCCGCGTCGAAGGAGGCCGGCGTCACGGAGCCTTTCTCCTTGCCGGCGACGAGCGCGGCGGCTGTGGGCTTCGCCGCTTCGCCGGCTTTCGGCGCCTCGGCGGCCGCCGCCGGACCCGCGCCGAACAGCTTCTCCCATTCCGGATAGCCTTCGGGATAGGTCACGACATTCGTGTAGCCGAGCTTCTTCGCCTTGTCGGCGGATTTGTCCGACAGCACGCACTCGAGACCGCCGCAGTAGAAGATGAGCTGCGTCGCCTTGTCCTTCGGCAGTTTGTCGACCGATTTTTCGAAATCGGTGTCGGAAATATTCACCGCGGTCGGGATCATGCCCTTGTCGGCGACGCGTTTCGGCCGCGCGTCGATGATCATGTAGACGGCCTTCTCGTCGATCAGCTTCCGGATATAGGCGCCGGACACCGACACAGGCCCGCCTTTGGCCTTCCAGTCGGGCATGCCCTCGGCGTAGACGCTGATCGCCCTGAAGCCAAGCTTTTCGGCCTTGACGGCGGAATTGTGCGACAGCAGGCAGTCCAGACCGCCGCAATAGAAGATGAGCTTCGTCGTTTTGTCGGCGGGCAGCTTGTCGATCATCTTGTCGAATTGGGAATCGGGAATGTTGATCGCGCCGGGAATGTGGCCGGGATCGAACTGGCGCGCCGCGGGGCGCGAATCGATGATGACGACGCCCTTCTTCGGCGGAATGTCGACATCCGCGCGCATCCCTGAAAAATCGGCGAGCGTCTTGTACCAACCCTCCTTCGGCTGCACGGCGGGCTGCGCCAGCGCGGCGGGCGCGAGGGCTGGCGCCAGCGGTGAGACGGCGCCGAGCGCCAGCGCGGCGATGAGCGACAGGCGTTTGAGGTCCATGATCGTCCTCCTCACAAAACAGTGAATTTTTCGGTGGTTTCATTGTAGCGCACCAGCGCATACCAGCCGGCGAGCAGACCGAGACCGACGACCAGCGTGATCCCCCAGCCGCCGAAAAGATCGGGGAAGAACGCCTGCCGGCCGACGCCGGTGATCTCCCAGGTCTCGACATTGGTCTCGTCGATCGCGGTGAGGCCCGCCTTCTTCAGCAGCCCGCTGGCGATCGAGCCGACCCAGGCGAAGAAGAACACCGCCACCCACAGCTTGAAATGGCCTTCGCCCATCCGCCACAGCCCGCCCGAGGCGCAGCCGCCGGCGAACACCATGCCGATGCCGAACAGGAAGCCGCCGACGAGCGAACCGATCCAGAATGTCGCCGGAATGGCCACATAGGGATCGATGATCTTCCTGTTGAACAACAGCGCCGCCAACGGAATGCCGATCGCGAGCGCCAGAATGACGGCTTTGGTCATCTCGCCTTCCGCCGTCATGAACGGTTCGCGGAACGCGCGGGCGAAGCACAACCGCGAACGATGCATGACGAAGCCGATGACGAAGCCGACAACGACGATCACCGCGCGCGACGCCGTCACCTTGTCCGGCGAGGCGAACCAGCTCGCCGCCCAGAGAAGCGCGCCGACGGCCACGGCCAGGCCGATCAAGGGGAAAACGGACTTCGTCCCCTCGGAGATGACCAGCGGCGCCGGGGCCTGCATGCCCCATTCGATAGTGTCGAGCGTCCACAACAGGAGTTTGAGGCCGAGAACGGCGCCGGCGATGAGTCCCGCCCACATCGCCCAGCCGGCCGGCGAGGAGTGCAGCACGGGATTGAAAAAGCCGCCGGTGGTGCAGCCGCCGGCCAGCGACGCGCCGATCCCCATCAGCGAGCCGCCGAGCGCCGCCCAGACATATTCAAGCTTCGGTGGGCGGTTGGGCGCGAATTGCCGCGACATCAGCGCCGCGGCGAAGGCGCCGAGCACGAGCGTGATGTTCATCAGCGACATGCGATGCGTCAGCGCGCCCTCCAGATCGGCGGGAATGCCGAGCACGGGGCCAAGACCGATGGCCGAATTGATCCGGTCGCCCCAATATTTGACGCCGCCGAAAACGCCCCAGAACAGCCCGTTGACCATCAGCGCGATCACGACCAACACCAGCAGGATCGCGCCGACATGTGGCGCCCACGGCTTGACGAAAATGGTTTCGTAATCCGCCCGCAGGCCGGGGAAGGCGCGCGCGGCGCGCCCCGCGGATTCCCCCAGACTTTCGCTTGTCATGGCGTATCTCCGTTTGGCGCCCTGGCGCCGCCGTCCGGTTCAGTTGCAGGAGGCCGGGCTTTCTCCGTCTTTGGCTCCGCGATCGAGGAAAAGCCCGAGATCGCCGGCAAGTTCCTTGTCCGCCACATCGGCGAATTTTTCCGCCGCCTTGTTGCCGGCCTTGATCGCGGCGCGATAATCCTTCGACAAATATTTGCCGACCGTCTCGTCCTTGCCGTGCTTGTCGGCCTTCAGATAGGCGGCCCATTCGGCGCGCGTGCGTGTGCTGGGATTGATCGAGCCGACGGGCATGGCGACATGGCAGGACGTGCACACGCTGCGATAATAGATGCGCCCGCGCTTCCAGTCGGCGTCCTGGGCCGACGCCGGCGCGGCGGCGAAGCACAGGCCCGCGAGCAGGCCGGCGGATACGGCGTTGGCGATATTCATGGGCGCTTCTCCTCAAGGCTCGGCGCGCGGGTCAGCGCCCGCGCGAGCTTGACCCGATGGCCTGCCCCGCGCCGCTTCCCGTCTCCGAATTGCAGCGATGCGCCATGCCTATGGCTTCGCATGGCTCATGGCATTGATCCTGAGCAATAGAGGCGACGAAACAACATATCTAAACATATGAATATAAAGGCGCTTCTCGGCTGAGTTTGGCAGGCGTCGCCGAAGAGCCTTCACGTTTCGCGCGATGCGCGCAACCCGCCGTTCACCACAATGACGATGAAAACCGCCGCGGAAGCGCCCGAATCGCTGACGACTTCCGCCATTAACGGGGCCGATACCACACCGCGATAGGACTCAACCCAAACAAATAAGGGAACAGCGTCATCATGCGTATCAGCTTCAGCGACCAGCTCGAGGGCAATCAGACCTACACGCCGATCGGCCGCATCAAGGCCGCCACCGGCTGGCACGCCACCGGCGTGGCGCCGCAATCCGGCGACTGGAAGGAGGAGGCTTTGCGCCGCCTCATCCGCACGGCCGAGGATTTCGAGGCCGACGCCATCATCGGCGTCAATTATCAGGTTGACGGCGTGCAGGGCCGCGATCTCGAGGGCGTCGAACTCGAACGCGTCGCCGCCACCGGCCTCGCCGTCAAGCTGGCGCGTTCCTGAGGCGGGTTGCGGCGCGCGCTCCCTGCCGCGATCATGGCGGAAAACAGGGAGACGCCATATGAACAGGAAGAACGCCGGTCCCATGGCGGGCATCGTCGCGCTGGATCTCAAGCCGGCCGAACTCAGCCCCGCCATGGCGGCCTATTTCGACAAGTGCCGCGAGAAAATCGGCTTTGTGCCCAATGTGCTCGCAGCCTACGCCTTCGACAACGCCAGGCTCGAAGCCTTCGCCACGTTTTACAATGATCTGATGCTGGCGCCCTCCGGCCTGTCGAAGCTTGAGCGCGAGATGATCGCCGTTGCAGTCTCGTCCGAGAACAAGTGCTTCTATTGCCTGACCGCGCATGGCGCCGCGGTGCGCCAGCTTTCGGGCGATCCGATCCTCGGCGAGCAACTGGTGATGAACTACCGCACAGCCAATCTCTCGCCGCGCCAGCGCGCCATGCTCGATTTCGCCGTGCTGATGACCAATCATTCGCACGAAATCGAAGAGGAGGACCGACAGGCCCTGCGCGACGTCGGCTTCAGCGACCGCGACATCTGGGATATCGCCGCCGTCGCCGGCTTCTACAATATGTCGAACCGCATGGCCTCGGCGATCGATATGCGGCCAAACGACCAATACCACGCCCTGGCGCGATGACGCCTCAGCCCTTATAGGCGACCAGCACCGCTCCGGCGCCGATCAGCGCCACCCCGAGCCAGTTCGGCGCCGTCAGTTTCTCGCCGAGAAAGACGACGCCGAAGACCGCGACCAGCACGACGCTCAGCTTGTCGATCGGCGCAACCCGCGCCGCGTCGCCCATTTGCAACGCGCGGAAATAGCACAGCCACGACGCGCCCGTGCCGAGGCCCGAAAGAGTCAGAAACAACCACGTGCGCGGCGAGATTTCACCCGGCGACTGGAATTGCCCGGTCGCCGCCAGAATACCCGCCAGCACCGCGACGACGACCAGCGTGCGGATGAAGGTGGCGTAGTCCGAATTGACATTGGCCACGCCGATCTTGGCGAAGATTGCCGTCAGCGCCGCGAACACAGCCGACAGCAGCGCCCAGACCTGCCAGGATTCGGAAAGCGCTTTCATTTGTCCTCCACGTCTTTCGGTCAGGCGCCGTCCGCCGCCATCAGTTTGGCCTGATGCGCCGCCGTCAGCGCGTCGACGATCTCGTCCAGCGCTTCTCCGATCATCACCTTGTCGAGCTTGTAGAGCGTCAGGTTGATGCGATGGTCGGTGCAGCGCCCCTGCGGGAAATTATAGGTGCGGATGCGTTCGGAGCGATCGCCGCCGCCCACCTGCGCGCGGCGGTCGGCGGCGCGCTCGGCGTCGAGCTTCTGGCGCTGCTCGTCGTAGAGCCGGGCGCGCAGCAGATTCATGGCGCGGGCCCGGTTCTTGTGCTGCGAGCGCTCGTCCTGCACGAACACGACCGTGCCTGTCGGCAGATGGGTGATGCGGATCGCCGATTCCGTCTTGTTGACGTGCTGTCCGCCCGCCCCTTGCGCGCGCATCGTGTCGATCTTCAGATCGGCCTCGTTGATGGCGATGTCGACGTCCTGCGCTTCGGGCAGCACGGCGACGGTGGCGGCGGAAGTGTGGATGCGCCCCTGCGTCTCCGTGTCGGGCACGCGTTGGACGCGATGCACGCCCGATTCGAACTTGAGTCGGGCAAAGACCCCGCGACCCATGACTTCGGCGATGATTTCCTTGTAGCCGCCGGCCGCACCCTCGGACGCGGAGACGATCTCCGTCTTCCAGCCGTGCAGGTCGGCGTATTTCTGATACATGCGGAACAGATCGCCGGCGAACAGCGCCGCCTCGTCGCCGCCGGTCCCCGCACGCAGTTCCAGAATGGCCGAGCCGGCGTCGGCGGCGTCCTTCGGCAGCAGCGCGAGGCGCACCGCGTGTTCGAGGGTTTCGACACGCGTCTGCGCCTCGGCCAGTTCTGTTTGCGCCAGCTCCCGCATGTCCGCGTCGATCGTCGGATCAGCGAGGAGCGCGTTGAGCCCCCCGATTTCAGTTTCGGCGGCGCGGAAAGCGCGAATCGCCGAGACCACGTCGTCAAGGCCGGAAAGCTCCTTCGACAGAGCGGCGATGGCCGCCCCGTCGGAGCCTTCCGAGAGTTTCGCGGAAAGTTCCTCGTGCCGGCGCAGGATGAGGTCGAGCTTGTCGCGCGGCAACATGGTCAGAGCGGAATCCCGCGCGCTTCGGCGAAGGCTCGCAAATCCTCGCGCAAGGAATGGGCGCCGCCGGTCTGGTCGAGCAAATGCGCCACGAACGCCGTGGTCTCGTGCAGCGGCGTCGCCAGGATCATGGCCTTGACCGGACCGATGCCGGACGGCGACATCGACAGCCCGCGGAAGCCCACGGCGAGCAGCGCCAGCGCCTCAAGCGGCTTGCCCCCCATCTCGCCGCAAAGCGTCAGCGAGGTGCCGGTCGCGGCCGCCTTGTCGGCGATGCAACGCAACACGCGCAAGGCGGGCGCGGACAGCACGTCGAACCGGTTGGCGACGCGCTTGTTGTCGCGATCGACGGCGTAGAGATATTGCATCAGGTCGTTTGAGCCGACCGAGAGAAAATCAACGCGGGCGCAGATTTCATCGAGCTGGAACAGCAGCGACGGCACCTCGACCATCACGCCGAGTTCCAGCCTGGTCGGCAGCCCGTAGCCGTGCCGCCTGAGATGGGCGATCTCGCGCTCGACGACCTGTTTCGCCTCGTCGAATTCAGCGGCCGTCGCCACCATCGGGAACATGATGCGCAGATCGCGCCCGGCGCCGGCGCGCAGCATGGCGCGCAATTGCAGCCGCAGCAGCCCCGGCCGGTCAAGGCCGATGCGGATGGCGCGCCAGCCGAGCGCGGGATTTTCCTCTTCCAGCTTCGCCATATAGGGCAAGACCTTGTCGGAGCCGATGTCGAGCGTGCGGAAGGTGACAGGCTTGTCCGGGCTGGAGTCGAGAACGGCCTTGTAAAGCTGGTATTGCTCGCTGGTGCGCGGAAAGCGCGGCGCGATCATGAATTGCAGTTCGGTGCGGAAGAGGCCGATCGAGGCCGCGCCTGTCTCCGCCATGTGCTGCATGTCGATCAGCAGGCCGGCGTTCATGTGCAGGCCGATCGGCACGCCGTCCGCCGTCACCGCCGGGCGATCGCGCAAGCGGCGGTATTGCTCCTGCCGCCGCGCCCGCAACCGCGCCTTTTCGGCATAGGCCGCCTCGACGTCGGGCTGCGGGCGCACCTGCACCTCGCCGGCGCCGCCGTCGATAATCAACGCGTCGCCGGGCTCGACGATGTCGGTGATGTTGGCGACCTCGCCGACGCAGGGAATCCCCAGCGCACGGGCGATGATCGCCACATGGCTCGACGGCCCGCCGTCCTCCAGCACCAGGCCGCGCAGCCGCGCCCGGTCATATTCGAGCAACGCCGCCGGCCCCATCATCCGCGCGACGAGAATCGCGTTGTCCGGCAGCGCCGTGCGATCGGCGTAGGAGCCCTGTCCGGTGAGCTGGTGCAGCAGCCGGTTGGCGAGATCGTCGACGTCGTGCAGACGCTCGCGCAGATACGGGTCGGTCTGACGCTGCAATTTGGCGCGCGCGTCGTTCTGCACCCGTTCGACCGCCGCCTCGGCGGTGAGGCCCGTCATCACCGTCTCGCGCAGCCGCCGCAGCCAGCCGCGGTCGTGCGCGAACATGCGCACCGTCTCCAGCACGTCGCGATGCTCGCCCGTGCCCATGTCGCCGCCGCGTTCGATCAGATCGTCGATCTGGTCGCGCATCGCCTGGATGCCGGCTTCGAGCCGCCGGATTTCGGCGTGCGGGTCTTCGGCGACGATCTGCTTCACCACGACGCGCGGCTCATGCATCACCGCGTGGCCGAGGCCGACGCCGTCGGCGACCGGCGCCCCCCTGAGCGCGCGCGGCTGGCGCAAGGCGATGTCGCCGCCGGGCTCGACGAGCGATTGCAGCTCGCCCGAGGCGATCATCTCGGCGAGCAGCATCGCCGTCGTCTGCAGCGCCTCGACTTCCTCCTCGGAATAGGCGCGCCGCGCCCGGTTCTGCACGACCAGCACGCCAAGCGTGTTGCCGCCGCGCAGAATCGGCACGCCGAGGAAGGAATGGTAGATTTCCTCGCCCGTCTCCGGCTTGTAGGAGAAGGACGGATGCGCCTGCGCGTCGGAAAGGGCCAGCGCCTCGGCGCTTTCGGCGATAAGGCCGACGAGGCCCTCGCCAACGCGCATCGTGGTCAGATGCACCGCCTCGCGCTTGAGACCTTCCGTGGCGTAGAGTTCGAGGCGGCTGTCGGCGCGCAGCACATAGACCGAACAGACCTCGGCCACCATGTTTTGGGCGATGAAAATGACGATCTTGTCGAGGCGCGCCTGGGCGCTGACCGGCTCCGCCATGACTTCGCGAAGCCGGCGCAGCAGCAGACGGGGGCCGCCAAGAGCGCCTCGCATGGCCATTTCCTCACCTGGCCGTAGCGGCCGTCTGAGCGCGTCCAGGGCGACCGGCGCGTCGAACTCGCCCGGACGGCCGGGTCGCCGTCTCTCGTTCATCTGGTTGACCTATAGCCAATGCAAAGACCGCACCGCAAGCGCGGCCGCGCATTCGCGTCAGGTCGTCGCGTCCGGTCAGGCGGCGTCGAGACCATAGAGCGAATGCAGGGTGCGCACGGCCAGTTCAGTATAGGCCGCGTCGATCAGCACCGAGAACTTGATTTCCGAGGTCGTGATGGCGCGGATGTTGACGCCCTTTTCCGACAGCGCCTTGAAGGCGCGCGCCGCGACCCCCGCGTGGCTGCGCATGCCGACGCCGATCGCCGACACCTTGACCACGTCCTGGGCGCCTTCGATGGTCGAATAACCGATCTCGCCGGCGGCCTTTTCGAGAATCGTGCGGGCGCGCTCGTATTCGGCGACCGGCACCGTGAAGGTGATGTCGGTGGTTTTGGCGTCGTCGGACACGACCTGGATGATCATGTCGACATTGATGTTGGCGTCGGCGAGCGGCACGAAAATGGCCGCGGCGACGCCCGGCTTGTCGGCGACGCGCCGCAGGGTGATCTGCGCCTCGTCCTTCGAAAAGGCGATGCCGGTGACGACCTGCTTCTCCAAAATATCCTCCTCGTCGCAAATCAGCGTGCCGGGCGTCGGCGCGTCGGGATCGTCGAAGCTCGAGCGCACGAAGGTCGGAACCTTGTGCAGCATCGCCACCTCGACGGAGCGCACCTGCAGCACCTTGGCGCCCAGCGACGCCATTTCCAGCATTTCCTCGAAAGCCACCCTGTCCAGCCGGCGCGCCTTGTGCACGACGCGCGGATCGGTGGTGTAGACGCCGTCGACATCGGTGTAGATGTCGCAGCGGTCGGCCTTGATCGCCGCCGCCAGCGCCACCGCGCTGGTGTCCGATCCGCCGCGCCCCAGCGTCGCGATGCGGCCGCTCTCCTTGTGGACGCCCTGGAAGCCGGCGACGACCGCCACCTGACGCTCCCGCTCGAACCCGGCGACGACGCCCGCGCCATCAATATCCTGGATGCGCGCCGAACCATGCGCGTCCGAGGTCATGATCGGGATTTGCCAGCCCTGCCATGAGCGCGCCGGAACGCCCATGTCCTGCAGCACGATGGCGAGCAGCCCGGACGTAACCTGCTCGCCCGAGGCGACGACGGCGTCATATTCGCGCTGGTCGTGGATGGCGGCGGCCTCCTTGCACCAGCCGACAAGCTCGTTCGTCTTGCCCGACATGGCCGAGACCACGACGGCGACCTCGTGGCCGGCGTCGACCTCGCGTTTGACATGGCGGGCGACATTGCGGATGCGTTCGACATTGGCGACCGACGTGCCGCCGAATTTCATGACAAGACGGGCCATGGAAGGGTCCGGAAGGTGGGAACTGGATCGGGACGACGGAACGCGCCGCGGCGAAGCGCCGCTCGCCCCCTGCGTCGCGGGCGCGTATACATGAAGGCGCCGGGCAGGCCTGTCAACGCGCCGCGCCGGTCAAAGGAGCTTGCCAGAATGTCGCAGAGGCCCGCCCCCGCCATCGGTTCGAGCGCCAGCGTCGATCCCGCCGATGTCGCCCGTTTCGACCGCCTCGGCGACGAATGGTGGAGTCTGAAGGGGCCGATGCGCGGCCTGCACAAGCTCAACCCCGAACGGCTGGCCTATCTGCGCGATCTGTTCTGCGCGCATTTCCCGGATGCGGACGGCGGCGCCCGCGATCGGCGCGGCGCGCGCGCCCTCTCCGGCCTGCGCATTCTCGACATCGGCTGCGGCGGCGGGCTCCTGTCCGAGCCGCTGTCGCGCATGGGCGCGGTCATGACCTCGGTCGACCCTTCGCCCAACAATATCGCGGTCGCCGCCCGCCATGCCGAACTGGCCGGCCTCGACATCGACTATCGCGTCACGACGGCGGAGGCGCTTGCCGAGGCAGCGCCTCTGTTCGACGTGGCGCTGACCATGGAGGTTGTCGAGCATGTGCGCGACGCGCCGGCCTTCCTGATGGTCGCGGCCAGCATGGTGCGGCCCGGCGGCCTGCTTGTGGCCGCCACGCTCAACCGCACCCTGCGCTCCTACGCGCTCGCCATCGTCGGCGCCGAATATCTGCTGCGCTGGGTCGAACCCGGCACGCATGACTGGAATCAGTTCGTCACGCCCGACGAATTGCGCGCCGCCCTGACGCGCGGCGGCCTCGACGTCTTCGACGAAACCGGCCTCGTCTACAATCCGCTGACCGATTCCTGGAGCCGCTCGCGCGACATGGCGGTCAATTACATGATGGCCGCGCGCCGTCCCTGAACCGGGCGGCGGGTTAACCCTAACACCCGGTTAAGCCGCCACACCTCTGTCCCAATCGTTAAAAATGCCTTAACTTCGCTCCTGTTGGTTCGGCGGAGTTCGGTGATGCGTCAGTCCTCTTTGACGGGGGTTTTCCTCGGAGCGGTGGTTGCGGTTTCAGCCGTGCTCTACGCTTCCTCGACCACGCCGGGCGCGGCCGCCGGCGGCCTGCCGAGAGCGACCTTCGCCCAGACCGGCTCCTCCACCAGCGTTCCCTATGGCTGGGTCGACTTCTGCCGGCGTTATTCCGGCGAATGCGACGGCGCCGAGGCGGCCGGATCGATCCGGCTGACCCAGAAGAGCCTGAAGACCGTCGTCACCATCAACAAGTGGGTCAACGCCAATATCGAGCCGGTGTCGGACCTCAGCCATTGGGGCGTCGCCGATCATTGGGACTACCCCAACGACGGCAAGGGCGACTGCGAGGATTATCTCCTGCTCAAGCGCAAAATGCTGATGGAGGAAGGCTTTCCGCGCGCCGCCCTGCTCGTCACCGTCGTCAAGGACAAGAAGGGCGAGGGCCACGCCGTGCTGACGGTCAAGACGGATCGCGGCGAATTCATTCTCGACAATATGACGGACCGGATCGTCTCCTGGGACAAGACCGGCTACCGCTTCGTCAAACGCCAGTCGCAGACCGACCAGAACGTTTGGGTGTCGATCGGCGAGCCGACCGAAGCGCCGGCCATCGTGTCGCGCTGAGGTCGCGCTGAGATGGCGCCGGACGAGTTCGCCCGGCTCCACGGCCCTTTTGGAACAACCGATCTCGTTCATTCGCTGTTCGACCGGTTTGACTGCGCCTTGCGTTTCCAGCTCGGCGCCGATGTCTGGCCCATTTCCGATCCGCTCCGCGCTCTGCAGGCGATCGATCGCGCGCGCGCCATCGTCGCGTCGCTCTGGCCCGATCTGACGCGCGTCGCGCTGGTCTTTGTCGCGCTCGACGACATCGACGCCACCGGCCTGACCGACGAAGCGGAAACCGCGCTGCGCGAATGCGGCCTCGATCCGCGGGCGCTGACCTATCTCGGCGGCGCGCCCCTGGCCGCGCGACAGGATTTGTCGCCGCCGGCGGCTGGTCTTTGCGCGCACAGCCATCTCTACCGCGCCGAAGGCGCCGCTTCAGCGCATCGCGCCCTGTGGGGCGCGATCTGCGCGGAGACGCCGATGCGCCGGCGTCTTGTCGGCCTCCATCCCGTTCTCGTCGATCCTGACCGCCTCATCGCCGCCCACGCCTATGACGACCGCTGGATGGACGTCGTCGCGATGCGGCCCGGCGCGCTCGACAGGTTGGCGCGAGCGCGCCCCGATTGGCTTTGCGAGGGCTACGTCAAGCGCGGCGACGCCTGAGTCAAACCTGCGCCGCCCCGACCGTATCCGCCATATTCGCGCCGCGCGCGCCCATCGGCCTGGCCGCGCCCACCGTCGTGTCGCGCGCCGTCTGATGCTCCGGTTCGGCGGCGAACTCGGCCGTTGACGCCGCCAGCAGCGCCGGCCAGCGCAGCCAGACGATCAGCGTCTCCAGCGCGGCGAGGCCGAAAGTCGTCGCCAGCGCCACGGCGTTGAGCTTGAAGAAAGCGCGCTTTTCCTCTTCGTCATCGATGACGTTGAGGGCGTCGAACAGCGCCTTGGTCGCGGCCATCGCCGACCACAGCGCCAGCGCCAGGCCCAGGACGAGTTTGGCGGACAATTCGCCCGCCGGCTACGCCAGCAGCCGCGCCGACGGCGGCCGCCGCCACGATCCAACGCAACCGCGCCATATCCCGCTTCCGCGCCAATTGTCCTGCGCGGCGCAGCGCGCGGAGCGGCGCGCCGTTCCCTCAATTGCGGTCGTCAGGAAGAATGGGCAGCGGCATGACCGGCACGCCGTCCTCGATCAGCGCTTCCGCCTCGGCGCGGCTCGCCTCGCCGTGAATCGGACGGGCCGGGGCCTCGCCGTCATGGATGGCCCGCGCCTCTTCGGCGAAGCGCGGCCCGACATGTTCCGCGCCTTCGAGCATCGCCGCGCGCAGGCCGCGCACCGCCGCGCGCATCATCGCGGCAGGATCGGGTTGCGCCGCCGCCTCGTCGGCCCGGCCGCGCCGCGCGATCGCGGGAGTCATCAAGGCGCGCGACACCTGCGTCGAGCCGCAGACCGGACACGCGACGAGTCCGCGCGCGGCCTGATCCTCAAAGCCCGCGCTATCCTTGAACCAGCTTTCGAAGGAATGCGCGGCGGCGCAGGTCAGCGCGTAGCGGATCATGCCGTCGCTCAGCCGGCGAGCAAGGCGTCGAGCTTGCCCGCCCGTTCGAGGTCGTGAAGATCGTCGCAGCCGCCGACATGCGTCTGGCCGATGAAGATCTGCGGCACGGTCGTGCGCCCGCCCGCGCGCTGCGTCATCGTCGCGCGGCCTTCCCTGTCGCCGTCGACGGCGATTTCGTCGAACGCCACATTCTTGACGCGAAGCAATTGCTTGGCCGCCTGGCAATAGGGGCAGAACTGGGTGGTGTAGATGGTGACGGGCTGCATCGGCTCTCCCTCGGATCGACTCCTATATGGCCGCTCGCGCGCGGCCTCACAAGCCGAAGGCGACCACGCGGGCGAAGGCGAGCGCGTCCACCTCCGCCGCGCCGGCGCGCCGCAGCGCCCGCGCGGCGGCGTTGGCGGTGGCCCCCGACGTGACGACATCGTCGATCAGCACCACGCGGCGCCCGGAGACGCGCGCCCGCATCTCGTCGGGAACGAGGAAGGCGCCTTGCAGGTTGAGCGCCCGCTGGCTTTTCGACAGCCCGACCTGGGGGCTCGTGCGCTTGCGCCGCACCAGCGCCAGCGGCTCCACCGGGACGCCGCAGCGGCCGGAGATGGCGCGCGCCAGTTCGGCGGCCTGGTTGAAACGTCGGGCGAACAACCGCGAGCGGTGCAACGGCACGGGGACGAGACAATCCGCCTCCGCCAGCAAATCCGCTCCGGCGCGCGCCATCCACATGCCCATCGGCCGCGCCGCCTCCTGTCGATCGTGATATTTCAGCCGATGCACGAGCCCGCGCGCCGGCCCGTCCTCGTACACGCAGACAGCCCGCGCCCGCGCATAGACCGGCGGATGGGCGATGGCCTCGGGCGACAGCAGGCCCCCGGCGCCGAGTTCCTGCGCGAAGGGAACGCCCAGCCGTTCGCAGAACGGCCGCTCGATGAAGCGCATCCGGCTCCAGCACGCCGCGCAGAGCGCGCCATGCGCATCGACGGCGCTCCGGCAGGCGACGCAGACCGGCGGAAAAACGAAATCGGCCGCCGCGTCGGCCCAGCGCCGTAGTCCCGCGCGCGCCGCGTCGGCGCCGCGGCGCCATCGCCCGGCGGCGGAAACGGGAGACGATGCGTCGTCGGCGGGCATGGCGCGTCGATGGTTTGAACCGTCGATGATTTTGGACTTTCGGACCGCGCCCGTAAAGATCGGCAGCGAGGCCTTTTGGTCGCCGCGTCAGCCGGCGGCCGCCAGCGGCGGCAGGAGGTCCTCAGCCGCTTTTTCCGCCGGACGCCACTGGACGGCGCGCGCGCGCGCAACCTCCGTCATCGGCTGCCGCATGGCGATGAAATGCGCAGCCTGGCCCGCCGGCATCGGCGGAGCGTAGAAATAGCCTTGCGCCAGCTTGCCGCCGAGTTCCGAGAGCTTGACCAGTTGCGCCATGGTTTCGACGCCCTCCGCCACGACCGCCACGTTGCGCGGCTTGGCGATGTCGCAGATCGCCTTGACGATGGCCTGGTCCTGCGCGCTGGTCGTCAGATCCATGACGAATTTGCGATCGATCTTCAATTCGTGGATCGGCAATTCCTTGATGTGCGTCAGCGACGCGAAGCCGGTGCCGAAATCGTCGAGCGAAATCCGGTGGCCCAGAGCGGCGAGGGCCTCCAGCAGCGCCGGCACATGCTCCATGCCGCGGCCGATGACGCAATCCTCGGTGACCTCCAGCACGACACGGTCGCGTCCGCCGGCGGCGAGGGAGAGGCGCTCGAGACCCGCCTCGAGCCGCTTGTGATGATTGAGTTGCGCCAGATGCAGGTTGACCGAAAGAGCGCCGAAATCGAGTCCTGCTTCGCGCCAACCCGCCGCCGTGACCGCGATCTGCTCCCAGATCGCGTCGCAGAGGTCGAGCACAAAGCCGTTCTCCTCGGCCAGCGAAAAGAAATGCAGCGGCGAGACGAAAGCCCCTTCCGCGTTGCGCCAGCGCGCCAGCGCCTCGAAGCCGATCAGCCGGCCGCTGTCGATATCGATCTGCGGCTGGAAATAGGCGTCGATCTCACGCCGCCGCACGGCGTTTTCGAGGTTCGCCGCTTCGCACATGCGCCTCAGAAGCTGCTTGCGCGCCTCGCCCGTCAGACGCGCCATCGAGCCGCGCCGCGCGCTTTTGGCCATGCGCAGCGCCTGATCCGCGTAGACGAGCAGATCCGACGCGTTCGCGCACAGAAGCGGCGCCTGGGCCACGCCGATGCTGCACCCGCCCTTGAGATCGTGACCATCGATCGCGTGTGGCCGGCCAAGCGTTTCGATCAGCCGCGCGCCGATCCGCTCGACGGCCGCATCGTCCAGCGGCGCGTCGGAAACGGCCGCGAACTCGTCCCCGCCCAGGCGGGCCACCGTCAGGCCGGTCGACGCGATTCCCCGCAGCCTTTGCGCGACGCTGATGAGGTAACGGTCGCCGGTCTCGTGCCCGTAGGCGTCATTGACATGCTTGAAATGGTCCAGATCGATCAGGAACAGCGCATGCGGCGCGGCGTCCGGCCGGAGACGCGGCATCAGCGCGTCCAGATGCGTCTGGAACGCCCGGCGGTTGAGAAGGCCGGTCACGACATCCGTTCCGGCCAGACGGGTGATGCTTTCGTTGGCGCGGCGAAGGCTGGCGAGGCTTTCGAGTCGCCGTCGCTCGCTCGCCTCCTTTTCCGACGTGAGCAAACCGTAATAGAGGGCAAACAGGCAGAGCATCGCGCCGAGGAACAGAAACGCCAGCGTGAAATAGAGACCGCTTTCACTCCAGGCGAAAGCCGCCGCCAGCGACGCGGGCGCGACGATCAGGCCGACGAAGACCATGGTCAGCATCGGAACGGCGCTGAAAACGATCGCGCCGCCGACGAGATAGACCAGCACGGCGACGAAAGGCGCGAATTTTGTCTGCTCGGGCGCCAGCAGGACGATCGCCAGGCAGGCCGCGCTCCAGGGCGTGGCGACGACAGCCGCGGCGTAGGACATTCGCCGCCGGGTGCGGTTGGAGATGCGGGCGATCCGCAGGGTGTCGGCCAGCCGTCTCTGCCCCAAGATCCAGACGGTCATCAGGCAGGCCGCGCCATACCAGACGGCGAGCGCCGGGGCGGAGACCGATTGCGCGAGCGCCGCCGCGACGATCGTGGCGCTGATGAGATTCGAGGCGGCGGACGCCGGCGACAGGCGCATGATCTGGCGCACGCGGTCGACATGGCCGCCGCGCGCCAGCGCCAGATCGCTCCACGACGGACGGCGCGGGCCAGCGCGCGGCGCGTCAGGCGCGCCGCTGCGCGCCCGCTCGCCGTCGGATGTCGAATCCCTGCCGTCAGCCATCCGGAATGAGAGTCATGAAAAAGTTTCCCGATGCTTACTTTCGCCGGAATCCGACGCGGCTCCCGCAATTTTGGCTCTTTTCATTGCTTAAAGGGTTGCCGGCGCCGGGATTCGACGAGGCGGCGGAAGGCGTGTTTGGCCCAGCCGCGCAGCGCGCGCCGCGTCTGCTCGCCAAGATCGACCACGCGCCACGCCGGCGTCACGCGAGGCCGCGTCGCGATCATCGCGTCGCCGACGCGCATCCTGCGTTTCCACAATCGGTCGATCATCGGGTGGTCGGCGGCGGCGCAGGAATCGACATGGGCGAATGTCGTCTCGCGCGCGAGCGCATCCGTCAGCGCCGCGGCGAGCATCACGCCGGGCGAGAACGCCGCGAAGGATTCGTCATAGGCCGTTTTCCAGAAGGCGGCCGCGCCGCCGCTGGCCAGCACGATTCCCATGGCGATCGGCGCGCCGTCGAGCGTCAGGCTGAAGATGCGGCAGGCGCCTTGCGCCGCGAAGGCGGCGATGGCCTCGCGCGCGAAGGCGGCGAGACGCGGATCATGCGCCAGCGCGCCGCGTCCGGCCTTCCATCCGCCCGCCTCAAGCGCCAGAAAACGCTCGAACGCCGGACCGATTTCAGCCGCCGACGCGGCGATGTCGAGACCGACGGCGCCGCGCTCCCCGAGCCGGCGGCGGAGGCGCTCCAGATTGCGCCGCGCCTTCGCCGACAGGCCGGCGGCGGACGCCGCCCCGGGAGCGAGCACGGCGCGCTCATGCGCGTCGAACACTTTCAACGGACCGCCAAGGCGCTGCGACCGGCCGCGCAACATGCGCGCGAAATCGCCGTCAAGCCGCACCATCGGCAGGCTCAGCGCCGCCGCGCGGGGGTAATCCTGCGCCAGCCAGTGCAACAGGGCGTCGAAGGCGCCCTTGTAGAAACGCCGGTCGAGGAGCGGCGCGCCGAGCGCGGTCAACGGATCGCGCCAGCCCCGCGCCGCGCTCGCCAATCGGCCGCCGCCGGGCGCGACGATGGGACAGAGCCCGACCAGGCGCCAGACGCCGTCGACATTGCGTCGCGCCACGACGATCCGGACACCCGCGCCATTGGGCAGATGACGCAGGGCCGGAAGCAGGAAGGCGGGATCGTAGAACGGGTTGGTCTCGATCGCCCGCGCCGCGAGATCGCGCCAATCATCGGCGTGGCGCGCCGCGGCCTCGGGAGGCAGCATTTCGACCCGATAGCCGAAAGGCGCCAGGACCGGCGCCTTGCGATGGCTGCGTCGACGTTCGGTCTCCATGCGGCTCCTGGCTCGGGAACGCGGCGCAGGCGGCGCGGCCCTGATCAACTTTGCCCGTCCATCCTTTAACAAACCGGCGCCGCGGCGCGGATCGCATTCGTCCAATATGCGTTGTCGGCCTGTCGCGCGGCGACAAAGCCGCATGGACAGGGCGCGGCGACGCGTCCAGGCTCACGGCGAAGAGAATCGGAGAACGAATGGCGACCGGATTGATCGCCCTGCTGGATGATGTCGCGGCTTTGGCCAGGGTCGCGGCGGCGTCGCTCGACGACATCGCGGCGCATACCGCCAGGGCGGGCGCGAAGGCGGCCGGCGTCGTCATCGACGACGCGGCGGTCACGCCGCGCTACGCCATGGGCTTCGCCGCCGAGCGCGAATTGCCCATTGTCGGGCGGATTGCCCTGGGCTCGCTGCGGAATAAGTTCCTGTTTCTGCTGCCTGGCGCCCTCGCCCTGAGCGTGTTCGCGCCGTGGCTGATCACGCCTTTGCTCATGCTCGGCGGTTTCTATCTGGCCTATGAAGGCGCGGAGAAAGCCTTCGAGGCCTTTGTCCCCCACGCCGGGGCCGACGACGACGCCGCCGAATTCGCAGACGCCCGCGCTTTGGAGGACGCCAAAGTCGCCGGCGCCATCGCCACGGATCTGATTCTCTCCGCCGAGATCATGGCCATCGCGCTGGCGACCGTCGCCGACCGTCCGGTCTGGGAGCAGGGCGTCGTTCTGGCGGTGGTCGGCGTGGCGTTGACCGCGCTCGTCTATGGCGCGGTGGCGCTCATCGTCAAAGCCGACGATGTCGGCGTGCGGCTGGCGCGCGGCCGGCTCGGCCTGACGCGCGCGCTTGGCCGCGGCCTCGTCAAGGGAATGCCGTCGTTCCTCGGGCTTTTATCGGCTGTCGGCACGGCGGCGATGATCTGGGTGGGCGGCGGCATCCTCCTGCACGGCCTTGAAAGTTTCGGCGCAAGCGCGCCGGCGCATGCGGTCCACGCTCTGGCGGAGGCGGCCGCTCGCGCGCTTGGCCCGCTGGGCGGCTTCACCGTCCGGGCGACCGGGGCGGCCGCCGCCGGTCTGCTGGGTCTCGCCGTCGGCGCGGCGCTGATCCTGTGCGCGCACGCGTTTCGCAAAGCCCGCGCGGCGCTCACGGCCGAACCGAAGAGTTGAACGCCCGCGCCTGGACCTGGCCGGAACCTCATAATTTAATTATCTATCGGATATTGTTGACGTAAAAATAATTCGGCTTTCAAAAGACCAACATTTTTGCCGGCCAGGGGCGGATTTGGGAGGATGCCTGTCATCACTCCTCAAAATCGCGGATTGCCTGATCAACCATCCGCTCAAGGCGCGACGTCTGCTCCCTCCTGACCTTCGAAACGACCGCACCGACCGCCAATTCCGGCAGCGTCGTGATGATGGGATCCAAAATCTTGCCTGCAAGGGGCGTTCGCATTTTGTCCGCAGGCTTCGACGTGCTTTTACGCGAAATCCCGCACAACCCGCCGAACTTTGCTACACAGGAAGCGGTTGATTCATCGAAGCGCGTGGCCGCGCATTTTTGACGCAGGAAGCGGATTACGCATGCCCACACTGGATTGGATCGGGAAGAAGGCGGTGGTGAACCACCATCGCGACGTGCCGTATCGGCTGATCCATTGCGACAAGGATAAAAGCGTCGGCGATCCGGACGCGGGCAACCTGCTGGTGCAGGGCGACAACCTTGAAGCCCTGAAGGCGCTGCTTCCCTATTACGCGGGCAAGGTGAAGTGCATCTATATTGATCCGCCCTACAACACCGGCAACGAAGGTTGGGTTTACAACGACAATGTGAATTCGCCGGAAATCAGGGCGTGGCTTGGGTCTGTCGTGGGCAAGGAAGCCGAAGACCTGTCGCGCCATGACAAATGGCTGTGCATGATGTATCCGCGCTTGCGGTTGCTGAAAGAATTTTTGCGCGAAGACGGGTCAATCTGGATTTCGATTGATGATAACGAGGGGCATTATCTAAAAGTAATTATGGATGACTTGTTTGGTCGAAAAAATTTTATTGCAGACATTGCATGGAAACGGCGAGATGGAGCGCCAAATGACAGGAAGATTGGCGCAATCTATGATCATACACTAGTATATGGCTCAGAAGATTACATGAATTTAATGGCGCGCACTGAAAAGGCAGATTCGCAATACAAGTTGTATGAAGAGCCTTTTGGCTTTGATGAAAGAGGGCCATTTAGAAAGGTTGATTCTACTGGAAATGCCAAGGGTGGACGCTTTGTAGAAAGCCTAATTTATCCTGTAACAAACCCATTCACCGGCGAAGAAGTGTACCCGCGCAAGGGTCGATGCTGGGTTTATCATCGCGAAGTTATGGAATCCATGGTCGCTGATAGGCGTTTTTTTTGGGGTAAAGCTGGACGAGCTGGCACACCCATGCGCAAGCTTTTCAAAACAGAAGCTAAAACTGGGATGACAGCCTCAACTATATGGGACGATGTTGGCCTAAATCAGCATGCTGCGCGCGAACTTGAAGTGATATTTGGAGAGAAAGCATTTTTTGAAACCCCGAAACCTGAAGGGTTGCTAAAGCGAGTTATCGAGATTGCTACACAGCCCAATGACATCGTTTTAGATTCTTTTTCAGGGTCGGGAACCACAGGCGCCGTCGCTCACAAAATGGGACGCAAGCACATCAGCGTCGAAATGGGCGAGCACGCGCATACCCATATCGTGCCGCGCTATCGGAAAGTGATCGAAGGCGAGCAAGGCGGCATTTCCGCAGACGTTGGCTGGCAAGGCGGCGGCGGCTTCCGTTTCTGCACCCTTGGCGAACCTTTGTTTGATTCCGATGGCAATGTCAGCCCCGCCGTCGCCTTTCCCGAGCTTGCCGCCCATGTCTTCTTCTGCGAGACGGGTTCGCCCATTCCGCGCCGCGCGACAAGTTCAACGCCGCTGATCGGCACGTTCCAAAACAGGGCGATCTATCTCTTGCACAACGCCGAAGCCGTTGGGGTCCCAATAGCGAAATCAAGCGAAGTGGGAACCGGTTCGCGTGAAGATTTCGCGTCAAAAAATAGCTTCAGCGCCAACGCCGGGAATGTGCTCACGGGCGGCGTGCTGGACGCGTTGCCCCTGCCTGAACCGGGTTTCGCCGGCGCGCGCATCGTCTATGGCGAAGGCTGCACCGTGCCCGATGAAAGGCTTTCCCGCCTTGGCGTCACCTTCAAGCAAATCCCCTATCAGATCGAGGGGCTTTGATCGTGGTCGATCAACCGACGGAACTCCTGCTTTACACCGGCGAAGACGGCGAAACGCATATCGACGTGCGGCTTGTGGACGAAACAGTCTGGCTGACACAGGCGCAAATGGCGGACCTGTTCGACAAGGATGTGCGCACGATCAATGAGCATATCGGCAACATCTATGACGAAGGCGAATGCGAGGAAGGGGCAACTATCCGGAAATTCCGGATAGTTCGAACGGAGGGTTCGCGCGAGGTTGCGCGTTCCATCGAGCACTACAATCTCGATGTGATCATTTCGGTTGGCTATCGCGTCAAATCATTGCGCGGCGTCCTGTTCCGCAAGTGGGCAACAGGACGGTTGAAGGAATACATCATCAAAGGTTTCGTCATGGATGACGAACGCCTGAAGCAGGCTCGCCATGACTATTTCGACGAAATGGTGCGTCGCGTCCGGCGCATCCGTGTTTCAGAACGGCGTTTTTATCAGAAGATCACTGATATTTTTGCGTTGAGCATCGATTATGATTCCAACAGCCAGACGACGCGCGACTTCTTCGCCACCGTGCAGAACAAGTTCCACTACGCCATTCACGGCATGACCGCGCCGGAAGTGATCAGGAAACGGGCAGACGCTTCGCAACCGCTCATGGGCATGTCGTCGTTCAAAGGGGTGAAACCCCATGTCGAAGATGTAACCAGCGCCTTGAACTATCTGGACGAAGACGAATTGCTGGCGATGGAACGCATCGTTCAGCAATATCTCGACTTTGCAGAAGGGCAGGCCGAACGGCGTATCCCGATGAAAATGGCGGATTGGATCACGAAGCTTCACGGCTTTCTGACACTGAACGACCGCGATATCCTGCAAGGCGCGGGGAAAGTGACACGGAAGGATGCCGACGCCAAGGCGCTTGCCGAATTCGAGAAATACCGGATCGAACAGGACCGGACTTACATCAGCGATTTCGACCGCAGCACGAAGAAGCTTTTGGGTGACAAGCCCAAGGCGGACAAGAAGGGCAAACCCCAATGAGCTTGCCCGTTTTCAGCCTGAAAAACTATCAAATCCAGACGCTTGGCGCGCTTCGCACGTTTCTCGAAAAGACGGTTGAACTGAACGACGCGGACACCGCGTTTTATGCGCTCACCAGGCGGCCTTTCGTTCAGCCGCCAAGCTTGCCCGGCTTGCCTTACGTCTGCCTTCGCATCCCCACGGGCGGCGGCAAGACCATCCTTGCGGCGCATTCGGTCGCCGTTGCCGCCGATAGCTTTCTTCGCACCGACGCGCCAACCGTGCTTTGGCTTGCGCCATCGCAGACGATCCGCGAACAGACCCTGGCGACGCTTCAGGACCGGGCGCACCCGAACCGCCGCGCGCTTGGCGAGCGCTTCGGCGAAAACGTGCGGGTGATGACCGTCGCCGATGCGCTCTACGCCAGACGCGCCGATTATGACGGCGGCGCGGTGGTGATTGTGGCGACGATCCAGGCCTTTCGCGTGGAAGAAACGGAAGGCCGCAAGGTCTATGAAGCCAACGGCGAATTGATGGACCATTTCACGGGCCTGGCCAGTGGCTTGCGCGACGCCCTGGAAATCGGCCCGTCAGGCGATCCGGTGCAGTCCCTGGCGAATGTGCTGCGCTTGCGCCGCCCGATGGTGATTGTCGATGAAGCCCACAATGCGCGGACGGATTTGTCCTTCGACACCCTGGCGCGGCTGAAGCCGTCGTTGATCGTCGAGTTCACGGCCACGCCGGTCACGCCAGAAGAGCACAAGCCGGAAAAGGGCATTTACGCGTCGAACGTGCTGCACCAGGTGTCCGCCGCCGAATTGAAGGCGGCGGAAATGATCAAGCTTCCCGTGGTCCTGCGCGGGCGGGCCGATCACAACGAAACCGTCGGCGATGCCATCGCATGGCTTGATGAACTCACAGAAACGGCAAAGGCAGAAGAGCAGGCTACGGGCGAATTCATTCGCCCGGTGATGCTGCTTCAATCTGAAGCGAAATCGAAGGACAGGCAGACGCTACACGCCGAAGAGGTGAAGAAGCTTCTGATCGATGATTTCTGCGTGCCGGAAGCGCATATCGTGATCGCGACCGGCGAGACGAAAGGGCTTGATGGCGTCGATTTGTTCGACCGCGGTTGCAAGGTGCGCTTCATCATCACGCAACAGGCGTTGAAAGAAGGGTGGGATTGTTCCTTCGCCTATGTGCTGTGTTCGGTCGCGGAACAGAAATCGCCCCGCGCGGTGGAACAGCTTCTGGGCCGCGTGCTGCGCTTGCCGCGCGCCTCCCGCAAGAGCCACGAAGACCTGAACCGCGCCTATGCCTTCGCCACCACCACAAGCTTTCAGAACGCCGCGAACACCTTGCGCGACGGGCTTGTGAACAACGGCTTTGAAAAGGTCGAAGCCCAGGCGCTTGTGCGCGCCGTGCCCGCGCTTCCCGGCATGGAAGAAGGCGGATCGGCCTTCGTTTATGAAGAGGCGCTTCCCGCCGAAATGGACGCCACGACGTTCAAGACCAACATCGAAACCGCGACGGGCGGGCGGGTTCAGGTCGATCTGGCGACGGGCGTCATCCGGGCGCGCGGCGCCCTTACGGACTATGACCGCAAGGCGATGAAGCTCGCCATGCCGGAAGCGGCGGCAAACACCATCGACGCGCTTGTGCATCGCTCACGCGGCGCGCGGTTGAAGGCGCCTGACCAGCAAGCCGAACCGATCCGCTTTGCCGTGCCCCGATTGACCGTGCGGGCCGGGCAAGCGTGGCAATTGTTCGACCGGGCGCATTTTCTCGATATCCCGTGGAAGCTTGAAGAAAGCGACGCCGCGCCGATCCTTGATTTCTTCGCGCCGCCGCGCAACGCCGCCGAAGAAGCCCATATCGACGTGGATGCCGCCCAAAAAGTGAGGGTCGAATTCGTCACCGATTTGCACGAACAGCTTTCCCTGGCCCTCGTATTGCGCGGGTGGACCAGGAGCGCGCTTGTGAACTGGATTGACCGGCGATTGCCGTTTTCATCCCGCCGCGACATTACCCGCGTGTCTTCGACGCTGTTCATCTCCAGGGCGCTGGACATGATTTCAGCGAAGACCGGGATGAGCCTTGAAGCCCTGGCGCGGGCGAACTTCCGGCTTGTCGATGCGTTCGTGAAGGTGATCGCCAGGCATCGCGACATGCGCGAAGCGAGCGCCTTTGAACGTGCGCTGTTCCCGCAAAGCGGCCTTGAATTCCAAACCAGCGCCGATGTTGAACTTGTGTTCGATGAAAGCCGCTATGGCTACAATCAGCCCTATAAAGGCGGCGCGGATTTCAGGAAACACCTGTTCCGCGTGATCGGCGATCTTGAAGCGACCGGCGAAGAGCACGAATGCGCCATCGCGATTGAACGAAATCCCCACATCAAGGCGTGGGTGCGTAACACGTCGAAGCAGCCGCATTCGTTTTGGCTGCAAACGTCATCGGACAAGTTCTATCCCGATTTCGTCGCGCTGTTGAACGACGGGCGCGTGCTTGTGATCGAATACAAGGGCGCACCCTATTTCACCAACGACGATTCCAAGGAAAAGCGCTTGATTGGCGATCTTTGGGCGGATCGATCCGGCGGAAAGTGCCTGTTTCTCATGATCGAGAAAGAGGAATTCGCACGGATTGATCGGGCGGTTCAGCCAAACGGATAGTTGGGGGCGGATAGCGGATACCAAATCGATCGAGGTTGGCCTTGTTTCACAAGGTATTGCCCCAAACGACATCTTTTTGTGCGCCGTTCTGGCGATAGGCGCCGCGCCAAGTCTTTGCGCCGCCCGGCAGCGGCCACAGTTAAAGGCCGCCGCCGTCGAAAAGCTCCTCCTTTGCGTCCGTGATTCCTGGTGCGCGAATCGCGGTGTCGGTGTGCGGCATGTCGGGTTTCTGTTGGGTCGAAGGCGTTGGGTTTGCAGCGCGGACCAACAGAATGCCCAACAAATCTGTTGGGTTCAGGCGCACGAAAACGGACATCGAAAGACGCCTTCGGACGTATAATTTTGATTGTTTGCGGTTTTTCAGACGTTTGCGGACGCGTCTGGACGTCGACGGAAAGCGATGTGGTGCCCCTAGCCGGAATCGAACCAGCACTCCTTGCGGAAACCGATTTTGAGTCGGTCGCGTCTACCAGTTCCGCCATAGGGGCTTTCGTGCGCCGCGAGGCGACGAAGCGGCGCGGATCATAGCGGCGGACCGACGCGGGTCAACCGCCTTTCCGCGTTTGCGTGGCTCGCGCACTGGCGCGCCGCGGCCGGCGATGCTATCGCCTCGCGCGGGCTCGCCCGCCGCATTGCCCGAATCAACGGATTTCCATGTTCAAACGCCTTTACGAATGGACCCTGTCGCTGGCCGAGAGCCCGCGCGCCACCTGGGCGCTGGGGCTCATCGCTTTCGCGGAAAGCTCCTTTTTTCCGATCCCGCCGGATGTAATTCTGGTGCCGATGACCCTGGCCAAGCCGAAACGGGCATGGTTTTACGCCACGATTTGCACCATCGCCTCGGTCGCCGGCGGCGTGCTTGGCTATTACATCGGCGCGGTTCTCTACGATACGGTCGGCCAATGGCTGATCGGCCTCTACGGCTACGCCGAAAAGGTCGACGCGCTGCGCCTTTTCTATGACAAATGGGGCTGGGCCTTCATTCTGGTGAAGGGCTTCACGCCCATCCCCTACAAGCTCGTCACCATTGTCTCGGGCCTGCTCGGCTATAATTTCTTCCTGTTCCTGTTGCTGTCGCTGATCACGCGCGGCGCGCGCTTCTTCGTTCTGGCGGCGCTGATCAACAATTTCGGCGAACCGATCAAACGTCTGCTGGAGCGCCATTTTGCGGCCTTCATGTTGATCCTTCTGGCGATTATCGTCTTCGGCTTCTGGGCCGCGGCGAAGATTGTGTGAGGGAGACCCCATGGGAGCCGTGCTGCAACGAATTCGACAGGCCGGCGCCGCGGAGATCGCCGCCGCGATCCTGGCGCTGGCGCTGATCTCCATTCTCGGCGCCTGGACCTTCGAGGCGTTCGGCTATCTGCCCTGCGAGCTTTGCCTCAAGCAGCGCATTCCCTATTACGCGGGCATTCCGCTGGCGGCCCTGACGCTGTGGCTGGCGCGGAAGCCCGGACCATATCCGGCGCTGCCGGCGGCCTTTCTCGGGCTGGCGATGATCTTCTACGCCTCGCTGGCGCTGGGTGTTTATCACTCCGGCGTCGAATGGGGCCTGTGGCCCGGCCCCGCCGGCTGCACCGGCCAGATGCAGACCGCCGCCAATCCGGCCGAATTCCTGAAGCAATTGCAGACGGCGCGCGTGGTGCGTTGCGACGAGCCGGCGTTCCGGATTTTCGGGCTTTCGATGGCCGGCATGAACGCCATCGTCTCCTTCGTCGTCGCGGCCCTGGCGGTCGCCGGATCGCGGCGGGTTTGACATGGCGTTGGTCGCGCCCGCGCCCGCAGGCCGCGACATCGTGCTCATCGGCGGCGGTCACGCCCATGTGCAGGTGATGACCGACTTTGCAAGCGCCCCGCCCCCCGGGCTGCGCCTGACGCTTGTCTCGGACCGCGCGGCGACGCCCTATTCCGGTATGCTGCCCGGCCATATCGCCGGCCTCTACGCTCGCGACGAGATGCATATCGATCTCGTCGCGCTGGCGCGGGCGACGGGAACCCGGCTGATCCTCGCCCCCGCAACCGGCCTGGACCGCATCGCCCGCGCGGTGCTGTTCGCGGATCGCCCGCCGCTGCCCTACGATCTCGTGTCCTTCGACGTCGGCGTCACGCCGGATTTGACGACCATCGCCGGCGCCGCCGAACACGGGCTGGCGGTGAAGCCGATAGCCGGCCTGCTCGACAAGCTCGAAGCGCTTCGCGCCGCCGCCCGCGCGCCGGACGGACCCCGACGCCTCGCCATCGTCGGCGCCGGCGCGGCCGGCGTCGAACTCGCCATCGCCCTGCGCTTGCGGCTGGATCGCGAGGAGAACCGCGCCGGCCGCAATCCGGCGAACTTCGCCGTCGCGCTGATCGGCGCGGGCGAACTGGCTCCGGCGTTGAACGCCGGCGCGCGACGCCGCGTCGCGGCGGCGTTGCGGCGCGCCGGCGTCGCCTTCCACGCCGACTTTCGCGTGATCGCGGTCGAACCCGGCGCCGTCGTCGCCGCCGACGGTCGCCGTTTGCCCGGCGACGCGGCTCTGTTCGCCACCGCCGCGCGCGCCCCCGCCTGGCTGGCGGCGACGGGCCTGCCCTGCGCGCCGGACGGCTCCCTCTTCACCGACGCCAGCCTGCGGGTCTTGGGCGAGAGCGCGGTCTTCGCTGTCGGCGACTGCGCGCTGAACGTCGACGCGCCGCGCCCCAGGGCCGGCGTCTTCGCCGTGCGCCAGGGCCCGGTGCTTGCCGACAATCTGCGCCGCGCCGCGCTGGGCGAAAGTTTACGCCCCTGGCGCGCGCAGAGGAACTTCCTCACGCTGCTGCTGTCGGGCGACCGAACGGCCATCGCTGCGCGCGGCGGCTGGTTTTCGGCGGAAGGCGCGCTGGTCTGGCGCTGGAAGGACCATATCGACCGCGCATTCATGGCGCGCTTTTCCGGTTTCGGAGGGCCGGCCGGCGAAAGCTAGCTCAGTCCCCCGCCGCCATGCGCGCCCGCGCCGACAGCTTTTCCGTCTCGCTCTTTAACTGGCCGCAGGCGGCGAAAATGTCGCGGCCGCGCGGCGTGCGCACCGGGCTGGCGTAGCCGGCGTTGAAGACGATGTCGGAGAAGCGCTCAATCGTTTCCCGATCCGAGCACTCATATCGCGTCCCCGGCCAGGGATTGAACGGGATGAGATTGATCTTGGCCGGCACGCCCTTGAGCAGCCGCACCAGCTCGCGCGCGTCGGCGGGCGAATCGTTGACGCCCTTCAGCATCACATATTCGAAAGTGATGCGCCGGGCGTTGGACGCGCCGGGATAGTCGCGGCAGGCCTGCAACAGCTCCCGGATCGGATACTTCTTGTTGAGCGGCACCAATGTGTCGCGCAGGTCGTCGCGCACCGCGTGCAGCGAAATGGCCAGCGCTGCGCCGCAAGCCGCGCCCAGGGGCCCGATTTGCGGCACGACGCCGGAGGTCGACACCGTGATGCGCCGCTTCGACAAAGATAATCCGTCGCCGTCGCCGAGCACGTTCACCGCGTCGCAGACCGCATTGAAATTGTAGAGCGGCTCGCCCATGCCCATGAACACGACATTGGACACCGCGCGCACGCCCTCGCCCGAGGGGATCAATCCATCCGTCGGCGGCGTCAGGCCGGGGAAGTCGCCGAGCTTTTCGCGCGCCACGATGAGTTGCGACACGATTTCCTGCGTCGTCAGATTGCGCACGAGGCGTTGCGTGCCGGTGTGGCAGAAGGTGCAGGTGAGCGTGCAGCCGACCTGGCTCGAAATGCAGAGCGTGCCGCGATCGCTTTCGGGAATGTAGACGCATTCGATCTCGGCGCCGCGATCCTTCGGCCCGACCGGCGCCATCCGCATCAGCCATTTGCGCGTGCCGTCGCTCGAAACCTGCTCCGCCACGACCTCGGGCCGCGCCAGCGTGTAATGGTCCGCGAGCCTGGCGCGCAGAACCTTCGACACGTTGAGCATCACATCGAAAGAGCGCGCGCCCTGGAAATAGATCCAATGCCAGAGCTGGCTCACCCGCATGCGGATTTCGCGCTCAGGCGTTCCGATGGCAAGCAGCGCCTCGCCCAATTGCGCGCGCGTCAGCCCGACCAGCGAAGGCTTCGCTGGCGCGGCGAGCGGCCCGCCGGGGGGCGCGGCGATGGGCGTGGCCTCGGCCATTGCGTGTCCTTTTGTCGCGGAAGCCGGCCCCTTAGCATGGATCGCGCCGCGCCGACAAACCGCGCGCGACTCGCCCGCGCGTCCGTGTTATATCGCGTCTATCGCATATACCGGATCACAGGGCGCGGCGCGGGCCCGCACAGGGATTTCGCACATGACCAACATCACCATCATCGGATCCAGCTTCGGCGCGCTGACCGCCGTGCGCGAATTGCGCCGGCGCAAGGTCGCGGCCGACATCACGCTGATCTCGCCGCGCGACGAACTGCACTATCTGCCGGCCAGCATCTGGATTCCCGCCGGACTGCGCGATGCGAAAAGTCTGCGCATTCCGCTGCGCAAGTTCTTTGATCGTCATGACGTCCGGTTCGTGCAGAGCGCCGTCACCGGCCTCGCCGACGGCGGCCGCACCGTCCTGAGCGAGGCGGGCGCGCACGCCAACGACCATCTGGTCGTCGCCAGCGGCGGCCGGTTCATCCGCAAGCTGCCGGGCGTCGAACATGCGCTCGTGCCGTGCGAGGGGCTCGCCGTGGCCGAGGAATACGCGCGCCGCCTCACCGCCATGCAGGGCGGAACCGTCGCCATCGGCTTCGCCACCAATCCGAACGAGCAGGGCGCCATGCGCGGCGGCCCGATGTTCGAATATCTGTTCATTCTCGACACGCTGCTGCGCAAGCAGGGTCGGCGCGACAAGTTCGAGATCGTCTTCTTCAGCCCGGCGCCGCGTCCCGGCGCACGGCTCGGGGAAAAAGCCGTCGACGGCCTGCTCGCCGAAATGGCGCGGCGCGGGATCAAGACGCATCTCGGCCACAAGATGGTGCGGCTCGAGAAGGACAAGGTGGTGACCGAGGGTGGCGAAATTTCCGCCGATCTCATCCTGTTCATGCCCGGCCTGACCGGCCCGGCCTGGCTTTCGGAATCAGGCCTCGCCCTGTCGCCCGGCGGCATGATCCGCGCCGACGCGCAATGCCGCGCGGAAGGCGCGCAAAACATCTGGGTCGTCGGCGATGTCGGCTCCTTCCCCGGGCCCGACTGGATGCCGAAACAGGCCCATCAGGCCGATCTGCAGGCCAGGGCGGCGGCCGCCAACATCGCCAGTGTGCTGAAGGGCGGCGCGGCGACGCAAGCCTTCAAGCCGGAGCTGATCTGCATCGTCGACACGCTCGATTCCGGAATGCTCGTATTCCGCTCGCCGTCGATGAATGTCGTCACGCCGCGCAATGTCGCGCTGCACTGGGCCAAACGCGCCTTCGAGCGTCATTACCTGCGCGCCTTCCGCTGATTTCGCCGGGTCAGCGCCGCAGCGTCTCCAGAAAAGCCCGCGCGTCTGCCGGAATATCGACCGGCTTCTGCACGCCGCGCTCGACATAGACTTGCGTGAATTCGCCGACGGCGGCCGCCCGCTCCGCGCGCTCCGCGAAGACGCCGATGCGGTAGCGCGCCGAGGTGCGGCCGAGATGCGCGATGGCGACGCCGATCTCGGCCTTGCCCGGATAGGTCAACGACGAGAAATAGGTGCAGCGCGTCTCGACGACGAAGCCGACAATTTTCGATGTCTCCAGATCGAGCACGCCGGCCTCGATCAGCAGTTGATTGATGACCGTATCGAAGAACGTGTAATAGACGACGTTGTTGACGTGCCCGTAATAATCATTGTCGTGCCAGCGCAGCGGGATCGTCGTGAAGCTGACGAATTCGTCGCGGTGCGGGGCGCGGGGGTGATGCTTGCTCATGCGCGTTTCCGGCGTCTTTCTTGATTGATGGGGCCTTCAGGGTCGCAGGGCGCGGGCGCGCGCGTCAACCCTCGCGCGCCGCCCTGAGCGCGTCTTCCAGGCGCATTTTGGCCGAGCCCGGCTTCAGCGGCTTCTGCTGGCTCTCGTGCGGCGCCCAGCCCGACAGCCACAGGATTTCGAAGGTGGCGCGCACCCGCCCGTCCGCGTCCGAGAACCGGTTGGCGTAGATTTGCGCCGCGTGCGTCAGCACGGCGCGCGACAGGGGCTTGCGCGCCCGCTGCGTCAGCGCGTTGGTCGCGCCCATGGCGCGCAGATCGGCGAACAGCCGGAACGGATCGCGATAGCGCACCGTCACGACCTCGGTGTCCGTCACCGGCAGGGCGAAGCCGGCGCGCTGCAACAGGGCGCCGAGATCGCGGACATCGGCGAAGGGCGCGACGCGCGGGCTGGCGCCACCGACGATTTCCTCTTCGGCCTGGGCGAAAGCGGCCCGCGTTTCGACGAGGCTCTGACCGCCGATCAGCGCCGCGAGCATCAGGCCGTCGGGCTTGAGCGCGCGGCGCGCCAGCGCCAGCGCGCCCGGCAGGTCGTTGACATATTGCAACGACAGCGCGGACACGATCAGATCAAAGCGCTCCGGCCCGAAAGGCGCCAGCTCTTCGTCGCCGACCACGCCAAGGAAATCGCCCGCGCCGAGAGCCTTGCGGCTCGGCGCCAGCCGCGTCACGCGCCGTCCCGGCCGCGCCAGCGCCGCCGCCAGATGCGGCCCCGGGGTTCCCAAATCAAGCGCATCGGCAAAATCGCGGGAAACGCCGGACAGGCGATCGAGCAGATCCTCCGTCGCGCGCGCCAGCAGAAAATCCGCCGGCCCGGCCCGCAAGGCGCGATCGAGGCGCAGACGCGCCAGGGCGCGATCAAAAATGAGCGGGGTCATTCCCCGCTCATAGCGACAAGCCGCGCACGGAGCCAGTCCTTGCGCGATTTCCGGCGCGTCACTGCGCCTTCATCTTCACATAGCGGCCGGGGGCCTGCTCAATGACCGGATAGGCGTTGGAGCCGAGCTTGCGGCGGGCGGGAACATCCTTGCCCACATGCGGCGCGAGCCAGTCGCGCCAGTGGCTCCACCAGCTCCCTTTCTTCTCCTCGGCGGTTTCGAGCCAATGCTGCGGCTCGCCCGACTGGTCGCCGCCGACGAAATAGCTGCGTTTGTTCTTCGAGGCCGGATTGATGACGCCGGCGATATGGCCCGAGGCGCCGAGCACGAACTGCGATTGACCGCCGAACAGCCCCGTCGTGCGGAAGGCGGAACGCCACGGCACGATATGGTCTTCCTGCGTCGCCAGCACGTAGCTTGGCATGTCGACCTTGCCGAGATCGATTTTCTCGCCGCACATCTCCAGACGGTTGGGCACGCGCAGATTGTTCTCAAGATACATGTTGCGCAGATACCAGGCGTACATGGGGCCGGGCAGATTGGTGATGTCCGAGTTCCAGTAGAGCAGGTCGAACTTCTCCGGCGACTTGCCCTTGAGATAATTGTTGATGACATTCGGCCAGATCAGGTCGTTGGCGCGCAGGGTCTGGAATACGAAGCCGAGTTCCGCGCCCTTGTAGAGACCGCCCTTGCCGATCGTCTCCTCGCGCTGGCGCACGCCCTGTTCGTCGACGAACACGCCGAGGTCGCCGGGCTCGCGGAAGTCGAGCATCGTCGTCAGCAGCGTGACGCTCTCGACCTTGTTCTGCTTGCGGGTGCGCATGAGCGCGAGCGCCGAGGACAGGATGGTGCCGCCGACGCACCAGCCGACGGCGTTGACCTTGTCGGCCTTGGAAATGTCGAGCGCCACGTCGAGCGCTTTCAGCGCGCCTTCCTCAACATATTGATCCCAGGTGATGTGGCCGTAATTCTCGTCCGGATTGCGCCACGACACGAGAAAGACGGTCTGTCCGCTCTCGGCCGCGAATTTGACGAAGGAATTCTCCGGCTGCAGGTCGAGAATGTAGAATTTGTTGATGCAGGGCGGCACAATCACCAGCGGCCGCGACGCGACCTGATCGGTCAGCGGCTCGTATTGAATGAGCTGGAAAAGGTCGTTCTCGAACACCACGCCGCCCTTCGACACGGCGACGTTCTTGCCGACTTCGAAAGCCTCCTCGTCGGTGATGGTCAATCCGCCCTTGTTGAGGTCGTTGACCATGTTCTCGACGCCGTGCTGGAGGCTCTCTCCCTTGGAGTCGAGCGCCAGTTTGAGCACTTCCGGATTGGTCGCGGGGAAGTTCGTCGGGCTCATCGAATCGATGAATTGCCTGGCGTAGAAGCGCAGCCGGTGCTTCTCGCGCGGCTTGAGCTGCGCCGCCTCGACGAAATCGTGGATCAGCCTGGCGTTGAGCAGGTAGTTCTGCTTGATCAGATCATAGGCCGGATTCTCGCGCCACTCGGCGGCGGAAAAGCGCCGGTCGCCGCGTTCGGGCGAAATCACCGGTTCGGGCCTGGCGCCGGTCGCGCCGGTCATCATCCGCGTCCATAATGCGAATTGCTGCTGCAGATAGATCATCTGCATTTCAGCGACCTTGCGCGACAGGTCAGCGCTGTCGGTCTCGTCGTTGGCCGTCGCCCCGTCCGCCGAGATATTGCCCGGCGTCAGCGCCTCCCAGAAGCTCCAGGCGGACTTGAAGAAGCCATGGATGAATTCGTCGGGCGCGTTGAACGGTCGCTCCATATGTCGCTCCTTGCGGTCAGAAGTGTCTGATCCCGATCGGGGTTTCTGATCCGGATTGCGTTTCCCAACCGCGCCCCGGCTCTTGCCTGGCCGGGCGCGCGGATTTACCCTTGTGGACGCCGCGCGAGGCGACGCCAATATCCCGCCGCGTCAGCCCCTGGCGCGAGACGTCGGCATGACCAGCGCGTCGCCGTCGATCACCACCTTGCCCTTGACGGTGCAGACGGTGGAGAGCGAGGCGCGCCGTTTGGCCTCGTCCAGCCCCGTCACCGTCACCGTCGCGTGCACGGTGTCGCCGGGACGCACCGGCGCCTTGAAGCGCAGGTTCTGCCCCAGATAGACTGTGCCAGGCCCGGGAAGGCGCCCCGCGATCGCGGCCGAAATCACGCTGGCCGTCAGCATGCCGTGGGCGATACGGCCCCTGAACGGCGTTTCGGCGGCGAATTCCTCGTTGATGTGCATGGCGTTGTTGTCGCCCGACGCGCCCGCGAACAGAATGATGTCCGCCTCCGTGATCGTCTTGGCGAAGGTCGCCGTCATGCCGACTTTCAGATCCTCGAAATCATAGCCGTTTTCGTTGTTCATCACGATCCCCGCAACTCATGACGGGACTTTGCAACGTTTGATCCCAATCAAGCCACCCCCCCAATAGTCGATCGTGCGGAAATCTGTACGCTCCATCCGGCCGCCCGCCGAAGCGCTTGCCAAGGCCACGGCGAATAGCTAAGAGAACGCCAAATCGGCGCTGCCTCCGGCCGCGCGCCGCCGCAATAGCTCAGCTGGTAGAGCACCTCATTCGTAATGAGGGGGTCGGGGGTTCGAATCCCTCTTGCGGCACCATTTTTCTGTCTGTCCGAAATGATGGCGTTGGCGGTTTGGTCCCCGAAAGGACGACCAACCCGCGGTCAGGACGGCGGGTCTATGTCGCTCGACGCCGGCGGAAGTCGGGTTTGCGCTTCTCGCGGAAGGCGGCGCCGCCTTCTTTTGATTCATCCGTGTCGTAATAAAGCGCCAGCGCCTGCATGCCCATGCTGGAGATGCCGCGAATGCTTTCCGTGTCGGCGTTGAAGGAGCGCTTGGCGATGGCGAGCGCTGTGGGGCTGCGCTCCAGGAGTTCGGCGCACCAGCGATCCACCTCCGCGTCGAGATCGTCATGCGGCGCGACCGCGTTGACGAGCCCCATCTGAAGCGCCTCCGCCGCCGTGTAGCGGCGATTGAGATACCAGATTTCGCGCGCCTTCTTCTCCCCGACGACGCGCGCCAGATAGGCGGTGCCGAAGCCCGGATCGACGGAGCCGACTTTCGGCCCCACCTGCCCGAATTGCGCCCGGTCGGACGCGATCGTGAGATCGCAGATCGTCGCCAGCACGTTGCCGCCGCCGATGGCGTAGCCATTGACGCGGGCGATGACGGGCTTGCAGATGTCCCGGATCAGGCTCTGCAACTCGTCGATCGGCAGGCCGATCACGCCGCGCCCGCCATAGCCGCCGCCCTCGTGGCCGCCGCTCTGGTCGCCGCCGGTGCAGAACGCCTTGTCGCCCGCTCCCGTCAGCACGATCACGCCGACGGACGCGTCCCAGGCGGCGCGATGGAAGGCTTCGATCAGCTCTTCAACCGTTTGGGCGCGGAACGCGTTGAATGTGTCGGGCCGGTTGATGGTGATGCGCGCCACGCCGGCGGGGCGGATCTCGTAGAGGATGTCTTTGTAGTCCATGCCGCTGCCTCCCTGTCGCGCGCGTCACGCCGGCGTCCCGACATTTCGCGCGGCGCCCGCGAAAGTCAAATTCCCGCCGCGCCCCGACCGAAATGATCCGGCGGCATGCAAAGACGGCGGCTTTGGCCTATCATGACGCTTTCAGGCGGGAGTGACGCACGGATGCTGGCGGCCCTGAAGCGGTTTTTCACGGAGATGTCGGAGGGCGCGCCGCGCGACGGCGTCGCCGGGGACGAGCGTCGACTCGCCGCGATCGCCCTGCTCACGCATGTCGCCACCGTCGACGGCGTCGCCGCCACCGCCGAAAGCGCGCGCCTGATTGACCTCGTGACAGCGCGCTTCGGCGTCGATCCGGACAAGGCCCGCGCGCTCCTCGCCGCCGCCCGGCGGCGCGACCGCGAGTCGATCGATCTGCATGCGTTCACCGACGTCCTGAACCGCAAGCTGAATGAGGCCGGCCGACAGGAGATCATCGATATGATGTGGGAGATCGCGTTCGCGGACGGAATTCTCCACGAATTCGAGGAAAGCATCGTTCTGCGGGTCGCCGACCTGCTCGGCGTTCCGGGCCGGCGGCGCAGCGCTCCGCTGGCCCGTCCGACGGGCGCGGAGGAGAACTCGTGAGCCCCCGGCCTTTGACCCTTGTCACCGGCGCGTCGGGCGGCATCGGCGCCGATCTCGCCCGGCAGTTCGCCGCCCATGGACACGATCTGGCCCTGGTCGCGCGCAGCGCCGACCGGCTCGACAAGCTGGCCGGAGACATCGCCGACCATGCGCCGGCGCGACGCGCGCCGCTCGTCATCGCCCTCGATCTCGGGCAACCCGACGCCGGCGAGAAACTGGCCGCGGCGCTCGACGCGGCCGGCGCCAGCGTCGAGATTCTCGTCAACAACGCCGGTTATGGCCTGGCCGGCGCCGCGCGCGATCTCGCCCGCGCCGAACAGCTCGGCATGATCGACCTCAACATCCGCGCGCTCATCGATCTCACCTTGCGTTTTCTGCCGCAGATCGTCGCCGCGCGGGGCGGCCTGCTCAACGTCGCCTCCACCGCCGCCTTCCAGCCAGGCCCCGGCATGGCGGTCTATTACGCCACCAAGGCTTTTGTTCTCTCCTTCAGCGAGGCTTTGGCGCAGGAGCTGAAAGGCGAGGGCGTCACCGTCACCGCTTTGTGTCCGGGCCCGACATTGACGGGCTTTCAGCAGCGCGCCGGCTTCGATTCCTCGATGTTGCTGACCCGCATGACGGCGATGAGCGCGAAGGATGTCGCCGCCGCCGGCTATGCCGCGCTGATGGCGGGCGAGCGCGTCGCCATCCCCGGCGTGGTCAACAAGATCACCGCCTTCTCGGCGCCGTTCACGCCGAACGCCGTGCTGTTGCCGCTGGTCGAGCGGTTGCAGAAAAAGCGCGGACGGGGCGCGCCCGACGCATGAGCGGCAAAACCCGACGGGGGCCGCCGCCCCGCCGCATCCTGATCGTGCTGCATCAGGCCCATTCGACGCCGGGGCGCATCGGCCGGTTTTTGCGCGAGCAGGGCTGCGACCTCGACATCCGCCGCCCGCCTCTCGGCGAGCCGCTGCCCGAAACGATGGACGCGCATGACGGCGCCGTCATTTTCGGCGGGCCGATGAGCGCCAACGACGAGTTCGATTGGCTGCGCGACGAATTGCGCTGGATCGAGACGCCGCTGAAGGCCGAAAAACCTTTTCTCGGCGTCTGCCTGGGCGCGCAGCTGCTCGCCCGCGCGCTCGGCCACCGCGTCTATTCCCACCCGCAGGGCCGGGCCGAGATCGGCTATTACCCGATCCGCGCGACCCGGGCGGGCCGCGCCCTCTGCGCGGCCGAATTTCCCGACTACGTCTACCAATGGCATCGCGAGGGCTTCGATCTGCCCGCCGGCGCCGAGCTGCTGGCCGAGGGCGACGATTTCGAGGCGCAGGCCTTTCGTTACGGCGCGCGCGCCTACGGCCTGCAATTCCACCCGGAAGTCACCTATGCGATGATGTGCCGCTGGACGACGAAAGCGCATGAGCGCATGTCCCTGCCCGGCGCCCATCCCCGCCACGCGCATCTTTCGGGCTGGTTCGAGCATGACACGGCTGTCGCGCGCTGGAGCGACGCCTTTTTGCGGGCATGGGCAAAAGGCTGCGGGGGCTAATCCGCCAGGAGCAAAGCCCAGAACACCTTGTATTTCGTCCCCGGCGCATAGGCGGTGGCGAGGCCCATCCGCTTCATGCGCGGATCGCGCATGTTGGAATCGTGCGGGCGCGATTGCCGCCAGCCGGAAAAGGCCTCCGGCAGCGTGTGATAGCCGGCCGAGATATTCTCCGCCGCCGCCCCCGCCGCAACGCCGGCCGCGCCGAGCCCCGCCATCAGTTCGCCCTGCGCGCGGTGCGAGACGGCGTTGGCGCGCGCCATCGCCTCGGCCCGCTCTTGCGCCGCGCGCGTCAGCCCGGCGTCGAGCGCCAACGGGCCGAGCCCGTTGTTGCGGCGATAGAGCGAGATCATGTCGCGCGCCTGCGCCGCGTCGACGCGCGCGCCCGGGCGCGCCAGCGGGGCGTAGAATCCCGCTTCCGCGACGGGCGCCGCCGGCGCGTCCGGCCGTTCGGCGCAGCTTGTCAGCAGACCGGCCGCGATCGCGAGCGCCGTCACGCTCATCCGGTTCGAAACGTTCAAGGCGCGCTCCCGTGTCACGAGGGATCGGAGGGGTCGGGCCCCGTCGGCTTGAGCAGGGCCTCCAACCGGTCCAGGCCGGTGATCTGGATGACCGGCGGCGACGAAGCGGCGGGGATCGACACGCCCGCCTCCTTCAGCCGACGGAAAATGTCGAAGTTGAGATCGCTCTTCACGCGCGCCGAGGTTTCGACATCCTGCACGAAACAGAGCAGGTCGAAACTCAGGCCGGAGGGCTCCATGCCGGTGAACTGCACCTGCGGCGCCGGCAGCTTCATCACCAGATCGTGCGCCCTCGCCGCGCCGATCAGGAGGTCGCGCACCGCTTCCGGATCGGCAAGATGATTGACGGTCAGAGGAATTTTCAGCCGCCCGACGCGGTCGGTGCGCACCCAGTTCTTGACCACGCCGGTGACGAGATTGGAATTCGGCACGATGACCGTCGAGCGGTCGAACGTTTCGATCTCGGTGGAGCGCACGTTGATGCGGCGCACGAATCCCTGCTGGTCGCCGACGACGATCCAGTCGCCGACGCGCACCGCCCGCTCGCCGAGAAGAATGAGGCCCGAGACGAAATTATTCACGACCGATTGCAGGCCGAAGCCGATGCCGACGGAGAGCGCGCCGGCGACGATGGCGAGTTTCTCGAAACTCAGGCCGACATGCGCCAGCGCCAGCGCCGCCGCCAGAACGAAGCCGAGATAGCCGACGATCGTGTCGATGGAGTTGCGCAGGCCGGCGTCCATCTGCGTCTGCGGCAGATATTTCGTCTCGAGCCAGCGCTGCACAGCGCGCGTCGCCGCATAGACGCCGGTGAAGATCGTCAGCGCCGCCGCGATGGTCGAGAGCGAAACGGTGACGTCGCCGACCTTGAAGCCGAAGAACGCGGCGCGCAGATTGCCGAACACATCGTCCGACTGCACGCCCCAGGGCGCGAGCGCCAACATCGCCGCGGCGGCGTAGAGCGTCACGTGCAACACGCCGGCGGCGAGCACGCTCCAGCGTTCCAGCGCATCGCGCCGCGCGCCGAGGCTCGTCGTCAGCGCCCGCCCGACGAATGCGGTCGGCTTGAAGAGACTGACGGTCCCCTCCTCGACCGCGACGCCAAGCAGATGCAGCATCGCTCCGAGCACGCCGAGCCAGACAAGCTGGGCGACGAGGAACGAGGCGAGCGCCACATAGCCGCTCGCCGCCGCGCCGATGATGACGGCGATCGCGCTCCAGGCGAGAAAACGCATGGCGCCGCCGATCTGGCCGGCGGAAGGGCTTGTCGTTTCGTCCGCGTCCGACGCGGCGCCGATCGCCCACAACGCGCTCGCCATGACCGCGGCGGCCGCCAAAGCGCCCAGGCCGCGCGTCGCCACCGAAAACGTCAAAGAGGCGGCGACCGCGTCGTTGACGGCCTCCCCCAGCTTGGTGAGCGAAACCACCATCGCCAGACCGACGGCCATGCGCGCCAATGTCGCGGCCGCCGGCGTCGACAAATCCGGCAGCCGCCAGTTCGGGCGCCGCGCCGCCAGCAGGCCGCGCGCCAGGCCGGCCACAACGGCGACGCGCGCCACGCCCTCGACCATCGCCGCCAGAACGGGCGCGATTTTCGGCGTCGCCAGCTCCAGCCAGTCGAGCGCGCCCGAAATCGCCGTTGCGGCGGCGATCGGCAGCGAGGCCACGACGGCGGCGACCCACAAAGCCGCCAGCGCCTTGCGCAGCCGCGTCGGCGTCTCGGCTTGCGGATCGCGCCAGATGACGCGACGCGCCACGCGCGACACCGGCCAGTAGGCCAAAAGCAATCCGAGAATGAACCCGAGGAACGTGGGCGTTCGCCAACCCGGCAGCCGCCGCGCCGCCTGCGCCGCCCAGTCCGAAAGGATCGCGCCAAACGCCGCCGTCTCGCGCGGCGCCTCGCGCAGCGCCGTGATCCACAAGGAAACGCCGAGCGGCGTGTCCGAACGCGCGAACAGGGCGCGCGTGAAGGCGGCGCGTCGGCGCGAGGCGATGGCGGAGACGGCCTGATCGGCCTGCACCATGGCGAGCCGGGCCCGTTTCAGTAATTCCTGCGCTTCGGCGAGCGCTTTTTCCTGCTCGCCGCGCTCCGCCGCCACCGCCGCCGTCTCGGGCGCGTCCTTGTCGCCCGGCTTCGGTCCCAGTTGCGCGATGCGCGAACGGATAGCCTCGACGCGGGGCGTGACGGCGCTGATCACGCCGACGATTCCCGCCGAGATCGAATCGAGTTGCGCGCGCAGGGACTGCAGCAGCGAATCGGGCAGGTCCGGTTTGGCGAGCGTCGATTCGATCTGCTCGATCGCCGTTCGCGTCTGGTCAAGCCGCTGCGCCGCGCCCGCGAGATTCGTCTCGCCTTGCGCCCGCGCCACCGCGGCCGCGCAGACGAGCAGCAGCGCCGCGAGGAGCAACGCGGACAGACGGACGAGACCGGGAAGCGGCGTGATTCGCATGATCCGGCCAGCTTAGGCGGTTCGTCCGCCCCGGTCAGCCGGCGGCGGATAGACATGTTCGCCGCCGAACGGGTCGCGGGCGCGCCAGGCGCCGTTCTCCATGGCGTCGAGCCATTGCGGGCCAACGGGAATTTTGCCGTGTCCGCCGGGAATGTCGAGCATATAGGCCGGCAGGCACAGGCCGGAGACGCGCCCCTGCAGCGCCCGCATCAGGGCTTGCCCCTTTTCCAGCGGCACGCGCAGATGCGAGGCGCCGCGCGCCAGATCGAGGTGATGCAGATAATAGGGCTTGATGCGCGTCTCGACGAAAGCCCGCATCAGCGCGGCGAGCGTCTCGACATCGTCGTTGACGCCGGCCAGAAGCACGCTCTGGCTGAGCATCGGCAGTCCGGCGTCAACCAGCCGGGCGCACGCCGCGCGCGCCGCCGCCGTCAACTCGCGCGGATGATTGGCGTGGAGCGCGACATAGACCGGTTTGCCTGAGGCCCGGAGAGCCGCGATCAGCGCCGCGTCGATCCGCTGCGGCGCCACCGCCGGCACGCGGGAATGAACGCGGATGACCCGCACATGCGCCATCGCGCCGAGGCGGCGCATGACCGCCGCGAGGCGCGCGGGCGCGACGGCGAGCGGATCGCCACCCGTCAGAATGACCTCCCAGATCGCCGGCGTCGCCGCGAGATAAGATAGGGCAGACTCCAGCGCCTCCCCCTCAAGGCGTTTATGCCCGCCCGGGCCGACGACTTCGCGGCGAAAGCAGAATCGGCAATAAACCGGGCACGCATGGGTCAGCGTCAACAGCGCCCGGTCGGGATAGCGATGGACAATTCCGCCCACCGGCCGATGCGCGGCGTCGCCGATCGGATCGGCCAGTTCTTCCGGGCGAACGTCCAGTTCGGCCCGATCGGGCACGAACTGCCGCGCGATCGGATCAGCCGGATCGATCGGGTCGATCAGCGCCGCCATGGCCGGGGTCACCGCCACGGCGAAGCGCTCGGCCACCGGCGCCAGCGCCTGCGCCGAAGCCGGCGAGATGAGGCCCGCCCCGACCAGCGCGCGCGGGCTTGTCAGCGTTCGCTTGTTCATGCCTGCGTCCCGCGCGCCGCCACCGGCGTCCAGATCACCTGTTCGATATGGCGCGCGCCCGCGCAGAGCATGACGAGACGATCGAGTCCCAGCGCCACGCCGCTCGCCTCCGGCATCAGCGCCAGGGCGGCGAGAAACTCCCCGTCGATCGGATAGCGCCGGCCGTAGACGCGCGCCCGCTCGTCCTCCTCCGCCTCGAAGCGGCGGCGCTGCTCGGCCGCATCGGTCAATTCGCCGAAGCCGTTGGCCAGTTCGACGCCGCAGGCGTAAAGCTCGAAACGCTCGGAAAATCGCGGGTCGTCCCGCTTGCGCCGCGCCAGCGCCGCCTCGCCGGCGGGATAGTCATGCAGCAGCGTCGCGCGGCCGTGTCCGAGGCGCGGCTCGACGAAAGCCGACAGAATCTTGCTGAACAGGTCGGACCAGGTGTCGTCGGCCGCCACCCGCAGGCCCAGCCGGCGCGCCTCGGCGGCGAGCGGGGCGGCCTCTCCCATGCCCTCGGGCGACAGCGTCGCGGCGAGATCGACGCCGGCGTGCCGCGCGAAGGCCCGCGCCACGCTCAGCTTCTCCGGAGAGGCCAGCGGATCGCAATGCGCCTCGCGCCAGACGAGCCGCCGCGCGCCCGCCGCCCGCGCCGCCGTCGCCATGAGCGCGGCGCAATCGTCCATGGCCAGTTCGTAGCCCGCGCCGGCGCGATACCATTCGAGCATGGCGAACTCGGGGTGGTGGAGCGGCCCGCGCTCGCCGTTGCGGAACACATGGCCGAGCGTGAACAGCCGCGTCTCGCCCGCCGCCAGCAGCTTCTTGCAGGCGAATTCCGGCGAGGAATGCAGGTAAAGACGGCTTTTCTGCTGATCGGCTCCGAAAATTTCGGTCGAAAAGGCTGAAATATGCGCCTCGTTGCCGGGCGAAACCTGCAAGGCCGCCGTGTCGACCTCGATGAAATCGGCTCGCGCGAACCATCCCCGCAGCGCCGTCACGATGGCGGCGCGCTGGCGCAGGAAGCCGCGCCGGTCGGCGTGGGCATGCGGGGTCCACCACGGCGAAGGCTCGATCATGCGCTCATTTCGCTTGCATTGCAGGGGCGGGAGCCTCTATTCGCTCCCTCACGGCATCGGTTATCGGCGCGCCCGGAACGATTTCAAGGCCGGGCGCGCGCGCATTCTCAAGGGGTTCACGTGAAAGTCATCGCCAGTTCCATCCGCAAGGGCAATATCATCGAACGCGACGACGGCAACCTCTATGTCGTGCTGACGGCCGAGAGCTTTTTTCCCGGCAAGGGCACGCCGACGACCCAGATCGACATGCGCCGCCTCTCGGACGGCACCAAAGTGTCGGATCGCTACAAGACGACCGAGCAGGTCGAGCGCGCCTTCGTCGAGGATATGGACTTCTCCTACCTCTACAACGACGGCGACGGCTATCATTTCATGAACCAGGCGAGCTATGAGCAGATCGCCGTGCCCGGCGACACGATCGGCGATCAGGCGCAATGGCTGCAGGAAGGCATGGTCTGCATCCTGTCGATGTTCAACGGCCAGTGCGTCGCCATCCAGCTTCCCGCCCGCGTCACGCTGGAGATCATCGAGACCGAGCCGGCGATGAAGGGCCAGACGGCTTCCTCCTCCTACAAGCCGGCCAGGCTCTCCAACGGCGCGCGCGCCATGGTGCCGCCGCACATCCAGACCGGCACGCGCGTCGTCATCCAGACGGAAGACGGCGCCTATGTGGAGCGCGCCAAGGACTGAGGCGCGGCGGCGGGCCGGAGACGGCGCCATCGCCGGCCGCACGGCCGGCGATATGCGTTCAGGCCGCCGTCACGCTTTCACGACATGCACGGCGCAGAGTTTGTTGCCGTCGGGATCGCGCAGATAGGCGAGATAAAGGCCGCGCCCGGCGTGGCTGCGCACGCCCGGCGGCTCCTCGATGGGCTGGCCACCATGCGCGGCGCCGGCCGCGTGCCAGCGATCGACCGCCGCGCCATCCGCCATGCGGAAGCCGATCGTGCCGCCGTTGGCGCGGCTGGCGGCCGCGCCGTCGATCGGTGTGGTCACCATGAACAGCGCGCCGTCGTGCGCATACACGAGCCGGCCCTTGTGATCGACGACCCCCGGCCGCGCGCCCATCGCCGCGAACAGCGCGTCGTAGAAGCGTTGCGACCTGGCGATGTCGTTGCTGCCGACCATCACATGACTGAACATGCCGAATCTCTCCCGATTTTCCTGAGATGCGCGCTCATTCGCCGCGGAATTGCGGCGTGCGCTTGTCCCTGAACGCCGCCTGACCTTCAACGTAATCGCGCGAATGGTAGCAGGCGGCGATGGCGGCCTGCGCGGCGGCGCGATTCTGTTCGCTCTCCATCTTTTCCAGTTCGATCAGCGCGCGCTTGGCGGCGATCAGCGACAACGGCGCGTTTTCCGCCATGGTCCCGAGATAGGCGGCCAGATCGGCGCGATAGCTGTCCGCCGCATAGACGTGCTGCAACACGCCAAGCGCGCGCGCCTCCTCCGCGCCGATGACGCGCGCCGAGAACAGCAGTTCCGCCGTCGCGCCGAAACCGAGGCGCTGCGTCAGCATGCGCACGTTGTCGTAGCCGTAGCCGATGCCGAGCCGCGCCGCCGGAATGCGGAAGCGCGACACGGACGAGGCGATGCGCAGATCGCAGCTCATGGCGAGGCCCATGCCGCCGCCGAAGCAGATCCCGTTAATCGCCGCGATCGTCGGCCTGGCGGCGTGCGCCAGCGCGAAACTGGCGTCGTTGACGGCCTGATCATAGGCCACCACCGCGTCCTCGCCGGTGCGGTTGTCGCCGAACTGCGAAATGTCGGCGCCGGCGCAGAACGCCTTGTCGCCCGCGCCCTCCACCACGATCAGCCGCACGGCCCGGTCGGCCTCCGCCGTCGCCACATGGCGCGCGACCGCACGCCACATGTCGAGGCTCATGGCGTTGAGCTTGTCCTGCTGGTCGAGCGTCAGGCGCGCGATCGCGCCCTCAACGGCATAATGCACCTGTCCCGCCATGGAATATCCTCCGTGTCGCAACTTGTCTTAGTCGCGCGCCGTCGTCGCGACAATCCGACGACAAGCCGCGACGTTTGGACGCAGATTTCGCTTGACAGCCGGCGCGACGATTGTTGGTCTACTAACAATAAGCCGCAAAAGGCGCACAGCGGAGGAGGCAGGCATGTATCTGCGTCCGGACAATCTCGCCGCGGCCCTGGCCGCGCTCGACGGCGGCGCCCGGCCCCTGGCCGGCGGCACGGATATTTTCGTCAACCGGCCTTCAGGCGATGTCGTCGACATCTCCCGTCTTCCGGAATTGCGCGGCGTTTCGCGCGAGGGCGGAAGCCTGCGCATCGGCGCGGCGACGACGTGGAGCGAGATCGCCGCCGCCGACCTGCCCCCGGGCCTCACGGCGTTACGCCAGGCCGCGCGCGAGATCGGCGCCCTGCAAATCCAGAACATGGGCACGATTGGCGGCAATCTCTGCAACGCCTCGCCCGCCGCCGACGGCGTTCCGCCCCTGCTCGCGCTCGACGCGGAGGCGGAGCTGACCAGCCGCGCCGGCCGCCGCAGGCTTCCGCTCGCCGGGTTCATCCTCGGCGTTCGTCGCACCGCGTTGCGGCCGGATGAATTGCTGACCGCGATCATCGTCCCGGAGGCGGACGCGCTCGACGCCAGCTCATTCCTCAAACTCGGCGCGCGCCGCTATCTCGTCATCTCGATCGTCATGGCCGCCGCTGGCCTGCGCGTGCGGGACGGTCGCGTCGTCGAAGCCCGAATCGCCGTCGGCGCCGCCTCGCCGGTCGCCCGGCGGCTGCCGTTGCTGGAGGAGCGGCTGCGCGGCAAGCCGGCCGACGCCAGCCTTGCGCTTTTCGTCGCCGCCGACGCTTTCGCCGATCTCTCCCCGATCGATGATCTGCGCGCCGAGGCCGAATACCGCCGCGACGCCGCCGCGACGCTGGTGCGCCGCGCCCTCGCCGCCTGCCTCGCCGATCTGTCGCGTCGGGAGGACGCATGACTGTCGCCTTCACCCTCAACGATGCGCCGGCCGCGCTCGGCGGCGACCCGGGCCGGCGCCTGTCGGGCGCCCTGCGCGACGATCTCGGCGAAACCGGCGTCAAGTCCGGCTGCGACGCGGGCGACTGCGGCGCCTGCACCGTGCTCGTCGACGGCGCGCCGGTCTGTTCCTGCCTGATGGCGGTGGGCCAAATCGAAGGCCGCGCGGTGACGACCATCGCCGGACTCGTCGATCCTCTGGCGGAACGGCTCAAACAGAGTTTTCTCGATCATGGCGCGGCGCAATGCGGAATTTGCACCCCGGCCATGTTGACGGCGGCGACCGCACTGCTGCGCGCCGACGCCCCGCCTGACGAACGGGCGGTGGAGGATGCGCTCGGCGGCGTGCTCTGCCGCTGCACCGGCTATGCGAAAATCGTCGACGCCGTCATGGCCGTGGCGCGCGGCGAGGACGCGCCCGCCCCTGTCGACGGCGCGGTCGGCGCGCGCGTTCCCCGTCTCGACGGCGCCCGCAAGGTTGACGGCGCCGACATTTTCGGCGCCGACGAAATCCCGGCCGACAGCCTCGCCCTCGTCGCCATTCGTTCGCCGCACCACCACGCCCGTTTCGCCTTCGGCGATCTCGACGCCTTCGTCGCCGCCCATCCGGGCGTTCGCCGTGTGCTGACCGCCGCCGACGTGCCGGGAGAAAATCGCCACGGCGTTATCCCGGCTTTCGCCGATCAGCCGGTGTTCGCCGTCGAAACCGCGCGCTTTCGCGGCGAGGCGGTGGCGGCCGTCGTCGGCGAGCCGGCCGCGATGGCCGCGCTCGACCTGGCCGCGTTTCCCGTGACATGGACGCCCGCGCCGGCGCTGACCGACATCACGGCGGCGCGCGCGCCCGACGCGCCGCTCGTGCATTCCGCCCGCGCCGGCAATCTCCTGACCGAAGGCGTCGTGCGGCGCGGCGACGCCGCCGCCGCTTTCGCCGACGAGACGCTGACGACGGTTGAAGGCGGCTTCGAGACCGGCTTTGTCGAACACGCCTATATCGAGCCCGAGGCCGGCTTCGCCCGTCGCGTCGGCGAGCGCATCGAGGTTCAGGCCTGCACACAGTCGCCCTACATGGACCGTGATGATGTCGCCCGCATTCTCGGGCTCGCGCCGGAGGCGGTGCGCGTTATCCCGACGGCCGTCGGCGGCGGCTTTGGCGGCAAGCTCGATCTGTCCGTGCAGCCCTTCGTCGCGCTGGCCGCGTGGCTGACGAACCGCCCCGTGCGCATGGTCTACACGCGCGCCGAATCGATGATGACGACAACCAAGCGGCATCCCGCGCGTATGAAGGCGCGCGTCGGCGCGACGCCCGATGGCCGTCTTGCCGCCATGCGCTTCGACGGCGATTTCAACACCGGCGCCTACGCCTCCTGGGGGCCCACAGTCGCCAATCGCGTGCCGGTGCATGCTTCCGGCCCCTATGTCACGCCCAACTACGAGGCCCGCGCCCGCGCCATCCACACGCATCTCGTGCCGGCCGGAGCGTTTCGCGGCTTCGGCGTGCCGCAGGCCGCCATCGCGCAGGAGCAACTTTTCGACGAGCTGGCGCTGAAACTGGGCATCGATCGGCTGGAATTCCGCGTCCGTAACGCCCTCGGCCCCGACACGCCGACCGTCACGGGGCAGGTTCTCGGCGCGGGCGTCGGCTTCAAGGCCTGTCTTGAAGCGCTCCGGCCGCGCTGGCGCGCCGCCCGGACTGAAATCGACGCCTTCAATCTGTCGACGACCGGCCCGACGCGGCGCGGCATGGGCGTCGCCGGCATGTGGTATGGCTGCGGCAACACGTCGCTGTCGAACCCGTCCACCATCCGCATGGGCGTGAAGCCGGACGGCCGCGTCGCGTTGCACCAGGGCGCGGTCGATATCGGCCAGGGCTCGAACACGGTAATCGCGCAGATCGCGGCGCAGGCGCTCGGCGCGCCGCTCGACGCGATCGATCTCGTCTGCGCCGACACCGACCTCACGCCGGATTGCGGCAAGACCTCCGCCTCGCGCCAGACCTTCGTCACCGGCAGGGCGGCGGAAAAGGCCGGCAGGGCGCTGCGCGCCGAAATTCTGCGCTGCGCCAACGCCGGGCCGGAGGCCGCGATCCTCTTCGCCCCCGGCGCCGTCGTCGTCCGCGACGGCGCGCGCGCGCAGACGCTCGACCTCGCCGATTTCGCGCCTGACGCGCATGGCTACGCCCTCGCCGCCGAGGAAACCTTCGATCCGCCGACGAGCCCGCTCGACGCCGACGGACAGGGCGAGCCCTACGCCGTTTACGGTTTCGGCGCGCATCTCGCCGAAATCGAGGTTGATCTCGAACTGGGAACGGTGAAAGTCCTGCGCCTGACGACGGCGCACGACGTCGGCAAGGCGATCAACCCGACGCTGGTCGAGGGCCAGATCGAGGGCGGCGCGCTGCAGGGCCTGGGCCTCGCGCTGATGGAGGAGTTCCACCCCGGCAAGGGCGAGAACCTGCACGATTACCTCATCCCGACCATCGGCGACCGGCCGATGATGGAGCACATCCTCATCGAGGACGCTTCCCCCGTCGGACCCTATGGCGCGAAAGGCATTGGCGAGCAGGCGCTGATTCCGACCGCGCCCGCCATTTTCAACGCCATTCACGACGCCTGCGGCCTGCGCGTGACCCGCGCGCCCGCGACCCCGGGCCGCATCCGCGCCGGATTGAAGGCGCTTGCCGAAGCGAGGCGCGCATGAACGATGACACGGACCTTCCGGCGGCCGTGCAGGGCGACAAGATCCGCTGCGACGCATGCCCGGTGCTCTGCTACATCAAACCCGGCATGGCCGGCGCCTGCGACCGCTACGCCAATGACGCGGGAATGCTGGTGCGGCTCGATCCGCATGTGCTGCTGTCGCGCACGATTTCCGACGGCGGCGACCTCGTGCCCTTCCTTGAGGACAGGCAGACCGGCGGCGAACTCATCCGCGAGCGCGAGGTTTTCGTCACCGCCATCGGCGCCGGCACGACCTATCCCGACTACAAGCCCGCGCCCTTCATCGTCGGCTCGCGCGTCGACGGGGTGGACATGGTGACCGTCGTCACCGAGGGCATTTTTTCCTATTGCGGCGCCAAGGTGAAGATCGACACGGATCGGCACCTCGGCCCCGAGACGGCGGCCGTGCGCGTCGACGGCGCGCCGATCGGCCATGTCACGACCGGCGAATACGGCTCGCAGATGCTGTCGCTGGGCGGCGTCAATCACCTGACGCACGGCGGCAAGAAAGAGGGCCGCGTCACCTGCAAGGCGCTGCTCGACCTGTGCAACGGACTGCCCGTCGAGATGACGATCGACGGCGGCGCGACGCTCGTGGTCGAGGCCGACCGGCCGCCCATCGTCAACGGCCAGCGCGAAATGCGCATGCGCGTCGGCTGCGGGTCGGCCGCCATCGGCATGTTCGCCAAACAATGGCGCGAACTGGTCGACGAGGTGATCGTGGTGGACGACCACATCACCGGCGTGCTCTCCGAGCATCAGGCCGGCAAGTTTCTCGACGTGCCGGCGACCGGCGTGAAGATCAAGGGCCATCGCTCGACGCCCGGCCGCTATTTCCGCGTCGCCGAACCGGGGTCGGGCTGGGGCGGCACCAATCTTACCGATCCTTTGCAGATCATCGGCGGCTTCGACCCCAAGCGCGCCTGGCCTGGCCTGCGCCTGCTGATGGTCTCGACCACCGGCGAACACGCGGCGAGCTATGTGCTCGACGACGGGTTGCAGCCGGTCGAGCAGGCGCTGTCGCCCGCCTTGCAGGCCGCCGTCATGCGCGTGCAGGACAATTGCGAGCCGGCCCTGTCGAGCGTGTTGTTCATGGCCGGCGCCGGCGGCTCGCTGCGCGCCGGCGTCACCGAAAATCCGGTCGGCCTGACCCGTTCCGTGCGCGAGGCCATCACCCGCGTCACCTGCGGCGGCGCGCCGGTTTATGTCTGGCCCGGCGGCGGCATCACCTTCATGGTCGATGTCGCGCGCATGCCGAAGAACGCCTTCGGCTACGTGCCGACGCCCGCGCTGGTCGCGCCCATCGAATTCACCATGACGCGAGCGGATTACGCCGCGCTCGGCGGCTATCTCGAGGAGATCCGCGACGTCGCCGACGTGCAGGCGCTGGCCAATCGCCGCGCCATCGGCGCGCGGCAGGACAACCCGTGGCCGCTGCGCCCCGCATCGGCGGATGACGCATGAGCGCCCGCCAGACCCTTCGCCGCCTGCCCGACGGTCGTCGCCTGCATCTCGGCGACGGTCCCATCGACCTGATCGTCGAAGCCTGGGGCGGGCGGGCTGCGGTGGAGCACGCCTATCAGGCCGCGATCGCCCGCTTCCGCACGATTCTCGACGAACTCTGCGCCGAATTGCCGGCGCTGCGCGCGCCGGCGGGCGAGTCCGCGCCACAAAGTCCCGTCGGCCAGCGCATGGCTTGCGCCGTCGCGCCGTTCGCCCCGGCGCATTTCATCACGCCCATGGCGGCCGTGGCCGGCGCTGTGGCCGACGAAATCGCCGATGTGATGGCGGCCGCCGCGCCGCTCGATCGCCTCGCCGTCAACAATGGTGGCGACATCGCCATCCGGATGCGCGCCGGCGAAACTTTTGCGCTCGGCCTGATCGCCCGCCCCGACCGGCCCTTGCTCTTCGCCCACGCGACATTACGGGGTTCGGACGCGATCGGCGGCGTCGCCACCAGCGGCTGGCGCGGGCGCTCCTTTTCGCTGGGCGTCGCCGACGCCGCGACGATTCTGGCGCGCGACGCGGCGGCGGCCGACGCAGCGGCGACGCTTGTCGCCAACGCCGTCGATCTGCCCGGCCATCCCGCCGTCCTGCGCGCGCCGGCCAACAGCCTGCAGCCCGACAGCGATCTCGGCGCGCGCCTCGTCACCCGCGCCGTCGGACTCCTGTCGCCCGACGACATCGACGCGGCCCTGCGCGCCGGCGCGCAAAAAGCCGCCGAATTCGAAAAATCCGGCCTCATTCGGGCCGCCGCCTTGCATCTTGCCGGGCGAACATCGACGATAGGCGCGCTCGCCGCGCTGCCCGCGCCCGGGAGGAGAGCCGATGCCGCAGGTTGAAATCCGCAAACGCGTGCTGAGCGTCGAGGAGATTTTCCACGAGGGCGGCCCCGTCGCCGCGACGCCGCATCGCCGCGGCGCGATCATGTGCGTCATCCGCAATCCCTTCGCCGGCCGCTATGTCGAGGACATCCAGCCCTTCATGACGGATCTGGAGCCGCTCGGCGTCGATATGGCGCGGCGCCTGCTTGACGCGCTCGGCGGCGATCCGGCGAAGATCGAGGGCTACGGCAAGGGCGCGATCATCGGCGCCGCCGGCGAACTGGAGCACGGCGCGCTCTGGCACGCGCCCGGCGGCTATTCCATGCGCGCCGTGCTCGGCAAGGCTCAGGCCATTGTGCCCTCCACCAAGAAGGTCGGAGGCGTCGGAGCGCGGCTCGACGTGCCGGTGACGCATGTCAACGCCTCTTATGTGCGCTCGCATTTCGACGCGATCGAGGTCGGCTGCAACGACGCGCCGCGCGCCGACGAAATGGCGCTCATCCTCGTCATGACGACGGGCGCGCGCGTGCACAACCGCGCCGGCGGTCTGGCGGCTTCCGACGTCAAGGGAGAGGACGGACTGCGATGAGCGCCAACATCCGCAAGATCGTCACCATCGTCGAGGAGACGCTGAGCGAGGGCGGCCGAGCCGTCGCTCCGCCGACGCGCCGCGCCGCCGTTCTGGCCGTGATCGAAAACCCTTTCGCCGGGACGGGCGCCGACGACCTGACCGATCTCATGAATGTCGGCGAGGAACTGGGCGCGCTGCTGACGCGAAAAGCCGTCGACGCGCTCGGCGGCGACGCGGCGATCATCGAGAGCTACGGCAAGGCCGCCGCGGTCGGCGAGGATGGCGAACTTGAGCACGCCGCCGCCATTCTGCACCCGAAGCTTGGCGCGCCGGCGCGCAAGGCGATCGGCGGGGGCGCGGCGCTCATTCCGTCGTCGAAAAAGCGCTGCGGGCCGGGCGCGCCGCTCGATATTCCCCTGGGCCACAAGGACGCCGCTTTCGTGCGGTCGCATTTCGACGGCATGGAAGTGCGTGTGAGCGACGCGCCGCGCGCGAAAGAAATCGTCGTCGCCGTGGCGCTCACCGATTCCGGTCGGCCGCATCCGCGCGTCGGCGGGTTGAAAAAGGAAGACATCAAGGGCGAGGACGGCTTGCGCTGAATCTCGACGCATCACCGTAAAGGGGAACGAACATGGCGAAATACATGATCAGCGGTCTGGCCGGCCTCGCCTTCGCGGCGATGCTGTCAGGCGCGCAGGCGCAAGGCGCGGCCGGCGGCGACATCAGGATTGGCGAGGTCAATTCCTATTCCGGTCTGCCGGCCTTCACCGAGCCCTACCGCAAGGGCTGGCAGCTCGCGCTCGAGGAGATCAACGCCGGCGGAGGCGTCAACGGCCGCAAGCTCGTGGTGGTGTCGAAGGACGACGGCGGCAAGCCGGCCGACGCTGTGACCGCCGCCAATGAGCTGGTGTCGAGCGAGAAGGTGTCGATGCTGTTTGGCACGTTCTTCTCGCATGTCGGCCTCGCCGTATCCGACTTCGCCAAACAGAAGAAAGTGTTTTTCCTCGCCGCCGAACCGCTTTCGGACGCGGTGACATGGGCGCAAGGCCACCGCTACGTCTTCCGCCTGCGCCCGTCGAATTACATGCAGGCCGCCATGCTGGCGGAGGAAGCCGCGAAACTGCCGGCCAAACGCTGGGCGACCATCGCGCCGAATTACGAATATGGCCAGTCGGCCGTCGCCGTATTCAAGCGTCTGCTTTCGGCCAAACGCCCCGACATTCAATGGGTCGACGAGCAATGGCCGCCGCAGGGCAAGATCGACGCAGGCGCCGTCGTCGCCGCATCGGCCGCGTCGAACCCGGAGGCGATTCTCAACGTCACCTTCGGCGGCGATCTCGTGAAGCTCGTGCGCGAGGGCAACACGCGCGGCCTGTTCAAGGGCCGTTCGGTCGTCTCGTTCCTGACCGGCGAGCCGGAATATATCGATCCCCTGAAAGACGAGACGCCCGAAGGCTGGATCGTCACCGGCTATCCGTGGAACCAGATCAGGACGCCGGAGCATGACGCCTTCCTCAAGGCCTATCAGGCGAAGTTCAACGATTATCCGCGCCTCGGCTCCATCGTCGGCTATGCGTCGATGAAGGCGGTCGCCGCGATTCTCGCCAGGGCCAATTCGACCGAAACCGAAAAGCTGGTCGATGCGGCCGAGGGCCTGAGCATGTCGACGCCGCTCGGCGGCATCGAATTCCGCAAGATCGACCACCAGTCGACGCTCGGCGCTTTCGTCGGCAAGACGGCGGTGAAGGACGGCAAGGGCGTGATGGTCGACTCGGTCTATCGCGACGGCAAGGCCTATCTGCCCTCCGACGAGGAGGTGAAGAAACTGCGGCCGGCGAACTGACGCCCTGTCGTTTTCTTCTCCCGAACGCGGGGAGAAGGGCGGAACGGCGCCTCATCATCCCCTCTCCCCGCATGCGGGGAGAGGGCTAGGGTGAAGGGCCCGGCGTAGAGACCGTTCTTGCAGGATCGCACTCTCCGCTCGGCCCCTCATCCGGCGCTTCGCGCCACCTTCTCCCGCATCGGGGAGAAGGGAAGACATCCCGGAAGTCCCGCGAGGCCTCTTGTCCTTCTACATCGTTCAATTCCTGACCGGCCTCGCCAGCGCCGCCTCGTTGTTTCTCGCGGCCTGCGGCCTGTCGATCATTTTCGGCGTGACGCGCATCGTCAATTTCGCCCACGGCGCCTTCTACATGCTCGGCGCCTATGTCGCCTTCACGCTGACCGAGCGGCTGGAGGGGACGTTCGGTTTCTGGATCGGCCTCGTCATCGCCGCGGGCGTCGTCGCGGTGGTCGGCGCGCTGGTCGAAATGCTGCTGCTGCGCCGCATCTATCGCGCGCCGGAGCTGTTCCAGCTTCTCGCTACGTTCGGCGTGACGCTGATGGTGCAGGATCTCGTCGTGCTGATCTGGGGGCCGGAGGATCTCGTCGGCCGCCGCGCGCCCAATCTGCGCGGCGCGGTCGACATTCTCGGCCAGTCCTTTCCCGCCTACGATCTCTTTCTCATCGCATTGGGGCCGCTGGTGCTCGCCGGGCTTTGGCTGCTGTTCCACCGCACCCGCTGGGGCGTGCTGGTGCGCGCAGCGACCCAGGACCGCGAGATGATCGCGGCGCTCGGCGTCAATCAGAAATGGCTGTTCACCGGCGTCTTCGCGCTCGGCGTCTTTCTCGCCGCGCTCGGCGGCGCGCTGCAATTGCCGCGCGAGGCGGTGAATCACCAGATGGACCTGCGCGTCATCGTCGATGTCTTTGTCGTCGTCGTCATCGGCGGGCTCGGCTCGGTCGGCGGCGCCTTTCTGGCGGCGATTCTCGTTTCTGTGCTGAACGCTTTCGGCATTCTCATCTTTCCGGGCATCGCGCTCGTCGCCATCTTCCTCGTCATGGCCGTGGTTCTCGTCGTGCGGCCCTGGGGCCTGATGGGCAAGCCCGAGGCGATCATTCGCGGCGGTGTGGGCGCGGCTCCTTTGCCCTGGGCGCCCTTGACGCGCCATGCGCGCCTTGGCGTCGCCGCAGGCGTCGCGATCGCCGCGCTGCTGCCGGCGGTCGCGTCGCCGTATCTGCTGAATGTCGCGACCGAAGTGCTGATCTTCGCGCTTTTCGCCGCCAGCCTGCATTTCATGATGGGCGCGGGCGGCCTCGTCTCCTTCGGCCACGCCGCCTATTTCGGGCTCGGCTCCTATGGCGCGGCGCTGGCCGTCAAGAAGGCCGGGCTCGGGATGATGGCGGGGCTCATCGCCGGGCCGCTCGCGGCGACGCTCGGCGCGCTCGTGTTCGGCTGGTTCTGCGTGCGGCTTTCGGGCGTCTATCTCGCCATGCTGACCATGGCTTTCGCGCAAATCGTCTGGTCCATCGCCTTCCAATGGGTGAGTGTGACCGGCGGCGACAATGGTCTGCTCGGCGTCTGGCCGCAGCCGCCGTTCAACAATCCGGCCGCGCTCTACTGGCTTGTGCTGACGCTCGTCGCCGGCGGACTGACGCTGCTGCGCATGTTCGTCTTCTCCCCCTTCGGCTACGCCTTGCGCGCGACGCGCGATTCGACGTTGCGCGCTGAATCGATCGGCGTCGATCGCATGAACGTGCAATGGGCGGGCTTCGTCATCGCCGGCTTCTTCGCCGGCCTCGCCGGAGCGCTCTACGCTTTCTTCAAGGGCTCGGTCTTTCCCGACAATCTGTCGATTCCCCTGTCGGTCGACGGTCTTGTCGCGGTGTTGCTCGGCGGCGTCGGTTCGGTCTCGGGCGCCATTCTTGGCGCCGGCTTTTTCAAGAGCCTGTCGATCTGGCTGGTCAGCAACACCGATTATTCAAAGCTGGCGCTCGGCGCGGTCATCGTCGCGCTCGTCGTCGCCTTCCCCGGCGGAATCATGGGCCTGTTCGAACGGCTGCGCGAGAGGCGCGCCGCCGCCGGCGCGGAGGCCGCGCCATGAGCCTGCTCGCCGTCCGCGACCTGATGAAATCCTACGGCGGCGTGCATGCCGTGCGCGGCGTGTCGTTCAGCCTCGAAGAGGGCGAGATGCTCGCGCTCATCGGCCCCAACGGCGCCGGCAAGTCGACCTGTTTCAACATGCTCAATGGCCAGGCGAAGCCCGACGTCGGCAGCGTCAAATTCCGCGACGTCGAGATCGCCGGCCTGAACCCGCGCCAGATCTATCGGCTGGGCGTCGGGCGAACCTTCCAGATCGCCGCGACCTTCAATTCCATGAGCGTGATCGAGAATGTGCAGGTGGCGCTGCTGTCGCACGACCGCGCCCTGTCGCGTCTGTTCGGCGCGGCGAGGAGCCTGCGCCGCGCCGGGGCGATGGCGCTGCTCGAACGCGTCGGCCTCGGTCCGCAAGCGGAACGCGCTTGCGCCGAACTCGCCTATGGCGACGTCAAGCGGCTGGAGCTGGCCATGGCGCTGACCAATGCGCCGCGCCTGCTGCTGATGGACGAACCGACGGCGGGCATGGCCCCGCAGGAGCGCGGCCAATTGATGGATCTGGTGCGGGAGATCGCCCGCGACGAGAAGATCGGCGTGCTGTTCACCGAACACGACATGGACATCGTCTTCGAGCACGCCGACCGCATCATGGTGCTCGACCGCGGCAAACTCATCGCCGAGGGCGATGCGCGGTCCGTGCGCGACAACCCGGCCGTGCGCGCGGTCTATCTCGGCGAGGGCCTCGCCTTTGCCGCGGAGGACCGGACATGAGCGACATCATGCTCGACGTCGAAGGCCTCGACGCCTGGTATGGCCGCGCCCGCATCCTGTTCGGCGTGTCGCTCGGGGTCGGGCGGGGCGAGGTCGTCGCGCTGCTCGGCCGCAATGGCGCCGGCAAGACGACGACGTTGCGGACATTGATGGCGCTGGTGCCCGAACGCGCCGGCCGGGTGACGTTCGAGGGCCGCGATATCGCCCGCCTGCCCACGCACGACATCGTGCGCGCCGGTCTCGGCTATGTGCCGGAGGACCGTCGCGTTTTCACGGAACTGACGGTGGCGGAAAATCTCGAGGTCGGCCGCCGCCCGCCCCGCGCCGGCGCGGCGCAATGGACGCAGGAAAGCCTGTTCAGACTGTTTCCCAATCTCGCCGAAATGCGCGAGCGCGCCGGCGGTCGCATGTCCGGCGGCGAGCAGCAGATGCTGTCCATCGCGCGCACTCTGATGGGCCAGCCCCGGCTTGTGCTGCTCGACGAACCGTCCGAAGGACTTGCGCCGAAAATCGTCGAGGAGATGGCGCATGCGATCCTCGCGATGAAAAAGGCCGGGCTTTCGGTGCTCGTCTGCGAGCAGAACCTGCATTTCGCCAGGGCGATTTCCGACCGCGCCTATATTATCGAGAGCGGCCGCATCCGCTACGAGGGAACGATCGCGGAACTTGAGGCCAATCCGGACATCCGCGACGCCTATCTGGCCGTATGAGGAAGCCTTGGAGAACGACAGCTACGCGCTCGACGAGCAGGTCGGATTCGCCCTGCGTCTCGCGCATCAGCGCCATACGGCGATCTTCGCCGCGCGCATGATTGGCGACCTGACGCCCCGGCAATTCGCGACGCTGGCGCGGCTGCACGCCCAGGGGCCGCTTTCGCAGAACCACCTCGGCCGCCTGACGGCGATGGACGTGGCGACGATCAAGGGCGTCGCCGACCGTCTCGTCGCGCGCGGCCTCGTCGCCGCCGCCCCCGACCCGGCCGACGCCCGCCGCCGCGTTCTGGCGCTGACCGATGCGGGCCGCGCCTTGATCGAAGCGGCCCTGCCGGTCGCCGCCGGCATCACCGCCGAAACGCTGGCGCCGCTCGACGCGAACGAATGCGCCACGCTGCTCGCTTTGTTGGCAAAGCTGAAATAAAGCCCGACCGACCGCCTCCGACCGGCCAATCAGCGAAAAACCGATGCATGGGGCGAGCCGGCTCTGCGACAGCACATCGGCCGGAGGGCCGGCGGCCGCATCCCCACGCCCGCGCCGAATGGCGATGGACAGGTTAAGCCAAAGCCCCCTTCGTCAGTTCCGGCAGCTTCTCCGCCGGCGGCGTGTTGCGGCTGCGCAGGCTGCGCGGCAGACCGTCGATGATCGTCATGCCCACGCCGGGCAGATCGCCCAGCGCAACGCTTTCGAGCAGATGCCGGCCCGCCGAATGCTGCGCCTTGTCCATCAGCACGAAATCGGCGGAGCGGCCGATCTCGATCAGCCCCGAATCGAGCCCGCGCAGCCGCGCCGTATTGCCGGTGGCGAAGCAGAAGGCCGTCTCCGGCGCCACCTCGCCGAGCGCCGCCAGCATCGACACCATGCGCAGAATGCCGAGCGGCTGCACGCCTGACCCCGCCGGCGCGTCGGTGCCGAGAATGACGCGGTCGAGTTGGCCGATCTCCTTCGCGGTGCGCAGGGTGAACAGCGCGGCGCGTTCGTTGCCGTTGTGCACCAGCTCCAGCCCACGGCCGCAGCATTCGCACAGGCGGCGGATTTGCCCGTCGGGCAGCGCCGTGTGGCCGCCGTTGATATGGCCGATGATGTCAGCGTCGGCCTCGAGCACGATGTCCGCGTCGATCAGGCCGGAACCCGGAATCGACGGCCCGCCGGTGTGGATGGTCGAGCCGATGCCGTGCTTGCGCGCCCAGGCCACCATCTGCCGCGCCGTCTTGCCGTCCTTGACGCCGCCGAGGCCGACCTCGCCGAGCAGCCTGACGCCGGCGGCGGCCATTTCGGCGAAATCCGCCTCCGTCATGCCCGGCTCGATCACCGGCGCGCCGGCGATCACCTTGACGCCGCTGGGGCGCAGATTGCGGAAAGCGCGCTCGGCGAAAATCGCCATGGCCTTCAGCCCGACGATATCCTTCGGCCGGCCCGGCATATGCACCTCGCCGGCGGAGATCATCGTCGTGACGCCGCCGTGCAGGCAGGAATCGATCCATGACATCTGATTCTGACGCGGCGTCCAGTCGCCCGCGACGGGATGGACATGGCTGTCGATCAGGCCGGGCGTCAGCGTCGCCCCATGTGCGTCAACGACGATGTCGGCCCGGTCGAGATCGAGATCCTTCGCCCGGCCGAAGCCCGCGATGCGGCCGTTTTCCGCGACCAGCGCGTCGGCGTCGAGGATCGGATGGGCCAGATCGCCCGACAGCATCAGGCCGACATTGCGAATGACGAGTTTCGAAGGGGCGCCCGCCGGCGCCGCGTCATGAGCCATCTGATCCTCCCGATCGTTTGCCTGCATATGAAAGGGAGCACGCGGCCGGCCCGCTGACAAGCGCCCGCGCGCGGCATATCCTGCGCCGGAGCGCAAGAGGACACATGATGCCCCTGATCGACGCCGCCGACAGCCAGCTACTGCTGATCGACTTTCAGGCCAGGTTGACGCCCGCCATCGCCGGCGGCCAGGCGGCGATCGCCAACGCCCGCCGGCTGGCCGAGGCGGCGCGGCTCATGGCCGTGCCGATTCTCGCCACAGAGCAGAATCCGAAAGGTCTGGGCCCGACCGTTCCCGAGTTGCGGGGCTTCGACCCCATCGTGACGAAAACCGCCTTCGGCGCCTGCGCCGAACCCGCCTTCCGCGCGGCGCTCGATCCCGCCCGCGCGCTGATCGTCGCCGGATGCGAGGCGCATGTCTGCGTATTGCAAACGGTGCTCGGTTTGTGCGCGGATCGCTGGCGCGTCTTCGTCGTCGCCGACGCCGTCGGATCACGCGCGCCGGACAACAAGGCCGCCGCGCTTCGACGCATGGCCGCGCATGGCGCCGAAATCGTCACCACAGAAATGGCGATCTTCGAATGGCTGCGCGACGCAACGCACCCGCGGTTTCAGGCCGTGCGAAAGCTGATCGTTTGAGACGGCCTGGCTCCCCTGCCGACCGACCCGTTGGCCGGGGGATGCGGCAGGCTGATCAACCGATGGGCGATATCGGCGGAAAAGATTGCGCCATCAAACCCCGGGACCGAACGTCTAGCGGCGCGAGCTGTCGGACACGCCGCCCATCCACCCTTCCGTCCTTGCGCCGGGGCTGACGACCGTGCGTCGAACATCCTTATCCACCCGGACGCCGAAACGATGCGTGCGGCCGGACACCGAGTTGCCGCGAATGGAAACGCTTTCCGCGCCATTGGTCACGCGCAGGGCGTCCGCGTTGCGGTCCTTGACGCCGGCGTTGGCGATCGAATTGCCCTCCACCACCACCTGACGCGTGACGCCGCGGAATTGCGAGCCGACGCGAATGCCCTGATGGGCGGTATTGGCGACGCGGTTGGCCCTGACGACGATATTCTTGCCGTCGGAGATGAGGATGCCGTGATAGTCGCTGACGTTCGTCACGGAATTGTTCTCGACGACCGCGTCATCAACGCCGCCGTAAACCGGGCCGTTCGGATTTCCGTTCCAGAGGCCGCCGACAAAGATGCCGGTGTCGCGCGTGTTGCGCACGACATTGCGGGCCACGAGCGCCGATGTCGACCGTTCTGGCTCGTTGTTGGTGCCGATGCCGTTGACGACGACGCCGCCGGAGGAGACGCCCTTGCCGTCGCAAACATTGTCGGCAATGACGAAATTGTGGCTGCCGTCCCACACGCCGTAGCAGGCGCTGCGCGCGCCCGAAGCGTAATTGTCGGTGATGCGGAATTGGCGCGAGGCGAGGAACGCCGCGCCAATCTGGACATCGTCGTTGTCCGCGCCCAGGAAGCGCACGCCCCGGACGACGACGTCCCGCGCCCGAACGAAAGCGGCGAGATAGATGCGGCGTCCGCCATCCGTTCCCGCCCGGCCGTCGAGCACCAGATCGCGAATCTCGATGTTGGCGTTGCCGCCTTTCCAATCCTCGTTGCTGAAAACGCCGGCCGGCATTCCCCTGGGATAGGTCACATTCAGCGAAGCCCACTGTGGATTGCCCTGGATCGCTTTCGAGGTGGCGAGAATCGAGCACTCGCCGCGGCCTGTGACCTGCGAGCCCGACGGCAGCAGGATGGTTTGCGCGACGAGAAACCGTCCGCAGGGGAACGACAATTGGCGCGCCCCGCCCTTGATCGCGGCGGAAATCGCGCCCGAGCTGTCCCGCGCTCCGGTGGGATCGACGCCTTCAATCGTGGCGACATTCACGTGCTGACCGCCGCCCGTGCGGTTATTGTCGCGGGCCTCGGAGGCCGCCGCCGATCCGAGGACAGCCAACGTCGTTGTCAAACCGATCGCCGCAGCTTTCTTCATCAATGTCGTGTCCCGCGCGCGCCTCACGACGCATCGCGCCCTGGCTTGCGCGTCAGCCTATGCCAACCGCGCGAGCGAGGGCAATACGTTGTCCGGGCTGTGTCAGAGTGGCCAGGGCGTGGCGACGCCACCGGCCCGTCGATCCGGCTTTGGCGACGCGAGCCGCGCCCTATCCGCTTGTGGGCGCCTGCTCGAAATGCTCCTTGAGCGCTGAAAAAAGCGCGATCATCTTGTCACAAAGCTCAGCCGGCTTGTAATCGCGCTCGATCGGCTTGCTGTCGCGCAGCAGGCAATCGGGCCGATCCAGTTCATCAATGATCCAATCGCGGTCCCGCGCCAGCTTTTCCAGGCGCGAGGCGATCGCCTCCTCGAGGCCAAAACTCATTTTTTGCGGAAATGCCGTGATGTTCTTCCACAAAATCAGGTCGACTTCGCGCGAAGGCCACTCCTTTAACAGCGTATTCACAATCAATATTGTAAGATAATCGATTGAAACATTGCTGAATATTTGCTGAGAGACCTCAATGCCGAAACATTTTCGGAAAAAATAGACCATAAAATCGTGGCGATGCTCGTCATATGGAATCACAATCGCCCGATTGGAGAAATGAGCGGTCCAAATATTGATCGTATTGCGCGGAGAAAACTGCATCGCCGACGTGATCTCCGCGTCGATGATCTGGCCGCCATGGGTCAGGAAATGCTTGTATTGTGAAAGGAGGTAGTCTTTCCGTTTACGAACAACAAAGACGAACTCCAGCTCGTCAAAATATATTCTTGCTATTTTTGCGAACAGCCGTGTTTGCTTCTCATTCACAGCGCAGAGATCTTCGCCGGACAAAAAGACGGTTTCCGCCCCGGCCGCATGTGCGTTGGCGACGACCGCATCGAAAAACGCCCGCAGACGATCGTCCTCGGCGTCCAGAAGCAGCTTCGCCAGATGCGAGTGTTGCCGCGGGTAATGATCGAGAAGGCCAACCGGATAGTAGATTCGTTCCGCTTTCAGCACGCTCCTTTCCTGGGTGCAGAAATCCTGGATCGACGTCGTGCCTGTCTTGTGACTGCCGATATGGACAACCAATCTGTTGAGTTTTTTCATTTTTCACTCATCCAACCTGAATGCGCCCGTGCGGGAGGCGTTGTTTCGGGACCGTCGGCCGCCGTGGATCGCGTCGAGGCGCGTTCGCGCGCTGCCGCCACATCGGGCTTTCGCCTGTCGCTCCCCATCCGGACCCGCCAATGGCGTCCGGCGTTCAAAATTCGGCCACCGGTTCGGTCACGAGATCGACGTGGTAGGTTCTCGCCATGGCCGCCATGTCCGCGGCGTAGAAATCCGTGAGCAGGGCCCGCGTCCGGCGCAACTCGTCCTCCTCGTGTCGAATCACCGCTTTCGCTCTGCCCGCAACGCCGGCGAGGGACGCCGCATTCACCGGCGCGATATCCAGGAAGCGGCAGAGCTTGTGATAAACGATGTCCATTCGCGGCAACTCGCCATATTCGACCATCATGACGTCGCGAAAATTCTGCGTGAGACAATCGACATCGGCGAAATACAGGCCCTGACGTAGCAGATTGCGCGCCGAGTGCCAGGCTTCACCGGGCGTGTCTTCCGGCCGGAAATCGTCGATGGCGTCCCTGAAGAAGGCGTAGATGCTTTCCGCCTTGTGGTGGACGCTGGTGTGCGCATAGGCCGAGAGCGCGCGCTCGACGGGATTTCTCAGGCAGACGAGCATTTTCGCGGTCGGATTGTAGTCGCGGATCGCGGCCACCGCGCCGTGATTGCGCAGGTAGTTCGGCGAGAAGTCAGCGAGATAGCGCTCGCCGCTCCAGCCGAAGAAATAATAATCGTAAAGGGAGTGATCGCCGTTCTTCCCGGCAAGGGTCGGCGCAAAGTGCGAGAAGTAATTCGTTTCCCTGACCGAGGGCAGGTGGATGTCCTGATGCGCGCCGAGCGCGGCCGCGAGTGTAGCGGTTCCCGCGTTGGCGGCGCCGACACAAAAGAGATTCGCCCTGGGCGGAGCGTGCCGCCAGAAGACGCGCGCGCGCATCATCAGATCAACGAAGAGCGGCACGATATCCCGATTCTTGTCGAGAAAATCCGGTTTCTGCAGAAGCGCGCGAACAACCTCCAGCCGCGGATCGCCGCGTCTGCGCGCGATGTCGAGCAAAGCCTGCCCCTCGCGATCGTCCGTCGGGCCGCGCCCAAGGAGCAATTCAAAACAATGATCGATCCGGTCGCGATCGATCCGCGTGTCCTCCGGCCAAAGATAACGGTTATTTCTGCCCACGCGCGCGTTTCCCGATCAGGCCGACATGATCAGAATTTCACCGCCAATGCCTGCCCGGTGGCGAAGGTGAAGACCGCTTCGGGGCGGCCGGCGAAGAACTTGTCCACCGCTTCGAGCGCGCCGGGGCAGGTCGGCGTTCCGTAATCGTCGAAGACGAAAATGCCGCGATCCATGCGCGGGTAGCAGAATTCCAGCGTCGCCAGGATCGGATGGTAGATATCGAGATCGATATGGACAAGGCGAACCCGGCTGTGTTCAAGGCCGGCGAAGGTCGCGGGAATGATGCCCTTATGGTAGGACACCTGCAGTCCGCCGCCGACAAGATCCTTGACGGCGTCGAGCGAGGTGTTGGCGAAATCGCCCTTGCTGTGCAGGTCCTTGGCGGCGTCGGTGTCCGGCATGCCCTCGTAGGTGTCGAACAGCCGCAACTGCGAATCGCCGGGACCGTATTCGCGGATGCAATTGGCCAGCGCCAGCGCCGTGACGCCCTGATAGACTCCGGCTTCCCAGATCTCGCCCTCCATATGCCGGGTAGCGAGATAGGCGAGCTCCAGAGTGCGCCAATTGGCCTTTGAGTTGATGGCTTGCATATTGCGCGACAAAATGCGCTTGGCGGTGGCCTCGACGATGTCGCTGCGGCGGTAGTCGACGAGCGTCGGCGCGAAGACGCTGTCGATGTCATAGAGCTGCGCATTGCGCAACTGCGCCGGCTTGGGCTGAGGCTTGAATGCGATATATCCGGCTTCGCGCAATTTTTGCGCCATGGCGTCCAGATCGGTCTTCATGATCACTTCGCTTTCGATGGTCCCGTCGAAATCAGCAGGAATTGTCCGCAATCGCCTTTAACCGGCGAACCGTCGATCGTTCGGTCGGGCCGCAATCAACGCTCCCTCACGCCGACGCCCTTTGGCCGTCGGCGACCTGGCCGGCCACGGCAACCTGCCGCGCGCGTTCGAGATGCTCGATTCGCGCGGCATAACGCAATCCCGTGGCGAGATAGCTAAAATCGGCCGCCAACCTCACCCGGGCCCGTTCGCCGAGCTTGCGCCCCGCTTCCGGGTTGTCAATGAGCTGGCGCATGGCGTGGGTGGCGGCTTCGACGTCGGCGTCTGCCCAGTGCTGATCCTGCCAATGCGGATAGTCGCCGTTGCGCAGCCCGATCAGCCGATAGGGGATAAGGATCGCCGTCTCCTTCGTGCAGAAATCCATATTGCCGGAATAGGCGGTGGCGATGACGGGCTTGCCCAGCGCCATCGCCTCGGTCAGCCCGCGGCCGAACCCCTCGGAGCGATGCAGCGAGACGAAGCAGTCCGTGAGCCACACGAGGCTCTTCATCTCGAGATCGGAGAGCGTGCCGTTGATCACCTTGACGCGATCGCGCAGGCCGGCGACGGCGGCGTCGAAACGCGCTTTCATTTCCGGGCGGCGGCCGGCGTTGTTGGTCTTGATGACGAGGACCATGTCGGCGTAGGGCCGCTCCTTCGCGAGCGCGGTAAAGGCGTCGAGAACGGCGAAGGGGTTCTTGCGCTCGACATAGGACAGGAAGTCGAACGAGAAGAAAAAGGCGTAGGCGCTCTCGCGGATGCCGAAATAGCGGCGGGAGTAGAGGGCGCGACGCGTCACTTCGCAGGCCAGCGGCATATGAATGACCGGAATGTCGACGGCCCTGGCCACCGCGTCGCGGATGAAGGCCGACGGCGCCCAGACCTCGTCGAACTTCATCAGATATTCGGCCCATTCGGACGGATAGCGCTCAAGCTCCCAGGCCGGATAGATGACGTTCTTGCTGCCGGGCGCCATGGGATTGGGCAGGACGGTCAACGCCTGCTTCACCTCGTCGCCGTTGATGCAATAGATATTGACGCCGTCGCCCAGCAGCGGCGTCACCGCCGGCTCATATTGGGCGACGAGTTCGGGGTCGGGCGTCCCTTGCGGGCCGTAGATATCGACGATGCGCGCCGGCACGCCGACCTCGTCGAGCGCGCGCCAGACCGAGCGGACATGCTCGCCCATGCCGATGGGCGCCAGCGGATGGCCGACGGCGCGGACGCGCACGTCGCGGCCGGTGGAATATTCAAGTCGGTACGACAAACGCGTGTCCTCCAGATTCCACCGTCTCCAGCGCATTGCGCACGGCTTGCAGATAGCCGTGGCCGAACTGGCGGTCGGGCTCCAGGTAGCTGCCCTCGCCCCATTCATTCCAGGCAAGGACGAAAACGAGGCGCTCGTCGCCGTAATTCTGTTCGAGCGTCCTGCGATAGGTCCATTCAAGCCAGGCCTGGAACGCGCCGGGCGTGGCGTTTTCAAGGATCAGGCTGCGGTCGCGGTGGCGCGGCGTGTTGTCCCAGCCGACCAGCACGGAGCGGATGCGCCGGAAACCGACCTCGGGCCGGCGCATGAAGGCGGCGGCGAGCTGGCGATAGTCGTGCGCCGCGCCGGTCCAGTCGAAGTTGATCTTCTCGACAGGGCGCGGCGGATCGTTGACCATGCCGTGGGCGGGGAACTCGACCGTGATGTCGCAGCCATACTTTTTGGGATCTTCCGGGCGGGCCGAAAGCTCGAAGGATTCGACCATGGCGATGCAGATCTCGCCGATGCCGTTCTGACGGCAATAATTGCGCCAGACGGTCATGGCGCGGGCCGGATTGGGCAGCTCCTTGATGCGGTAGACCAGCATCAGCGGCTTGCCGTCGACGCGGATATAGGCGTCGTTGCGAAAATAGCGCGCGAAATCCGCGACGATCTCCAGCATGCCCTCATCCGTATAGGACTGGCCGAGCAGCACGTCGCTGTCGCGGCCGTCCCACCGGCGCGTCCAGTTCTCGTTGGCCCAGCACAGGCAGAACGGAAGGTTCGGCTTGCCGGTCTCCAGCATGCGCTCAAGCGGATGCTCCAGCAGGCGCTTGCCGTCGAACCAATAGTAATAATAGCAGAAGCCGGTGACGCCATAGCGGCGCGCCAGCTCGGCCTGTTGCTCCATCACTTCGGCGACGCGCAGGTCGTAATAGCCGAGATCGGCGGGCAAGCGCGGCTGGTTCTGGCCGACGTAATTGGGCTGCGTCTTGGCGACGTTGGTCCATTCGGTGAAGCCCTTGCCCCACCACAGGTCATTCTCGGGGATCGGGTGGTATTGCGGCAGATAGAACGCGATGGTGCGCAGCTTGTGCGCGGCGAGTTGATCGGCCCAACGCTGGACAAGCACCTGACGATTGCGCGAAATCCGCTGACGCTTGGATTGCGCGGCGGTGGTGTTGGCGTTGGTCGTCTTGCTGAGATGGTGCGCGACGACGGCCGCGGGTTCGTAATAGACCGTGAGGCCTTTGGCCCGCACCTTGAGGCTGAGGTCGGCGTCCTCGCAATAGGCGGGGGCGAACACGTCGTCAAAGCCGCCCAACTCGCCAAACAGGTCGCGCGCGATCAGGATCGCCGCTCCCGAGACGTGTTCGACAGGCCGGGCGTAATTGTAGCGCGCGTTGCGCGGATCCTGGCCGAAGCCGATGAGCGCGCCGGTGCCATCGGCGTTGAGCAGACAGCCCGCCTCCTGCAGCGAGCCGTCGAAGCACAGCAGTTTGGGACCGACGAGGCCGATTCCCGGATCCCCGGCCGCGGCCACGAGCGCTTCGAGGCAACCCGGCGCGATCTGCGCGTCGTTGTTGAGGAAAAAGAGATATTTGCCGCGCGCCTGGGCGGCTCCGGCGTTGCAGGCCGGCCCGAAGCCGATGTTCTTCTCGAACCGCACGGTGCGGATGGTCGGATTGGCGGCGATGACGGCGAAGGCCGGATCACTCGAGGCGTTGTCGGCGACGATGACCTCGACGCCGAACGTTTCCGGCAAGGCCTTTTCGAGCGCGACGAGACACTCGACCGTGACCAGCTCCTCGTTCATGCAGGGAATGACGACGGACACGAGGATGTCATCCGCCTTCGGCTGCGGCAGCGCGATCCTGGCCGCGATCTCGCTGACGTCGAGGCCGCGCAGCACGGCGCAATAATCGAGCGCCGCCGGATCCGGCTCCCTGCTTTCGAGGCTGGCGTAACCGAATTGGCGCACCTCTTCGTAGCTGCGCCATTCGGTGGAACCGTCCGCCGGGCGCGGCGCGCGCTGGACGCTGCGCGACACGCGCCGCTCGCCGGCGCCGTTCAGAACGTAATGCAGGAACGGGTTCATGCCCGCTTCGCGCACGTCCGGATTGTGATGGAAGTATCCCTTGACCGAGAAATACGGGGAAGGGTCGCGATTCTCGCGCCAGCCGTAGCGGGCGAAATGCTCGATCGGTCTGATCGTCGAGAAGTCGATGTCGCGATTGTGCTCGCGGTAAAACGCCTCGTCGAAATCCGCCGCCATTTTCGCCAGTTCGGCGGCTTCGATCGCGGCCGGCGATTCAGGCGGGGATGGCGGAGGCGGAGGCGGAGGCGGAGCGGCTGCAGCCTCCGCGCTCGACTCGTCCCCGGAAGCGTCGCCATGGTCGTCGAAAGCATCCTCGTCCCATTGCGCCGGCCCACCGCGACGGCCTTCGGCGATGCCAAAGTCGAGATAGTGCTGGAAAGGGTCGACGCCGCTGGTGCGCACGTCGGAATAATTGGCGACATACCAGGAGGTGTCGAAATAGGGATTGGGACTATGGCCGGCGCGGCTGCCGTGCCGGACGAAGAATTCAAGCGGGTCGCCCTGATTGATCTGGTATTTGGCGCGGTAGAAATTGGCGTCGAACAGGCCGGAGCGCTTCACCTTGTTATAGGCGGCGAGAAATTGCCGCATCGGGTCAGGCAAGGCGTCGTTGGCCTGGGCCGCTTCGCGCCAGTCGGGGTCGGCTTTCTGATCGGGCTGAACCGACAGATGGGCGGCGGCCCCTTCGCGCACATAATGGACGAGCGGGTTCAGACCGGCGCGCGCCGCGTCCGGATTGGCGTGGAGGTACCAGATCGCATCGAATGTGGCGTTGGGGCCACGGCCCTCGCGCCAGCCGGAGGCCGCGAAATGGCGTTCCGGCGCGATATCGGCGCGGGTCACGTCGGGCTGGGTCGCCTGATAATATTTGGCGTCGAACAGGTCTTCGTAGGCGCGATGCTGGGCGGATGTCAGCCCCAGTTTGCGCGCTTCCTGAAGTTTTGAAAAAAGCCCCATCGGAATTCCGCCTCGCGGCTCTCCCCATGTTCAAATCGTCGCCGGCGTCACGACAGAGACCGCGCCATCCGCGCGGCGCGACAACCGAATGCTGATCCAGCCTTGCGGCTCAATCGCCTTCGCCCGGCACGCGGCTTTATGCTCTGGCGGAGCGCCAAGCGTCAATCGCACATTGCGATTTTGACGATAGGCCCCTGAAAGGCATGCGGAAAAGCCGCATGAAAAAGGGACGCCCGGCGCGCAACGGGATTCGCGACAGGACGACCGCATGCGTCGGCGATCTCCGCCCATCCACGTTTACATGATTGATTACAAAGACATATATTGATCAGAAAGGCATAAATCGGGATTGCGTTCCGTCCGCCGCCTCGGTAGGAAAGCCAATCAAGTCAGCCAACCGGGGTGTGCGGCGCATGAAAAAGTATTTCCCTCCTTTCAGGACGCTTTGCGAGGCCATCGGCACGACGCCCGAAGCCGTCAAGCCGGGCGAGACGATCGCCGTCCCGGCCGAGATTCTGCGTCAACTCATCCGCGTGGCGTTGTCCGATCTCGAAATCGACCCCGGGATCTATCGCGAGCAGAACGCTGACCTCGCCGCCGGCTTCAAGGATCGCTCGCAGGCCGATCTGGAAAGCCATTTCCGCACAACGGGCTATTTCGAGGGTCGGCAATTGCCGATCGCTTTCGATCCCGACTACTACGTCCGGCAGAACCGCGACGTGCAGACGGCGCTGCGGGCCAAGAAGCTCGATAACCCGCTACGGCACTATTACGATCAGGGCTGGCTGGAGATGCGCAGCCCGCGGCGCGACGTCGAAACGCCGCTGCGCGAATGGGCGCAGGCCTTCGCTGCGGCGCAGGCCAAAAAGCGCTGACGCGGGCAATCGCCGGCTCGCCCTGGGGACGAGTCGGCGGCTTATCGTTCAGTGTTTCGGATTCTGCAGCGAAAACATCTTCGTATGCAGGTCGATCATGGCGGTGGCGTAGCCGGTGGCGTCATCGACAGCCTCGCGCCAGAGCGAGAGCACGGTGGGCTTCCTGGCGACGAGACGGCCGGTCTCGCGGTCAGCCTCGAAACGCAAATCGGCGTGGAATTTGCGCGCCAGCCCCTGCATGGCGACGTTTTCCGCCAGACACGACATATAAAGGGTCTCGGCGCGCCGGTTGCGCGCGGCCAGAACGATGCGCTCCATCAACTCGGTGCCGACGCCCTGGCGGCGCCACGGCGCCTCCACGGAGAAGGCGGCTTCCGCCGCGCCGCCGGCGATCGGCATGAAGCCCGAGCCGACATTGCGCAATTCCGCCGCGCCGCGCATTTCGCCGTCGACAAAAAAGCCGAAAATGACGTCGTCGATGCCGAAGCAGCGCTCGGCGTAGTTGCGCAGGAAATCATCGGAGACCGCCATCGCGAAGCGGTCGAAGCGGCTCTTTTCATCGAGACGCAGCAGATGATCGCGAAACGCAGGCTTATCCGCGGGCCAAAGCCTGCGCAGGACGCCGCCGTGAACGTGTGCGTGCTCCACTGTCATCTCCATTCCTCGCGGCCTTCGCCGCAAAAGACCGATTCATCGGACCCGGCTCCCTGCATATTGTGCGCTGCAACATAAATCGCAAGCCCGAATATGAGGCGAATAAAATTTGGCCCCGATTCCTCAACGAACCACTACGGTTCATATATATACCAATCATTAAGGCAGGGTTTTGACGACAGCGGGGCTAAATGTCGCAGCGCAAAATTTTGTGCACTGCATGAACGGGAAATGAACAAGAGGGCGCAAATCGTCGCAATCGGGGTCGATCAGGGGCCGAGAAGATCGATCAGGGGCGGAATCAGCGGCCCGTCGGCGGGCGGCATGGGCAGATCGCGCAATTGCCCGGGACGCAGCCATTTGAGCGCCTGGCCCTCGCGCGCGGCGACAAAGCCGTCCCAACGCCGGCAGATATAGAGCGGCATAAGCAGGTGAAAATCGTCATAGGCATGGCTGGCGAAAGTGAGGGGCGCGAGACAAGGCTCGCGCACCCCGATGCTCAACTCCTCGCGCAATTCGCGAATCAGCGCGGCTTCCGGCCGCTCGCCGGAATCAACCTTGCCGCCGGGAAACTCCCACAGACCGGCAAGCTGCTTGCCGGCCGGCCTTTGCGCCACCAGCACGCGGCCGTCGGCGTCGACCAGCGCGGCAGCGACCACGAGAAGGAGTTTCACGCCGCGCGTCCGCTACTGGCCGTTGACGACGAGGTCGATCGGCCCGTCTTCCTTGCCGGAGACGGTCACCGTCTCGAAGAAGGCGCCGCCTTCGTTGAGCATCGAACCCTCCTTGCGCCAGATGTTCTGGGTGGCGACGTAATAGGAGCCGGGCGCGATATTCTCAAAGACGAAGCGGCCTGACGAACTCGCCTTCACCGTGCGGGTGTAGTCGGCATAGGCGGGATCGGGCTGGATTTTCGGAATATCGCTGGCGGCCACGAACTTGCGGCCGCGATAGAGCTGGCTGAAGCGGTTGCGCGAATAGGCCGTCACCGGCACGAGGCGCACAACCTCGCCGCCGGCGAGCTTGACGACGCCGTCGGGCTTCTTGAGGAAGGCCTGCCCCTTGATGACGCCCGCCCCCGGCTTCCTGATGAAGGCGGCGGCCGCCGGATCGAAAGGCGCGTTGGCGACAACCGGGTCGGGGCGGGCGCCGTCGCCGCCGAGCGGCGAGGCGGCGCAGCCGCCAAGGGCGAGCGCGCCGAGCGCGACGATGGCAATCTTTTTCATGACAAATGTCTCCTTGAAAAGGTCGGCCGCGACGGCCGCGCAATGCCCGCGATCAGGATCGGTAATCGCCGTTGATCGCCACATATTCTTTGGTCAGATCGCAGGTCCAGACCGTCGCCTTGCCCCGGCCAAGGCCGATGTCGACGCGGATGACGATCTTCTGCTCCTTCATCAGGGCCGAAACCCTGGCCTCGTCGTAGTCGGGATCGCGCAGGCCGTCGACCGCGACGCGGATGTCGCCGAACCAGATGGCGAGCCTGTCGCGCTCGGCCTTCTCGCCGGCCTTGCCGACGGCGGCGACGATGCGACCCCAATTGGCGTCCTCGCCGGCGATCGCTGTCTTGACCAGCGGCGAATTGGCGATGGACATGGCGATCTTCTTCGCCGCGCGCGCGCCGGCCGCGCCCTCGACGCGAATCTCGACGAATTTGCGCGCGCCTTCGCCGTCCCTCACCACCTGATGGGCGAGGTTGAGGACGAGCTTGTCGAGCGCCCGCCTGAAGGCGGACAGGCGCGGATCGCCGGCTTCGGCGATCGCCGGACACCCACGTTTGGCCGCCGCGCCGGTGGCGAACAGCATCAATGTGTCGGAGGTCGAGGTGTCGCTGTCCACCGTGATGCAGTTGAAGGACTTTTTCACCGATTTCGTCAGCATGGCCTGCAAGGCCGGCGCGGCGACGGCCGCGTCGGTGAAGACGAAGGACAGCATGGTCGCCATGTCGGGCGCGATCATTCCGGCGCCCTTGGCCATGCCGCAAATCGTCACCTCCACGCCGTCAATCCTCGCCTTCGCGGTCGCGACCTTGGGATAGGTGTCGGTGGTCATGATGGCTTTCGCCGCCGCGACAATGCCGTCCGGGCTCGCCTCCCGGGCCAGCCGCGGCAACACGCCGTCAAATTTCGTCGCGTCGAGCGGCTCGCCGATGACGCCGGTCGAGGCGAGAAAAATTTCGCTTTCCTCCGCGCCGGTGGCGGCGGCGGCGATCGTCGCCGTCAACGCGACGCTGTCGGCGCCGGTCTTGCCGGTGAAGGCGTTGGCGTTGCCGGAATTGACGACGAGGACGCGCGCCTTGCCGCCGGGCAATCCGGCGCGGCACCAGTCGACCGGCGCGGAAGGGCATTTCGATGTGGTGAACACGCCGGCGACCTGAGTTCCCTCATCCATCAGGGCCAGCATCACATCGGTGCGGTTCCTGTAGCGGATGGCCGCTTCTCCGGTCGCGAAACGCACGCCGTCCACCGCCGGCATTTTCGGCAGCTTTTTCGGGGCGAGCGGCGAGAGGGGAGCGTCGTGGGCCATGTCCTGAATCCTCTGGAACGTGCAGCGTCATCTGCCCGCCGCGGCGGTCCCTCGTCAAGACCGCATCGGCCTCCCGCGCGCGGGCCTCATCCCGCCGCGTTCAATGCCGCCAGCCAACGCCTGACGCGGGCGCCGTTGACGCCGAAATCCTTGCGGCCGACGAGGCTGCGCGAGTAAAGCGCCAGCGTCGCGCCGTCCGGGCCGGACGGCAGAACGACAGCGTCGATCAGATCGGGATAGCCGAGCAGGCTGGTGCGCTGAACGAAACGGCGATGCAGCGGCGCGCTGTCGGGCAATTCCTCGACCTTCACGTCGGCGCGCGCCATCGCGGCGAGGCGGGCGTCGAGCGCGTCCGGCGACAGTCTGAAAACCGGCGCCGAAGCGTCGGACGTCGCGCCGGCGCAGAATCCCGGCGGGCAAATCAATGCGTCATTGCCGGACGGGCGCCGGCGGAGCGCGGCGAAATCGACCGGACCGAGATCGGTCCGGTCGTGCAGGACATGCGTGACCGCGCCCCAGAAGCCGAATTGGAGGGCCGCGGGACGCGCGTCTTCGCGCGTCACTTCTTGTCCGCTTCGGATTTGGCGGCCGGCGGCGCCAGCATCGGAGCCGGCGCGCCCTCCATACGCTCGATTTTCGCGCCCTCGCGCAGCTTCAGCACGACCTCGCTCTGCGCCTTCTGCACGACATAGCGCAGCACCTGGTCCTTCACCTGCTCCAGCGTCGGAAACGGCTTCTGGCGCTTCTCCTCGACCTTGATGACATGCCAACCGAACTGGCTCTTCACCGGATCGGAAAGCTGGCCGGGCGCCAGCTTGAAGGCGGCGTCGGAGAATTCCGGCACCATGCGCTCCTTCGAGAACCAGCCGAGATCGCCGCCCTCGGAGCCGGGGTCTTTCGACACCTCTTTGGCCACCTTGGCGAAATCCTCCCCGGCCTTGAGGCGCTGGACGACGGCTTTGGCCTCGTCCTCCTTCTCGACGAGGATGTGTTTGGCGCGCACCTCGTCTTCCGGCTTCTGCTTGGCCCTGGCCTCCTCATACGTCTTCCTGATCGCGTCCTCGGTGGCGGCGGCTTTGGCGATGCGCGACAGCTCTGTCTCCATCAGCGCCTTTTCGCGCATGAATTCGAGGCGTTTCCTGAACTCGGGCGTGTCGGCGAGCTTGTCGGCCTCCGCCTTCTTCGCCACCAGCTTGGAATCGATCAGATAATCCATCAGATAGCCGTCGCGCGCCTTGCCCTGCAATTGCTGCGGCAGACCGGGGCCGACGTCCTCGATGGCGAGGCGCATGTCCTCGTCGGTGATCTCGACGCCGTCGACCCTGGCGAGAACCTTGCCGGCGGCCGGCCCGGCGGCGAGGCCGAGGGCGGCGGCGAGCGCCAGCGCGCCCATGACGCGGCGGGGGACGAAAACGGAACGGGACATCAAAGGCTCCTGCAGGTCAGCGCGAATCGGGACCGCTCTTGTAGCCGAAATCCGGCGGAATTTCGCCTTTTCGGCCGATTCCGGCCGAGATGGCTCGATTGACAAGCCCCCACCCCCCTCTTATCTGTCAGCCGGGCTTTTTCCGCGCTTTCCGGCGCGGTTTTCGCACGTCTTTCCGACGCCGGAGCGGCCGGCGCGGCCCGTTGCGAACCAGGGAACTTTCGATGTTCGGCAATCTCGCGAAGAAGCTATTCGGTTCGGCCAACGATCGCCGGCTCAAGACCTATCGGCCGAAGGTGCAGGCCATCAACGCGCTCGAGCCCGAGATCGCGAAGCTCAGCGACGAGGAACTGCGCGCCCGCACCGGGGCGTTCCGCGCCGAACTGGCGGCCGGCAAAACGCTCGACGATATTCTGGTTCCCGCCTTCGCCACCGTGCGCGAGGCCGCCAAGCGCGCGCTCGGCCAGCGGCATTTCGACGTCCAGCTCATCGGCGGCATGGTGCTGCACGAAGGTTCGATCGCCGAGATGCGGACAGGCGAGGGCAAAACGCTCGTCGCCACGCTCGCCTGCTACCTCAACGCCCTCGCCGGCAAAGGCGTGCATGTCGTCACCGTCAACGACTACCTCGCCCGCCGCGACGCGGAATGGATGGGCCGCATCTACAAATTCCTCGGCCTCAGCGTCGGCATCATCGTGCACGGGCTCGACGACGAGGAGCGCGCGCGCTCCTACGCCTGCGACATCACCTACGGCACCAACAACGAGTTCGGCTTCGATTATCTGCGCGACAATATGAAATACGAGTTGAACCAGATGGTTCAGCGCGGACATTTCTTCGCCATCGTCGACGAGGTCGACTCGATCCTGATCGACGAGGCGCGCACGCCCCTGATCATTTCCGGTCCGTCGGACGACAAGTCGGACCTTTATAATTCCATCGACGCGCTGATCCCGAAACTCGTCGCCGGCGACTTCGAACTCGACGAAAAGCAGCGCACGACCAACCTGACCGAGGCGGGCAACGAACATATCGAGGAGCTGCTGCGCGAGGCGGGCGTCCTGCGCGAGGGCTCGATGTATGAGGCCGGCAACGTCACGCTGGTGCATCATGTCAATCAGGGCCTGCGCGCGCACAAGCTGTTCCAGCGCGACAAGGACTACATCGTGCGCAACGGCGAGGTCGTCATCATCGACGAGTTCACCGGCCGCATGATGCCGGGCCGGCGCTTCTCGGAAGGCTTGCATCAGGCGCTGGAGGCGAAGGAAAAGCAGCCCGTCCAGCCCGAGAACGTGACGCTCGCCTCGATCACCTTCCAGAACTATTTCCGCCTTTACGGGAAGCTCGCCGGCATGACCGGCACGGCCGCGACGGAAGCCGACGAATTCGCCGAGATCTATCGTCTCGAAGTTGTCGAAATTCCGACCAACAAGCCGGTTCTGCGTCTCGACGAGGACGATGAGGTCTATCGCACCTACGACGAGAAATTGCGGGCGATCGCGCGCGAGATCGCCGGGGCGAACGCCAAGATGCAGCCGATGCTCGTCGGCACGACGTCGATCGAGAAATCCGAGCATCTCGCGGACTTCCTCAAGACGCAGGGATACAAGCAGATCGATTTCGACAGGCCGCAGGCGCTGCAGCAGCTCTACGCCGCCGCGCGCGCCGGCAAGCCGTCGAAACTGTTCGCCGTGCTCAACGCCCGCTTCCACGAACAGGAAGCCTATATCGTGGCGGAAGCCGGCGTGCCGGGCGCGATCACCATCGCCACCAACATGGCCGGCCGCGGCACCGACATCCAGCTCGGCGGCAATGTCGAGATGCGCGTGACGCAGGAGCTGTCCGGCATCGGCGACGAGGCGACCAGGAACGCGAAGGAGGCGGAGATCCGCGCCGAGGTCGCCGATCTGAAGGAGAAGGCGCTGGCCGCCGGCGGCCTCTATATCGTCGGCACGGAGCGGCACGAATCGCGGCGCATCGACAATCAGTTGCGCGGCCGCGGCGGGCGCCAGGGCGATCCCGGCCGGTCGAAATTCTTCCTGTCGCTGCAGGATGACCTGATGCGCATTTTCGGCTCGGACCGCATGGATTCGATGCTGGTCAAGCTCGGGCTCAAGGAGGACGAGGCCATCGTCCATCCGTGGATCAACAAGGCGCTCGAAAAGGCGCAACAGAAGGTCGAGGCGCGCAACTTCGACATCCGCAAGAACATTCTCAAATACGACAACGTCATGAACGACCAGCGCAAGGTCGTCTTCGAGCAGCGCCGCGACATGATGGCGCAGGACTCGCTCGAGGAGACCATCAACGACATGCGCGCCGGCGTTGTCGACGATCTCGTCGCCAAACACATTCCGCACGACGCCTATCCCGAGACCTGGGACGTCGCCGGCCTCAAGGAGGCGGTCAACGCGCAGCTCAATCTCGATCTGCCGGTCGATGACTGGGCCAAGGAAGAAGGCATCGCCGACGAGGAAATGCGCGAGCGTCTGCACAAGGCGGCGGACGACTCCTACGCCGGGCGCATCGAGAAGAATGGCGCGGACCTCATGCGCTACGTCGAGAAGCAGGTCGTTCTGCAGGTGCTCGACCATCTGTGGCGCGAGCACCTCGTCGTGCTCGATCATCTGCGGCAGGTCATCGGCTGGCGCGGCTACGCCCAGCGCGATCCGCTGAACGAATACAAGTCGGAGGCCTTCGACCTGTTCGACCAGCTCATCGCCAAACTGCGCGAGATCACCACGGCGCAATTGATGCGCGTCGAGGTGGCGCCGGAGGACGGACAATTGCCGCCGATGGCGGGATCGCATTTCGACCCGATGACGGGCGACGACGAAATGGCGATCGCCGATATCAACGCGCGCATCGCGGCGGGCGACTTCTCGGCCGATTCGTTCGGCGCCGGCCTGCTGGCGCAGGCGGCGGCCGCGCCGGCGCGCGACCCGGAAAGTCCGGAGAGCTGGGGCCGCGTCGGCCGCAACGAGGCCTGCCCCTGCGGCTCCGGCAAGAAATACAAGCACTGCCACGGCGCGCTGGTGTGATCGCCGGCCCTCGTCCGGCAGGGAAATTCAGTCTGCGGCGGCGCCGCCGCCTTGTCCCCTCGGGAGAAGGTTTCGCGCGGAGAGTTCGGGCGAATGCCGGAGTGTTCGGAGATCGGGCAAGACTCGCGGGGCGGCGTCGCCGACGTGCTCGCCCCGCTCGCGATCGACACCGCCTATTCCTATAAAATCCCGCCGGGCATGCCGCTCGCCGAAGGCGATTTCGTCGAAGTTCCGCTGGGGACGCGGGTCTATCCCGGGGTCGTCTGGCGCGTGCGCGCGGGGCGCGGCGACAATCTCAGGAGCGTCGCGGCGAAGCGCGATCTGCCGCCCTTGCGCAAGCCCCTGCGCGACTTTCTGGACTGGCTGGCGGCCTGGACGCTGACGCCGCGCGGCATGGTTCTGCGCATGGGCGTGCGTGCGCCCGACCATATCGGGCCAGAGCCGATCCGCCTCGGCTATCGGCGCGCCGGGCCCGCGCCGGCGCGGATGACGCCCGCCCGCGCCCGGGCGCTGACGGCGGCGGAAGGCGGCCTCGTCCATTCCAAACGGGCGCTGGCGGATGCTGCGGCCTGCTCGCCCGGCGTCATCGATGGACTTGTCGACGAGGGCGCGCTCGAGGCGGTGGCGCTCGCCCCCGGCCCCGTGGCGCCGACGCCCGACCCGGCCCACGCGCCGCCGACGCTGGAGCCGGAGCAGGGCGCTGCGGCCGGGGCCCTCCGCGCCCGTGTCGCGACGCGGACGTTCGGCGTGACGCTGCTCGAGGGCGTCACCGGCTCGGGCAAGACAGAAGTCTATTTCGAGGCTGTCGCCGAGACATTGCGCCAGGGCCGTCAGGTTCTCGTCCTGATGCCGGAGATCGCGCTGACGGCCCAGTTTCTCGACAGGTTCGCGGCGCGGTTCGGCGCACGGCCGGCGGAATGGCATTCGGGCGTCAATCCCCGCAAGCGGGCGCGCATCTGGATGGGCGTCGCGACAAGGGAAGCCGCCTGCGTCGCCGGCGCGCGCTCGGCGCTGTTCCTGCCCTTCGCCGATCTCGGGCTGATCGTGGTCGATGAAGAGCACGAGGCGACCTACAAGCAGGACGAGGGCGGCGCCTATCAGGCGCGCGATATGGCGGTGATGCGCGGGCGTTTCGAAAACGCCGCCGTCGTGCTCGCCTCGGCGACGCCGTCGATCGAATCGCGGATCAATGCGGAGAGCGGCCGCTACGGCCATCTGCGGCTGACGAGCCGCCACGGCGGCCGCGCCCTCCCCGATCTTTCCGCCATCGACATGCGCAAGGCGGCGCCGGCGCGGGGCAAATGGATCTCGCCCCGGCTGGCCGAGGCGGTGAAGGCGACTTTGGCGCACGGCGAACAGACGCTGCTGTTTCTCAACCGGCGCGGCTACGCGCCGCTGACCCTTTGCCGGACCTGCGGCCATCGCTTCCAATGCCCGAACTGCACCGCCTGGCTGGTCGAGCACCGCTTCCGCCGGGCGCTGGTCTGCCACCATTGCGGCCATGTCGAGCGCCGCCCGGAGACCTGTCCCGAATGCGACGCGCCGGACGCGCTGACCCCTTGCGGGCCGGGCGTCGAACGGCTCGCCGACGAAGCGGCGGAGCTGTTTCCCGAGGCGCGTATCCTGACGCTGTCGTCGGATTTTCCGGGCGGCATGGAGCGGCTGCGGCGCGAGCTGGACGCCATCGCCGGGGGCGCATACGACATCGTCATCGGCACGCAACTGGTGGCGAAAGGGCACAATTTCCCGCTGCTGTCGCTGGTCGGCGTCGTCGACGCCGACATCGGTCTGGCCTCAGGCGATCCGCGCGCGGCCGAGCGCACCTTCCAGCTCATGCAGCAGGTGGTGGGGCGGGCCGGGCGCGGCGCCACGGCCGGCCGCGCCCTGCTGCAAACCTGGCAACCCGAGCATCCGGTGATGCGGGCGCTGCTGTCGGGGGATTCGGAGCGCTTCTATCGGGAGGAGACGGAGCAGCGCCGCCGCGCCGGGCTGCCGCCGTTCGGACGGCTGGCGGCGCTCATCATATCGGCCAGGGAGCGGCCGGCGGCGGAGGCGCATGCGCGGGCTTTGGCGCGCGCCGCGCGCGATCTGCCCGCCGCGCCCGGCTGGCGGCTGGCGTCGGCCGGCGCTTTCGGCGGCCCCGACGAGATTTCGTTGCTCGGTCCCGCCGAGGCGCCGATCGCCGTGGTGCGCGGCCGTTATCGCTTCCGCCTGCTCGTCCGCGCGCCGCGCCATGCCGACATGCAGGGCTTTCTGCGCGCCATGCTGGCGGCGGCGCCCTCCCCGCGCGGCAATGTGCGGGTGATGGTGGACGTCGATCCCTACAGCTTCCTGTGACCGCCGGATTTTCGAACTTGGCGGCTCTTGTCATTGCAGCGGCGCAGGCGCCGGCCTCATCCTTTCGTCGTCGCATCGACCTCGCCCGCGACAAGAGCGGCCTTGCGGAAAAGCGCGCCGCACAGGACGCGCATCGTCATGTTCGCCCTGCCCGTCGTCGCCGGCCCCTGCGTTTTCGCCGGTTTTGAGCGTCTCCGCCGATTCGCACAGGGAAAATTTCCGCCGCGAATGCGCCGGTTCGCGCGAGCGCCATTGAGCGCCGGGGCTTCTCCGGCCGCCGACGCGCCCGTCCTCGCGGCGGGCGCTTTCGCGTCGGCCCGACGCTTCCGCGCCGGCTCATCCGAAAGCCTAGTGCCGCAACGGCCCGGCAGGGTTGCGTGGCCAAAATGCATATGTTACGTCACGCCGGCCTTCGGGGGCTGGCAAGCGTTTTCGCGTGTGTCCGCGCCCGTTTCCATCACTTCCGCGCCTGATTTTCCGGTGAATTCCGGATGCTCGCACCGCGCGGCCGTGATTCACGCAGTCGCCAAGACGCAGAGGCTCGAGAGTGGCTCAGGAAGAAACGCTCGTATCCGGCATGGCGGGACGCTACGCGTCCGCTCTTTTCGCGCTGGCGCAGGAAGCCAGGGCGACCGAAGCGGTCGCGGCTGATCTCAAGACGTTCGGCGACCTCGTCGCCGCCTCCCCCGATCTTCAGCGTCTGGTGAAAAGCCCCGTCTTCTCGGGCGACGCGCAGGTCAAGGCGCTCGGCGCCGTGCTCGACAGGATCGGCATTGCCGGCGTCGCCGCGAATTTTCTCAAGCTTGTCGCCTCGAAGCGCCGGCTGTTCGCCGTTTCCGACATGATCGAGGGCTTCAACAAGCTCAACGACGCGTCCAGAGGCGTCTCGCGCGCCGAGGTCACTGTCGCCGCGCCGCTGTCGGACGCACAGATGGATGCGCTGAAGGCGCAGCTCATGCAGGTCACCGGCGGCAAGTCCGTCGACGTCGCCGTCAGGATCGATCCCTCGATCGTCGGCGGTCTCATCGTCAAGCTCGGGTCGCGCATGGTCGACGGCTCGCTCAAGACCAAACTCAACTCGATCCGCACACGCATGAAAGAGGTCGGCTGATGGATATCCGCGCCGCTGAGATTTCCGCGATCCTGAAGAACGAGATCGCCAATTTCGGAAACGAAGCCCAGGTCACCGAGGTCGGACAGGTTCTGTCCGTCGGCGACGGCATCGCCCGCGTCTATGGTCTCGACAACGTCCAGGCCGGTGAAATGGTCGAGTTCGAGAACGGCATCCGCGGGATGGCGCTCAACCTCGAAAGCGACAACGTCGGCATCGTCATTTTCGGCTCCGACCGCGACATCAAGGAAGGTCAGACGGTCAAGCGCACCGGCGCGATCGTGGACGTTCCGGTCGGCAAGGGTCTGCTTGGCCGCGTCGTTGATGCGCTCGGCAATCCGATTGACGGCAAGGGTCCGATCGTCGCCGAAAAGCGCGCCCGCGTCGACGTCAAGGCGCCCGGCATCATTCCGCGCAAGTCGGTGCATGAGCCGATGGCCACCGGCCTCAAGGCCATCGACGCGCTGATCCCGATCGGCCGCGGCCAGCGCGAACTGATCATCGGCGACCGCCAGACCGGCAAGACCGCCGTCGCGCTCGACACGATCCTGAACCAGAAGCCGCTGAACCAGTCGACCGACGAGCACGTCAAGCTCTATTGCGTCTACGTCGCCGTCGGCCAGAAGCGCTCCACTGTCGCCCAGTTCGTGAAGGTGCTGGAGGAGCAGGGCGCGCTCGAATATTCGATCATCGTCGCGGCGACCGCGTCCGATCCGGCGCCGATGCAGTTCCTGGCGCCCTTCGCCGGCGCCGCCATGGGCGAGTATTTCCGCGACAACGGCATGCACGCGCTGATCATCTACGACGATCTGACCAAACAGGCCGTCGCCTATCGCCAGATGTCGCTGCTGCTGCGCCGCCCGCCGGGCCGTGAAGCCTATCCGGGCGATGTGTTCTATCTGCACTCCCGTCTTCTGGAGCGCGCCGCCAAGCTCAACGACGACAACGGCCGCGGCTCCATGACCGCGCTGCCGGTCATCGAAACGCAGGCCAACGACGTGTCGGCCTACATCCCGACCAACGTGATTTCGATCACCGACGGCCAGATCTTCCTTGAGACCGACCTGTTCTATCAGGGCATCCGCCCGGCGGTGAACGTCGGCCTGTCCGTGTCGCGCGTCGGCTCTTCGGCGCAGACCAAGGCGATGAAGAAAGTCGCCGGCAAGATCAAGGGCGAGCTGGCGCAGTATCGCGAAATGGCGGCCTTCGCCCAGTTCGGCTCCGACCTCGACGCCACGACGCAGCGTCTGCTCAACCGCGGCGCGCGTCTGACCGAGCTGCTGAAGCAGGGCCAGTTCTCGCCGCTGAAGATGGAAGAGCAGGTCGCGGTGATCTACGCCGGCGTCAACGGTTATCTCGATCCGCTGCCGGTCGCCCGCGTCAAGTCGTTCGAGGACGGCCTGCTGGCGCTGTTGCGCTCGAGCCACGGCGACATCCTTGAGGCGATCCGGTCGTCGCGCGATCTCGCCGACGACGTCGCCGCGAAGCTGAAGGGCGTCGTTGACGCCTATGCGAAATCCTTCGCCTGAGACACGCAGCCCGCGCGCTGCAAGGCGCGCGGCTCCCTTTTTGAGCCAGCCGAGCGGATAACACATGCCCTCGTTGAAGGATCTGCGAAATCGCATCGCCTCCGTGAAGGCGACGCAGAAAATCACCAAGGCCATGCAGATGGTCGCGGCGGCCAAGTTGCGTCGCGCCCAATCCATGGCCGAGGCCGCGCGCCCCTATGCGACGCGCATGGAGAGCGTGCTGGCCAATCTCGCCGGCGGCGTCGGCGAGGGCGGCGGCCCGGCCCTGCTGTCGGGCTCCGGCAAGGACGAGACGCATCTGCTCGTCGTCTGCACCGGCGAACGCGGCCTTTGCGGCGCGTTCAACACGGCCATCGTGCGCATGGCGCGCGAGCGCGTCAATTCACTGATGGCGCAGGGCAAGACGGTCAAAATTCTCTGCGTTGGCAAGAAGGGCTACGACCAGCTTCGCCGTCAGTATGAGAAGCAGATCATCGAGCTGATCGACCTGCGCTCCGTGCGCCAGATCGGCTTCGCCCACGCCGACGAGATCGGCCGCAAGGTCATCGGACTGTTCGAATCCGGACAATTCGACGTGTGCACGCTGTTCTTCTCGCAATTCAGGTCGGTGATCTCGCAGATCCCGACGGCGACGCAGCTCATTCCGGCGCAGATTCCGGCGGCCGAAAACGCCGGGGGAGCTTCGGCCTCCTACGATTACGAGCCGGAGCAGGGCGACATCCTCGCCGATCTTCTGCCGCGCAACATTTCCGTGCAGATCCTGCGCGCGCTCCTCGAAAATCAGGCGTCGTTCTACGGCGCGCAGATGAGCGCGATGGACAACGCCACGCGCAACGCCGGCGACATGATCAAGAAGCAGACGACGATCTACAACCGGTCGCGTCAGGCGATGATCACCAAGGAACTCATCGAAATCATCTCGGGCGCCGAAGCGCTCTGACCGCAAACAAGTGTGAGGACGATCCCCATGGCTAATGCCGCCACCAACGCAAAAGGCCGCGTCACGCAGGTCATCGGCGCCGTCGTCGACGTGAAGTTCGACGGTCATCTGCCCGAGATTCTCAATGCGCTCGAAACCACCAACGGCGGCAACCGCCTCGTGCTCGAAGTCGCCCAGCATCTCGGCGAAAGCTCGGTGCGCTGCATCGCCATGGATATTTCGGAAGGCCTGGTGCGTGGTCAGGAAGTGACCGACACCGGCGCGCCAATCATGGTGCCGGTCGGCGACGAGTGCCTTGGCCGCATCATCAACGTCATCGGCGAGCCGGTGGACCAAGCCGGCCCGGTCAAGACCGCGCACAAGCGCGCCATCCACCAGCCGGCGCCGTCCTATGCCGAGCAGGCGACGGAAGCGCAGATTCTCGAGACGGGCATCAAGGTCGTGGATCTGCTCGCGCCCTACGCCAAGGGCGGCAAGATCGGCCTGTTCGGCGGCGCGGGCGTCGGCAAGACCGTGCTCATCATGGAGCTGATCAACAACGTCGCCAAGGCGCACGGCGGCTATTCCGTCTTCGCCGGCGTCGGCGAGCGCACCCGAGAGGGCAACGACCTTTATCACGAGATGATCGAGGGCGGCGTCAACAAGAAGCCCGAGAACGGCTCGGCCGCCGGCTCCAAGGCGGCGCTGGTCTACGGCCAGATGAACGAGCCGCCGGGCGCGCGCGCCCGCGTCGCGCTGACCGGCCTGACCGTCGCCGAGCATTTCCGCGACCAGGGCCAGGACGTGCTGTTCTTCGTCGACAACATCTTCCGCTTCACCCAGGCGGGCTCGGAAGTGTCGGCGCTGCTTGGCCGCATCCCCTCGGCGGTCGGCTACCAGCCGACGCTCGCCACGGACATGGGCGCGCTGCAGGAGCGCATCACCACGACGACCAAGGGCTCGATCACGTCGGTGCAGGCCATTTACGTGCCCGCCGACGACTTGACCGACCCGGCGCCGGCCACTTCCTTCGCGCATCTTGACGCGACGACCGTGTTGTCGCGCTCGATCGCCGAAAAGGGCATCTATCCGGCGGTGGATCCGCTCGACTCGACCTCGCGCATGCTGTCGCCGCTCGTCGTCGGCGAGGAGCATTACGGCGTCGCCCGTCAGGTGCAGCAGGTTCTCCAGCGCTACAAGGCGCTGCAGGACATCATCGCCATTCTCGGCATGGACGAACTGTCCGAAGAGGACAAGGTGGCCGTGGCCCGCGCCCGCAAGATCGAGCGCTTCCTGTCGCAGCCCTTCCACGTCGCCGAAGTCTTCACCGGCTCGCCCGGCAAGCTCGTGTCGCTCGCCGACACGATCAAGGGCTTCAAGGGTCTGTGCGAAGGCAAGTATGACCACCTGCCGGAGGCGGCCTTCTACATGGTCGGCTCGATCGAAGAGGCGATCGAGAAGGCGCAGAGGCTCGCGGCCGAGGCTGCGTAATTGTGACGGGATCGCGCGGCCGGAACCGGCCGCGCGTCGAATTCGTGTCTGCCGGAGGCATTGATGGCCGCTTTCCACTTTGAACTCGTCTCTCCCGAGAAGCTTTTGTTCTCCGGCGAGGTGGAGTCCGTGGTCGTGCCCGGGGCCGAGGGCGCGTTCACCGTGCTCAAGGACCACGCGCCGGTCATGTCGACGCTGAAACCTGGCCTCGTCGAGGTGTCGCAGGGCGCGGGCAAGGCGCTGCGTCTGTTCGTGCGCGGCGGCTTCGCCGATGTCGCGGCGGGCGGCCTGACCATCCTTGCCGAACAGGCAATCCCCGTGGAAGAGCTTGACGCCGGCCGCATCGCCGCCGAGATGAAAAACGCCGGGGAGGACGTGGCCGACGCCAGGAGCGACGAGGCCCGCCGCATCGCCAGCGAGAAGCTGGCGCAGCTTGGCGAACTCAAGGCCGCTCTCGGCATCTGAGTCGCCACGACATCGAAGCTTAACAAGGGGCCGCGCGAGCGGCCCTTTTGCTTTGCCGGGCGTTGGCGTGGTAAGCGGCGGTCCGGTAAGGAGCGCCCATGCTGCCGGACATCAGAGACTATGACGCGCTGCGCGCCGCCTTTCGCTGGCGCATCCCCGAACGCTACAATATCGGCGTCGATTGCTGCGATCGCTGGGCGGCGGCGGACCCGAGCCGGCCGGCCATCATCGAGGCGTTCGCCGACGGTCGGGTCGCGACGCTCGCCTACGGCGCCTTGCGCGACAAATCCAACCGCCTCGCCAACGCGCTTTCCGCGAGGGGCGTCAGGCGTGGCGACCGGGTGGCGATCCTGCTGCCGCAGTCCCACGAGGTCGCTGTCGCGCATCTGGCCATTTACAAGCTCGGCGCCATCGCATTGCCGCTTGCCGCGTTGTTTGGCGCCGACGCGCTCGACTATCGTTTGCAGAACGCGGCTGTGGCCGCGCTCGTCACCGACGCCGCCGGCGCCGCCCGGGTCGCTCCCCTGCGCGATCATCTCATTCACCTGCGATTGGTCGTCTCGACGCAAGGCGCCTCGCCGGGCGTCGAGGATTTCGGCGCCCTGCTCGCCGCCGCGTCACCGGATTTCACGGCCGCCGACACGGGGCCCGACGATCCGGCGCTGATCATCTACACATCGGGAACGACCGGTCAGCCGAAAGGTGCGCTGCACGGCCATCGCGTCCTGCTCGGGCATTTGCCGGGCGTGCAGTTTCCGCACGAGTTCCTGCCGCAACCCGGCGATCGGTTATGGACGCCGGCCGATTGGGCCTGGGCCGGGGGGCTCCTCAACGTCATGCTGCCGGCGCTGCATTTCGGCGTGCCGGTCGTGGCGCGCGCCTGGGACAAGTTCGATCCCGGGGCGGCCTTCGACCTGATGGCCCGGCTCGACGTCCGCAACACGTTCATCCCCCCCACCGCGCTGCGCATGATGCGGGCGGTCGAGCGGCCCGGCGCGCGGTTCGACCTCAAGCTGCGCACGCTGGGCTCTGGCGGCGAGTCGCTCGGCGCGGAAACCTACGAATGGGGGCGCGCCGAACTCGGCCTCACCATCAACGAATTCTATGGCCAGACCGAATGCAATCTGGTGCTCGGCTCCTGCGCCGCGCTGGGCGTCAGCCGCGCGGGGTCGATTGGCCGCGCTGTTCCCGGTCATGACGTGGCGGTGATCCGTCCCGACGGAACACGTTGCGCGCCCGACGAGGAGGGGCAGATCGCCGTGCGTCGCCCCGATCCCGTGATGTTCATCGAATATTGGGGCAACCCGCTGGCGACGGCCGAAAAATTCATCGGCGACTGGATGACGACCGGCGATCAGGGCGTCATGGACGGCGAGGGCTACCTGCGTTTCGTCGGGCGCGACGACGACGTCATCACATCCGCGGGCTTCCGCATCGGGCCGGGTGAGATCGAGGATTGCCTGCTGCGCCATCCGGCCGTGCGGCTGGCCGCGGTCGTCGGCAAGCCGGACGCCCTGCGCACGGAAATCGTCAAGGCCTTCATTGTGCTGCGCGAGGATTTCGCCGCCTCGCAGGAACTCGCCGCCGACATTCAGGCCTTTGTGCGCACGCGGCTGTCGGCGCATGAATATCCGCGCGAGATCGACTTTGTCGGCGAATTGCCGCTGACGACGACCGGCAAGATCATTCGCAGGGAGTTGCGCGCGCGGGCGTGACGCGCCTCCGCGCCGTCGGCGATCGGGCCCACGGCGCGGTGCGGATCACGTCTTGCCCTTTTCCAGTTCCGCCTTGAGGGCCGCGAGCTTGGCGAAAGGCGAGTTGGGATCGGGCTCGCGGCCGCGCGGCTTCTCGCTCGACGCGAAAGCGCGGTTTCCGCCGCCGCCGCCGCGCTCGTCGCGCGGCGGGCGATTGCCGTCAAAGCGCGGCTTGCCTTCAAAGCGTGGCTTGCCGTCCGGCCGTCCCTTGCCTTCGAAACGCGCCTTGCCGTCGCGTGGCTTATTATCGAACCGGCGCTCGCCGCCTTCGGGGCGGGGGGCGCCTTCGGGGCGCGGCGGACGCGGCGTCCAGACGCGCTTCGGCTCGCCTTGCGCGGGCGCTTCGGCGCCCGCGGGGGCGGCGGCGTCGCGCCGCGGACCGCGATGGGGTCCGCGCCCGCCGGCGCGATCATGCCGGCGCGGGCCATGATGATGGCGATGCGGCCGCCAGACTTCGATCAGAACCTCTTCGGCAGGCGCCGCTCCGTCGGGCGCGTCAGCCGACGCTTCCCCTTCGACCGCGGCCGGCGCGGACGCCGCCTCGCTCGCTTCGGCGGCGTTCATCCCGACGCCAGCCTCCGGCATGGCCGTTTCTGTCCCGGCGGCGGAAGGCTCGACCGGCGCTTCGGCCGCGATCGCCCCGGCGGCGTCCGCGACGGGCGTTTCGGGTTCGGATTCGCGCGGCGCAGGCGCTTCGACAGCCGCGTCGCCCGGCGATGCGGTCGCGGATCCGGCTTCAGCGGCTTCCTCAGGCTGGGCCGCGACGTCCGCCACCGGCGCGGCGTCGTCGGCCGGGGCGTCGCCGGGGGCCGGCTCCGCGTCGTCGGCCGGTTTGACCGGTTCGGTGGACGCCCTGGGCACGAGCGGCACGGTGATCGCCGGTCCCTTGCGGCTCTCCATCTGATAGCCCAGCGAGCGCAGGATCGAGGCGAAGCTGTCGCCCGAGCAGCCGGCGAGCGAGGTCATCGCCACCGTCACCACGAAGCCATCGCCATCGGCGGCGCCAGGCGGCGGATCTCCGGCGGTCTGTCCGGGACGATAGGTCACGGCGGGGCGAATGAGGTCGGCCAGGCGTTCGAGAATGTCGACGCGCACGGCGCGCTCGCCGCAGACGCGGAATCCGGCGGCGCGGTAAAAGCCCTTGGGAACGCCCTGATCGGCCACGAAGGAGGTGCGGCCGGACGCCGCCAGATGCGGCACCTCCGCGAGGCCCTTCACCTCATCGACGCCGTTCTTCAGCGCCCAGAGCTGAGCCGCGAGAGCGCGGGGCGCGGGCTTCAGCAGCGCCGGCAGATAAAGGTGATAGGCGCCGAAACGAACGCCGAACTGTCGCAGCGCGGCGCGCGCCGTTTGCTCCAGATTCTTCATCTCCTCGGCGACGCGCGCGCGCTCCAGAACGCCGAGCGCCTCGCCGATCTGGAAGGCGAGGCCGCGCGCGGCGCCTTCGAGCCCGTCTCCCTTTTCCAGTTCAGCCAGCGGACCGAGAAGTTTCGTCACATGCTGCGCGAGCCAGAGATCGAGCCGGCGCTGCGCCATGTCGAGCGCGGCGCCGTTCAAAAGCTCGTCGGCGAGGACGCGCGCGCGCGGCTGCAGGATATGGTCGCCGGCGGCGATTTTGCCGACCGTCTCGCCGAGCCAGCGGATGACGCCGTCATTCGCGAGCACGAAAGCGTCGTCGACAGCCTCGGAGACGCGCGTGGCGCGCTGCTCGATCTCGCTCGCCAGCGCTTTCTGCGCGGCGGCGTTGAGCGCCCTGGCGGCCTCGCCGTCGGCCTGCGGGTCGGCCGTGAAGCGGAACCCGTGGAGCTGTCCAACGTGTTGGCCCTCGACCATCACATCGCCTGTATTCGTGATTTCCGCTTCGAGCATCGCGTTCTCTCTCAAGCGCTTCATCAGCACGCTGGTCCGGCGATCGACAAATCGCTGAGCCAGCCGCTGATGCAACGCATCCGACAGACTGTCCTCTACCCGACGCGCGACGCCCTGCCAATGCGCAGGATCATTTAGCCAGTCGGAACGGTTGGCGATGAAAGTCCAGGTGCGGATTTGGGCGATTCGCGCCGACAGGGCGTCGATGTCGCCGTCGCCGCGATCAAGCCCGGCGATCTGCCGCGCGAACCAGTCGTCCGGAATCTTGCCGGCGCGCACGACATAGCGAAACACCGACAGCACGAGATCGGCGTGAGCGGCCGGCGACAGCTTCCGGTAGTCGGGGATCTGGCAGACCTCCCAGAGCCGGGCGATGTCGGCGCGGGTCTTGGTCTGGCGGCGGACATCGGCGTCGCGTAGCGCCGCCTCGAGCGCGATCTGATCGGCGGCGACCGGCGCGCGGGTCAGGCCGGGCTCTCGCGGCAGCGCGTCCAGGGAATGCATGAGGGCGTCGAGCGAGGAAAAATCGAGCGCGGCCGAGCGCCACTGCAGCATGCCGACCGGATCAAAGCGGTGCGCCTCCAGCGCCGCGATCGTCTCTTCGTCGAGAGGCGCGCAACGGCCGGTCGTGCCGAAGGATCCGTCGCGCATGTGGCGGCCGGCGCGCCCGGCGATCTGCGCCAGTTCTGCGGGATTGAGACGGCGATGCTGCCAGCCGTCGAACTTTCGGTCGGCGGCGAAGGCGACGTGATCCACGTCGAGATTGAGCCCCATGCCGATGGCGTCGGTGGCGACGACATACTCAACGTCGCCATTCTGATACATGTCGATCTGGGCGTTGCGGGTGCGGGGCGACAGCGCGCCGAGAACGACGGCCGCGCCGCCCCGCTGGCGGCGCACCCATTCGGCGATGGCGTAAACATCCTCGGCGGAAAAGGCGATGATGGCGCTGCGGCGCGGCAGCCGCGAAATTTTCTTCTCGCCGCCGAATGTCAGTTTCGACAGGCGCGGACGCGACAGGATATGCGCGCCGGGCAGCAATTGCCGGATGGCGCGCTCCATGGTCGAAGCGCCGATGACGAGTGTCTCGACGCGACCGCGGCGGTGAAGCAGGCGATCGGTGAAGACATGGCCCCGGTCAAGATCGGCGGCGAGCTGGATTTCGTCGATAGCGACAAAGGCGAGGTCGAGATCGCGCGGCATCGCCTCGACTGTGCAGATCCAGTAGCGCGCGGATTTCGGCTTGATCTTCTCTTCGCCGGTGACAAGCGCCGTCGCCTCCGTCCCGACGCGCGCGACGACGCGGTTGTAGACCTCGCGGGCCAGCAGGCGCAGCGGCAGGCCGATCAGGCCGGTGGGGTGGGCGAGCATGCGCTCGATGGCGTAATGCGTCTTGCCGGTGTTGGTGGGGCCGAGCACGACCGTCACGTTGTCGGCGCGGGCGCGGGCGGAAGATCCCGCGGGCCCGGCGGTCGGCCTTTCACCGAGGAGGGTCGCCATATGCATCATGTCGCCCCTTCTTGCGGCCCGGCGCCCGGGCGTCGGCCCGCGCCAGAACGGCACAACTTTCCGACGCTATTTTTACATTCTGAACGGGTCGCGAACGAATCGCGTCCGAATCGCCATCGACCGTCAAGTCTAATTTTGTTCACCCCCAGATGTCGCGTCTCGCTCGGCGTCGTCCCCAGGGTTTAGCAAATCGCCGTGGTTTCAGCATGGCCCGGGCCCTGTGTCGCGGCAGGGATGGCCGGACTCCGATCAGCGGATTTGTCAACGCCGGCGTCGGATTTTTTTGCCGCCAGACCATCGTTAAGACTCGGGGCGCAGGGCGAACATCTCCGGCACGAATCGCTTTCAGCCGCTATTTCGTGATTTGTTCCCGCCACATATGGGGGCTTGCGCCGTCAATGACCACAAGCGCGCGGAAAATCCACAGCATGCGCCCGGCGCAAAGGTTAACGCGCGCGCCGGAAATGCGTCAGAGCGGGTCAGCGCGCCGCCTGACCGCCGCTGACCGAGAACTCTTCGGCGTTGATGACGGCGGTCCCGGCCATGGTCGCCATGGTGACATGCAGCGGCACGACGACATTGGCGCCGCCGACCGGCGCCAGCCATGCCTCGATCTGCCTGTTGTCGGCCATGAATTTCGTCGCCTTGCGATCCGGGCGGTGGCCCGAGACCGGCACGTAGCGGGCCGCGCAGACGGCGACGGGGCCGGCGTAGCCCCGCGTCCTGACCTGCCGCTGGCCGACATAGCTCATGGTCACGGCGAAGCGTGAATAGCCGTCGAAGATCGGGATCGAGCGGTTGCAGGCGGCCGGACCGATCGGATTCTCGCCGGCGCGGATCGGCAGAAACATGGCGCTGATCGGATCGAGGATGTTGCGCTTGTCGGCCTCGGTGACGGGAATGCGGCCGGGCCTGGGATCGATCCAGGGCGGCGCGATCTCGAGTCCCTTCACGGTGCCGGCGTCGAGGGCCATGCGCAGGGTGCGCGTCTCCTTGTCGGTCGCCGTCGTCGAGGCGTAGGCGGCCGGCAAGGGTCCGCGCGCGCCCATCGCGCCGGAGGACGCCATGGCCGCCTTGAAGCTCGACATGACGGCGGCGAGGCCTGTGAGCTTTGTGTCGATCTGGATCTTGTAGGCCGAACCGTCGATCGAGCCGTTGGCGGTCGCGGCGCCGATCGGCAGTCCGAGCAGCGACACGGAATAGCGCGCGCGCACCGTTTCCGCCTGCCCGGCGCCGGCCGCCGCGACGCCCAGGGTGGCCAGAGCGCAGATGCGCGACAGGCGAAGGAGGCGGACAGAAACAACCATGCGGAAACCCTTCGCGACATTGCGCCCGAATCGGAGACGATCCATTGTTTCCCGCGCGATTCGGCCGCTTTCGTGGCGACGCCGAATCAGCGCGGACGCTTGACGCCTCCCGACCCCTCAACTATACACGCGCGGTCCAGAAATCGAGCGTGGCGGACGCGTGGCTGGCCCTGAGGGGCGCTCCATGTCGTCGCGCGGTCGGTGCTTCCGCCGCCGGCGGAGCCCGTCGCCGCCGCGAGAGCCCGTCGTTCTGGTCATCAGAGCCTTCCGGCGGTCGCCGGATTTGCTGTTCAGAGATTTCGGCGCGATCCCGCACGGGCTTTCGCGTCATTGGATCGGATCGAAAGGAAAAGACCATGTCCCGCCGCTGCGAGTTGACCGGCAAAGGGGTTCAGACGGGCCATCTCGTCAGCCACTCGAACCGCAAGACCAAGACGCGCTTCCTGCCAAACCTGTGCAACGTGACGCTGATCTCCGACACGCTCGGCCGTTCGGTGCGTCTGCGCGTTGCGGCCGCGGCTCTGCGTTCGGTCGAACATCGCGGCGGGCTCGACGCTTTCCTTCTCAAGGCGCGCGACACGGAACTGTCGACGGGCGCGTTGGCTCTGAAGCGTCAGATCGCCAAAAAGCAGGCCGAAGTCGCGGCCTGAACGAATTTTGTCCGACGCGGTTTCCGCGCGGCGCGCCCCGGGGCGCGCCGCGCTTTTTCGTGCGCTCAATTCAGTTCAAGCGCGGGGGTCATGTCGTTGGCGGCGGCGTCGCGCGCGCCGAGCGGCGCGAGGCCGAAGCGCGTCTCGATCAGCTTGAGCACGGACGTCGTGTCGTATTGGGTGTGATCGACGAAGCCCTTTTTGGCGAACGGCGAGATCGCCAGCGCGGGAATGCGCGTGCCCGGGCCCCAGCGGTCGCCCCTGGGCGGGGCGACATGATCCCAGAAGCCGCCGTATTCGTCATAGGTGACGATGACCAGCGTCTTGCCCCATTGCGGGCTCTTCTCGATCAGGGCGAGAATGTCGGCGGCGTGCTGCTCGCCGGCGAGCAGGCTGGCGTAGCCGGGATGCGAATTGAGAATGCCGGTCGGCTTGTAGAAGGAGACCGACGGCAATTCGCCCCTGACGATCGCCTGAACAAAATCGGCGCCGTCGCGCAGATGTTTTTCACGCGCCGGCGTTCCCGCGGCGTATTTCTCGAAATAGGCGAAGGGCTGGTGGTGATACTGGAAGATGGAGGCGTTGCGACCGGCGAGGGCATCGCTCCAGCCCTGTGCATACCAGGCCCAGGAAATGTTCTTCTCCGACAGGCGGTCGCCGATATTGGGCCTGTCGAGCGGCGGCAGAAGATGATGCTCGGGAATCGCCGGATTGTGCGGTCCCTGCCGCGGTTGCATCGTGTTGACGGCATAGCCGTCATGCGTGAGGCGACCGTCCCTGATCATTCGCCCCGCCTCGTCGATGGCGGCGCGATCGTCCTCGCCGGCGTTGGGGTAATGTGGCGTGCAGGCGCAGACGAGCCAGAAATGGTTGAGCATCGAGCCGCCGAACGCCGCCTGAAAGAAATTATCCATCAGCGTATAGCGCTTCGCATATTGCCAGAGCGGCAATTTCGAGCCGTCGTGATAGCCCATGGCGAGGCCGCCGCCGCTCGAATAGGCGACGAATCGGTTGTTCTTGCCGCCGTTGATCTGCAACTGGTTCTGATAGAAGCGATGCGTCAGATCGCCGGTGGTCTGTTCCGGCCCGGCGTATTTGTCCATCAGGAACGGCCCGTTCGGCAGATCGGCGGGGAATCTCGTGTCGGGTATGGCCGGACGAAGATTCGTGTTCATCACCGGCGGCAGCTTCCCGTAGGGTTTGCCGTCACGATCGATCTGGATCGCCGCCTCGCCGGCGTTGGCGACGCCGTTGGCGCCCGGAAACAGGCCATAGATATTGTTGAAGCTACGGTTCTCCATGAAAATGACGACGATATGCTCGATCTTCTCCAGGCCCTTGACCGGCGCCGGCGCCTGCTGCGCGGCCGCCGCCGGCGCGAGCAAGGACAGGAGGGCGAATCCGATCGCGTATTTCAGGCGTTTCATGACGGGCGATGTCTCCTGCGGCGCCATCGCGCGCCGCGCGGCGAAGCTACCACATCGGCGCGCGCGTTCCAGAACGCTCAGCGCCCGAGGCGCGCGGGCCTGGCGGGCCGCGGCGCGGCGGAACGGGTCGGCGTCGGCGCGGCGTTCTCGCTGAACAGCTCCGCGAGCTTCTCCGTCATCACGCCGCCGAGTTCCTCCGCGTCGACGATGGTCACGGCGCGGCGGTAATAGCGCGTTACGTCATGGCCGATGCCGATGGCGATCAGTTCCACCGGCGAGCGGTTCTCGATCTCGTCGATGATGCCGCGCAGATGCCGTTCGAGATAATTGCCGGGGTTCACGGACAGCGTGGAATCATCGACCGGCGCGCCGTCGGAAATCATCATCAGAATGCGGCGCTGCTCGGGGCGATGCAGCAGGCGCTTGTGCGCCCAGTCGAGCGCCTCGCCGTCGATGTTTTCCTTGAGCAGACCCTCGCGCATCATCAGGCCGAGATTTTTCCGCGCGCGCCGCCAGGGCGCGTCGGCGGATTTGTAGATGATGTGGCGCAGGTCGTTGAGGCGGCCGGGGGCCGGCGGCTTGCCGGCCTGCAGCCACGCCTCGCGCGACTGCCCGCCTTTCCACGCCTTCGTCGTGAAGCCGAGAATCTCGACCTTGACGCCGCAGCGCTCCAGCGTGCGCGCGAGAATGTCGGCGCAGGTGGCGGCCACCGTGATCGGCCGGCCGCGCATCGAGCCGGAATTGTCGATGAGCAGCGTCACCACCGTGTCGCGGAAATCCGTGTCCTTCTCACGCTTGAACGAGAGCGGCTGCTGCGGATCGATGATGACGCGCGACAGGCGCGCGGGATCGAGCATGCCCTCCTCAAGGTCGAATTCCCACGAGCGGTTCTGCTGCGCCATCAGCCGGCGTTGCAGGCGGTTGGCGAGGCGGGCGACGACCGAGGACAGGTTCTGCAACTGCTTGTCGAGATAGGCGCGCAGACGCTCCAGCTCCTCCGGCTCGCACAATTCGTCGGCGGCGATCATCTCGTCGAATTTCGTGACGAAGGCCTTGTAGTCGAGACCGCGATGAAGCTCGCCGGACGGCGGCGGGCGATGGCTTTCGGCGGCGTCCTCGGCCTCGCCCTCATCGAAGGCCTCCTCGAATTCGCCCGTCGGCGCATCGGTCGAATCGACCTCGCCCTCCTGCATCTCGTCGGTCGCCTCGTCCGACTTCTCCATCGAGACGGATTCGGCGGACTCGTCCTGCTCGCCTTCGTTCTGCTGTTCCTCCGCGCCGTCCTGCGACTGGTCCTTGCCGTCCTCGTCCTCCTCCGTGTCGCGGTCCATGTCGGCTTCGGAGGCCATGTCGAGGCTGGCGAGCAGTTTCTGCACGGATTTGGCGAAACCGCGCTGGTCCTCGATCGTGGCGCTGAGCCGATCGAGATCGGCGCCGGCGCGGTCCTCGATCCATTGCCGCCACAACTCGACGATGGGGCGAGCGTGCACAGGCGGCGGCGCGCCGGTCAGGCGCTCGCGCACCATCATGGCGACGGCCTCGTCGATCGGCGCGTCCTCGCGGCTCATCGGAGCCTGCGGCCAGGCGCGGGCGAATTTCTCGTCGAGCATGGCGTCGAGATTGGCGGCGACGCCTTCCATGCGGCGGGCCCCGATGGCCTCGACGCGGGCCTGTTCGACCGATTCGAACACGGCGCGGGCGGAAGCGCCCTGCGGGATAAAGCGGCGATGCACCGCGTCGTCGTGGCAGGCCAGACGCAGCGCCATCGAATCGGCGTGGCCGCGCAGGATGGCGGCGGCGCGGGCGTCGAGCTTGCGCGGCGGCTCGGGCAGACGGGCGCGCGCCCCCTCGGCCATGCCGACAAGGGCCGGCTTGTCGGGCGCGAAGCCGACTTCGAGCGTCGGCGAGCGGGCAAGCGCGCGCATCGCGCCGGCGACGGCCCGCTTGAACGGCTCCTGCGGCGCGTCGCCTTTGGCGGGGGGCTTGCGGTTGGAGATCGACACGTTGGCCACCTGTCGCGCCGCGCGCGGTTAGCTCAACACCACGTTCAGCGCGCTTTCCGGCAGCTCCTTGCCAAAGCAGCGCTGGTAGAACTCCGCCACCAGCGTGCGCTCCAGCTCATCGCATTTGTTGAGGAAGGTCAGGCGGAAGGCGAAGCCGACGTCGGCGAAGATTTCGGCGTTCTCGGCCCAGGTGATGACCGTGCGCGGGCTCATCACCGTCGACAGGTCGCCGTTGATGAAGGCGTTGCGGGTCATGTCGGCGACGCGCACCATCTTGTTGATGGAATCGCGGCCTTCCCGTCCCGCATAGGACTTCACCTTGGCCTGAACGATGTCGACTTCCTTGTCGTGCGGCAGGTAGTTCAGCGTCGTGACGATCGACCAGCGGTCCATCTGGCCCTGATTGATCTGCTGCGTGCCGTGGTAGAGGCCCGACGTGTCGCCGAGGCCGACGGTGTTGGCGGTCGAGAACAGGCGAAACGCCGGGTGCGGCTTGATGACCCGGTTCTGGTCGAGCAGCGTCAGGCGGCCGGAGACCTCGAGCACGCGCTGGATGACGAACATCACGTCCGGGCGCCCGGCGTCGTATTCGTCGAAACAGAGCGCGACATTGTTCTGCAGCGCCCAGGGCAGGATGCCGTCGCGGAATTCCGTGACCTGCTTGCCGTCCTTCAGCACGATGGCGTCCTTGCCGACGAGATCGACGCGGCTGACATGGCTGTCGAGATTGACGCGGACGCAGGGCCAGTTGAGACGGGCCGCGACCTGCTCGACATGGGTCGATTTGCCGGTGCCGTGATAGCCGGTGATCATGACGCGGCGGTTGCGGGCGAAGCCGGCGAGGATCGCCAGCGTCGTCTCGCGATCGAAGAGATAATCGGGGTCGAACTCCGGCACATGCTCGCTCGCGGCCGAAAAGGCCGGGCATTGCATGTCGGACTCGATGCCGAAGACGGTGCGGACCGAGACTTTCGCATCGGGCAGGCTCGCGGGCGCGGCGTTTTCGCCTTTCTTGACGCTGTCCAAAATATCCTCCGTTGCCGGGCGCGCGCGGATGGGCGCTCCGGGGCGCGGCCTCGCCGGTCAGACCAGGCGCGCGGTCCTGAGATGTTTATAGGCCTGGATGATCTCGCGCAATTTGTCCTCGCTGCCGCGGTCGCCGCCGTTCGAATCGGGATGCAGCCGTTTGACGAGATCCTTGTAGCGCGTCCTGATCGCATCGGCGTCGGCGGTCGCATCGAGACCGAGCGTGTCGAGCGCCTTGAGCGCGGCGACGCCATAGGCCGGCCTCGCGGCCCGGGCGGCGTGCGCGGCGCGGCGCTCAGCCCGCGCGCGGATGGCCCCAAGCGGGTCAGCGGCGGCGGCGTCCTCGCGGAAGCCGCGGCCGTTGCGGGCGACGCCCATGCTCCATGTGGGACGATGGCCGACCACCGCGTCGCGCTGGTAGGAGGCGACGTCGTCGTCGCTCATGCCGTTGAAATAATTGTAGGTCGCGTTGTATTCGCGGACATGGTCGAGGCAGAAGCGGAAATATTGGCCTTCGCGCAGCCGGCCCATGGGGGCGCGGAACTCGCCCGGTTGCGGGCAGCCAGGATGATTGCAGCGCGGCGCGCCGGGGCGGGGAGCCTCCGCCGCCTCGGGCTTCACCCGAATCTTGTCGAACAGCCGGGAGTTGAGATTCATCCCGTCAGAATACGTGCCGCGAAGGGGTGGCCGCAAGCGAAAGACAGCGGTAATTTCGCCCGACCACGCCAGGGAGCGATCATGAACCATTCGCGCGCAGCCGACCTTAAGGAACGGATTAGATTGAATCTTCTGGAGGCCCTCGCGCCGACCTGGCTCGATGTAATCGACGAATCGCACCATCATGAAGGCCATGGCGGCTGGCGCGAGGGCGGCGGCACGCATTTCCGGGTGAAAGTGGTTTCGCCCGCCTTCGCCGGCAAGAGCCGGCTCGCCATGCATCGCATGGTCAACGAGGCGCTCGCCGCCGAACTCGCCGGCGGCGTGCATGCGCTGGCGATCGAGGCGAGCGCGCCCTAGTCGCGAGCGTCGCCGGGGCTTACTGCGCCGTCCAGCCGCCGTCGACGGGAATCGCGGTTCCGGTGATGTTGTGCGCCTGACGGGCGCAAAGCCAGGCGGCGAGCGCGCCGATTTCGGCCGGATCGGACGTGCGCCGGCTCGGCTGCTTCTCCTTCAGCAGATCGGCGATTCCGGCCACCCGATCGCCGCCGAACAAAGCGGCGCGGGCCGCGACCTGCGGCTCGATGATCGCCGTTTCCGTCCAGCCGGGGCAGATGCAATTCACCGTCACGCCGCCGGTCGCGGCCGAACCTTTGGCGGCATATTCGAGCGCGGCGACGCGGGAGAGGCCGACAAGACCGAATTTCGAGGCGACATAGGGCGCCTTCTCGACCGAGGCGACGAGGCCGTGCACCGAGGCGATGTTGACGACCCGGCCGAAGCCGCGTTCGCCCATCGCCGGCAGGGCGCGGCGCATGGTGAGGAACGCGGCGGTGAGATTGACGTCGAGAATGGCTTTCCACGTCTCGACCGGAAGCCCGTCGAGCGCCGCCGTGCGCTGGATGCCGGCGTTGTTGACGAGAATGTCGACGCGCCAGTCCAGCGCCTGATCCATCATCGCGTCGACGGCTGTCTCGTCGCGCAGATCGGCCTCGAAGAAGCGCACGGCCGGCGCGCCGGCGGCGATCAGTTCGGCGCTCGCGGCGGCGATCTGCGCCGCGTCGGCGAGGCCGTGCAGACCGATCGCCGCGCCCTGACGCGCGAGCGCCGTGGCGATGGCGAGGCCGATGCCCTGCACGGAGCCGGTGACGAGGGCGTTGCGCCCGGCAAGCGATGCGCTCATGGCTTTTGTCCTGATGGGTCGCGGCGTCGCGCGACGAGGGTTCGCAATTCGGTCTTGAGCACCTTGCCGTAATTGTTCTTCGGCAGTTCGGCGAGGTCGAGATAGAGCTTTGGCCGTTTGAAGCGGGCGATGCTCTCCAGACAATGCGCGTCGAGCGCGGCGGCATCAAGCGGCGCGCCCGGCGCCAGCGTCACGCAGGCGACAACGATCTCGCCCCATTCCGGATCGGGCGCGCCGACAACCGAGACCTCGGCGACGGAGGGATGCGTCAGCAGCGCCTCCTCAACCTCGCGCGGATAGATGTTGGTTCCGCCGGAAATGATCACGTCTTTCGAACGATCCGACAGCGTCAGAAATCCGTTGGCGTCGAGCCGTCCGACATCGCCGGTGCGCAGCCAGCCGTCGCGGATCGTTTCGGCGGTCGCCTCCGGGTTGCGCCAATAGCCGGCCATCACGGTGGGCCCCTTCACCTCGATCTCACCGGGCGCGTCGGCAGGCAGGGGCGCGCCGTCCGCGCCGGTCACGCGCACCTCGACAGCGCTTTGCGCGACGCCGACCGAGGCGAGGCGGGCGCGATGGTCGGGGTGCGTCCTGTCCATGTGCCAATGGCGCGCCAGCGCCGTGATGGTCATGGGCGACTCGCCCTGCCCGTAGATCTGGACGAAGCGCGGGCCCATGACGGCCATGGCCTCCTCGATATCGGCGAGATACATGGGTCCGCCGCCGTAGACGATGGTCTTGATCCCGTCGCCGGTCTCGCCGCGGGCGCGCGCGGCCTCGACCAGACGCCGCACCATGGTCGGCGCGGCGAACATCGAGACATCGCGCAGACGTTTCGCCAGATCGAGAATTTCGTCGCCGTCAAAGCCGCCGGACTCCGGCGCGACATGCCGCGCGGCGACGCGGACATGGACGAAATTGTACATGCCCGCGCCATGCGACATCGGCGCGGCGTAGAGCGCGGCGTCCGCCTGCTCCGGCGTGTCGACGTCGAGCGGATAGCACAACGACATCGCGGCGAGATTGCCGTGCGTGAGCATCACGCCCTTGGGCTTGCCGGTCGTGCCGGAGGTGTAGAACAGCCAGGCGAGATCGCTGTCCGCGCGGGAGCGCGGGGCCGGATCGCCGCGGCCGGCGCGCGCCGCCTCGAAGGCCGGATCGTCGACGCGCAGGACGATCAGGCCGGGCGCGAAAGCATCCCGCGCGTCGTGCAGCATCGCGTCGTGCGCGGCGTCGGTGAAAATCAGCCGCGCCTGCGCGTGATCGACGATGAACGCCGCCTCGCGCGCGTGCAGCTTGGCGTTGATCGGCACGGCGACGGCGCCGGCCCACCAGATGGCGTAGAGCGCCTCGAGATAGCGCGTCGCATTGCCCATGAAGAGCGCGACGCGATCGCCCGGCGCGACGCCGTGCGTGGCGCGCAACCCGGCGGCGAGCGCCGAGGCGCGGCGCGCGAAGGTCGCATAATCGGCGTCGACGCGCGCGCCGGTCAGCAGCGCCGGCGCGGCGGGATGCAGCCGCGCCGCGCTTTCGAGCCATCGCGCGATGTTCATCGGCTCAGCGGATGCGTTCGAGAATCGACACGTAATTGGCCACCGCCGCGCCGCCCATGTTGAACACGCCGCCGAGCTTCGCGTTCTTCACCTGCATGCCGCCTGCCTCGCCGCAGAGTTGCATGGCGGACAGCGCGTGCATGGACACGCCGGTCGCGCCGATGGGATGGCCCTTGGCCTTGAGGCCGCCCGACGGGTTGACGGGCAGCTTTCCCTCCATCGTGGTCACGCCGTCCCTGATGACGCTCGCGCCCTTGCCGCGCGGGGCGAGGCCCATGGCTTCGTATTCGATGAGTTCGGCCACCGTGAAGCAATCGTGCGTCTCGACGAAGGACAGATCGTCGAGGCCGAGGCCCGCCCTGGCGAGCGCCCGCTCCCAGGCCACGGCGCAGCCCTCGAAGTCGAGGATGTTGCGTCGCGACATCGGCAGGAAGTCCTGCGCGTGCTCGTTGGCGCGGAAAATCACGGCGCGCTTCATCGTCAGCGCCGTGTCGACATCGGCCAGCACCACCGCCGCCGCGCCGTCGGAGACGAGCGAGCAATCGGTGCGCTTCAGCGGCCCGGCGACGAAGGGGTTCTTGTCGCTCTCGTTGCGGCAGAAGTCATAGCCGAAATCCTTGCGCATCTGCGCGTAGGGATTGGCGACGCCGTTCTTGTGATTCTTGGCCGCGATCATGGCGAGCGCGTCGGACTGATCGCCCCAGGTCTGGAAATAATTGGCGGCGATCTTGCCGAAGACCCCGGCGAAGCCGCCCGGCGTGTCGCCGTCCTCCGGCAGATAGGACGCGCGCAGGAGGTTGCGGCCGATGTCCGGCCCCGGCGTTTTCGTCATCTGCTCGACGCCGACGACGAGCACGCGGCGGGCGCGGCGCGCTTCGATGGTCTTGATGGCGTTATGCACGGCGGCCGAGCCGGTGGCGCAGGCGTTCTCGACGCGGGTCGCCGGCTTGAACCGGAAGCCGGGGTCGGCCTGCAGCACGAGGCCGGCGGTGAAATCCTGCGGCGAGAAACCGGCGTTGAAATGGCCGAGCACGATCTCGTCGATGTCGGCGGCGGCAAGGCCGGCGTGATCGAGCGCCTGCCTCGCGGCGGCGACGATCAGGCTTTCGACGGTCTCGTTGTCGTGCTTGCCAAACGGCAGATGGGCCCAGCCCACGATGCAAGCGGTCATCGGCGTCTCTCCTTGCTTATCCGTCGCTTCTCCGGCGAACGCGCCATGCGTCACGAAATCGCCGCATCGGCGAGGATTATGCGAGCACGGAACGCCGAGCGCCAGTCTTGCGACGCGCGCTTTTTGGCAGAGGGCGGTTTCGCGCTTTTCAACGCCGCGCCGGATGCGCTAGGACGGTTGACGACCGGCGCGCCGCGCGGCTCGGGCATTCAGGATTGAATCGCATGGGATTTTTCGCCAGAGACGCCGTCTGCGCCGCGCTTGGACTGGGTTTGATCGCGGCGTCGCCGGCCCTTGCCGCGCCGACGTTGGTGGTCGACATGGAGTCCGGCCAGGTGCTGCACCAGGAGGAGGCGACGCGCTCGTGGTATCCGGCGTCGCTGACCAAACTGATGACGGCCTATGTGGCGCTGAAAGCGGCGCGCGACGGGCGGCTGAGCCTGAACACCCCTTTGCGCGTCTCGGCGCGGGCGGCGAAAATGGCGCCCTCGAAAATGGGCTTCCGGCCCGGCACCGAGGTCACGCTCGACAACGCGCTGAAGATGCTGATGGTCAAGTCGGCGAACGATGTCGCCGTGACCATCGCCGAGGGCGTCTCGGGCTCGGTCGAGGCTTTCGCCGGCGAGATGAACCGCGCCGCCGCCGCGCTCGGCATGCGCGAATCGCATTTCGTCAATCCGAACGGACTGCCGAGCGCGACGCAGGTGACCTCGGCGCGAGACATGGCCGTGCTGGGTCGCGCGCTCTATCGCGAATTTCCCGATCAGGCGGGTCTTTTCAGCATCGGCGCGCTCAAGCTCGGCGCCCGCGTCATGCCGACGCATAACGGGCTGCTCGGTCGCTATCCCGGCGCCGACGGCATGAAGACGGGGTTCACCTGCGCGGCCGGGTTCAACGTCGTGGCCAGCGCCGCCAACGGCGGGCGCCGCCTCATCACCGTCGTCATGGGCGCGCCGTCCGCCGCCGACCGCACGATTCAGGCGATGGCGCTGTTCGACAAGGGCTTCGCCTCCGGCGGCGGACAGGGTTCGTTGTCGGGCCTGCCGTCCCAGGGCGTCGGCGAGGCGCCCAACATGCGCGAGGAGATCTGCAGACGGCGCGGCAAGACGGTCGTCATGCCGGTTGAATCCGAGGACATGGCCGTCCCGGTCAATAGCAATATGGCGCAGGACATGGCGCATAATCCCGAGCGCGCCTTCCTGTTCGCGCAGGCGGGCGGCGGCTCCGCGGCGGCGGCGGGCAAGAGCGTCGGCGGCGCGCCGCGTCTCGGTCCGCGCCCCGCGTTCGAGCCAATTCCGGTCTTCATCGGTCGGGCGCCGGGCTTCGAGGGCGCGCCGACGGCGGTCGCCCGCGCCCGCCCCGGAAAGCCCGCGGCCACGGCTTACGCCACGCAGAAGCCGACGCCGATCGAGGACGCCCAATCGCCGATCGCGGCCGACGCGTCGGCGCAGCCCTTGCGTGGGCGCACGCGCGCCGCCGCGAAGCCGCTGAAGCCGGCCATGGCCGCCGCCGGGGAGGCGGAGGCGCCGAAGACGAAAGCGAAGTCCCAGGCGAACTCCCAGGCGAACTCCCAGGCGAAGGCCGGCAAGGCGGCGAGGCCCGGGGCGAAGGCCACAGCGAAGCCGAAGCCGGCCAGGGCCGCGACAAAAGCCAAAGCCAAAGCAAAGCCGAAGGCCAAACCCGCGGACGACGAATGAGCGCGACCGACCGCCGTCCGCCGCCGCCTATTCCGCTCACGGTGCTCACGGGCTTTCTCGGCGCCGGCAAAACGACGCTGCTGAACGCCCTGCTGCGCGATCCCGCGCTCGCGGACACGGTCGTTCTGATCAATGAATTCGGCGAGATCGGACTCGACCATCTGCTGATCGAGGCGGTCGAGGGCGACATGATCCTGATGTCGTCGGGATGCCTGTGCTGCACGATCCGCGGCGATCTGGTCGCGACACTTGAAGACCTGCTGAAGCGCCGGGACAACGGCCGTATGACGCCGTTCCGCCGTGTCGTCATCGAAACCACCGGCCTCGCCGATCCGGCGCCCGTTCTGCACACGATCATGGGCCATCCCTATCTGATGCTGCGTTTTCGGCTCGACGGCGTCGTCACGGTGGTCGACGCGGTCAACGGCGATGCGACGCTCGACGCGCAGGAGGAGGCGGTGAAACAGGCCGCTGTGGCCGACCGGCTTGTGCTCAGCAAGACCGATCTGGCCGGCGCCGCCGAAGTCGCGGCGCTGCGCGCGCGGCTCGCCGCGCTCAACCCGGGCGCGCGCATTCTCGATGCGGCGCGGGGCGAGGCCGACGCCGCGCGTCTGCTCGACGCCGGGCTTTACGACGCGCAAGGCAAGAGCGCCGACGTCCGCCGGTGGCTCAACGCGGAGGCGGTGGCGGCGGCGCACGACCGCCATGGCCGCGACGCCCATGATCAACACGCCCATGATCATCACGCCCATGATCATCACGCTCATGACGTCAACCGCCACGACGCGCGCATCCGCGCCTTCTGCCTGACCGGCGCGGTTCCGCTCAGTCCCTCGTCCTTCGACCTTTTTCTGGAGCTGTTGCGCAACGCGCATGGGCCGAGCCTGCTGCGCGTGAAGGGGCTTGTCGCCGTCGCCGACGATCCGGAGCGGCCCGTGGTGATCCATGGCGTGCAGCACGTGTTCCATCCGCCGGCGCGTCTGGCGGCGTGGCCGGACGCGGACAGGCGCTCGCGCATCGTCTTCATCCTGCGCGATCTCGCGCCGGATTTCGTCGCGCGCATGTGGCGCGCGTTTTCAGGAGAGCCGGAGCCGGACGCGCCTGACGCCTCCGCGCTCGCGCAAAATCCCCTGGCGCCGCGCCCCGGCGGCCTGCTTTCCTGAAAAAATTCCCTTATCGCAAGATGTTAGCTTGTGGCTTCGGCTCCAGGTCGCGAGGTTTTCGATTGCCAAAAGGTTAATGAAAGGTTAACGGATGAGCCGCGCCGTTTGGGGCGCGCGCCGTCGTGGCCGACGGCACAGAATTTGATCATGACGTCCGGCGGGAATTGCGCGCCCTCCGATGTGTTCTCATTTGAGACATCGGGATGGCGGCCGGTCTGAATTGAAACAAGGCGAGGCGCCATGATTGCGAGATTCTGGGCCGCAAAACATGACCCTGGCGGGTTTTCTTCCGCCCCCGCCCTGAGCGGAGACCCCTGGGCGCGCGCATCCTCCTCCGCCAATGTCGTCAAGCTCGAACCGCCCCGGCGCGCCCGCGGCTACATGGTCGAGGCTGTCGGAGCCGATCACATTTCCGGGTTCATCGAGAGCTGGGAGGATCTGCACGACCGCGCGCTGGAGGCGAACGTTTTCCTCGATCCGGCCTTCGCCATCGCCGCCTGCCAGCATCTGCCGGCCATCCGCCGGCCCGTTTTCGTGCTCGTGCACGAGGAGCGCGCGCCCCAGCAACGCGGCCGGCTGGTCGGCGTGACGCCGATCACGCTGCCGAAGCGGAATTTCGGCGATTCCATTGCGCGCGGCTTCGAACACAAGTTTGCTGCGCTCGGCATGCCGCTCTATGACCGCCATCAGGGCGCCCACGCGTTGGAGCTGACGCTGGAATGGCTGGCGGAGGAGCGGCCCGACATCGTCGGCCTGCTGCTGAGCGATCTGCCCAGGGGCGGTCCGGTGTTTTCGTTGCTGCGCCGCCACGCCACCCGGCTTGGCCGCAAGCTCGCGGTATTTGACGAGCGCGAACGGGCGGTTCTCATCGGCGGCAAGTCTGGCGAGGCGTTCAGCGCGCAAGGCGGAAAGCTGAAGGAGGCGCGTCGCCTGCGCCGCCAGATGGAGCGGCTGGGGAACCTGACCTATCGCAGCCTGCGTTCGCCCGCCGACATCCGCAAGGGCGCGGAATTGTTCATGGCGCTGGAGGACAGCGGCTGGAAGGGTGCGCGCGGCACATCGCTGCTGGCTGATCCGTCGGTCACCACGTTCGCCAGGACGATGACCCGGCTGATGGCGCGCAAGGGCAAGATCAGCATCGAGAGCCTGGAGATCGACGGCAAGCCGGCGGCGATGGGCGTCGTTCTGGAAAGCGACAGCCGGGCCTATTTCTGGAAAATCGCCTATGACGAGTCCCTGGCCCGTTATTCGCCCGGCGTGCAATTGACGCTGGAGCTTTCGCGGCGTTTGGCGGCGCGGCCCGAGATCGTCCTGGCCGATTCCTGCGCCCGGCCCGGTCATGCGATGATCGAACGGCTGTGGCCGCAGCGCATGTCGCTGGCGGATGTGTTCATTCCGCTCGGGCGCGCGTCGGGGCCGTCATTCGAAACCGCGGCGCGGCGGGAGCAGGCGCGACGGGCGTTGCGGGCGGTCGCCAAGAAGGCGTTTCTGGCCGCGACGGGTCGCCGCGGCGTCTGAGCCCATGGAGCGCCAGCGTCTCGACAAATGGCTCTGGTTCGCGCGGGTCGTGAAGACGCGCACGTTGGCGACCCGGCTGGTCGACGACGGCCATGTGCGCGTCAATGGCGCGCGAATCGAGACGCCGGCCAGGCCGATCGGAACCGGCGACGTGCTGACGATCGCGCTGGAGCGGCAGGTCAGGGTGCTGCGCGTCGTCGCCGCGGGCGCGCGGCGCGGGCCGTTCGAAGAGGCGCGGCTTCTCTATGAAGATCTGACGCCGCCGCCCGAGGCGCGCCCGACCGCGCCGGCCGGCGGCGAAAGGCCGACGAAACGGGAGCGGCGCGCGTTTGACCGGCTGCGCCGGAGCGAGGCCGGGTGAGGATTGTCGGTCCCGCTTGACCTGACGACTTGCGCCTTTTCGGCAAAGCGGCTAGCACCCCTTCATTCGATCGGGATCGAGAACGCGACGGCTCGACCGCCGACGCGAGGAGAGCGCCAGATGACCTATGTCGTCGTCGAAAACTGCATCAAGTGCAAATACACCGATTGCGTCGAAGTCTGTCCGGTCGACTGCTTCTACGAGGGCGAGAACTTTCTCGTGATTCACCCGGACGAGTGCATCGATTGCGGCGTCTGTGAGCCGGAATGCCCGGCGGAGGCGATCAAGCCGGACACCGAGCCGGGGCTTGAGAAATGGCTCACGCTGAACATTGAAATGGCCAGGATCTGGCCGAACATCACCGTCAAGCGCGATCCGCTGCCGGACGCCAAGGACCATGACGGCAAGCCGGGCAAACTGGCGCTGCTGTCGAAGAATCCTGGCAAGGGCGACTGACGCTCCACCGCAACGCAGCATTTTCCGGATAAATCGCCTGCTTTTCGCCTGCGGCCATTAACCAATGGACGGAGCCAATACGGCACGGATGCGCGAATCCTTTGATTCGCGCGGATTTTCGTGCTATACAAATCCTTAACAGTCGATAATCGCTTTAGGAAGTCATCCGTTACGTCAAAACAGCTCCGGCAGGTTCGCCGGGGCAATTTTTTCGACCCCGACGCTGTTTTCGCGTTGGGGGCGGCGGACGGAGCTCACCATCGGCTGAGCGGGGCCCTCGCGGTCTCATCGAAGCTTTCCAGGCTTCACGACGCGACGCGTGTTGTCGCGGCGCAAGAGTCGCTGTCCCGCCTCCAACCCGGGACCAGATGAGGAGCAGTCGGATGTCGTCGCCCAAGAAGACCAAGAAGACTGTGAAGACCCGACCGGCCGCCGACGCGAAAAGCGGCAAGACCCGATCCGCGGCCAAAACCGTGGCGAAGCCGCCGCGCAAGTCAGAGGCCGGGACGACGGCCAAGCCGGCAAAGGTCGTGACGCCGGCGGCGGGCGATGTGAGGAAGGCCGCGAAGCCGGCCGCCGGCGGCGCGGCCGCGCGAAAGGTCGCGGCAAAATCGGACGCCGGCAGATCTGATCCGGCTCCGTCCGCTTCGAAGAAGGGTTCGACGAAATCCGCAGCCAGGTCTCCCGCCGGGGCCGCCGCCGGAAAGGCCGCGCGGAAAGCACGGGTCATCGATTTGCCGCCCGCCGCGGAAGAGCGCGCGCAGGCGAAGGTTGTCAACAGCAAGGCCGCAAGGCCCGGCGAGGCCAGAACATCCCGACAAGAACAGATCGCGTCCGTTTCTCCGACCCCGGCCGCTTCGGCGTCCGCGGCGGCGTCCGCAAGCGCGACGAAACCCCCGGCGGCTCCGGCCCCGGTCCTGAAAACTTCCAGCACAAGCGATCGGACTCAGGTGACAGAGAAGAAAATCGACACGGCTGCGGCGCCGAAGACCAAGAGCGACCTCTCCAAGACGCCGGCGGCCAGGCCGGCCAAGCCGACCAACCAGCGGCAGGGGTTCAAGACCAACGAGTTCATCGTCTATCCGGCCCATGGCGTGGGCCAGATCGTCGGCATCGAGGAGCAGGAGGTCGCCGGGTTCAAGCTGGAGCTGTTCGTCATCAGCTTCGCCAAGGACAAGATGACGCTGAAAGTGCCGACGCCGAAGGCGCCGAGCGTAGGCATGCGCAAGCTCGCCGAGGCCAATGTCGTGCGCAAGGCGCTCGACACGCTGACCGGACGCGCGCGCATCAAGCGGACGATGTGGTCGCGCCGGGCGCAGGAATACGAGGCCAAGATCAACTCCGGCGATCTGGTGGCGATCGCCGAGGTGGTGCGCGACCTTTATCGCTCGGAGGCCCAGCCGGAGCAGTCCTATTCCGAGCGCCAGCTCTATGAGGCCGCGCTGGACCGCATGGCCCGCGAGATCGCGGCCGTCAACAAGCTGATCGAATCCGAATCGCTGAAATTGATCGACTCCCAGTTGCAGAAAGGGCCGCGGCGCGGCGCGAAGGCTGACGCCGACGCGGAGGAGATCGACTCCGACGGCGGAGTTGACGAAGCCGCCTGAGGCGCTCATCACCCACATGTTGTGTCGGGCCCGGCGTCGACGCCGGGCCCTTCGCATCTGGCGTCGGCGGCTGAAGCGCCATTCCGGCCGGCCGACCCGGAGCGGGCGGGACGGAAAGCGGCGGAAGCCGACGGTTCAGGCGTGCGTCGGAGACGGGTCGTCGGTCTCGCGGCCGGTCATCAGACGGCGCAGCTTGTCGAGTGCGCGCGCCTCGATCTGGCGCACCCGCTCCTTGGATATGCCGAGCTTCGCGCCGAGAGCTTCCAGCGTTGCGCCCTCCTCGCGCAATCGACGCTCCCTGACGATCCTCAATTCGCGTTCGTTCAGGCAGCGCAGCGCCCGATAGAGCCCGGCGCGGCGCCTTTCCTCGTCCATGCGCGCGGCGACGATTTCGTCCGGGCGCGGCGCGGGATCGACCAGATTGTCGGCGCGCGAGCGCCCCTCCCCCTCCCCGCCGACGGTCGGCGCGTCGAACCGAACGTCGCCGCCCGACAAACGCGCGTCCATCGTTTCAACATCGCCGACTGCGACGCCGATCTCGCGGGCGACGCGGATCGCCAGCTTGTGCGCCGATTCGTCGGCATGCATACGCGCGAGGCGCGCCCGAACCCGGCGCAGATTGAAGAACAGCGCCTTCTGGGCCGAACTCGCGCCGCCGCGCACGATCGACCAGTTGCGCAGCACAAAATCCTGAATGGCCGCGCGAATCCACCATGAGGCATAGGTGGAAAAGCGAATGTCGCGAGCGGGTTCGAACCGGGCGGCGGCCTCCAGCAAGCCGATATGGCCTTCCTGGATCAGGTCGGCGAGCGGCAGCCCGTAGCGTCGGTAGCGCGCCGCCATGGCGACCACCAGCCGCATATGCGCCGCGGTCAGGCTCTCCAGCGCCGCGCCGTCGCTTTCATCGCGCCACCGATCCGCCAGCGCGCGCTCATCCGCGCGCTGCAGATAAGGCGCGTTCATGGCCGCGCGGATCATTTTGCGCTCGATGTCGTTTGCGCCTGACACGATCGTCTCCCCTGGCTATGGAGCACGAAACGCATGAGGCCGCCGAACGATCCATCACAACGGTGTGAACGTTACTCGACGACGATCTTGTAGCGCTGCCCGGCGATCAGCCTGGCGCCGGATTCAAGCCCGTTGAGCAGCAGGAAATGCTCCAGCGGCCGATCGGGCGTGATCATGCGGGCGGCGAAGGTCGCCGGCGTGTCGCTTTCCCCGGCGGTGACGATGGCGATCTTGAGGGCGCGGGCGCGCGCCGCTTCGTCGGGCCTGGCGCGATGGAACGTCATCATCGAATCGCGGAAACGGCGGTCGGCGTCCTCGGTCAGGGCGCGCACCGCATACATGATGCGGTAGATGTCGGCGTCGAGCCTGACGACGGCGATACGGAAATTCCATTCGCCGGCGCGCGCGGTGGCCGTCACCGCCGGCAGCCCGCCGATCTCCAGCGATTCGACCGAGGATTGCATCAGCCCGTCGACCCAGCCGGAGGCCAGATAGGCCTCCAGCGTCTGGCCGTTGTTGGCGCGCACGGAATCGAGGCGCAGCAATTGATCGCCGCCGCCCTTGTAGCCCAGCACCGCCCTGGCGGAATTGTCGAGCAGAAAGCCCTCGGGCGCGGTGAAGCCGAAGCCGAGCCGCGGATGGGTGAAGCGCGGGCCGCGAATGAAGCCTTCCGACGGATCGTCGCCATAGGCGAGGCCGTCGATCGCCGCGAGATAGGCGGCGCGATCCGTCGCGCCAATGCCGGGCGCGCCGATCTGGCGGGCTGCGGCGGTGACGAGCGCGATCCGCTCGGGCGTGGCCGGATGGGTGGCGAGGATGTCGGGCTTGCCGCTGGCTTTGGGCGCGAGCAGCGCGGCGCGCATGGCGGTGGAGCGGCCGAGCGAGGCCAGGAATCGCGCCGCGCCGTAGGCGTCGTAGCCGGCGCGGGAAATGACGCGCACGCCGATCTGGTCGGCGTCGGCCTCCTGCTGGCGGGAGAAGGTGGCGATCGACACCCTGGCCGATTGCTGCGCCTCCTCGCCCTTCTGGCGGCTCTGGACGATGGTGGCGGCTTGCGAAATCACGGCGGCGCGCTTTTCCTCCTCGGCGCGCAGGGTTTGGTGGCGGGCTGTGACGTGACCGATCTCGTGCGCCATGACCGCGGCGAGCTCCGAGCTGTCATTGGCGAGCGCCAGCAGGCCGCGGGTGACATAGATATTGCCGGTGGGCAGGGCGAAGGCGTTGACGATGGGCGTGTTGAGCAATGTCGCCTTGTAGACCTGCGAGGGCGTGTCCGAGGCCGGCGCCAGCCTGGCGAGAATGTCATTGACGAAGCGGCGCAGGCCGGGCGCGGAATATTCGCCGCCATAGAGAGCGACGAGGCGCTTGTGCTCCAGGGTCTCGGGCGAATCGATCAGCGCCTGACGCGGCGCCTCGGGCAGGGACTCGGCGGCCGGCGGCTCGCCGACGCGCTCCAGCGTGGCGCAGCCGGCCAACGCCGCGCACATGAACGCAAGAACGGCCCGGCGTAGCGCGCGACCGCCCTTCTCCCCGTCCACTCTGGCCGTCCACCCTGTCATCGCGCCGGTTGTTGACCTCTGTTTGCCGACGCGGCGCCCGGCGCGTCGATGATTTCAAGCTCCTCGGGCGAGGCGATCTCGATCTGCGGTCCGAACCGCGTTTCGAGCGGGCCGCGAACGCGGATCCATTTCCCGCCGAGCGCGCGCAACGGCAGGCCCGCCTTGTCGAATGTCGCCTGATTTCGTTTCAAGATGGTGACCGCGAAATCCTGTCCTCTGATCGGGCCGAAATTGAGGTAGGCGCGAAAGCGCGCCTCGCCGACGCGCGTCACGCGCCCCTCGACCACGACCGTCTCTCCGGTCCGGTCGAGGAAAGCGGCTTTGCCGGCGCCCCGGAGAACCGCATAGACCGGATCGGCCCAGAGGCCAAGATCTTGCGCACGGGCCGCGCCCTCGGCCCCAAGGAGGGCGACGCGGCAATCCCCCAGCGCCGCGGCGGGACGAAAGCGGGCCAGACCGCGCGCGAGAAGAGCGGCCGCGAGATCGACCGGCGCCGAATCGGGCTCGGCCTCCGGCCCCTCCACACGGGCGCGGACGGGCAGGCGCCCCCAGCGGTCGGGCTCGACGGACAGCGGCCGCAGCGCGATCGGCAGGCCGACGAGCCACTGCGAGACCCATGCCCGCGTCGCCGCCGGTCGATCGGGAGCGGCCGGCGTCGCGCGCGGCCGCTCCAGCCCCGCGATGCTGATCAGGCGTCCGTCCGCCAGCGTCACGTCCAGTCGCTCATCGACGGCGGCGATGCGGCCTTCGAGCGGAAATTCGTCGGGACAGGCGGCGGCCGGCGCCGCGGCGGCGATCAGCAGCGCCAGACCGGCGACGGCCGACGGGATGCGGGCGAGCGCGCCAAAGCCCCTTCCGCCGGGCGCGGCGCGCGGCGCGACGCAGCAACGATGTCCCGATCGGACGCCCGGCCCGCGTGAGGGCGATTCGGAACACGGTGTTGGGCCTAGCGGCTTCGGGGCGATTACCGTATAGACACGATTCATGACGCGCCTACCTCCCGGTAGCTCAGCAGGATAGAGCACAGGTTTCCTAAACCTGGGGTCAGGGGTTCGATTCCCTTCCGGGAGGCCAGTTCTTCGGATTTGCAAACCAAAAGTCTGGAACCAATCCTCTTGCAAGGCGCAGGCGTCCTCTCGCGCGCGGGGCGTTCCGGATTGGCGCGAGCATCCGTTTGATACGCCGGAATGCGCGGCCGGTGAAATCGGATTGCCTGAACCGCGCGACGCCGTCTCCCGGGCGGGCGGACGGCATGATCGCGAAAATGCTGACGCGGCTGATCGGACCATGTGTTAAAAATCAATCGCTCGGCGCCGCGCGCGATTTTTTGCCTGAAGCGGATTCCGCCGCGTCGCCGGGTTTGCGCGCGCAGAGTCGGATTTTGCGCCAGGCGCGGCGCAATGCAACATTAGAGTTGTGCGGCGCGGTTCGCGCGGCTATGCGAAGGGGCGGCTCGAAATTACCCCGCAGGCGTTTGCGCGGCTGCGGTTCGGATGGGTTCACGGAGTGTCGGATGGCATTGGAATTCAAGGCGTCTTGCCCCATTTGCAACAACGCCGTCTCCTTCGAAACCCCGGATGATTTCTGGTCGGCGCGCGCCTCGCTGCAGCCGAAGTCCTGCCCGGTGGGAACCTGCGTCACGCGCGAGCGGGCGCTCGCCGACGTGTTGTTCTCGCTGCGCACGCGCGCCGAGGTCGCCCGCGCCGCGATTCACGAGGCGGCGCCCGCCCCGCGCGGACTGAGCCTGTGGTTGCGCCGCCATTGCGGCAATTACCTCGCCTCCGGCTATTTCCCCGACAAGCCGTTCGGCGAGCCGGTGCGCGATCTGCGCAACGAGGATCTCGAGAAGCAGACCTTCGCCGACGGGGTCTTCGACATCGTCCTGCATCTTGACGTGCTCGAGCATCTTTTTCGCCCCTTCGAGGCGCTTCGCGAGATCGAGCGCACGCTGAAGCCCGGCGGCCTGTGCCTGTTCGCGGCGCCGACCTATCCCGAGCGCATGCGCAGCGAGCAGGTCGCTTTCCTGGAGAAAGGCAAGCTGCGCATCGTTGGCGAACCCGAATATCACGGCAATCCCCAGGACAAGAGCGGTTCGCTCGTCACCTGGCGCTACGGATACGATCTGCCGCTGCTGATCTCGCGCGAAACCGGCTTCGACGTCGAGGTGCGGCGCTGGCAGTCGCGCGATCGCGCGATCATGGGGCCGATGACCGAGATCTATATTCTGCGTAAAGCCCGGCCCTGATCGCGGGCCCGCCTCAGATGAGGGAATTCCGCCCATGAAAGAGATGAGCAAGTCGATCCCGCGTCGCATGCGCGATCCCAATTTCCTGCGCCGCTATTTCGTCGGCCGCGGCGTCGATATCGGCGGCCGGCCCGACCCTTTGCCGCTCTACGCCGAATTCTTTCCGTTGATGGGCGAGGTCAAGGTCTGGGATCTGGCCGACGGCGACGCGCAATTCATGGCCGGCGTGCCGGACGGCGCCTTTGATTTCGTTCATTCCTCGCATTGTCTGGAGCATCTCCACGATCCGGAGGAGGGCCTGCGCAACTGGCTGCGCGTGGTGCGCCCGGGCGGCTATGTCGTCGTGACCGTGCCCGACGAGGATCTCTACGAACAGGGCGTCTTCCCCTCCACCTACAACCGCGACCACAAGGTCACTTTCACCCTGCACAAGGATGCGTCCTGGTCGCCGCGCTCGATCAATCTGCTCGGCCTGCTGGCCCGCCTCGGCCCGCAAGCCCGCGTCGAGAAGGTTGAATTGCTCAACGCGTCATTTCGTTTCGATCTGCCGCGCTATGACCAGACCGCGACGCCCGTGGCCGAATGCGCCATCGAATTCATCATCCGCAAGGCCGATGCGGCTGAAATCGCCGCCGGCGGGCTCGTGCGCTCCGACCGACAGCCCGCGCCCGACCTGCGCATCCACTACAACCAGTATCGCGACGACTACAACCAGATGAAGTCGTCGAACACGGCGCGTCCGCCGTTCACCAACGACGATCCGCTATGATCCGCGTCGACAAGCCCGGCGCCGCCGACGGCGGTCTCATTCGCTGCCGCGCCCCGCTGCGCCTTGGCCTCGCGGGCGGCGGCACCGATCTGTCGCCCTATTGCGACGAATACGGCGGCACCGTCCTCAACGTCACCATCGCGCGCTACGCCGTGACGACGATCGAGCCGCGCGACGACGGCCGCGTGCATTTCGTCTCCAACGATCTCGGCGCCGAGGAGGAACTCGCCGCGGCGCCGGCCTATCCCGTCGACCGGGGCCTGCGACTGCATCGCGCGCTCTACAACCGCATCGTGCGCGACTTCAACGCCGGCCAACCCCTGTCGCTGACGCTCACCTCCTCGGTTGATTGTCCGATGGGGGCGGGCCTTGGCGCCTCCTCCGCCCTTGTCGTCTCCATGATCGGCGCCTATCGCACATGGCTCGGCCTGCCGCTCGGCGATTTCGACATCGCCCATCTCGCCTACGAGATCGAGCGCATCGACCTCGGCATGGCCGGCGGCCGGCAAGACCAATACGCCGCGACCTTCGGCGGCGTGAATTTCATGGAGTTCGCCGCCAACGACCGCGTCATCGTCAATCCGCTGCATCTCGAACGCAATGTCGTGCACGAGCTTGAGGCTTCGATCCTGCTGTGCTTCACCGGCGCCTCGCGCCTGTCGTCCGACATCATCGACAAGCAAATCGAGGCGATGAAATCGCATAGCGCCAAATCCATCGACGCCATGCACCAGCTCAAGCGCGACGCGCTGGAAATGAAGGCGGCGCTGCTGCGCGAGGAGATGCATCTTTTCGCCGATATCATCAACCGTTCGTGGCGAGCCAAGAAGGCCACCGCCGAAAGCGTCTCCTCCTCGCTGATCGACACGCTCTACGAGGCGGCGCTCGACGCCGGCGCCGTCGCCGGCAAGATTTCCGGCGCCGGCGGCGGCGGCTTCATGATGCTCGTCATCGACCCGCTGAAGCGCGAGGCCGTGCAGAAACGCATGGAGGAGCTGGGCGGCTCGGTGTCGAGCTGCACGATTTCCCAGGAAGGCGTTTTCGGCTGGCGCGCGCCCGGCGTCGCCCGCCGCCCCTGAAAACGGAGCCACAGATGACCGAAGCCAACGTCCGCAGCGCCGAAACGATCCTGACCGAGGCCGTCGACAGCTTTCGCAATGTCGTCGCCCTTTCGGGCCTCGCCGAACAGGCGGCGGCCATGGTCGTCGATGCGTTGCGCGCCGGCGGCAAGGTCTTTTTCTGCGGCAACGGCGGCTCGGCCGCCGACGCCCAGCATCTCGCCGCCGAGTTCCTCGGCCGCTATCTCGTCGAGCGGCCCTCGCTCGCGGCCCTCGCGCTCACTTCCAACAGCTCCGCGGTGACCGCCATCGGCAACGATTACGGCTACGAACAGGTGTTTTCGCGCCAGTTGCTCGGTCTCGGCCGCGCCGGCGACGTGCTCTTCGGCATCTCGACAAGCGGGAACAGCCGCAATGTCGTGCTCGCCTTCGAGGCGGCGCGGCGCATCGGCGTCGCCACCATCGCCTTCACCGGCGCGAAGGACAGCGCCATGAGCCAGGCCGCCGATCTCGTCATCCGCGCGCCCTCGCTCCTGACGCCGCGCATTCAGGAAATGCATATCGCGCTTGGCCACACAATTTGTGAACTGGTCGAAACGCGCATGCTTGAATCCGGCGCCGTCTGAGCCCGGCCGGCCAACGCAAGGGTCATCCGATGCAATGTGTCATCCTCGTCGGCGGTTTGGGCACGCGCCTCGGCGGGCTCACGGCGGCGCGGCCGAAACCGATGCTCGATGTCGCCGGCCGGCCGTTTCTTGAACGTCTGATCGACAACGCCGCCCGGTTCGGCGCCGATCGCTTTCTGCTTCTTGCCGGCTATCTGGCCGATGTCGTGCGCGCGCATTTTCCCAACGGGGTCTATTCCGCCAACGGCCGCACGGTCTCGATTGACATCATGCAGGAGCCGCAGCCGCTGGGCACCGGCGGCGCGTTGCGCTTCGCCCGCGATCGGCTCGCCGGGCGCTTCCTGATGCTCAACGGCGATTCGATGTTCGCCTTCAACTGGCTCGATCTCGTCGTCGCGCCACTCGACGGCGCGGCCGTCGGTCGGCTCGCGCTGCGCACGGTGCCCAACGCGGCGCGCTATGGCGTCGTCCGCGCTGACGCGGATGGACGCGTCGCCAGCATGAGGCAGGATTCCGCCCATACCGGGCCGGGCGACATCAACGGCGGCGTCTACTGGCTCGACCGCGCCATTCTCGATTACATCGACGCCGACGGCTTCGTATCGCTGGAGAATGACGTGTTTCCGCGCGTCATCGCCGACGGGCGCCTGCGCGCCCGGCGCTACGACGGCTTCTTCATCGACATCGGCGTGCCCGACGACTACGCCCGCGCCCAGGATCCGCGCCTCTACGGACGCGGCGCGATCTTCTTCGACCGCGACGGCGTGCTCAACGCCGACACCGATTATGTTCACACGGTCGAGCAATTCCGCTGGCTTGAGGGCGCGCGCGAGGCGATTCGCCTCGCCAACGACCGCGATCTCTTCGCCTTCGTCGTCACCAATCAGGCAGGCGTCGCCCATGGCCTCTACGCCGAGGCGCATGTGCGCGCCCTGCACCGCGCCATGCAGGCCGAGCTGCGGCCGCTCGGCGCCCATATCGACGATTTCCGCTATTGTCCGCACCATCCGCAGGGCAAGGTCGGGATCTACCGTCGCCAGTGCGACTGGCGCAAGCCGGAGCCCGGCATGGCGCGCGACCTCTGCGCGCATTGGCCTGTCGATCTGTCGGCGAGCCTGCTGATCGGCGACAAGGACTCCGACATCGCGGTGGCCGACGCGCTCGGTATGCGCAGCCTGAGGCTCGAACGCGACCACCCCGGCGTCGATCTCGCCGGGGCCCTGCGCCGCGCCCTCGACGGAGCGTGACGCGGCGCGTCACCGCCCCAGGATGCGTCCGCGCATGATGCGTTCGCCAACGAGGCCGGCGAACAGCAGGCCGACGCCGAACCACAGCAGATATTTCTTGTCGAGGATGGACGCGCCATAGCCTTCGAAATAGGCGGCGCGCATCCATTCGACCGCATGCAGAACGGGATGATAGGCGAGAATGTCCTGCGCCGCCTTGGGCAAGGCGTCGGGAACGAACATGACGCCGGACGTGACCCAGAGAACGACGTTGAGGATGGCGAAAACGGTCATCCAGAACGGCGCCATGCCGGCGATGACGCTGTTCAGCACGCCGAGGCCCAGGCCGAGGAGCATCGCCGCGAACAGGGCGTAGCCGGCCTGCACCGCGTCGCGCGGCATGAAATCGATGTCGAGAAACCAGAAAATGGCGAACAGCAGCAGAATGACGATCACCGCGTTCAGGGCTTCGACCACCGCGCGCGCGAAGACAACATCCAGAAACTTGACGCGCGGGAAGGACATCAATTGCTTGTTCTGCACGACGCCGAACATCGTGAAGCGCGCCATATAGGAAAAACTCAGATAGGGAACCGAGCCGGTGGCGAACCACAAGGCGGTGCTTTCGCCATAGGGCGCGCCGCGCTTCAGGGCCACGGTGAAGGCGACGATGACGAGGATGTGCGACAACGGCCACAGGATGAAGAAGAAATAGCCGATGATCGAGCCGAAGGCGCGCGAGCGCAGATCGCGCAGCATCAGCGCTTTCATCACGCCGATCTGCACGTTCAGCATTCCGATCAGCCCCGGCCGATCGACGGTCCTGGCGTCGAGTGTGCTCATGGTCTCCTGAAGTGTCCCAGCCTTTTTTCTATCGCCGAAGCCGGCCCGTCCGATTGCTTTCGCCGCATGCTCACATCGGAAAAATCCGCGATTTTGCCGATAATCAGATGCTCTAGAAGGTGTGATCCTCGATCGCGGCGGCCCCCAGCGCCAGAATGCCCCACAGCATCAGCAGTCCCACAGGGATCAACAGGCTCAGATTCAACCGCTCGGGAAACAGCGCGTCCTCGGCGATCGACGGCGGCACGAAGACGGAGAGATAAAGCTCCTGACGCAACGACAGGGCGCGCGTGCGCTCCAGCGATTCCTGCGCCGCCGTATAGATCTTCTCGGAGATGACGCGTTGCAGCTCGAGATCCTCGAATTTCGCGATCTGCGCGGAGATCACGGCCTTGTCGCCGTTCTGCCCCGTGAGCTGCGCCCGCAAATCGACGATTTGCCGCTCGATAGCGATCAACCGCTGCCGGATCGGCTCAAGCGTCGGCGCATTCGCCGACATGGTGCGCATCGCCACATGAAGTTCGTTCTGCGCGCGGATTTTGTCGCCCATCGCCTGCAGCAGCAGCTTCGCGGTGTTTTCCGCCGCGGAGCCGGGAGAGATCAGCCCCTCGGCGTCGCGAAAGGCGCGCAGCCGCCCGATCGCCTCGGCGACGACGCCCTCGGCGCGCCGCGCCTCCGCCTCGGCGCGCGCCACCGCGTCCTGACGCGCGCGCGCCGACAGGGTGTTCACGAGCTTTTCACTCGCCGCGACGATCGCCTGGGCGAGATCATAGGCGTCCTTCGGCCGGAACGCCCGCACGGTGACGCCGACGATTCCCGACGGGCCATCGACATAGGTCGTCACCATGCCCTGCCAATAGGCCGCGAGTTCCTCGCGGCTGGCCGACGCCTTCAGCCGCGCCCAGAAATCCGCCTCCGGACGTTGGAAAATTTCGCGCACCTGGATTGTTTCGGGCAGATCCGCGAAAATCGCCGGGCTGCGGATATAGCCGGAGACGACATAGGCGTCCTGACCGGCGAGCGACAGGGTGAGGGCGCCGCCGCCCGAAGACGTTTGATCCTTCGCCGCGCCGGACTTTTGGGTCGGAAGGCCGGAATCGTTGAACGGGCTGCGCACGGCGAACCGCGCCTCCGCCACATATTGGTTTGAGGCAATGAGAGCCAGATAGAGAATCGCGGCCAGAGACGGCAACGCGACCAGCGCCATGAAACTGAGAAAATAGCCCGAAAAGCCGGACGACGCCCGGGGCGCCGGCGCCGTGGTCGCCTCGGCCACCCGCTCGCCGACGATCGTCTTGCGCGCATAGTCGATCGTGCGCACGATCAGCGGCCGCTGCGGCCCGGCTGACGCGACGCCCGGCGCGTCCTGCGTTCCGGCGGCGGTTTCCGTCTTTTCCGTCATCATTCGTCCATTCGGCGCGCCATGGCCGGCGCGAAGGCCGTCAGGCCGCGGGCTCCGACGCCAGGCGCATGGCGCCGCTGAGATAGTGATACACTTCGATGTCTTTTTCGAGATAGAGGTCGGCGCAGCCGGTTTCGCGCAGGATCTGCGCCAACGGCGCGACGGTCGGGAATTGCCCGGGCGCCGGCAGCGATTCGGGATCGAGCCGGAGATGCTCGCCGAGCGCGACCGCCAGCGTGTGCGGCTGGCGCCGCAAGCCGACGACAAGAAACGAGGCCAGCGCCTGCAGCGTCGCCGCCACGGCGCTCGCGCCGGGCATTTCGTCCGGCGTCGCGGCCGTCATCTGTCGCGTCAACGGGTTCGACAGCGCGCGCGCCACGGATTCGGGCGCCCGTCGGAACGCCCGTTTGAGCGCCCTGGCGTCCGTCAGATCAAGCGATTCGGCGAAAATCGCCGCGGGCTCGAACACCATGCCGTCGCGCGGCCCCAGATGCTGCAGCCCGACCTTCCGGATCTTGCTGAGGATCAGCAGGCGCTCCGCCAGTTCCTCATGCGGATCCTGCACCAGACAGAAGACCTTGAAGCCGGCGTCAATATAGCTGGCGAAATTGCGGTAGAGCAGGCGGCCGCTGAGATAGATCGAGTTCATCTTGTTGAGCAGGAACATCTGCGTCACGGTCTCGCGGCCATAGGCGTCGACCCCGCGTCCGTAATACTGGAACAGCTCCCTCAGCGCCTCGTCGAAGCGCCACAGCGGATAGAGATGCGTCTCCAGCCGGACGATCTTGCGCTCCATCATGTCCGGCCGCCGCCGGCGATAGATCAGCAGGCCGGTCTCATCGTCATAAATGCCCAGGTTCGCCAGGTCGCGCAGGCCTGGCAGGAGCTTTTCATCGAGATGGAAGCCGCAACGGCCGGTCTCATGCCGGCCGGCGGCGACCAGCGCCTCGCGGATTTCATTCGCCTCCATCACCAGCAGAACGCGGTCGGCGTCGCAAATGCGCAGGCGCGGCGTGACGGAGAACGCGTCAGGCACGCAATAGCCCCTGACCGCGTCTCCCCTGTCGTCTTCGAGACTGAACAGCATGCGCGCCGCCTCAGGCCATGTGGTCGCGGACGAAATGCGCGAAGCCGAACAGCGACGCCCACAAGGCCAGCGCGCCGAGCACGGTGGCGGTCAAGTAGAGCGCGCGCCTGGGATAGCGCGCCTCCTCCGCCAGCATCGGCCGCACAAACGTGTTGAGATACATCATTCTGGCTTCCGCCATCAGTCTCGCCGTCTCCAGCGCCGAAGCCGAGCCGGCATAGAGTTTTTCCGCGATTTGCTGCTCCAGTTCGAGTTCGGCGAGTTTCGCGAACGAGGCCGACAGGGCGGCGCGCTGCGCGCCGGCGCCGCGGACATTGGTGAGCTTGCCCTCGATATCGGCGATTTGACCCTGCATCGCGTCGATGCGCGCCTTGAGCGCCTTCATCTGCGGCGCCTGCTCCGACAGCGTGCGAAGGCTGGCGTTGTAGTTTTGCTGCAGCGTCATCATCGCCGCGCGCGTTTCCGTCATCAGCGTTTCCAACGCCTGCGCGCTGCGCCCCGCGTCGAGCACGCCTTCCTGGTTGCGCGCCGTCTCCAGCGCCACGCGCGCGTCGCGCAGGCGCCGCCCCGATCGTTGCAGCTCCTGCTCCGCGCTGCGCACGGAATCGTCATACATCTTCTGATTCATGTCGTTGATGAGCTGTTCGCTGAGTTCGACGACCGCGTTGCCCAATGTCAGCGCGTGTTGCGGAGTGAAGGCGCGAATCTTCACCTCGACGATGCCCGACGGCATTTTCACTGCAACGCTGCTCATCTTCTTCCAGTAACGGACCAGATCCTCCACCGGATCGGCGGCGTCGAACCGCGCGAACCAGTCCGCGCCCGCCTCTGAATAAATCTTGCGCAGACCAACCTTCGCGTCGAGTTTGTCGACGGCCGCGCGGCTGTGAATGTAGTTCGAAACGATCTCGGTATCCTGCATGATCGCCAGCGCCGGCAGCCCCGTGGCCGAGCCGATCGCGTCCGCCTTGGGCACCGAGCGCGCGATGACGGTGAATTGCGCCTCCGAAACATATTGGTCGGAGGCGACGAGGCCGAAATAGACGAGCGCCGCCAGAGCCGGCGCCGCGACAAGGGCGATGAAACTGACGACGCCGGCGATGCGAAACAGCCGCGCGCCGCGTCGCGCCTGGAAGCCGCCGCCCTGCAGCGACCGGCGCGAGCGGGTCGAGAATCGGGCGCGGCGCGCCGCATCCGCCAGCGCGTTCGAGACGATGCGGGCGCGCTCGAGCGCCGTTCGGGCGGAAGGCCTGGGGTCGCTGTCGATGTCCATCGTCCAATCCGCCCGCTCAGCTATTCAGCCGATTGTAGACTTCGATGGCCTTATCGACCGAATCGAACATGATCATCTGGCCGTCGACGAGCACCGCGCCCTGCTTACAATATTGTTTGATGGTTTGCATCTGATGGGACACGACGATCAGGTCGGAGTGGGCGCTGCGCGCCTCGAAGGCCTCGCGGCAGCGGTTCTGGAAGCGCAGGTCGCCGACCGCCGTGATCTCGTCGACCAGATAGCAGTCGAAGGAAATGGCCATCGACAGACCAAAGGCCAGACGCGCCGACATGCCTGAGGAATAGGTGCGCACCGGCGCGTCCATATAGTCGCCAAGCTCGGAAAAATCCTCAACGAAATCGAGCACCTTGCGCGGATCTTCGCCATAGGCGCGGGCGACGAACTTGACGTTCTCGCGCGCCGTCATCAGCGGATGGAAACCGCCGGTGAAGCCGAGCGGCCAGGACACGCGCGCCGTGCGCGTGATCTTTCCGGCGTTGGGCAATTCCGTCCCCGCGATCAATCGCAGCGTCGTTGATTTGCCCGCGCCGTTGACGCCAAGCAATCCATAGGATGTCCCGCTCGAAAATGTCATGGAGACATGATCAAGAACAATCTTTCGATGCCCGTCAGCTTTATAGTATTTGAAAACATCACGAAGCTGGATCATAATATGAGGCACGACATCGCTGGACTTCGGCGCCGGGCGCCGCTTGGCAATTAGCACGCGCTGGGATATGCCTCAACTGCGGCGGATATGGGGTGAAGGCGCCTGCGGGGCCTTGCCGAAATGAAGATGGGTGCATTGGACTTCGCGGCCCTCAAGCGTGGCTACCTTTTTGTGAGACGCCGAACCCGTCGCTGGCTGCAGCGCGCGGGTCTGATCAAGGGCGCGCCCACGCCTGAAAGCGCCAGCCGCCGCGTCTACAGCTACATCCTGACGCTGGCGGCGCAGATTCCGGCCGAGCCCGCCCGGACGCATCCGGTCGTCGCGTTCATAGCGCCGACCTATAATACGCCGCCCTCCTATCTCGATGCGCTTGTCGCGTCGGTCCGCGCGCAGACGCCGGGCGCCTGGCGTCTGATCCTCAGCGACGACGGCTCGCGCGATCCCGCGACCCTCGCCTGGCTGGACCGCCACGCCGGGGACGCCGATCTGACGATCGTGCGGAGCGCGGAGAATCGCGGCATCGCCGTGGCCACCAACGCCGGATTGGCGGCGGCCGACACGCCCTGGGTCGGCTTTGTCGACCATGACGACGCGCTCGCGCCCCATGCGCTCGACGGGATTTTGCGCGCCCTCGCCGCCGCGCCGGACTGCCGCTTCCTTTACACGGACGAGGCTGTCGCCGACGAAAACCTTCAGGTGGCCGACGTTTTCTTCAAGCCGGCCTTTGATCCGGTGCTGCTGTCAGGCGTCAACTACATCAATCATCTGGCGCTTTATCGGCGCGATCGATTGCTCGCCGTCGGCGGCATGCGCGAAGGCTTCGAAGGTTCACAGGATTACGATCTGGTCCTGCGCTACACGCGCGGACTGACGCGCGCCCAATGCCTGCATCTGCCCTATCCCGCCTATATCTGGCGGCGCGGCCCCAATTGCTTCTCCGCCCTGCATCGCGATCAGGCCGTCGCCGCCGCGCGCAAGGCGCTGGCGGAGGCCTATGCCCGTGACGACCGGCCCGCGACGATTGAGCCGGCCGTCGACGCGACGCTGCATCGCGTCCGCCTCGACGCGCGTCGCGCGACGGAGCGCGACTGGCCTCTGGTCTCCGTGGTCATTCCAAGCCGCGACGCCTTCGGCCTGATCACCCAGGTTCTGGAAGGGCTGATGCGCACCGATTATCCGGCCCTGGAGATCATCGTCATCGACAATGGCAGCATCGATCCGGAGGTTCTGGCGCTATACGAGCGCTACCGCGCCGGCGCGGTGCCGTTTCAGGCGCATGTCTCGCCCGAGCCGTTCAATTTTTCGCGAGCGGTCAACCGCGGCATGGCCATGGCGCGCGGCGATCACCTGTTGCTGCTCAACAACGATGTCGAAATCCTCGACGCGGGCTGGCTGAAGGAAATGGTCTCCTGCTTCGACTATCCCGACGTTGGCGTGGTCGGCGCCAAACTGCTCTACCCTGACGGCAGTCTCCAGCACGCCGGCGTGATCGCCGGTCTCGGCAATTACGCGGGTCATTGGTATATCGGCAGGCCCGCCGAATTCCCCGGCCCCATGGGGCGGCTTTGGGTGCGCCAGTCGCTGTCCGTCGTCACCGGCGCGTGTTTTCTCATCTCGCGGCGCTGTCTTGAGGCGGTCGGGCCCTTTGATGAAGAGCGGTTCGCGGTGTCCTACAACGACGTGGATTTCTGTCTGCGCGCCGTGGAAGCGGATTTTCGCGTCGTCTGGACGCCCTTCGCCACGCTCATCCATCACGAATCCGTGTCCCGCGGCTCGGATCGGCTGCCGGAGAATATTGAGCGTTTTCTGCGCGAGCAGGAGAATCTGCGCGCGCGGCACGCCAGCGACGTCTATGCCGATCGCGCCTTCAACCCCTGGTATTCCCGCGACCGTTCCGAGCCGGAGCCGATTCCGCTGGCGCGTCTGCCCGACGCGCGCCATTGAGCGCCGGACGCGGAAGCGCTTTCGTTCTTGCCGGGCGCGCCGGCGCGGTCTAGAGCTAGGGGTGGGCAATCATTGCCCTTCCAGACGGAAAAAGATGTTAAAACAATGACTTGAAAGGCGCAGCCCGCGCGCGCCGCCAGATATTTCAGGCCGGCCATGGAGGAGTGAGAGGTGACGGGGATCAAGCGCACCGCCAAACGTTTGCGCGGCCTCGCCCGGGCGCTGACCCAGAAGGGCGACGAGGCCGCCCCGCCGGCGGAGGGCGCGGCGGCGCCCGTGCTCGACGAATATGTCGCCGGCATGCCCTCGGCCCAGAACGCCGTTGATTGTCTGGGCGGCTGGAACACCGCCCTGCCGCCGGAGATTGGCGTCCAGGCCGGCCACGCGGCGCTCTACAACGATCCGCGCATCCTCTGGGCGATCGGGAAATTCGGCTCGCTCGCCGGCAAGCGCGTGCTCGAACTCGGGCCGCTCGAGGCCTCGCACACCTATATGCTCGAACAGCGCCGGCCGATGGTTCTGCATGCGGTCGAGGCCAACAAGCTCTCGTTCCTGCGCTGCCTGATCGTCAAGGAGCTTCTCGGCCTGCGCGCCGCGCGATTCTACCTCGGCGATTTCGCCGAATGGCTGCGCCAGCCCGGCGAACGCTATGATTTCATCATCGGCTCAGGCGTTCTCTACCATATGGCCGATCCGATCGAACTGCTGGAGCTGATCGCCGCGCGCGCCGACGCCTTCTTTCTCTGGACGCATTACGCCTCCGAGACGGCGATGGCCGAGGGCGATCCGCGTCGGTCGGCTTTCGTCGGCGACGTCGAGGTGGTCTCGCGGCGCGGCGTCGATATCCGCCTCTACGGACGATCCTATTGGGGCGCCTGGAAAAACAAGGCCTTTTGCGGCGGCATGCACGATCTGCATCGCTGGATCGAGCGCGACGACATTCTCGCCTTTATCCGCGCGCTCGGCTTTGACGAAATAGACATCGCCTTCGACGATCCGGCCCATCAGAACGGCCCGTCTTTCGCGATCTTCGCGCGCCGGACGCGCCCGCTCCCGGTGGATTGATCTGACGCAATGCGGGATGGTGGACTTGCGCGGCTGGTGTCGTCTATACCGCGCGTGGTGATGAAGAGCAGGTGGCCATGCGGATTATCGTAACCGGCGGCGCGGGATTCATCGGGTCCGCCGTATGTCGTTTGCTTGTGCGCGAACTCGGCGCCGAGGTTCTGAACGTCGACAAGCTGACCTACGCCGGAAACCTTTCGTCGCTGCACGAAATCGAGGACCATCCGGCCTATCGGTTCCTGCGCGCCGACATCTGTGATCGCGCGGCCATGACCGCGGCTTTCGCGGAGTTCCGCCCCACCGGCGTCATGCATCTGGCCGCAGAAAGCCATGTCGACCGGTCGATCACCGGCGCCGGCGCCTTCATCGAGACCAATGTCGTGGGCACGTTCTCGCTGCTGGAGGCGGCGCGGGCCTATTACGAGAGTTTGACGGGGGCCGGGCGCGACGCGTTCCGCTTCCTGCACGTCTCCACTGACGAGGTCTATGGCGCGCTCGGGCCACAGGGCCTGTTCACGGAAGAGACCGCCTACGACCCGTCCTCGCCCTATTCGGCCTCCAAAGCCGCGGCGGACCATCTCGCCGGCGCCTGGCGGCGCACCTACGGGTTGCCCGTCGTCATCTCCAACTGCTCGAACAATTACGGCCCCTACCATTTCCCCGAGAAGCTCATTCCGCTGATGATTCTCAACGCGCTGCACGGCCGCGAACTGCCGGTCTACGGCGACGGCCTGAACATTCGCGACTGGCTCTATGTCGAGGACCACGCGCGCGCGCTGCACACGATCCTGACGCGCGGCCGCCTCGGCGAGAAATACAATGTCGGCGGCCGCAACGAATGGACGAACATCGACATTGTCCGCGTCATCTGCCGCATTCTCGACCGCGACGCGCCTTCGGCGGCGCCGCGCGAAAGCCTGATCCGCCATGTCGCCGATCGCCCCGGTCATGACGCCCGCTACGCGATCGACGCCACGAAGCTGGAGACCGAGCTTGGCTGGAAGGCGCGGGAGAATTTCGCCAGCGGCATCGAAAAGACGGTCGCCTGGTATCTCGCCAACGAATGGTGGTGGCGGCCGTTGCGCGAAAAGGTCTACGCCGGCGAGCGTCTCGGCCTCGTCGCCGCGGCCGGCTGACGACAGAAACGAGGGGGGTGACATGAGAGGCATCATTCTCGCCGGCGGCAGCGGCACGCGACTGCACCCGATGACGCAGGTCGTGTCGAAGCAATTGCTCGCCGTCTACGACAAGCCGATGATCTATTACCCGCTGAGCGTGCTGATGCTGGCGGGCATTCGCGACATCCTGCTGATCTCGACCCCGCACGACATGCCGATGTTCGAGCGTCTGCTCAGGGACGGTTCGCAATGGGGTCTGAACATCGAATACGCCGTCCAGCCGGCCCCGGAGGGATTGGCGCAGGCCTATCATATCGGCGCCAAATTCGCCGAGGGTCACAGCTCCGCGCTGATTCTCGGCGACAACATCTTCTATGGCCACGGCCTGATGGATTTGTGCTGCAACGCGCGTGACCGCGCCTCCGGCGCGAGCGTCTTCGCCTATCGCGTCAGCGACCCGCAACGCTATGGCGTGGTCGAGTTCGACGCGGACGGGCGCGCCATTTCCATCGAGGAGAAGCCGGCGCGGCCGAAATCGCATTACGCCGTCACCGGCCTCTATTTCTATGACCCCGAGGTCGTCCACATCGCCGCCGATCTGAAGCCCTCGGCGCGCGGCGAACTCGAGATCACCGACGTCAACCGCATCTATCTCGAACGCGGCGCGTTGAATGTGGAGCGCATGGGCCGCGGTTTCGCCTGGCTCGACACCGGCACCTCGGATTCGCTGCTCGACGCCGCCAATTTCGTCCGCTCGCTCGAGAAGCGGCAGGGCGTGCGCATCTGCTGCCCCGAGGAGGTCGCTTTCGAAATGGGTTATATCGACGCCGACCAGCTCATCGCCCTCGCCGGCGCGCTCGGCAAGAGCGGCTATGGCGAGTACCTGCTCGGCGTGGTCGAGGACCGCGCCGGCGGCGGCCCGCGCCAGATCGCCGATTGAACCGGGAAGGGCGACGCCATGAGCAATTTGTCGATCGAAGCCACCGCCATTCCCGACGTGCGGATCATCACGCCGCGCAAATTCGGCGACCATCGCGGCTTTTTCTCCGAGGTCTACAATCGCCGCGCCTTCGCCGAAATCGGCGTCGATCTGGATTTCGTCCAGGACAATCATTCGCTTTCGGCCGCCGTCGGCACCATCCGGGGGCTGCATTTCCAGTCGCATCCCTTCGCGCAGGACAAGCTGGTGCGGGTGACGCGCGGCGCGATTTACGACGTCGCCGTCGACATCCGCCGCGCCTCGCCGACCTACGGCAAGCATGTCGCCGTGGAGCTGTCCGCCGAAAACTGGCGGCAATTGCTGGTGCCTGTCGGCTTCGCGCACGGCTTCTGCACGCTGACGCCCGACGCGGAGGTCGTCTACAAGGTCACCGGCTATTATTCCGGCGCCAACGACCACGGCCTCGCCTGGGACGATCCGGCGCTCGCCATCGACTGGCCCCTGCCCCCGGGCGGCGCCGTCCTGTCGGACAAGGATCTCCGGCATCCGCGCCTCGCCGACCTCCCGGCCTGTTTCTGAGAGCGCGCCATGCGTCTTCTTGTCACCGGAACGCAAGGCCAGGTCGTCACCGCGCTGCGCGAACGCGGACCGGCGCTGGGCGCAGACATCGTCGCGCTCGGCCGTCCCGATCTCGACCTCGCCGATCCTGACGGCGTCGCGCGCGCGCTGGACTCCGTCGCCTGCGACGCGATCGTCAACGCCGCCGCCTACACGGCCGTCGACAAGGCGGAATCGGAGGAATGGCTGGCGACGCGGATCAACGGCGCCGGCGCCGGCGCGGTGGCGGCGGTCGCGGCCCGGCGCGCCCTGCCCCTCATCCATCTCTCCACCGATTATGTCTTCGACGGCGCCGGTGATCGGCCCTATCGCGAGGACGATCCCGTCGGCCCCGTCGGCGCCTACGGCCGTTCGAAACTCGCGGGCGAAAAGGCGGTTCTCATCGCCGATCCGCGCGCCACGATCCTGCGCACCGCCTGGGTCTACGCCCCCTTCGGCGCCAATTTCGTGCGCACCATGCTGCGCCTCGGCGAAACGCGCGCAGAGGTCTCCGTCGTCGCCGATCAGCTCGGCGCGCCGACCTCCGCGCTGGACATCGCCGACGCCGTCGTCGCCGTCGTCCGTCGCAGGCTCGATGCGCCGAACGACGCGGCGCTTTCGGGAGTTTTTCACCTGACGGGGTCGGGCGAGGCGACCTGGGCGGATTTCGCCGAGGAAATTTTCGCCGAAGCAACCCGTCACGGCCGCAGTCCCGTCGCCGTCCGTCGCATTTCGACCGTCGAATATCCGACGCCGGCGAAGCGTCCCGCCAATTCCCGGCTCGCGCTCGACAAGCTCGCGCGCGTCTACGGCGTGCGCCCGCCGGATTGGCGCGTCTCGATCCGCGCCTGCGTCGCGCGGCTACTGACGTCCTGACCCCGGACGCCGGTCGTCCGTGCCTGTGCGGAGGTTTTCATGGACGGCTACCTCGATATTCTCGAACGCATCCGCGATTGGAGCGAGTTGCAGCGCCGGCGCATGCTGCGTGAGGTCGAGATGATGCGCGACGGCAAGATGCGCGTGCTCGGCGCGGCCGAAGGCGGCGCGCTCGCCGACGCCACCGAGATCTGGCTGGTGGAATACGAGATGTGGGCCGCCGAACTCGGCGAACTGCTCGACGAGCTGGCGCGCGAGTCCGGCCCGCGCTGACGCGCGTCAGAAGCGCGGCGCCGAGTCGATCCGCTCGATCATCGCGTCGATGGTCATGTCGAAATATTCGGGCTGATATAGCGAACCATTGACCTGCGTCTCCCCGATCAGCCGCGCGATGAATCTCTCCACCGCCGCCTTGTCCGGCGCCATGGGGTTGCGCCAGAAGGCGTCGAGCTCGGCGACATCGCCGGACTGCGCCAGCTCGGGGTGCTTGTAGATCGCCTCGCCCAGCACAAAAACCGGGCAGCCGACGCGCAGACCGAGAATGCCCGACGTGCTGTTGATGTTGACGACGCCGCGCGCATGGCGCAGCAGCAGGCCGAGCGGCCCGTCGTCGATCAGACGCACGCGGTCGCCGACGCCTGCGATCTCGGCCATCTCCCGGACGAAACCGTCATAGGTCCAGTGACCGCGGTCGAGCGGATGGCACTTGATGACGAGAAGTTCGTCAGGCTCCGCATGATTGGCGAAAGATCGGATGGTCTCCTCGATCAGCATCTCGTTCGACCAGCCGCGGCCATGGCTGACGACGTTCAGGTCGTCATAGACCTGCAGCGCCACGACGAAGAATTTATGATTGTGATGTTCGAGCAAATCGAGCGAAGAATGGGCGTTGCGCAATTTGCGCCGCCATTTTCGCCAGGCGTTTCGCGCCCAGAAAAATGCTTCCGTGATGATCGGTCGCGAGCGGTGGTGGGTGTAATTGTCGACATACCGACGCAGCAGGCTGTTGGCGACGTAATAGGGAACCGTCGCCGTGGCCATGGCGCGAAAACCGCTGCCGTCGATCGGGCTCGGCTCCTCGACGCGACGCTCGCGCCCGTCGTCCCACGCTTTGGCCAAGGCCGAGGCGGCGCTGTTGCCGCCGCGTTCGAATGTGACGTAGTGCGGGCGAATATAGCCCTCCTCGATGCACCACACGTCGATGTCGAGTTCGCGGCAGGCGCTGACCGCGTGCCGATGATACAGGCGCTGGTCGCCGAACAGGACCACGCATTTCGGCCGGTTGCCCTTGAGGAAGGCGGCGAACCAGATTTTCCACCTCTCCGCCGAGTCGCGGAACAGGAAGGCGCCCGAACCGCGCGACTGCCAGGCGTCGCCGATATTGAAATCGACCTTCAGAACGCGATAGCCGCGCGCGCGCAACCGTTTGGCGAAACGCTTGAAGAAGGGTCCGACCGGCCCCTGCAACAGCACGATCAGCGGCGCATTGTCCCCTTTGCCGGCAAGCCTGGTCGAAAGTTCGGCCAATGAACGCACAAGAAGGCTCCCCGGCAGCTTTTCAGACTCCGTCGCGGCGTCCGCTCGCCCGCGCGTCTTTCGCGCGACGGCCGCGTTCGATCAGATCAAGCGCGTCCTCGGCCGACATGACCATGCCGGACGCAGGGTCGAGATAGGTCGGATAGCGCAAAAGCGCCGCCGCCGCCAGTTCGTCAAGCTGGAGCTTCCGCCTTCGCCGCGGCGTTGTCACGCGATCAACCGTCAATCCCCAGCCGGCGTAGAAGGGAAGCCCGTGGCAATGGACTTGCTTGCCCCTCAGCAAGGCTTCAAAACCCGCGAGCGACGTGCGCACATGGACCTCGTCAGCTTGCCCGATCCAGTGCAGCGCGTCTCCCGTTGTCGCGACCTCGTCGGCGAGTCCGGCCGCTTGCCTCAAATCTGTCGCCCCGCGGCGTTTGCCGGCCAGCAGATCCGGGTGCTCCTTGAAGACGAGATAGGCTTGCGGCCGCTCGGCGCGCACGCGCGCGAGGAACGCGAGATTGCTCATCGGCTCTCCTCCGCCCAGCCGGATCGATTCGTCGTCCGGCACCTGACCGAAAACGACCGCCATCCGTTTGCCCACCGCCGCCGCAGGAGCGGCGGGCGTCTTGCCGGCAAGATTATATTTGCTGATTCCGGCGGCGACGATGCGTTGGCGCAATTGAGCCGCGCGCGCCAGCTCTTCTGCCGGGAACTGCGCCGTCTCCAGCATGGTTTCGAGATCGCTCGGCCGGGTCGCGTCATAATAAATGCCGGTGCGGTCGAAACAGAGCGACAGCGGAAAAATCTTCGCCGCGCCGAGACCAAGCGAACGGATGAAGCCATCCTCGGCGCGAACGACCGGCGCGCCGCGCGCGCGCGCCGGACCCAGCGCCGCCTCGCCGCGCGTTCCCCAGACCACGATTCGGTCACAGGCGGCGTCGCCCCCGGAAAAGCGGACGCGCCCGCCAGGCGGGGCGCAATAGGCGCGCAACACGCTGCGTTTGCGCCAGCCGACCCCGGCGCAGACGGTTTCGCCGCGCCAGGCTCCGGCATGAGCCCGCCCCGCCGCCAGCCTGTCGAGAGCCTCGTGCGCCGAGACGCGCCGCCGCGACACGGGATCGTAATAGAGCGGATACATCAGCAGCGCCGCCGCGGCGAGATCATCGATCGCGAGCGGTCTGCCTGCGCGCGCCGCCTGGCGCCGCGCCAGCGCCGCCTCTCCGGCCGCGCCCGTCGGGCGATCCTGCGTCAACCCCCAGCCGGCGTAAAAGGGCGCGCCGTAGCAGCGCACGGGCAACCCGCGCAGCAAAGCCTCGAAGCCGAGCTGGCTGGACACCGTCCACACCTCGTCCGCCGCGTCGAGCAGCGCATGCGGCGACACCGGCGCATCGCAGATCACGAGCCTCGCGTCGCGCAGAGCCGCGTCGAAATAGCCTCGCGCCCGTCCCGCCATCGCGTCGGGATGCGCGCGCAGCACGACGCGGGCGTCGGGCTCGGCCAGCGCATCCTTCAACATCCGCTGAAAACTGCCGGCGTCGGCCAGGGCGCCGGGCACGGAATAATCTCCGGCGACCTGATCGACGAGCAGGAGATTGCGGCGTCCGTCACGCGGCAACCCGACCGGACGGTCGGGCAGATGATTGTATTTCGTCAGCCGCTCGGCGACGATTCGCGCCGTGAGCGCCCGCGCTTCGGCCCGCAAGGCGGCAGGCCCGTCGCCGCACAGCAGGGCCTCCAGCCGGGAGGGGCGCGAGGCGTCGTAATAAATGCCGAGATCGTCGATGACGAACGACACCGCCGGCGAGCCGGCCTTGCCGAGCCCGACCGAGCGCAGAAAACCGTCCTCCAGCGTCCAGAACGGCCGTCCGAGCTTGCGCGCGATCGCCGCCGCCAGCCGGGCCGGCTTCTTGCGACCCCAGCCGGCGAAACCGTCGGCGCGCGCCATGGTCAGGCTCAGCGGCCCGACCCGCCACTCCGCCAGCATCGCCGGAAGTTCGGGAAAACGCAGCAGCGTCGTTTCAGGGAGCGCCAGCAGGGCGCCGCTTGCGGGAAGCCACTTGCGATCGTGGGACAAAAGCGACACCCACACCTGCGACGCGGCGCGGCGCCCGCGAGGAAAGTCCGGCCTCAGCGCGTCGCGACGTTGGAGAGCGTCGCGCCGGCTCCCACGATGCCGACGCTCGCGCCGATCAACTGGAAGAATTTGAGCGCGTCGCGCGACGACGCGTTCGAGACATAGACGACGTCCTTGTCGCGCATGTCGACGCGTTGCGCCAGCAGCAGGCTCTGCGGATCCTTGAGATTGAGATGATAGACGACCGGCACGGCGCCGCCGCGGCGAGCCGCGCGCGGCGAGGCGAGCGGCAAGGCTGCGTAGACGCGCGGATCCTCGTAGCGGAACAGGAACACGCCGGCCGGATCGGCCCGGTTGTCGTCGAGACCGCGCGCCTTGCCGATCGCCTCGATCAGCGACAGCCGGCTCTGCTCGAAGGGAATCGTCGCGTTCGAGCCGCTGGCGCCGAGCGCCGTGAACGAATCCGGTTTGCGATAGAGGAAAATGTCGTCCCCGGCGCGAACCGGCACGTTCTCCTCCGGCCGCGCCACCAGCGCCGACAGCCGCACCACGCCGGAACGCGACCCGCGCGTCAGCCGCACATAAATCTCGTGCGCGCCTGTGCGCGGCCCTCCGGCCGAGGCGATGGCGTCGAGAATCCGGTCTCCGCGCAGGGAAATCGGGAAACGACCGCCCTGCCCAACCTCGCCCGACACGGTGACAAGATTGGAGGCGTTCTGCGACAGCGTGACGATCACCTGGGGATCGATCGCCTTTGAGGCCAGCGCGGCGCGAATCGCGGCGCCGACCTGATTGGCGCTGCGCCCGGCCGCCTTGATTCGGCCGGCGAAAGGCACGGAAATATAGCCGGAGGGATCGATCTGCTGCGGCGGCAATTGCACGTTTTTCGTGCCGACGCCGGTGCCGAGGTCGCCGCTGCCGAACAGGCCGCCGGAACTCGCTTCGTAGATGGCGATCGCGACGACGTCGCCCACGCCGAGCGAGCCGGACCCGCCGCCGCCCCCGCCGCCAAAACTGCCGGCGATGCCGCCGACGCGATAGCGCTCCAGCGCCGCGACAACCGGATCGCTGATCGGCACAACGTCATAGGGCGCCGAATAGGCCGCATCAGCCGGTTGCTGCCCCGATTCGACAATATCCGAGGCGCCCGGTCCCGCGTTCGGCAAGGTCGAGCAACCGCCGAGAACGGCCATGCCGCCCAGGGCGAGCACGGCGTTGAGGGACCAGCGGCGAACGCGGCTTGCGGACATCTATCAACCTGTCATGACGTTCCGGCGCGGACGCCGGAACAATTGGCGACGTTCATCACACGGACCGAGGCGGCAAGACAAGCCCCGGAGACGGCTTTGAGCCGCCCTGTGTCTTCTCCATCACGCCGCGCGAAGCGGCGCGCGTCAGCGTTTCCTCGGCGAAATCTGCGAAATTTCGCGCAAGGCGGCGTCGACATGATCTTCCTGACGCAGCGGCGACCAGGCGTGCGCGTTGCGCCGCGCCGCCCCGCCCGCGCCGGACAATCCCCTGATCAGGGCCAGCCATCGCATCCCGTCGAGCGGATCGGCGAGCATATCGGGGTCGCGCACCATTTCCCGATGCGCCTCGATATCCGAGGCGATCAGCGGCGCGCCCAGCGCCAGCGCCTCGGCGACGGGCAGGCTGAAGCCCTCCACATGCGAGGGCTGCAACACGCCCTTTGCGCCGGCCATCAGCGCCGCAAGCGCCGCATCGCCGAGTCCGTCGATTTCGATCACGCAGCGCGACAGCGCCGGACAGCGCTCGAGCAGGTCCGCCACCTGCTCCATTTCCCAGCCGCGGCGTCCCGCGACCACGAGCACCGGGCAATTCTCACCCATCTCCTGCGCGAGCCGGCGCCAGAGCGACAGGAGAAGCAGATGGTTCTTGCGCGGCTCGATCGTGCCGATGGTGACGAAATAGTCGCGGGCCAGTCCCGCCGGACCCTGCGTCGCGCGGTCGTGATAAAGCGGCGCGACGCCGAGGGGCGTCACTTTCGTCGGCGGCAGCGTGAGATTTCGCTCCGCGGCCCAGCTTTCGAGCCGCGATTTCGTATAGACGGAATTGACCAGCACCAGATCGGCGCGCTCCTGAATCGAGCGCATGCGGCTGTCGTGCAGCACATCCTCATTGGGGCGGCAATATTCGGGATAATCGATCGGAATCAGATCGTGCACCATCACCGCGATCCGCGCGCCGCGCTTCTTCAGCTTGTCGATCGCGGCGGGACTTTCGAGCCCCGAATGCGATGTGTGGAGATAGACAACGCCCTTGAGCTGACGGGGGAGGGACTGCGCGCCGCCGCGCTGGCTGAGACGCGCCGCGAGCCTGGCGACAAAGGGGAAATTGGTCTGGGCCGGGGCCTGCAGCCTCTGCGCGCCGCGCGAGGCCTCCCAATCACGCGCCGGCCGGGCCAGCAACGCCAGCAATCTGTCCGCCTGCGGATCGACGCGTTCGCCCGCGCCGTCGTCGTCATGACGGTCGCGGCGGCGCAGAAACCCCGCTTCCCGACCGGGAATGATGCGCGGGAAAGACTTGCCGACAACAAATGAGACGTGACGCGCCTTCTGGACCAGATGCGTCGCATAGGCGAAATCGACGCGATCGATGCCCGTCGGGGTGCTGAGCCCGGTGCGCTGGATGAGCCGCGAAACGTCGAACAGGATATGCATGGCGCTTTCGCGTTGCCTCGGCGCCGGACGAAGCGCGGCGCCCGCGCATGCCCGACCCGGCCGTCAAAACTACGCCAAAACGGGGCGGCTTTAAAACAGCATGTACAAAAATGGTAAACTTCGACGCAACGGCGCGCCGCCGCCCGTTTTGAAGCGCCTGTCCCGCCGGCTGCAAACCTGCTACGAAAACAACGAATCATCCCGCCGCGGACCGCCATGTCGATCCTCCGTCTCTATGCCCGCGTCCTCGGGCAGCTCGACGCCGAAAAGCGTCTGGCGATCCTGCTCGTCCTCGCCAATCTGGCGCTGGCCGCCTCGCAATTCGCCGAACCGATTCTGTTCGGCCGCATCATCGACGCGCTGACGCGCGCCCAGGCGGAGAAGCAGGCTATTTCCTTCGCCGATCTCGCGCCCCTGCTCGGCGGCTGGATCGGCTTCGGGCTGTTTTCGATCGGCGCCGCGGTCACCGTTGCCCTGCACGCCGACCGGCTCGCCCATCGCCGCCGTCTCGGCGTCATGGCGCGTTATTTCGAGCATGTGCTGCACCTGCCTCTGTCCTTTCACACGCGCGTCCATTCCGGCCGGCTGATGAAGGTGATGCTGGAGGGCGCCGGCGGCATGTCCGGCCTGTGGCTGTCGTTCTTCCGCGAGAATTGCGCCTCGCTGGTCGCATTGACGATCATGTTGCCGCTGTCGCTGTTCATCAACTGGCGCCTGGCCTCGCTGCTGATCGTTCTGGTGGTCGTCTTCGGCCTGCTGACCAGTTTCGTGCTGCGGCGCACCGAATCGCTGCAGCAGGCGGTTGAACTGCACAATTCGGAACTGGCCGAACGGGCGTCCGACGCGCTCGGCAATGTGCCGGTGATCCAGAGCTTCACCCGCATCGAGATCGAGGCCCGCGCCCTCAACGACATCGTGCGCACCGTTCTCAACGCGCAGATGCCGGTGTTGTCGTGGTGGGCGCTCGCCTCCGTCGCCACCCGCGCCGCGGCGACGCTGACCCTCCTCGGCATTTTCGTGCTCGGCACATGGCTGCATCTGCAGGGTCTGGCGACGATCGGCGAGATCGTCACCTTCATGAGCTTCGCCACCATGCTGATCGGCCGGCTCGAACAGGTCGTCGGCTTCGTCAACTACCTGTTCATGATCGCGCCGAAGCTGAAGGACTTCTTCGAGGTGCTCGACACCGCGCCGCTCGTCGCCGACAAGCCGGACGCCCGCGACGTCGGCCGCCTCGGCGGCGCCGTGGCCTTCGAGGACGTGACCTTCAGCTACGACGGCCGCCGCATCGCCGTCTCCGACGTGTCGTTCGAGGTCCGGCCGGGCGAGACGGTGGCGCTCGTCGGCTCGACGGGCTCGGGCAAGTCGACGACGCTTGGCCTGCTGCACCGCGTTTTCGATCCGGACAAGGGCCGCGTCGCCATCGACGGCGTCGACCTGCGCGACATGACCCTGCAATCGCTGCGGCGAAACATCGGCGTCGTGTTTCAGGAGCCGATGATGTTCGCCCGCTCGATCGAGGAGAACCTCAAGGTCGGCAAGCCGGACGCGAGCGACGAGGAGGTGCGCGTCGCGCTGGAGCGGGCCCAGGCGACCGAGTTCGTCTCGCGCCAGACCGACGGAATCAGAACCATTGTCGGCGAGCGCGGCCGCTCGCTGTCGGGCGGCGAGCGCCAGCGCGTCGCCATCGCCCGCGCGCTGTTGAAAGACCCGCCGATCATGATCTTCGACGAGGCGACGAGCGCGCTCGACGCCACGACCGAGCGGCAATTGCAGGCGGCCCTCGACGCGGCGACCGTCGGACGCACCACCTTCGTCATCGCCCATCGTCTGTCGACGATCCGCAACGCCACCCGCATTCTCGTCTTCGATCAGGGACGAATCGTCGAGAGCGGCTCTTTCGACGAATTGGTGGCCCAGGGCGGGCGCTTCGCCGCCCTCGCCCGCGCCCAGTTCATGACGCCGGACGTGACCAGGGCCGAAGCCCGGCCCTGATCATTTCGACGCGCGATGATAGACGTCCTCGAAACGGACGATGTCGTCCTCGCCGAGATAGGAACCGGTCTGCACCTCGATCAGTTCGAGATCGATGCGGCCGGGATTGGTCAGCCGGTGCTTGCAGCCGATCGGCAGATAGATCGACTCGTTCTCGTGGACGAAGCGCACCTCGTCGTCGAGCGTCACCTCCGCGGCGCCGTGAACGACGATCCAGTGCTCGGCGCGATGAAAATGACTTTGCAGCGACAGTCGCTCGCCCGGCTTCACGACAATGCGTTTGACCTGATAGCGCGCGCCCGCATCGATCGACTGGTAATAACCCCAGGGCCGGAACATGCGCTTGTGTTCGCTCGCTTCGCGCCGCCCCTCCCGCTTCAGCCGGTCGACCAGTTGCTTCACCTTGTCGCCGTGCTGACGGCCGAGCACGAGCACCGCGTCCTGGGTGGTCACGACGATCACGTCGTCGACGCCGACGACCGCGGTCAGCAAGGCGTCGGAGCGCACCAGCACATTGCGGCCGTCCATCACCAGACCCTGCCCGCGCACCGCGTTGCCCTGTTCGTCCTGCGGCGACAGATCAAGCACCGCGCCCCAGGAGCCCACGTCCGACCAGCCGATGTCGGCGGGAATCACCGCCGCCTTGTCGGTCTTCTCCATCACCGCGTAATCGATCGATTTCTTCGGCGCCCGGGCGAAAGCCTCGGCGTCGAGCACGAGGAAGCCCAGATCGCGCTTCGCCCCGGCGATGGCCGCCTCGGCGGCTTCCGTCATGGTCGGCTCGAAGCGGCCGAGTTCGCCCTGCATGACGTCGGCGCGAAAGATGAAATTGCCGCTGTTCCACAGGAAGCCCGCCGCGACATAGTCTTCCGCGCGCGCCCTGTCGGGTTTCTCGATGAAAGCCTCCAGCTTGCGCACCTGCGACCCGGGGGCGATCGGCGCGCCCGGGCGGATGTAGCCGTAGCCGGTCGCCGCTTCGGTCGGCAGCACGCCAAGGGTGACGATGAAGCCGGCCGCCGCCGCCTCCCGCGCCTGGTCGCACAGCGCCACCAGTCCCGCGGGATCGCGCACCACGTGATCGGCCGCGAAAACCGCGACGATTGTGTCGGGCGCCCGCCGCGCCGCGAGCGCGCTGGCCAGGGCGACCGCCGGACCGGAATCGCGGCGCGAAGGCTCCAGCACGATCTCGGCCGTAAGGCCGATTTCGGCGATTTGTTCAGCGACGAGAAAGCGATAGTCGAAATTGGTGATGACGATCGGCGTCTCGAACCGCGGATCGGACAACGTCCGCATCGTCGTCTGGAAGGTCGAGTGACGGCCGATCAACGAAATGAACTGCTTGGGAAATGAATCGCGCGATTCCGGCCAGACGCGCGTGCCCGCGCCGCCGCACATGATGACGGGGAGAATTCTTGCCATGGATTAGGGCCCTGGACAGCGAACAGGCGGCCGCGTTCCGAGCGCCGCCGGGATTTCAGCCTGGGCGAAAACAATGAAGATTTGCTGAGCGCCCCGGCGGCGTTTTCGCCGTCTATTTCGCGCGGTTCTCGCGCCGCGCCGGCGCGATGCGCAGGGCCGTGATGCGATTGCGCAGCTTGCGCAGAACCTCGAAACGGAAGCCATGAAAATGGAACACCTGGCCGGGCTCCGGAATGGCCCGCGCCTCGTGGATGACAAGGCCGGCGATGGTCGTCGCCTCATCGTCGGGCAGACGCCAGTCCATGACGCGGTTGAGATCCCGGATCGGCACGGAGCCGTCGACGACGACGACGCCGTCCGCCTGCTGCCGCACGCCCTGCACCGCGACGTCATGCTCGTCCTTGATGTCCCCGACGATCTCTTCAAGGATGTCCTCGAGCGTCACCAGACCCTGAACTTCGCCATATTCGTCGACGACCAGGGCAAAGTGGGTCTTGCGCTTGAGAAAAGCCTGCAACTGGTCCTGCAGCGTCGTCGTATCCGGCACGAACCAGGCCTCGAAGGCGATATCCTCGACGACGAGCTTGCGCGCGTCGCCGCTGGCGAGATCGAGCGCGCGCAAGAGATCCTTGGCGTGCAGCACGCCGACGATATTGTCCGGCTCGCCGCGCCACAACGGCAGGCGCGTATAGGGCGAGGACAGAACCTCGCGCACCAGATCCTGTGGCGCCAGCTCGGCGTCGATCGTGCGCATTTTCGTGCGATGGATCATCACGTCGGACACGGCGAGTTCGCGCAGATCGAGCAGGCCGCCGACCATATCGCGATCCGACCGCGCCACGCCGCCTTCGCGATGCAGAAGATCGACGGTGCTTTTCAATTCCTCATGCCCCGAGAGCATGCCGTGATGCGCGCCGAGTCTGAGTCCGAACAATTTGAGCGCGACGCCCACGATGGCCTCGACCGCGGTGAGGATCGGCGTGAAGACCGCCACGAAGAACGCGACCACTCGCGCCACCATCAACGACATCCGGTCGGGATAGTTGATGGCGATGGTCTTGGGCATCACTTCGGCGAAGACGAGCAGCAGCACGGTCATGATGATCGTGGCGTAGATCGCGCCCGCGTCGCCGACGAGGGAGACGAGCACGCTGGTCATGAAGGCGGAGGAGCCAATATTGACCAGCGTGTTGCCGAGCAGCATGGCGCCGATGAAGCGGTCGCGCCGGCCAAGCAGCTTGTTGACGGTGGCGGCGGACGCGTCGCCGTTCTTCTCCAGCGCGTGCATCCGCGCCCGCGAGGCCGCCGTCAGCGCCGTTTCCGAACCGGCGAACAATGCCGACAACAGGATACAGCAGAACACGATGAGAACGGCGACCCAGAGGTCGACCGGCAAAGCGTCGAGGCTCGCGCCATGCATCGAAGTCAGCGCCCCGCGAGTTCTTGGGTCAGGAAGGCGTGCGCGTCCTCGCCGGCGACGCCTTTGGCGATGAAGCACGCGCCGACGCCGCGCGCCAGAATGAATGTCAGCGCGCCGCGCTGCACCTTCTTGTCCTGATACATGGCCTCGACGATCTGATCCGGCGTTCCGACAGGCCCGGCGATATCGTGGATGCGGGTCGGCAGGCCAACGGCGGCCAGATGCGCGGCCACGCGCGCCGCCTCTCGCGGATCGCACAGCCCGCGCGCCGCGGAGAAACGGAAGGCCAGCGCCATGCCAATGGCGACGCCCTCGCCATGCACAAGTCTTTGGCTGTCGTAATGCGTCAGGCGCTCCAGCGCATGGCCGAACGTATGGCCGAGATTGAGCAGTGCGCGGTCGCCGGTTTCGAATTCGTCGCGCGCCACCACCGCCGCCTTGGCCCGGCAGCTCACGGCGATGGCGCGCGTGCGCGCCGGCCCGCCGGCGAAAACGCCGCGCCAGTTGGCTTCGAGCCATTCGAAAAAGGCGCGGTCGTCAATCAGGCCGTATTTGACGACCTCGGCGTAGCCGGCGGCGAATTCGCGCGGGCTCAGCGTTTCCAGGGCGTCGGTGTCGGCCAGCACCAGCGACGGCTGGTGGAAGGCGCCGATGAGATTCTTGCCGTAGCGCGAGTTGACGCCGGTCTTGCCGCCGACGGAGGAATCGACCTGTGACAGCAGCGTCGTGGGAATCTGCACGAATTTCATGCCGCGGCGCGTCGCGGAGGCGGCGAACCCCGCCAGATCGCCCATCACGCCGCCGCCCAACGCGACGACTGCGTCGCCGCGCTCCATTTTCGCGGCGAGAATGTCATCACAGACCCGTTCGAAATTGGCGAAGCTCTTCGACGCCTCGCCGGGCGGGAGCGTGATGCGCGTATGACGCAGGCCGGCGGCGTCGAAGCTCGCCTCCAGCGCCGGCGCGTGCAGACGCGCCAGATTGGCGTCGGTGACGACCACGCAGGCCGCGCCGGGCAGCCGCGCGGCGATCTCCGCGCCGGCGCGCGCGATGAGGCCGCCGCCGATGAGGATGTCATAGGCGCGGTCGCCGAGCCCGACCTCCACCTTTTCGATCGCGTCGGCGAGCGGATGTGCGGAAGGCGCGATCATGGGGACGGATTCTCCTGCGGTTTCGGCGCGGCGACGAAAGTTTCGAGCGCGCGCGTCACGTCCTCAACCACCGCCTCGTGCGGCCCATCCTGCGACATCACGCACAGATCGGCCAATTGGTAGACGGGATAGCGCGTCGCGATGAGTCCGCGCAATGCGCCTTCCGGATCGGGGGTTTGCAGCAGCGGCCGCGTCGCGCGCTTGCGCACGCGCTTCATCAGCACGTCGAAATCGGCCTTGAGCCAGACCGAGACGCCATACGCGGCGATCGCCGTCCGCGTGGTTTCGTTCATGAAGGCGCCGCCGCCGGTGGCCAGAACCTGCGGCCCGCCCTGCAGCAGGCGGAGCATGACCTTGCGTTCGCCCTCGCGAAAATAGGGTTCCCCGTGCAGGGCGAAAATATCGGTGATCGACATGCCCGCCGCCGCCTCGATCTCGGCGTCGGCGTCGTGAAAAGGCAGCCCCAGCCGGGCGGCGAGGCGTTTGCCGACGGACGTCTTGCCCGACCCCATCATGCCGATCAGCACGATGGCGCGCCGACCCAGGGCCGAAACGAGCGCCTCACCGCGCGCGTCGCGCGTCAGGGGAGCGCCGGGCGGCGTGGCCGGCTCATCTTTGGAAACAAAGGTCATGGCTCTCCTTAGCACAGGCCTTGAATGTGATTAAGGCGCCCCTTCAGGCGCCGCGCGGCGATCGACTTCGCCGTTGCTTCCGCTATAACCACGCCATCCTCAGAGGAGGCTCGACGTGCCGACCCTGTTCCGTCTGGTCCTGATTCTCGCCGCGCTGGCCGGCGTCGCCTATGCCGGCATGTTCGCCCTGGCGACATTCGTCGAGCCGCAGCCGCGCGAAATCTCGCATACGCTGCCGCCCTCGAAGCTGAAGTAGGCGGCGCGCGTGGCTCGCGACGCGCGCGTGGCCGTCGCCGCATTCCTCGACATGCTGGCGGCCGAGCGCGGCGCGGCGCGCAATACGCTCGACGCCTACGCCCGCGATCTCGACGACTATGGCGATTGGCTGAAAGAGCGGTCGCGGGCGCCGCTCACCGCCGCCGTCGACGATATCCGCGCCTATCTCGCCGACCTTCAGGCGCGCGGCTTCAAGCCGTCTTCGGCGGCGCGCCGCCTGTCGGCGCTGCGCCAGTTTCACAAATTCCTCTATGCCGAGGGCTTCCGCGCCGATGACCCGGCGCTGACGCTGGAGGGCCCGCGCCGCGGCCGGCGTCTGCCGAAAGTCCTGTCGATCGACGAGGTCGACCGTCTGCTCGCCGCCTCGCGCGCGGGCCTCGACGATCCGGCCCTTCCGCCAGGGCGGCGCCTGCGCGCGGCGCGCGCCGCAGCCCTGCTCGAACTGCTCTACGCCACCGGCCTGCGCGTGTCCGAACTTGTCGCCCTGCCGCGCGCGGCGGCGCGGGCCGCGACGCCCCTGATCGCCGTGAAGGGCAAGGGCGGGCGCGAGCGCCTCGTGCCCATGTCCGAACCGGCGCGCGACCTGCTGGGCCGCTACCGCGCGCTGCTCGCCGGGAGCGATCCGGAGGCGGCGCAAGGCCCCTGGGCCTTTCCGGCGGAGGGGGAAAGCGGCCATCTCGCCCGCCAGGTCTTCGCCCGCGACCTGAAGGAGATCGCCGCGGCTGCGGGAATCCCCCCGGCGCGCGTCAGCCCGCATGTCCTGCGCCACGCCTTCGCCAGCCACCTGCTGCAAAACGGCGCCGACCTGCGCGTGGTGCAGGAATTGCTGGGCCACGCCGACATCTCGACGACGCAGATCTACACCCATGTGCTCGACGAACGCATGAAGGCCATGGTGCGCGACCTGCATCCGCTGTCCGACGGGCAGGACGCCGCCGCCTGGCTGCCCGCGCCGGAGGCGACGTCGCTCCGTCCATCGCCTCGCCGGCGGTGAGGCCGGAGCGGGACTGCGCCCTCCGGCCGCCTTGACTTCGCCTGATCTTGCAGCCAGTTTCCGCGCCTTGGCCGCGGCGGGTTCCGCCGCGCTGGCTTGTGATGCGCGCGCGGCGCGCCAAACCCGGTCGACCCCTTCATGCGCAGCTATCTCGATTTCGAAAAGCCGGTCGCCGAACTCGAGGCGAAGGTTGAGGAGCTGCGCGCCGTCGCCGCGAAAGGCGACGCCGTCGCCATCGGCGAGGAGCTGACCAAGCTGGAGGCCAAGGCCGTCAAGGCGCTGGACGAACTCTACGCGGCGCTGACGCCCTGGCAGAAGACGCAGGTCGCCCGCCACCCGCAGCGGCCGCATTTCATTGATTACGTCAAGGCGCTGATCACGGATTTCACGCCCCTGGCCGGCGACCGCAAATTCGCCGAGGACGAAGCGATCGTCGGCGGTTTCGGCCGTTTTCGCGGCCGCTCGGTCTGCGTCATCGGTCAGGAAAAGGGCTCTGACACCGAGAGCCGCCTGCGCCATAATTTCGGCATGGCCCGCCCCGAGGGCTATCGCAAGGCGATCCGGCTGATGGAGTTGGCCGATCGTTTCAACATCCCCGTGATCTCGCTCGTCGACACGGCCGGCGCGTTTCCCGGCGTCGACGCCGAGGAGCGCGGCCAGGCCGAGGCCATCGCCCGCTCGACCGAGGCCTCTCTGGCTCTTGGCTCGCCCAATGTCGCGGTCGTGATCGGCGAGGGCGGATCGGGCGGCGCCGTCGCCATCGCCTCGTCCAACCGCGTGCTGATGCTGGAGCATTCGATCTATACCGTCGCCTCGCCCGAGGCCTCGGCCTCGATTCTCTGGCGCGACGCCTCGCGGGCGCAGGACGCAGCCACCAACATGCGCATCACCGCCCAGGATTTGCTCAAATTCGGCATTATCGACGGAATTATTGCCGAGCCGTCCGGCGGCGCCCATCGCGATCCGGACGCGGTCATCGGCGCGGCGGGCGAAGCGATCGCTCGCGCTCTCGACGCATTCAAGGGCATGAGCGCGGATGCGGTGCGCGAGGCGCGCGCCGCCAAGTTTCTGGCCATCGGCCGCAAAATCTGACGGGGGCGACCACCGCGGATCAGCCGCCCGGGACTGTGGTAAGATTGTTTTAACCTTGCGGGAGGGTGTCCGCTGACGGGTAACCCGCGCGTAAGGATAACGCGCGTAAACCGGATGGAATGAACGGGCGTGAAGCGTTGGACGCCGGGCTCGACCTCGGCGCCAGACGGAAAAACAGGACGAATTCATGCGACGGGCGAAAGGTCTGTTTCGACATTTCCGGAGTGTGGCGGCCACGGTTCTCGTCGCCGGCGCGCTGGCCGGTTGTCAGGACGTCAACACCAAAGCCGCCAAACCGATTCCTTCCGAGACCCTGGCGCTGATGGAGAAAAAAGGGACGAGCAAAAGCGCGCCCATGCTCATCCGCGCCTACAAGAAGGAAGCCGAACTGGAAGTCTGGAAACAGAAATCCGACGGGCAATACGCGCTTCTGAAGAAATATCCGATGTGTCGCTGGTCGGGTCAGCTCGGGCCCAAGACGCGCGAGGGCGACCGTCAGGTGCCGGAGGGATTCTACAATATCACCCCCGGCCAGATGAACCCGAACTCGTCCTATTACCTGTCGTTCAACGTCGGCTACCCCAACGCGTTTGATCGGGCCCATGGCCGCGGCGGCGGTCTCATCATGGTGCACGGCGCCTGCTCCTCCGCGGGCTGCTTCTCCATGACCGACGATCAGATCGCCGAGATTTACGCCATCGCCCGCGAGAGCTTCGCCGGCGGCCAGCGCGCCATCCAGATGCAATCCATGCCCTTCCGCATGACGGCGGAAAATCTCGCCAGGCATCGCTCCGATCCGAACATGGCTTTCTGGCGCAATCTCAAGGAAGGGTCGGATTATTTCGAGGTGGCCAGGACCGAACCCGACGTGGGCGTCTGCGGACGCCGCTATGTCTTCAACGCCAGGCCGGCGGGCGGCGCGCGCCTCGACGCCTCCGCCGCCTGCCCGACGCTGCAATACGAGCCGGAGTTGCGCAATCAGGTCGCCGCCAGGCAGCGCCATGACGACCAGAAAGTCGCCGAACTGATCGGCTCGGGCGTCAAGGCCGTCAAGGTCGTCTACGCCGATGGCGGACAGCATCCGGAATTCGCAGACAAGGGCCATGACGTGAGCCGCCCCGAGGCTCTCGCCAGGGGCCCGGTGGAAATCGCGCTCGACGACAGGAAAGGCCGCAAGGCGCCCGCCGTCGTGCAACTTGCCACCGTGCGCGGCGACACCCTCGGCGCGGCCAAACCGTCGCCCGCCGAGGCGCTGGCGATGGCGCCGAAGGAAGCCGCCATCGCGCCCAGCGCGAAGCTGGAGACGATCCTTGATCCGACGCCTTCGGCCTCGACGCCCGACAAGCCTTCAAGCGCGCAGCCCGGGGCGGCAAAGCCCGAAAAGCCGCTGACGACAGCGACGCTGAAGCCCGTCAAGGCCGCCGACGACGGCAAGGCCCGGGTCAGGACGATCGGCGGACGCGCTGCGCCCACGCCCGCCGCCGGCGTGAAAAAACCGGATGCAAGCGCCGTCGCCAGGGCGACGGAAAAGCCGAAGCCGGATGCAAGCGCATCCACGACGCAACTCCTCGCCGGCTCCAGCCAATCCCTCCCGGCGGGCTTCGCCCTCACCACCTCGCGCTGATCCTCACACCGGCAGCTTCGGAGCGGGGTCGGAGCGGAACTCGTCATGCACGACGCTGGCGATGGCGAGCAGCGGCATGGCCAGGAAGGCGCCGGCGAAGCCCCACATCCAGGTCCAGAACACGACGGACAGGAACACCGCGAGCGCGTTCATCGTGATTTTGTTTCCGACGATCCTGGGCGTGACGACATTGGCCTCGATCACGCTGATCGGCACGAAGACGGCGATCGGGATCAACCCGCCGGCAATCGTGGGATAGGCCGCGAGGCCGAAAACAACCAGAGCGATTTTCAGCAGGAGCGGGCCGACCACGGGCAGAAAATTGAGGACGAAGGCGAGGAAGCCCCAGACCATCGCGCCGGGCACGCCGGCGAGCCACATGGTCACGCCGACCATCGCGCCGAGGCCGACGTTGATGGCGAACAGGGTGACGACATAGTCGGTCAGCTTGTTCTCGGCTTCGTTGAACGAGCGCAGGGCCGAAAGGCGTCGCTCGCGATCGTTGAAACTCCGGACAAGCGCGGAGCGGATGTCGCCGCGACTGGCCGAGAAAAGCAGCAGCGTGAACAGAAAGATCATGGTTTGCGCCAGCGCGGGCGTCAGAAACGACGCAATCCTCGCCGCGATGTCGACTTTGCTGGTCTCGGTCTTGGTGACCAGCGCGGCGCCCTCGGCGCCCCCGTCCCTGATCAGGTCGAACACCTGGAACAGTCCGCCGATCGATTTGACGAGCCTCTGAAATCCGGCGCTGATCCGGGGCGCCGCCTCGGCGAAATCGGAAACGCCCGGAAGGATGAAACAGAGCGCCCCGCCGACCGCGCCGATCACCAGCGCCACGACGGCGAGCGTCGTCAAGGGGGCGGGAATTCCGAAACGCTGGCCGCGATCCGCCAGCGGCGCGATGAACAGGCCGACCACCAGACCCATGATCACCGGCATGGCGATCTCGCGGGCGGCGTGCAGAAGCGCCAGCAGCAGACCCGCCGCCAGCGCGATCAGCGCATAGGCGCTCCAGCGGATATACTGGCCCTGATCCCGCACTTCCCCGGCGACTTCGGTATCGGTGCGGCTGGCGTCGGCGAAATGCCGGCTCAGCGCCTTGTAGCCGACCGGATCGGCCTGGATGTTCATGGTCGCCCCCTCCGGTTCCGCATGGCGGTTCATGACCGGTTCAACACCGGCCGGGAACGATGGTTCCTGCGCTGTGGAAAAATCAGCCGCGGCCTGTGGCGCGACGCGTGAGCGTTTGCAGCAGCGCGTCCTCGGTCGGCGCCGCCGCCACGTCGATGCGCGAAGCGCCGGCCTCGCGCAGCGGCGCGGCGGCGTCGCCGGACAGACAGACATGCCGGCAGGCGTCGGGCGCGACGCCCGCGCGCGACGCCGCCGCGACAAACAGGGCCGCCGAGCGCGGCGAATAGTGCAGCGCCACATCGACGAGCCCGCGCCGCAGCGCCGCCGCAACCTCGTCGTCCAGGCCCGCCGCCGCCCGCGCGGCGTAAACCTCGCGCGTCGTCACGACGATTCCGAGTTGGGCCAGCCCCGTCTCGAGGGTCGGCTTGCGATCGGCCCCCGCGAGATAGAGCGCGCGCCGCGGCCGAGAGGCGAACTGCGAAACGGCCGCGACAAGAGCGGCGGCGTCGGGCGCGACGAGCGCGGGCCCCGTCAAGCCCGCCAGCCGCGCCGCCGCCAGCGTGCGCGCTCCGACGACCCACAACGGCGTCGCGCCATGATCGGCGGCGAAGCGCGCGGCCGCCGCCGAGCCTGACGCATGCGCGCTCGTCACAACCAATGCGTCGAAACCTTCGGATGGAATCGCGGCGGAAAGATTGACGATGTCGATCAGCGGCGAGAGCAAAGCCGTATGGCCGGCCGCCGCCAGCCGCGCCGCGCTGCGCGCCGCGTCCTCTTTCGCCCGCGTCAACAGGACGCGCATCGGCTCAGGTCGTCGTGAACAGGTTGGCCGGCATGCGGCGCAAGAGATCGTGACCGGCCGCCTCGCCGATCGCGGCCGCCTGACCGGCGTCGCCGCCCGCGTCGCATTCGAACGCCTGCGAGCCGTCCGGCTTCAGAACCATGCCGCGAAACGCCAGAACGCCGCCCGAAACCGTCGCGTGGCCGCCGATCGGCGTGCGACAGGAGCCGTCGAGAACGCGCAGGAAGGCGCGCTCGGCGGTCACCGCGATGGTGCTGTCCGCATGCAGGATCGGCGCGAGCTTCGCCATGGTCGCCGCGTCGCCGACGCGCGTCGTGACGCCGATCGCGCCCTGCGCCACCGCCGGCAGAAAATCGCGCGTGTCGAGCGCGCTCGTCGCCCGGTCGGCGAGTCCGAGCCGACGCAGACCCGCGAGGGCCAGCAAGGTCGCGTCGAATTCGCCCGCCTTCACCTTGTCGAGACGCGTGCCGACATTGCCGCGCAGCAGCGCCACCGCGACGTCCGGCCGCAGGCGCTTGAGCATCGCGCCGCGCCGCAACGAGGCGGTGCCGACGACCGCGCCGGGCGGCAGGTCGGCGGGGGATGGATACTTCACCGAAATCCAGGCGTCTCGCACATCCTCGCGCGGCAGGAAGCCGGCCACCTCGAGTTCGTTCGGCAGGATGGTCGGCAAGTCCTTGCCCGAATGCACGGCGATGTCGATGTCGCCGCGAATCTGGGCCGCGTCGAGTTCCTTCGTGAACAGGCCCTTGCCGCCCGCTTCGCTCAACGCCCGGTCCTGGATCATGTCGCCGGTCGTCTTGATCACGACGATGGCGATCGCGTCCTCGACCACGCCATGCGCCTGCATGAGGCGCCGCCGCGTCTCATGCGCCTGCGCCAGCGCCAGCGGGCTGCCGCGTGTGCCGATTCTGAGCCATGTCGCCGTCATGTCGTCGTTCCGTTTCTGTTTGCTTCGCAGGCGGCGCGGACTATAGGGTGTCGGCGCTTGCGGCGAAAGCCGGCGCGCGACGATCCGGCATGAGGGCATGATGCGCGTTCTGGGACTGGAATCGACCTGCGACGAGACCGCCGCCGCCGTCGTTGCCTTGCGCCCTGACGGATCGGGCGAAATTCTCGCCGACGAGGTGATGAGCCAGATCGCCGAGCACGCGGCCTATGGCGGCGTCGTTCCGGAAATCGCCGCCCGCGCCCATATCGACACGCTCGATCGGCTGATTGCCCGCGCGCTTGACAAGGCTGGCGTGAAAATCGCGGATCTCGACGGCGTCGCCGCCGCCGCCGGCCCGGGCCTCATCGGCGGCGTGCTTGTCGGACTGACCATGGGCAAGGCCATCGCGCTTGCCGCGCGCAAGCCGTTTGTCGCCGTCAACCATCTGGAGGCGCATGCGTTGACGGCGCGGCTGACGGACGGCGTGCCTTTCCCCTATCTGCTGCTGCTGGTCTCGGGCGGGCATACGCAGCTCGTCGCCGTGCGTGGAATCGGCGATTATCGCCGTCTCGGCTCGACCGTCGACGACGCCATCGGCGAAGCCTTCGACAAGGTCGCGAAAATGCTCGGCCTCGCCTATCCCGGCGGCCCCAATGTCGAGAAGGAGGCCGCGAACGGCGATCCGGCGCGTTTCGATTTGCCGCGGCCGATGCTGGCCCGACCGAAGCCGGATTTCTCGCTTTCCGGCCTCAAGACCGCCGTGCGGCTGGAGGCCGAGCGCGTCGCCCCGCTCACCGCCACCGATGTCGCCGATCTCTGCGCCTCGTTCCAGGCCGCCGTCGTTGATTGCGTCATCGATCGCACCCGCGCCGCGTTGCGGCTGTTCCGCGGCGAAACGGGCCATCCGACCGCGCTGGTCGTTGCGGGCGGCGTCGCCGCCAATGGCGCGATCCGGCGGGCGCTCACCCGATTCTGCGGCGAATCCGGCCTGCGGCTCGTTCTGCCGCCGCCGGCTCTTTGCACCGACAACGGCGCCATGATCGCCTGGGCCGGGATTGAGCGCCTGTCGCTGGGCGTCGTCGACGACATGACCTTCGCGGCGCGCCCGCGCTGGCCGCTTGACGGCAACGCCGAAGCCGCTCACCACGGCAAGGCCTGACCGGCCCGCCTGATGCGCCCGCGCCTGCTGCAAACCCTCGCTCTCGCCCTGCCGCTGGCGCTTGTCACGCCGGCCGACGAAGGCGACGCGCTGACGCGCGAGCCCATCATTGCCGGCGTGCGCGTGTTCTATGGGCCCGAGGCCGGTCTTGAGCGCATTGATGTCGGGCTGCTCGCCGGCGCGCGCCGCGCGATCGACATGGCGGCCTATGTTCTGACCAACCGGGCCGTCATCGCCGCCCTGCGCGAGGCGGCCCAACGCGGCGTGCGCGTGCGCCTCTATCTCGATCCGGACCAGCGCCGCGACCGGCGGCCGGACCCGATGTCGGCGCTGTCGCTGCTGATCGCCGAGCCGAATGTCGAGACGCGTTACAAGGCGCAGTCCGACGAGATGATGCACCTCAAGGCGTTTCAGGTCGACGGCCGCATCCTGCGCACCGGCTCGACCAATTTTTCCTATGCCGGCGCCCGCAGGCAGGACAATGATATCGTCGTGATCGAATCGCGCCGGGCGGCCGGCGATTTCATCGCCGCCTTCGAGGCGCTCTGGTCCCGGCCCGACAATGAAAGGACGCGCCCGTGACGCGCAGGATCGCCGTGCTCGGGGCCGGTTCCTGGGGAACGGCTTTGGCCAATCTCGCGGCCCGCACGGGCGCTGAAGTCGCGCTCTGGGCGCGCGACGCCGATCATATCGCCGAAATGCGGGCCACGCGCGCCAACGACAGGCGTTTGCCCGGTGTGCGCCTGGCCGACGGCCTGACGCCGACCGCCGATCTCGCCGCGGCTGTGAAGGCGCAGGCGGTGCTCGCCGTCGTGCCGGCGCAGGCCATGCGCGACATGGCCCGGAAGCTGCGGCCGCTGCTTGCGGGGGGAATTCCGGTCGTCGCCTGCGCCAAGGGCATCGAGCGCGGCACGGGCGCCTTCATGAGCGAGATTTTCGCGCAGGAATTGCCGGACGCGCCCTATGCGATTCTCTCCGGGCCGAGTTTCGCCGAGGATGTCGGCAAGGGCCTGCCGACCGCCGTCACCCTGGCCGCGCAGGATCTCGCGTTAGCCGAGCGGCTCGCCCGCCTGCTGCAGGCGCCCTGGTTCCGCCTCTACCACTCCGACGACGTGCGCGGCGTCGAGATTGGCGGCGCGGCCAAGAATGTGCTGGCCATCGCCAGCGGCGTCGCCGCGGGGCGCGGCCTCGGCGCCAGCGCCGGGGCGGCCCTGGTGGCGCGCGGCTTCGCCGAACTCACCCGTTTCGGCCGCGCGTTCGGCGCCCGGCCCGAGACCCTGATGGGCCTGTCGGGGCTGGGCGATCTGGTGTTGACCTGCGGCTCCGCCCAGTCGCGCAACTTCGCTCTCGGACTGGCGCTGGGACGCGGCGAGGAGCCGCAGGGCAAGCTGGCGGAAGGCGCCTTCACCGCCGCCATTCTTGTCGACAAGGCGCGCGCGCGCGGCGTCGACATGCCCATCGCCCAGGCCGTCGACGACATTCTCGGGCGGCGCCTTGATGTCACGGAGGCGATCGAGGCCTTGCTGACGCGGCCGTTCAAGGCCGAAATCTGAGATCGGGAGAAAGACATGCTGTTCGTCGCCATCTGCAACGACAAGCCGGGCCTGCTTCAGACCCGGCTCGACAACCGGCCCGCCCATCTCGCCTTCATCGAGGAGCATCGCACGATGTTCAGGGTCGCCGGCCCTTTTCTCGGTCCCGACGACAAGCCGAACGGTTCGCTGCTGATTCTCGAATGCGCCAGCGAGGGCGACGCGCGCGCGCTGCTGTCGAAAGACCCCTACGCCCGGGCCGGCCTGTTCGCCTCCGTCGATCTGCGGCCGTGGCGCCAGGCCGTCGGCCAGCCCATCGCGTGAGGAGCGACGCATGGCGCATTGGCTGGTGAAATCCGAGCCCTCATCCTGGTCCTGGGACGACCAGGTCGCCGCCGGCAAGTCCGGGACGCCCTGGACCGGGGTGCGCAACCATCTCGCCAAAAAGCATCTGATGGCGATGCGGGCGGGAGACCGCGCCTTTTTCTATCATTCCAACGAGGGCAAGGCCGTCGTCGGAATCGTCGAGGCGATCGGGACGCACTATCCCGACCCGACGGATGAAAGCGGCCGTTTTGTCGTCGTCGATCTGCGCGCCGTCGCGCCGATGAGAACCCCGGTGCCGCTCGCCGCCATCAAGGATGACCCGCGCCTTGCCAAAATGGAGCTGGTCGTCAATTCGCGCCTGTCGGTGCAGCCGGTGCGCGACGGGGAATGGACGCTGGTCTGCGCCATGGGCGGCGTGAAGCCCTGACCCCGACCATCGGCGCTCTTGCCCGCCGCCGCGCGCGGCGGGTAGAGCGGAGGGACGTTTCGCCAGCCCGGACGCCGCCGTGCCCAACCTGATCCTCAATCGCTATCTCGAACAGGCGCGCGCCGGCCGGCTCGAACGCGACGCCGCGCAGGAAGCCGTGGTTCAGAAGCTGGACCGGCTGCGCGAGGCCCTGAACCTGTATCGCCCCGCCTCCAAGTCGGGCGCGCTCGGCTGGCTGTTCGGCGGCGGGCGCAAGGCCGAGGCGCCGCGCGGGCTCTATGTCTGGGGCTCGGTCGGCCGCGGCAAGACCATGCTGATGGACTTCTTTTTTCAGGAAGCCCAGATCGCCCGCAAGCGCCGCGTCCACTTCCACGCCTTCATGGCCGAGGTTCACGCCCACATCCACCAATGGCGGCAGGCCAGGAAAACCGGCAGGGTGAAAGGCGACGATCCGGTCGCGCCGCTCGCCGACGAGATCGCCGAACGCGCCTGGCTGCTCTGCTTCGACGAATTCGCCGTCACCGACATCGCCGACGCGATGATCCTCGGCCGGCTGTTCGAGGCCCTGTTCGGGCGCGGCGTGGTCGTCGTCGCCACCTCCAACGTCGATCCGGTCGACCTTTACAAGGACGGCCTCAACCGCGCGCTGTTCCTGCCCTTCATCGGCATGATCCGTGAAAAGATGGACGTGCTGAAACTCGACGCCAGGACCGATTTCCGGTTGGAGAAGCTGTCTTCGGGCGGCGTCTACCATACGCCGCTCGGACCGGAGGCGGCGACCGCGCTCGACGCCGCCTTCGAGGCGATCGCCGGCGCCCCCGACGGCGCCCCCGTCGAGCTGGACGTGGTCGGCCGCAAGCTCGCCGTGCCGCAGGCCGTCGGCCACGTCGCCCGTTTCGGTTTCGCCGATCTTTGCCAGAAACCGCTGGGGCCGAACGATTTTCTCGCGATCGCCGAGAATTTCCACACCGTCGTCGTCGACGACGTGCCGGTGATGACGCAGGACGACCGCAACGCCGCAAAGCGGTTCATTACTTTCATCGACGCCTGCTACGACCAGAACGTCAAGCTCGTCGTCTCCGCCGCGGCGGCGCCGACAGGGCTCTATACCGGCGCGATCGGCCGCGAAACGTTCGAATTCGACCGCACCGCCTCGCGGCTCATCGAGATGCAGTCGCATTCCTATCTGGCGCTGCCGCATGGACGCGCGGATTCGCGCGCATCGGGCGACGCGACCGGGCTGGTCGAGACCTGAGCCATGGCGCGCGGCCCCGTCCCGATGGCCGAGACGCCGACCGATCAGCGATTGCTCGACATCGCGGCGACCCATATCCGCCGGTTCGGCGCCGCCCATGTGGCGATTGTCCGCATCGCCGCCGAGGCGGGCATGTCGCACGCCAATGTCTATCGCTATTTTCCCTCGAAGGAGGCGCTGATCGACGAGGTCACGGCCGCGTGGCTGAAGCCGCTGGAGGCCGAGTTGCGCGTCATCGGCGACGGCCCGGACCCGCCGGTCGACAAGCTGGAGCGGCTGCTCTTCGCCGTCCATCGCGCCTATCGCGCCAAGCTGGAGACCGATCCGGAGGTGTTCGCGCTCCTGATCGCCGCCGTCGCGGACAACCGCGGCGTCGCCCGCAAACACCGCAATCGCGTGCAGCAGGAGACGCAGCGCGCGCTTGAGGACGGCATGGCCGCGGGCAGCTTCGCGCGCGCCGACATGCGCCGCGCGATGTCCCTCGTCTTCGACATGATGCACCGCTTCATCCATCCGGCCTCCCTGCGCATGGACGCCGACGCCCCGCGCGTGGCGCTGGAGACCCGGGCGGGCCGCGTCTTCGCCCAGCTTGCCCGCGCGCTCGCCGCCGGCAGGCCGTGAAAAAAGCGGTTTCAATTTACATTTTATGTTTTTTGTAATGAGTGGCCAAACCCATCCGGCCAGGACCGCCAAACCTCCGCGCACGGAATTACATTGTTGTTATTGATACGCTTTCCGGAACCCGCCCGGCGCGCCGCGCCGCCGGGGCGCGGCCGGCCTCCGTCGGCCGCCTTAGTCTTTCTCCCGACTTGAAAGAACCGGCCGTTCAAGGCAAACAACCGGCGGCCCAGCGTCCGCGCCGTCTCAGGCCCGCGCGGAACATGAACCGACCACGGACAAGGACGACACATCATGGCGCGTAACAAGATTGCACTGATCGGCGCGGGACAGATCGGCGGCACGCTCGCCCACCTCGCCGGCCTGAAGGAACTCGGCGACATCGTTCTCTTCGACATCGCCGAGGGCACGCCGCAGGGCAAGGCGCTCGACCTCGCCGAATCCTCGCCGGTCGACGGCTTCGACGCCGCACTCTCCGGCGCCAATGATTATTCCGCCATCGCCGGCGCAGACGTCGTCATCGTCACCGCCGGCGTGCCGCGCAAGCCCGGCATGAGCCGCGACGACCTGCTCGGCATCAACCTCAAGGTCATGGACTCGGTGGGCAAGGGCATCGCCCAGCACGCCCCCAACGCCTTCGTGATTTGCATCACCAACCCGCTCGACGCGATGGTCTGGGCGCTGCAGAAGGCTTCCGGCCTGCCGGCCAACAAGGTCGTCGGCATGGCCGGCGTGCTCGACTCGGCCCGCTTCCGCTATTTCCTCGCCGAGGCGACCGGCGTGTCGGTGCGCGACGTGCACGCGATGACGCTCGGCGGCCACGGCGACGACATGGTGCCGCTGGTGCGCTATTCGACGGTCGGCGGCGTGCCGCTGCCGGTTCTCGTCGAGATGGGCCTGCTCAGCCAGGACAAGCTCGAGGCCATCGTCGACCGCACCCGCAAGGGCGGCGGCGAGATCGTGGCGCTGCTCAAGACCGGCTCGGCCTTCTATGCGCCGGCCGCCTCCGCCATCGCCATGGCCGAGTCCTACCTGCGCGACCAGAAGCGCGTGCTGCCCGTCGCCGCGCATCTGACCGGCCAGTATGGCGTCAACGACATGTATGTCGGCGTGCCGGCCCTGATTGGCGCCAATGGCGTCGAGAATATTCTCGAAGTGCCGTTCGACGCCGCCGAGAAGGCGATGTTCGAGAAGTCCGTCGCCTCGGTGAAGGGCCTGGTCGAGGCCTGCAAGCAGATCAATCCGGCGCTCGCCTGATCTTTCAACTCGTGCGCCCCGAGGCAACGCTCGGGGCGCGCGCTCGTTTTCGGACAATGCGCCCCGCGCGGGCGGTCACACAGGACAATCCGATGAACATTCATGAATATCAGGCCAAGGCCGTCCTGAAGGAATTCGGCGTGCCGGTCTCCGCCGGCGTGCCGGTTCTCAAGATCGAAGACGCGGAAGCCGCCGCCAGGGCGCTGCCCGGTCCGCTCTGGGTCGTCAAGTCGCAGATTCACGCCGGCGGCCGCGGCAAGGGCAAATTCAAGGAAGCCCATGCCGGCGAAAAAGGCGGTGTCCGTCTCGCCAAGTCGGTCGAGGAGGTCGTGACCTTCGCCAGGCAGATGCTCGGCTCGACCCTCGTCACCATCCAGACCGGCCCCGCCGGCAAGCAGGTCAACCGTCTCTATATCGAGGACGGCTCCGACATCGCCAAGGAATTCTACCTCTCGATCCTCGTCGACCGCGCCACCTCGCGCGTCGCCTTCGTTGTTTCGACGGAAGGCGGCATGGACATCGAGGAAGTCGCCCACAAGACGCCCGAGAAGATCGTCACCTTCTCCGTCGATCCGGCCACCGGCATCATGCCGCATCACGGCCGCGCCGTCGCCAAGGCGCTTAACCTGACGGGCGACGCCGCCAAACAGGCCGAGAAGGTCACCGCCCAGCTCTACACCGCCTTTGTCGCTCGCGACATGGCGATGCTCGAGATCAACCCGCTGATCCTCACCCAACAGGGCCAGATCAAGGCGCTCGACGCCAAGGTGTCCTTCGACTCCAACTCGCTCTATCGTCAGCCGGCCATGCTCGCCCTGCGCGACGAGACGGAAGAGGACGAGAAGGAGATCGAGGCGTCGAAATACGACCTGTCCTATATCGCGCTCGACGGCGCCATCGGCTGCATGGTCAACGGCGCCGGTCTCGCCATGGCGACGATGGACATCATCAAGCTCTATGGCGCCGAGCCGGCCAACTTCCTCGACGTGGGCGGCGGCGCAACCAGAGAGAAAGTGACGGCGGCGTTCAAGATCATCACCGCCGATCCGGCCGTGAAGGGCATTCTGGTCAACATCTTCGGCGGCATCATGAAGTGCGACATCATCGCCGAGGGCGTCATCGCCGCGGTGAAGGAAGTCGGCCTGCAGGTTCCGCTGGTGGTGCGCCTTGAAGGCACCAATGTCGAAGCCGGCAAGAAGATCATCGCCTCGTCGGGCCTCAACGTCATCTCCGCCGACGATCTCGACGACGCCGCCCAGAAAATCGTCAACGCCGTGAAGAAGGCCTGATTTCGATGTCCATCCTCATCACCAAAGACACGAAGGTCATCTGCCAGGGCTTCACCGGCAAGAACGGCACCTTCCACTCCGAACAGGCGATCGCCTACGGCACGAAAATGGTCGGCGGCACCTCGCCGGGCAAGGGCGGCGCGCTGCATCTCGGCCTGCCCGTCTTCGACACGGTGAAGGAGGCGCGCGAGAAGACCGGCGCCGACGCCACCGTCGTCTATGTGCCGCCGCCGGGCGCGGCCGACGCCATCTGCGAGGCGATCGACGCGGAAATCCCGCTGATCGTCTGCATCACCGAGGGCATTCCGGTGCTCGACATGGTGCGCGTCAAGCGCGCGCTCGAAGGCTCGAAGTCGCGCCTCATCGGCCCCAACTGTCCGGGCGTCGTCACCGCCGGCGAGTCGAAGATCGGCATCATGCCGGCCAATATCTTCAAGCCCGGCAAGGTCGGCATCCTGTCGCGCTCTGGCACGCTGACCTATGAAGCCGTGTTCCAGACCTCCAACGAAGGCCTCGGCCAGACGACGGCCGTGGGCATCGGCGGCGATCCGGTCAAGGGCACCGAATTCATCGACATGCTGGAGATGTTCCTCGCCGACCCGAAGACCGAGTCGATCATCATGATCGGCGAGATCGGCGGCTCTGCCGAGGAGGACGCCGCGCAATTCATCGCCGACGAGGCGAAGCGCGGCCGCAGGAAGCCGATGGTCGGCTTCATCGCCGGCCGCACGGCCCCTCCCGGCCGCCGCATGGGCCACGCCGGCGCCATCATCTCGGGCGGCAAGGGCGGCGCCGAGGACAAGATCGCGGCGATGGAGGCGGCGGGCATCCGCGTCTCGCCCTCGCCCGCGCGTCTCGGCAAGACTCTCGTGGAAGTGCTGAAGGGCTAAGGCCCCCAGGCGGGGCGGACGCTCTCGCGCCCGCCCCGGTCTTGCAGAAAAGACAATCTGCGCGCTGCGCCCTGACCGGCGACGCGACAACGGGCTCCCGCCGCGCCAATGCGAAGGAGCGCCGACCCGACTGCCCAAATCATGCGCGCGGCCCGACGCGCTGAACCGCGATCCGGAGGAAATTTGATGGCGAACAATGGTCGCTCGGCAGGCAACGACGCCTTCGCCCAAACCTCGTTCCTCTATGGCGGCAACGCCGCCTGGGTGGAGCAGTTGCACGAGGCCTATCGCAGGAACCCGGCGTCCGTCGACGCCGAATGGCGCGAGTTCTTCGAGGCCCTGAACGACGATCCCGCCGCCGTCGAGCAATCGGCGAAAGGCCCCGGCTGGAAGCGCGCCAACTGGCCGCTGCCGGCGAACGGCGAACTCGTCTCCGCCCTCGACGGCAATTGGCCGGCGGCCGAAAAGACCATCGGCGACAAACTGAAGGGCAAGGCCGCCGCCAGGGGCGCGGAGCTATCCCCCGCCGACCTGCAGCGCGCCACGCGCGATTCGATCCGCGCGCTGATGATGATCCGCGCCTATCGCATGCGCGGCCATCTGCACGCCAATCTCGATCCGCTCGGCATCGCCGCCCTCAAGGATCACGAAGAGTTGCATCCCTCGTCCTATGGTTTCACCGAAGCCGATTACGACCGCAAGATTTTCATCGATCACGTGCTCGGACTCGACTTCGCGACGATCCCCGAGATGCTGCACATCCTGCGCCGCACCTATTGCGACACGATCGGCTACGAATTCATGCATATCTCCGATCCGGCGGAGAAGTCCTGGATGCAGGAGCGCATCGAGGGTCCGGGCAAGGAGATCCACTTCACCAAGGAGGGCAAGCGCGCCATCCTGTCCAAGCTGGTCGAGGCCGAAGGCTTCGAGAAGTTCATCGACGTCAAATACACCGGCACCAAGCGCTTCGGCCTTGACGGCGGCGAAGCGGCGATCCCCGCGCTCGAGCAGATCATCAAGCGCGGCGGCGCGCTGGGCGTGAAGGAAATCGTGCTCGGCATGGCCCATCGCGGCCGCCTCAACGTCCTGTCGCAGGTGATGGGCAAGCCGCACCGCGCCATCTTCCACGAATTCAAGGGCGGATCCTTCGCGCCCGACGAAGTGGAGGGCTCAGGCGACGTGAAATATCATCTCGGCGCCTCGTCCGACCGCGAGTTCGACCAGAACAAGGTCCATCTGTCGTTGACGGCCAATCCCTCGCATCTCGAGATCGTCGATCCCGTCGTGCTCGGCAAGGTGCGCGCCAAGCAGGACCAGTTGAACGACATCGTCGAGCGCGCGCAGGTTCTGCCGCTGCTCATCCACGGCGACGCGGCCTTTGCCGGCCAGGGCGTGGTGGCCGAATGTTTCGGCATGTCGGGCATCAAGGGCCATCGCACCGGCGGCTCGCTGCATTTCATCATCAACAACCAGATCGGCTTCACCACCTATCCGCGTTATTCGCGCTCGACGCCCTATCCGTCCGATATGGCCAAGATGATCGAGGCGCCGATCCTGCATGTGAACGGCGACGATCCGGAGGCGGTGACCTACGCCGCCAAGATCGCCATCGAGTTCCGGCAGCGCTTCCACAAGCCCGTCGTCATCGACATGTTCTGCTATCGCCGCTTCGGCCATAACGAGGGCGACGAGCCGGCCTTCACCCAGCCGTTGATGTACAAGCGCATCCGCGCCCACAAGACGACGCTGGAGATCTACGCCGGGAAGCTGATCGCCGAGGGCGTCGTCACCCAGGGCGAAGTCGACAAGATGAAGGACGACTGGCGCCAGCGGCTCGAGGCCGAATATGACGCCGGCCAGGCCTTCAAGCCGAACAAGGCCGATTGGCTCGACGGACGCTGGGCCGGCCTGAAGGCGGCGCGCGAGCAGGACGACGAGGCGCATCGTCGCACCGGCGTTCCGATCGCCAGACTGGAGGAGATCGGCCGGCGCATCACGACGGTGCCGGAGACCCTCAAGGTTCACCGCACCATCCAGCGTTTCGTCGACAACCGCCGCAAGATGATCGACTCGGGCGCGGGGCTCGACTGGGCGATGGGCGAGGCGCTGGCCTTCGGCTCGCTGCTCGACGAAGGCTCGGCCGTGCGCCTCTCCGGCCAGGATTGCGAACGCGGCACCTTCTCGCAGCGTCATTCCGTGCTGATCGATCAGGAGACCGAAGCGCGCTACGTGCCGCTCAACAACATCCGCGACGGCCAGGCGCGTTACGAGGTCATCAACTCGATGCTCTCGGAAGAGGCGGTGCTCGGCTTCGAATACGGCTATTCGCTGGCTGAGCCGAATTGCCTGACGATGTGGGAGGCCCAGTTCGGCGACTTCGCCAACGGCGCGCAGGTCGTCTTCGATCAGTTCATCTCCTCGGGCGAACGCAAATGGCTGCGCATGTCGGGTCTCGTCTGCCTGCTGCCGCACGGCTACGAGGGGCAGGGGCCGGAGCATTCCTCCGCCCGTCTGGAGCGCTATCTGCAGATGTGCGCCGAGGACAACATGCAGGTCGCCAATTGCACGACGCCGGCGAATTATTTCCACATCCTGCGCCGGCAATTGCATCGCGACATCCGCAAGCCGCTCGTGCTGATGACGCCGAAGTCGCTGCTGCGCCACAAGCGCGCCGTCTCGACCCTGGCAGAATTCGGACCCGACTCGCATTTCAACCGTCTGCTGCGCGACGACGCCGAGACGCTGAAGGGCGAGAAGATCAAACTGGTCAAGGACGACAAGATTCGTCGCGTCGTGCTCTGCACCGGCAAGGTCTATTACGATCTCTACGAGGATCGCGAGCAGCGCGGCGTCGACGACGTCTATCTGCTGCGCGTGGAGCAGCTCTATCCCTTCCCGCTGAAGGCGCTGGTGCATGAACTCGCGCGCTTCAAGAAGGCCGATATCGTCTGGTGCCAGGAAGAGCCGAAGAACATGGGCTCCTGGACCTTCATCGAGCCCTATATGGAATGGGTTCTGGCGCAGCTCGGCGGCAAGGCGAAGCGTCCGCGCTACGCCGGCCGCCCGGCGTCCGCCGCCACCGCCACCGGCCTGATGTCGCGCCACATGGCGCAACTGAAGGCTTTCCTCGAAGAGGCGCTCGGCGCCTGATCCACCCGATTGCGCGGCGCGGCCTCACGGCCCGCCGCGTCGCGAAACATCGCGCGTCGAGTGACGCGACCTGAGACAGAGGGAACGACATGGCCACCGAAATTCGCGTGCCCACCCTGGGCGAATCCGTCACCGAGGCCACCATCGGCAAGTGGTTCAGGAAGCCCGGCGACGCCGTCAGGCAGGACGAACCGTTGGTTGAACTCGAAACCGACAAGGTGACGCTCGAGGTCAACGCTCCCGCGTCCGGCACACTGGCCGAGATCGTGGCGAAGGACGGCGACACCGTCGGCGTCGGCGCGCTGCTCGGCCAGATCGCCGAAGGCGCGGGCGGCGCTGTCGCCGCGCCCGTCGCCGCGGCCCCGGCGGCCGCTGCTGCGCCCGCCCCGGCGGGCAAGGGCGCAGCCATGCCGCCCTCGCCCGCCGCCGCCAAGGTCGCGGCCGACGCCGGCCTCGCCGCCGGCGACATCGCCGGCTCCGGCAAGCGCGGTCAGGTGCTGAAGGGCGACGTGCTCGCCGCCATCGCCAACCCGCCCGCCGCCGCTCCGGCCGCGCCCGTCGCCGTTCGCGCCCCCTCGGCGCCCAACGACGCCTCGCGCGAAGAGCGCGTGCGCATGACCAAGCTGCGCCAGACCATCGCCCGCCGTCTCAAGGACGCGCAGAACACCGCCGCCATGCTGACGACCTTCAACGAGGTCGACATGGGCGCGCTGATGGCGCTGCGCGCGCAGTACAAGGATATTTTCGAGAAGAAGCACGCCACCAAGCTCGGCTTCATGGGCTTCTTCGTGAAGGCCTGCACCCAGGCGCTGAAGGAAATCCCGGCCGTCAACGCCGAGATCGACGGCACGGACCTGATCTACAAGAACTATTGCCATGTCGGCGTCGCCGTCGGCACGGACAAGGGCCTCGTCGTTCCGGTCATCCGCGACGCCGAGACGCTGTCGATCGCCGGCATCGAGAAGACGATCGCCAATTTCGGCAAGCGCGCCCGCGACGGCCAGCTCAAGATCGAGGAGATGCAGGGCGGCACCTTCACCATCTCCAACGGCGGCGTCTACGGCTCGCTGATGTCGACGCCGATCCTCAACGCGCCGCAGTCGGGCATTCTCGGCATGCACAAGATTCAGGATCGCCCGATGGTTGTCGGCGGCAAGATCGAAATCCGGCCGATGATGTATCTGGCCCTGAGCTACGATCACCGCATCGTCGACGGCAAGGAGGCCGTGACCTTCCTCGTCCGCGTCAAGGAAGCGCTTGAGGATCCGGCGCGCCTCGTGCTGGACTTGTGATGTCTGCTTGGGTCGCCGCATCCGAAATCATTCGCAACATTGCACTCGCTGTTGCGGCATTCCTTGGCGCGTTTCTGGCTTGGCGACAATTGTCGCCGGCCTCGCTTCAGGCTCGTTCAGCGAACACTCAGGCAGAACTCGCGCGACGCGCGCATGTCACGGAGTTGTTTAATCGCGCTGTAGGGCAACTCCGCGATCCGAACATAGAAGTGCGCTTGGCGGCTATTTACGTGCTTCGCGAGGCGGCCAAGGATTTTCCCGATCTGTCCGATCCTGTCTTCGAGCTTTTGCAAGCCTATCTAAGATCAGGCAATCTGGATTATGGCGATGGGCCTCCACCCATCGACATCGCGGAAATCCTAAAGATTCTGCGAAGCAAGTTGGGGAGCGCGTGATGCTGGCAAAATCAAAGCACTCTGGTGGTCCCAGACTCGACATCCATGGCGCCTTCGTGCGGCGAGCGAATTTGAGCGGCGCATCGTTGCGATCCGCTATCCTTGACGGAGCGGATGCGACCAACGCGCTTTTCAAGGACGCGGATTTCGCGGAAGCCTCGATGAAAGGAACTATTTTGCGCGGCGCGGACCTATCGGGCGCCAAAAATCTGACAATCGACCAGCTTTCGTTGGCGGTGATTGACGCCTCGACGATCTTGCCTGGCTACATCGATCGTTCCCGCCTCATCTCTAAATAAGAGCTCATCATCCCATGTCCTACGATCTTGTCGTCATCGGCGCCGGCCCCGGCGGTTATGTCTGCGCCATCCGCGCCGCCCAGCTCGGGCTCAAGGTCGCCATCGTCGAAAAGCGCAAGACGCATGGCGGCACCTGCCTCAACATCGGCTGCATCCCCTCGAAGGCTTTGCTGCACGCGTCCGAGATGTTCGAGGTCGCCGGCCATGAACTGCCGCATTTCGGCGTCGTCGTCGGCAAGCCGAAGCTCGACCACGCCGCGCTGATGAAGCACAAGGACGACACCGTCGCCGCCAATGTGCAGGGCGTCGCCTTTCTGCTGAAGAAGAACAAGGTGACCGCGCTCTTCGGAACCGGCGTCGTTCAGGGCGCGGGCAAGGTCGAGGTGACGGCCGCAGACGGGTCGAAGCAGGTGCTGGAGACGAAGAACATCGTCATCGCCACCGGCTCGGAGGTCGCCACGCCCCCCGGCGTCGCCGTGACGTTCGACGAGAAGACGATCTGCTCGTCCACCGGCGCCCTGTCGCTGGAGAAGGTTCCCGGCAAGCTCATCGTCATCGGCGCCGGCGTCATCGGCCTCGAACTCGGCTCGGTCTGGCGCCGCCTCGGCGCGGAAGTCACCGTCGTCGAATATCTCGACCGCATCCTGCCCGGCATGGATGGCGACGTCGTCAAGACCTTCCAGCGCATGCTCGAAAAGCAGGGCGTGAAATTCCATCTGTCCTCGAAGGTCACGGCCGTCGAGAAGGGCAAGAAGGGCGGCAAGGTCACGTTCGAGCCCGTCGCCGGCGGCGATGCGCAGAGCCTCGAAGCCGATGTCGTGCTCGTCGCCACCGGCCGGCGGCCCTATACGGACGGCCTCGGGCTTGAAGCGGCCGGCGTCGCCATGGATCGCGGCCGCGTCGTCATCGACGATCATTTCCGCGCCAATGTCGCCGGAATCTACGCCATCGGCGATGTCGTGCGCGGGCCGATGCTCGCCCACAAGGCCGAGGACGAGGGCGTGGCGGTGGCCGAGATCATCGCCGGCCAGCACGGCCACGTGAATTACGAGGTCATTCCCGGCGTCGTCTACACCAGCCCCGAGATCGCCGCCGTCGGCGCCACCGAGGAGGACCTGAAGGCCAGGGGCGTCGCCTACAAGGCCGGCAAGTTCAACTTCACCGCCAACGGCCGCGCCCGCGCCATGCGCGTCACGGACGGTTTCGTCAAGGTGCTGGCCGACGCCGCCACTGACCGCGTGCTCGGCGTCCACATTCTCGGCCACGGCGCCGGCGAATTGATCGCCGAAGCCGCCGTGCTGATGGAGTTCGGCGGCTCGGCCGAAGACCTCGCCCGCACCTGCCACGCGCATCCGACTCTTTCGGAGGCGGTGAAGGAGGCGGCAATGGCCGTCGACAAGCGCCAGATCCATAGCTGAGACGCGGCGTAAGAACCGACTTGACGGGCGGCTTCGGCCGCCCGTTGCTTTTTTGCGGCTGAAAACGCCATGATCTGCGGCATCATCCCGAAGGCCCGATTGGCGGAGAGCGCGCGGATGCGCAGTCTGAAAAAGCTGTTCTGGTATGCGCTGGCGACGATCTTCCTGATCGAGGCGTGGCTGTGGGACACATCGGCCGCGCTCCTCCACGCCATCGCCGACCGCATTCCGCTCGCCGCGTTCAAGGCGGCTTGCGCACGGGGCATTACGCGTCTGCCGCCCCTGGCCGTGCTGCCGATCTTCGTCCTGCCGGTGATTGTGCTGCTGCCCTTCAAACTGGCCGCGCTCTGGCTGCTGGCGCAGGGCGCTCTCGTGGCGGGCGGACTCGCCTTCATCGGCGCCAAACTCGTCAGCGTCGGCCTCGCCGCCTTTATTTTCGATCTGACGCGCGACAAGCTGTTGTCGATGCCCTGGTTCGCGCGCCTCTACGTCCGCGTCCTGTCCTGGCGCGATTGGGCGCACGCGGTCGTCGATCCCTACAAGGCGCGGGTGAGGGCGGCGACGGCCGCGTTGCGCGCCGAAATCCGGCGTCGCATCGTCGCCGCCACCGGCGGCGACGGCGCCTTCGCCCGCAAAATCGCGCTGCTCCGCGATCGCGCGCGGCGCAAATCGTCAGGCTGAGCGCGCGCGCGGATGCGCCGAGCGATAGGCCGCCAGCAGATTGGCGCTGTCGATCGCCGTATAGATTTGCGTCGTCGACAGCGAGGCGTGGCCGAGCAATTCCTGGATCGAACGCAGATCGCCGCCCCGCCCCAGCAGATGCGTGGCGAAGGAATGACGCAGCGCATGCGGCGTGGCGCTGTCGGGCAGGCCCAGCGCGCCGCGCATCCGCTCGATCGCAAGCTGGATGATGCGCGGGCTGAGCGGCCCGCCCCTGGCCCCGACGAACAACGGCCCTTCCGCCGGCAAGGCGTATGGGCAGAGCGCCAGATAGGCCTCAATTCCCTCGCGCACCGCCGCGATCACGGGAACCATGCGCTGTTTGCCGCCCTTGCCGAGCACGATCAACGCGTCGCGATCCGCGATGGGCGCGTCAGCGCGGCGAACGCCGAGCGCCTCGGAAATGCGCAGGCCGCAGCCGTAGAGCAGCCCCATGACGGCGGCGTCGCGCGCCAGAATCCACGGCGCCCGCGCTTCGTCGCCGCGCGTGTCGGCGCGGGTCAGGGCCCGGGCCCCGGCCAGCGGCAGCGCCTTCGGCAGGCTGCGCGCCAGCTTGGGCGAGCGGACGCCGGAGAAGGCGGAGGCCTTGCCCAGCCCTTCGCGCTCCATATGCCGGGCGAAGGAGCGCACGCCGGCGAGCTGGCGCAGCAACGAGCGGTTGCCGGCGCCCTCCGCGCGCCGCCGCGCCATGAAGGCGCGGATATCGCCGGTCTTCAGGTCGGAGATCGTCTCCAGACCCGGCGCCTCGCCGAAATGTCCGGCCAGAAAACGGATGAATTGTCGCAGATCGCGCGCATAGGCCTCGATCGTCAGACCCGAGGCGCGCCGCTCTCCGGCCAAATGCGCCAGCCAGCCGCGTGCGGCGACGGCGAGATCGGCGCGCGCGGGCGCGAAAACGATCGTCGGATGTTCGAACGGAAGCGATTCGTCGGCCATGACCGGCAGTGTCGCCGGTCATGCCTAATGTTGTCTTGCCGAAGTCCGCGATCAGCCGGCGGCCTTGACCTCGGCGACGGCCCTGGCGAGCAGCTCCTCCATCGTCCGGCGGATCTGGTGGTCGGACTGCTCCACGCCGGCGGCGTCGAAATCCTTGCGGACCTTGCGGAACACATCGTCGTCGCCGGCCTCCTCCAGATCGGCGATCACAACCGTCCTGGCGTAGGCCTCGGCGTCGGCGCCGGTCTTGCCGAGCTTTTCGGCGGCCCACAGGCCGAGCATCTTGTTGCGGCGCGCCTGCGCCTTGAACAGGAGCTGCTCGTCATGCGCGAATTTCTTCTCGAAGCCTTCTTCGCGCTTGTCGAAAGTGCTCATGTCCGGTCTCCCTCGATGCGGCCACGCGCCGCGCTGTTGCGTCTCGCCCATATAAGGCCGGGCGCGCCAAATGCCTAGTCTCGCCGGACGCCGGCGGCCAACCGGCCACATCGTTCCTTGGTCGTAGCGCCGCGGCGCGTCGATAAAGCGGAAGGCGTCGTTCGGCGACGCGGCGCCTTCACGCGGAAATCGCCAGCCTGTTCCTCTGCGGCTTGTTTCGAAGGCGGGAAAAGGCTAGGACCGCACAAGGCGTCGCGTCGCGAGGCGCGCGGCGCCGGAAGCTATGTCGGGCGCACTGCCGCCGCGCGCCGGGGGCCGCCTGTCAGGAGCCCCGGACCGAATGGATTTTCTCGAGAAACGGTTGATCCCCATGAACCGCCGTCGTCGCATTTATGAAGGCAAGGCCAAGGTGCTTTACGAGGGGCCCGAGCCGGGAACGCTCGTCCAGCATTTCAAGGACGACGCCACCGCCTTCAACGCCAAGAAACATGAGGTGATCGACGGCAAGGGCGTGCTCAACAACCGCATCTCCGAGTTCGTCTTCCAGCACCTCAACGACATCGGCGTGCCCACGCATTTCATCCGTCGCCTCAATATGCGCGAACAATTGATCCGCGAGGTCGAGATCGTGCCGCTCGAGGTGGTCGTGCGCAATGTCGCAGCGGGCTCGCTGGCCCAGCGCCTCGGCATCGAGGAGGGCACGCAATTACCGCGCTCGATCATCGAGTTCTATTACAAGAACGACGCGCTCAACGATCCGATGGTGTCGGAAGAGCACATCACCGCCTTTGGCTGGGCGAGCCCCCAGGAAATTGACGACATCATGGCTTTGGCCATTCGCGTCAACGACTTCCTCACCGGCCTGTTCCTTGGCGTCGGCATCCGCCTCGTCGATTTCAAGATGGAATGCGGCCGGCTCTGGGAAGGCGACATGATGCGCATCGTCGTCGCCGACGAAATCTCGCCCGATTCCTGCCGATTGTGGGACATCAAGTCGAACGACAAGCTCGACAAGGACCGGTTCCGCCGCGACATGGGCGGCCTCGTCGAGGCTTACACGGAAGTCGCCCGGCGTCTCGGCGTGATGCAGGAGAACGAACCGCCGCGCGGCGCCGGCCCCAAGCTGGTGAAATGACGTCTGCAATTCGGAGCCGGCCATGAAAGCCCGCGTTTATGTGACTTTGAAGAACGGCGTGCTCGATCCGCAGGGAAAGGCCATAGAAGGCGCCTTGCGCTCACTCGACATCGAGGGCGTCGCCAGCGTCCGTCAAGGCAAGGTGTTCGACATCGAACTCGCCGCCGGCAAGGACGAGGCCGACGCCATCCTGAAGGCCGCCGCCGAAAAGCTGCTGGCCAACACCGTCGTCGAGAACTATCGCATCGAGTTGCTCTGAACCGCCCATCGCCATGTGGTCGCCCTTGTGAAGGATCCGCGAGCATGAAAGCCGCCGTCGTCCTGTTTCCCGGCTCCAACCGCGAGGGCGACGCCGCCCGCGCCCTGCGACAGGCCGGCGCCTCGACCTCGATTGTCTGGCATTCGGAGCATGAGCTGCCGCGAGGCACGGATCTCGTCGTCCTGCCCGGCGGCTTCTCCTATGGCGATTATCTGCGCTGCGGCGCCATCGCCGGCCGCGCCCATATCATGGACGCCGTGCGCGCCCATGCGGCGCGCGGCGGCCTCGTGCTCGGGATCTGCAACGGTTTCCAGATTCTCGTCGAATCCGGCCTGCTGCCCGGCGTTCTGATGCGCAACCGCGACCTGAGGTTCATCTGCAAGATGCAATATCTGCGCGTCGAGCGTAACGACACTGTTTTTACGCGCGGCTATGCCAAGCATCAGGCGATCAAGGTCGCCATCGCCCATGGCGAGGGCAATTACGAGGCGCATGAGGAGACGATTCGCCAGCTCGAAGCCGAGGGTCGCGTCGCCTTCCGCTATTGCGACGCCGGGGGCAATGTCGGCGGCGGCGCGAACCCCAATGGCTCGACCAACGACATCGCCGGAATCTATTCGGAAAAATTCAACGTGCTGGGGCTGATGCCGCACCCCGAGAACCTGATCGATCCGCTGGTCGGCGGCACGGACGGCGCCCCGATGTTCGAGACGCTCGCCCGCTTCGGCCGCGCCGCCTGAGCGGCGCGGGGCCCGGGATTTCGCTCAACTGGCGAAATAGATGCTCTGGATCGATTTCAGGATGGCGCGAAACACCGGCTGCAATTGCGAGGCGTCGGAAACGTCGAAATAATCGCCCGAGGTCGAGGCGCAGTCGCGCAGCAGCGAGGCGTTGCCGTCGATGACGCGGATGGTGAAGCGGCGCACGCCCGCGGGAGCGGCCGCGCATGCCGCGCGCAGGCGATCGTCGATCGTCGTGGCGTAGGCGTTGCCGACGCCGCCGTTGCCGCCCCAGCGGTTCTGGGTATTGTCGCCATCGGTGAGCAGCACGAGGAATTTCTGCACGTTCGGCGAGTTCGAGCTTTCAGTGCCGAAAGGCGTCGCCGGGTCGAGCGTCGAGAGGCCCATGGCCAGGCCGATCGTGACATTGGTCGCGCCTGTCGGAACCATGGTGGCCACTTTCGCGCGCACCGACTCCAGATCCCCGGTCAACGGCGTGATGCTGGCCAGATCGCCGAAATGGCAGCGCGCGGCGACATGGGCCTGCGCGCCGGCCCATGGCGCGGCGCCGGACCCGTCATAGGGCTGGTCGCGGTCGGACAGGCACCCTGTCCAGTTGGCGACCGTCGGCGGCGTCGGATCGATTCCGATCCAGGGATAATTGGGATTCTCCAACGTCTGGTCGAAACGCAGCCAGGATCGGCCGGCATAGGCTGTGTCGATCCTGACCTGCGTGTTGAACGGCACGAGTGAAATTTTCACGTCGCCGGGATTGGGCGACATCGCCCTGGCCTGCACGACCAGGTCGTCGACGGCGGCCTTGAGCGCGTCCATCTTGCCGCTCCAGCCCATGGAGCCGGTGTTGTCGAGGGCCAGGGCGATCTCGATCTTCTTTGCCTTGAACGAGACGGAAGCGTGGGCGCCCACATCGGTGGCGTCGCGCCCGAGCAGACGCGCGAAATTCAACGGAATGGAGATCGACGCGTCGCCGGTGACGACCTCGTTGGCGAGCTGCAGCTTGAGCTTCGGCTGTGAGCGCCCGTTGAGCGGACCATAGGCGGCCGCGAAGAAGGTCTGCGCGCCCGCCTCCACGTCGGACGGCTTGGCGGTGCGCGCCATTTTCGCGGCGGAAATCAGGGTGGCGTCGAGCGCCGTTTGCAATTTCACCCGTTCGCGCAGCATCCAGGCGCCGTCGATGGCGACGGCGCTGAACAGCAGGGCCGGCAGGAAGGCGAGGGCGAACACCGTGACTGTCGCACCGCGCTCATCCCGGCCAAGACGGGTCAGGAACTTGCTGAATTGTGACATCGCGTCGCCTCCATGGGAGACGCGACAGTTCAATTCGCGTGCCGCCGCGGGCGGATGGCGGCGAAGGGTCTGCCGTTAAGGTTGAAACGCCGGCTTTCGCCGTGAGATCAAGGCCCATTCGCGCAGAGAGCCCAGGCCCGCCGCCGATACCCTCGTCCCGGAATGGCGCAACGGGCCTGCCGCCCCGAAAGTTGTTTCATTCTGCGCCGGCAGACTCAAACGAAAAGCCCGGCGCGAACGCCGGGCTCTCCAGAGTCATGACCGGATGGCGAAACGCCGATCTCAGTACTTGGCGACGACCGCCGACGGACCGCCGAAGCGATAGGTCAGACCGGCGCCGATCAGCCAGGGGTTGATCTTGGCCTTGCCGGAGGCGACCAGCACGCCAGCCGGCGTGAAGGACGAGAACTTCGGCTCCATCATGATGCGCTTGACGTCGAAGTTGATGCCCCAGTTGCGGTTGAGCATGTAGTCGAAGCCGACCTGACCGGCGACGCCCCAGCTGTTGCCGATGCGCAGGTTGGCCGGAACGGCCGCGAGAACGCCGCGGGACTTCTCGTTGAAGAACACCGAGTAGTTGACGCCGACGCCGACATACGGCTTGAACGCGCCCATGCCGGTGAAGTGATACTGCAGCATCACGGTCGGCGGGAAGATCCAGGTGCTGCCGACGTTGCCAAGGCCGACGCCGGCGGCGGTCGTACCCTTGATGTTATGACGGGTGAAGCAGCAGATCGCCTCGACCGCGATGTTCTTCGTGAAGAAATAGGTCAGGTCGAGCTCGGGAATATAGGCTTCCTTCGCCTTCACCTGGCCGCCGACGAGCACGCCGGCCGTGATGTTGCCCTTGCCGCTGTCCGGAACGACGGCGACGCCGCGGATGCGGATCATGTAGGGATCGAACGCTTCCATATAGGTCGGCGCGGGCGCCATGGCCGGGCCCTTGGCCGGCAGGTCGGCGGCGACGGCCGGCAGCGCGGCGGCGATGGCGGCGGCGGCGAAAGCGCCACGAACAAACGTCTTCATGTGAGAATACCCCGTAATTTTCATTTTTTGCCGCGATCCGGTCCGCGTGGCGCCCGTCGCTGGTCGGACGCAAATTGCTTCCGAACGCCGTGAATTGTTTTGACTTGAATCAATGGGACGGCGTCCGCCGCCCACTCCGCCGCGCCCTGTGGCGCGAATGCAACAAATACGGCTCCCGCCTGCGCGATTGCCATCGCCCTCGCCTGCGTTTATCGGAGGAGCACGCCCGTTCGCGCGCCGTCCACGCGCGCCCGTCGAGATGGAATCGCCGCCTTGATTCGCCAGGAACCCGCCGTCACGCCCGAACTCGTCGCCTCGCACGGTCTCAAGCCGGACGAGTATGAACGCATTCTGGCTCTCATCGGCCGCACGCCGACGTTCACCGAACTCGGCATTTTCTCGGCCATGTGGAACGAACACTGTTCCTATAAATCCTCACGCATTCATCTGCGCAAGCTGCCGACCAGCGCGCCATGGGTGATTCAGGGGCCGGGCGAGAACGCCGGCGTCATCGACATCGGCGACGGCGAGGCCTGCATCTTCAAGATGGAGAGCCACAACCACCCCTCCTACATCGAGCCTTATCAGGGCGCGGCGACCGGCGTCGGCGGCATTCTGCGCGACGTGTTCACCATGGGCGCGCGGCCCGTCGCCTGCCTCAATCTGTTGCGTTTCGGCGCGCCGGAACATGCCAGGACCCGCCATCTCGTCGCCGGCGTCGTCGCCGGCATCGGCGGCTACGGCAATTCCTTCGGCGTGCCGACCGTCGGCGGCTCGACCAATTTCCACACGCGTTATGACGGCAACATCCTCGTCAACGCCATGGCGGTCGGCATCGCCCGCGCCAACGAGATTTTTTACGCCAGGGCGACCGGCGTCGGCCGTCCGATCGTCTATCTCGGCTCGAAGACCGGCCGCGACGGCATCCATGGCGCGACCATGGCCTCGGCCTCCTTCGAAGCGGACGCGGAGGAGAAGCGCCCCACCGTGCAGGTCGGCGATCCCTTCTCCGAGAAGCTGCTGCTTGAGGCCTGCCTCGAAATCATGAAGAAGGGCTGCGTCATCGCCATTCAGGACATGGGCGCGGCCGGACTCACCTCTTCGGCGGTGGAAATGGGCGCCAAGGGCAACCTCGGAATCGAGCTTGATCTCGACAAGGTGCCCTGCCGCGAGGAGGGTATGAGCGCCTATGAAATGATGCTGTCGGAGAGCCAGGAGCGCATGCTCATGGTGCTGGACCCCGTCAGGGAAGAGGAGGCGGAGGATATTTTCCGCAAATGGGGTCTCGACTTCGCCGTCATCGGCAAGACCACGGACACCTTGCGCTTCGTCATCAGGCACAAGGGCGAGATCAAGGCCGACCTGCCGATCAAGGAATTGGGCGACGAGGCGCCGCTCTACGACCGGCCGCATGTCGCCACCCCGAAAAAGCCGCCGCTGGACGCCGAATCGATCGTGCCGCTGGCGTCCAGCGCCGAGGCGCTGATGCGCCTCGTCGCAACGCCGGACCTCGCATCGAAACGCTGGGTCTGGGAGCAATATGACCATCTGATCCTGGGGAACACAGTTTTGTCTCCCGGGGGAGACGCTGCCGTCGTCCGGCTCGGCGAAGGGCCGAAAGGCCTGGCCATGACGACCGATGTCTCGCAGCTTTATTGCGAGGCGGACCCGCATGAGGGCGGCAAACAGGCGGTCGCCGAGGCCTGGCGCAACCTAACCGCCACGGGCGCGCTGCCGCTCGCCGTCACCGACAATCTCAATTTCGGCAATCCCGAGCGTCCCGAAATCATGGGCCAGTTCGTCGGCTGCGTGAACGGCATTGGCGAAGCCTGCCGGGCGCTCGATTTCCCCATCGTTTCCGGCAATGTCTCGCTCTACAACGAGACGCAGGGTCGCGGCATTCTACCCACCCCCGCCATCGGCGGCGTCGGCCTTGTCGCCGACGTGACGAAAACGGCGTCGATTCCCTTCAAGGCGGCGGGCGAGGACATTCTGCTCATCGGCGAAACGAGCGGCTGGCTGGGTCAATCCGCCTGGCTGCGCGAGATCTGCGGCCGCGAGCAAGGCGCGCCGCCGCCGGTCGATCTCGCCGCCGAGCGCCGCAACGGCGACTTCCTGCGCGGCCTCATTCAGGCCGGCCGCGTGCGGACGGCGCACGATCTCGCCGAGGGCGGTCTCGCCGTGGCGCTCGCCGAAATGGCGATGGCCTCGGGTATTGGCGCGAAAATCGAGGCGCTGCCTGCCGGCCCGTCGCACGCCGTGCTGTTCGGCGAGGATCAGGCGCGCTATCTCCTGACCGCGCCGCCGGCCGAGGCGGCGGCTGTCGTCGCCGAGGCCAAAGCGGCCGGCGTGCCGATCGCCCGAATCGGCGCGACGGGCGGCGCGACCCTTGATCTGCCCGGTGAAGCTCCCATTTCGGTGTCGGAGCTTGCCCGCGCCCACGAATCCTGGCTGCCCGATTATATGGCCGCCGGCGTGCCCTGACCCGAACACCAAGAACGAAGGACAAGCCCATGGCCATGGAAGCCCGGCAGATCGAGGCCCTGATCAGGGAGGCGCTGCCTGACGCCGAAATCTTCATCAAGGATCTCGCCGGCGACGGCGATCATTATTCGGCGCAGGTGATTTCCGCCGCGTTCCGCGGCAAGTCGCGCGTGCAGCAGCACCAGATGGTCTATGCGGCGCTGAAGGGCCGCATGGGCGGCGAGTTGCACGCGCTCGCGCTGGAAACGGCCGCGCCGCTCGTCGAGGAATAGGATTCCCGCGCGCTTTCGCCTATATTCGCAATCGCCGAAGCGGATCCTTGAACTCCGCCAAGAAGAGGACGGCCCATGTCGATTCAGGACCAGATCAAACAGGAAGTCGAAGCCAACGATGTCGTGCTCTACATGAAGGGCACGCCGGACTTTCCGATGTGCGGCTTCTCCGGTCAGGTCGCGCAGATCCTCAACTACCTGCAGGTGCCCTACAAGGGCGTCAACGTGCTCGACGACGGCGACGTGCGCGAGGGGATCAAGGCCTATTCCAACTGGCCGACGATTCCCCAGCTCTACGTCAAGGGCGAATTCATGGGCGGCTGCGACATCGTCCGCGAAATGTTCCAGTCGGGCGAATTGACCAACCATCTCGCCGCCTGCGGCGTGTCGTTCAAGGCGCCCCAGCAGGCGTGACGCCCCGCCCGCCGCCTTTCGGCCGGGCTCGTCCCGGCCGTTGCTGTTTCGACAGGCGACGATGACCGATCATGTCTCCTCATCAGGCGTCGTCTTTGACGTGATCGTCGCCGACGTCACGACGCTCGATGTCGACGCCATCGTCAACGCCGCCAATGAGAGCCTGCTCGGCGGCGGCGGCGTTGACGGCGCCATCCATCGCGCCGCCGGCCCCGGATTGCTGGCCGAATGCCGGAGGCTGAACGGCTGCCCGACCGGCGAGGCGAAGATCACCCGCGGCCATTGCCTCCCCGCCCGCCATGTCATCCACACCGTCGGGCCGATCTGGCGCGGCGGCGGCGCGAACGAGCCGGCGCTGCTGGCCGCCTGCTACCGCCGCTCGCTCGACATCGCGCGTGGGCACGGCCTCAAAACCATCGCCTTCCCGGCGATCTCGACCGGCGTCTACGGCTATCCCGCCGGACCGGCCGCGCGCATCGCCGTCGCGACCGCGCGTGAATGCGCGACAGCGCCGATCGAACGCGTCATTTTCTGCTGTTTTTCCGAAAGTGCGGCCGATCAGCATCGCGCCGCTCTCGCCGCACGTGGCTGAACCTCACGTCCCGACCGCCGCCTTCACCACCGCGAGCGCCTCGGGCGCATCCCATTCCGCAGGGCCCGCCATCACGCCGATCTCGCAGCCGTCGGCGCCAATCAGCAGCGTCGTCGGCAGGCCCAGCGCCTTGCCGGAGCGCTTGAGAACCTGAAAGACGTCGGCGGCGGGATCGGCATAGCGCGTCAGCGATTTGACGCCGATCTCGTCGAGAAACGCTTTCGGCCTTTCCAGCCGCGTCGTGTCGATATTGACCGCCGCCACCTCGAAATCCTTCGACCCGGCCATGGCCTGCAACCGGTCGAGCGCCGGCATCTCCTGCCGGCAGGGAACGCACCAGGTCGCCCACAGATTGAGCAGCACGACGCGCCCCCGGAAATCGGCCAGACGCACGGTCGCGCCGTCCGGCTTGCGGAACGCGAGGTCGTCGGCGGGCATCGGCGCCTTGCGCACGGCGAGCGCGGCGACCTGCCCGACCGCCAGCGGCGCGACGCGCGCCGCCGCCGCGCGCGAGACGAGGCAGGCCCCGGCGGCGCTTTCCTTGCTTTCGCGGCCCTTGTTCAAATATACGACCAGCGCGACCGCGGCCGCCGCCGCGATCGAAACGAGATAGATATGCGGCATGATCAGCCGGCGGATCATCCGCCGGGCCTCTTCCGGGGTCGGCGGTTGCGGCTGGTTTTCCTCGGTCATCGGTCCATTCCGAAAGGGCGCTTATGAGCAACAAGATGTGGGGCGGACGTTTCGGGACCGGCCCCGACGCCATCATGGAGGAGATCAACGCCTCCATCGGCTTCGACTACAAGCTCGCCGCCCAGGACATCGCCGGCTCGAAAGCCCATGTGGCGATGCTGGCCGCGCAAGGCATTGTCAGCGACGCGGACGCCGACGCCATCACGCGAGGTCTAGACGAGGTCGCGGCCGAAATCGAGAGCGGAAATTTCACGTTCTCGCGCGCCCTCGAAGATATTCATATGAACGTCGAATCGCGCCTCGCCGCGCTGATCGGCCCCGCCGCCGGGCGGCTGCACACGGCCCGCTCGCGCAACGACCAGGTGGCGGTCGATTTCCGTCTCTGGGTGCGCGACACGATCGACGCGCTCGACGCGCAAGTGCGCGGTCTGCAGCAGGCCCTCGTCGACAAGGCGCTGGCGCACGCCGGCGCCGTCATGCCGGGCTTCACCCATCTGCAATCGGCGCAGCCGGTCACGTTCGGCCATCACCTGCTGGCCTATGTCGAAATGCTCGGCCGCGACCGCTCGCGCCTGCGCGACGCCCGCGCGCGGCTCAACGAATGTCCGCTTGGCGCCGCCGCGCTCGCCGGCACCTCGTTCCCCATCGACCGGCACAGGACGGCGAAAGCGCTCGGCTTCGACCGGCCGACCGCCAATTCGCTCGATTCGGTGTCCGATCGCGATTTCGCGCTCGAGACCCTGGCGGCCGCGGCGATTTGCGCCGTGCATCTGTCGCGCTTCGCCGAGGAGATCGTGTTGTGGGCGACGCCGCAATTCGGCTTCGCGCAATTGTCCGACAAGTTCACCACCGGCTCGTCGATCATGCCGCAGAAGCGCAATCCCGACGCGGCGGAGCTGGTGCGCGGCAAGGCGGGGCGAATCATCGCCGCGCTGAACGGCCTGCTGATCGTCATGAAGGGCCTGCCGCTGACCTACTCCAAGGACATGCAGGAGGACAAGGAAGGCGCCTTCGACGCGCTGCAAAGCCTGTCGCTCTGCATCGCCGCCATGACCGGGATGGTCGGGGACATCACGCCGGACCTCAAACGCATGAAGGCGGCGGCCGGCTCCGGCTACGCCACGGCCACGGATCTCGCCGACTGGCTGGTGCGTGAACTGAACCTGCCCTTCCGCGAGGCCCATCATGTCACCGGCCGTCTCGTTGGCGTCGCCAGCGCCCGCAAGGTTGGGCTGGAAAAGCTGACTCTTGACGACATGCGGGCGATCGAGCCGCGCATCACCGAAGCCGTCCACGCGGTGCTCGGAGTCGACAATTCCGTCCGCAGCCGCGTCAGCTATGGCGGCACGGCGCCGGGCAATGTGCGCGCGCAGGCCAAAGCCTGGGCGCGGCGGCTGGCGAAGGAGACGAAAACGCCGTGACCAGCCCTTCGACAGCCCCTTTTGTTTCGCTATAGTGCGCGCGCATCGGAACCCGACCATGATCGCCTCATCCAGGACCATCGCCGCCGTCAGCCTCGCGCTCGTTTTTGCTGTGTCGCTCGGCGGCTGCGGCCGACGCGGCGCGCTCGAGGCGCCGCCCGGCGCGGTCGCGCCCGCCGCAAAAGTCGCGAGCGAGGACGAGACCGAGCGCCCGACCATGCCGAAAGGCGTCGGCCTCATTCAGGATTTCACGCCCGGCGCCGCGCCGACGAGCAAGCCGAAGAAGGACAACGCGCAACGCGTGAGCCCGTCGCCCGCGCGCGGCTCATTCTTCCTCGACCCCCTGCTCTGAGCCCCGCCTCATGCATCATTTCGCCTATCGCAACGGCGTTCTCCACGCCGAGGATGTCAACCTGACCGATCTGGCGCGCGAGGTCGGCACGCCGTTCTATTGCTATTCGGCGGCGACGCTGCGCCGGCATTACGAAATCTTCAAATCGGCCTTCGCGGATCAGGACGCGCTCGTCTGTTATGCGATCAAAGCCAATTCCAATCAGGCTGTCCTGAGCCTTCTGGCCAAGCTCGGCGCCGGAATGGATGTTGTCTCGGAGGGCGAATTGCGCCGCGCGCTCGCGGTTGGCGTGCCCGGCGAACGCATCACCTTTTCGGGCGTCGGCAAAACGAGGCGCGAAATGGAACTGGCCCTTGCGGCCGACATCCATTGTTTCAACGTCGAATCCGAGCCAGAGCTTCGCGCCTTGTCAGAGGTCGCGGCCGCGCTGGGCAAGACCGCGCGCGTTTCCCTGCGTGTCAACCCGGACGTCGACGCCAGAACCCACGCCAAGATTTCGACCGGCAAATCGGCCAACAAATTCGGCATCCCGATCTCGAAGGCGCGCGCCGTCTACGCCGAAGCGGCGCGGCTGCCGGGCGTTCGCGTCACCGGCGTCGACATGCACATCGGCTCGCAGATCACGCAATTGCAGCCCTTCGACGACGCCTTCGCGCTGCTGGCCGGCTTCGTCCGCGACCTGCGCGCCGACGGCCACGCCATCGACCATCTCGACCTCGGCGGCGGTCTCGGCATCCCCTACAATGAGCAGGAAAACCCGGAATCCTATCATCCCGGGCGTTACGCCGCGATCGTGCGCAAGCACACCCATAATCTCGGCTGCCGCCTGGTGTTCGAGCCAGGCCGGCTCATCGTCGGCAACGCCGGAATTCTGCTGACGCGCGTCATCTATGTGAAGGAAGGCGAGGGCAAGACCTTCGTCATCGCCGACGCCGCCATGAACGATCTCGTCCGGCCGACCCTTTACGAGGCCCACCACGACATCAAGCCGGTCGCCGAGCCGAAGTCCGGCGCGGCGCGCATCGTCGCCGACCTCGTCGGCCCCGTCTGCGAAACAGGCGATTATCTGGCGCTTGATCGCGCCATGGTTCGCCCCTGCGCCGGCGATCTCATCGCCGTCATGTCGGCGGGCGCCTATGGCGCGGTGCAGGCCGGCTCCTACAATACCCGGCCGCTGATCCCGGAGGTTCTGGTCGACGGCGCGCGCTGGGCCGTTGTGCGGCCGCGCCCCACCTATGACGAGATGATCGGCCTCGACAAAATTCCGTCGTGGTTGGCGTGAAGCATGATCATCCCCACATGGCGTGGCGCGGGGCCGCCGTGCTAGCCTGAGCGAGGGCGCGGGGTTTCGCGTTTCGGGAGACGCGCGTGACGCGGCAGCCAAATCCACGACAGCCGGACGCGAAGCTCGACCGACTGGTTCGACGCGCCCGGGCCGCGCTCGTCTGGGAGCAGCTTTGGCGTGGTCTGGCCCCGACCTTCGGCGTGGCCGCGGCTTTTCTGATCATGTCCTTCCTGGGCGTGTGGCAAGTCTCGCCGCGGCCCTGGCGAATAGCCGGCCTGATCGTTTTCGCCGTCGCGCTGCTCGCCGGTCTCGCGCCCCTGCTTCGGCTTCGCTGGCCGAGCCGCGCCGACGCGCTCGCCCGCGTCGACGCGACCTCCGGCTTGCCGCATCATCCGGCCGCCGCGCTCGACGACGCTCCCGCTGACGTCGCCGACCCGTTGACGCGCGCGCTCTGGGCCGCGCACCGCAAGCGCGCCGCCGCCCTGCGTCACCGACTGCGCGCCGGATGGCCGAGGCCAGGTCTTGTCGTCCGCGATCCGACCGCCTTGCGCTTCGCCGCCGCTCTCGCGCTCGCCGCCGCGGCCGTCGTCGCGGGGCCGGAGCGCTATGCGCGCGTCGCCGCCGCTTTTGACTGGCGCGGCGCGGGTCCCGCCGGCGCCGGCCAGCGCGTCGACGCCTGGCTCGATCCGCCGCCCTATACCGGCCGCGCGCCGATCCTCATCGAACTGTCGTCGCCCGCCTTCCGCGCCGAACCGCGGCTTGAGGCGCCCGTCGGCTCCATTCTGGTTGTGCGCGCGCCCGAAGGCGCCGTCGTGATCAAGGCCGAGCGCGGGCTTGTCGCGCCGCCGCCGGAAACGTCCGGCGCGGACGCGCCGTCGGCGCCGAAGCCGCGCGCCGCCACCCCGGAGACGCGGCTGAAGCTGGTGGGCGACGCCCGCGTCGCCCTTGCCGGAACGTCCGGCGGCGTGACGCTCGACATCACGGCGACGCCCGACAAGGCGCCGACCATCGCCTTGCGCGAGCCGCCGCAAAAGAACGCCCGGGGATCGCTGACCCTGCATTACAGTCTCGACGACGATTATGGCGTCGCCGCCGCCGAAGCCGTTTTCGCCAAACCCGGCGCGGCAGGCGAGGAGCCGTCGCGGCGCGTCCTCGGCCGGCCGCCGGCCGCGGCGCTGGCGCCAGGTCCGGCGCCAGGCGGCCTCGGCGAGGCGCGAGCGACGGCCGATCTCGCCGATCATCCCTGGGGCGGCGCCGAGATCGATCTGACGCTTGTCGCCCATGACGAGGGCGGCAATGAGGGACGCAGCGAAACCTTGCGCCTCACGCTGCCGCAGCGCGCCTTTTCAAAGCCGCTCGCCCGCGCTTTGGTCGAGCAGCGCCGCAAGCTCGTGCTTGCCCCCGACAACAAAACCCGCGTCGTCTCGGCGCTTGAGGCCCTGCTGATCGCGCCCGAAACCTTCGACACGCCGCTCGGCGTCTATCTCGGCCTGCGCGTCGCGGCGCGGCGCCTGACGCGCGCGCGCTCCGACGCCGACCTGCTCGACGTCGTCGATCTTTTCTGGGAAATGGCCCTGCGCATTGAGGATGGCGACCTGAGCGAGGCGGAACGGGAGCTTCGCGCCGCCCAGCAAGCCCTGCGCGAGGCGATCGAGCGCGGCGCGGGGCCTGAGGAGATCGCCAGGCTGACGCAGGATTTGCGCGCCTCCATGGACAAGTTCCTGCGCGAGATGGCGCAACAACAGGCGCGCGATAATGAACAGGGCGAGCCGCGGCAGGACAGAAGCGGCCAGCGCAAGAGTCGCGCCGTCACGCCGGAGCAACTGGCGAAAATGATCGACGAGCTGGAGCGACGCGCCCGTTCCGGCGATCGCGCCGACGCCCGGAAGGCGCTCGACGAATTGCAGAATCTGCTCGAAAACCTGCGCAGCGGCGAGAAGCGCAAACCGAGCGAGGCGTCGCGCGAGATGAATCAGGCGCTCGACGAACTCGACAGGATGACGCGCGAGCAGCAGGATTTGCGCGACGAAACCTGGTCGAAGGGCCAGAATGATGAACGCCGCGCCCGCGCGGATCGTCGCCGGCGCGAACAGGAGCGCCAACGCCAGCGCGGCGAACCCGACGATGACGAAGAGGGCGACGACGAGGAGCAGGAGGCTCAGGACCGCCGCCCGGGCGCGCAGGCCAGCCGCGACGCGCTGCAGAAGCGCCAGCAGGCCTTGCGCGACCAGCTCGGCAAGACGCGCCAGAAGCTGCGCCGCCACGGGCAGGATGGCGAAAAGGCCCTTGAAGAGGCCGCGGACGCCATGGGCGAGGCGGAGAAGGAACTCGGCCGCTCCGGCAGGGGCGAGGGCAAGGCGGCCGGAGCGCAGGGGCGCGCCCTGCAAGGGTTGCGCAAAGGCGCCCAGGCGCTCGCCGAGAAAATGCGGCAGGGTGAGGGCGAGGACGGGGAGGACGGTGACGAACAGGCCGAAGGCGACGATCCGCTCGGCCGCGAATCCGCCAACGCCCGCCGCGACAACGGCCGCGCGCGTTACGATCCGCTCGGAACCCCTGCCGCGCAACGCGCCCAGCGCGTTCTGGAGGAGCTGCGCCGCCGCCTCGCCGACCCGGCCCGCCCACGCGAGGAGCTTGACTATTTCGAGCGTCTGCTGCGTCGCTACTGACGCCGCCCTTGCCGCATCGGCGCCGGACCGTTAGGCATTCGCAGAGATCGGCGAAAGGATCGGAACATGCAGGGCGGCGGCAATCTTATCGTGGCGCTCGCGATCGGCGCGGTCGCCGTGGTTTTGATCCTGGGCCTCGTCAACATGATGCGCGGCGGCGCCCCCAACACCTCCCAGAAGCTGATGCGCTGGCGCGTCGGCCTCCAGTTCGTCGCCGTCATCGCCATCATGGCCGTTCTTTGGTTGCGTGGGTGAGCCCATGGTCAAGCTCAACAAAATCTACACCCGCACCGGCGACGACGGCGCGACGGGCCTCGCCAGCGGGCCGCGCCGGCGCAAGGACGATTTGCGCGTCGAAGCCTATGGCGCCGTGGACGAAGCCAACAGCGCGCTCGGCCTCGCCCGTCTCGCGACGCGGGACGCGCCGCGACTCGACGCGATGCTTGCGCGCATCCAGAACGAATTGTTCGACCTCGGCGCCGATCTCGCCACGCCCGAGACCGGCGAAAAGCTGGATTATGAACCGCTTCGTGTCCTTCAATCTCAGGTCAACCGGCTCGAACGCGAAATCGACGAACTCAACGCCGATCTCGCGCCCCTGCGTTCCTTCATCCTCCCCGGCGGCGCGCCGGCCGCCGCTCATCTTCATATGGCGCGCACGATCGCCCGACGCGCCGAGCGCGTCATGGTGAGCCTCGCCGCCCGGCCGGGAGAGAAACTCGGCGCGCCGGCGCTGCGCTACATCAACCGACTGTCGGATTTCCTGTTCGTCGCCGCCCGCTGGGCGAACGAACAGGGCAAAGCCGACGTGCTCTGGGTTCCGGGCGGGACGCGCTGAACGCCGCCAGAGGGAGCTGATCATGTTCCTGCCGCTGCACGACGGCGTTCCCATGCGGCACCTGCCGCACCCCTGGGTGACCTGGGGCCTGATCGGCCTCAATACGCTGGTCTTTCTGGCGACATGGGCGGGCCTGCTCGGCAATTCCGCCCGTCTCGACACCAGCCTCGGCGTCATTCCGGCCGTGCTCTGGGGCAAGGCGGAGCTCGCGCCGTCGCTTGCGCTCGTGCCGACCTGGGCGACCATGATCACCGGCATGTTCCTGCATGGCGGCTTCGGCCATCTCGCAGGGAACATGCTGTTTTTGTGGGTTTTCGGCGACAATGTCGAGGACGCCATGGGTCATGCCCGCTTTCTCGTCTTCTATCTGGCCTGCGGCGTCGCCGGCGCGCTCGCCTTCAGCCTGATGAATCCGGAAACGCAGGCGCCGCTCATCGGCGCCTCGGGGGCTGTCTCGGGCGTGGTGATGGCCTATCTGATGTTCCATCCGCGCGTTTCCGTTTTCGGGTTGGTTTTCAACTGGCTGCCGTTGGCGATCCCGGCCTTCTGGGTCATCGGCGCCTGGATCGTGGTGCAGATCGGCTCGGCCGTGTTCGCCGCCGATCCGCAGATCGGCTGGTGGGCCCATGTCGGCGGCATCGCCGCCGGCGCGGTTCTGACGCCCCTCGTCAAGCGCCGGCAGGTTGCATTGTTCGATCGCCGCGCGGCCTGAGCCTGCCGGGGCCCGCGTTGACTTGGGCCCCGGCCGCGATTACCAAACCGCGCACGGCTGCTGAAAGCCGGGATGGGAGTTCATCCATGAAAATCCTCGTCCCCGTGAAACGGGTTGTCGATTACAATGTGAAGATCCGCGTGAAGGCGGACGGGTCCGGCGTCGAACTTGCGAACGTCAAGATGTCGATGAACCCGTTCGACGAGATCGCGGTGGAGGAGGCCCTGCGTCTGAAGGAAGCCGGCAAGGCGACGGAAGTTGTCGTCGTCTCGATTGGCCCGGCGCAGGCGGCCGAAACGATCCGCACGGGTCTTGCGATGGGCGCCGACCGCGGCGTTCTGGTCAAGACCGACGGAGCGGTCGAGCCGCTGGCGGTGGCGAAGATTCTGAAGGGCGTGGCGGACGCCGAGGCTCCGGGTCTGATCATTCTGGGCAAGCAGGCGATCGACGATGATTGCAACCAGACGGGACAGATGCTTGCGGCGCTGCTGGGCTGGGGCCAGGGCGCGTTCGCCTCGAAGGTGACGGTGGGCGAGGGCTCGGTCGAGGTGATCCGCGAGGTCGACGGCGGCCTGCAGACGGTGGATCTCAAACTGCCGGCGATCGTGACGACGGATCTGCGCCTCAACGAGCCGCGCTATGCGTCGCTTCCCAACATCATGAAGGCGAAGAAGAAGCCACTGGATGAGAAGTCGCCGGCCGACTACGGCGTCGACGTTTCGCCGCGCCTGACGGTTCTGAAGACGGCGGAGCCGGCCGGCCGCACCGCCGGCGTCAAGGTGGGTTCGGTTGCCGAACTCGTGTCGAAGCTCAAGAACGAAGCCGGGGTGATCTGATGGCCACGCTGCTCCTCGCCGAAATCCACGCCGACAAGCTCAACGACGCGACGGCCAAGGCGCTCACCGCCGCGCGCGCGCTGGGCGCGCCGGTTCACATCCTCTGCGCCGGACATGGCGCGGCCGCCGCCGCGCAGGAGGCGGCGAAACTCGAGGGCGTCGACAAGGTGCTCGTCGCCGCCGACGCCTCTGTCGAGCACGGTCTGGCCGAGCCGCTCGCCGCGCTCATCGTCTCGCTCGCCGGCGGCTATGACGCCATCGTCGGGCCGGCGACCACCAGCGCCAAGAACGTGCTGCCGCGCGTCGCCGCCCTTCTCGACGTGATGCAGCTTTCGGAAATCACCAGGGTGGTTTCGCCCGACACGTTCGAGCGTCCGATCTACGCCGGCAACGCCATCCAGACGGTGCAGTCGGGCGACGCCAAGAAGGTGATCACGGTGCGCACGGCCTCGTTCCAGGCCACCGGCCAGGGCGGCGCGGCGGCGGTCGAGAACGTCGTCGCCGCGGCGGACCCGGGCGTCTCGACCTTCAGGTCCGAGGCTCTGGCCAAGTCCGACCGTCCGGAACTGACCTCGGCGAAAATCATCATCTCCGGCGGCCGCGCCATGCAGAACGCGGAGAACTTCACGAAATACATCGAGCCGGTGGCCGACAGGCTCGGCGCGGCCATGGGCGCCTCGCGCGCGGCGGTGGACGCGGGCTACGCGCCCAACGACTGGCAGGTCGGCCAGACCGGCAAGGTGGTCGCGCCCGAACTGTATATCGCCGTCGGCATCTCCGGCGCCATCCAGCATCTGGCCGGCATGAAGGACTCCAAGGTGATCGTCGCCATTAACAAGGACGAGGAGGCCCCCATCTTCCAGGTCGCCGACTACGGCCTCGTAGCGGACCTCTACCAGGCCCTGCCGGAGCTCAACGCCGAGCTCGAAAAAGCAGGCAAATAACACGAACCGACGCGTCGCGCGCGCAGCGCGCGGCGCGTCTTCGCTGAAAGACGCATCGACGCGGCGCGTTTCTTCCCTATGATCGCCGCTCGCTTTCCCGTCAGGCTGGACCGCACGCAATGCTCGAAATTCGCAAGATCGGCGTCATTGGCGCAGGACAGATGGGCAAGGGGATCGCTCAGGTCGCCGCCGCAGCGGGTTTCGACGTCGCGCTCAACGACATTTCCCCGGAGCGGCTCGCCGCCTCGATCGCCGATATCGATCACTACCTCGAACGTCTGGTCGAGAAGGGCAAGCTCGACGCCGCGGCGCGGGCCCCTATTATCGGCCATATTCATCCCTCGACGGAGCTCACCGCCTTCGGCGATTGCGATCTCGTGATCGAGGCCGCCTCGGAAAACGAGGAGCTGAAACGCAAGATTTTCGCGGCCGTCATCCCGCATCTGAAAAAGGATGCGCTGCTGTCGTCGAACACATCATCGATCTCGATCACGCGGCTCGCCTCCTCCACCGACCGGCCCGAACAGTTCATCGGCATTCATTTCATGAATCCGGTGCCGCGCATGCAACTCGTCGAACTGATTCGCGGCATCGCCACCGCCGACGAGACATTCGAAGCCGCGAAAACCTTCGCCACCCGACTCGGCAAAACGGTGACGACGTCGGAGGATTTCCCGGCCTTCATCGTCAACCGCATCCTGCAGCCGATGATCAACGAGGCGATCTATACGCTCTACGAAGGCGTCGGCTCCGTCACCTCCATCGACACCGCCATGCGGCTTGGCGCCAATCACCCGATGGGGCCCTTGCAACTGGCTGATTTCATTGGTCTCGACACCTGCCTCTCGGTCATGCAGGTGCTCTACGAGGGGTTGGCGGATTCGAAATACCGTCCTTGCCCGCTGCTGGTGAAATATGTCGAGGCCGGTTGGCTCGGCCGCAAGACCCAGCGCGGCTTCTATGACTACCGCTCGGGAACGCCCGTTCCGACGCGATAAAAGCGTATCGGCGTCCGCCTTCACAAATCCGTCGCCGCGCCTGTAGACTGTGAGCGCGGCAAGGGGACGCGCGTGTCCCGAGGCGGAGACGGCGGATTTGACGGTCCATGTCCAGCCCGTGGTGTCGCCGGACTCCTGTCCGGCCCTGGTGCTCAACGCCGATTTTCGGCCGCTGAGCTATTATCCGCTGTCGCTCTGGTCCTGGCAGGACACGATCAAGGCGGTGTTTCTCGACCGCGTGAACATCGTTTCGCATTACGACAAGACGGTGCGAAGTCCGAGCTTCGAGATGCGGCTGCCCTCCGTCGTCTCGCTCAAGACCTATGTCGCGCCCTCGCGCTTTCCCGCCTTCACCCGCTTCAATGTCTTCCTGCGCGACCGCTTCTCCTGCCAATATTGCGACGCGCGCGACGATCTGACCTTCGACCATGTGATCCCGCGCTCGAAAGGTGGCCTGACGACCTGGGAAAATGTCGTCGCCGCCTGCTCCTGCTGCAATTTGCGCAAGGCTGACCGCCTGCCCGCGCAAGCGCGGATGTTCCCGGCCCGGGCGCCCTTTCAGCCCACGGTTTTGGACCTGCATGCCAATGGCCGGCACTTCCCGCCCAATTATCTGCACGAGAGCTGGATGGATTATCTCTACTGGGATTCCGAGCTGGAGCCGTGAGGCGCTCCGGCGCAGGTGCGCGTCGGAGACGCGTCGCCGGCCTCTACGCTTCGCGCACCGACAGGAGCTTCTCGATCTCAGGCAACGGGTGGCGGGTCAAATCCTTGTTCAGTTCGAACGCAATCTTGCCCTGAACGCCTTTCGAGAAGCGCGCGCGCAGATCGGCGAGAACGCGCGGCGGCGCGACAACCACCAGATGCCGAAACGCACCGCTCTCCGAGGCCTTGTTTAAATCGTCCGCCACCGAAATGGCGAAACGCTCCTCCTCGAGATCGTGCCAGTCCGTCGTCTCCATGGCCGAACGCGCGCCGCCCATGCCGCCTTGCGCCCGGCCGGGCGCCGAAGCGCCTTGTTCGCGCGTCGGCGGATTATCCTGCTCCCGAACGGAGATACGACGCAGATTGAGCAAGTCCGGGTCGCCGTCGTTACGCAGCAGAAGCGCCTTTTTGCCGTCGCCGATCAGCACCCAGGCGCCATTATGGACGGTCCGATAGGGCATGATTGGTCCTCCTTCAGAAAAAAGAGTGAAGGACCAATATGTTGTCCGCGATGATCCAGCGCAACGACAGATCTAGTTGCCGCCCTCGAGCAGGCGCCGGGCGATGACCTGCGCCTGAATCTCCGCCGCGCCCTCGAAGATGTTGAGAATGCGGGCGTCGCAAAGCACGCGCGACACCGGATATTCGAGCGCGAAGCCGTTGCCGCCGTGCACCTGCAGGGCGTTGTCGGCCGCCGCCCAGGCGACGCGGGCGGCGAGCAGCTTGGCTTGCCCCGCCTCGAGATCGCAACGCCGGCCCTCGTCCTTGGCGCGGGCGGCGAAATAGGTGATCTGACGCGCGATATGCACCTCCACCGCCATCATCGCGATCTTGTCGGCGACGCGCGGGAAATTGATCAGCGCCTTGCCGAACTGCACGCGCTCCTTGGCGTAGCGCAGCGCCAGCTCCATCGCGCATTGGGCGACGCCGACCGCGCGCGCCGCTGTCTGGATGCGCGCCGCCTCGAAGGTTTGCATGAGCTGCTTGAAGCCCTGCCCCTCTTCGCCGCCGAGCAGATTGGCAGCCGGCACCTCGAAGCCGTCGAAGGCGATCTCGTATTCCTTCATGCCGCGATAGCCGAGCACCTCGATCTCGCCGCCCGACATGCCCCTGGCGGGAAACGGATTGGAATCGTCGCCGCGCGGTTTCCCGGCGAGCAGGATCGACAGGCCCTTGTAGCCCGGCTCGTTGACGTTGGTGCGGGCGAGCAAGGTCATCAGATCGGCGCGGACAGGATGGGTGATCCAGGTCTTGTTGCCGTTGACGACATATTTGTCGCCCTCCCGCGTCGCGCGAGTGCGCAGCGAGGCGAGGTCGGAGCCGGTATTGGGTTCGGTGAACACCGCCGTCGGCAGAATTTCGGCCGAGGCGATCTTCGGCAGATAATGCGCCTTCTGCTCCGGCGTGCCGCCACACAGGATGAGTTCGCCGGCGATTTCCGAGCGCGTGCCGAGCGAGCCGACGCCGATATAGGCGCGCGACAATTCCTCCGTCACCACGCACATGGCGATCTTGCCGAGGCCCATGCCGCCGAATTCTTCCGGAATGGTCAGGCCGAACACGCCGAGATCGGCGAGGCCCTTGATCACCTCGAGCGGGATATACTCGTTCCTGAGGTGCCATTCATGGGCGTGCGGCATGACCTCGGATTCGGCGAATTTGCGGATTTCCGAGCGAATCGCCTCCATCGTCTCGTCGAGGCCAGGGTCGCCGACGGTGGCGGAGGCGGCCGCGTGATCGATCAGATCGGCCAGTCTCGCCCGGTTGGCGCGCGTGTTGCCGGTTGCGATCAGCCGCTCGACGGCGTCGGTGCGGCGCGGCGCGATCTGCGACGCAGACAGACCGAAATCCTCCGGGCGGACCATCTCGCCCTGGCTCATCGGAACGCCACCGAAAACCTGCGCGAGATATTCGCCAAGACCGACCCGCGTCAGCAATTCCTCCGTTTCGCCGAAGCGTCCTTCGCCGGCGGTGCGCTCGGCGTAATGGGTCATTTCGCGGATGGATTCGGCATAGGTCGCAAGCCAGGCGAGCCCGTGCGCGGCGTGCTGCTCACGCTCGATGAGGCCGGCCGAAAGCTTGCCGTCCTTCGTCACGCTGGCGCGAACGGAAGAGGCCGCTTCGGCGAACAGGGCGTCGACGCTGGCCGACGCGGCCGCGGCGTCGGCCAGCAGCGAGTTGAGAGCGGATTTGTCGGCGCGGGCGGCAGCGGTCATGGCGCGTTCCTTCGGCGGCGTCAGTTGATGTCGCGGGTGTCTATGGCCGGAATTTTGCCGCGGCGCAACAGCCTCACCGCGCCGGACGGCTCGCCAGCGCAACCCCCGCGACGGTGATCGCCATGCCGGCGAGCTGCGTTGCGCCAAGTCTTTCGCCGAACAGGATGAACGCCTGCAGCGCCGCGGTCGGCGGCACGAGATAGATGAGTTGCGCGGACCGCGACACCTCGCCGCGGCGAATGAGCAGCAACAGCAGGGCGATGGCGCCGATGGACAGCGCCAGAACCGACCAGGCGAGGACGGCGATCATGGTGACGTTCCATTCGATCCGCATCGGCTCGAACAGCCAGGCGGCCGGCAGCGTGGCCGCCGCCGCGCCGGCATATTGCAGCACGGTCACCGTGCGGAGATCTCCGGAGCGGATTTTCCGCTTCTGGTAGAACGTGCCGAAGGTGATGGCGAACATGCCGACGACATTGATCAGGATCGGCGCCAGCGCCGCGCCCAACGCGCCCGGCGCGACGGTCGCGAGCTTCGGCCAGAGCACCAGCACAAGCCCGGCGAAGCCGACGCCGATGCCCAGCCATTGCAGCGGCCGGATGCGCTCGCCGACGAAGGCCGGCGCGAACAGGGCGGTCAGGATCGGCTGCAGGGCGGCGATCAGCGCCGAAATGGAGGCGGGCACGCCATGGCGCACCGCCCACCAGACGCCGCCGAGATAGAGCGCGTGCAGCAGAACGCCGGTCGCCAGCGCATGACCCCATTCGGCGCCGCTTTTCGGCCAGATCGCGCCCGCCGCCAGGGCGTAGACGAGGAGCACGAGGCCCGCGCCCGCATAGCGCACCAGCAGGAACGTCAGCGGGTCGGCGTAATCGGCGGAATAACGCGCGACGATCCAGCCCGTCGACCACAGGAAAACGAAAAGGAACGGCGTGACGCGGTCGAAGAGCGAAGGCTGGGAAACTGACATGCAAGATGAGATTACGTCGCCCTGAAACAGCGCGCCAGAGCGCCGCGCCGCGTTGCGCCCTTGTCTTTTGACCATTTTCGTCTGAAATCCGCGCATGAGGCGGATTCTTTCCATCTTCGCCGACGCCTATCGGCGATTCAATGAGGACGACGGCTGGGCCATTTCCAGCCATATCGCGCTGTCGATCCTGACCTCTCTTTTTCCGTTTCTGATCTTCGTCACGGCCATCGCGGCCATGTTCGGCACCAAGGAGCTGGCCGACGAGGCCGCCCATATCCTGCTTGAAGCATGGCCGGAAAAGGTCGCGGCGCCTCTGGCGCGCGAAATTCATAATGTGCTGACGCAGACGCGCGGCGGTCTTGTCACGATCGGCATCGCGCTGGCGATCTATTTCTCGACCAGCGCCGTCGAGGCTCTCCGCGTCGCGTTGACGCGGGCCTACGAGTTGCGCGAAGGACGCTCATGGTGGCTGCTACGGCTCGAATCGGCGCTCTATGTGCTTGTCGGGGCGCTCGGACTGCTGGCCCTGGCCTTTCTCGTCGTGCTGGCGCCGCTCCTTTGGCGGGCGGCGGTGCGGTTCGCGCCGGCGGTCGAATCCCTGCGCGACGTGGTGACGCTCTACCGGTTCGGCGTCGCCGGCGTTCTCATCGCTCTGCCGCTTGTCATCGCGCACAAATATCTGCCACCGGGCCAACGCGCCTGGCGCGAGATCGCGCCTGGCGTGGTCTTTACCTTTATTTTCTGGATCGCGGCGGGCGAGGCCTTCGGCTTTTATCTGATCGAGTTCGCCGCCAATTATGTCTTCACCTACGCCGGGCTCGCCTCGGTGATGATCGCATTGCTGTTTCTTTACATGCTCGGCGCGATCTTCATCTATGGCGCCGAACTCAACGCCGCTGTCGCCCACCTCCGCGACCGCGATCGCGCCGCCCCGTCGGCGGACGGGGAAACGCGACAGGGCCCGGAGCCGCCGAACGCTCCGGGCCCTGCGCAAGGATCCTGACAGGCCTCAGACTTTCTTCGACAGCTCCTGCACGTCCTCGAACGTGCGCAGCCCTGTCTGCTGGGCGTTCACCAGAACGGCCATGTTTCCCGGCGCATGCTGGTTTTTCCACATCTTGGTGTGCGCCAGCGGAATCTTCTCCCAGGGGAACACTTCCGACATGCACGGGTCGACGCGGCGGTCGACGACGAATTTGTTCGCCGCCGACGCCTGTTTCAGATGGGCGAAATGCGACCCCTGAATGCGCTTCTGCCGCATCCACACATAGCGGGCGTCGAAGGTCAGGTTGAAGCCGGTCGTGCCGGCGCAGAAGACCACCATGCCGCCGCGTTTCACGACGAGGCAGGACAGCGGGAAAGTCTGCTCTCCGGGATGCTCGAAGACCGTATCCACGTCCTTCTTGCCGGTAACGTCCCAGATCGCCTTGCCGAAGCCGCGCGCCGCCTTGGTCCAGGCGTTGAACTCGGGCGTGTTGACCTTTGGCAATTGCCCCCAGCAGCCGTCGAAATCCTTGCGGTTGATCACGCCCTTGGCGCCGAGGCTCATGACGTAGTCACGCTTGGATTCGTCGGAAATGACGCCGATGGCGTTGGCGCCGGCCGCCGCGCAGAGCTGCACGCCGAACACGCCGAGACCGCCCGAAGCGCCCCAGACGAGCACGTTGTCGCCGGGCTTCAGACGGTGCGGTTCATGGCCGAACAGCATGCGATAGGCGGTCGCCAGCGTCAAAGTGTAGCAGGCGCTCTCTTCCCAGGTCAGGTGCTTCGGCCGCTCCATAAGCTGGCGGTCCTGCACGCGGCAGAACTGCGCGAAGGAGCCGTCCGGAGTTTCATACCCCCAGATGCGCTGCGAGGACGAGAACATCGGATCGCCGCCGTTGCACTCCTCGTCGTCGCCGTCGTCCTGGTTGCAATGGACAACGACTTCATCGCCGACTTTCCAGCGCTTCACCTTCGAGCCAACGGCCCACACGATACCCGCCGCGTCGGAGCCCGCGATATGATAGGGCTGCTTGTGCGCGTCGAGCACCGAAATCGGCTCGCCGAGGGCCGCCCACACGCCGTTGTAATTGACGCCGGCCGCCATCACGAGCACCAGAACGTCATGGCTGTCGAGCTGCCAGGTCGGCACGACCTCAAGCTGCATCGCCGATTCCGGCGGACCATGGCGCTCCTTGCGCACGACCCAGGCGTACATGTTCTTGGGCACGTGTCCGAGTGGCGGGATTTCGCCCATCTCGTACAGATCCTTGAGGGCGTCGCCCGCAGGGGCTTTCGCACTGGTCAAAGCTCTTCTCCTTTTCGCCCCGCCCGCCGCGACCACGCGACAGGCTCGAATTCGGGCCGGACCCTAGCATTTTCGTTGCGCCGCATCATAGTCAAAATTTCCGATGTCCGCATGTTGGCCTGACGCAACGAAACATTAAGCCCGCGCGGTCTAGTGTTGCGTTCGACGTTCGTCTGCCCACGCGATCGTCATCCTGGATCAAGAGATCGATACGCACGCCGGGGAGGCGCGTCGTGTTCTATATTCTCCGTTTGGATGAGCTCTCCGCGCCCTCGCTCGCTTTGCTCGCGGCGATCATCGGTCTGGCGGGCCTGCTTATCGGCACAGTGACCGACGCGATCATGGGCGATCGCGGTTTCGGCGTGGTCGGCAATGCCTTGCTGACGATCATGGGCTGCGTGGTCGGGGTCTATGCCGAATTCGTCTTTCTCGGCCCGGCCTATGTCCAGGATCTGCTGATGACCGCGCTTGCCGCCGCCACGGGCGCGGCCGCGATGCTTCTGACCTTTGGCGTCATCAAGCACTGGGTTCAGGACTGATCGATCCGGCGCCGCCCGCGCCCCTCTCGCGCGCGGCGGGACGATTGTGCTATGCAGCGCCCGTCCGGGGCTCCGAGCCTTCGGCGAGACGTGAGAGGGTCAGGCGATGACGGGCGAACAAGGACGCAAGAACGCGAGCGCGCAGGCTGTGAAGCGCGACAAGCCCTGGATTTTCCGCACCTACGCCGGCCATTCGACCGCGGCCGACTCCAACCGGCTCTATCGCGGCAATCTCGCCAGGGGCCAGACCGGCCTCTCGATCGCCTTCGACCTGCCGACCCAGACCGGCTATGATTCCGACCACGCGCTGGCGCGTGGCGAAGTCGGCAAGGTCGGCGTGCCGATCTCGCATCTCGGCGACATGCGGACCTTGTTCGAGGGCATCCCGATCGCCCAGATGAACACGTCGATGACGATCAACGCCACCGCCGCCTGGCTGATGGCGCTCTACATCGCCGCCGCCGACGAGCAGGGCGCGCCGCGCAACGCGCTGCAGGGCACGACGCAGAACGACATCATCAAGGAATATCTGTCGCGCGGAACCTATGTTTTCCCCCCGGCGCCGTCGCTGCGGCTGACGAAGGACGTGATCCTGTTCACGACGCGCGAGGTTCCCAAATGGAACCCGATGAACGTCTGCTCCTACCATCTGCAGGAGGCCGGCGCGACGCCGGTGCAGGAGCTGTCCTACGCGCTCGCCACCTCCATCGCCATTCTCGACACGGTGAAGAAATCCGGCGAGGTCTCGGACGAGGACTTCGGCGAGGTCGTCGGCCGCATCTCCTTCTTCGTCAACGCCGGCATGCGCTTCGTCACCGAATTGTGCAAGATGCGCGCGTTTTCAGAGCTTTGGGAGGAAATCACCCGAGAGCGCTATGGCGTGACGGACGAGAAGTTCCGCCGTTTCCGCTACGGCGTGCAGGTCAATTCGCTCGGCCTGACCGAGCAGCAGCCCGAAAACAACGTCTATCGCATCCTCATCGAGATGCTGGCCGTCGTGCTGTCGAAGAACGCGCGCGCCCGCGCCGTGCAATTGCCGGCCTGGAACGAGGCGCTGGGCCTGCCGCGACCGTTCGACCAGCAATGGTCGCTGCGCATGCAGCAGATCATGGCCTATGAGACCGACCTGCTCGAATATGGCGACCTGTTCGACGGCAGCCGCGAGGTCGCCCGCAAGGTCGAGGAGTTGAAGGCCGAGGCCCGCGCCGAACTCGCCGCCATCGACGCCATGGGTGGCGCCGTCGCCGCCGTCGAGACCGGCTATATGAAATCGAAGCTGGTCGAATCCAACACCCGTCGTCTCGAGGGCATCGAGGCGGGCGAGCAGATCGTCATCGGCGTCAACAAATTCGTCGAGGCCGAACCCTCGCCGCTGACCGCCGGCGACGGCGCCATCATGGTCGTGCCGCATCACGTCGAGGAGCAGCAGGTCGCCCGGCTCAAGGCCTGGCGCGAGGTCCGCGACGGCAAGGCCGTGGCCAGGGCGCTCGCCGAACTGCGCGCCGCCGCGCAGGAGAACCGTAACATCATGGAGCCGTCGATCGCCGCGGCGAAGGCCGGCGTCACCACCGGCGAATGGGGCCAGACCCTGCGCGAGGTCTTCGGCGAGTTCCGCGCCCCGACCGGCGTCGGTCGCGCGGCCCGTCAGGCTGGCGGCAATCTCGACGCCGTGCGCGCGGATGTGGAGCGCGTGTCGAAGAAACTGGGCCGCCGCATCAAGTTCCTCGTCGGCAAGCCAGGTCTCGACGGCCATTCCAACGGCGCCGAGCAGATCGCCGTGCGCGCCCGCGACGCCGGCATGGAGGTCGTCTACGAGGGCATTCGCCTGACGCCGGCCGAGATCGTCAACGCCGCGCTGGAGGAAGGCGTGCATTGCGTCGGCCTGTCGATCCTGTCGGGCTCGCATGTGCCGCTGGTGCGCGACGTTCTGGCGCGCATGAAGGCCGAAGGACTGGGCGACGTGCCGCTGATCGTCGGCGGCATCATCCCGCCCGAGGACGAGAAGCTGCTGCGCGCCGAGGGCGTCGCCGCCGTCTACACGCCGAAGGATTACGAACTGAACGCCATCATGGCCGACATCGTCCGCATCGTCGCGGGCGAGGCCAGGGCGGCCTGAGACGTTGATCGCCTGCCTGCGCATGTGGGACACATGGACCCGCATGCGCGGCTGATTCGCGTGTGATTTTCATGACGCGCGAATTGCGGGACGACACATGGCAGGCGGCTGCACGCAAGGACTGGACACGGGCTTCGTCGATCTCGGCTACGCCAAGGTGGCGGTGCTCGGCGTCGTTCAGGGCATTACCGAACTCCTTCCGATTTCCTCGACCGCCCATATGCGCATCGTGCCGGCCTTTCTCGGCTGGCAGGATCCGGGCTCGGCCTTTTCCGCCGCCATGCAATTGGCCGCCCTGGCGGCCGTCATCTCGTATTTCTGGTCCGATGTGCGCGGCCTCGTCTTTGGTTCTCTCGGCGCGATCGTCCGGCGCGATTTCTCCAACTGGAATTTCCGCTTCGCCATGTGGATCGTGCTGGCGACGATTCCCATCGTCATCGGCGGCCTTCTGTTCAAGAAAACGCTCAACGCCTGCGGCTCGCCCCTGCGCACGCTCACGGTCATCGGCGTTTCCTGCATCATCATGTCCGTGGCGATGGCGATCGCCGAGCGTTACTGCCGGCATCGCCGCACCATCGACAACGTGTCGCTGTGGGACACGATGATCGTCGGCCTGGCGCAGGTCGGCGCGCTCATTCCCGGCATCTCGCGCTCCGGCTCGACGCTGACCGCCGCCATGTTCCTCGACATGAAGCGCGAGGAGGCCGCCCGTTTCTCGTTCCTGCTCGGCCTGCCGGCCATTTCCGCCGCCGGCTTCCTCGAATTGTATGAATTGTGGAAGGCGGGCCTGTCGGCGCACGGCTGGTCGGTGCTGCTGTTCGGCCTGTTCATCGCCTCCATCGCCGCCTTCGCCGCGATCTGGGGGCTGTTGCGGGTGCTGGAGAAATTTTCCGCCTGGCCCTTTGTCGTCTACCGCTTCCTGATGGGAGTGTTCCTGCTCGTCGCGGTGTGGATGGCCTGGTTGCCGAACTGAAAACGGCGGCGCGTCGCCGCGCCGCCGTCCGCCGGGATCGCCTGACGATCCGGATCAGTGCATGCTTTTGGGAAAGCTGACCACGGCGCCGGCGTCGCTCCGCGCGTCGCCGTCCGACGCCACCGGCTTGCCGCCGATGACGAGGCCCTGCGGCCCCGCGCCGATCTTCACCGTCTCGCCGTCGCCGACCTCGCCCGAGAGGATCAGTTCGGCCAGCGGATCCTGCACGCTCTTCTGGATCGTGCGCTTCAGCGGCCGCGCGCCATAGGCGGGATCATAGCCCTTGTCGGCCAGCCAGGCGCGCGCGCGCTCGTCGAGCTGGATCGTGATCTTGCGGTCCTCCAGCAGGCGGGCGAGCCGCTTCATCTGGATGTCGACGATCGCGCCCATGTCCTCGCGCCGCAGGCGGTGGAACAGGATGATCTCGTCGACGCGGTTGAGAAATTCCGGCCGGAAGTGCGAGCGCACCACGCCCATCACCTCGCCCGCGACGGCGGATGAATCCTCGCCCTCCTTCTGGTTGACGAGATATTCCGCGCCGAGATTGGACGTCATGATGATCAGCACGTTGCGGAAATCGACCGTGCGGCCCTGCCCGTCGGTGAGCCGCCCGTCGTCGAGAACCTGCAGCAGGACGTTGAACACGTCCGGATGCGCTTTCTCGATCTCGTCGAACAGCACGACCTGATAGGGCCGCCGCCGCACGGCTTCCGTCAGCGCCCCGCCCTCCTCATAGCCGACATATCCGGGCGGCGCGCCGATGAGGCGGGCGACCGAGTGTTTCTCCATATATTCCGACATGTCGATGCGCACCATGGCGCTCTCGTCGTCGAACAGGAACGCGGCGAGCGCCTTGGTCAGCTCGGTCTTGCCGACGCCGGTCGGCCCGAGAAACATGAACGAGCCGATCGGCCGGTTGGGATCCTGCAGGCCGGCGCGGGCGCGCCGCACGGCCGTCGAGACGGCGCGCACCGCCTCCTTCTGGCCGATGACGCGCCGGGCGATTTCCACCTCCATCTTGAGCAGCTTGTCGCGCTCGCCCTCGAGCATCTTGTCGACCGGCACGCCGGTCCAGCGCGAGACGACCTGCGCCACATGATCGGCCGTCACCGCCTCGTCGACGAGCACGCCGCCGCCGCCGTTTTCCGTCGCGGCGAGCTGCTTTTCGAATTCGGGAATGACGCCATAGGTCAGTTCGCCGGCGCGCTGATATTCGCCACGGCGCTGCGCCTGCGTCAGCTCGTTGCGCGCGGCCTCGAGTCGCTCCTTGATCTTCTGCGCCGAGCCAAGCTTGTCCTTCTCCGCCTTCCAGCGCGCGGTGAGCGAAGCGGACTTCTCCTCGATGTCCGCGAGTTCGCCTTCGAGCTTGCCGAGTCGGTCTTTGGAGGCCCGGTCGGTCTCCTTCTTCAGCGCTTCCTGCTCGATCTTCAATTGCACGATGCGGCGGTCGAGTTCGTCGAGCTCCTCCGGCTTCGAATCGACCTGCATGCGCAGGCGCGCCGCCGCCTCGTCAACCAGATCGATGGCCTTGTCGGGCAGGAAGCGGTCGGTGATGTAGCGGTTCGACAAAGTCGCCGCCGCGACGATGGCCGCGTCGGTGACGCGCACGCCATGGTGCAGCTCGTATTTCTCCTTGAGGCCGCGCAGGATCGAGATCGTGTCCTCGACCGTCGGCTCGGAGACGAAAACGGGCTGAAAACGCCGCGCCAGCGCCGCGTCCTTCTCGACATGCTTGCGATATTCGTCGAGCGTGGTCGCGCCGACGCAATGCAGTTCGCCGCGCGCCAGAGCGGGCTTGAGCAGATTGGAAGCGTCCATCGCGCCGTCGGCCTTGCCGGCGCCGACCAGCGTGTGCATCTCGTCGATGAACAGAACGACGCCGCCGGCGGCCGCCTGCACCTCGTTGAGCACCGCCTTCAGTCGCTCCTCGAACTCGCCGCGATATTTCGCGCCGGCGATGAGCGCGCCCATGTCGAGCGCCAGCAGTTTCTTGTCCTTGAGCGATTCGGGCACGTCGCCGTTGACGATGCGCAGCGCCAGCCCCTCGACGATGGCCGTCTTGCCGACGCCCGGCTCGCCGATCAGCACCGGATTGTTCTTCGTGCGCCGCGACAGCACCTGCACCGTGCGGCGGATCTCCTCGTCGCGGCCGATGACGGGGTCGAGCTTGCCCGAGCGAGCCGCCTCGGTCAGGTCGCGGGCGTATTTCTTCAGCGCGTCATAGGCGTTCTCGGCGGTCGCGTTGTCGGCGGTGCGGCCCTTGCGCAATTCCTCGATGGCGGCGTTGAGCGTCTGCGGCGTCACGCCGGCCTTTTCCAGAATCTTGCCGGCCTCCGCGCTCTTCTCCATGGCGATGGCGAGCAACAGCCGTTCGACGGTGACGTAGGAATCGCCGGCCTTCTGCGCGATCTTTTCGGCGGAATCGAAGATGCGCGCGGTGGTCGGCGCAAGATAAAGCTGGCCGGCCCCCGCGCCCTGCACTTTCGGAATTTTGCCCAGCGCCATTTCTGTCTGGACCAGCGCCTGGCGCGACGATCCGCCCGCGCGGTCGATCAGACCGGCGGCGAGGCCTTCCTCGTCGTCGAGCAGGACTTTCAGGACATGTTCGGGGGTGAATTGCTGGTGACCCTCGCGAATCGCCAGCGACTGCGCCGATTGCACGAAGCCGCGCGCGCGTTCGGTGAACTTCTCGAAATTCATGTCTCGCTCCTTGCCCGCGCGACGGCCCCGGAGCGGCGCGTCCCGCGTCATTGGTTTCAATTCGGCCCCTTGCGGCGACCTTTGTTCTTCAATATGGGAGCGGCGCAGGACGCCGCAAAGAGGGGGCGAGCGATTTCTCGCGTTCGGTTCAGCGACTTGCCGGAGGTTCGCATGCGGCTTGCCAGTCTCTGGCGCTATCCGGTCAAGGGCCTGTCGCCGGAGCCGCTGACCGCGGCCGCCCTGACGCCCGGCGGCTATTTCCCCGGCGATCGGCTCTACGCGATCGAGAATGGCCCATCGGGTTTCGATCCCGTGGCGCCGCGCCATCAGCCCAAGATCAGGTTCCTGATGCTGATGCGGCAGGCCCGCCTCGCCGCGCTGGAGACGCGCTACGATGACGCGACGACGGAACTTTCGATCCGGCGCAATGGCGTGGACGTGCTGCGCGCCCCGCTTGGCGACGCCGGAGGCCGCCGCGCCGTCGCCGCGTTCTTCGCCGACTGGTGCGGTCAGGACACGCAAAGGCCGCTCGATGTGCTGCGGGCGCCGGACGGCTTTCGCTTCGTCGATTCGCAATCAGGCTTCGTCTCGCTGATCAATCTGGCCAGCGTCGCCGACCTGGGCCGCGCGGTCGGACGCGAACTCGATCCCCTGCGCTTCCGCGCCAACCTTTATGTCGAAGGCGCGCCCCCCTGGAACGAAGCGCATTGGCCGGGTCGTATCGTGCGCGTCGGGCCGGTCGTGCTCGAGATCATCAAGATGATCGATCGCTGTCCGGCCACGGGCGTCGATCCTGCGACAGGCTCGCGCGATCTCGATCTTGTCGCCGCCTTGCGCGCGACATTCGGCCACATCGATTGCGGCGTCTACGCGCGCATCGTGGAGGGAGGCCGCATCGCCGTCGGCGACCCGATCGCCCTGGCGGGGTGAGCGGAGAGGCGCGCCCGACGAAAGGGGCGCGCCGCCGGCTCACTCGCCGACAGGCGCGTCCTGCGCCGGGGCCAGGCCCTCAACCTCACCGACCGGACGACGGCGGCGGCGGCGCGGGCGCAGATGAAATCCGCCGCTCTCGCCGTTCATCTCGGGCGATTCCGGCGCCAAATCGGCGGCGGGCGGCGCGACGGCCTCGGGCGCCGGCTCCGTCGCCGGAGCGAGACGCGGCGGGGCCGTGATGAAGGCCGGCAGGCCCGGCGCCTCGGCTTCCTCCGCCAAGCGCTCGCGCGGCTGCTCCGGCCGCGGCTGATCGTTGCGCGCCTCGCGCGGCGGCCGATCCTGCCGATCCCGCCACCGTTCGCGATTGGCGTTGCGATCGAACTGGCGGGGGCCGCGATCCTGACGCTCCGGCCGCTCGCCGCGCTCCGGCCGTCCTTCGCCGGGCTGACGATCCTGCGGCTGCGGCGGACGCTCGCCGTAAGGTTGCGCCGCCGGCTGATACGGCTGGGGCGAGGGCTGCTGATAGGGCTGCGGCTGATAGGCCTGTTGCGGCGGCTGGGGCTGTACGCGTTCGACCGGCGAGGCGAAGCGATCCATCGGCCCGCCAACCTCGTCGTCGTCCTCGTCCTCGGGCTCGGGCTCTCCCGGCGGTCGCTGATAGCCGACCTGGGCTTGCGCCTGCGCCTGCTGCGCCGCCGCGATCAGGCGGAAATAATGCTCCGCGTGCTGGAGATAGCTCTCCGCCATGACCGGGTCGCCGGAGGAATGGGCGTCGCGCGCGAGCTGAAGATATTTCTCGGCGATATGATGCGGGGTGCCGCGAATTTTTACGTCCGGCCCATTCGACTCATACGACCGCGTTAGCGGATTCGGCCCCTTGCGGTTGTTGTTGTTGCGGCCGCGCATGCGCTTGTTCTGACCTGGTCTCATCGATCATCCTGTAGGCATGGCCGCGCGTTGTTGCGCGCCGTCCTTTTGGGTCTGGCCCGATTCGGGGCTCCGACGTGGCGACTTTGAAGTGCGAACAGTCTGGCTCTCTCTCCAGAAGCCCTGCCAACGGTCCTGGACCGCGACACCCTTACTTTCGACCGGCGGCGTCGAAAGCGTCTGATGCAATTGCTCTTCCGATCGGAAGATCGCGGGCTCCGGCTGCATGATCGCGAGCGGCGCGACAACGCGCCTGCCGAGGCGCTCGAAGCAATTTGGCTATGGCCTTCACAATAGAGGGAATGGCGACAATCTCCAAGCGGAATCGCCAAAAATCCAACACTGTGGCGATTATGCCACGATTTTCCCGCCCCACCGCGCGACGACGACGCGCGGCCGTCCGGAGAGATCGTCAGCGAAACCGTCCACATCGAGACCGGCGGCGCGAAGCAGATCGGCCACCGCCTCCCCCTGGCCGACGCCGAACTCAAGCAGCGCCAGCCCGCCGGGGTTGAGCCGCCGCGCCAGAATCGGCGCGAGCGCGCGATAGGCGTCGAGCCCGTCCGGGCCGCCGTCGAGCGCCAGTCGGGGGTCATGCGCCCGCACTTCCGGCGCGAGCCCGTCGATGTCGTCGGCGGCGATGTAAGGGGGGTTTGAGACGACCAGATCGAACGGCGCCGCCAAAGCCGCGTCCCAATCGCCGCGCACGACAAGCGCGCGGCCGTCGAGACCGCAATGCGCCAGATTGGTTCGGGTCGCGGCGCAGGCCGCCTGCGATAGATCGATGGCGACCCCGATCGCCTGCCGCCACTCTCCCAGCAGCGCGCAGAGCAGCGCGCCTGAACCGGCGCCAAGATCGAGAATGCGCGCCGGAGGGGTATCGGCGCGCCTCAGCGCCGTCTCGATCAGGGTTTCACTGTCGGCCCGGGGGTCGAGCACGTCCGGAGCGACGACAAGATCCAGCCCCCAGAATTCACGGCGTCCGAGAATGCGCGCCACGGGCTCGCGCGCCAGCCGCCGCGCCGCGAAACCGCGCAGCCGCGACGCCGGCGCCTCCCCGAGCGGCGCCTCCGCCTCGCGCACGAGCCCCGCATGATCGAGGCCGGAGGCGGCGCAGACGAACAGCCGGGCGTCGAGATCGGGCGTGTCGAGGCCGGCCTCGGCAAAGGCGCGCGCCAGCATGCGCCGCGCCGCGCCGTGGCTCGTGTCGGCGGACGGCGACGGCGCCCCGTTCACGCCGGCGCGCCGGCGAGCCGGGTGAGAACGCGGGTCAGACGCGTCGCGAACGCCGCCGGATCAGCGGGCTTTCCGCCCTCGACGAGAAGGGCTTCGTCATGCAGCAGCCAGATCAGGTCATCGGTGAGCGCGTCGTCGTCGCCGCCCGCCCGCGTCGCCAGCGCCGCGACCAGAGGATGGCCGGGATTAAGCTCCAGCACCGGCCTGGACAGCGCGTCGGCGCGGCCGGCCTCCGCCAGCATTTTCTCCAGCCGCCGGTCGAGCGCATGATCGGCGGCGACGAGACAGGCGGGACTCTCGGACAGCCGATCTGAGGCGCGCACCTCGGACACCGCGCTCTCGAGAACCTGCTTCATCCGCGCGAACAAGGTCGCCACGGCGGCGCCGGTCTCCGCCGGCGTGTCGTCGGCGCCTTCGGTCAACGGAACGCTCCGGATATCGGCGCCGCCCTGAGTCACCGATTTGAACGGCTTGCCGTCGAATCCCGCCGCCGTCGACACCCAGAAGGCGTCGACCGGATCGGACAGCAGGAGAACCTCGATCCCGCGCGCGCGGAAACCCTCAAGTTGCGGCGAGGCGGCGAGGCGGGCGGCGTCCTCGCCGACCAGATAATAGATCGCCGTCTGATTCGGCCGCAAGGCGCCGACATAATCTGCAAGGCTGCGCCCGCCCTCGCGCTGCGTCGTGGTGACGAAGCGGGCGATCTTGAACAGGCCGTCGCGCCGCTCGGGATCTTCGTAGAGCCCTTCCTTGAGCACCGCTCCGAAATTGTCCCAGATCTTCGCGAAACGTTCCGGCTCGTTCCCGGCGAGCTTGCCCAATTCCTGGACGACGCGATTCGTCACTCCCTTGCGGATCGCCGCGAAGACGGGACTTTCCTGAATCATTTCGCGCGAGACGTTGAGCGGCAGGTCGGATGAATCGACGACGAGGCGGATGAACCGCAGCCAACCCGGCAGAATATCGGCCTCATGGGTGATGAGCACGCGCCGGACATAGAGCTTCGAGTGCCCCTTGCGTTCCGGCGCGAACAGGTCGAGCGGCCGCGAGCCGGGCGCGAAAGCAAGCGCGCGATAATCGTGGCGGCCCTCGGCATGCCAGTGGATCGTCAGCGCCGGTTCGTCCCATTGCCCTGTCAGACCGCGATAGAACTCGGCGTAGTCCTCTTCCGAAATTTCTGATTTCGGTCTTGTCCACAAAGCCGCGCCGTCGGCGACGCGGCGCGCCTCTCCGCCGGCCTCGGCGATCTCGATCGGGACGGCGACGCCGCCGGAATGTTCGCGCAGGATGCGCTCGATGCGGCCAGGCTCCAGCAGATCCTTCGCGCTGTCCATCAGACGCAGCGCGACGCGGGCGCCGCGCGCCGGCGCCTCGGCCCCGTCGAGGGCCGTGATGGAATATTCGCCCTTTCCGTCCGAGCGCCAGCGCCACGCCTGCGCCTCGCCGGCGCGGCGCGTGTCGACGACCACCTCGTCGGCGACCATGAAGGCGGAATAGAAGCCGATGCCGAATTGCCCGATGAGTTCGGAGCCGGCGCGGGTTTCGTCGCCCCGCTCGGAGACGATGCGGTCAAGGAAGGCGCGCGTGCCGGAATTGGCGATCGTGCCGAGCGCGGAAACCAGATCGTCCCGCGACATGCCCACGCCGTTGTCGACAACAGCGAGCGTCCCGCCGTCCCTGTCGATTTCAACGCGGATCACGAACGCCGCGTCGCCGGCGATGAGGTCCGGAGCCGCCAGCGCCTCATAGCGGAGTTTTTCGCAGGCGTCGGCGGCGTTGGAAATCAACTCGCGCAGGAAGATGTGGCGGTCGGAATAGACCGAATGCACCATCAGATGCAGCAGGCGGGCGACATCGGCCTGGAAGGCGTGGGTGGCGGGGTTCGGCGCGGCGTCCGTCGCGGTCACGGGTCTCGTCTCCTGAATTGCGGATGGCGCGTCGGCGGACGCGTCGCTGCGATCCATATCGCGGCAGATCGCGCGGAGTTCAAGTCGTTCCCGCCACGGGAGCGTCCACGAAAAGGCCGGCCGAAGCGCGAGCTCCGGCCGGCCGATGTGCGCCTCGCGCTCGATGCGAGCGAACCGCGCCCGACGTCCCGGAGGGCTGGGGGGCTGACGAAACCAGGTCCGTCGGGCGCTGGCCGTCGAGGCGACGAAGCGGAGATTCATCGGACAAAAGGGCGCGCGAGGGGCGGGATCGCGGCGGAACTGTGAAGAAAGCCGCGGCATTTATTCAATCTTGCCGATAGACGCGCTTCGCGCGATCATATCCGCGGGAGCCCGCGCATGACCGACCCGGAGATGACGCCGCCCGACCATTGGAGTCCATGCGGCACGGAGCAGTCCGACCGCGTGACGCCGTTGCGCCCATCGCCTGTCGCGGTGGTCGTGTCTTTCGACCGGCGAGAACTTCAGACCATCCTGAATGTTTACGGGCGCAAGGTCGCGGATGGCGAGTGGCGCGACTACGCCATCGATTTCACGCCGCACAAGGCGGTGTTCTCGATTTTCCGACGCGCCAGCGAAACCCCGCTGTATCGCGTCGAGAAACACCCCGGACTCGCCCGCCGGCAGGGGGCCTATAGCGTCGTGGCCGCGACCGGGCTCATTCTCAAGCGCGGCCACGATCTCGCCCGCGTCGTCGCCGTGCTCGATCGCAAGCCCAGGCTGGTGACGGTTTGACACAAAAAGGCCCCGCTCGCGCGGGGCCTTGATGAGAGGATCAGAGCGATCCGATCACTCGTTGCGCGAGCCCGTCAGGCTCAGCAGCGACTGAAAGATGTTGATGAAGTCGAGATAGAGCATCAGCGCGCCATTCACCGACTTCTTGATCGCCACCTCGCTCGAATCGGCCTCGTAATACATCTCCTTGATCGACTGGGTGTCCCAGGCGGTCAGGCCGGCGAAGATGCCGACCGACAGGATCGACAGCACGAACTGCATGGTCGACGAGCCGAGGAAGATGTTGACGATCGAGGCGATGATCAGGCCGAACAGACCCATGATCAGGAACGAGCCCATCGCCGACAGGTCTTTCTTCGTCGTGTAGCCATAGAGGCTCAGCGCGCCGAACGCGGCGGCCGTGATGAAGAAGGCCCGCACGATCGAGGCGCCGGTGAAGACGAGGAGCGCCGAGGACAGCGACACGCCCATCACCGCCGCGAAGACGAAGAACATGGCGCGCGCGCTCGCCGCCGACATCTTGTCGACGCGGAACGAGAAGAACAGAACGAAGGCGAGCGGCGCGAAGATCACCACCCACTTGAGCGGGCTGGCGTAGAGCATTTGCCCGAACGGCGTCAGCGCCATCTTGCCGGCCGCGGTCTTGGTGACGGCCATCATGTTCACGCCCAGCGCCGCGAGGCCGGTGACGCCGAGACCGATGGTCATGTAATTATAAACGCCGAGCATGAACGAGCGCAGGCCCTGATCGATTTCGGCGCTGCCGGCCCGGTCGACGCTCTGCCCCCAGCGGGCGGTCGCGTTACGGTCGAAGTCGGACATTGTTTCCCTCTCTGATGGGGCTTGAGCGCCCCGGCCGTCCCGATTTCCGGGACATTGCTGCCGAATATGGCGATCAAGTTCGTCGCCGACAAGGCCTGTCGCGAAAATGGCGCGCAAGACGGTGAACGCGCGGGCTTTTTCGCTAAAGGTCGCGCAAATGGCTCGCCGGCCGCTGCCCGAGCACGCGCCATGTGCCAAGCAGGCCGAGCACGATCGTCAGCGCCAGCGCCGCGCCGGCCGCCGCCAGGGTTTGCGGCCAGAGCCAGACGAAATCGAGCTTCATCACCTTTGTCACCACGGCTTGCGCCGCGCCGGCGCCCGCCAGCACGGCGAACAATCCGGTGGCCGCGCCGAGCAACGCATATTCCATGACCAGCGCGCCGAGCAGGCGTCCGCGCGTCGCGCCCAGCGTTTTGAGCACGACGGAATCATAGATGCGCGAGCGCTGCCCCGCCGCCAGCGCTCCGGCCAGCACAAGAACCGAGGCGATCAGCGCCACGCCCGAGGCGCCGCGCACCGCCACCGCGAGCTGCGCGACGATGGCGTTGGCGGCGTCGAGCGCATCCTTCACCCGAACACTCGTGACGGCCGGAAAGGCGCGCGCCGCCTCCGCCAGCAGACGCAATTCCCGCGCCGGCTCCGTCGCCCCGGGGAACGTGACGGTCGCCAGCGAGGTGTGCGGCGCGCCGGCGAACGTGTTGGGCGAGAACACCAGCACGAAATTGATGCCGAACGACCGCCAGTTGACCGTGCGCAGATTGGCGATCCGCGCCGCGATCGTGCGCCCGAGCACATTGACGGAGATGGAATCGCCGATGCGCAACCCCAACCCGTCGGCGATCTCGGCCTCCATCGAGACGAGCGGCGGGCCCTTGTAGTCGACGGGCCACCACTCCCCCGCCGCCAGCCGCGAGCCGTCCGGAACCTTTTCGGCGAAGGTGATGCCGCGGTCGCCTTCGAGCACCCAGGCGGCGTTTTCCTTCGCGGAGACATTTTCCGCACGCTCGTCCTTCACCCGGATGATGCGCCCGCGCATCATCGGCACGGTTTCGAGCCGGGCGTCCGGCGCCTGCGCCCGCAGAAAATCGTCGAAGGCCTTCGCCTGAGCACTCTGAATGTCGACGAAGAAGAAGGACGGCGTCTGCCCCGGCAGCGCCTCGCGCAATTGATTGCGGATATTGCCGTCGATCAGCGTGAGCGACACCAGCAGAGCCAGTCCGAGCCCGAGTGAAATCACCACGGCGGGCGTCAGCGCGCCCGGACGGTGAATATTGCCGATCGCCAGCCTCAGACCAACATGGCGGGGGTGCGGAAGCCGCCGCGCCGCCGCCATAAGCCCCAGCGCGACGAGACGCAGCAGCGCATAGCCGGCCAGGGTCGCGCCCAGATAGATCGCAGTCAGCCGCTTGTCGGTCGTGAAGACGAACAGCGAGGCGACGAGCAGCCCGCCCGCAACCGCCGCCGCGATCAGATAGCGCGCCCGCACCCGGCGCCCGTCGGGCTCGACGGCGTCCCGGAACAAGGCCGAGACCGGCACGTCGTGCGCGCGCCCGAGCGGCGTCAGCGCGAACACGAGCGCGATGGCCAGACCATAGAGAAAGCCCTTGACGATCTCGCCTGGATAAATCGCCGGGACGAGCGGAAAGGGAATCGACGCGCCGAAGGCCGAAACGATGAGCCAGGGCGCCGCCGCGCCAAGAGCCGCGCCGAGCGCGACGCCGACCACCGCCACCAGCATGACTTCGACGAGACTGAGCGTAAAGACATAGGCGCCGGTCGCGCCAACAGATTTCAACGTGGCGAAATCGGGTTTCTTGCGCTCGACGAAGCCGCGCACGGCGTTGGCGACGCCGACGCCGCCAACGATCAGCGCCGTCAGCCCGACAAGCGTGAGGAATTGCGTGAACCGGTCGAGATTGCGGGAGAACTGCGGCGAGATGTTCGCGCGCGTGCGCGCCTCCCATCCGGCGTCCGGAAACGCCTTCTGGGCCGCGGCGACGAACGACTCGACCCGCGCCAGATCGGGCTCGGCGCCCGCCGGTCCCCCCGTCAGCGCGACGCGATAGAGCCAGCGCACGAGCGAGCCGGGCTGGATCAGGCCGGTCGCGCGAAACGCCTGCTGGCTCATCAGCACGCGCGGCCCGAAGCCGACGCCGCCGGCGAGCTTGTCGGGCTCGCTGACGAGAATCGCCGACAGACGCAGCCGCTGCGCGCCGATCTGCAATTCGTCCCCGACCTTGAGGCCGAGGCGCGCCGGCAGCGCCGCGTCGGCGACGACGCCGGCGATCCCGTCCCTCGTCGCCAGCGCCTGCGCGAGGGGCGTGGGCGGATCGAGAACCACCGCGCCCGTCGCCGGATAGTCGGGTTCCACCGCCTTGATCTCGACGAGCGCCGACGCGCCGTCGTCGCGCCGCGCCATGGCGCGCATCAGCGCGACGCTCGAAACCTTGCCGTTCCGGTCGAGAAAGGCGCGTTCGGACGGCGACAATTCACGATGCGCCACGGCGAAAGAGGCGTCGCCGCCGAGAATGACGCGCCCCTCGCGCGCCAGGCCCTCGCTCAGCGCCCGCGATGTCGAGCCGACCGCCGTGATCGCCGCAACGCCAAGCGCGATGCAGGCGAGAAAGATGCCGAAGCCGCGCAGACCCGCGCCAAGGTCGCGCAGGGCGTAGCGCAAAAGAAAGGGCAGGCGCGCGAAGCGCGCGGACGCGCTCATGGCGCCGTCGCCGTTTCGGGCGCGCCCTCGATCTGGCCGGAGCGCAGACGGATCGTGCGATCGCATCGGGCCGCCAGCCCCGCGTCATGCGTCACCAGCACCAGCGTCGCGCCCCGCGCCCGTTTGAGATTGAACATCAGGTCGACGATGCCGGCGCCCGTCGCCTCGTCGAGATTGCCGGTCGGTTCGTCGGCGACCAGAATGGCGGGATGCGGCGCCAACGCGCGGGCAAGAGCCACGCGCTGTTGCTCGCCTCCCGACAATTGCGATGGATAATGCGACAATCTCTGCCCGAGCCCGACCTGCTCCAGTTCCGCTTTGGCGCGGGCGAAAGCGTCCGCCGCGCCGGCGAGTTCGAGCGGGATGGCGACGTTTTCCAGCGCCGTCATCGTCGGGATGAGATGGAACGACTGGAACACGATGCCGATGTTCTGGCCGCGAAAGCGGGCAAGCTCGTCCTCGCCCATCGCGTCGATTCGCGCCCCGGCGACATGGATTTTGCCGCTGTCGGGCCGCTCCAGTCCGGCCATGGCCATCAGCAACGTCGATTTTCCCGATCCGGACGGTCCGACGAGGCCAATCGCCTCGCCCCGGCCTATATTGAGTGAAACGCCCTTGAGAATATGAACCCGCGCCGCGCCGCGCCCGAGGCTGAGATGCACATTTTCGAACCCGATCGCCCTGTCGTTCATGATCCGCCCGTCATCGACGCTCCCCCGCCGCGTCGTCGGGCCGGAGGCAATGCGATGACATATGGCCGCTTCGCCCGCCTCCTCCAAGCCCTTCCTGTGGTTCTGGCGCTGGCGCTCCCCGGCGCCGCGCCCGCCGCGGCGCAGAAAGCGACGCGACTTCTCGCTCTCGGCGACAGCCTGACCGCCGGCTATCTGCTGCCCGCCGACGCGGGCTTCGCCGCCGTGCTCGAAAAGGCCCTGCGGGCGAAAGGCCACAAGGTCGAAGTGGTCAACGCCGGCGTCTCCGGAGACACGGCCACGGGGGCGCTGGAGCGCCTGGATTGGGCGATCGGCGACGGCGTCGACGCGGCCATCGTCGAGATCGGCGCCAACGATATGCTGCGCGGCCTCGATCCGCGCATCACCGCCGGCGCGATCGATGCGATCCTGACCAGGCTGAAGCAGCGCAACACGGCCGTCCTGCTGGCCGGCATGCTGGCGACCCCGAGCCTCGGCGCGGAATACAAGGCCGCCTTCGACCGCATCTATCCCGATCTCGCGGCGCGGCACGGCGTCGCGCTCTATCCCTTCTTCCTCGACGGCGTCGCCGGCGAGAAGGACATGCAGCAGGGCGACGGCATGCACCCCACCCGCGCCGGCGTTGAGCGCATCGTCGCGGGCGTCCTGCCCGCCGTGGAGGCGCTCCTGAAAAATGTGGAGCGCCGCGACTGACAGGCTGTGTCCGTCATACGCCCCGCATAGGATTTCGCGACAGGGCGATTCGCCGCGTCCGGGAGGCAGCCGATGCCGCGTTTGTTCACAGGCCTCGAGATTCCCGCGTCCCTCGCCGCCCAACTCGCATTGCTGCGTGGCGGCCTGTCGGGCGCGCGCTGGCTGGAGCCCGATCTTTATCACCTGACATTGCGGTTCATCGGCGATGTCGACGCCGCGATCGCCCGCGAGGTGGCGGACGCGCTCGACGCGATCGAACGACCGGGATTCACGGTGACCTTCGACGGGCTCGCCGCTTTCGGCGGCGAAAGGCCCCGCGCCGTCGTCGCCGTTGCGCAAGCGGCGCCGCCGCTCGTCGAATTGCAGGCCGAACATGAACGCATCCTGCGCCGCCTCGGCCTCGCGCCCGAGCCGCGCAAGTTCGTCCCGCACGTCACCCTGGCCCGCCTGCGCGGGGCGTCGGCGTTCGCCGTGGCGGATTTTCTCGAATCGCGCGGCGGCTTTCGCGGCCGGTTCGAGGCCGCGCGCTTCGCCTTGTTCTCGGCGCGCGAGCAGACCGGCGGCGGGCCCTATGTGGTCGAGGCCGCCTGGCCGCTCGGGTGATCAGGGCCTGGCCGCGGCCAGCGCCGCGTCGAGATCGCGCGCCAGATCGTCCGGCGATTCGAGCCCGACCGACAGACGCAACAGATCGTCCGGGCATGGCGAGTCCGGCCCTTCGATCGAAGCGCGATGCTCGATGAGGCTTTCGACGCCGCCAAGCGAGGTGGCGCGTTTCCACAGCCTGACATGCGCCGCCGCCGCGATGGCGCGCGCGGCCCCACCGGCGACGCGAATGGACAACATGCCGCCGAAACCGCCCTGCATTTGCTGCGCCGCGAGGGCGTGGCCCGCGTGGCCCGCCAGACCCGGATAGAGAACCTGCGCGATATCGGCCCGCGCGGCGAAATGCCGGGCCAGCGCCAGCGCGCCCGCCGACTGCGCCCGCACCCGCAGATCGAGCGTCCGCATGCCGCGAATGAGCAGAAAGGCCTCGAATGGTCCCAGAATCTTGCCCTGCGCGGCGCGGATGCGGCCGATGCGCGCCCAGAAGTCATCCGCCCGCGCACAGGCGAGCGCGCCGGCGATCACATCCGAATGGCCGTTAAGATATTTCGTCGCCGAATGCATGACCAGATCGGCGCCCAGTTCCAGCGGCCGCGTCAGGATCGGCGTCGCCACCGTCGAATCGACGGCGAGCAGCGCTCCGGCCTGATGCGCCGCCTCGGCTGCGGCGGCGATGTCAGAGACCGTCCACAACGGATTGGACGGCGTCTCCAGCCAGACGAGTTTCGTCTCGCCGGGACGGATCGCCGTCCGCAGCGCGTCCGGATCCGGAGCGTCGACAAAATCGACGGCGAGCCCGGACTCCTGCGCCAGCCAATGGCGCAGCGCCCAATACATCACCGTCGGCGCGACGACATGCGCGCCTGGCGCCAGCGCCTGAAACACCGAGGTCGCCGCCGACATGCCCGAACCGAAGACCATCGCCGCCGCGCCGCCTTCGAGCATGGCGAGCACGGCCTCGGCCTCGCGCGCGGTGGCGTTGTCCGGCCGCCCGTAGACATACCCGCGCGGATAGGAATTGTCCGCCGCGCGCTCATAGGTGCTCGTCAAATGGACGGGCGGCGCGAGCGCGCCCGTCACGGGTTCGACATGGCCCATCGCCTGCGCCGCAAGGCTGCGGCGGCTCCAGCCGTCAGAAATCCCGGTCATCGCCAACTCCCGCGCCGCTCTCGCAATCCGCGCGCGGCCCGCTTATCTATGCTGCTTTGGCGAAGGGGCAAACCCATGCAGAAGGAAATGGTGTCGGGGTCGCCGCGGCCCGCTCTGGCGCTCCTCGTGGCCGCAGGGCCCGTGATGGCCGCCGCGGCGCTCGGCAATATCGCGACGATCCCGAATATTCCGATCTGGTATGCGGGCCTTGTCAAACCGTCCTTCAACCCGCCGAACTGGATCTTCGGCCCGGTCTGGACCACGCTCTACGTGATGATGGCCTATGCGTTCTACCGCGTCCTGCGCGCCCCCGCGCCGGCTGCGGCGCGTCGCGCGGCGATCATCGCCTTTCTCGTCCAGATCGCGCTGAACGCCGGCTGGTCATGGGCCTTCTTCGCCGCGCACAGTCCGCTCGGCGGATTACTGGTCATCGGCCCGCTTCTCATCGCGATCGCCGCGACCATCGTCGCCTTCCGTCGCGTTGACGCCGCCGCGGCCTGGCTGCTCGCGCCCTATCTGGCCTGGGTGTCTTTCGCCTCGGTGCTGAACGCCGCCGTCTGGAGGCTCAACGCCTGACGGCGCGGTTATCTGCTGGCCGTGCGCGTCGCGCCGGCGAATGTCACCCTGACGTCGCGCGCCTCGTCCGGAGGCGCCGCGAGGCGGGCCCGGAAATTCACGGTCTCGAGGCCTTCGAGCTTCGATTTTGGCGAGCCGGTCGTCCAGGAATAGATCGTGCGCCCGTCCGGGCCGCGCACCGCCAGTTCGAGCTGCGGCACGTCGTTGCGCGCCGGCCGCAAATTGGCGATCTCGCCCTCAACGCCGAGCATTTTCTGTCCCCCCGCGTCGACGATCACGGATTTGACATTGCGAAATTCGAGCCCCTTGAGATTGACCGGCAAGCCGATCGCCGCGAACAGCGATCCGGTCGCCGGCGCCGTCTTGACGATGGGCGCGCGGAAGCCGACGGCGGCCATGGCCAGCGCCGGAATGACGACGGCGAGCGCCGGCGCGCCGAACCTGCGCGCCCGCTTCGGCGCGGCCGCCGCCGCGCGTGATGGCGCGGGCCGTTCGCCATAGAGTTCCTCATAGCTCGGCGGACGCGCCTTTTCGCTGACCGCCGCGACGTCGATCGTCGCGGGGTCGCTTGCCGGGCCGTCCGCCGCCGGCACGCGCCAGCTTTCATCGCAGCGCGAGCACCGCACCTTCTGCCCCGGCTTGGCCACGATGCCGCGATAGATCGCGGCGCAGGTCGGACAGGTGATCGACATCCGGGAAGTTCCGCTTTCGAGGCTGGCCGCGCGGCGCGTCGGCGCATGGCGAGCCCCATTTCTGTCCTGCTATGGTTAAACCCGGGTTAAGCGCGAGCGATTCGCGCTGGCTCCCGGCTCAGCGAGGCGCGTCTTGATCCGTTTCGAGAACATCGGTCTCAGATATGGCGTCGGCCCCGAGATCCTCACCGACATCAGTTTCTCGATCGCGCCGCAATCCTTCCAGTTCCTCACCGGCCCCTCGGGCGCCGGCAAGACCACCCTGCTGCGACTGATCCTGCTGGCGCTGCGCCCGACGCGCGGCCTCATCACCCTGTTCGGCAAGGATTCCGCCAGCCTCGACAAGAACGCCATCACCGATCTGCGCCGCCGCATCGGCGTGGTCTTTCAGGATTTCCGGCTGCTCGACCACCTGACGACCTACGAGAACGTCGCCCTGCCGCTGCGCGTCCAGGGTCGCGAGGAGGCCGGCTATCGCGGCGAGGTGGTCGAACTGCTGCGCTGGGTTGGTCTTGGCGACAGGATGCACGCGCTGCCGCCGGTGCTCTCCGGCGGCGAGAAGCAACGCGCCGCCATTGCGCGCGCCCTGATCATGCGGCCGGAACTGCTGCTTGCCGACGAGCCGACCGGCAATGTCGATCCCTCGCTCGCCCGCCGTCTGCTGCGGCTTTTCGCCGAATTGCATCGCTCCGGAACATCCGTCGTCATCGCCACCCATGATCTTGGCCTGATGGACCAGTTCGACAGCGCCCGGCGTCTCGTCCTCGGCGACGGCCGTCTGCACATCTACGATTGAGCCCGCCCATGCGCTTCCCCCCGCGCTCCGCAACAACGCCCCACGCGCCCGACGAGGCCGGCCCGCGATTGCGACGCGACGCGCCGCTGGTGCCGGCCTCCTCCATCGCCGGTCGCGCGCTCGTGACAGTCATCGCGATCATGACATTTCTGGCCTCGTTGACGGCCGGCGCGGCTTTTCTCGTCTCCGAGGCCTCGAAAGGCTGGAGCGATCAGGTCTCGCGGGAGGCGACCGTGCAGATCCGGCCGGCGCCTGGACGCGATCTCGACGCGGAAGCCGAGAAAACCGCCGCGCTGCTGCGCGGCTTCTCCGGCGTCGCCTCCGTGCGCGTCTTCTCCAGGGCCGAGTCGGAACGGCTGCTGGAGCCCTGGCTCGGCGTCGGGCTGGATTTCAGCGAATTGCCTGTGCCCCGTCTGATTCTGCTGGAGCGCGCCGCCGGGGCGGACCTCGACGTCGCCGCCTTGCGCAAACTTCTGGCGGAAAAGGCCCCGGCCGCCTCGCTCGATGACCATCGGCGCTGGCTGGAGCGCCTGGTCGCGATGGCGCGCACGGTCGTGGCGCTCGCGCTGATGATTTTCGTGCTGGTCCTGACGGCGATGGCGATGGCCGTCGCCTTCGCGACGCGCGGCGCCATGGACGGCAACCGGCATATCATCGAGGTGCTGCATTTTGTCGGCGCGCGGGATCGCTATATCGCGCGTCAGTTCCAACGCCATTTTTTGCGCCTCGGCGGCAAGGGCGGTTTTGTCGGCGGCGGCGCTGCGATGCTGGCCTTTCTGCTCGCCGGTCCATTGACGCGCTGGCTTGGCGGGTCGCCCGGCGCCGATCAGGCCGAAGCCATGTTCGGCGGCTTCGCGCTCGGGCCGACGGGTTACGGCGCGATCGTGGCGATCGGGCTTGGAATTGCGGTCCTGACCGGCTTCGTCTCGAAACTGATTGTTTTCCGCCACCTTCAACGGCTCGATTGAGCCATGGAGAGCGGCGGAGACCAACGAACGGGATCGACGGGGCCAACGCCCGGGCGCGAGCGAACCGGCGCGGCGACGCCCGTGCGGCGACTGATCAATCTGATTGTCGTGGCGATCGTTGTCGCGTTCGTCGCCGGCTTCGCCGTCTTCGTCGCCCGCCTCGAGGATCGCGATGTTCTGCCGCTGCCGCGAGGGCAGGCGGCGGTTGCGCTGACAGGGGGCGCCGAACGCATTTCCGACGCGCTTGAGCTGCTCGCCGCAGGCAAGGTTGGCCGGCTGCTTATCACGGGCGTCAACCAGACGACGACCGGTGGCGAGATCGCCCGTCTGACCCCGCGCTTCAGCGAATGGCTGCGCTGTTGTGTGGATCTTGGCTACGAAGCGCTCAACACACGCGGCAACGCCGTCGAGACGCGCGATTGGCTGCGCCGGCGCGGCCTGACGGGGCCGATCGTCGTCGTCACCTCCACCTACCATATGCCGCGGGCGCTGCTGGAGCTGCGTCGGCTCATGCCCGACACGGCCTTCACGCCCTATCATGTCGTCACCGAGCGCCAGCGCGCCGGCGACTGGTGGCTCAGCGCAAGGGCCGGCCGCCTTCTCATTGTGGAATATGTGAAATACCTCGCCGCGCTGGCGCGCGCCGTCGCTCTTCCGCCGCCGCGTTAGGCGGAGCGCCCGCCGCCTGCTTTTCTTTTGCCCCGCGATCGGGCATGGAAGGCGCATGCTCTACTTTCGATCTTTCATCTTTAATGTCCTTTTCTATGTCGTGCTGATCGGCCTGATGGTTTTCGGTCTGCCGATTCTCGCCATGTCCCGCCATGCGACGTTCTGGCTGGCGCGGCTGTGGGGTAAAGCGTCGATATGGATGCTCGACAGGATTTGCGGGACGAAAGTCGAATTCCGCAATCTGCACAACATTCCCAAAGGCGCCTACATCATCGCGCCCAAGCACCAGTCGATCTGGGAGACGTTCGCTCTGCTGCTGCATGCGCCGGATTTTTCCTACGTGCTGAAGCGCGAATTGATGTGGCTGCCGCTGTTCGGCCAATATCTCTGGAGCGCCGAGCAGATCGCCATCAACCGATCGAAAGGCAAGTCGTCGCTCAATCAGGTGGCCGCGCGCGCGCGCGAACTTTTCGCGACGGATCGGCAATTGTTCATCTTTCCCGAAGGCACGCGCCGGCCGGTCGGCGCTCCGCCCGCCTACAAGTTCGGCGTCGCGCAGGTTTACAGCGAATGCGGCGTGCCCTGCCTGCCGGTGGCGCTCAATTCCGGCGTGTTCTGGCCGCGGCGATCGTTCCTGCGCCGACCGGGAACCATAGTCGTCGACTATCTCGAGCCGATCGCGCCCGGCCTGTCGAAACAGGATTTCCTGACCGAACTGCAAAACCGCATCGAGACGCGCACCAACGAACTGGTCGCCGAGGCGATCGCCGGGGATCCCTCGCTCGCGGCGCTCATCGCGAGCGATGCGGCCGGAGACGAAGCCGAACCCCTGGCTTGACGTTGTTGTCTTTTTGTTCTAGTCATGTTCCCGCCTCGTCCGGGAACCCTCAGCATGCTCACACTTTTGCATCGCGCCCCTTCGGCGCCGCGGCTTCAGCCGGGCGCGATGATCGGAGCGCCGTTGGCGGCGCTTGACGGACAAAGGTTCTCCGGACGCTTTCAGGTTTGGCGGACGCAAAATGGCGAGCGCCTGGTCTGCACCGTGTTCGACGCCGGCGATGACGGCGCCTTTGACTGTCTCGAAGTCGCGGACGCGGCCATCGTTATCGGAGTCGGGCTCGACCGCTTCGGTCTCGCCCGGGCGCTGAGCGTTCTCGATCCCGACGATCTCGCGCGACGCGATCTCGCGGCGACGCGCGCGCTTTGGCCCGCCATTCATGAATGGCATATCCATCTTCTGGCCCGGACGCCGGATGAGGCGCGCCGCCGCGCCGCCGGATTGCGGGCGCTTGCCCGCCTGTAGGGCGCGTCCGCTTTCAGAGCCGCGCGACGACCCAGGCGAGCGTCTCATCCTCGATGCCCAGCTCGGCGAGATGGTCATAGGTGGAGCGCACGTAATCCGGATTGGGACCGGCCTGCCCGACGCCCTGACGCACATAGCGCAGAATGTCCTCGCGGCTCAGATAGCGGGCGTATTGCGAATGCCCGCGGTCGGCGACATAGGCCAGCGCCGCCACGTCGCGCCCGTCCTCGAGTCGCGCCCGCACCATGATCTCGCGATAGACGAAGGTCACTTGCTCACGCTCGCGCAGATAGGCGATGGTCGCCTCGCGCCGCGCCGCGGCGACGCGGAACGCAACGCCCGCGCAGCAGCCGCCATAGTCGAGACCAAGCACCAGCCCGGGTCGCTCCTCGGTGCCGCGATGCACATGCGAATAGACGCACAGGGCGCGATGATAGCCTTCGATCCCGGCTTTGCGCCGCTCCTCGAACGCGAACCCCGGACGCCACATCAGCGATCCGTAGCCGAAAATCCAGAGATCGCCCTGCGCCATGCCGCCTGCCCCTGTCTGCCGCTTCGCGCTATAAGCAAGCGGCGCGCGCGGCGAAACCCTTTTCTCGCGCGCCGTCTGACAATCGGGGATTTCGATGCAGGAAGCCGTTTCGCCGTCCGCGCCGCGCCGCGCCCGCCTCTACTGGCCCTTTGCGCTGATCGGCGTTCTCGCGCTCGGCTGGTCGGCGTTCTGGTTCTACGCTGTCGGGAGAACCGAATCGACGCTCGCCGCGTGGATCGAACGCGAAGCGAGCCACGGCCGGATCTGGGCCTGCCCGCAGCGTCGAACGGGGGGCTATCCCTTCCGCATCGAAGTGACCTGCGCGGCGCCGTCCTTCGCTGGACCAGCCGGCCAGGCCAAGGTTGAGGGCTCGCTCGGCGCCCTCAAGGCCTATGCCCAGGCCTGGGCGCCCAACCACATTCTGGCCGATCTCGACGGGCCGTTGAAAATCGCGCGCGACGACGGCGGCGTTCTTAAAATGACATGGTCGCGGCTGCGTCTCAGTCTTCGCGGCAAGCCAAGAGGTCTCGAGCGCTTTTCGCTGCAGGTCGCGGACGGCGCGCTTTCGGCCGGCGTCGCCGGGGAAAAGACGTTCGGGATGCGCGCCGCCGCCTTCGAGGCGCATGCGCGTCAGAGCCCGCAGCGCAACGACGACGCGTACGACCTGGCTTTGTCGTTGCGCAAGGCGGCGGTTCCGGCGCTGGACGCATTTCTCGGTTTACCCGAGCCGGCCGATCTCGATTTTTCCGGAACGTCGAACCAATTGGTCTTCGCCGAAAAGGGGAATGCGACGGAGCGATTGGAGACGTGGCGCGCCGCCGGCGGCCGGCTCGATCCAGCGAATCTCGATATTCGCAAAGGCGAAACGCGCCTGAAACTGACGGGCGGGCTTGGCCTCGACGCCGCCCACCGCCCCGAGGGCAAACTGCGACTGGAAGGTGACGGCCTGACAGCTCTCGCCAGGCGCTTCGGCCTCAAACTCGACATGGTCGCCGCCGGCAATCTCCTCGACGGCCTGCTCGGCGGCAAGCCGCGCAAGGAGAGCGACGCGAACAAGGCCGAACTGCGCCTGCCCCTGACTCTCGCCAACGGCCGCATCTCCGTCGGCCCGCTGCGTTTGCCGGTCGCCCTGCCGCCGCTCTACTGATCCTCGGCGCTCGCCGCGCGCCGGCCAAAATCGGGCGCCGCCGTCTCCTGCCCCTGCTCGATGATGCCGCGCCGGATGGCGCGCGTGCGCGTGAACAGCTCGAACAGGCCCTGGCCGTCGCCCCAACGGATCATGCGCTGCAGCGCCGCCAGATCCTCGTTGAAGCGGCCGAGCATTTCCAGCACCGCATCCTTGTTGTTGAGGAACACGTCGCGCCACATGGTCGGATCGGAGGCGGCGATGCGGGTGAAATCGCGGAAGCCGCCAGCCGAGAATTTGATGACCTCCGACTGCGTCACCTCTTCCAGATCGGCGGCCGTGCCAACGATATTGTAGGCGATGAGATGCGGCACATGGCTGGTGATCGCCAGCACCAGATCGTGATGCGCCGGCGACATGATCTCGACATTCGAGCCGACCGCCCGCCAGAACGCGTCCACCCGCGCCGTCGCCGCGCCGTCCGCGCCCTCGGGCGGCGTGACGATGCACCAGCGGTTGAGGAACAGGGTGGCGAACCCCGCGTCCGGCCCGGAATATTCCGTGCCCGCCACGGGATGGGCGGGAATGAGGTGGACGCCCGCCGGCAGATGTGGCGTCAACGCCGCCACGACCGAGCCCTTGACCGAGCCGACGTCAGAGACAATGGCGCCCGGCGCCAGCGCCGGGCCGATCGCGGCGCCGACATCGCCCATCGCGCCCACGGGCACGCAGAGGATGACGAGATCCGCGCCGGCGGCGGCCGCCGCCAGGTCTGTTGTGACGAACTCCGCGACGCCCAGCTCGCGCACCCGCGCGCAGACCTCGGCCGAGGCGTCGCCGGCGACGATCTCGCCCGCGAGGCCCTTGCGCCGCGCCGCGCGCGCCAGCGAAGAACCGATCAGCCCGAGGCCGATCAGGGCGACGCGCGCGAACAGCGGCGCATCGAGTTTCGGACCGAGACCGTCAGCCACGGGAATCCGCCTTCTGCGTGAGAAAATCCCTCAGCGCCGAAACGACGAGGCGATTGGCCTCCTCCCCGCCGACGGACAGGCGCAAGGCGTGCGGCAGGCCGTAGGCGCCAACCGCGCGCAGGATGAGCCCCCGGGCCGACAGGAAAGCGTCGGCGTCCTTCGCCGTCCGTCCGGCCTCCCGTGGAAAATGGATCAGCAGGAAATTGGCGACGCTGGGCGTCACCATGAGCCCCAACGCGCCGATCTCCGCGGTCAGCCATTCAAGCCATTGCTGGTTGTGCGCCGTGGCGTTGGCGACGTGCTCGACATCGCCGATCGCGGCGATTCCGGCCTCCATCGCCGGGCCGTTGACATTGAAGGGGCCCCGGATGCGGTTGATGGCGTCGGCGACATGCGCCGGCGCATAGCACCAGCCGACGCGCAGATTGGCGAGGCCGTAGATCTTCGAGAAGGTGCGCGTCATCACGACGTTTTCGGACATCGACACGAGTTCGAGGCCCGCCGAATAATCGTTGCGCGTCACATATTCCGCATAGGCTGCGTCAAGAACGAGCAGAACCTGCGGCGGCAGCGAACGGGCCAGCCGCTTCACCTCCTCGAACGGCAGATAGGTGCCGGTCGGATTGTTCGGATTGGCGACGAAGACGATTTTCGTGCGCGCCGTCACGCGCGCCAGGATCGCGTCGACATCGGCCGTATAGGCGCGCTCGGGCGCGACGACCGGCGTCCCGCCCGCCGCCAGAATGGCGATGCGATAGACGAGGAAGCCGTGCTCGGTGAAGAGTCCCTCGTCGCCCGGTCCCACATAGGCGTGCGTCAGCAGATTGAGAATGTCGTCCGATCCCGCGCCGCAGACGATGCGGTCGGGATCGAGCCCGTAGCGCGCGCCGATCGCCTCGCGCAGCTTGCGCGCCGTGCCCTCCGGGTAGGACGGCAGCTTGCCGGCGAGCGCGTGATACGCCTCGATGGCGCGCGGCGACGGGCCAAGAGGGGTTTCGTTGGACGACAGCTTGTGGACCTTGGCGCCGCCGGTCGCAGCGCTTTTGCCGGGCACATAAGCGTCGATGGCGAGAACGCCCGGACGTGGCGCGGGACGGAGGAGGGGTTCGGCGGTCATCTCAACAACTCCGGGATCAGGCGCGAGGAACGATCAGGCGGTCACGCCCGGATGTCGTTGCGCCGAAAAGGAATATCGCGCCGCATGGCTTCCGGCTTCGGCGATGCGCGCGTCGCCGGCGCCGGCCTCCGTCAACGCCGCGCGCAACGCCGTCGCATCGACCGCGCCAGGCGCCGAGACCAGCAGCGACAGCCCGACCCCGTCGGGCGCGTTGCCGATGATGTCGGCGCCGAGCGCGCCGAGCGCGGCCGGCAGGCCGCCGGTCCAGCGCTCCAGCGACAGCGACCAGATCGCCAGATCGCGCGCCGCCGCCTCGGCCAGCGGCTGCGCCACCAGAAACACGGGCAGACCGGCGGGATGGTCCGGCCGCTCAACGAAAGGCAGCCGCGCGATGATCTTGGGCGCGGCCGGCTCCGTCAGCGCGCTCCACCATGCGCCGGCCGCCGCTCCGCCGTCGACCCGCACCATGCCGAGATCGCCGGACGAACGCGCCACAGCGTCGATCACGCCGCGCGCGCCGTGGTGCGTCAGATAGGGAACGGTGAAGCCGAAATGAAAACGCACGCTGTCGCGCATCGCCGCGTCGCCGGCGCAATCGTCGGCATGGACCGAATAATTCGCCTGCACATAGGTGAAGGTCGAGATGATGATGCGCCAGATGCTCTCGACCGTATCGACCGGCAGCAGGCCGCGATGACGCTCGACAAGGCCGCGCATCATCGCCGCCTCGCGGCCGGGACGAAAGGCCGAGCCGCCGCCCTGCCTTGCCTTGACCGCGATCAGGCGATCGATGATCCGGCCCCGCTCCATCAGCAGCTCATGCATGGCCGCGTCGATCCGGTCGATATCGACGCGCAGATCGGCGAGCGTTTCGAGCTTTTGCGGCTGGTCCATCGGCATGTCTTCGGCTTGGCTGCGGCGCAGAACGCTTATTAGAGGGTTTTCCCGCGAAGGGGAAAGCGCCTCGCGCAAAGAAAACGCGCCAACGGGAAAGCCTTGCATCGCCTCGAACCTTGCGGAGAAGGCAAGGCGCGCGCCGTCGCCAGGGCGACGACGCAACAGGGAGGCGAAACGCCGTCTTGACACCCGCGTCGCGTCGCTCCTAAATACCGGACGAGATGTTCGGAAAATCGAACGATCGCAAGCGACCATCGGATTCACCGTGACGCCGACCCGAACAGCAGCCGTGCGACAAGCTGAGGCGCCAGAGAGCCTCAGCCACCGATTCCGCGACGATCAGCCGTTGAAGATGGATTCCGGCGCGTTGATCGCGCCACTGACCATCGCCTATCAGACCTATGGCGAACTCAACGCCGACAAATCGAACGCCGTGCTGGTGTGTCACGCCCTGACCGGCGATCAGCATGTCGCCAACGAGCATCCCGTCACGGGCAAGAGCGGCTGGTGGGAAACGATGGTGGGGCCCGGCCGGCCGATCGACACCGACCGCTTCTTTATCATCTGCGCCAATGTCGTCGGCGGCTGCATGGGCACGACCGGGCCCATGTCGACCAATCCGGCGACGGGCAAGCCCTATGGGCTCGACCTGCCGGTGGTCACCATTCGCGACATGGTGCGCGCGCAGGCCATGCTGATCGACCATTTTGGCATCGACAGCCTGTTTTGCGTCATTGGCGGCTCAATGGGCGGAATGCAGGTGCTGCAATGGGCGGCGAGCTACCCCGACCGGGTGTTCTCCGCCATGCCGGTCGCCACGGCGCCGCGCCATTCCTCGCAGAATATCGCCTTTCACGAGGTCGGCCGGCAGGCGGTCATGGCCGATCCGGACTGGCGCGGCGGGCGCTATCTCGACGAGGGCGTGCAGCCCTCCAAGGGCCTTGCCGTCGCCCGGATGGCCGCGCATATCACCTATCTGTCGGATGAGGCGCTGCATCGCAAGTTCGGCCGCAATCTGCAGGATCGCGAGACGCACACGTTCTCGTTCGACGCCGATTTCCAGATCGAGAACTATCTGCGCTATCAGGGCATGACCTTCGTCGACCGCTTCGACGCCAATTCCTATCTCTACGTCACGCGCGCATGCGACTATTTCGATCTCGCGGCGGATTACGACGGCTCGCTGGCCGCGGCCTTCAGCGGCGCCAGGACGCGCTTCTGCGTCGTCTCTTTCTCCTCCGACTGGCTTTATCCGACCGGCGCCTCGCGCGCCATCGTGCACGCGCTCAACGCGGCGGGCGCCTCCGTCTCCTTCGTCGACGTCGAGACCGACAAGGGCCACGACGCCTTCCTGCTTGACGTGCCGGATTTCATGGCCACGTCGCGCGGCTTCATCGACGCTGCGGCCCGCGCCCGCGGCCTGCCGCCCGCCCGACAGGATCGACGCCCGTGACCGATGTCCAAATCCTGAAACCGAACGAAACGCCGTCGAGCGCGACGCGCGTCGATCTTGTTCTGATCGCCGGGATGGTGGAACGGGGCTCTCGCGTGCTCGATGTCGGCTGCGGCGACGGCGCGTTGCTGCGCCTGCTCGCCGAGGACAAGGGCGTCGACGCGCGCGGCATGGAATTGTCGCAGCGCGGCGTCAATGATTGCGTCGCCAAGGGGCTTTCGGTCATCCAGGGCGACGCCGACGTCGATCTCGTCGATTATCCGACCGACGCCTTCGACTATGTCATTCTTTCGCAGACGATTCAGGCGACGCGCCAGCCGCGCCGCGTTCTGGAGAACATGCTGCGCGTCGGCCGCCGCGCCATCGTCTCGTTTCCGAATTTCGGTCATTGGCGCATTCGCGCCCAGGTGGCGCTGAAAGGCCGGATGCCGGTCACGGAGAACCTGTCCTACGCCTGGTACGACACGCCCAACATCCATTTTTGCACGATCCGCGATTTTGTCGCGCTCGTCGATGATGCGGGAGCCCGAATCGAGCGCGCGGTCGCGCTCGATCGTTATGGCCAGCCCATGCGCGTCCATGCGCCCTGGGCGGTTTGGAATCTGTTCGGAGAGCAGGCGGTTTTCCTGCTCGAGCGCAAGAAATAGGGATCAGCCCTTCGCCTTGGCCGCCCTGGCGCGGTCGATGGCTTCGACAATGATCTTGCGCGCTTCCGCCGCGTCGCCCCAGCCGTCGAGCTTGACCCATTTGCCGGGCTCGAGATCCTTGTAATGCACAAAGAAATGCTCGATCTGCTTCCAGGTGATTTCCGGCAGATCGGTGTAATTGTGCACGTTGGCGTAACGCTGCGTCAGCTTGGGCGACGGAACGGCCACGATTTTCTCGTCGCCGCCGCCCTCGTCCGTCATTTTCAGCACGCCGATCGGCCGCACATTGATGATCGAGCCCGGAATGATCGGACGCGTATTGGCGACGATCACGTCGCACGGGTCGCCATCGTCCGAAAGGGTGTTGGGGATGAAGCCGTAGTTCCCCGGATATTGCATCGGGGTGTAGAGAAAGCGGTCGACGACGAGCGTGCCGACGTCCTTGTCCATCTCATATTTGACCGGTTCGCCGCCGATCGGCACTTCGATGACCACATTGACGTCGTCGGGCGGATTCTTGCCAATGGAAATGGCGTCGAGGCGCATGAATATCTCCGAAGGGCCAAAAGGGCCCCGTCTCTGTTAAAGCCTTTGCCGGGGAGGCTCGCAAGTTCGACTTTTGAGTCAGGGTTGAGGCTTTGAGAACGTGAAGCCGATACGCGCGAGACGCGCCTCGCCGAACCGCTCCTGCGTCCGGTGCGTCGCCTGACCGCCCATGCGCTCGTAGAAGGCGACGGCCCGTTCGTTGTCGACAAGCGCCCAGACGATGAAACTGTCGAAGCCGTGCGCAGCCAGATCGCGGCGCGCCGCGTCGAACAGCCGACGACCGAACCCCAATCCCTGAAATTCCGGCGCGAGATAGAGTTCGAAAATCTCGCCGCCCGAGTCGAGCGCCGGCATCCGGTTGCGCCCGTAGCTCACATAGCCGGCGATCGATTCGTCGAAATCCACGACGGCGATGCTGGCGCCGCGCAGGATCGCCGACCGCCACCAGCGCGGGCCGCGCCGGGCGATCATGCGTTCGAGTTCGCGTCCCGGGATAACGCCGCGATAGGCTTCACGCCAGGCGCAATCATGCGTCTCGGCGATTTCCGCCGCGTCCTCCGGGCGTGCCCGGCGCAAGGTGATGACCGTGCTGACCATAGGTCGATCGTGGCCCGCTTTTGCCCTCAGGGCAAGAGCGGGCGCGATCAATTTCCCGCAGAGCGACGCGCCGCGCGGAAGAATAGATCAGCGAAAACAGATGACTGTGAAGATTTGCCGATCGCCGCCGATCTGTTTTCTCGCTAACCGCGGCGCCGGCCGTGCTGTCCGCCCCTCGCCTGTCCGTCGCGGCCGCGTGGCGACGGCTTGGCCGCGTTGGGCCGCGCGTTTTGCGAGGGGCCGCGTCCGCCGCCGCCGCCCGCGCCCTGTCGGGGCCGGTTGTCGCGCGGCGCCTGTCGCGCCGGCTGGCTTTCCGGGGCGCCCGGGGCCTCGGCCGGCGCCGGCCCAAGCGGATTCTCCAGCACGTCGACGCGCTGCTTCGTCAATCGCTCGATGTCGCGCAGATAGGCGCGCTCCTCGCGGTCGCAGAAGGAAATGGCGATGCCGGCGCTGCCGGCGCGCGCCGTGCGGCCGATGCGATGCACATAGGATTCGGCGACATTCGGCAGGTCGAAATTGATGACGTGCGTCACGCCGTCGACGTCGATGCCCCGCGCCGCGATGTCGGTCGCCACCAGCAGGCGCGACTGCCCCGAGCGGAACGCCGCCAGCGCCCGCTCACGTTGCGCCTGCGACTTGTTGCCGTGAATGGCGTCGGCCTCGATTCCCGCCGCGGCGAGATGTTTCACGACGCGATTGGCGCCATGCTTGGTGCGGGTGAAGACCAGCGCGCGAGAAATCGCCGCGTCGTCCAGCAGGCGATGCAAAAGGCGCTGTTTCGACGCAGTGTCGCAGAAAATCACTTTCTGCTCGACGCGCTCGGCCGTCGAGGCGACCGGCGTCACCGCGACATGCGCCGGATTGGTCAGGAGCCGGCCGGCGAGATCGGCGATCTCGCGTGGCATGGTGGCCGAGAAGAACAGGCTGCGGCGTCTGGCCGGCAGATGCGCGACCAGCCGCCGGATGTCGTGGATGAAGCCCATGTCGAGCATCTGGTCGGCTTCGTCGAGCACGAAGACCTCGACCTCGGCGAGGCTCAGCGCCTTCTGGTTGACCAGATCGAGCAACCGGCCCGGCGTGGCGACGACGATGTCGAGGCCGGGGGCGCAGGCGCGGATTTGGCGCCCCAGCGGCACGCCGCCGAAGATCACGCTCGACGTCAACGGCAGGAAACGGCCATAGCTCCTGAAGCTCTCCTCGATCTGCGAGGCGAGTTCGCGCGTCGGCGACAGCACGAGCGCGCGGCAGGTGCGGGCGTGCGGACGCTTCTGATGATGCGACAGATAATGCAGGATCGGCAAAGCGAAAGCTGCAGTCTTGCCGGTGCCGGTCTGGGCGATGCCGATCAGGTCGCGGCCGGCCATGACATGGGGAATGGCCTGCGCCTGGATCGGCGTCGGAGTCTCATAATTTTCAGCCGCGAGGGCGCGCAGAATCGGCGCGGCGAGACCGAGGTGAGAGAATTGCGTCAAAGGATGGTCCTGAACAGGCGCGCTTCATCATGGCGCGCGGAATCACGGCTTCGCGTGGGAATTGACGGCGGCGCGTGAGCCGCATCGTCGGAAGCTGCCGCCTTCGGACAGGGCGAGGCCGACGAGGCCTCGTCACGCATCCTGAAACGCCCGAGGGCGACGCTGATGCCCAACATATGCGCGCGATGGCGCCCCATGTCAAACCGGCGCTCGGCGCCAGGAGCGCGTCGGACTAAGCTCGACGCCATGATTCGCCCCGCCCTTGCCGCGCTTTTCGTTCTCGCCCTTATCTCCTCCGGCTGCGCCGCCGTCGCCGTCACCTCGGCGGCTGTCACGGTGGCGGGAGCCGGCGTCAGCGCCGTGACGACCGTGGCGGGAGCCGGCGTCTCCGTCGCCGGCGCGGCGGTCAAGGCCGGCGCCAGCGCCGTATCCTCAGCATCGGACAAGAAAGACGAGGACGCGACGGCGAATTAGGCTGAAGGCGCCCGCTCTTGAATCGGTCAGGCCAGCCCTCCATATCTGCGCTGCGGCGTGACGCCGTGGAAGGCGCCGCAGACGGGCTTTCCGGGCCACCGAGGCGCCTGAGGGGCTTCGCATGACGCGCATGAGCACTTTGAATTCGCCGTTTCTGCTCGGTTTCGACGACATCGAGCGCGCGCTCGACCGCGTCACGCGGTCAGCTTCCGACGGCTACCCGCCTTATAATATCGAGCGGCTGGCGCGCAGCGAGACGGCGCCCGAACGGCTTCGCATCACCCTGGCGGTCGCCGGCTTCACCCGCGAGCAACTCGAGGTGACGCTGGAGGAGAATCAGCTTGTCATCCGCGGCCGCCAGCAGGACGACAAGGAGCGGCAATATCTGCATCGCGGCATCGCCGCGCGGCAGTTTCAACGCGCCTTCCTGCTCGCCGACGGCATGAGGGTTCTGGGCGCCGACCTGTCCGACGGTTTGCTGTCCGTCGATCTCGTCCGGCCCGAGCCGGAGCGCGTGATCCGGAAGATCGATATCGCCGCGCGGGACTGACCCGGTCCGCGCGGTCGGTGAGCGGGGCCATGACGGCCCGCGAAAGGAGTGAATGTCATGGTCGAGTCGAGACAGACCCCCCTGACCCCCGAGCAGTTCGCCCATCTGGGGGACGGCGACGTCGCTTACGTCAAGCCCATCATGTCCGAGGACGTGAAAAAGCTCTTCCCCGAGGCGCCGGCGATCCAGCCAGGCCTGAAGCTCTTCGCCCTCTATACGGCGCATGGCGCGCCAATCGTCGTCACGCAGTCGCGCGACGCGGCGATCGCCAACGCCATGGAGAACGAGCTGCATACGCTCAGCCTGCACTGATCCGCGGACGCGGCGTCAATCGTCGCTGAACAGTTTCTCAAGGAAGCTTTTCTCACGCGGCGGCGGAATGGAGCCGACCGTGTCGCGGCTTGGCCGCGCGCCGGGGGCAGGAATGAGTCCAGGCGGCAGAAGGTCGTTGTCGCGCGCCCGTTGCGGCCGTGGCGCCGGCTCGCGCTGTTGTTGCGCGGCCCGCTCGGCCGCCCGGTTGATCGTCATCGGTTCCCCGGAGGGAGGCTGCGACGACGGCGCTTGCCGTGTCGGCGGCGCGGGTTCCGCGAGCTGGCCCGTCGCGGGATCGCGCATCGGCGCCGGCGCGGCGGCGACCGGCTCGGGCGTTGCGGTCGAACGCCATGCCCCGCCGGGCAGGGCGGCGACAGGAACGGCCCTATGCGCCGCCTTCATGAAGCGGCTCCAGATTTCGACCGGCAGATTGCCCCCGGAGGCCTTTTTCGTCGGCGAGGAATCGTCGTTGCCAAGCCAGACGCCGGCGACCAGCCGGCTCGTGTAGCCCACGAACCAGGCGTCGCGAAATTCCTGGCTCGTGCCCGTCTTTCCCGCCGCCTGCCAACCGGGCAGTTCGGCTTTGCGCGCCGTGCCGACGGTCAGGGTCTCGGTCATCATCGCGTTCATCATACCCACATGGGCGGCGTCGATGACGCGCCCGTGGCTCGACCCCTTGCGCGCATAGATTTGCCTGCCGTCCGCCTTGCGCACGCGTGTGATGATATGCGCCTGCACGCCGACGCCGCCATTGGCGAACGGCGCATAGGCCGTGACCAGTTCGAGCGGCGTCACCTCTGACGTTCCCAGCGCGATGGTCGGATTGGCCTGGAGCGGCGAGACGATCCCGAGCCGCCGCGCCGTTTTCGCCACCGTTCGGGCGCCGACCTCAAGCCCGAGCCGCACCGCCACCGTGTTGAGCGAGAAGGCGAGCGCCCGCGTCAGGCTGACCGGGCCGAAATATTCCCGCGAATAGTTCTCGGGCTGCCAGCCGCGCACGTTGAGGGGGCCGTCCTCGCGCATCGTATCCGGCGTCAGGCCCTTCTGCTCCAGCGCGGCCAGATAGACGAAGGGCTTGAACGCCGAGCCCGGCTGGCGCTTCGCCGAAATCGCGCGGTTGAACTGGCTGTCGGAATAATTGCGGCCGCCGACCAGGGCCTTGATGGCGCCGTTGGGATCAAGCGCCACGAGAGCGCCCTGGCTGACGCCGAATTTGGCGCCCCTGGCGTCGAGTTCGTCGGTCAGCGCCTTTTCCGCCGTCGTCTGCAAGACGGGATTGAGCGTCGTGGTGACGACAATATCTTCGTCGATGGCGCCGACCGTTTCGTCGAGCACGTCCATCACATGATCGGCGGCGTAATTGATCGATCCGGCGCCGGTCTCCTTCCGGGCCTCGGCCGGACGCGACAGCGCCAGCTTCGCCATCGCCTCGGTGATATGTCCTTCCTGCGCCATCGCGGCGATGACCTGGGCCGCGCGTTCGCTGGCGGCGTCGGGATTGCGGTTGGGCGCCAGCCTGGTCGGCGCTTTCATCAATCCCGCGAGCACGGCGGCCTCCGGCAGGGTGATGGCGCGCGCGCCATGACCGAAATACTTCCGCGCCGCCGCTTCGACGCCGTAGGCGCCCGAGCCGAAATAGACCCGGTTCAGATAGAGTTCGAGAATCTGGTCCTTCGAATAGCGGTGCTCGAGCCAGACGGCGAGGATCGCCTCCTGAATCTTGCGCGACAACGTCCGTTCCTGGGTCAGGAACAGGTTTTTCGCCAATTGTTGGGTCAGCGTCGAGCCGCCCTGCATCGCCTTGCCCATCAGATTGCGCGTCAGCGCGCGCGCGATGCCGATCGGATCGATGCCGAAATGTGAATAGAAGCGCCGATCCTCAATGGCGACGAAGGCTTTCGGCGCGTAAGGCGGCAGTTCGGAGAGGTGGATCGCCGCGCCCCCCGTATCGCCGCGGTTGGCGAGCAGGGTCCCATCCTCGCCGAGGATGGCGATGTTCGGCGGCCGCCTGGGAATGGCGAGCTGATCGATCGGCGGCAGTTGCGCGGCGTGATAGACGACGAGCCCGACGCCGCCGATGATCGCCCAGACGCCGGTGACCATGCCCCAATAGCCGAGCCAGCCGAGGGCCGAGCGCCGCTTGCGCGCCTTGCCCCCGGCGTCCTTTGCCGAATCCCGGCCCTTTCGGCCACGCGCCATGCCCCTGCTCTCCTGCGCCGCATCGACCGTCCGTGCTTGCGCGCGCCTTTTTCGGCCTGCGCGCGGAACGGGGCGATCCTCCGGCGAAACGGAAATGTCTTCGTCCCGGCGCGGTTGACCAAAGGTCGGCTCTCGGTTGTGGCTTCTCCAGTCGTCTTTCATGGAAGCGGCGACAAATCCCGGACCACGCGCGTCGCCCCGCACGGCGGCGACGCTCCGGGATCAACCCTAGAATCGGCGGATTAAGGGCCGGTTAAGGTTGAACATCTGGCGCCTTTCTTGTGAAAATCGGCGATGATGGCGCTGCTTGCGCCGTCGTCGGGCTTGAACTCGCGGCCTGCGCGCGCCAAAGTCACCGTCCGCTCGCGCGGCCTTGCGCGGGCGTGTGTTGGTTTGGCGGGATCGTCCGGTTATGAAAGTCACCCTCGAACGCGCGGCCCTGTTGAAGTCGCTGGGCCATGTCCATCGCGTCGTCGAACGCCGCAATACGATCCCGATTCTGTCCAACGTTCTGCTCAAGGCCGAAGGCCGCGCCCTGCGCCTCAAGGCGACCGATCTCGATCTCGAAATCACCGAAACGGTCGAGGCGGACGTCGGCATGGCCGGCTCGACGACGCTGCCGGCCCACACACTTTACGACATCGTGCGCAAACTGCCCGACGGCGCGCAGGTCTCGCTGGAGACGATGGGCGACGGCGGCCAGTTGCTGCTGCGCTCCGGCCGCTCGCGCTTCAACCTGCAATGCCTGCCCGAGAGCGACTTTCCCGATCTCGCCGCCGGCGACCTCGGCCATCGTTTCGCGCTGTCGGCCGGCGATCTGAAGAAGCTGATCGAGAGGACGCAATTCGCCATCTCCAACGAGGAGACGCGCTACTATCTCAACGGCATTTTCATGCACACGATCGATGTCGACGGCCATGTGATGCTGCGCGCGGTCGCGACCGACGGCCACCGTCTCGCCCGCGTGGAAATGCCGGCGCCTCCCGGCGCGGCCGGCATGCCGGGCGTCATCGTGCCGCGCAAGGCCGTGACCGAGGTGCAGAAGCTGATCGAGGACGCCGCCGCCGAAGTCGTGGTGGAAATGTCGACGGCCAAGGCGCGCTTCACCTTCGGCGACGTCGTGCTGACCTCCAAACTCATCGACGGCGCCTTCCCCGACTATGCGCGCGTGATCCCGACCGGCAATGACAAGCGCCTGACCGTCGAGCGCGCCCAGTTCGCCGAGGCGGTGGACCGCGTCTCCACCATTTCCTCCGAGCGGGGCCGGGCCGTGAAGCTGGCGCTCGCCGACGGCAAGCTCGTGCTGTCGGTCACCAACCCGGATTCGGGCTCGGCGACGGAGGAACTGGAGGTCGATTATGACGCCGCGCCGCTCGATATCGGCTTCAATTCCCGCTACCTGCTCGACATCATGCAGCAGCTCGACAGCGACACAGCCCTGTTCAAGCTCGCTGATCCGGGCTCGCCGACGCTGGTGCAGGACCGCGACGGCGCCGCGGCGCTCTATGTGCTGATGCCGATGCGCGTCTGATTTTGCGCAAAGACCGCTTTGCTGGCATGACAACGTCGCCATGAGCGCGCTCGCCCGCCTTGACGATTCGCCCGACCCGGCCCTGCGCCGGGTGCGTCGCATCGTGCTCGGCGATTTCCGCTCCTACGCCGCCCTCGATCTGCGCCTTGACGCGCCCATGGCCGCGCTGACCGGCGACAACGGCGCCGGCAAGACCAATCTCATCGAGGCCCTGTCGCTGTTCGCACAGGGCCGCGGCCTGCGCCGCGCCGACCTGGCTGAAATGGCCCGCGCCGGCGGACGCGGCGGCTTCGCGGTTTCGATCGAACTCGAAGGCGGCGACGGCGTGGCCCAACTCGGCACGGGGCTGGAGCCAGGCGAGGGACCATCGCCGGCGACGCGCAAATGCCGGATCGATCGCGCGCCCGTGGCTTCGCCGCGGGCGTTTGCCGACCACGTGCGCCTCGTCTGGCTGACGCCGGCCATGGATGGCCTGTTCTCCGGATCGGCGGGAGACCGCCGCCGCTTTCTCGACCGTCTGGTTCTTTCGGTTGATGCGGACCACGGCTCCCGCGTCGCGGCGCTGGAGCGCGCCCTGCGCAATCGCAATCGCCTGCTGGAGGAAGCCCGCCCCGACGCCATCTGGCTCGACGCCGCCGAGCACGAGGTGGCCGAGCTGGGCGTCGCCGTCGCCGCCGCCCGGGCCGAGACCGTCTCGCGGCTCGCCGCGCTCATCGCCGCCGGCCGCGACGACGCTTCGCCCTTCCCCTTCGCCGAGGTGGAACTCGTCGGCGATGTCGAGACCCTTGTCGTCGAAAGCCCGGCGCTGACGGCCGAGGAGACCTTCCGCCGCTGGCTGCGCGACGGGCGCGCCCGCGACGCCGCCGCCGGACGCGCGCTCATCGGCCCGCAGACCGCCGACCTGCGCGTCCGTTACGGACCGAAACAGATCGCGGCGGCGCTCTCGTCGACCGGCGAACAAAAGGCGCTCCTCGTCGGTCTCGTGCTGGCGCAGGCGCGCCTCGTCGCCGCCATGAGCGGCTTCGCGCCGCTGATCCTGCTCGACGAGATCGCGGCGCATTTTGATCCGTCCCGCCGCAGCGCCCTGTTCGCGGATTTGGCCAGGCTGGGGGGACAGGTGTGGCTGACCGGGGCGGACCCCGCCGCCTTCGCCGCCATGCCCGCCGGAGCGGCGGTCTACGAGGTGGCCGCGGGCTCCGTGCGGGCGCTCTCCCGGCCGCGCTGAAGGCCGCTGTTCCCCGCCGGGCCGAAAGCCCTCGCGGCGCCGGAAAAGCTGCCTTTTCCGGGCGTTCCGGGGTAAACTGGAAGCCACCATCGAATCACCCGGGCAGTCGACGGTTTCGTCTGCCTGAAAGCCGAAAGACCATCATGTCCGACACCAACGTTCCGCCGGGCGCCGGCGCCGAATCCTACGGCGCCGATTCGATCAAGGTGCTCCGCGGCCTCGACGCGGTGCGCAAGCGCCCTGGCATGTATATCGGCGACACCGACGACGGCTCCGGCCTGCATCACATGATCTACGAGGTCGTCGACAACGCCATCGACGAGGCGCTCGCCGGCCACGCGACCCGCGTCACCGTGACCCTCAACGCCGACGGCTCCTGCACCGTCACCGACAACGGCCGCGGCATCCCCACCGACATCCATTCCGAGGAAGGCGTTTCGGCGGCCGAGGTCATCATGACCCAGCTCCACGCCGGCGGAAAATTCGACCAGAATTCCTACAAGGTGTCGGGCGGCCTGCACGGCGTCGGCGTCTCTGTCGTGAACGCGTTGTCGAGCTGGCTGAAATTGCGCATCTGGCGCGACGGCAAGGAGCATTTCATCGAATTCGCCCATGGCGATGCGGTGTCGCCGCTGATCGTCGTCGGCCCCGGCGGCGCGGAGGACGGCGTCCCCAAACGTGGCACCGAAGTCACCTTCATGCCTTCTATCGGGCCGGAGGACAGCCGGGCTACGTTCAAACGCGTGACCGAATTCGATTACGCCACGATCGAGCATCGCCTGCGCGAACTGGCGTTTTTGAATTCCGGCGTGCGCATCATTCTCACCGACGCGCGCAAGGCCGAGGTGAAGCGCGAGGAATTGTTCTACGAAGGCGGGCTGGAAGCGTTCGTCCGCTATCTCGATCGCGCCAAGTCGCAGCTTCTTCCCAGGCCGGTGCTGATGAAGGGCGAGCGCGACGGCATCACCGTCGAGGTCGCGCTGTGGTGGAACGACAGTTATCACGAGAACGTGCTGGCCTTCACCAACAACATTCCCCAGCGCGACGGCGGCACGCATCTCGCCGGCCTGCGCGGAGCGCTGACGCGGCAGGTGACGGGCTACGCCAACAATTCCGGCCTGTCGAAGAAGGAGAAGGTCGATCTCACCGGCGAGGATTGCCGGGAAGGCCTCACCTGCGTCTTGTCGGTGAAAGTGCCGGACCCGAAATTCTCCTCGCAGACGAAAGATAAGCTTGTCTCCTCCGAAGTGCGGCCTGTCGTCGAGAACATCGTCAACGAGGCGCTGAACCAATGGTTCGAGGAGCATCCGCAAGAGGCGCGCACGGTCGTCGGCAAGGTCATTCAGGCCGCCGCCGCCCGCGAGGCCGCCCGCAAGGCGCGCGAGGCGACGCGCAAGGATCCGCTCAGCGTCTCCTCGCTCCCCGGCAAGCTCGCCGATTGTCAGGAGCGCGACCCCGCCAGGGCCGAACTGTTCATCGTCGAGGGCGATTCGGCCGGCGGCTCGGCCAAGCAGGGCCGCAACCGCGAATATCAGGCGATCCTGCCCCTGCGCGGCAAAATTCTGAATGTCGAGCGCGCCCGCATGGACAAGATGCTGTCGAGCCAGGAAATCGGCACGCTCATCACCGCGCTCGGCGCCGGCATCGGCCATGACGGCGCGCACGCCTTCAACGCCGACAAGCTGCGCTATCACAAGATCATCATCATGACCGACGCGGATGTCGACGGTTCGCACATCCGCACCCTGCTGCTCACCTTCTTCTTCCGCCAGATGCGGGAGCTGATCGAGCGCGGGCATCTCTATATCGCCCAGCCGCCGCTCTACAAGGTCAAGCGCGGCGGCTCCGAGCAATATCTGAAGGACGAGCGCGCGCGGGAGGATTACCTCATCGGCAACGGGCTCGACGGCGCGGTGCTGCGGCTGGCGAGCGGCGAGGAGCGCGCCGGCGCCGACCTGCGCGCCATCGTCGAGGAGGCGCGCCTCGTGCGCCAGACGCTGGCGAGCCTGCACTCGCGTTACGACCGCACCGCCGTGGAGCAGGCCGCCATCGCCGGCGCGCTGCGCCCCATTCGCCCGGACGAGGAAACAACCGTGCAGGCCCTGGCGGACGATGTCGCGCGCCGTCTCGACGCCCTGTCGGACGAGACCGAGCGCGGCTGGCGGGCGAGCGTCGAGAACGGCGGCTACATCTTCGCCCGCGAGGTGCGCGGCGTGCGTCAGGCGAGCCTGCTCGACGCCGGCCTGCTCGCCTCGGGCGAGGCCCGCCGCCTCAACGATCACGCCGCGAGCCTGCGCGAGGTCTACGCCGCGCCGGCGAGTTTCGCGCGCCGCGGCGAGGAGAAACAGGCCGCCGGGCCCGGCGAATTGCTCGACGTCGTCATGGCCGCCGGCCAGAAGGGCATCAGCCAGTTCCAGCGCTACAAGGGCCTCGGCGAAATGAACCCCGAGCAATTGTGGGAGACGACGCTCGACCGCAACGCCCGCTCGCTCTTGCAGGTGAAGATCAAGGAAGGCGACGAGGCCGACGACATTTTCGTCAAGCTGATGGGCGACGTCGTCGAACCGCGCCGCGAATTCATCCAGGACAACGCGCTGAACGTGTCGAATCTGGACGTGTGACGGCCCCCTCTCTTGCCCTCCCCCACTTCGTGTTGTTCAGACCGGGGAGAGGGGATGCCGCGGGACCTTCATGAATGTTTCCGGCCAATCACGTCGGGCGCCGCATATTCCCTCTCCCGCTTGCGGGGGAGGGTCAGGGAGGGGGCGCAAGCGCTCCTTGCGCGCCGATAAAGATCGGCGTCATCGCCCCGCCGAACTCCGACCTCACCCGCATCCCGATCGCAAGCCCCTTCTCCCCATGCCCCATCACGCGAACGCCCTCGTCGAGATCGACGAGGACGAGCGTGTAAGGGACCTGGACCTGCAAGTCCTTCGACGGCGCGCGCGTCACTTGCGTGACCGAGGCGACGGTTCCAAGGCCCGAGGCTTCGCGTCGCCCGATCTTGTCCGAGCCGCAGCGCGGACAGAACGGGCGCGGAAAGGCGTGGACCGCGCCGCAGGCCGCGCAGGCGTCGTAGCAGAGGCGCGGCGCGCCTTGCGTCCAGTCGGGCAGGCTCATCGCACGCGCTCCATCACGAGGCTGACATGCGCCGACATCACCCCGCCGTCGGCATGGATGAAGCCGAGCGACGGGTCCGCGACCTGACGCGGCCCGGCGCGGCCGGCGCATTGCAGATATGTCTCGACGAGATGCGCCATCGCGCCGCCAACGCCGCAATGGCCGTAACTCAGAAGTCCGCCATGCAGATTGAGCGGCAACGCCCCGTCGCGTGAAAAATGCCCGGCGCGCGCCATGCCGCAGGCTTCGCCGCGACCGGCAAAGCCGATTTCCTCGAGCAGAATGGCGAGCGTGGCGGTGAAGGAATCGTAGACGCCGGCATGCGTCACGTCGCCGCGCGAAACGCCTGCGGCGGCAAAGGCGCGCGTCGCGCTCGCCGCCGCGCCCAGATCGTCGAAGCTGCGGATCGCGCTCACATGCTGGTGCTGATGCGCCTGCCCCGTTCCGCGAATGCGCACGGCCTGCGCGCCCGGCTCGGCGCTGACGACGACCGCCGCGCCGCCGTCCGACACCGGGCAGCAATCGAGCAGCTTCAGCGGGCTGGCGATGGGCTTCGAGGCCATGACGTCGGCGATCGAAACCGGCTCGCGCAGATGCGCGCCGGGATGCTGACCCGCATGCGCGCGCATCAGCACGGCGAATTCGGCGAGGTCCGCCTCGCTGATTGCATGGTCGCGCATGTAGCGCGCCGCGACGAGCGCGTAATAGGCGGGAATCGTCGCGCCGAGCGGAACCTCGTAATCGGCGTGCCCCACCTGCGCCAGCGCCTGCACCGAGGCGTCGCGCGATTGCCCCGTCGCCCGGTTCTCGCCGGCGACGACGAGAATGTTCTTCGCCACGCCGCCGGCGACAAGATGCGACGCCAGCGCTGTCATGGCCAAACCTGTCGCGCCGCCCAGTTGCACGCAATGGGCGTAATGCGGCGTGAGCCCGAAATGCTCGCAGAACACGCTCGACAGCATCAGATGCGGCAGCGTGGTCGAATAGCCGCAGATCACGCCGTCGATGTCGGCGTGCGAAAGGCCAGCGTCGTCCATCGCCGCCCGCGCCGCCGCGCTCATCAGATCGAGCGTCGTCTTGCCCTCGTGCCGACCAAAGGGCGTCAGCCCCGCGCTGCGGATGTAGGCCAACATGCTCACGCGTCGCTTTTCAGCATGGCCTCGGCCATGTCGCGCAGTTTCGCGCGCTGGATTTTGACGCCGTTGGGGCTTTCGGTGACGGGGAAGGCGTCAATCGTCACGACGCGGACGGGAACCTTGTAGCGCGCCAGACTTGTCTTGCAGGCGGCGATGATCTGCCTTTCATCCGGCGTTTCCGCCGGCTTCGGCGTGACGAACGCGAAGGCGACGCGCGCGCGATCCCGCTCGGCTGCGACGACCTGCGCGCCGGCGACGCCCGGTTGCTTCTGGAGGAATCCCTCGATCTCCTCCGGCGCGACGAGAAAGCCGCCGAGACGCAATCCGTCGCCCAGACGCATCTTGTAGACGAAGCCCGGGGCGACCATCGCCGCCAGATCGCCGGTGCGAAAAAAGCCGTCAGGCCAGAATGCTCTTCGGGTCGCGTCCTCGTTGCCGAGATAACCGGCGAACAGCGACGGCGCCTTGAGGCACAATTCGCCGTCCGCGCCCTCGGGCAGGTCGGCGCCCGTCCCGGGATCGCGGATGGCGATTTCGGTGAGCGGCGAGGCGGGCGCGCCGCCGTCGACCATGCGGCGCGCGTCCGGCGCATGCGCGAACAGGGCCTGCACCTCCGACATGCCATAGAGCCCGCGCGGCCGCATGCCGAGCGCGTCGGCCCTCGCGACATGGGCGGCGGCGTTGGGCGTGAAGCTGGCGTAGCCGGTCCAGACCAGCGAGTCGAACGGCTTGCCGGCCGCCGCGTCGCAGACGCGCGCCAGCATGTCGTCGCCGCCGGCGGTATGAGTGATGCGATGACGGCGGATCAACGCTTCCGTCCGCGCCCCGTCGAATTGCCCCATCGTGTGGATGGGCGCGCCGGCCGCGACCGCCGCGAGCGCCAGCGCCAGCCCGAACGTGCCGCACAATGGCGGCGCCGCAAGCACCCGCGTTTCCGGCGCTTCCATGGCGAGCGCCCGCGTGACATCGCTCGCATGCCAGGCGATCGAGCGCTGGGTGTGGAGAACCAGTTTCGGTCCGCTGGTCGTGCCGCTGGTGGTGAACGTCAGGCAGGGCGCGTCGGGATAGGCGACATCGGCGGCGGCGCCCTCCGCGCGCAACGCGGTGACGGGCAGGCCGGCGATCTCGCCTTCCGCGCCGCCGCGACTGACGACCAAGCGCAAGCCGGCGCGGTCGCTCGCCGGGACTTCGCCAAAAATCCGCGCGAAATCGACAGGCGCGAAACTGAAATCGGTGACCAGCACGGACGCTTGCGAGCGCGCCAGCAGATAGCCGACCTCCGTCGCGCGAAAGCGCGTGTTGACATGGACGGCCGTCGCCGTCAGCCGCGCAAGGGCGAAGACGAGCGCGAGATAATCGGCGCTGTTGGGCAGCCATAGCGCGACGCGGTCGCCGGCCTTGACGCCATGCCCTGTGAGCAGCCCGGCATAGCCCTCGACGCGCGCGGCGAACGCGCTCCAGTCAAGGTCGTCGCGCTCGTCGGCGATCGCGCGGCCGTGCGGCGCGCGCGCAACCGTCGCCGCCAGCAATTCCGAAAGATGCGTGAAATTCATGTGGCTCTCCCGGCCGCCGCCTTCTATGGCGTTTCGTATGCGCGCCAGCCTAGCCCATGGACCGGGGTCATTGGCAAGGCGGTCCAGCCTGCGATCATGGTAACTGTTTGGTAAACGCCGGGCCGCATCGTGTCGGGAGAGACACGGAGCGCAATCATGACCGATACGCCCTCGCAAGCCCCCTCGCGACCTGACCCGGACCGCTCGTCGGACAAGGCTTTGGCGCTGATCGCTCCGCGCGAGCATGCAACCGGGGTGGGCGGCGACGACGCGCCGAAAGCCTCCGCGCCAGATCGGCCAAAGCTTTCGCCGATCTGGCGCGAGAAACTCGCGAACCGCCTCCGTCTCCTCCGCACGGCGGCGCATCACGCCTGGCCCGGAGCCGCCGCGATTGCCTGCGCGGGAGCGCTCGGCTGGGCGGCGGGCGCGCTGCATGCCTCCGATCCCGGGACGGCGCGCGCCGCCCGGGCGGCGGAACTCGACGCCCGGTTGGCCCAGATGGCCGGGGAGCTGCGCGCCGTGCGTGAATTGACAAGCGCGTCGGCCCGCGCCGCCGCGCGCCCGGCGGAGGAGATGAAGCCTGTCGCGGACCGGCTGGCCGCCTCTCTCGAACGCGCCGAAAAGCGCGAGCGCGACGCCGCCGCCCGACTGGCGCAAATTGGCGACAAGATCGACAGCCTCCAGCGAGCGTCGACGCAGCAGGCCGCGACCGCCGCGCCACGCCCGGCGATCGACGCCGCGCCGACCGCGACCATTCCGAAGTCGGCTGCGCAACCCCTGCCGAAACCGGATTCGAAGGCGCTGGCCGAGGCAGCGGCGAAGGAGGGCCCGAAGGAGGGCCCAAAGCGGCATCCCGGCTGGCGTTTGCGCGAGGTCACGGACGGACTCGCCATCATCGAGCATGGCAGCGGCGAGATGATCGACATCGCCGAAGGCGAGCGCCTGCCCGGCGGCGGCAGGGTGCGCCGCATCGAAAAGCGCGGCGGGAAATGGATCGTCCTCACCGACAAGGGCTTCATCGACTAAAGGCTCGCGGCGATTCGCGCACGACCGGCGCTTGGCGCCGCCGCCTGCGCGCGTAACATGGCGTCAACCGGAAGGATGGCCGCCATGCTGCATTTGAACGACCCCTCGCTTTTGCGCACGCAATGCCTCGTCGGCGGACAATGGGTCGACGGCGCGGAGCGGATCGAGGTGCGCAACCCCGCCGACGGGGCGCTTGTCGCCAGCGTGCCGAAACTTGGCGCCGGCGAGACGCGCGCCGCGATCGCGGCGGCCGACAGGGCCTGGGCGCCGTGGCGGGCGAAAACCGCGAAAGAGCGCGCCGCCATCCTGCGTAAATGGTTCGACCTGCTGATGGCCAATCAGGAGGATCTGGCGCGCATCATGACAGCCGAGCAAGGCAAGCCGCTGGCCGAGGCGCGCGGCGAAATCGCCTATGCCGCTTCCTTCATCGAATGGTTTTCGGAAGAGGGCAAACGCATCTACGGCGACACGATTCCCGCGCCTGTCGCCAACCAGCGCATCGTCGTCACGAAAGAGCCGATCGGCGTCTGCGCCGCGATCACGCCCTGGAACTTCCCTGCCGCGATGATCACCCGAAAGGCGGCGCCAGCGCTCGCCGTCGGCTGCACGATGGTCGTCAAGCCCGCCTCGCAGACGCCTCTGACCGCGCTGGCTCTGGCCGCGCTCGCCGAGCGCGCCGGCGTTCCGGCGGGCGTCCTGTCGGTGATCACGGGATCCGCCGGCGACATCGGCGGCGAGATGACCTCGAACCCGCTGGTGCGCAAGCTGACCTTCACCGGCTCAACCGAAATCGGCCGCATGCTGATGCGGCAATCGGCCGGCACTATCAAGAAAGTCTCGATGGAATTGGGTGGCAACGCCCCCTTCATCGTTTTCGACGACGCCGATCTCGACGCCGCGGTCGAGGGCGCCATTCTTTCAAAGTATCGCAACGCCGGCCAGACCTGCGTCTGCGCCAACCGGCTTTACATTCAGGCCGGCGTCTACGACGCCTTCGCCGTCAAGCTGGCGAAGGCCGTGGAAGCGCTGAAGGTCGGCGACGGCATGGCCGAGGGCGTGCGCATCGGCCCGCTCATCGACGACAAGGCTGTGGCCAAGGTCGAAGAGCATATCGCCGACGCGACGGCGAAAGGCGCGAAAGTTCTGCTCGGCGGCAAGCGTCACGCGCTCGGCCGCAGCTTTTTCGAGCCGACCATCATCACCCATGTCGACAAATCGATGCTTGTCGCGCGCGAGGAGACATTCGGGCCACTGGCGCCGTTGTTCAAGTTTTCGACCGAGGACGATGTCGTGGCGATGGCCAACGCCACAGAGTTCGGCCTCGCAAGCTATTTCTACGCCCGCGATCTCGGCCGCGTCTGGCGCGTCGCCGAACGTCTCGAATACGGCATGGTCGGAATCAACACCGGCCTGATCTCCAACGAGGTCGCGCCCTTCGGCGGCGTCAAGCAATCCGGCATTGGCCGCGAGGGCTCGCATTACGGCGTCGAGGATTATCTCGTCGTCAAATATTTGTGCATGGCCGGGCTTTAGGTTCAGCCGCGGCGCCACATTACCATTGTTTCATCTGGTGGCCATGTTTCAAAAAGATATATCTCTTTAAAGATGCTGCTTGTCAGATATGTCGCGAATGAACGCGAACTGATCAGCAGAGGATCCAGACCATGACCACCGCGAACACCCCCTCCTTTGAGCAGCCCACCGATTTCCGCGCGGAAGCGCGTCGCATCGCAGCGTCCATGCCGTTTCCGGCCAAGGCGCTGACCGTCGCCGCCGGCTTCGTCATCTTCCCGCCCCTGGGACTCGTGACGCTCGGCTATTTCATCTACCAGTCGCGTCGCGCGTGGCGCGAAGACGGCGCCGGCGCGCAGCGCGTGGGCCGTTGCGACTCTCGCCGCGGCGGGCGGTCCCGCCGCGAATGGGGCATGACCGGCAATGTCGCGCTGGACGAAAAGCGCCGCGAAACGCTGCGGGCGCTGGATGAAGAGGCGGAGGCGTTCGCCGACTTCCGCCGCAGGCAGCGCGAGGCGCGCGATCGCGAAGCGTTCGATCGCTTCATGAAGGACCGCGACATCGCAGCCGCCGGCGAGGCCCCGAAGGCGTGACCGCCGGCCTCGGCCATATCCCGAAGCCCCGCCCGCATGGGCGGGGCCCCGGCCATGCCGTCGCGCGGCTTTTTCCAATCGGCTCCGGCTCGTGCTATCCCTCGCGTGCGAGCAAGGAGCGACGATGCGCCCGCCATTCTGCCCGACCGGCAAGGACGATGATGACAGCGGCGGCTTTCGGCCGCCCTTCGGCCCGTTCGGGCGTCATCGCGGCGGGCCGTTCGGTCGCAAGCGCGGCGGCCGCGTGTTCGATTCGGGCGCCTTGCGGCTGCTCGTGCTGAGCATGATCGGCGAGGAGCCGCGTCACGGATACGACATCATCAAGGGGCTTCGGCAGCGCTTTCAGGGCGCCTATGCGCCGAGTCCCGGGGCGATCTATCCGATCCTGCAAATGCTGGAGGAGGCGGGTCTCGCCGTTCCGCAAGCCGGCGGCTTCCGCAAACGTTACGCGATCACGCCGGCCGGCAGCGCCTATCTCGAATCGGAGCGCCAGGATCTGGAGCGCATCCTCGGCCAGGTCGCCGCCGCCGCCGAGCCGATCGGCGTCGCCGCGATCGGCGAGGCCATCCAGGAATTTCGCGCCGCCCTGTTTCGCAAGATGCGCAAAGGCGACCTCACCGATGTGCAGGCGACAAGATTGCGCGACGCCCTGCGTCGCGCGCAGGACGAGATCGAAAACATCTGACCCGCGCTACAGCGCCGCTTTCGCCAGCGATTTCAGGTCGAAGGCGACATCGGCCGCCTGAGCGGGCGTCAGCGCCACGCCGGCGGGAATAAGCTTGCGCGCCATCATATGATCGGCCGGCTTGTTGACCGATTCGACGCCGATCAGCCGCCCGGCGCGGAACCCGAACACCGAAAACGCGCGGGCGGCGGGATCGCCGCGCGTCGCGAATGTGTCGGCCATGTCCATCAGCCCGACCATCTGCAGCTTCAGATCGCCCTGATCGCTCCAGAACCAGGGCAGCGCCTCATAAGGAGTCGGTTTGCCGGTCAGGGTGCGCGCCAGCGCGCGCGCCTGATCGGTGGCGTTCTGCACCGATTCGAGCCGCATGTCCCGCTGGCCCCAGACATTCGGGTGCAACGCCGCGTCGCCGATGGCGAAGATATCCGGATCGCTCGTCGTCATCAGCGCGTCGACCCGCACGCCGTCGGGACAATCGAGACCCGCCGCCCTCGCCAGGCCATCGCGCGCCACGACGCCGACGCCGACGACGACGAAATCCGCCGGCAGCACGCGGCCATCGCCCAGCGTCACGCCGCGCGCCGCGCCATCGACGCCGTCGATGGCCGCGACGCCGGCGCCGAGCAGCAGATTGACGCCGAAACCGCGATGCGCCGCAGCGTAAAAATCGGACACGATCGGCGACACCGCCCGGCCCATGACGCGCGGGGCGACCTCGACGACGATGACGTCGAGCCCGGCTGCGGCGGCCACGGCGGCGAATTCGAGGCCGATGAAGCCGGCGCCGATCACCACGACGCTGCGCGCGGTCTCCAGCCGGTCGCGCAACGCCTCCGCATCGCCCATGTCGCGCAGCACATGCACGCCGGCGAGATTGGCGCCGGGAACCCTGAAGGGTCGCGCCGCGCCGCCGGTCGCCAGCGCGAGGCGCGAATAGGCGAGACGCTCGCCCGACGACAGCGTCACGCTCCGCCCGGCGCGGTCGATCGCCCCGGCGGCGACGCCGAGGCGCAGATCCACGCGCTTCTGTTCGTAGAAGGAAGGCCCGCGCAGGATCAGGGCGTCCGCGTCGGCCTCGCGCTTCATGAAAGCCTTCGAGAGCGGGGGGCGCTGATAGGGCGGACGCGGATCGTCGCTGAGCAGCGTGACGCGCCCGTCGAAGCCCTCCTCGCGCAGCGAAGCGGCAAGTTGCACGCCCGCGTGGCCAGCGCCGATGATGACGATGCTGCGGTCTTCGGACATGGACGATCTCCGGACGTGGCGCGACGGGCCAGGCTGTTGTAGGACGGGCCAGCGCCGGGCGGCAAGCGCCGGCGACCGGAGTCGAATCATGTCCATTCCCGCCCGCGCGCCGCGCCCGCATCTCGCCGATCTGGCGCTCGCCGCCGGCCGTCTTGTGCTCGACGTCTACGCCCGGGATTTCGCCGTGCGGCTCAAAACGCAGGATTCGCCGGTGACGGAGGCCGACGAGCGCGCCGAGGCGCTCATTCTCGAGGGCTTGCGCGCGGTCTACGCCGGCGTTCCCGTGGTCGCGGAGGAATCTGTCGCCGCCACCGGCGCGGCCGCCGTCGCCGCGCGCTTCCTGCTCGTCGACCCGCTCGACGGCACGAAGGAATTCATCCGCAAGACCGGCGAATTCACCGTCAACATCGCGCTCATCGACAATGGCGTCCCCGTTGAGGGATGTGTGTATGCGCCCGCGCGCGGCGATCTTTACTGGACGCAGAACGGCGCTGCGTTTCATGCCGCCGGCGCTGATCCGACCTTCACGGCCTTCGACAGAGGCCGACGCCTGCGCGTCGGCGCGCCGGCCGCGCCCGTCCGCGCCGCCATCAGTCGCGACCATTCCGACGCCGCGACACAGGCGTTTCTCGCGGATATCGGCCCTTGCGCCGCCGTGCCGAAAGGCTCTTCGTTGAAAATCGTCGACATCGCGACGGGCGAGATCGACCTCTATCCGCGCTTTGGACCGACGATGGAATGGGACATCGCCGCCGGCCACGCCATTCTGCTGGCGGCTGGCGGCGACATTTTCACGGCCGGGGGCGCGCCGTTGCGCTATGGCCGCGCCGATCACCGCAACGCCGCGTTCCTCGCCTGCGGCGCGCGCGCGGCGCCGCACAGCTGGATTGACGCCTTTGCGCGGCGCGCCACGGCCTAGTTCGATTTCGGCGCGAGATCGGCCAGCGTTTCGCGGTTGGGGCAATAGGACGGAGCCGGATAGGACGCCGCTCCTGTCTCGATTTCCCGCGCGCATTGGCGCCAATCGACGCACATGGCGCAATTGCGCCGCAGGCCGGCGACGAATTGCGGATCGGCTTTCTCCATCGCCGGTTCGTCGATGCGCAAGCGCAGCAGCATTTGCGAAAGGCCGTCGCAATGGTGTGACCCCTCGACGAGTCGTGCGAACTCGCCCCCGTCAAGGGCGAGCTCGGCGAGAATCTCGCCACGCGTCGCGGCGTCAAGGCCGGCGAATTCCGACATCATGCGCCGCTTGCGGCGCCAACGCCGAAATCGCCCGATGAGGCCTTTTTGCTGAAAATCCGCGCTGGTCATGCGCACCCCTCCCCTGCGGCGCGCCCGCAATGTCTGTTTAGAGTGGCGCGTCCGCGAACGGCGCGCCTTGACGCGCGACAAGCGGCGTGTTGATGCGGCCGTCCGCCTGCTTTAAGGCTCTCGTCTCGCATTTCACGGGGAGAATGAACCATGACGATTACGCGGATCGGCGTCGGCGCGCGCATGAGCAAGGCCGTTGTTCATAACGGCGCCGTCTATCTGGCGGGCCAGGTGGCCGACAGGACCGCCGGAAAAAGCGTCGCCGAGCAAACGCGGGAAATCGTCGCCATCATCGACCAACTGCTGGCCGAGGCAGGCAGCGACAAGACGAAGATATTGTCGGCGACCATCTATCTCGCCGACATCAAGACCTTTCCCGAGATGAACAGCGTCTGGGACACATGGGTCGCGCAAGGTCACACGCCGGCGCGCGCCACCGTCGAGGCCAGGCTCGCCGCGCCGCAATATACGGTCGAGATCGCCGTCATCGCCGCGAAATGAGCGCGTGCGGCGCGCGGGCCCTCAGCTTCGCGCGCCGTTGAGCGGGTTGGCCTGATCCCACGCATAAGTCAGCGTCTCGAAGCGCATCGACAGCGCGTCGAACAGAAGGAGACGGCCGACAAGGCCTTCGCCGAAGCCCACGATCTCGCGGATCGCCTCCAGCGCCATCATGGCGCCGACAACGCCCGTGAGCGCGCCGAGCACGCCCGCCTCGGCGCAGGCGGGAACGGCGCCCGTCGGCGGAGGCTCGGGAAACAGGCAGCGATAGGTCGGATTCGGCGCGCCGTCCGCGCCATGTTCGAACGGCCGCAGCGTCGTCAGCGACGCGTCGAACGATCCGACCGCCGCCGTCACCAGCGGAATTTTCTCGTGGAAGCAGGCGTCCGAAACGGCGTAGCGCGTGGCGAAATTGTCCGATCCGTCGACCGCGACATCGAAGCCGCGGACGAGATCACGCGCGTTCCCGGCCGTCAGCCGAAGGGGGAACGGCGTCATTTTCACATGCGGATTAAGCCGGGCGATGGCGCGCGCGGCGCTGTCCAGCTTCGGCTTTCCGAGATCCTCGGTCCCGTGCAGCACCTGCCGTTGCAGGTTCGACAGCGACACGACGTCGTCGTCGACAACGCCGATCTCGCCGACGCCCGCGGCCGCCAGATATTGCGCCGCCGGCGATCCGAGACCGCCCGCGCCGATGAGCAACACGCGGGCGGCCTTCAGTTTCTGCTGCCCGGGCCCCCCGACGCCGCGCAACACGATATGGCGCGCATAGCGCTCGATTTCTTCCGGTGAAAGCGACATGCCCTGGTCCTAACCCCGCGTCGCCGCCCAGTCCACCGCCTGATCGAGACGGTCGTCGCCCCAGAACAGCTCTCCCGAGGGCGCCACAAAGGACGGCGCGCCGTAGACGCCCTTGCCAATCGCCTCCTCGGTCGAAGCCTTCAGCGCCGCCTTTATCGGCTCGGAAGAGACCGCCGCCATGATGGCTCCGGCGTCAAAGCCGTTCGCCGTCAGCAGCGCCGTCATCGCGGCGGGATCGGAAATCGTCATGCCTTCGGCGAATTCGGCCGTGTAGATGGCGCGGCAAACCTCGCCGCGCCGATCCTCTTGCACCGCCAGCGTCACCCGGGCGGCGAGCAGGGAATTCTGCGGAAAAGGGTCCGGCCGCGCCAGCCCAAGCCCACGCGCGTCGCACAGACGCTGCATGTCACGCCACATATTGGCGCCCTTGGCCGCGTAGATATTGAAGGGCGACGTCGTCCAACCCTGCGCGCCGAAAATCGGCCCGAGCAGAAAGGGGCGCCATGCGGGCAGGACGCCGCGCGCGGCGCAGACATTCGCAAAGCGCATCGCCGAGAGATAGGAATACGTGCTGGCGTAGTCGAACCAGAATTCAAGTCGGGGCATGGGCGTCTCCTTCGCTCTCCCACAAGGGAAGCCGGGTGCGTATAAAAATCAAACGTATTCCTTTCCTCAACCGGACTCTTGCGGGCGATGCGCGGCGCGCGCACAAGGCGGATGCCGGAGCCGGTTTCTTATCGACGGAGTGGGCGTGCGCACAAAAACCTATTGGTCTCTGGTTGGCCTCCTGGCGCTGGGTCTCGCGGGGCTGGCGTTCTGGCCGCAGGGCGATCTTGCCGTTGCGCGTCTTTTCTGGTCGGGCGGTCGTTTTGTCGGCAAGGGTCCGACGGCGGAGACGATCCGATTGATCGGCTGGTATCTCCCTTTCGCCGTCCTGGCGTTGTTTGCGTTCGCCTGGACGTTCGGGCGCCTGTTTCGGCGATGGCCGGGCCGCTGGACGCCGTCCGGCCGAGCCCTCGCGTTCCTCGCGCTGAGCATGGCGCTCGGGCCGGGGCTCGTGGTCAACGGCGTGCTCAAGGAGCAGTCGCATCGTCCACGGCCGGCGCAGACGCGGGAGTTCGGAGGTCCATGGACGTTCCGCCCGCTTTACCGGTTTGACGGCCAGTGCGGCCGTAATTGTTCCTTCGTTTCGGGCGAGACGGCCTCCGCCTTCTGGATGGTCGCGCCGGCGAGCCTCGCGCCGCCCCCCGTTCGAGCCGCGGCCGTCGCCGGCGCTCTTGTCTTCGGCGCGGCCGTCGGTGTGTTGCGCATGGCCTTTGGCGGACATTACCTCTCCGATGTTCTGGGGGCCGCCCTGATCGCCCTGTTCGTGGTCGCGGCGATCCGCCGCATGCTGTTGCGGACCCGGTCCTGATTGCCAAGTCGGCGCGGCGGACCTAGCCTTTTCGAAAAGGGGGACGCGGGATGGCGCGTGACGAGCAGGGTCGCGGGCGCCGGCTGAAGGCGCAGGAGCGCAAATGGTCGAAAGACCTGATGGCCGGCGGCTGGACAGCCATTCCCAACATCATCGTCGTGGAGCAGCGCGCGCTTGGCCTTGATGCGCTCGACATCAACATCATCCTGCATCTCTCGACGCTCTGGGCCGCCGCCGATCAAAGTCCCAGTCCGGCCAAACGCGCGCTCGCCCAGGCCATCGGCGTCGATCCGCGCACCGTGCAGCGCCGTATCGCCGCTCTTGAGAAGAAGGGCCTGATCCGCCGCGAGGCGCGGCATCACCCCTCGTCCGGCTCGAAATCGAATCTCTATCATTTCGACGGACTCATCGCCGCGGCGTTGCCCCTTGTCGGGGCCGCGTCGGACGCGGACGCGCGGGATCGGGACGCCGCCCGCGAATAGCGCGGCGCCCCCCGCCGCCACGGGCTTGCGCCGTCGCGCCCGCGCACTATAGTCGCGCCGATTTTTCCGCCGTCCGGCGCATGTCCGCCCGCGCGCCCCTCCCGAGCGAGTCCCTCCATGTCCGTGAAAAAAGACATCAAGAAAGTCGTTCTCGCCTATTCCGGCGGCCTCGACACCTCAATCATCCTGAAATGGCTGCAGACGACCTATGGCTGCGAGGTCGTGACCTTCACCGCCGATCTTGGCCAGGGCGAAGAACTGGAGCCGGCCCGCGCCAAGGCCGAAATGCTCGGCATCCGGCCGGAGAACATCTTCATCGAGGATCTGCGCGAGGAATTCGTGCGCGACTTCGTCTTCCCGATGTTCCGCGCCAACGCCCAATACGAGGGGCTCTATCTTCTCGGCACATCCATCGCGCGGCCGCTGATCTCCAAACGCCAGATCGAGATCGCGCGGGCGGTGGGAGCCGACGCCGTCTGCCATGGCGCGACCGGCAAGGGCAACGATCAGGTGCGCTTCGAACTCGGCTATTACGCGCTCGAGCCTGACATCAAGGTGATCGCGCCGTGGCGCGAATGGGATCTGACCTCGCGCACGGCGCTGATCGACTTCGCCGAAAAGAACCAGATTCCGATCGCCAAAGACAAGCGCGGCGAGGCGCCGTTCTCGACCGACGCCAATCTCCTGCACACGTCCTCCGAAGGCAAGGTGCTGGAAGATCCGTGGAACGAGACGCCGGATTACGTCTATTCGCGCACCATCAATCCGGAAGACGCGCCGGACAAGGCGACCTATCTCGAGATCGATTTCGTCAAGGGCGACGCGGTCGCGATCAACGGCGCGGCGATGAGCCCGGCGACGCTGCTGACCCGGCTCAACGAGCTTGGCCGCGCCAACGGCATCGGCCGGCTCGATCTCGTCGAAAACCGTTTCGTCGGCATGAAGTCGCGCGGCATGTACGAGACGCCCGGCGGCGAAATCCTGCTCATCGCCCATCGCGGCATCGAGTCGATCACGCTGGATCGCGGCGCGGCCCACCTCAAGGACGAGCTGATGCCAAAATACGCCGAACTCGTCTACAACGGCTTCTGGTTCGCCCCCGAGCGCGAGATGCTGCAGGCGCTGATCGACAAGAGCCAGGAGATGGTCACCGGCCGCGTGCGGGTCAAGCTCTACAAGGGTTCCGCCCATGTCGTCGGCCGTCGGAGCCCGAACTCGCTCTACGATCAGGAGCTTGTGACCTTCGAGGAAGGCGCGGTCGCCTACGATCATCGCGACGCGGAGGGTTTCATCAAGCTCAACGCGCTGCGCCTGCGCACGCTCGCCAGGCGCGACCGCAAGCTCAAGGGCTGAGGCGCTCCGGACCAGAAGCCGGTCATATTCGCCTTCGATGGCGACGCGCGCGCCGCAGCGCCGGCGCGCGGCCGATTCGCGGTCGTTCGCCAGGGTTCTCCGAAGACACGACATGGCGCCGAAACGGACGCCGGTTCCGGCCCAGGACGAAATCGGCCTTTCGTTTTGTCGCAAACTGGCCCTATGTTCGCGCCCGACTTTTCAGGTTCCGGACACGCCGATGAATTTCCACCAGCGCTTCACCTTCCTGTTCGCCACGCCGAATTTCGATTCGCAGGATCTGGAGGGCCTGCGCCTCGCCCAGATCGTTTCGGCCATCGAACGCATGGGTTTCGAGGTAGTGCGCGCCCGGCGCATCGAGGACGCCGAAATCGCCGTGCAGACGGACGCCGCCATCGGCTGCATGGTCGTCGATTGGGGCAAGAAGGGCCTTGGCGGCAAGACCGCCTCGCTCATCAATCTCATGCGTCGCCGCGGTCTCGAAATGCCGATCGTGCTGCTGGTGCGCGGCAAGCGCTTCGAGGACGTGCCGGTCGAAGTGCTCGACTTCATCGACGGCTACGTCTTCCTCGCCGAGGAAACGCCGGACTTCATCGCCCGCAACCTCGTCAGCCGCCTGAAGCAATATGCCGACACGCTGAAGACGCCGTTTTTCGGCGCGCTGGTCGATTACGCGGTCGAAGGCAACCAGCTCTGGACCTGTCCCGGCCACAACGGCGGCATGTTCTACAGCCGCAGCCCCGTCGGCCGCATCTTCATGGAGCATCTGGGTGAGGCGGTGTTCCGCGACGACCTCGACAATTCCGTCATCGAACTCGGCGATCTGCTGACCCACGAAGGCCCGGCGCTGGCCGCGCAAAAAGCAGCGGCGCAAATTTTCGGCGCGGAGAAAACCTATTTCGTCCTCAACGGCACCTCGGCCTCCAACAAGATCGTGCTGTCGGCGCTGGTGGCGGAGGGCGATCTCGTGCTCTTCGACCGCAACAACCACAAGGCCGCCCATCACGGCGCGCTGCTGCTGGCCGGCGGCGTGCCGATCTATTTGCCGACCGATCGCAACGCCCACGGCCTCATCGGCCCGATGTGGTGGGAGGCTCTCGACGAGACGGCCATCCGGCAGGCGATCCGCGACAATCCGCTGGTCAAGGACAAGGACGCGTGGAAGAAGGAGCGGCCGTTTCGCGTCGCCGTCATCGAACAATGCACCTATGACGGCACCATCTACAACGCCCGCGAACTCGTCGCCCGCATCGGCCATCTCTGCGAATACATCCATTTCGACGAGGCCTGGGCGGGCTTCATGAAGTTCCATCCGATCTACGCCGACCGCTACGCCATGGGCCTGCCGGATCTGGGGGAGGAGTCGCCCGGAATCATCGCCACCCAATCGACGCACAAGCAGCTCGCCAGCTTCTCGCAGGCCTCGCAGATCCATGTGAAGGACCGCCATATCCGCGGCCAGGACCGGCGCATCGAGCATCAGCGCTTCAACGAGAGCTTTCTGCAGCACTCGTCCACCTCGCCTTTCTACCCGCTCTTCGCCTCGCTCGACGTCGGCGCGCAGATGATGAAGGGCCGCTCCGGCGAAGTCTTGTGGGACGATACGATCCGGCTCGGAATCGAATTGCGCAAGAAGCTGCGCGCCGTGCGCCGCGAATTCGAGGAGAAGGAGGCAGATCCCGCGAAACGCTGGTTTTTCGATCCCTTCGTGCCCGACAGGGTGACGCTGACGGAAAGCGACGGATCGGCGCGCGAGGCGCGTTGGGAGGACGCCCCGACCGATCTTCTCGCCGCCAACGCGCGCTTCTGGGAATTGGCGCCCGACGCCGACTGGCACGGCTTCACCCGAGTCGCGCCCGGCTACGCCATCACCGACCCGTCGAAACTGATCCTCCTGACGCCCGGCTTCGATCGCGACACCGGCGCCTATGCCGACCACGGCGTGCCGGCGCCCATCGTCGCGCAATATTTGCGTGAAAACCGCATCGTGCCGGAAAAGAACGATCTCAATTCGCTGCTCTTCCTGCTCACGCCCGGCGTCGAGGCTTCCAAGGCCGGCACGCTCGTCTCCGGCCTTGTCGCCTTCAAGCGGCTGCACGACGACAACGCCCGGCTGGAGGACGTCATCCCCGAGTTCGTCGCCAAGCGGCCGAAACGCTATCGCGGCGTGCGCCTGCGCGATCTCTGCGCCGACATGCACGCCTCCTGGCGCGAAGCCAATATCAGCGCCTTGCAAAAAGCGCAGTTCGACCGCGCCCACCTGCCCGAGCCGGTGATGACGCCGCGCGAGGCGACGACGTTGTTGACCCGCAATAAGGTCGATTACGTGCCGCTGGACGAACTCAATGGCCGCGTCGCCACCACGCTTTTCGTCGTCTACCCGCCCGGCATCGCCACCATCGTGCCCGGCGAGCGCATCGACGCGCGGGCGAAACCCATGGTCGACTATCTCAAGGCCTTCGAGCGCAACGCCAACCTCTTCCCCGGTTTTGACGTCGAAATCCAGGGCCTCTACCGCGAATACGAGGACGAGAAGCTGCGGCTCTTCACCTATGTGGCGCGGGAGTAACTTGCTCCCCCTGTTCCCATCCCTGCTTTTTTCCTGTAAGCCACGCGCCACATGGCGGGCTCGCCCGCTGAACTCCCTTCAATCTGGCCGCCGCGCGCCCGCCACCGGGCCGCGGCTTCTTTGGCGTGAACCAGCGCCCGACCGGAACACCCCATGCAATTGCGCAACATCGCCATCATCGCCCACGTTGACCACGGCAAGACGACGCTTGTGGACAAGCTGTTGCAGACCTCCGGCGCCTTCCGCGAGAACCAGCGCGTCGCCGAGCGCGTGATGGATTCCAACGATCTCGAGAAAGAACGCGGCATCACCATTCTCGCCAAGGCCACCTCGATTCTGTGGAAGGATGTGCGCGTCAACATTGTCGACACGCCCGGCCACGCCGATTTCGGCGGCGAGGTGGAGCGCATTCTCTCTATGGTTGACGGCGCCATCGTGCTGGTGGACGCGGCCGAAGGCCCGATGCCGCAGACGAAATTCGTCGTCGGCAAGGCGCTGAAGATCGGCCTGAAGCCCATCGTCTGCATCAACAAGGTCGACAAGCCGGACGCCCGCGCCAACGAAGTCATCAACGAGGTGTTCGATCTCTTCGCCGCGCTCGACGCCACCGACGAGCAGCTCGACTTCCCGATCATCTACGGCTCGGCCAAGCAGGGCTGGATGGGCGAGAGCCCCGAGGGCCCGCAGGACCAGGGCATGGCGCCGCTGCTCGATCTCGTGCTCGACCACGTCGCGCCGCCGAAGGTCGAGGACGGCGGCTTCCGCATGTTGGGCACGCTTCTGGAAGCAAATCCTTACCTCGGCCGCATCATCACCGGCCGCGTCTTCGCCGGCAGCGTCAAGCCGAACCAGCCGGTGAAAGTCCTCGACCGCAAGGGCAATGTCGTCGAACAGGGCCGCGTGTCGAAAATCCTCGCCTTCCGCGGCATCGAGCGTCAGCCGATCGACGAGGCGGAAGCCGGCGACATCATCGCCATCGCGGGCCTCGAAAAATTCAACGTCGCCGACACTCTGGCCGCGCTCGATGTGAGCGAGCCGTTGCAGGCCCAGCCGATCGATCCGCCGACGCTCTCCATGACCTTCATGGTCAATGATTCGCCGCTCGCCGGCACGGAAGGCGACAAGGTGACCAGCCGCGTCATCCGCGACCGTCTCTACAAGGAGGCGGAAGGCAATGTCGCGCTGAAGATCGAGGATTCGCCGGGTTCGGATTCCTTCATCGTGTCGGGGCGCGGCGAATTGCAGCTCGCCATCCTCATCGAGACCATGCGCCGCGAGGGCTTCGAACTCGGCATTTCGCGTCCGCGCGTCGTCTTCCAGAAGGGCGAGGGCGATGAAACGCTGGAGCCGATCGAGGAGGTCGTCGTCGACGTGGACGAGGAATATTCCGGCGTCGTCGTGCAGAAGATGAGCGAGCGCAAGGCGGAGATGGTGGAGATGCGCCCTTCCGGCGGCAATCGTCTGCGGCTCGTCTTCTACGCTCCGACGCGCGGTCTGATCGGCTACCAGGGCGAACTGCTCACCGACACGCGCGGCACGGCGATCATGAATCGCCTGTTCCATGATTACGCGCCCTTCAAGGGCGAGATTCAGGGCCGCCGCAACGGCGTGCTGATCTCCAACGAGCAGGGCGAGGCTGTCGCCTACGCCATGTGGAAACTGGAGGATCGCGGCCCGATGATGATCGAGCCGGGCTGGAAGGTCTATCGCGGCATGATCGTCGGCGAGCACACCCGCGACAATGATCTCGAGATCAACGTGCTCAAGGGCAAGCAGCTCACCAACATCCGTACCCAGTCGAAGGACGAGGCCGTGCGCCTGACGCCGCCGATCCGGATGACGCTGGAAAAGGCGTTGGCCTATATCGAAGACGACGAACGCGTCGAGGTGACGCCGAAATCGATCCGCCTGCGCAAATCCATTCTCGACCCCAACGACCGCAAGCGCGCGGAGCGGGCGAAGGAAGGCGCGTGAACGCGGCGGCTTGACAAGCCGCCTCCGGGAATCTCCCCTTGTCGCATCGGCAAGGGAGGAGCCATGCCGGCGGAGAGTCTGGAGACGCGGCCGAAAGCCGCCGGATGGTTGCTTGCGGCGCTGCAATTCGTGCTCGCGGCGACCTGGACGGCCTACGCGCTCTATCTGCCGCAATTGCTGGACAAGGCCGGTCTGCCGAAGGAATGGGCGCCGCCGCTGCTGCTCGCCGATCAATTGATTTTCGCGGCGACCGATATCGCCGCCGCGCTCTGGATGGATCGCGCCACGCGGATCGTCGGACGAGCCGGCCGGGTGATCGCCGTCGCCTCGGCTGTGTCGGCCTGCGCCTTTCTGGCGATTCCGCTTGTCGCGGCGCCCGGCCCCATCGGACAGGGCCTGCTCATCGGCGCGATTTTCATCTGGATCATCACATCGGCGGCCTTGCGCGCGCCGCCGCTGGCGCTTGTGAAAAAATATGCGGCCAAACCTTCCCTGCCGTGGCTCGCCTCGCTCTCCGCGCTCGGTCTGGGGCTGGCCGGTCTCGCGGCGCCCGGTCTTGTCGCGGTCTTGCGCGACGTTGACCCGCGCGGGCCGTTTGCCCTCGCGGCGCTGACTTTGGTTGCGGCGGCTCTTGGCGTTGTCGCACTGGAACGGCGCTATGCCGGGCAATCTCCGTCGACGGCGCGCAAGGAGCGGCCGCGTCTCGACGGGCGCGTGGCCCTTTTCTTTTTCGCCGCGACCGGGATCGTTCTGGCGGCGCAGCTTTTCGGCGGACCGGCGGGCGCCCGGCTCGTCTCGCGCCTGGCCGCCGATCCCGGTTGGTCCGTGCAGATATTCTGGATCGGCTTTGTCGTTGCGGCCGCCTTTGCAAGCCTGACGCGGGGGTGGGACGTTTTTCGCGTCGTCGGCTCTGCCGCGCTCGTTGGCGCGGGTTTTGCCGTCGGCGCGATCGCCGCGCCTCAGGTCGCGCTCCTGCTGGCGGCGCAGGCGCTCGCAGGCGCCGCCTGGGGGGTGATGAAGTCCGGTCTGCTGACGGCGGCCCTGACCTTCAACGCCGGCGAGCGTCACAGCCTGCTCGTCGGACTTGTTTTCTGCGCGACGGGCCTTGCTTCGGCGGCGCGGCTGACGCTTGTCCAATCCGGAGCGTTGGCCAACGAAATGTCGTTGTTCTGGATCGTCCCGGCCTTGTGGATCACGGGCGGGCTCATCCTGCTGGCGCTGGCGCGGCGCGACTGATCATTTCTGGCAGTCGCCGCAAAAAAACGTCGAGCGGCCGCTCTGCGCGATCCGGCGCACGATCCCCCGACAGCCTGGCGTCGGACAAGGCTCGGCCTCGCGGTCATAGACCCGGAAATGGTGCTGGAAATAGCCGAGATCGCCGTCGGGCTGGCGATGATCGCTGATGGAGGAGCCGCCGGCCGCGACGGCTTCTTCCAGCACGTGCCGGATCGCCAGCGCCAGACGCCGCGCCCCGGCGGTCGGTTGTCCCGCTTTTGTAACGAGCGCGCCCGCTGCGCGCCGCGGCGACAGGCCGGCGCGATGCAGGGCCTCGCAGACATAGATATTGCCGAGGCCCGCGATCAGCCGCTGATCGAGCAGCGCGGCTTTCAGCGGCGCGCCCTTGCCCTTGAACAGCCGCGCCAGCAGAGCGGCGTCGAGTTCGTTGCCGAGCGGCTCCACCCCCAGCCTGGCGAACGTCGCGTCGGCTTCGAGGTCCGCGCGCGGCAGCAAACGCATGAAACCGAAGCGACGCGGGTCATTGTAGGTGATCGTCGCGCCGTTCGAGAGATGAAAGACGACGTGGTCGTGCGCGACGTTTTTCAGGCGCGGATAATGGAAATCGCCCGGGCTCGCCCCGTCGACGCGGAACGACCCAGACATGCCCAGATGCATGAGGAGAACATTGGCGTCGTCGAGATCGGCCAGAAGATATTTGGCGCGGCGCGACAGGACCCTGATGCGTCGACCTTCCAGCCGCGCGGAGAACCGCTCCGGAAATGGAAAGCGCAGATCGGGGCGGCGCTGTTCGACGCGGGCGAGGCGTGCGCCGACCATCGCCGGCTCCAGACCGCGCCGCACGGTTTCGACCTCGGGTAATTCGGGCATGCGGACTCCGCGAAAAGACAGCGCGCAAGGAGGCGAAAAGTCGCTCGTTCCTACATAGCCATCGCCGCTTGCGCGCGCTATGGTCCGCCGCGCCAGGGAGCCGCCATGTCCAGCGCGAAACCACGACCCGCCGAGCCCGAAACGCATTTCGGCTTTACGAATGTGCCCCTCAACGAGAAGCAAGGGCTTGTGGACGACGTGTTCCACAAGGTCGCTTCGCGTTACGACCTGATGAACGATCTGATGTCGGGCGGGCTGCATCGCGTCTGGAAGGACGTTCTGGTGGCGCAGGTGAAGCCGTCGAAACGCGGGCCCTTCCGTCATCTCGACGTGGCGGGCGGCACCGGCGACGTCGCCTTCCGCATTCTCGAGGCGGGCGGGCCGCGAACCGAGGCGACCATTCTTGACATCAACGGCGACATGCTTGGCGTCGGGCGCGCGCGGGCGGAAAAGCGCCGCCTCGCCGACCGGCTTGAGTTCGTGCAGGCCAACGCCGAGGAACTGCCTTTCGAGGACGGACTTTTCGACGCCTACACGATCGCTTTCGGCATCCGCAACGTGCCGCGGATCGACAAGGCGCTGCATGAGGCGCGCCGCGTGCTGAAGCGCGGCGGGCATTTTCTATGCCTCGAATTTTCCGAAGTCGACGTGCCCGGCCTCGACCGGATTTACGACGCCTTTTCGTTCAACCTCATTCCGCCGATGGGCCGGCTGGTGACGGGCGACGCGGAGCCCTACCGCTATCTCGTCGAGTCGATCCGCAAGTTCCCGAAAGCAGAGCGCTTTCGCGCCATGATCGCCGAAGCCGGGTTCCAGCGGGCCAATTTCACGCGGCTCACCGGCGGCGTCGTCTGCATTCATTCGGGCTGGAAACTGTGAGCCATCAGAAGTCCTCGTCGCGAGCCGCCCGCAAGCGGGGCGAGGGAAAGAAAGCGCGATGATCGCCGCCCTCGGCCATCTGCTGCGTCTTGCGCGCGCCGGCTGGGTTCTGGCGCGCGAGGGCGTCTTCGCGGATCTCGACCCGGGCCTCGCCCCGCCGGAGGCGCGCGCGCCGCTGGCCCTCGCCCGAATGCTGGCGCGGCGCGGCGCGGCGAACGACCAGAGCCGTCTGCCGCGCGCCATCGCCCGACTTGGGCCTTCCTATGTGAAGCTCGGACAGTTTCTGGCGACGCGGGCGGATGTCGTCGGACCGGAGGTCGTCGCCCGGCTCGGCGAACTGCAGGACCGCATGGCGCCCTTCCCGCGCGACAGGGCGGTCGCAACGATCGAGAAGGCGCTCGGCAAGCCGCTTGAAGAGATTTTCGAGAGCTTCGGCGAACCGGTCGCGGCCGCCTCCATCGCGCAGGTGCACAAGGCCCGCATTCGCGACGCCGATGGCCGAATCCGCGATGTCGCCGTCAAGGTGCTGCGGCCCAATGTGGAGCGGCGCTTCGCGCGCGATCTGTCCGATATGTATTTTGCCGCGCGGCTCGCGGAACGGCATATCCCGGACGCCGCGCGGCTGAAGCCCGTCGGCATTGTCGACGGGCTTGCCCGCTCGGTGAAAATCGAGATGGATTTTCGGCTGGAGGCGGCCGCCGCCAGCGAATTTGCCGAGAAGGTCGAGCAAGATCCCGATTTCCATGTGCCGGCCATCGATTGGGATCGCACCGCGCGCGAGGTTCTGACGCTTGAATGGGTCGAGGGAACGCCGCTGTCCGATCTCGGGGCGCTGAAACGGCAAGGTCTCGACCTCAAGGCGCTCGGCCGCACGGTCATGCAATCGTTCCTGCGCCACGCCGTGCGCGATGGGCTGTTTCACGCCGACATGCATCAGGGCAATCTGCTCGTCGATCGCGACGGCCGGCTGACCGCGGTGGATTTCGGCATCATGGGACGGCTCGGGCCGAAGGAGCAGCGTTTTCTTGCCGAGATTCTCTACGGCTTCATCACGCGCAATTATCAGCGCGTGGCGGAGGTGCATTTCGAGGCTGGCTATGTGCCGCGGAGCCATCGCGTCGAGGATTTCGCGCAGGCCATTCGCGCCGTGGGCGAGCCGATCCATTCCCGCCGCGCCGACCAGATCTCCATGGCGAAGCTCCTGACCCTTCTGTTCGAGATCACCGGCCTGTTCGACATGAAAACGCGGCTCGAACTCGTGCTGCTGCAAAAGACCATGGTCGTGGTTGAAGGCGTCGCCCGCACGCTCGATCCGCAACTGGACATGTGGTCGACCTCGGAGCCGATCATGCGCAAGTGGATCGAGGACAATCTCGGCCCGGCGGGCCGGCTTCAGGACGCCGGCGAACAGGTTGCGCAGCTCGGCCGGGCGCTGTCGCAAGCGCCTCAGATGCTGGCGCGCGCCGACGCCATCGCCGCGCGGCTCGAAGCGGCGACGCAGGGCGGCCTGGCGTTGTCGGCGGCCTCGATAGAGGCCATCGGAAAAGCCGAGGCGCGGCGCAATCGTTGGAGCGCTGTGGCGCTCTGGATCATCGCGGGCCTTCTGGCGCTCGCGATATTGCGCTGAGGGCGAGCGCGCAGCACAATGCGCTCCGCCTGGCCGGTTTTTTCGATAAATCCGTGCCGGCGCCGGCAAATGCGGACCAGGCGACGCGAGAGAAGTGAAATCAGACAATGGCTGAACTTTCGGGAAAGCGCGTCCTGCTCGTCATTGGCGGCGGGGTCGCCGCCTACAAAACACTCGATCTGATCCGCCGGCTGCGGGAGCGCGGCGCCGCCGTGCGCGCCGTCATGACCCCGGCCGCCGGGCAATTCGTGACGCCGTTGTCCGTGGCGAGCCTGTCCGGAACGAAAGTCCATCAGGATCTTTTTTCGCTGACCGACGAAGCCGAAATGAGCCATATCGAACTCTCGCGCGCCGCTGATCTTGTCGTTGTCGCGCCGGCGACCGCCGATTTCCTGGCGAAGCTCGCCAACGGTCTCGCCAACGACCTTGCTTCGACTCTGCTGCTGGCGACCGACAAGAAGACGCTGGTCGCGCCAGCGATGAACCTGCGCATGTGGCTGCATCCGGCGACGCAACGCAACGTCGCCCGTCTGAAGTCCGATGGCGTGCTGTTCACCGGCCCTGACGCCGGCGAAATGGCGTGCGGCGAATATGGCCCCGGCCGCATGAGCGAGCCTCTGGCCATCGTCACGGCCATCGAAACCGTTCTGAAGGGCGAGACGGCGCTGCCCCTGCCCGTCGGCGTCGACCCCGGCAAGCCCGGCGCGCTGGCCGGCAGGCGCGTTGTCGTCACGTCGGGCCCGACGCACGAGCCCATCGACCCGGTGCGCTATATCGCCAACCGCTCATCAGGCAAACAGGGCCACGCCATCGCGCGCGCCGCCGCCGGGGCGGGCGCGGATGTCGTGCTCGTCGCCGGTCCCGTGACTCTGCCCGATCCGCCCGGCGTGACGACCCGTCATGTCGAGACAGCGCGCGAGATGCAGGACGCGGTCGAGGCGGCTCTGCCGGCCGACATCTTCATCGCCGCCGCCGCCGTCGCCGACTGGCGCGCAGAGGGCGCGGCGAGCCAAAAGATCAAGAAAGGCGCAAAGGGCCCGCCCGTCCTCGCTTTGGCCGAGAACCCGGACATCCTCGCGACGGTCTCGAGGAAGAAGAACGGCCGGCCGAGGCTCGTCGTCGGTTTCGCCGCGGAGACCGAGAAAGTCGTCGAGCACGCCAGGGCGAAGCTGGCGCGCAAGGGCTGCGACCTCATCGTCGCCAACGACGTCAGCCCGCAATCGGGAGTCATGGGCGGCGCGCGCAACACGGTGCATCTCGTCACTCCGGATGGCGTCGAGTCCTGGCCTGAACTCGACAAGGAGGAGGTGGCGCGACGGCTCGTCGCCTATCTGGCGGCGCGCGATGCGCAGGGAGGGCGCCAGTCATGACGCTCGATGTGCCGGCGCGGCTGTTGCCGCACGCCCAGGGCCTGGCGCTGCCAACCTACCAGAGCGACGGAGCCGCGGGCCTCGATCTTGTCGCGGCGATCCCGGCCGGCGACAAACTGATGATCCAACCGGGCGCGCGCGCGCTGACGCCCACCGGTTTGACGCTGCAATTGCCGCGCGGCTATGAGGCCCAGGTGCGTCCGCGCTCCGGACTGGCGCTGAAACATGGTGTGACGGTTCTGAATACGCCCGGCACGATCGACGCCGATTATCGCGGCGAGATCGGCGTGATTCTTGTCAATCTCGGGACCGAGCCTTTTGAAATCGAGCGCGGCGCCCGCATTGCCCAGCTCGTGGTCGCGCCGGTGACTCGCGTCGCTTTGCGCCCGGCGATCGAACTTGACGCGACGGCGCGGGGCGATGGGGGTTTTGGTTCGACCGGCGTCGGCGCATCAACGGGAGACGAAGCGTGATTCTGCTTTCGAGGCGGTCCCTGCTCGCCATCGCCGCCGTCGTCGATATCGCCATTCATGCGCGGCCAACGCCTGCGGCCGCCAAGGCGCTTGCGGCTCGTCACAATCTACCGCCACGACATCTCGAGACGTTGCTTCAGGCCCTGGTGCGGGCCGGCATTCTCAAGGGCGTGCGGGGACCGCGGGGCGGCTATGAACTGGCGCGCGAGCGGCGTCGCGTCACGGCCGGCGACATCGTTCGCGCCGCCATGCGGGAGAGCGAGGATGAAGACGCTCCGCAGCCGGAATCGCCCCTGGTCGAGGCGGTCGTCGGGCCGATGGTCGTTGTCGCCGGGGACGCGTTCCTTCGCGAACTGGATGGCGTCAGCGTCGACGACCTTTGCCGGCGGGCCGCCGACAAGGGCGTGTTCGGCAGCGAAAAGGGGAATGTTGATTTCACAATATAATTTGGTAATTAATATTATTATCGACAAGGACTGTGAAATAGACTAATCCTGCCACGGATCGCCAGAAAGCTCCCGGAGAACGCCCATGTCCGAAACGCCCGCCCGTCAGCCTGGTCGCGGCCGCATTTACGACTCGATCACCCAGACCATCGGCGATACGCCGCTGGTGCGACTCTCCCGTCTCGCGGCCGAGAGGGGCGTCAAGGCGAACATTCTCGCGAAGCTCGAATTTTTCAATCCGATCGCGAGCGTGAAGGACCGGATCGGCGTCAATATGATCGACGCGCTGGAGAAGTCCGGCCGCATCGCGCCCGGCAAGTCAACGCTCGTGGAGCCAACATCCGGCAATACCGGAATCGCCCTTGCCTTCACCGCCGCCGCGCGCGGCTACAAGCTCGTTCTGGTCATGCCGGAATCGATGTCGATCGAGCGGCGCAAGATGCTGGCTCTGCTGGGCGCCGAACTTGTTTTGACGCCCGCGCCGCTCGGCATGAAAGGCGCGATCGCCCGCGCCAACGAAATCGTCGCGGAAACGCCCGGCGCCGTCATTCCCCAGCAATTCGAGAACCCGGCCAACCCGGACATCCATCGCCGCACCACGGCGGAGGAAATCTGGAACGATACGAAGGGCGAGGTCGATGTGATCGTCTCCGGAGTCGGCACCGGAGGCACCATCACCGGGCTCGGGCAGGTTCTGAAGCCGCGGCGGCCGGCGCTGAAAATTGTCGCGGTCGAGCCGGAGGATTCTCCTGTCCTGTCGGGAGGGCAGCCGGGCCCCCACAAGATTCAGGGCATTGGGGCCGGCTTCGTGCCCGGCGTGCTCGAGCGCGGCCTGATCGACGAAGTGATCACCGTCGGCAATCAGACCGCCTTCGACAACGCCCGCCTCGTCGCGCGCCTCGAGGGCGTGCCTGTCGGCATTTCATCGGGCGCGGCGCTCGCCGCCGCCCTGGAAATCGGCGCGCGGCCCGGCATGGCGGGCAAGAACATCGTCGTCGTCATTCCCTCCTTCGCCGAGCGCTATCTGTCGACCGCCCTTTTTGACGGTCTCTGACGCGACGGCTCCCGGGACCGTCCTGCGCTGGCGCGGGACGGTCGATGCGCCGATTTGACTGAATCGCCAACGGGATTGATCTTCTCCCCCGTGATTTTCCCCCATCCCATTCTCGTCGGAGACATCGGCGGCACCAATACCCGGCTGGCCCGAGTTGAAACTCCGGGCGCGCCGCCCGGTCCGATTCTGCGCATTCCGACCAACGAAACAGCCTTCGCGGAGGCGGTCGCGCAGGCCGGAGCGCGCTCGCTCCTGCTCGGCGCGGCGGGCCCGGCGACGGGACGCGCGGTCACCCTGACCAACACGGTCTTTTCCATCGATGGGCCGCGGCTGCTGGAGACTTTTGGCCTGGCGCAGGGCCTCGTCGTCAATGATTTCGAAGCCGAGGCGCTCGGCCTTGCGGCGCTCGCGCCCGACGATTTCAGGATGTTGGCGAAAGGCGACGTCCATTCCGGCACGCGTCTGATCCTCGGGCCAGGAACGGGACTCGGCGTCGGCGCTCTCGTTCAGGTCGGCAATCGGCTGCTGCCGTTGGGCGCCGAGGCCGGTCATATCGGCTTCGCGCCCGAATCGGCGGAGGAAGACGAAATCCTGCGCCTGCTGCGCGCGCGCGAAGGGCGCGTCTGTGCGGAGAGTCTGATTTGCGCGCCCGGATTGGCGCGTCTGCATGCGGTCCGCCTGACGGCGGCGGGACATGAAAGAGAGACTGCCATCGACCCCCGCGCTGTCGTCGACGCGGCGATGGCCGATCCGGCCGGGGCGGCGGCGGCCAGTGTCAACCTGTTCTGGCGGATGCTCGGCGCCTTCGCCGGCGATATGGCGCTCGTGTTTCGCGCAACCGGCGGCGTTTGGCTGACCGGCGATTTCCTGCGGATTCTCGCGCCGCTCTGCCGCGACGCCGACCTCATCGCCTCTTTTGTCGACAAGCCGCCCTATCAGCCTCTGATGCGATCAATCGGTCTGAATCTCGTGACGCGTCGGCATATGGCGCTGGCGGGACTGGCGAAACTCGCCGCCCGACCAGACGAATACCTCATCGATTACACCGCGCGCTGCTGGCGAACCTGAAGTTTACGCCGCGTGCGATGTCGGTTCTTGCGTCAGAACGGCGTAAATGGCGTTGGCGTCACGCAGCGAACGCAATTTCGCCGTGACCGCCGGATCACGCAGAACCCGGGCGATTTGTGAAAGCGCCTTGAGGTGATCCGCGCCCGACGTTTCGGGCGCGATCAGAAGAAACATCAGATCGACCGGTTCGCCGTCGAGCGATTCGAAGTCGATTGGCCTCTCCAGACGGGCGAAGACGCCAAAAATTTCGGACGCCCTCGTCAATTTGCCGTGCGGAATGGCGATTCCGTTGCCAACTCCGGTCGATCCCAACCGCTCGCGCTGCAGCAGCGTGTCGAACAGCTCGCGCTCCGGCAGGCCCGAGAGCTTTGCGGCCCGCGCGCTGAGATCCTGCAAAGCCTGTTTCTTGCTGGTCGCCTTCAGCGAAGGCAACACGCCCTCGGGGGTGATCAACTGATTGAGCGGCATGTCCGGCGTATTCCCCTGGCGAATGACAACGCAAGACGCAAGACGCATGCCGCCCCTCCGGCCGAGGCGAACCGGCGTCGCGTCAAGGCTTCAACCGCGCGCCTTCGTAGACGTATCCTTGCCCGCCGTCGACGGGTCGATCCAACCGATATTGCCGTCGGAGCGACGGTAGACGATGTTCACGCGCCCGTTGCCGGCGTGGCGGAAGACGAGCACCGGCGCGCCGGTGAGATCGAGCTCCATGACTGCGGCGGAGACGGGAAGCTCCTTGAGACGATAGACGGTCTCGGAAATGACGGCCGGGCTGAAGTCCTGCACGACTTCCTGATCGTCGTCCGCGGGCGCCTCGAGAATATATTTGGCGACCATTTCGCCCTCGCCGGCGCCTTCGCCGACGCCGGACTGGTGCGTCTTCAGCCGACTCTTGTAACGACGCAGCCGCTTCTCGATGCGGCTCGCAGCCTGATCGAAGCTCGCATAGGGCTCCTGCGCCTTGGCGTCCGCCTGCAGCGTGATTCCCGACGTCAGATGCAACGTACAATCGGCGCGATAGCCCGACCCTTCCGGCTCGATCGTGACATGACCGGTGATGGAGCCCGGAAAATACTTCGCCACCGCCGTATCGATCCGTTCGCGCACGTGGGTGCGCATGGCCTCGCCGATGTCCAGGTTCTTTCCGGAAATACGCAACGTCATGATCTTCTCCGCGCCGACGGGCGCAACGTGGGCCGCAACCGGAGCGCCGGTCGTTTCGGCTCAGGGTTAAGAGCCTCGTTCGCCGAAGTCAATGGGCAGCGGCGGCGCGGCGTGCAACGGTCTTAAATTGATCGGAATCAATTGGTTATACATGAACGATTCGGCGGATGGAGTCGCCTGGACGCAGCGCTGCGGCCTGATGAGCCTTCTCGCGCCGTCGTTCGACCGAGGAGGGAATGCGCAAGCTCTCGCGATATTTGGCGACGGTGCGGCGGGCTATGTCGATGTTGTTGGCCTTGAGTCGGGCGACGATGGCGTCGTCGGAAAGCACATCGTCGACGGACTCCCCCTCGATCATCTGCCGGATGCGGTGGCGCACCGCCTCGGCGGAATGTGTCTCGCCGCCGTCATGAGCCGCGATTGCCGCGGTAAAAAAATACTTCATTTCGAAAAGACCGCGCGGCGTGGCCATATATTTGTTCGAGGTCACGCGCGATACGGTTGATTCATGCATGCCGATCGCCTCCGCGATGGCCTTGAGGTTGAGCGGACGCAGATGCGCGACGCCATGGACCAGAAAGGCGTCCTGCTGCCGGACAATCTCGGTGGCGACCTTGAGTATGGTGCGCGCGCGCTGCTCGAGGCTCTTGGTCAACCAGTTGGCGTCTTGCAGGCAAGTGCTGACAAAGGTCTTGTCTGCGTCGCTGGTCGCCCCGCGCATGACCTGGGCCGCATAGCTGTTGTTGACCAGAACGCGCGGCAAGGCGTCGACGTTCAGTTCGACGAGCCAGGAGCCGTCGCTGGCGGCGCGCACGGTCACATCGGGCGTCAGCGGCTGAATCGGCCCACCACCGAAAGCGCGCCCAGGTTTGGGCTCAAGGCGGCGGATTTCGCCGACCATGTCCGCAAGATCCTCTTCGTCAACTTCGCAAATCCGGCGCAGCGCGGCAAAATCGCGACGCGCCAGCAGCGGCAGGTTGGCCACGAGTCTGGCCATCGCCGGATCGAAGCGGTCGTTCTCGCGCAGCTGGATCGCCAGACACTCGGCCAGATCGCGGGCGCCGACGCCGCTCGGCTCGAATGACTGCACGATGCCGAGCATCCGCGCGACGCGCGCGGCGTCGACGCCCAGTCGCCTGGCGACGGCGCCGATTTCCTCCCCGAGATAACCGGCCTCATCGATCGAATCGATCAACGCCTGACCGATCAGCCGGTCGACAGGATCGACAACCGCGAGCGCCAGTTGGACGCCGAGAAAGTCGGCGAGCGTTTGCCGGGCGGCGACATAGGCTTCGAGATTGGGCGCTTCGCCGTCGAGCCCGCCGCCCGATCCGCCGCTCCACGCGCTCGCCGATAGGCCCAGGCCTTCCGGAATCGCCTGCGCTTCGACGGTCGCGGGAATCCTTTCCGCGTCGAACGCATTCGACAATTCGGTGCCCAGTCCCGCCTCGAGACTTTGTTGATCGACCGCGAATCCGTCCTCGCCGCTCCAGTCCGCCTCGGAGGGTTCGCCTAGCGCGGCCTCGGCTGTTTCGGATTGCCGATCGCCGGTCTCCTGACCGTCGATCTCGCTCTCGCCGCGCTCCTCGCCGCGTTCAAGCATGGGGTTGCGTTCGAGTTCCTCTTCAACGAAGGCGGACAGCTCGTGACTCGAGAACTGAAGCAGCTTGATCGCCTGCAAGAGCTGCGGCGTCAGGATCAGCGTTTGTCCCTGTCGCAAAACGAGCTTTGCGGAAAGCGCCATCAACCCACCTGATACGAAGCGTCGTCGCGCGCCTGACGGGCGTCCGTGATCGAAGCGCCGGCATCGTAAACGTTTGCGCCGGCGATTGGAACAGAATTTGCTTCGCTCCCCGCCGCCGCGGATTTTCTGCGGGCCTGTGGTTAAGTTTTCGCGATGGTCACATGCGGAAATCGGCGCCCAAATAGAAACGCCGCACATCCGGATCGGCGACGATCTCGTCCGGCGCGCCTTCTGTGAGCACATGGCCGGAATGGATAATATAGGCCCGGTCGATCAGCCCCAGCGTCTCGCGCACATTGTGATCGGTGATGAGCACGCCGATCCCGCGCCCTTTCAGGTGACGAACAAGATCCTGGATGTCCCCGACGGCGATCGGGTCGATGCCGGCGAAGGGCTCGTCGAGCAACATGAACGACGGGTGTCCGGCGAGCGCGCGGGCAATTTCACAGCGCCGTCGCTCGCCGCCCGACAGGGCGATGGCTGGCGACGCGCGCAAACGCTTGATGTCGAACTCCTCAAGCAACGCCTCAAGCTCGGCCTGCCGTTTGTCACGATCGGGCTCGGTAATTTCGAGCACGGCGCGGATATTGCCCTCAACCGTCAGACCACGAAAAATCGACGCTTCCTGCGGCAGATAGCCGATGCCAAGCCGCGCCCGGCGATACATGGGCAGCGCCGTCACGTCATGTCCGTCGAGCGTGATGAGCCCTTTGTCCGGCTGCACCAGCCCGGTGATCATATAGAAAACTGTGGTCTTGCCGGCGCCGTTCGGGCCGAGCAGGCCGACAGCTTCGCCGCGACGAACGCCAAGGCTGACATCGACGACAACCTGCCGGCCGCCATAGCTCTTGCCGAGATTATGGACCGCAAGCAGACCTGCCGTCGCCCGACGAGCCTGGGCGCCCGGCAGGTCCGCGTCCGGATCGGAGGCTTGAGCCGCGCGCGCCGCGCGCTCGGGATCTTCGGGCGCATCCTCGAAGCCGAACGCGTCCGGTTCGTTCGCCCGTTTCATGAGGCGCCCGAGGAGACTGGCGCGATGGGATGAATCTGGTTTGGAGCCGGTCACGCGAGGGCCTCGGGCGAAATCATGCGCCTGACTGGCTATCGCGCCCGGCGCTGTGGCGCAATCTTCGGCTTTGTCATTGACCTGACGGGCTGGTCGTTTTGGGCTTTTTCTTCTCATCGCCGGAGGGCGTGAAGACGCTGCGGACGCGCCCTCCCGTCGCCTGACCGGAATGCACCACAGCCTGGGTCGTGTTGAGGTCATAGACCAATCGATCGCCCCTGGTGACGTTGGTTCCCTCGCTCAAGGTCACATTGCCGTAGAGATAGACCTTGCTCTCGCTCTTTTCATACACGCCGCGATCGCCCGTGCCGACCTGATCCTTGGAGGTGATCGTCACCGGGCCGGTCGCCTCCATGCGCCTGACGCGGCCGGAGCCGCCGGTCGACGCCTGGGTCTGGGCTCGCGCCTGCCCGGCCTCGCCGGCCGGCGGTTTGTCGAGATAGATCACCAGCACCGTGCATTTCAGCGTGCTGGCGCCCTGAACGGCGACGACATTGCCGGTATAGACCAGCTTCTGGTCGCGGTCGTAATAGTCGAGCTTCTGCGCCTCGATATTGACCGGCTCCCTGGAATTCGAGCCCGGAAGAAGGCTGCCGGCGCCCTTCCTGGCCGCCTGCGCCATCGCTCCGGCGGCGGACGCGGCGATCATCAGAGCGACGAGCGCGGGGCGGAGCTGCGACAAAGTCATGGGGTCTTGCCTTTTTCAGGCGCCTTTGGCGCATGGTCTGCCGGCTGCATCAGGGATTTGACCCGGCCTTCGAACGTGATTCGGTGGCCATTGTCCCCCATCTCGACGGAATCAGCAGTGATTGTTCCGTCGGACATAACCACGGTGACGGCCTCTTTGGACGAAAGTCGCCCGGATTTGAATTCGATATCGGCCGTGCTCAACCGCATGTCATAGGCCGGAAGGTTCCGGATGCGCACGTCGCCCTTGAGGAGCATGGTCTCGCGCGACGCGTCATACAGCCCTGTCAGCGACGTGATTTTCGCGGTCGAGTTATCGACCATCGCGATCCTGGCGTCGACCTCGGCCAAATCGATCAGATTGGGTTTGCGAACATCCTGCACGCCGCGCACGGCCCGCACGTCATAGGGCCGGCCGTCCTTGCGATAGCCGTTCATGCGCGGCGCCTCCATCGTGACGCGCGTGCCCTCGACGCCCATCCTGTCGACGGAAAACGGGCCAGCCGGCCGCCCAAACGGATCGATCACAACATATCCGACGACGCCGAGGATCGCCAGAATGCTGAACCCGGCAATGGCGGCGCGAAGACGGCGCACGCGTCTCGAATGACGGCCGGCGTCCGCGAAGGCGCCTGCGCGCGGGCCAGGTTCTTGCGCCCTCGTCTCGTCCGCCATTCCTTGCGTCAGGTCCGCCATCGTTCCGATCGCCGCATCCGGGGCGCCGCGAAACGCGCCAGCCCTGTCCTCACATCGCCGCGACGGCGAATTTATGGCGTGCGCCTATTCGTGCGAGAATATGTCCGCCTCCGGCCAGCCGAGCAAGTCGAGGCGCGCCCGGGTCGGCAGAAAGGCGAAGCATTGCGCGGCGATTTCGGTCCGGCCCTCGCGCGCCAGCATGGCGTCGAGCTTTTCGCGCAGCGCGTGCAGATGCAGCACATCCGAGGCGGCATAGGCCATCTGCGCCTCACTCAGGGTCTCGGCCGCCCAGTCTGACGATTGCTGCTGCTTCGACAGTTCAACGCCGCACAATTCGCGCACGATGTCCTTGAGACCGTGCCGATCGGTATAGGTGCGCACGAGCTTCGAAGCGATCTTGGTGCAATAGACGGGTCCGGTCATGACCCCGAAGGCATGCGCCATGACGGCGATGTCGAAGCGGGCGAAGTGAAAAAGCTTCACGCAGGCTGCATCGGCGAGGAGACGCTCGAGATTGGGGGCCCGGTTCTGCCCGGCTGCGATCTGAACGAGATCGGCGTCTCCGTCGCCCCGCGACAATTGCACGAGGCAGAGCCGATCGCGATGCGGATTGAGGCCGCGCGTCTCGGTGTCGAGGGCGACGCTGCCGCCCCAACGCCAGTCATCGGGAAGATCGCCCTTGTGCAGGCGGATGGTCATGCTCGGCCTCGCGCTGAGCGGCCTGGAGCGCCGCGGTCGCGCCGGCCGTAACATCCCTTTTGACGCCCCGCAAGCGCGACGCCGCTTGCGCGGGCAGGCGTCGCCCGCCATCCTGTCGCCATGGCCAACGACTTCGACAGAACGGAACGTGACCGACGCGATCACGGCGCGCTTGCGGCTCTGAGCGAGCGTTCGCGCGAAATTTTTCGCCGTATCGTCGAATCCTATCTCGCCAATGGCGAGCCGGTCGGCTCGCGTCATCTCGCCCGGCTCCTGCCGATGACGTTGTCGCCCGCCTCGGTGCGCAATGTCATGCAGGATCTTGAGGAGCTTGGCCTTGTCTATGCGCCGCACACCAGCGCCGGCCGTCTGCCGACGGAAATCGGGTTGCGGTTTTTCGTTGATGCTCTGCTCGAAACCGGCGATCTGGCGATTGAAGAGCGGGCGCGCATCGAAACCCAGGTTCAGGCGGCCTCGCGCGATCAGACGCTGGATGGCGTTCTCGCCGAAGCCTCCAGCTTGTTGTCGGGCTTGACGCGCGGCGCCGGCGTCGTGCTGACCACAAAGGAAAACATTCGACTGAGGCAGATCGAGTTTGTCCGTCTCGACGCCGAACGGGCGCTGACCATTCTGGTTTCGGAGGATGGCGCGGTCGAGAACCGGATCATCCGCATTCCGCGCGACATGCCACCCTCGGCCCTTGTCGAGGCCGGGAACTACCTTAACGCCCGGCTTCGCGGCGCGACGCTCGGCGAAGTGCGCGCCGCCATCGAGGAAAGCCGCCGCGATGCGCAGGCTGAACTTGATTCGCTGTCGGCCCGGCTGGTCGACGCCGGTCTCGCGAGCTGGGCGGGGCTGGCGGGCGATGCCCAACAGCTCATCGTCCGCGGCCAGGCCAATCTGCTTGAGGATCTGACGGCGTTGAACGATCTGGAGCGGATCCGCACGCTTTTCGCCGATCTGGAAACCAAGACCGAGGTGATCGATCTGCTGGCCCGCGCCGAGACCGGCGAGGGCGTTCGCATCTTTATCGGATCGGAGAACAAGCTGTTTTCGCTCTCCGGCTCGTCAATGATCGCCGCGCCGTTCCGCGACGCGCAGCAACGCATCGTCGGCGTGTTGGGCATCATCGGCCCGACGCGGCTCAATTACGCCCGCGTTGTGCCGATGGTCGGCTATACCGCGCAGGTCGTCGGCCGGATTGTCGGGGCCCGTTAACGCAAAACGCCCGCCTTACGGCGGGCGTTGCGATCGTCGGCGAATTCGACTTGGCGCAGATGCGCCTCAAGGAACCAGAGGTGCTTGTCGAGTGCGCCGGCGATGCCGGTAAGCATGTCGCTCGTCACCATATCCTCCAGTTCTTCGGCCTCATCGATGCCCTGGCGAACCGAATTGGCGAAGGCGCCGAGCGAGTCGGCCAGAGCGCGCACGACAGCCATGCCCTCGGTCGTTGTCGCGGGGAATTCCTTGAGCCGCGTCGCTTCGGCCGCGTCCTGCAGTCGGCCTTTGACATGCGCGCCGAGAGCGGCGGTGCGCTCGGCGAGCTCGTCGACATGTTCTCCCATGCCTTCATAGATGTCGTCGAACAGCTTGTGCAATGCGATGAAATGCGGCCCCTTGACGTTCCAGTGGGCGTGCTTGGACTGCATGGTCAGATCGCTGGCGTCGGCCAACAGCTTGTTGAGCAGCTCCGCGACCCTGGCGCGGCTGTCCTTCTCGATATCGATGCGGGTCGTTTCGACCGACTTCAAATTTGCTTTCGCCATATGATTTCCCCTCTCCAAGGACGAACGAACCGGCCGCGCCGGCGGACTTGCTGCCTCAACGGCCAACGCGGCTGCTTGTTCCCATGTCGGCGAAGAAAGTCGCACGCTTCCCTTGGCAGGCCGGCCCTGCTATTTGCGGCCCATGACCACGCATCCGATCGAAAACATCCGCAATTTTTCCATTGTCGCCCATATCGACCATGGCAAATCGACGCTCGCCGACCGGCTGATTCAGCAGACGGGCACGGTGGCGGCGCGCGACATGAGCGAGCAGATGCTCGATTCGATGGATATCGAGCGCGAGCGCGGCATCACCATCAAGGCCAACACGGTGCGTCTGGAATACAGGGCAGAGGATGGAAAGACCTATATTCTCAATCTGATGGACACGCCCGGTCACGTCGACTTCGCCTATGAGGTGTCGCGTTCGCTGGCAGCCTGCGAAGGTTCGCTGCTCGTCGTCGACGCGTCGCAAGGCGTCGAGGCGCAGACCCTCGCCAACGTCTATCACGCGCTCGACGCCGGACATGAGATCGTGCCGGTGCTCAACAAGATCGACCTTCCGGCGGCCGAACCTGATCGCGTCAAGCAGCAGATCGAGGATGTCATCGGCCTCGACGCCTCCGACGCGGTGCCGATTTCGGCCAAGACCGGCATCGGCATTGATTTGGTGCTGGAGGCCATCGTCAGGCGCTTGCCGCCGCCCAGGGGTGACGAAACGGCGCCCTTGAAAGCGTTGTTGGTCGATAGCTGGTACGACGCCTATCTCGGCGTCGTCGTTATGGTTCGCATCATCGACGGCAAGCTGAAGAAAGGTCAGAAGATCAGGATGATGGGCACGGACGCCCATTACGAGGTCGATAAGATCGGCGTTTTCCGCCCGAAAATGCAGGATGTCGCCGAACTCGGCCCCGGCGAGATCGGCTTCATCACCGCCCAGATCAAGCAGGTGGCCGACACCCGCGTCGGCGACACGATCACCGACGAGAAGAAGGGCGCCGCCGAAGCCCTTCCGGGCTTCAAGCCGGCGCAGCCGGTGGTGTTCTGCGGTCTCTTCCCCGTCGACGCCGCCGATTTCGAGGATCTGCGCGCCGCCATGGGCAAGCTGCGCCTCAACGACGCGAGCTTTTCGTACGAAATGGAAAGCTCGGCCGCGCTCGGCTTTGGCTTCCGCTGCGGCTTCCTCGGCCTGCTGCATCTGGAAATCATTCAGGAGCGTTTGGCGCGCGAGTTCAATCTCGACCTCATCGCCACCGCGCCCTCCGTCGTCTACGAGATCGATCTGCGCGACGGGACGCATATTTCGCTGCACAACCCGGCCGATCTGCCCGACGTGATGAAGATCGAGCAAATCAAGGAGCCATGGATTCGCGCCACCATCCTGACGCCCGATGAATATCTCGGCGCGGTGCTGAAGCTCTGTCAGGATCGCCGCGGCGTACAGATCGATCTCAATTATGTCGGCAAACGCGCCATGGCCACCTACGACCTGCCGCTCAACGAGGTCGTCTTCGACTTCTACGACCGGCTGAAGTCGATCTCGAAGGGCTACGCCTCCTTCGACTACCAGATCACCGATTATCGCGAGGGCGATCTGGTCAAGATGTCGATCCTCGTCAACGCCGAGCCGGTCGACGCCCTGTCCATGCTCGTCCACCGCACCCGCGCCGAAACGCGCGGCCGCGCCATGGTGGAGAAGCTGAAGGATCTCATCCCGCAGCACATGTTCCAGATTCCGATTCAGGCGGCCATCGGCGGCAAAATCATCGCCCGCGAAACCGTGCGCGCATTGCGCAAGGACGTGACCGCCAAATGCTATGGCGGCGATGTGACCCGCAAGCGCAAACTTCTCGAGAAACAGAAAGAAGGCAAGAAGCGCATGCGTCAGTTCGGCAAGGTCGAAATTCCGCAGGAGGCGTTCATCGCCGCGCTGAAGATGGATTCCTGATCATCGCGACCAAATTGGCGGCTTGACGCCGCCGTCCCGATCGGAACGGGGCGAGCGATCAGTTCGGCTCCAGCATCCGCTCCTGATTGATGCGGAACAGCCCGGAATCCGGCTTGCGATTGAGATCGACATTGTGCAGCGCGACGCGCGTGTCGTAGCCCTGCGGGTCGGTGACCAGCCATTGCTTCAAAACGAAATTCGAATCGAAGACGAGCTTGATCTTCGACGTCCCGCCCATCGTCGCCTTGTCGATGATGTAGATCGCGACGTTGGAGCCTTCGCTGGCGACCTTCTGCACCCGCGTGTCGCGCGACAGGTCGATCTGCCGCTTGAGCAGGAATTTCAGTGGCGTCTGGCCAATAAGGTAGAGATCCTGCGTGTTCAGCTTGCGGTCGCGCACCGCCACGGACGTTCCGTCCGCGACAACTTCCAGCGTCGCGGGGGCCGCGTACTCAAACCGCATCTTGCCCGGCCGCTGCACGTAGAGTTTGCCCTGCGAGCGTCGGCCGTCCGCCCCGGTCTGGGTGAAATCGGCCACCATCGTGTCGGCGGAATTGAAATAGGCGTTGGCGCGCTCGATGGCGGTCTCGCTATCCGGCGCGGCCGGGGCCGCCTTGGCGCCGGATTGCGGCCTGGGTTGAATATCGATCGGCGCTTGCGCGCAGACGGGGCCGATGGCCGCCAACGCGGCGGCGAGGCCGAAGATCGTGGAGCGAATCGCGTTCATGAAACCCTCGCCTGCGTCGAACGCCCGAATAGACCGGAATGGTGTCGATATTTGGATTCGACAACGCCTGCGCTCTTGTCTCGTTCCTGTTGCGCTCAGTCCTCGCCGCCTGGATCGAACGCGCCGCGATCGACGCCGCCCCCGACGAGAATTTCACGTTTGCCCGCGTGATTCGCCGGGCCGACAACGCCTTCCTTCTCCATCCGCTCGACCAGCGACGCCGCCTTGTTGTAGCCAACCGACAAGCGACGCTGGATGTAGCTCGTCGAGCACTTGCGGTCGCGCAGTACAATATTGACCGCCCGGTCGTAGAGATCGCCCGACTCCTCGGCGTCCATGGAGCCGGGCGCCGGCGTATCCTCGCCTTCCGGGTCGTCCTCGGCCGTGATCGCGTCGAGATAGTCCGGCTGGCCTTGCGTCTTCAGATGCGCGACGACCTTCTCCACCTCGTTGTCCGAGACGAACGGGCCGTGGACGCGGGAGATGCGCCCGCCGCCGGCCATATAGAGCATGTCGCCCTGGCCGAGGAGCTGCTCGGCGCCCTGTTCGCCGAGAATCGTGCGGCTATCGATCTTGGATGTGACCTGGAAGGAAATGCGCGTCGGGAAATTCGCCTTGATCGTCCCGGTGATGACGTCGACCGAGGGACGCTGCGTCGCCATGATCAAGTGGATTCCGGCGGCGCGCGCCATCTGGGCGAGACGTTGGATGGCGCCTTCGATGTCCTTGCCGGCGACCATCATCAGATCGGCCATTTCGTCGACGATGACGACGATATAGGGCAGCGGCGCGAGGTCCATCTCCTCCTGCTCGTAGACTGCCTCGCCGGTTTCGCGGTCAAAGCCGGTCTGCACCGTGCGGGTGATGACCTCGCCCCTGGCGCAGGCCTCGCTGACCCGCGTATTGAAGCCGTCGATGTTGCGCACGCCGACTTTCGACATTTTCTTGTAGCGGTCCTCCATCTCACGGACCGCCCATTTGAGCGCCACCACCGCCTTTTTCGGATCGGTGACCACCGGCGTCAGCAGATGCGGAATGCCGTCGTAGACGGAGAGTTCGAGCATTTTCGGATCGACCATGATCAGGCGACACTCCTCCGGCTTCATCCGGTAGAGCAACGACAGAATCATGGTGTTGATGGCGACCGACTTGCCTGAGCCGGTCGTGCCGGCGACGAGCAAATGCGGCATGCGGGCGAGGTCGACGATCACGGGCTCGCCGCCGATCGTCTTGCCGAGCGCGATGGCGAGCTTGTGCTTCGATTTCTCGAAGTCGAGCGAGGCGAGAAGCTCCCGCAAATAGACGGTTTCACGCTTCTGGTTCGGCAACTCGATGCCAATCGCGTTGCGCCCCTGCACGACGGCGACGCGCGCCGAAATCGCCGACATCGAGCGGGCGATATCGTCGGCAAGCCCGATGACGCGCGAAGATTTGATGCCGGGGGCCGGCTCCAGCTCGTAGAGCGTCACGACCGGACCGGGGTGAACCTTGAAGATTTCGCCTTTGACGCCGAAGTCGTCGAGCACGCCTTCGAGCAGGCGCGCGTTTTGTTCGAGCGCGTCTTCCGAAATCCTGGTCTGCTGCTTTTTCGCTTCCGCGAGCAGCATCAGGCCGGGCATTTGGTAGGCGGCGTGATCGAGACGATCGAGCATGGAGGGCTGCGTCTCGGCGCGCGCTTTTTTGCCGGACTTGATCGCCGGCGCCGGCGCGGCGATCCTTCCGCCGCCTTGCGGGAGCGCTTCTGGCTCGGAATTCGCCACCGTCGACCGGGGCGACGCCGCAACATCGCGACGCGCCGGCGGCGCATAGGCGGTCGGCTCGAAGGGCGGAGGCCCGAATGACGGCTCGCGCCGTTCGACATGCGGTTCACCCGGCTCATCGCTTCGCGCCTCGCGCCTTAGCCATGGCGCGCGTTCGCGGTCATCGGGCTTCGAACGCCGGAATGCGCGCCCCAGAGCGGCCCTGACGCTCAGCGCGGCATGGATGATCGCGCCAAGCGAAACGAGGCCCACGCCGGGATCGCCGTCGACGTCCGTTTCCTCCGCCGATCGACGTTGTTGCGCGGGTCTTCGGACGGGTTCGGGCTCGCGATCAGCCTCAACCTCCTCATGCAATCCAAAGCCGGCCGCCGCGGTGAGCGCGAGAATGGCGCAGCCCGCCAACATGAGCGCGATGACCAGCATCGACGCCGCATGCCCGCCGGTGACGCGGCGCGGCAGGGCCAACACGGCGTCGCCGAACATGCCGCCGAGGCCGGTCGGCAGCGGCCACCGGTCCGTGACCGGAAACAACGAAGCGACGCCTGCGGCCGCGAGGCTGCCGCCGATCAGCAGGAGGATGCGCAAGGCCGGGCGCTCGAAACGCCGCAGCGTCATGAACCGCCACCCCCAGAGCGCCAGCGGCGCCAATGGCGCGACGACGGCGACGCCAAATGATTGCATGAACAGATCGGCGATAATGGCCCCATGGGAGCCCAGAAGATTGCGAACCGCGCCGTCAGAGGCGTTGTTGAGACTGGGATCCTGGACGGACCACGTCGCCAGCGCGAGCGCGAGCGCCAGAACGGCGCCGACGAGCGTGGCGCCTGCCGCTTCACGGATCCGTCGGCTCGCAAAATCCCTGATCGAGTCCGGCACATAATCGATTGGTGAAAAAGTGGAGGCGCGCATCGTCTGACCTGATCGCCGGGCGCCGCGCGAACGCGCGCGGACCTCGATCCTGCCCGATACGCTAAAGAGGCGCGGTTAACGCGCGCTTAACCTTGATGTTTCGCGCATGAGAACGGCGGCGTCCGTGAAAACGCCGCCGCTTTGAGGGCGCCCGGACGGCGGCGCCTGGCCGCCGTCCGGATATCCGATCAGTAATTATAGGCGCGTTCGCCGTGCTCGGCGAGGTCGAGACCCTCGCGTTCCGCATCGACCGGCACCCTCAGACCAACCACAAGATCGACCAGCTTGAAGAGGATCGCCGAACCCACGCCAGACCAGACGAGGGTGACGAGCACCGCCTTGAGCTGGTTGAACACCTGGGTGGCCATGACGTAATCGCCGGCCGCGGCTTCTCCGGGCTTGGCGACATAGTCAACGAGGCCCACGCCACCGAGCGCCGGGGCGACCAGCACGCCTGTGGCGATGGCGCCGAGGATGCCGCCGACACAGTGGATGCCGAAGACGTCGAGCGAGTCGTCATAGCCGAACTTGTTCTTCACATAGGCGACAAAGAAAAAGCAGATGACGCCAGCGAGCAGACCGAGAACCAGCGAACCCATCGGACCGGCGAAGCCCGAGGCCGGAGTGATGGCGACAAGACCCGCCACCGCGCCCGAAACCATGCCGAGCAGAGACGGCCGCCCCTTGAGGCCCCATTCCGCGAAGAGCCACGCCAAAGCCGCCGCGGCCGTGGCGACGAAGGTGTTGACAAAGGCGAGCGCCGTCGTGCCGTTGGCTTCCAGGTTGGAGCCGGCGTTGAAGCCGAACCAGCCGACCCACAACAGCGAGGCGCCGATCATTGTCATGGTCAGGGAGTGCGGCGTCATCGCCTCACGCGGGTAACCGACGCGCTTGCCGAGCATGAGGGCGCCCACCAGACCGGCGACGCCGGCGTTGATGTGAACGACCGTGCCGCCGGCAAAGTCGAGCGCACCCCAGCCATAGATCATGCCGGCGTCGGCGACGACCTCGTCGAGTTTGGCTTGCGCGGCCGTCTTGGCGGTGGCGTCGCTTGCGGCGGCCACGGCCTTGGCGGCGGCGGCGATGGCGTCCGGGCCCGCCCAGTACCAGACCATGTGAGCGATCGGGAAATAGATCACCGTCAGCCAAAGAACGACAAAGATCACGACGGCCGAGAAGCGGATGCGTTCCGCGAAGGCGCCGACGATCAGCGCCGGCGTGATGCAGGCGAAGGTCATCTGGAAGGCCATATAGACGTATTCAGGAATGACGACGCCATTCGAGAATGTCGCCGCCGTCGAATTGACGTCGATTCCCTTCAGGAAAATCTTGTCGAACCCGCCGACGAAGGCGTTCAGTCCGCCGCCGTTGGTGAAGGCCAGCGAATAACCGTAAATTACCCACAGCACCGCCGCGAGCGCGACAATCATGAACACCTGCGTCAGAATCGATAGCATGTTCTTGGTGCGGACAAGGCCGCCATAAAACAGGGCCAGGCCCGGAATTGACATCATCAGCACCAGGGCGGTGGAGATGAGCATCCAGGCGGTGTCGCCCTTGTTGGGAACAGGAGCGGCGGCGGCTTGCGCCAGCGCCAGGGTCGAAGAGGCGGCCAACGCCGCGAATCCGAGACCAAGCGCGCGAAGCGCCGGTCGAATTGAGAGAGATGCCGTCATTTTTTTGTCCTGACGTTGGAATGATGAGAGTTCAGAGCGCGTCCGAATCACGCTCGCCGGTGCGGATGCGCACAGCGCGGTCGAGAGAGCTGACAAAAATCTTGCCGTCGCCGATCTGACCGGTCCGGGCGGCGTTCCCGATCGCGTCGACAACCTGGTCCGCCAGGTCGGCGTCGACCGCGAGTTCGATCTTCAGCTTTGGCAGGAAACTCACCGCATATTCGGCGCCGCGGTAAATTTCCGTATGCCCTTTCTGGCGCCCGTAGCCTTTCACTTCGGTCACCGTGAGACCGTGCACGCCGACGGCCGTGAGCGCGTCGCGCACCTCGTCCAGCTTGAACGGCTTGATAATCGCCATGACGATTTTCATGTCTGTCCCCTTGTTGTGCCGCGGCCCATGGAGCTCTGCGGCGCCGGCGCAATGGCGCGGCGGCCCGGCGCGGAGTAATCAAGCGCCGTGCCAGGTGGGGAAAATCGCGTAACTTATTGATTTATTGATGATTACGTGGGAGGGCGCGGGAGATCGGCGCGACCGCCGCGCTGCCTGAAAAAAGGGCGATGCGCGTTACCCTCGCTAATTTGCCTAAAATTCAGGCGTCTGGTTTTGACTCACGGGGGCGCTGGCGAATGAGGCCCTCTTGCGCCACGGAAGCGACGAGGCGTCCGTCGCGCGCATAAAGCGCGCCGCGCGTCAGGCCGCGCGCGCCGCTCGTATTGGGGCTGTCCTGCACATAGAGCAGCCACTCGTCGGCCCGGAAGGGACGATGGAACCACAGGGCATGGTCCAGGCTCGCCACCTGCATGTCGCGATTGAACACCGAACGCCCATGCGCGATCAGCGCGGTGTCGAGCAGGGTCATGTCGGAGAGATAGGCGAGAACCGCGCGATGAATGGCCGGGTCGTCCGGCAGACGCCCGACAGCGCGCACCCAGCATTTCTGGAACGGATCCATCGGTTTGCGGCGCGCGTAGCGCGACAGGTCGACAGCGCGGACCTCAATCGGCCGCTCGCGCTCGAAATATTTGCGCACCGCCTCCGGCATCATCGCGCCGAAGCGCTCAAGCAACTCGGCTTCGCTTGGCAGCGTCTCCGGATCAGGAGCATCGGGCATGTCAAAGGAATGCTCGAGCCCCTCTTCCTCGATCTGAAACGAGGCGCCGAGCGAGAAAATAGCCTTGCCGTGCTGGATGGCGACGCAGCGACGCGTGGCGAAGCTCTTGCCGTCGCGGATGCGATCCACCTGATAAACGATCGGCACGCTGGGATCGCCGGGCAGGATGAAATAGCCGTGCAGGGAATGCGGCGGTCGATCGGCCACCGTGCGCGCGGCGGCGACGAGCGCCTGTGAAACAACAAGCCCGCCGAAAACACGCTGCCAGCCTTCCTTCGGGCTGTGGCCGCGGAAGATGTCCTTCTCGATCGGTTCGAGGTCGAGAAGCGCGAGAAGATTTTTGACAGGATCGGACATTGGCGCATTCCGGCGGGGTCAACGCCAACGAATAGACGCCGGCGCGGGCCCGTCAAGGCCGCGCCGGCGCTTTGCTCACTGCAGATGCAAGGCTTCGCCGTGCTGGGTGATGTCGAGGCCCTCGCGCTCCTGATCGGAGGTGACGCGCAGGCCAACCATCGCATCGATCAGCTTGAGGACGGCGAAAGTGCCGGCGACGCACCAGAGCGTCGTGACGACAACGCCGACCGCCTGAAGGCCAAGTTGTTTGACGTTGCCCTCGATCAGACCCGACACGCCCGGATCGGCGCCTGACGCGCTGATGGCCGCCGTAGCGAAAACGCCCGCCATCAACGTGCCGAGGATGCCGCCGACGCCATGAACGCCGAATACGTCGAGCGAATCGTCATAACGCAGGCGATATTTCAGCACGGTCGACGCCCAATAGCAGACCGCGCCGGCGATAAGGCCGATGACGACGCCGTGCCAGGGCAGAATGAAGCCCGAGGCCGGCGTGACCGTGCCGAGGCCGGCGACAGCGCCGGATATGACGCCGAGCACTGACGGCTTGCCGCGCTGCGCCCATTCAAGCGCCGTCCAGACCACGGCGCCGGCGCAGGCCGCCAGATGCGTCGCGACAATGGCGTAGACCGCGCGCGAACCCGCGCCGAGGGCCGATCCGCCGTTGAAGCCGAACCAGCCGACCCACAGGAGGCCAGTGCCGATGACCGCCAGCGTCAAATCGAAGGGCGCGAGATTCTCACGCCCGAAGCCCTGTCGCGCGCCGACGACCAGCGCCGCCACCAGACCGGCGACGCCCGCGTTGATATGCACTACCGTTCCGCCAGCGAAATCGATGACGCCCCAGCTTTGCAGGAAGCCGCCGCCCCACACCCAATGCGCGCTCGGCACATAGACGACGAACAGCCAGAACACGCAGAACAGCAGGAAGGCCGAAAATTTCATGCGGTCGGCCACGGCGCCGCCGACCAGCGCGCAGGTGATGACCGCGAAGGTCATCTGATAGGCCATGAACAGCATTTCGGGGATGGTCCTGGCCAACGGACTCGTCGTCTCCATGCCGATTCCGCGCAGGAATGCGCGATTGAAATCGCCGAGCCAGGCGCCGTCGCCGCTGAAGGCGAGGCTGTAAGCGATCGCAAACCAAAGCAGCGAGACGACCGCGGTGGCCGCCGCGCTCTGCGCCATGGTGGCGAGCACATTCTTCTTGCGCACCATTCCGGAGTAGAACAGCGCCAGACCCGGGAGGGTCATCATCAACACGAGCGCTGTTGCGGCGATCATGAAGCCCGTATCGGCAGCCGAGATGGCCTCCTGAGCATAGGCGGGCGAAGCGGAGGCGAAAGCGAGCGCTACGGCGCCCGCACGAAGCAATTGGCGAGAGAGCATATGAAAATCCGGCGGGAAAGAGAGGTCTTGGATTTCAGAGCGCGTCGTCGCCGTTCTCGCCGGTTCGAATGCGCACGGCGCGCTCCAGCGTGGTGACAAAAATCTTGCCGTCGCCAATCTGACCGGTATGGGCGGCTTTCTGGATAGCGCCGATAGCGGCGTCGACCATGGCGTCGGCGACGGCGATTTCGATTTTGATTTTCGGCAGGAAGCTCACGACATATTCCGCGCCGCGGTAGATTTCCGTGTGGCCTTTCTGCCGGCCATACCCCTTCACTTCCGAAACGGTCATTCCGTAGACGTTGATCTCCGTCAGCGCGTCGCGCACTTCCTCCAGTTTGAACGGCTTGATGACGGCGCTTACGGTTTTCATGAGACCCTCGTGCGGAAAAGACAGGCAACTCGCCCGCCGGGGAATCAATTTCCGTGCCATGCGCCCAATTTGCGCGCAAACCCATCTCGGGCGCCGGCAAACCCATGGCGGATGGTCGGTCCTGATCATCGGGCAGGCGCCATACCGATCACGGATCGTCCATGATGATTAAATGTTAAGCGTTTTCTGCGTCGCGACGACGCGTTGTCAGGCCGCGCCGGATGACGCAAAATGTCGCTGCGGCAGAGAGGTTGAAATGGGTCATCGACAGGCGGACGTGATTATCGGCGGCGGCGGCATTGCCGGCCTGTCGCTGGCGGCGGCGATCCGGCAGGCGCTCGGCCGGGATGCGCGCGTGGTCGTCTGCGATCCGACCTTCGGGGCGTTCAAGGGCACGGGCAAGGCCTCCGCCATCGCCGCCGGCCCCCGCCGCATGCTGGAGACTCTTGGCGCCTGGCAAGGCATGGGCGAGCGGGCGCAGCCGATACGCGACATGATCGTCAGCGATTCGCGCGCCGCCGACGCCGTTCGACCCGTCTATCTGAACTTCGCCGGAGAGATCGAACCGGGCGAGCCTTTTGCCCACATGATCATGAACGACGAACTTGTGCTGTCGCTCGAAGCGGTCTGCCGCGATCTGGGCGTCGAATGCGTTGCGGCCGCCGTGAAGGACTTCGCCGTTGAACGCGGGCGGGCCGTCGTTCGCCTGGAGGACGGCGGGACGCACGGCGCCTCGCTTGTCGTGGCGGCGGACGGAGCGCGCTCGCGCTTGCGCGACCTTGCCGGAATCCGCCAGATCGGCTGGAGTTATGGCCAGTCCGGAATCGTCGCCACGATCGGCCATGAGCGGGAGCACAACGGACGCGCGGAGGAACATTTTCTGCCGGCCGGGCCCTTCGCCATCCTGCCCCTGTCGGGCAGACGCTCTTCGATTGTCTGGACCGAGCGCAATGCTGACGCCGACGCGCTTGTCTCCCTCGACAAGGCGGATTTCCTGCGCGAGCTGGAACGCCGCTTCGGGCATCATTTGGGCGCGCTCGATCTGCTTGACGCGCCGCGCGCCTGGCGATTGGGATTATATGTCTCGCGCAGTTTCATCGCCGACCGCTTCGCGCTCATCGGCGACGCGGCCCACCTGATTCACCCGATCGCCGGCCAGGGCGTCAATCTTGGGCTGCGCGATGTGGCGGCGCTCGCCGAATGCGTCGTCGAGGCGATGCGTCTCGGGCTCGACGCCGGCGACGCCGAAGCGCTGGAGCGCTACCAGCAGGCGCGCCGCTTCGACACGGTGACGACGGCGGGAATGATGGAGGCTCTCAACCGCCTGTTCTCGAACGACATCCCCCCCCTGCGTCTTATGCGCGACCTCGGGCTTGGAATTGTCGATCGTCTGCCCGACCTCAAGCGCTTCTTCATGCGCGAGGCGGCGGGAATCATGGGCGCCGCACCGCGGCTGCTGCGCGGCGAGACGCTCTGAAATCAATCTTCGAGCGGGCGCGCCTCTTCAGGCAGCATGATCGGAATGCCGTCGCGGATCGGATAGGCGAGGCGCGCCGGCCGCGAAATCAGCTCCTGACGCGCGGCGTCATATTCCAACGTCGCCCTGGTCAACGGGCAAACGAGCATTTCGAGCAGGCGCGGATCGATGCGGGAGACCGCGGCGGCAGATTTTGTCCGGTCTTCGTTCATGCTGATGTCCTAAAGCATCTTCCAAAAAAATTGGAGGCTTTTTCGATCGGGATATGCGGCGAAAAATAAGGCGGCGGCGATTCGGGAAATAGCTGAACAGCCTTATTGCAGCGGCGCTTGTGTTTTGGAGGCGCGCGCGAGCTCCATCTCGGTGATGGCGATCAGCACGTCGGCGCGCGTTTTCACGTCGGGCGCCTCGAGCAGGGCCTGCTTTTCCTTTGGCCCGAACGGACTCATCATCGACAATGCATTGACAAGCGATTCCGTCGCGGCGTTTTCGACGCCTTTCCAGTCGACGCGCAAGTCGTTCGCGTCGGCGAATTCCCGCAGGGCTCGCATAATGCCGGCCCGATCCACCTCGGGTTCGGCTTTCGCCTCGTCAAAATCGCCGGCATAGGGAGAGAAATCCAATGCCGCGATCCGATAAGGTTTGCCGCTCGCCGCCTCGCCGCCGAGACGAAACCGGGTCACCCCCGTCAGAGAGACGATGTAGCGGCCGTCGCCGGTTTCCGCGAGCTGGGTGATCCTGCCGACGCATCCGACTTCGGCAAGGACCGGATTGTCCGTTTGCGCCTCGCCCGGCGCTGGCTGGATCATCGCCACCAGCCGGTGGCCGGCGAGCGCGTCGTCGATCATCGCCAGATAGCGCGGTTCGAAAATATTGAGCGGCAATTGCCCGCGCGGCAGCAGCAACGCTCCCTCCAGCGGAAACAATGGCAGTTCCGCCGGCAACTCGCCGGCGTTTCGATAGGGGCGATTGATGCTCATCCGCGTTGCGCGCCTCACGAGAAAAGCAGCGACGACAATCGGCGACGCGCCTGGACGGTGGCCGCGTCCATCGGTCCCCAGGCGTCGAAGAATTGCAGCAATTGCTTGCGCGCCTTCTCCTCGCCCCATTTGCGGTCGCGGCGAATGATTTCGAGCAAGGCGCCGGCCGCCTCGTCACGTTTGCCGAGACTGGCCAGCGCCACCGCCAGATCGAACCGCGCCTCATGATCCTCGGCGTTCGACGCGACGCGGCCGGCCAGATCCTGCAAATCGCCGAGTCCGGCCGCCTGTTCGGCAAGATCCAGCGCGGCGCGGGCCGCGGCGATTGCCGGGTCGGCGGCAAGCCTGGCGGGAGCCGCGTCGAGCACGCTCCTCGCCTCTTGCGTTTCGCCAAGTTCGAGGAACGCGCGAGCCAGCCCGCCCATCGCCTTGGCCTCTTCGGGCGCTGCTTGCAGCGCGGCCGCGAAAAGTTCGGCCGCGCCGGCCGCGTCGCCCCCGACCAGCGCGGTCTCCGCCTGGATCAACAGCTCGGCTGATTCGTCGACGACAGGACCGATCAGCTTTTCGATAAAGGCTTTGACCTGGCTCTCCGGCAAGGCGCCCATGAATCCATCAACGGGCTGACCGCGCTGAAAGGCGATCACGGCCGGAATCGACTGAATGCCCAACCGGCCGGCGATGTCGGGATGGTCGTCGATGTTCATCTTGGCCAGCACGACCTTGCCGCCGGCGCTCTGCACCGCTTTTTCGAGAACGGGCGTGAGTTGTTTGCATGGGCCACACCAGGGCGCCCAGAAATCGACCAGCACGGGCCGATTCATTGATTCGGCAATGACGTCGGTGCGAAACGACGCCGTCGTGACGTCCCGGACGAGCGCGCCGCCCGGCTTGCCGGCTTGCGGGATCGCCGCCTGTTGCGCTTCGCTCATGTCATCCTGCTCCATTCATGACCCGGGCTATGGCCCGTTTGTATCCACCCAAAATGTGCGCTCCCGCGCGCCGGCGCAACCGCCGTGTTCCCTTCAGGCGCCCGACATCGCGACGACCAGAGGCTCATGGCCCACCGCGCGCAGGAAATGCAAGAGATCTTCCGGCGCCAGCCCCAACGTCATCTCGTTCGTCAGCGGATGAAAGTTGACCCGCCGCGCTGACAGCAGGGCGCGATCGAGCGCCACGGTGACGTGGCCGTCCGGATCGTTGACAGCGCCGAACGGCGTCACCGCGCCAGGCGCGACGCCCCAGAAATCGAGCAGCTTGTCGACGCTCGCGAAAGACATGCGCCCCGCGCCGCCAAGCCGGACATGCGCCGTCTTGAGATCAAGGCGCGCGTCTTCCGCGGCTGACAACAGGAACAATCGCCCCGGCTTGTCGCGCAAGAACAGATTTTTCGTGTGCAAACCGTCGATTTCGCCACGCAGGGCCCGGGATTGCGCGACGGTGTGGAGCGGGGGATGGCGATGCAGCGCGAATTGGACGCCAAGTCTCGTCAGAAGGTCGCAAAGATCGTCGGGTGTTGCGGGCATGACCTTGTCATTACCGCATGTTTGCGAAAAGCGGCAGGGCCCTCAAATCAGGGCAGGCCGGGCTTTGGCGCTGCGCTCGAAAGACTGAGCGCAAAAATTCGGAAGTCCTGTTGCAATCGTCCGGGGTTTGCGGCATATACCCGCTGCCGGCGCGAGCCGGTCCCACGGATGCGGGTGTAGCTCAGGGGTAGAGCACAACCTTGCCAAGGTTGGGGTCGAGGGTTCGAATCCCTTCGCCCGCTCCAGTTTTTTCGTCTTTCCTCATCGATGGACGCATGTCGGCCTTGCCAGGCCCAGACAGGCGTCCTCATCGGCAATGCGCGGCCCCTCTTGAAAAGACCGGGGCGACTTTCCACATCCTGTTTACGTGAGGCTCCTGTCTCTGCTGCGCCGTGTTTGGCGCGCGGGACATGGCGACGCTGGCGCCCCCTCCCGGCGAAGCCTCCTCGCGAGCGCCCGGTCAGAAATGGCCGGGCGCTTTCGTTTCGCCTTGCCTCCCCGCGCGTGTCATGGTCAATCCGTCTGCCCTTCATCGCCGGATTGCCGATCGTGCTGTTTCGCATCGCCACCTGGAATATCAACTCCGTTCGTCTGCGGATCGGTCTTGTCGAGAAATTCCTCGACGAGGCGCGCCCTGACGTTCTCTGCCTCCAGGAAACCAAATGTCCGAACGCGGAGTTTCCCGGCGCGGCGCTGCGCAAACTGGGCTACGAGCACCTCGCCCTCTCGGGGCAGAAGGGGTATCACGGCGTCGCGATCGTCTCCCGCCATCCCTTGGGCGACGTGGGGTGTGGACCCTTCTGCGGCCGCGGGCACGCCCGCCATGTCACGGCGCGCGTCCTGTTGGAGCGACCGCTCGAAATCCACAATTTTTACGTGCCGGCCGGCGGCGATATCGCCGATCCGGCGCTGAATGACAAATTCGCGCACAAGCTCGAATTCGTGGATGGATTGCGCGACTGGACGGCGGCGAGCGGCGTCGCTGGGCGTGATTCGATCCTTGTCGGCGATCTCAACATCGCCCCGCTCGAACACGACGTCTGGAGCCATAAGTCGCTGCTGTCGGTGGTGAGCCACACCCCGATCGAAGTGGAGAAGCTGACGGCGGCGCTCACCGCCGGGCCCTGGGTCGACGTCATGCGGCGGCACACGCCCCATTCCGAGAAGCTCTATACGTGGTGGAGCTATCGCTCGCCCGATTGGGAGAAGGCCGACAAGGGGCGCCGCCTCGATCATGTCTGGGTCGGCGCGCCTCTGGCGCCGCATTTTCGCGACATGTCGGTCATCAAAAGCGCGCGCGGCTGGGATCGGCCTTCCGACCACGCGCCGGTCGTTGTCGATCTCGATCTTTGAACGCCTGGCGATCAGAGCGCTATCGTCCGTTGCGGCCTGCGAATCCGGCCAGTTCGTCGACGAATTCCGAAAGCCTTGCCGTCATGCCGAGGCGGATGCGCTCGGCGCTGCGCGGAAATTCCTGCAGGACGCGGTGAAACAATGTCCGGGGCACCTTGAGCACCGTCGACGGTTCGCGGGCGATCGCAGTGGCGGGCCGCCCGGTCTCGATGATCAGCGCCAGCTCGCCGACCAGGCCATTGCGCCGGATGATGAGGCGCGCGGGCTCGCCGCCGGCCGTCGCGTCGAGCGCGATGGATCCGGAGAGGACGATATAGCCGCAATCCGATGTCTCGCCGCGACGAAAAAGGATATCTCCGGCGCGCAGAATGCGTGTTTCCGCCGAGAACGCGATTAGCCGCAGCGCTTCGGGTTCGAGCGCCGAAAACATCGGAATGCGTGACAATCTGCGGAAATCCTCGTCGAGCGACATCTCAACCGGCCTCAGGGTACGAGTTTATATCCGCCCGCTTCCGTCACGAGCAGTTGCGCATTGGCCGGATCGGCCTCGATTTTCTGGCGGAGGCGGTAGATATGCGTCTCCAGCGTATGCGTCGTGACCTGAGCGTTATAGCCCCAGACTTCGCGCAGAAGCACGTCGCGCGTCACTACGGTCTGACCCGCCCGATACAGGTAGCGCAGGATCGCGGTTTCTTTTTCCGTAAGGCGCAGCCGGTTGCCGCGCCCATTGACGAGATGTTTCGATGTCGGGTGAAACGTATAGGCGCCGATGCGAAACTGGGCGTCGTCGCTGGCGTCATTCTGGCGTAATTGCGCACGAATGCGCGCCAGCAGCACTGCGAAGCGAAACGGCTTGTTGACGTAGTCATTGGCCCCGGATTCGAGGCCGAGAATGGTGTCGGCGTCCGAATCGTGCCCTGTCAACATGATAACCGGATTGCGGAAACCTTGAGCCCGCATCTCCCGCACCGCCTCGCGGCCATCGAGATCCGGGAGGCCGATGTCCATCAGAACGAGATCCGGCGATGTTTCGACGACGCTTTTGAGCGCTTGCGACGCCGTCGCGGCCTGCAGAACTTCGAATTCGGGGTGCAGCGAGAATTGCTCGGCAAGGGCGGCTCGCAAGTCGGGGTCGTCGTCGGTAATCAGAATTTTGCGTTGCGCCGTCATAGGAAGCCCTCTCGCCGCCGCGACGAAATATTGCCGTCGGGCGGCGACCAGCGCAAAGTGCTGAATTCGCGCGGTCGGCGCAAGGGGCCGGCAATGGGGATATTCGTCGTCGAATCATGCCGCAAGCCATGCGCACATCGCCTTTGTTCCTGCGCCATCTGGTCGTTCGCGCGCGCGCGCCCGGCGCGACGACCGGCGTCCTGATCGCCGGGGCGACGACGATTCGTTGCGCGCTGGGGCGGGCCGGCCTTCGCGCGCTGAAGCGGGAAGGCGACGGGGCGACGCCTGTCGGTCTCTTTCGTCTGCTGCGCGTTCATATCCGCGCAGATCGTGCGCGCGCCCTGGCCTGCCGTCTGCCGCGCCGGTCGATCCGCCGCGACGACGGATGGTGCGACGATTCGCGCGCGCCGGCCTACAATCGCCTGGTTCGGCTGCCCTTTGGCTTCTCGCATGAAAAAATGTGGCGGGCTGATGCGCTCTACGATGTTGTCATCGTGCTCGACTACAATATCGCACCGCGGCGAAAGAACCTGGGCAGCGCGATTTTTCTGCACTGCGCCCGCCCGGACTATGGACCGACCGAAGGATGCGTCGCCATCGCCCCGGCTGACATGCGTCGTCTGTTGCCGCGGCTTGGCGGGCATGTGACGCTCGACATCTGCTAGCGCGCGTTGCGGAGAAATGACAGATTTTTCAGATAGAAAATGCAGCGAAAACAACAGAAAAGGCTGGGCGTGGCCTTCATCGCGCTCCGAAAATCGCGGCGCCGATGCGCACATGCGTCGCTCCGAGCTGGATCGCCAGTTCGAAATCCGCGCTCATGCCCATCGACAATGTCGAAAGTTGATGGCGTCGGGCGATTTGCGCCAGCAGCGCGAAATGAGGCGACGCCTGATCATCGACCGGCGGGATGCACATCAACCCCTCGATCCGGAGGCCGAGCGACGCGCAATAGGCGAGAAACGCGTCCGCCTCCTGCGGCGGGACGCCTGCCTTTTGCGGCTCTTCACCCGTGTTGATCTGCGCCAGCAGCCGCGGCGCGCGACCGGCGCGCCCGATTTCCCTGGCTAGCGCTTCGGCGATCTTCGGACGATCGACGGTCTCGATGACGTCAAACAACGCCACGGCTTCGCGGGTCTTGTTCGACTGCAACGGCCCGATCAAATGCAACTCGAGGCCCGGATGCGCGGCTTTGAGAGCCGGCCATTTGTCCATCGCTTCCTGCACGCGATTCTCGCCGAAGACGCGTTGCCCGGCGCCGATCAGCGGCGCGATGTCATCTGCGGGAAAGGTTTTCGACACGGCCACCAGAACGACGCTCCCGGCGGGGCGATCGACATCGCGCGCGGCGCGGGCGATGTCGTCGCGGACGCCGCGCCATTGTCGCATGATTTGCGCGTCTCGTTCGGATTGCGTCGGCACGGTTGATGTCCCCTTTCGCGCAGCCTGTAGGCTCCGGCGCGGCGGGAGGCAAGCGCCAGGCCCAAGATCATTGACCGCTCGGACGAAATGATGCTCATTGCCGGCGATTTTATCCGGACAGCCGGATCAGAAGACGGGCGACGCAAGACGATGGAACCGGAACGCTACAACGCGCGCGAGGCCGAACCGAAATGGCGCAGGATTTGGAATGAGCGCCAGACGTTCAGGACGCGAAACGACGATCCGCGCCCGAAATATTATGTCCTCGAGATGTTTCCCTATCCGTCGGGGCGCATCCATATGGGCCATGTTCGCAATTACACGATGGGCGATGTGGTCGCCCGCTACAAGCGCGCGCGCGGCTTCAATGTTCTTCATCCCATGGGCTGGGATGCTTTCGGCATGCCGGCGGAAAACGCCGCGATGCAGAACAACACCCATCCGGCCAAATGGACCTACGCCAATATCGACACGATGCGCGGCCAGTTGAAAAGCATGGGACTGTCGCTCGATTGGTCGCGCGAGATCGCCACGTGCGATCCGGGGTATTACAAGCATCAGCAGCGCATGTTCCTCGACTTTCTGGAGGCGGGCCTCGTCTCGCGCAAGCAGTCGAAGGTCAATTGGGATCCGGTGGATCACACCGTTCTCGCCAATGAGCAGGTCATCGACGGGCGCGGCTGGCGCTCCGGCGCACTGGTTGAGCAACGCGAACTGACGCAGTGGTTTTTCAGGATTTCCGACTTTGCGCAGGATCTGGCCGACGCGCTCGACACGCTCGACCGCTGGCCGGAGAAAGTGCGCACCATGCAGCGCAACTGGATCGGCCGCTCGGAGGGCATGCTGGTGCGCTGGGCGCTGGCGCCAAATCCGGTCGGCGGGGAGATCGAGGTCTACACGACGCGGCCGGACACGTTGTTCGGCGCGAAGTTTATGGCGCTCGCCCCCGACCACCCGCTCGCCGCCAAAGTTGCGGCGACAAATCCCGCGCTCGCGGATTTCATTCAGGAATGCCGACGGATCGGCACGTCGGTCGCCGCGTTGGAGACCGTGGAAAAGAAGGGATTCGACACCGGCCTGCGCGCCGTCCACCCGTTTGACCCGACGTGGACCGTGCCCGTCTATGTCGCGAATTTCATCCTCATGGACTACGGGACGGGCGCCATTTTCGGCTGCCCGGCGCACGACCAGCGCGATCTCGATTTCGTCAACGCCTACGGGCTTGGCAATATTCCCGTCGTTTGCCCGGAGGATGTGAACCCCGACGACTTCAAGATTACCGATATCGCCTACGACGGCGACGGCCGCCTCATCAATTCGCGTTTCCTCGACGGCATGAGCATCGAGGCGGCGAAAGAGGAGATGGCGAGGCGTCTTGAGAAGCAAATGCTCGATGGGCGGCCGCAAGGCAAACGCCAGGTCAATTTCAAGCTTCGCGATTGGGGCATCTCACGCCAGCGCTATTGGGGATGCCCGATTCCGGTGATCCATTGCGCCGCCTGCGGCCCGGTCGGCGTGCCGAAGGCCGATCTTCCCGTCAAACTGCCGGAGGACGTCTCGTTCGATCAGCCGGGCAACCCGCTGGACCGTCATCCGACCTGGAAGCATGTCGCCTGTCCGACATGTGGCGCGCCGGCGCTGCGGGAAACCGACACGATGGACACGTTCGTCGACTCCTCCTGGTATTTTGCCCGCTTCACCGACCCATGGAATGAGGAAGCCCCGACGACGCGCGCCGTCGTCGATCGCTGGCTTCCGGTTGATCAGTACATTGGCGGCATCGAGCACGCGATTCTTCATCTGCTCTACTCGCGCTTTTACGCGCGCGCCATGCAGGTTGCGGGTCATGGCGACGTTCGCGAGCCTTTCGCCGGCCTTTTCACGCAGGGCATGGTGGTGCACGAGACCTATCGCGACGGCGCCGGAAAATGGCTGGCGCCGGCCGAAGTGCGAATTGAAGGCGGCGGCGCGTCACGCAAGGCCGTCGCGCTCTCCGATCACGGTCCGGTGGACATCGGCCCCATCGAAAAGATGTCGAAGTCGAAGCGCAACACCGTCGACCCGGATGACATCATCGCCAGCTACGGCGCGGATACGGCGCGGTGGTTCATGCTGTCCGACAGCCCGCCGGAGCGGGATGTGATCTGGACTGAGGAAGGCGTTCAGGGCGCCTCTCGTCTCGTCCAGCGCCTGTGGCGTCTGAACGGAGAAATGGCGCGCATCGCGCGCGGAGCGCCTGAGATGGCGCCGTCGTCATGGTCGCAAGCAGCGCAAGGCGTGCGCAAGGCGGCCCATAGCGCGCTGATCAAGATCGAAGGCGATGTCGAACGTTTGCGCTTCAACGTTTGCGTCGCGCATCTCAATGTTCTCGTCAATGCGCTGTCATCGGCGGTCGGCGCTGTCGAAACGGAGGAAATCGCGCCGGATATGCGCGCGGCTTTCCGGGAAGCCGCGGACATTCTCGTCCAGCTTTTCGCGCCGATGATGCCGCATTTGGCGGAGGAATGCTGGAGGGCGCTCGGGCACGCGACGCCTGTGGCGGAGACGTCCTGGCCTGTTGCCGACCATGCGCTTGTCGTCGAAGATGTGATAGTCTTGCCGGTGCAGGTGAACGGCAAGAAGCGCGCCGATGTGACCGTTCCGCGCGGCGCGGATCAGAAAGCGGTGGAAGACGCAGTTCTGGCGCTGGAGGCTGTGCGACGGGCGCTGGAAGGCCGGCCGCCGAGGAAAGTGATCGTGGTGCCGCAGAGGATCGTCAATGTCGTCGCCTAATTCGGAAAGGCCATCGCGCCGCATCATGACCGTCGTGGGTTTGTTCGCCGCGGCCTTCGCCGTCAGCGGCTGCCGCCCTCTCTATGTCGGCAGCGTCTCCGGCGGCTCGCTGGAAAGCGAACTTCAGGCGATCGCCATTGACCCGGCGCCGAATCGGTTCGGGCACTTTCTCGTGAACGAACTGTCGTTTCTGCTGAACGGCGCCGGAACGAAAGTGACGCCGAAATATCGGCTGACAATTCTTGTCAGGGAGCGCGCACAATCGCCTCTGATCGACACTGTCGTCGGCCGTGCGAGTTCGGCGACCGTCGTTGTCGACGCCTATTATCAGTTGACCCGGCCTGGTCAGGATGCGCCGGTGATCAAAGGCTCGGCCTTCGTGGCGCAGAGCTACGACCGCACGAGCCAGCGCCTGTCCAACGTGCGCGCCGCGCGGGACGCCGAGACGCGGGATGCCAAGGAGCTTGCCCGACAGATCAAGGACCGTCTGGCGCTCGCGCTCGCGGCGCGCTGACGCGCATGACGCTGATCCGCAACTTTGAGGCGGACAGAAAGCTGGCGCACAAGCCGGCCGATATCGTTTTTTTTCTGGTCTTTGGCGCGGACGCCGGTCTGATCGCCGAACGGGTCCGACGAATTGTCCGTTTGAGCGTGGACGATGCGAGCGATCCCTTTCAACTCGTGCGCCTGGACGGGGACGACATCGCCACCGATCCCCTGAAACTCGTTGATGAGGCCAACACGATTCCGATGTTCGGCGGCCGGCGCGCCGTGTGGATCGAGGCCGGATCGAAAACGATCGTTCCGGCGCTCGAGCGTCTTTTCGCAACGCCGCCCATCGGCTGCGCGATCGTGGTCGAAGCTGGCGCGCTGAAGAAAGGCGCGCCTTTGCGAGACATATTCGAGCGTGCGAAGAATGCTTACGCCGTTGAATGCTATCCGGATTCCCGCGAGGATCTGGAACGACTGATTGAAGCAGAGGCCCGCGCCCTTCGGCTCACCGTCGAGCCGGACGCACAAAGGCTGCTTGTTTCGCTGCTGGGCGAGGATCGCGCCGCCACGCGGTCGGAATTGAGCAAGTTATTACTCTATGCGCATGGCGAAAAACATGTGACCTACGAGCATGTCGAGGCCGTTGTCGCCGACGCCTCGACCGTCGCGCTCGACAACGCCATAAACGGCGCCTTTGGTGATCGTCTTGCATCGCTGGATGAAACGATCGAGCGCGTTTACGCGAGTGGCGGCGATCATAATTTGCTGGTTGCCGGAGCGCTTCGCCATGCGACGACTCTCCAGAGAGCCCGGCTCGACATCGAGGCCGGCGTCGCCCCGGAGCAGGCCGCCTTCAAATTCGGCAAAGCGCCGAAGGCGCGCATGGGAGAAATTGTTCGCCAATTGCGCATATGGTCTTCGGATGGCCTGACCGAGGTGATTATCGCGCTGGGACGCACCGCGGCGCAGGCGCGCGGAGCGCCGCGCCTGGCGCGCGCCTCTGTCACCCGAATGTTTTGGGAGATCGCGCGCCGCGCCCGATCAAGAAAAGTCAGTCCTTGAGTCGCTGGCAGAGGGCGTCAAGCTGATCCAGGCTTTTATAACGAATACGCACTTCGCCCGTTTCCCCGCGATGGGAAATCACGACATGCAGGCCCAACGCATCCGTGAGCGCTTTTTCGAGCGCGCGCGTATCCGCGTCAGATCCATCTTTCCCTGTGCGCGCGGCCGGGCGCGCTCTGGGAGCCTGAACATCCTGCGCCAATTTCTCGACATCGCGGACCGTGAGCCCGCGATCGACGATTTTTCGCGCGACCGCGCCGGGATCAGGCAAAGCGAGCAGCGCGCGCGCATGGCCGGCGGAAATTGCGCCCTCAGCAAGATACTTCCTGGCGTCATCAGGCAATTTCAGCAAACGCAGCGTATTGGCGATATGGCTGCGGCTCTTGCCTATGATACGGGCCAGATCATTCTGGCTGTAAGAAAACTCGCTGGCGAGCTGTTCGTAACCCATCGCCTCTTCAAGCGCATTGAGATCCGCGCGCTGGACGTTTTCGACAATGGCCAACTCAAGAGCTTCGCGATCTCCAACTTCGACAACGATGATCGGAACGTCATGAAGCGCGGCCCGCTGCGCCGCCCGCCAGCGCCGCTCACCCGCGATAATTTCATAGGCGTCGGCCACACCCGGCGCCGTGCGCGCCAGAATCGGCTGAATCACGCCTTTTTCCCGTATGGAATTGGCGAGATCGTCGAGATCGGCATCCTCAAACACTTTGCGCGGATTGCGCGGATTCGGACGAAGAAACTCGACAGGAACACGCTTCTGTCCACGTGCGCGCTCTACCGCCCCACCCTCGTCGCCAGCGTCGCCAATCAACGCCGCCAACCCGCGCCCGAGACGGGGACGATGTTCTTCCGCCATATTCATCACTCCGAACTTGCTAGGAAGGCCGCTCAAGCGGCGCGCAGGACGCGCTCGCGCTGGATGATTTCTGATGCGAGCTTCAGATAGGCTTGGCTGCCGCTGCATTTGAGATCATAGAGCAGCACCGGCTTGCCGTGCGACGGCGCCTCCGAAACACGGACATTGCGCGGGATGACGGTGTCATAGACCTTGTCGCCCATGAATTGCCGGACATCCGCGACCACCTGTCCCGCCAGATTGTTGCGCGGATCAAACATCGTCAGCACGACGCCATGAATGGTCAGATCGGCGTTGAGCGTCTTCTTCACCTGATCGACAGTCGACAGCAATTGCGACAGACCCTCAAGGGCAAAAAACTCGCATTGCAGCGGCACCAGCACGCTATCGGCCGCACTGAGCGCATTGATCGTCAACAGATTGAGCGACGGCGGACAATCGACGAGGACATAGGTGATCCGCTCCGATTCGCTCACACGCGCCTGATCATGGGCAAAATCCCGTAAAGCCTTCCGGAGCCGAAACGCTCGATCCTTATGAGGCGCAATCTCCAGCTCGACGCCAAGCAAATCGAGCGTTGAAGGAGCGACCCAGAGACGCGGCACGGCGGTCTCCTGCACGACTTGCGCCAGGCCCATTTCCGCGATCATCACATCATAGGTCGACGCGCGACGATTTTTGCGATCAATACCAAGTCCCGTGGACGCGTTTCCCTGGGGATCGAGATCGACGATCAGGACTTTCTCCCCGATCGCCGCAAGCGCGGTGCCCAAATTGATCGCCGTCGTGGTTTTGCCGACACCACCCTTTTGATTGGCCAGAACCAGAACGCGCATCGTGGAATGTGTGATCACGGGATTTATCCTGCCGATGGGTGGGCGATTGGCGCGAGGCGCACGACAACGATTCTTGAAGCTGCGTCGGTCTCACTCATACGCGTTTCGATCCGTAAATTACTATCCATAGCGCAGGCAGTCAATTCAGACGCAACATCTTGTCCCTTTGGAAACAACGCAATGGCGCCCTCGATCAAATAATCCTGTGCATATCGGATCAGACGTGGCAAATCTGTCAACGCACGCGCTGAAACGACATCGACGGGGCGCGACACCTGATCGCCAGCGGTTTCGATGCGGCAATTGTGAACAATCGTCCGCACGCCTGTTTCACGTGAAACTTCCCTCAGGAAGGCGCATTTCCTCTGGTCGCTCTCCACGAGCTGGACGACTGCGTCCGAATTCCCCGAAAGCATCACAGCGATCACAAGGCCTGGGAAGCCGCCACCGGAGCCGAGGTCAAGCCAATGGCGTCGACCTTCTGAAAGTCCAAGAAGCTGCGCACTGTCCCAAAAATGGCGAATCCATAAAGAATCAATGGTTTTGGGGCCGACCAGATTGACGGTCTTCTGCCACTTTCGGAGAAGCGTGGCGTAGAGATCCAGGCGTTCCATAACGATTGGTGCGAGGCCGAATCGTTCGGCAAAGCGTGCCCGCGCATCGGTTTCTTTGATCATGGTTCCGATTTTTTCGGTATCGAATCGAATTGCGCCCGGACATGTGCGCTTAACACGGTCAACGCCGCCGGCGTAACGCCCTCCATGCGCGACGCTTGACCAATGGTTCGTGGTTTGAGTTCGTTCAGGCGGCAGCGCATCTCATTGGAAAGGCCTCCGACAGAACCGTAATCCAAATTGCCCGGAATCATCATCGCTTCATCACGCCTGAACAATTCGATGTCCCGCTCCTGCCTGGCGAGATATACTGCATATTTCGCATCGATCTCAATTTGCCGGGCAATGTCATCATCAATTGAACAGGCCTCGGGCCATAACCGCCGCACATCGTTCATGCTCGTGTCAGAACGACCGAGGAGCTCGAACGCCGAGCGCGCAACGCCGTCCTGATTAACCCGAAGCCCGCGGCGCCCTGCCTCCCATGGGGAAATCCGAAGTCTCTCGAGCAACCCCCGCGCTTCTGACAATCGCCGCATGCGATCGTCGTGAAATCGCCGCCGCTCCACACCGACACAGCCAAGAGCGACACCTCGTCCCGTCAGACGCTCATCCGCATTATCTGCCCGAAGCAACAAGCGATATTCAGCTCTCGACGTAAACATCCGATAGGGCTCTGTCACGCCTCGCGTCACCAGATCATCGACCATGACGCCGAGGTAGGACCCGGTTCGATCAAACAGGATCTCGCCGCTGCCCCCCGCACGCGCCGCCGCATTCAGCCCGGCCAACATCCCCTGGGCCGCAGCTTCCTCATATCCCGTCGTCCCGTTGATCTGTCCAGCCAGGAAAAGATTGCCGACGCGTTTGCTCTCAAGCGTTGCATACAGGCCGCGCGGATCCATGAAATCATATTCAATGGCATAGCCAGCCCGTTCGATCCGCACATTTTCCAATCCCGGCATGGTGCGCACAAAGGCTTCCTGCACGCGCAACGGCAGCGATGTTGAAATGCCGTTGGGATAGATTGTCGAGACGTCCAACCCCTCAGGCTCGAGAAACACCTGATGGCTCTCCCGATCAGCAAATCGAACGATCTTGTCTTCGATCGACGGACAATACCGGGGGCCCCGACCGGAAATGGCGCCGGAATACACAGCCGATTCATGCAGCGATGCGCGAATGATGTCATGCCCTGAAGCCGTCGTTCGCGTCACATGGCACGGCACCTGCCGATTATCCAGCTTCGCCGTCATGCGCGAAAACGCTTCTGGCTCGTCGTCGCCGTCCTGCCGTTCGAGCCGCGTCCAGTCGATGGTCGATCCATCCAGCCGCGGTGGCGTCCCGGTCTTCAATCGTCCGATGCGAAACCCGCAGCCCGCAAGGCTATCAGCCAATAACACGGATGCCGGATCCCCGTATCGGCCCGCTCTGGTTTGTTCAGATCCCAGATGAATGAGACCCCTGAGGAAAGTCCCACTCGCAACAATCACTGTTTTGGAGAGAACGCGTCCGGCGTCACGCAGCACGACGCCGTTGACAACGTCCCCTTCGACGATTAGCGCCTCGACTTCATCCTCAAGCAAAACCAGCCCTTCCTGCTCCCGGAGCGCTTGTTGCATCGCATGGGCATAGAGTTTGCGATCGGCTTGCGCGCGAGGGCCGCGAACAGCCGGTCCCTTCGACCGATTCAGCACCCTGAACTGAATGCCCGCGCGATCCGCGACACGACCCATGAGTCCATCAAGCGCATCGATCTCCCGGACAAGGTGACCCTTGCCGAGACCTCCAATCGCCGGATTGCACGACATGGCGCCAATTGTGGCGAATCTCTGCGTGACAAGCGCGGTCGCCGCGCCCATTCGAGCGGCCGCGGCGGCGGCCTCACAACCGGCGTGTCCACCACCGATGACCAGAACGTCATAGCTCATGGGCGTCCTTTTGGTTCGGGTCCGTTTTGTGTTTCACGTGAAACATCATTTCCCGATGCAAAAACGGCTAAAAATCGACGAAAGAACCGCTTCCGAATCGACGTCTGGCCCAACCGGAAGGGCTGTGCGGGCGGCGCGCAAAATTTCCGCGCCGATCTCCGGCAGCGCCCCCTCGCCAGATTCCAGAAATTCCTCAAGCGCTCCAAGCGCCGATCGTACCGCCCCTTCGTGCCTCTGCCGCAACCCGGAACCGTCGTCGGCGCATCGATCCGCCGCGAACTCGCCGAGGCGCCGACGCAGCTCGTCAATATTATCGCCTCGAACCGACGAAATCAGTAACGCTTCCGTTGCCAATCTCATCGAGGGACGCAAATCGCTTTTGGTTTCAATAGTCCAAACTTCCGCCTCGGTCCGCGGTCGGTCCGACGCTCCACTCAAACCATCCTCCAGCCACAGCATCAAATCAGCTTCCGAAACGCGCCCGAGCGTCCTGGCCATTCCCTGTTGCTCCACGGGATCCTCACTTTCGCGCAAGCCCGCCGTGTCAGTCAGAATGACGAGATACCCATCGATTTCGATCGCTGCTTCGATACTGTCTCGCGTCGTTCCCGCCATCGGTGAAACGATGGATTGGTCGCGCCGGACCAGCGCATTCATGAGCGATGATTTCCCGACATTCGGGGGGCCGGCCAGGGCGACACGGACCCCGTCCCGAAGTCGCGCCCTGTTTTGAATGCCCGTTAGCGCCGAACGCATATCCGCAGCGATTTCAGCAACGCGTGAGCGCGCCGCGCGACAGGCGTCACGATCAACATCGTCCTCCTCCGCGAAGTCGAGCTCCGCTTCGATCAGCGCCGACGCCTCAATAATATCGGTCCGCCATCGGTCAAGCCGCGAAGCGATATCCCCGGACGTTCTGAGCGATTGCAATCGTTGCTGTTCCGTTTCCGAATCGATAAGGTCCGCGAGCTGCTCAGCCTCCACGATCCCGAGTTTCCCATTTCGGACCGCCTGCCGCGCGAACTCCCCGGCATAAGCCGGACGCAGTCCTTCAAGACGCGCGAGCCGGCCCAGCACAGCCCGGATCACCGCACGGCTTCCATGGAGATGAAACTCGACACAGTTTTCGCCTGTAAAACTGGCGGGCCCCGGAAACCACAGGGTTAAAGCGCGATCGAGTTCAACCCCTCCTTCATCGCGCAGGATGCGATAGGCCGCGTATCTCGGTTTCGGCAGAGGACCGGCCAACGCCTCAAAGGCGGCGCCGGCCCGCGGACCGGAAATCCGAACAATCGCCACGGCGGCGCGACCGAAAGCCGTCGCAACAGCAAAAATGGTTCGGCCGTCTTCCTTCAGAGTCATCTGGTTCCTTAAATCGCCGCGTCCACGTCCTCAACGTGTCGGCACGGTCAATGCGCGAGACTGCAACGCCCGGGCGCCGGGAAGAGGGAGAGTTGATGCGGTGTGAACAGTCGCCGCTCTCTTGGACGACCTGTCGATGAATTTCAAGCGAGGCCGCACGAGGATTCGCATCGTCCATGATGAGACAACCGGAAGACAGGCGCAGACCTCCCAACAAAACAGGGCGGCCCCCTGGGCCGCCCTGATTCACGTGAAACATCCGGAGCCGAATCGATCAGGTGTTCATCGATTCGAAAAAGCTGGCATTGCCCTTCGGCGTCTCGCGCAACTTGCCGAGCAGGAATTCGATCGCGTCCACCGTGCCCATCGGATTGAGAATGCGCCGCAGCACATACATCTTCTTGAGGATGTCCGCCGGCACCAGCAGCTCTTCCTTGCGCGTGCCCGAGCGGGTGATGTCGATCGAGGGGAACGTCCGTTTGTCCGCGACCTTCCGATCGAGAATGATCTCCGAATTGCCAGTGCCCTTGAACTCTTCGAAGATCACTTCATCCATGCGCGAGCCGGTGTCGATCAGCGCCGTCGCGATAATCGTCAGCGAGCCGCCTTCCTCAATATTGCGCGCGGCGCCGAAAAATCTCTTCGGACGTTGCAACGCATTGGCGTCAACGCCGCCGGTGAGCACCTTGCCCGAGGACGGCACGACCGTATTGTAGGCGCGCCCCAATCGCGTGATCGAGTCCAGAAGAATCACCACATCGCGTCCATGCTCAACAAGGCGCTTGGCCTTTTCAATCACCATTTCGGCCACCTGGACGTGTCGGACCGCCGGCTCGTCGAAAGTTGACGACACAACCTCGCCTTTCACCGAACGCTGCATATCCGTCACTTCCTCCGGACGCTCGTCGATGAGCAGCACAATGAGGTAGCACTCGGGATGATTGGCGGTCACGGATTGGGCAATGTTCTGCAAAAGCACCGTTTTGCCGGTGCGCGGCGGCGCGACAATGAGCGCGCGCTGGCCCTTCCCGATCGGAGCTACGATGTCGATGACGCGCGAAGAGAAATCCTTGCGCGTCGGATCTTCGATTTCGAGCTTGAGTCGCTCATCGGGATAGAGCGGCGTCAGATTATCAAAATGAACCTTGTGACGGACTTTCTCGGGATCCTCGAAATTGATCAGATTGACTTTCAGCAGCGCAAAATATCGCTCGCCTTCCTTCGGGCTGCGGATGAGCCCTTCGACCGTGTCGCCCGTTCGTAGCCCGAACCGACGAATCTGCGAGGGCGACACATAGATATCGTCCGGACCAGCCAGATAATTCGCGTCAGGGGAGCGCAAAAATCCGAAGCCATCCTGCAGAACCTCGACAACGCCCTCCCCGATGATTTCGATGTCGCGGCTGGCGAGCTGCTTCAGAATGGCGAACAACAACTCCTGCTTACGCATCGTCGAAGCGTTCTCGACTTCGTGCTCCTCGGCAAAGGCGAGCAGTTCTGTCGGAGATTTCAGCTTGAGATCCTGGAGCTTGATTTCCCGCATGGGGATTGTCCTTGACGGTTCGACCGCGGCGAGGCCGCGTATTGCGGAGAAGGAAATCAGGGCGGGCCGTGAGCTGGGCCTCGCGCCGTGCGCCATTGGCGCAGAACGGCGATTCCTGTGAGGTGGGAGGGCTCACGGATAGGCTGAATCGTAATTTTTGACAAGAGCCGCGCGAAAAGCCGTCAGAACGGCTTGATGATAACCAGGATGACAATGCCGATCATCAGGACGGTTGGAACTTCGTTGAGAGCGCGGAAATAAACATGGCTTTTCGCATTGCGGTCTTCCGCGAAAGCCTTTCTTTGCAAGGCCAGCCAGCCATGCACGCCCGACATCAGAATAACGAGCGCCAACTTTCCGAGAAACCAGATCTGGCCGAAAAACTCCTGCTGCCAGGCAATCGCCAGGCCGCTCAGCCATGCGACGATCATGGCGGGATTCATGATGGCGCGCAGCAAGCGCCGCTCCATCACCTTGAACGTCTCCGACTGCTGCGACCCTTTCGGCGCATCGACGTGATAAACGAACAGGCGCGGCAAATACAGAAGACCCGCCATCCAGGAGATGATCGCGAGCACGTGGACGACCTTCAGCCAGAAATAGCTCACGCGCCGGCCTCCGACCGAACCAGTTTCAGCAAACGCTCGACATGCTGAACCGGCGTCTGCGGCAGAATTCCGTGACCGAGATTGAAGATATGCGGGCGGCCCCGGAAGGTCTCGAGAACGTGACGGACAGCTGAGTCCAGCGCCCCTCCTCCCGCGATTAAAGCCAGCGGATCAAGATTGCCCTGCACGGGCGTCGCATCATCAACGACCGCGCGCACGAAGGCCGGGGCGACCGCCGTATCCAGGCCGACCATATCGACCGCCGTCGACCGCGCATAATCGCCGAGATGGCTGGTGGCGTTTCGCGGAAAACCGATGATCCGCGCGTCCGGGCGTCGCCGCCGCAATCCCGCGACGATCGCCGCCACGGGCTTTTGGCACCATTGCTCGAATTCGAGAGCCGGAAGAACGCCGGCCCAGGAATCGAAGATCTGCACCGCCTCGACGCCAGCGTCAAACTGTCGTTCGAGATAATCGATTGACGCCTCGACCAGCCGATCGATCAGGCGCTGGAACAGCGCCGGATGCTGGTAGGCGAACATTCGCGCCGGAGCCTGTTCCGGAGTGCCCTGGCCGGCGATCATATAGCTGGCCACGGTCCAGGGCGCGCCGCAGAAACCAAGAAATGTCGTCTCGGCCGGCAAAGCGCTTTTGACGCGATCAATCGTTTCGAACACCGGACCAAGACGGTCGAGGTCGATTTTTTCGAACAGCCTTGCGAAATCCGTTTCGCTTCGGATCGGCTGCAGACGCGGACCCTCTCCTGTTTCAAACGAAACCGGTTGTCCCAGCGCATCGGGCACAACGAGGATGTCGCTGAACAAAATGGCGGCGTCGAAGCCAAACCTCCGGATCGGCTGCAACGTCGCTTCCGCCGCGAGCCGGGGCGTGTAGCAGAAATCAAGGAACGACGGAGCGGTGGCCCGAATCTCACGATATTCGGGAAGATAACGACCCGCTTGTCGCATCAGCCAGATCGGACGGCGTTCGAGCGCTTCTCCGTTCATAACGCGCAGGAAGGGCTTGTCGGAGGAGGAGAGCGGAGCGGTCAAAAATACAATCCTTGAATCTATGACTCTGTTTTTGTCTCTTATTGGCTTCGGATTACCTTTATTCCGCGCGCTCCACAATGGCGCGCCCCGACTCCCACAAACCGCCGCTCGGGCGCGCCCGTCCGAACGAGCCTGTGTATCGTTAACGATTCATTAAGATTCTCAGCGCTCTTGCCAGTTAACGAATTGTGAATCGCGGAGTCGATAACCCGCAATCCTCCCTCACGCCGCAAACCGGCGGTCAGGCGTGTCCACAACCGCATTTCTGTTGATCAAAACCGGCCAAACGAACAGACTGGACACAGCCCTTCGCCTCTCCGTAAAAACAATCCAATTCTGTCCACAGCGCAGCCGTCGCGCGCGGGACAACCTCACGCATGGCAGCTTTCTCATGGGTCGCAATTATTTCCATCTGCACCTTGTATCCGATGCGACGGGAGAAACCCTGATCGCCGTGAGCCGGGCCGCGGCGGCTCAATACCAGGGCGTTTCGTCGATCGAGCATATCTATCCGCTTGTGCGCTCACGCCCCCAACTTGAAAAAGCCATCGCCGAAATTGAGGCGGCGCCGGGTATCGTGCTGTTTACCCTTGTCGATCCGGAACTTACCGAGCGTCTCGAGGACGCCTGCCGCGAGACCGGATCGTTGTGTCTCTCGGTGCTCCAGCCGATTCTCGGTCTGTTCCAATCCTATCTTGGCACCGCCGCGACGCCGCGGCCGGGCGCGCAGCACATGCTGAACGCCGACTACTTTCGCCGCATCGACGCACTGAATTTCACAATGGTTCATGACGACGGTCAGCTCCCGGAAAACCTTGAGGAGGCTGACGTCATCCTGCTGGGCGTCAGTCGAACCTCAAAAACGCCAACGTCCATCTATCTCGCCAACCGCGGCATCAAGACCGCCAATGTGCCGCTTGTGCCGGGCGTCCAGCTTCCCGAGGCGTTGTTGCGCGTGAAGCGGCCCTTGGTTGTTGGTCTTCTCGCCTCCCCCGAACGCATTGTGCAAATTCGGCAGAACAGGTTGCTGGCGCTCAATGCGGATACGGAATCGCCCTATGTCGATCGCATGTTCGTCGCCGAGGAAGTGGCCCAGGCGCGCAAGCTTTTCGCGCAGCATCATTGGCCGACCATCGATGTGAGCCGGCGCTCGATCGAGGAAACCGCGGCGGCGATCATGGATCTCTACCGCATGCACCGGATGAAATTCATCGTTGAGGCCTGACGCACGATGTCGGACCTCTGGATTGCGCGCCAACCTTTGGTGCTCGCCTCGAAGAGCCGCAGCCGCCAGGCGCTTTTGACCGCCGCGGGCGTCGCCTTCGTCGCCGCTCCGGCCGATATCGACGAGCGCGTCGTTGAGCGCGAGATGCGCGGCGCGGACGCTGCGCGCGTGGCGGCGCATCTTGCCCGCGCCAAAGCCCTGGCGATCGCGGCGCGCTATCCCGGTCGCCTGGTGCTGGGCGCGGATCAAACGCTCGGCGTCGACGGTGAAATCCTCTCCAAGCCGGAGACCCTCCCCGCCGCCGCCGCGCAATTGGCGCGCCTGTCCGGTCGCCCGCATGATCTGCATTCGGCAATCTGCCTTGCGCGCGACGGCGAGGTGGCGTTCGAGACGGCGCCGCAGGCGCGAATGACCATGCGGCGGCTGACGCCAGAATTTATCGCTTGCTACTGTTCGGCTGCGGGCGCGACGATTCTCGAGAGCGTCGGCGCCTATCAGCTCGAGGGTTTCGGAATTCATCTGTTCGAGAGAGTGGAGGGCGATCATTCGACCATTCTCGGACTGCCTCTCATACCCCTCCTCGCGTTCCTGCGCGCGCAAGGATATGTCGCCTCATGACAGAACTCGCCCTGGCGCCGCGCGCCTGCGTAATCGGCTGGCCGGTTCGCCATTCCCGCTCGCCGATGATTCACGGTTTCTGGCTCCGTGAACACGAGCTTGCCGGCGCCTACGAACGCGCGGAAGTTCCGCCTGAACAATTCGCTGATTTCGTGGCCTCCATGCCGGGCAACGGATTTGTCGGCGGCAATGTCACCGTGCCGCACAAGGAAGCAGCCTTTCGGGCCTGCGCGATTCGCACGCCCACGGCGGAGCTGCTCGGCGCTGTGAACACGTTGTGGATCGAGCGTGGACAACTCTGTGGCGACAACACCGACGCGGCCGGGTTTCTGGGGGCTCTTGACGCTGATGCGCCCGGTTGGGACGGCCGGTTGAAAACCGCGGTGGTTCTGGGCGCCGGGGGCGCGGCGCGCGCAATATTGTATGGCCTGAAGACAAGGGGCGTGGAGACGATTCGCCTGGCCAACCGCTCACGGGCTCGCGCTGAGGAGCTTGCCGCGCATTTTGGCGATATCGTCGAGGTTGTCGGCTGGGATCGGCGCGGTGACGCGTTGAGCGACGCAGACATTCTCGTTAATACGACGTCGCTCGGGATGAAGGGCCAACCGCCGCTCGACATTGATCTGTCGCGATTGCCCGATCACGCCGTTGTTGACGACATTGTCTATGTGCCGCTCGATACGGACCTTCTGATCCGCGCGCGCGCGCGCGGATTGCGCGTCGTCGGCGGTCTCGGCATGCTGTTGCATCAGGCGGCGCCGGGATTTGAACGCTGGTTCGGCGTGCGGCCGCGCGTCAGTCCCGCCTTGCGCGCCTTTGTCGAAAATGATGTGCGGAGCGCAGGGTGATGTTTCTTCTCGGGCTCACGGGATCGATCGGCATGGGCAAGTCGGCGACCGCCGCCATGCTGCGCAAAGCCGGCGTCCCGGTCCACGACGCCGACGCGGTTGTTCATGGACTTTATTCCGGCAAAGCCGCGCCGCTCGTCGAATCGGCCTTCCCCGGCTCCACGCGCGACGGCGTTGTTGATCGCGATCGGCTCGGCAAACGCATTCTTGGCGACGCGGCCGCTTTGCGGCGGCTCGAAGCCATCGTTCACCCGCTGGTGAGGGACGAGCGCGACGCTTTTCTTGAGCGCTGCCGCACGAGCGGCGCCCGCGTCTGCGTCCTTGACGTGCCGTTGCTGTTCGAAACGGGCGGCGACAAATCCGTCGACGCGGTGATCGTTGTGACAGCGCCCGCCGATGTGCAGCGCGCCCGTGTGCTTGCGCGCCCGGGCATGAGCGAGGACCGCTTCGCCGCCCTACTGTCGAAGCAGGTTCCGGATCGGGAGAAGCGTCGCCGGGCCCATTTCATCGTCGACACCGCGCGCGGATTCGCCGCCGCCGAACGTCAGGTGGCGGCGATCCTGCGCGGCCTTGCCGCCGCCTCTCGCCCCAACCGGAAACCGGCCTGATGCGTGAAATTGTATTCGATACGGAAACGACCGGACTCGATCCGCTGAAGGGCGATCGAATCGTCGAGATCGGTTGTATCGAGATTTACAATACAATCCCGACGGGAGAGACCTTTCACGTCTACCTTGATCCGGAGCGCGACATGCCCGAGGAGGCGTTTCGCGTGCATGGCCTGTCACGCGAGTTTCTGACCGGCAAGCCGTTGTTTGCGTCGATTGTCGACGACTTCCTCGCTTTTATTGGCGACGCACGGCTTGTCGCGCACAATGCCGAATTCGACATGCGTTTCATGAACGCCGAGCTCGAACGCGCGGGCCGATCGCGCATCGCCGCTTCACGCATCGTGGACACTTTGGTCCTCGCGCGTCGTCGCCATCCCGGCGCGTCGAACTCGCTCGACGCGCTTTGTGCGCGCTACGGCGTCGACGCCTCGCGTCGCGCCAAACACGGGGCCTTGCTCGATTCCGAATTGCTGGCCGAGGTTTATGCCGAACTCATGGGCGGTCGGCAGGCGGCGATGACGCTCGACCAGGCGACCGGTCCCAAAATGCAGACGGTGATGATCGAAGTCGGCGCGCGTCCGGCTGCGCTGGCGCCGACGCTGACGCCCGACGAAGCAGAGGCGCACCGCGCTTTTGTCGCCAGGCTGGGTGAAAAGGCCATCTGGCTGAAATACCAGTCCTGAAACGCGAAGGGCGCCCCGAAGGGCGCCCCAAACATGTCATCCGTGAAGGTCAGGCCTGCGGCGCGTTCTGCAACTCGGTCACGCGCTGCTGATAGAGCGCATGGAAATCGATGGGATCGATATAGAGCGGCGGGAAGCCGCCGTTGCGAATCGCCTCGGCGACGATCTGACGCGCGAAAGGAAACAGCAGCCGCGGACACTCGATCATGACGACAGGATGCTGTTGCTCAGGGGGGATATTGGTCAGGCGGAAAACGCCGGCGTAATCGAGCTCGAACTTGAAAAGAGTGTCGGCGCCCTCGCCCGCCGATCCCTCGAGCATCAGATTCACCTCAAAATCCGTCTCCGCGAGCTGCCGCGCATTGACGTTGACCTGAATCGAAATGTTCGGAGCCTGGTCCTGCGGCCCCAGAGACTGCGGGGCGTTCGGATTCTCGAAGGAAAGATCCTTCGTATATTGCACCAGCGCATTGAGCATCGGCCCTTGCGCGGTCGCGCCATTGCCGTTCGATTCGGCCATGATCCTGTCTCCTGAAAAGCGGCGGGACCGGAAGCCGATCACGCGTTTGCGTCGCTGGCGCAGCCGGTAGCACTTTTGCCGGTTGCTCACAAGAACCGGCTCAGCCGTGGCGCGGCAGGCGGTCGCGGCTTTCAGGTCGATCATCGACGCGCCGCCAGTCCTCGGGCGACAATTCGATCACCCCGTCGCGCTGCATCCCGACCTTCGTCGCCCGTGCGCCGAAACGGACGGCCAGGAATTGGCGAATGGACGGCGCGGACAACGCGAGGCCGACCAGATCGGACAGAAAGCCGGGCAAGATCAGCATAACGGCGCCCAACGCGGCCAGCGCGCCGTCAAGCATCGCGCCTTCCGGCGCGTTTTCGCCGTTGAGCGCGCGCCGTAATCCGCGCGCTGCGCCAAGACCGGTCTGTCGCAACATGACGACGCCGGCAAGACTTGTCAGGACGCCCAACAGGATCGCGCCAGACCAGCCGGCGACATGAACGATGAGCGCCAAAGCGCACACTTCGCCGAGAAGCCAGACAATGACGGCGATTCCGAACCAGGAGGGCGCGCGCATGAAGGCTCCCCGGCAAAAGCTGCCGCCTTGTCGCGGGGCTTGGCGAATGTTACCCACGACCACAGATACGCTATATGAGGAGACACGCGCCCTCGCGCAAGCGTCTCTGCGACGCGGCCCGATCCGATCGAGATGCAAGCTATGGATGTCACCACACTCATATTCGCGGCGCTCGCCATATTCGTCGTGTGGAAGTTGCGTTCAGTTCTGGGAACGCGCACCGGCGCGGAAAAGCCGCCCTTCGATCCCGCCGCCCGCCGTGCGCCGGCGCCGTTGAATGATGGATCAAATGTCGTGCGACTGCCCGGCGCCGCCAACGATCGCGGCGCCCCGCCCGCGGTCGATCGCTGGAAAGGCTTCGCTGAACCGGGGACGCCACTGGCCGCGAATCTTGATGCGATCGCCGCCGCCGACCCCGGCTTTTCCGGCGCCTCGTTCATTTCCGGGGCCAAGGCGGCTTACGAAATGATCGTGACGGCCTTCGCCGCGGGCGACAGGAAAACATTGGTCCCGCTGCTCGCCAAAGACGTGATGGATAGTTTCGACGCCGCCATCGCCGCGCGCGAGCAGTCCGGCGAAAAGGTCGACACGACCTTCGTCTCGATCGATAAAGCCGGCGTCGAGGACGCTCAGGTGCGCGCCGGCGTTTCGCAGGTGGCGGTGCGCTTTCAGTCGAAACTCATCACGGCGACGCGCGACGCCGCCGGAAAGATCGTCGACGGCGATCCCGAGAAAGTGACGGATGTCGTGGATATATGGACTTTCGCGCGCGATCCGAAATCTCGCGATCCCAACTGGAAACTGGTGGCGACCGAAACCGTCGCCTGACTTCCGCGCCAGGCTCGGAGGATTGGTTTTGGGCGCTGTCGCCGCGTTCGGCGCTCCCGTGACGGCCGCGCATCGCCTCGAACCTCTCGGTTTCGAGGCGATAGCCGGATTTAGCGGCGACGATCTCGTCGCCGCCTTCAGAACATTTCACGCCAGTTGCCGAGCCATTGTCGCCGAGGCGCCTGAACTCCGACGCGGTAAGCCGCCCGTCGCCGCCTTGCGCGCCCTGTGCGCCGAGGCGCTCGCGGCGCGCGTCGACGACAACGCCGAAGCCGCGCGTTTCTTCAAGTCCCGCTTCGCGCCGCATCGAATTGTCGTCAGCGACGCGCAGGGTGTGGAGAAGCGAGGTTTTCTGACCGGCTATTACGAGCCGATCGTCGAGGCTTCACGAACTCGCGCGCCGGATTTTCCGACGCCTGTCCTCTCACGTCCCGACGACCTCGTGACCCTCGATCCAGGCGAAGCGCAGGGCGTCCTCGCCGGCCTCGCCGCCGCGCGCCGGACGCCGGATGGGGCGCTTGAGCCCTATCCCGATCGCGCGGCGATCGAGACCGGGGCGCTGAAGGAGAAGGCGCCGCCGGTCGCCTGGCTGCGCGATCCGGTGGAACGCTTTCTCATTCAGGTCCAGGGATCGGCGCGCCTGCGCTTTCCCGACGGCGGAGCCGCTCGTCTGACCTATGCCGGCCGCAACGGCTTGCCCTATACGTCCATCGGCAGGATCCTGGTCGAGGAGGGACATGTGCCGGCAGAGCGCATGTCTCTGGCCACGCTCAAGCAATGGCTGCGCGATCATGGTCAGGAAGATGGATCGGAGGGAGCGCGGGTGATGCGGCGCAACAGGTCCTTTGTGTTCTTTCGGCTGGATTCTGTCACGGAACCCGCGCCCGGTCCGATCGGCGCCGCCGGCGTGGCGCTGACGCCGCTGCGCTCCATCGCCGTCGACCGCGCGCTTTGGTCCTATGGATTGCCCTTCTGGATCTCTGCCGACATGCCCTGGCGAGCTCCGACGCCCACACCTTTCGGGCGGCTCATGATAGCGCAGGACACCGGAACAGCGATCATCGGCCCGGCGCGCGCCGACCTGTTCTTCGGCTCGGGCGAAGAGGCCGGCGCCCGCGCCGGCGACATCCGCCACGCCGGCGATTTCATCGTGCTGCTGCCCCGCGAGGCGACGCCATGAGGGATATTTGGCCTCCGGCGCGGACGCCGCGCCGGCGTCTCTTGTCAGACGAGGAAATCGCGCTCTGGGTCGAGGTCACGCGCGATGTCGCGCCGCGACCGGGCGTCGCCCTTCCGCCGCGCAGCGCCACGCCGGCGCTCGCTCCGCCGCCGCCCAAGACGCCGTTCCTCGCGCCCGGTGCGCCTCCGCCGCGGGCGGCGCCTTCGGTCCCGCCTCTCGCCCGGCTCGAACGCCGTCTGAAGCAGAACCTCTTGCGTGGCCGCACGCAGGTCGATGGCGTCATCGACTTGCATGGCATGCGTCAGCATGAGGCGCACCACGCGCTTGTCCGATTTCTGCATCAGGCGCAGACCCGGCGCGATCGGGTCGTCCTTGTCGTCACGGGCAAGGGACGTGGAGGGCCGATGGCGGGCGACGCCGTCGAGCGCGAGACAGGCGTTTTGCGCCGCCTCGCGCCGCATTGGCTTGCAGCGCCTGAACTGCGCGGTGTGATCATCGGATATGAGGAAGCCGCTCAACCGCATGGCGGGGCCGGCGCGCTCTATGTGCGATTGCGCCGCGCCGATCGTGGCGAGGACGTTCGATGACGCCTTTTGGCAGGAAATTGCGCGAGATGCGCGCCGCGCGCGGCATCGGTCTGAAACAGATGGCGGCGGGCCTCGATGTCTCGGCCGCCTATCTGTCCGCGCTGGAGCACGGACGACGCGGCGCGCCAACCTGGTTTCTCGTGCAACGCATCATCGTCTTTTTCAACGTCATTTGGGATGACGCGCATGAACTGGAGCGTCTCGCGCAAATCTCGCATCCGCGCGTCGCCGTCGACACCGCCGGCATGGATCCGAAGGCGACTGAATTCGCCAACCGGCTGGCGCGCGACATCGGTGAATTGTCGCCGGACGATCTCGACGGTCTTCTGACAAAACTCGAGGCCGCGCGTTTGCGTCGGCTGGGCGGCGATCGCGCTTGACGCGCCGCGCCGGGCGATGCGATGTCCGGCGCATCATTCGTTCACGAAAGCGCCTTGCATGACCCGCCGCCACGACATCCTCGCCCTTGGCAACGCCATCGTCGACCTGATCGCCATGACCGACGACGATTTTCTCGCCCGGCAAAAAGTCCACAAGGGCGCGATGGCGCTGATCGATGAGGAGCGGGCCGAGAAACTTTACGCCGCGATGGGTCCGGTGACGATCATGTCCGGCGGTTCGGCGGCCAACACCATCGTCGGCGCCGCGGCGCTCGGCGCAAGAACGGCGTTCATCGGCAAGGTCAGGGACGACAACCTCGGCCGCGGCTTCACTCACGACATCCGCGCCATCGGCGCCCATTTCGACACGCCGCCCGCCAAGGATGGCCCTTCGACCGCGCGGTGTTTCGTGCTGGTGACGCCGGATGGCCAACGCACCATGAACACCTATCTCGGCGCCTGCCAGGCGCTGAGCGAGGCCGATGTCGACGAGGCGACGGTCAAGGCGTCCGGCATCACCTATCTCGAAGGCTACCTGTGGGATCCGCCGGAGGCCAAGAAGGCGTTCCGCAAGGCCGCCGACATCGCTCACGCGGCCGGCCGGCGCGTCGCCCTGACATTGTCGGATTCCTTCTGCGTGGATCGCTATCGCGACGAATTCCTGCAGCTTATTCGCTCGAAGACGGTCGACATCGTGTTCGCCAACGAGAGCGAGCTGCACGCCCTCTATCAGACGTCGGATTTTGCGACAGCGGTGAATCTTCTGCGCGAGGAGGCCGCGCTCGCCGCCGTCACCCTGTCGGAAAAAGGCTCTCTGGTTGTCTCGCGCGAGGCGACCCACGCGGTTCCGGCATTTCCGGTCGAGCGCGTCGTCGACACCACAGGCGCGGGCGATCTCTTCGCCGCCGGCTTCCTGGCGGGTCTTGCCAGGGGCGCGCCGCTCGATCATTGCGCTCGCCTCGGCGCCATGGCGGCGGCCGAAGTCATCCAGCACGTCGGCGCGCGCCCCGAAGCGAACCTTGCCGCGCTCGCGGCGGAGAACGGGCTGGCGCCCTGATCGCGCCAGCCGTGTCCTACAACTTGCGCAGCGCCACTTCCTCGATCCGGTGGCTCGCGCCCTTGGTCAGAACAAGACTGGCGCGGGCGCGCGTCGGCAGCACGTTCTCGTGCAGATTGGCGAGATTGATGCGGGTCCAGATGCCGCGCGCCGTCTCGATCGCCTGCGCTTCGGTCAACTCCGCGTATTTGCGGAAATAGGACCGGGGATCGCGGAACGCCGTTTCGCGCAGACGCATGAAGCGGGCGATATACCATTTCTCCAGCAGCGCTTCCTCGGCATGCAGATACACCGAGAAATCAAAATAGTCGGAGACGACCGGCACCGCCTCTCCGTCTTTCGGTTTGCGACCCGGATTGAGAACATTCAGCCCCTCGACGATCAGGATGTCCGGCCGGTCGACGGCGACATGCTCATCGCCCACCACGTCATAAACGAGATGTGAATAGACCGGCGCCTGAACGCGCCGCTTGCCGGCTTTCACGTCGGAAAGAAAACGCAGCAGCGCCGGCCCGTCGTAACTCTCGGGAAAGCCCTTCTTCTCCATCAGTCCGTCACGCTGCAGGACGGCGTTGGGGTAGAGAAATCCGTCCGTCGTGACGAGTTCCACCTTCGGCGTGTTCGGCCAACGCGACAGCAGCGCCTGGAGCACGCGGGCCGTGGTCGACTTGCCGACCGCGACCGAGCCGGCGACGCCAATGATATAGGGCACCTTGCCGTCGGCGGCGCCCAGAAATCGCTGCGTCGCCTTGAACAGCCCCTGCGTCGCCGCGACATAGAGATTGAGCAGACGCGACAGCGGCAGATAGATCGCGACGACCTCCTCGACCGAGATCGGATCGTTGATCGATTGCAGCCGGGTGAGATCGTCGATGGTCAGCGTCAGCGGCGTATCGGCGCGCAGCGCCGCCCATTCGGCGCGCGTGAAATGACGATAAGGGGAAATGTCCTCGAACAGGGGCGCGGCGCGTTCGTCCATCGATTCGTCTCCCGCCGGCGACTCCGCCGGTTTCAGCTCTTTCGCGACGCCTTTTCCGCAAGCCCCGATTGGCCGGTGCGCCGCTCGAGTTCGGCGAACACATCCTGCACCGGAACGCCGCCGGCTTGAAGCAGGACCAACAGGTGATAGAGAACATCGGCCGCTTCGTTGCGCAGCTCCGTCCGGTCGCCCTTCACGCCGGCGATAACGGCCTCGACCGCCTCCTCGCCGAATTTCCTGGCCACCCGGCTGATTCCCGCGTCGAGCAGCGATTTGGTATAGGAGTTTTCCGCGCTGGCCGCGCTGCGCGCCGCGATGATCGCGGCAAGCTCGTCAAGTGTGAATCCGCTCATGCCGTGACCCTCCGCGCGGTCGCGCCATAACCGTCCATGCGCATCGCCAGACCACAGGCCTGCATGTGCTCTTTCGCCTGACGAATCGTATATTCGCCGAAATGGAAGATCGAGGCGGCCAGCACCGCCGTCGCATGACCCTCGCGCACGCCCGCGACCAGATGGTCGAGCGTGCCGACGCCTCCGGAAGCGATCACGGGCACGCGCACGGCGTCGGCGATGGCCCGCGTCAGCCCAATGTCAAAACCGGACCTGGTGCCGTCGCGATCCATGGAGGTCAGCAGGATTTCGCCCGCGCCGAGCGCCGCCACCTCGCGCGCGTAGTCGACGGCGTCGAGCCCGGTCGGCTTGCGCCCGCCATGGGTGAAGATTTCCCATTTTCCGGGGCCGGTCGTTTTGGCGTCGATGGCGACGACGATGCACTGGCTGCCGAATTTCTCCGCCGCCTCGCGCACAAATTGTCGGTCATGCACAGCGGCGGTGTTGATCGACGCCTTGTCGGCGCCGGCAAGCAGGAGCTTGCGGATATCCTCGACCGTGCGGATGCCGCCGCCGACCGTCAACGGCATGAAGCAGGCTTCGGCCGTGCGCTCGACCACGTCAAGAATGATGCCGCGCTTCTCGTGACTCGCCGTGATGTCGAGAAAGCACAATTCGTCGGCGCCGGCTGAATCATAGGCGATGGCGCTTTCCACCGGGTCGCCGGCGTCGCGCAGATCGACAAAATTGACGCCCTTGACGACGCGGCCGTCCTTGACGTCGAGGCAGGGAATGACGCGCGACTTAAGCACGGCGCGCCTCGCGGCTTGCTGCGATCAGCGCCAGCGCCTCGGCGGGGTCGAGCCGCCCGTCGTAGAGCGCGCGGCCGGTGATGGCGCCGGCGAGCCGGGCGCAATCGGGTTGCAGCAGGCGCCTGACGTCGTCGAGCGAGGCCAATCCGCCCGAGGCGATGACGGGAATCGACACGGCGTCGGCCAGCGCCAGGGTCGCCTCGATATTGAGACCCTTGAGCACGCCGTCGCGCGAAATGTCGGTGTAGATGAGCGCGGCGACGCCGGCGTCCTCGAAGCGCTTGCCGAGTTCGGCCGCCGACAGTTGCGCCGTGCGCGCCCAGCCCTCGACCGCGACGAGGCCGTCGCGCGCGTCGATGCCCACCGCAATGCGGCCGGGATTGAGGCGCGCCGCCTCGCGCACCAGTTCCGGATCCTTCACCGCCGCCGTGCCGATGATGACGCGGGCGACGCCCTGACCGAGCCAGGCGTCGATCGTGCGCATGTCGCGGATGCCTCCGCCGAGCTGCACCGGCATTTTCACGTCATGCAGGATGCCTTCGACGGCGCGCGCGTTCATCGGCTTTCCGGCGAAGGCGCCGTCGAGATCGACGACATGCAGATATTCAAAACCCTGCGACTCGAACACGCGCGCCTGCGCCGCCGGATCCGTGTTGAACACGGTGGCCTGCGCCATGTCGCCGTGGATCAGGCGCACGCACTCGCCATCCTTGAGATCAATCGCTGGGAACAGGATCACGGACGCCACCTCAGGAAATTGGCGATGAAGGCGAGCCCGAAAAACTGACTCTTCTCGGGATGGAACTGCGTGCCGGCCAGATTGTCGCGTCCGACAATGGCCGCGATCGGTCCGCCATAATTTGCTTCGGCAAGGATGAACGCGGGGGCTCTGGCCGCAAAACGATAGGAATGCACGAAATAGGCGTGCAACCCGTCATCGCCGGTCGGAATTCCGGCCAGCAGCGCGTGCTCGCGCTGCGGTTGAATGGTGTTCCAGCCCATATGCGGAATTTTCAGATTGGCGTCGTCGGGTTCGATCGCGACCACGTCGCCGCCGATCCAGTCGAGACCCGGCGTCGTCTCGTGTTCAAGGCCGCGCGTCGCCATGAGCTGCATGCCAACGCAGATGCCGAGAAAGGGCCGGGCTCGCGCCAGAGCCGCCTCGGTCATGGCTTCGACCATGCCGGGCACGGCTTCGAGCCCCCGCCGGCAATCGGCGAAGGCCCCGACGCCCGGCAAAACCACGCGATCGGCGCGGCGCACCTTGTCCGGGTCGCGCGTCACCTCGACGGGAACGTCCAGCCCGGCTTCGCGCGCGGCGCGCTCGAAAGCTTTCCACGCCGAATGCAAATTGCCCGAGCCGTAATCGATGATAGCGACGCTCATGCGACGTCCCTCGCGAACGAATTCGCGATCGCCCGCGACCGGCGACGGAAAAACAGGGTTTCGACGTCTTCGCGACGATCCCCCACAACCACATCAACGAGGCGATAACCCCGCCGCGTCAGCCCGTCGCGCGCGAGCCCCGCCGCTTCGAGGCCGAGAAATGCATGCGCGAGCAGGATAATGAACGCCACAGCGTCGCTCGATAACCGCAAAACCCACAGACCAAGCCCGACAAGGACGGCTGCCGCCAGCCACAACGCCAACCCGAGCCAGAGCCTCCGCCAGGCCAGCCAGAATGGTCCGAAGACAAACGCCGGCCACGAAAATTGTTCGCGGACGAGGAGGGCGTCGCCGCCGCCGGTCGGCGCATGAACGGTGTAGACAGCCATCGATCAGCCTTTCAGCGAACCCTTGGTCGAGGGCACGACGCCTTCCTGCCGGGGATCGACGGCGAATGCGGCTTTCAGGGCGCGCGCCAGTCCCTTGAAGCAGGATTCGGCGATATGATGCGCGTTGACGCCATAGAGCGTCTCGACGTGCAGCGTGATTCCGGCGTTCATCGCGAAAGCCTGAAAAAACTCGCGCACCAGATCCGTATCAAACTCGCCGATCTTCGGCCGCGCGAATTCGGTGCGGAAAACAAGGAACGGCCGCCCGGACACGTCGATCGCGACGCGGGTCAACGTCTCATCCATGGGCAGATGCACGTCGGCGTAGCGCGTGACGCCCTTGAGATCGCCGAGCGCATGCCGGACGGCCTGGCCGAGCGCGATGCCGACATCCTCCACGGTATGATGCATGTCGATGTGCAAATCGCCCTTGCAGGAGACGATGAGATCGATCAGCCCGTGGCGCGCGATCTGCTCAAGCATGTGATCGTAAAAGCCGATTCCGGTCGAAATCTCGGATTGTCCCTTTCCGTCGAGATTGACGGTGACGGAGATGTCCGTTTCTTTCGTGCGGCGGGTGATCGTGGCGCGGCGCATGGCTTCGTCTCGGGCGAGGGGAGAGCGACGGAGGCTTCTAGCAAGTCCCCTGCCGGTTGGCCAGCTTTGCCACGCCACTTGCAAGCCCGCCGGCCCCCCCATAGATGGAAGAGGCCCGCCGCGAAACCACGCGCCGGCTCCCTCCAGAGGACGTCATGTCGCAGCACCCCCCCGAGGGCCCCGCCGCCTGGCACGCGACCACGATCGTCATGGTCCGCAAGGGCGGACAGACGGTGATCGGCGGCGACGGCCAGGTCTCGATCGGCCAGACCATCGTCAAAGGCAACGCCCGCAAGGTGCGCCGCCTCGCCAAGGGCGACGTGGTCGGTGGCTTCGCCGGCGCGACCGCCGACGCCTTCACGCTGTTCGAGCGGCTTGAGGCCAAACTCGACCAATATCCCGGCCAATTGCTGCGCGCCTGCGTCGAGCTGGCCAAGGATTGGCGCACCGACCGCTATTTGCGCCGGCTGGAGGCCATGATGCTCGTCGCCGATCGGAAAGTCGGCCTCGTCCTGACCGGCAACGGCGACGTTCTCGAGCCCGAAATGACGGAACACGGGTCCGTCATGGCCATCGGTTCCGGCGGCAATTACGCGCTGGCGGCAGCTCGCGCTTTGCTGCCGATGAGCCTCGACGCTGAGGCCATCGCTCGCCGCAGCCTCGAAATCGCGGCGGAAATCTGCGTCTACACCAACGCCAATGTGGTGATCGAAAAGATCGCCTCCGAGTGAGCTCATGACCGAACTGTCGCCGCGCGAAATCGTTTCCGAACTCGACCGCTTCATCGTCGGTCAGAACGCAGCCAAACGCGCCGTCGCAGTCGCGCTGCGCAATCGCTGGCGTCGGCTTCAGCTCGAAGGCGCGATGCGCGAGGAGGTTCTGCCCAAGAACATCCTGATGATCGGCCCGACCGGCTGCGGCAAGACCGAAATTTCGCGGCGTCTGGCCAGGCTCGCCAATGCGCCCTTCCTCAAGGTCGAGGCCACCAAATTCACCGAAGTCGGCTATGTCGGCCGCGATGTCGAACAGATTGTCCGCGATCTGCTCGAAGTCGGGATATCGCTGATCAGGGAGACAAAGCGCAAGGCGCTGGAGGCGCGGGCCCATCTCGCGGCCGAGGAGCGGGTTCTCAGCGCGCTTGTCGGCGCCAACGCCTCGCCCGTGACTCGCGATTCTTTCCGCAAGAAGCTGCGCGCGGGCGAAATGAACGACAAGGAAATCGAGATCGAACTGACGCAATCAGGCGGCGGCATGCCGATGTTCGAATTGCCCAACATGCCCGGGGCGTCGGTCGGCGCCATCAATCTCGGCGATATTTTCGGCAAAGGCTTCGGCGGACGCACGAAGACGCGCAAAACGACCGTCAGGGACGCCTATCAGCCGCTCATCCTTGAAGAGAGCGACAAGCTGATGGATCAGGAGCAGATCGTCCAGGAGGCGATCCGCGAGGTCGAGAACAACGGCATCGTCTTCCTCGACGAGATCGACAAGATATGCGCGCGCGAGGGCCGGGGCGGCGCGGACGTCTCGCGCGAGGGCGTGCAACGCGATCTGCTGCCGCTGATCGAGGGCACGACGGTTTCAACCAAACACGGCGCAGTCAGGACCGACCATATTCTTTTCATCGCCTCGGGAGCTTTCCACGTCGCCAGGCCGTCGGACTTGCTGCCGGAATTGCAGGGCCGTCTGCCGATCCGCGTCGAACTTTCGCCGCTGAACGAGGACGATTTCCGCCGCATCCTGACCGAGACGGAAGCAAGCCTTGTCAAACAATACGAGGCGTTGATGCAGACCGAGGGCGTGACGCTCGCCTTTATGCCGGACGCAATTGACGCATTGGCCCGCGTCGCCGTTCAGGTCAATTCGAGCGTCGAGAATATCGGCGCGCGGCGGTTGCAAACGGTGATGGAGCGCGTGCTCGACGAGGTGAGCTTCACGGCGCCCGACCGCGCCGGCCAGACCGTCACCGTCGACGCCGCGTTCGTCGAGAGAAATATCGGCGATCTGGCGCGCAACGCCGACCTGAGCCGGTTCATTCTCTGAATCAACGCCCAGGCGCAGGCTGGACAGGCGGGGCGGGCGTTGCCATAAGGCGCGCGATCCTTCCCGCCCCGAAAGTCGCGATCCCATGGCCAAATTTCCCGAGCGCGTGTTCTCCGGCGTGCAGCCGACCGGCAATCTGCATCTCGGCAATTATCTCGGCGCCATCGTCAAATTCGTCGAGCTGCAGAAGACGCACGAATGCGTGTATTGCGTCGTCGATCTGCATGCGATCACCGTGGCGCAGAAGCCGGACGAACTCACCAATTCGATCCGGGAGGTGACGGCGGCTTTTATCGCCGCCGGCATCGATCCGAAGAAAAACATCGTCTTCAACCAGAGCCAGGTGGCCGAACACGCCGAACTTGCCTGGGTTTTCAATTGCGTCGCCCGTCTGGGCTGGCTCAATCGCATGACCCAGTTCAAGGAAAAGGCCGGCAAGGACCGCGAGAACGCCTCCATCGGCCTTTACGCCTATCCGACCCTGATGGCCGCCGACATCCTCCTCTATCGCGCCACCCATGTGCCGGTCGGCGAGGACCAGAAGCAGCATCTCGAGCTGACCCGCGACATCGCCCAGAAATTCAACAACGACAATGCCGGGCGCATTGCCGCGCTTGGCTACGCGGACGGCTTTTTCCCGTTGCCCGAGCCGCTCATTCAGGGACCGGCCACACGCGTCATGAGCCTGCGCGACGGAACGAAGAAGATGTCGAAGTCGGATCCGTCCGATTATTCGCGCATCAATCTGTCGGACGACGCCGACGCGGTGGCGCAGAAAGTGCGCAAGGCCAAGACCGACCCGGAACCCTTGCCGTCCGGGGTTGAGGGTCTCGCCAGCCGGCCCGAGGCCGACAATCTGGTTGGCATCTACGCCGCGCTGGCCGGCGTCACGCGCGAAGTGGTTCTCGGCCAATTCGGCGGCGGTAATTTCTCCGCCTTCAAGTCCGCGCTGGTCGATCTTTCGGTCGCCAGACTCGGTCCGATCGGCGCGGAAATGAAGAAGCTGCACGCCGATACGGCCTATATCGACGCGGTTCTCAGGGACGGCGCCGATCGGGCCCGCGTCATCGCCCGGCAGAATATGGATGTGGTGAAGGACATTCTCGGCCTGTTGCGCTGAATCCCTCCGAAGACGGGCGTAGGAAGACATACCGGTTCTCGTGAACGAGAACCGGTCAGGAGAGAAGACGCCGCCGGGCTGATGCGGGGAATGCGCGGACCGCGAAGGGACGTGGATCGCGAGATAAGGCGTCACAGCTCGACTGACGGCATGCGGGCGGTTCGGGGACAGAACCATGAGCGGCAAGAAGCGCAGATCCTTTGAAGCGGGACACAGACCGAAATTCCTCGTCATCGCTGACGCAAGCGAAGAATGCGGCCGCGCCCTGCGTTTTGCCGCGCGGCGGGCGCGGCATACGGGCGCCGGCATCGTCCTGTTGACCATCATTGATGCGAGCGAATTCCAGCAATGGCTCGGCGTCGGCGACCTGATGCGCGCCGAGGCGGAACAGCAGGCGCAAGCCTTGCTTGATCAGTTCTGCGCCGAGGCCAGGCGTCTCGAAGGCGTTGATCCCGAGCGTGTCGTGCGCACCGGCGCCAAGACAGCCGAAATCGCCCGCCTGATCGAGGAGGATGAGGACATCTCCTTCCTTGTGCTCGCCGCCGGCGTCGGCAAGGACGGGCCGGGACCGCTCGTCTCGGCGCTGGCCGGCAAGACATTCGCCGCCTTCGCGATCCCTGTCGTCGTCGTGCCGGGCGGCTTGACCGACGAGGAAATTGACGCGCTCGCCTGAAAGCGATGGCGCGGAACTGGCGCATATGCGCCCCGTCTGATATGCCGAAAACCATGGTTCCCGCTTCCGGCCTTGAACCGGAGGAATGGAGAGAAAAATGTTCATCCAGACCGAAACGACTCCCAATCCCGCCACGCTGAAATTCCTGCCCGGTCGCCCGGTGATGACGGAAGGCGCGCTTGAAATGCGCGACGCCCGCGCCGCCGAAGCCTCGCCGCTCGCCCGCGCGCTGTTTTCCATCGAAGGCGTGTCAGGCGTATTGTTCGGCGCGGATTTCGTGTCCGTGACCAAGTCGGAGACGGAGGACTGGAGCCATCTCAAGCCGGCGATCCTCGGCGCCGTCATGGAGCATTTCATGACCGGCGCGCCTTTGCTCGAAGGCGCGGCGGCTGAGCGCGGCGCTTCGGACGAATTTTTTGCGCCGGAGGACGCCGATACGGTGTCGGCGATCAAGGAGCTGATCGAGACGCGCGTGCGCCCGGCGGTGGCCGGCGACGGCGGCGACATCGTTTTCCGAGGCTTCGAGAAGGGCGTCGTTTATCTGCAGATGAAGGGCGCGTGTTCGGGATGTCCGTCGTCCACGGCGACGCTCAAACACGGTATCCAGAATCTGCTGCGCCATTTCTTGCCCGGCGTGCAGTCCGTTGAGCAGATCTGACGCGCCGCATTGATCCAACCGGGCAAAGCGGTCACATTGCGCGCATGAAAATCCTCGCGATCGACACGGCATTGCCGGCTGTTTCCGTCTGCGTCCTCGAAAGCGGCGCGGCGGAGCCCATCGCCGCCGAGACGATCGCCATGCAGCGCGGCCACGCCGAAGCGCTGCTGCCGCTGATCGACCGGGTTGTCTCGCGCGTCGAAGGCGGCTTCGCCGCGCTGGATCGCATCGCTGTCACTGTCGGCCCCGGCTCCTTCACCGGCATTCGGGTCGGCATCGCCGCGGCGCGGGGCATCGCGCTGGCGATGGGCGTTCCCGTGGTCGGGGTCTCGACGCTCGCCGCGCTCGCCGCCCCGCTTATCCTCGAATCGACCGGCGGCGTCGTCGCCGCTGCGGTCGACGCCCGGCACGATAACGTCTATATCGCCGCCTTCGTTTCGGGAGGCCGCGTTCTTGTCGCGCCGCGGGTCGCCGCCTATCGCGAGGCCGTGCGCATGCTTGGGGCAGGTCCGATCCGCGCCGCCGGGTCCGGCGCGCCGATGCTGGCGGTTGAGGCCTGGACCATGGGCGCCTCGATCGACGCCGTCGGAGATTTCATCTCCCCCGAGATCGCATTCGTCGCGCGTCTTGGCCTGCTCGCCGATCCCGCGACCGCGCCGGCCCGGCCGCTGTATATCAAGCCGCCTGACGCCAGGCCGCAGACGGCGGCGCGCATCGCGCGCGCGCCAACCTCGCAGGCTTGAGCATGTTTGGCTGGATCGGCAAAGCGGCTTCGCCAGCGCTTCGTCGCATCGGCGCGGAACAGGCCGCCGCCTGCGCCGCCATCCATGCGCCGAGTTTCGCGCACCCCTGGAGCGCCGCCGAATTCGAAGCCTTGCTGGCCGCGCCCGAAACTGTCGCCGACGGCGCGTTCGATTCCCGCGGGGCGGTCTTGCAAGGCTTCGTTTTGTCGCGGCGCGCGGTCGATGAAGCGGAAATTCTCACGATCGCGGTCGCCCCGCGGCGTCACGGCGCCGGCCTCGGCGCAAAATTGCTCGCAGCCCATCTTGCTCATTTGTCGAGCCTGGGCGTCGGCGCGCTGTTCCTCGAAGTGGACGAGGCCAACGCCGCTGCGCGCGCTCTTTACGTTCGTTTCGGATTCGTCGAGGTCGGTCGGCGCCCGGCCTATTACCGCACCGTCACGGGCGCCAGATCGACGGCGCTCGTCCTGCGCCGGACGCTCGCGTGAGGTCCGCGCGTCACACGCCTGTCATGCGCATCGCCTAGAGGCGCGGGCATGGCCTATGTCCGCGCCGCTCTGCTTGCTTTCATCCTGGCCGTCGCGCTCGGCTTCGTCGTCCCGTTTCAGGCCCTGGCGCGTCGTTACGACTGGCGGGTGAGCCGACGCATCCCCGTTCTCGTGTGCCGGACGCTTTGCGCCGCGCTGCGACTGCGCGTCGTCGAGCACGGCGTGGCGAGCGCCGGAACGCCGAGGCTTTTTGTCGCAAACCATGTGTCCTGGACGGACATTCTCGTTCTTGGCTCCGCGCGTCCACTCTGCTTTGTCGCGAAATCGGAGGTCGCGGGCTGGCCCGGTCTCGGCGCGCTCGCCCGCGTCCAGGATTCGATTTTCGTCGATCGCAACGCCCGCTTCGCCTTGCCCGCCGTCAACGCCGCCATGGCGGCGCGCATGGCGGCCGGCGAGGATGTCGTGCTGTTTCCGGAGGCCACAACCGGCGAAGGCAATCGTCTGAAGCGCTTCCATGCCGTTCATTTCGCTGCCGCGCGCGACCTGCTCGGCCGCCGCCCGGACATTGAGACGGTGACAGTCCAGCCCGTCGCCATCGTCTATGCGCATCGCGACGGCTTGCCCCTGGGCCGTCTGGGGCGGCTGTCCGTCGCCTGGTTCGGCGACAGCGAATTTCTGCCCCATCTCTGGGATTTGCTGAGATCCGGGCCTGTGGATTGCCGGATGATTTTCGCTGCGCCCCTGCCTTTTTCGAGGGCCGACGAGCGCAAGGCAATGGCGCGCGCGGCGCAGGAAAGCGTCCGGGCGTTGACCAGCGCATGGAATATCGGCCGCGGCGAACTCCATACGGTTCTCATGCGGACCAAAAAGCCTTAAGAGTGTGATCATTGGTCGTCGGGCGGCCTCAACCTCGCTGGGCAGATGAGTCTCGATTACGAACAGAATATCCGGAAGGAAAACGCGGACGCCGCGGCGGCCGATCGCGCCGCGCGGAAGGTTTTCATCAAGTCCTTCGGCTGTCAGATGAATGTCTATGACGCCGCGCGAATGGCCGACGTTCTCGCGCCGGAGGGGTTTGACGAGACAACCCGCGTCGAGGACGCTGATCTGGTCATCCTGAACACCTGTCACATTCGTGAGCGGGCCGCCGAGAAAGTATTTTCCGAACTCGGAAAGTTGCGCAAACTGAAGCTGGAGCGCGCCGCCGCCGGACGGGACACCCGCATCGCCGTCGCCGGCTGTGTTGCGCAGGCCGAAGGCGCCGAAATCCTCCGCCGGCAAAAAGCCGTCGATCTCGTTGTCGGCCCCCAGAACTACCATCGTCTGCCCGATCTGCTTCGGCGGACGGAGACGGGGCGCGGCGTCGTCGACACGGAATTTCCGGTCGAGGACAAGTTCGACCACCTGGCGCCGGCGCGGCCGGAGCGCACACGCGCCCGCGGCGTTTCAGCCTTTCTCACCATCCAGGAAGGGTGCGACAAGTTCTGCGCCTTCTGCGTCGTCCCCTACACGCGCGGCGCGGAATCCTCGCGGCCGGCGGCGCGGATCATCGGCGAGGCTGAAACGCTCGCCGAAGCGGGCGTGCGCGAACTGACGCTTCTGGGGCAGAACGTCAACGCCTGGGCCGGCGTCGGGGAAGACGGCGCCGTCTGGTCGCTTGCGCGTCTTGCCCGGCGTCTCGCGCAAATTCCCGGCGTCCTGCGCATCCGATACACCACCAGCCATCCCAACGACATGGGCGACGATCTGATCGCGGCCCATGGCGCCGACCCGGCGTTGATGCCGTTTTTGCACCTGCCGGTGCAATCCGGCTCGGACCGCATTCTCGCCGCCATGAATCGCAAGCACGATGCGGCCGCCTATATCGAGCTTGTCGCGCGCATCCGCGCGGCGCGGCCCGATATCGCCCTGTCGTCGGATTTCATCGTCGGTTTCCCCGGCGAAACCGAGCGCGATTTCGAGGACACGCTCGAAATGATCAGAACGGTCAGCTTCGCCAGCGCCTTCTCCTTCAAATATTCATCGCGTCCGGGCACGCCGGGCGCCGAAATGGCCGGGCAGATCCCCGAGCCCGTCAAGGCGGAGCGCCTGACGCGCCTGCAGGCGGTGCTCGAAACACAGCGCCGGAACTTCAACCACGCGATGCTCGGGCGGCGTTTCGACGTGCTGTTCGAGAAAAGAGGGCGTCATGCCGGTCAAATCGCCGGCAAATCGCCCTGGCTGCAGGCCGTCCAGGTGGATGCGCCCGAGGCGCTGGTCGGCGAGGCGCGACGGGTCGAGATCACATCGGTCGGCCCGAATTCCCTGTTCGGGCGTTTGATCGAAACCTCGGGAGAGGCGCGCGCGTGACGACGTTGAATCGCTCCGGCCTGTTGGAAAGCGCGGAAATCACGCTTGCCTTTGACGACAATCGCCTCGCTTCAATGGTCTTCGGCGAATACGACCAGAATCTCGCCAAGATCGAACGCCGTTTGCGCGTGGTCGCCAACGCCAACGGCAATCATGTGACGATCAAGGGCCCGCCCGAGGCGGCCGAACACGCCCGCCGTGTGCTCGAAAATCTTTATGCCCGCGTTCGGCAGGGCCAGGGGCTGTCGCTGGGCGATGTCGACGGCGCCATTCAGGAAGGCGCCGTGCAGGGCAATCTGTTCGTGCGCGACGAGGAGCCCGGACGCGGCGTCTTCGAGCAACTCGGCACACGCAAACGCGGCGCCGTGCGCGCCCGCACCATCAATCAGGATCTTTATCTGCGCGCCCTGAAGCGTCATGAGCTGGTCTTCGCCGAAGGGCCGGCCGGCACGGGCAAGACCTGGCTCGCCGTTGGCCATGCCGTCTCTTTGCTGGAGCAGGGCGTGGTCGAGAGGCTCATTCTGTCGCGCCCTGCGGTTGAGGCCGGCGAGCGGCTCGGCTTCCTGCCGGGCGACATGCGCGACAAGGTCGACCCCTATCTGCGCCCGATTTATGACGCGCTGCACGATTTCATGGAGGGCCGCATCGTCGAACGCGGCATGCAGACCGGGATGATCGAGGTGGCGCCGCTCGCCTTCATGCGCGGCCGCACGCTCGCCAACGCCTGCATCCTGCTCGATGAGGCGCAGAACGCCACGTCGATGCAGATGAAAATGTTTCTGACCCGTCTGGGCGAAGGCTCGCGCATGATCGTGACCGGCGACCCGAGCCAGACGGACTTACCCGCGGGGCAGATCTCGGGTCTGAGCGAAGCGGTTCGCCTGCTGGGCGCCCTCGAAGGCGTCGGTCATGTCGTGTTCAGGGAGGCCGACGTGGTGCGCCACGATCTCGTGCGCCGCATCGTTGGCGCTTATGAGGCGGCGGCGGCGCGTCGCCTTGAGGCGCGGCCGAAATCATGACCCTGCGCGTCGAGATCGCCGTTGAATCCCCGCGCTGGGATGCTTTTCCGGACCTGAGCGGCACGGTGGAGCGCGCCGTTCTCGCTGCCCGGGACATCGCGTCCGTGACGATCGCGCCGGCGGCGGAAGTGAGTTTTCTGTTCGCCGACGACGCCCGGATCAGGCGGCTCAACGCGGAATGGCGCGGTCAGGACAAGCCGACGAACGTGCTGTCCTTCCCCGGCGCCGGAGACCTCGCTGTGGCGCCGCTGCTGGGCGACATCGCGCTGGCCTTCGAGACGACCGAGCGTGAAGCCCGCGAGCAGGGAAAACCGTTCGCCGACCATGTCGTCCATCTCATTGTCCATGGCTTCCTGCATCTGGTCGGGTTCGATCACGAAAGCGACCTGGAAGCCGAGGAGATGGAATTGCTGGAACGCGCTATACTGAATCGGATCGGCGTCCCCGACCCCTATGCCGGAGCGGGTCCGACAAACGAGCCAATGGAGCCATGAGCGAACGCGAAGCCCCTTCCTCCGACGAGCCTTCCGGTCCGCGCCCCGGCCTTTTCGACCGTGTGCGCAATATGCTGGGTCTGGGCGCCGCCTCGATCCGCGACGATATCGAGGACGCCCTCGAGGACGCGGGAACAACCACGGATTTTTCGCCCCAGGAGCGGGCGATGCTCAAGAATGTGCTCAACCTGCACGATCTGCGCGTCGCCGACGTCATGGTTCCGCGCGCCGACATCATCTCCGTTCCGATTGAGGCGAGTCTGGCCGACGTGCTCACCGTGTTTCGAACAGCCGGCCACTCGCGGCTGCCCGTGCACGCCGGTTCGCTCGACGATCCGCGCGGCATGGTTCACATCCGCGATTTCGTCAATCACATCGCCGCTCTGGCCGAAACCGCGCCACAGCCCCGTCGTCGCCGCGCGGCAACGGGCGAGAACGGAGGCGAGGCTCCCGCAGCCCCCGATATCGCGCGTGTCGCAACCACCGGCGGCATCGACCTGACGCAACCGCTTGCCGGCGCCCGGATCCTGCGCCCGGTGCTCTACGCGCCACCCTCCATGCCCGCGCTCGATTTGCTTGTCAAAATGCAGGCGACACGCACTCATATGGCGCTGGTGATTGACGAATACGGCGGCACCGACGGCCTCGCCTCGATCGAGGACATCGTCGAAATGATCGTCGGCGACATTGAAGACGAACACGATGAAGTCGAGGCGCCCGAAATCGCCTCGCTCGCGGACGGGACGTTCGTTGTCGACGCCCGCGCCAGTCTCGAGGACGTGCGCAAGGCTCTCGGCGAGGATTTGGCGGAAATAGGCGAGGAAGAGGACGTCGACACTCTGGGCGGGCTGATCACGGCCTTTCTGGGGCGCGTGCCGGCGCGTGGCGAAATTGTCGCTCCCAATGATCGACTGGAGATCGAGGTGCTCGACGCCGATCCGCGGCGGATCAAGCGGCTGCGCATCAACCGCCGTCCGTCCGGCCAGGCTCCGGCTCTCGCCAAGGCGGCGGAGAACGGCGATAAGAACGGGCCCTGAGTCGCGCGCGCGACATGGGGCCGGATTCGCCCGCCCCGCTGTCGGAATGTCGCAATGAACTCTGTCGCAGAACGCGTGATCCTGGCCGAGGGATGGCGTCGCCGCCTGATTGCGTTCATCGCCGGCGCGCTCGGCGCCGTGGCCATGGCGCCGTTCGATCTGTTTCCCGCATTGTTCGCGCCAATGGTGGTCGGCGTCTGGCTTCTTGACGGCTCCGCCGCCGCGACGGGCGTCAGGCCGCGCGCGCTGTCCTTCGCCGCCTTGCGGGGCGCTTTTGGCGCCGGATGGTGGCTTGGCCTCGGCTATTTTCTCGCCGGCCTGTGGTGGCTGGGCTCGGCGTTTCTTGTGGAGGCCGACAAATTCGCATGGGCGCTGCCCCTCGGCGTGCTCGGATTGCCGGTCATTCTCGCCGTCTTCACCGGCGCGGGTTTCGCGCTCGCCCGGGCCGTTTGGCGACCGGGGTCCGGGCGGGTTCTGATTTTTGCCGCTGCGCTGACGGCCTCCGAGGTCGCCCGGGGGGTGCTGTTCACCGGTTTTCCCTGGAACGTCTGGGGTATGGCGCTCGGCGGCAATCTCGCGCTCGCCCAGGCGGGTTCGCTCGTTGGGCTATATGGGCTGACGCTTCTCGCGGTGGCGATCTTCGCCAGTCCGGCGACATTGGCCGATCCGACCGAGGGCCCGCCGCGCCGTTGGACGCGCGCCATGACGTTCGCGGCGGCGGCGCTCGTCGGCCTCGCGGTCTTTGGCGCGCTGCGCCTGTCGACAGGGGAGTCTGCGGTCGTCAAAGGCGTGAAATTGCGCATCGTGCAGCCCAATCTGCCTCAGGACGCGAAATTCAGGCCCGAGAACAAGGCCGATATCCTGCGTCGGTATCTTGCGCTGTCCGATCGCGCGGCCTCGCCGCGCGCCACCGGCCTCGCCGACGTAACCCATCTCGTCTGGCCGGAATCGGCCTTCCCGTTCATTCTCGCGCGTGATCCGCAGGCGCTGGCGCAGATCGGCGCGGCGCTGCCGGCTGGCGCCGTTCTGATCACCGGCGCGGCGCGGGTTGAGGAATCGTCGGAGACGCGTGACCGCGCGGCGGACAGGCTGCGTTATTTCAACTCGGTGCAGGTGGTTGCGTCAGGCGGCGTGATTCTCGACAGCGCCGATAAGGTCCATCTGGTCCCCTTCGGCGAGTATTTGCCGTTCCGCGCATGGCTCGATCGCATTGGCCTGCGCCAGTTCGTGCATGTTCCCGGCGGCTTTGAGGCCGGCCAGCGGCGTAAGGCGCTGCGGGCGCCGGGCTTGCCCGACATCGCGGCCCTCGTCTGCTACGAAGCGATCTTCCCCGGCGAAGTCACGCCGGAAGGCGCCGGGGGCCGGCCAGGCCTGTTGCTCAACGTCACCAACGACGGTTGGTTCGGTCGAACGCCAGGTCCGCACCAGCATCTGGCGCAGGCGCGCCTGCGCGCGATCGAGGAAGGCCTGCCGCTGGTGCGCGCCGCCAACACCGGCGTTTCCGCCGTGATCGATCCGCATGGCCGGGTTCTTGCGCAACTTCCTCTCGGGGTTGACGCAGTTCTTGACGCGCCGCTGCCGCAGCGTATCGATCCAACGATCTTTGCGCGCTGGCCGTGGCGAGCGCCGCTGGTCTTATGGGCGATGGCGCTGTTGCTTGGATTCGCGCTGACGCGGCGCATATGAAAAAACGCCCCCCAGGAATAGGGGGTGGCAATACAGCGTGCGTCCGCGTAATTTTGCACGCAGCACGCGAAGAAAATTGGGAGACTCGGGTGGAGAAGCGGCCGAATCCGACTGATCGACATGTCGGCGCGCGTGTCCGCATGCGCCGAATTCTGATGACGATGAGCCAGGAGAAACTCGGCGAGGCGCTCGGCGTCACGTTCCAGCAAGTGCAAAAATACGAGAAGGGCGTCAATCGCATCAGCGCCAGCCGCCTTCAGCAGATCGCTGAAACGTTGGGCGTGACGCCGGCCTATTTCTTTGAGGGCGCGCCGGGTCCGGAAAGCGATCCTCAGGTCGGATTCGCTGAGGAGAGCGTCGCTTATGTCGCCAATTTTTTGTCCACCTCGGAGGGGCTGCAGCTCAACAGGGCCTTCGCGCGCATCAGGGACGCCAGGGTGCGCCGCCGTATCGTCGATCTTGTCGTCAGCCTTGCGGAGAGGGAGGGTTCCGGGACGCATTGAAATTCGTTCGATTTAAAGAACGAAACGGCAATTTTCGCTTGACCTAACGAACAAGGCCTGTCAAAACGCGCGGCAATTTCAGGCCCGTCGGGGCCTGTTTTCGGTTGGCCATGGGCAATGACGGAGAATTCCGTGTCGCGTCAAAACTATCTCTTCACCAGCGAATCCGTTTCCGAAGGGCATCCCGACAAGGTTTGCGACCGGATTTCCGACGAGATTGTCGACCTGTTTTTCCGTGAGGGCGAAAAGGCGGGTATCGACCCCTATCAGATCCGCGTCGCGGCCGAGACGCTTGCCACAACCAACCGTGTCGTCATCGCCGGCGAGGTGCGCGGTCCCCATCTCGATTCAAAAGTGATCGAGGAGGCCGCTCGTCGCGCCATCAGGGACATTGGCTACGAGCAGTCCGGCTTCCATTGGCGCGACGCGCGGGTCGAGGTGCTGCTGCACGAGCAATCCGTCGACATCGCTCAGGGCGTTGACGCGTCGGGCAACAAGGATGAAGGCGCGGGCGACCAGGGCATCATGTTCGGCTATGCCTGCCGTGAAACGCCGGAGCTGATGCCGGCTCCGATCTATTACGCCCACAAGATTCTCGAAGTTCTCGCCGCCGCCCGCAAGGCGGGCCAGGGCCCGGCCGCCGGACTTGGTCCCGACGCCAAGAGCCAGGTGACGGTGAAATACGAGAACGGCAAACCGGTCGGCGTGACGCAGATCGTTCTTTCGACGCAGCACCTCGATGAAAACCTTTCGTCCGCCGACGTGCGGGCCATCGTCGAACCCTATATCCGCAAGACGCTGCCGACCGGCTGGATCACCGACGCCACGGTTTGGCATGTCAATCCGACCGGCAAATTCGTCATCGGCGGTCCCGACGGAGATTGCGGCCTCACCGGGCGCAAGATCATTGTCGACACTTACGGCGGCGCGGCCCCGCATGGCGGCGGCGCCTTCTCGGGCAAGGATCCGACCAAGGTCGACCGCTCGGCCGCGTACGCCGCCCGCTATCTGGCCAAGAATGTCGTCGCCGCCGGCCTGGCCGACCGTTGCACGATCCAGCTCTCCTACGCCATCGGCGTGGCTGAGCCGTTGTCGATCTATGTCGACACGCATGGCACCGGCAAGGTCGGCGAGGACAAACTGGAGAATGCGCTGATGCAGGCGATGCGGCTGTCGCCGCGCGGCATCCGGGAGCACCTCCAGCTCAATCGGCCGATCTATGCCCGCACCGCGGCTTACGGCCATTTCGGCCGCGCGCCGGACGGTGACGGCGGGTTCGCCTGGGAGCGAACCGACCTTGTCGACAAGCTCAAGGCGCTCGTCGCCTGAGGTCATGACGACGACGTCGGACAGGGATTCGGACGCGCCGCCTTCCTCCCGGAAGCGGCGCGTTCGCGCATCCGGCCGCCCGCCCGAGGCAGGGGCCGCCCCCTTTTTCGGCCGGCGCAAGGGCAAGAAGCTGCGGGCGTTCCAGACCGGTCTGATGATGGACCTGCTGCCGCTGGTGCGGCTGGAGCTGACGGCCCCGGTGGCGCGCCCCGATCGCGATCTCTGGCTTGAGATCGGCTTCGGCGGCGGCGAACATTTGATCGCCGGGGCAGCGGCGCATCGGGGCGCCGATTTCATCGGTTGTGAGCCTTTCGTCAACGGATTCGCCAAGGCGTTGGCGGCGCTCGCGGCCGCAAATCTGGACAACTTGCGTTTGCATAACGGCGAAGCGCAGGAGGTGATCGCGGCCTTGCCGGATGGCTGTCTCGCCGGCGTCTATCTTCTCTATCCCGATCCCTGGCCGAAGCGGCGGCACCGCAAGCGTCGCTTCGTTTCGGATGAAACGTTGGACGCTTTGGCGCGGACGCTGCGCCCTGGCGCGGAATTGCGTTTCGCCACCGACATCGACGATTATGCCGGTTGGACCCTGGCGCGTATCCTGCGCAATGGCCATTTTGACTGGTTTGCGAAGAGCGCGCGCGATTGGCGGATGCCCTGGGCCGGCTGGTCCGGCACGCGTTATGAGGAGAAAGCGCTGCGCGAAGGCCGCACGCCCGCCTATCTGACGTTCGTTCGGCGCTGAACGGGAAGGGAGATCAGCCCTTCGCCTTCGCGCCAAACCGATGCAAACTCGCGCCGTGCGCCTTGAGCCAACTCTCGGCCCGGTCCACATCCGGCGACAATCGACGCGCCACGGCCCAGAATTTTGGCGAATGATCCAGATGGATGAGATGGGCGGCTTCATGCGCCGCGAGATAATCGAGCACGTGAGCCGGCGCCATGATCAGGCGCCAGGAAAAATTGAGCGAACCCGCAGCCGAGCAGGATCCCCATCGGCTGGTCGTGTCGCGTAAGCCCACCGGCGGCGTCGGCAACCCCAACGCCGCAGCATGCCGGGCGACGGCGGCGGCGAGATCGATCCGCGCCTGGCGCTTCAGATAATCGCGAATGCGTCGTTCGGCGTGGCCGGCGTCGCCGGTCACGCAGAGCAGCGGCGCGCCATTGTCTCCCGGTTCGATCCAGACGGCGCCGCGACCGCCGGCGCGCAGCCGTTGGACGACGAGATGTTGGACGCCGCGCAACGGAAAGTGAGCGCCTGGAAGAAGCGCGATGGTTTGCGGCAGCCGCGCCATTCGCGCGCCAATCCAGGCCGCATGGCGCGCCGCGAACTCCCGGGCTGCGGTCAGCGATCCACGCGGCGGAATGGTCAGCACGACGTCGCGAGTCGCCGACCGAACGCGCAAGGTGAAGCGACGCGCTGTCGCAACACGCTTGAGCGCGACCCGATAAGTCTCGCCGTCATGCGCGACATCAAGATGCGTCGCCGAGAAGGGCCGTTGCGCGCGGGAGTGAAACAAACCGAACATGACCGGGAGTCTAGGCGAGGGACGAGGTGAGTCGCTACCCGCTTTTCAACATCCGGTCAGCCGGCCGCCTTCACCAGCTTGGGCTTTGGCGCGGCGTCCATCTTCTCGATCATGGCGTGGAAGTCACACATGCGCGGCGCGATCTCCTTGCGGAAGCGCGAGCCGTTGAACACGCCATAATGACCGACATCGAGCTGGACGTAATAGAGCTTCTTCGACTCCGGCACGTTGATGCAAAGCTCGCCCGCAGCGCGGGTCTGGCCGATGCCCGAGATGTCGTCCTTCTCGCCTTCGACCATCATGATCCCGCAATTGCGGACCGCGGTCAGGTCGACGAGTTCGCCACGATGCATCATCTCCCCCCTGGGCAGGGCGTGACGGACGAACACGGTTTCCACGGTCTGGAGGTAAAACTCGGCGGTCAAATCCATCACCGCGAGATATTCGTCATAAAAATCGCGATGCTTCTCGGCCGAATCGCCGTCGCCCTCGACAAGATGGTCGAACATCTGCAAATGCGCGTCGACATGGCGATCGAAATTCATCGCCATGAAACCCGACAATTGCAGAAATCCCGGATAGACGCGACGCATCACGCCCGGATAGGGGAAAGGCACGGTATGGATGCAATTGCGGCGAAACCATTCGGGACCGCGCTCTTCGGCGAGCTTGTTGACGGCGGTCGGGCTTTGGCGCGTGTCGATGGGCCCGCCCATCAGCGTCATCGTCGCGGGAACGTTGCGATCGCCGCGCTTTTCCATGATCGCCACCGCCGCCAGAAGCGGCACGGACGGCTGACAGACGCCGAGCGTATGCAGTGGCCGGCCGTCGACGTCCTTGCCGAGGACGGCGCAGATCTCGATCAGATAATCGATGTAATCGTCGAGATCGAAATGACCCGCCGACATCGGCACCATCCGCGCGTCCGTCCAGTCGGTGATGTAGACGTCATGCGTCTGGATGAAGGTCTCGACGGTGCCGCGCAGCAGAGTGGCGTAATGGCCGGACATCGGCGCCACGATCAGCAGCTTCGGCAGGGGGCGCTGGAGGCGTTCGGGATCATGCCTGAAGTGAAGCAACTTGCAGAACGGCTTCTCCCAGATGATCTCCTCGCTCACCGCCGCTTCGACGCCGTCGACAAATGTGGCGTCGAGGCCGAAAACCGGCTTGCCGTATCGACGGGTCATGCGCTCGAACAATTCCGCGGCGGCGGCGAGATTCTTGCCGATCGCGGTATTCGCCATCGGATTCATCGGATTCTTGTAGATCATGCGGGTGGCGTCGGAGAGCGCGCGCGCCGGAGCGAGCGCCAGATGCGCCATCTCGTACAGCTGATATGAATAATGGTTCATCGCGATCAATCCACCCCACAGAGGAAACAAACTGCATCCGCGCACGATCGGCTGCGCGTCGAATACGCTCGGATGGTAGCATGTCTTATTGCACTGCAAAACCGGGCTCAGGCTATAGGGCGCGGGTTGACGAATCAATGTCCTGAAGCGGCAAAATTCAATGCATTCGACTATTTGCCCCTTGTGTCGCGTAAAAGCAGCATCCGCGTCGGACGCGCGCATCGCGAAAAGGATGGCCATCCGGCGCTTTTCGCCTTAGTGAAGCCGCTGCCATGAGCATGATTGATCGATATCCGGACGGCTTCGGCCCGCGACTGCGTCTGGAAACGCTGGTGCGGCTGCGTTGGCTGGCGATGGTCGGTCAGGCGGCGGCGGTCTTGATAACCCATTTCGGGCTGGGCTTTCGCCTGCCGCTGCTCTGGTGCGGCGCTGTGATCGTCGCCTCGGCGCTGATGAACGTCGCTCTTCGCGTGCGGTATGGCCGCAATGCGCGTCTCGATCGGCAGGTGGCGGCGGGCGCGCTCGCATGGGATGTCGCGCAACTGTCGGCGCTGCTCTATCTGACCGGGGGCCTGCAAAATCCCTTCGCCGCTCTGTTTCTCGCGCCGGTGATGATCTCGGCGGTGTCGCTCGACCCGTGGTTGACGACCCTGATCGGTCTGTTCGTGGCGGCTTGCGCCGGCGCCCTCACGCTGCATCATATGCCGCTGCCATGGTGGCCGGGCGAGACGCTCGAGCTGCCGCTGCTGTATCGCGTCGGCGGTTGGATCGCCATCGTCGTCAGCGCCGGCTTTATTGGCGTCTACGCCTGGAAGGTCGCGGATGAGGCGCGCAAGCTGTCGAACGCGCTCGCCGCGACCGAACTGATCCTCGAACGCGAGCAGCATTTGACGCAGCTCGACGGCCTTGCCGCCGCCGCGGCGCATGAGCTGGGGACGCCCCTCGCCACCATCGTGCTCATCGCGCGCGAACTCCACGCGCAGACGCCCAAAGGGGCTCCGATGGCGGAAGATTTGCGGGCGCTGTCGGAGGAAGTGGCGCGCTGCCGCGTCATTCTCGGCAAGCTGACCTCGCTCGGGGCCGATTCCGGGCCCGGCGCCCTCTATGGCGGCATGAGTCTCAGCCAGTTGCTGAAGGAGGCGGTGGAGCCGCATCACAATTTCGGGCCGGCGCTGATGGTTGAGGCGCGGGGCGAGGGCCCTGAGCCGATCGTTCCGCGCAATCCCGGGCTGCTCTACGGGCTCGGCAATCTGGTCGAGAACGCGGTCGATTTCGCCAAATCGCGCGTCGTCGTCGCCGCGCGCTGGTCCCCGGACAGGGTGGATGTTCTCATCGAAGACGATGGGCCGGGCTTTTCGGCGCAAGTTCTGGCGCGCGTTGGCGAGCCCTATGTGACGACCCGGGCCGACCGCCGCGCCAAGTCGGATGAGGGGTCGGGCCTTGGGCTCGGACTTTTCATCGCCAAGACATTGCTCGAAAGGTCCGGCGCGTCCGTGGCCATCGCCAACGCCGCGGCGCCGGCGCATGGCGCGCGAATCTCGATCCGTTGGCCGCGCTCGGCGCTGGATCGCGCCCAGGAATGAACGGAACGGCAGTGTCAATGGACCAAATCAGCCGCTATGATGGATCACAATGACAATTTACAACGCGCATGATCCAGAGAGAGGACGCAGCATGGTCGGGACGCAAGGAGGCGCAGGCCATTTCCCTCGCGAGGCGGAATCGCTCCCGGAAGACCGCTCGCTGCTGATTGTCGACGACGACAAGCCGTTTCTGACCCGGCTCGCGCGCGCCATGGAAGCGCGGGGGTTTCATGTCCGCCTTGCGAGCTCGGTGGCCGAGGGACTCGCTGTCATCAGCGAGTCGCCGCCGGCCTTCGCGGTCATCGACATGCGGCTTGGCGACGGCAGTGGCCTCGACGTGATCTCGGAGCTGAAATCGCAACGTCCGGACGCGCGCGGGATCATCCTTACCGGCTACGGCAACATCGTCACCGCCGTCACGGCGGTCAAGCTCGGCGCCTTCGACTATCTCGCCAAGCCGGCCGACGCCGACGAGATTTTCTCCGCGTTGATGGCGACGCGCCACGACACGGCGGAAGTGCCCGAAAATCCGATGTCGGCCGATCGCGTGCGGTGGGAGCATATCCAGCGCATCTACGAACTCTGCGGCCGCAATGTCTCCGAGACGGCGCGTCGACTCAACATGCATCGGCGCACGCTGCAACGCATTCTGGCCAAACGCGCCCCCCGGTGAGTCCGGCGGTATGACGCGGAGTCGATGTGGGCTCCGGCGCCACCCCCGGCTTCAGTTTGAGCCAAAGCCGGGAGCCGCGCGGATTCGCGTGGCGGCCGATTACAGCGAGCGCTTGATCTCCTCGACGCGGTAGCACTCGATGATATCGCCGACGCGCATGTCCTCGTAACGCTCGAAGGCCATGCCGCATTCCTGACCGGCCTGCACTTCCTTGACCTCGTCCTTGAAGCGCTTGAGCGTCGACAGCTTGCCCTCGTGCACGACCACGTTGTCGCGGATGAGGCGCACGCCAAGACCGCGCTCGACCTTGCCGTCGGTGACGCGGCAGCCTGCGACCTTTCCGACCTTGGAGATGTTGAACACCTCCAGGATTTCGGCGTTGCCCATCATCGTTTCGCGCATGGTCGGGGCAAGCAGGCCGCTCATCGCGTCCTTCACGTCGTCGACGAGGTTGTAGATGATGTTGTAGTAGCGGATTTCGGTGCCGGAGCGCTCCGAGGCCTCACGCGCCTCCTTGTGGGCGCGGACATTGAAGCCGATGACCACGGCGCCGGAGGCTTCCGCCAGCGTGATGTCGGATTCGGTGATGCCGCCGACGCCCGAATGGACGACGCGCGCCGCCACTTCGTCGGTGTTGAGTTTTTCCAGCGTGGCGATGATCGCCTCGACCGAGCCCTGAACGTCGCCCTTGACCACGAGCGGGAATTCCTTCCGCCCGGCCGTCTTGAGCTGGCTCATCATGTCGGCGAGCGAGCCGCGGGCGCCCGCGCCGCGCACGGAGGCCTTGTCACGCTTCAGGCGCTCACGATAATCGGTGATCTCGCGGGCGCGCGCTTCGGATTCGACAACCGCGACGCGATCGCCCGCTTCCGGCGCGCCGCCGAAGCCCAGCACTTCGACCGGGAAGGACGGACCGGCGTCGGCGACGGGGCGGCCCTTGTCGTCGAGCAGCGCGCGAACGCGGCCCCATTGCGAGCCGGCGACAACGATATCGCCCTGCTTGAGCGTGCCGCGCTGGACGAGCACGGTCGCCACCGGGCCGCGCCCCTTGTCCAGCCGCGCCTCAATGACCGTGCCCTCCGCCGCGCGGTGGGGGTCGGCCTTGAGGTCGAGCACTTCCGCCTGCAGGGCGATCACGTCGAGCAGTTTGTCGAGATTTGTTTTCTGCTTGGCTGAAACCTCGACTTCGAGCGTCTCGCCGCCGAAGGTTTCGACCTGCACCTCGTGTTGCAACAGTTCCTGCCGCACGCGCTCGGGCCTGGCGTCGGGCTTGTCGATCTTGTTGATGGCGACAATCAGCGGCACCTGCGCCGCGCGGGCGTGATTGATGGCCTCGATCGTCTGCGGCATCACGCCGTCGTCCGCGGCGACGACCAGAATGACGATATCGGTGACCTTGGCGCCGCGCGCGCGCATGGCCGTGAAAGCGGCGTGGCCGGGCGTGTCGATGAAAGTGACGGGCGACCCGTTCGGCGCGGTGATCTGATAGGCGCCGATATGCTGGGTGATGCCGCCCGCTTCGCCGGACACGACGTTGGCGTGGCGAATGGCGTCCAGCAGCGAGGTCTTGCCGTGGTCGACGTGACCCATGATCGTGACGACGGGGGGACGCGCCACCAGATCCTCATCGGCGCCGGGCGTGTCGAAAAGGCCTTCCTCGACGTCGGATTCGGCGACGCGCTTCACCGTATGACCGAGTTCCTCGGCGATCAGCTGGGCCGTATCGGCGTCGATCGTATCGGTGATCTTGGCCATCTGACCTTGTTTCATCAGGAACTTGATGACGTCGACCGCCCGCTCCGACATGCGGTTGGCCAGTTCCTGGATGGTGATCGTCTCGGGCAGCACGACCTCGCGCGACAGCTTCTCCTTCTGCTCGCGCGCGCCATGGCCCTTGAGGCGCTGCACGCGGCGGCGGAAGGCGGCGACCGAACGCGTCCGCTCATCCTCCTCGCCGGTCGCCGAGGCGACGGTGAGACGGCCGCGGTTACGCTGATCGGCGCCCTTGGGCGAGGGCCGCGTCGGCATCGGCGGGGCCTTGAGCGGGGTCAGCGGCCGACGCACGGCGCCGCGCGCCTCCTCGCCGCCGGCGGGCGCGGCGGGGCGCGGTCCCGCTCCGGGCGACGACGGCGCGGCGGCCGAAGGCGCTGCGGCGGCCGGACGGCGCACCACGGAGGGCGCCGGCGCGGGTTCGCCGCCAGCCAGGCGGCGCTTGGCCTCCTCCTCCGACTTCCGCTTGGATTCCAGTTCGTGCTGACGGCGCGCGTCTTCCTCACGCTTGCGCGCCTCGGCGGCTTCACGCTCGGCCTTTTCGGCCGCCTCGCGTTCGGCGCGGGCGCGGGCTTCCGCTTCCTGCCGCTTGCGATCCTCCTCCTCCCGCGAGCGCGCATCGACGAGGGCGCGGGCGCGGGCCTCGCGCTCTTCCTCGGTCAAGGTGCGCAACACCACGCCGGTCTGGGCGCGGTGCGCGGCGGGCTTCATCTCGGGCGCGGCGACGCGTGGCCTGGCGACCACCGGGGCGGCCGGCGCAACGGGCGCGGCCGGCTTGGTCTCCGTCGTTGCGGCCGGGGGGTGCGGAGCATGATCGCCGATCGTGCGACGCTTCACCTTCTCGACCACGACCGCTTTCGAACGGCCATGGGAGAAGCTCTGACGCACGACGCCCTGCTCGACCGGACGCTTCAAGGTGAGCGTCTTGGTCGGAGCGACGGTCAGAGTCTTGTCGCCGGTGTTCTTCGTTTCAGTCATCGATCTTCGCATCCCCCGGGCAATCGCGCCCGCTCGTCTCGTCCAGCGCGGCGGAAACCGTCTCCGCCATGTGTCCCGCGCGGCCACTGCCGGCCGCCATATCCGCTGCCTGCGCTGAGGCGCCGGAGCGGTAAAATTCCAATTTCGCGCAACGCGCAAGCAGGCCGGCGGCGGCCGGCCCTTTCACGAGCGCAGCATGTATCACATTTGTCCGGCCCATTGCCAAATCCAATTGGCTGGAATCGAACAGAATGATCTGCGGCGTCGCGTCTCCCTCGCCCAGCCGGCGCAGGGCCTGCCCGAGCTTGCGGATTCCGTCCGCGCCGCCGTCGCGAGCATGCAGCAGACCCGCGACCTGTCCTTTGCCGATCGTCGCCTCGACCTTGGCGAAACCCGTGACCACCGCGCCGGCCTTGTTGGCGAGCGACAGGGCTTGCAGGCAGTCGCGCTCGATCAGCGTGTCGACCAGCGCCGGCAGATCGGCGGGAGCCTTCGCCTCGGTCTTGAAGCCGCGGGAGAACGCCCGCTTCTTCACGGCCTCGGCCACTTCCTTCGCCCGCGCCGTCACCCAGACGCCGCGGCCCGGCAGCTTTCGCTTCAGATCCGGCGTGACGACCCCGTCGGGATCGAGCACGAAGCGGATCAACTCATCCGGCGATCCGGCCCGGCGCGTGACGACGCAGGTGCGCTCCATCTCGTCGTCCTCGCGCGCCGGTTTGGCCAATCGTCGCTCCCTCTCAGGCCTGCGCGTCGTCGGCGGGAGCCTCGGCCGCCGCGACCGGCGCCTCGACCCAGCCGGCGGCGACGCGCGCGGCCATGATCATGGCCTCGGCCTCTTCGCGCGAAATCTCGATTCCATCGAGGAAGCCGGGATATTTCGTCGTTTCGCCGTCCTTGCGCTCGCTCCAGCCGACGAGATCGTCGGTGGCGCAGCCGGCGAGATCCTCGACGGTCTTGACGTCGTTCTCGCCGAGCTTGACCAGCATTTGCGTGGTGACGCCGTCGATCTCCCGGAGTTCGTCGGCGACGCCCAGCTCCTTGCGGCGCGCGTCATGCTCGGCCTCGATGCGGGCGAGATGATCGCGGGCGCGGTTCTGGATTTCGGTCGCGGTGTCCTCGTCGAACCCTTCGATCGTCGCGAGTTCGGCCGTCTCGACATAGGCCAGCTCCTCGACCGAGCGGAAGCCCTCCGAGGCGAGCAATTGCGCCAGCGTCTCGTCGACGTCGAGCGCGCCCATGAACGTGTTGGTGCGCTCGATGAACTCTTTCTGACGGCGCTCGGATTCCTCGGCCTCGGTCAGAATGTCGATGTCCCAGCCGGTGAGCTGGCTGGCCAGACGCACGTTCTGGCCGCGCCGGCCGATGGCCAGCGACAATTGGTCGTCGGGCACGACGACCTCGATGCGCGAGGAATCCTCGTCGAGCACCACCTTGACCACTTCCGCCGGCTGCAACGCGTTGACGATGAAGGTCGCCGCGTCTATCGACCAGGGAATGATGTCGATCTTCTCGCCCTGCAGTTCGTTGACGACCGCCTGCACGCGCGAGCCGCGCATGCCGACGCAGGCGCCGACCGGATCGATCGAGGAATCGCGGCTGATCACCGCGATCTTGGCGCGCGAGCCCGGATCGCGCGACACCGACTTCACCTCGATGATGCCGTCGTAGATTTCCGGCACTTCCTGCTGGAACAGCTTGGCCATGAACTGCGGATGCGTGCGCGACAGGAAGATCTGCGGGCCCCGCTGCTCGCGACGCACGTCGTAGACATAGGCGCGGACGCGATCGCCAGGGCGGAACATCTCGCGCGGGATCATCTCGTCGCGGCGGATGATCGCCTCGCCGCGGCCGAGATCCATGATCACATTGCCGTATTCCACGCGCTTGACGACGCCGTTGACGATGTCGCCGATGCGGTCCTTGTATTCCTGATACTGCCGGTCGCGCTCGGCCTCGCGCACCTTCTGCACGATGACCTGCTTGGCGGATTGCGCCGCGATGCGGCCGAGGTCGAAGGGCGGCAGCTTGTCGGCGATCGTGTCGCCGACCTGCGCGGCCGGGTTGGAGCGGCGCGCGTCCTCGAGCGCGATCTCGGTCGCCGGATTTTCAAGCGCTTCGACCACTTCGAGATGGCGCCACAGCCGCAATTCGCCGGTGCGCGGGTCGATCTCGGCGTGCACATTGGTCTCGGCGCCGTAGCGCGAGCGAGCCGCCTTGGCGTAGGCGTCCTCCATCGACGACAGCACGATCTGCCGGTCGATCGATTTCTCGCGCGCGACGGCGTCGGCGATCTGCAAGAGTTCGAGCCTGTTGGCGCTGACGGCCATGTGTGTCTCCTACTTGGTCGGCTTGGCCGGACGCGTCGCGTTGCGCGCCGGGGATTTTCTGAATGCGGTGTGGACGCCGGCGGGAACGAGGCGTTTCGGCTTGGCCGGGCCGGCCTTGGCGAAACGGCCGGGGCCGCGGCGCGGCGCCTCGGGCGTCTCCGGTTCGGGCGCCTGCTCGCCGGCCTCGTCCTCTTCGGCGCCGGCGGCTTTCGCGGCGGCCTTGGCGGCGCGCAGCGCCTCGCGGATCAGCGCCTCGGTCAAAACCAGCCTTGCCTCGCCGATGTCCTTCAGCGGCAACAGCGGCTCCTGAACCTCGTCGGGCCGCGCGTCGGAGCGGGCGAGCCGCACGGCCTCGCCCTCGACGCCCCTGATCTCGCCCCTGAAGCGCTTGCGGCCGTCGAGCGGGTTCGCGAGCTCGACGCGGACCTCGTGGCCGACGGCGCGCAGGAAATCCGACACGCGCACCAGGGGCCGGTCGATGCCGGGCGAGGAAATCTCCAGCCGATAGGCCTGCTTGACGATGTCTTCCACGTCGAGCACGGGCGACAGCGCCTGCGAGGCCAGTTCGCATTCGTCGACGTTGATGGTCCCGTCCGGCTTCTCGAGCATGATCTGCACGGTGCAGCCGTCCTGCGCCGAGATTTTCACACGCACGAGACGAAAGCCGAGATCGGCCAGCACCTTCTCCGCCACATGCGCGACGCGCGCGGAAATCCCCGTCTCGCGCGTCAGACGCGGTTCGTCGAGCGTGGCGAGAACATCGGCGCGGGTCGGGTCGATCTGGCTCATGGGCTCCGGCTAACAAAAAAGAGCGGGTCCCGGTCGGGCCCCACTCTCAAACATGACCATCGAGGATGGTCCATATGAGAAACTGAATTGAGGGTCTTATACAGGAGGAATGGGGGTCGGGGCAAGCTGAATGTGGTTCGACCCGTCAGCATCCACCCAAACGAGACCCACCCCCTCACAACATGCTGGGCAGCACGCGGTCCGGCGGCCTGTGGCCGTCCATGAAGGTCTTGACGTTGACGATGACCTTCTCGCCCATGTCGATGCGGCCTTCGATGGTCGCCGACGACATATGCGGCAGCAGCGTCACCTTGCCGGCCCTGGCGAGTTTGACGAGCTTGGGCGACACGGCCGGCTCGTGCTCGAACACATCGAGGCCCGCGCCGGCGAGTTCGCCCGCCTCCAGCATGCGGATCAGCGCGTTCTCGTCGATGATCTCGCCGCGCGAGGTGTTGACGACGATGGCCGTGGGCTTCATCGCCTTCAGGCGGCGCGCCGACAACAGGTGATAGGTCGCCGGCGTGTGCGGGCAATTGACCGACACCACGTCCATGCGCGCCAGCATCTGGTCGAGCGAATCCCAGTAGGTCGCGCCCAGCTCCTGCTCGATCGAGGCGGCGACATGACGCCGGTTGTGATAGTGGATTTCGAGGCCGAAGGCCCTGGCCCTGCGCGCCACGGCCTGACCGATGCGGCCCATGCCGATGATGCCGAGGCGCTTGCCGGTGATGCGGTGGCCGAGCATCCAGGTCGGCGACCAGCCGGCCCATTCGCCGGCGGGAATCGTCTGCGCGCCCTCGACGATGCGCCGCGCCGCAGCGAGGATGAGCGCGATCGTCATGTCGGCCGTGTCGTCGGTGAGCACGCCGGGCGTGTTGGTGACGGTGATGCCCCGGCGCAGCGCCGAGGTCACGTCGATATTGTCGACGCCGTTGCCGAAATTGGCGATGAGCCGCATCTGCGGTCCGGCCTGCGCGACGATATGCGCGTCGATGCGGTCGGTGACGGTGGGCACCAGCACGTCGCACGTGCGCACCGCCTCGGCGAGTTCAGCCTGCGTCATCGGCTTGTCGGTCTCGTTCAGACGCGCGTCGAACAACTCGCGCATCCGTGTTTCCACGACGTCCGGCAATTTGCGCGTCACGACGACGATCGGCTTCTTCGCGCCCATTTTGGCCTCACGCTCCCTGTCCGGCCCGTTCGGAGACGCCGCGCGGCGGCGAATCGCCTCATTCAGGCCGTCTTTCACCCGTCTTTAACCGTGTCCGGATGACAACAACCGAGGCGGCGAACCTCGTTGCGCATCCTTCTCGCCTCTCTATCAGATGGCGGGCCAAAGACAAGGACGGCGGAAGGCGGGACCGCGTCGCGCGTGGTCCGGGATTGGTCCGGGCGTCCGGCCGACGTCGCGGATGGAACGGGAGGATGGCGCATTGCGCAGACGAAGTTCAGGTCGTTTCGCGCGGGTTTCATGCCTGGCGCGGCTCGGTGTCGCACTCTGGGCCGTCGGCTCCATGCTGGTCGGCGCGGCCGAGGCCCAACAGGTTGGCGCCGCCACCGGTCTGAGGGTGCCGCGCTACGTCAGCCTGAAATCCGACCGCGTCAATCTGCGCGAGGGCCCCTCCAAGGATCATCGCACCAGTTGGATTTTCCAGCGCGCCGGCCTGCCGGTCGAGATCACCGCCGAATTCGAGATCTGGCGGCGCATCCGTGATTCGGAAGGCTCGGAAGGCTGGGTGCTGCACTCGCTGCTGTCGGGACGCCGCACCGCGCTGATCACGCCCTGGAAGAAGGGGGAGACTTTCGATCTGCGCGCGCGCGCCGATGACGGAGCGGCCGTCACCGCGCGTCTTCAGGCCAGCGTCATCGCCAATGTGAAGGCCTGCGAGGGCGGCTGGTGCCGGGTGCAGGGCGACGGCTATGACGGATACATCCGTCAGCAGAATCTCTGGGGCGTCTATCCCGACGAAAAATTGCCCTGAGACGCGCGGAAGCAGCCTCAGCGCTCCTTCATCGCCTCCGACGAGACGCGCGCAATCGGCGACAGCAGATAATCGATGATGCGTCGCGAATCCGTCCTGATCTCGGCCGTCACCGTCATGCCAGGCGTCAGGGGTGCGCGGCCGCCGTCGATTTTCATCGCGCTCGCCTCGAGCGTCAGCGTCACCGGAAACACGAAGGTCTGCGGCTGACCCTGCGTCGCGCCCGCGCTGGCGCCGCCGCCGCTGGCGGGCGCCAGCGCGTTCGCCTGGAGGCGTTTGGCCTCTTGCTCGTCAATGGCCTCCGTGGCGATCCGGGCCACCGTCGCCCGCAACGTGCCAAACCGCGTGAACGGAAAGGCGTCGATTTTCACCTCGGCGTCCTGACCGGGCTTCACAAAGCCGATGTCAATGTTCGACAAGAACACTTCCGCCTGCAGCGATCCGCCGACCGGCGTCACGACCATGAGCTGTTGCCCCGTTGTGACCACCTGGCCGATCGTCGTCAGCGCCAATTGCTGCACGACTCCGTCGATCGGCGCCGCAAGCTCCGTTCGCGCCAGTTTCGCCTCGGCCTTGGCCAGTTGCTGCGCCAGGTCCGCGGATTTCCGGTCGGCCTCCGCCAACCTGGTCTCGTTGTCGGCGGCGAAACCGGAGAGAATTTTGCGTTTCTGGCTTTTCAGTTCTTCAATGGCGGCCGCAGTTTCAATCAACTGCCCGTTATCGGACGCGAGTTGCGCCTGCGATTTTTGTAACGATTCCTGCGCGTCGAACAAATTGATCTTGGTGCCGACGCTGAGCTTGATGGACGCCTCGCGCACGCCGACGCGCTCCTCCAGCGTTTTGATGAGGCCGGTCTGATAGGCGATGCTCATGTCCAGACGCTGACGCATCGCCAGCTTCTGAGCCATCTGCTTGTCAATATTGTTCATGATGTCGGCGAGCTGCCGCAGATCGGCGCCGAGCACAGCCTGTTCGCGCGCCCGCACGCCGGGGGTCGCGTCGGCGTCATACGCCGCCACTGGCGCCGACAGGGTCTCTTCCGGGGCGTCGGGGCGCGCTTGCGCGCTGCGCGCGGCGTTGATCGCCGCGCGCCGACGCGACGTCTCGGCGCGCGCGGAGGCCAGCGCTTCGCGAGTGGCGGCGACATCGGCCAGCGCTTCCGATGGATCGAGCCGCGCCAGAACCGCGCCGGCGCGCACGCTGTCTCCATTGGCGACATGGATCGAGCGGATCTTGCCCGATTCGAGCGGCTGGATAACCTTCGAGCGGCCGTTGGTCTCGATCTTGCCCCAGGCGACGGCATGGATATCGAGCCGTCCGATAAACGACCAGATGAGCGCCAGGCTGGCGAAGGCGCAAATGGTCAGCATGAAGGCGACCGGCCGCGGCGCCGGCGGCGTCTCGAGAATTTCCAGCGCGGCGGGAAGAAACTCCCGGTCGGCCTCGTTCATCGGCGGTCTTTGCGCCGGCGCCGCGGTCGCGCCGGCAGGCTTTGCGTTTTGCGGCGCGTCGCTCATGTCTCAGCCCTTCGCCTGTTCGGTTTGCAGCGCCCACAGGCGCGCATAAAGTCCGCCCGGCTGCGCCAGAAGTTCCTCATGCGAACCCTGCTCGACGATCTGGCCCTCGTGCATGCCGATGATGCGGGTGCACGGCCGCACGGCCGCCAGTCGGTGCGCGATGATGATCACCGTGCGCCCGTTGACGATGGAGCGCATGTTTTCCTGAATGATGCGCTCGCTTTCATAATCGAGGGCCGACGTCGCCTCGTCGAGAATGAGAATGCGCGGGTTCATCGCCAGCGCCCGTGCGATGGCGATGCGCTGCCGTTGCCCGCCGGACAGGTTGGCGCCGCGCTCCTCCAGCACGGTGTCGTAGCCTTGCGGCAATTTGGCGATGAATTCGTCGGCGCCGGCCAGCCGCGCCACATGCACCACGCGCGCGCGCGCCATGGCGGGCTCGGCCAGCGCGATATTCTCGTGGATCGTGCGGTTGAAAAGGATATTCTCCTGTAAAACCACGCCGATCTGCCGGCGCAGCCAGCCGGGGTCCAGTTGCGCGATGTCGATGCCGTCGAGCATCACCTGACCGAATTGCGGCGAATACAGCCGCTGCACCAGCTTGGTCAACGTCGACTTGCCCGAGCCCGAGGCGCCGACGACGCCAATGACATCGCCCGGCCGGATCGACAGGCTGACGTCCCGGATCACGTCCTGCAGGTTTGTCCGGTAGCGGAATGTCACGCCCTTGATCTCGATCGCCCCCTTGGGCGGCGGCAACGACAGAAAGCTCGACGGCACGGGCTCGGGCGGCGCATTGAGGATGTCGCCGAGCCGCTCCACCGACACCTGCACCTGCTGAAAATCCTGCCAGAGCTGCGAAAGCCGCAGGATCGGCTGCACCACCTGCCCGGCGATCATGTTGAAGGCGATGAGCTCGCCCACCGTCATCTGGCCGGCGATCACGGCCTGCGCGCCGAGAAACAGCACCAGCGCGGTCGTCGCCTTGCTGACGAATTGCACGAGGTTCTGCCCGAGCGAGCCGAGCATGGATGCGTCGAACGAGGTGCGCACATAGGCCGCCAGCCGCTCCTCCCATTGCGCCTGGGTCATCGGCTCGACGCCGGAGGCCTTCAGCGTCTGCGCGCCGACGATGGATTCGACGAGGAATTGCTGTGAGCGCGCGCCACGGTCGAATTTCTCGTTGATCTGATCGCGCAGCAAGGGCCGGATCAGCGTGGCGATGAGCACATAGACCGGAATGGCGCCGAGCACGACCAGCGTCAATTTTGGCGAGTAGAGGAAAAGCACGCCGACAAAGATCAGCGTGAAGACGAGATCGAGCAGCGAGGTCAGGCCCTGGCCTGTGAGAAAGCTGCGAATAGTCTCGAGTTCCCGAACCCGCGCCACCGTCTGGCCGGCCGCGCGCGTCTCGAAATAGGCCAGAGGCAGACGGAAGAGATGATGGAAAAGCCGTCGCCCCAGCTCGACGTCGATGCGGTTGGTCGTATGCGTCAGCGTGTAGGTGCGCAGATATTGCAGGACCGTTTCAAAAACACCGACCGCGACGAGCCCGGTCACCAGCACGATCAGCGTCGATAATCCTTTGTGAATCAGAACCTTATCGACGATGAGCTGAAAGAAGATCGGCGTCGCGAGGGCGAAAAGCTGCACGAACAGCGATGCGAGCACCACCTGCGTCAGCGGCTTCCGGTAGCGGTAGAGCGACGGCAGAAACCAGGAGAAGCCGAACATTTTCGGATTCGTTCCCGCGCCGCCGATGCGTCGGGCGACGAGGATCGCCCGCCCGTCGGTCAGCGGCAGGATATCCTCGGCGGCGACCTCGCGCGCCGCCCGCTTGACGATGTCGACAAAGCGCAGTTTTGTCTTTTCCACGCCCATCGACACGACGCCAAAACTGCCGTCTCTGAGGCCGACGATGGCCGGCAGAGGCATCGCCGCGAGGCGCGCCGCGTTGACGCCCTTGACGATGCGCGCCTTGAGCCCGAGCCGATTGGCCGCCCGCACGATGTCGTCGGCGTCCGCCATGCGTCCGCCGATCGCCAGATCATGCTTCATCTGCGCGGGATCGGCCGCGATGCGGTAATAGCCGGCGATCAGCGCCAGTCCGCTCAGCCCGGTGTCGATTTGCGCCGCGCCCTGCGCGTCGCCGTCAATGCTCATCTCGCAGCCGCCCCAAGCGCGTCGGTGGCGCGCTATGCGCATCGTCCTTCCGAATCAAAGGCCGCGCTCATGGACGTCTGCGGCGCGCCAACCGGAATTTGCTATGCGAAAAGCGCATCCGACGCAAACCGTCGCGCGGCTCCGCGCGGCGGCCAACGAGAGCAGGGCTGGACATCCAGGCTCGGGGACGGCCGATCACAACCGGACTGCGACGGCTGCGATGCAGAATGGGCCAGGCGCCCTTAGGGACTTCATCCGTCCCCCCGCAAGGAACCCGCGGACGGGCGACCTTATCCGTCGTCTCGTCTATCGTCCTTGCGCTGCCGATCTCCGTTCCCGAACAGCGCGGAGCCGAACTTTTCGTCAGCGCCGGCCACGCCGCCGGCGTCAGCGCGTATGGCGGATCGGGCGTCAGCCTGGTCCGGGGATTGAACCGTCCGGGGTTTGCCGGGCCCCAACCTTCGAGAGGATGGGCGATGGACAATGATCGATCGGGCAAGTGAAGTTCGTGAGCGGGCGGTTCGGATGGTTTCGGATCATCGGAGCAAAGAGGGCTCGCAATGGGCGGCGATGGCTTCGATCGACGCCGGGATCGTCTGCAACGCCGAAACCCCGCGAGCCGCGCCAGCCTGCCGGAACTCGGGGATCTCTTCGCTCTGGTCCGCGACCACGCCCTTGCAGGTTATTCCCGTCTGCTGCCGTTCGTGGAGCGAGGCGCTCGCCGCCCTGGCAGATATGGAGCATGGACGCGCCGTCGGCCAGGTTATCCTCCAATCCGGGTGAAACGATCCCGCACGCGAAAAGGACCGCCGACATGACTGAACCGCTGGAAATGCTTCGCACGATCAACGCGACCGCCGAATTCAATCGATGGTGCGGCTTCAAGGTGGTGAGCGCCGACAAGGGCAGCGTCGAACTGGCTTTGCGGTGGAGGAAGGAATTCGGCAATATGCGGGTTTCCTCCACGCCGGTCTCATCGGAGCGCTGATAGACACGGCTTGCGGCTTCGCCACAGCGACCATGTCGGGCCGCGCGCTCGCATCGAACTTCACCGTGAATTGCCTGCGGCCCGCAGTCGGCGATCGGTTCGTTGCGCGCGCACGCGTCGTGAAGCCTGGCAAGAAACAGATTTTCACAAGCTGCGACCTGCATGCCGTGACCGCCGACGGCGAGAAACTCGTTGCGAACGGTCAGGCCCTGCTATGCCCCGACGGGTGAGCAGACAAAGGGCGACTTGACTTTAAGACGAACGGTCATATTCTCTTCTCTGGAGACGAGAATGCCGAAGCCCAACGTTCGCGAACAACTGATCGAAGCTGGCCTGAAGACGCTGTATCGGCACGGCTACAACGGGTCTGGCGTTCAGGACATCACTGACGCCGCCAGCGTGCCAAAGGGATCATTCTACAATCATTTCAAAAGCAAGGAGGCCTTCGCGGCCGAAGCTTTGGAGCGGTACTGGCAGTCAGGCGCCGGGCGTCGCGCACTGCTGACCGACGCTGAGGTCGACCCTGTCGAGCGGCTCCGCCAATATTTTCGCACTCTTGCGGATGCCGTGGTGCGCAATGAATTCGAAAAAGGCTGCCTGATCGGCAATTTCAGCACGGAACTCTCCGGGCAGAGCCCGGAAATCCGTGAACGCCTCGCCGCGATCTACGCCGCCTGGGGCCGCGTGATCGAAACCTGCGTGCGCGCGGCCCGGGAGGCGGGCCGCGTCCGTCCGAAAGCGCCCGCTTCCGCGATTGCGGGCTTCCTGCTGAATTCCTGGGAAGGCGCTGTGCTTCGGGCGAAGGTTGAGCGCGACAAGTCGCCGCTCGAACAATTCGAGCAGGTTGTGTTCGCAAGCCTCTTCACCTGAATCGTCGCCATAGCGGACGCGCATATACGCTGGCAGTAAGATGACTGGTCATATTGGAGAAAGCTCTATGAAACTGATGACCCCGTTCGGCATGGGCCCTTTCCACCTCGCTCATCGCGTTGTGATGCCGCCCTTGACCCGCATGCGCGCCGGGCGCGCCGACGGCGCGCCGTCGCCGTTTGCTGCCAAATACTACGCGCAACGCGCGACTCAGGGCGGGCTGATGATCGCCGAAGCGACGCAGATTTCGAGACAGGGGCAGGGCTACCCTCAGACGCCCGGCATCTACACGCAGGAGCAGGTCGCGGGGTGGCGGCCTGTCGTTCAGGCGGTCAAGAAGCGCGGCGCCATCTTCTTCCTGCAGCTCTGGCACGTGGGCAGGATCTCGCACAGCTCCTTTCATGACGGCTCCCTCCCTGTTGCTCCGTCCGCCATCGCGCCCTCCGGCAACGCCTTCGCGAGCGACTTCAGGCGCGTCCCATACGAAACGCCGCATGCGCTGGACGCGAAGGAAATCACAGCGATCGTTGAGGACTACCGAAAGGCCGCCAGGAATGCGAAGGCGGCAGGGTTCGACGGCGTCGAGATTCACGCTGCGAACGGCTACCTTCTTCAGCAGTTCCTGGAAGACAAGACCAACCGGCGCAACGATAGTTACGGCGGTTCGATCGAGAACCGCGCGCGACTCCTGTTCGAAGTTCTGGACGCCGTCTCTGACGTCTGGCCGACCAATCGGATCGGCGTGCGCATCTCCCCCTTCAACGACGTCGGCGATGTCGCCGACAGCAATCCGACAGCGCTCTACGACTACGTGGTCAAGGGCTTAACTGCCCGCGGAATCTGTTACCTGCATTTGATCGAAGCCCGTTCGCGGGCGGGTCTCGTGGAGCAGACCAACGACGCTGCTCCGCCCTCGGTCGCAGCGCTGTTGCGTCCCGTCTTTCCCGGTCCGCTGCTCGTATCGGGCGGATTTACAGCAGAAACCGCGGAGCAGGCGCTCGCAGAGGGTACGGCGGACTTCGTTGCGTTCGGCCGGGCCTTCATCGCGAATCCCGATCTGCCGGTCCGTATCGCGCGCGGCGCGCAACTCAATACGCCGGACAGAGCGACGTTCTACGGCGGCGCCGGGCGCGGCTACACGGATTATCCCACTCTGGAAGAAGCCGACGCCACGACCTGACGCAACCAGCAATGAAATTGAAGAGGACATCGTAATGAACGAGCATATCAAGCTCAAGGAAGAGGACGGCGTCCTCGAAATCATGTTCGCGCGGCCGGACAAGAAGAACGCCCTTTCAAACGACATGTACCGCAGGGCGCGCGAGGCTCTGGAGCGCGCGCAATCGGACAAGTCGGTTCGCGTAATCCTGTTCGGCGCAGACGGAGACGCCTTTACCGCAGGCAACGATCTCGGGGATTTCGCGAACGTAGCGAGTGGCAAAGCGGGCGAGCCGCAGGCGGGTGCATTCATCCGCGCCCTTGGCAAGGCGGAAAAGCCGATTGTTGCGGCGGTTCCAGGTCTTGCTGTCGGCGTCGGTACGACAATGCTGCTGCATTGCGATCTCGTCTATGTCGCGGACACCGCAAAGCTCTCGGCGCCCTTCGTTAATCTCGGCCTCGTACCCGAAGCCGCTTCCAGCCTGCTGCTACCGGCGCGCATTGGCTATACCCGCGCATTTGCCGTGTTCGCTCTCGGCGAAGGCATTTCCGGCACGGAAGCCGTCACGCTCGGCATCGCCAACAAGGTTCTCCCCCGGGGCGAGGTGCTGACCGCTGCGCGCGCCGCCGCAAAAGCGCTGGCCAGAAAGCCGCCTGGCTCTCTGATTTCAACGAAGAAGCTGATGCGTAATGCCGCGTCGCTGCTGTCCCGCATGGACGAGGAGAGCCTCGTTTTCGGCGAACGACTGCGGAGCGACGAGGCGCGCGAGGCCTTCAGCGCCTTCGCCGAACGACGGGCGCCCGATTTCTCGAAATTCGCATCGTGAGCGTCCGGAAATTGAAAAGGCAAAGCAGCATGAGAGGCGCGCACGTCGAAGCGATAACGCGCTTCCGGGATGCAAGGCTTGCCGCGCTTTGATCGAACGCTTTTCGACGAATGCTCCTCGGCCTGAATTGTAGGGGCGCGTTGTTGCGGGAGGTGCGGAACCGAGCGCAGCTGGAAGAGATCCGGCGGCCCATGCCCGGATCCGCCCCACGCCATGCAAGACCGGGTCGTCGCCGGAAAATCATAGACCACAGGCCAATACTCGTCCTGTCGCGCCAGGAAGGGCGAGAAGAGGACGATTGGCGTGGAGCGCTCTTCTGGCGGTCTGTTCCGCCATCGAAATCCGATCCCAGCGCGTTTGCTTCAAGCACGCGGGAAGCGCCGGTGGATGCAGATGATCCGGAAGATCAACTTTTGACAGCGCCTGGCAAGCGAAGTCGCCTATTGAAATTCGCAAGAAAATCAATAGCGGTGTTCACGTCTCCATTCTCCAGACCTCTACGCCGGAGAAAATCGCGTGGCGTTTGGATCTCGGAAGCTGCGAGCGCCTTCAGGCAGTTAATTGAGACGCGCTGCCAACCTAAAACCGACCGGTTACTCGGCCAATGTGCTGGAATTTGACTTTTCTCGCGTCCTGGAAGGGTCAGGAGACGAGCGAATTCTGAGCAATGGCGGAGGGAGCGGGATTCGAACCCGCGATACGGTTTCCCGTATACACACTTTCCAGGCGTGCGCCTTCAACCGCTCGGCCACCCCTCCGCGATGCGCTTGCAGCGCCGATCGACGGCGGGGCGCCGCCCGCTTTCGATCGCGGCGCACTATAGCCGCCGCGCCGCCGCGCGCAAGGCGTTCATGCGCCGTTGCCTGCGCCGCGCTTCGGCCATAAGTCATAAGCGGGGTAATTTCGAAAGAGAGTCGGCGATGCTGCGATTGTTGTCGCGTTTTCTCGGCTTTGGTTTGCTGGCTTCCGCATTCGCCGCGCTGGTGATCGACGGAACGCGCTCGATCGCGGCGGGCGAAGTGATGACGACGCCGCTCGGGGCGGTCGCTTTCGCTCTGTTTCCGACGAAGTTTCCGCTGTTGCAGCCCGCCGTCGAGCGCCACCTTCATCCCTGGCTTTGGGATCCGGCGCTGATCAATCTCCTGCTGGCTCCGGCCTCGGCGCTTCTGGGGGGGCTCGGGAGTCTGCTTTTCGCCGCGAGCCTGCGGCGCGCTCTGACGAACTGAGGAGGAGAGGCGACATGTTCTTTGCCCGACGCAAGATCGAAATGCCCCGCCCCGAAACCGCGCCGCCGGGCCGGGCCGCCGCCATTCCCACCGCGGAACGGCATTTCGTCAACGGTCGTCCGCTCAAGGGGCCGTGGCCCGACGACTGCGAAAGCGCCCTGTTCGGCATGGGCTGCTTCTGGGGCGCCGAGCGGCGCTTCTGGGAGTTGGGCGAGGGCGTGCATGTCACAGCGGTCGGTTACGCCGGGGGCTTCACCCCCAATCCGACCTATGAGGAAGTGTGTTCAGGCCTGACCGGTCACAACGAGGTTGCGCTCGTCGTTTATCATCCGCGCGTCCTGCCTTTCGCACGGCTTCTGAAGACCTTTTGGGAGGCGCATGATCCGACGCAGGGAATGCGTCAGGGCAATGACGTCGGCACACAATATCGCTCGGGCGTCTACGTCGCCGACGCCGCCCGCCGGGCTGAGGCGGAAACCTCGGGGGGCGTTTACGCGGCGGCGCTGGCGGCGCGGCGTCTGGGGCCGATCACCACCGAAATTCTTGATCTGCCGCCATTCTATCTCGCCGAAGCCTGGCACCAGCAATATCTGGCGAAGAATCCCGGCGGTTATTGTGGTCTCGGCGGCACGGGCGTTGCTTGTCCGGGTGGGGCTGGCGATCGCGCATAGCGGTCTTGCCGAGCGAGCGCCCGCCGTGCCATGACGACGCAGAACGCCCGATAGCAGGAGATTGACGCGCATGATCGAGCGCTGGATTGAGAAGTTTCTGTTCGCCAGCCGTTGGCTGCTGGCGCCGCTTTATATGTCGCTCGTTTTCGCGCTGATGGTGTTGCTCCTGAAAACGGGTCAACACCTCTGGCATTTCATGCTCCATGCGATCGATGCGACCGAGACGGATACGATTCTCAATGTGCTGAGCCTGATCGACCTGTCGCTGACAGGCGCGCTGATCGTGATCGTCATTTTCTCCGGTTACGAGAATTTTGTGTCGCGCATTGATGTCGACGAAGCCGCGGACTGGCCGGAATGGATGGCCAAAATCGACTTCGCCGGCCTGAAGCTGAAACTGATGTCGTCGATCGTGGCGATTTCCGCCGTGCAATTGCTGCGCGTGTTCATGAACGTCAAGAACGTGCCCGACCGCGAAATGTGGTGGCAGGTTGGCGTCCATCTCGTTTTCGTCGTCTCGGCTTTCCTGCTGGCGTTGACGGATCGCCTGAGCGGCGGCCACCATGGCGGCGAGGAGCCGAAAGCGAACAAGGGTGAGACCCCCGCGCCTCATTGAACGGCAAAAACAGACTGATTCCGGCTCTTATTCGTGCCGCAAGGCTTCGATCGGATCGAGGCGCGCGGCCCGACGGGCCGGAAAATAGCCGAACACCACGCCGACCAGCGCGGAAAACAACGATGCGACAATAACGATTCGCAAATCGACGATGAAGGGAAGCTTCATTCCGACGGCGGCGACAAACGCCAGCCCGAGGCCGAGGCAGACGCCGATCAGCCCTCCGAGAACCGACAGAGCCACCGCCTCCACCAGGAACTGCGAAAGCACCTGATGTTCGAGCGCCCCGATGGCGAGGCGAATGCCGATCTCCCGCGTGCGCTCCGTGACGGAAACGAGCATGATGTTCATGATGCCGATGCCGCCAACGAGGAGGCTGACGGCGGCGACGGCGCCAAGCAGGCCGGTGAGCATGGCGGCCGTGCTCGTGGTCGCCTGAGCGATCTGTTTCATGTCGCGGACGGTGAAATCGTCCTCCTTGCCGGGCGGAACGTTTCGCCGCTCACGCATGACACGCTCGATATCGGATTGAATTTGCGCCGTATCGACGCCGTCCCTGGCTGACACCATGATGCGGGCGATGTCCGTCGAACCCGAGATGCGGCGTTGGAATGTCCGTAGCGGCATAATGACGATATCGTCCTGATCGAGTCCGAAACTCGTCAGCCCCCGTGTGGCCAGCAGGCCGATGACCTCGCAGGAGACCTTGCCGGCGCGCATCGGCTTGCCGATCGGCTCGGCTGAGCCGAAGAGCTTGTCGCGCACCGTCTGGCCGATAACGCAGACCGCGACGCCGCTGCGGATTTCGCCTTCAAGGAAGATTCGACCCTGCATGAGGGACCAATCCTGCGCGATGAAGAATTCGTTCTCGGTGCCCGAGACGATTGTTATCCGGTTGTCGGTCCCCGAGATCACCGTCACGGATTTCTGCGACACCGGGGCCACCGCTTTGACGCCCTGGAGTTGGGTGCGCAGCGCCTCCACATCGCGCGCGTTAAAGGGGCGGGCGTCGGAGCTGGCCCGGCCTGGGCCGAATTGTCCCGGCGACACGGAGAGAAGGTTCGAGCCGAGCCGTGAGAGGTCGGCCTTCACCCGTTCGGTCGTGCCATTGCCGATCGTGACCATAGCGATCACCGCGCCGACGCCGATGACAATGCCCAGAACGGTCAGGAAGGAGCGCAGGGCGTTGCGTTGGATCGACTGCAGCGCTAGGCGGATGGAGATGAGCAGCATCAGGATGCCTCCGCCGTCCGGCGGTCGCTTTCGATGCGACCGTCGACAAATCGGATCAAACGCGGCGCATAGGCGGCGATATCGGTTTCATGCGTCACCATGACGATCGCCATCTTCTGCTCGCGGTTGAGGCTGGTGACCAGATCCATGATGTCGGCGCTGGTTTTTGTGTCGAGATTTCCGGTCGGCTCGTCGGCGAGCAGCAGCGCCGGCATGGCGACGATCGCCCGCGCGATGGCGACGCGCTGTTGCTGGCCGCCCGACAACTCGGTGGTTGTGTGACCTTCGCGACGCGACAGTCCAACGCGATCCAGCGCACGCGCCGCCAGACGGGCCCGCTCGGCTGGAGGCGCGCCGCGATAGACAAGCGGCAGCTCGACGTTCTCGATCGCCGTGGTGCGCGGAAGCAGGTTGAAGCCCTGAAAGACGAAGCCCAGGAGATCACGGCGAATGAGCGCGCGCGCGTGGCGGTCGAGCCGGCCGATTTCTTCGCCCTGAAGCAGATAATCGCCGTCCGTCGGCGTGTCGAGGCAACCCATGATGTTCATGGCCGTTGACTTGCCCGAGCCCGACGGCCCCATGATGGCGACGAATTCGCTTGAGCCAATCGTCAGATCGACGCCGTCGAGCGCGCGCACCTGCGCGGCCCCCTCGCCGAAGACCTTGGTCACGCCGCGAAATTCGACCAGAAGCGAGGCGGGCGTCATGGCGCGGTCCGAACCTGGTCAACGACGACTTTCTCGCCCGCGGCGAGTTCGCCCGAGACAACGACGGTCTTCTTGCCGTCGCTGGCTCCCACCACAATATGGCGAGGCGCAAGCCGACCGTTATTCAGCACATGCACCGTGCGATTCGGACCGGCCGCCTGCGCGCGGCTTGGCGGGCGAAACGGCGCGGGACCGGGCAGCAGCCGTGCGACGAACGAGCGATTGTCGGCCGGGCCGCGCGCCGGCGGCGTGAAACGCAGCGCCGCGTTCGGCGCCAGCAGCGCATCCGCGATATCCTCGACATGGATGTCGGCGGTCGCGGTCATGCCGGGACGCAACGCCAGATCATTGTTCTCGATGGAGAGAATCGCCTTGTAGGTCACGACGCCCTGCAAGGTTTCCGAGGCGTAGCGAATGTCGCGAATCTCGGCGGGAAACTTCCGATCGGGAAACGCGTCGACCGAAAAATGCGCCTTTTGACCGGTCGCGACTTTGCCGACGTCGGCCTCGTCGACATCAACCTGAAGCTCCATCTTGCGCAGATCCTCGGCGATCGAGAACAGGACAGGCGCTTGCAGGGTGGCCGCGACGGTTTGTCCTGGATCGACATTGCGCTTTAAAACGACCCCGGCGATCGGCGAAACGATGACGGACTTGGCGAGGTTTGTCTCGTTCAGCCGGAGATCCGCCGCCGCGACATCGACATCGGCGCCAGCGCTGGCAAGCGCCGCCACGGCGCGTTCTTCGGACGCGATGGCGAGATCGAGCTCCTGCACGGAAACGAAACCCTTGGCGCGCAATTCGCGCTTGCGCGCCAGATCCCGCTCCTTTTCGCGCAAGGTCGCCTGAGCGTCGGTGACTCTCGCCCTGGCGGCAGCGAGACGGGCGCGCGAACTTGCCGCCGTCGCCGACAATTTGTCGGTGTCGAGTTCGGCCAGCGGCTGCCTGGCCGCGACGGGCGAGTTATAATCGACATACACTTTGCGGATCGTGCCGGACAATTCGCTCGAGACGTCGACCTTGATCGTTGGCTGGACCGAGCCCGTCGCGGTGACGGTGACATGCAGCGCGCCTTTGCCAACCGGTTCGACGACATAGCGGATCGCCGGCCGACGCAACGTCGTGGCCCAAAGCGCGACGGCCGCGACCGACGTGACGAGCGTCGCGCCGAGCGCGAACAGACGCCGCCGCCGCCGCCGGCGCTGATCGGCGGCCGATCGCGCGACGATGGCGGCGACGGAAGCCGCGTCTTGCATATTCCTGTCATTCATGATTTTCGTCCAACCCGGCGTCCGCCATTGAGACGACGTCGGGCTTTATCCTGCGTCTATTCCGCCTTCAACACCATGCGGCATTCGGCCGGCAGGTTGGCCATGGTCATGGGCGGCTTCGGCTTGCCCATGGGCTGTGGCCTGGGGCGCAGCACCGCGTCGGAGAACCACCAGGCGAGCGACGCGTCGCACCCCTCGCCCGGCGGCGCCGGATCCTGATCGGCGCAAGAATGATCGCCCGATGGGCAGGCCATGCGGATATGGAAGTGGTAGTTGTGGCCATACATCGGGCGCACCTTGGCCAGCCATGACCGATCGCCGGTCGCCTCGCGACAGATCGCTTTCTTGATCGCGGCGTTGACGAAGATGCGCTGCACGCGGCGATCCCTCGCCGCGAGCCTGATGATTCCGAGATGCCGCGGGGTCCATTTGCTTTCGTCGACGTCGAGCCAGTCGGCGCGCACCACATTGGTGGCCGACATCTCCTCGCGCTCGGCGCGGGAGAGGCGGCGGTCCGGCATGGGCGTCAGCCAGATGTCGGCGTCGAGGCCGATCTGGTGCGAGGCGTGGCCTGTCAGCATCGGGCCGCCGCGCGGCTGCGACAGATCGCCGACGAGCAAGCCGTTCCAGCCAACGTCGGGCGCCCTGCGCGCGAATGTCTCCAGAAACCCGATCAGGTCCGGATGCCCCCACATGCGATTGCGCGACAGGCGCATGACCTGCCACGCCGGACCGTCCACGGGCAGGGCCGCGCCGCCGGAGAGGCAGCCGCGCGAATAGAAGCCGAGCGAGCGCGTCTCCAGCGGCGCGGCCTCGCGCGCCCGCCCGAACAATTCCCTGGCCGGCACGCCGGGCGCGTCGGGATTGGCGATGGGCGGCAGCGGCTTCGGGTTGACCGTGCCCCTGTCCTGGGCCTGCGCGAGGCCCGCCGCCGCGAGACAGGCGAGAAAACTGAGAATCGGGCGCATAGGGAGGTTTCCGCGAGGGTTGATCGAGAGCCGAGGATGGACACGGCGCGTTGACGAATCATTAACCACGATCGCCGCCGCCCCGGTTACGACCCGTCAACCTAAAAAACGGGCGCCGGTTTACGAATGCGGCGAAAAATGGAATCGTGATGGCCTGATCGCGGCCGCGTCCAGGCCACGCTCGTGCAGTTTTCGTCGCGTCGGAGTGCGCCGCCATGCGTAAAGTCTTGTCCCTGCTCGCGCTTTGCCTGGGATTTGTCGTCGCGGCCAACGCCGCCCACGCCCGGGTCAATATTTCGATCAATCTGTCCAACCAGACGATGCACGTCACTTCGTCGAACGGAGGCAGCCATACGTGGGCCATCTCGTCGGCGCGCGCGGGCTATGTCACGCCGCGCGGCTCCTACAGGCCGACCAGCCTCCAGCGCATGCATTATTCGCGCAAATACAACAACTCGCCGATGCCGCACTCCATCTTTTTCCGCGGCGGCTACGCCATTCACGGCACCGGCGCGGTGTCGCAACTTGGCCGTCCGGCCTCGCACGGCTGCATCCGTCTCGCGCCCGGCAACGCCGCGCGTCTGTTCCATATGGTGAAGGCGGAGGGCGCGTCGATCCATATCTCCGGTTCGCCGCCGGCCTCGCGCAACGTTCAGTACGCCAAGGCGAAAAAGGCGAAATCGACGCTCTACGCCGCAAAGGCGTCGAAGAAGGTCCATCACGCCGCTCGTCGCGCGCCGGCCCAGAGCTTCTTCGGCTATGCCCCGCAACTGCGCCGGACGATCGCGCCGGTGCGCGTTTGGCAGCAGGATCCCGCCGGATCGAGCTGGCGCTGGTGAACAAGGCATCGGCCGTCGGGGATATTCAATCCCTGAACACCACGGTCTTCTGGCCGTTGAGCAGAACGCGGTCCTGAAGATGATAGAGAATGGCGCGCGCCAGCACGCGCCGTTCGATGTCGCGCCCCTTTCGGATCAGGTCGTCCGGCGTATCGCGATGCGAAATGCGCTCGACGTCCTGCTCGATGATCGGTCCCTCGTCGAGATCCGGCGTCACATAATGGGCCGTGGCGCCGATCAGCTTTACGCCGCGGGCATGCGCCTGATGATAGGGTTTGGCGCCCTTGAACCCCGGCAGGAACGAATGATGGATGTTGATGCAACGGCCGGCCAGCTTGGCCGTCAGCCCGTCCGATAGCACCTGCATGTAGCGCGCCAGAACGACGAGTTCGGCGCCGCTGTCCCGGCAGAGCCGCCATAGCCGCGTCTCCTGCTCGAGCTTCGTCTCCCGCGTCACCGGAACATGCTCGAAACGCAAGCCGTCGAAGTCGATATGGCCGTAGGTCGCGCGCGGATGATTGGCGACGACGCAAACGATCTCCATGTCGAGTTCGCCGATGCGCCAGCGGTAGATCAGATCGGCCAGGCAATGGTCGAATTTCGACGCGAGGATCATCACTTTCTTGCGCGCGCTTTGCGCCCGCATCGTCCAGCTCATGCCGAATTCGTCCGCGAGCGCGGCGAAGGGCGCGCGGAGAGCATCGAAAGCTTGCGGCGTCACGCGATTGAACACGACGCGCATGAAGAAGACCCGGCTCTCCTGATCGTCATATTGCTGCGCGTCGACGATATTGGCGCCGTGATTGAACAGATAGGCCGAAACGGCGGCGACGATGCCGGGCCGGTTCGGGCACGACAGGGTGAGAACATGTTGGGTGTCTGGCATGGCGTTCAGCTTTGCGGTCCCAGGATATGGCCCTTGATGACGCGTGAGTGACCGCGGAATTCGGCGATCACGGCCCCGTCCTGGCGGGTCACCGTGATATCGTAGATGCCGGAGCGGCCGCTTTTCGACACTTCCCGCGCCCGCGCCGTCAGCACGTCGCCGACTTTGCCGGAATGGATGAAGGCGATCGCGGCCTGTTGCGCCACGGTGCGATGATCGTAAGTGTTGCAGGCGTAGGCGAAAGCGGAATCCGCCAGCAGGAAAATATAGCCGCCATGACAGATGCCATGGCCGTTGGCCATATGCGGCCCAACCGTCATGCGCATCGAAGCGCAGCCCTGCGAGACGTCGAAGAGCTGCATGCCGAGGTGATTCGTCGCGTTATCGTCCGGCCACATCGCCTCCGCGCAGGCGCGCGCCAGCGCATCGGCGGCTTCCCTGGATTGCCCGCCCATCAGCCGCGGCCCCTGAAGACAGGGGCGCGCTTTTCCATGAATGCGGCGACGCCCTCGTTGTAGTCATGCGCCAACCCGAGCCGGTATTGCACGTCGCGTTCGAGGTCGAGCTGGGCGTTGAGGCTGTTGCCCGCGGCCGCGTCGAGCGCATGCTTGATGGCGGCGAGCGCGCCCGTGGGCGCCTGCGCGAATTTCGCGCAAATCCCCTGCGCTTCGTCCATCAACGCGTCGTCCTCGACGCATTTCCAGATCATGCCCCAGCGCTCCGCCATCTCCGCCGGCACCGGATCGCCCAGCAGCGCCATGCCGCGCGCGCGCGCGTCCCCCGCCAGCCGCGGCAGTAGCCATGTGCCGCCTGAATCCGGGATCAGCGCGATTTTGGCGAAGGCTTGCAGGAACTTGGCCGAACGCCCGGCGATCACGATGTCGCAGGCCAGCGCGATATTGGCGCCGGCGCCGGCGGCGATGCCGTTGACGGCGCAGACGACCGGCAGGGGCAGGGCGCGCAGCTTGCGGATCAGCGGATTGTAGAGCGAATCGATCGTCGTCGCGAGATTGGGCAATTCGCCGGGCCTGGGCTGCACCTCCGACAAGTCCTGCCCGGCGGAAAAGCCCCGGCCCGCGCCGGTGAGCAGGATGGCGCGGCAGCTCGCGTCGGCCTCCGCCGCCACAAGCGCGGCCATCAGCGCGCCATGCATCTCGGCGTTGAACGAATTGAGCCGGTCAGGCCTGTTCAACGTCAGCGCGTGATAGCCGTCACGCTTCTCCACCAGAACGCTGTCGCTCATGTCTGTCCCCGAATGGCTGTTCCGGACGGGATTGTGCATCGCCCCGTCGGCGCGTCAATCGCGCAGGCGAGCCGACGTTTGACCTCGGCCGCGCGCCGCCCGATGGTGAGCGCAAGGAGCGTGTCGCATGAAAGTTTCCCTCATCCAGATGAATTCGGTCAGCGACAAGGCGGCCAATTTGGCCGGGGCGGAGCGGCTGATCGGGCTTGCGGTGCAACAGGAGCGGCCGGATTGGGTCAGCCTGCCGGAATGTTTCGACTTTCTCGGCGCGGGGCGGCGAGAAAAGTTCGCCGCCGCCGAAACGCTGCCGGGCGGCCCCGCCTACAGCCTGATGCAGAGGCTGGCGCGCAAGCATCGCATCTACATCCACGCCGGCTCGATCCTGGAAAAGGTGGAGGGGCAGGAGCGCATTCACAACACCACGGTCGTCTTCGACCGCGAAGGGCGCGAGATCGCGCGCTACCGCAAGATTCACATGTTCGACATCACCGCGCCCGACGGCGCGCACTATCGCGAGAGCGCCGCCTTCGCGCCCGGCGACGCTGTCGCGACCTACGAGGCCGAAGGCATGATTTTCGGTTGCGCCATCTGCTACGACCTGCGCTTTCCCGGTCTGTTTCAGGCGCTGGCCAACAAGGGCGCGGAGGCGATCGCGCTGCCCGCCGCCTTCACCCTGCAGACCGGCAAGGACCATTGGGAGGTGCTGTGCCGGGCCCGCGCCATCGAAACGGAAACGTATTTTCTCGCCGCCGCCCAAACCGGCGCGCATGTCGCCGGCAATGAGACGCGCCACACCTACGGCCATTCGCTCGTCGCCGATCCCTGGGGCCATGTGATCGCCAGGGCGTCCGACGGCCCGGGATTCGTCTCGGCGCGGCTCGACAAGGCTCTTGTCAGGAAAGTGCGCGCGCAAATTCCGGTGGCGCAACATCGGGTGACGCTGGGCTGACGCCCTAGCTCCGGAACATCCCCGGCTTTTGCGCGACGACGGCGTCGAACATGCCGGTCGTGTCGGAAAGATGATCGTCCATCGCGGCCCTGGCCGCTTCGGGGGAGCCGGCGGCGATCGCCTCGACGATCGCCTGATGTTTGGCGAACGCATAGGGCAATCGCCCCTGCGGCGACAGGATGAGACGGCGCACCCGCTCCAGATGCGAGCGCAGGCTTTCGAGAATTTCAGCCGCATGCTGCAAATCCTGCGCCTGCACGATCAGCCGGTGCATTTCGACGTCCAGTTCGTAGAAGCCGGAGACGTCGGAGGCCTCGACGGCCGCCTGCTGATAGCGCAGGTTGCGGCGCAGTTCCTCCACCAGCCCTTCCGGCTGCGCGCGCGCCGCCTCGGCCGCAACGGCGCTTTCGATCGCCTTGCGGATCAGCAGCCATTCGCGCACGTCGCGCGCCGCGATCTTGGCGACGAAGGAGCCGTGTTGCGGTTCGATCACCACCAGACGCTCATAGGCGAGCCGGTTGATCGCGGTCGTCACCGGAAAGCGGGACATGGCGAGCTTGTCGCAGAGCGCCAGCTTGTCGATGGCCGCGCCCGGCTCCAGCGCCCCGGACAGGATGGCGTCCTTGATCTCGGCGTAGACCTGATCGGCCTTCGAGGCGCGGCGCTGATCGCTTTCCGGTCCGGCGCGTCGGGCGCCGCTCGTCGCTTCATGATCCATGTCGGGTCTTCCTGCTGCGCATCGCATCGGTGATATGTCGTCCCAGTCTAGCATTTCACACTGTGAAGCGCACCTTGATCCTGCTCAACGCCGCCGCGTGATCGCGGGCTGTTGCGGCGGCCGGCGCGAGCGCCTAGACAGGCGCAGATCAAAAAACCGGAGATCCCGATGCGTCCCTCCAAACGCGCCGCCGACGAAATGCGTCTTGTCACGCTGGAGCGCAATGTCGCCCGCTACGCCGAGGGCTCCTGCCTCGTGAAGTTCGGCGAAACGCATGTGCTTTGCACCGCCTCCCTGGAGGACAAGCCGCCGATGTGGCTGCGGGGGCAGGGCCGGGGCTGGGTGACGGCGGAATATTCCATGTTGCCGCGCGCCACCCACACGCGCACGCGGCGCGAATCCGCCGGCAAGACGTCCGGCCGCACGCATGAAATCCAGCGCCTTATCGGTCGTTCGCTTCGGGCCGTCACCAATCTGCAAGCGCTCGGCGAACGCCAGATCACGCTCGATTGCGACGTTTTGCAGGCCGACGGCGGCACGCGAACGGCGTCCATCACCGGCGCCTGGGTGGCGCTGCACGATTGCCTGAAATGGATGCGCGGCCGCTCCATCATCAAGGACATGCCGTTGCGCGATCACGTCGCGGCGGTCTCCTGCGGCGTCGCTCGGGGAACGCCGGTGCTCGATCTTGATTACGCCGAGGATTCGGCCGCCGAGACCGACGCCAATTTCGTCATCACCGGCGCCGGCGGCCTCGTCGAGATTCAGGCGACCGCCGAGGCGGCGGTGTTCAGCGACGCCGAATTCCACGCCATGCTGGCTTTGGCGAAGAAAGGCGTCGCCGAACTGGTGTCGCTGCAGAAGGCGGCCGTGGCGTGAGCGGGCGGCTTTCCGGCAGGATCGTCATCGCCACGCATAATTCCGGCAAGCTGCGGGAAATGCGGGAGCTGCTCGCGCCCTACGGAATCGAGGCGGTTTCCGCGGGCGAACTCGGACTGGCCGAGCCGGAGGAAACGGGGACGAGCTTCGTCGAAAACGCCGTCATCAAGGCGGAGGCCGCCGCTCGCGCAGCCGGGTTTCCGGCCATGGCCGACGATTCGGGCCTCTGCGTCGCCGCGCTCGACGATGCTCCCGGCGTTTACTCGGCGCGCTGGGCCGGCGAAACGAAGGACTTCGCCGCCGCCATGGCGCGCATCGGGCGCGAGGTTTCGGCCAAGGGGCCTGACGCCTCGCGCCGCGCCCATTTCGTTTCCGCCATCGCCCTGGCGCGGCCGGACGGCGCGACGCGGGTGTTTGAGGGCAAGGTCTTCGGCGATCTCGTGTTTCCGCCGCGCGGCGCGCTCGGGTTCGGCTACGATCCGATTTTCCGGCCGGACGGTCACGCGCGCACATTCGGCGAAATGACGTCGCAGGAAAAGCACGGCGTTCCCGACGACGGCTCGCCGGCCCTGTCGCATCGCGCCCGCGCCTTCCAGCTTTTCGCGAAGGCCTGCCTTGCCGGCTGAGGCTGGCGCGGCGCGCGGACGTCTGTCCGATCTCGCCCGCTTCAATCTGCATTGCGGCGCCCATGCCTTCGCCATCTGCATGGGCACGATGTTCACCGGCATCTTTCTGTTGCGGCAGGGCCTGTCGGTGGCGGCGGTTTTCCTGGTCTTCGGCGCGGTTCTGGCGCTGCGATTCGCGCTGCGTCCGCTTGCGCTCGCGGTTGCGCCGCGCATCGGCCTTAAACGGTCGCTTGCGCTTGGCTGCGTGTTCTACGCCGGCCAATATCTCCTGTTGCCCACCATCGGCGGCCTTGACGCCGGGCTGGCCCTTTATTGCCTCGTCTCCGGCTTCAGCAATGTCTTTTACTGGACGACCTATCACGCGCTGTTCGCGGCTCTGAGCGATTCCGCGCGCATGGGGCGCCAGGTCGGCTGGCGGCAATTGCTGACGACGGCCGCCAGCGTCGCGGGCCCGATCGCCGCCGGCGCGCTGCTCGCGAGCCGCGGCCCATGGGCTGCGTTCGGGATCGCCGCGGCGCTGATGCTCGCGTCGATCCTGCCGCTGCTTGGCGTGCGCGAGCCCGGCCTGTCGCGCCATGCCCCGGCCGGGGCCTATGCCGCCGGCCGCCGCGCCGCGCTGCTGTTCGCCACCGACGGATGGATCGGCAATACGGCCGCCAACGCCTGGGGGCTGGTCGTTTTTCAGACCCTCGGGCAACGCTACGACGCGTTCGGCTGGTTGATGGCGGCCGCCGCGCTCTCAGGCGCGCTCGCCGGCCTTGCGCTTGGACGGTTCATCGATCTCGGCCATGGCCGCCGCGCCGTCGCGCTCAACGCCGTGCTCGGCTCGGCCCTGTTCCTCGCGCAAGCCCGGGGCGCCGGCGATGTCGCCGCTGTCTCGGCGTTGGCCATCGCCGGCGCTTTTTTCGGCGCGCTCTATCTGCCCTCGCTGATGGCGGTCGTCTATCGCGCCGCGCGCGCCGCGCCGTGCGTTTTCCGGTTTCATTTCGTGCTTGAGGGCGGCTGGGACGCGGGCGGCGTCGCGGGCTGCCTCGCGGCGGCGGGCCTGAGCGCCGTCGGAGCGCCGCCGGCGATCGCCATCGGCCTCGCCATTCCCGCGCTTCTGGCGCAGGCGGCCTTGCTGACGCGCGATCATCCACCCGGGCGGTGACGCGCCCGCTGCGCCATGTCATAAGACAGCCATGGCTTCGCGATCCGTCCTTTCCGACCCCGGCTTCGGCGTTTACGTCCATTGGCCTTTCTGTCTGTCGAAATGCCCCTATTGCGATTTCAACAGCCATGTGCGCGCCGGCGGCGTCGACGAGGCGCGTTATGTCGAGGCGTTCCGCGCCGAGATCGCGCACCGCGCCGCGCTGACGCCAGGCCGGACGGTCGGCTCGATTTTTTTCGGCGGCGGCACGCCGTCGCTGATGGCGCCGGCGACGGTCGCGGCCATTCTCGACGCCATCGCCGGTCACTGGACCGTTGCGCCCGACGCCGAGATTACGCTGGAGGCCAATCCGACCAGCGTCGAGGCCGACCGCTTCCGGGGTTATCGCGCCGCGGGGGTCAACCGCGTCTCGCTCGGCGTGCAGGCGCTGAACGACGTTGACCTGAAGGCGCTTGGCCGATTGCACACCGCCGGCGAGGCGCTCGCCGCGGTCGAAACGGCCCGAGCCATCTTTCCGCGTCTCTCTTTCGATCTGATCTACGCCCGGTCCGGACAGACGGCGCAAGCCTGGCGCGCCGAACTCGCTGACGCCATCGCCCGCGCGCCGGAGCATCTGTCGCTCTATCAGCTCACCATCGAGCCCGACACGATGTTCGAGAAACTCGTCGCGGCGGGCAAGCTGACGCCGCCCGACGCGGAGGCCGCGCGCGTCCTGTGGGACGTGACGCAAGATATGACGTCCGGATCCGGCATGCCGGCCTATGAAATCTCAAATCACGCCCGCTCCGGCGCCGAGAGCGCGCATAATCTCGTCTACTGGCGCTATGGCGAATATGTCGGCGTCGGGCCCGGCGCGCACGGCCGCGTCGATGTCGACGGCGCCCGACGCGCCCAGGCCTGCGAGCGCAACCCGGAAATGTGGCTGACAGCCATTCGCGGCGAAGGTCACGGACTCGTCGAGGATGAAGCCCTGACGCGCGAGGAATGCGGCGACGAATTCCTGCTGATGGGCCTGCGGCTCGCCGAGGGGGTCGATCCGGCGCGTTACGCCGCCGTGTCGGGTCGCACGCTGGACGCGCGCCGCATCGCCGATCTCGCCGCCCACGGCATGATCGCGCGCGCGGCCGATGGTCGCATCCGCGTCACCGCCGCGGGCTTTCCCGTTCTCGACGCCGTCGTCGCCGATCTGGCGGCCTGACGTTCAGGTTCCCGAGAAGCTGCGCGGCGCCGGCGAGACGGAATTCGCCGCGCCATTCGAGATTTGCAGAACCGCCAGGCCGCGATCGTTGAGGCCGTCGGCGCGAAAGCGGAACACGCCGTCCGCGCCGTTGAAGCCCGACGAATTGGTCAGCACGCCCTGTGAAAAGCGCTGGGAGCCCTGTGTCCGCGCCAGCGCGGCCGCCAGCGAGGCGGCGTCGTAGCCGAGCGTCGCGATGCGCGTCGGGTCGGAGCCGAATTTGGCGCGGTAGCGCGTCGCGAACGCGTTGAATCCGGCGTTTTCGGGCGCCGCGAACCACGCGCCTTGCAGACCGGGCAGCTTCAGGACGCGCGCGTCGTTCCACAATCCCGTGCCGAGCAATTGAATCTTGCGGACGTCGACGCCGGCCGTGGTCAGGGCCTGCGCCACGCCGGGCATCGCCTCGGCCTGTTCGGGGATGAACAACATGTCAATTTGACCGCCGAGGGAGGCGATTTTTTGCGCGGCGGCGGCCACGCCGCCGGGCGCGTAGCGTTCGATGGCCATGACGCGCAGGTCGCGCCGCGCCGCCGCCGACTGGAACGCGGCGAGCGCCACATTGCCGTAATCATTCTGTGGCGCGAGCGCCGCGACCGATTTTTTGCCTCTGGAAGCGGCGTAATCGACGATGCGGTCGACGTAGCTTTCGATCAGGAACGAGAGAAGATAGACCCCGCCCGATGCGGTCGAAGCGTCGGTGGAAAAGGCGATCACGGGCTTGCCCTTCGCCCGTGCCGCCCGACCGGCCTCACGCACCCCGCTGGCGAACAGCGGCCCGATGATCAGATCGGCGCCTTCGGCCAGCGCGGCCTCGGTCGCCGCCCGGGCGCCTTCGGCCGAAGAGCGGTCGTCCTTGACCAGCAGGGTCACGTCGTTCCCGCCGGTTTCGAGAATCGCCAATTCGGCGGCGTTGCGCAGGGAGGCGCCGACAACGCTCGGGCCGGAATTTTGCGTCAAGGGCAGAATCAGGCCGATCTTGATCGGCCCCGCGCCGATCGTCGAACCGGATGTTTGCTCCGCCTGCTGCTCCGCAGCCGGCGCCGGGGCGTCGGCTCTCTGGCCCAGCCCCCCCATCGGGCCGCCCGGACCACAGGCGGCCAGAGACAGCGCCAATCCGACAACGGACAGCGACGATGCGACGCGTCTGCAAGATTTCATGAGAACATCCCGATCCGGATCGCGCGATCTGGCGCGCCGGCAAGCCAGCCTTGAATGGCGAAAGTGTATCATGCGGCGCGGCGACGGCCAATTGTGAGCCATCCTCGTCCTGCGCCGGGGCGTCGCGCGCTTGCGGAACCGCCGCCGGTGTTCTATTTGAAGAACAAGTCAGATCATAAAACGAACATTCGGGATGGCCCATGACGGCGCGGGGGCAGGGACGGGAAGCGGTCGAAGGCGCCGCCGGATTCACGGCCTTTGGATTGCGCGCCGAGACCCAGCCGATCCGGCCGGGGCTTCATGTCGTGGCCACGCCGATCGGCAATCTGGGCGATATTTCCTTTCGCGCGCTCGCGACGCTTGCCGCCGCCGACGCGGTGATCGCCGAGGACACCCGCGTCACCAGGATCCTGCTGGCGCATTACGGCATCGCCACGCCGCTGGTCGCCTACCATGAGCACAACGCCCATGAAATGCGGCCGCGCCTGCTGGCCCGTCTGCGCGAAGGGGCGGCGCTGGCTCTGGTGTCGGACGCCGGAACGCCGCTTGTCTCCGATCCCGGCTTCAAGCTCGTCGCCGACGCCGTCGCGGAGAATATCGCCGTCACTTCCGTTCCCGGCGCCAGCGCGGTTCTGGCCGCGCTCGTGGTGGCCGGCCTGCCGACCGACCGCTTTTTTTTCGAGGGTTTCCTGCCGTCCAAATCGGCCGCCCGCCGCGCCCGCATCGCCGAACTCGCCGCCGTTCCCGGAACGCTGGTGTTCTTCGAGTCGCCGCGCCGACTGACCGAAACGCTTGACGATCTCGCGGCTGTGCTGGGCGCGCGCGAGGCGGCCGTCGCGCGCGAGCTGACCAAACATTTCGAACAGGTTCGGCGGGGCTTGCTGACCGATCTCGCAGCGGCGCTGGCGGCGGAGGCGCCGCCGCGCGGCGAGATCGTTTTGCTCGTCGGCCCGCCCACGGCCGGAGCGACGGCGATGAGCGGCGAGGATCTGGACGCCCGGCTGCGCATCGCCCTTTCGGCGCATTCGGTGAAGGATGCGGCCGCCATCGTCGCCGGCGAAACCGGCCAGCCAAGACGCAAGGTCTACGCGCGGGCGTTGGAGCTTGCCCCCAGGCGTCCGTGAGCCGCGCCCGCGATCGGCGTTCCGCCCTCTCCTTCGGCCGGCGCGCCGAGTGGATCGCCGCGGCCTATCTGATGGCGAAGGGCTATCGCATCCTCGCCAGAGGCTGGCGCGTCGAAGGCGGCGAAATCGATCTGGTGGTTCTGCGGGGGCGCTCGGTGGTCTTCGTCGAGGTCAAGGCGCGCCCCACGATCGACGAGGCGATGCTCGCCATCACGCCGGCCAAGACCGCGCGATTGTCGCGCGCCGCGCGCCATTGGCTGGCCGTCAATCCCTGGGCGGCCCGCCGTGATGTGCGGGCCGACGCCGTTTATCTTGCGCCCTGGAGCGCGCCGCTCCACGTCGTCGCGGCCATCGATCTCGATCTCGGCTGAGGGCTCACGCCGCGTTCAGCTTCCGGGCGAAATTGTCGAAGCCGGACCGGATTTTCACGGACAGGCCGTCAAGGTCGCGGGCGAGGCCGACGGCGGTCTCGACGCTGGCGCCGGTGGCGACGACGGCTTCGGCGACGTTTTCGACATGCGCGGTCATCGCCGCGGCGCCGGCGGCGGCCGAGCGGACGTTGCGCGCGATCTCCTGCGTCGAGGCGCCTTGCTCATGCACGGCGGAGGCGATGATGGCGGTGATCTGCTCAACCTCGCCGATCCGGCTCTGAATGGCGCCGATCGCGGCGACGGACAGATTGGTCGCCGCCTGCATCTCGGCGATCTGGTCGGCGATGTCCTGCGTCGCTTTGGCGGTCTGCGTGGCCAGAGTCTTGACCTCCTGCGCCACGACGGCGAAGCCGCGGCCCGCCTCGCCGGCGCGCGCCGCCTCGATGGTGGCGTTGAGCGCCAGCAGATTCGTCTGGGCGGCGATGCGCGAGATCAGGTTGACGACGTCGCCGACCCGTTGCGCGGCGGTGGTCAGGCGGCCCATGCCGAGGCTCGTCTGTTCGGTCTCGGAGACGGTTTTGCGCACGACGCCGGTGGATTGCACGACCTGCCGGCTGATCTCCTCGATCGAGGCGAGCAATTGCTCCGCCGCGCTGGCGACGGATGAAACGTCGAGAGCTGCGTTGGAAGACGCGGTCTTCGCCTCGCCGGCACCGGCGCCGGCGCGTCGGGCCGAACCAACCATGGATTCGGACGCGCGGGTCATCGAGCCTGTCAGCGCGCCGAGCTGCGTCACCGCCTTGGTCAGTTCGACCGAATAGTCGTCGACGATCGTCCGGACCGCCGCTTCGCGCACCAGGCGCGCCTCGCGGTCGTCGCGGGTGCGGATTTCGGCGATGAGTTCGATGTTTTTGTGCACCGTGTCGCGCAGCGCGATCAGCGAATTGGCGATGGCGCCGATCTCGTCCGTGCGGCCGGCCCCCTCGATTTCGAGATCGGTCTTGCCGCCGGCCAATTGCTGAATCTGGGTCGACAACTGCCGCAGGGGCTTCGAAATCGAATGGTGCAGCAGCGGCATCGAGACGCCGATCACGATGAACGCGCCGATGACCGTTCCGAGCAGAAGGAACCGCGCGAGCGTATCGAGCGCCATGGCGAAGCGCGTCAATTCCGCCGTGAGCGCCGCAGCCTCCACCCCCACCAGCGACGCGGCCTGATCGCGCAGATCGGCCGTCGAGGAAAAAGCGTAGAGCCCGATCGAGACGACGAGGGCGCCAAAGAACAATTGACGAAGGACGAGACTGCCGCCGATGGACAAGGAGCGCATGTGTTCACCCGGATGAAATCCGCGTCATTATGGGCGCGCGGCCTTCACACAAAGTTAACGACGCCGCATTGACAGGACGACCGCCGCCGTGGCCCAAAGCCCGCAGCCCGCCGCACAGGAAAAGACGCCATGAGCCTGACTGTCGCCGTCCAGATGGACCCCGTCGAGAGGATCAACATTGCCGGCGATTCGACTTTCGCGCTCATGCTGGAAGCCCAGGCCCGCGGCCATGGGCTGGTTTATTACACGCCCGATCGGCTCAGCCTTTCGGCGGGCAGCGTGATCGCCACCGTTCAGCGCATCGAATTGCGCGACGTGGCCGGCGACCACTACTCGCTCGGCGCTCCGGAGCGGGTTGATCTGGCGTCGGTGGACGTCGTGCTGCTGCGTCAGGATCCGCCCTTCGATCTCGCCTACATCACGTCCACCCATCTCCTCGAAATGACTGGACCGCGCACGCTTGTCGTCAACGATCCGGCCAGTGTCCGCAATGCGCCCGAAAAGCTGTTCGTGCTGCGGTTTCCGCACCTGATGCCGCCGACGCTGATCACCCGCGACAAGGCGGAAATCGAAGCCTTCCGCGCCGAACATGGCGAGGTGGTGATGAAGCCGCTGCACGGCCACGGCGGCGCCTCGGTGTTCAAGCTCGGCCGCACGGATCCCAATTTCGGCTCTCTGTTCGACCTCTTCGCCGCCACCTTCCGCGAGCAATGGGTGGTGCAGAAATTCCTGCCGCAGGTGGCCAAAGGCGACAAACGCATCATCCTCGTCGACGGCGAGGCCGCCGGCGCGGTCAACCGCGTGCCGGCCGAAAACGACATTCGCTCCAACATGGTGCGTGGCGGCGCCGCGGCGCCGACCGATCTGTCGCCGCGCGAGCGCGAGATTTGCGAGACGATCGGCCCGGAGCTGCGCAAACGCGGCCTGATTTTCGTCGGAATCGACGTCATCGACGGTTGGCTCACCGAGATCAACGTCACCTCGCCGACCGGCCTGCGCGCCATCAAACGGCTCGGCGGGCCCGATATCGCCGCGCGCATCTGGGATGCGATCGAGGGCCGCGCGAGGGCGCGCCGCGCCTGAAATTCGGGCGCCGCCGTATTCGCCAGCGCCCCGGCCGTCATGCTAGACATCGCGCATGACGCTCGCCGCTCCTCCGCCCGAATCCGCCCGCCCGCAGCGCCCGCGCGCCGCCGGAAACGCGTCCGCGTCGTTCGATCGCGCCGCCGTGCAGGCCGATCTGGTGCGGCTGCATCGTGATTCGAAGGACGCGGACGAGTTCCGCCGCGCCGCCGTCGAGCGCTTCCGGCAGGATCTCGACGAAGGCCGCGCCATGGCGCGCGCGGCGCTGGAGGCGCGCGGGAGCGGGCTGGCTTGCGCCGCCCGGATCGCCCAGGTCGAAGACGAACTGATCCGGGCCATCTACGATTACGTCGTCACCTATGTGTATCCGGTCGAGAACCCGTCGCTGGGTGAGCGCATGTGCATCGCCGCGGTCGGCGGCTATGGCCGCGGCGCCCTGGCGCCGGGGTCGGACATCGATCTGCTGTTTCTTCTGCCCTACAAGCAGACGGCCTGGAGCGAGAGCGTCACCGAGGCGGTGCTCTACGTTCTGTGGGATTTGCGTCAGAAGGTCGGCCACTCGACCCGCAGCGTCGATGAATGCCTGCGCCAGGCGCGCGCCGACATGACGGTGCGCACGGCTCTGCTCGAATCGCGCTTCATCCTCGGCGACCAGAGCCTGTTCGACGAATTGCGCGCCCGCTTCGACAAGGAGATCGTCAGGGGAACGGCGGCGGAATTCGTCGCCGCCAAGCTGGGCGAGCGCGAGCGCCGCGTCTCGCGCGCCGGCTCCTCGCGCTATCTGGTCGAGCCCAACGTCAAGGAGGGCAAAGGCGGCCTGCGCGATCTGAACACCCTGTTCTGGATCGCCAAATATGTCTATCGCGTCGCCGGGCCGGCCGAGCTTGTGGCCGCCGGCTTGTTCACCGACGCCGAGTTCAAATTGTTTCAACGATGCGAGGACTTTCTCTGGAAGGTCCGCTGCCATCTGCATTACGTGACCGGACGGGCCGAGGAACGCTTGTCCTTTGACGTGCAGCGCGCCATCGCCGCGCGCCTCGGCTATGCCGGCCACGCGGGCCTGTCCGACGTCGAACGCTTCATGAAACACTATTTCCTGATCGCCAAGGCGGTCGGCGACCTCACCGCCATCGTCTGCGCCGCGATGGAGGAGCGTCAGGCCAAGCCCAAGGCCATGCTCAATCGTTTCGTCGGCAAGCTGAAACTGCGGCGCAAATTGCATTCCAGCGATTTCATCATCGAAACCAATCGCGTCACTGTCGCCAACGATCACGTCTTCGAACGCGATCCCGCCAATCTCATCCGCATCTTCTGGTTGGCGGACCGCAATTCGCTGGACATTCATCCCGATGCGACGCGGCTCGTCACCCTGTCGCTGCGCCGGATCGACGCGAAATTGCGCGCCGACAACGCCGCGAACGAGCTGTTTTTCGATATTCTCGCCTCGCGCAACAACCCCGAAATCATCCTGCGGCGGATGAACGAGGCCGGCGTGCTCGGCCGTTTCATCCCCGATTTCGGCCGCGTCGTGGCGATGATGCAGTTCAACATGTATCATCACTATACGGTCGATGAGCACACGTTGCGCGCCGTCGGCGCGCTCGCCGACATCGAGGCGGGACGATTGAAGGCGGAGCACCCGGTCGCCACCGAGATCCTGCCGAGCATCGCGCACCGCCGCGCGCTCTATCTCGCTGTCTTCCTGCACGACATCGCCAAGGGCCGGCCGGAGGACCATTCCGTCGCGGGAGCTGAAATCGCCCGCAAGATCGGTCCGCGCCTCGGGCTGTCCGACGCCGAGACCGAATCCGTCGCCTGGCTCGTCGAGCACCATCTGGTCATGTCCAATACCGCCCAGAGCCGCGACCTCGGCGACCGCCGCACCATCGAGACCTTCGCCGCGCTCGTGCAGACGCGCGAACGCCTGAAAATGATGATGTGTCTGACGGTGGCCGACATCCGCGCCGTCGGCCCCGGCGTCTGGAACGGCTGGAAGGGCGAGCTGCTGCGCACGCTCTACTGGGAAACAGAAATCGTGCTCGCCGGCGGCCATTCCGCGCTCGATCGCAAGCGCCGCGTCGGACAGGCGCAGGAAGAGCTTCGCCGGGCGCTGCCCGCCTTGGCCGATCACGAATTCGACGCCTATGCCGCCAGGCATTATCCGGCCTATTGGCTCAAGGTCGATCTCGCCCACAAGGTCCAGCACGCGTATCTGCTGCGGCTCACGGAGGTCGAGGTGAAGTCGCTGGCGACGGAAGTGGCGACCGACGCCTATCGCGGCGTCACCGAACTGACGGTCGTCGCCCCGGATCATCCCCGCCTTTTGTCGATCATCGCCGGGGCCTGCGCCGCCAGCGGCGCCAATATCGTCGACGCGCAGATTTTCACCACGACCGACGGGCTGGCGCTCGACACGATCTTCGTCTCCCGCGCGTTCGAACGCGACGAGGACGAAATGCGCCGGGGCCAGCGGATCGCCCAATCGATCGAAAAGGCTTTGCGCGGCGAAATCCGGCTGACCGACATGGTGGCGGCCAAAGCCGGCGCCGCCGTCGCCGCCCGCGCCGACACCTTCGCCATCGCCCCCGACGTGACCATCGACAACAGCCTGTCCAACGCCTTCACGGTGATCGAAACCTCGGGCCTCGACAGGCCCGGTCTGCTCTACGACCTGACGCGGGCGATCTCGAAGCTCAATCTCAATATCGGTTCCGCCCATGTCGTCACCTTTGGCGAGAAGGCGGTGGACGTGTTCTATGTGACCGATCTGACGGGCGAGAAAATTACCTCGCCTGCCCGGCAGACGGCCATCCGCAGGCAATTGCTCGAAATCTTCACATGAGGCGCGCGGGTTGATTTTTGCGCCCGCACGCCTGATATGCCTCTGCGAAAAGAAATCCACCGACCTTTCGAGCGATCATGACCGATCCCAAGCAGCCAGAAGTCAGGCCAGAACCCGGCGCCGCGTCCGCCCCGCACGCCACCTCCCTCTCGGAGCCGGACGCGCAGGCCGCTGTGGATCAGCCGGAGCCCTTCACCGAACTCGAGAATCTCTACGCCGAGAACGCCGGTCTGAAGGACAAGCTGCTGCGCACACTGGCCGAAATGGAGAATGTGCGCCGCCGCACCGAGAAGGAGGTCGCCGACGCCAAAGTCTATGGCGTGACGGCGCTGGCGCGCGACATGCTCGGTTTCGCCGACAATCTCGCGCGGGCGCTGGCGAATGTGCCGACCGACGCGCGCGCCGCCGCCGACCCGCAGATTGCCGGCTTCATCGACGGCATGGACGTCACCGCGCGCGATTTCGCGCAGCGCCTTGCCCGCCACGGGGTCAGGAAACTTGAGCCGCAGGGGCAGAAATTCGATCCCAATCTGCATGAAGCGCTGTTCGAGATTCCCGACGAAAGCGTGCCCACGGGCACCGTTCTGCAAGTCGTGGAAGACGGATATTCGCTCGGCGAGCGCTGCCTGCGCCCCGCCAGGGTCGGCGTTTCGCGCGGCGGACCGAAGGCCTGACGGGATTTTTCGCTGTTTTGCTTGATGGATGTCAGGCGCGGCGGACACGCCGGCTTGCGCCCTGACGAGCGCTTTGCCAGCCTGTCGCGAGGGGGCCGCCCAGCGCCTCCTCGGGAGGTCCGTCGATGCTGCGCGCGCTCGCCTGCCTTGCCTTCGTCTCGATCCCCTTCTGCGCCGCCGCGCAGGCCTGCGCGCCCGCGCCGGGAGCCGATCTGAGCAATTGCTCGCTCTCCGGCGTCAAGCTGGAAAACGCCGATCTGCGCGGCGCGAAGCTCGACGGCGCCGATCTGCGCGAGGCCAATCTCAAATGGGCCAACCTGACCGGCGCCAGCCTGAAACGCGCCGACCTGCGCAAGGCCGATCTTTTTCACACGATCTTCGATCGCGCCGATCTGGAGGGCGCGGATCTGCGCGACACCTATCTGTTCGGCGCCAATCTCATCGCGACGAAAGCCGTCGGCGCCGATTTTACCGGCGCCAACATGAAGGACATCCTGATGGAAGGCGCCGATCTCTCCCGCGCCAATCTCGAAGGGGTCTATATGCTGCGCGGCGTCGTCAGTTTCGGCCGGATGATCGAAACGCGCCTTGCCGGCGCCAATATGACCGGCGCGGACGCGGAAGGGACGGATTTCACCCGCGCCGATATGAAGAACGCGCGCGTGTCCGGCGCGACGCTCACCGGCGCGAAACTGATCGACGCCGATCTCGCCGGCGCCGATTTCTCCAACGCCGTCGGCGCGGACTATTCGCATGCGCGATCTTTGCCGGCCAGCGAACAAAACCCGGAAGGGCGCAGCTTCAACCGCATGCTGCAGGACGCCATGCCGGGGAAATAGGCGCGCCGGACACGCGGGCGCGGACGTGTTTCCACTTCGCTCGAAAACGCTCTAACTTTCGCGAATCACCCCGCGATGCGAGACGCCGCAGCCCATGGCCAGGCCGAGCTATTACGAATTCTTCGCCGGCGGCGGCATGGCGCGCGCCGGACTCGGCGACGGCTGGACCTGCCTTCTGGCCAATGACGTCGACGCCAGGAAGGCCGCCGCCTATGCGGCCAATTGGGGCGACGGGCATTTTCGTCTCGCCGATATCGCCGGCCTGACGGGCGCAGATTTGCCCGGCCGCGCCGATCTCGCCTGGGCCTCCTTCCCCTGTCAGGATCTGTCGCTGGCCGGCGCCGGCAAGGGCCTTGGCGGCGCGCGCTCGGGCCTGTTCTTCGCTTTCTCGCGTCTGATGCGCGACCTCGAACGACAGGGGCGGGCCCCGCGCCTGATCGCGCTCGAAAATGTCGTCGGCCTGCTGACGAGCCATGGCGGCGGCGATTTCGTCGCGGTGGCGCGAACGCTGGTCGATCTCGGATATCGGGTCGGCGCCCTGACCATCGACGCGGCGTATTTCACGCCGCAATCGCGCCCGCGCGTCTTCATCGTCGCTCTGCGCGCCGACACCGCGCCGCCGCCGGGCCTCATCGGCGCGGCGCCCGAGGCCTGGGCGTCGTCCCCCGCGCTGATCGCGGCCGCCACGCGGCTGACGGGCGAGGCGGCGCGCGATTGGCTGTGGTGGCGCTTGCCGGCGCCGCCGCAACGCAACGTCGCCTTCGCCGATATCGTCGAGCGTCGTCCGCGCGGCGTGGTCTGGCATCGGCCGGAGGAGACGCGGCGGCTGATCGGCATGATGACGCCGGCCAACCGCCTCAAGCTCGACAGGCTTCGGGCCGGGGCGGACAGGGATTGGGCGACGGCCTATCGTCGCACCCGCCCGGACGGGCAAGGCGGCAAGATTCAGCGCGTCGAATTGCGTGTCGACGGGCTCGCCGGCTGCCTGCGCACGCCGGCCGGCGGATCGAGCCGGCAGATCGTCTTCGAGGCGAGCCGCGATGTCGTGCGTTCGCGCCTGCTGTCGCCGCGCGAGGCGGCGCGGCTGATGGGCCTGCCCGACGACTACATCCTGCCGGACGCCTGTAACGACGCCTATCGCCTGCTCGGCGACGGCGTGGCGGCGAGCGTCGTGCGCTATTTGCGCCAGGCCTTGTTCGAGCCGTTGCTGGCGCCGGGCGCGGCGCGCGCCGCCGCGGCATGAAGTCGCCCGGCCCCGCCCGCTCCGCCACCATGCGCGCGGTCAAATCGCGCGACACAAAGCCCGAATTGCTGGTCCGCCGGCTGCTGCGGCCGATTCGAACCGGCTACCGGCTGAACCGGGCCGACATTCCCGGCAAGCCCGACATCGCCTTCATCGGCGCCAAACGGGCGATTTTCGTCCATGGCTGTTTCTGGCACGGTCACGATTGCAGGCGCGGCGCGCGCGCGCCGAAGGACAACGGCGACTATTGGGCGGCCAAGGTCGCGCGCAACCGCGCCCGCGACGCCGCGCACCTTGTGGCGCTCGAAGCCGCCGGCTGGCGCGTGCTGATCGTGTGGGAATGCGACTTGCGCGACGAGGCGGCCGTCACCGCGCGGCTGCGGAAGTTTCTGGAATAATCCGCCGCGTCCCGTCATGCTGGCGTCGGATCAGGGACGCGAGAGAAGCCGATGGAACAGAAACACCCGACGCTGCACATCGGCTTCGTGCTTTTCCCCGAATTGACGCAACTCGACCTCACCGGACCGTGGGAGGTGCTGACCCGCCTGCCCAACGCCGTGTGCCATCTGGTCGCGGCCGATATGAACCCGGTGCGCAGCGCCTCGGGCGGCCTCGCCCTGACGCCCAACACCACTTTCGCCGATTGCCCGCAGCTTGATGTGCTCTGCGCGCCAGGCGGCCCAGGCCATCTCGCGGCGATGGAAGATCGCGACCTTCTCGCCTTCCTGCGCGCTCAGGCCGGCGATTGCCGTTTCGTCACGGCCGTCTGCACCGGCGCGCTGGTGCTGGCGGCGGCGGGTCTGCTCGAGGGCTACCGCGCCACGACGCATTGGCTGTCTCTCGACAGGCTCGCGGCCTTCGGCGCTACGCCCGAGAAATCCCGCGTCGTCGTCGATCGCAATCGCGTCACCGGCGGCGGCGTCACGGCCGGCATCGATTTCGCCCTGACGCTTGCCGCCGAATTGTCCAGCGTCGCCATGGCTCGCGCCATTCAATTGCAGATCGAATATGCGCCGCAGCCGCCCTATCAGGGAACGCCCGGGACCGCCGATCCGCGCGTCGTCGCCGCCGTGCGCGCCGCCGCCTCGCTGTATATGAGCAAGATCGCCGATGTCGACGCCCGGGCGCTGGCCCGGCTCAGGGCCGGCTGACGCGCCGGAGCGTCAGGTTGATGCGTCCGCCTTGCGCCATGAACGGCGCGGACCCTGGCAGGATGCGGTCGACGCCGTGAAAGGCGAGCCGCGCCGGACCGCGCAGCGCCAGCGCGTCGCCGGCGTGCAGTTTGAACGAGCGGGTGGGCGCGCTGCGCGTCGGGCCGCCGATGCGGAACAGGCAACTCGCGCCCAGCGAGAGCGAGACGATCGGCGCGTCGAGCGCCGCCTCGTCGCGATCCTGATGCAGGCCCATCCGCGCCTGGTCGTCATAGAAATTGACCAGACAGGCCTCGGGCGGTGCGCCATAGCCGCCGACTTCCGTCCACGCCCGCAGGGCGATGTCCGGAATCGCCGGCCAGGGCGCGCCCGTGACCGGATGGCGCGCCTGATAGCGATAGCCGGCGCGATCCGACACCCAGCCGAGCGCGCCGCGATTGGTCATCCGCACCGGGAATGGCTTGCCCGTGCGCGGCATCGTCGGCGTGAACAGCGGCGCGACGTCGAGGCCCGCGCGCAATTCGGCGATCAGCTCCTGCTGGCCCTGATCGTTGAGCCATCCGGGAAAATACAAAACGCCGGGCAGGATTTCGGCCATCGCGGTCCCCGGTGTCACGAATATTGACGCGTCCGGAATAAATATAACGGTTTGCCCGTCAAAGAGAACGCCGCGAATTTACCGCAAATTCATGCAGGGGATTCGAATGTGGACGGACCGTTCGGTTCCGGGGCAGACCCATGATTCTTCTTGCTCTCCTGCTCTCCCTCGGGGCGATCGCCGCGCTCTATGTCGCCAAAGCGCGCATCGACAGGCTGGAGAAGCAGCTTGACGAGACCCGTGGCCGGCTGGAGACGCTGGCCGTGCGGGTGATCATGCTGGAGCAGGCCGCGCCGGCGGATTTCGGGGCCGACGCCGGCGCCGAACGAACGGCTGCGCTGAAGGCGGCCATGCGCAAGGATGAGGTTGTCTCCGCGCCGCCCGAAACCGGGCCGGCTTCCGCGCCGCCGCCGAAACCCGAGGCCGATCCCTTCCCCGATCGGGCGCCCGCTCCAGCCATCAGGGTGGGGAGCGAGGCTGAACCGCCGGCCGCGCGCGCGTTGAGCTGGGACAGATCCCGAACCGTGCCGGCCGCGCGCACGCTGCCGGGCGCCGCGCCTTCGCCTTCGCACGAGGGCCAGATTCCGCCAGCGGACGCGCCGCCGCCTCAGCCCGTTTCGGCGCTTGCGCCGCCGTCAGCCGCGGCCCGCGACGTGGAGCAGACCTTCGCCACGCGCTGGGCCGTCTGGCTCGGCGGCGCCGCTCTCGCCATGGGCGGACTGCTGATCGTGCGCTACGGCATTGAGCATGGCGTGTTTGGCCCGGCTTTCCGCGTCGCTCTCGGCGCGGCCTTCGCGCTTCTCATGGCGGGAGTGTCGGAATATCTGCGCCGTTCCGAAACGCGCCTTGCCCTGCCCGGCGTCGAGCCGATGCAGGCGCCGGCCGTCATTGCCGGCGTCGCCGTGCTCTCTGCTTTCGGCGTGGTCTACGCCGCGCATGCGCTCTACGGATTCCTCGGGCCGCGCGCGGCTTTCGCGGGCTTCGCCGCCATCGGTCTCGCGGCGCTGGCGGCGTCCCTGCTGCACGGGCCGAAATTCGGTCTCTTCGGCCTTCTGGGCTCCTATGCGACGCCGCTGCTCGTCAGCCGGAGCGAACCGACGCCGGCGGCGCTTGGTCTTTTCGTCATCTTCGTGAGCGCCACGGCATGGGGACTTCAGATGCGCCGGCGCTCACGGATGATGCAGGCCGGAACGATCGCGGGCCATTCATTCTGGGCTCTGGCTTTGGCGCAGATGGGCTCGACGGACTGGACGGCGCTGTTGTCGCTGGGCGGGGCGACGCTCGCCGCCGTGGCGCTTGAAATGTGGGGTCGCGCGCAAACGCCGGAGACCGCCGATGCGCGCGTGGGGCGCCATGCCGATCTGGCCGCGTTCGTCCTGCCGATCGTCATCCAGGGCGCCTGGTGGGTCGCAAGCGACGTCTCCGCCGTGTTCCTCGCGGCGTTCGTCGCGACGCTGGCGCTTTCCGCCCTCGCCGCCATCCGCTTCCCCGGCCTCGCCGATCTGGCGCTGGTCGGCTCCGCCGCCGCCATCGGCGCGGCGCTGCTCGCCCCGCATGCGCAAGGCGCGCTGGGCGTCGCGCCGCATCTCGTCGTCGACATGCTGCGGCTGGCGCTGCCGCCCTCGACGCAGGAGGGGTTTCGCCTGCTGGCCGCCGGTCTCGCGGCGTTGACGGCGCTGCCGCCGCTCGCCGCCTTGCTCGCGGGCTGGCGCAATGGCGGGCGCCCGCCGCGCGCCCGCGGCGCGCTCGCCTTCGCCTCGGCGCTGGCGCCGGTCGGGCTGCTGCTCGCCGCCAGCTTGCGCATCAATGCGCTGGAGCGCTCCACCGCCTTCGCCGTGCTGGCCCTGGCGCTGACGGCGGCGCTGGCGCTTGCCTCTGAAGCGCTGTGGCGCGTCGAGCGTCGCGCCGGCGAAAGCGACGATCCGTTGGCTCTTATCGGTTCGGCCGCCTATGCCGCCGCCGCCGCCATGGCGCTCGGTCTGGCGATCGCCTTCGGTCTGCGCGAGACCTGGCTCGTCGTCGGCTTCGCCGTCGCCGCCGCCGGCGTCGCCTTTGTCGCGCGGTCGCGGCCCATTCCGCTGCTGCGCGCGATGGCGGCGGCCATGGCGACCGCGGCGATCGGGCGCGCGCTCTGGAATCCGATCCTCTCCGGCCTCGGCGATTGGCCGGGGGTCAACTGGCTTGTCGTGGCCTATGGCGCTCCCGCCGTCGCGCTCGGCGCCGGCGCTTTCGCGCTCTCCGCGCGGCGCGACCGCCCGCGAGCCGTCCTGGAATTGGGCGCCGCGCTGTTCGGCGCGGCCTTTGTGGCGTTCGAAGTGGTTCACGCCTTCGTTGGCGCCGATCTCGTCGCCGCGCGCGCGCTGCTGCCGCGCGATGGCGGCTGGCCATCGGCGGCGCATCAGCAGGCCATGGCGCTGACCGCCTGCCTGACTTTGGCGCTGGCGTTGCTGGCGCTCGCCTATGCGGCCTTGCGACGGCGGACGGGCGGCGCGATCTTCGCCGGCGCCGAAACGGCGGCGACGGGGGCGATGGCGCTTGCCGGCGCGCTCGGCCTTGGCGTCGCCGTCAATCCGCTTTTCAACGGCCTGCCGATCATCGGCCGACCGGTGTTCAATGAAATTCTCGTTTGTTACGTCGGCCCTGGCATCGCTCTCGCCGCCCTGGCGTGGCGCATCGGAACAGAGCCCGAATTCAACGGCCTGACACGGATCCTGCAAGGACTGGCGCTGATTCTGGGGGCGCTCGGCGCCGGGTTGATCGTGCAGCATCTGTTTTCCGGGCCGAATCTGCTGGCGCCGATGCCGCATGACGCGCGCTATTTCGCCGCCGTCGCGCATGTGTTGTCGCTGCTCGTTCTGGCGGCGGTCGTCGCCGTGTGGCGCGAGCGGCGGCCCGGCGCGACGCTGAACGCCGGTTTCGCCGCGCTCGTCGCGCTTGCCATGGCCTGGTTCGCGCTGCGCCTTGGCGTGATGCTGAATCCCTTCCTCGATAGCTCATCGGCGCCGGGGCCGATCCTGTTCAATCGCATCCTCTGGGGCTACGGTTCCGTCGCCGCCGGATTTCTCGCGCTGGCCGCGCTGACCCGACAGCTTGCGCCGGAAGGGCCCGCCATCGCCCGCCCGCCCGCGCTGGCGAAGGCGGGCGCGCTCGCGGCTGCGCTTGGCGGCTTCCTTCTCGTTCGCCATGCGCTGCATGGGCCGAGCCTGCATTCGGCGCTGCCCATCACCCTGGCGGAAGCCGGGATCTATGGCGTCGCAGCCATCGCCGCCGTTTCCCTGTTTGGGGGTCGGCGGACCGTTGATTCGGGCGCGGTCGCGCAGGCGGCCGCGCCCGACATTCTCGCCGTTGTCGGATATTGGGGGCTCGTCGCGATCGCGCTGGGGCATTTCGCGCCGATCGTCGGCTGGCCGGTTGTCAACAATACGTTGGCCGCGTTCCTGGCGCCGGCGGTCGCGTCGGTCGCCGCCGCGCTGCGCCATGAGCGCGCCGGCGCGCCCGTGCTGATGAGCCGGCTCTATGGGGCTTCGGGGCTGCTTGCCGGCCTCGCCTATGTGCTGATGCAGGTGCGCGCGCTGTTTCCCGAACTCGACTGGACGGCGGGCTGGGTCTCGTCCGATCACAAACTTCGGCTTTTCGCCTATTCCTTCGGGCTGATCGCCTATGGCGTCGGCGCCCTGCTCGTCGGTTTCCGCACCGGCCGACGCGATCTGCGTCTCGCCGCCATCGCCATTGTGCTTGTCGCGACGCTGAAAGTGTTTCTTCTGGATCTGGCCGGGCTCGAAGGCCTCTGGCGCGCCGCCAGCTTCATCGGTCTCGGCCTGGCGTTGATGGGCGTCGCCTATCTCTACCGCTGGCTGTTGCCGCCCGAACCCCGAACCGGAGCGGAAGCCATCATGCGAGATTTTCCACCGCCGTCGCCAGACGGGCCAGATCATCCGCGCCCGACAGACGGTGATCCCCGTCCTTGACGAGGGTGAGGACGACAGAATCCTCGGCCAGGCGCTCGACCAGCTTCAGGGCGTGGCGCCACGGCACGTCCGGATCGCGCATGCCTTGCAGGATTCGGACCGGGCAATGGCTGCGCAGCGGGCCGTCGAACAGAAGATGATCGCGGCCGTCCTCGATCAGCGCGCGCGTGATCGGATAGGGCTCGGGCGAATAGTCGGACGGCCGAAGCCAGAAGCCATTCTGTTCGATTTCGCGCCGCGCCGCCTCGGGCAGGTTGGCCCACATCAACGCTTCCGTGAAATCGACGGCCGGCGCGATGAGAACCATGCCTTTCAGGCGCTGCGCTTCTCCGGCCTGCGCCAGCGCGCGCGCGACGAGCAGCGCGATCCAGCCGCCCATCGACGAGCCGACGAGGACAAGCGGACCGGGCGCGACGGCGCGGATGACGGCGAGGCTCTCGCCGAGCCATCGTCCGATGGTCCCGTGCTCGAAGAGGCCCTCCGATTCCCCGTGGCCGGAATAGTCGAAACGCAGAAAGGCGCGGCCGTTCTCCCGCGCCCATCGGTCGAGAAAGCTGGCCTTCGTCGCCAGCATGTCGGACTTGAAGCCGCCGAGCCATGCCACGGTCGGCCGGCCGTCGCCGGCCGCCGTTCCCGGACGAAAGCGATAGGCGATGCGCGGGCGCGCCGCGCCCGTGTCGAGCATCGCCGGCGGGACGATTTGCGATTGTTCGTCGGCCACCCTTATTGTGTTCCCATGATTCGAGGCTGCTTTCCGTGTCGCGTCGCATATTCGCGCGCCGCCATCAAATGCGAGCGCGCCTGATGCGGCAAGACGGCGCGACGCCTTTTCAGCGCTCCGCGCGCGATGCGCTCGCCGGCCGCACCGTGCTGCAGATCATTCCGCAACTCGACGCCGGCGGCGCCGAGCGCACGACCATCGACGTCGCCGCCGCGTTGATCGACGCTGGCGCCCGGGCCCTGGTGGCGAGCGAGGGCGGACGGCTCGTGCCCGAATTGCAGGCCAAGGGCGGATTGTGGATTCCCTTTCCCGCCGCCACGAAAAACCCGCTGTCAATGGCGCTCAACGTGCGCCGGCTCGCGGCGCTGATGCGCGCGGAAGGCGTGGACATCGTCCATGCCCGCTCCCGCGCCCCGGCCTGGGTGGCGCTTGGCGCGGCCCGCGCGACGAACACGCCCTTTGTGACGACCTATCACGGCGCCTATGCCGGCAAGTCGCGGATCAAGCTCAGCTACAATTCCATCATGGCGCGCGGCGACGCCGTCATCGCCAATTCGCGCTATACGGCGGGGTTGATCTGCGGGCTCTACCCGCAAGCCGGGGACCGCGTCCGGGTGATTCATCGCGGCACGGATTTTCGCCGGTTCACGCCCGAGGCGGTCGATCCCGAGCGCGTGCGCAAGCTGCGCGCCGCCTGGGGCGCGGCGCCGGACGAACGCATCGTGCTGCTGGCCGCCAGGCTCACCGGGTGGAAGGGCCAACGCGTGCTGATCGAGGCCGCGCGTCTGATGCGTGATCGCGGCCTGACGGGCGTTCTTTTCGTTCTTGTCGGCGATCCGCAGGGGCGCACGGGCTATGTCGGCGAGCTGGAAGCGCAGATCGCCGCCGCGAATCTCGGGAATATCGTGCGGATCCAGGGGCATTGTTCCGATATGCCCGCGGCCCTGACGGCGGCGGCCGTGGCCGTGGTCGCCTCCACGGAGCCCGAGGCGTTCGGCCGCGTCGCCGTCGAGGCGCAGGCGGTCGGCGCGCCGGTCGTGGTCTCCGATCTCGGCGCCGTGCCGGAGACGGTTCTGGCGCCGCCCGATGTCGCGCCGGCGGAGGCCACCGGCTGGCGCGTTCCCGCCGGCGATCCCGTGGCGCTGGCCACCGCGCTCGCCGAGGTGCTGAATCTCGGCGCCACCGCCCGCGACGCCCTGTCCCTGCGCGCCCGGGCGCATGTGCGGCGCAATTTCTCGCTGGAGAAAATGTGCGCCGAGACGCTCGAGGTTTACGAGCGCCTGGTGATGGAGCGGCGAAGCTGAGCGGCTTTTCACCGCGAATGCATGAGAAATATTGACTTTGGCGGGCGCTGCGTCATTGTGCGCGGCGCTTGGCCTCGCGGTTTTCGCTGCGGGGACGTATTGTCATATGCGACGCGTGTGAGAACGCGCGTCGTCAGCGCGCCCGTTGTTGAGGAGATACCGCCATTCGCCGTCCCATGAAAGCTCCCCCGGTCCCGCAGAAAGAAGGACCGCGCACCAACCGGGAAATTCGCGCTCGGGAAGTCCAGTTGATCGACGCCGAAGGCCAGAATCGCGGCGTCGTGCAGCTTCTGGAGGCTCTGGCCCTTGCCGAGGAGGCGGGCGTCGATCTGGTCGAGATCGTCCCCAACGCCAATCCTCCGGTCTGCAAAATCCTCGATTACGGCAAATTTCGCTTTCTCGAGCAGAAGAAGGCGGCCGAGGCGCGCAAGAAGCAGAAAATCGTCGAGATCAAGGAGATCAAGCTGCGCCCCGGCATCGACGACCACGATTACGACGTCAAGATGAAGGCCATGCGCCGCTTTTTCGAGGAAGGCGACAAGGTCAAGGTGACCCTGCGTTTTCGTGGCCGCGAGATGGCGCATCAGGACATCGGCTATCGTCTGCTGCAGCGCGTGAAGGAGGAAACCTCCACGGCCGCCAAGGTCGAGGCCGAGCCGTCGATGGAAGGCCGCCAGATGATCATGGTGCTGGCCCCGCGCTGACGCGCCGCCACGTCTGCTTTTGTGCTTCGAAGCCCTTGCCCCGGCAAGGGCTTTGGCTTTATAAGCCCCCCTTCGACCCGCCCGGCGAGTAAAGGGCTGCCGTGGCGGGCCGTTTCGCTCGACAGAGACGAAGGCGTGAAGGCGTCAAGCCGACGCGCCGCATATCCGGCGATTTTCGCCAAAGAGACAGAGAGAGCAAAATGCCCAAGTTGAAGACCAAATCGGGCGCCAAGAAGCGCTTCAAGATCACCGGCACCGGCAAGGTGGTCTATGCGCAATCTGGCAAGCGCCACGGCATGATCAAGCGGACGAACAAGCAGATCCGGAACCTGCGCGGCACCAACGTGCTGTTCAAGACCGACGGCGACAACGTCAAGAAGTTCTTCCTGCCCAACGGCTGAAGACTTTTCCCCGGACCTTTTTCGTTTCCTTCCTGATTCAGGAGATCATTCATGGCTCGCGTCAAGCGCGGCGTCACCTCGCACGCCAAACACAAGAAAACCCTCAAGGCCGCCAAGGGCTTCTACGGCCGCCGCAAGAACACCATCCGCACCGCCAAGGCGGCCGTCGACAAGTCGATGCAATATGCGACGCGCGACCGCAAGGCGAAGAAGCGCGTCTTCCGCGCCCTGTGGATCCAGCGCCTCAACGCCGCCGTGCGCGAGCTGGGCCTGACCTATTCGCGCTTCATCTCCGGCCTGTCGCTCGCCGGCGTCGAGATCGATCGCAAGGTTCTCTCCGAACTCGCCATCGCCGAGCCCGCCGCCTTCAAGGCGATCGTCGAGAAGGCCAGGGCTGCGCTGCCGGCTTAAGGTCGCGATCGGGCGAATGCATGAAAAAGCCCGCCGGCGACGGTGGGCTTTTTTCGTTTCGCTCAGGCTGTCTCGCCCATTCTCGACAAGCCGCCCCCCGCGTGGCACAAGCCGCGCAATCTCACTTGTTCAGGCGCATCATGTCCGACCTCTCCGATCTCGAAACGCAAACGCTCACGGCCATCGCCGCCGCTTCCGACGAGTTGGCGCTCGAAGCCGTGCGCGTCGGCGCGCTTGGCAAGAAAGGCTCGATTTCGGCCCTGCTGGCGACGCTCGGCAAAATGTCGCCTGACGAACGCAAGAGCGCCGGCGCTGCGATCAACAGCCTCAAGGATACGGTCGCCGACGCGCTCGCCGCGCGCAAATCCGTGCTGAAGGAGGCGGCGCTTGAAGCCCGCCTCAAGGCGGAAACTCTCGACGTCACGCTGCCGACGCGCGATGCGCCGTTCGAGACTGGCCGCATCCATCCGATTTCCCAGGTGATGGACGAACTCGCGGCGATCTTCGCCGACATGGGCTTCTCGATCGCCGAAGGGCCGGATGTCGAGAACGACGACTACAATTTCACGAAACTCAATTTCCCGCCCGGCCATCCGGCGCGCGAAATGCACGACACGTTCTTCTTCAATCCCGGCGCTGACGGGACGCGCAAGCTCCTGCGCACGCATACGAGTCCGGTGCAGGTGCGCACCATGCTCGCCCGGAAGCCGCCGATCCGCGTCATCTGCCCGGGCCGCACCTATCGTTGCGATTCCGACCAGACGCATACGCCGCAATTCCATCAGGTTGAGGGCCTCGTCATCGACAAGACGGCGCATATGGGCCATCTGAAATGGATTCTGGAGGAATTCTGCAAGGCGTTCTTCGAGGTGCCGAACGTCAGGATGCGCTTTCGCCCGTCGTTCTTTCCCTTCACGGAGCCGTCGATGGAGGTCGACATCCAGTGCAAGCGGCAGGGCGGCGAAATCCGCTTCGGCGAAGGCGAGGATTGGCTGGAAATCCTCGGCTGCGGCATGGTGCACCCCAACGTGCTGCGCAATGTCGGGCTCGACCCGGACGAATATCAGGGCTTCGCCTGGGGCATGGGCATCGATCGCATCGCCATGCTCAAATACGGCATGCCGGACCTGCGCCCCTTCTTCGAGGCCGACGCGCGCTGGCTGTCGCATTACGGCTTCCGCCCGCTCGATTTCCCGACGCTGGCGGGGGGGCTGTCCGCCTGATCGCCGCCTGAACGCCATTGGCGTCGCGCTTCGAGGCGTGCGCCCGACGACCGAGACGAAACATGAAATTCACCCTCTCCTGGCTCAAGGACCATCTCGAAACCGACGCGACGCTCGACGACATCGTCGGGACGCTGACGCGCATCGGACTTGAAGTGGAGCGCGTCGAAGACCCGGCCAGGGCGCTGAAGGACTTCATCATCGCCCATGTGATCGAGGCCGGGCCCCATCCCAACGCCGACCGTCTGCGCGTCTGCATGGTCGACGCCGGCGGGCCCGCGCCTGTGCAGGTCGTCTGCGGCGCGCCCAACGCCCGCACCGGCATGAAGAGCGTGTTCTCCGCGCCGGGAACCTGGATTCCGGGCAAGAAGATGACGCTCGGCAAGGGCGTCATTCGCGGCGTCGAATCGCTTGGCATGTTGTGCTCGGGCGCCGAACTCGAAATCTCCGCGGACCACGGCGGCATTCTCGAACTGGCCGACGACGCGCCGGTCGGCCAACCCTATGCGGCCTGGGCGGGTCTCGACGAGCCGGTGATCGAGATCAATCTGACGCCCAACCGTCCCGACGCGACCAGCGTGCACGGCATCGCGCGCGATCTCGCCGCCGCCGGCCTTGGCCGCCTGAAGGATCGCCCGATCAAGCCGAGCGGCGGCGCCTTCCCCTGTCCCGTCAAGGTCAGGCTCGACTTCGCGCCGGGAGAGGCGCATCTCGCGCCCGCCTTCGCGTTGCGGCTCGTGCGCGGCGTCAGCAACGGCCCTTCGCCCGAATGGATGCAGAAGCGGCTCAAGGCCATCGGCCTGCGCCCGATCAACGCGCTGGTCGACATCACCAATTACGTCACCTTCGATCGGGGTCGGCCGCTGCATGTCTTCGACGCGGGCAAGGTGAAGGGCGATCTCGTCGTGCGCCGCGCCCGCGACGGCGACGAAGTGCTGGCGCTCGACGGCAAGACCTATCGCCCTGATTCGACCACCGTCGTCATCGCCGACGACAACGGCGTCGAATCCATCGCCGGCATCATGGGCGGCGAACATTCGGGTTGCGACGAAAACACTACCGACGTGCTGATCGAATCGGCTCTGTGGGATCCGGCCAATATCGCCCAGTCCGGCCGCAAACTCGGCATCGTCACCGACGCGCGCTACCGTTTCGAGCGCGGCGTCGATCCGGCTTTCTGCGCGCCCGGCGCGGAACTCGCGACGCATCTGGTGATGGAATTGTGCGGCGGCGAGCCCTCGCAGCTCATCCTCGCCGGCCATGTGCCCGAGCCCGACCATCGCGTCGACTTTCCCTACAGCGAGGTCGAGCGGTTGACAGGCCTGCGCCTGCCCGAGCAGGAAATGGCGGCCATTCTCGAAAAACTCGGCTTCGACGTGTTGCGTCAGGCCAATAATTCCTCGCGTGTCTTCGTTCGCGCGCCGAGCTGGCGGCCGGATGTCGAGGGCAAGGCCGATCTCGTCGAGGAAATCGTGCGCATCGCCGGCGTCGACGCCGTCGCCGCGACGCCGTTGCCGCGCGAGGAGGCGAAAGTCGCCGCCCCCGTGCTGACCCTGTTGCAGAAGCGCACGCGCAACGCCCGCCGCGCGCTCGCCTCGGCCGGACTCGTGGAAGCCGTCACCTGGTCGTTCATTTCGAAGAAACTGGCCGAGACCTTCGGCGGCGGCGCGCCGGAATTGGCGCTCGCCAATCCGATCGCCGCCGATCTCTCCGACATGCGGCCGAGCCTGCTGCCGGGGCTGATCGCCGCCGCGCAGCGCAACGCCGATCGCGGCCTCGGCGACGTCGCCCTGTTCGAGGTCGGCCAAATCTTCAGGGGCGATGGCGAGAGCGATCAACGCATCGCCGCCGCCGCGATCCGGCGCGGCTCCGCCAAGGCGCGCGGCGCCGGCCGGCACTGGGGCGAAAAGCCCGTTTCGGCGGACGCTTTCGACGCCAGGGGCGACGCCATGGCGCTGATGGCGGCGCTCGGCGTTCCCACGGGCGGGTTGCAGGTCGTCGCCGGCGGCCCCGACTGGATGCACCCCGGCCGTAGCGCGACGCTGCAATTCGGGCCGAAGAACATGGTCGGCGCTTTTGGCGAACTGCATCCGCGCGTGCTCGAGGCGATGGGGGCGGAAGGGCCGCTCGTCGGTTTCGAGATCGTGCTCGACGACATTCCCGCGCCCAAGGCCCGGCCGACCCGGATCAAACCGAAGCTGGATCTGTCCGATTTCCAACCTCTGGAGCGGGATTTCGCCTTCGTCGTCGACACGAACGTCAGGGCGGGCGATCTGATCAAGGCGGTGCAGGCCGCCGAGCGTCAACTCATCGACCAGGTGTCGATCTTTGACGTCTATGAGGGCCCCGGCGTCGCCGAGGGCAAGAAATCCGTCGGCGTATCCGTGCGGCTGCAGCCGCGCGAGAAGACGCTGACCGACGCCGAGATTGAGGCGGCGGCGCAGAAAATCGTCGCGGAGGTCGCGAAGAAGACCGGCGCGAGCCTGCGCTGATGCGCTTGCTCGCGGCCGTCCTGCTTGTTCTCGCCGCGCTGGCCGCGCCCGCCCGCGCCGCCGGCATCGATGATTGCGAGAAGATCAGGGACGCCGACGCCTACAACCGCTGCCTCGCCGCCCATGGGCCCGCCTATCGCGGCGCGCGCGTCAAACCGATGGCGCCGGGCGCGCGGGCGCCGCAAAGGCCGGCGGTCGGGCGAGCGATGCGCGCGAATGCGCCGACGCGTGTGCGCGGAATCATCCGCCCGGGCGGCGGGCGGACGCGGATGGAATTCACCGTCGCCCCTCGTGGCCGGCGATAAAGGCCGCCGCATGGCTCACGACCATCATCACGGTCACGCGCATGCGGCCGCCGGCCATACCCACGCGCCGCCCGATTTCGGCCGCGCTTTCGCGATCGGCATCGCGCTGAACACGCTGTTCGTGGCCGCCGAGGCGGGTTTCGGTCTCTGGAGCAATTCGGTCGCGCTGCTGGCCGACGCCGGCCACAATCTGTCCGACGTGCTGGGCCTCGTCGTGGCCTGGGGGGCGAGCGCGCTTGGCAAGCGCAAGCCGTCGGCGCGCTTCACCTATGGCTGGAAATCCGCGTCCATCCTCGCCGCCCTGATCAACGCGCTGCTGCTGCTCGTCGCTATCGCGGCCATCGTCCGGGAAGCCGCGCTGCGCCTTTTGCACCCCGAACCCGTGGCGACGGGAACGGTCATGGTCGTCGCCACCCTCGGCATCGTCATCAACGGCGCGACCGCCTGGCTTTTCGCCTCGGGCCGCGCGGATGATCTCAACGTGCGCGGCGCCTTCGTGCATATGGCGGCAGACGCGCTCGTCTCGCTCGCTGTCGTCATCGCCGGCGCGCTGATCTGGGGGACAGGCGCGCTCTGGCTCGATCCCGCCGTCAGCCTGATCGTCGCGGCCGTGATTTTCTGGAGCGCATGGGGTCTGTTGCGCGATTCGCTCGCCCTCGCCCTCTCCGCCGCGCCCGCCCATATCGACATGGCGGCCGTGCGCGCCTCTCTCGCCGGACGGCCCGGCGTGACCAATGTGCATGACCTGCACGTCTGGGCGATGAGCACGAACGAGACCGTGCTGAGCGCGCATCTGGTCATGCCCGCCGGCCATCCGGGCGACGCCGTGTTGCGCGAAATTGCGGCCGAACTGGCGCATGATTTCGGCATCCGCCACGCCACCGTGCAGATCGAGATGGAAACCGACGGCGCCTGCGCCTTGCACTCTGACGAAATCGTGTGATGCCGCGCCTTCATGGCGCGCCTGATTATTAAATTCATGGCGGCTGGTTGGGGCGCTCGGCCTGAGCCCGGATCGGGACGGAAACGCGCGCGTGGCGGCCGGAGAAACTGTGGCCGGCATGCCACAGCGCCCCCCTTCGATCATCGCCACAGCGCCATTCATGAAACTGTCACGGCTCCGCAATGTGGCGCGCCTATCAGCGCGGGATCGAACGTCACGCAGGGAAGCGAGACGTTTCCCGGAACGAAGCCGATATCAAACGTCGATATCAAACAAGGAGATAGATATGTCGCTCGCAAGGAGCTTGTTTCTTTCCGCCGCCGCCGGCCTGACGACGGTGAGCGCCGGCGCCGCCGACCTGCCCTCCCGCAAGTCTGCTCCGGTGGAATACGTGCGCGTGTGCAACGCCTACGGCGCCGGCTATTTTTACATTCCCGGAACAGACACGTGCCTGCGCATCGGCGCGGCCGTGATGTTCGAGACGCGTCACGTTGCGCCGGCCATCGCGACCTATAGCTGGAATCCGGTCGCGTCGACCGGCGCGCGGCGCGTCAATACGTTCAACCGCGATCGCTACGGCACGGCGGCGCGCGCGCGCGTCGACCTCGACGCCCGCACGGCGACCGGCTACGGCACATTGCGCACGTTCCTGCAGATCGAATCCTATTTCGGCACGACGCTGGCCGCGACCGGTCATCTCGGCGGTCTTGCCGCCGCTTCGGCGACGAGCGCGGCGGCCGCGCGCGAAACGACGATTGTCAACAAGGCTTTCATTCAGTTCGCCGGCCTGACCGCCGGTCGCGCCCAATCCATGTTCGATTTCTACGCCGGCGCCTGGAGCTGGGAGCACATTCGCGGTTCCAACGCCACCACGAACCTGCTCGCCTACACCGCGACATTCGGCGGCGGTTTCTCGGCCACCCTGTCCATCGAAGACGAGACGGCGCGCCGTTCGATGGTGGGCGCCGTCAACGCGGCCGGCGTTCCGTTGGCGGCGACCGCCGTGGATGTGGGCGGCACGCGGTGGCCGGACCTGGTCGCCAATCTGCGCCTCGACCAGGGGTGGGGCTCTGCTCAACTCGCCGGCGCGCTGCACAATGTTCGCGCCTCCAATAATGCCGGCCTGAACGCGGAAAAGACGGGCTGGGCCGTGATGGCCGGGCTGAAGATCAATCTGCCGATGCTCGCGGCCGGCGACGCGCTTTATCTCGAGGCGACGTACGAGAAAGGCGCGCATTCCTACATCAACGCCCAGAACCTGACGTTCGCCGAGGGCGTGAGCGCGCAACGCCATTACGGCCGCGGCGCCTATCACCTGCCGACGACGCCGGGCCTCAATCTGCCTGATCTTGATTGCGTCATCGTCAACGGCGCCTGCCGTCAGCAGAAGGGTTATGCGCTCGCCGCCGCCTTCAGGCACAATTGGACGCCGACGCTCTCGCAGGCGATCTTCGGCTCCTACATGAAGACGAAATACGACGGCGCCGTGCTTGCTTCGGGCATCGTCGCCGACTGGTCGGAGACCAAGATCGGCACGAACATCGTCTGGTCGCCGGTGAAGAACTTCGGCATCGGCGCCGAGGTCATGTACGCCAAGATCAACCAGAAGACGACAAACGGCGCTCTCAACGCCTTTATGAACGCGAATGGCCTGAAGAACGACAGCCTTGTCGAGACGCGCCTGCGCGTGCAGCGCTCGTTCTGATCAAGCTGGCGCAAAAAAGAAGAGCCCCGGCGGGTAACCGCCGGGGCTCTTTTCGATTCGTCACCCGAAATCCTCACACCTGGCGTTCGATCATCATGTTCTTGATCGAGGCGATGGCCTTGGCCGGGTTGAGGCTCTTCGGGCAGGCCTTGGCGCAGTTCATGATGGTGTGGCAGCGGTAGAGGCGGAAGGGGTCTTCCAGATTGTCGAGACGCTCGCCGGTGGCCTCGTCGCGCGAATCGATGAGCCAGCGATAGGCCTGCAGCAGCGCCGAGGGGCCGAGATAGCGATCGCCGTTCCACCAATAGCTCGGGCAGGAGGTGGAGCAGCAGGCGCACAGAATGCACTCGTAGAGACCGTCGAGCTTGTCGCGATCCGCCGGCGTCTGGCGCCATTCCTTTTCCGGCGCCGGCGTCGACGTCTTCAGCCACGGCTCGATCGAGGCGTGCTGGGCGTAAAAGGTGGTCAGATCCGGCACCAGATCCTTCACCACCGGCATATGCGGCAGCGGATAGATTTTCACCGCGCCGGAAATCTCGTCCATGCCCATGGTGCAGGCGAGCGTGTTCGCGCCGTCGATGTTCATGGCGCAGGAGCCGCAGATGCCCTCGCGGCAAGAGCGCCGGAAGGTCAGCGTCGGATCGACCTTGTTCTTGATCCACAGGATCGCGTCGAGAACCATCGGGCCGCAATCGTCGCGGTCGACCCAATAGGTGTCGACCGAAGGATTCCTGCCGTCGTCGGGGTTCCAGCGATAGATGCGGAACTCCTTGAGATTTTTCGCATTGGCGGGCTTCGGCCAGGCCTTGCCGCCGGTGATCCGCGAATTTTTCGGAAGGGCAAATTCGACCATCGTCCCTGCTCTTTGCTTGCAACGCTCCGCGCTGGCGAAACGTGGGGCCGTTCCCTGTAGCGAAGGCCGGAGCGACGCGCCCCGGCCAGATCAACTCAATACACGCGCGCTTTCGGCTCGATGTAGGAGACTTCGTCCGTCATCGTGTAGCTGTGCACGGGGCGATAGTCGATTGACACGGTCCTGGCGTGATCGTCGATCGAGGCCAAAGTGTGCTTCATCCAGTTCACGTCGTCACGCTCGGAAAAGTCCTCGCGGGCATGCGCGCCGCGCGATTCCTTGCGGTTCTCGGCGCCGTCCATGGTGACCACCGCCTGCACGATCAGATTGTCGAACTCCAGCGTCTCCACCAGGTCGGAGTTCCAGATCAGCGAGCGGTCGGTGACGCCGATGTCGTCCTTGGCCGCCCAGACCTCGTGGATGAGCTTCTTGCCCTCCACCAGCGTCTCGCCGGTGCGGTAGACGGCGCAATTGTTCTGCATGACCTTCTGCATGCGCAGGCGCAGCTCCGCCGTCGGCGTGCCCCCCTTGGCGTTGCGGAAATGATCGAGGCGCGACAGGGCGAGATCGGCCGAATCGGCGGGCAGATTCGCCTGCTTCGCGCCGGGCTTGACGATTTCGGCGGCGCGCAGGCCGGCGGCGCGGCCGAACACCACGAGATCGATGAGCGAGTTGGAGCCCAGACGATTGGCGCCGTGCACCGACACACAGGCCGCCTCGCCGATCGCCATCAGGCCGGGCACGACCACGTCCGGATCGTCGCCCTTCTTGATCACCACTTCGCCGTGGAAGTTCGTCTGGATGCCGCCCATGTTGTAATGGACCGTCGGCAGCACCGGGATCGGCTCCTTGGTCACGTCGACGCCGGCGAAAATCTTGGCGCTCTCGGAAATGCCCGGCAGGCGGGCGTGGAGAATCTTCGGCTCAAGATGGTCGAGGTGCAGGAAGATGTGATCCTTGTTCTTGCCGACGCCGCGGCCTTCGCGGATTTCCATCGTCATGGCGCGCGAGACCATGTCGCGCGGGGCGAGATCCTTCACGCTCGGGGCGTAGCGCTCCATGAAGCGTTCGCCGTTGGAATTCGTCAGATAGCCGCCTTCGCCGCGCGCGCCCTCGGTGATCAGGCAGCCCGCGCCGTAGATTCCGGTCGGATGGAACTGCACGAATTCCATGTCCTGCAACGGCAGGCCGGCGCGCAGCACCATGCCGCCGCCGTCGCCGGTGCAGGTATGGGCCGAGGTGGCGGAGAAATAGGCCCGGCCGTAGCCGCCCGTCGCCAGGATGACGAGCTGGGCGCGGAAGCGATGGATGGTGCCGTCGTCGAGTTTGAGGCAGGTGACGCCGCGGCAGGCGCCGTTCTCCATGATCAGATCGAGCGCGAAATACTCGATGAAAAACTCGGTGTTGTAGCGCAAAGCCTGGCCATAGAGCGTGTGCAGCATGGCGTGGCCGGTGCGGTCGGCCGCCGCGCAGGTGCGCTGGGCGGGCGGGCCGCGCCCGAAATCGGTGGTCATGCCGCCGAAGGGGCGCTGATAGATGCGGCCGTCCTCGGTGCGCGAGAACGGCACGCCCCAATGCTCAAGCTCATAAACCGCCGCCGGCGCGTTGCGGCAGAGATATTCGATCGAATCCTGATCGCCCAGCCAGTCCGACCCCTTGACGGTGTCGTACATGTGCCATTTCCAGTTGTCCGGGCCCATATTGGCGAGCGAGGCGGCGACGCCGCCCTGTGCCGCGACCGTATGGGAGCGCGTCGGGAACACCTTGGAGATGCAGGCCGTGCGCAAACCCGCCTGCGAGCAGCCGACCGTGGCGCGCAAGCCCGCGCCGCCGGCGCCGACGATGACGACGTCAAAAGTATGGTCGGTGATCGGATAGGCCGCACCCGCGGCGCCGTTCGTGGCCATTTCTCTGCCCTTCGCAGTGAGAGCTTAAAGGATGCGGCGGTCCGGACGACCGCCGGAACAGGTTCAGACGAAGCTGATTTTCAGAACTGCATAGATGCAGGCGAGACCGATCGCGGCGGCGAAGCACAGGTTCAGCACCAGCGCCCATTCCTTGGCGTGCGCGCCATGGACGTAATCCTCGATGATCGTCCGCATGCCCATCTGCATGTGATACACGCCCACAAGGACGAACATGAGGATGATCAGCGCCGGGCCGGTCATCGAGAGGCGGGCGCGTGCGGCGACGGGGTCGAGCCCGACCAGCGAAAGCAGCACGCAGACAAGGAGAATCGCCAGAGCCATCAGGGCGAAGGCGGTGACGCGCATGTGCCAGGCGTGGCGCGTGCCGGAGCGCGCCGAGCCGAGATGCCGGACCCGGCTCATCGGCGTGCGCAGGGAGGACGTTTCGTTGGACATGATCGCTCAACTCCAGATCGGCCGCGCGCAAGACGCGCGGCGCGCGCCTCAGCGCGCCATGAATCCGATGGCCCAGACGACAACCGTCAGCGCCACGCCGCCGAAAAGCGTCGCCTGCGCCAGGAACTCGCGTCCCCGGGGGTCAAAGCCGCGCCCCGTGTCCCAGATCGCGTGGCGCACGCCGCCGAGCAGGTGAATGAACAGCGCCAGCGTGTAGCCGAACAGAATCAGCAGCCCGAGCCAGGAGCTGAAGAACCATTGCGCTGTCGCGAAACCCCTGGCGTCGCCGGATGCGGCGATGAGATACCAGGCAAGCAGCAGCGTGCCAAAATACAGGGCCGCGCCGGTGATGCGATGGGTGATCGACATCATCATCGTCAGCATGGGCCGGTAGATCTGCAGATGCGGCGAGAGCGGACGGCGCTGTTCGAGGCTGGCGGGGCTCTTGTTGACCTCTGCCATGGTTGCGATCCCCTGCGGTGAACGGATGAAGGTTTCCTAATAGAATCCACCCGGCGGCGCAACTTCGCCATCTTCAGTCGTTAGACGCAGCCGCGATCGCCGACCCCGGATTTTCATGCGCTTGCCTTCAGGGTCGAAGGCGCCGAAAATCAGGTTTCGGCTCCCGTTCGGCCAAACCGAGCGACGCAAGGCGGAATCCGGAAACATAATATGCGCAAATCCTCGGTTTTCTTCGCCATCGCCTGTGCGGCGGTCTGGTTCGGCGCGACAGCGTCCGAGGCCGCGACCGGGCGAATCACGCTCGACTCGGGCGGCGTCAAACGTTCCGCCATCGTCGTCGAGAACGTCCGGCTGAAGAAGAAACGCCGGCCGGTCGTCGTCGTCCTGAGAGCCAATCAGACATCGACGATCCGCATGCCGCGCCGTCTCGGCATCGAGGAGGTGAGTCGCGCCGCCGCGCCGATCCTGATCTATCCCGAGGCGCAGGACAGGATGTGGCAGGATCAGGCGGGCCCCGCCTTTGAGCGCGACGCAGCCTTCATCCGCGATCTCGTCGCCCGCGTCGTCCAGCAGGGGCGGGGCGACCCGCGCCGCGTTTATCTCGTGGGAGCCGGAATCGGCGCCATGACGGCGATGCGCATCGCCTGCGCCTCGAAAGACTATGCCGCTCTGGCGGTGGCGATCACCGCGCTGCCGGTCGATCTGGCGAAAGGATGCCAGCCGTCGGCGCCGCTGCCGTTTCTTCTGATTTCGGGCACGTCCGATCCGCTGGTGCCCTACGCAGGCGGTAAAGTGAAGCTGCGCGGCGGCAACGTCGAGGTCGCGTCGGTCGAGACGACGCTCGGCGTTTTCGCCCGCGCCGCCGGATGTGCCGAGAAGCCGCGCGCCGCCTCGCCGCTCGCCGACCGCGACCGCGCTGACGGAACGCGCGTGACTGTCGAGAAATATTCCGGCTGCAAGGCGCCCGTCGAGTTCTATCGCGTCGACGGCGGCGGCCATACGTTGCCCGGACGCTGGAATCAGGCGGATTCCGGCGTCGTCGTCGGCGCGCGCAACAACGACGTCGACGCCGCGCGCGTGTTTTGGGACTTCATATCGCGGCAAAGGCGCTGACGACGTTCGCGTCGCGCCGCGCCAGACACTCGGCGCGGCGCCGATCGACATGGGATGCGGAGCGCGAGTCCCGCCTCAGCGCGGCATCAGCGCCCAATAATCCAGATCGAGAATCACGGAGGCGTCATAGCCGCCCTCCGCTTCGCGCGGAAAATCGGCGCAGGGCCGGTCCTTCGTCGCGATCGTGCGCAGGCGCAGCGCGCCGACGTCGTCGCGGCCGGGGATTTCGGCGGTCTCCAGCACCTCCGTCCAGGCGAACACGGTCAGCCCGGCGAACAGCGGCGAGACATGCCGGCCGCCGTTGATGGCGGCGATATGGAAGGCGTTTCCGAGCCCATTGAATGACAGCGACCGCGCCAGAGAAATCACGTGGCCGCCATAGATCAGGCGGCGGCCGAAACGGCCCTGCCCCTCCGAGAACTGGTTGAAATGCACTTTCGCGGTGTTCTGGTAGAGGCGCGTGGCGATCATGTGCTCGGCCTCCTCGACGGTCACGCCATCGACATGGTCGATGCGCTCGCCCGCCGCATAGTCGCCGAATCGATGCCGCGAGCCGGCGAGATCGAGATCATAATGGTCGGTCCGGATGATCGGGCAGGCGTCGCCGAGACTGTCGGGCGACAGGGCGCGCGGCAGATGCGGCACCACCTCGGCCGGCGCCGGGGAATTCACGTCGCGCTTGCGCACCATCACCCAGCGCACGTAATCGAGCACGCAATCGCCGAGCTGGTTGAACCCCCGCGAGCGGACATAGACGACGCCGCTCTGCCTGTTGGAGTTTTCCTTGAGGCCGATGACTTCCGACGCCGAGGACAGGGTGTCGCCCGGATAGACCGGCGTCAGAAACCGGCAATTGGCGTAGCCGAGATTGGCGACGGCGTTGAGCGAAATGTCGGGCACGGTCTTGCCGAACACGACATGGAAGACGAGCAGGTCGTCGACCGGGCTGTTGGGATAGCCGATGGCGTGGGCGAAGGCGTCCGAGGATTGCACCGCGAATCGCGAGCCGTAAAGCGCGGTGTAAAGCGCGACGTCGCCTTCGGTCACCGTGCGCGGCGTCGCGTGGCGAATCACCTGACCGATCTGGAAGTCCTCGAAGAAATTGCCGGCGTTGGTCTTGCCCATGCCCTACTCCTGTCGTCCGCGGCCTGCGCCGCCTGTCTCAATCGCGCCGCCGCGCCAGAACGGCGAGCGCGGCTTCGATGGCGGCCGGATCGCCGGCCAGATGAAACGCCTTCAGCCGGGCCGTCGCGCCCGATTCCAGCGTGATCCGCGAGGCGGACAGGCCGAGCGCCCCGGCCAGCAGCTTTCGCGCCGCCTCATTGGCCTTGCCGTCCTCCGGCGCGGCGCGCACCCGCGCCTTCATCACCTCGCGCCCGTCGGCGAGCGTCTCGCATCCTTCGATCGCGTCACGCGCCGCTTTCGGCGTCAGCCGCAGGCGCAGGACGACGCCATCCGCGCTGCGCCGCCATGCGCCCGTCATGCGCCGCGCGCCTCAAAAGCCGCGAAAAGCCGGCGCGAAATTGTCGTGTAGCAATTGCTGCAGAAAATAGATGATGAAAATCAGGATGATGGGAGATATATCGACGCCGCCGAGATTGGGCAGGATGCGCCGGATCGGCCGCAACGCCGGCTCCGTGAGCGCGTTGAGCGCGTTCCAGATCGAACGCACCACATCGTTGCGAATATTGACGACGTCGAAGGCGATCAGCCACGACATCACCGCCATCCCGATGATGACGTAGAGATAAAAGTTGAGCGCGAGATCGATGACTTTGACGAGGGCGTTCATGGCGGCTCCTGACGGCGCGGCGTCGTCGTCCCGTTTAGCGGGCCCGCCGGTCGCGGGCAAGACGAAGGCGCCGAAAGCGCGCAGGCGCGCATTGACACGCCCCGCCGCGACGACGTAAAGACCGCCTCGGAGCGGGGCTGTAGCTCAGTTGGGAGAGCGCTGCAATCGCACTGCAGAGGTCGTGAGTTCGAATCTCATCAGCTCCACCAGACACTTTCCTTGCAGATTGCGCCTTGCGCCGCGATCTCGGGAGCAGCTTCCGTGATTCTTTCGGCGAAGAGGGTGTTCGGTCGCGCGGGTTGGTCCGCCGCGGCCGCGATTTCGGCCGCCGCCCTCGTCGCGCTTGCCGCTGTTTTCACGGCGCCGGCGCGCGCCGCGGACGCGACGATCGCGGTCGCCGCCAATTTCACCGAGCCCGCGCGGGCGATCGCCGCCGTCTTCAGGGCGAAAACCGGGCGCGACGTCGCTCTCAGCTTTGGCGCCTCGGGCGCGTTCTATACCCAGATCCGCCAGGGCGCGCCATTCGACGCGATGCTCTCAGCCGACGGGGAGCGCCCCCGAAAACTTGCTGACGAGGGCCTGGGCGTCGCCGGTTCGCGCTTCGTCTACGCCACTGGCAAGCTCGCGCTGTGGACGCGCGCGTCGGGAGCCGCGCCTGGCGAAGCGACCTTGCGCGAGGGAAAATTCGAGAAACTCGCCATCGCCAATCCACTCGCCGCGCCCTATGGCGCCGCGGCGATCGAGGTCATGCGGGCGCTGGGCGTCGAGGACGCTCTGCGGCCGAAGCGCGTCGAGGGCGCGAGCATTGGCCAGGCGTTCCAGTTCGCGGAAACCGGCAATGCCGAATTCGCCTTTGTCGCCCTGTCGCAGACCATCGGCAAGGGTGGCTCGCTCTGGCTTGCGCCGCCGAATCTCCATACGCCGATCCGGCAGGAGGCCCTTCTGCTGAAGGCCGGCCAGTCGAATGAAACGGCGAAAGCCTTTCTCGATTTTCTGAAAGGTCCGGAGGCGCGCGCCCTGATCGTGAAATACGGCTATGATCCGTCCGCGAACTGAGGAAGTCTTGCGTGCTCGACGGCCTGCCGGAGGATCTTTGGACGACGGTCGCCCTGACGTTGCGTCTCGCGACGCTGACGACGGTGGCGTTGCTTGTCGTCGGCGCTCCGCTCGCCTGGCGGCTGGCGCGCACTCGCGCCTGGTGGCGTGAGCCGGTCGCCGCAATCGTCGCCGTCCCGTTGGTTCTGCCGCCGACGGTCCTCGGCTTCTATCTGCTGTTGGCGCTCGGTCCCGACGGGCCTGGCGGCCGGCTCGCGAGCCTGTGGGGCGCGCGCACGCTCGCCTTCAGCTTCGAGGGGCTGCTCATCGGCTCCGTCGTCTATTCCATGCCCTTCGTCGTGCAGCCGATCCGCAACGCCTTCGAGGCGATGGGCGACCGGCCGATGGAAGTCGCCGCTACCCTGCGCGCATCGCCGACGGCGGCGTTCTGGCGTGTCGCGCTGCCGCTGGCGCGCCCCGGCCTCTTGACCGGCGCGGTGCTCGGATTCGCCCATACGGTCGGCGAGTTCGGCGTTGTGCTGATGATCGGCGGCAATATTCCCGGCAAGACGCGGCTGCTGTCCACGGCGATCTACGATTATGTCGAGACATCGCGCTGGCGCGAGGCGAGCCTGTTGGCCGGCGGCATGGTGGTCTTCGCCTTCTGCGTCGTTTTCGCCACGATGCTCATCGAGAGGCGCGCCACGCGGCGAGAGCCATGAGCGCGCCGCCTCTCATCGACATCGCCTTCGCCGGCCGGCGCGGCGCCTTTTTGCTTGATGCGGCCTTTGTCGCGCCGGCGCGCGGCGTCACCGGCCTGTTCGGCCCGTCGGGCTGCGGCAAGACCAGCGTATTGCGCGCCGTCGCCGGGCTCGACCGGTTCGCGCGCGGGCGATGCGTCGTCGCCGGCGACGTCTGGCAGGATGCGACGACCTTCCGGCCCGCGCATCGCCGGCCTCTGGGTTATGTCTTCCAGGAGGCGAGCCTGTTTCCGCATTTGTCCGTGCGGCGCAATCTGACCTTCGGCGCGCCGCGCGCGCCGGGCGAAATCCGCTTCGACGCCGTCGTGGATTTGCTCGGACTGGCCGCCTTGCTCGACCGCGCGCCGCATAATCTCTCCGGCGGCGAACGGCAGCGCGTCGCCATCGGCCGCGCGCTCCTGTCGCAACCGAAACTGCTGTTGATGGACGAGCCGCTGTCGGCGCTCGACGCCGCGGCCAGGAGCGAAATCCTGCCTTTTCTCGAGCGGCTGCACGAAACGTTGGCGATCCCGATTCTGCTCGTTTCGCATGACATGCGAGAGATCGAACGCCTCGCCGATCATCTCGTGCTGATGCGTGACGGCAAGGTGGCCGCCGCCGGGCCGCTCGCCGAAATGCAGAGCGATCCGGCCCTGCCGCTGGCGGCGGCGCGCGACGCCGCCGTCAATCTCGACGCCGTTGTCGCCGATCCCGATTGCGGCGACGGGCTGATGCGTCTGGCGATCGGCGCGGCAGCCGTCCTCGCGCCGCGAGCGGACAGCGCCGCGCCCGGCGCGCGGATGCGTCTGCGCATCGCCGCGAGCGATGTCAGCCTTGTTCTGACGCGGCCGGGGGATACGAGCATTCTCAACATCCTGCCCGCGACGATCATTTCGGCTGCGCCGCTCGGCGAAGGCGAAATGCTTGTCATCGTCGGCCTTTCCGGGGCGGCGCCGTCGACGCGTCTGGTCGCCCGCATCACCCGGCGCTCGTGGCGCAATCTCGATCTCGCGGTCGGCCGCGGCGTTTTCGCGCAGGTCAAAGGCGTGTCGCTGGCGCGCGGGTGACCGGGGCCGGCGACGACGCGCCGCAGCGAGAGAGCGGCTTCATATGAAACGATGAAAGGCGCGCGAAGATCGCGCGCGGCCTGGCGTCATTCCGTTTTGCGATGTCCGGCCGCGAGCGGGCCCGCGGCCGGATCGACAGGGCCTCAGGACAACTGGCGTCGGGCCATTTCCGGGATCGACGTCAAGGCGAGCAGCGTCGCCATACAGCAGCCGATGACATACCAGGCGGGCGCGATCGGGTTGCCGGTCGCGGCGATCATCCAGGTGACGATGAACTGCCCGAAACCGCCGAAGATCGCCACGCCAAGCGCATAGACGAGCGACATGCCGGTGGCGCGAACCTCGACGGGGAAGATTTCCGCCAGCGTGATGATGATCGGCGCGCCGCCGGTGGCGTTGAGCGCCCCCAGAAGAAGCACCACCGCGATCAGCGTGCCGACCGTCGGCGAGGCGTTGAGCAGCAGGAAGGCCGGATAGATCAGCAGCGCCATCAGCAGATAGGAGACGGCGGCCACTTTCTTGCGGCCGATGCGGTCGGACAGCGCGCCGCCGACCGGCGCCATGACCGCTGTGACGATTCCGGCCGTGATGCCGGCGATCAGCCCCGTCGTCGGCGCCATCCTGAGCTGCGTCACCGCATAGGTCGACATATACAGCACCACGATCGCGTTGGAGGCCGTGCCGCCGATGATCATGGCGACGCCGGCGATGATCTTGCCGATATGCTGCTTGAAGGCGACGGACAATTCACTGGTGTTGCGCTTCTCCGGATCGCTCTCGTTGGCGTGCGATTCGCGCAGGGCGCTACGCAGCCAGAGGCCGATCGGCACGATGAAGATGCCGAGCAGGAACGGAATCCGCCACCCCCAGCTCTTGACGTCGGCCGGCGCCAGCGAGGTCGTGATCGCCCAGGCGGTGAAGGCCGCGGCGAGGACGGCGAGGCCCTGGCTCGCCAATTGCCAGCTTCCGTAGAACCCGCGCTCCTGCGCCGGCGCCTGTTCGGCGAGCAGCGTCGTCGAGGCCCCAACCTCGCCGCCGGCCGAGAAGCCCTGCAGCAGGCGCCCGAACAGCACGATGACAGGAGCCGCCAGGCCGATCTGCGCATAGGTCGGCGCAAGGCCGATGATCGCCGTGCCGGCGGCCATCAGGAAAAGCGTCAGGACCGTCGCCTTTTTGCGGCCCTTGCGGTCGGCGTAGGCGCCGAGAATGACGCCGCCGAGCGGACGCAGGAAGAAGCCGACGCCGTAGGTGGCGAAGGACAGCAGAAGCTGCCCCGTCGGATCAGCGGCGGGAAAGAACAACTCGCCGATCGTCCGCGCGAAAAAACTGTAGACGACGAAATCATAAAACTCGAGGGCGTTGCCGATCGTGCAGGCCGCGATCAGACGCGACCCCGACAAACCCGCCTTCCCATCCTCCAGCACCGCTGCCTGGCTCATGCGTCCCTCCCCTGGATCCATCACGTCGGCCGGGGCCCTCTTGGCGGGGCGTGGAGCCGGATGTCCGCACCCTGGCAGAAAATATTGCATTTTGCAATTATATCATTTCATAACAATTGCGGCCATGAACTGCGGCGTTTCGTGAGTTGCGCGGCCGGGCGGGGCCGGGCCGGCCCGCGCTCGCGCGTCGCCGCTGCCGATCGGGCCGCCGAGCCCGGGCATGCGCCGGGCGCGAGGCGCGCCGCCGTGCGGGGCCGGATATCGCCGGCGTTTCGCCGCCTGCCGGAACAGGCTGCCGCCGATGCCGCGCCAGACCCGCATGGGCGATGATTATGACGGAGAGGAAGCCTGTTTCCGGCGCGCCGCGCGCCCGGGCGGCCCGGCGACCTCCGGGTAGCGCTCGGCGAGCAGGGCGGTGAAATCCGCGTTGATCCATCCGGAGAGCCTGGACAGCGCCGAGGCGAACTGCGCTTGCTGCTCCTCATCGAGGATCGACAGCATCAGCGATTCGATGTCGTGCGTCAGCGGGTCGGCCTGCTCGCGCAGGCGCGCGCCTTTCGCCGACACGAACAGGCGAAACTGGCGGGCGTCGACTTTATCGTTGACGCGCCGCACGAAGCCATTCCGGATGAGGCGCGACAGAATGCGCGACGTCGCCGAGCGCTCGAATTTGGTCTGTCGCGCCAGAACGGTGAAAGTCACGCCGGGCTGATCGCCGATGAGACGCAGCACGCGAATTTCGTGCACATGCAGCCCGAAGCGCTTCATGAACATCCGGTCAGCGGCGGCGATGGCGTCTTCCGATATCGAGGCGAGCTGATAGGTGATGCTGGTCTGCGCCATGGGCTCCGGTTCCGCGAATGGCGGCGGCCCATCATCGCCGGTTTGGGCGGGGATGACAACGCTCTGTCCGGGATCTCTCTTTTGCCGCGCCATGGCGTCGAGCCTCCCCGGGGCGCGGAAATCGCGGCTATTTCGACGAAATGGCCGCCGTTGTCGCGTAGCAGCGCCTGAAATTCGTCGCGCCCTCGCTCCAAGGTCGCAGGATGTGGCGACGCGGAGCGCTTTCGGGGGTTGAACCTCTGTGTTAGAAGCGCCACGGAGCAACGTCGCGCGCCAGACCTTGCCGGTTTCTCGCGCCAACGATCGAAAGACACGCGCATGGGCGACCGCCCCTCGAGCTTTTCCTACGAAGACCTGCTGGCCTGCGGGCGCGGCGAACTGTTTGGCCAGGGCAACGCGCAATTGCCGCTGCCGCCGATGCTGATGTTCGATCGAATCGTCACGATCTCGGAAGAGGGCGGCGCACATGGCAAGGGACAGGTCCGGGCCGAGTTCGACATCAAGCCGGACCTCTGGTTCTTCGGCTGTCATTTCAAGGGCGATCCCGTGATGCCGGGCTGCCTCGGCCTCGACGCTCTTTGGCAACTCACCGGCTTCTACCTCGGATGGTTGGGTCTGCCCGGCCGCGGCCGGGCCCTGGGCGTCGGCGAGGTCAAATTCGCCGATCAGGTGCTGCCGACGGTCAAAAAGGTTGTCTACGGCGTCGATTTCAAGCGCGTCTTCAAGGGCAAGCTGGTGCTCGGCATCGCCGATGGCTGGCTCGAGGCCGACGGCGTCAGGATTTACGAAGTCAAGGATATGCGCGTCGGCCTGTTCCAGCCCGCCGCCTGATTCGCTTTCCGCGCCCGCTTGCGGGCCGTCCGGTTCAATCGCCCCTCGCGCGAGGGGCGCAGGGGAAGAAAAATGATGAGACGCGTCGTCGTCACCGGCATGGGCATCGTGTCGTCCATCGGCAACAACACGAATGAAGTGCTCGCCTCGCTGCGCGAGGCCCGATCCGGAATCGTGCGGGCGGACAAATATGCCGAACTCGGCTTCCGCAGCCAGGTGCACGGCGCCCCGACATTGAATCCCGAGACCGTCGTCGATCGCCGGGCCATGCGCTTCCATGCGCAGGGCACGGCCTGGAACCATGTGGCGATGGATCAGGCGATTCTCGACGCCGGCCTGAGCCCGGAGGAGATTTCCAACCCCCGCGCCGGCATCATCATGGGCTCGGGCGGCCCCTCGGCCCGCACGATCGTCGAATCCGCCGATATCGCCCGCAGCAAGGGTCCGAAGCGCGTCGGCCCCTTTGCGGTGCCGAAGGCCATGTCCTCCACCGCCTCGGCGACTCTCGCCACCTGGTTCAAGATCAAGGGCGTCAATTATTCGATCTCCTCGGCCTGCGCGACGTCCAATCATTGCATCGGCAACGCCTATGAAATGATTCGCTACGGCAAGCAGGATTTGATGTTCGCCGGCGGCTGCGAGGAGCTCGACTGGTCCCTTTCCGTGCTGTTTGACGCGATGGGGGCGATGTCGTCGTCCTATAATGACCGGCCGGCGGTGGCCTCGCGCGCCTATGACAAGAACCGCGACGGCTTTGTCATCGCCGGCGGCGCCGGCGTGCTGGTGCTTGAGGAATATGAGCGCGCGAAGGCGCGCGGCGCGAAAATCTACGCCGAGATCGCCGGCTACGGCGCCACCTCGGACGGCTACGACATGGTCGCCCCTTCGGGCGAGGGCGCGATCCGCTGCATGCGGATGGCGCTGGCCGACGTGACGACGCCGATCGACTACATCAATCCGCACGCCACATCGACGCCCGTCGGCGACGTGAAGGAGATCGAGGCGATCCGCGAGGTCTTTGGCGCGGGCGAAAAATGTCCTCCGATCGCGGCGACGAAATCGCTCACCGGCCATTCGCTCGGCGCCACCGGCGTGCAGGAGGCGATCTATTCGCTGCTGATGATGCAAAACGGGTTCATCTGCGAGAGCGCCAATATCGAGGAGATCGACCCGGCCTTCGCCGACATGCCGATCATGCGCAAGCGCGCCGACAACGCGCAATTGCGCGCCGTGCTGTCGAACTCCTTCGGCTTCGGCGGCACCAACGCCACCATCGTCATGAAACATATCGACGCCTGACGGCGGCGTTCCGCAACGATTCGCAATGATTTGTGATTTTGTCATGGTCCGCGAATGGGCCATGACGACGTTCGACCGGTCTTTCGAAAGGTGAATCGACGTGTTGATGCAGGGCAAGCGCGGCCTGATCATGGGGGTCGCCAACAAGAACTCGATCGCCTGGGGCATCGCCGAGACCCTGGCGCGGCACGGCGCGGAACTCGCCTTCACCTATCAGGGCGAGGCGCTTGGCAAGCGCGTCGGCCCGCTCGCCGAATCGCTCGGCTCCTCGCTGGTCTTGCCCTGCGACGTCGAGGACGTCGATTCGGTTGACGCCGTCTTCGCCGCGCTGAAGCAGAATTGGGGTCGGCTCGATTTTCTTGTCCACGCCATCGGCTTTTCCGACAAGAACGAGCTCAAGGGCCGCTACGCCGACACGACGCGCGACAATTTCTCGCGCACCATGGTCATTTCCTGCTTCTCCTTCACGGAAGTCGCCCGGCGCGCCGCTGACCTGATGGCGCAGGGCGGATCGATGATCACGCTGACTTATGGCGGCTCGACGCGCGTCATGCCCAATTACAACGTCATGGGCGTCGCCAAGGCGGCGCTCGAAGCCTCGGTGCGCTATCTCGCCGCCGATTTCGGCCCCGCCGGCATTCGCGTCAACGCGCTGTCGCCCGGGCCGGTGCGCACGCTGGCCGGGGCCGGCATCGCCGACGCGCGCGCCATGTATTCCTTCATGCAGACCAATTCGCCGCTGCGCAAATCGGTTTCGCTGGAGGAGATTGGCGGCTCGGCGCTGTATTTCCTGTCGAATCTTTCGGGCGGCGTGACCGGCGAGGTGCACCACATCGACGCCGGCTACAACATCATCTCCATGCCGCGCCCGGACTCGCTGAAAGGCGAAGGCGAATGAGCGCGCGCGCCGCGCTCTGCGCCCTGCTGTGGATCGCCGCGCTCCTCGCCGCGCCGGCGGCGCGGGCGCAGGAGATCGTGCGCGTTCCCTCCGAACTCGCCAACGCCGCCGCGCATTTCCCGCGCGGCATGGCGCTCGGCAATCCGGCGGGCGACGTCACCATCGTCGAGTTCTTCGACTACAATTGCCCCTATTGCCGCCAGGCCAACGCCGATCTGCATAAGCTGATCGGCGAGGACCGCAACGTCCGGCTCGTTCTCGTCCACTACGCCATCCTCGGCCCGAGTTCGATCGAGGCGGCGCGGGTGGCGCTGGCCGTCGCCAAACTCAAGCCCGAGGCCTTCGCGGCGTTCCATGAGCGCCTGTTCTCGCGCCGCGGCCGCATTGACGGCGCCGCCGCGCTCGCCGCCGCCGCGCCCACCGGCCTCGACCGTTCGGCGGTGATCAGGGAGGCGGACAGCGCCGACGCGACGGCCGCCCTCAAGGACGCGGCGCGGCTGGGCTCGGCGCTGGGGTTGTCGGCGACGCCGTCCTATGTCGTTCTCACCGACGCCGTCGTCGGCCATCCCGGATTGGCCAAACTGAAGGCGATCGCCGCCGCCGTGCGCGCCTGTGAGAAGACGGAATGCCCATGATCGGCACAACATATTGAATTTTCTGGGTGTCCGATCAAACCCGTCGGATTTTCCCGACCTGGGGGCGCCCCGTTTGCAACCGATCCTTAACTGATTTGTGATGAACCTGACCCCCTGGAAGGCGCATCAGGGGCGGTCATGCAGAATATCATCGAAACGCTGGTCATTGGCGCGGGCCCGGCCGGTTTGACGACGGCCTACAGTCTCGCCAAAAATGGCCGCGACGTCGTCGTTCTCGAGCAGGATGCGCGTTATGTCGGCGGCATCAGCCGGACCGTCGATTACAAGGGTTTTCTGTTCGACATCGGCGGCCATCGCTTCTTTTCCAAGTCGAAGGAAGTGGTCGATCTCTGGAACGAGATCCTGCCGGACGATTTCATCGACCGTCCCCGCCTGTCGCGCATCTTCTACCAGAACAAGTTCTACGCCTATCCGTTGAAGGCGTTCGAGGCCCTGCGCAATCTCGGTCTGATCGAGAGCGCCCTGTGCATGGCCTCTTTCGCCTGGGCCAAGGCCTTCCCGATCCGCAATCCCAAAACCTTCCATCAATGGGTGCGCAACCAGTTCGGCGAGCGGCTGTTCTCGATTTTCTTCAAGACCTACACCGAGAAGGTGTGGGGCATGGGGTGCGATGAGATCTCGGCCGATTGGGCGGCGCAGCGCATCAAGGGGCTCAGCCTCGGCGCCGCCGTCATCGACGGTCTCAAGCGCTCCTTCGGCCGCAAGGCGCCCGCCGGCCCCGACGGCGCGGTCGCCAAGACGCTGATCGAATCCTTCCGTTATCCGCGCCGCGGCCCCGGCATGATGTGGGAGGCCTGCGCCGCGAAGATCGTCAATTTCGGCGGCCGGGTGCTGATGGACCGCAAGGTCGCCGGGCTGGATTACGATGAGAAGGCAAAGCTGTGGACCGTCTCCGTGTCGCGCGGCGACGGCGCGTCGGAAACCTATGTGGCGCGCAACGTCGTCTCCTCGGCGCCGATCCGCGAGCTGATGGGCGCGATCAAACCGACGCCGCTCAGCCTGCTGCACGCCCGTGAGCTGAAATACCGCGACTTCCTGACCGTCGTGCTGATCGGCAAGTCCTCGGTCGAACTGCCCGACAACTGGGTTTATATCCATGATCCGAGCGTCAAGGTCGGACGCGTGCAGAACTTCCGCTCCTGGTCGCCGGAAATGATTCCCGACGGCGTGTCGACCTGTCTTGGGCTCGAATATTTCTGCTTCGAGGGGGACGGCCTCTGGGCCGCCGACGACAGGGATCTCGCCGAACTGGCCAAGGTTGAGATCGAAAAGGTCGGCCTGATGAAGGGGTCGGATGTCGTCGACGCCTGCGTCGTGCGCCAGCCGAAAGCCTATCCGGTCTACGACGACGCCTACGCGCAGCAGGTCGCGACCATCCGTTTCGAACTCGACAGCCGTTTCCCGAGCCTGCACCTGGTCGGCCGCAACGGCATGCACAAATACAACAATCAGGACCACGCCATGATGACCGGCATGCTCACCGCCATGAACATCATGGCCGGCGAGCGCCGCTTCGACACCTGGCAGGTCAACGAGGACGCCGAATATGGCGAAGCCGGCGTGTCCGGCGCGCAGGAAGCCCTGTCGAGCGAACGTCTCGTCCCGCGGAAGGTCGCGTGAGCGCCGTCGAGGCGCCGCGGGTCGGCGCGCCCGAACGATCGCCGCCCGAAGGGATGCGGCTCATCGTCTCGGACATGGCGCGCTACGGACTGGCGAGCGCGGCCGCGCTCGCCGTCGACTACGGGCTGCTCGTGCTTCTGGCGAAGGGCTTGGGCGTCGCCTATCTCGCCGCCGCCGCCGTCGGCTTCCTCGCCGGCATGGCGGTCGCCTATCTGCTCAGCATTTCCGTCGTCTTTCGCGGTCGTCGCCATCTCCGCCCGTCGCTGGAGCTGGCGAGCTTTGTCGCCATCGGCGTCGCCGGTCTGGCGCTGAACCAGTTTCTCATCTGGACGCTGGTGTCGCGCTTCGGCCTCGACGTCGCGCTCGCCAAGGCGCCGACGGCCGGCGCGGTGTTTATGTTCAACTTCCTGGCGCGGCGCGCGCTGCTGTTCGCTCCGCGCCCGGCCGCCTGAGGCTCGCGTGCGCGCCGAACCCTTCCGCCTCTCGCCCGGCGCGGCGCCCGTGCCGGCGGCGCTGAACGCGGCGGTCGCGGCGCGCCTGATCGTCGTGACGGCGATCTGGCTGCTTGGCCGTCCCTATGCCGGCGCCGCCGGAGACGCGCTCATCTACCTCGGCCGCGCCCTCGCCGATCTCGATCCCGCCGGCGTCGGCGCCGATCCGATGTTCCGGCTCGACGGACAATCCCGGTTCAGCCTGTTCGCGCCGCTCTATGCCCGGCTTGTCGGATGGGTGGGGCCGTCCGACGCGGTGCGCCTCGTCTCCGGCGCGGCGCTTCTGGCCTGGTTCGCCGCTGCGGCGCTGCTGGCGGCGCAATTGACCCGAGGGCGGTTGTTCTGGGCGAGCCTCGTTCTGGTCGCCTGCCTGCCCTACGCCTATGGGCCCGCCTTCGCCTTGCAGTTCGGCGAGCCTTTGGCGATTCCGCGTCCCCTGGCCGAGGCTTTTGTGCTGGCCGGGCTCGCGGCCGGCCTGGCCGGTCGTTTCGCCTGGGCTCTCGCGGCCATGATCGCCGCGGCCGCCTTTCACCCGATCATGGCCCTGCCGGGGGCGCTCGCGCTCTACGTTCTGATCTGCATGCGCGACCGCCGCTGGATGGCTCTGGCGCCTTTGGCCCTGGCGGCGTTGCTCGCGGCGGCCTTTGCCGGCTTGCCGCTCGTCGATCGCCTGGCGACCCGGATGGACGCCGAATGGCTCGCTGTGCTGTCGACCCGCAATTTCTATCTCTTTCCGCGCCTGTGGCCGATGGAGGCGTGGGCGACGCTCGCCGCGCACGCCGCCACGCTCGCCGTGGCGGCGGGGCTGACGCGGGGCCGCGCGCGCGCGCTGCTGCTCGCCGTTCTGGCGATTGGACTCGGCGGGGTGGCCGTCGCCGCGCTGCTTGGCGACCGCATGGCCCTCGTTCTGATCGCGCAGGCGCAAGTCTGGCGCGCCTCCTGGCTGTCGGCCGCCCTGGCGGCGCTGGTCGGCGCGCGCGTCGCCGTCGCCCTATGGGCGGGCGGCGCCTCGGGTCGCGCGGTTCTGGCGTTGCTGACGCTCGCCTGGGCGCCTGGCGAGCCGACGGCGTCGCTCATTGGCGCCGGCCTGGCGGTGGCGCTGCGGTATACGCCTTTCGGGCCGAAGGCCGTGTCGCCACGGCTCGTGTGGCTTCTGTGGCTCGGCGTCGCGCTGTTCGTCGTCAAATGGCTGGCGGAAGGCGTGTTGTTCCTTCCCGCTTTGATTGCGGCGGACCAGCCGACGCCGTGGGCGCGGCTCGCCAAAATGCATTTTCAGGCGATTCCGCTCGCCGCGCTGGCCGTGTTCTGGGCGATGCGCGGCGACGGCGCGGCGCCGCGCGCCGTGCGGCTGGCGGGAGCGGCGGTCCTGGCCGTCGCCGTCATCGCGTTGTGGACGCGGCCGCTGGCCCCGGGGGAGCGCGCGGAGACGATCCGGCCGCCGCAGGATTGGGCGCGTCTCATCGCCTCCGAACCCGGCCCGATCTTCTGGCTCGGCGGCAATGGCGAGCCCTGGTTGTGGTTTGGCCGCGCCAACTGGCTCGCCGACGTTCAGGGCGCCGGACTTGTCTTCTCGCGCCCGCAAATGGCGATCTGGAGCGAGCGGACCCGTTTCGCGCTGGAAGCCGGGTTGGCGCGCGACACGATGCTGGATTACGCCGCGCGCGCCACGCGTTGGCCCGAGTTGACTCCGGCGGCGCTGGCGCGGCTGTGCGCGCGCCCCGACCGCCCGGCCTGGATCGTGGCGCCGCAAATGCGCGGCCTCGCTGACGCGCGCCCGCTCGCCGTTGCGGTCTGGACGCCGAATGACGCCATTTACATGCCCGGCCCGGACGGAAACCGGAGCCGGATCGACTCTTTCGTGGTCGCGCGTTGCGACGCGGACCCATCCACGCCTCCCGCCATGGGCTCCCGATGACTTTCGCCTCCCCGTCTCTCTGCCCCGCCGCCTCGCGCCGCCCGCCGTCCCTCATGGTCGCTTCCGTGGCGATCGCGCTCCTCGCCGCCGCCGTCGTGTCCGCGCCCATGGCCGGCGCCGTGTGGAGAACCGGACTCTTCGCGGATTCCGACGATGTCATGCGTCTCGCGCAGGTGCGCGATCTGATGCAGGGGCAAGGCTGGTTCGACATGACGGCGCGACGGCTCGACCCGCCGCAGGGCGTCTTCATGCACTGGTCGCGGGTGATCGACGCGCCGCTCGCGGCGTTGATCGCGGTCTTCAATCTGTTTGTCGCGCCCGAGACCGCCGAGCGTCTCGCGCGTCTGGTCTTTCCTTTGGCGATGCTGGGCGCGCTGTTCGCGGCGATGGCGGCGGCGGGACGCCTGCTCGTCGGCGCCCGGGGCGTTTGGGCGGGTGTGCTGATCGGCTTTCTCGGCGGCCCGATGTTCGGTCAGTTCCAGCCCGGGCGCATCGATCATCATGCGCCGCAGATCGTGCTGCTCGTGGCCGCATTCCTCGCCATGGCCGCCGCTTTCGATGCGGCGCGCGCGCGCCTCGCGGCGCTGGCGGGCCTCGCGATCGCCGCCTCGCTCGCCATCAGCCTCGAGAATCTGCCGTTCATCGTTCTGCTCGCGGCGGCGCCGGCACTGGCCTTCGTCCTTCGCGGCGAATCCGCGCGCGGCCTCCTGTTCTGGTTCGCGACGGGTCTCGCGGCCGGATTGCCGGCGCTCTATGCGGCGACCATCGCGCCCGGGCGCTGGGGCCTGGCGTCTTGCGACGCCCTGTCGATCGCGCAATTGGCGCCGGCGCTGGCCTATGTCGCCCTCTGTTTCGCGCTGGCGCGGTTTGCCCCGAGGCTGACGACGGTCGCGGCGCGTCTTGCGGTCGCCGCCGGCGCGGGCCTCGCCATCCTCGGCTGCTACGCCGCCGCTTTTCCCGATTGCCTCGGCGATCCGCTCGTCGCCACCGATCCGCTCGTGCGTCAGGTCTGGCTGTCTCAGGTGCGCGAGGCGATGCCGTGGACGCGGCTGGCGCGGCTGCAGCCGGACGAAGCGCTGTCGCTCGCCGTTCCCACTGGCCTGGGTCTGTTCGCCGCCGCCGCGCTGGCCACGACGGGCGCCGGCGTCGCGCGGGCGCGATGGGCCTTGCTCGCGGCTTTGATCCTCGCCGGGCTCGCGCTGGGCGCCTGGCAGATTCGGGCGTTCTCATCCGTCCTGCCGCTCGCCGGCCTCGGCGTTCTTGGCGGCGTTTCGGCGCTGGCCGACCGCGGCGCTCGCCGCCACGCGCTGGCCGGCGGCCCGCTCGCCATGCTGGCGCTGCTCATCGCCGCCTCGCCGATCGGCTGGACGATCGCCGCCGCGCCCGGCGCGCCGGCTGAAACCCCGGTCGAACCGCGCGCCGACAAGATGGCGTGCTTCAGCCCCGGGAACGTGCGGGCGCTCGACGCGCTGACGCCTGGCCTCGCCCTGACCCATATCGACGTTGGGCCCTTCGTGATCGGCCAGTCGCGTCATTCCGTGCTGGCGGGGCCGTATCACCGCGATAACCACGGCAATCGCGCGATGATCGAGGCGTGGCGCGAGCCCGAACAGGCGGCGCGCGCGGGGCTTGTCGCGCTGGGCGTGCGCTATGTGTTCTTTTGCCCCGGCGCTTCGGACGCCGCGACGCTGGTCGGCAATCACGCCGACAGCCTGATGTCGCGTCTTGAAGCCGGTCGCCCGCCCGCCTGGTTGATCGAGGCGCCGCTCGCGGCAGGGCCCTATCGCGCCTATGCGATCGCGCCCGACGCGGCAAAATGACCAAGAGTTAATTTGAAACAGCCCGCGCGACGCACTACCCCTTACATATGCGAATTTTTCGCGAGGGAGTGCCGAACATGAAATCAGGTCTCGTCATCGCCGCCCTGGCGCTCGGTCTGGGCGTCGTGCTTCCCGTCGCCGCGCAGCAACCCGGTCCGCCGCCGGGCGCCGGCGGCTGGGCGCCGCCCCCGCCCATGGCGGGCCCCAACATGCCCCCGCCGATGGGCGGCCCGATGATGGGCATGGGTCCGGGCATGGGCGGTCCCTACATGGGGCCTGGACCGCGCGGCCGCTGGGCCGATGTCACGCCCGAGCAGCGCGAAGCCTTCATGGCCATGCGCATCGCCAATATCAAAGCCGCGCTGCGCCTGACGCCGGAGCAGGAGAAACTTTGGCCGGCCGTCGAGACCGCGATGCGCGAGAGCGCCGCGGCCATGTCCGAACGCGCCAAAAAACGCGCTGGGCAGGGCAGGCCCGCCGATCCGATCGCCGCGCTGCGTCTTGGGGCGGAAAACATGACGGCGCGCGGCGCGATGATGACCCGCATGGCTGATGCGGCTGCGCCGCTCTACGCCAGCCTCAACGATCAGCAAAAGGCGCAATTGCCCCGTATCTTCCGGCGCATGGGCCATGGCGGCGGCAAACACATGCGCATGATGCGCGAAGGCTGGGACGGCCCGAATATGGGCCCCGGCGGTTGGGGCGGCGATCATCATCGCGGCTGGTGGAACCGCGACTGATCTTTCGCGTTCATTCCACGCTGGACTTGAGAGACCCGGCGGAACCTCTGATCTGCGGCCCCGAAAGGGGCCGCTTTTTTGGCGTCGCCGCGAAAAAAAACGGCCGGATCGCTCCGGCCGTTTTGCGATTGCGCGCGAGGCTGGCGAGGATTATTCGCCGCCCTGCTGCTGCTGGGCTTCGGCCGCCGCCTTGGCCTCGGCCTTTTCCTTGGCCTCGATGTCCTCGCCCGTCTGCTGGTCGACGACGCGCATCGACAGGCGCACCTTGCCGCGATCGTCGAAGCCGAGCAGCTTCACCTTGACCTTGTCGCCTTCCTTGACGACGTCGGTCGTCTTGGCGACGCGCTGTCTGGCGAGCTGCGAGATGTGGACGAGACCGTCCTTGGCGCCGAAGAAGTTGACGAAGGCGCCGAAATCGGTCGTCTTCACCACCGTGCCGTCATAGATCATGCCGACTTCCGGATCGGAGGCGATGGACTTGATCCAGGCGATGGCGGCCTTGATCGAATTGCCGTCCGAAGAGGCGACCTTGACGGTGCCGTCGTCCTCGATGTTCACCTTGGCGCCGGTCTTTTCCACGATCTCGCGGATGACCTTGCCGCCGGTGCCGATGACTTCGCGGATCTTGTCGGTCGGGATCTTCAGCGTCTCGATGCGCGGCGCGAACTCGCCCAGCTCGGCGCGGGCGCCGGTCAAAGCCTTCGACATCTCGCCGAGGATGTGCAGACGGCCGCCCTTCGCCTGGGCGAGCGCGACCTTCATGATCTCCTCGGTGATGCCGGCGATCTTGATGTCCATCTGCAGCGAGGTGACGCCGTGCTCGGTGCCGGCCACCTTGAAGTCCATGTCGCCCAGATGGTCCTCGTCGCCGAGAATGTCGGAGAGCACCGCGAAGCGCTCGCCTTCCAGAATGAGGCCCATGGCGATGCCCGCCGTCGGCCGCTTCAGCGGCACGCCCGCGTCCATCAGCGCCAGCGAGGAGCCGCAGACGGTGGCCATGGATGAGGAGCCGTTCGACTCGGTGATCTCCGAGACGAGGCGGATCGTGTAGGGGAATTCAGCCTGCGTCGGCAGCATCGGCCGGATGGCGCGCCAGGCGAGCTTGCCATGGCCGATTTCGCGGCGCTTCGGCGAGCCGACGCGGCCGGTCTCGCCGACGCTGTAGGGCGGGAAGTTGTAATGGAGCAGGAAGCGCTCCTTGTAGGTGCCCTCGAGCGAGTCGACATATTGCTCGTCCTCGCCCGTGCCGAGCGTGGCGACGACCAGCGCCTGCGTCTCGCCGCGCGTGAACAGCGCCGAGCCATGGGTGCGCGGCAGCACGCCGACCTGCGCCAGAATCGGGCGCACGGTCTTGACGTCGCGTCCGTCGATGCGCACGCCGGTGTCGAGAATGTTCCAGCGCACCACCTTGGCCTGCAGGTCGTGGAACACCTCGCCGACCATCTGCTTGTCGAACTTCGGCGCCTCGCCGTCGGTCAGGGCGGCGTTGACTTTGGCCTTGACGGCGTCGACCGCGGCGTAGCGCGCCTGCTTGACGGTGTTCTTGTAAGCTTCGCGCAGCTCCGCCTCGGCGATCTCCGAAACGGCCTTCTCGACCGCCGACTTGTCGACCGCGACGAGATCGCGCGGCTCCCTGGCGGCCTTTTCGGCGAGGCGGATGATCGCGTCGATCACCGGCTGGAAACCGCGATGGCCGGTCATCACCGCTTCAAGCATCGTCTCTTCCGAGAGTTCTTTGGCCTCGGATTCGACCATCAGCACCGCGTCGCCCGTGCCGGCGACGACGAGGTCGAGATCGGAGGTTTTCATCTCCTCGATCGTCGGGTTGAGCTTGACCTGACCGTTGATATAGCCGACGCGCGCCGCGCCGACCGGACCCATGAACGGCACGCCCGACAGGGTCAGCGCCGCCGAGGTGGCGACAATGGCGAGAATGTCCGGATCGTTTTCCAGATCATGCGACAGCACGGTCACGATGACCTGGGTGTCATTGCGGTAGCCGTCCGGGAACAGCGGGCGGATCGGGCGGTCGATGAGCCGGGAGACCAGCGTCTCGCGCTCGGAGGGACGGCCCTCGCGCTTGAAATATCCGCCCGGAATGCGGCCGGCGGCGAACGCCTTTTCCTGATAGTCGACGGTGAGCGGGAAGAAATCGACGCCCGGACGCGGCGTCCTGGACGAGACGACCGTGGCGAGGACGGTTGTTTCGCCCCATGTGGCGAAGACGGCGCCATCGGCCTGACGGGCGATGCGGCCGGTTTCGAGCGTCAGCTTGCGCCCGGCCCAATCGAGATGTTCACGGTGAATTTCGAACATGTTTTGGCTTTCTGAGTGTCGGCGGCGGGCGGCGCTTTCAGAGCAAGACGGCGAGACGCTGCGCTTTCGCAGCGTCCGGCAATCCTGCCCTCGGGCGGCAAGCCTCGCGGGCCTGAACGGGCGGCGGCCCCATGCCGCGCGCCGTGAGCGGGGCGCCTCGCGCGCCCCGAAGTGCGTGAAGCCGGACCCGAAGGCCCGGCTTGACCTGTCTTAGCGACGAATGCCGAGGCGCTCGATCAGCGAGCGGTAACGCGGCTCGTCGTTGCGCTTGACGTAGTCGAGCAATTGACGACGCTGCGAAACCAGCTTGAGCAGGCCGCGGCGCGAATGGTTGTCCTTGACGTGGCTTTTGAAATGCTCGGTCAGGTTGACGATGCGCTCGGTGAGAATGGCCACCTGCACTTCCGGCGAACCGGTGTCGCCCGCCTTGGTCGCGTAGTCCTTGATGAGCGCAGCCTTGCGCTCGGCCGTGATCGACATCGGAATGTCCTTCTGGTTCGATGTTCCGGAGCGGTCTGTTCGGGACCGATCCTCGGGAAATCCGCTGCTTCGGGCCGGGCCGGGATGTCGTCCAGCGCGGTCGAGACAAACGGTTCGCCCGCGAGATATCGCGGGCGTTGCGAGCGCTTATACACGAAAAACGCGGAAACGCCAGAGCCGATCCCGCTTCGGGCGAGGCGACAAAATCGGGGTCGCGCTGTATTTGTCATTTGTTTACCGCATTTCACGCATTCATGCGGGCGGAGCCCGCAGGAGACAAATGCCGGACACTGCCCGCCTGTCACGCATCGCGCTCACCGCGGCCATCCTGACCGCGGCCGGCGGCGGCGCGGCGTATTGGGCGCGGCGCGCGGCGCCGGAGCCACCGCGCGCCGCGACGCCGGCGGAGCGAACGGTTGAGGCGGCGTCGTCGGAGGCGGCGTCTTCACCCTTCGGCGATTTGCGCGGGGTGCTGCGATCCGAATGGCTTGACGCCCGCGCGCCTGAGGCGCCGCGCTCGCCGCTTGTCGTTCTCCCGGTTGAATCCCCGGCGGCCGAATCCGCGCCGGCCGAGACGCCGCCCTTGCCCTCGGACAAGCCGCAGCCGCTCGATTTCGATGCGCCGCTGCCCGCCCCGCGCCCGCGCGACCTCGCCGCCGAGCCGCCGCCGCCGACGCCGCCCGCGCGGCCCCGCGATCTGCCGACGATCGTCGCGGCGCTGCCGCCGCCGGCCGCGCCGCCCGCGCCCGGCGCTCTGGCGCCGGCGGCCTATGCGCCCGCCACCTTGACGCCGACCGAGGACAAGCCGGTGCTCACGCCGCCCCCCGAGCCCTCCGGGGAGTTCCGGCGCGGCGGCCAGGTCTTCATCCGCATTTACAAGAAGGAGAGCGAGCTCGAGGTCTGGATGCGCAAAGGCGGACGTTTCGCGCTCTACAGGAGCTTCCCGATCTGCGCTTTCTCCGGCAAGCTCGGGCCGAAGGTGAAGCAGGGCGATCATCAGGCGCCGGAGGGCTTCTACAACGTCTCCGCGCGGCAGTTGAACCCTAAGTCAGCCTATCATCTCTCCTTCAACGTCGGCTTCCCCAATGCGCTGGAGCGCCAGAAACGCTGGTCCGGCTCGGCTCTGATGGTGCACGGCGACTGCAAGTCGGTCGGCTGTTACGCCATGACAAACAAAGGCATCGAGGAGATTTACGCCCTCGTCGAAGGCGCTCTTCGCGGCGGCCAGCGCGAGGTGCCGGTGCATATCTTCCCGTTCAAAATGACTCAATCGAACATCGAGAGCGAAACGAAGGGCGGCTTCTTCTCGCGCGGAGAACATGCGCAATGGGCCGATTTCTGGCGCAATCTGAAGGAAGGCCACGACATTTTCGAGCAGACGCGCGAGCCGCCGCAAGCCTACGCCTGCGCCGGCCGCTACGCCTTCAACGGCGCGGGGCGCGCCTGCGCCCGCATCGCCGGATGGTGAGCCCGCGAAATCCGCGTCAGAACGCCAGATTGAAGACGCGGCTCGGCACAAGCTCGCCATGGCGCACCACGCCGAAGGCGACGGGCGCGCCGCCGCAGGCGGCGTAGACGTCGGCGCCCTCGGGCGGCGCGTCGCGGCCGCGCAGCAGGATCGACTGGCCGCGCCGCAACCGTGCGGCGGCGTCGCGGTCGACGACGACGCAATCAAGTTCGCTCAAACCCGCCTCGACGCTCAGCATCGCCTCGAACGCCCGCTCGGGCGCGTCCATGAGCGCTTGCAGATCAATGGCGTCCGCCTCCAGAAACGGCCCGACGCGCGTGCGCCGCAACGCCGTGACATGGCCGAGGCAGCCGAGTTCGCGGCCAAGATCGCGGGCGATGGCGCGCACATAGGTTCCCTTGCCGCAGCGCGCCTCCAGAACGGCGTCCTCGGGGCTGAACGACACAAGGTCGAGCGCGTGAATTTCGATCGGGCGCGCCGTCAGCTCCACTTTCTTGCCGTCGCGGGCGAGATCATAGGCGCGCTCGCCGTCGACCTTGATCGCCGAGAAGGCGGGAGGAACCTGCATGATCGTTCCGGTGAAGCGCGGCAGCGCAGCGAGCACGGCCTCGCGCGTCGGCCGCGTCGCGCTCTCGCGCACCGGCTTGCCCTCGGTGTCGTCGGTGTCGGTCTCGACGCCCCATTTGACGGTGAAGCGATAGGCCTTTTCGCCGTCCTGGACGAAAGGAACGGTCTTCGTCGCCTCGCCGAAGGCGACGGGCAGAATGCCGGAAGCCAACGGATCGAGCGTGCCGGCATGGCCTGCTTTTTTGGCGTTGAAGATGCGCTTGAGCCGCGAGACGGCGTGCGTCGAGGTCATGCCGACCGGCTTGTCGAGAACGAGCCAGCCGTCGACCGGAACGCGGGTGGAGCGGGGGGCGCTCATTCCTGGTCGCCCTCCGGCTCGTCGCGCTTGAGATCCTGCGCCACCCTGGGCGAATGCAGCAGCGCGTCGATCTTCGCGGCGTTGTCGAAACTGTCGTCGACGCGGAAGCGCAGCTCGGGCGCATATTTGAGATTGATACGGTGGGCGATCTCGCCGCGCATGTATTTCCTGTGCCGGTCGAGCGCCGCGATCACCTCTTTCTCGTCCTTGCCGCCGAGCGGCATGACATAGAGGGTGGCCAGCTTGAGGTCGGGGCTCATCTTCACCCGGGGCACGGTGACGACATGGCCGTCGAGCACCGGGTCCATGATGGCCCCGCGCGACAGCATGTCGGCGGCGGCGTGGCGGATCAGTTCGGCGACGCGCAGCATCCGCTGCGACGGCTCGCCGCTGGTGTTATGATGGGCTCTGGACATCACTGGCCTCCTGAAGGGCGTCGATCTCGGTCATCCGCTGCGTGAGCCATTCTGCGAAAGACCGCATGTCGTCCGCATCGGCGAAGGCCCGCAGCGGCAGGATGACCCGGTCGATCCGCCCGATCTGCGTGAAAACATGGGTCTCCGTCACGATCGGCCATTGCATCTGCGCGAAGACATAGGTCTGCGTCCGGCCGTCTTCCGTCACGGCGAGGCGATCGGCCCGAATATCGACGCGCGTCTCGCCTTGCGGAAGCGCCCGGCGGCCGATGACGCGGCGCTTGTCCAGCCGGAGCACCCACGCGGCGAGGCCCCAGGCGAGCGCGATGGCCCCGAGCAGCCCGGCGAAATGGTGCAAGGCGGAGGGCTCGTCGCCGAAAAACACCTCCTCCGCGAAGGCCCACAGGCCGCCCGCCAGCGCCGCAAAAGCCAGCACGACCCAGCGCCGCCAGCCCGCGTCCTCGGCCGGCAGGTTCTCGAAGGCCGCGATATCGTCGCGGCCAAGCTGGAACCGCAGGCTCCGGATCGGCGCGGCGTCGTCCTGCGGCAGGCGGGTGTCTTCCGGCATCGCTTTCAGAACTGCCTCACCCATGCGCCCGAACGCCCTCCGGCCGGCGAGACGGGAGGGCCTGCCGGGAAGCGGAGCAGGGCTTATATCAATCGCGCCGCGCCGCACAAGTCCCGGGCCGGCGGTTCAGGCGCCGGCCGGCATGTCCGGATCGACGAGACCGTGCAGCCGGTCGGCGGCGGTCTGCGCGTAGCGCAGCAACATCTGTCGCCGCGTCGCCGCCGCCAGTCGATGCTCCGGCGCCTCGCGCAGGATGGCCGCGCCATAGGCGTCGGCGAGAATGAGGCCGGCGTCTTCCGGCATGATCCCGGCCGGCACGCTCTCGGGAATAGCGAAAAACAAACGGTCGCAGTGCGCCCGATAGTCCGGCCACTTCATATCGACGCGGAAATCCGCGATCGACGATTTGATTTCCACGATCAGCAACGAGCCGTCGGGGCCAAGCGCCACCAGGTCGGCGCGTCGACCGTCGGGCAGGGACAATTCGGTCACGGTCGAGTAGCCGAGCGCGCGCAGCAGCCGCCGCGCCCCGCGCGCCACCAACAGGGCGGTCTGCGACTGGCGCCCGTCGACCGGCGCCTGGATATCCGCGAGTCGCGCCATCAGGCCCTCGCGTCTTCCAGGATCATCCGCGCCGCCTTTTCCGCGATCATCATCGTCGGAGAATTGGTGTTGCCCGAGGTGATGCGCGGCATGGCCGAGGCGTCGGCGACGCGCAGGCCCGCGATCCCGCGCACGCGCAGCCGCGTGTCAAGCACGGCGGAGGGATCGTTGTCCGCGCCCATTTTCGCCGTGCCGACGGGATGGAAAATCGTCGTGCCGATGTCGCCCGCCGCCTTGATCAGGTCGGCGTCGCTTTGCAATTGCGCGCCGGGCCGGAATTCCTCCGGCCTGAACCGCGCCAGCGCCTTCGCGGCGCACAGGCGACGCGCGAGGCGGATCGAATCCGCCGCCACGCGGCGGTCCGCTTCCTCGCTCAGATAATTCGGCCGGATCGCGGGGGCGGCGCGGAAATCGCCGCTCGCGACATGCACGCTGCCGCGGCTGGCGGGCCGGAGATTGCAGACGCTGACGGTAATGGCGCCAAAATCGTGCATTGGCTCGCCGAACTTGTCGAGCGACAGCGGCTGCAAGTGGAATTCGACATTGGGTGTGGCGTATTCGGCGCTGGAGCGGGCGAAAATGCCGAGCTGCGACGGCGCCATGGCCAGAGGCCCGCGTCGGCGGAAGGCGTAGTCGACCCCCATCATCGCCCGTTTCCACAGCGATTGGTAATCGACATTCAGCGTGCGCGTGTTCGACACCCTGAAGATCGGCCGCAATTGCAGATGGTCCTGCAGATTTTCGCCGACGCCCGGCAATTCGTGACGAACCGCGACGCCGTGGCCGGCGAGGATGTCGCCGCGCCCGACACCGGACAATTCGAGAATCTGCGGCGAGCCGATGGCGCCAGAGGCGAGAATCACCTCGCCGCGCGCTTTCGCCTCGGCCGATTGACCCTCGCGCATGTAGCGCACGCCGGTCGCCCGCTTGCCGTCGAACAGGATGCGCTCGACCTGCGCGCCGGTGACAAGCGTCAGATTGGGGCGGTTCAGCACAGGTTTCAGAAAGCCGCGCGCCGCGCTCCAGCGCCGGCCGGTCTTCTGGTTCACCTGAAAATAGGCGGCGCCGAAATTGTCGCCCGTGTTGAAGTCCTTCGTTCGGGGAATGCCGATTTCCTCGGCCGCGTCGAGCACGGCGTCGAGAATCTCCCAGCGCGAGCGCGGCTCCTCGACGCGCCATTCGCCGCCGGCGCCATGGAAAGCGTCCGCGCCGGCGTAATGGTCCTCCATGCCCTTGAACAGGGGCAGCACGTCGTCCCAGCCCCAGCCTTCGAGGCCGAGGCGCCGCCAGCCGTCGTAATCGGCGGCCTGCCCGCGCAAATAAAGCATGGCGTTGATGGCCGAGCAGCCGCCGATGACGCGCCCGCGCGGATAGTTCAGGGCGCGCCCGTTCAGCCCCGGCTCGGTCTGCGTCCTGAACATCCAGTCGGCGCGCGGATTGCCGATGGCGAACAGGTAGCCAACGGGAATGTGAAACCAGATCCAGTTGTCGCGCCCGCCGGCTTCGAGCAGCAGCACGCGGGTTCCGGGATCGGCCGAAAGCCGGTTGGCCAGCACGCAACCGGCCGAACCCGCGCCGACGATGACATAATCGAATTCCATGACGCTCCCCTTCGGCGCTTCGGCCTGTTCAGGGAATGATGCCGGCTTGCATGCGCGCGTTCAATGCGGACGTTCGAGGCTCTGCCCCAGCGCTTCGACGATCTCCCCGACGCCTTGCAAATGCGGATTGATGCGCAGCGCCATCTGGAACGCGGCGCGCGCCTCCTGCAGATAGCCGCGCCTCAGGCAGATCTGCGCGAAGCCGGACACGGCGCCGAAATGGCGCGGCTCGAGCGCCAGCGCGCGGGCGATGTCGTCGACGCTGGCGTCGTCGCGCTTGTCGAGAAAGGCGAGCGTCGCCCGCTTGTTCCAGGCTTCGGCCCAGTCGGGATGGTCGTCGATGAGCCGGTCGAGGATCGGCAGGGCGAGATCGCGCTCGCCGGCCATGATCGCCTGCGTCGCCGCCGCCATTGAGGCGCAGGCGCGTCGGTCGTCATGGTCGATCCAGATCGCCTGGATCAGCTCCTCGATGTCATCGGGCTCGCGCGCCGGCCGCGGCTGGCCCAACTCGTCGAAAAGGGCGTCGAGCCGGCGCGGCGCGCCGGCGTGCGGCCGGAGCTGGGGCAGGCGCATCACCTGCGCGAAAACCGCGTCGATGCGTTGACGGTTCGGGCTGCGTCGCGCCATGACGACCCTCGTTGGCTGGCCTGGCGTCAGTGCTCGATGATTCCCCGTTCGATCAGCCGGGCGATCACCTCGTCAGCCGATTTTTCAGCGGATTCGCCGCCGCGCGCAAGCACGATTTCCGCCGCCTCGGGGCGCTCGTAGGCCTGATCGACGCCGGTGAAATTCTTGATCTCGCCGGCCAGCGCCTTTTTGTAGAGCCCCTTGGGATCGCGCGCGATGCAGGTTTCGATCGGCGTATCGACGAAGACCTCGATGAACTCGCCGTCCTCGACCATCTCGCGCACCAGCCGGCGTTCGGCGCGGAACGGCGAGATGAAGGAGCACAGCGCGATCAGGCCGGCCTCGGTCATCAGCCTGGCCACCTCGCCGACGCGGCGGATGTTCTCGACGCGGTCGGCGTCGGTGAAGCCGAGATCGCGGTTGAGGCCGTGGCGCACATTGTCGCCGTCGAGCAGGATCGTATGCGCGCCGCGCGCGGCGAGCCGCGCCTCGACGATATTGGCGACGGTGGACTTGCCGGCGCCCGACAGGCCGGTGAACCAGAGGATCGCCGGTTTCTGGTGCTTCAGCGCCGCGCGCTGCGTCTTGCCGACCGTCAGTTCCTGCAGATGCACGTTGGTGGCGCGCCGCAGCCCGAAGGCGATCATGCCCGCCGCCGCCGTGGCGTTGGTGAAGCGGTCGATCAGGATGAAGGCGCCCGCATCGCGGTTCTCGGCGTAGGGGTCGAACGCGACCGGCGCGCCGGCGTTGAGATTGCAGAAGCCGACCTCGTTCAACGACAGCGTCTTGGCCGCGTGTTTGGCGAGCGTGTTGACGTCAAGGCGATGCTTGAGATCCGTCACGGTGACGGGCAGCAGCCGCGCCCCGATTTTCATCAGATAGGAGCGGCCGGGCAACAGCTTGTCATCGGACATCCAGATCAGATGCGCAGCGAACTGATCGGCGACCTGGGGACGGTCCTGTTTGGCGGCAAGAAGATCGCCGCGCGCGATGTCGACCTCGTCGGCGAGCGTCAGTGTCACGGCGTCGCCGGCTTCGGCGCGGGCGAGATCGCCGTCGGCGGTGACGATGCGCGTCACCTTGCTCGTCCGGCCGGAGGCGGCGACGACGATCTCGTCGCCCGGCGCGATCGCGCCCGCCGAAATCGTGCCGGCGAAGCCGCGGAAGTCGAGATGCGGCCGGTTGACCCATTGCACCGCCATGCGGAACGGCCGGTCGGCGCGGTTGTCCTCGACATCGGCCGCTTCGAGATGCGCGAGCAGATGGGCGCCCCTGAACCAGCGCGTGCGTTCGCTGGCGCTCGACACATTGTCGCCGAAGCGCGCCGACATCGGAATCGGCGTGATCGAGCGGAAGCCCAGCGGCGCCGCGAACGCCTCGAAATCTGCGACGATCTTGTGAAACGTCGCCTCGTCGTAATCCACCAGATCGATCTTGTTCACCGCCAGCACGACATGGCGGATGCCGATCAGCGACACAATCGTGGCGTGGCGGTAGGTCTGGGTCAGCAGGCCCTTGCGCGCGTCGACCAGAATGATGGCGAGATCGGCGTTGGAGGCGCCGGTCGCCATATTGCGCGTATATTGTTCGTGGCCGGGCGTGTCGGCGACGATGAAGGCGCGCTTTTCCGTCGAGAAATAGCGATAGGCGACGTCGATGGTGATGCCTTGCTCGCGTTCGGCCTCCAGCCCGTCGACCAGCAGCGCGAAATCGATGTCCTCGCCGACCGTGCCGTGCTTTTTCGAATCGCGTTCGAGCGCGGCGAGCTGATCGTCGAAGATCAGCTTCTGCTCGTAGAGCAGACGGCCGATGAGCGTCGACTTGCCGTCGTCGACGGAGCCGCAGGTGAGGAAGCGCAGCGTCGGCAGCGCGCCGCGCGCCGATGCGGGTCTGGTCTCGGCGACGCTCATCAGAAATAGCCCTCGCGCTTCTTCTTCTCCATCGAGCCGGATTCGTCGTGGTCGATGAGTCGGCCCTGCCGCTCCGATGTGGTCGAGGCCCGCATTTCGGCGATAATGTCGTCGAGCGAGGCGGCGTCGGAGTGGATCGCGCCGGTCAGCGGATAGCAGCCGAGCGTGCGGAAGCGCACTTTCTCCATGCGCGGCGTTTCGCCGGGCAGCAGCGGCAAGCGCTCGTCGTCGACCATGATGAGCGAGCCGTCACGCTCGACAACCGGCCGCTCCCTGGCGAAATAGAGCGGCACGACGGGGATTTCCTCCTCGGCGATATAGTCCCACACGTCGAGTTCGGTCCAGTTCGACAGCGGAAACACCCGCATCGACTCGCCCGCTTTGATTCGCGTGTTGAACAGGCGCCACAGCTCCGGGCGCTGGTTGCGCGGATCCCAGCCGTGCTGCGCCGAGCGATGCGAGAAGATGCGCTCCTTGGCGCGGCTTTTCTCCTCGTCGCGGCGCGCCCCGCCGAAGGCGGCGTCGAAGCCCCATTTGTCGAGCGCCTGGCGCAGACCCTCGGTCTTCATCACCTGCGTATGCACGGAGGATCCGGATTCGACGGGCGAGACGCCGCGTTGCACGCCCTCCTCGTTGATATGGATGAGCAAATCGAGCCCCAGCCGCGCCGCCGTCTCGTCGCGAAACGTGATCATCTCGCGGAATTTCCACGTTGTGTCGACATGCAGCAGCGGAAACGGCGGCTTTGCCGGAAAGAACGCTTTCATCGCAAGGTGCAGCATGACGCTGGAATCCTTGCCGATCGAGTAGAGCATTACCGGATTGCGGAATTCGGCGACGACTTCGCGCAGGATGGCGATCGCCTCGGCCTCAAGCCGGCGGAGATGGGCGGATCTGGATTTCACAGGAATTTCCGTGTGACGAATTAATTCACATTACCGATAATATTATCTTTTTTGCACTGCAAAAGCAATGCGTGCGAACGCCGCGCGGACAAGCTCAGCCCCGCGCCGCGATCGTCGCCACGCCTTCGGCCATTCCATGTATGAAATGAAGGCCATAGAGCCGGTCGAGCGCGCCGCTGGCGGCGATGTCGCGCGGCGGGCCGTCGGCCGCGACGCGCCCCGCGCCAAGCGCGACGATCCGGTCGGCGTAGCGCAGGGCGAGGCCGAGATCGTGCAGCACGGCGATGACGGCGCCCCCGGCGCGGGTCCGGGCGGCGAGCATCTTCATCACCGCCATCTGTTGCGCCGGATCGAGCGAGGCGACCGGCTCGTCGACGGCGAGCAGCGGCGCCTCGACCGCCAGCGCGCGCGCGAACAGCACGCGCGCGCGTTCACCGCCGGACAATTGCGTCACGGGCCGGTCGGCGTCCTCCCCGAGGCCGCAATCGGCCAGCGCGCGCGCCACCGCTTCCGCATCGCGCGGCGACAGCCGGCCGCCGCCGCTGTGCGGCGTGCGCCCCAGCGCGACGATCTCGCGGACGCTGAGGCCCCAATGGATTCGCCCGCCTTGCGCCAGATAGGCGATGGCGCGCGCCCGCTCGCGCGGGGCCAGCGCGTCCAGGGCGCGGCCGCCGAGGCGCACCGCGCCTTCGCAGGCCTGCAATCCGGCGAGGGTGCGCAGCAGCGTCGATTTGCCGGCGCCGTTGGGGCCGATCAACGCCGTCAGTTCGCCTTCGCGCAGCTCAAGCGAAACATCGTCCAGGATGACGCGGTCGGACGTCGCCACCCGGACATGATCGAGTTGCGCCGCGCTCATGAGGCATCGTCCGGGAAGGCGGCGCGCCGCGCCAGAATGAGCCACAGAAACAGCGGCGCGCCGATGAGCGCCGTCACCACCCCGACCTTGATTTCAGTGGCGGAGGGCGCGAGGCGCACGCCGATGTCGGCCGCCGTCAGCAAGGCTGCGCCGATCACCGCCGAGGGCAGGAGGATGCGCCCCGGATCCGCGCCAACCAGCGGGCGCGCCAGATGCGGCGCGACGAGGCCGACAAAGCCGATGGCGCCTGACACCGCGACGCCGGCGCCGACGCCGATCGCCACGCCCGCGACGCTGAGCCGCCGCAGGCGCGCGACGTCGACGCCGAGGCTCGCCGCTGTCTCCTCGCCGAGCGTCAGGGCCCGATAGCCCGGCGCGCAGCGCAGCAGCAGCGCCGCCGAAAGGGCGAGGAACGGCAGCGCCAGCGCGACATGGCGCATCGAGCGGTCCTCGAAGGAGCCCATCAGCCAGAACACGATCTCCGTCACCGCGAAGGGATTGGGCGAGAGATTGATGGCGAGCGAGGTCGCCGCCCCTGCCAGGCTCGACACGGCGAGGCCGGCGAGAATCAGGGTCACCAGCCCGGCGCCGCGCCGCGCCGCCAGCAGGATCGCCACAACGGACAGGAACGCTCCGGCGATCGCCGCCGCCGGCAGCGCCCAGGACAGCGCGTCGGCGAAGCCCGAGTAAAGCGCCAGCACGGCGCCAAAGGCCGCAGCCTGCGGCGCGCCGAAAATCGCCGGCTCTGCGAGCGGATTGCGCAACAGCCCCTGCATCGCCGCGCCGGACAGGCCGAGGCCGGCGCCGACGCCGAGCGAGAGGATGAGTCGCGGCAGACGAATGTCGCGGACGATCAGGCCGTCGACGCCTTCGCCCGAGACGAGGCCGCGCCAGACGTCCGCGAGCGTCAGCCCGGCCGGGCCGATCGCGAGCGCGGCGACGGCGAGCGCCGCGACGACGGCGAACGCCGCCGCCGCGCGCGCGCGCGTCTCACCAGGTCGTCCTGAGGCCGGCGTAGAAGGAGCGTCCGGGCGTGGCGTAATCGCGAATCTCCTCATAGCGCGCGTTGGTCAGATTCTCGACCCGCGCGAAGACGGCGACATTATCCGAGATTTTGTAATCCGCCCGCATATCGAATTTGGCGTAGGCCGGCATGCGAACGCGCGAATAGGGCCAGTCGTTGCGGATGTCGGCGCGGGCTCCCACGAAGGTGGCGCGGGCCTCGATCTCCAATCTGTCGAGTCCGCTGTAGATCAGGGAGGCGGCGCCCTTGTTGCGCGGCCGCCGCAGGATCGACAGGCCTGTCGTCCTGTCCTCGCTGTGCAGGTAGGTGTAGCTCGCCCGCGCTTTCCATTCGCCGGGCGCCAGAATGGCGTCGGCCGAAAGTTCGGCGCCGCTCGTGGAGGCGCGCCCGACGTTGAAATAGCAGCCGTTGGGCTGCGTCGGTCCGCAGCCGGCATAGGCGAAATCGATCAGATTGCGGTAGCGGTTGGCGAAAGCTGTCGCCGACAGTTTCACCGCGCCGTTCATCAGCGTCTGATCGACGCCTGCATCGACGCCGATATTGTGCTCCGGCCGCAAGCCAGGCGTGCCCCAGTCGCTGTAGCGCTGGAACAGCGACGGCGCCTTGGCGCCCGTGCCGACGCTGGCGCGCAGCTTGGTTCCGGTCTCGTGCAGGTCATAGGCGGCGGTGGCGCGCCAGGTCGGGAAACTTTGCCCGCCGACGACGGAATCGACGCGCCCGCCGAACGAGATATGCAGCCGGTCGCCGGGCGAGACCTGATGCAGCGCGAACAGGGAGTTGGTCGTCTGGGCCCGGTCGATGCGCGGATGGCCGACGGGCGACGCCGCGAACCAGTCCTCGGAGGTTTTGGCGCCCTCCTGTTCGCTGCGCGCGCCAAAGATGAACAGGCCGTAGGCGCCGAGCCTGACGTCGCCCTGATATTCCGCGCCCACTCGGGTTCCGCGATAATGGAGGCGGCAATCCCACGACGCCCAGGTCGCGGGATCGTAGCAGCTCTGCAACTGGCTCGTGGCGCGGTCCGTCAGGCTGCCAAAGGCCGTCAGGCTGTGCTTGTAGCGGCCGCCGGACAATTCCTGCGTCGCCTTGACATGCCCCTCGGCAAAGGTCTGGCGGGAGCGGTCGAACGCATTGTCCTTGCCGGCGAAGCCCCACCACGCGCCCGGATTGTCGAGGCGCAAATCGCTCCGCCACGCCGCCGCCGCCGCTTCCAGCGTCACGCCTTCGCCGGCGTTCCAGACAAGCCGGCCATTGGCGCCGAATTTGTTCGCCGGATCGCGTTCGAGCTTGCGCGGCGCGCCCGACGTGATGCGGCGGATGCGCTCGCCCCAGGCCGAATGGCCGTCGGTATGCAGCGCCCCGAAGCCGAAGGCGTAGGACAGGTTGTCCGTGCCGCCGCTCACGGTCGTGCGCGACGAAATCGTGCCGAAGCTGCCGGCTTCCGTCGTATTCGTGACGCGCGGCGCGCCCTTGCCCTTCTTCGTGATGATATTGACGACGCCGCCCATCGCGTCCGAGCCGTAGAGCGCCGATTGCGGCCCGCGCAGCACCTCGATGCGCTCGATGTCGGTCGCCAGCATCGCGCCGAAGTCGAATTCGCCGCCGATGGCGCTGGGGTCGCCCGCGCGCACGCCGTCGATCAGCACCAGCACCTCATAGGGGCGCGAGCCGCGAATGGAGGCGTTGCTGAGGCCCGCCGGGCCGCCTTGCTGCGTGATGTCCATGCCGGGCACGTCGCGCAAGGCGTCGGTCAGCGTGCGCGCGCCGTTGCGGGCGATATCCTCGCCCCGGACGATGGTGACGGCGCTGCCGGCTTTCTGCACAGATTGCTCGACGCGATTGGCCGAGACGACCACGTCGAGCGGGCGGGGGGCGGCCTCCTGCGCGACGGCGAGGGAGACGAAGGCGAACGAGGAAACGCCGGCCAGAAGGCCGGAGACGCGCGCAAGGCGCACGGAGAGCGTGAGCATGGAGACGAGCCTTTCCACCGTCCCACCGACGGCGTAAGAGTTGCGACAGACGCAGGCCGGTCTCCTGGCTCGCGGGTCGTCGCCGTCTCCCGCCTTCCCAACGGCTTTCGCCGCCAGTGGCGCGGTGGGAGGAGGCTCGCCGCTTACAGTTGCGGGGGCAGCCGCGGCATTGGGATGTCTCCCGCACCGCATTCCCGTTTCACCCCGGATCGCTCCGGGGAACCAACGTCGGGCGAATTCATAGGCTCTCGCCGACGCCCGGGCAATCCGCTATTGGGGGAAAGCGTCGTTCTCGCGCCACTGTTGCAAATGCGTCATGTGCTCGCCCTTCTCGTCCTCCTCTGCGCGCCTGGGCTTGCCCGCGCCGATCCGCCGCGCCGCGTCGTCTCCGCCAATCTCTGCGCCGACCAATTGCTGCTGGCGCTGGCCGATCCGGAACAGATCGTCTCGCTGAGCCCGCTGGCGCGCGATCCCGCCATCTCGTTCCTGCATGAGCGCGCGCGCTCGTTTCCGGCCAATCGCGGCCATGCCGAGGATGTGGCGCGGGCGCGGGCCGATCTCGTCCTCGTCAGCCCGTTCGACAGCCGTCACATGCGCGCTCTGCTCGAGGCGCGGGGCGTCGCCTTCTTCGCGGTCGAGCCGTGGACGAGCCTCGCGGACGGCCGCGCCCGCATCGCGGCTTTGGCCGAACGGCTCGGACACCCCGCGCGCGGCGCCGCGCTTATCGGGGAGATTGAAGCGTCTCTCTCCCGCGCTCGCGAGGCCTCCCCAAGGGCGATGACCGCGCTGGCGCTGGAGCGGCGCGGTTATCTGCCCGGCGCGGCCAGCCTCATCGTCGATGCGGCGCGCGCGCTCGGGCTCGTCGAACTGTCCGGCGCGGCGGCGAAGGGCGGCGAGGGCTTCATCGGCCTTGAAAAGTTGATCCGCCTGCGGCCGGATGTTCTCATCGTGTCGGACACAGCCGGCGGGGTCGAGGATCAGGGTCAGGCCTTTCTCGTCCATCCGGCGCTCGCCGCCGCCTGGCCGCCGGCGCGGCGCCTGGAGGTTCCAAGCCGCCTGACCCTGTGCGGCGGCCCCTCGACGCCGGCGATGATCGACGCGCTGGCGGCGGAAATCCGCGCCAGGATGAAATGATCGCGCGCGCTCAGAAGCGGATATCCGGCGCCGGCGCCGGCTTGATCCGGCGCGGCAGCCCCGCCGTCACCTCAACCACGGCGTCGCACGCCTGCGCCAGCGCCTGATTGGCGCGCCCCTGCGCGTCGCGAAAGTCGCGCGCCAGCCGATTGTCCGGCACGATGCCGAGCCCAACCTCGTTCGACACGAAGATCACCGGGCCGGCCAACGCGGGGAGCGCGTCCGTCAAAGCCGCGATCGCGCCTTCGGCGTCGCGGCCCGCCAGCATCAGATTGGCGAGCCAGAACGTCACGCAATCGACCACGACGATGCGATCTTCGGCGCAGGTCGCGGCGAGCGCTCCGCCGAGATCCAGCGGCGCCTCGACGAGACGCCAGCGCGCGTCGCGCTCCGCCGCGTGACGGGCGATGCGCGCCGCCATCTCGTCGTCGCCGGCCTCGGCGGTCGCGATCAGCCACGGCGCGCGCGGCGAGGAGTCCGCGAGGCTTTGCGCCCAGCCGCTTTTGCCCGAGCGCGCGCCGCCGACAACCAGCAGGGACCGTGGGGAGAGGAAGGTCATCGCGCCTCAGTGCCAGCGCGCGGCGGCGCGCGCAACCCCTTCAAGCCCGCCGTGCGCCATGCTACGCACAAAGCCGAGCGCCAGCCGGGAGCCCGCGTCATGAATCCGATTTTCGCCGATCTGCCGACCACGATTTTCGAGGTCATGTCGTCGCTGGCGCGCGATCTCGACGCCATCAATCTCGGTCAGGGCTTCCCTGACGATCCGGGGCCTCAGGACGTGCGCGCCAGGGCCGCCGACGCCGTGCTCAACGGCTATAACCAATATCCGAGCATGATGGGCGTGCCCGAACTGCGTTCGGCCATCGCCGCGCACTACAAACGATTTCAGGGTCTCGACCTCGACGCCGACCGGGAAGTCCTCGTCACCTCCGGCGCGACCGAGGCCATCGCCGCCTCGATCTTCGCCATCGTTCGCCCCGGCGACGAGGTGGTGCTGCTGCAACCGATGTACGACGCCTATCTGCCGCTGGTGCGTCAGGCCGGCGGCGTTCCGAAATTCGTCACGCTGAAGCCGCCGCACTGGACCTTCGCCGAGGACGATCTGGCGGCCGCGTTCTCGCCGAAAACGCGCGCCGTGATTCTCAATAACCCGCTCAATCCGACCGGCACGGTCTATGCGCGCGAGCAACTCGAACTGCTGGCGAAATTCTGCGTGCAGTTCGACGCCATCGCCATCTGCGACGAGGTCTGGGAGCATGTCGTCTTCGACGGACGTCGCCACGTCTCGATGATGGAGTTGCCACAGATGCGCGAGCGCACGGTGAAGATCGGCTCGGCGGGAAAAATCTTCTGCCTGACGGGCTGGAAGGTCGGCCTTGTCGCCGCCGCGCCGCCCATCCTGCGCGTGCTGGCGAAAGCGCATCAGTTTCTCACCTTCACCACGCCGCCCAATCTGCAGCACGCCGTCGCCTACGGACTGGCCAGGGACGACGCCTGGTTCGCCGCCATGCGCGCGGATTTGCAGAAGAGCCGCGATCATTTCTGCAAGGGACTGGCTGAATGCGGTTTCCCCGTCCTGCCGAGCCAGGGCACCTATTTCGTCAATGTCGACCTCGCCGGCGTCGGCGTGCGGGACGACGCGGCCTTCTGCATGAATCTGGTCAGGGAGCATGGCGTCGCCGCCATTCCGGTCTCCGCCTTCTACGCCGAAAACGCCGTGCGCAGCGTCGTGCGCTTCTGCTTCGCCAAGAAGAACGCGACGCTCGACGCCGCTCTTGAGCGGCTGCACAAGGTTTTCCGCCGCGCCGCCTGACCGCGAGGGCTTTCATGAAGAAATTTCTCTCCGCCGCCTTCGCCCTGCTTGGCGCCGTCGCCGCGCAGGCGCAGGACAGGGTCGTCAACGTCTATAATTGGTCGGATTATATCGACGCGCGCACGCTCGACGAATTCAGCCGCGAGACCGGGATCAAGGTGGTCTACGACACCTACGATTCGAACGAGATGCTCGAAACCAAACTGCTGGCCGGCAAGACCGGCTATGATGTCGTGTCGCCCTCCGCCAGCTTCCTGCAGCGCCAGATACAGGCGGGCGTCTACCAGAAGCTCGATTTCACCAAACTGCCCAACGCCAAAGGGCTGTGGCCCGAGATCAACGCGCGCCTCGCCGTTTACGATCCGGGCAATCGACATGCGGTGGACTATATGTGGTTCACCACCGGCGTCGCCTTCAACGTCAAAAAGGCGAAGGAGCGCGTCGGCGACGCGCCGCTCGACACCTGGGACATGATTTTCAGGCCGGAGAATCTGCGTAAATTCGCCGATTGCGGAATTTATATCCTCGACAGTCCGGAGGATCTCTTCACCACCGCGCTGAACTGGCTGAAGCTCAAGCCCGACAGCAAGAACGCCGACGACATCCGGCGCGCCGCCGATGTGCTTGTCGCCATGAAGCGCAACGTCAAGAAATTTCACTCGTCCGAATATATCAACGCGCTCGCCAACGGCGACATCTGCCTTGCCGTCGGCTGGGCCGGCGACAGCTTTCAGGCCCGCGATCGCGCCCACGAAGCCAATAACGGCGTCGAGATCGATTTCGTCATTCCGCGCGAAGGCACGCTGATCTCGCTCGATTCCTTCGCCATCCCGAAGGACGCGCCGCATGTGGCCGAGGCGCACGCCTTCATCGATTTCATGCTGCGGCCGGAGATCGCCGCGCGCAACACCCGCGTGACCAAGTTCGCCAATGGCGTGATCGCGTCGAAGCCGCTCGTCGACAAGGATATTCTCGCCAACAAGGCGATCTATCCCGATGACGCGATGATCGCGAAATTGTTCACCGCCACGAGCAACGATCCCGCGACGCAAAAGATCGTGACGCGGGAATGGACGCGCGTGAAGACGGGCAGATAGGACTCGCGGGCGAGATCAGCCGAAACGGAAGGGCACGTAGTCGCGCGTGTCCGATTCGACGAGAAGCGGCCGATCGATGGGCGGCGCGGCGCGCTGCGGGCAATTCGGCCGCTCGCAGATGCGGCAGCTGACGCCGATTTGCGCGATGGCGTTTGATTTGGCGTCGACGCCGTCGGCGTAGACGACATCGGCGGCGTAGGAAATCTCGCAGCCAAAGCCGAGCGCGAAATGCCGGGCCGGCGCGAGATGGCTGCCGCCCGATTTGGTCGAGGCGCGCGCCACGCAGAGATAGCGCACGCCGTCCGGCATTTCCGCGATCTGCACCAGCGTCCGGTCCGCCGCCTCGAAGGCCTCGTGCACGTTCCACAACGGGCAGGTTCCGCCGAAACGGGCGAACTGGAACCGTGTCGCCGAGTGGCGCTTGAGGATATTGCCGGCGCGATCAACGCGGACGAAATAGAAAGGAACGCCGCGCGCTCCCGGCCGCTGCAGCGTCGACAGGCGATGGGCCACCTGCTCGAAGCTCGCCCCGAACATGTGACACAACCGTTCGACGTCGTAGCGCGTCGCCCGCGCCGCCGCCAGAAAGCGCCCATAGGGCGTGACAAGCGCCCCGGCGTAGTAATTGGCGAGCGCCATGCGGGTGATGGCGGCCGCCGAGACCGAGCGGAAGCCCGCCTGCGCGATGATCATCTCGATTTCGCGCGCCTGCTCCTCGAGACCGATCTGATGCGCGATCTGAAATTGCCGCGAGGCGGGGTCGAGACCGTCCCGCAGCCGCAGCACGCGCGCGGCCCGGTCGTAGCGGCGCATGAACTGCGATTCCGGCGCCACCCGCTCATCTTCGACGCGGACGGCGTGATGGCGCAGCAGATAGTCGGCGAGCTGCCGCGCGCGGCCTCCCTCCGTCGCCCCGAGGCGCTCAGACAGCCCCTCCGCGGCGCGGTCGAGATCGTCGAGGTAATTGTTGCGGTAGTGAAAGAAGTCGCGCACTTCCTCGTAAGGCAGCAGCGCGTCGCGATCGCGCTCGACGCCGCTGCGGCTCGAGGCGAAGGCGTCGTCGAGCACCTGCATCCGCTCGTTGGCGCGGCGGAAGGCGAGATGCAGATCGAGCATGGCGTGCGCCAGCCACGGAATGTTGGTGGCGATGAGTTTCAGATCCTGCGCGTTCGGCGTCAGCCCGGCGAACACCGGGTCGGCCAGCGTCTCGCGCAGATCGCTGGTCAATCGCTCGGTGTCCTCCTCGGCGAATTCCGACAGGCTCACGGAGAAGTTCTGCGCCAGCGACAACAGCACCGCCGCCGTCATCGGCCGCTGGTTGTTCTCCATCTGGTTGAGATAGGAGGCCGAAAGCCCGATCCGCTCGGCGAACGCGGCCTGAGTCATGGCTTGCTGCTCGCGCAAACGGCGGATTTTGGAGCCGGCGAACAATTTCCTGCGCATGACAACCTTGCAAAATTGCGAAGATAAAATGCAAAATATTTGCAAATGAACCATTTTCCGCGAGATTCGTCATCAGAATTTCGCTATTGCCTCCCTCCAAGGACAGAGAGGCGGTCGCAGGTCATGAGTCACGGCCCATTCAATTCCAACGAGATCACGACCTCCGGGGCCTCGTCAGCGCTGCTTTCGGAGCACGCCCGCCGCGAAGCGGTTTCCCCTTGCCTGATTGTGGTGCATCCCACGCCGTTGTTGCGCCGCGGCGTCGCGGCCGCGATCGCCGACGCCGGCCTGGCCCGGAGCGTGGTTGGCTTCAGCGATCTGGCCAAGGCCGCCGAGGCCCTTGCCGGCGCGCGCGCCGGCGACGTGATTCTGATTGACGCGCCGATGTGGCAGCATGCGCGCGCCCGCGATCCGGGTTTGGTCATCGCCGAGCGCGGCGCGCGCCTGGCGCTGATCGCCAGTTCCGATTTTCCTTCGACGCGGTTGCAGGGCGTGCGCGGCGTTTGCGGCGTCATCTGTTGTGATGTGTCGCCGCAAGCCATGGCGCAGGCGGTCGTCGACCTCGCCGCCGGCCGCGACGTGTTTCCGAAGACTCACGCCACAGGCGCCGCCTCGGGACTGGCGCGCCTGTCCAACCGTCAGTTCGAAATTCTTGAATTGATGACCCGCGGGCTGCTCAACAAGCAGATCGCATGGGAACTCGGCCTGACCGAAGGCACGGTCAAGAGCCATGTCTCGGCCATTCTCGAGAAACTCGGCTGCGACCGCCGCACGCAGGCCATCGCCGCCTTCATGCAGAGCTTCGGAATCGCCGGGCGCTCGCTGACGGCCTGAACGGCGCGTCGTTCGACCTGGCCGGCGCCGACGGGACTCAGTCCGTCAGCATCCGTTTGAGCAATTCCAGCTCTTCCGACAGTCCGGTATCCGTCGCCGACAGCCCTTCGATCTTGCGCACCGCATGCAGCACGGTCGTGTGGTCCCGCCCGCCGAAGCGCCGGCCGATTTCCGGCAGCGAGCGCAAGGTGAGCACTTTCGCCAGATACATCGCGATCTGGCGCGGCCGCACCACATTGGCGGTGCGCCGCGACGACAGAATGTCGGCGCGGCTGACGCTGTAATGCGTCGCCACGAGCTTCTGGATGTCCTCGATGCGGACTTTCCTGGGTTCGCGGGTGCGCACAAGATCGCGGATCGCCGCCTCGGCGGTCTCGACCGTCAGCGGTTCGCCCGAGAGAGTGGCGTGGGCGAGCAGGCGGTTGACCGCGCCATCAAGGTCGCGCCCATTGGTCTGGATCGCGCGGGCGACATAGGCCACGACGGCCGACGAAGCGGTGAAATCGTTCTGGATGATCCGCGCCGCCGCGATGCGCGATTCGAGAATCTTGACGCGCAAGGGCTCGTCGAGAGCGGTCATGTCGACGCACAGGCCGCCGGCGAGGCGGGAGCGAACGCGCTCTTCGAGGCTCTCGAGATCGGCCGGCGCGCGATCGGCGGCGACCACCACCTGGCGCCCGGCGTCGATCAGCGCATTCAGCGTATGCCCGAACTCATGCTGGATCGACTTGCCTTGCAAAAACTGGGCGTCGTCGATGACCAGCACGTCGATGGCGCGGAGCTTCTCCTTGAAAGCAATCGTATTTTGCGCCTTCAGGGCGGCGACGAAGCCATACATGAATTTCTCGGCGGTGAGATAGGTGACGCGGCGGCCGGAGTCGGCGGCGGCATGCGCGACCGCCTGCACCAGATGCGTCTTGCCGAGCCCGACCGAAGCGTGGATGTAGAGCGGGTTATACAGCAGCGGCTGGCCCGGCTGATGCGTCGCCACGCGTTGCGCCGCCGCATGGGCAAGCTGATTTGAGCGGCCGACAAGGAAATTGGCGAAAGTCATGCGCCGGTCGAGGGGCGATCCGCCCAGGGCGTCGCTCTGAAATTCGCGCGGGGCCTCGCGCGCCGGCGCCGGCGCGAGCGTTGGCGGCTGAACGGCTTCGGCTATCGTCCGCGGCCGATCGACGCGCGCCGGCTCCGTCTCGGCGATGCGCAGGGCGGGACGGGGCGCGGCGGCCCGGGCCGAGCTGCGCAACGTCAGCGCCACGCCGGTCACGTCGGCGAATTCATCAGCGAGCGCCCGCCGCAGACGATCCGCGTAATGCGCCTGGATCCAGCTCTTGAGGAAGCGGGTGGGCACCGACAAATGCGCCAGCCCGGTTTCGATCGCTTCGAGTTCGAGCCGCCCGAACCAGGAATTGAAAACTTCCTCGCCCAATTCGGCCCGCAGACGACGACAAACGCGTCGCCAGGCGTCCTGAAGATCGGACCCGGAGTGCAGGGGGAGAGATTCGCGCCGCGCGGTCAACATTATCGCCTTCGTCTTTGGGTCGCCCATCGCCGACCGGGCCGGACGCATGTCGCGCGGCCACGGTCGGAACGAGATGGAAAGGGAGGTCAGTTCCGCGGCGGTCTGCCGTCGGCGAAGACGCAAGGGAAGGAATGCGGCGCGCGCCGCGTCTGCAAATCAAAGTTCATGCCGCCCTCCTGCGGAACGAGGTTCCGCAGCCCAATAAGTTGCCCGTTATTTCGTGACCGCCAATAACGCTTCGCAAGAATGAGGCATCGTCGACAATATCAACAGAAACCAAACTTTTACCCGACAATGGCGTGTCTCTTGAATCGGTATCGCAAAAATAACGCAAATGCCGAGAGCGACATTCCTGCCGTTTTGTATTTCCAATCTCTTGCGGAAGCGGTCATTGACCGTGAAGTGACCCTACACAGGCCGCGCCAAACCCGCAACTCGACTCTGCGCCGGCCTCGGGCGCATTCAGGTCCGTGTCGCCGCGTTTCTCGACTTGACCTCTGTAAGTCGCTGATTCCGTGACGCCTCGCGTCACGCCGCCCGCCCGTGGCGCCGCGCCCGTCCGACTCGCTCTCGTCTGTCGACAGGCAAATCCGCCAATGTCAAGCCCCCGAAATCCGCAGCCCCCAGGGTCTTTGCCGCCAAGCCGTTGAATCGGATTGTTTTTGCCTGAGCGGCCCAAAGCGGGACACGAAAAAGACGCAGGCGTGGCCGCGAAGCCGACATGCGACGTTTAGCCCGATCGCCGCGCAACAAAAAACCCGGCGCTGGGCCGGGTTTCAGATCGTTCGCGGATGCGAGGCCTCAGCCGGCGGCCAGCGCCTTCACCCGGACGGTCAGGCGCGACACGGTGCGCGAGGCGGTGTTCTTGTGCACGATGCCCTTCTGCGCGGCGCGCATCACCAGCGGCTCGGCGTTCTTCAGCGCGGCGGTCGCGGCGGCGGCGTCGCCCGAGGCCAAAGCCTCCTCGACCTTGCGCAGATAGGTGCGCATCTGGCTGCGGCGCGAACGGTTGACGGCCGTGCGGCGTTCGATCTTGCGGACGGCCTTCTTGGCCGAGGCGGTGTTTGCCATGGAACTCGATCCCCGAGGGAAAGCGGCGCCGCAACAGGAACGAGGCCGCAATAAAACGGTTGGCCGACGTGAACGCCGGCCGATGCCGGGCTTATAACCGCGTCCCGCCGCCGCCGTCAACGCCTTCCGCGCGCTCAGCGCCAAAAATGCGCCAGCCATCCGGCGAAGGGCTGGCCGGGCGTCAGCGCCAGTTTCATCGCCAGAACGAGGCACATGCCGATCAGCAGCGGCCGCACCAGCGCCGCGCCGTTGCGCATCGCCGCCCGCGCGCCGAGTTGCGAGCCGACGAATTGCGCCGCGCCCATCGCCAGCCCGATCGCCCAGACAATATGACCGCCGAGCGTATAGAAGAGGAGCGCGACGACATTGGAGGAAAAATTGGCGAGCTTGGTGCGTGCGGTGGCGCGGATCACTCCGAAACCCGCCAGGCCGACGAAGCCGATCATATAAAAGGAGCCGGTGCCCGGCCCGAAAATCGCGTCGTAAAAGCCGACCGCCGGCAGCGCGGTCAGATTGAAGACGCGCGGGCTCATCCGTCGATGTGCGTCGGCGTCGCTCATGCGCGGCGACAGCGCGAAATAGAGCGCGATGGCGCCGAGCGCGACCGGCAGGGCCATGGCGATCATGTCGCCCGGAACGAGCGGCAGAGCCAGCGCGCCGATGAGCGCGCCGAGGCCTGCGTAAACCGCGATGGGCCAGGTCTTGCGCGGATCGATGAGGCCGGCGCGCAGGAACGACCAGGTCGCCGCCGCCGAGCCGAACGTGCCGTTGACCTTGTTGGTGGCCAGCGTCGCCAGCGGATCGAGGCCCGCCAAAGCCAGAGCCGGAACGGTGATCAGCCCGCCGCCGCCGGCGATGGCGTCGATGAAGCCGGCGACGAAGGCGGCCGCCATCAACGCGCCGAGCGTTGTCAAATCAAGCGTCGTCAGCTCGACGGCGAGGCTCACCGGTGCTTGAAAACGGGCGGGCGTTTGTCGATGAAGGCCTGCATGCCTTCCTTCTGGTCCTCCGTTCCGAAGACCGAATGGAACACGCGCCGCTCGAAGCGGACACCCTCGGTCAGCGTCGTCTCGAAGGCGCGGTTGACGCAATCCTTGGCGAGCATGACGACAGGCAGCGACAGCGTGGCGATTTTCTTCGCCGTCTTCAGCGCCTCGTCGATGAGCTGATCGGCCGGCACGACGCGCGAGACCAGGCCCGCGCGCTCCGCTTCGGCCGCGTCCATCATGCGGCCGGTCAGGCACAATTCCATCGCCTTCGACTTGCCGACATAGCGCGTCAGGCGCTGCGTGCCGCCGGCGCCCGGAACGACGCCGAGCGTGATCTCCGGCTGGCCGAATTTGGCCGTGTCGGCGGCGAGGATGAAGTCGCACATCATGGCGAGTTCGCAGCCGCCGCCGAGCGCGAAGCCCGCCACCGCCGCGATGATCGGTTTGCGCCGGGCGCCGACGCCCTCCCAGCTCGTGATGAAATCCTCAAGATAGGCGCTCATATAGGTTTTCGGCTGCATTTCCTTGATGTCGGCGCCGGCGGCGAAAGCGCGCTCCGAGCCGGTCAGCACGATGCAGCCGATTCCCGCGTCCTTGTCGAAGCCGAGCAGCGCGTGATTGAGCTCATCCATCAACGGCGTGCACAGGGCGTTGAGCGCCTTCGGCCGGTTGAGCCGGATCAGCGCCACGCGATCATGGATTTCGACGAGAATGTTTTCATAGGTCATCGGACGCCCCCGGAATATGTCGTCCTATGGCTAGCGGAGCCGCGCCGGCTTGAAAAGCCCCGACCCTTCGACGAGCGGCCATATTGGAAAGCGGCGTCCGAACGCCTAAAACCGGCGTGACCTTTTTCCGAACCGGAAGGCGCGATCATGTCAGCCCCCTATTCGCCGATTTTCCCCCTCTCCAGGGATACGACGCCCTATCGCAAGATTTCCGATCAGGGCGCGCGCGTCGAAAAGCTTGGCGACCGCGAGGTGCTGATCGTGCCGCGCGAGGCCATGCGCCTTCTCGCCGAACAGGCGATGATCGACACGAACCACCTGCTGCGCCCCGGCCATCTCGCCCAGCTCGCCAAAATCCTCGACGATCCGGAGGCGACCGCCAACGACAAGTTCGTTGCTTTCGATCTCCTGAAGAACGCCAATATCGCCGCCGGCGGCGTGCTGCCCATGTGTCAGGACACAGGCACGGCCATCGTCATGGGCAAGAAGGGCGTCAATGTCCTCACGGACGGCTCCGACGAGCAGGCCCTCGCCGAAGGCGTTCGCGACGCCTATGAGAAGAAGAACCTGCGCTATTCGCAGCTCGCGCCCCTCTCCATGTTCGAGGAGAAGAACACCCGCAACAATCTGCCGGCCCAGATCGAAATCTATTCGGAGGGCGCGGACGCCTATAAGTTCCTGTTTGTGGTCAAGGGCGGCGGTTCGGCCAACAAGACCTATCTCATCCAGGGCACGCCCTCGATGCTGACGCATGACCGCATGATGGCCGTGCTCAGGGACAAGATTTTGTCGCTCGGCACGGCGGCTTGCCCGCCCTATCACCTCGCCATCGTCATCGGCGGCACGTCGGCGGAACTTAACCTCAAGACCGTCAAGCTCGCCTCGACGCGCTATCTCGACGGCCTGCCGACGCAGGGCTCCGAGAGCGGCCACGCCTTCCGCGACCTGAAGATGGAAGAGGAGATCCACAAGCTGACGCAGAGCCTCGGCGTCGGCGCGCAGTTCGGCGGAAAATATTTCTGCCACGACGTACGCGTCATCCGCCTGCCGCGTCACGGCGCCTCGCTGCCGATCGGCATTGGCGTCTCCTGCTCGGCCGACCGCCAGGCGCTCGGCAAGATCACGAAAGACGGCGTGTTCCTGGAGGAGTTGGAGCGCGATCCGGCGAAATATCTGCCGGCGGTCGAGGACGCCGCGCTCGGCGGCGACGTCGTCGGGATCGACCTCAACAGGCCGATGAGCGAGATCCTCGCCACGCTGACCAAATATCCGATCAAGACGCGCCTGTCGCTGACCGGCCCGATGATCGTTGCGCGCGATCTGGCTCACGCCAAAATTCGCGAGCGGCTCGATCGCGGCGAGCCGATGCCGGATTATTTCAGAAATCATCCGGTCTATTACGCCGGCCCCGCCAAGACGCCGGCCGGCATGGCCTCCGGCTCCTTCGGCCCGACCACGGCCGGGCGCATGGATTCCTATGTCAATCAGTTCCAGGCGGCCGGCGGCTCCATGGTGATGCTGGCCAAGGGCAACCGCGCCAAAGAGGTGCGCGACGCCTGCGGCAAGCATCACGGCTTCTATCTCGGCTCCATCGGCGGCCCGGCGGCGCGTCTGGCGCAGGACTGCATCAAAAAGGTCGAGGTGCTGGAATATCCCGAACTGGGGATGGAGGCGATCTGGCGGATCGAGGTCGAGAATTTCCCCGCCTTCATCGTCATCGACGACAAGGGCAACGACTTCTTCCACGAGCTGAATCTGGGCTGAGAAGCGGGGTCACCCCGCCGGGGTCTCGGCGCCGTCGGGCAGAAGCCGCCGCAACGGCAGCGCCATGCGGCAAGCGGCGCCGGCGGGTTCGCAGGCGAGAGTGACCTCGCCGTCGAGCGCGCGCGGCAGATTGGTCGCGATCAGGCTGGCGCCGAAGCCTTTTTGCGCGTTCGGCCGCGGCGCCGGCCCACCCGTCTCCAGCCAGTCGAGGCGCAGGAGGTCGGCATCGACGCGCCATGCGACGGTCACCCGGCCGTTCGGGTTCGAAAGCGCGCCATGCGTTCGGGCGTTGGCGACAAGTTCGTGAAAGGCCATGGCCAGATTTTGCGCCGCTTCGGGGCGCAGCTTCAGCGCCGGCCCGGACAGCGTGATGCGATCGCCGGTGAGATCGCTTTCCGGGTCGATTTGCGAACGGATCAGCTCTTCCAGATCGGCGCTTTCGTAGGATCTGGCCACGAGCAGGTCGTGCGCCGAGGCCAGACCGCGCAGGCGCGCCTGAAACCGCTGTTCGAAGGCGGCCAGCGACGGCGCCGCGCGCGCGGTTTGCCGCGCGATCGCCTGCACGATGGCGAGGAGGTTCTTCGACCGGTGGCTGAGCTCGCGCATCAGCCAGAACATGCGCGATTCGCGTTCTTTCAGCTCTGTGATGTCGACCGCGCTGCCGAGGGCCGCGGGGCCGTCCGTCTGCGGCAGGATGTCGACGCGCAGCCAATCGCCGCCGGACGCGCCATCGCGGCGCGCACGCATTTCGAATTGCAGCGGGGCGCCTTCGGCGCGCGCGGCCGAGATCCGGGAGGCGAGCGGCGCGCGCTCGGACTCTTCGACCAGATCTTCGAGTCGAAACGGCGGGGCGCGCAGGACGCCGGAATGGGGGTCGCTCACCCGCTCGACGGCGCCGTCGGGCGACAGGCTGAAAACCTGAACCCGCGCGCTGCGCAAGGCCAATTCAAGTTGGCGGTGCGAAAGACTGAGTTCCGCACGGGTGCGGCTGACCTGATCCGACAGGCCGGCGATCTCGCGTGAGGCGCGCGATTCGAATTGGACGCGTCCGGCGGTCTGCAGCAACAGGTCGCGCGTTTGCGCGATGAGGATGAAACCCAGACCCATCACCAGGATCGACACCGTGATCACCAGCATCGTGACGGCCGAGAAGATGTCTGATCGCTGTTGCGCCAGACGGAGTTCGAGCTGTTTTTCCAGCGCATCGGCCGCCGCGCGCGTTTCGATGATGAGCGATTCCGTTTGCGCAGTGGCCGTAACGCCGCGCCGGGGATCGTCGGGCCGCGCGCGCCAGCGTCCGACGTCTGCGCCGATCGCCTGCAAGGCGGCGGCGGCGCGCTCCCGGTAAAGCTGCGCGGCGGCGCTGATCGCCCCGGTTTGCCGCCCGCTGGCGGCAAGCTGGCGCATGTGACCGGAAAACTGATTTTGCGCGCTGTCAAAGACTGAGAGGGCGCCGGCGTCGCGCGTGATGACGAAGCGCCGCCGCGCCGTCTCCGCCTCGAGAACGGCGGTCTGGATGGCTGAAACACGCGCCTGCATGTCCCGTGTCTGGGACACATGAGAGAACGCGAGAAGAATCTGGTGGCGGACGTGAACAGTCGCGACGATGGCGAAGGCCGCCATCAGTGCGGCCATGGCCACCGTGACCATGGCGCTGCGGCTTGCTTGTCGGGGCACGGCGCCCGAGGCGATCGTCTGCGCAAGTTTTCGCATCGCATCGCCTCCGGGCGCCGTCGCGGCCGACCGGATCGTTCGAATCGCGGCCAATCGGCAAAAAGAACGCCCGGGCCGGCTTTGTGTTCCCGCTCAGGAGGCGCTGCGGCCCGCTTTTTCGCCGAAGAACAGGGCCTGGCTCGACAGGGCGGTGACGAGCGAGGCCTGGAACGGCTTGGTGACGAGGTAGGTCGGCTCGGCCCGCTGTCCGGTGAGGAGCCGCTCCGGGAAAGCAGTGATGAAAATCACCGGCGCTTCGACCGATTCCAGCAGCTCGTTCACGGCGTCGATGCCGGAGCTGCCGTCAGCGAGCTGGATATCGGCGAGGATGAGGCCGATTTTCCTGTCGCGGGCGATCTCGATCGCCTCGCGATGGGTGCGCGCCACGCCGACCACGGTGTGGCCGACGTCTTCCATGATCGCCTCCAGATCCATAGCGATCAGCGGCTCATCCTCGATGATCAGCACCTGGGTGGCGACCTGTTCGGCGATTTCCTTGACGGCAACGGCGATGAGCGCGCGCAGGTCCTCGACGCTCCTGTCCAGCACGAGCGCGGCGTCATTCTCGTCGAAACGCTCCATCGCCGTCAGCAGGAAGGCCTGACGGCTCTGCGGCGTCAGCGCGTCGAGACGGCTCTCGGCGATGGACGCCCCGCCCTTCGGCTCCGTGTTGACGGCGACCGAATTCCACATCCGCGTGAACAGGCGATACAACGCGACGCGGGAAGGAAGTTTGCGGTCGAAGCCGCCCGTATCCTCGACGAGCGCCTCAAGCAGCGCGATCACATAGGCGTCGCCGGATTTCTGGGAGCCGGTCAAGGCGCGCGCGTAGCGGCGCAGATAGGGAAGGTGCGAGACGACCTGCTGTGCGATGGACATGCGGCATTCCTCTGGGCGAACCGACGCTGTGTGGCGGCTCAATAACGCGATCCCGCCAAATTGGTTCAAAAGAAACGCGGCGCAAACCAAAATGTCGGAACGAACGCCGGGCGGGCGCGTTGCCGGTTGAAGCCCCATCCAATATTCTGAAGAGCGATGAACAAAAAACCTTCCCGAGAGCAGCCGGCCCAACCTTCCCGACATCTGGATTCAAAGCTCGACGCCATGATCGGCGCAAAGCTGCGGACGTTCTATGATGGTTTGATGGCCGAACCGGTGCCCGAGCGCATCGTCGAGTTGATCGCCAGACTTGACGCCAGGGAGCGCCGCGAGAGCAACGCTGTCGAGACCAGCGAATGACCGGCCCGAACAGGGAATTCACCCGGCAATTGCTCGAGGCCGCGCCCTCCCTGCGCGCTTTCGCCATTTCTCTGACTGGCAATGTCGAGCGCGCCGACGATCTGGTTCAGGACACGATGATGCGCGCCTGGGCGGGTTTCGCTTCCTTCACGGAGGGCACGAACCTCAAGGCGTGGCTGTTCACCATCCTGCGCAACGCTTTTACGTCTCAATTCCGCAAACGCCGGCGCGAGGTCGAGGACGCCGACGGCGAATATGCGGCGATGCTGGTTTCGCCGGCCGGGCAGGAAAGCAAGGCCGCGCTTGACGATATGCGCGAGGCGCTGGCCAAACTGCCCGCCGAGCAGCGCGAGGCCGTGCTTCTGGTCGGCGCCTCCGGCTTTTCCTACGAGGAAACGGCCGAAATCTGCGGCTGCGCCGTCGGCACCGTCAAGAGCCGCGTCAATCGCGGTCGCGCGCGGCTCGCTGAACTCATGTATGGCCCCGATTGGGCCAACGAACTTCGCTGACCTCCAGGCGACGATCGACGCCGCTGCGATCAGGCGGAACTTTTGCACCTCTCTCCCGTTGACGCCGTGAAGCTGACGCCGCGGCGTCGATCATCAGCGGGAGATGAAACATGAATGCGATGCGGGACAAATCGGAAATCGTGCGGGACGACATCGCCGCCACGGCGGAAACGGTTGCGGCGCGCGCCGGTCAGGCCGCCGCCGACGTCGGCGACAAGGCCGCCGCGGCGTCGCAGGCGGCGTTGCGCGAGATCGATCATCTTGTCGCCGCCCTCACGGAGAAGGTCAAATCGCTCGGGGTCGACACCGACCGCATGGCGGACAGGGCGCGCTCCGCCGTCAGCGCCGTGGAGCAGTCTATCATTCGCGAAGTGTCCGATCGCCCCCTGCGGGCGCTCGCCATCGCCGGTCTCGTCGGCCTCGCCATTGGCGCTATCGGCAGGAAATGAGCCATGATCGCCTCACTTGCCGCCCTCGCGGGCATGGAGATCAGGGATATCGCCCGGCGCAATCTGCGCGCGGCTCTTTTCGCCGCCGCCGCCGCCGCCGCCGCGATTGCGGCGCTGGGCTACGCCCTGGTTGGCCTTTCGGCCTATCTGACGGCCATTCATGGCGAAATCGCCGCCCATCTGATGGTCGGCGGCGGGCTTCTGGCCGTCGCGATGATGTTCTGGATCGTAGCGATGGCCGCGCGCCGCGCGCCCGGGCGCAAGGCTGAAAGCGCCGCCGCGCTGATCGGCGCGCCGATCGCCCTGCGGCCTGGCGAATCGCTGACGCCGTCGCTCGGCAGGACGCTGCCGCTGGCGCTGATGGCGGGGATCGTCGCCGGACGCGTGCTGACGCGCAAATAGGGGCGTCCATCATCCGGAAAGCCCCGCTGACCCCGGTTGGCGGGGTCTTTTTTGTTTGAAGGTCAATTGTCTGTATGCCTGCCGAAAATCAAACCAGGAATTTCATGGGGCGCGGAACTAAAATTTTTTCTGGAAGTTATTTTTACAGATCAACATCAGTGACCCGGGATAGGGAATCACAATAAAGAGGACAGGAAATGGGCAATATTATTTACTACGCGCTCATGTTTCTTGTCGTAGCGGTTATCGCGGCGGTTTTCGGTTTCGGCGGTGTTGCCGGCGCGGCGATGAACGGCGCGCAGATGTTGTTCGGGGTCGCGATCGTCCTGTTTGTCGTTTCAGCTGTGGGCGGCATGATCCGTCGGACCTGACGGCGGGGCGTCGCCCGGGGGGCGCCCGGGCGTTCCGATTTTCCCGGACGCCGTCCGATTCAGCGATCGGGGGCGTCCCTGACGCTGTGTGCAACGCATGTCGGACGTCTCTGTCGCCTCGCCGAATATCGAAGACCGCCGTCTCCGGATTCAATTCTGGCGCATGATGGTCGGCTTCTGGCGCGGGCCGACGGCGCGCCAGGCTTGGACGCTGACGCTGGCCCTGCTTGCGCTGATCCTGATCGCCATCGCCGTCCAATACGGCCTGAACCGCTGGAATCGATATTTCTTCGACGCTCTGGAATCGAAGGACGCCGCCACGGCCTCCCGCGCTGTCGTGCTGTTTCTCGGCATCTGCGCCGTGGCCATCCTGGTCGCGGTCGCCCAGAACTGGACGCGCATGACGCTCCAGGCGCACTGGCGCCGCTGGACCACCGCGACGCTGGCCGGACTATGGCTGAAGGACAGGCATTTCTATCAGCTCAGCATCGCCGCGCCGGAAGTCGACGGCCCCGAATTCCGCATGACCGACGATGTCAGGATTGCGGTCGACCCGGTGGTCGACCTCGGCGTCGGCCTGATCAACGCGGCGTTGACCGCCGCGGTCTTCGCGGGCGTCCTCTGGAGCGTCGGCGGCGCCGTGTCGCTCTTCGGGTTTTCGAGTCCCGGCGGTTTCGTCGCGGCGGCGGCGCTCTATGGCGCGGCGAATTCGCTGCTGATGCTGTCGCTGGGCAAGCCGCTGATTTCCGCCACCGCGTCGAAGAACGCCGCCGAGGCGCAAAATCGCTTCGAGCTTGTCCGGATTCGCGAGAACGCCGAATCAATCGCCCTTATCGGCGGCGAGGAGGACGAACGCCGCACGATTGAAACGACCCTCGGATCCGTGCTCGCGCGTTGGGGCGGGGTGATCCGCCAGCAATCGCTGGTCGTCTTTATCGTCCATGGCAACGTGATGCTGGCGCCCGTGCTGCCGCTTCTGATCGGCGCGCCGAAATATCTCGCCGGGGAGATGACGCTCGGCAATCTGATGCAGCTCGCCGCCGCCTTCGTGCAGACGCAGGTCGCCTTCAACTGGCTGGTCGACAATTTTGTCCGGCTGGCGGAATGGCGCGCCTCCGCCGGCCGCGTCGTCGATCTGTGGCTCACGCTCGCCGCCTTCCGGCGCCGCCAGGACAGCGAGGAGCGGATCGCGCGCGTCGGGACCGAAGGCGATGCGGTGGAGATGACCGGCCTTTCCGTCAGCCTGCACAACGGCAAGGTCGTCATCAGGGACGCCGACGCGTCGATCCATCCCGGCGAGAAGGTTTTGATCAAGGGCGCGTCGGGCACCGGCAAGTCGACTCTCATTCGCGCCATTGCCGGTCTGTGGCCCTGGGGATCGGGCCGCATCGCGCTGCCGGCGCGCGCGACGTTGCTGTTCCAGCCGCAGAAGCCCTACATTCCGCTGGGCTCGCTGCGCAACGCCCTGCTTTATCCGACGACGGGCGTCATGCGAGACAACGCCGAAATCGCCGCCGCGATGACGCGATGCGGCTTGCGCTCGTTTATCGGCCGCCTGGATGACGGGGATCGGTGGGACCGCATTCTGTCCGGCGGTCAGCAGCAGCGGCTCGGCTTCGCGAGGCTGCTGCTGCAAAGGCCGGACATCGTCATACTCGACGAGGCGACATCCGCGCTCGATGAAGAGAGCCAGCAGAGCCTGATGGAGCTGTTCCGGCGGGAGCTTTCCGCCGTCACGCTGATTAGCGTTGGCCATCGGCCCGGATTGGAGGAATTCCACGATCGGATTGTCGAATTGGCGCTGAAATCTGATGGCGCGATGATGGTGGAGGCCGATCCGGTCGCGGAAGACAAGCGACAACTGCGCTTTCTCGCCCGCGTTCTGCGCCGCGCCGCGCGGCGCGGCGGCGAGGCGTGAGCCGGGCGGATGCCATTCGCGTCGTGACCGGCTATAAGGACTGCGCCGAACGGGAGAAACACGCCATGACTGCAAGCGAATGGGCCATGCTGATGGCGACGCCCCTGTTCAAGGCGATGGGCCCCGATATCGTTCGCACAGTCTTGCACGCACGCTCCGCCCAGCCGTTCGAGCGCGGCGCGCAAATCTTTCAGCAGGGCGATCCGGCCGATTCCTTTTTCTATATTTTCGACGGATGGGTGAAACTCTATCGCCAGCGCGAGGATGGCGAGGAGGTCGTCGTCACCGTCTGCACCGCGGGCGAGACGTTCGCCGAGGCGGCGATGTTCATGGGCGGGCGATACCCGGTCAGCGCCGAGGCTGTCTCCTCCTCGCGCATCATCCGCGTTGACGGCGCGGCGTTGCGCAAGGCCATCGAGCAGCGGCCGCAACTGGCGTTCGACATGTTGGCGGCGGCCTCGGGCCATCTGCGCCTGCTTGTCGCGCAGATCGAGCAGTTGAAGGTGCAGTCCGTGCCCCAGCGCATCGCCGATTTTCTGCTCAGGCAGGGCCATGTGGAGGCCGGTCCGCTGACGATCGCGCTGCCCTATGAAAAGGCGCTCATCGCCAATCGCCTCGGCATGACGCCGGAGAGTTTTTCGCGCGGGTTGGCGAAACTGCGCGCGCTCGGCGTCGAGGTCGAGCGCGACAAGGTGCGCATCGCCGACGTTTCCAAGCTCACGCGCTATGCGCGCAAGAAGGCTGTCGAAATCTGAGCGCCCCGCGACAAGAAACGGCGCGCCGCGAGGGCGCGCCGATCATGGATTTGATCCGGATATTCAGCGCGCCGCGCCGATCTTGCGGGCGAACTCGACCGCCTTGCCGGCCTGCGCGTGCGGATTGTCGTCGATTCCGGCCATTTTCTCGAAAGCTCCCTGCGGCAGACGATGCGCGATGCCCTTGTGGCACTCAATGCACGTCTTGCCCTGGTCAACGGCCTCCTGATGTCGCTTGCCGGCGCGCGGCTCCTGCCTGGTGAAATCCATATAGACCAGGCTGTGGCAGTTCCGGCATTCCTGACTGTCGGTCTTCTGCATCCGCGTCCATTCGTTACGGGCGAGTTCGACGCGCTTGGCCTCGAATTTCTCCGGCGTCCAGACCGTCTTCATGAAGTGATGGTAGAGTTCGTTCGACGCCTGGATTTTGCGCGCGATCTTGTGCGTCCAGTCCTTTGGCACATGGCAATCCGGACAGGTGGCGCGCACGCCGGAACGGTTCGAATAATGAATCGTCGTCTTGTATTCGGCGTAGACGTTGTCCTTCATCTCGTGACAGGAAATACAGAACGATTCCGTGTTGGTCAGCTCCATGCCCCAGTTGAAGCCGCCCCAGCCGAGAATGCCGAGCGCGACGCCGAGCGTGAGAATCGAGCCGAAAGCCATCGTCGCATGCGGTCGACGAAGGCGATCCCACAGGCGCCCGAAAAAACCTCGCCGGGCCGCCGGCTGGCCGGCAGCGTCTTTATTGGCCGCGTCGGTCATGTCCGCCCCCTCACTTGATCTTGCTCGACGGCGTGAAGGTGTTCTTCACGAGATCGGACGTATCGGCCTGCGGCACATGGCATTGGTTGCAGAACCAGCGCGTGCCGGACACGGTGTCGAGCTGCCGCCCGTCGCGGTCGATGTAATGCGTCATCGAAAGCGTCGGCGCCTGCATCTTGCCGGCGTTCGACCAGTCGTGGCAGCCGAGGCACTGATTGATGCGCCAGTCGATCTGATAGCGGTCGACCTGATGGGGCACCAGCGGCGGCTGCTGCCGGTAGGCGCGATCGAAGCGCTGTTGCGCCTCCTGCTTGGCGATCGGCGCCGCCGGCGCGTCCTGCGTCAAGGGCGCTTCGCGGATGGCGCGCACCTCCTGCGACAGCAAAGGCCCGGCCGCGACGGTGGCGATCATCACGCCGGCGACAGCGGCGATCATGCGTTTCATCATCTCTTCCCCCTTAAATCCCTCGCGTCTGGCGCGTTCAGGCGGATGCTTTCGTCAGGTGTGGCGCGGGCGACTCCCGCGTGTCGAAACGGTGTGAAAACTGGAAGACGTTTTCCGAACAGACGTCGATGCAGCGGCCACAGGCGGTGCAGTCCCGGCCGACGATGACCGGCGCGATCCCCTTGTCGGCGCCGCGCAGGGCCGGCGTGATGACATGCGGCTCGGGGCAGACGGCGTAACAGTCCAGACAATCATCGCAGGCCTCGCGCCTTGGCGCGACGACGCGCACGAGGCTTTTGGAGCCGATGAGCCCATAGGCCGCGCCGACGGGGCAGAGATGCGAGCACCAGCCGCGTCGCGAGACGAACACGTCGAACAGAAACACGGCCGCTACGAGGCCGAACGCCCATGCGCCGCCGAACAAGATCGCGCGGTAGACGGCGGTGATCGGATTGATGAGTTCGAAGGCGATGACGCCCGTCAGCGCCGAGGCGGCCAGCATCGCGCCCATCACGAAATAGCGGGTGTTGGGCTTGGGCTGCCAACCCTTGTTGAGGCCAAGTTTGTCATGCACCCAATGCGCCGCGTCCGTCACCGGATTGATCGGGCAAACCCAGGAGCAATAGGCCCGGCCCGAAACGAGCGCATAGAACGCGATGACGACGCCCGCGCCGATCAGCGCCAGGCCTTCCGGCCAGTGCCGCGCGACAAGCGATTGCGCGAGCATGAACGGATCGGTCAGCGGCAACACGTCCAGCGTCATGCTGGAGGCGAGCGTGCCCTTGACGATCCAGATCCCGAACAACGGCCCGACGAGGAACAGCGCCAGCACGCCGGCCTGCGACAGGCGCCGCAGGATCAGCCATTTGTTCGTCGCCCGGAAGCCCTTGACCCGCCGGGCGCGCGCGGCGACCGGCGCGCGCGCCTTGAGATTGGGGGTGCGGGAGGAAACGGCCGCGTCGGTCATTTCGGCGCCTCCGGCAGACGTTGCGGCAGGCCCTCGACGCCGGGGACCAGCGGCCCGTGGTTCTTTTCCTTCTCCACCCACCCCTTGCGGTAATGTTCGGCCGATTTGGCGCGGGCGAGTTGCAGCGGCAACACCTTGATCGCCGCTTCGGGAAGCACGCACGCCTTCTCGCACTTGCCGCAGCCTGTGCAGGCGTCCGCGTGGACGGTCGGCACGAAGCGCGCGTGCTTGCCCGTGCGTTCGTTGCGCTCGATCTCCAGCGTGATCGCCTTGTCGATGATCGGGCACACGCGATAGCAGACGTCGCAGCGCAGTCCGAGCCAGTTGAGGCAGTTCTCGGTGTCGACGAGCACGGCCGTGCCCATCTTCGCCCTGGTGATGTCCTTGAGGCTGTGCTCGAGCGCGCCGGTCGGGCAGGCCTTGACGCAAGGAATGTCGTCACACATCTCGCACGGAATGTCCCGCGCGGTGAAATAGGGCGTGCCGGCGGCGGCCTTGCGGTCGCCCAGCGCCGCCAGTGTCAGCGTCTTGTAGGGGCAGTCGCGCACGCACAGGCCGCACCGCACACAGGCCGAAAGAAAGGCGCGCTCGTCGGGCAAGGCGCCCGGCGGGCGAATGGCCTCGGGCAGCCGCGCCTGCGCCTCCCGCGCGTGAAGCGCGAGCAGCGAGCCGGCGGCGACCGCGCCCGCGACCCCGCGTCCGGCGCTTTCGAGAAAGCGCCGCCGTTCGGGATCAATTCCGCCTGTGGTCCTGGCCACGGCCTCAACTCCTGCGATGCGTCAGGCGCGCACGACGCGCGCGGCGCATTTCTTGTAGTCGGTCTCTTTCGAGATCGGACAGGTGGCGTCGAGCGTCAGCTTGTTCACGAGTTGGCCCTCGTCGAACCACGGGAAGAAGATGACGCCCTGCGGCGGCTTGTTGCGGCCGCGCGTCTCCACGCGCGTCGTCACTTCGCCGCGTTTCGTCTGCACCTTCACCTCCATGCCGCGCCGCAGGCCGAGGCTTTCGGCGTCGAGCGGGTTCATGAAGATCTGCGCCGACGGATAGGATTTGTGCAGCTCCGGCACGCGCCGCGTCATCGAGCCCGAATGCCAGTGCTCAAGCACGCGGCCGGTGACCAGCCACATCGGATAATCCTTGTCCGGGCTCTCGGCCGCCGGCTCGTACGGCGCAAAGATGATCTTCGCCTTGCCGTCCTTGAAGCCGTAGAACTTCACGCCTTCGCCCGCTTTCACATAAGGGTCGTAACCCTCGCGGAAGCGCCACAGCGTCTCCTTGCCGTCGACGACCGGCCAGCGCAGACCGCGCGACTTGTGGTAGGTGTCGAAGTCGGCGAGGTCATGGGCATGGCCGCGGCCGAATTTGGCGTATTCCTCGAACAGGCCTTTCTGGATGTAGAAGCCCAGCAGCTTGCTGTCGGCGTTGAGCTGATCTTCTTTCAGTTCGGACAGCGGGAACTTGTTGACGACGCCGTTGGCGAAGAGAATGTCGAACAGCGTCTTGCCGCGAACCTCCGGCTTCTTGGCGATCAGTTCCTCGGGCCACACCTCCTCGACCTTGAAGCGCTTGGAGAATTCCATCACCTGCCAAACGTCGGAGCGCGCCTCGCCCGGCGCCGGCACCTGCTGGCGCCAGAACTGCGTGCGCCGCTCGGCGTTGCCATAGGCGCCTTCCTTCTCCACCCACATGGCGGTGGGCAGGATCAGGTCGGCCGCCATCGCCGTGACGGTCGGATACGGGTCGGACACGACGATGAAATTCGCCGGATTGCGATAGCCCGGATAACCTTCCTCGTTCATGTTCGGGGCGGCCTGCATATTGTTGGTGCACTGCACCCAATAGGCGTTGAGCTTGCCGTCCTTCAGCATGCGGTGCTGCAGCACGGCGTGGAAGCCGGGCTTGTCGGGGATGGTGCCTTCCGGCAATTGCCAGATTTCTTCCGTGATCTTGCGGTGCGCCGGATTGCCGACGACCATGTCGGCCGGCAGGCGATGCGAGAACGTGCCGACCTCGCGCGCCGTGCCGCAGGCCGAGGGCTGACCGGTCAGCGAGAAGGGCGAATTGCCGGGCTCGGAGATCTTCCCGGTCAGCAGATGCACATTGTACATCAGGTTGTTGACCCAGGTGCCGCGCGTGTGCTGGTTGAAGCCCATGGTCCACAGGCTCATAACCTTGCGCTTGGGATCGGCGTAGGCCTTGGCCAGCTTCTCCAGCTTCTCCGCCGGCACGCCCGACAGCTCGGCCGTGTATTCGAGCGTATAGGGCTCGACGAGCTTCTCGTATTCGGCGATGTCGATCGGCGTCAGCGCCTCATGCTTGTTGAGATGCGAGGCGTTCTCCGCTTTTTTCTCCAGATCGTGCGTCGGACGCAGGCCGTAGCCGATATTCGTCGCCGTCCTGGTGATGTTGACGCATTTCGCCATGAATTCCTTGTTCACGGCGCCGGTCTTGATGATGTGCCGGGCGATGTAGTTGAGGATCGCCAGATCGGTCTGCGGCTTGAAGGTCAGCGCATTGTCGGCGAGCTCGTAGCAGCGGTGCTCGAAGGTCGACAGCACGTGCACTTCGCAGCCGGGCCGGGTCAGGCGCGTGTTGGTCAGGCGCGACCACAGGATCGGGTGCATCTCCGCCATGTTCGAGCCCCACAGCACGAACGTGTCGGCGTGCTCGAGATCGTCATAGCAGCCCATCGGCTCGTCGATGCCGAAGGTGCGCATGAAGCCGGCGACGGCCGAGGCCATGCAATGGCGCGCGTTCGGATCGAGATTGTTGGAGCGGAAGCCGGCCTTGTAGAGCTTGGAGGCCGCATAGCCTTCCCAGATCGTCCATTGGCCGGAGCCGAACATGCCGACGGCGGAGGGGCCGCTCTTCTTCAGCGCGTCCTTCCACTTCTCGGCCATGATGTCGAAGGCCTGATCCCAGGAGATCGGCGTGAACTGGCCTTCCTTGTCGAATTTGCCGTTCCTCATGCGCAGCAGCGGCGTTTTCAGCCGATCCTCGCCATACATGATCTTCGACAGGAAATAGCCCTTGATGCAGTTGAGGCCGCGGTTGACCGGAGCGTCGGGATCGCCCTGCGTCGCGACGACCTTGCCCGCCTTGGTGCCGACCAGCACAGAACAGCCGGTGCCGCAGAAGCGGCAGGGCGCCTTGTCCCATTTGATGCCGGCGTCGCCGGGCGTCTGGGCGAGCGCGGGCGCGGCCTCGCCGGCGGCGACGGCGAGCGTGGCGGCGGCCGCCGAAGCCTTGAGGACATCGCGGCGCGAAGCGTGGAGGCTCTTGTCGATGGCGTTCATGATGCGCGCGTCTCCATATGTGTCGCCGCCCCGGGCGACGTCTGGTTCTCATCGGATGCGGCGCCGTCGTCGACGCCGTGGAAAACGAGGGCGGCTGAAATCACCCCCGGGATTTGATGGAAGGCCATCAGGCTGTCGCTGGCGTAGCGCCCGGGAACGTCCTCGGCCACCACGACGAAGCGGCCGTCCCCGAACGCCTCGTGAACCTCGACGCCGGGCATTTCCGCCAACGCCGCGCCGATGGCCTCGCGCCGCTCGGGCGCGCCGTGAACGAGAACGCCGATGACATTCGCGCCGCTCATGCCGCTTGCTCCTGTTTCGTGACCGCGATGGCGCCGACAGGGCAGGGCGCGACACAGGCGCCGCAGCCGTTGCAGGCGGCGAGGTCGATGAGCGGCGCCGATCCCGCGACCGCGATGGCGAAGCGAACCGCACCGCGCGGGCAGGCGTCGCCGCAAGCGCGGCATATGACGCCGGCGCGGCCGATGCATGCGCCCGAGACATTGGGGCGTCCCGCCCAGGACGCCAACGCCGCCCGGTTCAGGGCGCCGCGATCGCAGGCGTCGACGCAATCTCCGCAAAAGGTGCATTCGCCGCGCGCGAAATCGATTCGCGCCTTGCCCTCCACGACGCCGAGCACGCCTTCCTCGCAGACAGGGACGCATTCTCCGCAGCCGTCGCAGGAGCGCATAAACACGGCGTCCGCCACCGCCGCAGGCGGCGCGGCGATCGCGGCCGGCCGGCTCCTTCTGAAAAAATCACGGCGCGACAGCGCCGACGCATTCCCACTTGTCATGAGACTTTGCCTGCCTGCACCATGGCGCGCTCGCCTTGACCGAAGTCATTGTGTCGGGATGCGTTGATCTTGATCAAAATTTCAAGACGCGCAAGCGGGATCGTGCGGCGTCATGTCGCGCCGTCCATGATCGGGAGTGAGGAAAGTGACCAGGCGGCCCAACGCCCGAACCGGCGGACAAATTCTCGTCGACAATCTCGTTGCGCAGGGCGTTGAACACGTCTTTTGCGTGCCCGGAGAATCCTATCTCGCGGTGCTGGACGCTCTGCGCGACGCGCCGATCGAGGTCACCGTCTGCCGCCAGGAGGGCGGCGCGGCGATGATGGCCGACGCCTGCGCGCGCCTGACCGGGCGGCCCGGGGTCTGTTTCGTCACGCGTGGGCCCGGCGCGGCCAACGCGTCGGCCGGGGTGCATATCGCCCAGCATGATTCGATTCCGCTGATCCTGTTCATCGGCCAGATCGGCCGCGACATGAAGGGACGCGGGGCTTTTCAGGAGGTCGATTACGCCGCCTTCTACGGCGCGATGGCCAAGGCGGTGATGGAGATCGACAATCCCGCCCGCATACCGGAAATCGTCTCGCGCGCCTTTCACCTCGCGCTTCAGGGGCGTCAGGGGCCGGTGGTGATCGCGCTGCCCGAGGACATGTTGCGCCAGACGGCGCAGGCGGTCGACGCGACGCGCGTCGAGCCCGCGGCGGCGCATCCAGGCCCGGCGCAGATGGCTGAACTCGCCCGCAGGCTAGCGGCCGCGAAAAACCCCGTCGCCGTTCTCGGTGGAACGGGGTGGACGCAAGCGGCCTGCGACGATCTGCGCCGTTTCGTCGAACGGTTCGACCTGCCCGTGGCGTCGTCGTTCCGCCGGCAGGGACTGCTCCCGGCCGATCATCCCAATTACGTCGGCGAATTGGGCATCGGCCCCAATCCGAAATTGACGGCGCGCGTCGCGGCGGCCGACCTCGTGCTGCTGATCGGCGCGCGCATGTCGGAAATGCCCTCGCAATCCTACAGCCTGTTCGACATTCCCGAGCCGCGCCAGCACATCGTCCATGTGCTGCCGGACCCGGACGAGATGGGCCGCGTCTATCATCCGGCCCTGTCGATTCTCGCGGCGCCTGGCCCCTTCTGCGCCGCCGCCGCCGCGCTGGAGCCGCCGGCCGATCCCGACTGGCGCGCGGCGACCCGCGCCGCCCGCGCCGATTACGAGGCATGGAACGGCGCGCCGCCGCCCGCCGTAGACGGCGATTTCGACTATGGCGCGGCCGTCGTCTGGCTGCGCGCCCGTCTGCCCGATGACGCGATCGTCGCCATCGGCGCCGGCAACTTCACCATCTGGCCGCTGCGCTTCCTGCGCTGGCGCCGTCCTGCCACGCAATTGTCGCCGGCCTCGGGCTCGATGGGCTACGGCTTGCCGGCGGCCGTCGGGGCCAGACGCGTCCGGCCGGACAGGATGGTCGTCTGTTTCGCCGGCGACGGCGATTTTCTCATGCACGGGCAGGAGTTCGCCACCGCCGTGCAATATGGCCTGCCCATCGTCGTCATCCTCATCGACAACGGCATGTATGGCACGATCCGCATGCATCAGGAGCGCGCCTATCCCGGCCGCATCGTCGCGACCGATCTGCGCAACCCCGATTTCGCCGCCTACGCCCGCGCCTTCGGCGGCCACGGCGAGACGGTGACGAAGACGGAGGAATTCGCGCCGGCCTTCGAGCGCGCCGCGCAGAGCGGGCTGCCGGCGATCCTGCATGTGAAGACGAATCCGGACGCGATCACGCCGGTGACGACGCTCTCTCAAATCCGGGCGTCGGCCTTGACGGTCCGCGGCTGATCACGACGCCAGACGCTGGCGCGCCATCGCCCGCAGATCGCGCAGGTCGCGGGTGAACAGACGGATGCCCTCGGCGAGCTTCTCGCTCGCCATGGCGTCCTCGTTGAGGAGGAAGCGGAAGCTCTTCTCGTCGAGCGCGAGCCGCGCCGGCGCGTCGCCTGTGTCAGCGGGGTCGAGCCTGCGCGCCAGCGTCCCGTCGTCGTCGCTCAATTGCTGCAGGAGCTGCGGCGAGATGGTCAGCCGGTCGCAGCCCGCCAGCGCCTCAATCTCGCCGATATTGCGGAACGAGGCGCCCATGACGACGGTCGAGACGCCGTGCGCCTTGTAATAGCGGTAGATTTGCCGCACCGACAGAACGCCGGGATCGGTCTCGGGCGTGTAGCTCTGGCCTGTCGCCTTGACGTGCCAGTCGAGGATACGGCCGACGAAGGGCGAAATGAGAAAGACGCCGGCGTCGGCGCAGGCGGCCGCCTGCGGCAGCGAGAACAGCAGCGTCACATTGCAGTCGATGTTCTCTTTCTGGAGGACGCGCGCCGCCTGGATGCCCTCCCAGGTGGCCGCGATCTTGATGAGCACGCGCTCCCGCCCCACCCCGCGCGCGGCGTAATCAGCGATGACGCCGCGCGCCCTGGCGACGGTGCCGTCAATATCGAATGACAGGTCGGCGTCGACCTCCGTCGAGACGCGGCCCGGCACGATGCGCGTCAGCTCGGCGCCGAAATTCACGGCCAGCCGGTCGCAGACCGCGGCGGCGGAGGCGTGATGCGCCTTGCCCCAGACGATCGCCTCGTCCACCAGATGCGCATAGGCCGGCATTTGCGCCGCCTTGAGAATGAGCGTCGGGTTGGTCGTGCAATCCGTCGGTTTGAACGCGCCGATCGCCTCCATATCGCCGGTGTCGGCGACGACGGTGGTCATGGCTCTCAGGGCTTCGAGTTTGGACGGCATCGCAGGGCTCCCGGCGCGAAGGCGCGCTCGCGGAGCCGCTTAGCATGTTCCCGGCGCGGCGGAAACGCCGCGCCGTCAGGCCGCGTCGGCGGGGTCGGGCCGCAGCAGGCCCAGTTCGGCGGCGCGCACCGCCGCTTCGGTCGTGTTGGCGACGCGCAATTTGGCGCGGGCCCGGCTGAGATAGAAATTGACGGTCTGCTCGGAGAGGTTGAGATCGTGCGCGATCTCCTTGGCCTTGCGGCCATGCGCGGCCAGACGCAACGCGTCAATCTCGCGCGCCGACAGCCCATGCCGGCGCTTCATGTCGCGCTCCAGCGTCTCGAGCCGGGCGTGAATATGCAGCGTCGCCAGATGCAGGCGCGAGAGCCAGACGAAGGCGTGCTTGCGCCAATCCGCCTCGTCGACCTCGAAATCGACATTCATCACGCCGAGACCACCGCCGCGCGCATGGGCGGGAATGCTGGCGCCGACCGGGTTGACGCCGAATCTGGCGTTGTGGGCGAGCAACCGCTCGGCCTCTTCGGGATGGCGCTTGGCCGCGGCCACCCATTCCACCGGCAACATCCCGCGCACGGCCTCCACCGTCATCGGATTGCGCAGCATCGTGTCCTCACGCTCATAGGAGCGATGAAAGCCATCGGGGAAATTGGAGCCGCGCCAGTCGGGATTGGGCGACAGCGTGGCCGCGCGCCAATAAGTGAAGGAGCAATGCTGCGTCGGCACGAATTTCGACATTCCGACGATCATATCGGTCAGCTCGGCGGTCGACGACGCATTGTCAATATCTTTGAGGAGTTCTTGCGCCCTGCGCACGGGAGCCTCTTGTCAATTGTTCGACCCTGGACGTTCCCATTTTGACATGCGAAATCTTGCCAAAAGAGATTAACGCTCATCAAAAGGCGGAAATTTGTGCTGAATGCTCAATAAATTGTTACTGTGCCGGTTCGCGGGCTCGCGGCGGGCCGCGATCCGCGCGGCGAGGCGTCAGTTGAACAGCGCGCGGTTGCGCTCGACCAGCGAGACCAGATAGTCGCTGACCGTGCGCACCCGCATCAGATCATGCGTGTCGGCGTGGGTGATGAGGTAATAGCTGCGGCGAAAGCTGATCTCCGGCAGAACCGGCGTGAGCTCGGCGTCGTTCAGCGCGGAATAATGATGCAGCGCGCCGATGCCCACGCCCGCGCGCACCGCCTCGAACTGGCCGAGAACGCTGGCGCATTCAAACCGCCGCCGCCCCGCCTCATAGACCTCCGGCAGGAAGTTGAGAGCGCTCGTGAAGATCAGATCCTGCACATAGGTCACGAGCTGCCGGCCGAGGAGATCCTCCAGATCGCGCGGCGCGCCGTGCCGCGCCAGATAGGATTTGGCGGCGTAGAGGCGCAGCGTGTAGTCCGTCAGCTTGCGCACGCGCAGGCGTCCGGCTTCCGGCGGTTCGACGACGATGGCGATGTCGGCCTCGCGTTTCGACAGCGAGAAGGTGCGCGGCAAAGGCGCGAGCTGCACGACGAGGCCGGGATGTTTCTCGACCAGCGGGCCGATGCGGCCGGCGAGAAAAAGGGTGCCGAACCCGTCCGGCGCGCCAACCCGCACCGCGCCGGCGACATCCACGTCGGCCGCGCCGATCTCGGCCTGCGTGCGCAGCATGTCGGCCTCCATCCGTTCGGCGGCGGCCAGAAACCGCTCGCCCGCCGGCGTGAGAAAACAGCCGCTGGTGCGCCGGTCGAACAGGCGCGCGCCGAGCGAGGTTTCGAGCGCGCCAATGCGGCGGCTCACCGTGGCGTGATCGAGATTCAGCCTGCGCGAGGCGGCCAGGAACTGCCCGGCGCGCGCGACGCCGAGAAAGATGCGGGCGTTGTCCCAGTCCACGATCCGACCCTGACGAAAAAGCGCACAACGATTTCGAATTTTTCCGCGTTGCTGTGTGAAATGTCAAAGAGGTATCAAGAGATGCGTCATTTTGGGCCGCGCAGGAGCGTCACCATGGTCAAGGAACTCACTCATTTCATCGGCGGCAAGCACGTCAAGGGGACGTCCGGCCGCTTCGCCGACGCCTATCAGCCGATGACCGGCGAGGTGATTTCCCGGGTGCCGCTGGCCTCCCGCGCCGAAATGCGCGCCGCGGTCGAGAACGCGCTCGCCGCGCAGCCGGCCTGGGCCGCCACCAATCCGCAGCGTCGCGCCCGTGTGCTGATGAAATTCGTGGATCTGATCAACCAGAACATGGAGAGTCTTGCGGAATTGCTTGCCCGCGAGCACGGCAAGACCATTCCCGACGCCAGGGGCGACATTCAGCGCGGCCTTGAGGTCGTCGAGTTCTGCATCGGCGCGCCGCATATGCTCAAGGGCGAGTTCACCGACGCCGCCGGCCCCGGCATCGACATCTATTCGATGCGCCAGCCGCTTGGCGTCGCCGCCGGCATCACGCCGTTCAACTTCCCGGCGATGATCCCGATGTGGAAGTTCGCCCCGGCCATCGCCTGTGGCAACGCCTTCATCCTCAAGCCGTCCGAGCGCGATCCGGGCGTGCCGTTGCGTCTCGCCGAACTGATGATGGAGGCCGGTCTGCCCGCGGGCGTCCTCAATGTCGTCAACGGCGACAAGGAGGCGGTGGACGCGATTCTTGAGGATCGCGACATCAAGGCCGTCGGCTTCGTCGGCTCGACGCCGATCGCCGAATACATCTATTCGAAGGGCTGCGCCAACGGCAAGCGCGTGCAATGCTTCGGCGGCGCCAAGAACCACATGATCATCATGCCCGACGCCGATATGGACCAGACGGTCGACGCGCTGATCGGCGCCGGCTACGGTTCGGCTGGCGAACGCTGCATGGCGATTTCCGTCGCGGTGCCGGTCGGCCAGAAGACGGCCGACGAACTCGTCAGGCGCCTCATCCCCCGCGTCGAGGCCCTCAAGGTCGGCCCCTCGACCGATCTTCAGGCCGATTACGGCCCGGTCGTCACCGCCGCGCATCTCGCCAAAATCAAGGATTACGTCGACATCGGCGTGAAAGAGGGCGCGAAGCTGCTCGTCGACGGCCGCGGCTTCAGGATGCAGGGCTACGAAAACGGCTTCTATATGGGCGGCTGTCTGTTCGACAACGTGACGCCCGACATGCGCATCTACAAGGAAGAGATTTTCGGCCCCGTTCTCTCGGTCGTGCGCGCGCCCGATTACGAGGCGGCGGTGAAGATGACCAACGACCATGAATACGGCAATGGCGTCGCCATCTTCACCCGCGACGGCGACGCGGCGCGCGATTTCGCCTCGCGCATCAACGTTGGCATGGTCGGCGTCAACGTGCCGATCCCGGTGCCGATCGCCTATTACACCTTCGGCGGCTGGAAGCGCTCGGGCTTCGGCGATCTCAACCAGCACGGCGCGGACGCCTTCCGCTTCTATACGAAAACCAAGACGATCACCTCGCGTTGGCCGTCGGGCGTCAAGGACGGCGCCAGCTTCGTCATTCCGACGATGAACTGAACGGTCGGGGGTCAATGGCCAGGCGCGTCCGCGAGGGCGCGCCTGGCGCGCTTCGGGGAGAAAAAGACGGCCGGCGATCCGGCGTTTCCGGCTCCCGACAGAAGCGGCGGGCGCCGGCCGTCAGACGGTCACGCCGCGCAGGGCGGCTGCTGCGGCGCGCCGAAATGATCGATGTAGCGCTGGCCGATCTCGGCCACCGGCATGATCGTGAACACGTCCGTGGTGCCGAATTGGCGGTCGACCACGGCGCCGTCGCCGAATTTCGCGCCAACGCGCAGATAGCCCTTGATCAGCGGCGGCAGATTGGCGAGCGCCCGGCGCGCGTCGAGCCGCGCCGGATCGCACAGATCCATGGAGACATAGCGCTCCGGCAAGGCCCGCGCGCTCCAGTCGGCGTCCGCCGCCGCATGCGCGCGCAGGAAGGCGAGCCCCTCCGCGTGGTCCCGCGGGTTCGGCGTCGGGAAGCTGGCGCAGCCGATCAAAGCGTCGATCCCGTGGTGCTGGACATAGGCCCAGAGCCCGCGCCACAGCAGGTCGATGACCTTCTTCGAGCGATAGTCGGGCAGCACGCAGGAGCGGCCGAGTTCGAGGAAGCGCTTGCCCGGATGGCGCGCCAGCAGCGGCGCGAGTTCGAACTCATGCGCCGAATAGAAGCCGCCGAACCGCTCCGCCGCCGATTGGCGCAGCAGACGGTAGACGCCGACAATCCTCGGCTTGATCGCGCCGAAACGGCCGACGGCGGCATGGTCGATCACCAGAAGATGGTCGGCGAGCGCGTCGAACGGGCAGATGTCGCGCCCAAGCCATTGCGTCGCGCGGTCGGCGCGCGCGCCGCCGTCTCCGTAGAAGACGCGGTAGCGCAGCTTCTGCGCTTTGCGCACATCCTTCTCGCTCGCCGCGAGCCGGACCTCGAGCGAGCCCGACCGGCCGAGCGAATGCGGCAGGCCGTGCGGATCGCGCGCGGCGCGAAACCCGGGAAGTCCCGCGAACGGCGACGGGAAGAACGGCGGAATGGCGCTCCTGACGGTCATGGCGATCGACATCGAATAAGGCCCTCGGCTTTCCTGGGTCGCACCTGACCACGGTCCGCCGACGCTTTTATGACGGCCGGGCCTGGACCGTCTCCGCGGCCGCCTCCATGCGCCTGCGCGCGGCGGCGAGTTCCGCGCCGATCCGCGCCGGATCGACCGGCTTCGTCAGCGCGTCGTCCATGCCCGCCGCCAACGCCGCGCCGCGGTCGTCGGCGAAGGCGTTGGCCGTCAGCGCGACGATGCGGCATCCCGGCGCGCCCGCCCCGGCCTCCGCCGCCCGGATGCGCCGCGCCGCCTCGAGTCCGTCAAGACGCGGCATGCGGATGTCCATGAAGATCACGTCGTAGGGCTCGCCGCGCGCGCGCGCCTGCGCCGCCGCGTCGACCGCCTGCAACCCGTCGACGACGCGCGTCACGCGCGCGCCCAGTTTTTCGATCTGGCGCGTCGCGACGACGGCGTTGACGTCGTTGTCCTCGGCGATCAGCGCGCGCAAGCCTTCGCCCGGCCGCTGCGGCGCCTCGTCGGGAGCGCGCCAGGAATTGTCCTCCGCGATCGATTCTTCAAGACGCGCCAGCAGCGAATGGCGGCGCACGGGTTTGGTCAGCCAGCCGTCGAAGCCCTGCGTCGCCTGTTCGCCCAGCGCGCGGCGCTCGAACGGCGAGAACAGCACGAGGCTGCGCGCCACGCCGGCGGCGCGCGCCGCCGCCGCCAGCCGCGCCGCGGCTTCCGCGCCGAGCGCGCAATCGACGATAACAATATCGGGCGGCGCGCCGTCCTGCGTCAGATCGGCGAGCGCGTCGAGCGCCGGCGCCTCCCCGGCGATGGCGCGCACTTGCGCGCCTGCGTCGGCCAGACGCTCGCCGAGCCACGGCGCCTCGAATGGCGACTGCGCGACGATCAGCGCGCGCCGCCCGATGAGTTGGCCCAGCGTCGCCGGTTGGCGGGCGGGCGCGGCGTCGGGCAGCGTGATCGCGAAGGAAAAGACCGCGCCGCCGCCCGGCGGCGAATCGAGGCGCAGCGTTCCGCCCATGGCGGCGACGAGGCGGCTGGAAATGGCCAGGCCCAGACCGGCGCCGCCAAGCGCGCCGACATTGTCGCCTTGCTCGAACTCGGCGAAAATCGTCTCGCGCTGCGCCAGCGGCACGCCGGGGCCGGTGTCGGCGACGCTGAAGCGCAGACGTCCGGCGCCGTCGCGCAGCACCCGAACGCCAACGCCGCCCGTCTCGGTGAACTTGACGGCGTTGCCGGCGAGATTGAGCAGGACTTGCCGCAACCTTTGCGCGTCGCCGGCCACCTGCTGCGGCGCGTCGGCGGCGATGGAGGAGGCGATTTCGAGTCCCTTGCCTTGCGCGCGCGGCGCCAGCAATTCCACCACGCCCTCGACCAGCGCATGCAGATCGAAGGGCTTGCGCTCAAGTTCAAGTTTGCCCGCCTCGATGCGGGAGAAGTCGAGGATCTCGTCGATCAACGAGGCCAGGGCCTGGCCGGAGGTGCCAATCGAGTCGAGATAGCTCTTCTGCTCCGCCGAGAGCGGCGTGCCCGCCATCAGATCGGCCATGCCGAGAATGCCGTTGAGCGGCGTGCGCACTTCATGGCTGACCGTCGCGAGAAAGCGCGATTTCGCCTCGTTGGCGGCTTCCGCGCGGTCGCGCGCCGCCGCCGTTCCCTTCAGATCGGAGATTTCGTCGCGCAGCCCGGCGATAAGACGCAGGTGGCGCGCCTCGCGCTTGTGCTGGCGCAGCGCCTGCCCGGCGAACGCCGCCGCCGCGGCCATCGCCAGCACCAGCATCAGAGCCAGCGCGAAAAAGCCGGAATCGACGCCGGCGGCGCCAGTCGAGACAAAAGCGGGCATGAAACATCCGGATCGGAACGCAGCCGCGATCTTGCGGCCAAGCCGTTGACATTCCGTTGCGCATCCGGCCGGCGGGCGCCGACGCGTCGGGTCAGGCCACGCGGCTGCGGCGTCCCGTCTCGGCGCGATAGGCGAGCGCCTCGGCCAGATGCGCGCGCTCCACCGCGCCCGCGCCGTCGAGATCGGCGATGGTGCGCGCCAGCTTCAGCACGCGGTGAAAGCCGCGCGCCGACAGTCCCATCCGCTCGGCCGCCTCGCGCACCAGCGCCTGCGCCGGCCCGTCGAGCCGCGCCGCGTCCTCGATCACATGACCGGGCGCGGCGGCGTTGCTGGCGACGCCCGGCAAGCCCATCGCGTCGTAGCGCCGCCGCTGGATGTCGCGCGCCGCGGCGACGCGGGCGGCGACCTCGCGCGAGCCCTCGCGTGGCGCCGGCAGGATGAGGTCGGCGGCGCTCACCGCGGGAACCTGGATATGCAGGTCGATGCGATCGATCAGCGGCCCGGACAGGCGCGCCTGATATTGGGCGAGGCAGCGTTCGTTGGGCTGGCGCCGGCAGGCGTAGCCGGGATCGAGCGCATGGCCGCAGCGGCACGGATTCATCGCCGCCACCAGCTGGAACCGGGCCGGATAAACGACGCGATGATTGGCCCGGGCGATGGCGACCTGCCCTGTTTCCAGCGGCTGACGCAGGCTGTCGAGAACCGGCGCCTGGAATTCGGGCAATTCGTCGAGAAACAGAACGCCGTGATGAGCCAGCGAGATTTCGCCCGGCCGCGCATGAACGCCGCCGCCGACAAGCGCCGCCATCGAGGCTGAATGATGCGGCGCGCGAAACGGCCGCCGGTCGGTCAATTCGCCGCCGGCCAGCGCCCCCGCGACCGAGTGGATCATCGAGACTTCGAGCAGCTCGCGGGGCGAGAGCGGCGGCAGCAGCGAGGGCAATCGCGCCGCCAGCATGGATTTGCCGGCCCCCGGCGGGCCGTTCATCAGCAGATTGTGGCCGCCGGCGGCGGCGATCTCCAGCGCGCGCTTCGCCGTCTCCTGCCCCTTGATGTCGGCGAGATCGGGCAGGCCGGGGCCGGGCGCGCGCATCGCCGGCGCCGGGCGCGCCATCACCTGCGTTCCCTTGAAATGATTGGCGAGCTGAATCAGCGATCGCGGCGCGAGAATGTCGATGTCGCCTGACGCCCAGGCGGCCTCCGGCCCGCATTCGTGCGGGCAGATAAGGCCATGCCCGCGCGCGTTGGCGGCGACCGCCGCCGGCAGCGCCCCCGCGACGGGCGCGATCGATCCGTCGAGCGCCAGTTCGCCGAGAACGGTGAAGCCCTGCAGCGCGTCGGCGGGAAGGGCGCCCGCCGCGGCCATGATGCCGAGCGCGATCGGCAGGTCGTAATGGCTGCCTTCCTTCGGCAGGTCGGCCGGCGCAAGATTGACGGTGATCCGCTTGGCCGGCAACGCCAGCCCCGAGGCGACGAGCGCGGCGCGCACCCGCTCGCGCGATTCCGCCACGGCCTTGTCTCCGAGCCCGACCACGTTGAACACCACCTGGCCGCTCGAAATCTGCACCTGAACGTCGATCGGACGCGCCTCGATTCCCTCGAACGCCACCGTTGCCACTCTGACGACCATCGCTTGCCCCATTGAACATGTCGATCATGCGCGCCGGCAGGAAAAAACACAAGAACACATCAAGAACATTTTTCATTGAACAAAAAGTGATGCCCGCGTCGAAGAATTTTTCGTTGACGACTGTTGCGCAAGGCGCACAGCCGGGCCAATCCTGAGGCTGTAATCTTGCCGACATCGCGCCTCGCGCGCCCTTAGTTTCCTCCGCGTCGGAGCAATGATGCCGTCTTCCGCGTCCAGACGCTTCGACGAACCTGCGTCCGAAGCTGCCCTGTTTCTCAGCCGCATCGGCCTGGCGATCCTGTTCATCGCCGCGCCTTTGGCGGCGGTGGCGACGCGTCGGCTTGTCTTCGTGCTGATGCCGATGGGCGCGGCCTTGTTGTTGCTTTCGGCCCTGATCGCGCCGCAGCGCGCGGCGTGGCGGCGTGACGGCTTGCGCGAGATGTTGACGACGTCGACGGCGCTGGCCGCGCTTTTCCTCGCGTTCTGGGCGATCCTGTCCCTGGTCTGGACGCCGTTTCCCGCCGAGGCGGGCGAGCGTTTCCTGAAGTCGCTGGGCACGGCGCTGCTTGTGGCGGTCACGGCCGCGTGGCTGCCCGAGCGCACGCGCACCTCGAATCTCTATCTGCTGCCGATCGGCGTCGGCCTCGCCGCCCTGAGCACGCTGGCGGCGGCGCTCCTTGGTCCGCTCTCCCTGCGGGGCGCCAGCGTCGAGACCTCGACGCTCGATCGCGCGGTCATCGGCCAGGTCGTGCTCGTCTGGTCCGGGCTGGCGGCGCTGGCGGTGCGCGAGCGCTGGGGCATGGCCGCGGCGCTGGCGACGGCGGTCGTCGCCGCGGCGATCGCCGTGTGGACGCCGCTGGCGCTTGTCGCGCTGATCGTGGGCGCCTTGACCTTCGCTGTCGCCGTCGGCGCTCCGGAGCGCGCCGGGCGCGTGATTGGCGCCGGCGCGGCGGCCGCCTTTCTGCTGGCGCCGTTGGCGGCGTGGGCCGCGCGCGGGGTGTTCGACGCGCAGGGGCCGGTTGCGGCTTTCGTCGCCTGGGGCGGCCTGATCGCGAACGAGCCGGCGCGCCTGGTCACCGGCCACGGCCTCGGCACGGCCGCGCGCATGGCCTATGCCGCCGTGGCGCCCAACGCGCCGCGCAGTCTGTTGTTCGAGACCTGGTATGAACTGGGCGTGATTGGCGCTGCTGGAGCCGCGGCGGTGTCCTGGTTCGCTTTCACCGCCGCCGGTCGCGCCTCCCCCGCGCTGGCGCCGTTTCTTCTCTCGGCTCTGACGGCCGGGCTCGGCGTGACCCTGCTTGGACTGTCCACGACGCAATTGTGGTGGCTGACCACGCTCGGCGTGGCGGCCTTGTCGTTCGCGCTGGCGGCGCGCGGTCAATATCGAACCCGTCGCCCGCTCGCCCGACTCAATGAGGAGCCGACGGCGCGCCTGCGCGTCTGAGCGGCGGGGCTTCGGCTTTGGCTAGGTTCCGGCGGCCTCGGCGCCGAACTGCGCCGCGAAGAACGCATGATAGGCGCCGCGCCGCGCGAGCAGCTCCTCGTGCGTGCCCCATTCGACGGCGCGTCCGGCCTCGATGACGCAGATGCGATCGGCGTTGACGATCGTTTGCAGGCGATGTGCGACGATGATTGTCGTGCGACCCTGCCGCAGATCGTCGAGCGCCTTCTGCACCTCGCGCTCGGATTCGGAGTCGAGCGCCGCCGTCGGCTCGTCGAGCAGGATGATCGGCGCGTTCTTGAGAATGGCGCGGGCGATGGCGATGCGCTGGCGTTGGCCGCCGGACAATTGCGTCCCCTGTTCGCCGGTCTCCGTGTCGTAGCCGCGCGCGAAGCCGACGATGAAATCATGCGCATGCGCATGGCGCGCCGCCGCCTCGATCTCGGCCTGGCTCGCGCCCGGCCGCCCCAGCGCGATATTGTCGCGGATGGTGCCCCGGAACAGGAACACGTCCTGACTGACAAAGGCGATTTTCTCACGCAGGGACGCCAGCGACACCTCCGCGATGTCCTGTCCGTCGATGCTGACGCGGCCGGCTTCCGGCCGGTAGAAGCGCTGGATGAGGCCGATAATCGTCGATTTGCCGCTGCCGGACGGACCGACCAGCGCCGTTGTCGCGTTCGGCGAGCCGACAAAATCGAGCCCGGCCAGCACCGGTTCTCCCGGCCGGTAGCTGAAACGCACGTCCTCGAAAACGATGCGGCCCTCGCCGACCTCGAGACGCGGTTTGGCCTCATCCGACGGCTCGCCCGCCGGCGTGTCGAGCACTTCGTAGATCAGCCGGGCGGCGACGAGGCCGTTCTGCAACTCCAGATGCAGCCGCGCCAGCTTCTTGGCCGGTTCGTAGGCCATCAGCACGGCGGCGATGAAAGAGAAGAACGATCCCGGATCGCCCTGGGCGATGGTGACGCGCCACGAGCCGTAGAAAATGACGGCGGCGATGGCGAAGCCGCCGAACACGTCGGCGAGCGGGCTTGAGATCGCCAGGCCCGTCGACATGCGATTGGCGGAGCGCTCGACGTCGCGGATTGATTCATGCATCCGCGCCGCCATCGTCGTTTCGAGATTGAAGCTCTTGACGATTTTGACGCCCTGCACCGTCTCCTGCAGCGTCTGCAGGATGCGCGTCGAGGAATCGAACGAGCGGCGCGCGAACTTGCGCACCCGCTTGATCAGCTTGCCGAGCAGCCAGCCCGCCACGGGCATCACCGACAGGGCGATCGCCGACAGCATGGGATCCTGGATGATCATCACCGAAACCAGGCCGATCAGCGTCAGCGCGTCGCGCCCCACGCTGGTGACGAGCAATTGCAGCGTGTCGCGCACGCGGTTCGCCGACATGGCGATGCGCGTCATGAACTCGCTCGAATGCCGATCCTGGAAAAAGCGCATGTCCATGCGCAGGATGTGATCGAACAGCCGCGCCTGCACCGCTGCGACGATCCGGTTGCCGGCGCGCGACAGCAGCACGGAATAGGCGTAGGCGGCCAGCCCGCGGATCAGGAACAGGCCGAAAATCAGCCAGGAGAGCAGGCGCAGGGTCTTGAAGCCCTCGGCGTCGACCATGTGGTTGAGCACCGGCTTCAGAAGATAGGCGGTCATCGCCGTGGCGCCGGCGCCGACGCCCATCATGAGGAAGGCGACGAGATAGGCGCCGATATGCTGACGCCCATGCTCGACGAAAAGTCGCCGCAACATGGCTACCGTTCCGTCCGCGAAGGCGGGCGGGGACGCCGGAGTCTCGTTCATGGCGTCTTGCTAGCGGGCCGGACGGCCGCGTTCAAGTCCCGCGCGTTCATGCGCCAAGCTCCTCGCGCAGGATTTCGAGTTCCAGCCATTCATCCTCGGCCCGGACAAGCTCCGTTTCGATCCGCGCCAGGGCCTCGCTGGCCCTGGCGAAACGCCCGGGATCGCGGGCGTAGAGACCGGGATCGTCGAGAATGGCCTGCGCCCTGGCGCGCAAGGCGCGCAACTCGTCGATTCGGCCGGGCAGCGTCTGCAGCGCATGCTTCTCGCTGAAGGACAGGCGTCGTCTCGGCTCGGGCGCGGGTTGCGGCCCGGCCGCGGGCCGCGCTTTCGGCTTCTCGGCCGGTTTCGTCGGCTCCCCGCCGACGCCATAGCCGCGCTGGGCCAGCATGTCGGAATAGCCGCCGGCGTATTCCTGCCACTTGCCCTGTCCCTCGCTGACGAGAACGGAGGAGGCGATCCGGTCGAGGAAGTCGCGGTCGTGGCTGACGACGATCACCGTGCCGGGATAGTCCGATAGCATTTCCTGCAGGAGATCGAGCGTTTCGAGATCGAGATCGTTGGTCGGCTCGTCGAGCACCAGAACATTCGACGGCAGCGCCAGCGCGCGGGCCAGCATGAGGCGCCCGCGTTCGCCGCCGGAGAGCTTGCCCACCGGCGTGCGCGCCTGTTCGGGTTGGAACAGGAAGTCCTTCATATAGCCGATAACGTGCTTCTTCTCGCCGTTAATCTCGACGAAATCCGAGCCGCCGCCGGTCAACGCGTCCTTCAGCGTCGTGTCGGGATGCAGACTGGCGCGGCGCTGGTCGAGCGCCGCCATCTGCAGATTGGCGCCGAGCCGGACAAACCCGTCGTCGGGCGACAGATCGCCGGTCATCAGCCGGATCAGCGTGGTCTTGCCGGCGCCGTTGGCGCCAACCACGCCCAGCCGGTCGCCGCGCAGGATGCGGATCGAGAAATCCCTGACGATGGGCCGCGCGCCATAGGCCTTGGCGATCTTCTCCGCCTCGACGACGAGCTTGCCCGAGATCTTGCCCTCCGAGGCGACAAGCTTGACCTCGCCGACGCCGCGGCGCGCCTCGCGCTTCTGCTTGCGCAATTCGGCGAGTTCGCCCATGCGCCGCATGTTGCGCTTGCGCCGCGCGGTGACGCCGTAGCGCACCCAATGCTCTTCCGCCACGATCTTGCGGTCGAGCTTGTGGCGCTCGGCCTCTTCTTCCTCCAGAACCTTGTCGCGCCAGGCCTCGAATTCGCCGAAGCCGCGGTCGAGCCGGCGGGAGACGCCGCGGTCGAGCCAGACCGTCGCGCGCGACAGGTTCTGGAGAAAGCGGCGATCGTGGCTGATGATCACCAACGCCGAGCGCAGGCCCGCCAGTTCGGCCTCCAGCCATTCGATCGCCGGCAGATCGAGATGGTTGGTCGGTTCGTCGAGCAGCAGAACGTCGGGCTCGGGCGCGAGCGCCCTGACCAGCGCCGCGCGGCGCGCCTCGCCGCCGGAGAGGCGGGACGGGTCTTCATCGCCCGTCAGTCCCAGCGCGCCGAGCAGCGAGCGCACGCGATGGGCGTCGCCCTCATGCGCCAGCCCCGCCTCGCACCAGGCGGCGACGGTCGCGAATCCGGAAAGATCGGGCTCCTGCGGCAGATAACGCACGGTGGCGTCGGGTTGGAAGAAGCGCTCGCCCGAATCGGCCTCGATCTCGCCGGCGGCGATCTTCAGCAGCGTCGATTTGCCCGAGCCGTTGCGGCCGACCAGACACAGCCGCTCGCCGGGCGCCACCGACAATTCCGCCCCCTCGAGCAAAGGCTTGCCGCCTAACGTCAGGTGGATGTCTTGCAAGGCGAGGAGGGGAGGAGCCATGGCGCCTGAGCGGAAAGAGCCGAACCGGGCGCCCTTGTAAGCCCTCGTCCGCCAAAGCGCAAAACGGCGACGGCCCGCGCTGCGGCATCGGGTCGCATCGTCGGCGCCGGCCTCGCTCCGGCCGCAAAACGGCGCGAAGGTCGCGGTCCGACGATGGAGGAGAACATGCGCGCCGTGCTGACCGCTCTTGTCTTGCTCGCCCTGCCGGCCGGGGCGTCGGCGCAGGAGTGCATGGTCATGAACAACATGATGATGTGCACGAACGGCGCGATGGCCTTCAACTTCCATGTTCCCGGCGTGCCGACGCCGCCCGGAACGCCCGGCTTCATGACTTTCAACAGCATGAATTTCGCCGCCCCCGGGGCGACGCAATGGTCGACGAGCCAGACGCTCAATCCGGACGGCTCGCGCACGCTGCATCGCGAAAGCGCGACGCGCCTGCCCGACGGGTCGGTCAAGCGCGAGTCGGAGGACCGCATCGTCTTTCCCGACGGCCGGAGCTGCCGCGTCTCAGGCGGCCGACTGAACTGTGAGTGACGGCCCGGGCTGATTTCGTCGTCGCCTCGGCCTAGGATGGCGCGAATCATCGCACCCGAAGGCCGATCCATGCCCCGTCTCACCGTGCCCGAGGCCTATGCCGCGCTTGAGGCGCATCGCGTCGCCATCCGCGCCCGCCGCACCGTCGATCTGTTCGCCGAAGACCCGCGCCGGTTCGACCGGTTCCATGTTCGCCTCGACGATCTGGTCTACGATTATTCCCGGAACCGCCTGACGGAAGCGACCATCCGACATCTCGTCGATCTGGCGGAGGCGGCCGGGCTGGCGGGCAAGCGCGAAAAGCTGTTCTCGGGCGCGCGCTACAACACGACCGAGGCGCGCCCGGCCATGCATATGGCCCTGCGCGCGCCGACGGGCGCGCCGGTCATGGTCGATGGCCGCGACGTCTCGGGCGATGTCGCCGCCGAACGGGCGAAATGCGACGCCTTCGCCGAGGCCGTGCGATCCGGCGCCCTGCGCGGCGCGACCGGCAAGCCGTTCACGGATGTCGTTAACATCGGCATCGGCGGCTCCGATCTCGGCCCGGCCATGGCGGCGCGCGCGCTCTCGCCCTACGTCCGGCCCGACCTGCTGCTGCATTTCGTCTCCAATGTCGACGGCGCCGATCTCGCCGACACGCTCAAGAACCTCGATCCGGCGACGACCCTGTTCATCGTCTCCTCCAAGACCTTCACCACACAGGAGACGATGACCAACGCGGCCTCCGCCCGCGCCGTTGTCGCCATGGCGCTTGGCGAGGCGGCGGTCGGCGACCATTTCGCCGCCGTTTCAACGAAACTGGACAAGGTGGCGGCCTTCGGCATTCGTCCCGATCGCGTCTTCGGCTTCTGGGATTGGGTCGGCGGGCGCTATTCGATGTGGTCGGCCATCGGCCTCGCCCTGACGATCGGCGTCGGCCCGCAGCATTTCGCCGAATTTCTCGCTGGCGGCCATGATGTCGACGCACATGTCCGCGACGCGCCGCTCGACAGGAATATTCCGGTCCTGATGGGCCTCATCGGCGTCTGGCACCGCAACGTCTGGGGGTATGCGGCGCACGCCGTCATCCCCTACGACCAGCGGCTGGCGCGCTTTCCCGCCTATTTGCAGCAGCTCGACATGGAATCGAACGGAAAGTCGGTTCATTTTGACGGCCGCCCGGTCGAGCGCGCCACGGGGCCGATCATTTTCGGCGAGCCCGGCACCAACGGCCAGCACGCTTTCTTCCAGCTTCTGCATCAGGGGACGGAGATCGTTCCTGTCGACTTCATCGTCGCCGCGGAGCCGACGGCGGCCGACGCGCATCACCACAATCTGCTGTTCGCCAATTGCCTCGCGCAAGGCGAGGCGTTGATGCGCGGCCGCTCCCTGAGCGAAGTGGAGGCGATGCTGGCCGGGCAGGGCTTGTCGCGCGAGGAGATCGCCGCGCTCGCGCCGCACAAGGTGTTCTCCGGCGACAGGCCGTCGTCGACCATTCTCTATCGCAGCCTCACGCCCCGCAATCTCGGGCGGCTGGTGGCGCTCTACGAACACAAGGTGTTCGTGCAATCGGCGATCTGGGACATCAACCCCTTCGATCAATGGGGCGTCGAGCTCGGCAAGGAATTGTGCAATCGCCTCGGCCCGATCGTCGCCGACCCGCAAGCCTCGCTCGATGGCCTCGATGGCGCGACGGCGGGCCTCATCGCGGCGCGGCGCGGCCTGCAAGCCTGTTGATTCGGAGCGTCGGCCTACTCGTCCTCGCCGAAGCGATTGGCGACGAGCGCGCCGATGGCGTCGAGCGCGGCCTGCGCGTCCGCGCCGGCGGCGCTGACGGTGATCGTCGTGCCCTTGCCGGCGCCAAGCGTCAGAATGCCCATGATCGAGGTTCCGCCCACCGTCTCGCCGCAGCGCGACACCGTGATGTCGGACTCGAACCGCTCGACGCATTGCACGAATTTCGCCGTCGCCCGGGCGTGCAGCCCCTTGCGGTTGACGATGGGCATCTCCCGCACCAGCGCCCCCTCGGGCGGAGCGGGATTGGGCGGGCAGTCGCAATCATCCATGGCCGGGTCGTTCGTCATTTCGCGCTCAGGAACTTGCTGGCGACATAGATGTATTTCCGGCCCGCGTCCTGCGCCTGGCACACCGCCTGTTCAAGGCTGGAGGCGTCGCGCACCGAGGCGAGCTTGATCAGCATCGGCAGATTGATGCCGGCCACCACCTCGACGCCGCCGCCGTTCATCACCGAGATGGCCAGATTGGACGGCGTTCCGCCGAACATGTCCGTCAGCAGCACAACGCCCTCGCCGCTGTCGACGGATCGCACGGCCGAGAGAATGTCGGCGCGCCGCTGCTCCATGTCGTCCTCGGGGCCGATGGTGATTGTCGCCAGTTGCTCCTGCGGCCCGACCACATGTTCGAGCGCGGCGCGAAATTCCGTCGCCAGCCCGCCATGCGTCACCAGAACCATGCCAATCATCGAACGCGCCCGATCATATGCGAAACCACTCCGCGCGATGCGCAAAAAGAACTGACGCGGCGCAAGGCCCGCGCGCACGCACAAATTGCCGACAAGGCGTAAATGAATTCGCAAGCCGCAAGCGCGCGTCTGCCGGTTCAGATTTCAAGGCGCACCATTTTGTGCCTCGCCGGCCCGTTGGCAAGCGAAATGAATGGCTTTTCCGACAATTTTACGGAGCGAGCCGACCGAGGCGGGCCAACACGGCTTCGGCCTGGTCCTGCGCCGAAAGGCCGCAGACCAGGGTCATTCGCGGCAATTCGACGCCAAAATCGCCCTGACGGAGGCGTTTTTCATCCGGCAGGCGCTCGCCGGCCTCCGGAGCGGCCGCCGGGATCAGGTCCACAATGAGCCGCGCCACCGCCGCCGCCTCGTGCTCGGCCGCCTCGATGCTCTGTCCGCGCCGCTCGATGCGGCCGGCCACCGCGGGGTGGCCGCGCACGATCAGACGTCCGGCTGTTGCGCTGAGCCGCAGCCGGTCGTCGCCGACGAGACGGGCGAAGCGCCCGGCGCGCGCGGCGGCCCCGATCAGCGCCAGCGCCAGAGCGCTCTTGCCTGCGCCCGAAGGGCCCCGGATGATCACGCCCGCTTCCCCGACGACGACCGCCGTGGCGTGAATCGAGACGGGCGCGCTCATGCGAGCCGCGGCAGCCAGACGGTGAAGCGGGCGCCGAGCACGCGGCCGCTCGCTTCGTCGGGCGTCTTCGGCGCGATCCGGTTGGCGGCGCGGATCGCCCCGCCGTGCGCCTCGACGATCTGGCGAGAGATCGACAGGCCGAGACCGGAATTCTGACCAAAACCCTGATTCGGCCGGTCGGTGTAGAAGCGCTCGAAAATCCGCTCCAGCGCGTGGTCCGGCACGCCGGGCCCGTCGTCGTCGACGACGATCTCGCAGCCGTCGGCCTCGAGCCCCGATTTCGTCCGCCCGCTCGCGGCCCGCAGCGCCACGCGCACCCCGCCGCCCTCGGGCGAAAACGAGCGCGCGTTGTCGATGAGGTTGGTGAACACCTGGCCGAGGCGGGAATCATGCCCGAGGACCAGGAACGGCGTCGGCGAGGGCGCGATGTCGAGGCTGAAGGTCACGTGGTCGTCGCGGCGCAACTGATTGGCCATGTCGACGACGGCCGCGAGCACGGCGGCGAGATCAAGCGGCGCCATGTCGGCGCGCGCCAGCTCCGCGTCGAGCCGCGAGGCGTCGGAAATGTCGCTGATCAGGCGGTCGAGCCGGCGCACGTCGTGCTGGATGACCTCCATCAGCCGGCCGCGCGAGTCGTCGGTGCGGGCGATCGGCAGCGTCTCGACGGCGCTGCGCAGCGAGGTCAGCGGATTTTTCAGTTCATGCGCGACGTCGGCGGCGAAGCTCTCGATCGCCTCGATGCGGCTGTAGAGCGAGCGCGTCATGTCGCGAAGAGCGCCCGAGAGATGGCCGATTTCGTCCGAGCGATCGGTGAAATCGGGAATTTCCTGACGCGACCTGACGCCGCGCCGCACCCTTTCGGCCGCCTCCGCCAGCTTGCGCATCGGCTCCGCGATCGTGCCGGCGAGGAACATCGACAGCACCAGCATGACGCCGGCCGACACGAGGAAGATGCGCACGATCGCCCAGCGCTCGGAGGCGATGGAGGCGTCGATGTCGCCGCCCTGCGTCGACAGCATCAGCGCGCCGCGCACGGTGCGGAAGCGCTGGATCGGCACGGCGACCGAGACGATCGTTTCGCCCTTGCGGTTGACGCGGACGATCGACTGCGCCGCGCCGCCGAGCGCGCGGACCACTTCAGGATAGGCCTTGCCGTTGCCCGCGCCGATATCCTCATAGGTCGGCAGATCGGCGCGGCCGCCGAAGCGGCCGCGCACCGCGTTCCAGGTGCGCTCGATCAGCGGCGCGGAGTCCTCCTGGCCCGCGGGCGGCAGATCGAAGCGCAGGATGTTGGAGCGGCTCGTCAGGGATTGCGAATCGATGACGAGATAGCCGTCGCGGTCATAGATGCGCGCCCGCGTGCGCGTCGGCAGCACGAGGCGGCGCAGCACCGGGCCGACGCGCTCGGGATTGATCGAGAATTGCAGCGAGGAGGAATCCTCGCCCGTGCTTTGGCCCGGCGCCAGCTTGAGCAATTGCTCCGGATCGATGGTGATGGCGTCGGTCTCGACCGTGGCCGAGGCCGCGACGGCGGCGGCGATGATCTCGCCCTGCGTTTTCAGGCTCTGCACCCGCGCGTCGATCAGGCCTTCGCGGAACTGGTTGAGATAGAGAAAGGCGAGCGCCAGCACGACCAGCCCGCCCAGATTGAGCATGACGATTCGGCGCGTCAGCGAGGAGGCGAAGCGCGCCGTGACGCCGCGCCAGGCCAGACGCGCCCGCAAGGCAAGGCCGCGTCGGCCGCGCCGCGGACGCTGTTTGCCTTCGGCGGCGATCGGGCCGGAAGGCTGTTCAAAGCCGGCATCAACGCTCATGCGCTTGTTTCACGCCCCCGATCGCGGCGATCGTCCCCCGCAAGGCGGCCGGGGACGGCCTCGTCGCGTCACGCCTCCTTGAAGCGGTAGCCGACGCCGTAGAGGGTCTCGATCATCTCGAAATCGTCGTCCACCACCTTGAATTTCTTGCGCAGCCGTTTGATGTGGCTGTCAATGGTGCGGTCGTCGACATAGACCTGATCGTCATAGGCCGCGTCCATCAGGGCGTTGCGGCTCTTGACCACGCCGGGGCGGGTGGCGAGCGCCTGCAGAATGAGGAATTCCGTCACCGTCAGCGTCACCGGCTCGTTGTTCCAGGTGCACGTGTGCCGCTCCGGGTCCATTTTCAGCGCGCCGCGCTCCAGCACTCGCGCCGCCGTTTCCTTCTGCGCGGAGGCCTCCTTCGGGTTGGCGCGGCGCAGAATGGCCTTGACGCGCTCGACCAGCAGCCGCTGCGAGAACGGTTTGCGGATGAAATCGTCGGCGCCCATCTTGAGGCCGAACAATTCGTCGATTTCCTCATCCTTGGAGGTGAGGAAGATGACCGGCAGATCGGACTTCTGCCGCAACCGCCGCAGCAGCTCCATGCCGTCCATCCGCGGCATCTTGATATCGAAAATGGCGAGATCGGGCGGGTTGGCCTTGAGCCCGTCGAGCGCCGAGGCGCCGTCGGTATAGGTCTGCACCCGATAGCCCTCGCCCTCCAGGGCGATGGAGACGGAAGTCAGAATGTTGCGATCGTCGTCGACGAGGGCGATGGTCGGCATGAAGTCCAAACCTCGAGAAAGTGGCGGCGCGGCGAAACGCGTTTCACGCGGAAAGGCGGCTGGCGCGCCCGGTCTGTCCGGGCGGGCGCGACATTCTCCGCCGTTAAGGGCCGAAATGTGACGCTAGCGTCTGACGACCCTCCGCCGCGCTGGCGCGCCGCCGGGACGGCCCTTATTATAGAGGCGACGCGCGCGGAAATCGACCCCGTCGCCGAGTCACAGCCGAAAACAATGGATGCACCATGACCGACGCCGCGCCGCGCCCGACCGGCCCCCGCCCCCTTGATCCCGCCTATGACGCGACTGGCGAGGCCAGGCGGCTGCTGCGCGCCACCCGCGCCGGGTCTCTGGCGACGCTCATGCCGGGCGGCCATCCCTTCGTCAGTCTGGTCAATGTCGCGACCGATCACGACGGCGCGCCCATCCTGCTGGTGTCGCAATTGGCGCTGCATACCCGCTATCTTGACGCCGATCCGCGCGCCTCGATCCTGCTGTCGCAGGGCGGCAAGGGCGATCCGCTCGCCCATCCGCGTCTGACGGTGATCGGCCGCGCCCGGAAGGTCGAGGGCGAGACGCGCGAACGCGTCCGCCGTCGTTTTCTCGCGCGCCATCCCAAATCGGCTCTCTATGCGGATTTTCCGGATTTTTCTTTCTGGCGGCTCGACATTCTCGGCGCGCATCTCAACGGCGGCTTCGCCCGCGCCGCCGATTTCGAGGCGGCGGCCCTCGCGACCCCGCTCGCCGGCGCCGGGACGCTGATCGCGGCCGAGGAGGGCGCGCTCGCCCATCTCAATGAGGATCACGCCGAGGCGCTGCGGCTATACGCCACGCGGCTCGCCGGAGAGCCGGACGGCGCCTGGAAGGCTGTCGGCCTCGATCCGGAGGGGCTCGACCTCGCCCGCGGCGATCTTTCCGCGCGCATCGTCTTTCCGCGGCGGATTTCCGGGCCGGCGGAGCTGCGGACGATTCTGGCCGAACTTGCTCGCGAGGCTCGCGCGCAATCCGCGGAGAAAGCGTAATCTCCCGTTCAAGAAGTTTGCGAATTGCGCCTTCGTCAGACTTGCTTCACGTCAGCGCGCGGACTAAACCTCGCCCCCATTATTTCCACAGGGCCGATCTGGGGATCGAAATGCGCGCCCATGGGGCCGCTGCCTTTTACGGGAGAAAGCCATGAAGCAGACTGGCGTTTTCAACCCTGCGTTCGGCGTCGACACGTTCGGCCTCGCCGGCCTGAAGCATGTCTCCTACAATCTTCAGGCGCCCAGACTCTATGAGGAGTCGCTGCGCCGCAACGAGGCGGTGCTCGCCGCCGGCGGCGCCATCGTCGCCGAGACCGGGGTGCATACCGGCCGCTCCCCCAGGGACAAGTTCGTCGTCCGCGACGCCGCCACCGAAAACACGGTGTGGTGGGACAACAACGGCGCGATGACCTCCGCGCAATTCGACGCGCTCTACGCCGATTTCAGGGAAGCGGCGAAGGGCAAGGATCTGTTCGTCCAGGATCTCTACGGCGGCGCCGATCCGGCCAACCGCGTCAATACGCGCGTCATCACCGAATACGCCTGGCATTCGCTGTTCATCCGCAACCTGCTGATTCGTCCCTCGGACGCCGAACTCGCCAATTTCGTCGCCGATCTGACGATCATGGATTTGCCGTCCTTCCGCGCTGACCCGAAGCGCCACGGCGGCCGCAGCGAGACGCTGATCGCGGTCAATTTCGCGAAAAAGATCATTCTCATCGCCGGCACGTCCTATGCGGGCGAGATGAAGAAGTCGGTCTTCACCTATCTCAACTACATCCTGCCGGCCAGGGGGGTGATGCCGATGCATTGCTCGGCCAATGTCGGCCCCGGCGGCGACGCGGCGGTGTTCTTCGGCCTGTCGGGCACCGGCAAGACGACGCTCTCGGCCGACGCCTCGCGCACGCTGATCGGCGACGACGAGCACGGCTGGTCGCAGGAAGGCGTGTTCAACTTCGAGGGCGGCTGCTACGCCAAGGCGATCAAGCTGTCGCGCGAGGCCGAGCCGGAAATCTATTCGACGACGGAGCGCTTCGGCACGGTGATGGAGAACGTCGTTCTCGATCCCGAGACGCGTCTGCCCGATTTCGACGACGGCTCGAAGACCGAAAACACCCGCATCGCCTATCCGCTGCACTACATCCCGAACGCGTCGGAGACAGGCCGCGCCGGTCACCCGAAGAACATCGTCTTCCTGACGGCCGACGCCTTCGGCGTGCTGCCGCCGATCGCCAGGCTCAACGGCTCGCAGGCGATGTATCACTTCCTGTCCGGCTACACCGCCAAGGTGGCGGGCACGGAAAAGGGCGTCGTCGATCCGACCGCGACCTTCTCGACCTGCTTCGGCGCGCCATTCATGCCGCGCCACCCGTCAGAATACGGCAATCTGCTGCGCGATCTGATCGCCAAGCACAATGTCGATTGCTGGCTGGTCAACACCGGCTGGACCGGCGGCAAGTTCGGCGTGGGCCGGCGCATGCCGATCCGCGTCACCCGCGCCCTGCTGACGGCCGCGCTCGACGGGTCGCTGTCGAAGGTCAAGTTCCGCACCGATCCCTATTTCGGCATGCAGGTGCCGACGGCGGTGCCGGGCATCGAGCCGCATATTCTCGACCCGATCAAGACCTGGGCCTCGAAGAGCGAATTCGCCGAGACGGCGAAAAAGCTGGTCGGCCTGTTCCAGGACAATTTTGTCACCTTCGAGCCGCATGTCGACGCCAAGGTGAAGGACGCCGCCCCGAAAGTGGCGATGGCCGCCGAATAGGCCGCCGACGCCCTGTTGCGAACGCCAGACCCCGGCCGGGCGCGCCCCGGCCGGGGTTTTCTTTGGCCTATCCATGCACAATGGCTGCCGCCTTTTGCCGGATTTCGTCGCAGGCGCGCATTTGCTAGGCATGGGCTGCGGCGCGCGCGACGCTCCGCCGATGCGGGGCTCGCCACATGCTTTTCGCTCTTTCCGAAGACCAGACCGCCATTCGCGACATGGCGCGCGATTTCGCCGCCGAGAAGATCGCGCCGCACGCGCTCGAATGGGACGAGAAGAAGCACTTTCCCGTCGACGTGCTGCGCGAGGCGGCGGCGCTGGGCATGGGCGGCGTCTACATCCGTGACGACGTCGGCGGCTCGGGCCTGACGCGGCTCGACGCGACGCTGATCTTCGAGGCGTTGTCGACCGCCTGCCCCTCCGTTGCCGCCTATATTTCCATCCACAACATGTGCGCGTGGATGATCGACAATTTTGGCTCCGACGCGCAGCGCCACGCCTGGCTCCCGAAACTTTGTTCGATGGAGCATCTGGCGAGCTATTGCCTGACCGAACCCGGCGCCGGCTCGGACGCCGCCGCGTTGAAAACGCGAGCAACGCGCGACGGCGACGATTACGTGCTGAACGGCGCCAAGCAATTCATCTCCGGCGCCGGCGTCTCCGACGTCTATGTCGTCATGGCGCGCACCGGCGAGGACGGGCCGAAGGGCGTTTCCGCCATCGTCGCGCCGAAGGACGCGCCGGGCCTCTCCTTCGGCGCGAACGAGAAGAAGATGGGCTGGAACGCCCAGCCGACCCGCACCGTGATTTTCGAGAATTGCCGTGTTCCCGTCGCCAACCGGCTCGGGCCGGAGGGCATCGGTTTCAGGATCGCCATGGCGGGGCTCGACGGCGGCCGGCTCAACATCGCCGCCTGCTCGCTCGGCGGCGCGCAGGGCGCGCTCGACAGGGCGATCGCCTATATGGCCGAGCGCAAGGCCTTCGGCAAAAGGCTCGACGAATTCCAGGCGTTGCAGTTCCGCCTCGCCGACATGGCGATCGAACTGGAGGCCGCCCGCACCTTCCTGTGGCGCGCCGCCGCCAATCTCGACGCGAAAACGCCGGAGGCGACGACGCTCTGCGCCATGGCCAAGCGCTTCGTCACCGACGCCGGATTCGACGTCGCCAACGGCGCGCTGCAAATGCTTGGCGGCTACGGCTATCTCGCCGATTACGGCATGGAGAAAATCGTCCGCGACCTGCGCGTCCATCAGATTCTCGAAGGCACGAACGAGATCATGCGCCTGATCGTCGCGCGCGGGCTGGTGGGGCGGTAAACGCCGGCGCGTCCCGGAGCGACGGCCGCGCGCGACGCGGTCGAGACCCACGGCGATTCGAGATGGCCCAACCCGGCGACCGTTGTGGACGGGGACGTTGCTGCGTGAAGCGCCCGCCGGTGCGGCGACGCGCGACGTCTATCGCGCGTGCATGGGTTCCGACGCCGCGGCCGCTCGTCGCGTTGCGCGCCGCGGGAGAGCAAAGGAGCGCGATCGCGACCGGAAACCCGGCGCTGACGCCAGGGCCGACAATGCGGCGACGCCGAGGCGCGGCGCCGTCAGACCCGCCTCATCGCGCGCAGAAATCCGTGGCGGCCTGCGCAACGACATCGTCGCCGCCGGCGAGCGGCCGCGGCGGATCGTCATTCCTGGGCCGCCCGTGGATGAGCTTGCCGGTGGCGAATTCGTCGCTGAAATAGCCGATCCGCGGCGTCGTATAGGTTCGGGCGCGGCAATCGATCTCGAATCGCGCCTGCAACGAGCGATGTCCGCCCTCGGGCGGACGCTCGAAGTTGATCACGCCTTCGAATACGGCCTTGCCCGCCGCGCCGCCGCCGCCGGTAACGAAAAGCTGCTGGCCGCCGCCGGCGTAGACGGAGGCCTTGCGCAGAACCGGCCGCGCCGAGCGGGGCGCCGGCGCGCCCGGCTCCTCCGCCAGTTCGACATAGCCTTCGGACACGAAAAGGCGGCGCGTGGCGTCTGTTGTTGTCAGTTCGATCGTCGAGCCGTCCGCCAGCCAATGCCCCTCGCCGGCGAGGCGAACGACGATGGGTCGCGCCGAGCGACGGTTCTCGACGATCTCGACGCGCGTTGCGCCGTGCGTCCCCGACAACCGGATCCATGCTTCGGCGCGATCGCACCCCGCGCAGCGCAAAGGCCCGTGATAATAGCCGGGCCAGTCGACGCTGACGCGCGTCGTGTCCCGCGCCATCGCGCCGGTCGCGCTCGCCAGGATGAGCGCCGGGACGAGCGCCAGGGGGGCGCGTGCGAACATTGTCATGGCGATTCATCTCCTTTGGCCGGGCCCTGCGGGCGCATCGCCAATGAGCCGGGCCGGCGCGGCCTTTTTGAGGCGGCGCGCTGTCGTCGCCGGGCTTGCCAGCAGGGGGCTTCCCGGTGTTCTTATCGCCTCCGACAGTTCGGAGCGGCGAACGTGAATTCGGGGGGACGCGCATGACCAAAATCGCATTCATCGGCCTCGGCAACATGGGCGGCCCGATGGCCGGCAATCTCGTTAAGGCGGGTCATTCGGTAAAGGGCTTCGACCTGTCCGCCGCCTCCTGCGACGCGGCCCGCGCCGAGGGCGTCGGCGTCGCCGCCTCCGCGGCCGAGGCCGTCGCCGAGGCCGACGTGCTTGTCACCATGCTGCCCGCCGGCCCGCATGTGATCGCCGTCTGGCGCGATCTGGCGGCGAAGGCGAAGAAGGGCGCGTTGTTCATCGATTCCTCCACCGTCGATGTCGAGAGCGCGCGCGCCGCGCACAAAATCGCCGCCGGCGCGGGGCTGCTGAGCGTCGACGCGCCGGTCTCCGGCGGCACCGGCGGCGCCAAAGGCGCGACGCTGACCTTCATGTGCGGCGGCGCCGACGCGGCTTTCGCCGCGGCGAAGCCGATCCTCGAAAAAATGGGCAAAAAAATCGTCCATTGCGGGGGCGACGGCGCCGGTCAGGCGGCGAAAATCTGCAACAACATGATCCTCGGCATTTCGATGGTCGCGGTCAGCGAGGGCTTCGCGCTCGCCGAGAAGCTCGGCCTGTCGCACCAGGCGCTTTACGATGTCGCCTCCACCTCCTCGGGCCAGTGCTGGTCGTTGACGAGCTATTGCCCCGTGCCCGGCCCGGTGCCGGCCTCTCCCGCCAACAACGGCTACAAGCCCGGCTTCGCCGCCGCGCTCATGCTGAAGGATCTCAAGCTGGCGCAGCAGGCGGCCTCCGCCTCCGGCGCCAATGTGCCGCTTGGCGCGGCGGCGACCCAGCTCTACGCCCTGTTCAACGCCTCGGGTCACGCCGGCGACGATTTCTCGGGCATTATCAATTTCTTGCGCGGGCAAGGCGCGTGATCGGCGCGCCCCATCGTTAACGATATCTTAAACGCGCGCTTGAGCAGGGTGGGGGCGCGGGCGTATTGCTGAGACGATCAGCGAGCGCCCGTCGCCGCCTCTACAGTTGGAGTAGCACCTTGTCGCGTCAACCCACTCCCTCGCGGGGCCAGAAACCGGCCGAACCCGCCCTCAAGCCGACGCTCGTCTGCGTCGGCGCCCAGAAGGGCGGCGTCGGCAAGACGACGACGGCCCGTCTGCTCATGCACTGGCTGGACGAGACGCGCCGGTCGCATGTCGCCTTCGACAGCGAATATCCGCAGGGCTCGCTCAAGCGCTTCTATCCGGACAAGACGCAGATCGTCGACATCGCCGAAGTGTCGGATCAGATGCGCATCTTCGACGGTCTGGCCGCCGCGCGCGACAATTCGGTCTTCGTGCTCGACCTGCGCGCCGGCTATTTCTTCGACATTCTCGACAAGTTCGACGATCTGATGATCTTCCGCGAGGCCCGCGACGGCGCCTTCAATCTCATGTTCCTGCATGTGATGGGCGGCTCGGTCGAATCAATCGAGGAGGTGCGCGCCGCGCTGCCGCGCTTCGACGGCGCCCGCCATGTCGTCGTGCGCAACCCCGCCAATGGCGCCGACCTGACGCAATGGGACGAATCCGAGGTGCGCGTCACCTTCGAGCGTCAGGGCGGCATGGAGTTGAAAATCGCGCCGCTGCATCCGCTGGCCTACGGGGCAATCGATCAGGCCTCCGCCACGTTCCGCGATTTTGCCGAGAACAGGCAGCCCAACGGCGCGCCGGCGGATTTCTCCTACACCTTGCGCGCCTACACCAGGAACTGGCTCATCCATTCGATGATCCAGATCGACCGGCTGAAAATCTGACGGCGGCCAGCCGGACGCAAGGAAAAGGGCGCCTTGCGGGGCGCCCTTCGCATGTCAGAACGTTTCGACCTTGTCGGGATGGACGATCTCGATCTTCGTCGGCGCGCTTTGGCATTCGCCGGCGATTCTGCGCCAGGCGCGCAGATGGTCGCTCTTCGAATGGGCGGTCAGCGCCTCGCGCGTCTCCCATTTCTCGACGAACACGAACGTCGCGGGGTCCGTGGCGCTGGCGGCGAGGTCGTAGGCGAGACAACCGGCCTCCGCCCGCGTCGCGGCGATGCAGGCTTGCGCGCCGGCGATGAAATCGGCGCGTTTTTCAGGCTTCACCTGCGCCGTGGCGACCACATAGATCATATTGTGCTCCCTTGTTGTTCTTGCCGCGCGACGGCGCGAGGCGTGATCGGAGCCGATGCGCCTCGCCATTGTCAAGGCGCTTGCGCGGGCGGCGTGCTTTCACGGGCGCGCAACAGGAGTCGATCCCGCATGGATGACATCGCCCTCGCCCGCGCGCTGCATGTCCTCGCCGTCGTTCACTGGATCGGCGGCGTCGCCATGGTGACCCTGGTTCTGCTTCCGGGCCTCACCCGCGCCGTTCCGGGGCCGGAGCGGCTGCGTCTGTTCGAAATGATCGAAGGCCGTTTCGCGTTTCAGGCGCGGATATCGACGGCGCTGGCGGGCGCGAGCGGGTTCTGGATGACTCAACGTCTCGGCGCCTGGGATCGGTTCCTCGATCCGCGCGCTTTCTGGTGGATGCACGCCATGGTCGCGGTCTGGGCGATCTTCACCGTCGTCCTGTTCGTCGCCGAGCCGTTGGTCCTGCACCGCTGGTTTCATGCGCGCGCCACGCGCGATCCGGAAGGAACATTCCGGCTCGTAATTCGCCTCCACCGCGTTCTGCTTGGCGTGAGTCTGCTGACGGTCGCCGGCGCTGTGCTCGGTGCGCATGGCGCCTTGCCTTGAACGGCACTGTGTCGCGACTTGCTTGACTCCACCCGCTTTTCCCCGTTTTCTCGCCGCAAAACGCGCCCAACGACAGGAGAAGGCGATGAGCGGCGAGGGCGCGACCCGACGCCCACGACTGGCGATGCGCCCGCGCTCGACGAAACCGCCCGGCTCGCGCGACGAATCGGCGCGTCTGCGCGAGCCGCTGGAGGTGCTGCTCGTCGAGGACGATCGCACCGACGCGGCCCTGATGCGCGAACTGCTCGGCCGATCGCGCCATTTCGATTTTCGCGTCGAGCATGTGTCCGATATCGATGGCGCGCGCCAGGCGCTCGCCGCCACGCATTTCGACCTGATGGTTCTCGATTTCTGGGTCGGCGGAGAATCCTCGCTTTCCCTGCTCAAGCGCTCGCTGCAGCAGACCTGGAACATGCCGGCGCTGCTCGTGTCCTCGGTCGACGTCGCCGACGTGCAGGGACTTGGGCTGGAGGCCGGCGCCTACGGCTATCTGCACAAGAACGACCTCGCGCCCTCGACGCTCGACGCGGTGATTCGCACGCTTCTGCATTCGCGCGCCTCGGAAGCCAGCTTGCGCCGGTCGCTGGCCGACAATGTGCGCGATCAGGACAGGCTGGTCGAGACCATGACCGACATGACGCAGGAGGTGATCTCCACCATCGACAACGTGCGGCATTTCGGCGAGGCGCTGATGAAGCCCGAGGCCGAGCGGCCCGCCAAGCTCGATGTGCGCTCGCACGCCGCCGCCGTTGGCGAGGGCACGCGCCGCCTCGCCGAGATTCTCGAGACGCGGCTTGGCCGCGCCCGCCCGGCCGACGCGCCGACGCAATTGAAGCTCCGGCCGGTCGACGTGGTCGAGACCTTGCGCTCGGTTGGCGCGATCATGACGCCGAAATGCCAGGAAAAAGAACAGGATCTGACCATCGTCTCGAAGGATCGCAGCATTGTCTGCGAGGCTGACGCCGCGGCCCTGCATCAGCTTTTCATGAATTTGATCGAGAACGCCCAACGCTTCAGTCCGCGCAAGACCAGGATCGACGTCATCGCCCGCCAGACCGATAATTGGCTGCGCGTCAGCGTCATCGATCAGGGCGTCGGCATGAGCAAGGACGCCATCGCCGAGGCGATGCGCCGGCGCGCCTATTCCGATCTGCCGCCGGATTTCATGGCCGCGGGGCACGGCCTTGGACTGGCCGTGGCCGTGGCGATCGTCGACATGCACGGCGGCGTGGTGGAGTTCGAGAGCCACCAGGATTGGGGCACGACCATACTCGTCGGCCTGCCGTTGACCCGGCATCGCCTCAACTGATCGCGGGCTGGCTGTTTTTGCGCGCGTTTTTCGCCGACTCCGGAAAGGCGATGAGGAAGCGCAGGCCGTTGTCATGAGCGGGATCGATCTCGATGCGCCCGCCGTGCAATTCGACGATGCGCCGGCAAACGGCCAGCCCGGCGCCCTGGCCGGCGCGGTGCCGGTCGCGCGACAGCCGCCGGAACAGCAGGAACGCGCCTTCGCGCTCGGCCGGGGGGATTCCCGGCCCATTGTCTGCGAAGGCGATGCGCGCGCCCGGTCCGGGCAAGGCTTCAACGACGAGCGTGGGCGCCGCCTCGCCGCGATATTTCAGGGCGTTCTCGATCAGGTTCTGGAACAGCGAGCACAACAGTTCGGCGTCGCCGTCGATGCGCGGCAGCGGCCCGACCTCGAACCGCGCGCCGGCCGTCTCGATGTCGGAGGTGAGGTTGCGCCGCGCCGCCCACACCGCGTCGGCCAGGCTCACCGGCGCCAGCGCCGGCTCCTGGGCGGCGACGCGCATGTAGCGCAGCAGGCTCTCGATCATCGCCTTCATGCGGACGGCGGCGGCGGCGATCTCGTCGAGAAATTCGGCCCCTTTCGGCGGCAGAAGATCGCGGCAATCCTCGTCGATCAGCCGGGCGAACAGTGCGATCTGCCGCACCGGAGCCTGCAGATCGTGCGACATGGCGACGGAGAATCGCTTGAGATCGAGATTGGCGTCGACGAGCCGCGCGCTCTGGCGCGCCAGGGCCCGGCGTTGCGCGACCGCCTCGGTCACGCGCTCGCAGATCATCAGCACGCCGCCGATGCGGTTGTCGTCGTCGCGCCAGGGGATCATCGCCCAGATCATCCAGTCGACGCCGCCGTCGGCGTGGCGCACGCGCCCCGTCGTCGGCCCCGTCGCCGTTCCCGCGAGCGCCGCCTGCAGCGGCCGCGCCCAGCGCCGCGCCAGCAGCGGCAGGCATTCGGGGAAACGGCGCCCGTCGCAATCGCCGGGCTGGCGCAGATCGTCGCGCCAGCGGCGACTGGCGAAAAGAAAGCGCTGGTCGGCGTCGATCATCGCCGCGGCGGCCGGCATGTGCTCGATGAACAGGCCCATCAGCTTGCGGCTTTCCGCCAGTTGCCGCTCGCGCGCCCGCAGCCGCTCCTCGAGAATGCGCTGCTCGCGCCGCGATTGCGCCAGCGCCGCCTCGACGCCATGGCGTTCGCTCGCCTGCTGACAGAGCGCCGCGAGCCGCGCGCGGTCGCGGGTCCAGAACAGGGCGAGGTCGAGCCGCAGCTGGTTCCCGTCGTGAGAGAAGCCGAGGCCCGGCAGCTCCAGCCGGCCGCCGGACTCGCGCAGCGCGAACGCCGGCTCGCGCAGGCCGGCCATCAGCGGATGATTGAAAAACGCTTCCCCCGGCGCCGGCGCCCAGGCCGCGAGACATCCCTCGCGCGCCGCCACCACGCCGTCGGGATCGATCAGACACAGGGCGATCGCGCCGCGTTGCAGGAAATCGTCAAGGGCTTCGTCGATCAGCGGCGCGCGCATCGCACCCTCACCCGCATCGCCAGATCGCCTGACCGAGCGACCGGAAAACAGCGGCCACGCCTTCGCCGGTGGCCGCGCTGGCGAGCGCGATGTCGTCCGCGTCGATGTCGGCAATGTCGAAACGCCGGTCCGCTGGCGCCACGAGATCGATCTTGTTGATGATGGCGCGCATCGGCCGTCCGGGAAAACGGTCGCTGAAATCGATCGCCAGCCGGCGCATATGCGCCAATGTGTCCGGCCGGCTCGCGTCGGCGACGATCAGCGCCGCCTGCGCGCCCAGCGCATAGGCCGTGGAGAAGATGCGGTCGCCGAAATCGCCGTCCGTGTCCCACAACACCAGCCGCAACGTGTCGTCGTCGCATTCGGGCCCGAGCGCAAGATCGTGCGTCAGAATGTCGACGCCGAGCGTCGTCTTGTAGGCGCCGTCGAAACGGTCGAAGACGAAGCGGTTGGCCAGCGACGTCTTGCCGACGCCGATGTCGCCGAGCAGCAGCGCCTTGGCCGAGCGGCGCGGCGCGCTCACGGCGCCGGCTCCGACGCGAAGACGGGTTCGAACGTCACGCGGCGGTTGGCCGACGAACGCGACGGGCCGATCAGTTGGGCGTCGGCGCGCGAGGTCGTCCGCAGCCGGTCCGGCGCGACGCCGGCGCGCGCGAGGGCGTCCATCACGACCCTGGCGCGGACCTCGCCCAGCCGTTGATTGGGACCTGCGGCGCCGACGCTGTCGGAATGGCCCACGACCCGCAGGCTTGCGTCCGCGGCCTTCACCGCCTCGGCCATCGCGTCGATGGTCCGTTGCGCGACCCCGGGCTCGAGGAAACGGTCGTCCTCGCCGAAGAAAACCGCCGCGGTGCGGGCCAGGCGCATCAGACGTTCAAATGGCGCGTCATGGCGCGCCGCGAACTCGGCGAAGCGCGCGCTCCCCGCCTGGATCTGGTCGACGAGCCGGGCGTCGGGCGCGGCCGAGGCGAGAGTGTCGAGCCGGGCGCCGGTCTTTTCGGCGCGCCTCTCGGCTTCCGCCAATTTGGCCTCGATCGCGCCGAGCTGCGCCTCGCGCGCGGCCAATGCCGATTGCAGCTCCGTCAACCGTGCGTCCCGCGCGGCAAGTTCGTCCTGCGAAACGGAACGGGCTGTCTGATAGGCGACCGCATAGGGAGCCGCCGCCGCGTCAATCCGCGCGCGCAGATCGGCCTCCGCCTCGCGCGAGGGCAAGAGGCCGCGCACCGAAACCCTGCGGGTTGAATGGTCGAACGAAAAATGCAGCGGGAAAGCCGCGGTCTGCGGCCGCGCCGTCGTCAGCGCCTCCGCCGCCTCGGCCACCGCGCGCTCCTTTCGCCAGTTCAGCGTCGCCTGGAGGACGCTCCACGCCCCCCAGCCGACCAGGGCGAGCGCGGCGAGCGCCAGCACGATCTTGCCGCCGGCGCCGCCTGTTTTCGCGGGCTCGGCGGCGACGGCGGAAAACGTCCGCGCTTCGTCAGCCAGCAGAGCCGGATCGATGGCGTCGTCGCGCTCATGCGCGGCGAGCAGGGCCGTGAACAGCGCGTCGAGCGCGCGCTCCTGCTCCGGCCGCGCCTTGCCCCGGTATTGCGCCGCGACGATCATGCGCGCCGAGGAGCGCAGCGCCACGCTGGCGCCGCCGAGATCGAGCGTGCGCAATTCGCCGCCCTGCGCGGCGAGCACGTCGGCGGCGAAATCGGTGATCGCCGCGATCAGGCCGGACACGATTTCCGGCTTGTCTTCGCCCGCGTCGCGCGCCCAGGCGGCGGCCAGGCGGCCGCTGTGGCGCTCCAGAAACAGGATTCGCTGCAATTCGGCGCGTTGCGCCTCGGCCAGCGCCACCTCGCTGATCGTGCGGCCCGTGGCTAACGCCCTGAAGCGCAGCCGCCATGATTGACTCGACAGGAGCGAGTCGATGCGCTCGTTGAGACTGTCGACAAGATCGCGGAAGGCCTGCGCCACCGCCGCCGCGACGAGCCGCCCCGTGATCGGATAGAGCGCCTCGACCATCATGTCTTTCGAATTGGCAATTTCGCTGCGGATCGAAGCGACGACCAACGGCGCCAGCGCCCGCGCGAGCTCGCGATGCCGCTCCTTCTCCGCGCGCCTGAACGCGCCGACGAGAATCTCCGCCGTCGCCGTCTGCATCGCCTGCGGCGTGCCGACGCGACCGTCGAGCGCGTCGAGACGCCGCGCGAGATCGTCGAGGCGGTCTGCCTCCGCGCCGAAGAGCAGGCCCTTCAGCCGATCGATGTCATTCAGAGCCTGGCGCGCGGCCTCGGCCATGTCAGCCGCCGTTGCGCGCCGCGCCCATCTTCTGCACGCTGGCGCCGATGTCGGCGATCGCCGCGCCGATGTCGCGCACGGAGGCGAGCCGTCGCTTCTCGGTGTCGGCGGAAAGCTGCGCGATGAGATTTTCGATCGAGGTCAGACGGTCGCTCATGTCGGCGCGCAACTGGTCGATCTTGGCGTCGAGATCGGCGAGCCGACGCTCGGTCGAGCGTTTGTCCTCGCCGAACAGCAGTTCGCGCACCTGCAGGATCGTATTGTCGACGCCCGACGTTTCCGCCGCCGGCCCCATCTTCTTGACGTTTTCATTTGCCATGGAGAACGCCTCGTCCCAAACAATTTATTCGCGCAATGTTTCGCGCGGGAGTTGCCCTCTTCTAGACGCTCCGGGCAGCTCTTACGAGCGGAAATGCGCGAAGGGGTTAAGGGCGCGCGCCGAAGGAGGCAAAGCATGACGGAAGCCGAGGCGGGTCGCTCCGCGCCCCGACGCGAGAGCGTCCCCACCCGCGAAACGCACGCCGCCATCACGCCGGAGCTGGTGCGCGATCTCGTGCACACGTTTTACGCCCGCGTTCGTCAGGAACCGGTGATCGGCCCGATTTTTGAAGCCAGGCTCGCCGGCAAATGGGACGCGCATTTGGCCAAACTGGTCGATTTCTGGTCCGGCATGGCCTTGCGGACCGACGCCTACACGGGCCGCCCCTTTCCGCCGCATGTTCCGCTGGGGCTCGCGCCGGAGCATTTCGCCCGCTGGCTCAGCCTGTTCCGACAAACAGCCGGGGAGGTCTGCCCGCCGCCCGCCGCGGCGTTCTTCATCGATCGCGCCGAGCGCATCGCCGAGAGTTTCCAGATGGCGCTCGGCATCGGCGTCAAGGCCTGGCGGCCGCCGGATCAGATGTCCATATAAAGAAATCTTTATGTCTTTATTGCTTTGATGCGCGGGCTCTGCTATGCAGTGCGCCAACGCCATCCGCATGATCCGGGAAAGCTGTTCATGACCCATCATTTCAACGATTACGCCATCACCGACATCAGCCTTGCCGCCTGGGGCCGCAAGGAGCTGACCATCGCCGAGACGGAGATGCCCGGTCTGATGGCGACGCGCGCCGAATATGGCGCGGCCCAGCCGCTCAAGGGCGCCCGCATCGCCGGCTCGCTGCACATGACCATCCAGACCGGCGTGCTGATCGAGACGCTGAAGGCGCTGGGCGCCGACATCCGCTGGGCCTCGTGCAACATCTATTCGACGCAGGACCACGCCGCCGCCGCCATCGCCGCGGCCGGCATCCCGGTCTTCGCCAAAAAGGGCGAGAACCTTGAGGATTATTGGGACTACACCCACAAGATCTTCGAATGGGCCGACGGCGGCACGCCGAACATGATCCTCGACGACGGCGGCGACGCGACGCTGCTGATCCATCTCGGCATGCGCGCCGAGGCCGGCGACACGGCCTTCCTCGACACCGCGGCGAATGAGGAGGAGGAAGTCCTCTACGCTGCGATCAAGAGGCGCCTGAAGCTCAATCCCGGTTGGTACGGCCGCATCGGCGCCGCCGTGAAGGGCGTGACCGAGGAGACCACCACGGGCGTGCACCGACTCTATGTCATGGAGAAGGAGGGCAAGCTTCTCTGGCCGGCGATCAACGTCAACGACTCCGTGACGAAGTCGAAGTTCGACAATCTCTATGGCTGCCGGGAATCGCTCGTCGACGGCATCCGCCGCGGCACTGACGTGATGATGGCCGGCAAGGTCGCCATGGTCGCGGGCTTCGGCGACGTCGGCAAGGGCTCCGCCGCCAGCCTGCGCAACGCCGGCTGCCGCGTGCTCGTTTCCGAGATCGATCCGATCTGCGCGCTGCAGGCGGCGATGGAGGGCTACGAGGTTGTGACGATGGAGCAGGCCGCGCCGCGCGCCGATATCTTCTGCACCGCCACCGGCAATGTCGACGTGATCACGGTCGAGCACATGCGCGCCATGAAGGATCGCGCCATCGTCTGCAACATCGGCCACTTTGATTCCGAGATTCAGGTCGCCGGCCTGAAGAACTTCAAGTGGGACAACGTCAAGCCGCAGGTCGACGAGATCGAGTTCCCCGACGGCAAACGCATCATTCTGCTCTCCGAGGGCCGTCTGGTGAATCTCGGCAACGCCACGGGCCACCCCTCCTTCGTCATGTCGGCGTCCTTCACCAACCAGACGCTCGCCCAGATCGAGCTGTGGACCAAGCAGGGCCAGTACGAGAAGAAGGTCTACACCCTGCCCAAGCATCTCGACGAGAAGGTCGCGGCGCTGCATCTCGACAAGATCGGCGTCAACCTGACCAGGCTGACGCCGGCCCAGGCGAGCTATCTCGGCCTGCCGGCCCAGGGCCCGTTCAAGCCGGAGCACTATCGCTACTGATTGTCGCAGGCTTTTCGCCCGCTTTTGCTGCTTCGCCCGCGGCCGGCGCCGGCCGCGGGCGATTTTCGTTTTGTTAACCGCATTCTCAAGATTTCTCCGTAAGGCTACAGTGGGTTGATTCGAACGGCGTGGCGGATGTCGTTCGGACCTGTTTCGCAGCCGGATGGCGGGGACCGTCGGGCGTGAGGCGTTTCGAGGATGAGGGCGGCATGTCGGCAGGGCGGCGCTTCGGCGGCGGCGGGAATCATACGCGCGGCTTCGCATGGGGCATGGCCGCGCTGGCCTTCGCCTCGGATTCGGCGTCGGCGCAGGCGCCTTCGATGATGGAGCGGCTGTCCGACAGTTCGGGGCTGGCGACGCTGTCGGTCGGCGTCGGCCTGGCGCTGTTCGCCTCCATCACCGCGCTCGCGCATGTCGCCGGCCGCCGACGCTGGACGCAGCGTGAGGCGGCGCTCGATTCCGATCTGGCCGAAACGCGCGCCAAGCTCGCGCGCGCGCAGGTGTTTCTGTCCGCCGAGCCGCAGATCGTCGTGGCCTGGAACTCGGTCAACGCAGACCCCGATATCGAGGGCGATCTGTCGATCGCGCTCGACGCGCCGGCGCCGCGTCGCCTGCTCGGCTTCGGCTCGTGGCTCGCGCCGGAGCAGGCCCAGACGCTCGATCATTGTGTCGAGAAGCTGCGCCGCCGCGGCGAGGGCTTTCGCCTGGCGCTCGCCAGCCTCAACGGCCGCCATCTCGAGGCCGAGGGCCGCGCGGTGGGCGGGCGCGCCGTCATGCGCATCCGCGACGTCTCGGGCGACCGGTTGGAGGCCATTCGGCTGCGCGATCGTCTGGGCGGGAGCGTGGCCGAGATCGAGGCCTTGCGAGCCATGCTCGACGCCGTGCCGAATCCCGTCTGGACGCGCGCGCCCGACGGCCGCCTCGGTTGGGTCAACGCCGCCTATGTCCGCGCCGTCGAGGCCAGGGACGCCGGCGAGGCCGTCTTGCGCGGCGTCGAGCTGTTTGACCAATCCGACCGCGCCGCCGCCGCCCGCGCCCGCGAGTCCGGTCAGATCTGGCGTTCCCGCGCCGCGGCGGTGGTCGCCGGCGAACGCCGCATGCTCGACGTCATCGACGTGCCGTCGGCCTCCGGCGTGGTCGGCATCGCCACCGACGTGTCCGAGCTGGAGGCCGCGCGCGGCGATCTCGAACGCCAGATGCGCGCCCACGCCGCGACGCTCGACCAATTGTCGACGGCGGTCGCCATTTTCGACCGCGCCAAGCGTCTGCTGTTCCACAACACCGCCTACAGGCACTTGTGGGGCCTCGACCTTCCTTTCCTTGAGTCCCATCCCACCGATTCGGAAATTCTCGACCGGCTGCGCGCCGGCAGCCGGCTGCCGGAAGAAGCGGATTATCGCGGCTGGAAGGCGGCGCAGCTCGCCGCCTATCAATCGCCCGAGACCAGCGAGCGCATCTGGCATCTGCCCGGTCGCCACATGCTGCGCGTCGTCACCAGCCCCAACCCGCAGGGCGGCGTCACCTATCTCTTCGACGACGTCACCGACCGCTACAAGCTCGAGTCGCAGTTCAACGCCCTGGCGCGCGTGCAGGACGAGACGCTCGACACGTTGCGCGAAGGCGTCGCCGTGTTCGGCACCGACGGCCGGCTGAAATTGTCGAATCCGGCTTTCGCCCGGCTGTGGCGCCTCGATCCCGACGCGCTCGCCGAGAAGCCGCATATCGACGCGGTGGCTGCGTTATGTCTGCCGCTCGCCGGCGAGGGCTCCGACTGGACGCGCATGCGCGCCGTCGTCGCGGGGCTGCAGGATCGCCGCACCGGCTTCGAAACGCGCGTCGAATGTCGCGACGGCGTCGTGCTCGATTGCGCCGCCGCGCCCTTGCCCGACGGCGCGACCCTTCTGACATTCTCCGACGTGTCGGCGGCGGTGCGCGTCGAACGGGCGTTGAAGGAGCGCAATCAGGCGCTGATCGACGCCGAGACGCTGCGCAACGATTTCGTCCACCACGTCTCCTACGAGCTTCGCTCCCCGCTCACCAACATCATCGGCTTCATTCAGTTGCTGGGCGACGATTCCGTCGGTCCGCTCAACCCCAAGCAGCGCGAATACGCCGGCTATGTGACCAAGAGTTCGGCCGCGCTGCTCGCCATCATCAACGATATTCTCGATCTGGCGACCATCGACCAGGACGCCATGCAACTCGAGATCGGCGACGTCGATATCGGCGCCACGATCCGCGCCGCCGCCGAAGGCCTGCAGGACCGGCTTGCCGAATCGGATATTCATCTCCGGATTGTCGCCATGGACGATCTTGGCGTCTTCCGCGCCGACGGCAAGCGCGTGCGTCAGATCCTGTTCAATCTGTTGTCGAACGCCATCGGATTTTCCTCCCCCCAGCAGACGGTGACGCTGGCGGCGCTTCGGCGCGGCGACGAAATCGTCTTCAAGGTCTCCGATCAGGGGCGCGGCATCCCGCATGATATTCTTGACAAGGTCTTCGACCGGTTCGAGAGCCGCACCATCGGCTCTCGTCATCGCGGCGTCGGCCTCGGCCTGTCCATCGTGCGCTCCTTTGTCGAGTTGCATGGCGGCCGCGTCCACATCGATTCCGCGCCCGGCGAGGGCACGACGGTCACCTGCATCTTTCCCGCCGCGCAGACGCCGCAGGCGGACGCGGCGCGAGGGTAGGCGATGGCGCAAGCTCCGGTTTCCTCAGCCTGGCGTATCGAACTCGAAGATGAGCGCGCGACGCGGGCGCTCGCCGCCGACATCGCCGCCATGGTCGGCGCCGGCGATCTCGTCACCCTGTCGGGCGATCTCGGCGCCGGCAAGACGACCTTCGCCCGCGCGCTGATCCGCCTTCTCGTCGGCGATCCGGAGCTGGAGACGCCGAGCCCCACCTTCACTCTGATGCAGGTCTATGAAGGGGCGGCCTTTCCCATCGTCCACGCCGATCTCTATCGCGTCGCCTCGCCCTCCGAACTCGCCGATCTCGGCTGGGACGAAGCGGCCGAGGGCGCGCTCGTGCTGGTCGAATGGCCGGAGCGCGCCGGCGAGGCGCTGACCGCCGACCGGCTCGACGTGAACCTGCGTCTCGATGTGGCGCAAGGACCGGGCCGTCGCGTCGTCACCATCACGGGCGCGGGCGCCTTCGGACCCAAGGTGGCGCGCGCCCGCGCCATTCACGGTCTGCTCGGCGAAACCGGCTGGTCGCGGGCGACCCGCAGCTTCATGCTCGGCGACGCCTCGACGCGCGCCTACGAGCGTCTGGAGCGTCCCGACGGCGCGGTCGCCGTGCTGATGATCTCGCCGCCGCGCCCGGACGGTCCGCCCGTGCGCTACGGCAAGCCCTATAGCGCCATCGCCCATCTCGCCGAGGACATCCGGCCCTTCCTCGCCATGGACGAGGCTCTGCGTCAGCGCGGCTTTTCGGCCCCACGCCTCATCGGCGCCGACGCCGAGGCCGGCGTCGCGCTTCTGGAGCATCTCGGATCCGCGCCCGTTGTCGACGCCGACGGGCCCATTCCCGAGCGCTACGCCGCAGCCGTCGAGGTTCTGGCGCGCCTGCACGCCATGGACCTGCCCGACGTCGTTGCGGTTCCCACCGGCGGAACGCACCGCATTCCGCCCTACGATCTGGACGCGCTCGGCATCGAGGTCGAGCTGCTGACGGACTGGTATGCGCCGCATATCGCCCGCGTGGTTCTGTCCTCCGGCGTCCGGACGAATTTCGCCGGCTTGTGGCGCGCGGCGCTGGCGCCGGTCGTCGCCGCGCCCGCCACCTGGGCCCTGCGCGACTACCATTCGCCCAATCTGCTCTGGCTCGCCGACCGCGAGGGCGTCGCGCGCTGCGGCCTGATCGATTTTCAGGACTGCGTCATGGGCCATCCCGCCTATGATCTCGTCTCGCTGCTTCAGGACGCGCGCGTCACCGTGCCGGACGATCTGGAGCTGAAGCTGCTCGGCCATTACGCCCGGCTGCGGCGCGACGGCGATCCGGATTTTGACATGGCCGCCTTCGCCGGCGCCTATGCCGCGCTTGGCGCGCAGAGGGCGACGAAAATCCTCGGTATCTTCGCGCGGTTGGACAAGCGCGACCGCAAACCGCAATATCTGGCGCATCTTCCGCGCGTCTCGCGCTACCTCGCCAAAGGCCTCGCCCATCCCAGCCTGTCCGAACTCAAGGGCTGGCACGACGCCAATTTGCCCGGCGCGCTGACACACGCGGCCTGACCCCCTATATTCAGCGTGATGACTGCTTCGCTCCCCGACATCGCCATGGTCTTCGCCGCCGGTCTCGGCACGCGCATGCGGCCGCTGACCGACGCGACGCCCAAGCCGATGATTCCGATCGCCGGCAAGCCGATGCTCGATCACCTGCTCGATCGTCTCGCCGGGGCCGGGGTCGGCGAGGCCATCGTCAACGTCCATTATCTCGCCGATCAGATCGAGACGCATCTGCGCGGCCGCGCGCGCCCGCGCATCCATGTCTCCGACGAGCGCGCGAAGCTGCTCGATCAGGGCGGCGGCGTCCGCAAGGTTCTGCCGCGTCTCGGCGACAAGCCCTTTCTGATGGCCAATACCGACGCCCTGTGGATCGAGGGTCCGACCTCCAATCTCGCCCGCCTGGCGCAAGCCTGGAACGGCGAGCGGATGGACGCGCTGCTCCTGGTCGCGCCCTCGGCAACCAGCGTCGGCGTCGACTGGAGCGGCGATTTTCACATGAGCGCCGACGGCCTGTTGCGCAAACGGGCGGAGCGCGAGGTGGCGCCTTTCGTCTACACCGGCGTCGGCATCATCAAGCCGCAGCTTTTCATGGGCGAGACGCGCGAGGTGTTCCGGCTCGCGCCGATCCTGTTCGATCTCGCCGCACGGGGGCGGCTGGGCGGGCTGCGCCTCGAAGGCCAATGGCTGCACGTGGGAACGCCCGAGGCCGTCGCCGAGGCCGAGCGGGCGCTGGCGCGTTCGGCCCTGTGATGCGCCGCCCGCCGCGCGTTTTCACCATTCCGCCCGGCGCGCCGTTTCTGGAGACGTTCGCGCGCCGGCTTCTCGACGGCGATATCGCGCCCGGCTACAGCCGCGCCCTCGGGCCGCTGGGGATCGCCGAAGCCGTCATCTATGTGCCGACGCGCCGCGCCGGCCGGGCGCTCGCGCAGGAGCTGACGAAGGCGCTCGGAACGCCGACGGCGCTGCTGCCGCGCATTCTGCCGCTCGGCGGGCTGGAGGACGGCGAGACCGAATCGCTGTTCGCCGGGCCGGAGGACGACGCGCTGTCGCCCGACGCGCCCCCGGCCATCGGCGCGGTGGCGCGCCGCATGCTGCTGGCCCGCCTCATCCTGCAATGGGCGCGCGGCGTGCGCGGCGCCATCATCCGCGTCGGCGACGACGGCGCTCTCGAAACCGATCCGGCCGAGCCGCTGCTGGTTGGCGCCAGCCCCGCCAACGCCTGGGTTCTGTCGCGCGATCTCGCGGCGCTGATCGACGAGATGATCATCGAGGATGTCGCCTGGAGCCGGCTCGACGCCTTGCCGCTGGAGGACCATGACCGCTATTGGGGCGTCACCCTGCGCTTTCTCGACATCGCCATGCGCGCCTGGCCGGACCTGCTCGCGGAGCGCGGCCTCATCGACGCCGCCGCGCGGCAGAAGCTGCTGATCGAGGCGCAGGCCGCGCGCATCGCCGCGGGCGGCGACGCGCCGGTGATCGCCATCGGCTCGACCGGCACCAACGCCGCCACCGCCCGGCTTCTCGCCGCCATCGCAAGCGCGCCGCGCGGCGCGGTCGTCCTGCCCGGTCTCGATCAGACGCTCGACGCGCCGAGCTTCGCCCTGCTCGCCGGCGACGATCCGCGCGATCCGCGCGCCGGGCATCCGCAGGCGGCGCTGGCGCGTCTGCTGAAGACGATCGGACTCGCCCGCGCCGAGGCGCCGAGCCTCGCGGAACCGCCCGAACCCCTCGCCCTGCGCGCGCGCTTCGTGTCGGAGGCCCTGCGTCCGGCCGAGACAGCCGAGCTGTGGCGCGCCTACGCCGCCGCGCAGCCGCAAGGCGCGATCCGGCGCGCGCTGGAGGGCGTCGATCTGATCGAGGCCGGGGACGAGAGGGAGGAGGCGCTGGCGCTCGCCGTCTGTCTGCGCGAGGCGCTGGAGACGCCGGGGCGAACGGCCGCGCTGATCACGCCCGACCGCGATCTCGCCCGCCGCGTCCGGTCGGAACTGTTGCGCTGGGGCGTCGAGATCGACGATTCCGGCGGCGCGCCGCTGTCCGGCAGCCCCCATGGCGCGCTCGCCCGGCTGGCGATCCGCGCCGGCGCGGAGCTGTCGCCCCGCAACGTCGTGGCGCTGCTCGCCTCCCGGCTTGTCCGTCTTGGCCTGCCGCCCGGCGAGGCGGCGCGCCTGCGCGGCCCCGCCGAGATCGGCGCCTTGCGCGGCGTGCTGCCGCCGGACGCCTTGCGCGATCCCGCCGCGCTTGTCTCGGCGGCGCGCGAGGCCGTCGGGGGTCCGCGGGCGCATTCGTCGCGAAAGGCCGTCAGCGCGGCGGACTGGGGCGCGATCGCCGACCTGCTGACCCGTCTTGCCGCCGCGCTGGCGCCCTTGACCGCGCTGTCCGGCGAAGCGCCGCTGCCCCAATGGCTCGCCGCCCATCGCGCCGCGCTCGGCCATCTTCTCGCTGACGAGGATGGCGCGTCGGTCTTCGCCGGAGAGGACGGCGCGCGCCTCGCGGCCCTTCTCGACGAACTCGACGCCGCCGCCGACCCGACGCTCGTCTTCGACGCCCGCGACTACGCCCTGTTCTTCGATGGGCTGGCGTCCCAGGCTATTTTGCGCGGCCCGCGCCACGCCCATCCCCGGCTGAAAATCCTTGGCCTGCTCGAAGCCCGCCTGATGCCCGCCGATCTGGTGCTGCTCGGCGGCCTCGATGAGGCGACCTGGCCGCCGCAGACCCGGACCGACGCGTTCCTCAACCGCGCCATGCGCCATGAACTCGGCCTGTCGCCGCCCGAGAAGCGCATCGGCCGCACCGCCCATGACTTCGCCCAGGGGCTCGGCGCGCCGCGCGTCGTGCTGAGCCGCGCCCGCAAGCGCCAGCGAGCGCCGACGGTCGCCTCGCGCTTCCTGCAGCGCATGGCGGCGCTGGCGGGCGCGGATTGGGAGCCTTGCGCCGCGCGCGGCCGGCAATGGCTTCATCTCGCGCGCGCGCTCGACAGGCCCGACGACGTTCCGCCGATCCGTCAGCCCGCGCCGAAGCCGCCGCTGGCGCTGCGCCCGAAGCGTCTCAGCGTGACGCGCGTCGAGACCCTGCGCCGCGATCCCTACGCCATCCACGCCGAATATATCCTGAAGCTGAAGCCGCTCGATGCGCTGGGCGCCGAGATCGGCGTCGCGGATTTTGGCAACGCCTTTCACGCCGTGCTCGCGGAATACGTCGCGCGCCATCCCTCCGGACCGTTGCCCGCGCAGGCGCGGGCGCAGCTTCTCGACGCGGCGCGCGCGGCCTTCGCGCCATTCCTGCGCGATCCCGATTTCGCCGCCCTGCGCTGGCCGGGCGTCGAGGCGGCGATTGAGTTCTGGCTCGGATTTGAAACAGGGCGCCGCGCCGGCCTCGCGGAGAGCCTCGTCGAGACCTCCGGCGCGCTGACCCTTCGTCTGGCTGACGGTTCGGATTTCACGCTGACCGCGCAGGCCGACCGCATCGACAGGCTGACGACCGGCGCCTATGCCGTGCTCGACTACAAGACCGGGACGGCGCCGACAAAGGCGACGGTGCGCGTCGGCTTCGCGCCGCAACTGACGCTCGAGGCGGCGATGATCGAACACGGCGCCTTCCGCGACATTCCCGACGGCGCCCGCGTCGCGCAGGCCCTCTATGTGAAGCTGATGGGCGCGGGCGGCGGCAAGGTCGTCGATCTGTCCTGGAAGGACGCGACCGTCTCCGAGGTGTCTGCCGAACATGTCACGCAGCTCGCGACCTATCTGTCGTGGTTCCGCGACGAGGCCAACGGTTATCTCTCGCGCCCCTGGCCGCAATACGCGCAGCGCTACAGCGATTACGACCATCTTGCCCGCGTCATGGAATGGTCGGCGGACGAGGGCGGGGAGGACGCATGAGCCGCGCCATCCCGCCCCTGACGCTGGAGCGCCAGCGCATCGCCTCCGATCCGTCGCGCTCGGTCTGGGTGTCGGCCAACGCCGGCTCCGGCAAGACGCATGTGCTGTCGCAGCGCGTTGTGCGCCTGCTGCTGCAGGGCGTCGACCCGGCGCGCATCCTTTGCCTCACCTTCACGAAGGCGGCGGCGGCGAATATGTCGCAGCGCGTCTTTGCGACCCTGGCGCTCTGGACGCGCCTCGACGACGCGGCGCTGACGGCGGCGATCGTCGCCACCGGCGCGCCGGCGCCGGGCGCGGTCGATCTCATCGCCGCGCGTCGTCTCTTCGCGCGCGCCGTGGAGACGCCGGGCGGCCTGAAAATCCAGACCATCCACGCTTTTTGCGAGCGGCTGCTGCATCTTTTTCCCTTCGAGGCGAATGTCGCCGCCGGCTTTGAGGTGGCGCAGGAGGCCGAGCGTCAGCAATGGCTGGCCTCCGCCCGCCGCGACGCGCTCGCCGCCGCCGCGCGGGACGAGGGCGCGCTCGGGGCGGCGTTGCGGCGCGTCGCCGGCGAAACGTCGCCCGACGAATTCGACGCGTTGATGCGCGACGCGATGAAGCATCGCGATGCGCTGCCGCATAACGCGCCCGGCGCCGCCCGTCTGCGCGCCGCGCTCGGCGTCGCGCCCGACGAGACCGTGGCGGCGGTCGAGCGCGAGATGCTGGACGGCGGCCTGCTGGCCAACGGCTGGCGGGAGGTCGGCGCGGCGCTGGCGCGAGGCCGGAAGACCGATGCGCAGCGCGCCGAAAAGATCCACGCCGTCCGGGAGACCCATGCCGCGCGCGCCGCCGGGGCCGGCCCGCGGGACCGCGCGGCGCTGGTCGACGACTATCTGTCCATCTTCTTCAAGGGCGGGAAAGGCGAGGGCGATCCGCCGGACGCGCTGACGACGAAGGACATTTCGCAAGCCGTCAAGGATGCGCTCGGGGACGAGCAGGCGCGCCTTCTCGCCCTGCGCGAACGCCGCAGGGCCGTGGCCGCTTTCGAACGCACGCTGGCCCTGGCGCGTCTCGTCGGCGCCGTGCTGACGCGCTACGACGCGCTCAAGGCGCGGCGCGGCGCGCTCGATTTCGACGATCTCATCACCCGCGCGCGGGCGCTGCTGGAGCGCGTCGACGCCGCCTGGGTGCTCTACAAACTCGACCGCGGCGTCGATCACATTCTCGTCGACGAGGCGCAGGACACCAGCGCCGCGCAATGGCGCATTCTGGAGGCGCTGGCCGGCGAATTCGCCGCCGGGCGCGGCCAGCGCGGCCTGCGGCGCACCTTTTTCGCCGTCGGCGACGACAAGCAGTCGATCTTTTCCTTTCAGGGCGCCGCGCCGCGCCTGTTCCACGCCATGCGCGAGCGGTTCGAGAAGCGCGTCACGGCCGCCGGGCTGTCCTTCGCGGAGGTGCGGCTCGATCTGTCCTTCCGCTCGAGCGCCGCCGTGCTGAGAGCGGTCGACGAGGTCTTTGCCCCGACGGAGCGGCATCGCGGTCTTTCGCCGGGCGATGTCCGCGCGCCCGCGCACGAGGCCTGGAAGAAAGATCTGCCCGGTCTTGTCGAAATCTGGCCGGCGGTCGGCGCCGCGGCCGACGTAAGCGGCGCCGATTGGCGGCTTCCGGTCGATGCGCCGCGCGCCGGCGACCCGGCGGTGAGGCTCGCCGATCGCGTCGCCCGCAAGATCGCCGATCTGGTCGCGCCTGATTCGGACGCGCGCGTCGCCGACGGCAAGGGCGAGGCGATGCGCCCCGTCCGGCCCGGCGATATTCTCGTGCTGGTGCGCAAGCGCGGACCCTTGTTCGAGGCGATCATCCGCGCGCTGAAAGAGCGCCATGTCGCGGTGGCCGGCGCCGATCGTCTCGCCCTGACCCGGCATATCGCGGTCATGGATCTGATCGCCGCCGGGCGCGCCGCCCTGTTGCCGCAGGACGACCTGACGCTCGCCTGCGTGCTGAAATCGCCGCTGATCGGGCTCGACGACGACGACCTGCTGGCGCTCGCGCCCGGCCGCGCCGGCGCGCTGTTTGACGCTTTGGCGGCCTCGGCCGATCCGCGCCATCGCGCCGCTTTCGCGACGATCGAATTGTGGCGCGGCCGCGCCGCGACGCTGACGCCCTTTGAGTTCTATATGCGCCTGATCGAGGCGGACGGCGGCCGGCGCGCCATGGCCGGTCGTCTTGGCCCGGAGGCTGTGGACGCCATCGACGAATTCGTCGCGCTCGCGCTCGAACACGAGGCCGGCGAGGCGCCGTCGCTGACGCTGTTTCTCGACGCATTGCAAACCGCCGACATCGAGATTCGGCGCGACATGGAGGCGGCGGGCGACGCGGTGCGTGTGATGACCGTGCACGCGGCCAAGGGGCTGGAGGCGAAAATCGTCTTCCTGCCCGATGGCTGCGCGACGCCGGCCGCACAGCACGCGCCGAAGTTGCATCGCCTTCGCGGCGAGGACGAAGCGCTCGCCTGGTCGTCGCGCAAGGACGACGACAGCGCCGCCCTCGCGCGCGGCCGCGCCGATTGGGCCGAGGCGGAGGAGGACGAATATCACCGCCTGCTCTATGTCGCGTTGACCCGCGCCGAGGAGCGGCTCTATATCGCCGGTCATTTCGGCAAGCGCCCGCCTTCGCCGCTCGCCTGGCTCAACGCCGTGCGCGAGGGGCTCGCCGACGATCTGGGCGAGGCGCCGGCTTTCTGGGACGCGTCGGACGCCGTCCTGCGGCGGGTCGATCAGGGCCGCCCTCCGCCGGAAGCGCCCGAGCGCGCCGCCGACGCGCCGCCGCCCCCGGAGCCCCATTGGCTGCGCCGCGCCGCGCCCGCCGAAGCGCCGTCCGCGCCGCCCCTGCGGCCGTCGAACGCGCTCGACGCCGCCGACGCCCCGGATGTCGATGACGAGACCGCCGCGCCGGTCGCTTTCGCGCCGGCCGTCGCGCGCGGGCGGCTCCTGCACGCGCTGTTGCAGCGCCTTCCCGATGTCGCGGCCCCGCGCCGAAGCGAAACGGCGCGGCGCTTCCTCGCCGCGCGCGGCGCCGCCTTCGTCGAGGCCGAGCGCGAGACGATGATCGCGCAGGCGCTCGCCGTTCTCGAAGACCCCGGCCTCGCCGCGCTGTTCGGGCCCGCCTCCCGCGCCGAAGCCGCGATCGCCGGCCGCGCGCGTCTGGCCGATGGGCGCGAGGCGGAAATCTCCGGCCAGATTGATCGCCTTGCGGAAGTCGGCGACGAGCTATGGCTCGCCGATTTCAAGACCGGCGCGCCGCGCGGCGCGGCGGAGACGCCGGAGCGCATCCTGACCCAGTTCGCGCTCTACCGCGCCGCGCTGGCGCCGCTGTGGCCGGGACGACGCATTCGCGCGCTGCTCATCTGGACGACGGGTCCGGCTGTCGTGGAATTGAACGAAAGCGACCTCGATGCGGCGCTCGCGCGGCTCGCCTCGCCTTGACGGGGCAGGGCGGCGTTCTTACGTTCAGCCTTCCGAATTTAAGAATCAGCCGCCAATTCCCGAGAGGACGCCATGGCCACCACCAAAGTCACCGACTCGAGCTTCGAAACCGATGTCCTCAAGTCCTCCGAGCCCGTCGTCGTGGATTTCTGGGCGGAATGGTGCGGTCCCTGCAAGATGATCGGCCCCTCGCTTGAGGAGATCGCCAAAGAGATGGCGGGCAAGGTCAAGATCGCCAAGGTCAATGTCGACGAAAATCCCGGCGTTTCGGGCAAGCTCGGCATCCGCTCCATCCCGACGCTGATGCTGTTCAAGGACGGCAAGCTCGCCGCCCAGAAGGTCGGCGCCGCCCCCAAGGGCGAACTGGTCAAATGGATCAACGGCGCGATCTGATCGCCGGCCGCTGGAAACGCGCAAGGGCCGCCCTTTCGGGCGGCCCTTGTCGTTTCACGTTGGCATCTCGCCGAACTTGCCCGTCTGATAATCGCGGATCGCCTGCCGCAGCTCGTCATTGGTGTTCATCACGAACGGGCCATGCCAGGCCACCGGCTCGTCGATCGGTTCGCCGCTCAACGCCAGCAGTTTGACGTCCGTATTGGCCTCGACGGCAATCTCGCCGCCCGACCGCGCGAACACGACGACATCGCCGCCGCGCGCGATCTGCGCGTCGTTGAACATCACCGTCCCGTCAAGCACGGCGACGCTCAGCGTATGACCCTCGGGCAGGGCGAAACGCGCCTTGCCGCCGGCGATGAGCCGCACGTCCCAGATGTTGATCGGCGTGAACGTCCGCGCCGGTCCCTTGTGGCCGAGATAGTCGCCGGCGATGACGCGCGCGCGCCCCGCGCCGTCGGGCAACGCGATCGATGGAATCCGGCCGTCGAGGATCGTCTGGTAGCGCGGCGCGTCCATCTTGTGCTTCGCCGGCAGATTGACCCAGAGCTGCGCCATCTCGAAACGCCCGCCGGTCCGGGCGAAATCGGCGGAATGATATTCCTGATGCAGCACGCCGGAGGCCGCCGTCATCCATTGCACGTCGCCCGGGCCGAGATGACCGCCATGACCGGCGGAATCGAGATGTTCGACGCCGCCGTCATAGACGATGGTCACGGTCTCGAACCCGCGATGCGGGTGCACGCCGACGCCGCGCCGTTGGCTCGTCGGCTCGAAATGCGCCGGACCCGCGTGATCGAGCAGCAGGAACGGGCTGGCGTCAGCGCCGTGCGTATGGTGCGAGAGAACGGAGCGCACAGGGAAACCGTCGCCGACCCAATGTCCGGGCGGGGCGCCGGTGATGGCGAGGATGTTGCGCATGCGGATGTCCTTTCGTGAAGCGGTCGGAGCCTGTTGAAGCCCATATGATCACGCCGGGGAACGAAGCCAAGCGGCCCGAAGGCATCGTTCTGTTGCGGAGTGCGCAACAATGATGCGATCTGCGCGAATGTCTTGCGCGCTGCGCTCAAACGACGATGCTGGACCGAATCCCGGAGATCGCCATGCGCCTTTGTCCCGCCCTCGTCATCCTGCCGCTGCTGGCCGCGCCGGCGCTCGCCAATGATTCCAGCGCCGAATTGCGCGCCGGCGGTCTTGTGCTGACCCGCACCGACGCCATCGAAATGGACGAGGAGGATCTCTACGTCTCGCCGGGTGAAGTCCGTGTGCGCTATCGTTTTCTCAATCGCGGCGCCGCGCCTGTCACGCTGCGCGTGGCCTTTCCGATGCCGGACGTGAAGGTCGAGGGCATGGACGAAAATATGTCGCTGCCGACGGAGAGCGCCGACAACCTGCTCGATTTCTCGACGCGCGTGAACGGCGCGGCCGTGCGCGCGCAGGTCGAGCAGAAAGTGTTCGCCAGGGGCGTCGAGCAGACCGAGGCGCTGCGCCGCTTGGGCGTTTCGCTCGCCCCGCATCTGCGATCCACGAACGAAGCGATCGATCGCCTGCCGCCCGCCGCGAAGGAGGACATGCTGAAACTCGGTCTCGCCGACATCGAGGAATATGACGTCGGCAAGGGCATGGAGAAACATCTTTCCGCGCGCTGGACGCTCAGGACGACCTGGCATTGGGAGCAGACGTTCGCGCCGGGCGAGACGATTGTCGAACATCGTTACAAGCCCGGCGTCGGCGTCTCCGCGGGAACCATGGTCGGATCGCCCGATTGGCCGAAACTCGAATACGCCCGGGACTATGAAAAACGCTATTGCCTGGACCGCGACTTCCTGTCTTCGGCCGGCCGGATCTACCGCGCCGCGCAGGGCGCGCTGATGGAGAGCCGCATCGCCTATGTGCTGACGACGGGCGGCCATTGGGCGAAGCCGATTCGCGCCTTCCGTCTCGTCGTCGACAAGGGCGCGGCCGACGCGCTCGTCAGCTTCTGCGGCGAGAACGTGCGCAAGATCGGGCCGACGCAGTTCGAGATGCGCAAGGAAAATTTCTTGCCGGCGCGCGATCTCGACGTGCTGATCCTGGCGCGGCCGCGCGGCTAATCGACCAGCGCCCCGTCGCGCGCCAGGGCTTCGCCCGCGAGATAGAGCGAGCCGCAGATGAGGATGCGCGGGGCCACGCGCCATTTGCGCGAGGCCAGCGCGCCGAAGGCGGCTTCGAGCCCCGGCTGCGCCGCGGCCGGGATGCCGAGCGAATGCGCCGCCTCGGCGACCTCCCGCGGCGGTCGGCCGGCGTGCCCGTCGCCGATCGGCACAGCCAGGATCTCCGCCGCCAATCCGACGAAATGCGACAGGAAGCCGCGCGTGTCCTTGTTGGCGAGCGTGCCGCAAACGAGAACGAGCGGCCGCGGCCGCCGGTCCTCCATTTCCGCCATGGCCTCGGCCAAAGCGCGGCCGCCGCCCTCGTTGTGGCCGCCGTCGAGCCAGACCTCCGCGCCGGCCGGGCCGATCAGGCTGAACACGCCCTGCGACAGCCTTTGCAGCCGCGCCGGCCATTTCGCCTGCGTCAGCCCGCGCTCGATGGCGCGCGTCGGCAGATCCGGCAGGACGCGGCGCAGCGTCGCAATCGCCGTGGCGGCGTTCTCGATCTGATGGCGCCCGGCCAGATGCGGCGGCGGCAGATCGAGCAGCCCGGACCCGTCATGATAAACGAGACGCCCGTTCTCTTCATGCGCGTGGAAGTCCTCGCCCGAGAACCAGATGGGTGCGCCGCGCCGCGCCGCCTCGCGCGCCAGCGCGGCGCGCGCGTCGTCCGGCTGCGGACTCGAGATCACCGGCGCGCCGGACTTGATGATTCCCGCCTTTTCGAAGGCGATTGACGCGATGTCCGCGCCCAGAAATTCGACATGATCGATCGAGATCGGCGTGATCACGCTGGCCAACGGCCGTTCGATCACATTGGTCGCGTCGACCCGTCCGCCGAGCCCGACCTCGAGCAGAACGACGTCGGCAGGATGTTCCGCGAACAACAGGAACGCCGCCGCCGTCGTGATCTCAAAGAAGGTGATCGGCGCGCCGGCGTTGGCCGCCTCGCAGCGCGCCAGCGCCGCCGCCAGCAGATCCTCGTCGACGAGACGTCCGCCGCCCGCCGCGCCGAGCCGGATGCGCTCGTGGAAGCGCACCAGGTGCGGCGAGGTGTAGACGTGAACGTGTTGTCCGGCGGCTTCCAGCATCGCGCGCAGGAAGGCGATGGTCGAGCCCTTGCCGTTGGTGCCCGCGACATGGATCACCGGCGCCACACGGCGCTCGGGGTTTCCAAGCGCCGCCAGCAGCCGCGCGATGCGGTCGAGCGACAGATCGATCTTCTTCGGATGCAGGTCAAGCAGCCGCGACAGGATCGCGTCGGAGCCCATCGCGAGGCTCAGGCCGCGGTCTGCGTCGGCGCCGGCGGCAGGTTGAGCAGCAGCCCGCACAGCCGCGCCAGCGTGGCGCGCATGTCGTGGCGATGCACGACCATGTCGACCATGCCGTGCTCCTGCAGATATTCGGCGCGCTGGAAGCCCGGCGGCAGGCGCTCGCGGATGGTCTGTTCGATGACGCGCGCGCCGGCGAAGCCGATGACGGCGCCGGGCTCGGCGATATGCACGTCGCCGAGCATGGCGTAGGAGGCGGTGACGCCGCCCGTTGTCGGGTTCGTCAGCACCACGAGATAGGGCAGGCGCGCCGCGCGCAGCCGTCGGACGGCGACCGTCGTGCGCGGCATCTGCATCAGCGAGAACATGCCTTCCTGCATGCGCGCCCCGCCCGAGGCGGTGAAGATGATGAAGGGCGTCTTCTTCTCGATCGCCGCCATCACGCCGGTGATGATCGCCTCGCCCGCCGCCATGCCGAGCGAGCCGCCGAGAAAGTCGAAATCCTGCACCGCGACGGTGACGGGAATCGTCTCCAGTCGCCCCTGCGCCAGCCGCACCGCGTCCTGTGCGCCCGTCCTGGCGCGATATTCCTTGATGCGGTCGGAATATTTCTTCACGTCGCGGAATTTCAGCGGATCGACCGGCGCCTCCGGCGTCGCCAGCTCCTTGAAGACGCCGTCGTCGAACAGCGACGCCAGCCGCGCCGCCGCGCTCATGCGCATGTGGTAATTCGAGCCGGGCACGACGAAAAGGTTCGACTCGAGATCCTTGTGGAACACGAGCTGGCCGCTCTCGGGGCATTTCACCCACAGATTTTCCGGCGTCTCGCGTTTCAGGAAGGAGCGGATCTTCGGCGGAACGACGTTGGAAATCCAGTTCATCGGGGTGTCCTTCCGTTACTCCGCGGCGGCGCGTCGCGCGGCGCGCACGCCGGCGGCGATGTCGGCGACGAGTGTGGCCACGGCTTGCGGCGTTTGTGGGGTGGCCTTGCCGTCCGCGTCGAGCGAGCCCTTGAGCGCGTCGATCAGCGCCGTGCCGACGACGACGCCGTCGGCATGGGCGGCGATGGCCTGCGCTGTCCCGGCGTTCCTGACCCCGAAGCCGACCGCGACGGGCAGGTTCGTATGGCCCTTGATGCGCGCGACCGCGCCGGCCACTTTCGAATAATCGGGCGTCGCCGTGCCGGTGACGCCGGTGATCGACACGTAATAGACGAAGCCCGAGGTGTTCGACAGAACGGCCGGCAGGCGCCTGTCGTCCGTCGTCGGCGTGGCGAGGCGGATGAAATTGACGCCGGCCTTCAGCGCCGGCAGGCACAATTCCTCGTCCTCCTCCGGCGGCAGGTCGACGACGATCAGGCCGTCGACGCCGACGGCCATGGCGTCGGCGAGGAAGCGGTCGACGCCGTAGACGTAGATCGGGTTGTAATAGCCCATCAGCACGACCGGCGTGTCGTTGTCCGCCTTGCGGAAGTCGGCGACAAGCGCCAGCGTCTTCTTCAGGGTCATGCCGGCGTGCAGGGCGCGCAGGCCGGCCGCCTGGATCGACGGGCCGTCGGCCATCGGGTCGGTGAACGGCATGCCGATCTCGATCACGTCGGCGCCGGCGGCGGGCAGCGCCTTGACCACGGCGAGCGAACTGGCGGGATCGGGATCGCCGGCCATGACGAAGGTGACGAGCGCGGCGCGGCCTTCGGCGCGGGTTTTGGCGAAACGGGCGTCGATGCGGGTCGTCATGCTCACATCCCCCCGAGATATTCGGCGACGGAGAAGATGTCCTTGTCGCCGCGGCCGCTCATGTTGAGCACCATCAGATGATCTTTCGGCCTGGTCGGCGCGAGTTTCATCACGGCGGCGAGCGCGTGCGCCGGCTCCAGCGCGGGAATGATGCCCTCCAGCTTCGTGCAGGCCTGGAAGGCGTCGAGCGCCTCCCGGTCGGTCGCCGACAGATAGGTGACGCGGCCCGTCTCTTTCAGCCAGGAATGTTCCGGGCCGATGCCGGGATAATCGAGGCCGGCGGAAATCGAATGGCCTTCCTGAATCTGGCCGTCGTCGTCCATCAGGAGATAGGTGCGGTTGCCGTGCAGCACGCCCGGCTTGCCTCCGGCGAGCGAGGCCGCATGACCGTCGGGAACGTCGAGCCCGTGGCCCGCCGCCTCAACGCCGTAAATCTCGACGCCCGTGTCGTCGAGGAAGGGATGGAACAGACCGATGGCGTTGGAGCCGCCGCCAATGCAGGCGATGAGCGAGTCGGGGATGCGCCCCTCGCGCTCGATCATCTGCGCGCGCGTCTCCTCGCCGATGACGCATTGGAAGTCGCGCACCAGCGCCGGATAGGGATGCGGACCCGCCGCCGTGCCGATGCAATAGAACGTGTTGTCGACATTGGTCACCCAGTCGCGCAGGGCCTCGTTCATTGCGTCCTTGAGCGTGCGCGCGCCCGATTGCACCGGCACGACGGTGGCGCCGAGCATCTTCATGCGAAAGACGTTGGGCTTCTGCCGCTCGACGTCGACCGCGCCCATATAGACGACGCATTCGAGGCCGAAGCGCGCGCAGGCGGTGGCGGTGGCGACGCCATGCTGGCCGGCGCCCGTTTCGGCGATGATGCGCTTCTTGCCCATGCGGCGGGCGAGCAGGATCTGGCCGAGCACGTTGTTGATCTTGTGCGCGCCGGTGTGGTTGAGGTCTTCGCGCTTGAAATAGATTTTCGCGCCGCCGAGTTCGGCCGTCATCCGCTCGGCGAAATAAAGCGCCGAGGGGCGCCCGACGTAGTGCTTCAGCAGATCGCCGAGTTCGGCCCTGAAGGCCGGGTCGTTGCGCGCCTGCGCATAGGCCTTTTCCAGATCCAGGATCAACGGCATCAGCGTTTCGGCGACGAAGCGCCCGCCGAAAATGCCGAAATGGCCGCGCTCGTCGGGGCCTTTGCGATAGGAATTCAGTTCCAGAGGCTTCACCGCAAACAAATCCCTTCGTCACAGCCGCCAAAACCCTCTCCTTGCGGGAGAAGGTGGCGGCGAAGCCGCCGGATGAGGGGTTAAGCCGCGTGGCCTGGGCCGCAAGTCAGGGTCCGGCGCCTTCGCGGGAGGGGCGCAAACCCCTCACCCCGGCGCGTCCGCGCCGACCCTCTCCCGCGGGAGAGGGTTCGCTCTCTTACCCCGCCGCGTCCGAAAACCCAAGCCCGTCGCGCGCGCCGCGCGCGGCTACGACGAAGGCGCGGATGAGGCCGGCGTCTTTCACGCCCGCCGCGCTTTCGACGCCCGACGACACGTCGACGCCGGGCGCCCTGGTCCGGCGCAACGCCTCGGCGACATTGCCGGGCGTGAGTCCCCCCGAGAGCATCCACGGGACGCCAGGGTCGTAGCCGGCGAGGATGCGCCAGTCGAAAGGCAATCCGTTGCCGCCCGGCAGAACAGCTCCTTCGGGTGGCTTGGCGTCGAACAGCAGGCGGGCGCAATGGGGCGCGTAATCCCGGGCGGCGGCGAGGTCGTCGCGCGTCGCGACGCCCAGCGCCTTCATCACCGGCAGGCGAAAGAGCGCGGCGATCTCCGCGACGCGCACGGGCGTTTCCTTGCCGTGCAATTGCAGCAGATCGGGAGAGAGCGCGGCGACGATGGCGCCGAGCGTCGCGTCGTCGGCGTCGACCGTCAGCGCGACCTTCTGCGCACGGCCGGCGACGCGCGCGCCGAGGGCGGCCGCCCCGTCGAGCGAGAGGTTGCGCGGGCTCTTGCCGAAAAAAACGAAGCCGACCATGTCGGCGCCGGCGTCGAGCGCCGCATCAAGCGTTTCGGGCGTCGTCAACCCGCAGATTTTGACCAGAAGCGACATGGGCGAGGGCTTCGCATGCGACGCGCGGCGAGTCCAGCCGCTCCGCTGATGGCGCCGTCGGTCTCCTGTCGGGTCTTCAATCAATCAGAGCGTCGCCTTCGCCGCTCCCGCCCGCTCCCAGACGAGAATCGCGGCGGCGAGATCCTCGATCGACGCGCCGATGGATTTGAACAGGGTGATCTCGTCGGCCGCCCGCCGTCCCGGATGCGCGCCGCGCGCCAGATCCGCCAGTTCGCCTTGCGCATGCGCGGCCGTGATCACGCCCGCGTCGATCGCCTGCGCCACGTCGCCGCCTTCCGTGAGCGCCGCCGCCGTATCGACGAAGACCCGCGCGCGCCGGATCGCCTCGTCATCGGCCTCGCGCAGGCGGCGGTTGAACGAGCCGACGAGATCGACGTGTTGGCCCGCGCGCAGCCAGGCGCCCTTGAGCAGCGGCGCGGTCGACAGGGTCGCGCAGGAGATCACGTCGGCCTCGCGCGCCGCGGCTTCGGGATCGTCGCAGACGCTGACGCGCCACGGACCGTCCGCGAGCCGCGCGGCCAGCCGTTCGGCGCCCGCGCGGCGATGGTTCCAGATCGTGACCTGCCCGATCGGCCGCACGCTGGCGTGGGCGGCGATCAGCCTGGGCGCCAGCGCGCCCGCGCCCATCATAAGCAGGCGCGAGGCGTCCGGCCGCGCCAGATACGAGGCCGCCAGCGCCGATGTTCCCGCCGTGCGCCAGGCGGTCAGGGCATTGCCGTCGAGCGCGGCCAGCGCCTGCCCGGTCTCGCCCGATTGCAGCAGATAGGCGCCCTGGATGGAGGACAGGCCAAACCGGCCGTTGTCGGGAAAAACGCCGACAATCTTCGTGCCGAGATAGGAGCCGGGTCCGGGCGCATGGGCGCCCCACGCCGGCATGATGAGCTGCGTCGCCGTCGTCGCGCCGGCGCGCGCCACGTCAAGGTGATGACGCGGCGGCGCGAAAAGCGCTCCTGCGAAGGCGGCGCGCAAGGCGTCGATCATCGCCGGCCAGTCGAGCGCCGCGTCGATCGCGCCTGCGTCGAAAACCCGCATGCCCGGTCAGCGCGGCTCGACGCGCGCCGGCGGCAGCGGTCCCGGCGAGACGGCGAGACGGGCGCGGAGCCCCTCGGTTTCGCTGCGCAGCCGTTCGGCCTCGGTCGTGGCGACGCGCGCCGCCTTGCGGTGCCGGCCTTGCCGGAGCCAGACCACCGCGCCGCCGACAAGCGCGCCGATAATGACGGCGGCGATCACCACGAGGAACAGCGGCGTCTCCACCTGCGGCCCGCGATAATCCGTCGCCGGCAACAGATCGAACGAGACCGTGACGAAATTGCGGTTGACGTTGGCGAACAGCAAGGCCGCGGCCGCGATCGGCAGCAGGAAGAGCCAGCGCAGGAAACTTCTCATGTGCTCCTCCGGCGGCCCGACGGATCAGGCCGCGCCGTCCTCGTTGAGACGCTCGCGCATCTCCTTGCCGGTCTTGAAGAACGGCACCGATTTTTCATCCACGTCGACGTGCGCGCCGGTGCGCGGATTGCGGCCGAGCCGCGCGTCGCGGCGCTTGACGGAAAACGCGCCGAAGCCGCGCAATTCCACGCGGTCGCCGCGCGACAGCGCCGCGGTGATTTCGTCCAGGATGGCGTTCACGATATTCTCGACATCGCGCAAATAGAGGTGCGGATTGCGATCGGCAATGCGCTGAACAAGTTCCGATTTGATCACGGGACTGGACCTTCGAAAAACAGACACACGCCGGACGCATATCCCTGCGTCCGGCTCAAATAGAGCTCAGTGAGCGGGCTCAACCTGCCAAATCGCCACAAGACCGTCAAGCAATTGAGCTTCCTGCGCCATTGCGCCGCGCTGAAGCATATCGGCGACGCCGGTCAGGCCGAGAAAGCGCGCGATTTCGCCGCTTGCGCCGAGAAGACCGAGCCGTTCGAGCGAGCGGCCCTTCTTCCAGTCGCGCACCGGCAGCTTCTTCGCCACGCCCTTCTCCTTCTCCAGCCATTCGATCGCCTCGCGTTCGCCGCCGATGGCGTCGACGAGTTTCAGCGGCAGGCCCTGCCGTCCGGTGAAGACGCGTCCGTCGGTGACGGCGGCCAGTTCGGCGTCGCTCAGGCCGCGACGCTCACGCACCATGTCCTTGAACCAGTCGTAGGAATCGACGACGAGCGCGTTGAGCGCGGCGCGCGCCTCCGGGCTCGTCGGCTCGTAGCCGCTCGGCGCGGCCTTCAGCGGCGAGGATTTCACCGCCTCCATTTTCACGCCGACCTTGTCGAGCAGCGCGGCGAAGTTGGGATATTGGAACAGCACGCCGATCGAGCCGACGAGCGAATTGCCGCGCGCCACGATGCGGTCCGCGCTCATCGCCGCGATATAGCCGCCCGACGCCGCCATCGTGCCGACGACGGCGACAACGGGCTTTTTCTCCGCGATGCGGCGCAATTCCGCGTAGAGCCGCTCGGCGCCCGTCGTCGTTCCGCCGGGGCTCTCGATCGAGACGAGAACGGCGGCGGCTTTCGACTCGCCGATGTCGCGCACGAGCTTGAGCGTGTCCTTGTCGCCGGTGATCAGCCCTTCGATGCTCAGGCGCGCGATATGCGCGGAGACGGGCGAGGCGCCCTGGTCCCCGAGGCCGCGCAGGCCCACAGCCACGATCGCCGCGATGGCGACAAGAAACGCCGCCGCGCGCCAGAACGTGATCTTGCGCCGCATCTGGCGGCGATCGACCTGATAATCGGACGACAGCATGTCGGACATGGGCTCTCCCGGGCGCGCGATTCGCGCCTGCGTCCGATGTGGTAGGGCCCGGCCCGCGTGCTGGCAAGCGCGGGCGTGGCCGATAAAAAACCCGCGCGGATGGCTCCGCGCGGGCCGATGACAATCGAAAAGCCGGAAAGCTTACTTCTTCTTCTCGCCTTCGCGGGCCTTGAGGGCCGCGCCGAGAATGTCGCCGAGCGAGGCGCCGGAATCCGCCGAACCGTATTGGGCGATGGCTTCCTTCTCCTCGGCCACTTCCAGCGCCTTGATCGACACGGCGACCTTGCGGGCCTTGCGGTCGAACAGGGTGACGCGGGCGTCCACCTTCTCGCCGACGGCGAAGCGCTCGGGGCGCTGGTCGGCGCGGTCGCGCGCCAGCTCGTTGCGCTTGATGAAGGCGGCGAGATCGGTGCCGGCGATCCTGACGTCGAGACCGCCGTCCTTGACCTCGATGATCTCGCAGGTGACGACGACGCCCTTGCGGATGTCGGCCTCGCCCTCGGCCTTCTGGGTGAAGGGGTCGGAGGCGAGCTGCTTGACGCCGAGCGAAATGCGCTCCTTCTCGATGTCCACGTCGAGCACCTTGGCCTTGACCATGTCGCCCTTCTTGAACTCCTCGATCACCTGCTCGCCCGGACGGTTCCAGTCGAGATCGGAGAGATGGACCATGCCGTCCACATCGCCGTCGAGGCCGATGAACAGGCCGAATTCGGTCTTGTTCTTGACCTCGCCCTCGACCGTCGAACCGATCGGGTGCTTCTCGGCGAAGGCCTCCCACGGGTTCTGCAGGGTCTGCTTGAGGCCGAGCGAGATACGGCGCTTGACAGGATCGACCTCGAGCACCTGAACGTCGACTTCCTGGCTCGTCGAGACGATCTTGCCGGGATGCACGTTCTTCTTCGTCCACGACATTTCCGAAACGTGGATGAGGCCCTCGATGCCCGGCTCCAGCTCGACGAACGCGCCGTAGTCGGTGATGTTGGTGACGCGGCCGTGGAAGCGCGCCTCGATCGGATATTTCGCCTCGATGCCCTGCCACGGATCGTCGAGCAGCTGCTTCATGCCGAGCGAGATGCGGTGCGTGTCGTGGTTGATCTTGATGATCTTGACGCGCACCATCTGGCCGATGGTCAGCACCTCGGTCGGGTGGTTGACGCGACGCCAGGCGATGTCGGTGACATGCAGCAGGCCATCGATGCCGCCCAGATCCACGAACGCGCCGTAGTCGGTGATGTTCTTGACCATGCCCTCGATGATCTGGCCTTCCTCAAGGTTGGCGACGATCTCGTGGCGCTGTTCGGCGCGGGACTCTTCGAGCACGGTGCGGCGCGACACGACGATATTGCCGCGGCGGCGGTCCATCTTGAGGATTTCGAACGGCTGCGGCACGCCCATCAGCGGCGCGACGTCGCGGATCGGACGAATGTCGACCTGGCTGCGCGGCAGGAAGGCCACGGCGCCGTCGAGATCGACCGTGAAGCCGCCCTTGACCTGATTGAAGATGACGCCTTCGACCTTTTCCTTGGCCTCAAACGCCTTTTCGAGCTTGACCCAGCTCTCCTCGCGGCGCGCCTTGTCGCGCGAGATCACGGCTTCGCCCAGCGCGTTCTCGACGCGCTCGAGATAGACCTCGACCTCGTCGCCGACCTTGAGCGTGCCTTCCCGGCCCGGGCCGGTGAATTCCTTCAGCGCCACGCGGCCTTCCGTCTTCAGACCGATGTCGATGACGGCGACGTCCTTCTCGATGGCGACGACCTTACCCTTGACGACGGAGCCTTCGAAGGCTTCGTTCTGGCCGTAGCTCTCGTCGAGCAACGCGGCGAAATCCTCGCGCGACGGCGCGTAGGTGGAAGCAGCAGTCATTTGTTCTCCTGAAATGCCCCGGTTGGGCGGCGCCGGTCCTGGGTTGGCGTTGAACGACGCTCCGTTCCGCCGACGCGCATCGTGATGGCGATGCGCCTCCGCATAAGCGGGCCGGCGCGGGCCGGCGGGCGGGAGCAAGATGAAACCCCCGCGCGAAAGCAAGCCTCCGCGCGAAGCTGCGCGCACATAGCAGAGCGCGCGGCGGTTCACAAGCGCTTGACGCGATTCAGGGTTTGGAGGGGAGGGCGGTCGGGAGAGTCCGGGGCCGCGTCAGCCGCGCCCTGATCTTGCGCTCCACCAGCGCCGCGGCGGCGGCCACCGCCTCCTCGACGCCAAGATCGGTCGTGTCGAGCGTCTCGGCGTCCTTCGCCGCGGCGAGCGGCGCGGCGTCGCGGGCGGCGTCGCGGGCGTCGCGTCGGCGGATGTCGGCGAGCACATCAGCTTCCGCGATCGTCTCGCCGCGTTGGCGCAATTCGAGCGTGCGGCGGTGGGCCCGGGCCTCGGCGCTGGCGGTGACAAAAATCTTCACATCGGCGTCGGGGCAGATGACGGTGCCGATGTCGCGGCCGTCGAGCACCGCGCCCTGCGGCTGATGCGCGAAGGCGCGCTGCGCCGCGACGAGCGCCGCGCGCACGCCCGGAATGGCCGCGACGAGCGAGGCGGCCTCGCCCATCTCTTTGCCGCGCAGCCGGCTTTCGTCGAGCGTCCCGAGCTTCAGCGCCCGCGCCGCGCGCTCCGCCGCCCGCGGATCGTCGAGCCGTTCGCCGCGGTCCATCAGGGCGCGGCCGACGGCGCGATAGATGAGGCCGGTGTCGAGATGTGGCAGTCCGTACAGGGCCGCGAGCCGTTTCGAGATCGTGCCCTTGCCGGACGCCGCCGGCCCGTCGATGGCGATGATCATGAAAAGCGCGCTCCCAGACGCTCCATCAGCGGCCGAAAGGTCGGGAAGCTCGTGGCGATCATGGTCTCGTCGTCGACCGTCACCGCGTTCCGCGCCGCCAGCCCCATGACGAGGAAGCTCATGGCGATGCGATGATCGAGATGCGTCGCGACCATGCCGCCGCCTTTCACCGCGCCGCCCTGCACGATGAGGTCGTCGCCCTCGATGCGCGCCTCGACGCCATTGGCCGCGAGGCCGGCGGCGACGGCGGCGAGCCGGTCGGATTCCTTCACCCTCAATTCGTGCAGGCCGCGCATGCGCGTCTCGCCCTCGGCGAAAGCCGCCGCGACGGCGAGGATCGGATATTCGTCGATCATCGAGGGCGCGCGCGCCGCCGGCACGTCGACGCCGGTGAGGCGGGAGGCGCGCGCGCGCAGGTCGGCGACCTCCTCGCCGCCCTCCGTCCGGATGTTTTGCAATTCGATCGCCGCGCCCATTTCGAGCAGCGTCGTCATGAGGCCTGTGCGCAACGGATTGGTCATCACGCCTTCAATGACGATGTCGGAGCCCGGAACGATGAGCGCCGCGACCAAGGGAAAGGCGGCCGACGAGGGATCCGCCGGCACCACGACCGGCGCGGGGCGCAACTCGGGCCGGCCTTGCAGCGTGATCTTGCGTCCGGCCTCGCCGAACGGCTCGACGCGCGCCTGCGCGCCGAAATGGACGAGCATCTTCTCCGTATGGTCGCGGCTCGCCTCGGTCTCGATCACGGTGGTGAGGCCCGGCGCATTGAGACCGGCCAGCAGCACGGCGGATTTGATCTGCGCCGAGGCGACCGGCGTGCGGTATTCGATCGGCGCCGGCGCCGCCGCGCCTTTCAGCACGATCGGGCAACGCCCGCCCTCGCCCTGCGAGAGAACTTCCGCGCCCATCAGCGTCAGCGGGTCGAGAATGCGCCGCATCGGCCGCTTGCGCAGCGAGGCGTCGCCGTCGAACGTCGCCGTGACGTCATGGCCGGCGACGACGCCCATCATCAGTCGCGAGCCTGTGCCGGCATTGCCGAAATCAAGCGTTTCGCGCGGCGCGAGGAGCGAGCCGAGGCCCATGCCGTCGACGCTCCAGCGGCCTTCCGCGTGACGGACGATGCGCGCCCCGAGCGCCTGGCAGGCCGCGGCCGTGCGCAGCACGTCGTCGCCTTCGAGCAGCCCCTCGATCCCGGTGCGGCCGACCGCCAGCAGCCCCAGAATGAAGGCGCGATGCGAGATCGACTTGTCGCCCGGCGGTTTGAGTCGGCCTGACAAGGCGCCGGATCGGCCGGCGGAGAGCGGGCGGGGCGTGGAATCCGGATGGCTCGACAAAACGCGTTCTTTCGGCTCGGGCTGCACTTGCCGGCCCGCTGGTATCACGTCCGCTCGCCGCCTGTCATTATCAAGGAGCGTGCGTCCTTAACTTCTCATTTGACAGGCGCGCGAAGCGCCTCTAACCCGAGCGGCCAGGTTCCACGAAAGCCCGGCGCCCGGGCCCATCTCCCAGGGATTCCAGACAGTGGCGAAACCCGACCTCGGCAGCAAGCGGCAGTGCCAGCACTGCGCCACAAAATTCTTCGATCTGAACAAGTCGCCGATTCTGTGCCCGAAATGCGGCGCGACCTTCGTCGCCGCGCCGACGCGGGCCGTCGCCGCCCGGGCAGCGGTCGCGGACGACGATGAGGCGGAGACCGAAAACGGCGCCGAACTCGTGTCGCTCGAGGACGCCGACGCCGAGGACAAGGCCGTCGAGGCGGTCGAGGATGTCGAGATCGAGGACGAAGGCGCCGACGACGACACGTTCCTTGAGGAGGAAGAGGAAGACGACGACGACGTTTCCGACCTCATCGACGGCGATCTCAAGGACGACGAGGAAAGCTGAATCGGCGCCGCGTCGCTTCAGCCGAAGATCGGTCCGCAAAATTTGCAAACGGGCTTGTCGGGGCGGAAACGAGGCGCTATACACCCGCCACGCCGCCGGACATGCTTCGGCGGCGACGGTTCGAAGAAGCATCCCGACACCGCTTTTTCGGATTTGCGACAGGAAAATGTGGGGCCATAGCTCAGTTGGGAGAGCGCTTCAATGGCATTGAAGAGGTCGTCGGTTCGATTCCGTCTGGCTCCACCATTTTCCTTCAGTTGATGCTTTCGACAGAACATCGGGCCCGGATGCGATCATCGCTCCGGGCCGATTTCTGTGTGGCCGTCGGCATCCTGACGCCGGAATGGCCGGCCTTGAAGACGTCGCTGAAGCGGCCGGGCGGGAGACGGCCCGGCCAAATCTCGCCTTCAGGGAGGCGCCTGCCGCGCTGGTGAACCGCGTCTTCCGCCGGCGCCGGAAGGACGCGCGCCCGCCTTTTCTACGCTCCTGATCAACCCTGGCGGCCTGGCGGCGGTTTGCCCGCCACGCCGGCGATCCGTTTCTCAAGGGCGGTCCGTCTCCCGATTCGCCGGCCGCCGCCGCGCCGAAGCTATGGACTTTCGTTGCGCAATCGGGTGACATGCTTGCCTGCTTCGACGTCCGGTCAACGGGCGCGGAAGAAAATGCGCGGACAGGCAGCCGCCGGGAGGAAAACATGAAAAACACGATCTTCGCCGCCAGCCGGCGCGCCGCCATGGTCGCCGGCGCCCTGTTGGCGCTTGCCGCGGCCCCGGCGTCGGCGCAGGAAAGCTTCAAGCTCGGAATCGTCACCTTTCTCTCCGGCCCCGCCGCCGAAAGTTTCGGCGTTCCGGCGCGCAACGGCGGCCAATTCGTCATCGACCAGCTTAACAGGGGCGCGGCGCCCGCGCCTTACGCCAGGGCCGGCTTCGGCGGCATGAAGATCGAACCCGTCATTATCGACGAGAATGGCGGCGCCACCAAACAGGTCCAGGAGCTGCGCAACCTCTACCAGCGCGACAATGTCGACGCGGTCATCGGCTTCATTTCCTCCGGCGATTGCCTTGCCGTGTCGCCGGTCGCCGAGGAACTGAAGAAGCTGCTGCTGCTGTTCGATTGCGGCTCGCCGCGCATCTTCGAGGAGGCGAAATACAATTATGTCTTCCGCACCGCGTCGCACGCGACGATGGATAATGTCGCGCTCGTCCGCTACATGAAGGCGCGCGACGTCAAGATGGGCACGTTCGCGGCGATCAATCAGGATTACGCCTGGGGCCAGGACAGCCGCGCCGATTTCGTCGCCGCCGCCGGTCAGCTTTACCCCGGCGCGAAGCTCACGGCGGATCTTCTGCCGAAATTTGGCGCCGGCCAATACGGCACGGAAGTCTCGGCGCTCGTCGGCGCCGGCTCCGACGTCGTCTATTCGAGCCTCTGGGGCGGCGACCTGCAGGCCTTCATCCTGCAATCGACGCCGCGCGGTCTGGCGAAGCGCAGCCAGCTCGTCTTTTCCGCCGCCGACCATGTCCTGCCGGCGCTCGGCGACAAGATGCCCGACGGCGCCATCATCGGCGCGCGCGGCGCCTATGGCCTGATGGCGCCGCAGAGCCCGCTCAACGACTGGTTCTTCAAGGGCTACGAGGCCGCCAACGGCGTCTGGCCGGTGCAGGCGGCCTATCGCATGTCGCAGTCGATTCTCGGCCTGAAGACCGCCGTTGAAAAGGCGATGGCGAAGAACGGCGGCAAGAAGCCGACGACCGACGAACTCGTGGCCGCCATGACGGGCTCGGAATGGCAGACGCCGGGCGGCCTCATCCGCATGACGTTGGCCGACGGCCACCAGGCGACGCAGCCCATCGCCATCGGCCGCACCAAATTTGACGCCGGCAAGAAGCGGGTCGACATCGTCGACATCCAGCATTTCAGGGCCGAATGCGTCAATCCGCCAGCCGGAACGAAAGCGCTCGACTGGCTGAAAGCGGGCATGCCCGGCGCGAAATGCGACTGAATGGCCTCTGACGGAACGCGCGGCGCGGGAGCGATCCCGCGTCGCCTGTCCTCGCATGTGTGACGTCCGGCAATGAATCTGTTTTTGACGATCGTCCTCGACGGCCTGATCCAGGCCTCCTGGCTGTTCATCGTGGCGCTGGGTCTGACGCTCGTTTTCGGCGTGCTGAAAATCCTCAATATCGCCCATGGCGGCTTTTACGCGCTCGGCGCCTATCTGGCCGCGACCGTGGTGACGCTGGCCGCCGCCCGCGGCCTGCCGCCCGCCCTCGGCTTTGTCGCCATGCTGGTCGCCGTGGCGCTGGTGGGCGCGATGGTCGGGCTGGCGCTGGAGCGTGGCCTGCTCAAATTATTCTACGGCCGCGACGAAGTGGTGCTGCTGCTGGTCACCTACGCCGTCTTCCTCGTGCTGGAGGACGCGACCAAGCTGATCTGGGGCGTCAATCCGATCTACGCCACGCAGCCCTATGAATTGTTCGGCAATGTGGAGTTCGCCGGCCTGTTCTACGTCGGCTACGATCTCGTGCTGATTCCCGTCGCGATCGCCATCGGCCTCATGGTCTGGCTCGGCCTCAACCGCACCATTCTCGGCAAGATCGTGCTGGCGGTGATCCATAATGAAGAGATGAGCGCTTCGATGGGCGTGCGCGTCAATCGCGTCTACGCGCTGGCTTTTGCATTCGGCATTCTGCTGGCGGCGCTCGCCGGCGCGCTGACGGCGCCCAAGATTTCGGTTCAGCCTGGCCTCAGTTCCGAGGTCATTATCCTGTCCTTCGCCATCATCGTCATCGGCGGCCTCGGCAGCGTCGAGGGCGCGGCGGTGGGCGCATTGCTCGTCGGGCTGGCGCGCGCGGCGAGCGTCCATCTGCTGCCGCAGGCGGAATTGTTCGTGATCTATCTCATCATGGCGGCGGTGCTGATGTTCCGGCCGGAAGGCCTGTTCCAGCGCGATGTGGCGAGGCGCATCTGATGGCGCGCGTCAACCGGACCCTCATCGGCCTTGGCGCCGTTGTCGCCGTGGCGCTGCTCGGCCGGCTGCTGCCGGGCTGGACATTGTCGCTCGCGACCGTCGCGGCCTCCTATGCGCTGGTCGCGCTCGGCATCGTCGTGCTGGCGCGCACCGGCGCGGTGTCCTTCGGCCAGGGGCTGTTCTACGCGATCGGCGGCTACGCCGTCGCGTTGATCGCCAACGGATGGGGCGTCACGGACGCGCTGGCCCAGGTCGTCATCGGAGCGGCTTTCGCCGCGCTCGCCGGCGCGCTGCTCGGGCCGCTGCTGGCGCGCTACAGCGGCATTTTCTTCGGCATGCTGACGCTGGCCCTGTCGATGGTGCTCTACGGCGCCCTGCTCAAGAGCACGGCGCTCGGCGGCTCGGACGGCTTCAACGTCGGTCGGCCCACCCTGTTCGGCCATGTCTTCACCGATTCGCGCGAAGCCGATTACATGCTCTACGCGGTGTCGGTCGTCGTCGCCGGCCTCGCCGGCGTCGCCGCCGCGGCGCTGTTTCGTTCCGAACTCGGGCTGATGAGCCTTGCCGTGCGCGACAATGCGCTGCGCGTCGAATATCTCGGCGCCTCGGCCAATCGCGTCATCGCCGTCAATTTCGTCCTCGCCGCCGCCTGCGCCGGCGCCAGTGGCGCCCTGAGCCTGATGGCGCAGCGTCATATCGATCCGCAATTCGCCTACTGGACGACATCGGGCGAATTCGTCTTCGTCGCCATTCTCGCCGGCTATCGCAGCGTCGCGGCGGTTTTCCTCGCCGCCCTGATTCTCGAACTGGTGCGCTCCTTCTCCAGCCTCTGGTTCGCCAACACCTGGCAACTCGCGCTCGGGCTGTTCCTGCTCGGCGTCATTCTCTTCCTGCCGCAGGGCGTCGGCTCGCTGTGGACGCGCCGGCGACGCAAGCCGACGGAGGCCGCGCCATGACGCCTGTTCTTTCGGCGCGCGGCTTGCAGAAGCGCTTCGGCGCCGTCGTCGCCGCCGACGACGTCAATATCGATCTGCCGGCGGGGCAGAAAATCAGTCTCATCGGCGCCAACGGGGCCGGCAAGACCACATTCGTCAACATGGTCACCGGCTATCTCAGGCCCGACTACGGCGTCATCGAAATCGACGGCAAGGATATCGGCCGCCGCAACCCGCGCGAGATGGCGCGGCTCGGCGTTGCGCGCTCTTTCCAGATCCCGCAATTGTTTCTCGAACTGACGGCGGCGGAAAACCTGATCTGCGCCGTCGCCGCCGCGCGCGGCGAGCGGCTGTCGCTGACGCGCCGCGCCGAAGGCGGCGGCCGCCGCGAAGAGGCCGTGGCGCTGCTTGACCGCTTCGGCCTCGCCGCGCACGCCGACCGGCCCATCTCGGAACTGGCCGGCGGCGTCCGCAAGCTCGTCGACATCGCCATGGCTCTGGCGCGCAAACCGCGCCTGCTGTTGCTCGACGAGCCGACCTCCGGCGTCGCGGCGGAGGAGAAGTTCGAGGCCATGGAGCGAATTTTCAACGCCGTCGCCTCTGACGAGGCGGCTGTCGTCTTCGTCGAGCACGACATGGAAATCGTCGGCCGCTTCGCCGACCGGGTCGTGGCGTTCTACTCCGGCCGCGTGCTCGCCGACGGCGCGCCGGCCGGGGTGATGCGGGACGCGGACGTGCGGAAATATGTCACGGGAGGCGCGCGATGAGCGACGCGCCGCTGCTCGAGGTCGACGGCCTCCATGTGGAAATCCAGGCCATGCCGGCCCTGCGCGGCTTTTCCATGCGCGCGCCCAGGGGCCGCATGGTCAGCCTCGTCGGCCGCAACGGCGCCGGCAAAACGACGCTGATGCGCTCCATCATGGGCCATCTCGCCCCGAAGGCGGGGCGCGTGCGCTTCGACGGTCAGGATCTGGCGCGTTTGCCGCGTCACGCCCGCGCCGGGCTCGGAATCGGCTACATGCCGGAGGACCGCGGCCTCGTGCCCCAGCTCACGGTCGAGGAGAACATCCTGCTGCCGCTCTGGGTGTCGAAAGGCCTCGACCGCAAGCGTCGCCTCGCCCTCGTCTATGACGTCATCGGCGAGCTGACGGTCATGCGCGATCGCAAGGCCCTGTTGCTCTCGGGCGGCCAGCAGAAGCTCGTCGCGCTCGGCCGCGCGCTGGCGGCGGGCGAGAAATGCCTGCTGCTCGACGAGCCTTTCGAGGGCATCGCCCCGGCCTTGTCGGAGCGGCTGTCGGAGGTGATCGCGTCCTTGAAAGGCCAGGATCTCACGGTCATCATCTCCCAGTCGGACATGAACCATTCGCGCAATCTGTTCGACAGCGAATTCGTCATCGAGCGCGGGGCCAACCGCGCCGGCTGAAAAACAACATGCGGGAGACGCAGGATGGACTGGACCCAACATCCGCTTCCGGCCATTCGCCATGAAGCGCGCTTCGGCGACCGCGTCATTCAGGCCTTCGCCGACCGGCCGAGAAGCGTCTGGGCGATGGTCGAGCAGGCCGCCGCGCGCAATCCCGACGGCGAGGCGCTGATCTGCGGCGACCGGCGCATGACCTGGCGCGAGACGCGCCGCGCCGCCGCGCGCGTCGCCGGCGGCTTCGAGGCGCTCGGCGTCGAGCCGGGCGACCGCATCGCCATGATGGTCGGCAATCGCGTTGAATTCGTGCTCGCCATGTTCGCCGCCGCCCAACTCGGCGCCGTGATCGTGCCGATGAGCACGCGGCTGCAGACGCCCGAGATCGCCTATGTGCTCAACGATTGCGGGGCGAGGCTGCTGATCCATGAGGAAATCTTCGCCGACCGCATTCCCGCCAACGCCGACACACCCGGCGTCGACGAATATGTGACCCTGAGCGGGCGCGGCGCCGCGATCCCCTTCGAGACGATTCAGTCAGCCTCCTCGCGCCGCGTGCCGACGCCGGTCGACGAGCAGGACACCGCGATGCTGCTCTACACCTCGGGCACCACCGGCAAGCCCAAGGGCGCGATGCTTGCCCATTGCAACATCGTGCACTCGGCCATGGTCTACGAGGTCACCATGGCGCTGACGGCCGCCGACCGCTCCATCGCCGTCGTGCCGCTGGCGCATGTCACCGGCGTCATCGCCAATGTCGCCGCCATGGCGCGCTGCGCCGGCGCGCTGATCATCGCCCAGGAGTTCCGCGCCGCAGACTATCTCGCCCTCGTCGCGCGCGAAAAGGCGACGCAGACCGTCATGGTTCCGGCCATGTATAACCTCTGCCTTTTGCAGTCGGATTTCGCCACGCACGATCTCGGCTCATGGCGCATCGGCGGCTATGGCGGCGCGCCGATGCCCGAGGCGACCATCGCCCGACTGGCGAAGGAAATGCCGGGGCTTCAACTCATCAACGCCTATGGCGCGACCGAGACGAGCTCGCCCTCGACGCTGCTGCCCGGCTCCTACGCCGCGACCCATTCCGACAGCGTCGGCTTCGCCTGCCCTGGCGCGCGCATCATCGCCATGGACGAGGAGGGCCGCGAATGCCCGCCCGGCGAGATCGGCGAAATCTGGATTCACGGCGGCTCGGTGGTGAAGGGCTACTGGAACAACCCCGCCGCGACGGCCGAGAATTTCATCGCCGGCTTCTGGCGCTCGGGCGATCTCGGCTCGGTCGACGCGCAAGGCTTCGTGCGCGTCTTCGACCGCAAGAAGGACATGATCAATCGCGGCGGCCTGAAAATTTATTCGGCCGAGGTCGAATCCGTTCTCGCCGGCCATCCCGACGTGATGGAAAGCGCGGTCGTCGCCAGGCCTTGCCCGGTGCTCGGCGAGCGCGTCCACGCCTTCGTGACGCCGCGCCGCGCCGGCGTCGACGCGGAAGCCCTGCGCGCCTGGTGCCTCGCGCGTCTGTCCGACTACAAGGTTCCCGAGACGATCGCTTTCAGCGCGGAGCCCCTGCCGCGCAACGCCAACGGCAAGGTGATGAAGCGTGATCTGCGGCAGCGGCTGAACGGCCATTGACCAGAAACAAATTTGTTTCAAATCAATTTCCGTTTCCCGGCGCGGTCGCACACTTTCTTCGGCCGATGAAATGAACACGGGGGTGCAAGCGTCCTGGCGCAACGGTCAGTCGGCTGAAAAGAAACGCCGCATGGGGCGCCTTGGGGGGAGGGCCTCAATGCGCACGGCATCATTATGGCTGTTGAGTATCGTAATGGCGTCGACGTTGACTGTGGCGCGCGCGCAAACTCCGGCGCCGGCCACGCCGCCCGTCGCGCCCGCGCCAACGGCGCCGCCGGCCAAAGCCGGCGCGTCCACAGCCGACCATTCCAAATTCGAGGCGCTGAAAGGCCCCTTCGCCAGCGGCTCCGACGTCACCAGGGCCTGTCTGACCTGCCATACGGAAGCCGCCGGGCAGATCATGAAGGACAAGCACTGGAGTTGGGAGCACATCAATTCCGAAACCCGGCAAAAGCTCGGTAAGCGCAACGTCATCAATAATTTCTGTATCGCGGCGCCGACCAATTACGCCACCTGCACGAGTTGCCACATCGGCTACGGCTGGAAGGACAACACCTTCGACTTCGCCAACAAGGAGAACGTCGATTGCCTCGTCTGTCACGAGAAGACCGGCGGCAAGTATCGCAAGCTGCTTGGCTTTTCCGGCAATCCGGTCCTGAAGGACACGGAATTCCCGCCCGGCTCCGGCAATATCGTCAAGGGGGCCGATCTGGCGCAGGTCGCCCAGAGCGTCGGCCACACCGGCCGCGCCAATTGCGGCGCCTGCCACTTCCTCGGCGGCGGCGGCGATGCGGTCAAGCATGGCGATCTCGACACCTCGCTGCGCATGCCCGACAAGAAGCTCGACGTCCACATGGACGCCAATGGGCTCAACTTCTCCTGCGGCACATGCCATTCGGCGAAGGGCCACAAGATTCCCGGCAGCCGCTACGAGCCGACCGCGCTTGACACGGGCGCCGCGCATCTGCGCGGCCAGAAGGACGACACCAATCCCACGACCTGCGTCGCCTGCCATGGCCAGACGCCGCACAAGAAGGGCGAGTTCTCGGCCAAGGTGAACCAGCACACCGACAAGCTCGCCTGCCAGACCTGCCATATCCCGGCCTTCGCGCGCGGCAAGCCGGCGACCAAGATGTGGTGGGACTGGTCGACCGCCGGCCAGCTCAAGGACGGCAAGCCCTTCGAGAAGAAGAACGAGAAGGGACAGACCGTCTATGATTCCAGGAAAGGCGGTTTTGTCTGGGCGAACAACGTGGTGCCGGAATATCTCTGGTTCAACGGCCGGTTCGACTACAATCTGGTCAACGACAAGGTCGAGAAGGGCCCGGATTTCGTCACCATCAACAAGCCCTCGGGCTCGGCGAACGACGGCAAGTCATTGATCTGGCCGTTCAAGCTGTTCAAGGGCATTCAGCCCTACGATCCCGAAAACAAGAATCTGGTCATGCCGCATATCGCCGGCAACGACGACACCTCCTACTGGAAGAACTTCCGCTGGGACGCCGCCATCGCCACCGCGATGAAGGATGTCGGCGTTCCTTTCTCGGGCAAGGTCGATTTCATCAAGACGCAGATGTACTGGCCGATCACCCATATGGTCGCGCCGGCGAATGACGCGGTGCCCTGCGCCGAATGCCACTCCACCAACAGCCGTCTCGCCAATGTCGCGGGCCTCTATATTCCGGGGCGGGACCGCAATTCGTTCATCGATCTGATCGGCTGGCTGATGGCCGCCGGCGCGCTCGCGGCCGTGCTGTTGCACGCCGCTGTCCGCGTCTTCCGCCGTTGAGAGGAGCCGACCATGGAACGCGTCTATATCTTCAAGCGCTTCGAACGCTTCTGGCACTGGTCGCAGGCCCTGCTCATCATCGGCATGATGATCACCGGCTTCGAGATTCACGGCGCCTACAAACTGTTCGGCTACGCAAAGGCCGGGCAGATCCACACGACGGCGGCCTGGGCGCTCATGATCCTCTGGGCTTTCGCCATCTTCTGGCACTTCACCACCGGCGAATGGCGCCAATATGTGCCGACGACGGACAAGCTCGGCGCGATGATCCGCTATTATCTCAGCGGTATCTTCGGGCACGCGCCGCATCCGTTCAAACAGACGCAATTGCGCAAGCACAATCCGCTGCAACGGCTGGCCTATCTGTTCGCGCAATTGCTGATCAACCCGCTGATCTGGGCGTCCGGCCTCGCCTATCTGTTCTACAACGAACTCAACGCCGCGGGTTGGCCGGTGTCGCTGCCGGTCATCGGCGTCGTCCATACGGTCGCCGCCTTCCTGATGCTGACCTTCTTCATCGTGCACGTCTATTTCGCCACGACCGGCCACACCTGGACGAGCCACATCAAGGCGATGGTCACGGGTTGGGAGGAAGTGGAGGGCGACAAGGCCTGAGCCGCCCCTCCGGCATGACCGCCGCCGCGTTTCGACGCGGCGGCTTGTTCACGCCCGCAACGCGTCGAGCGCCGCTTTCACCTCCGCGCGGCCCGCCTCGCCCAGCGGCTTCTGCGGGGCCAACGGCGCGCCGACGGCGTAACCCTGGATCTCCAGCCCGCCCTTGATGCAGGCGGCGAGATTGTATTTGGCGAAGGCCTGGTTGAGCCGCCACAGCCGGCGCTGCAACGCCATGGCCTCGTCCCATTGTCGCGCCCGGCACATCTCGTAGAGCGCGACGCTCTCGCGCGGCGCGAGGCAGGCCGGGCCGGCCATCCAGCCGACGCCGCCGATCAGCATGACGGCGGCGGGAATATGCGCGGAGGCGGCGAAAATCTTCATGTCCTCGCCGACCTGATTCATGATCGTCATGAGACGGCCGGTGTTGGACGAGGCGTCCTTGAGGTAGCGGATGTTGGGGATTTTCGCGAGGCGGGCGATGACCGGCAGGCTCAGGTCCGAGCGCTGGAAATTCGGATTGGTGTAGAGCGTCACCGGCAGATCGCAGGCCGAGGCGATCGCCGCGAAATAATCGTGGACGCCATCGTCGTCGATGGGAAAGTAGGCCTCCATCACCGCCAGAATCCCGTCCACGCCGAGTTGGGCGAAGGCCCGCGTCTGGCGCCGTGCTTCGGCGATGGTTGTGGCCGCGACGCCGGCCACGACGGGAACGCGCCCCGCCGCCGCCTCCACCACGACTTCGATGATCCGCCGTTTCTGCGCGCCATCGAGATAGGCGAATTCGCCGGTCGAGCCGAGCGGCGCCAGGCCATGCACGCCGGCTTTGATCAGGTCGTCACACAGCCGCGCCAGCACGTCGGCCTTGACCGCGCCGTCGGCGTCGACGGGCGAGACGAGATAGGGAAAAACGCCGTGAAATTCGCTCGGGGCCATGTCGCGCTCCTCATGCACCCGAGCAGTTTAGGGCGCGTCACCCCGGCAGGAAACTCCGCAGCCGGGTTTCGCCCTTGAGAAGCTTGCGCACGGCGCCGCCCGCCGCGACGACGCCCTGGTTGGCGAAAGCCTCGTGGTTCTTCTCGATGTCGTCGAGTTCGTAGAGGTAATTGACCATGATGGCGGCGGACTGCCGCATGCCGTTGTCGGACACGTCGCCGCCCCAGTTGATGCGTTCGAGCCGCGCGCCGTTGCCGAGGTGGAAGCGCGCCACCGCGTCCGCCGGGCGCCCGTGCCGATTCTTCGCCTCAAGAAAATAATGCGCCGCCAGCGGCTCAAGCACCTTGCGGCGGCGCTTCGCCTCAACGGGGTCGGCCAGCCATTTTGGATCGTCGAGCCCTTCGAGCGCGAAACGATCCTCCTCCGCGACGGCAGCCGCGCCCGGCCCGCGCAGCCAGGCGCGGAAGCCGGGAACCGGCGATAGCGTGACAAAACTCTCGAGACGCGGAAACTCGCGCCGCAGCTCCGTCACCACCTGTTTGATGAGGAAATTGCCGAAGGAAATGCCGGCGAGCCCCGCCTGGCAATTGGAGATCGAATAGAACACGGCGCAGCGCGCCTTACGGGGGGGCAGAATATTCCGATCGGCGGCGAGCAACGGCGCGATGGCGCCGGGAATGTCCTCCGTCAGCGCCACCTCGACGAAAATCAGCGGCTCGTCGACCAGCGCGGGATGGAAAAAGGCGTAGCAACGCCGGTCTTCCGGATCGATCCGCCGACGCAGATCGGCCCAGCCGCGAATTTCATGCACCGCCTCGTAGCGAATGATCTTTTCGAGGATCGCCGCCGGAGTCGACCAGTCGATGTGTTTCAGCACGAGAAAGCCGCGGTTGAACCACGAGGCGAGCAGATGCGCGAAATCCCGGTCGACCATGGCGAGATCGGGATGATCTTTCATCAGCGCCAGCATGTCGGCGCGCATCCGCACGATGGTCGACGTGCCGCCCGGCGCGCGGTTGAGGCGGCGAAACAGCTCCTGCCGGCGCGGCTCCGCGGCGAAATGCAATTCCGCCGAGGCTTCGTCCGACGGCGCGGCGCGCCAGGCTTCGACCGCCCTGTCCAGGCGCTCGCGCGGGGCGCCGAACTGGTGCGCGAGCGCCCCGAAAAAGGTGACCTTCGCCTCCCGCGTCATCTGACCGTAATGATCGAGCACGTCGCGCGACAAGGCCGCGCCGGAGGCCTCGCCGCGCCCCGACAGCACGGTTTCGCAGGCTTCGATCATATGCGCCGCCTGACCCGCCGGATCGTCGGGCCAGGCCTTCTGCCGCATGAGGCTGCGGCCGCGCTCGGTGATGGAGGCGAGAAGATCGGAGAAAAAGGAGCTGTTCACCATGGCGACCGTCGAATTCCGTGCGCGCGGGCTGGCCCCGGAGCGCTTGTCGCGACATCTTCACCATTCAATCCTGTCGCAAAGATGAACGCCCCGGAGCATGCCTTGCCAAACATTCCGCCCCATCCCACGCCCGAGGCGCAATTGCGCTCGCCCGCCTATCGCATCGCCGCGCTCGATCAGGATTTTCTGCTCGGCGATTCCATGCGCGGCGTGCGTTTTCAACTCGAATACGCCAAGGCGGAGCAATTGCTGCGCGCCTGGGGCGTGCGCTCCACCGTCGTTGTCTACGGTTCGGCGCGGGTGCGCGAGGATGGACCGGGCCGGCAGCCCCATTGGTATGAGCAGGCCCGCCGCTTCGGCCGCATCTGCTCGGAGCGCGGCGGCGCGCTGCGGCGCAACGGCGGCCAGTGCGACAACGTCATCGCCACCGGCGGCGGGCCCGGCCTGATGGAGGCCGCCAATCGCGGCGCGCGCGACGCCGGCGCGCCGACCATCGGCTTCAACATCACCTTGCCGCACGAGCAGGCGCCCAATCCCTGGACGACGCCGGAGCTGACCTTCAATTTTCACTATTTCGCCATGCGCAAGATGCATCTGGCCATGCGCGCCCGGGCGCTGGTGGTGTTCCCCGGGGGTTATGGCACGCTCGACGAATTGTTCGAAATGCTCAACCTGCGCATCACCGGCAAGGCGCCGGAGGCGCCGATCGTCATGGTCGATCGCGAATATTGGCGCCGGATCGTGAATTTCGACGCGCTGATCGAGGCCGGCATGATCTCGACCGATGACGCCAGCGTCGTTGAATACGCCGATTCGGCCGGGGAGGCGTGGGACATTCTCGCCCGCCACGGTCTTGCGGCGCCGCCGTCCGAGCCGCCCAAACATACCTGAGCGGCTCTTGCGGCGCGCGCGGATCGAGGCCATTTGAGGCCCGGTCCGTCGGGAAAGACACTCATGCTTTTCGAACATGCGCGCGCCGCCGCGCGTCAGATTTTCACGCCGCCCTACCGCGCTGTCTTCTTCAAGGTGCTGGGGCTGACGCTGACGCTGCTGGCGCTGATCTGGGCCGGCCTCGACCGGCTGATCCTGTCGCAGGTCGCGCTGTCCAACCCCTGGCTGTCCTGGACCGTGGCCGTGCTCACGGGCGTCGGGCTGTTCGTCGGTCTGGCCTTCGTTCTGGCGCCCACCTCGGCTTTGGTCGCCGGGTTCTTTCTGGACGAACTGGCGGAGCACGCCGAGCGCGACGCGGCGCCGCAAGGCCCCCTCGGCCGGCCGCTGCCCGCTGGCCAGGCGATATGGCTCGCCGCGAAATTCGCCGGGGTGGCGGTTCTGGTCAATCTGGCGGCGCTGTTGTTGCTGCTCGTGCCGGGCGTCAACGCCGTCGCCTTCCTCCTCGCCAACGCCTACCTGTTCGGGCGCGAATATTTCGAACTCGCGGCCTTGCGCTATGCGCCGATCGAAGAGGTGCGCGCGCTGCGTCGCCGCCACGTCGTGCGGCTGTTCGCCGCCGGCCTGTTCATCGCCGGCCTGCTCGCCGTGCCGATTCTCAACCTGCTGACGCCGCTGTTCGGCGCGGCTTTCATGGTCCGCGTCCACGCGCAGATCGCGCGGGAGGAGCGTCTCGCCCTCGCGCGCGCCGCGCCGTCTCAGGCCAGCCGCTGAGCGTCGAACTGTCCGGTCTTGCGGAAGCGATAGAGATAGGTGGGAACGATCGTCTCGCAGGATTGCGGCTCGACGCCGAGGCCCTGCAGCGTCCGGCCCTGCGCGCTCGCCTCCGCCGAAACGACATTGTCGCTCTTCAGCAGCTCCACCTGATCGCGCGTGAAGGTGAACACGGCCGGGAACAGGCCGAGCGACAATTTCGACGCCCATTCCGTGCCCCAGGCGACGAAGCGCGCCGCGCCGAAGGGCAGGGGCGCGAGGAACCGCTTGCGCCCGGTGATGTCGCAGACCAATTGCAGCAGCTCCCTGAAGCTCCTGACCTCCGGCCCGCCGAGTTCGTAGACGGCGCCGGGCGTCGCCTTGCCGTCGAGCGCCTGCGCCACCGCCTGCGCCACATCGCCGACGAACACCGGCTGCATCTTGTTGGCGCCGCCGCCGATCGCCGGCAGCACCCAGGAATAGCGCGCCATCGTGGCGAAGCGGTTGAAGAACTCGTCCTCCGGTCCGAACACCACCGACGGACGCAGGATGACGGCCTGGGGGAAATTCTCCAGCACCGCGGCTTCCGCCTTGCCCTTGCTTGCCGCATAGGTCGAGGCCGCCGCCGGATCGGCGCTCAGCGCCGACATGTGAACGAGGCTCCTGACGCCGGCCTCCCTGGCCGCCCTGGCGACGACGCGGGCGCCGAATTCATGCACCGCGTCGAAACGCTGCCGGCCGCTCTCGGAGAGAATGCCGACGAGATTGACCACCGCGTCGGAGCCGCGCAGCGCATGGGCGACCGAATCGGGGAAGCGAAGGTTGCCCTGCACCATCTGGATCTGGCCGGGGCGGCCGAGCGGCTGCAGGTGGAAAGCGAGGTCGGGCCGGCGCGTGGCGACGCGGATGCGCCAGCCGCGCCTGGCCAGCGCCCGCACGACATGTCGTCCGACGAAGCCGGAACCGCCGAAAACCGTGACCAGCCGAGCCGAATTGTTCGCAACGTCCATCATGTCGGGCCCCATGCGCGCCGTCGTTTGTCTCTCGTTTTCCTTAGTCAAACCGCGCGCCCCTGTATAGGCCTGCGCAAGTCGCAGACGCCGTCGGGACGATCGGTCGCGGAAAAGAATGCGTTCGTCCTGATCGCGCATTGACAACACCCGCGCCGGCCCCGTAAGAGACGCGCCGGGCCCAGGTGGCGGAATTGGTAGACGCGCTGGTTTCAGGTACCAGTGGTGAAAGCCGTGGAGGTTCGAGTCCTCTCCTGGGCACCAAACCCTTGTTTGGCAGCCTTCGCCAACACTCTCAAAATTATGAAAAATCAGCTTTTTAGCCTAACGGTTGTCCAGGAGCGCTCGCCGGCGGGCGAAGGTTGTCCCGACGGCCCCCTGATCAAGGCGCGCGATCGGGCCCCGGAAGTCAATTGAAAGCTGGACGAGGGCTTTGACCTTTCGCATGTCCGCAAACCGGAGCGAATGACCGGCGCGCTGGCCAAATCAAAAACCTTTGGAACCGTCGCAGGCGAATTCACGGCCAAAGGCCGTACGCGCGGCCTTGCGGCGTGTTGTTGGCCAAAACGGAATGGCTGCCCGGCTCCGCTCTTGCCGATTTACGGGGGCGCCCGATCGGGGAGATTTCGGCTGACGGCATCCCTCAGCCCGGTTGAGTTCGAAAGGGAGGTCGGATTAACTTCACGGACTGTCCATGAGACCGGCGGCAGGCCAGACGCCGGAGCCGAACATACCGAATGCTCGGGACGCTTCAGAAAACCTCCCCGCGGCTGAAAGTGAGAGCGATATTGACGCGATGACGAATTGGCAGGAGTTCGCAGTTGACATCACGAAAAATCGGACACAAAGACACCGCCTCGCTCGTGAAAGCGAATGAGGCGGAGCAACTGCGTGTGTGGTTTCACGATAATTACATAGACGTACAATATCATTTCGTACAATTACTGACTGAACACCTCGTCGATTGCCTGCGCGCCTTCGGCGGTGATTTCGATCAGGTGATTATACTGGCCGTATTGGGGCAAACCCATCTTGCCGCTTTCCGATCCGCCAACGCAGAACCGGACAAAGCCGCCATGGCCGTGTGGATCAACGCCACGCGCATTGCCGACGTCACTGGCCTGCCGCGACAAACCGTGCGCCGGAAGCTGCTGACGCTGGCCGAGCGGGGATGGGTGCGACAGAATGAACAGCGCGGATGGGCGCTCGTCGGTTCTGTCAACGATTCGCCTGTCAAAAGGGATCTCGCAGACCTCAACCAGCGGGGCCTGGCGCGTCTGGCCAAGCTTGTGCTCGCCGTGAGCCCGCCTTGCGCCTGAGCGCTCAATATGAGCGCCTTCCGCATTGATGGCGTCTTTCGACTCCGGATAAATGTCCGACTCGAACAGCGAGGGGGCGCATGGGCCGGAAACACATCGCGAAGCTGGCGTCCTGTCTCGTGATCGGGATGCTTGCGGCGCAAGGCGCGCTGGCGCAGGAGCAGGAGGTTCAGGCGCGCGGCGTCAACCCGGCCGACAACGACACCCGCCTCGACGTCATTTTCAAATACAATTGGTTGACGAACAGGGCGGGCCTGTTCACGACCACGCTGAAATATGACCAGCGCCTCACGCCGGAATTGGGTTTCAATGTCGAAATGCCGGTTTTCGGCGCCTTCCGCTCGCCGGGCGCCATCGGCATTCCCGGCAGCGGCATCCATGAGAGCGGCGTCGGCGACGTGTTCGCGCGTCTGCGCTATGTCCAGCCTTTCGGCCGCCTGTCGCTTGGCGGCGCGATCGAGACGGCGTTGCCCACGGCCTCCGAGAGAGTGCTGGGAACGGGAACCTACCAGATCAACGTGGCCGCGCTCGGCGTTTACGCCTGGTCGCCGACGGTCATCTCCGCTGTGGTCGGCAAGGCCGTGCAATCCGTGCATGCCTTCAGCGGCCGCAGGGACGTGCAGGAAAACACGCTGCGCGCCATTCAGGCCTTCATTCTGCCGCAGGCGCGGTTCGTCACGTTCGACGTCAAATATAATTGGGAAACGATCAATCGACGCGACGTCTGGTGGGAAACGCAGGTCGAGGCTGGCATGATGGTGGATGCGCGAACGTCCGTCTCGGTCGCGCTCAGCCGCAAATTCGGCGACCGCCGCGATCGCGGCGCGGCGACGCTGACCGCCAAACGCTTTTTCTGAGGTCTGGCTCATGCGCAAGCGGATCCGCCTTGTCGCGGCCCTGACGTTCAGCGCCGTCGGCGTCCCGGCCGGGGCTGGCGAAGAGACCGCGAGGGCCGATGCGCCGCGCGATCCGCTGCGCTTTGAAACCCCTGAGGGCTTTGTCAAATTCGGGCTCGAAGCCGGCGTTCAGATCATCGGCGAACGCAACGCCTTCTGGAATCTTTCGCGCACCTTCGCCCCCGGCGCGCGCTATAAGCCGACGGTCGTTTGGCAGGAGGGCTACATCAGGCCGGGCGTCACATTCGAACGCCGGCTGACGGATGAGCTATCGGTCTATGGCGGCCTGTCCGCTGTGGGGGCGCGGACGTTTCGCACGGACGTGTTCGCCTCGACCGATCAGGGTCGCCTTTTGCTGGAGGGCGCCTATGTCGGCCTGCGGCATGTCCCGAAAGCGAGCCTGCTGCGGCTCGACCTGTCGGCCGGCGCGCAGCCCTACCGGGTCGGGTCGGGCATGATCATCGCCGACGGCTCGACCGACGGGTTCGAACGCGGGGCGCTGATTTTTGGCCCGCGCCGCGCCTGGGCCAACACGGTCGTCGGCCGGGCCTCCTATGGCGCCCTGTCGATTGACGCATTCTATCTCGACGCCAACGAGCTGAAATCGGCTGACACGGGCACGCGGCTCGCCGGCCTGAAGGCGGATTATGCGATCCGCGCCAACGAATTCGCCGGCGTCGCGATCGGCCGCGTCCTGACTTCAACCGCACCCTATCCGCAGGCTGCGCCCAACGGGATTGGACCGCCGGCTATCGTCGCCAACGGCCGCGCCGGGCTGCAATTCGCCAACGCCTATTTCCGCTGGAACCCGTTCGGCGACAAGCTGCCGGGCTTCTGGGCGGCGGGTGATTTCGCCCTTGAGAGCAACGACCGCGTCGACATGCGCGCCTGGGCCGGCCGTCTCGAAGCGGGTTATTCCTTCGCCAATTTCGCCTGGCGCCCGACGCTATCCTACGCCTACCAGACGTTTTCGGGGGACAACCCGCGCACCGGCCGACTCGAGCGTTTCGACCCTCTTTTTTATGATGGCAGCCCGACGGCCTGGGTGACGGGCAGCAACGGCTCGTTCGTCTTCATTAATTCCAACGTCAACGCCCATCGCGTCACTCTGGCGCTGACGCCAAGCCTGCAGGATATCGTCACCCTGCGTTACGCCTATGTCAGCGCCAATCAGCTCAACAGCCCGCTCCAATACGGTCAGGCAACGCGACTGACGCTCAACAACGGGGTTCCAAGCCTCGTTTCGGGCGTGCGTTATCCGCATCTTTCGAACGAATATCTGGCGGAATATACGCGCGTCCTGAGCCAGAACGCCTTCCTGACGTTCGGCTACGCCTATTCGACGCCAGGCAAGGGCGTCAAGGACATAGCCGCCGGACGAGTCTCGAACTGGACCGGCGCCTTCGCCAATCTCGTCATCCGCTACTGATTTCTCGCCGCCGAACCCGGAACGGAGACCCGCATGACCGCTGTCGACTCGACTTTGCGCCGGGCCGGGACGGTTCTGGCCGTCGTCGCCCTGGCGTTCGCCGGTCCGGCGCGCGGCCAGGACACGCCGCCGGCCAACCCGTTCCTGTCCGCGCCGCTTTATGGCATGACGCATTTCAATCCGGCCCAGACCGACACGCTGCCCTACGCGGTCGCGCGCGGCGAATTCAGGGTCGACCTCGCCAGGGCGCCGCGCATTCCGGGCGGGCCCGTGAACATCATGAATCTGGCCTCGACGCGCAAAGGCCATATGTGGGCGATTTCGACCGACAGGGTCGCCTATGTCGACGCCGCCAACGGCAATTGGCGCTCGCTCGCCGAGATCGGCCTGCCGGGCGTTCCGCGCGTCAGCGACGCCAACCTGAATAAATTGATCGGGCCGAACCACGCCAATCTCGCGGAAATCGAAGGCGTGGCGAAGCAGATTCTCGGCCCGGCCCCGCAAAGCGTCACGGCGAACGGGCTCTATACGGTCGCCGACCGCGACGACACGATCTACGTCAACGCCGGCACGCTGATCTGCGCCATCGGCCTCAAGGACGCGACCCGGCCGGAAGCCGGACTTGAAATCAGGCGCACGCTCGATGCGAAGACGGATTTTCCGCCTTTCGATATGCCGGGCTACGGCTCCTCCGTGCGGCTCATCGGCATGAGCATGACCTATGACGGCCATCTCGTCGTCGGCGGCTACAACGGCGTCGCCGTCGTCGATCGCATGTTCGCCAAGCCGGCGGCGCTGCATCTGATCGAGCCCGGGCAACTCATCTCCAATTCCTTTTCGGTTGACGAAAAGAACGGCATCTATGTCGCCAGCGGCAGCCTGACGCCGCGCGATGACGGCGTTCTGCGCAAGGTCATGTGGACCGGCGGGCGCCTGTCCGTGGACGAAGCCGACGGCGGATGGAGCGCGCCTTACGACGGCGGCGATTGGCCGCCGGCCGTCAAGGGCGGAACCGGAACCGGCTCAACGCCGACGCTGATGGGGTTTGGCGACAAGAACGACGAACGCCTGGTCGTGATCACCGATGGCGTTAACCGCATGAAGATCGTCGCCTTCTGGCGTGACGCGATTCCCGCCGATTTCCGGCAGAAGCCGGGAACGAAATCGCGTCGCATCGCCGATCAGATGCAGATCGCCGGCGGCCTGCCGGAAACAACGCCGTGGGTGCAGTCGGAGCAATCCGTCGTGGTCAACGGCTGGGGCGCGTTCGTCGTCAACAATGTCGTTCAGGGCCATCCGGACAAGATCATCGACGTTCTGGCGATCGGCCCGGTGATCAATCCGCCGCGCGGCATGGAGCGAGTGGAGTGGGACCGCGCGCAACGTAAATGGCTGCCGGTCTGGACGCGCCGCGACGTCGCCTCGACCAGCATGGCGCCCGTCGCGAGCGCCCCATCCGGCCTCGTCTTCGTCAACGGCTATTCCAGACAGGACGGCTGGGAAGTCACGGGATTGGACGGGCGACCGGCGCGACCGCGCATCGCGCCATCTTTGGCCACAACAATTTCGGCAATGGCGCCTACGCCCTCCTTCAGTATCTGGAGAACGGCGATCTCCTGTTCAATTCGGTCGGCGGTCCGATCCGTGTGAAGCTGGAGCGGCCGGGGCGATAGGTATGGCGGAAGGGCGAGACATGAAGACACCCCGATCCTGGCGCGTAAATCCTGGCGTGGCGTCAGCCCTTGCAATGTCTGCGTTGACGACATTCGCGTCGTCGACGCTGGCCCAGCAGGCCGCGCCGGCCTCCGACGTCGCCCTCGCGCATGCGACGGCTTTTCAGGCGACCGTGTTCGGCTATCCGCTCGACGGCATGTACAAACGCCTGCAAGCGGAGGTGCTGGACGCCGCGACGCGCAAGGCCGACTTCGACTCCTATTTCCATTACGTCGACCTGTCGACGCCAGAAATTTCTCCCTTCCCCGCGCCCAACAACGACACGCTCTACTCGACCGCCTGGCTGGACTTGCGCAACGAGCCGGTGATCCTGTCGATGCCGGACACGGCGGGGCGATATTACACCGCCCATGTCATGGACATGGCGACGGAGACCATCGCCAATATCGGCCAAAGGCTGAACGGCACTGAGCCCGGCCTGTTCGCCGTCGTCGGGCCGAACTGGCAGGGCGCGCTGCCCGCCAACATCAAGGGCGTCGTCAGGAGCGACACTGTCTTCGCCTACGTGTTGTTGCGCCTTCTTGTCGACGGGCCGGCCGATGTGGCCAGCGTCAACGCGCTGCAGAAGCGCTTCGCCATCGCCTCGCTGTCGCGCCATCTCGCCGGCCAGACAGGCGGCGGCGACATGGCGAGCGTGCCGCCCTATCTCGCAAGGACGGCCGCCGGGCGCTTCGCCGCGCTCGACCGGCTGCTGCGCATGAGCCCGGTGCTGCCGCGCGACGAAGGCATGGTTGCTTCCTTCGCGCCGATCGGCGTCGGCCCGGCGACGCCGTCGCTGCGAGTTGCAGCCGCGCCGGAAACGCTGGCGAAGGCGGAAGGCGAAGCCCTCGCCGTCATCGCTTCGGTTGGCGCGCGAACGGGAAAATTCGTGCGCGGCTGGCGCATCGCGCCGCAGGCGATCGGCCGCTATGGCGTCGATTATCTGCAGCGCGCCTCGGTGTGGGACGGCGGCCCGCTCGCCAATGTGCCGGAGGAATCCTTCTACCCCGTCGCCCTGCTCGACAGCCGGAACCGGCCGCTCGACGGGGCGACCGGGCGCTACACGCTGCGCTTCGCGCCCGAACGGTTTCCGCCCGCCAACGCCTTCTGGTCGATCACCCTTTACAAGCTCGGCGACAAGACGCTCGTCGCAAACCCGGTTGACCGCTATTCGATCGGCAACCGCACGCAAGGAATCGTGCTGGGCCCGGATGGCGCGCTGACCGTTGCGGTGCAGGCCGAAAAGCCGGCAGATCCGATGCTCGCCGCGAACTGGCTGCCGGCGCCGCGCGAGCCCTTCTATCTCGTGCTCAGGCTTTATGGCCCGAAGCCCGAGGCCCTTTCCGGCGCCTGGACGCCTCCGCCGCTTATCCGCGCCGAATAGGGAGACCACCATGCGTCGCTTCCTGATCGCATTCCTGTTTATCCCGCAGTTGGCAAGCGTTCCGGCCGCACAACCCCAACCGCCGCGCATCGAGGATTTTCGCGGCGACCTGACTGCAACGGAGATCGAGGCCGCGACGACGCGCGACATTCGCGCGCTCGCCTCGCAAGCCTATCTCTGGGGGCTGCCGGCCTTCCTGCACTACCGCCAGACCACAGAGATCAAACAGGGACGCCGCGCCCTTGCGCCGGACGAGGAGCCGTTCGGAGGCTGGGTGTTGTTGAGCCAGCTCGCGACGCCGAACGACCGCAACAACGTCATGCCGAATGTGGATACGCTTTATGGCGCGTCCTATCTTCTGCTCGACAAACAGGGCCCGGTCGTCCTTTCCGTGCCGCGGGTCAGGGATCGTTACTACTCTGTCGCCCTGCACGACGCCTATTTCAACACTTTCGCCGTGGTTGGCGCACGAACCACGAAGGGCGAGGCGGCCAATGTGCTCATCCTGCCACCAGACTGGCGAGGCAAGGTCGAGGGCCGATTCAGCCGCGTGATCCGCGCGCCGACCAGCGGCATAGCCCTGTTCCAGCGCATTTTCGTGCGCAACGACGCGGACGTTCCGGCCGTGCGCGCCATCCAGGACCAGATCAGGCTCGCGCCCGCCGCCGGCTGGCCGAAACGGCAAGCGTTTCCGCGCATCGCCACGCCGGAATTCGATGCGACGACGCCTGTGCGCGAGACGCGCGATCCTCTGCGGTTCTTCGAGATCGTCTCCCGCCATACCTGCCGCAATCCGCCGGCGGCGGACTATGGCGCGCTGGTCGACGCTTTCCGCCGGGCCGGCTTCGGGCCCTGCGCGCCGATGCCCGGATCCGACGCTGCGAAACAGGCCATGGCGGAGGGAGTTCGCGACGGGCAGGCATATCTGAACGCCCGCATTTCCGCGCGCCGCCTCCGAAATGGCTGGGTCGTGCCCGATCCAAACACTGGCAAGGCGAGCCCGGACTACGCCGGCCGTGCAGTGGCGCAGATCACCCAGATCGCGTCCTTCTCGCCCGACGAGGCGATGTATTTCGTCGGCCGCCTCGACGCCGAAGGGAAGCCGCTCGACGGGCGGCATAGCTACACGCTCACCTTCCCGGGGGGCCAGACGCCGCCGGTCGACCCCCGTGGCTTCTGGTCGCTCACGATGTATGATCAGACGAACCTGCTGGCCGCCAACCCGATCAACCGCTACATCCTGCGGCCGACGACGCCCGGGATCACCAAAAATCCCGATGGATCGCTGACCCTCCATCTCGCCCATCGCCGCCCGGCCGATGCGCCGGAGGGCAACTGGCTGCCGGCTCCGGACGGCCCTTTCACCGTCACGCTGCGGACCTACCTGCCGGGTCAGGCGATCCAGACCGGGGACTGGTTCCCGCCGGCGGTTACGTCAAAACGCTGAATGCGCGACCTGGCGGAGGCCCGGTCGCTGCGGGGCCCGCAGGATTGGTCTCGGACCCCGGCGACATCGAATTCCCAATCTGCCGGCGACTGACCCCAGAGACGGTCGGTCGAGCGATACGGCGTAGTCAAGAGAGCCTGGGGGCGCCCGGCGCCTGATCCGCCGCGCCCGCTTGCCCGCCTCGGCCGGAGGCGCGCTGCCGATCTAAAAATGCCTGGAAACGCTCATCTTTCCGGGTTCGGGATAAGTGTTTGTAAGTTTTTTCGCGGCAATGTCTTTCGATGCTGGGCCCGTGAACCCTTCCTGTCGCGCGGCTTTTTCTTTGTGGAAATGCGATAATGGCTTTTTTGTCGAGCCTTCTGGCGTGTCTCAGAACTTTTCGAGGCAATCAGACCGGGAACGTCGCTCTGGTGTTCTCCATCGCCACGCCTGTGCTTTTCGGCTTTGTCGGCGTCGCTGTGGTCGTGTCCCGGTTGGTGGTGTAGCTGGGCGGGAGCAAGCCGCTCGCGGTGCGCGCTTTTCATAGCGCCGTAGCGAGCGAGCGGCTTGCGGTGGTCATCGGCGTTCGCCGGTAGGATCGGGTTGCG